>JGI12316J15310_10000022_pt3 | contig 868565 bp, 790 predicted proteins | sample MarCyaLeptolynsp_FD_15310 | JGI IMG/M metagenome (IMG submission 15310)
ACGGGTGTTGTGTCTTTGCCTGCTGGCACGGAGATGGTGATGCCTGGCGACAATGTGACGGTTGATGTTGAGCTGATCGTGCCGATTGCGATGGAAGAAAAGCTTCGCTTTGCCATCCGTGAAGGCGGTCGCACCGTCGGCGCCGGCATCGTCGCAAGCATCACGGAATAGAACGACCCCATTGTACGCGCCGGATCACTCCGGCGCGTACGGCATTTTGGACGAGCATCAGTCTGCCGGTTCGAAAGATCGAGGCAGTCTTGCAATGAAGGATAAGTCGAATGAACGGCCAGAATATCCGTATCCGCCTCAAGGCGTTTGATCATCGGATTCTCGATGCCTCCACGCGTGAAATCGTGTCGACGGCCAAACGGACCGGCGCCAGTGTGCGCGGACCCGTTCCGCTTCCGACGCGGATCGAAAAATTTACGGTCAACCGGTCGCCGCATATCGACAAGAAGAGCCGCGAACAGTTTGAGATGCGCACCCACAAGCGCCTTCTCGATATTGTTGACCCGACGCCGCAGACGGTCGATGCGCTGATGAAGCTTGATCTGGCTGCTGGTGTTGATGTGGAAATCAAGCTCTAAGGGGCTTTCTTTGGGGCCGGTTGCGCGAAACCGAATTCGGACCATCGCGCTGGACCGGGCCGAGACTACGACAAGGACGAACCAATGCGTTCAGGTGTGATTGCTCAGAAAGTGGGAATGACCCGCGTCTACAACGACGCCGGCGAACATGTCCCGGTGACGGTTTTACGTCTTCAGGATTGCCAGGTCGTCGCCCAGCGGACCGAAGACAAGAACGGCTACACGGCTGTTCAACTCGGGGTGGGACTGGCCAAGGCCAAGAACACCTCCAAGGCGATGCGCGGCCATTTCGCCGCTGCAAAAGTGGAGCCGAAGGCCAAGCTTGCCGAGTTCCGTGTATCGCAGGACAACATGCTCGACGTCGGTGCGGAAATCACCGCCGAACATTTTGTCGTCGGCCAGAAGGTCGATGTGACCGGGACATCCGTCGGCAAGGGGTTTGCCGGTGCCATGAAGCGGCACAATTTCGGTGGTCTTCGGGCAACGCACGGCGTGTCGGTCTCGCACCGTTCGCATGGTTCGACCGGCCAGTGTCAGGATCCGGGCAAGGTCTTCAAGGGCAAGAAAATGGCTGGTCACATGGGCAGCACCCGCGTAACCACGCAGAATCTCGAGATTGTTTCGACCGATACGGACCGTGGCCTGATTCTGGTCAAGGGCGCCGTGCCGGGGTCGAAGGGCTCCTGGATCATCGTGCGCGACGCGACCAAGGCCGTAATTCCGGATAATGCGCCGCGTCCGGCCGGTCTGCGGGCCGCCGTTGCCGCCGCACAGAGCGCGCCTGCCGAGCAGGCAAGTGAGGGAGCCGAGTGATGGATTTGAAGGTCACCACACTTGAGGGCAAGGATGCCGGCAAGGTATCGCTGTCCGAGACGGTATTCGGCCTGGAGCCGCGCAACGACATTCTTCAGCGGATGGTGCGCTGGCAGCTTGCCCGCAAGCAGCAGGGCACCCACAAATCCAAGGGCCGCTCGGAGATCAACCGCACCGGTGCCAAGATGTTCCGGCAGAAAGGAACCGGTCGCGCCCGTGCCTCGTCTGCGCGCGCACCGCAGTTCCGCGGCGGCGGCAAGGCCCATGGCCCGGTTGTCCGCAGCCATGAACACGGCTTGCCCAAGAAGGTGCGTGCCCTGGCTCTGCGCCATGCACTGTCGGCAAAGCTTCGCGACGAAAGCCTGATTGTCGTCGACGATCTGGCCGCCAAGGAAGCCAAGACCAAGGCACTGACCGGCTCGCTGGAAAAGCTGGGCCTGTCCAATGCGCTGTTCATCGGTGGTTCCGAGTTGGACAAAAACTTTAAGCTCGCCGCGCAAAATATTCCGAATGTAGACGTTTTGCCGGTTCAGGGCATCAATGTTTATGACATTTTGCGGCGTGGAAAGCTGGTGCTTTCCAAATCCGCGGTGGAAGCTCTGGAGGAGCGGTTCAAATGACGGATCTTCGCCATTATGACGTGATCACCGCACCGGTGATCACCGAAAAATCGACGATGGTTTCTGAGCAGAACCAGGTCATTTTCAATGTTGCCAAATCGGCGACCAAATCGGAAATCAAGGCCGCGGTCGAGGCGCTGTTTGGTGTCAAGGTCAAAGCTGTCAACACGATGGTCCGCAAGGGCAAACTGAAGCGTTTTCGCGGCACTTTGGGCCGGCAGAACGATGTCAAGAAGGCGATTGTCACGCTGGTTGACGGAGAATCCGTCGACGTGACGACTGGTCTTTGACGGTAAGCCCAGGGAAAGAAGAAGCAAATGGCACTGAAATCTTTCAATCCGACGACGCCAAGCCAGCGCCAGCTGGTCATCGTCGATCGCTCGGGTCTTTACAAGGGCAAGCCGGTCAAGGCGTTGACGGAAGGCCTGTCATCCAAGGGCGGGCGCAACAATGCCGGCCGTATGACGGTTCGTCACCGCGGCGGTGGTCACAAGAGGACCTACCGCAAGATCGATTTCAAGCGTCGCAAATACGACGTTGAAGGCACGGTTGAGCGGATCGAATATGACCCCAACCGCACCGCCTTCATTGCGCTGGTGACCTATACGGATGGTGAGCAGGCCTACATTCTTGCACCGCAGCGGCTTGCCGCCGGTGACAAGGTCATTGCCTCACGCTCGGCCGCTGACGTCAAGCCCGGCAATGCGATGCCGCTTCAGACGATGCCGGTCGGCACGATCGTCCACAATGTCGAGATGAAACCCGGCAAGGGCGGCCAGATCGCACGGTCAGCCGGAACCTATGTTCAACTGGTCGGACGGGACCAGGGCATGGCCATCCTCCGCTTGAATTCAGGCGAACAGCGCATTGTGCCGGGAAGCTGCCTGGCAACCGTCGGCGCCGTGTCCAATCCGGACAATTCCAACCGCAATGACGGCAAAGCGGGCCGCTCCCGCTGGCTCGGCAAGCGGCCCAGTGTCCGTGGTGTCGTGATGAACCCGATCGACCACCCCCATGGTGGTGGTGAGGGGCGCACATCCGGCGGCCGCCACCCGGTGACCCCCTGGGGCAAGCCGACCAAGGGCAAGCGGACACGGTCGAACAAATTGACCGACAAGTTCATCATGCGCTCGCGTCATCAGCGCAAGAAATAAGAGAGGAAGTCTCAAGTGGCTCGTTCAGTTTGGAAAGGTCCGTTTGTTGACGGCTATCTTCTCAAGAAAGCTGAGAAGGTGCGCGAAAGCGGCAGAAACGAAGTGATCAAGACATGGAGCCGTCGCTCCACGGTCCTGCCGCAATTCGTCGGTCTGACATTCGGCGTCTACAACGGCAGCAAGCATATTCCGGTCTCCGTGTCCGAGGACATGGTCGGCCACAAGCTCGGTGAATTTTCCCCGACCCGGACCTATTACGGTCACGGAGCGGACAAGAAAGCGAAGAGGAAGTAGCAATGGGCAAGGCCAAGGCCGAGCGCAGGCTGAAGGACAACGAGGCAAAGGCAGTTGCCCGGACCATCCGCGTCAGCCCGCAAAAGCTCAATCTCGTGGCATCGATGATCCGCGGGAAAAAAGTCGATCGTGCCCTCGCGGACCTGGAATTTTCGCGCAAGCGGATTTCCGAAACCGTCAAGAAGACGCTGGAATCGGCAATCGCCAACGCTGAAAACAACCATGACCTGGATGTCGATACGCTGGTGGTCGCGGAGGCCTATGTCGGCAAGTCGGTTGTCATGAAACGGTTTCGTGCCCGCGGCCGCGGCCGTGCGTCACGCATCGAAAAACCCTTTTCTCACTTAACGATCATTGTTCGTGAAGTTGAGGAAACTGAGGAGGCCGCATAATGGGCCAGAAGACTAATCCGATCGGTTTTCGTCTGGGGATCAACCGCACCTGGGATTCCCGCTGGTTCGCCGAGAAGGGCGAATATGGTGATCTTCTCCAGGAAGACCTGAAGATCCGCGATTACCTGACGAAAGAGCTCAAGCAGGCGGCCATTTCCAAGGTTGTCATCGAGCGTCCGCACAAGAAGTGCCGCATTTCGATCCACTCGGCGCGTCCGGGTCTGATCATCGGCAAGAAGGGTGCGGACATTGAGAAGCTGCGGCGCAAATTGTCGGTCATGACCAATTCGGAAACCCATCTCAACATCGTTGAGGTCCGCAAGCCGGAGGTCGATGCGACATTGGTGGCCCAGTCGATCGCCCAGCAGCTGGAGCGCCGCGTGGCGTTCCGCCGTGCCATGAAGCGTGCCGTTCAGTCGGCCATGCGTCTTGGTGCCGAAGGCATCCGGATCACCTGCGGCGGCCGGCTGGGTGGCGCTGAAATCGCCCGGACCGAATGGTACCGCGAAGGCCGTGTGCCGCTTCACACGCTGCGTGCGGACATTGATTACGGCACGGCCGAAGCCCACACCGCCTATGGCGTTTGCGGCATCAAGGTCTGGATCTTTAAGGGTGAAATCCTTGAGCACGATCCCATGGCTTCCGAGCGCCGCGCCATTGAAAGTGACAACCAGGGCGGTGGCGGACGTCGTCGCGAACACGCGTAGACACAAGCGCGGAAAGTCAGTTCGGAGAATAAGAAATGTTGCAGCCAAAGCGTACAAAGTACCGCAAGCAGCACAAGGGTCGCATCAAGGGTGTCGCACCCGGTGGAACATCACTGACCTTCGGCGCCTATGGCCTGAAGGCGCAGGAACCCGATCGCGTCAATGCGCGGCAGATCGAGGCTGCCCGCCGTGCGATCACCCGTCACATGAAGCGTGCCGGTCGCGTTTGGATCCGTATTTTCCCCGATACGCCGGTCACGTCGAAGCCGACCGAAGTGCGCATGGGCAAGGGCAAGGGCTCGGTCGATTTCTGGGCCTGCAAGGTCAAGCCTGGCCGGATCATGTTCGAGATCGATGGCGTCAGTGAGGAAATCGCCCGCGAGGCGCTGCGACTCGGCGCCGCCAAGCTCTCGGTCAAGACGCGCTTCGTCCAGCGCATTGCAGAGTAGGAAGACAAGCCATGAAAGCCGCAGATATCCGCGCCATGAGCCTCGACCAGATGACCGATGAGATCGCCAAGCTGAAGAAAGAGCAGTTCAACCTGCGTTTCCAGAAGGCGACCGGCCAGCTCGAGAAGACGTCGCGCGTCAAGGAAGTTCGTCGCGATATTGCCCGCATCAAGACAATTGCCCGCCAGAAGGCGGCAGAAGCCAAGGCCTAGAGGACAAAAAAATGCCAAAACGCATTCTGCAGGGCACCGTCGTCAGCGACAAGAGCGACAAAACCGTCGTCGTCAAGGTCGAACGCCGTTTTGCTCACCCGATGTTCCAGAAAACCGTGCGCCGCTCGAAGAAATACAAGGCGCATGATGAAACCAACCAGTTCAAGACCGGCGATGCCGTTTCCATCCAGGAATGCGCGCCGATTTCCAAGGACAAGCGCTGGACCGTGGTCACCGAACAGGCCTGACCGGCGCTAGAAAAACAATGGTAACGGCCGGAGGGGGCAAGATGCTCTCCGGTGAAAAAGAAGAAGGCGGTCTGACATGATTCAGATGCAAACAAACCTCGACGTCGCCGACAATTCCGGTGCCCGTCGTGTCATGTGCATCAAGGTGCTGGGCGGCTCGAAGCGGAAATACGCGTCCGTTGGAGATGTTATCGTCGTCTCCGTCAAGGAAGCCATCCCGCGCGGCCGTGTCAAGAAGGGCGACGTCATGCGCGCTGTTGTGGTGCGCACGGCCAAGGATATTCGCCGGCCTGACGGAAGCGTCATTCGCTTCGACAAGAATGCGGCGGTCCTGGTGGACAACAAGAAAGATCCCATCGGCACCCGTATTTTCGGACCGGTCCCGCGCGAACTGCGCGCCAAGCGCCACATGAAGATCATCTCGCTGGCGCCGGAAGTTCTGTAAGGAGAAGATGATGCAGAAGATCCGTAAAGGCGACAGTGTCGTGGTCCTCACAGGCAAGGACAAGGGCCGCACCGGCGAAGTGATCCAGGTCATGCCGAAGGAAAGCCGGGCACTCGTTCGCGGTATCAACATGGTCAGGCGCCACCAGCGTCAGACCCAGACCGAGCAGGCGGGAATCGTCAACAAGGAAGCATCCGTGCACCTTTCCAACCTGGCGATAGCCGGGTCCGACGGCAAGCCGACCCGGGTGGGTTTTAAGGTCAATGACGACGGCACGAAGGTGCGCGTGGCCAAGCGTTCTGGAGAAGTAATCGATGGCTGAGGCAAATTACGAGCCACGGCTCAAAACCGAATATAATGAGCGCATTCGCAGCGCCATGCAGGAAAAGTTCTCCTACACGAATGTGATGGAGATCCCGCGGATCGACAAGGTCGTGCTGAACATGGGCGTTGGCGAATCCACGGCCGATTCCAAGAAGCCGTCAGTCGCGGCTGAGGATCTGGCGGCCATTGCCGGTCAGCGGCCGGTGATCACCCGCGCGCGCAAGTCCATCGCCGGCTTCAAGGTCCGCGAAGACATGCCGATCGGCGCCAAGGTCACGCTGCGCAAGAAGCGCATGTATGAATTCATCGATCGGCTGGTCAATATTGCCCTGCCGCGGGTTCGCGACTTTCGCGGGCTTAACCCGAAAAGCTTTGACGGCCACGGCAATTTCGCCATGGGCATCAAGGAGCACATTGTGTTCCCGGAGGTCAATTACGACAAGGTTGACCAGATGTGGGGCATGGACATCATCGTTTGTACGACGGCGAAATCGGATGACGAAGCACGGGCTCTGCTGACAGAGTTCAACTTCCCGTTCCGTCAGTAACGGCAAGCGTAGAGAGGATATTTGACATGGCTAAGGTTAGCGCAGTCGAAAAGAACAAACGCCGTCGCAAGATGGTCGCCCAGCACGCCGCGCGGCGCGCCGAACTCAAGGCGATCATCAAGAACCAGGAGACGCCCATCGAGGAGCGTTTCCAGGCGACCCTGAAGCTTGCGGAAATGCCGCGCGATGGCTCCAAGACACGCATTCGCAACCGCTGCGAAGTGTCCGGCCGCCCCAGGGCCTATTATCGCAAGCTGAAAATGTCCCGTATCGCGCTGCGTGAACTCGGTTCGCTCGGCAAGGTTCCGGGCATCGTCAAGTCAAGCTGGTAAGGAGACGGGCCAATGTCAATGACTGATCCTCTGGGCGATATGCTCACCCGAATCCGCAATGCAGCGGGCCGCCGCAAGTCCACCGTGACGACACCGGCCTCCAAGCTGCGTGCACGCGTGCTCGATGTTCTGCAGACCGAGGGCTACATCCGTGGCTATTCGGAAGTCAGCTATGATGACGGCAAGGCCGAAATCAATATCGAGCTGAAATATTACGAGGGCGCATCGGTGATCCGCGAGATCGCCCGGGTGTCCAAGCCGGGCCGCCGGGTGTATGTCTCGGTCAAGTCCATTCCGCAGGTCGCGAACGGCCTCGGCATCTCCATCCTTTCAACCCCGAAAGGTGTGATGGCCGATCATCAGGCGCGCGAAGAAAATGTTGGTGGCGAGGTGCTCTGTCACATCTTCTGATGTGGCGGGTCCTCCATAACGGTCAGACAGGTTTGAACAATGTCTCGTATCGGTAAGAAGCCCGTTTCGGTTCCTGCAGGCGTCACAGCGACGGTTGAGGGACAAAAGGTCACCGCAAAGGGACCGAAGGGCGAATTGAGCTATGTCGTCAATGACGAAGTGCTCGTCAAAATGCAGGAAAACGAGCTGGTGATTTCTCCCGGCAACCAGTCGAAGGATGCCCGGTCGAAATGGGGCATGACCCGCACGATGCTTGAAAACATCGTCACCGGTGTCACTGACGGCTTCGAGCGCAAGCTGGAAATCAACGGTGTCGGCTATCGTGCCGCCATGCAGGGCAAGAACCTCCAGTTGGCGCTGGGTTTCAGCCATGACGTCATGTTCGAAGCACCGGAAGGCATCACGCTTGCCTGTCCGAAACCCACTGAAATCGTGGTCTCCGGCATCGACAAGCAGCAGGTCGGCCAGGTTGCAGCCGAAATCCGTAATTTCCGCAGGCCGGAGCCCTACAAGGGCAAGGGCGTGAAATATGCCGAAGAGCGGATTGTCCGCAAAGAAGGCAAGAAGAAGTAAGGAGCCCCCAAATGGCCAGCAGGAAAGAGACACTTGCGCGTCGTGCAGGGCGTGTCCGCCGTCAGGTGAAATCGGTCGCCAATGGCCGTCCGCGCCTGTCTGTTCACCGGTCGTCGAAGAACATTTATGCGCAGATCATCGATGATGCAGTCGGCAATACGCTTGCAGCTGCATCGACGCTCGATGCGGATCTGCGCAAGGCGCTGAAAACCGGGGCGGACACCGAAGCCGCAGCGGCCGTCGGCAAGCTTGTCGCCGAACGCGCATCGAAGGCTGGGATCAAGGACGTTGTCTTCGATCGTGGCGCCTTCATCTATCACGGCCGTGTCAAGGCGCTGGCGGACGCTGCGCGCGAACATGGCTTGAATTTCTAACCAGCTCACCGTTGCACCCGGAAAAGAAAAAGGACAAGGACAATGGCAAGAGATGCGCGCCGCGACAATCGCGGCAGGGACGATGATCGCGACAGCGAATTTGTCGATAAACTCGTCCATATCAACCGCGTAGCCAAGGTAGTGAAGGGCGGCCGCCGCTTCGGCTTTGCCGCGCTCGTCGTGGTCGGCGACCAGAAAGGCCGTGTCGGCTTTGGTCACGGCAAGGCAAGGGAAGTACCCGAGGCGATCCGCAAGGCGACGGAAGCGGCCAAGCGCACCATGATCTTCGTGCCGCTGCGGTCGGGCCGCACCCTGCACCATGACGTTCACGGACGTCACGGCGCCGGAAAGGTGCTGCTGCGGTCGGCAAAGGCCGGTACCGGGATCATCGCCGGTGGCCCGATGCGCGCCGTGTTCGAAACACTCGGCATGCAGGATGTGGTTGCCAAATCGACCGGTTCGTCCAACCCGTACAACATGGTGCGGGCGACCTTCGACGCTCTGAAAAGCCAGATGCATCCCAAGGACATCGCGGCCCAGCGCGGACTGAAATATTCGACGCTGCAGGCGCGCCGCGCGTCGATCGTCGGTACGGAAGAATAGGAAGCGATTCGCCATGGCTGAGAAAAAGACAGGCAAGACGGTCACGGTCGAACAGATCGGCAGCCCGATTCGCCGCCCCGGCGACCAGCGTCAGACGCTGGTCGGACTGGGATTGAACAAGATGCATCGTCGCCGCACGCTGGAAGATACGCCCTCCGTGCGCGGCATGATCCGCAAGGTACGTCACCTCGTGCGCGTCGTCGACGAAGCCTGAGGGAGTGGACACTATGAAACTGAATGAACTTCGCGATATCGATGGCGCCTCCAAACCGCGCAAGCGCGTTGGCCGCGGCATCGGCTCGGGCACCGGCAAGACCGGCGGCCGTGGCGTCAAGGGTCAGAAATCCCGTTCGGGTGTTGCCATCAAGGGGTTTGAGGGCGGCCAGATGCCGATCTACCGGCGGCTTCCCAAGCGCGGCTTCACCAATATTTTTGCAAAGAAATACAACGTCGTATCGGTTGGCCGTCTGCAGGCGGCGATCGACGCCAAGAAGCTCGATGCCAAGAAGACCATCGATGTGGCCGCACTGATCGCGGCCGGTGTCGTGCGTCGCGAAAAGGACGGTGTGCGGGTGCTGTCCGATGGGGATTTGAAGGCAAAGCTCACGCTGGAAGTGGCCGGTGCGTCGAAATCGGCCATTGAGAAGATCGAGAAGGCCGGTGGGTCGGTCAAGCTCGTATCGGCGGCCAAGGAAGCGGCCGAGTAAGGCCGGAAGGGAATGTGATCGCCTGGTGCTGTTTGCATCGGGCCGTTTCGTTCCCATATGCATGAAACGGCATCCGTGGCAGCACACGGGACCGTGAAGACTTTTGCGGGGGCGCCGCTTATCAACGGGCAGGGGCTTTGATATGAAGGCGCTCTCGACACAGCAATGGCGACGCGTTTCGAGGCGGGGCAACACCCGACCGAACTGACCGCTGGCGGAGATTTGCATGGCATCTGCAGCCGAACAACTCGCATCCAACCTGAATTTTTCCGCCTTTGCCAAGGCGGAAGACCTTAAAAAGCGCATCTGGTTCACGCTCGGTGCGCTTTTGGTCTATCGGTTGGGGACCTACATTCCGCTTCCGGGCCTTGATCCCGAAGCCTTTGCCCGGGCCTTCGAGCAGCAGGCGGGCGGCGTACTCGGCCTCTTCAACATGTTTGCCGGCGGCGCCGTGGAGCGCATGGCGATCTTTGCCCTTGGCATCATGCCCTATATTTCCGCTTCTATCATCATGCAGCTCATGACCTCGGTCGTGCCGACGCTTGAGCAGTTGAAGAAGGAAGGCGAACAGGGCCGCAAGGTCATCAACCAGTATACGCGCTACGGCACGGTGCTGCTGGCGACCCTTCAGGCCTACGGCATCGCCGTCGGGCTGGAATCGGGCGATGGCATTGTCACCGATCCGGGCTGGTTCTTCCGCATTTCGGCGGTCGTCACGCTGGTGGGCGGCACCATGTTCCTCATGTGGCTGGGTGAGCAGATCACTGCACGCGGCATCGGCAACGGCATCTCGCTGATCATCTTTGCCGGCATTGTCGCCGCCTTGCCCGGCGCCATCGCCGGAACGCTGGAACTGGGCCGCACCGGCGCCCTGTCGACAGGCCTGATCCTCATGGTCGTCGTCATTGCCATTGCCGTCATCGCCTTCATCGTCTTCATGGAACGCGCCCAGCGACGGCTTTTGATCCAGTATCCGAAGCGCCAAGTCGGCAACCGCATGTTCCAGGGCGATTCCTCGCATCTGCCGCTGAAGTTGAACACAGCCGGCGTGATCCCGCCGATCTTCGCCTCATCGCTGCTTCTGCTGCCGGCGACGCTGGCGGGCTTTTCCGACACCACCAACCTGCCGCCCTGGGCGACCACGGTGCTGGCGACGCTTGGCCACGGACAGCCGCTCTATATGCTGCTCTACGCGGTGATGATCGGCTTCTTCGCCTTTTTCTACACGGCCGTCGTCTTCAATCCGAAAGACACTGCCGACAATCTGAAAAGCCATGGCGGTTTCATTCCGGGCATCCGCCCGGGCGAACGGACCGCGGAATATATCGACTATGTGCTGACCCGCGTGACCGCTGTCGGCGCCATCTATCTGATCTTCGTCTGTCTGCTGCCTGAAGTTTTGATTGCCCAGACCGGCATCCCGTTCTATCTCGGCGGAACATCGCTGCTGATCGTCGTCAGCGTGACGCTGGATACGGTTGCGCAGGTACAGGGCCACCTGATTGCCCAGCAATATGAGGGGCTGATCAAGAAATCGAAGCTTCGGGGAGGCAAGAAAGGGCGATGAGACTGATACTTCTCGGTCCGCCGGGAGCAGGAAAGGGGACGCAGGCGCACCGCCTGGTGGAGCGCCACGGCATCCCCCAGCTCTCGACCGGTGACATGTTGCGCGCCGCTGTTGCAGCCGGCACGCCGGTGGGACAGCGGGCAAAGGCCGTCATGGATGCCGGCAAGCTGGTGTCCGACGATATCGTCAACGCCATCGTGTCGGAGCGGCTCGATCAGCCCGATTGCCAGAGAGGCTTCATCCTCGACGGCTATCCCCGCACCCTGGTGCAGGCCGATACGACCGAGACCATGCTGGCAGAAAAGGGCATGGACTTGACCTGTGTCATCGAGATCCAGGTCAATGACGATGTGTTGGTCGACCGCATCGCCGGACGCTATACCTGCGCCAATTGCGGTGCCGGCTACCATGACGAAAACCTGAAACCGGCGAAGGAAGGCGTCTGTGACCATTGCGGGTCAACCGAATTCAAGCGCCGCGCCGATGACAATGCGGACACGGTTCGCACCCGGCTTCAGGCCTATTACAAGGAAACCTCGCCACTGCTCGGTTATTACTACGCCAAGGGCCTCTTGAAGGGGGTTGACGGAATGGCTGAAATCGACGCGGTGACCGAGGAAATCGAAGCGGTTTTGGCCGGTCTTTAGGCTGGTCATCCGCTTTTTTTAAAAACGGCGCTTGGGCGCTGCATTTTTTGCCCTGGGGCCATTGACCACAGGGCATCGAGTCCGTTAGAAACCGGCCAATTCGTGATAGTCGAGCGATTGGCGCGGTTTTCGAAAGGGAAGGCCGGGGCTGATCGCTTGTTGATGTCCTGGTGAGTTTGTCAACGCAGCAATCGCTGCATGGAGAAGCAATCAGGCCAAACGGTTTGATAGGCAAGGAGACTGGACGTGGCCCGTATCGCTGGCGTCAATATTCCAACCAACAAGCGCGTCGTGATCGCGCTGCAATATATTCATGGCATCGGCGCGACCCAGGCAAAGGCGATCGTCGAAAAGGTCGGTATCCCGGCCGAGCGCCGCGTCAATGAACTCTCCGATGCTGAAGTTATTCAGGTGCGCGAGACCATTGACCGCGATCATCAGGTCGAAGGGGACCTGCGCCGTGAGACATCGATGAACATCAAGCGTCTGATGGACCTGGGCTGCTATCGCGGTCTGCGCCATCGCCGCAACCTGCCGGTGCGCGGCCAGCGCACCCATACCAATGCCCGCACCCGCAAGGGGCCGGCACGGGCGATTGCAGGCAAGAAGAAATAAGCAGCCGGAGCATGTCCGGTTGAGGTCGGCATCTTTCGGGAGTGCCGGCCTTTTGCTTGAGAATGGATGGTGACACACCATCCGGTGGAGCCGCTGGCATTACGGCGGTGCTGAGATCGTTGAAAGGGTCAAAATGGCAAAGGAAGCCACACGCGTTCGCCGCAAGGAGCGCAAGAACATTTCATCGGGTGTTGCCCATGTCCGGTCAACATTCAACAATACGATGATCACCGTCACCGACGCACAGGGCAATGCAATTGCCTGGTCCTCGGCCGGTGCGAAGGGCTTCAAGGGCTCGCGCAAATCGACACCATTCGCCGCGCAGATCGCGGCCGAAGACTGCGCCAAGAAGGCGCAGGAGCATGGCATGAAGACGCTCGAAGTCGAGGTCTGCGGACCGGGCTCCGGACGTGAGTCGGCGTTGCGGGCGCTGCAGGCCGCCGGGTTCACCATCACATCGATCCGCGATGTGACGCCGATCCCGCACAATGGCTGCCGCCCGCGCAAGAAGCGCCGGGTCTAGTATCCAGCGATCGAAACAACCTATGAGCGGCATGCCGCTCCTCTTGGTTCTCCAGCTCTGTTGTCACGATTGGATGGTGGCAAGGAACGGAAGGTAAGACATCATGATTCAGAAAAACTGGCAGGAACTGATCAAGCCCAACAAGATCGAGTTCTCGGCAACCGGCCGCACAAAGGCCAATCTGGTCGCCGAGCCGCTTGAGCGCGGCTTTGGCCTGACGCTCGGCAACGCGCTGCGCCGTGTGCTGCTGTCTTCGCTGCGCGGCGCTGCCGTCACCGCGGTGCAGATCGACGGCGTGCTGCACGAATTCTCCTCGATCCCCGGCGTGCGCGAAGATGTGACGGACATTGTCCTCAACATCAAGGAAATCGCCATCGGCATGGAAGGCGACGAGCCCAAGCGCATGGTCGTGCGCAAGCAGGGCCCGGGCACCGTGATTGCCGGCGATATCCAGACGGTCGGCGACATCGAGATCCTCAACCCCGACCACGTCATCTGCACGCTCGACGAGGGCGCCGAAATCCGCATGGAATTCACCGTCGCCAACGGCAAGGGCTATGTGCCGGCGGACCGCAACCGCGCCGAAGATGCGCCGATCGGCCTGATCCCGGTCGACAGCCTCTATTCGCCGGTCAAGAAGGTCTCCTACAAGGTCGAGAACACCCGCGAGGGCCAGGTGCTCGACTATGACCGCCTGATCATGACGCTCGAGACCGACGGCTCGGTGTCGGGTGAGGATGCGATCGCCTTTGCCGCCCGCATCCTGCAGGACCAGCTCGGCGTCTTCATCAATTTCGACGAGCCGCAGAAGGAAGTCGAGGAGGTCCAGGCCACCGAGCTTGCCTTCAACCCGGCGCTGCTCAAGAAAGTCGACGAACTGGAACTGTCCGTGCGTTCGGCCAACTGCCTGAAGAACGACAACATCGTCTATATCGGCGACCTCATCCAGAAGACGGAAGCCGAAATGCTGCGGACACCGAATTTCGGCCGCAAGTCGCTCAACGAGATCAAGGAAGTGCTGGCGTCCATGGGCCTGCATCTTGGAATGGAAGTTCCGGCCTGGCCGCCGGAAAACATCGAAGATCTCGCCAAGCGCTATGAGGATCAATATTAACCGAACCCGCGGGGCTTAAAGCCCGCACCAAAGGAGAAGGCTCATGCGCCATCGCAAGTCAGGCCGCAAGCTGAACCGGACGTCCAGCCACCGCAAGGCAATGTTTGCCAACATGGCCGCGTCCCTGATCGAACACGAGCAGATCGTCACGACACTGCCCAAGGCCAAGGAAATCCGCCCGGTCGTTGAAAAACTGGTGACGCTCGGCAAGCGCGGTGATCTGCATTCGCGCCGCCGCGCCATTTCCAAGCTTCAGGATGTCGAAGTCGTCCGCAAGCTGTTCGACACCATCGCCACCCGCTATGCCGATCGCCACGGCGGCTATCTGCGCATCATGCGCGCTGGTTTCCGCAAGGGTGACAACGCCCCGATGGCCGTGATTGAATTCGTCGACCGCGACGTTGACGCCAGAGGCGCCAAGGATATCGCCCGCGTCGAAGCCGAAGCGGCGGAAGAAACAGAAGCGGCATAAGAACCGCAGCAGATCGAATTACGCAGGCCGGGCTTTTGCCCGGCCTTTTTTGTGGGATGTATGAACGCGGTGTCAGAGGCCTCCATCCCATCGCCTCTATCGATTGAAGTAATCGGCTGTCGCTTTCTTCTCCCGAAGAATTTGCAACATTTTTGGTCCTCCATCACAGCAAAACACCGTCTGGCAACGGCGCCCGGAATCAGTGTGTTCCGGATCCAAAGAGAGTCCGAACCAACCGCTCCACATGGTTTCGCTGGTGTCGGCCTGCCTCACTTTTCCTTATATTCAGGCCTTTTGAGATAGGTGACATAGCGCCAGATCCACTCCAGAGGTCCCATGCGAAACCGCAGGAGCCAGAGGTAGGAACCCAAGGCCAGCGTACCGAACACAATGATTGCCAAAAAAGACAAATCGACCCGTGAAAGGGTACCGTAGAGACCCAGACCCGAGGCCAGGAAAATCATGACCAGGGATTGCCCGATGTAATTGGTAAGCGCCATCTGTCCGGCGCTGGCCAGAATGGTCTGTAGCCGTTTGGCCCGGGATGAGCTTGACCAAAGCATCACGGAAGCGGCCAGTGCAAACGCGACCGGATACACGCTTGCTTCATGCACGAGCGTTGCAACGCCGTTCATCGCCGATACTTTGGTGGCGACGACCACTTTGAGATAGGTCGCAAGGAGCGACAGCGGAATGCCGATACCGAATCCCCAGCGAACGGTCGCCAGATAAAGGCCGCGATTGTCCTTGCGGAACAAACCCCATTTGACCAGGCCAACACCGATCATGAAAATCGCCAGCGTGCGCCAGAAGTAGAAAAGGACGAATGCCACCTGGGTTGTCACGAACTGCCTGATTCTGATTTCCATCGTCAGGGATTGCGGTCCGTCGCGAAAGGCCGTCGTCGTGAGTTTGGCGCTGTCGACCGGATTGAGCGGGATGGTCTCGATTGTCCTGCGATCTGTTTCGCTGAGCGGGGTTTTGAATTCCTGCTCGCCCAGCGTAATGGTCTTTTCATTTTGCGACCTGACAGCGTCTGCAGCCTGTTGCAATTGTGTCCAGCGCTTACCCTCGCTGATCGTCGGTGAAACCGTTGCGCCGTAGATGGATGCCGCCAACAAAAGGGATGCGCCTCCACCTGTGATAATTGTTGCCAGGCGTCGGTTTCTGAACAGCCATAAAGTCAGCAAAATGAGGGCAAAGCCCGTGAACAAGGTCAAGGCAGCGAGACCGTCGCTCCATTCGAGGGCAAATACCCAGAACATCACCATCAGGGTCAGCGCAAATCCTGAAAACAGCAGCATTCTTGCAGGCAGTTCACAAAAGACCAAAAGGAAAACCGCCGTGACGGCATAGAAGGTCAGGACATCCGCGCCATACAAAAACAGGCCATGCAGTAGTCCGAGCAACCCCAAAAAGGCAATTCTGCGAAGGTAGATCAACCGATATTTGCCGTCATGGGCTGCCTTGAGAGATGCAATCTGAAGTGCGAAGCCAACGCCAAACAACAAGGAAAACAACGTCAGAAACTTGGACATGACGAAGCTGTCGATGAAGGACCAGTGGACGAAAGTTCCCGTTTCTTCGGCGGTCAATGCGATCGGGTCGTTGGCGAAGTCCCAGGGCGCAAACATCTGATGCACATTGACAAGCAATATTCCAAGGAGGGCAAAACCACGCAGCAGATCCAAGCCGGCGATCCGTTGGCCGGTGCCAATATCGGTCCACGCATTACCGTCGTGCATTCGGGATTCTCCTGTCATCGTTGGATGGATACAACAAACACCATCAGATTGTGGTTGTGGAGTCTGCCTTGCGCAACCGATACCCGGTAAAACGACGCATCCGCACTGTGAATTGCGGTAGTTGGTATGGACGCCTCACGGCATCCCAATGAGCCATACTGGGTTGTGTCAGAACGCTCCAGAAACAGGAGAGGAGGCGTCCATACAGAACATTACGGCGATTGGCGAAGCGGTCCTGTTCGTCTGCCTACTGGTCCGTCAGAAATTTCACTCCCGGCAGCTTAGGCGGCCCAGTTTGGATCCATCGACTCCGGCTTGTACAGCGTTGCCCACAACACGAGGTCACGGTGACACGTCACGCATTTCGCGAAGCCAAGAAACTGTCCCTTCAACCGTATTGGGCGCGCGAATGCGCTTCAGGGGCAAGCATCAACCATCACGGGACCATGGTATCTCACCGGAGGGGGCCGTTGGCGGGTCGTTGACGTAAGAGGCGATCAGCCGGTCGATTGCACCCCGTGCGATCCGGTTGTGATGAGGGGAAAAGCCCAGGGTCGCGACATAACTCCAATGCGCATGCATCATGGAGACAACAAGAAATGAAAGCTCCTTGCAGGCGGCGTCATCGAGTTCCGGATGCGTAATTGCCAGTTCATGAAGAATGACGTGACCGAGGGTTTGATATTTTACACATAAGCGCTCTTTGACGGATGCCGAGCCCACGGCATAGGCAAACAATCCGTCATAAGCCTCAAGATTATCGGGCATGGGATGCTCCTTGGACAGACCAAAGAGAAAATCCAGAAAGAACTTGAGACGCTCGACCTGTCGGACGTCCACAATCCCTCCAACCAATGCGTCCTGATAGACCTTTTGCAGATGGCCGCATAAATCCACCATCAGCTCGTCAAGGTCGGGATAATAGTACCGGACCAATTGGCGAGACAGACCCGCTTCATTTGCGATAGCTTCAAATGAAAACGCCTGCAGACCTTGAACTGTGAGCAATCTCGTCGCTGCATTCAGGATCTGGGTTTTCTTGTCGAGGATTTGATCGTCGTCATTTGGATCGGTAGTCATACAGCACCCCAAAACTCAAGTCGCCGGAATCGATAATAGGAGAAATCCGGGTTCGACAAAAAGAGATGGGAGGCATTTTTCAGATTGAAAGTGCACAATGTCAAAAATCACGGCTGGCTTTCCTAAGAGCCCGTTCTTGTTCGTGCCATAATTTGTTAGTTCGGTGCCGTTTTTGGAGACAATTGTTCCCGGCTTGCCGTAGAGGCGAACCAGGTCATCGAGTTCGCGAGCAACCAGTCCGCCCGAGATCGATGTATCGGCGATGACAGCATCGTGGCCGCCTCCACAGCGCCCACCGTGCCGGGCAGTGCCTTTTCCAGTCCCGGCGCCTTTGAAAGCGACGGCGGGCTGATCATCGAGGCAGGCTTCGATCTCGACTTCAACGCCACCGTATCGGCCCAGGCCAACTATGAGGGCGCCTTCTCCGATGCCGGCAACAGCCATCGTTTCTCAGGCGGCATCAAGATCAGGTTCTGAGACACGGAGGGATTGGCTTGTCATCAGGGGATGGACGCCCTCAACGGCTTCTCGATGGCCGTACTGGATTGTGTCAAGGCAGTCCGGTGAAAGGGGACGTCCATCCCATTGCAATCATTCGAAGCAGCGCCTCAACTCGCCTTCGGATAATCGATATAGCCTTCGGCGCCCGGTGCGTAAAACAGGTCCGGTTGCGGATCGGCAAGTGGTGTGTCGGCTTGCATGCGTTCAACAAGGTCCGGATTGGCGATAAACGGCACGCCGAATGAAACCAGATCCGCATCGCCGCGCCCAACGGTTGCCTCCGCCCCGGTCCGGTCAAAACCGGTATTGACCATCAATGTGCCCTTATAGCCATTGCGGATCGCATTTAGGGTCTGCTCCGGCAGGCCGTCTGGGCCAAGCACCAGATGAACATAGACAAGACCGATGTCCTGCAGCATCTCAGCCAACCGGCCATAATGTTCGGCAACGCCGTCATAGGGCGCGATGTCGTTGAATGTGCCGTGGGGTGAAAACCGGATACCGACCCGGTCGGCGCCGATCGCCTCCGAGACGGCCTGAGCAACGTCAACCACGAACCGGCTGCGGTTTTCCGCCGTCCCGCCATATCCATCCGTGCGCTGGTTGGAACCCGGATTGAGGAACTGCTCCAGCAGGTACCCATTGGCGGCGTGCAGTTCGATCCCGTCGAAGCCGGCTGCGATGGCGTTCTCAGCCGCACCGACATATTCGCCGATCGCCTGAGCAATGTCCTGCGCGTCCATTTCCTTCGGCACGGGATGCGGCTGCATGCCTTCGGTGTCCGTAAACATCGATCCTGCGGCGGCCACGGTGCTTGGAGCGACGATTTGTGACCCTTCAGGCATGTTTGCCGGATGGCCGATGCGGCCGGTATGCATGAGCTGTGCAAAGATCGTCCCGCCGGCCGCATGAACCGCGTCCGTGACCCGTCGCCAGCCCGCCACCTGGTCATCGGAAAACAGTCCCGGTATACGGGGATATCCAAGACCGTTGGCTGACGGGGCGGTGCCTTCGGTGATGATCAGCCCGGCGGACGCACGCTGCGCATAATAGTCGACCATCAGGTCTCCGGGGATATTGTCGATGGCGCGGCAGCGCGTCATCGGTGCCATGACCACCCGGTTCTTGAGGGTTGTCGGACCGAGTTCATGCTTGGAAAACAGGTTCATGTCGAATTGCTCCTTTGATTGTTTCCCAAAGGTAAGACCGATCAATTGATGGACAATAGAAAGAAACTGGACTAATTGTCCGTTTATGCGGACAATGAATGATCTCAATCTCAATTCGATTGCTGCCTTCCTGCATGTTGCTGAAAAGCAGAGTTTTCGGGGGGCCGCCAAGGCGCTGGGCCTGTCAAAGTCAACCCTCAGCCAGCGGGTCAGCGCACTGGAGGACCAACTGGGCGCGCAATTGCTGTGGCGGACGACACGAAGCGTCCGGCTGACGGATATCGGCGAGAATTTCTACCGTGAGGTTGAGCCGGCATTTGCGACGATTTTGAACGCCGAACGTCAGATCGGGGACAATCGGGGCCATCCGCGCGGACAATTGCGCATGTCGGCCCCGGTTGAACTCGGACAATGCGTCCTCGGCAATGTCATCAGGCAATATGCCGAACGGTATCCCGATGTCGATCTTGTGGTCGATTTGAGCGATCGCCGGGTCAATCTCATCGAGGACGGGTTCGATCTTGCGGTGCGAACCGGACCGCTTGACGATTCCAGCCTGATCTGCCGAAAGCTGTCCATCCTCGGCCCGTTGCGCATTTTCGCCAGCCCGGATTACCTCAAGACCCATGGCACGCCAAAATCCCCGCGTGACCTCTCCGATCATACCTGCATGACCATGACCGGCAAGCACGAGGCGTCCACATGGCATCTGGAAGGCCCGGACGGCACCGTTTCCGTCCCGGTTAAACCGCGCATATCCGTCGGCAGCTGGAGCATTCTGCGGGAACTTGCCGTCGCCGGTCTCGGCATTGTTCAGTTGCCGGAACTGACCGGCCTGCACGGTGCAGGCGAGGGAGACCTCGTCGAAATCATGCAGGACTGGGCGCCCCAGGGCGATGCCTGCTACGCGGTCTATCCGAGCGGCCGAAACCCGTCACCGGCCTTGCGCGCCATGGTCGATCTGCTGGGCGAACAACTGACGGGCACGCTGAAAGGCTGCGCATTGCCGCGCTGAGCAGAAGTGCCACGCCAGTTTGAGCACCTTGAACGGCAATTCCAATGCTCCGGATCGTTGCCGCTTTACAGGGCACGTCGGAGAAAGGGTTCAGATCCGCGTCCAGTCGTGCGGCACCAGATCAGTGGTATCCACATTCTCATCGGCAAACCATCTTTTGGGCGCGACAACCTGTTTGTCGGGCGCCGTCGCCAGCCAGGCTGCCCACCAGCTCAACGAACTGTTCGCGACGACAAACCGCCTGCAGGCGGCCATCAGCCACAAATCCTGATGGGCATCGTCGGGGCCGTTGATGTCGACCACCGTCGTCGAAACAGGCACCTTGAAATGATCCCGGACCCAGGCCGGATCGTCCGAAAAGACAAAGCAATGAGGGTCAGGCAGATCCTTTGCAATCATCTCCAGCGCCTTGAGATAATACGGTATTTCACAAAGGCCGTGAAACCGTGCGGCATTTGCATTGGTGACATAATCGCCGCGCCGCACATGGGCGCAGATGGCGTTGCTCTGCCTGATCGTTTTGAGAAGCGCGGCGCTCCGGGGATTCAACGCGCCCACGGTGCCGATTTCACGCCGCAACACCGCCGATGCATCCTCAAAATAAAACGGAGACTGCCAATGTCCCTGGAACCAGACCGGTTCCCTGATCCACATGACTTCGTGGTCAAACCGGAATCCCTTCTCCCGGAACGCTCTGGGCTCCAGGAACGGAAGAACCGATTTCCTGAGGCCGGCGAGATTGCGTCGCCAGCCGGGCTGTTTCAGTTTCAGGGTCGCGTTGATAGCGAAGGGTGCAAGCGCATATTTCCGAACCGTGGTGCCGCGCGAACCGATGACATCGTCGAACCACGATACATCCAGAACCAGCGGCGAACTGATGCGCTCGGCGAGGGCCCGACCGATCGCATATTGGAAAAGCTGATTCCCGAGTCCGCCAAAAAGAGAAACCGTAACCGCCGCCAAATTGCTCCCCCGAGTGACGGATCTTCGTCGATCCTGCTGTCAGGACCGGCTCCTGTGGCCGGGTTTTACGAACAGCGACACGTCAAAGTCAAACATGACAATGGCGGCATGCCTCTTCCGGCGTCGAAGTACCGTGATCCGCTAAGACAGGGCGCGTCTCGTAACCGAAGAGCACTTCATCCGCTTCACGTCCTCCAAACTCTATGCTCACCCATACCTGGACAGGAGCGCGGGCCGGATACGCGGTCTGGCCTATTGTTTGATGCTGAGCCATGTCCACGTCATTCTGGTTCCCTCCGATGCGGACGGGCTCCGCCGAACTGTCGCCGATCTACATCGGGTGCTACACGGGCTATGTCGATACCCGTGCCAGGGTCACCGGCCATTTGTGGCAGGGACGCCACTGTTCGGCGGAGTTATGGTGACGGGAGGTGCGCCCGCACCAATGCCCGGCAAACGAATGGTTCCGGGTCAGGATCAAAGAATGTGGAATGCGAATTTGACAATGCACGTCTCATGGGCGGCTTTGAGGATACAACCGTTACTGCCACCTATAGTTTTATCCGATGAGAATTGTATTCAATGGAATACAAGTGGCTGATTGTTGGCCTGCGATCAGTTTCTCCGGCTCCCGATCCCATCCTCTGTTTCGCAAATCAACGTCAGTTAGTTTCGACGGGTGTCGTATTTTCAGCTATAACACTATGAAAAAAAAGATAAATTATGATTCTGCTCATCCGCAAGCAGAGTTCGCAAGTGTCTTTGAGGATCGCGTCACGGGTTGCAAATATTGTCGTTTCACTCGAGCATGACTGGCAATCCCCAAAATCTTTGTGGTTTTTGGACACCCTTTATGCGCTCTTGAAGAGCGATTAATTTTGTCGTTGCAACTTTAGCGGCACATGCTAACACTGACATCCAATGAGTTCCCGTGAGACTCGGAGTGCTCATTCCGGTGCCAACCTTTGATGATTCTGGTTGGATTGCGGCATTCAGTTCGCACTTTCGGGATGAGGCAGATCGAGGATGGAGGTGACTTGTATTTTGAGCGGTGGGCCATTGGCGGTTTTCAGATTTGCAGCGGACAGAACGAGACAGCACTACCTCAAACAGCGCCGGGTCGCGAGTATTTAGACACACGGGTTGTTTTGTTTGCTTGAGATCAGATCAGTGGGAGCCGTAAGTTGAATGTAACGCATGCTGGCTCCATTGTGTGAATGAATTGCATTGGAGGAGTTGGTTAAGCCGCCAATCTGATTTGGCCGCCAATACTCGGGTGCTGACATTTTCAATCCATCGTTCGATGGCATTCCTTTGGGTCGAAAAAATGAAACAAATAGTTCTAGAGACAAGCGTTATGAAGATCTATTTTGAAGCGTTGATTGTGCGAGTTCCATGAGTGGGAATAGAAAGAATAAAAGACCGACTGTTTTATTTATAGAATCAAAATCAGACGGTGCAAAATTAGTAAGAAAAATAATAATATTATATATTATTTTCGTTTTTATTGTGTATTTTGCAAACCTAAAAGCAAATTATATAGAAAATATATTTAGATTTTTTGGATTTATTTTAATATTTATTATGATTTTAATATCAGTTATTATAATTAGATTAAGGAATATAGGTAGTAAACTATTTAAAGATATGATAAATATACGTAGCGGAATATTGATAAATCCAATAAATTCATCTATTTTGACGATATTAGTTTTTATTATAGGTCCTGTATTAATAACGTTCGATATTGATATTATTCGATATTTGGGATCAAATATATTTTTATTGTTAATGATATTAGTTCATATATTTTCTTTATCATTATTGCCGGAGGTTGTCTTTGGCATGCGGTCAATTATGAAAACAAAACCAAACGACGGAGATGAAAATTGACCGATCCAAACAATCAAACATTTTCATTTAGCGCCGCAGGGATAGCAGATCTAACGATCGATACTGAAGGTAACATCCTTACACCGCTCACTGAACAAGACACAGCATATTGGGCGGAAAACTTTACGAGATTCCTTCAGGGGGTTTCGGATAAGCTCGCGGAGCTGAATCTCACAAAGGCGAATCTCTCGCCGACGTTGCAGCCAATAGTCAGTCTCCTTGTCGTGTTCGAGGTCGCCTCAATAATTGACGAAGCAAGCGCAGCCGAATCGACAGAAGATGCCTTCAAAATTCTAGCGAGTGGTGTGGCAAATATTTTTGTTGCGAATTACGGCAACTATATTAGCGCGGCCTCGGTGGGTTTGTATTTCAGGCCTGTTTTCACCATAGCATTGAGGATTGTCAGGAGTTTTCTGGCTGCGGCGCAGATAGCCTGTTTTGGCGTTTTTCCTCTTGCTTCGAGGCGCTGGCGGAATGCCTTGAAGCCCGCATCCCATTTGCAGGCATGCAGGGCGGCAATGTAGAGCGCTGCCCGCACGATTGGGCGTCCTTTGCCGATCCTTCGTTTCGCCCGCTTGGTTCCACTGTCCCTGGCAATCGGCGCAAGACCGGCGAGCGATGCGATCGACCTGCGGTCGGTTGTGCCCAGTTCAGGCAGTTCGGCCATAAGCGTGGCGCTGACGACAGGGCCGATGCCGGGAACCGAGGCGAGCAGACCCACCTTGGAAGCAAGCTGGGGACCGTTCGCCAGGGCGGCGATCTGTGCTTCGATCCTGTCGATCTGTTTGGTCAGATAACGGATCACCCCGGCTATGGACCGTATAATGGCTTTGTCGTCGAATTGCTGGATGCGGGTTTTCTCGCGCTTGCGCATCTCAACCAGCTGGCGGCGGCGAACCGAAAGTGTTTTCAAAGCTTTGAGTTCATGCGAGAGCGGTGGCGTCGGCTCCAGCCGCAATTGCTCGCCCATGCGCCAAAGGCACTGTGCATCGACCCGGTCTGTCTTGCCGATCACCCCGATCGCCCGGGCAAAATGGCGCGCCCTTGCCCGGATTGGCCCGGTGCCAGGCAATCCCTTCCGCTTCCAGCGCCGCAAGCAGCCCGCGCTCATAACCGCCGGTTGCCTCAAGCACCACCGTCATCGGTCGACTTTTCTGTGAACGGGCAAAAGTCTGCAAGGCCGTTCTTTCCATACCCACCCGAAAGCTGCCCCTATGCGGATCATACACATCGATCCAGCCCTTGGAGACATCGACACCCACATACGTTTCTGTCATGATCTTCCCTGTTCCTGTCTGTGCGGGGTCCTGCAACGGCCCCAATCAATTATTCAGGTTAACAACCAGATTGCTGATGGCGCCTGTGCCGTAATGCGGGCTTCAAATCCCAGGTGATGGAGAGGATGCCATCAGCACCCCTTCATAACAGATCAGCGATAGACAGGTGATGGGATGGACGCCCCCATCGGCTTCGCGATGAGCCATACTGGGTTGTGTCGAAGCAATCCAGGAACAGGAGGCGTCCATGAAGAATGTTACTACAGTTGGTTTGGATTTAGCAAAGTCGGCTTTTCAGGTTCATTGTGCCGATGACGATGGCAGGCCGGTTGTGCGCAGGAAACTGCGCCGTTCACAGGTAGCCGGTTTCTTTGCACAACTGCCAGCCTGCCTGATCGGACTTGAGGCCTGTGCCAGTGCACACCATTGGGCCCGGACGTTGCAGGCCCTTGGCCATGAGGTGCGGTTGATCCCGCCGCAATATGTCAAACCCTTCGTCAAGACCAACAAGAACGATGCCGTGGATGCCGAGGCGATCTGTGAGGCTCTGATGCGACCGACCATGCGGTTTGCACCGGTCAAGAGTGCTGAGCAGCAGGCCGTGCTGACCCTGCACCGTGCCCGGGAACTGCTGGTGCGCCAGCGCACCATGGTGAGCAATGCCCTTCGTGGACATTGTGCCGAGTTCGGCCTTGTCGTCGCACAAGGAACAAGCAGCGTTCGAAAGCTGATCGAGATCATCGAAGATAGAGATGATGAGCGCCTTCCGGATCTGGCAAGGCAATCCCTCGGGTTTCTGGTCGAACAATTGCACATGCTTCGATCCCGGATCACCGGTCTTGAACGCAAACTAATGGCCTGGCATCGGGCCAATGAAGCCAGCCGGCGGCTTGTCACCATTCCCGGCGTTGGCGTAATGACGGCGACGGCGCTGGTGGCAACCATTGGGGATGCATCGCAGTTTCATTCCGGCCGGCAATTGGCGGCGTGGCTTGGCCTGGTTCCCAAACAGAACTCTAGCGGCGGCAAGGAACGGTTGGGACGGATATCAAAACGCGGGGACGGATATCTGAGACGCTTGCTGGTTCATGGCGCCCGCGCGGTCTTGCGATGGTCTCGCGACAGCAACAAACGGGGTCTTAAGCAGGGCCGAACCGCATGGCAGCGATCGCTTCTTGCGCGGCGTCCGACCAATGTCGTTCTGGTGGCCATGGCCAACAAGACGGCACGCATCGTCTGGGCCATGCTGACACGTGGTGAGGTTTACAGGGCTGAGGCGCTGCAGGCGGCATAACAATAGCCAAGGAAGCCAAACCACAGGAGATTGATTGCGAGGGTGAATGATGTGATGGCAAACAGGGCAACCGGGATCAGCCAAACCCGATAAACTGTCCGAGCCTCGAGCTCGCTACGGTGATGGGGCGTTGATCCTCGGATTCCATCAGGGCCAGCGGGCTATAAATACCGCATCTCAAAGGCCGGATAGATGACTGCAAACCCAACTTGCCAGAACAATCACAAAACACTTGCAATCAAGGGGGCGTCCATAGATGACAGTTTACTGATTCCCTAATTAGTGTTGGTTCTGCATGCCATGGCCCGCATGGCTCGCCTTGTGGTTCCTGGTCTCCCGCATCTCGTCACCCAGCGGCTCAATCGGCGCGGGCAGACGTTTTTCTAATAGGGCGATTATGCCCTCTATCTGGATCTGCTGGCCGAAAGCAGCGAGCGGGCCAAATGTGTGGTCCGGGCCTATTTCCTGATGCCCAACCTTGTCCACATCATCCTGGCTCCGTTCGATGAGGACGGGCTGCGCCTGACTTTCGCCGATTTTCACCGGCGCTATATCGGCTATGTCAATGCCCTTGCGCGAACCACCGGCCATTTCTGGCAGGGGCGCTATGGGTCAGTGGTCATTGATAACGATCATCTGATGCATGCGGTAGGTTCCGTCACGCTCAATCCGGTGCGGGCGCAATTGATCAAGCGGGCGCGGGACTGGAAATGGTCCAGTGCCCGGTCACACCTGATGGGACGTGGTGATGACCTGGTGAAGTTTGCACCGGTGCTGGAGCGCGCCTGCGATTTGGTCCGATTTTCTGCGTGAACCGAGTCAAGCCGAGGCTCCTGGATGTTGATCGCCACAAGCATGCAGACGGACACGCGCGGCCGAAAGCCTACACAGCCGGTGCACCGCACCACCCACGGTTGCTTAAAACGCTCTCCATAACATCAACCACTGTTTAACACCGTCACACGATATGAACGCCGCTTGGAAAAACGCGGCGTAGTCTTCTCCTGCACCCATCATTCGAAAACTGAGGAGACTGATATGTTTATGCATGGCTTACACCTCTTTTCCCGGCGGGCGCGGCTTCGGCCGTTGGCGCGAACGGCTTTGGGAGGATTTCTCCTGGCCGCGGTCGGGTTTTCCGGTGCCGCAGAAGCGCAGGTCGACCCCTGTGACGGTCTGTTGTTCTCGACATCCGAGGATTTTCTGTCCCGCGGGCCGACGCCGGCGGATGGCAATCCGATCATTTCGGATGGCGACCTTCTGGCCTGGCATGTTTCGGCGGGTGCACGGGTGTGCCGCCGCAACGGCGAACTGATCCGCAATTTCGACATTGCGCGCATCGATCTCGGCCTCGACGCCGTGGCCGCGATCGACAAGGAAAACAAGGTCATTGCCTTTTCCACCGAGCTCGACAGCCCCAATGGCGATCAGTTCACCGCCGGCGATCTGCTTTTCACCGTTGGCGGCGTAATCCCGAATGCCGCGCTGCTGGCCGCATTCGATGTTCCGCGTTCGCTTGATCTGGGTCTTGACGCGGTCACTCTGGTCGGCAAGGAGGAGGGGTTCCGGCGCCTCGTGGAATTGGCCCGTAACGGCACGTTCAAGGACAATCCGGCCCGCCTGCGTGATGTGCTGCGTGAACTGGATCTCGACATCTGGTTTTCCACCGAAGGCACACCGCCGGAGGTCACCAAACCGCTGTTTCTCGATGGCGATCTGCTGTCGGCCCGTGACGGGGTGATCGTTCGCTCGAACGCCTCGCTGCTGCCGGCTCTGCCGGCCGGCATCCCGGTGCGCGGCGTCGATTTCGGCCTGGACGCCTATACGCCGGCGCAGGATCCGATCGAACTCGTGCCGGTCGAACTGATGTCGACGGAGATTGTCGGTTTCGGCCAGGTTCCGTTTACCGACGGCGATGTGCTGCAGCCCGGTCCGTCGATCTGGCTGAAGGCCGGCGATCTGGTCAAGAACTTCGAACCGGCAACCCGCGATCTCGGATTGGACGCGCTGCACGATCACATCGGCGATGTCGCACAATGCGCGCCGCCCTCGATCACCTTCATCAGCAATGTCGAAGTCGGCATGATTGCGCCGTCAACCGGTCTGGCGACATTTGGCGGAGTCACCCAGCGCCCTTTTGCCGGCCAGATCCGCATCCAGGGGTCGATGCCGGAACTGGTCAACTGCCCGGACCTCGCAAACTATGAATATCGTGTCGAAATCGACCAGGGCAGCGGCTTTCCGACCTTTGCCGATCCCGGTGTCGTCCACCCGGCCAGCGCCAACTGGCGTCGCATGGTGCGCCCGACATCGCTGTCGCCATGCCCGATCGCCCGCAACGACGTTTATGACAGCGATCCGCTGGGCTGGTTCTCGGTCGCCGATTACCGGCGGTTCGACGGCTGCGGTGATCCGCCAAGCTTTGCCGTATGGAACTCCAACAGCGGTGCGTCCAACGCGATGGTGCGTGTTCGGGTGGTAATGCGGGAGATTGCGGCGGCAACGCCGACCTATGTCAGTGCACCGGTCCGTTTGCAGATCGACAATGACCGCATTGCCCTGCCGAACAATCTGCTGCCGACCTCATCGGGCACCGGCGATCTGTGGTTCGATCTCTATCGCGCGTCGGCGACATCGCCGCTGGGCGATCAGTGCAAGATCGAGGGTGACGGGATCGATGTGGTGCTCGACATGAAGGGCCGCATCAATGACGATCATTTCTGGAAATATGATCTGCGCTGGTCCGGCGGTTTTGTCGTCGGTGCGCATCCGGTCACCGTGGCAGGCGATCTGACCGAATTCGACGATGGCCGGGCTGATCTGAACGGGCAGGGCACCCAGCCCCCGACGTCCATTCTGGTCCCGCTCAAATCCGGATTCAATCTGACGGCCGCCTATGCCAGTGTTGCCACGGCACAAAGCGTGCCGCCGGCGCTGCCGGATGTTTGCGGCTATACGGTCCATTTCCGCGCCTGGGACCGGGCCATCCAGCTCGCATTCTCACCGCCGAACAACTATTTCTCCGCGGTCAGCCGGCACACCCAGATGTGGCGGTCGTTCTGCGTATCGCGGTAAGAAACCGGCAATTCCATCCGGCCCCGACCGAAAACCGGCGCGGGGCCGGAACTGTCTTTGGCTGGGGCCAACGATCGTCGGAAGCTGGCCATAGCCAAAACCATGGTAATGTGCTTGAGTTCAGTCTCGCTGCTTTAATGGGGATGATGAGCAGCGATTGAACGTCCATTTCGGGGGGAGCCAATCCGGGCCCAGTGTCCGCCAATCACTTTTCGAGCAACCCGACACAGTGAACAGACCGCCGACGCGCCGATGGTATCGCGGTTCGAAAGGGCGGTCTCTGTGGCCGGGCAACGCCATGACCGCAAAACACTCCACGCTCACTGGTCGACCGCTTTGTGAGGTGACCAGGAACACATTCGAGCATGCCACGACTGCCCAAAGAACCGTTCTTTCAGCCCTTCCAGGCCAAAAATCTCTTTCCCTTCCGAAACTGGATCGGTCTTGTCGACCGAAACACGATGCGCGACGATGCGGCGGCGGCCCTGACCGGTGCGGCCGTTGTCCTGCCGCAGGCCATCGCGTTCGCCGCCATCGCCGGCCTGCCGCCGCAATACGGGCTTTACGCGGCCATGGTCACGCCGGTAATCGCGGCGGTGTTCGGCAGTTCCTGGCATCTGGTCTCGGGGCCGACGACGGCCATTTCCGTGGTCATCTTCGCAACTCTGAGCAATCTCTACGAGCCGGGCAGCGCAGCCTATATCCAGGCCGTCCTGACAATCACGCTGCTGGCAGGCCTGTTTCAGTTGCTGATGGGAATCGTGCATCTCGGCCAGTTGGTGGGGCTGGTGTCCCATTCGGTGATGATCGGTTTTACGGCGGGAGCCGCCATATTGATTGCCCTTAGCCAGGTCTCCGGTTTTATCGGTCACAAACTGCCACGGCCGGAGGATATCGACGCGTTCCTTGTCGCGGTTTGGCATACCGTGCCGGATATAGACGGTCATGTCTTCTCGATTGCCATGGGAACCCTGCTGGTGACGCTCCTGTGCAAGCGCTTTCTGCCGAAATGGCCCAACTATCTGATCGGCCTCATATTCGGCAGTGCGCTGGCCTATGGCATTGACGCGCGGGCCAATGGTGTGGAATTCGTGCAGTCCGTCGCCACCGGAATCCCGCAATTCGCGGTGCCGGCCTTTTCGCTTGAGGCTGTGCGTTCGCTTTCGTCCGGTGCCTTTGCGCTGGCGCTGATCGGCCTGCTTGAGGCCGTGTCCATTGCGCGCGCCATGGCGCTCAAGTCGAAACAGCGGCTCGACAGCAATCAGGAGATCATCGGGCAGGGGCTGTCCAACATTGGCGGATCGTTCTTTTCCGCCTATCTCGGGTCGGGATCCTTCACGCGGTCGGCGCTCAATTACGAGTCCGGCGCCAGGACACCGATGGCGGCGATCCTTTCGGCGTTGTTTCTGTTTGTCGCGCTGTTTGCCATTGCGCCCTTTATCGAATGGATCCCCATTCCCGCCATGGCCGGCCTGATCATGGTCGTTGCCTGGAAGCTCGTCGATTTCAAGGAGATCAGGCATATTCTGACCTCCAGCATGTCGGAGTCGATTGTCCTGTCTGCCACATTCCTGGCCGTGGTGCTGATCAACCTGGAATTCGCGATCTATGCTGGCGTAATCCTGTCGCTTTCGATCTTTCTGCGCCGCTCGATGCGCCCCGGCCTGCCGTTGAATGTGCCCAATGATGCGGTGCCGGGCCGGCCGTTCATGAGCCCGATCCTGTGGAAGCTTCCCGAATGCCCGCAGGCCCTGTTCGCCCGCCTTCAGGGTTCGCTCTATTTCGGCGCGGTGGAATATGTCGAAAACGAATTTCGCCGCCTGGAGAAGGAACGGCCGGACCAAAAGCATTTCGGCCTGATGCTCGATGGCGCGGTCGGCATCGATCTGGCCGGCGCCAATCTGCTCATCGAGGAAGCCCGGCGGCGCGAGGCGAGGGGCGGCGGACTTTATCTCGGCGTGCGGTATCCGCCGATCCGCCGCCAGCTTGCCCAGTTTCACGTGCCCCGGGAAATCGGCAAGGAACATATTTTCCGGCGAAAGATGGAAATGGTGCCGACGCTGGTGGCCAATCTCGATCCGGCCATATGCGCGACCTGCAAGACCCGGATTTTTCGTGAGTGTCCCAAGGTGGATGAAGCCGGGAACAGCAAGGCGGTCAAGGAGGATGCGGCCGGATAGACGCCGCGTTACCACCGGTCGCGGCGGCGGGCGCGAAATTCCGTCGGCGTGTGGCCGCTGAATTCGCGAAAGGCCTTGTTGAAGGCACTCAGCGACGCATAACCCACCTGCAGCGCCACCTGAACGACCGCTTCTTCCTCGTTGCTGAGCAATTCGACGGCACGGATCATTCTGAGCCGGCGCAGGGATTGGCGCCAGGTCATGCCCACTTCCTCGGCATAGCGGCGCACCAGCGTGCGTTCGGACAGATGGGCAGCGGAGGCCGCATCGGCCAGGGCGATGTCCTCATGCAGGTGAGCCTGCGTATAGGCAATGGCCCGCTTCATGCCGTCCGACCGTCCCATGGGGGTCCACACATCGCTGGGCTGGCGGGCCAGCTCGGAGCAGGTCAGAGCCAGCGCCCGGAAGAAGTGCTCCGCATGGCTGTCGAAATCATCCGCGTCGGGTCCCCAGCGGCGGCTGAAATAGATCATGTCGCGGGCAAGGGACGTCATGGTGAACACGACGCTCGTTTCGGGAAGGTCGTCCATGAATCCGGGCTTGAACAGCACCGAACAACAGGTCATCGGATGGGTCACCGAGACGCCAAGCTCGGTGTGGGCTGGTATCCATGCCGCATAGGAAGGCGGCAGGGTCCATCGCCGCCCTTCGATTTCCAGGCTGATCGCACCCTGGATGCAGTACATCAGATAATGCCGGTCGAAGCTCAATTGCTCCGGTGGGCGCGGTGCGAACTCCTGGTAGAAGCAATAGGCGGGAAGATTGGGATTCGGCATGGCGCTGGGTCACGCGGGATCGACGCTGGAGATGGTGGTGACCGGCGGTGCGGTCATCATCGGCTTCAGGCCTGCGCCAAGCTGGGCGAAAGCATTGCTTGTTCGATAGGCGTCGAATTGAGGCATGGATTCCCAACGCTGCACGATGACAATATTGCCGGCATCATCCGGATCGGCATAGAGATCATAACTCCTGCACCCGGCCATGTCTCGCACGGCGGGCGCGTGGCCCTCAAAGAGGGCAATGGCATCGGCGGCGTCTTTGGCGGAAAACAGGGCTTCGACTGTGATCAGTTTCATCGGGTCGTCCTTTCACGATTGGCAGGTGGCGATGTAGCCGGCGCTGAGCCGTTTGGGCGGGCCGGAGGCAAAGGAATAGGTGTCGATGGCCTCGAATCCGTTGGCGTGCAGATGGGTCTGCATCTCGGCTGGCCGATAGGCCCTGTGCCCCCAGCGCATGCGCACGAGGGCCGTACACCAATGGGGTTTGCTGACCGCCAGAACCAAGAGCCCACCGGGTGCGAGCGCCGACCGCATCGCGCCAAGCGCTTCATTGATGTCGCCGACATGTTCGATCAGATGGGCGCTCAAAATGACGTCATAGCGTTTGGGCCGGGCGGAAAGGTCGCGGATGTCACAGCACAGCCGGTCGGAGGTCAGCCCCTGTGCGGCAAGGGTCTGCGCACCCCGTTCGAGCATTTCCGGCGACAGGTCCAGCAGGTCAAAGGACGGACAGGCAAACAGCCGCGAAAAGGCCAGCGAGAAAGCGGCGGTGCCCGCACCCGCATCGAGCACCTTGAGGTCGCGCATCCGGTCTGCCGGCAGTCGCTGCCCGGCAAGGCTGAGCAGGTCTTCATAGGCTTCGACGAATCCGAATTTGCTGATGGTCGCGTGCCAGGTAGCCGAGGCACGATCATAGGCCTCGGCGAGGGAGGGGGCCTTTGCGCCGCTTGCTGCGAATATCGACTTGAACATGCCGGTTTCCTTGTGATCGCGGATGGAAGACGCATCCACCCTAGGACGGCGTTCTCATGCGTTCTCGCGCCAATCGGCCAAGATCAGGCTCCAACACGCCAAAAGGGCGGCGAACTGGCCTCAGATGTGGCGTGTCGACCGAAAGCCCCTGGCGGCTGATTTGTCAGGCATGATTGAACGGCGGTTATGACAACCTATTTTTAGGCAACTGCGGGAGATGCCATATCGAGACCTTTTTGAGTGGGCATTTACACTCTAGACTGCAGAATCACAGGGGAGCCACTTATGCGCGGAAAAATCATCATCGGTCTGGCGGCGGCGATGGCCGTCATATTCAGCGTTGCCGCACTGGGCGCGCAGGAGAAGTCGGCGACCGAACAGATGCGTGGCATCATCTCTGACATTCTGGGCGGCGACAGGGAACTGCGCCCGCAAACGGATATACAGCGCGCGACACCGACCAGTCAGGCACAGTTGCAATACTCCTTTGCTCCCCTGGTCAGGAAAGCGTCACCTGCCGTCGTCAATGTCTATGCCGAACGCATGGTGCGGCAGCAATCGCCCTTCGCCGGTGATCCGTTCTTCGAGCGATTCTTCGGCCAGGGACCGCCCGGACGCTCCCGCAAGCAGTCATCCCTTGGGTCCGGTGTGATCGTCGATTCCTCTGGCATTGTTGTCACCAACAACCACGTCATCGCCGGTGCCGATGAAATCAAGGTGGCATTTGCCGATGGCCGGGAATTTCCAAGCCAGCTTTTGCTGAAGGATGAGCGTGTCGATCTCGCAATTCTCAAGATCGAGGACAATGAGCGGTTCCCGGCCCTTGAATACAGCGATTCCGACAGTCTGGAGGTCGGCGATATCGTCCTGGCCATTGGCAACCCGTTCGGTGTCGGCCAGACCGTGACCAGCGGCATCGTTTCGGCCTTGGCGCGAAACCGTGTCGGTGTGTCCGATTTCGGGTTTTTCATTCAGACCGACGCGGCCATCAACCCCGGCAATTCCGGCGGCGCACTGGTGGACATGAATGGCCGTCTGATCGGCATCAACACCGCAATCTTTTCACGGTCGGGCGGGTCGAACGGGATCGGGTTCGCCATTCCGGCCAATATGGTGCGGGCCGTCGTCGATGCGGCAAAAAGCGGCGATGACCGCTTCGGCCGGCCCTATGTCGGTGCATCCTTTGCCCCGGTGACCTCGGACATCGCCGAAGCGCTCAACATGAAACAGGCTTTCGGGGCCATCGTGACGGCGGTTGTCAAAGACGGTCCGGCGCATCGCGGCGGGCTAAAGGTTGGGGATGTGGTCCTGCGAATGAATGGCCAGGCAGTCCAGCACCCGGATGCCCTGGGATACCGGATTGCCACCGCAACGGTTGGGTCCGACGCTGAATTCGAGATTGTCTCACGATCGAAGATCAGGCGGATTACCATCCGGCTTGCGCCGCCGGATCAGCGCAATTCCGGCGATGAGCTCCGCATATCGGGACAAAATCCGTTTTCCGGTGCCCTGGTCACGGATATCGGCCCGAAACTGGCCGAAGCGATGCGTATTCCCTCGACGGCGCCTGGAGTCGTCATTCTGGATGTCGAACGCGGCTCGCCGGCCAATCGTATCGGACTGCGCACCCGCGACATCATCATCGCGGTGAATGGCGAAACCATCACATCCACCGAAAAAATGCAGGAAGTTGTTGCCACGAGGGCGCGGAGCTGGCGCTTCGAGATTTCCCGCGGTGGCCGGCGGCTACGCCAATTGGTGCGATGAGCGACCTCTTCGCGTCGGTTGCCGATGAAGCGGCGCAAAAAGCGAGGCCGCTGGCGGACCGGTTGCGGCCGAAATCCCTTTCCGACGTGACCGGACAACCCCATCTGACCGGCGAGGACGGTGTGCTCAGCCGCATGATCGCGACCGGTTCGCTGGGCTCGATGATCTTCTGGGGGCCTCCGGGCACCGGAAAGACCACCGTTGCCAGATTGCTTGCCGGTGAAACCGATCTTGCCTTCGAACAGATATCGGCCATCTTTTCCGGTGTCGCCGATCTGAAGAAAGTATTCGAGGCGGCGAGGGCGCGTCAGATGTCCGGCAAGCAGACCCTGCTGTTTGTCGACGAGATCCACCGCTTCAACCGGGCACAGCAGGACAGCTTTTTGCCTGTCATGGAAGACGGTACGGTGATCCTTGTCGGTGCGACCACGGAAAATCCGTCCTTCGAGCTCAATGCGGCTCTGTTGTCACGCGCCCGCGTTCTGACCTTTCGGCAACATGATGAGGACAGCCTGGAAACCCTGTTGTTGCGTGCTGAAGAAGCGGAGGGCCGGGTTCTTCCTGTCAGCAACGAGGCCCGCCAAAGTCTTTACCGCATGGCGGACGGAGACGGACGGGCCATATTGACCTTGGCGGAAGAGGTTTGGCGGGCGGCGCGACACGACGAGATTTTCGATATCGACGCGCTGCAGGATCTGGTACAGCGGCGGGCGCCTGTCTACGACAAGGGGCAGGACGGCCATTACAATCTGATTTCAGCCTTGCACAAGGCGGTGCGCGGCTCCGATCCCGATGCATCCCTCTATTACCTTTGCCGCATGTTCGATGCGGGGGAGAATCCGCTGTTTATCGGGCGCCGTTTGGTGCGCATGGCGTCGGAGGATGTTGGTCTGGCGGACCCTCAGGCTCTGGTGGTTGCGAATGCCGCCAAGGATGCCTACGACTTTCTCGGTTCTCCGGAAGGGGAACTGGCTCTGGCGCAAGCCTGTATCTATATCGCCACGGCACCGAAATCCAATGCAGCCTATACGGCCTTCAAGGACGCCATGCGGGCAGCACGTGAAAACGGATCACTGCTGCCGCCAAAGCACATCCTCAACGCACCGACCAAACTCATGAAGGGCGAAGGCTACGGTGACGGCTACGAATATGACCACGACACGGCGGATGCCTTTTCCGGCCAAGACTATTTTCCGGAAAAAATGGGTCGCAGAACATTTTATGCGCCGCCGGAGCGCGGTTTCGAAAGAGAGCTGAAAAAACGGTTGCAATATTGGGAAAAACTGAGAGCGGAAAAGTTGGCCGCCAGTGACGGGACCGAGGCCTGATTCATGCAGAGGGTAGCGGTTCTCGGATCCGGCGCCATCGGCTGTTATGTCGGCGGCAAACTGGCAGCCGCCGGACATCCCGTGACATTTATCGGGCGCCAGCGCGCCGTTGATGATCTGCGCCAAAACGGCCTGGTGCTGACGCAGATGGATGGACCCGAGACGATTCTCGGCGCCACCGACATCGAGGTGACCAGCGAAGCCGCTGCCTTGTCGGATCACGATATCATCCTGGTCTGTGTCAAATCCCAGGACACCGAGAGTGCGGCGCGCGAGATTGCGTCGTTCAGCACCGGAAAGCCAACGATCGTCAGTCTGCAAAACGGTGTTTCAAATGCTCGGACCCTCGGCCGGCATCTTGGAGCGCGGCCGATCGCCGCCGGCTGTGTCCAGTTCAATGTTGTGATCAAGGGTGTGGGACAATTTCATCGTGCGACAGATGGCGGTATCATTGTGAAGGATACGCCTTCGACCCGGCAGCTTTCAAACGATCTCAACGCATCCGGCATAGAGACATCGGTTCATTCCGACATGCAGGCCATCCTGTGGTCGAAATTGCTGCTCAATCTCAACAATGCCTTGAATGCGCTTGCAGATGTGCCGATCGTCGAACAACTCTCCGACCGGTCGTACCGGCTGGCGCTGGCGCTTCTCATGGACGAGGCGCTGTCCGCCATGAGAGCGGCTCATATCAAGCCGACCGTGCTCGGCAAGGTGCGCCCGCGGGCCATACCCTATGCCCTGCGAATGCCGACCTGGCTTTTCAAACGGGTTGCACCGGCCATGCTGGCCATCGACCCCCATGCGCGTTCCTCCATGTGGGAGGATCTGCAGAAGCAGCGTACACCGGAGATTGATTTTCTCAACGGGGCGGTTGTCGCCCTTGGGCATGAAACCGGGACCGGGACGAAGGCGAATGAGGTCGTGATCGGTTTGATTCATGATGCTTTCGAAAACGGACGATCGCCAAAGCTCTCAGGTCCGGCATTGCTCAAAATGGTCCGGGATGGACGATCGGGCGGATCCGGCCTTTCCACTCCTGTGAAAACAGATTAAACGCTGCAATCATGACTCATCTCCTCTACGTCGCCTTCGGCGGTGCCATCGGTGCGTGTTTGCGCCATCTGGTCAATCTTGCCAGCCTGAGATGGTTGGGGCCGAACTTTCCCTGGGGCACGGCGACGGTCAACATTGTGGGCTCATTTGCCATGGGCCTGTTCATCGAAATTCTGACCCGGCGGCTTGGAGGCTCACAGGAATTGCGGCTCCTGATCGCCACCGGCCTGCTGGGAGGGTTCACGACCTTTTCGGCGTTTTCCCTGGATATCGCAAATCTGTGGGAACGCGGTGCCGTTTCCTCGGCATTTCTCTATGCAACCGGGAGTGTGGTTCTGTCCATTGCCGCCTTGTTCGCCGGGCTCGCAATCGCGCGGACATTTGCGTAAGTCACAGGCGGCGGTCAAACGGATGACCGACAGAGCATCGTTTGGAAAGTCAGAGCAATATGGCGGGTGTTGAACAGCGCAAGGTTGACGCAGACGAGGAAGGGATGCGCCTGGACCGATGGTTCAAGTCTCATTTTCCCGGTCTTGCCTTCGGCAAACTGCAAAAACTGCTGCGATCCGGGCAAATACGGGTCGATGGCGGCCGCGCCAAATCCGATACCCGCATACGGTCTGGCCAGATGATCCGCATTCCGCCGCTCGGTACGGATGAAAAGAACCCGCCGGCAAAACTCTCGGCAGATTCGAGCAGCGATGGCGAGATGCTGTCTCAAATGCTACTCTTTGAAAGCCCCAAGGTCTTTGTTTTCAACAAGCCGGCAGGATTGGCGGTGCAGGGCGGGTCGGGGCTCACCCGTCACGTCGACGGAATGCTGGAAGCCTGGCGCAACCGCAAGGGCGAAAAGCCGCGTCTGGTTCATCGGCTCGACCGCGAAACCTCCGGTGTGTTGGTCGTGGCGCGGTCGCGCGGTGCGGCCCAATCGCTCACCGAGGCGTTTCGTAAGCGCACGACAAAAAAAACCTATTGGGCGCTGGTCAAGGGTGTGCCGTCACCCCGCGAAAGCCGCATCTCGACCTGGCTGGTCAAGGACCAGACGCCCGACGGGGACCGGATGCGGGTTGCCCGCCACGGTGAACCGGGCGCCGATCATGCGGTGTCTTTTTACCGGGTGATTGAACAGGCCGGCCAGAACCTGTCCTGGCTTGAGATGGAGCCCTATACCGGAAGGACACACCAGTTGCGCGTGCACGCCATGCACATCGGATGCCCCATCCTTGGGGATCCCAAATATTTCGATGCGGACCACAATTGGGAGTTTCCCGGCGGCATGCAAAAACGCCTTCACCTGCATGCCCGTCACATTTCCATACCGGCTCCCGGAGGCGGAAAGATCGAGGTTACCGCACCATTGCCGCCGCACATGGTGCAAAGCTGGAACCTCATCGGCTTCGATCAGGAGCAGGACCCGTGAAACTCGTGCTCTTTGACTGCGACGGAACACTTATCGACAGCGCCCATATCATTCATGTGTGCATGGAGAGAACCTTCCAGGATGTGGGATTGGAACCGCCGCATCTGCATCGGACCAAATCGATTATCGGGCTGACGCTGGATCAGGCAATCGCCGTCTTGCTGCAGCGGCCGGTCGATGAGCTGGTGCTGAAAATGGTAACGCAGTACAGGCATCACAGTCTGGCCCTGAGACGTGAAGGGCCAGTGCATGAACCGTTTTTCGACGGCGTTCAGGATGTCCTGCAGGACCTTGCGAAACGGGATGAATTGCTGGTGGGCGTAGTGACCGGAAAATCCCGGCGTGGTCTCGATGCGCTCATCGATCTGCATGATCTTGGTGGTGCAATTGTCACCAGCCGGACAGCCGATGAGTGCCCGTCAAAACCTCACCCGGCCATGGTGCTGGAGTGTTGTGCGGACACCGGTATCGATAGCGCCGACACACTTGTCATCGGTGATGCGATCTATGATATGCAGATGGCGCGCTCCGCCGGCGCCGGGGCGATTGGTGTCTCCTGGGGCTATTCGACGGTCAAGGAACTGTCAGATAATGGTGCACAACATGTTCTGCACGATCCCCGTGACCTGCTGCCGCTGATCGATGTCAATGAAATGAGGGGCTGAGCCGATGCGTGATATCCTCAATGATCTGGGTGACGGGCTAAGCGACGAAGACCCGGTTCGCCGTGCGCAATTGAAATCCAAACCGGAATTGCCCAAACGCTTCTACAAGGCCGCCGGTGTCGCGCCCCGGGATGATGGTTTCGTGGTTCAACTGGACGGTCGACCCGTTCGCACGCCGGCGAAGAATTCGCTGCAACTGCCGACCGATAAACTGGCCCGGTTGATCGCGGCCGAATGGGACGCGCAACAGGAGGAGATCGACCCGATACGGATGCCGCTCACCCGGCTGGCCAATACGGCGATTGACGGAATTGCGCTCGATCCGCAGGCGGTCAAGGAGGACATCTTGCGCTTTGCCGGATCGGATCTTCTTTGCTACCGGGCGGACTCGCCGCGGGCGCTGGTTGACCGACAGGCGGAACTCTGGGACCCGGTGATCGATTGGGTCCATCTGTCTCTGGGCGCCCGATTTGTCCTGGCAGAGGGCATTGTCCATGTGGAGCAACCACGCGAAACCATTGCAGCCTTCGGCGCCCATCTGGCCGCATTCCATGAACCCATCGCGCTGGCCAGCCTGCACAGTTTCACGTCGCTGACCGGATCTGCGCTTCTGGCTATGGCTGTGGCGAAAGAAGAAATCACCGCCGAAGATGCCTGGTCGGCGGCCCATGTCGATGAAGACTGGAACCTGAAGCAGTGGGGTCACGATGATGAGGCAGCGGCCCGCCGCGCGCATCGATGGGAAGACATGCAGGCGGCAGATGCCGCTTTCAAGGCTCTTTCCGGGGACGCTTAGAACGGGATCTTGAGCGCGGCATTGCCGGAAATATTCGACCGGTCCGTCGACAACACACTGCCCATCGAAACATTGAAAGTCGCCCTTTCTGAAAGGTTCACAGACAACGCAGCGTCCAAAAGAAGCCGGTTCCGGTTCTCATCTGGCCCTCTGACGGAAAAGCCCGTCGGCGATCCGGCAAGTGTCAGATCGGCCGATGGCATGGCCTCTCCGAAGACCAGCTCATAGGCGATGCCAATGGACGGCCGCAGATGGACACCGCCGACAAAATAGTCGCCCTCGACTTCAAGGCCGACAACCAGTGAACCCTGAGAAAAACTCTCTCCGTCAGAGGACAGGTTGAGAGAAGACGCGCCGGTTTCGGTGAATCCGTCGTGGTGAAAGAAACGCCCCTCCAAACGAGCCAGTGGCGCAACGATTGTCGATCCCGGAAGACCGAACATATTGTCCTGCATCGCGAATCCATGGCGGGCTTGTGCGGCAATGGCGAAAGCATGCCCGCCATAATCCGCGGTGGCGGTGCGGTCGACAGCGGCAAACAGAATGTTCCGGTGCGTTTTGAATTGCTGAAAGGCATAGGACGCAGCGGCCTGTGCAGCGAAGCCGGGCTGACTGTAGGAAGCGCCCGTGCGGCCATACACACCCATATGATAGGCTTGGACATCGACGGCCTGGCGTCGGACGCTGATATGTCCGGTGGAATGGCTGTAGCCCGCTGCGATCCCGGCGACGGACCCGGCAGACACCTTGTCCGACAGATCAAATTCGAGACCGGTTGCAAAGCCCGCCAACTGCCTTGTCCATTCCGCGGCATTGCCGTCGCCGTCAACATCGACGGTTGAACCAAAGCCGCCGCTCCAGGCGACAACGGATGGGCCCGGCATCGTTCGGTTTGTGCTCCCGGGGTTCAGCAGGCCGAATGTCGCGGACTGGTCTTCGAATGAGCGGCGTACACGATCGGCGGCGTAGGCCGAACGGGTGATACCGACTGCGCCGGCCGCTCCGGCGGCGGATTTGACCTGTGACAGCAGCAGGGAATTGAACAGGCGCGCAATGTCTGCACCGATAAGCTGGCTGTCGGCATGAATCTCCCCCTGAATGGAATCATAGGCCGCCCGGGCAGCACCGGCGTCCAGTCCAAGCAGCGCGGTCGCGACGTTATTGCCATCCGAGCCTGTGGAGATATCCAGTGTCTGCAGGGCGCCGGCGACCTGAAACTGGTTGAACGTCCGCGCCACCGACGCAAAGTCCGCGACCTTGTTCAGTGTGAGATAGACGGTATTTGGATCATAGCTGAGGGCGAAATCCAGAAAGGCGGACAGATCCGTGACACCTTCAAACCGGCCTGCGACGCCGCCAGTTGAGCGCAGGATCGTAAAACGCTGTCCGTCGGCATAACTGTCTTCGGAACTGACCGGCAGAACATTCACGGTGCCACCATTGATTGCCGTTGATCCCGTCGCGTCAACCAGATCCGACGTGCCGTCATTGGCGACCTCCACTTCATAGGTTGAGCCGGTTTCGAAGGTTGCATCTCCCGCCACATTGAGTGTGCCGATCGAGTTTCCCGGTGCGATCGTACCATTGTTGACAAGGCCGCCTGATATGCCGGTGCCGCCCAAGATTCCGTCAGCTGAAACTGTAAAGACCGTATTGGGCATCGTGGCGTTGTTGATCAGCTTGCCGGTGTTGACTGAAAAGGCCGCGATTTCCGTATTCGTGCCGTTCAGGGTCCATGATGCTGAACCGCTCTTGCCGAAAGTTTCAAAATCCCGATATTGTTCTGAGGCTGTCGGCGTGTTGTCGCCGTCGATCAAGGATACGTCAAACGTTCCGGTGCCTGTCCCGCCAAGAACAAATTCGTCGGTCTGTCCGGCCTGTGTGCCGCCACTGACAAGTCCTGTGACCGAAAAACCGGGCTGCAACTCCAACGTGTCGTCACCATCATTGAGGTCGATCGCCAGACTTGTGGAATCCGGACCGGAAACCGTACCGGCAATCTTGAGCTGGATTTGCGCATCCGGGAAAAACGGACTGATGGATGACCCTGGTTCCGACGCAATCGCGAGCGCCTGTGCAGACGAAACGCTGGCGTTTGGGCCGATGACGATCGTTGCGTTCAGTGGCTGGATATTGGGAAACAGATAAATGCCCCTGGATCCGGGTCCATTGACCGCTATGTCGCCGTCAATGTTGATCGTTGCCGTATCGGTGCCGGCAAATGACTGTGTATTGACATACACACCATGCGCGCTCCCGCCATGTGTGGTGACATTTCCACCGGACTGAACCTCAATGGTCACCGTTTCCGTGCCGGGACCGGCATTCGATAACGGTTGCTGGAAAATTCCATGCGCAAACAGGCCGTTGGTTGTCACGCTTCCACCAGAGCCGACGATGACCGTGTCCTGTTGTCGTGCCTGTATGCCGCTGGCAAATTGCCCGAATGTCTGGATCTGGCCATTTACGGTCACGCTGGTGCCGCCGATGGTTCCGCCACCGCCACCCGTGAAGATTCCGATCCCGGACTGCCCTCCGGTTCCTCCGCTGAAGCTGGTCTGAATCGACCCGGAGGCCCCGATCACAACCGTCGAACTCCCGCCTACGGCAACGCCATTGGCCCCCGAACTGAAGACATTTGACGGATTGATCTGGGCGGTTTTGATCGCCCCATTGATCATGACATTCGCATTGTCGCCGACTTGCACACCGGGCGAACTGCTTCCGAAGGTCTCGATCAAGCCGCCCTCATCGAGCGTCACGGCGACACCGGAGGCAGTTGGAAATCCATCTCCCTTAACTGCCGCCGCTGCACCCGGATCGCTGCGGGTCCGCACCACGCCGCCCGATGCTATGGTCAGTATATCCCCATCGCCGACATTGATCCCGATTGCACTGTTACCTCCGGTATCTATCGTTCCGTTGATTTGATAGCTATTGCCACCGCCGCCGCCGTCGATACCGAAACCGGCCGTGGCTGTGCTGCCGATTTGTCCTGTCGCACCGACAGTAATTGTCGAGTTGGAAAAACCTGTAGTTCCAAAACCGATTCCTCGATAGGCATCCAGTACGCCGTCAATAACAATATCGGCGCCTGAAACGACCCGGATTGCCTCCGCGAAATTGCCGGTTGTATCGATTTCAGCTCCATCCTCCACAAGGATCCTGGCGCCGTTTTGCAAATCGATCCCCTCGACCAGGAGGCCCGACGGTTCGATCAGTGCACCGCTGCGGACATTGACCGTTATGTTATCGTTTCCGGCAACGCCGACGGTGTCGGCACCAGAGGCAGTGCACTCTACGACCGAATTGTCAGCGGGAGTGTTGGTGCTGCAGGCTGCATGGGCCGAAGTTGCAGTTGTTGTAACGATTGGTGCGAGCAGAAGGGCGCCCGCGCAAACCGAACAGCGACGCATCTTTGCCTTGATATCTATTGTTGCCGCCACGCCATGGCCCCACAGCGCGAGATCCATCGACAAGGCCGCGGCGCAGCCGACCGGCAGAAGGTCCTGACTATCCCCCTGATCATAATGTCCTCCCCGCTCAGCAGCCTTTGTGGCCCGGACGGGAGAATCTTAGGGAACATCGGACGATCCAAACACTGTAGGATTCTACAGGGTGTGGATGACCCGACCCGACAATCCTCGATCCGTCAGTTGCGGGAAGCCAGATGCATGGCAGCCAGATTTGCCGCCTCAGTCCTGTTTGACACTTTGAGTGCGTCGAGAATGTTGGAAACATGAAACGTGACGGTCCGCACACTGATCTTCAACAGAATGGCGATCTCGGCATTGGATTTTCCCTGGCATATCCAGTAAAGCACGTCCGCCTGGCGGCGAGTCAGACCGAGTTTGATCAAGGTTTGCGGTGAGTTGGCGTCGATGAAACGCTCCGTCAGCAGACTGCATTCGTCCGTCTTGCCGGTCGTCAACAGTCGAACGATTAGCCGGCCGGACCGGTTTTCAATCACCAGCGGCGCGATGCGATCGCCCCTTCTTCCGCGGTCGATATGTTCCAATATCCACTGTTCCGCCTCCGCTGGCAGCCGATCCCCGGCGTCCCAGTCATTGCCGAAGAAGGAGCCGAGATTTGCGCGGGCAAGCGGCGTTGCATCAACGATTTTCAGATTGCCGTCAAGCTCCATCCAGCCGGCTCCCATTCTCTCCAGCACCTGTTCGCTATGTGACACGCTCCTCTTGAGCCGTGTGTGATCCCGCGCATTTCTAAACGCCTGGGTCAGATGCGGTTGAAGAATGCTGAGGATGGACCTGTGGCGCTCGGTGAAGTCGCTTTCCGACCGATTGAAGGCAAAGGCGATCGCGCTCCCGTCTTCGACGGGCAAGGCCACGGCGATCTGATGCTCGGCGCCAATCACGCCATAGTAGGATTGATAGAGCGCCGTGGCGCGCCATTCGTCCAGTGATAGGAAGTCGGAAATCCTTTTCGGTTCGTCGGCCCCGGCCGAATAATGGTCGATGAGCGGGTTCTGGCGCATGATCGATTCAAAAACCAATTGCTTGTCGTGATAGTGTCTTTGAACGACAGGCGAATTCACGATGGTCATCATCCGGCGCGCGGCATAATCGACCTCATTGTAACCAATCGTATGGCATTCGATCAGTTTGGGCAGGTCGCGCATTGCGGTCACGATGAAGTCGTCAAGATCCTGAAATGCATAGATATTCCGGAGAAATTGGTCGATCGATAAATGGTCATCGATGGATAGGGTCATGCCTGGCGCCCCGATGTCAGGTGCTTTGTGGCGACATTCGCGGCTTCCGTGCGGTTGGCCACGTCGAGGATGTCAAGGATACGCGTCACGTGAAAGGTTACGGTGCGGACACTGATCTTCAAAATAACCGCGATCTCGGCATTGGATTTGCCCTGGCAAATCCAGTAGAGCACTTCCGATTGTCGCGGTGTTAGTCCGAGCCGTTGCAGCGGTTTTGGCGATTTGGCATCGACGAAGCGCTCGGTTGACAGGCAATAGGTGCCGGCCGGACTGACCGAAAGCAGCCGAACGATCAGCCGGCCTGTGCTTGTCTTGACGATGAGCGGCGCAGGGGGCGCGGTACCGGCCTCCTGGCTGACAATGCCGGTGATCCACTTTTCCAGGTGGGGCGGCAACCGTTTATCGTCGGCATAGGGCTGGTCAAAGAAAGCGTTCAGATTGTCGCGGGCAAGCGCCGTCGCCTGGACGATCCTGAAATTGCGGTCGAGATCGATCCATCCGGCGCCAACCGCCTCAAGGGCCTGTTCACCGCGCTTTGCCCTGGCGCGCAATCGACCGTGTCGCCTGGCATTCTGATAGGCTTGGGTAAGGTGCGGTTGCAGGACGGTCAGCAAGGCGCGCTCACGCTCCGTGAAATCATCCTGTGCCCGGTTGAAGGCAAAGGCAACGATCGTGTCCTCATCCAGCAGCAGGGCAACGGCAATCTGGTGTTCCGCGCTGATCCGCTGATAAACTGCCTTGTAGATGCCGGTACCGCGCCACTCATCGGACGTAATGAAATCGCTGATTTTCTTGGGTTTTCCACGGGTTTGAGCGCTGTATGCGATCAGCGGATTTTGATTCATCAGCGTTTCGAAGACGATCTGGACGTCGTGCCAGTGAATTTGCGCGTCTGCAGAATCGATGATTGTGGTCATTCTGCGTGCGGAATAGTCAACTTCATTATAGGCGGCCATATCCGAATTCATCAGAACCGGTAATGTCCGCATGGCGCCGACGATAAACGCATCCGGGCTCTGTGCGGCATAGACCACCTCGAGCGCTTGCTGGATCGCCGCATAGTCCTCGGCATTCAGAGTCATTGACGATCCCCAAACAAACCTGCCGGCAGTCCGGACAAGGGGAGGGCGAGTTCACCGTGAAATCGTGTTGATGTCGCGAAGTGCCTGACAGCTCGCCGTCAGCCCGTGTCTTCAAGTGGTGTGCCGGATCGGTGTGAAATGTCTTTCAATCCGACCCGGCGACATTTGCGGTGAACATACTCATACGCGGGCGAAAGGCTTCCTGACGCCACTGAAACGCTCTGCCACCGTAAATAAATTTTTCTACAAATGTGAAAGGCTGTCAATAAAAATGAAGAACTTTCAAAAAGAAAAAAAATTGGCATTCTGTTATGCATTATGAAAGATTGTTGACAGCAAATTTCAATGTTTTTCCCTTGAAAGATGGCGTATGGGATCAAAGCCATTTATCAAGGGGGCGAGGTTTGGCGGCGCATGGCCTCTTGTTCTGATTTTTCGTTTCGACAATTTTATTTTCAGATTCCGGACATGCCGAACCGGATCAGACGACACAATCAGCTTTAGGCATTGCGGGGAACAGCATGGCCAGAAAAATTGCCGACATTCGGCGGCCTGAAATAGTCCAGGCGCTCTACAAGGCGATTGAGAAAGACGGCATCAGCCTTCCGGGATACGATCAGATCGCCAGGGAAGGGGATATGTCACGCCAGTTGATCAGGCACTATTTTGCCAATGGCGATGATATGGCCGTGGCACTTTGCGATGCCCTGGCCGATGCCTATCGCGATTGTCTGATGAAGGGCATCATCGCGGCCGATGACAGTCGACGCCTGAGTGTGTTTCTAGATTTCTATTTCAATTTCCTGTCGGAAAAGGGCTTGCCGAAACCGGCCGACGATACGGTCTATGATGCAATGTTTGCGTTGGCGTCGAGCAATCCTCGAGTCCGCCAGAACCTGCATGATCAATACACGCTTCTGCAAATGACCTTGGCCCACGAGATACAGATCAGCTATCCCGACCTGCACCAAGCAGGGTGCAGGGAACTGGGTTATCTGATCGTCATCATCATGTACGGCCATTGGAAAATGGTGGCTTCACTGGGCTTCAGCACAGATTACAATCGCATCTCGCGCCAATCGCTGGACCGGCTGATTGCATCCTATACCGCCAATTACGATGCACCGGATTGATGGCGGCAGATTGACTACCGAGCAGAATCCGCCGTTGCCGGATCGATCCAGCGTTTTGCCATTTCCGCCAGGACGCCATCGTCCTTTTGCCGGTCCATCCAATAGTCGAGATAGTCCGCCAGGCCGATCGCCTGCGGGGGCATAAAATAGCTGAAAAGGAACCGGCTTGCCATGTCCTTTGGCACCACCGCCGAATAGCCGTCATGCGAGATCGCCCAGGCGCGCGCCTGCTCGAGGGTCCAGATCGCAGCGTCGATATTCGTCTCTTCGGCCAGCCCGTCATAATTGGGCAGGATTGTGATCTGTGCCGATGGAAAGCTGCGCTTGGCCTGAGGGATCAGCACCGGATCGTCAAACACGGCAATCCGCAGATTGTCGATGGCGTCGATCTTGTCGCGTGACGCAAATTTCTCAATGTCATCTGTCCGCACGATCAGTGCCAGGGGGTTTTCATAGTAGGGATTGCTGACCGTCACCGTCTCGAGCCGCTGATTGGTGACATAGAGGCCGCCCACCGCGATATCGAATTTGAAACGACGGAGGTCTTCTGTCAGAGATTGCCACGAATAGGGAACGAAAGCCAGTTTGACATTCATGCTCTGCGCGAATCGGTACATCATTTCAATGTCATAGCCGACCAACCGACCTTTCTCGTTTTCGAAGGAAAACGGCATGACATTCGCATTGACACCAACCCGCAAAACGCCCTCAGACTGGATACGGCCCAGGATCCCGCCTGATTCCGGTTGGGTGGTGCTTTTGGACGCCCCTGAGGAATCCGTCGCGGCTTCGGTTCCACGCGAGCCCGGTGTCGTGCCCTCCGATGATAACGGTATTTTGTCGACCCGATTGGTGTCGCTCAGAACCTGCAAATTGTCGGGCAGACCCATCGCAAGGTAATTGGTCTCTGAATGCAATTGGATATGTGTTCCACCCAGCCGCCCCAACGACCAGATCCCCGAAAGACACACCACCGCAACGCCGATGGTCAGCACAAACCGGCGCAGATCGAACCTGAAGTGTCCATAGAAGGAAAAGGTGACCAGAAAGGTCACGAAGGCAAAAGCCGCGACTGACGCTAGGACCTGCGCATAGCGTGTTGCCGCCATGGTTTCGACATACAAGTTGGTCGTTCCATCGGGCATGTCCAACCAACCGGCCATGAAACTGACGGCACCGATGGAGGATGTCGGTGAACCGATTCCCGAAAGGAGGGTAACCCCAGGCAATTCAAGTATCTGTCCGATTGAAATCGGAATAAAAAAGTAGAACGATGCATAGAGCAAGAAGGCGAGAATGAAGAAGTTGCCGACCTGCGCGAGCGGATAGCTCACCGAAAGGGTCGTCTGAATAATCTCCTTCTGCTGCGCTTCATTGTCGCCGGCGATGTGCTTCTTCGCCATATTCTGTGCGGCGGTCTGTATCATCGGCAACGCTGCAACCGACAACGAGGTCACAATCGAAATCAGGAAAGCCTCTTTCATGGAAGACATGATTTCCCAATAACGCAGGGGCAGGAAAGCCGTCAGCATCATCGGAAGGATCCACAACCCCAGCAAAAGCGCGGACAGCATGACCACAACCACATAGATCGACATGGCCGCATAGCCGGCCGGGTTCATGGTGTTGATCGTATCGGCAAACAGCGCACACACTCCAATGGGCGCCAGGAAAACCACCCAGCCCCAAATGCGCACGCAGGAACGCTGAATGACCGACAGGAAATTCAGGAATTCCGCCCGGTTTTCAGTATGTTGCACGGCAAGTCCGAATATGATGCCGATCAGGACGATGGAGGGAATGTAATTTCTGTTCAGCGCCTCGAAAATGTTGTCCGGCACCAGGAGGTCGATGAGCGAGGAACTGCTTCCGGCACCGGATTCAACGACCGCTGAATAGTTGATCACCGGGGCCTGTTGGACCAGAGGAACGGTTGTTGCCGCAACCAGCACCACGACGAATGTGGTTCCCCACAAGGTCAGGTAGATCAGCCAGCTGTTTTTGAACAGTTTGAGCGCCGTTTCAGGGGCAAGGCGTCCAAGCCCGAGCACCAGCGAAGAAATCAGATAGGGTAGGACCACCACTTCCATCAACCGGATATAGACATCGCCGATCGGGGCGATGGTGGTTGAAAGAAATGGGCTGAACAAACCGATCAGAACACCAAAAAGCCCTCCCAGCAGCACATATATGGGCAGGTGTTTCGCTCGCAAGTCAGCTCCCCCGGTCGGGCATAGTCACCAGACAGTGGGGTAACACAACTTGCCCGATGCGAACAGGCGGCAATCACATCCTGCGGGAGGCGGTTAATGCCGATCATGGCGCCAGATCAAACAACAGTCACTCGCCGGATGTTTCAAACCGGCAAGGCAATAGACCCGTGATGCCCGGGGTCATATAGCCGGGTCGTTCAGTTTGGACAGGCGAACGCCATTGATCCGGTAATTGCCATCATCCTGGCGCAGCAGAACGTACACGGCACGCCAATCCTTGCCTTTCGGGCCGGTGATAAGCAGTTCCTGTGCGATCGTGCCACCATCGGTTTCACTCAAGGCGCGGCCGAATGCATAGTTCCCGGGCCGGTAGACCGGCGGCAGGTTCCTTTTGACCATCTCGAGGAAAAGTCGCGGTTCGGGAAACACCTTCTGAACGGCCGGTGTGGCAAAAGCGTAAGCAGAATCAACATCATCTTTTAAAAACGCGATAATCTGCTTTTCGATGACACCACGCGCTGAGGCAAGATTGTCGCTTGCCGACGCACCAGTGGTGGCAAGGACGCCCGCCGCAAGAAGGAGCACAAGTTTTCGCATGTCTAAACCCTCCGTTCTTAACCATAGATAATGTCTCGGGAACGAACCGGAAGGTCTGTACGGCTCACAATTTTATGACTGGAAGCATACCGGCCGTAACGACCACGTCACATTACTGTCCCTGGACCTGCTTTGAGGCCACGCATTCAGGCTCTTTGCAGAGCAATTCAGTCATGGGAGAAATCGGCAAAACTTGAATGCATCAACACAAGTGACGGCCAACACCGTAGTCTCGTTTCTCTCAAAACGGGAGACGCGCTAAGTGGGTGGGCCCGTCCGCGGTGCCGCCGAACCAAGGCGCTTGAATGTGCCGGTCGCGGTGGCCACGATAACGCCATCCGCGCCAATCAGTTCTGCATCGACAAACAAAATCTTGTGGCCGCCGCCGGTAACCCGTCCATGACCGGTTACACGGCCGGATGTCACCTTCGAGATGTAGTTTACCGTCATCGATACGGTCGTCACCGGTGCCAGTGTTTCACCGTCTTCGGCAAGGCTGGCTGCATATCCGGCGGCGGAGTCCAGCAATGTGGCGATGATACCGCCATGCAGGCCGGCGTTTCGGTTCAGGTGACGCTCATCAATGTCCAGCACGACACGGGCGTTGCCGTCATCGATCTGCACCACATAGCCCATAAGGGACTGTGCGCCGGCCTTTCCGGAAATCTCGATCATGTGCCGATCACACAGGAGACCGGGACAGTTCGGAAAACCGCGTCAGATGATAGTCGACGTCACCGAACTGGTGATCGATCATGATCAGACGTTTGGCAAAATGACCAAGACCATATTCCCAGGTCATGGCAATGCCGCCATGCATCTGGATGGCTTCCTCTGCAACCAGCCGGCCGACACGACCGGCGAGCGCCTTGGCGGAAGAAACCGCTTTTTCGCGATCGGGTCTGGAAAGCTCCAGACGGCCGGCGGCGTTTATGGTTGCCGAACGTGCCTGTTCGATTTCCATGAGCACCGTTGCCATGCGGTGCTGCAATGCTTGAAATTTGCCGATCGGCACACCGAATTGCTTTCGCGTCTGCAGATAGTCCAGCGTCATGTCCCGGCAGACATCCATAATCCCAACAGCTTCGGATGCCAAAGCGACGTTGGCCTTGGCAACGGACAATTCAACGGCCGGGTAGGCGCCGCCGGCTTCGCCAAGAAGGGCGTCGGCATCAAGTTCGACTGAATTGAACGATATCTCGGCGGCATGCAGCCCGTCGATCGTGGGGTAACCGCGTCTATCGACACCGGTTTGGTCTGCGGGGATGAGAAAGGCGGCAAGTCCGTCTTCATCCCAGTCCTGGCCGGACAGGCGGGCGGTTGTGACAATGTGGTCGGCACTGTCGCCGTTCAGGACGACGGCCTTGTGCCCCTGGATAATCCAGCCATCCCCAGACCGGATAGCGCGACTGGAGACCTGGGACAGATCGTAGCGGCTGTCCGGCTCGCCATGGGCAAGGGCCAGAAGGGTCTTGCCCGCAATGACGTCGGCAAGGATCTCTTTTTGATCATCATTGCCGAGTTCGGCAATGATGCCGCCGGCAAGTATTGCCGAGGCCAGAAACGGCTCATTGACCAGTCCCCGGCCAAGCGCTTCGAACAGAACGCTGATGTCGAACCCGCCTCCGCCGAAACCGCCATGCTTTTCGTCAAACAGCGCACCAATCAAACCAAGTTCCGCAAATTGTGCCCACACATCCCGGGAAAATCCCTCCGTGCTTTCAGCCGATCGATTGCGGTCTTCGAGAGTATAGTTGTCGGTCAGGAAACGGGAGACCATATCCTTGAGCATGGTCCGGTCGTCGCTGTGGTTGAAGTCCATGGCCGCCTCACAATCCCATCATCTTGGAGATGATGCCGCGCTGGATCTCATTCGATCCGCCATAGATCGAGATCTTGCGGTTGTTGAAATACTCCTGGGCGACGGGGGCCGCGTAATCGGGGCCGATGGGCGCTTGATTATAGCCCGCATCCAGGGCTTCAGAGACAAAGGGCATGGCATAGGGGCCAAGGGCCCGGCGGGTCAGATCGTTAAGGGCCTGACGGATTTCCGTGCCCTTGATCTTCAGCATCGAACTCATCGGGCCGGCATTGGCGGCGCTGTCGGGCGAAGAAAGGAGCCGCAGATTGGTCGTCGCCATGGCATCGAGATCCATTTCGATTTCCGCCAGGCGCGCGGCAAACAGCGGATCCTCGATCAGCGGCCGACCCCGTACCTTCTGCTGCCGCCCGATGGTTTTCAGATGGGCCAGCGATACTTTGTTGGCACCGACATTGGCGATATTCGTCCGCTCGTGCGTAAGCAGATATTTCGCATAGGTCCAGCCGCGATTTTCCTCGCCGACGAGGTTGGCGACGGGGACCCGGACATCATCGAAAAAGACCTCATTGACCTCATGTGTGCCTTCCAGGAGGATAATCGGCCGGACGGTGATGCCAGGCGTATCCATGTCGATCAGCAGAAAGGAGATGCCTTCTTGTGGCTTGCCTTCATTTGCCGTGCGCACGAGGCAGAAAATCCTGTTGGCATACTGGCCAAGCGTCGTCCAGGTCTTCTGTCCATTCACCACATAGTGGTCGCCATCACGAACGGCCCTGGTCTTGAGAGATGCTAGATCCGAGCCGGCGCCTGGTTCCGAATAGCCCTGACACCACCAGTCGGTGCCGTCGAGAATTCTTGGAAGATAGTGCCGCTTTTGCTCTTCCGAACCATATTTTATCAGCACCGGAGCCAGCATCTTCAAGCCGAAGGGCACGGTTCGCGGGGCGCCGGCCGCGCAGCATTCATCCTCGAATATCTGCCGCTGCACCGCATTCCAACCGGTGCCGCCATATTCGACCGGCCAGGATTCGGCAAGCCAGCCCTGCCGGTTCAAGATGGCATGCCAGGTGTCCATATCTTCCTTGACGAGGCGTTTTCCACCCTTGACCTTGGCGGCAAGGGATGCCGGAAGGTTGGAGCCGAGAAAGTCGCGAACCTCCTCGCGAAAGGCCAGTTCCTCATCCGAGTAATTAAGGTCCATGTATCTGCCTCCGGATCAGTAGATTTCAAACAGACCGGCAGCGCCCTGGCCACCGCCGACACACATGGTGACAACGGCATATTTGACACCTCTGCGCTTGCCCTCGTAAAGCACATGACCGACCTGTCGGGCGCCGGTCATTCCATAGGGGTGGCCGATGGAGATCGAGCCGCCATTGACGTTGAGAATGTCACTGGGAATACCGAGCCGGTCACGGCAATAAAGCACTTGGCTGGCAAAGGCTTCGTTGAGCTCCCACAGACCGATATCGTCCATCGTCAGGCCGGCCCGTTCGAGCAGCCGTGGTATGGCGAACACTGGCCCAATGCCCATTTCGTCCGGCTCGCATCCCGCAACGACGAAACCGCGAAAGGCGCCCATCGGCTCGATATTGCTTTTCTGCGCGGCACCGGCCTCCATGACCATACAGGCCGAAGCCCCATCCGACAGTTGCGAGGCGTTGCCTGCGGTGATGTACATGTCCGGACCGCGCACCGGTTCCAGCTTCTGCAGCCCCTCCAATGTGGTCGTCGGCCGATTGCATTCATCAGCCTCAAGCGTGACCTCCTGTTGGGAAACCTCGCCGGTTTCCTTGTCTTTGACGGCCATGGTCGTCGTAAACGGTATGATCTCGTCGGCATATCGTCCCGCAGTCTGGGCTGCCGCCGTGCGTTGTTGTGAAGACAATGCATATTCGTCTTGTGCCAGACGGCTGATATCGTAGCGCTCGGCCACGGTGTCCGCCGTATCGATCATCGGCAGATAGATCTCCGGCTTGTGTTCCAGGATCCACGGGCTTTGCGCCATATGGCTGTTGGCATGCCCCTGGGCGAGGGTAATGGACTCCAGCCCGCCGGCCAGCACAGCGTCCGATCCTTGCTCGGTGACGGAATGGGATGCCAGTGCGATCGCCTGAAGGCCGGAGGAACAAAATCGATTGACCGTCATTCCGGCCGTGGTCACCGGCAGGCCGGCGCGGATGGCGATCTGCCGTGCAATATTGCCGCCGGTGGCGCCCTCCGGAAAACCGCAGCCGAATATCGCATCTTCGATCAGCGCGGGATCGACTCCGGAGCGTTCGACGGCTGCAGCAGCGGCAGCGCCACCAAATTCGGCGCCGTGGGTCATGTTCAAACCGCCGCGAAAGGCTTTGGTGATGGGTGTTCGGGCGGTGGAGACGATGACGGCTTCGCGCATGATATTTATCCTATGATTTGGCTTTTTTGTTCAGACTGTCGAACGTCTCGCCGCGCTCGGCCAGATCCACCAGCAATTGCGCCGGTTTCCAGAAGTCCGGATCTTCACTTTCGAATGATCGAATGTCGTCGAGAATGGATTTGACACCGGTCATGTCCGCATATTTGAGCGGGCCGCCGCGCCAGCGCGGAAAGCCGTATCCGTAGATCATGGTGACATCGACATCGAGCGGGCGCAGGGCAATGCCTTCTTCGACCACGCGAGCGCTTTCATTGATCATCGCTGCCATATAGCGCCGCATGATGGAATGTTCCTCAAGGGGTCTGGGGTCAATGCCCTTTTCGGCCCGAACCTTGTCTATGATTTCGAGGACCTCGGGATCGGGTTTGCCGACGCGACTGCCATCCTCATAGATGTAGAAACCACGACCGGTTTTCTGACCGTACCGGCCCAATTCGGAAATGCGGTCCATATAGTCGGCCGCATAACGGCCCTTCCAGCCTTCCGCACGCTTGCGCTTCCGGTTGGCCATGCCGATATCCAGGCCCGCCAGGTCGCCCATCTGATTGGGGCCCATGGGAAAGCCGAAATTGACAACGGCCTTGTCGATGTCATAGGGGCTGGTGCCGTCCTCGACCATGTAGGACGCAAGGGTCAGGTAGCGTTCCAGAATGCGATTGCCGATAAACCCATCACACACGCCGGCGCGTACGCCGATTTTTTTCAGCCGCTTGGCCAACGCGAATCCGGTGGCGACAACGTCCGGAAGGGTTCTGTCGGCAACCACGATTTCCAGCAGTTTCATGATGTGTGCTGGAGAAAAGAAATGCAGTCCGAGAACATCCTGCGGCCTGCCGGTGACGGAGGCGATTTCATTGACATTCAGATAGGACGTATTGCTCGCCAGCACCGCATCGGATTTGGCATGCTGGTCGATCTGCTTGAACAGATCCTTTTTGACGGCCATATCCTCGAAGGCTGCTTCGACAATGATGTCCGCTGAAGCGAGCGATGAAATATCGGCACTGCAGGAGTAAAGATCATTGGCCAGCCGGTTGCGGTGGTTTTCATCGAATTTCCCGCGCCTGACACCGTCGTCGAGAATCTTTTCGACATTGGCGCGGCCGCGGGCAGCGCTTTCCTCATCCCGCTCGATCATGGTCACCGGCAATCCGGCAAACAGCATCGATACGGTGATACCGGATCCCATGGTTCCGCCGCCGATCACCGCCGCACTGTCCAACGGCCTCGGCGATGCGGATTTCAGCTCCGGGACCTTGCCGACCTCGCGGTCGGCAAAGAAAACATGGATGAGCGCCTCCCGCTGAGGGGAGTTCATCAGTTCCATGAACAATTCGCGCTCGCGCTTGACGCCGTCGGAAAAAGGCAGATCGACCGCAGCGAGTACCGCCTCCGCACACAGAACCGGTGACAACTGACCTTTGGCTTTCTTCTTGACCGCCGCTCTGATGCCGTCAAACAACGCCGTATTGCCGCGCACCGCATCGATTTTGTCGCTGAGTGCACTAGTGCGACGAACCTCGCGATTGCCGCCCAGCAGTTCGCGGGCAAGAGCCAGCCCTGCATCAGTTGCGGACTCGCCTGGGTCGACCGCATCGACGATACCGAGGGCCAGCGCTTCCTTTGCCGGAACATGACGACCGCTCGTGATCATGTCCACCGCCGCTTCAACGCCGATCAGACGCGGCAGCCTTTGTGTGCCGCCGGCGCCCGGCAGCAGGCCGAGATGAACTTCGGGCAAACCGACGCGGGCACTGGCCAACGCCACCCGGTAGTGGCAGGCGAGGGCGGTTTCCAATCCGCCGCCCAAGGCCGTTCCGTGGATCGCACAGACGATAGGTTTGCTGACCGATTCAATGTAATCGACCACCTCAGGAAGGCCGGGTGCCTGCATCGGTTTTCCGAATTCACGAATATCGGCTCCGGCGATGAAGGTTCGGCCGGCGCCCACAACAACCGCAATATCCGCCGAGTCATCATCAGCAAAGCGTTGTGCGGCTTTTAGCAGCCCGTCACGCACCGCATGGCCGGCAGCGTTCACCGGAGGATTGTCGATTGTGATGACGGCAATGCCGCCGGCATCCTCCTTCAGGCACTCATAAGCAACAGCGTCAGACATGTATTTTCACCAGATTATGATTTCACCGGTCGGTCCGGTGGCAGCGAGACGAGGCCCGGCGCCGATTGAACGGCGCCGGGTAGAGTGTGAGGCGACTATTTCTCGCCGACGGTCTTCCAGTTGTCGCCCTCGATTCTGGAAATGATGATCGCATTTCCCCCTTGATGATCGTCAGGACCGTAATCGACCTGCACACCGGTAATCGAGTCGACGAAGCTCAGGCTCTCCATTCCCTTTTGAAAACTCTCGGCGGTCAAATCCGGACCAGCGGCCTCAAGACCCTTGACCAGCGTTTCGGCGCCGGACCGTCCGAGCAATGCTCCTGTTCCTGGGAACTCGCCATTTGCCGCCTCATAGTCTGCAATCCACTTCGCAACATAGGGATCCCCGACCCGGGTGGTCAGATCCGGCCAGCCGGATGCGGCATAAAAGCCATCGGCAGGCATGTCCGGCACCTTGGCGACAGCCGTATGGAACGAAGCCGACGAGCCGAGGAAATTGACGTTATCCCAGCCGAGTTTCTTGGCCGTGCCCAAAACCGTGATCGTCTGCCGGATGCCAAGTGCCAGGGTAATCGTATCGCACCCTTCTTCCTTCAGCTTTGTTAGCGATCCGACAAAGTCCAATTCATCAGGCTTGTGGGTCGTTTCGGCCTTGAACTCCAGATCATATTGTTCCGCAGCAGCCTTGGATCCCTCCTGAACTTCGATCCCGAAATCGTTCGGAATGTACATGGCGCAGATGACCTTGGCGCCTTCATTGTCCTTCAGGTAGCTGATACCGGCGAGGATCTGGTCGTAATAGGATGAAAAGCCTGCATATTTGTAGGGTGCCGGCGGTTCGACCATTTGGCGGGCAGCGGACAGCGGCGCGATATTGGCGACGTTCTTGCGCTCCAGCAGCGGAAAACTTGCGATATTCATCGGCGTGCCAAGCGACAGAAGCATCGCAAAGACCTGATCGGAATTGACCAGCTTGTTGATGTTCTGCATCGCCTTCGGCATGGCATAGCTGTGGTCCTCGGCAATCAGCCTGATCTTGCGGCCATGCACGCCGCCCGCCGCATTGACTTCTTCGAAATACTGGTTGGCGGCGGTGATCGCCGATGTGGAAAAGGCGGCAAAGATGCCGGACAGATCGACATTGGAGCCAATCAGGATTTCCGTATCCGTCACGCCTTGCGTTTGCGCCCGCGGTGCCGACAGCATCGCAGCCGACATGGCGAGCGCCAGAGTCATCGTTTTTATTGTATTTTTCATGCCTTCCTCCTTTGGGGCAACAATGGTTTTCACCATACTAATCATACATTTGGTCAATCAGCGCCTTGTGTTTTGTTTCCACAAAGCTGCGCTTAAGCTTCATGGTGGCAGTCAATTCGTCATCTTCCGCGGTCAACAAGACATCGATCAGGCGAAAAGCCTTGATCTGCTCCACCCGTGAAAACTCCGAATTCACCGTATCGACAACGTCCCCAATCAGTTCCTGGACTTCCGGCGCTGAACACAGCGAGGCAAAATCACCGAAAGGTATACGGCCGTCTTGTGCGAATTTCTCGACATTTTCCTGATCGATCATGATCAGGCAGACGAGATATTTTCGCCTGTCACCGATGACCACCGCATCGGAAATGTAAGGAGAGAATTTCAGCTTGTTTTCTATTTCGGCCGGCGTGATGTTTTTGCCGCCAGCGGTGATGATGATGTCTTTCAGGCGGCCGGTGATCTTCAGATAACCGGAATTGTCGATCAGGCCGACATCGCCGGTTTTCAGCCAGCCATCAGTGTCGACGGTCTCCTCGGTCTTTTCCGGCTGGTTCCAATAGCCCTGAAAGACGTTGGCCGCCTTGTACTGGATCTCATTGCCTTCACCGATACGAAGCTGTCCTCCCGGCACAACGCGGCCAACCGTCCCGACCTTGTTATGACCGGTCATGTTGAGAGAGATGATCCCGGCGCTTTCGCTCATGCCATAGCCCTCGAACAGGTCAATCCCGATCGCCTTGTACCAGGTCAGCAGTTCAGGAGAGATCGGTGCTGCGCCGGTGGTGCCGCGGCGAAGTCGATCGAGACCGATCATGCGTCGGATATTCTTCAGAACGATCATGTCCCAGAGCCGATAGCGAAGCCGGGTGAGGACGGGTACGGCTCGATCCTCTTCTTCACACTTGGCCACGGCCATTCCGGCGGCAAGTGCGCTTTGATAGGCCCATTTGCCGAGTGAGGTGGAGTCACCGACCATGATCGAAATTCTTGAATAGATCTTTTCCCAGACCCTCGGAACCGCGGTGAAAATATGTGGGCTCACCTCCTGAACATTGTCGAAGACAGTCTCCGGGCTTTCGGCAAAATTGACGGTGGATTTGGCCGAGATCGGGCTGAACACCGAGATAAAGCGCTCCAGAATGTGACAAAGCGGCAGAAAGCACACCTGCTCGTCCGTTGCGTGGGCAGGCAGCGTGACGACGCCTGCGGACAGGGAGAACATGATGTTGCGGTGTGAGATCATTGCGCCTTTCGGCTGGCCGGTGGTGCCCGACGTGTAAACCAGAATGGCTGTTTCCTTTGGGTTCGACTTTGCGATTTCCGTATCAAACAGGCCTGGATTTTGCTTTTCGTGCACGCGGCCCAGATCATAGAGTTCCTCAAGGAACATCACCTGCTCGTCATGAAAATCATAAAGGCCATCCCGTTCATAGACGATGACCTTGGCAAGGTCGGGCATGTCCTGGCGGACGGTAAGGAACTTGTCGAGTTGTTCGTCATTTTCCACGAACAGGATTCGGCTGCCTGAATCATTAACCAGGAAAGCGAGCTGTTTCGCCGAGTCGGTCGTATAGACACCCGACGTGATGCCACCCATGCACTGCACGGCAAGATCGGTGTAGACCCATTCCTTGCTGTCTTCCGACAATACCGAGACAACATCGCCGCGCTGCAATCCGAGCGCCGCAAGTCCATGACCGATCAACCTGGCGTGCTCATAGAAATCCCGCCAGGAGTAGGAAAGCCAGATTCCGTAGTCTTTTTCCCTGTGCGCGGTCCGTTCACCGAGTTCCTTGCACCGCTCGAGGAACAGCTTGGGAAGCGTGTCGCAGCCGTCCAGAAAATAGGGGCCGCTTTCCAGGTCGGCATTCAGGCTGATCCCGTTGATCACCTGTTGCGGCGGAATTTTTTCCATGTTGCCCATGCACAGACCTCCCTTGACCTGTTGACCTAGCGCCAGGTTTTGCGCTGTTTCCAACGCCGCTGGCCCCGTTGTGTTTCCTGCTGCACACCGAGGTAAAACTCCTGAACGTCTTTTGACTGCCGGAGCTTCTCGGCTTCTCCGCTCATCACGATACGCCCGAGTTCGAGCACATATCCAAAGTGGGCAACGTCGAGCGCGACCTTTGCATTCTGTTCGACCAGCATCATTGTCACTTTCTGCTCTTGGTTCAATCGCTGAATGATGGTGAAGATTTCCTTGATCAGCAGAGGGCTCAGTCCAAGACTGGGTTCATCGAGCAGCATGATGCGCGGTTTGGCCATGAGGCCGCGTCCGATCGCCAGCATCTGTTGTTGTCCGCCCGACAGGGTGCCGGCTTCCTGGGTCTTGCGCTCCTGCAGGATCGGAAAATAGTCATAGACAAGCCGCAGATCTGAGGCGACCTCCGCTCTGTTCGAGCGGGTATAGGCACCCATCTTCAAATTGTCTTCGACAGAAAGTATGGGAAATATCTCCCGCCCCTCGGGGACATGAACGACGCCTTGGTTCACGATGCTGTCCGGCGCAGCGCCTTGGATGGGATTGCCGCTGAGGGTAACGGTTCCCTTCTCGGGGTCCATGACGCCGGAAATGGTCTTTAGCAGGGTGGTTTTGCCGGCACCGTTCGCGCCCAGCACCGTTACGATCTGGCCCTGATTGACCTCCAGGCTAACGCCCCGGATCGCCATGATCGGGCCGTAGTAGCTCTCCAGATTGTCCACTTTGAGAAGCGGTTCCATGCGGTGCGTGTTCATCATGCCGCCTCGCCATCTTCAGCATCGTCGCTGGCGCCGATATAGGCCTCGATGACCGCCGGATCGTTTTGCACCTCTTGCGGCGTACCGATGGACAGCATGCGCCCGTCGGCCAGCGCCATTACCCGGTCGGAGACGGCGCCAACCAGATGCATATCATGCTCGACCATCAGGACGGTAATGCCCATGACCCGTTTGATGTCTTCAATCCAGAAAGCAACATCCTGAGTCTCCTCTACGGAAAGGCCGGATGCGGGTTCGTCGAGAAGCAGCAGATTGGGCTGAATTGCCAATGCCCGCCCCATCTCAACCACCTTGCGTACACCATAGGGTAGGCCACCGATCATCTTGTCGCGGTAAGCCTGGAGATCAAGGAAGTCGATCACCTGTTCGACGGCCTCGCGGTGTTGACGCTCCTGTTCGCGTACGGAGGGAAGAAACAGGGCCTCCGACAGGAAATTGCTGCGGCTGTGCGTTTGGCGGCCAACCAGCAGATTCTGCAGCACCGAGCCCTGTTCGAACAATTCGATGTTCTGAAAGGTACGGGCGATGCCGAGTCGCGGAATATCATGCGCTGGACGATCGAGAATGCTCTGTCCCTTGTAGTGGATATCTCCCTGAGCCGGCGTGTAAAAGCGCGAAATCATGTTGAAGATGGTCGATTTGCCGGCACCGTTTGGGCCCACCAGAGCAAACACCTCTCCTTCTTCGACACTGAAGGAAACATCGTTCACGGCAACGAGGCCGCCAAATCGCAGGGTCACATTACGCAGCTCAAGCAAGTTCATCGGCTGCGCTCCGTCTTCAGGTAACTCTTCTGGCGGCGGAACATATCCTTGCGGTAGAAGGGAAACAGCTCGAAATAGGTCCTGATCTTGACCCACCGGCCGTAGATTCCCATCGGCTCGAAGAGAATGAAGCCAATCAGGATGGCGCCGAAAACACCGTTTTCTATACCCGGAATGGTCACCGAGCTCATGCCGAGCGCACTCGTCAAATTGTCCCGTGTGACGGAAATGAGCAAAGGCAGGAACACCACCACCATGGCGCCGAAAAATGCGCCGTGAATGGTTCCGAGACCGCCGATCACGATCATCAGCAACAGGGTGATCGACATGATCAGGTTGAAGGTCTCATTGGTGAAGATGGTCGCAAAATGCCCCATCAGTGCACCGCCAAGCCCGGTAATGAAGCAGGAAATGGCAAAGGCAGTCATTTTTGTGCGGGCCACATTCACGCCCATGGCCCTTGCCGAAACCTCGGAATCCCGGACCGCGGCAAAGGCGCGTCCGGTCGGTGAGCGAAGAAGGTTGCGGTAGATGAGAACCACTGCCAGCGTAATCACCAGCACCAGCCAGTAGAGTTCATTCGGATTGCCGTATCGGTTGATGACATAACCGAAGACTTCGATATCGGGCGCGAACAGCCCGGCAACGCCGCCCGTGATGGGTTCAAGCATGACAATCAGATCGTCCGCCAGAACGGATATCGCGAGCGTCGCAATCGCAAGGTAAATCCCGTGCAGGCGTGTCGTCGGTAAGGCAATCAGCGCACCGGCGATGCCTGCAGTCAGCCCCGACAGCGGGAACGACAGCAAAAATGGCAGGGAGAAATATTGCTGGTAGAGGACATTGGAATAGGCGCCGACCGCCATGAACGCCGCATGGCCCAGACTTGCCTGTCCCGTTTGTCCGACGAGCAACATCAGCCCCATGCCGCAAATCGCCCAGATGAGAACGAGCGTCGCTTCACCGATAAGAAAATCGTTGATGAAGAAGGGCAGAAGGATGGCCACCGCCAGCAACAGCAGATACCAGAAGGCCTGTGCATTGTGTTTGAACAGCCTGATATCTGCGTCATAGGAGGTTTTGAATACGGTGCGCATGCCTGCCTCCTACACCTTCTTGGTCTGGATCTGTGACAGAATGCCATGCGGACGCACGACCAGCATCACAACCAGCAGCAGATAGGGGGCGATCTGTGAATAGCCGGCTGGCAGGTAGCGCGCGGCGAATGGTTCGATCACACCAACGACCAGGCCGCCGAGAAGTGCGCCGGGTAGGCTGCCGAATCCGCCGATGACGGCAGCGGCAAAGGCCTTGATTCCGAGCAATCCGGCCGTCGGATCGATTGTGCCCTTCGATGCGAACAGAATACCGGCAACGGCCGCCACCATGCCCGCCAGCGCCCAGATCAAAGAGTGGATGCGCTTGACGGGAATCCCCATATAGTACGCCGCAAGCTGGTTTTGCGACGCGGCCTGCATCGCGACGCCGAGTTTGGTTCGAATGAAGAAGAGATAAAGCAGGATGGTCAAAATGACTGTCACGACGATGATCGCGACCTCATCCAGCCCAAGAACCAGCCCGCCGAACCGCACCTCGACGCCGGCGATCGGCGATTCCAAGGCCTGCGGCTCATGGCCCCATATCGCACCGGCGATGAACCGGATGACGAAACCCAGAGCGATGGTCAGGATCACCATGGCGACTTGCGATTGGCCGAACATTCGACGCAGAACCACCAGATCCAGCAGATAGCCCAGAATACCCATCAGGCCGATTGCCAAAATCACCGATATCCAGAAAGGAAGTCCGATGTAGTCGGCATTGGTGAAACCAAGCGTGATGAAGGCGCCCAGCATCATGAAGTCACCCTGGGCAAAATTAACGGCTTCGGTGGCCTTGTAGATCAGCACAAAACCCAGTGCGATAAGGCCGTAGACACAGCCATTGGCCAGTCCGCTGACAATTAACTGCAATACATCCACCGAAGTGGTCCTCCCAGACCTGTTTTCGCCCGATCGAACGGTTTGCCCGTCTCCACCGAGCGTTTGCGTTTGCCTATTGCAACCTATGGGATCAGCATCACCTTTCCCTTGGGCGAACGCAAGGCATCCGCCAGTTGGGACATCGCGTCACCAAGCCGCACAGTCGCCGCCACCTCGGTGCGCCAGGCGCCCGTCACGAAGCGCTCCTGCACCTCGCCGATCACCCGTATCTGTTCATCGGGTGGCGTGCTCATGAACCATCGGGTCAGCCAGAACCCCTCAATTTGCTTCTGCATGAAAATAAGCTGGCCCATCTCCCTGATCTCAGGCGGCGCCGGATCGAGAATGCCGTAGACGATCCAGCGCGCCCGGTTGGGCATCGATGCAAAAATATCGGCAGACATCTGATTGGCGACTGCATCGAGCATGATGCGTGGTTTTTCGGCCAGATTGACCTGCTTCATTTGGTCTTTGAAGTCAGATGCCGTGCAGTCGAGCACATGTTTGGCACCGAGGGCTTTCAGATGCGCCGCCTGATCCGCATGCCGAACGATCGAAATCGGCGCGATGTCACCGTCACGGCCCAGCGCGGTGATCAATTTGCAGAGCTGGCTGTTGGCGGCCGTCATGATGAAGCTCGACGTGCCGGAAGAGCGGACGATATCGAACATGGCCATGGCGGTCAGCGGATTGACGACATGGCCGGCTGCGTCCTCGTCCCGCATGTCATCGCGAACGGGAATGCAGGTCGCGGCGTTGCCGACTGCATACTCCGCCCAAACACCCGATCCGTTGTCGTCGACCACAAACGCAACCCGTTTCCCGATCAAGGCCTCTGCCTGCGCTCCATTGCCCGCAACAACTTCTCCAACCCCCTCGAACCCGGCCGGCGCACCCTTCTGTCGCGGTTTCCCATATTCGCCCTTGATGAAATGCAGATCCGACGGATTGATCGAGGCCATTCGCATTTTGATCAGGACCTGGCCCTCACCAAGCGACGGGACAGGAAGGGTTGCCGCCTCAAGATAGGTTTCGAGGCGATCGATACCGGGCCCCTCGGCAGTTCCCGAATAGCCATCATGCTTCTGTACCAGGGCCAACATCTCGTTTGGGACACTCATTTCGACACCTCCTCGGGAACGAGAACGATTTTTCCGATCGCGCCGCGCGCCATGATCCGCTCCAGAACGTCGGCCGCCTGGGGCAGGGGATAACGCCCCTCGATATGCGGTTTGATCCTGCCGTTCGCATACCATTGGATCAACTCGTTCATGTTTTCGGCGTACTGCCCGGGTTCGTTCTGCGTGAACGATCCCCAGAAAACGCCGACCACCGAAAACTCCTTTACCAGGGCAAGGTTGACCGGAAACTCCGGAATACGACCGGACGCAAAACCGATCACCAACAGCCTGCCGCCCCGCGCCATGGCGCGACATGCTGAATCGAAAGCATCGCCGCCGACCGGATCGAACAGTACATCCACGCCGCGATTGTCGGTCAGTCGTTTGATGTCGTTCCTGAGATCGTCATAACCGATCACGTCATCCGCTCCGGCAATTTGCGCAACTGAGCGCTTTTCCGCACTGGAGGCCACGGCAATCACCCGCGCACCGATGGCCTTGGCGATCTGCACCGCGGCAAGTCCGGTTGAACCGGCAGCGCCCAGAACGCAAATGGTCTCATTGGGCTGCAACCGCGCGCGTTGTCGCAGCGCATGGTGAGACGTGCCATAGGCGCACATCAGCGCACAGGCATCGGCGCCATCGATGTCCTCCGGCAGGGCGAAGACCGAGCGTTCGGGCAGGGCGATTTTTTCGGCATAGCCGCCAAGCAATCCCAATCCGGCGACACGGTCGCCAACCTTGAAGGCTGTCACATCCGGACCGACTGCCTCGACAATGCCGGCGACTTCCATTCCGGGAACGAAGGGTGTTGGCGGTTTCATCTGATAGAGACCTTGAACAAGCAGCCCATCGGGATAGTTGACACCGATCGCCTCAGCACGAACGACGACCGTACCGCCCGTTGCCTGCGGTTCATCCATTTCGGCATAGTCCAGGCCGCCCAGCGGTCCGTATTCGCGGCAGATGACAGCTTTCATGCTCACACGCGCTCCTGGGTGTATTTCCGAAGCTCGTTTCGGGCAACCTGCCGCCGGTGCACGGCATCCGGGCCGTCTGCCAGCCGCAATGTTCGCAAACCTGTCCAGGATCGCGCCAGCGGCGTGTCCTGGGAAACGCCCTGACCGCCATGCATCTGAACGGCTTCGTCGGTCACCCGCAACGCCACCTGTGGTGCAATGACCTTGATCTGGCTGATCCACGGCGCCGCGGCGCGGGCATCACCCTGGTCCATCATCCAGGCGGCCTTCAGGCACAGCAGCCTGGCCATCTCGATATCCATTCGGCATTGCGCGATGATATCGTAATTGGCACCGAGTTGTGCCAGCGGTTTGCCGAAGGCTTCCCGTCGGAGCGCCCGTGTGCACATCAGTTCCAGCGCCCGTTCAGCCTGTCCGATGGCGCGCATGCAATGATGGATGCGGCCCGGGCCAAGCCGCCCCTGAGCGATTTCAAACCCCTTGCCTTCGCCCAGAATGAGGTTTTCAGCAGGAACGCGAACATCGGTGAACCGCAGGTGCAGATGGCCGTGCGGTGCATCGTCATGGCCATAGACTTCCATCGCGCGGACCTTTTCGATCCCCGGTGTATCGGCAGGCACCAGAACCATGGAATGTCTCTGGTGTTTCGGCGCATCATCGTCGCCGGTTCTGACCATCACGATGTAAATGGCGCACCGCGGATCGCCGGCCCCGGATGACCACCATTTTTCGCCATCAAGCACATAGGAATCGCCGTCGCGAACACACCGCATCGCAACATTGGTGGCATCGGAGGACGCTACATCCGGTTCCGTCATCAGATAGGCAGAGCGGATCTCACCCTCCAGGAGCGGCACCAGCCATCGCTGTTTCTGCGCCTCCGTCGAATAGCGTTCCAGAACTTCCATATTGCCGGTGTCGGGTGCCGAGCAGTTGAAAACCTCCGCACCCAGATGAGCCTTGCCCATCTCTTCGGCCAGATAGGCATATTCGACCGTGCTCAGCCCATAGCCACGATCGGAATCGGTCAGCCAGAAATTCCACAATCCGCGCTTGCGGGCTTCTGTCTTCAGACCTTCCAGGATGTCCTTTTGCCGCGGCGTGTAGGTCCACCGGTCTCCCTTGCCGACCTCTGCCAGAAATTCGTCGTCCAGCGGAAGGATTTCGTCGCGAACCATGGTTTTGACCTCATCGAGGATGGGTCGCAATCGGTCGGTTATTCCAAGGTTCATGTCAGACATTGGCTAATACCTCCTCGTTCAGCCCCAGGCCACGCAATGCGAAGGTCGTGCATTGTCGTGCAATCCGGTCGATTGTGTCCGGGGTCTGGTCATTTCTCTCCGAATACCAAAAAAGTGGTGAATTCAGAGACATGAACATAAGTTGTAATGCAATGCCTGAATTCTCGATCCGGATAGAACCATCGGCCTCGATCTGTTTTAGAACGGTTCTGAAGATCTCGGAATAGTTCTCACGCATCGCCTGAAGATCCTCAAGCGTTGCACGCTGTGTGGGTGTTGTCGAACCGCGCATCAGCATTTCAACCCCTTCCCATACGCAGCGCTGAAAGGGTTGCGTCAGGATCATCGCCCGGCAGTGCGCCATGGCCATGCGGCGGAATTTGTCTGCGGCAGGTCGTGATCCCTCGAAGATCGGCATCACCGCGTCGAAATTCATGGTCATGCCGGTCCGAAAAACATCGAAGAACAGATCGGCCTTGGAACGATAATGATGATAAATCCGTCCCTTGGTGGATCCGAGGCTTCGCGCCACATCATCGATACTCGTCATCGTGTAGCCACGATCCATGAAGCAACGCGCAGCAGCGTTCAGGATATCCTGTTGGCCCTGCTTTTGCATGTCCACGGTTGCTGAAACGGACATGGGCGGATTGCACTCCCGATCATGGGTCGATCATCGTCATTTGAAAGGAACATACTACCGGGTATGTTGTCAATGAGAGTCCGGTTGAGCTGTTGAAATCAGCGACCGGATGGAAGGCAGAACCAATCGTTGTCAGGTCTGGATGATATGTTCGAACCAGCGCACCGTTTCCTTCAGCCCATCCTCGAGATCGACTTTCGGCTGCCAGCCAAGCTCTGATTTCGCCAGGGAAATGTCCGGACAGCGCTGAACCGGATCGTCCATCGGCAGCGGTCTGAATTCCAGTTGCGATTTGCTGTCCACCAGTTGCAGAATCCGTTCCGCAAGCTCAAGCATGGAACACTCGAATGGGTTGCCGAAATTGATCGGACCGGTAAGGTCCGCGGGACCGTCCGAAAAAGATAGCATTCCGGAAATCAGATCATCCACATAGCAGAAGCTGCGGGTCTGCTCACCCGTTCCATATATGGTGATCGGATCGCCGCGCAGCGCCTGCACGATAAAGTTGCTGACAACCCTGCCATCATCGGGATTCATGCGTGGTCCATAGGTATTGAAGATACGCATCACCTTGATCGCCACCTGGTTTTGCCGGTGATAGTCAAAAAACAGGGTTTCAGCGCAACGCTTGCCTTCATCGTAACAACTGCGTGGACCGATCGGATTGACGCTGCCCCAATAGCCCTCGTCCTGTGGATGGATTTGTGGGTCGCCATAAACCTCCGACGTTGAAGCCTGCAAAATGGGCACTCCGAGGCGTTTGGCCAGTCCGAGGAGGTTGATCGCGCCAAGCACCGAGGTCTTGGTGGTTTGCACAGGATCCTGCTGATAGTGAATGGGCGATGCCGGACAGGCGAGATTATAGATCCGGTCAACCTCCACATAGAGTGGAAAGATCACGTCGTGACGCATCAACTCAAAATCGACGTGTCCAAGTAAATGTTTAATATTGCTGCGTTGTCCGGTATAGAAATTGTCGACGCACAGGACGCTGTGCCCGCGTTTCAGCAACGCGTCGCACAAATGCGATCCGAGAAATCCTGATCCGCCGGTCACGAGCATTTCGCGCATAGCTTCTCCTGCTGCATTTTCTGATACGCCGCTGGTTGCCCGGCGGTCTTTTATTCGGCGGCAGCTATTCGGCGGCAGCGTCAGACGCGGTCGGTTCAGCGCGATCGCGCCCGATGCTGATATAGGAGAACCCGAACCGTGTTGGCTCTTTGCGCTTATGGATGTTGCGCAGATCGATCATCAGCGGCACTGCCATGGCGTCGCGCAGCCGATCGAGTTCGAGCGCCCTGAGGACGTTCCATTCGGTCATGATGACAATGGCATGCGCCCCCTCGGCAGCCTCGTAGGGGTCGCCTGCCCAGACAACGTCCGGATAGAGCTTTGCTGCCGGTTCCATCGCTTTCGGGTCGAAGGCCCGCACTTTCACACCCTTCTCGATCAGCTTGTCGAGGACCGGCAATGCCGGCGATTCCCGGATGTCGTCCGTGTCCGATTTGAAGGCGACACCCAAAATGGTGACGGTTTTTCCAGTCGGATCCCCAATCGCATCGAGCACCCGCTCGGCCATTCGCCGCTTTCGATCCTCATTGACATCAATCGTCGCTTCAACCAGGTCCTGAGGCGCGCCGACCTTTTTCGCAAAGGCCGCGAGCGCGCGCGTATCCTTTGGGAAGCAGGAACCACCGAAGCCGGGTCCGGCGCGCAGGAATTTGTCGCCGATCCTTCCGTCGAGCCCGATGATTTCGGACACTTCGATAATGTTGCCGTCCACCTTTTCGCAAAGGTCCGCGATCTGGTTGATGAAGCTGACTTTCATGGCTAGGAACGCATTGGCCGCATATTTGCTCAATTCGGCACCGGCAAGCGAACCGACGGTGATGGGTGTATCCTGCAGTTTCAGCGGTCGGTACAATTGTTCGGCGGCAATGCGGCCACGTTCGTCGTGAATGCCGAGGACAACGCGGTCCGGCCGCATGAAGTCCTGGATTGCTGACCCTTCCCGTAGAAACTCGGGGTTGCTGACAACCGAAAAATCGAGATCGGGGCGCAGCTCCGCAATGCGGTCATGGATGCGCTGTGACGTACCGGGCACAACCGTGCATTTGACGATCACGACGACGCCGTCCTTCAGATGAGGCGCAATATCCTCGATGGCCGCGAAGACGTAGCGCAAATCGACGTCCTCGCCATTGTCGGCCGATGGTGTACCGACAGCCAGGAAGACCACATCGGAGCCGGGCACGCAGGTCGACACATCACCCTCGAAGTGAAGGCGCCCCTCATCTGCATTCGAACGCATCATCTGTTCCAGGCCCGGTTCGTAAATCGGACTGATGTTGTTTTGAAGCAGCGCAACTTTTTCCGGCTGGTTGTCGACGCATGTGACGTCAAACCCGAATTCAGACAGGCAGACACCTGTCACCAGGCCGACATAACCGGTACCGATAATCGTGATGATCAAGATAGCCTCGCGGATTGTGAATGGGATTTGGCCTGCCTGTAGGCAAACAGGGAAGCGCCGTTTTCAATGTTGGACTGTGCCCGTATAAACGCTCCGCGAAATATTTCCACACTTTCAACGCAATTTGTAGGGTCTGTTCATGAATGGAATTGGAACACCAGTTCAGCCGCGAGGTGATCTCTTTCTGGTTCGACACGGCCAGACCGATTGGAACCGGGACGGGCGGTTCCAGGGCCATAGCGACATTCCTTTAAACGAAAAAGGGTTCGAACAGGCACGTCGATGCGGTCGGCTGCTGGCCGGTCTGGTCGGCGCCGGAACTCTTGAGAAAGAGCGTCACCAGCTTTTCTGTTCGCCACTGACTCGCGCCAGACAATCCGCTGACGAGATTTGCACGATTCTGGCGAGACGGAATATCGAACCGGAACCCCAGCCTGCGCTGACAGAGGTTTCATTCGGTGAATGGGAAGGCCTGACGACCCATGAGGTCAAGGATGCCTTTCCCGACCACAGAAAGGCCCGCAAGCTTGATCGGTGGAGTTTCACGCCGCCCGGCGGCGAAAGCTATGCGTCCCGCGCACCGGAAATCGGAAATCTACTGGCTGGTATTGACCGTCCAACCATCCTCGTGTGTCATGCCGGCGTCATCAGAATATGCCTGTATCTGCTCGGTGCGGCAGACCTCCAATCCGCACTGACTCAGCCGATTTCTCAGGAAAGAATCTACACTTGGTCAAATCGGACATTGGCAGCGCACTAAAAATGCTGCAAATATGCAGCAACAATCGGTTCGACGGCAAACAACAACAAGGCCGCACCCGATTGCCACTCGGTAGGGGAACAGAGTGTTAGATGAGTAAAAGCGTTGCAGATCTGCTGCGTGTTGAAGATTTGCGGGTTGGGATTGGCGCGGGCGTAAGCAGGGACGACGTTGTCAAAGGCGTCAGTTTCCGGATTCCCAAAGGCAAGACCGTTGCCCTGGTCGGCGAATCCGGTTCCGGTAAATCGATCATCGCGCAATCAATCATGGGTATTCTGCCTGATATCGCCGAGATAACAGGTGGGTCGATCACGTTCTTCGATCCCGACAAAGACGGCGAGCCCATCGACATCGTGCAATTGCCGCGCGACGGCAAGCGCATGCGGCAACTGCGCGGCGGTCGGATCTCCATCATCTTTCAGGAACCCATGACATCGCTGTCGCCGGTTCACACGGTCGGAAACCAGATTGACGAGGCGCTCTATCTGCATCGTGACGTTTCCAAGAAGGAATGCCGCGAATTGACCGAGCAGATGCTTGATCTGGTCGGATTTCCAGACGCTTCGCGCGCCTATGACATGTACTCCATGGAATTGTCGGGTGGGCTGCGCCAACGCGCCATGATTGCAATGGCTCTGGTGTGCCACCCGGCCTTGCTTATTGCCGACGAGCCGACGACCGCGCTGGATGTGACCGTCCAGGCGCAGGTTCTGGCCGTTTTGAAAGATGTGCAGCAGAAACTGGGCATGTCGCTCCTTCTGATCACCCATGATCTGGGTGTGGTCGCCAACATGGCCGATGAGGTTCTGGTGCTCTATCACGGCATGCTGATGGAAGCCGGAACCCTGGAAGACATTTTTCACAGGGCGCAACACCCTTATCTGAAAGCATTGCTGGCGGCGGTGCCGAGGCTCGACATGAAACCCGGCGAAAAGCTGGTGGCGCTCCGGGAACTCGAACAGAAACTGCCTCAATCCTTTACCGAAAGAGCCAAGGAAAGGCTTCACGCACCGGAAGACACGATTCTGACCCTCCGCAATCTCAGCAAGGCCTTCGAGACCAAAAAAGGCAGCCGGCTGGTCAGTTCGGCGGCCGATCGCGTCATCGCCGTCGACAATGTCAGCTTTTCTGTCCGCCACGGGGAGTGTTTCGGCCTTGTTGGAGAAAGTGGCTGCGGCAAAACCTCATTGAGCAAAATGATCATGCGGGCAATAACGCCGACCAGCGGCGAGATTCGCTATGATGACGGCGGCCGGGAAGTGGACCTTGCAAAATTGAGCGGACGCGAGCTCTTTAACATGCGGCGCAAGATCCAGATGGTTTTCCAGGATCCGTTCTCCTCGCTGAGTCCGCGCTCGACAGTCTTGAACATCCTGTCGGAACCGATGGAAATCCATGGCGATGGCGATCGCCGGTGGCGGCGGGAGAGGGCGCGCGAATTGATGAACATGGTTGGTCTCTCTCCGACCTTTCTCAACCGCTATCCGCATAGTTTTTCCGGCGGCCAACGACAGCGGATCGGCATCGCTCGGGCCCTGGCTCTCGATCCGGACCTCCTGATATGCGACGAACCGGTTTCCGCGCTGGATGTGTCGGTCCAGGCGCAAATTCTCAATTTGCTTTCGCGCCTGCAACACGAACTCAATCTGACAACCATCTTCATCTCGCACAATCTTGCGGTTGTAAACTATGTCGCCGATCGTGTCGCGGTGATGCGAGGCGGCCGGATTGTCGAGATCGCTCCGGGTGAGGTGCTGTTTCAGGACCCTATCCATCCCTATACGCAGAATCTGCTTCGGTCGATACCGACAACGGATCTGGAGCATCCGCTGTCGCTGGGCCAAACAGATATTCTGTCGAGTAGCACCGATGAAAACTGGGACAGGAAATTTGTCCCCGAGGGACCCGGTGCGATAATGGAAATGACCGAGGTCGGGGAAGATCATTATGTTCTGGTCCGACCGGAAAGCAACACAACAAGGCTGGTGGCATGAGCTTGAATATCAGACAATTTGCAATTTGGACATTTGTCGCGGCGTTTTGCATCTCGGCAGGCACGGGCGCGCAAGCGGCCCTCAAGGAGCCGCCGGTGCTTGCGCCTTTGGTGGAATCAGGCAAATTGCCGCCGATGGAAGAGCGGCTACCGGACAATCCCTTGGTTGTCGACTTTGAGGCCAGCGACAAGACTGTCGGCCGCTATTGCTGCACCCTGGAAATGCTGATGGGCAAGGCCAAGGACATTCGCATGATGACGGTCTATGGCTATGCGCGGCTTATCGGTTTCGACTCCAATTATCAGTTGAAACCCGACATTCTCGAAAAGTTTGAATCCGAGGAAGGGCGTATCTTTACCCTGCATCTGCGCAAGGGGCACAAATGGTCTGATGGGCACCCCTTTACCGCCGAAGATTTCCGTTATTACTGGGAAGATGTTGCGACCAATGAGGAACTGTCGGGTTCAGGTCCGCCCCAGGTTCTGCTGTCCAACGGCAAGCCGCCTAAATTCGAGGTTATCGACGAGCACACCATCCGCTACACATGGGAAGATCCCAATCCGGCATTCCCGTTAGGGCTGGCCGGCCCGAGCCCGGCCTATATCTACAAGCCGGCCCATTACATGAAGCAGTTTCACAAGCGCTATGCCGATGCCGCGACGCTGGAAAAGATTGTCGAGGATGGCGAGTATCGCAACTGGGGTGCGGTGCACACAAGGCTGGGGCGCCAGTACCGGCCGGAAAATCCGGAAATGCCGACTTTGCAGCCTTGGCAGAATACAACGCAGGGGCCATCGAAACGGTTCGAGTTCAAGCGAAATCCCTTTTATCACCGGGTGGATCCTAACGGACAGCAATTGCCCTATATCGACGAGGTCGTCCTGCTGATGGGATCGTCGGACCTCGTCCCAACCAAATCCGGTTCTGGCGAGACGGATCTTCAGGCCCGGTATCTGCGGTTCGACGATTACACATTCCTGAAGCAGGGCGAAGAGGAGCAGGGCTATCGCGTATTGACGTGGCGTGCGGGCGTTGCTTCACAGATTTCGCTTTATCCCAACCTGAATGTAAAGGATCCGGTTTGGCGTGATCTCTTCCAGAATGTGAAGTTTCGCCGCGCATTGTCGCTCGGCTTGAACCGACACGAGCTCAATGAACAGCTCTTTTTTGGTCTTGCAAAGGTCGGTGGCGACACCGTGCTGGAGGAATCGCCGCTTTACAAGGAAGAATATGCCACCGCCTGGACCGAGCACGATTTCGAGATGGCGAACAAAATGCTCGACGAACTGGGTCTGGACAAAAGGGGCGAGAAAAATGTCCGGCTGCTTCCCGATGGCAGACCCATGGAAATCATTGTCGAGAGCGCTGGTGAAAGCATGGAGCAGGCCGACGCACTGGAGCTGATCCGCTACCATTGGGAAGAGCTTGGCATCAAGACATTTACCCGCGTTCTGCAGCGCGATATTCACCGTCGGCGCTTCCTGACCGGTGAAACCATGATGACGATTTCGAAGGGTTTGAACATCGGATTGGCGACACCCGATCTCAACCCGGAGGAATTGGCACCGGTTTCACCCGCACAGCCCAATTGGCCGGTTTGGGGTCAGTACACGCAAACCGGAGGCAAGGCCGGAGAGCCGCCGAGCCTGCCGTCGGCCGAGCGGCTGTTGGAGCTTTATCTGGATTGGCGCAAATCCACCAATGATGCGGAACGCCAGGCGATCTGGTCGGAAATGCTGGAGATCTATTCCCAGGAGGTGTTTTCCATCGGCATCGCCCGCGGCGCCATTCAACCGGTTGTCGTCAACAGCAAGCTCCGCAATCTCCCCGAAACGGGTATCTACTCCTGGTCGCCGTCCGCATTCTTCGGCGTCTATCGACCGGATACATTCTGGTTCGAGGAGTAAGCCGCGGAATGCTCAAATACATAGTTTTTCGCTTCGGGGCGATGATCCCGACGCTTGCGATTGCCAGCTTGCTGATCTTCGCGATCATCGAGCTGCCGCCGGGTGACTATTTCGAAAGTTACATCGCTGAATTGCAGGCGTCGGGTGAAGCCGTCGATCCGAAAAAGATTGAGTATTTGAGAACGGAATACGGTTTCGACAAGCCAATGTGGCAACGCTATATCGGCTGGGTCTGGGGCATGCTCCACGGCGATTTCGGATACTCGTTCGAATATGAGCGGCCGGTTTCCGAATTGATCGGCAGCCGGTTGTTCCTGACAATGCTGCTGTCATTCGTGACGATCATCTTCACCTGGTTGATCGCCTTTCCGATCGGCATCTATTCTGCGACACACAAATACTCGATCGGCGACTATGGCTTTACCCTGTTCGGGCTGTTGGGCCTTGCCACACCCAACTTCCTGCTCGCACTGATCATGATGTATTTCGCCAAGGTTTGGTTCGGAACGTCAATCGGCGGTTTGATGGACCCGCAATATATCAATGAACCCATGAGCTGGGCCAAATTCGGATCGATTATGGAGCATATGGTGATCCCGGTCATCGTGATCGGCACGGCGGGGACCGCTGCCATGATCAGGAGGATACGGGCCAACCTGCTGGACGAGTTGAAAAAGCAGTATGTAACGACCGCCAGGGCCAAGGGCGTGCCGCCGGTGCGCGGGGTGTTGAAATACCCGTTTCGCATGTCCCTGAACTTCTTCATCGCCGATATCGGCAATATCCTGCCTGCCATCGTATCCGGCGCCGAAGTGGTGGCGATCGTATTGTCGCTCGAGACCACCGGCCCGCTGCTCATATCGGCGCTTCAAAGCCAGGACATGTATCTGGCCGGCTCCTTCTTGATGTTCCTGGCCGTCTTAACGGTCATTGGTGTGCTGATTTCGGACATCGCGCTGGTCATTCTTGATCCGCGCATCCGCCTGCAGGGAAAAGCCCAAAAATGAGCAATTCCCCCCTCCCGGAAAAGGGAAAGCCGATAGGGCATTTCGTTTCGACCGAGCCTTTCGATCCGCTTGCGGTCGAGAAGCTCACACCGGCGCAGGAAAAATACTATTTCGCATCGCAACGCCAGCTGATGTGGTGGAAATTCAAGAAGCACAAGCTGGCTCTGTTTTCGGCGCTGTTTCTTCTGTTCTGCTACGTCGTGATCGCCTTTGCGGAATTCGTTGCACCCTACGATCTGGCGCATCGCCATATCGGATCGATTTATGCGCCGCCGCAGGGCGTCCACTTCTTCGAGGACGGCAAATTCGTCGGACCACGGGTCTATGAGCGGGTCAGAACGCTGGATATGGAGCTGCAGAAGCGCATCTATACCGACAACGAGTCCAAATCCTATGCCATCCATTTCTTTTGCGATGGCGACCCATATAAGTTCTGGGGCCTGATCGAGGGACGCAAACACCTCTATTGTGTCGAGGATGGCGGTACATTCTTCTTGCTGGGCACGGACAAGCTCGGCCGCGACATGTTCTCGCGCATCATTTACGGTGCGCGCATATCGATCACCATCGGGCTGATCGGCATTGCGGTCAGTTTCATCCTTGGCATCACCATCGGTGGCCTTGCCGGATATTATGGCGGCTGGGTCGATGTCATCGTGCAGCGGATTATCGAGGTTCTGCAATCGATACCTAGCATCCCATTATGGATGGCTCTGGCGGCGATCCTGCCGGTGACGTGGAGCCCGATCCTGGTCTATTTCGGCATCACGGTCATTCTTGGCCTTTTGGACTGGACGGGACTGGCGCGTGCTGTTCGCTCCAAACTGTTGTCCCTGCGTGAAGAAGACTATGTCCTGGCATCGCAATTGATGGGCGCCAAACCGGGCCGCATCATCACACGGCACCTGATCCCGGGCTTCATGAGCCATCTGATCGCCTCGGCAACCATCACCATTCCGGCGATGATTCTCGGTGAAACGGCACTGAGCTTTCTGGGACTGGGCCTGCGCCCGCCCGTGACAAGCTGGGGCGTCCTGCTGAATGAAGCACAAAACATCAATGTCATCGTACTGTACCCTTGGCTGATCTTGCCGGTGGTTCCGGTGATTCTGGTGATTCTGGCCTTCAACTTCATGGGCGACGGACTACGCGATGCGGCCGATCCCTATGAATAATTCCGGATCAGCCGCTTGACGGCTGGATGATCGGATCAAGAACCCGCCGAAAGGTTGATGCCACCGCTTCCACATCGTGGTTGGAGCGAACATATTTCGCCGCTCCGACTGATAAGCGGGCCAAACGTTCGGGATCGTCAAGCAATCCGTCGATCTCCCTGCCATAGGCTTCGACGTCGCCCTCGGCGGTTAGAATCCCGCCCACATCATTTGAAACGACGAGCGGCACACCTGCAGTGCTCATCGCCACGACCGGCAGGCCCCGCGACTGCGCTTCCAGATAGACCTGGCCGATGGCTTCGCCAATGCCCGGCCAGACAAACAGATCGGCCCGGTCCATCAGCGCAAACATGTCGTCGTGGTCGACACTGCCGAGAAACACGACCCGGTCGGGTTCGAGGAATCCGAATTGCGCCTCGACAAAGGATCTTTCCGGTCCATCTCCAGCAACGACCAGGTTCCAGTTGCGATGGTCGAGTCTGGCCAGTGCCGTTGCCAGCAATCGGTAGCTTTCCTTTTTGGCGCCTGGCCGCATCATGCCTGCGGCAAACAACAGAGGCCGCTCTGCTTCAAACGCCACACGCGGGTCGAGGCTCGGCGCGTCCGGCTGGCTGGCAAGATCGAGGAAGGGCGGGATTCGAACAGCGCTGTCCATCGTCGGCAGAAAGGTCTCCAGATAGGCCCAATCCGTATCCTTGAGAACAAAATTCGCATTCGCCATCCGCACGGCGGACTGGACAGCCGTCCGGCCTCTGGCCCAGTCGCTGTCCTGCCCCTGATGGGTGCGGCAGGCCTCTGCCGTGACATAGGGAATACCAAAGCGTTCGCACAGCGGCGGGCCGAGCCAATCGGGCGACTTGCAATAGGGATGATACGTGAACCAGACATCCGGGCGGCTGTCGGGATCGGTATCCCAAAGCGATCCTATCCGCTGCTCTTCGGCAAGAACCGCCGCGTGGCGGGTTTCATAGAGATCGTTGGAGGGGCGCTTCTGGTAGCTGATCACCTCCGAAATCAGATCGACCTCATAGTCAGCCAGCCGAAGCGCTCTCATCATCAGCCGCGCAATCTCGCGATCGCCGGAGGGAATGTGATGAAAGGGCGATTTCAACGGCGCATAGAAGGCCACTTTTGCTGTCATGGCGCGGCTCCGTCAGCGAAAACTGCGCAAATCGGCGCCGGATGCGGCCTGGGAAAGGATATCGGCCGTTCTTTGGCTGCCGTGACGCCGAATGAGCGACCAGTCGGGCGCCGGCCGATCCATGACGCGATCGATCGCCGCACACAGTGCCGGTGCGGTTTTTTCCCGATGACCGATCATCTCGACAAGGCCGCGCTCCGACAGCAACTGAGCGCGATGGAGCTGTTCGGTTTCCTTGTCATTCCATTGCGGAGAAATGATCGCGCGACAGCCGGCGGTCATGATATCGGCCACCGTGTTGTAGCCGGCGAGCGATATCGACAGTTTGGCCGCAGCGAGGGTCCGGTGCAGGTCCGGCATGAATGGCCGCAAGACCATGTTCTCGTCCGAGAGGCGCTCCAGCCTGGCATATTCGGATGTGTCGAGATACGGCCCGGTCAACACGCACCAGCGGGCCTCCTTCAAGCTGGAACGGAGCCTGGCCTCGACTGCCGATGCAATCAACTCCTGACCGAGCAGCCCGCCGCCGGCCGAAACGACCACATCGAATATCTCGCGCGCGGGCTCGCCCGGTTCGGGTGTCACGATGCCGGTATAGAAGGTGCGGTCGGCAATCTCTTCGGCGAAGGGAAATGTTGCATCCAGCTTGATAAGGCCGGGATCGCCATGCACCAGCACACCATCGAAATAGCGGTGCATCAGTTCCACGGTCTGCCGGTCCTTTTTGGGCTTGTTGCCTTCCTGCAGGATGTCGCGCACCGAGGCGAATATGGCCGGCGGCGTGGGCAGAGACTTGGCCGCCTCCATCAGCGGCAGAAGTTCAAAATGCATCTGACGGCGGCCAAAGGGAAAGGCCTCCGTGACGATGATGTCCGGGATGCTCATCGCCAGGATATTCAGCAACCGGTCACGCCTGTCGGCCTTGTAGCTGTCGGAGGCTGGATTGCCATCCTCGGCCAGCAGCACTGAAAAGTCGCCTTTGCGGGAGACCAGGGATGGCAGGAAATGCACCTGTGCCCCGCAGCCATCGAAATCCGGCAAGCGCTCACCGCCATAAACCAGATCCACGTGAAAGCCGCGTTGGATCAGAACCGACACGATCCGCATGGTCCGAAACACATGCCCGACACCAAGCAGATGTTGCACGTAATAAAGAACACGCGGTGCGTCTGTCATTGCGCCGCCGCAGCCCGTTGAGGCTTGACGCCGCTGGTTTCAAACAGGTCGATCAGATGCTGGATTTCCGACAGATGACTGAACTGCTGCCTAACCTTTTCAACACCTGCCTCGCCCATCCGATGTCTCAACGCCGGATTTTGGATAAGGGTCTCAATCGCATTCTTCAGCCTGCCGGGGTCGTCGGGAGGTGTCAGCAGACCGTTGATTCCATCTTCAATCAACTCGACGATGCCTGAAATTGGTGACGATATGCAGGGCAGGGCCTGGCTTTGCGCTTCCACCAGAACATTGGGCAAACCATCGCGGTCGCCGTCTTTGGCAATCCGGCAGGGCAGAACGAACAGATCACTGCCGCGATAGGTGTCGAGGATGAACTCCTGTGGTTTCGACCCCAGCATCTCGACCCGTTCACCGAGACCGAGATCCGCGACCTGGGACCGGAGTTGATCGGACAACACGCCACCGCCGATATGAGTCCATCGCCAGTTAAGCGTGTCCGGCAGGTTTGCCAGAGCGGCAATCAGCGTATCGAGCCCCTTCTTCTCGACGGCCCGTCCGACCGTCACCAGGCGGACAGGATCGTCCGGATCCCGGCCATCACGCTGCGATCGATTTTGCCGATATGGGGGAAAACGCTGCAGGTCGATGCCATGATGCACCAGCCGGACCACCGAAGACGGTTTAGCCAGCGCTTTCAGATGCTCATATCCGCTCCGGGTGCAAGTCACGGTCCAGCGGGCATCGTTCAGTTTTTCTGAAAGTTCCCAATCGGGCGATGTCCAGATGTCCTTCGCATGGGCAGAGCAGCTCCAGTCGAGACCGGTTATGAAATGGGCATAATAGGCCACCGATGCGGGCGTGTGGATGAAGTGAGCGTAGATCCAGCGTACATCTTCGGGCATTTCATGAGCAAGGACCAGGGCCTGGCCGAAGCGGCGCAGCCTGTTTCGGGTGTGATCGCGCCTGAAATCCGACATCAATGTCGCGAAAGCGTCACGATATCCGGGTTTGCGGCGACAATTCCACCAGGCGCGCAGAACCCGGAGCGGCTCTTCATGCAGATATTCCGGCAGATAGGAGACATCGGCCGAAATCTCATCGTGTATGGGGTGTTGCGCCTTGTCGGTGGGGCGCCTCAGAGCGATGATATGGAGCCGAAATCCGGAGCGTTCCAGTTCAAGCAATTCCTGGGCGATGAAGGTCTCCGACAGCCTCGGATAGCCCTTCAGGACGGCCGCGATTGCGCCGGTCATGGGCCCGCTCGTTCCACCGCCAGCGGCCTCATGCCCTGTTTTTCAAGCGTTTCACTTACGCGTGTGCAGATCCTGTCCAGCCCGTTGGTATCAAATGTGGCAAGATCCGGCATGCCGGATGGCCGGGCAAGAAGGGCCCGGATGGCGTCCGCCATACGTGCCGGTTCGGCGGCCACTGAGGCCAGGATCATGTCCGCATACCCAAGTTCCTGCGCCCGCTCGGCCCTGATGAGTTGCTCTGTGCGCGGGGTCTGCCGCGGCACGAACAGCGCCGGTTTGCGGCGTGCAATGACCTCGCAAAAAGTGTTGTATCCGCACATGCCGACAACTGCCTTTGATTGACGGATCAGGGCCTCCGGTTGCGTGTCGAATCCGATGACGTCGATACGGTCTGTGGCGGCCGCACGGTCCCGGATCGCCTGTGCCTTGGATTCCTGACTGAAGGGTCCCAGCAGGAGCACGGATGGAACCGGAATTGTCGGGTCGTGCTCATAGGCATCCAGCACGGCGTTCATCAGAAAGTCGCCGTCGCCGCCGCCACCGGCGGTCACGAGCATGTAGTCTTGCGGCAGGCCGGGAAGGGGCGATGCCTCGAGGTCGGGGTTCGGTTGATACAGGAACCCCGTATAGCTACAGCTTCCACGCACATTTTCTGGTAAGCCGATGCCTTTGAGCGGATCGTAGAAATCCTTCGCGCCGTAAATCCAGATCTGGTCATAAAGACCGTCAATTGCGTCGAAGATGCCCTTGCTGTGCCATTCCTGCCGGACCGTTTCCGGATCGTCGAGCACATCGCGCAGGCCGAGAACCAGTTCCGTCGGCGTCTGTTTGAGATAGTCCAGCGCGTCCTGCAGTTCGCCGCCCAGCCCGAGCGGTTCCTTGTCGGCGATGAATATGTTGGCAGGCATTGTCTGCGCGCAGTGTCGAATGGCTTCGCGGCGCGCCCGGATAGCCTGTTGGTAGGTCAGATTTGGGTCTGCCGAGCGATAGCTGCCATCCGGCTGTTTCTCGACCTGTGGCAGTTCAACGAATTTGATGCGCGGGTGCGGAGCGTATTGGCCCGACAGGTTGGACCCTGTCATGATCGTCGTCACCAGTCCGGGAAACCGGTCGACAAGCGCCCGTGCGATTTTACGATTGCGCCGAATGTGACCAAGGCCAAACGTATCGTGGCTGTACAGCAGAAGATGGGCCGCCGGGCTCAGGGTATCCAAAGCGAATCGGCCTCAAAGCTGGTGACCTGAAATGTCACCAATTGACGAAAGCGCGGACCGGACTGTCCGGGACGGCAGATGTTGAACCCGTTGGCGATGCACTTGGCTCCCGCATTGTTCCCCCGACACGCTCGAATCCTGGTCAATTCAGGCGCGTCAGACACTGTAAATAAGTGGTTGCCGGCCAGATGTCACGGTCGATTTGCGTTTATGTGAAGCGAATTGAAAGCTGCTTGCAAGCAAACACCGCGCACTGGCCTTTCACATTAAAAATCCCGTTTCGAAAACAGGGTCCTGATTGTCGCAAAAAACGGATCTCCAGCCGCTGCCGAAAGGGCGATCACTGGCAACGTTGCAATCTGCAGTTCCAATTGAACCCGAAACGCTCTAAATCGAACCATCGAATCCAGGTGAATATGGGCGAAAATCTTGAAAAGACGTAACGATCTGGATGTGACATCGAATTTCGGCACCCGGCGGCCGGATCTTGTTCCACGGTTGGTCTGGCGCCTGGCAACCCACCGCAAGATTGACCGCAAACACCGCAAATTCATTCGAAAACGCATTGCCAGTCGCTTTCCCGGACCGTTTGACGTCACGGTCGAGGGGGTGGATATCCGCGCCTATCCTCTCGAAAACTACTGCGATCGAACGGCGGTCGGGCGCGGTACCTTGCCGGAAATTCCGGAACGCAAGCTGATTGCACCGCTTTTGAAGCCGAAGATGGTGTTTGTCGATATCGGTGCCAATATCGGCACCTACAGCCTGTTTGTCGCCAGATCCTGCCAGGATGATGCGAAGATACTGTCATTCGAACCGCACCCGCGTACATTCAGCAAGCTTCTGTTCAACACGAACGCCAATCACTTCAAGAGCATTGAACCCATCAACCAGGGGATTGGCCCGAAGCGCGAACGCATGCAGCTCTACTCCGACGGAGGCACCAATATCGGTACCGCGTCGATCCTGCCCGACGCTGCCGGTGACAAGGAACATGTCAATATCGAGATCGTACCGCTGCACGAGGTTCTCAAACACCGTTTCATCGAGCGTATCGATCTTCTGAAAATCGACATTGAGGGCTTTGAGGATCAGGCGCTGATGCCGTTAATGCAGCCGCAGCATGAAGCTCTTTGGCCGCGTGCGATTCTGATTGAAACCGTCTTGAAGCAGCATTGGCAGGCCGATTGCATCCTGCATCTGAAATCTCTCGGATACCGCCTTGTCGGCGACACCGGCGAAAACATGCTGTTTGCTCACCCGATGACGGAAAAGCTTGAATCCTGATTGATTTCCCGATTGCGCGAGAAGGCGCCAAGGGAAATCTGACGACCGACATGATCGAGATAAAAGCTGAGGGGATCCCTGTCGTGATCATGGCCGGCTTCGCAGGCTTCGACCAGCGCTGTCATCATCTTGCCGGCCACCGGCGCATTCTTGAACTGATTGCCGCTGGTGCCGACCGCCATATAGAAACCGTCCAGATCGCTCCGGTCGTAAATCGGCATCCAGTCATCCGTTACGTCATAAAGGGCCACCACACCCCTTGTTTTGGTGGGGATGCGCAGGCCCGACAGGCGTTGTGCCATCCGCATCACCAGCACATTCCATTGCTCTGAAAAATTGGTGTCGTAATTGTCCGGATCGTCCACCCATTCCTGACGGTCGCATTCCGGGTCTTCCGAACCGATCAGAATGTTGTTGCCGATTTCCGGCCGGCAATAGGTGCTGATATCGCTGTCCGAATAGACCAGGCCCCGGCGCTCGAAATCCACACCGTCCGGAGCCGGAACATGCGCGACTTCGTGGCGCAAAGCACGGGTTTTCATCTTCATCGTGCCGTCGACACCGGCCATAGCGTTGATTTTCGATGAATGCGGTCCGGCCACGTTGATAACGACCGGAGACCCGATGATCGAACCATCGTGAAGACGAACACCTGAAACCCGATTGTCGCGCTGAAGGATTTCGACGATTTCGGAATTGAACAGGAATTCGGCGCCATGATGCTCTGCCGCTCGCTGTGCATTATGGGCCGACAGTTTCGGATCGTTCACATAGCCGCCGCACGGGAAAAACACGGCACCGGAGACGGACGGGCCGGTTGGCTCGCCAAAACCACTGTCCTCGGGCCGTTTTGCAGGTTCATATCGCCTGATATCGGCATTCGGCAGCCGGCCGGGTATCGCCTCGGGCGCCACATGCTCATACGGACAGCCCAACCGGTCCATCATCTCGCAAACGCGTGAAAGCTGGTGATTGTGCTCGGTTTTGATCACCAGACATCCGGTGTTGTGGTAAGTGATCAGCCCGTGGTCGTCGGGAACGCCCACATAGCCGGACCAGTCGTTCCAATAATGCCAGCCCTCATAGGCAATGGCGCAGGATTCCAGCGCCGAATAATAGGTCCGGATGATCGCACAGGAACCCGATGTGGATCCGTAACCGGCCTCCGGAAGCTTGTCGATCGACAACGTTTTCAGTCCCTTTTTGGCCAGTTCGAAAGCCGTGCAGGCTCCGATAACCCCGGCTCCGATGATAATCGCGTCATAGGCTGATTGGGTCATCTGCATGATCCTGTTCCTATCCTTCGGCGACGCCGCCTTCGGATTTGCGCTTGGCAATGAATTCACGGATGGCTTCGGCGCGGGCCTCATCAATCGGGGGCGCCTGATAGTCGGTCAGCAATTGCCGCGAAATCTCATGCGCCCGCTGGGTGGCGTCTTTCGACCCACGATCCTGCCAATTCTCAAAATTGTTCCAGTCCGAAACGAGCGGGGCATAGAAGGCTGTTTCATAGCGTTCGAGCGTGTGCGCCGTGCCAAAAAAATGTCCACCGGGGCCAACATCCTTGACGGCATCGAGGCCAAGTGACGCATCATCGACGACCAGTGGGCGCAGAAACTCGGAAAAGCCCTGCAGCATTTCAGCATCGATAATCATTTTTTCAAATGACGCGCATAGACCGCCTTCCAGCCAGCCTGCACCGTGCATGAGTAGGTTCGCATGTCCCATCATGGCTGCCCAGGTCGACATCTGGCTTTCGTAAGTGGCCTGCGCGTCGACACAATTCGATGCATTGACGTTCGAAGAACGGTAGGGAACGCCAACCTTGCGGGCCAGTTGCCCGCCGATGAGCGCGGCGCGCGCATTTTCCGGTGTTCCGAAAGCCGGAGCGCCGGTTTTCATGTCGACATTGGAGGTGAAGCCGCCATAGGCAACGGGACAGCCCGGCGCATAGATCTGAAGCAAGGCCATGCCGGCCAGTGCTTCAGCATGTTGCTGGGCAAGTGCACCGGCAAGGGTGACCGGGCTCATCGCGCCCGAGAGGGTAAACGGGGTAATGACACAGAGCTGGTTGTGGCGGGCCATTTCAAACGCGCCTTCGATCATCACACCGTCAAGCCGCAGGGGCGAGGACGTGTTGATGATGGTGAAGATGCGGGTCCGGTCGGCCAGCTCTGTTTTGCTGCAGCCGAAAGCCAGCCGCGTGATCTCAAGGGCATCGGCAATGCGTTCGCAGCCGAGCGAATAGGCATGGAAGACCTTGTCGGTCATCACCGCAAAGTCGCCGATACAATCAAGGTGCCGGGTGGAGGGCGGAAGATCGATCGGTTCGACCGGGTAGCCGCCAAAAAAGTGGATGATGTTGAGAGATTGCCCGAGCTTCAGAAAATCGCGGTAGTCCTTCTGGTTACCGGACCGTCTCCCATCGACGATGTCACTGGCATTGGGCGCGCTGGCCACAGAGCCGAAGGCCATGCGATTTCCGCCGATCGTCAGCGTATGGGCAGGATTGCGTGCGTGAAGCGTCACCTCGGACGGAGCATGCGCCAGGGCTTGATCGACCAGTCCACGATCCAGCCGCACCCGTTCACCGGATGAATCCACATCGGCACCTGCCCGTCTGAGAATGTCTCGTGCGCCTTCATGAAGGATGTCCATTCCGACTTCCTCCAAAATGCGATAGGCCGTATCGCAAATGGCATCGATCTGGTCAGCCGAAAGCACCTCCATTGCCGGGTAGGGGTTTTCGACCGGTCGCCAGTCCAGTTGATTGATGGACGATCCGTTCCGACGAGGTTTGCGGCTGCCTGTCGATCTTCGCACCATGTCCATGCTTTCTGTATGCCGCGCTATGCGACTGGTTGATGAGTGGACCCTAGATCGACGCGATCAATTCGTGGTGTTTGCGGATAATGTCGTAGTCCGATGGCAGGGTGGGTGCAAATCCGGACAGCAGCAGAGCCTGTCGGCAATCCTCGTCCAACGATGCCATGGCCTCGACAACCGCAAGGTGGATGCGGTCGGCCTGCCGGTTACGACGGTTGGCGCAGATAAAGGGCAGTCCGGGCGTCGGTTCCGTCACCGCCAATATGCGCAGTTTTTCCGTCGCCGGCTCATGTCTCTGGGCGATTTTCCACGTCACAGCGTCGATGGCCGCCAGATCCGATTGCCGCTCAGCCACCGAGACAATGGAGGCCCGGTGCGATCCGGTGCAAAGGCTGTGTGAAAAGGGCGTGGATTTCCACCCGTTTTGCCGAAGATGATAAGCAAGCGCTGCATAACCCGACTGCGAATTTGCGCTGTTGATGGCCAGACGCAGTCCGGCCACATCCTTCATGGAAGCGATGTCACAATCGGCATGAACCACAATCACGCTGTAATAGCTGCCGGCGCCGCAATCCAGTTCATAGGCCGGTGTGCCGATCAGCGAGACGGTGCCGGACAAGTTCGTGACATAGGGAAGGCCGCAACACTGCGCCAGCAGGAGATTTTCGTCCCGCCATATTGATTCCATGGGCCGGTTCCGGTCAAGCGACTGCGGCGCCGGAAATCCGGAACTCGACAGGCTGTCTCGCAGGCGCACCCAGAACTGATCAGTTTCCCGGCGCAATTCCGGCCAGTCATACATCGGCAACGCGGCAACGGCCGACCCGCCGCTCATCGCCGCTTTTTCGCAGTCAGTGGATAGGCCACCGGCTCCTTGCGGTGAAAGGCGAAGCGCCGCAGGATTTCCGCGTAGCTGGTAAATCCGTATCCCTTGTTCATCGCAATAAACCGATCTCGGTTGCGCTGGTAAAGAGACGGAAGCTGATGCCATGCTACGGCCGGATAGGCATGATGAACGGCATGCAGATTGTTGTTGAGGAACAGCAGACTGAGTGGACCTTTGTCGTCAATGATAACCGAGCGTCCGCCGAAGGATTCCTCCGCCTGATGCTCCAGATAGGTGCGGATCATCAGCAATGACATGCCGCCATAGCAGCAGGCCAGATACACGAGAACGCCGAATCCCGACCATCGGGACACCGCGAACAGAATGCCGCAGACGAGAATTCCATGAATCGCCCAGGCAAGCTGAATGCGCCGGTCGCCGGCAAGAATGGCGCGACCGTCGCTGATGCCAAGACGTATCAGGGAGATGGCCGGCCCGAGCAGCATGCGACCGACCAGCGTGTTGTTGGCTTGAAACACGAGTTTGACCACCCGTGGCAGCCGGTGCCAGAAATCCTGAGAAAGGTACCAGCTTTCCGGATCGTCATAGGGATCGCAAATGCTTGCATTCTGGTGGTGCTGCAAATGCACATCCTTGAACCGCAGATAGGGAATGAGGGCCCCGATGGGCAGGGCGATGATCAGGTCGTTGAGCCAACGGCGGGTAAAGGGGTGCCCGTGAATGCACTCATGCTGGAGGGAGGAATGGAGGGTAAGCAGGGGTACCAGCAACAAAGCAGCCAGCCACGGCACGGTCCAGGATAGCCAGAGCAGCACCATAAGCCACAAACCATAGCACGCCGCGATGAGGGCAAGAGTGCGCCATTCCGTATTGTCTCTAAGAATCATGAAGTTAGGTTCCCGCCAATGCAGTTGCACTATGTGGCGGCGGATGCCTGATGGACAATATGAGAGTTCGCGCATATTAATGAGAATATGTTTTGGAAAATGTGCATTGTATTGAAAAATGAAAAATGATGTGAATACACAACAAAATGTCGTGGAATCCACAGACAAGCGCGATGTTGCGGAGATGTTTCGTGGGCGAATGGCGTTGCTCTTGGCGCAAAAGGGTTTCAATCTCAGCCGATTCTCTCAGGAAATCGGCATCGACCGTTCCGCGCTCAGCCAGTTTCTGGCACCCGGATCCACGCGGTTGCCGCGCGCCGAAACACTATGCGCGATTGCACGGGCCTTCGGAGTGTCACTTGACTGGCTTATGGGGCTGATCGCCAATGAGACCTTCGATGAAGACATCGCGCCGATGATGGAAATCGAGCGGGTCACCGATCACGCCAACAGTCAGATGATTGCCGCCTGGCACGCCGAGGCGATGGGCTACAAGATCCGCTATGTGCCGAGCGCGTTGCCGGACCTTCTGAGGACAGAGGCGGTGCGCGGGTTCGAATTCAACGCGCAGAACCTTGGAGAGCGGGAATCACGTGAACAGCAGGCGCGCGACCAGCTGGTTTATTCACGGCGGCCGGAAACCGACATGGAAGTCTGCATGCCGCTACAGCGTCTGGAGCAATTCACCAGGGGGCAGGGCGTTTGGAATGGCCTGTCTGCCCGCCTGCGCCGCCAGCAGCTTGAACACATGATTACCCTGATCGACGAACTCTATCCGACATTTCGCCTGTTTCTATATGACGAGCGCGAGGCCTATGCAGCACCCTACACCCTGTTCGGGCCGTTGCGTGCCGCCGTCTATCTCGGCGACATGTATCTGGTCGTGAACTCCGTCGAGCATATCCGCGCGCTGACCACCCATTTCGATCGGCTCATTCGAATCGCCCGTGTCGGCCCCGACCGGGTCTCGGAACGGATATCCCAGCAGATCGAAGAACTTGAGCGCGCCTGATCCACCGCCGGCGCCATTGGATCTGATCAGAGCGATTTGAGATATTCGACAAGGTCCCGGCGCTCGGCCTCGCTCAAATCGGCATTGCCATAATCATGGCCCGAGTTGAAATTGCCGGGGATCGGCTTTCCGCTCTCATCGCGTACCCGGAAAACGAAACGAATATCGGGATCGTCCTGACGGAAACCGACCGCGGACGGGTCGAAGCTCAACTGGCCGACACCGAATGTCTCGGGACGATGTTCATCCGATGCGCCGGCCACGTCATCCTCCGACGTATTGGCAACGGTTGAAGGCAGCAGCAGGTCATAAAGCGTCGGAACCGAGCCGTTGTGCAGATAGGGCGCCGTCGCCCAGATGCCGTTCAGCGGGCGAGCTTTATAGGCAAGGATGTCATCGGTCTGCGTTAGACAGATCTGTGCGGCTTCTTTCTTTATCTGGTCGTCGACACCGGGAAGATACTCGGTCAATCCCTCGGCAAAACCGAGAAAACGGGCACGGGCGCCGTTGAACAAATCGTTGAAGATCAAACCGAAGATGCTCGGCGTCTGCGAGATGATCGCACCGACAGACGCATTGACAAGCATCTTGCGGGTGAAATCTTCACGCCGGATGACATCGCCCGTATAGGCAAACTCCCACTGGTCCTCGAAATTGCCGGCCACCGATTCATGCAAAAACGTGTTGCAGGCTGTAAAGACGTCGGTGTTGACCTCGGCCAGCGGCGTCATCTGGTCTTGCGCCGGCGACACCAGATCATCGGGTTCGAGATGCGCATGGCATCGGGCGCAATCGGCTTTTCCCTCAAACAGAATGCGACCGCGTTCCACCATCGCCGTGTCGAGAGGCGGCAAGGCGTCGCTTGGCCAGACCGGCGATTTCAGAAAGCCCAGCAGGCGCTCGAGCTCCACCATGTTGCGCAGGCGCAGGCTTGAGCGATAACCCTTGAAAGCCCGCCGGTTATAGGACTCGATATGGGCAAAAACGCCGATGACCTCGGACGTGTTGCGCACCAGTGCGCCGAAATCGGTCTTTTCACCGAACAGTTCGAATTCCAGGAAATTCTTCGCGATGCCGTTCCACTGGATTTGTTTTTGCTGCGCCGTGTTCCATACAAATGGGTAGCTCACCGGTGCGTCGGATGGTGAGGGAAACAGATCCTCGCCGCTTCCGGTCACCGACGTGATCTTGTTCAGAATATAGCCTTGTGCATCCAGCCGCGCATGGCCGTGTGCGAGCGGCGTCTTGTTCTTCTCATAGAGTACCCGCCGCCAGGCGATCTGCTCATCCAGTTGCTGCCTCAGATTGGTCCTTGCCGCAGGCAGAGCGGAGGGCGTGAGCACATTGTCGGCGAAACGATTGAATTTGTCGTCATCCGCGGCCGTTGCCTCCAGAGACCGCATGACGCCGTCGATGAAGTTTTGAAAGTCGGCCGATGCCGGCGCGCCCTCGATGCGCACGCGCTTGTCGCCAAGCTTCATTTCCGCCGTATGGCATGCCGCACAGTTCAGCCCGACCCATTCCTTGCGCATGGTTCGTGCGGCGCACATTTGCGGGAACCGGTCACACATCAGATCCGCCTTGGAGGAGGGGTCGTGATCGATGGCAAATCCGACCGGCAGGCCGTGGGGATTGGTGTCGGATGGCGGGTTTTCCAGATACCCCAGGGCCAGCATGTTGTCCCGGCCGAAAAACCGCGCATCGCTGTCGGGCATCTCGAGCGCCAGTGCCCAGTCAAGCGGCAGAAGCCTCGAACCTTGAGAGGTCGTATACCACCAGGCGCGCTGCTCGTCCGTCCAGCCTTGATCAAGGCAGAAAAGATCGTCCTTGCAGATGCTGTTTTGCACCAGTTCCGCGCGGGTTGGTTCCGGGGCGGCAAATCCACAGATGAGCGCAATGGCCGTGACCGAAATCGCCCGGCGCACACAGTCAACCTGAAGTATCGGCATATTTACTCCCCCTGTTTCCATTCTTGCGGCATCTGCTGCTCGCTGCGGTCAGGTGAAGCATTTTCGCCCACCTGTCTTCACCCATATTGGTGAGAATCGGCCTGTATGGCCGCATTGCCGCGCACGTAATTTGTGCTGATACTGGTCACGAGACGCAGCAACTGGGTTCTGTTGGCCGAATTTGTCTTGGCCAGGATGGACTTGACCTGGGAATTGACGGTTTCGATGGATTTCTCCCGTCGATGGGAAATCTCCGAATTGGTCAGCCCCTCCGACAGATGTTCAAGGACATCCTTTTCGGCCCGGGTCAGATTGAAGGCTCTTGCAACCATACCGGCATCGATCTTCACCGACATGGCGCTGTCCAGGCTGTAGATGATGTGGCCCTCCAAGTGACTTTCATCCAGATCATCGATGCTTGAGAGCGGGCAGACTTCGATACAAAGGGCGCGGGCATTCACATCGTTTTCCGTGATGATGGCTTCCTTATGCGGCCGGGCGCCCCAGCGGCCGTGGCAGGACACATCGCTGCGCATGGCGGCCAGTTCGCGGCGCAATTCGCTGCTGGTCATTTCCAGCTTTCTGTCTGCAGTCACACGGAAGATCGGATAGGTTTCGACCTGTCGGTTGAATTCCGTGTTTGTGAAGACGATTGTCCCGGTCTTGGAGAGCACACAGACGCCGATCTGCAGCAAGTCCAGGCTGCCGATGATGTTGTTGAACCGCTGCTCGAGTTGCAGTGTCGGGCGCGATATACTCAATGCCTTGGCCACATGCGGCAGCACTTGCGCGGCCCGTCGGCGATGCTTGGGCGACAGGGCGCCGTCACGCCGCGAAAACTGCAAAGCAAAGCGGCCGTGCCGCGAATAGTCCTTGTTGAGCAGAGCGCCGGCCCGGTGGTGGATGCCGTTGTCCAGCATTTCCTTGACATTCGGTCGGTCCCAATACTCAGCCTCGTCCTGGAACAGGACATCTTCGCCGATCAACTCGATGCCGTCGGACACTCTGGAATGCTCTGCCAGTTTGTCCTGATCGAGAAGCTCCTGAACATTGTGACGCGCCAGGTAACCCAGCACGAGTTCCGGTTGGTAACTGCTGCTGAAATAGGGAGCGACCACGCACCGGTCCGTGCCTTCCCCTTCGAGTTCGAAAAGGAAAGCGCCTCGCGCGCCGATATAGTTCGCAATCTTGTCGAGAACACCCGGCCACAGTTTCGGGTCGAGTGCCGTATCATAGATCTCGAGTGTCAGACCGCGAATTGCATCTCCTTCGAGTGTCATTTTACCGCCCCAATGCATAACTCGAACAGGCTTGTGACGTTACCAAAGAAAAAATCGGAAAAAAAGTTGATGCTCACCCATACTGGTGATGTTGCGCGGGCTTGGTGCTCTTAGGTTGATCCATACCGGCCCTGAGCCCCACCGGGCTGGTTAGTAAGGGTTAGCAACGGGTGGCGTTAACAAAAGTTGTTCCATGTCGCCCGTTGCTATCAGTTAAGATGATCTCAGGCAACGCATCTGAGAGGCTTTTTGGTTTCGGTAAAATCGTCCTGAATACAACAGGTTGCATTTTACATTTAATGTATCGGATCCGTTAACGGAAATGTCGCTGACATTTATTGTATAAACGGATCAAAAATGATGTTTCGCAGCAATCAAGATTGATCGCAAACAGGGAGGCGATGGCATGCAGACCTTAACGCCGTACCAGCGAAATCTATGGAAGAGGAGCCGAAACACCGCGGCGACTCATACAAACCAAACCGGTTTCCACCCGGGAACTTCGAATCCGCTTTTTCAAGCTACGATCCGCCGCGCCATCGGTGTCTGTCTTGTGACAATCATCTTGATGATGGCCTGGACCTCGGCATCCTCGGCCATGCTCGCCGCGCAAAATGCGGAGATCACATGGAGTGCCCGTGCTGCCAGTGGCAGCGATGCAACATCCGCACAGGACGCGCTTTTTCTGACGCTTTACAACACCGGGCGCCTGCCGCTGACAACGGTGGTGATCAACAAAGGCGAATATCCCGGAGACACGTTGCGCCGCACCGGCGCCTGGGTTGGAAATCTGAGCGCCGCATCAGACGCTCTTCTGTGCGATCTCAATCCGCGAATTTGCTCCCGGTCGCGGCAGGCTGCAGGCAGCAGGGAATTGCGACAGGAAACCACCCATCTGGCCGGCTTCAGGGTCAGCGGTTCGCCGCGCTGGAAAGCATCGGCCGGCGACAAACTGGTGGTGCCGGACATTCTGGTCGTCCAGATTTATCGTCAGGAAAATGGCAGCAGATTTCCGACCCGCAAGGATGCGCTGGTTAGCGCCGATCAGATATCGCGGGTTCCGGCCTGTCTCGACGACAATCGAAAGATCTGTGTTACCGACTATGAGACGAAGGCGCTGAGCGGCGGCGGTCAAACTACGCTGCGTCCGGTGATCAAGGTCCTGCCGCGGTTTTCGAAGAACACCGAGGATGCATTTGCCCTCGTGCCGCACCTTACGGCTCGCCTGAGCATTCCCGAACAGCAGCTTTCCTACTATGCAAGGCTTCCGCGTGCCGGCAAATTCTCCTTTGACGATCCGGGATATACCCGCCTGCTGCGCGGTGTCGGCGACAATATTCAGGGAAAATTTGCCGGCGCCATCAAGTCGCTGCCGGAGAGTGAGCCGAAGTTTCAGCTTCAAAAGGACTTCTTCGAACAGTTTTTCAACGTGGCCCGCCACGGCCTGCCGAAACCGCACGAAAACGGCTTCCCCATCACCATCGCCGTGATCGATCACAAACCCAATATCAAGCATTGCGACTTTGAGTCCGCGCGTATCGAGATGCTGCAGGAGCCGGGCACATTCGTCGATCCGGACAGCGCCACGGCGACGACCGCGTCTGCGGCAGGTGACGGCGAGGCCACGGGAACGGAAAATTGCGAGGTTTCGGAGAGCCCCTGGCTGCGTGAATTTCACGGAACGCATATTCTGGGACTTGCCGCCGCACGCCGCAACAATCGCGGCGGGGCAGGGCTGCTCAGCCATTTCGACAACGTGTCCTTCAAGGTCATTCCGATCAATATCGACAGGCTGCGCGGCGATGAAAACTATGTGGCCGAACTGGCGGTTTCCATCCGCGAGGCCATTTTCGATCACGGCGCAAAGATCATCAATCTGAGCTGGGCCTACACGCCTGTCGATGGCGGCGGGCAGCGTGATGATATCCGGCAGCTGATCGAACAGACTAAGAACCACGTTGTCTGGTTTGCCGCAGCCGGTAATGAAGGAAACGACGCCAATAATGGCGTTTGCAACACCCGGCCGGCCTGTTTTTCTCATCCTAATGTGGCCGGTATCGTGGCTGTCGAACGCAGCGATGACGGGGCCGGCTTCAAGCTGCTGGGCGATGGTACCGAGACCAATATCGGTTGGCAGTCTTTTGATCTTGCCGCTCCGGGCCGCAACATCTGGTCGACCGTTGGCGACCATGAGATGGCCGCCGCATCCGGCACTTCTCAGTCGACCATCATTGCGACATCCGCCGCAGCGCTGGTCATGTCGAAGGAAAACCTCTCACCGCGCGCCGCCATCCAGCGTCTGGTCTACACATCCAGCATCGTACCGGCTTTGAAACATGGCATGTATGGCGGCATTGTCGACGTGTCCGCTGCCTTGAATTTCGAGCGTGATCAACTCTGGCTCAATGATGGCTGCGCCTATGCCGGCAGAGCCCTGTCGTTGAAGTTCGACAATGGCTCGGACCTTGTCAGTGGTGATTTCGTCATCGACAGCGAGCATCCCGTCACCTCCGAAAACCTCGGGGCAGTCCATTTCAATCTCGCCGAGACTCGCAGACTGTTTTTCGACGCGCAAAACGACAGCTATATCGGCTTCTTTGTCAGAGCGAACACTGAGCTCCTGCGCCGCGTCAACGGTGACTTCGGAACGAAACGCGACAAGCGAGTCCTTCGTTTTCAGGTCATGGCCGGCCGCGGCGAAAACTGCCGGACCACTCCGGGCAAGATCGAGGTGACGGTCGACCAGATCAAGGACCTCATCCGGCGGGCAAGACCATGAGGACCACAGGTGGAGCCAGCCGACTCGTTATGGCGCTGATTATGGCCGCAGGGGCAACTGTCTGCGCGGTTCCGGCAGCACAATCGCAGGCTCCTTTCGCCCAGGGCCCGGTCGTTTCTCTGGACGTCGAATTCCCGCCCGACAACGCCGATGCCCTGTTCAACAGCACCATCGTCTGGGCCTTCAACCGAAGTCTGCCATTTCATAACAGTGCCGTCCCGCAAACATCGCGCATCCTGCTGGACGAGATCGTCACAAGGGGACAGGGCGACTATTCGATCGATATAGCCGACGGGCTGGGTAATATTCAGGAGACGCTCCGATTTGAGGATCTTGCGACCAGATCCAGCATCTGGTCCAAAGTGCTGTCGGGTGGCTCATTGTCGGTGCGTGTCCGAGGCGCGGATGCGGCCGAGAAGTTGGCCTTCAGGCTCACCCGCATTGCCTATGACTTTGATGCGGTCGCGGAAAAATCCCTTGTCGGCGCAATCAACGGGCTGACCGATATCGCTCTGTATGAGGGACCGATGTCCGGGCAGCTGGCGCGGATCGCGCCATCCGTGGCCAAACTGGAATACATCAAAGACGGGTCGAAATTTACTTGTTCCGGGTTTCTGGTCGATCCGAAGCGGTTTGTCACCAATGCACACTGCATCGACAGCCAGGCCTTGTGCGACACGGCGGTTGCCGTGTTCAACTATCAAAAACTCTCCCATGGAGGCATTTCACTCGGCGAGCAATATCGCTGCGGCGAGTTCCTCGGCGCCCACAAGGGCATCGACGCAGCCGTCTTTACCCTTTCCGAGAGCCCCACTGAAGACGACCCCGAGCGCCGGCCGATCACCTTTGGTGAATCGGCACTGAGCGTGACCGAGCCACTGTTACTGATCCAGCATCCCGGCGGCAGCCCGAAAATGGTCTCCGTCGAAGGCTGCATGGCATCCACGCTGCCGCAGACACCGGCGACCGGTGATGACCCGGCGGCTAGCAACTTCGAGCATGGCTGCGACACGGAGCAGGGCAGTTCCGGTTCGCCGCTGCTGAGGGCCAATGGAAAACTGGTTGGTTTGCACAAGATTGGCCATGGTGCGGATGCCGATTCAGGCCGTCACAACACGGCTGTGGACGCCGCCGTGCTGCAGGCCTGGTTGCGGCAAAACGATATTCTGTCGACAGACGACGATACGGAGAATGCGATCATGGACGCATCGGACAATGGCACGCCACCACCCGTGAGCACTGACTCCGGGGACGGCAATGCCGGACCGGCAAGTCCTGATGCCGAGTGCGATGATGTCAACCCGGACAACTGCCCGGAGCAGTTTCGTGTCCCCGAAAATCTCAGAGACGCCAAACCGTTGCCGTTGCCGACGGTTGATGACGAGAATCCAACAGAAATGAAAGGAGATGCACCCGCCGAAGAAGGCGAATCCCGGGGTGAGCCGGGTTCGACAGGCTCCGGCACGACTGAATAAATCTGGAAATGCGGGTGGGGCACCTGAGTTCCGGTGGCGAACGAATCCGATCGAGTATTCGACGCTGCCGACCGTGGCCCGAAAGGGTCGAACACTAACACCCGAAGGAGTCCGAAATGACTTATTCCACCAGACTGAAACAGATCTCTTTGATCACCATTGCGACGGTCGTCTTTGCCGCTGCGCCATCGGTCAAATCCATGGCCCAGTCATCTGAGCCGGTGCAGATCGAAAACGAGCAGGCGGCGCCCGTAGCGGCCCGCGATCCGGAAGGGCACTGGACACCAAACGCACTCTTCGAAGCCGAATTGCTGCCTTTGCCCGAACCGACGGAATCTTTCCAGAGCATTACCGAGAATGTCGAGGAAGCCAACTCCAACGAACCGAGTGTGATTGACAATGGTGCCTATAGCGAAGACAGCGGTGTTGAACCGGATCTGGAGGACATGCTGTTCAGTGAAGCACGTCCGCCCGTGGTCGATGAAGGTTCGCAGCCGGAGGCGGCCGGTACGGCCGGGGCCTTCTTCTCCAGCTCCCGACTGGTTCCAACATCCGCACGTGTGCATTACCCCTATCGTGTGCACGGAAAGCTCTTCTTTTCAAAACCGGGCGGCGGCAACTTCATCTGCTCGGGCACGGTTATCAAGCCGCGCCTCATCCTGACGGCCGGACATTGCGTGCATCGCGGTTCGGGCGGCTCGGGCGGCTTCTACAACCGCTTCCTGTTCGTCCCTGCCTATCACAATGGTCAGGCTCCCTATCAGGCGTGGAACTGGCGCTGGGCGGTGACCACCGGATCATGGGCCACCTCCAACGGCAACGTGCCGAACCGTGCCGACTTTGCCATCATCGAAGTGGCCGATCGCCGTTTCGGGAACCAGATGCGCAAAATCGGTGAAGTGACGGGTTGGGCCGGATACCGCACCAACGCCCTGTTTCCGAACCACACAAAGAAGATCGGATATCCCGGCAATCACGACCGTGGTGAAATCATGCATCAGGTCGATTCCGAGAGCCACCAGCGCGCTGCGCAGAACACGGTTCTTTACGGATCCGACATGCGCGGTGGATCCTCCGGTGGCGGTTGGGTTGAAAACTTCGGTGTGAAGGCTCAGGGCCAGCAGGGCGCCCGGTTCAATTCGCCGAACCGCGTGGTTGGCGTCACATCCTACGGATACGTCAACCAGGGCCCCAAGGTTCAGGGAAGCTCGATCCTCAACAACGAGTTCATCCAGATCCTGAACATGGCCTGTGCCCACCGCGCCGGCAATTGCTGACGCCGTCAATCAGGAACGTGCCTCCCAAGGCCGTGCGTCCGGACTTCGGTCCGGGCGCTTTTTTTATTATTAAAAACAGAGGATTGAGGATTATTCTTCAGTTCCGACTCAATCGGTAAAGGCTTTGTCTGACATGGCGACGAGGCTGTCGAAAACGGCAGGAGTGCCGGCGACCACACGCCCGCCATGCACCAGCATATCGTCTGCACTTTGCTTCTCGATATGTCCACCGGCCTCGGCGATCAGAAGCTGCCCGGCCAGGCAGTCCCAGGCGTTCATGTGGGGTTCGGCATAGCCGATCAGCCGTCCGGAGGCGACATAGGCGAGCATCAAGGCACCCGACGCGTTGCGATAGAACAGGCCGCCCCGCTCAACCAGCAAGTCGATGAAGTGTGCCACGATCCGGCCATTGGTGCGTCCGTTGATGCCTACGCCGGTGCTTCCATCGTCCAGACCGCGGGTTCTGGCGACACGCATGGGGGCATCGTTCAGGAAGGCGCCCGTGCCGAGCGCACAGGAAAACATCTCGTCGTGGCAGGGCTCGAAGATCACGCCGAGCTTGGCCTGGTCCTCATGCACGCAGGCAATCGCCACGCACCAGGCTGGAATGCCGCGAACAAAGTTTGCTGTGCCGTCAATCGGATCGATGACCCAGACATAGCCGGAGGTGCCACGCACATTGTCGTGCTCCTCTCCGACGATGCCGTCATCCGGAAAGTTTTCCGCCAGCCCTTTCCGGATATAAAGCTCAACCTCGCGGTCGGCATTCGACACAAGGTCCTGGGTTCCCTTTTGTTCGATCTCGAGCTCGCCGATGGATCGAAAATAGGTCATTCCCATTGCGCCGGCGTCGCGCGCCATTGCCTTTGCCACAACAAGGCGTTTCTGCAATTCATCGGTCAATCAGATTGCTCCCATCGGTAACTGAGTCGGCACCTTTGAGCCGGATTAGCACATGTGGCCGGCTATTGTTGTTGATCGCATCAATGACCTTTGTCGCTCGGTCAATCGGCCAGCAACACCGGCCCGCCGGGTGCGAAGGTGATGCTGACCTTATCTCCTGCCGCCAGTGGGCTGTTGACATCCGCGGTCGTTGCAAACACCTCGCCATGGTTTGTTGCCAGGGTAAACTCCAGGTGATTGCCCACATAGGTCTGGCGCAGAACGGTGGCGGCGATCGAATTGTCCCGGTCCGCCGCATCGAGGACTATGCGGTTGGGCCGCACGCCAATAAAAGCCTTTCCCGGCTCCAGCCCGTTGGACGGCAAACGCAATTCATATTGACCGATCCGTACATCGGCAGTGCCGCCGGTAATAGTCAGAACGGTGCAGTCCAGAATATTGGCTTCTCCGATGAAATCCGCGACAAAACGGTTGGCTGGGGCATCATACAGTTCGCGTGGTGTGCCATCCTGCGCAATCACGGCGTTGTTCATGACAATGATGCGGTCCGAGACGGCCAGTGCCTCTTCCTGATCATGGGTGACATAGACAACCGTCAATCCGAGCTTCTGCTGGATTTCACGAATCTCCTCGCGCACCTGGCGCCGCAACTTGGCATCGAGATTGGACAGTGGCTCGTCAAACAGCAGCACCTGCGGTTCAAGGACCAGCGCACGGGCAACCGCAACCCGTTGTTGCTGTCCGCCGGACAATTCGCTTGGCAGGCGATCGCCAAACGCGGACAGGCCGACGAGGTCCAGCCCGGCATGCGCACGCTCACGGGTTTCCTGTTTCCCGAAACCGGAGAATTTCAGACCATAGGAGACGTTTTCGAGCACCGACATATGCGGAAACAGCGCATAGGACTGGAAGACCATCGACACATCGCGATCGGTCGCCGGCAGATTGGTAACATCCCTGTCGCCGATCTGAATGATTCCGCTGCTCGACATTTCAAGCCCAGCGATCAGACGAAGTGTGGTGGTTTTCCCGCAACCGGACGGCCCCAGAAGGGTCACCAGGGTTCCGGCCGCAATATCGACCGAAATATCATCGACCGCACGCACGTCCGATCCGTAGATTTTTGTTACGCCGCGAAACGAAACCGATGCGGCATTCTGGTTTCCTGTCAGGGTCATGGCGTCTCCGCGAGATTGGTCCGGGACTGGCTCATTCTGCGCCCGACATTGGTTCGTCCGACCAGAAGCTGCAGCAAACCGACGGCCGCCAGCATGACGACGATGAGGGACGTGGAATAGGCGATGGCGAGGCCGTAATCATTGTTCTCGACACGTCCGATAATATAGCTGGTGGCCATATTGTAATCGGCGCTGACGAGGAAAATAACGGCCGATATCGCCGTCATGGCGCGAACGAAGGAGTAGACCAGCGCCGCCAGAATAGCCGGTTTCAGCAAAGGCAGGATGACATTCATGAAGGTCTGCCAGGAATTGGCGCCAAGCGTAAGGGAGGATTCGTCCAGGCTCTTGTCCAACTGTGACATCGAGGCGATTCCGGCACGAACCCCAACAGGCATATTGCGGAAGATGAAACTCACGACGAGAATGATGCCTGTGCCGGTGATCTCGATGGGCGGAACGTTGAATGCCAGGATGTAGCTGACGCCGATCACCGTGCCCGGAATGGCAAAACTGAGCATCGTCCCGAACTCGAAGGCGTCCTTCCCGGCAAAACTCTGCCGGGTCAGAAGATAGGCCGTCACCAGACCGACTATGGCTGTCAGCGGTGCGGAGATCGCAGCAATCTGCAGCGTGGTCCAGAAGGAATCCCAGGCCGAACCGGTCCACCGCACGCCTTCCTCGCTGAACGTCATGGCAAAGGCCGTCAAATAGTGTTTGAACGTCAGATCATTGTTGACGCCCCAGAGTTCAACAAAGGAGCCGTAGATGATCATCAGATAGATTGTTGCGGTAAACAGGGTCCACAGGCCCGCCACCAGCAGCACCGGAACGGACAATCCGCTCGGCAGCAGCGGGTGGACACCGGCATCGCCTTTTCCAGTCATCGTCGTGTAGGATTTGCGGCCAAGCCAGAAGCGCTGGGCATAGAAGGCGCCAAGCGTAAAGGCCAGCAGCACCAGGGCAAGGACCGCCGCGCGGCCCTGATCGTATTGCGCCCCGACAATTGCGAAGAAAATCTCGGTCGACAGAACGTCAAAATTGCCGCCCAGCACCAGCGGATTGCCGAAATCGGCCATGCTTTCGATGAATCCGAGCAAAAACGCGTTGGCAAGGCCCGGCCGCATCAACGGCAGGGATACGGTTCGAAAGGTGTTCCACCGATTGGCGCGCAGGGTCTGTGCGGCTTCCTCCATCGACGGGCTGACTCCCTCCACCACGCCGATCAGCACCAGAAAGGCGATGGGTGTGAAGGCCAGCAACTGGGCAATCAGAACACCCGGCAATCCATAGACCCAGCGACCGGGCGTGACATCGATCAGATCGGCGACAAAGCGGGTGATCGTTCCCGATTGGCCGAACAGAAGAATGATCGCCAGACCGATGACAAAGGGCGGCGTGATGATCGGCAGAACGGTCATGGCGCGCAGCGACCGTTTGAAGCGGAACCCGGTGCGGGTCACTACGAGCGCGAAAATCAACCCAAGGATCGTCGTTAGGGCGCCGACAAGCACGGCCAGAATGAGAGAGTTCCAGGCTGCGCCACATCGTCCGCCGGACAAACACGCCAGGCCCCAAAGCCGCCTGTCGGTAAATTTTTCAAAGAACACCACGGCCGAGTAGGTGTTGTCCTGCGTAATGAATGCCGATGCCAGCATGTTGAGGATGGGGTAAAACACGAAGATCGTGACGATGGCGATCACGAAGCCGATGGCGCCGACAACAAATATGTCTCCATTGACGGCGCCGCGGGCTGCGATGCCCTGTGTAAAGAAGAACAGGAAGGCGGTAGCGACCAGCAGTCCACCGTAGCCCATGCCGAATTGACGGTCCCCGAGCGGCCCGAAAAGCGCTTCCAGCCAGCCAAGTTGCCAGCCTCTGATACCGATGGAAAAGCCTTGCGCAATCAGCCAACCAAAGCCCAGCGCACCGCACAGGATCAGGAGTGTGCCATAGGCCGGGTCATCCCGTTTCTTTCCGATCGCCAGGACCGGCCCGACCAGGAAAAGGACGATGGGTGCCAGCCAAAGTTTTTCGCCCTGAAGGATCAGAAACAGCCCGGGCGCCACATCCGTATCGAAGGGATAGTCTTCGAACAGCCATGCAAATGAGAAGAAACCGTCCTCGATCCCGTACCAGGGAACCAGGCAAAACCCCGCCCAACCGACAATCATCCAGAGGACAAGAGTCGATCGGGCGGTTCGGTTGAGGGCTGCGGGTCTCACTTTGTTTGAAGAAACATCTGCCTATTGCGGCAGGGTAGACACCTCGTCATCCCATTTCTTAAGCAGGCGTTTGCGCTCGGCGCTCGATCCGTATTTCTTGAAATCATAGTCGATCAGCTTGATCGACGACAGATCCGGAGCCGACGGAGATGTCTTGGCGCCCTTGTTCGAGGGCACCTGATAGGCCTTGACGTCAAGCGCCCGTGACTGCGCGTCCTGTGTCAGCGCCCAGTCATAGAACTTCTTGGCTTCTTCAGGATTGCGCGCGCCTTTGATGATCGACATGGAGCCGATTTCATAACCGGTGCCTTCGCATGGCGCGACCACCTTGATCGGAAAGCCTGAAACCGCCTGCTTGACGGCGTCGTGCATGAAGACGATGCCGATCGTGTTTTCACCGCGGCCGGCGGCCTTGATCGGGGCGGAACCGGACTTCGTATACTGGTTGATATTCTTGTGAAGGGCCTTCATGAAATCGAAGCCCTCATCTTCACCGAAAAGCTGAACCATGGTCGCAAGGGTCGTATAGGCCGTGCCGGAGGAGTTGGGATTGGCCATCTGCACATGGCCCTTATATTCCGGTTTTGTCAGGTCCTTCCAGCATTTGGGTTCCGGCAGATTGGCGGCCTTGAGCAGGTCCTCATTGTATCCGTATCCCAGGGCGCCGGAGTAAATGCCGATGGTCTTGTCACCAGCAGATTCGGCTTGCGAAATGGCCCAGTCATTCAATTCGCCGCGCATCGGAGACACATAGGGTTCCGTCAGTCCTTCCTCGGCCGCCTGCAAATGCGGATCACCCGTGCCGCCCCACCAGACATCTCCTTTCGGATTGGCAGCTTCGGCCTTGACCTGTGCAAAGGTCTCGCCGGAGCTTTTCCGCGTCATGTTGACGTCAATGCCGGTTGCCTCCTCGAAGCCCCGTGCCATGGACTGGCACCAGTCTTCCTGGGCGCTGCAATAGAGCGTCAATTTGTCCGCATTGGCCATCGTGGTCGATGCGGCCAACGCCGTGGCCAGCACAAAAATACGCGTATATCTCGTTGTCATGATGGTTCCCTCCTGTGTGCACGGGCAGAGCGTATCTGTCCGAAACCTCCATCTGACGTCGAATCCCCATGGCTTGTCAATCAGCCGGCCGCAATTGACAGCTATCCGTCAGGCCATATTGCCAGCTGCACGACAGCGGCATAGTGCGCAAACCGCACTCGTCCGTATAATATTCAGGGAGAAAGTCTGGAATTTGGTGAGCCGGCAGGGGCTCGAACCCTGGACCTACTGATTAAAAGTCAGTTGCTCTACCAGCTGAGCTACCGGCTCTCTGAGGGGCGAAACACCGCCCTCGGAATTTCGCGGAACATATGCACGGCACCCCGGCGGGTCAACAGCAAAAATTGCCGTTGGATGGTTCTTTTCGCAAATTATCCGGGCCACGCAAAAAGGTGACTGGCGCGTGATGATGAACACGCCTATGAAAAGGCAAAAGCAAACCGGATCAGACATGTGAGCATTGCCGACATTTCAGTCTTCGCCGCAATTTTTGCCGGCGCGCTGTCTTTTCTATCGCCCTGCGTCCTGCCGCTTGTGCCGCCTTATCTTTGCTATATGGCCGGCGTGACTGTCGAGGATTTTCAGGCGGGTACGAAAACGGACAATGCCGCCCGGCGGTCGATCATGTTCGCATCGCTGTTCTTCACCCTCGGATTTGCCACTGTCTTTGTGGCGCTGGGCGCCGGAGCCTCCACCATCGGAGCGGTGTTGCGCGCCCATATGGACATTCTCGCCCAACTGGCCGGTGTCGTGATTATTGTGATGGGATTGCATTTCCTGGGTGTTTTCAGGATCGGTTTTCTCAATCGGGAAGCGCGCTTTCAGGGCGGTGGAACGCCCGCCACCCTGACTGGGGCCTATATTATGGGGCTCGCCTTTGCCTTTGGCTGGACACCCTGTATCGGCCCGGTCCTCGGCGCCATTCTCGGCGTTGCCGGAACAAAGGACACGGTCGGGGCAGGGGCGCTGCTGCTGGCTGCCTATTCGCTGGGATTGGCCGTGCCGTTCTGGATCGCAGCATCCTTCTCCGGCGTCTTCATGCGGTTTCTGACGCGGTTTCGACGTCATCTGGGGACGGTCGAAAAGGCGATGGGCGGACTGCTGGTCCTTACCGGCGTTCTGTTTCTGACAGGTGGCATGCAGACCATGGCCTTCTGGCTGCTGGAAACATTTCCCGCCTTTGCGACCATCGGCTGATTCCCGCGCCCTCGGGACTATCGCCGGAGGAACAATTTCTTTAGACCTGCCGGATAATTTCCACGCTGCAATTGATGGAGACGAAAATGGCGCGCAGTTGTCTGGCCGTGGTGCTGGCCGCCGGGGAGGGCACCCGGATGAAATCCAGGATGACCAAAGTGCTGCACCCGGTTGGGAACCTTCCCCTGATTTGCCATGTGATGAAAGCGGCCACCGGAGCAGGTGCCGGAACAATCGCTCTGGTTCTCGGGCGCGATGCCGAAGCGGTCCGGGAGGCTGCCGTTCCGTTTGGCGAGGATGTTGCGACTTTCGAGCAGGAACAGCGGCTGGGTACCGGAAACGCCGTGCTCGCAGCGCGCGAGGCAATTGAACGCGGCCTTGACGATATTCTCGTCATCTTCGGCGATACGCCATTGATCCGGGAGGAAACCCTGAGCCGCGCGCGCGCCGGGCTGGCGGATGGAGCCGATGTCGTCGTGATCGGGTTTCGCACCGACAATCCTACCGGTTATGGCCGTTTGATCGAGGAGGGCGGTGATCTCATCGCCATCCGCGAAGACAAGGATGCGACGGACGAGGAACGGGCCGTCACTTTTTGCAATGGCGGTCTGATGGCGATCGCCGGTGACAAAGCCCTGCCGCTGCTTGAGGCGATTGAAAACAACAACGCCAAGGGTGAATACTATCTAACGGATATCGTTGAGATATCGCGGCGAAACGGAGGTAGGGCTATGGCCATCGAAGCGCCGCACAGCGAACTGATCGGCATCGATACCAGAGCCGGGCTCGCAGAGGCCGAGGCGCTCTGGCAGCAGGAGCGGCGGCGGGATCTGATGCTGTCCGGTGTGAGCATGACAGCGCCCGAAACGGTCTTTGTCAGCCATGATACGGTGATCGAGCCCGACGTTCTGGTGGAGCCGAATGTCATGATCGGTCCGGGCGTCAGGATCGGCGAAGGCGCCACTATCCATGCTTTCAGTCATCTGGAGGGCGCGACGATCGGACCGGGCTGTTCCGTAGGGCCATTCGCCCGTTTGCGGCCGGACGCCGAATTGCGGGATCGCGCAAAGGTCGGCAATTTTTGCGAAGTCAAGAAGGCTGTGATCGGTGAGGCTGCCAAGGTCAACCATCTGACCTATGTCGGAGATGCCACTGTGGGTGCCGGAGCAAATCTCGGCGCCGGTACGATCACCTGCAATTATGACGGCGTCAACAAGCATCAGACGACCATTGGCGACGGCACCTTCATCGGCTCCAACAGCGCGCTGGTCGCGCCGGTCACGGTCGGTGACAACGCCTACGTCGCGTCCGGCAGCGTGGTCACGATGGATGTTCCGGCCGATGCACTGGCATTTGGCCGGGCACGCCAGGTCAACAAGGACGGTCTGGCAACCGTCGTTCGTCGCCGCGCCGAGGATGAAAAACGCCGCCGACAACAGAACCGGACGGATCGCTGACCGGTTACGACAGTGTCTGTGAAATTCATGGAGCCTGACCCTATGTTTGGGCCTGTAATGGATTGTGATTTGTCAGGCGGAACCGGCGTGCCAAAACCGGGTTTGCGCCTGCAGATTGAGGGGAATTTTCGCATATGTGCGGCATCGTCGGAATGATTGGCACACAGCCCGTCGCACCGCTCCTGGTCGACGCTTTGAAGCGACTGGAGTATCGCGGCTACGATTCCGCCGGTGTGGCCACATTGAGCAACGGACAACTGGATCGCCGGCGCGCGGAAGGCAAGCTTGCCAATCTCGAAAACCAGTTGCTGCTCAGCCCGCTTGAAGGAGAGATCGGGATCGGACACACAAGGTGGGCAACCCATGGTGCGCCCACTCAGAACAATGCTCACCCGCATTTTTGCGATGGGATTGCGGTCGTTCACAACGGGATCATCGAGAATTTTTCGGAAATCAGAGACCAGTTGGCGGCCCGGGGCGCGGAGTTTTCGACCCAGACCGATACCGAGGTCGTTGCCCACCTGCTTGCCAGTCTGGTCAAAAACGGCAAGACACCACGCGAGGCCATGCGGGCAACACTGTCGCTCATTCGCGGCGCCTATGCGCTGGCGGTTATGTTTCGCAGCGAGCCTGAAACAATCTATTGCGCCCGCAACGGTCCGCCGCTGGCTGTTGGCCATGGCAGCGGTGAAATGTTCGTTGGCTCCGATGCGATCGCATTGTCGCCGTTCACGGATGAAATCTCCTATCTGGAGGATGGTGATTGGGCGGTGGTCACTCGTGATGGCCTTGAGGTGATCGATGCCGCCGGTGCCGTGGTGGAACGACCCCGCAGCCGCGCTGAGGCTGCCCATGCACAGGTCGACAAGGGCCACCACAAACACTTCATGGAAAAGGAAATCCATGAACAGCCGGAGGTGATTTCACACACGCTGGCGCACTATATCGACTTTGCTGCCGCGACGATCCGCCCGCTGCCGTCCGGCATGGATTTCCAGCGGATCGGCGGTCTCAAGATTGCCGCCTGCGGCACCGCCTATTTTGCCGGCATGGTCGGCAAAGCCTGGTTCGAGCGGTATGCGCGACTTCCCGTGGAAATCGATGTCGCCTCGGAGTTTCGATATCGGGAATTGCCGCTGTCCGATAACGACGCGGCGCTGGTTGTCTCGCAATCCGGAGAGACGGCCGATACGCTGGCTAGCCTTCGCTACTGCCGCGACCATGGGCTGAAAATCGGTTCGATTGTCAATGTGCGCGAATCGACCATCGCCCGTGAATCAGACGTGGTGTTTCCAACTCTTGCCGGGCCAGAGATCGGTGTGGCGTCCACCAAGGCGCTGACCTGCCAACTCGCGGTGTTCGCAGCGCTCGCCATTGCCGCTGCAAGTGCCCGAGGCACACTGGGCCAAGGTGAAGAGCAGACTCTCATACGTGCACTCTCCGAAGCGCCGCGGATCGCCGGAGAAGTGCTGAACGAGATTGAGCCGCAAATGGTTGAGCTGTCGCGGGAGATCGCCCGGCAGACCCATGTGCTTTATCTCGGGCGCGGCACGAATTTCACCCTCGCCATGGAAGGCGCGCTCAAACTGAAGGAGATTTCCTATATTCATGCCGAGGGATACGCTGCCGGTGAACTGAAACATGGGCCGATTGCCCTGATCGACGAAAACATGCCGGTGATCGTGATTGCGCCGTTCGACCGCTATTTCGAAAAAACCATGTCCAACATGCAGGAAGTAGCCGCCCGGGGTGGACGGATCATATTCATAACCGACCAAAGCGGTGCCGCCGCCTGTGACCTGCCGACGCTGCGAACGGTTGTGCTGCCGGATGTTGCCGAGATCATTTCACCGTTGATATTCCTGCTTCCGGTCCAGCTTCTGGCCTACCACACGGCGGTGTTCATGGGCACCGACGTTGACCAGCCAAGGAACCTCGCCAAATCCGTAACGGTGGAGTAGTGTCTTCGTGACCCTCTCGACGGCACCGGGCAATTGTGCTTGTTGCGCTGGAATGAGGCTCCTATATACCTCAATCATGTGTCTCCCCCAGAACTGGCACGTTGAAGTGAATGGCTGAAAAACAGAAGCGGTTGTCAGCGACAACGCGGATCAGAAACTATTTCCTGACGGGGCTGATCATCTGCGCGCCCCTGGCCATCACGGCCTATCTGACATGGTCATTCATCCGTTGGGTCGACGGGTGGGTCAAACCCTATCTGCCGGCGGTTTACAATCCCGACAATTACCTGCCTTTCAGCATTCCCGGTTTCGGGCTCCTGACGGCCCTGATCTTCATTACCGCCGTTGGCTTCCTGACCGCCAATCTGATCGGCCGGACGATCATTGCCTATGGCGAATCCATTCTCAACCAGATGCCGCTAATTCGCGGCATTTACAAAGGGTTGAAACAGATTTTTCAGACGGTTCTTGCGGAGCAGTCCAACTCGTTCAACAAGGCTGGACTGATCGAATACCCCCGCAAGGGAATCTGGTCGATCGTGTTCCTGGCGACCGAGACCAAGGGCGAGGTCGATGCACGATTGCGCGCCGACGGCAAGGATACGCTGTCGGTCTTCCTGCCGACAACGCCCAACCCGACCTCCGGATTTCTGCTCTTCGTCCCGCGCAGCGATGTCATCATCCTTGATATGACCGTTGAGGAAGCGGCGAAGATGGTGATCTCCGCCGGTCTGGTTGCTCCGGAATATGAGGATCCCGAAATGATCACCGACAAGACGGGCGAGCATGGAGACGAGAAGGCGCCTGAGCTGGCCTCCGGCCCTCGATAACGCTCCCGGTCGCCGGTACTGCGACTATCGCAACAGGTAGAGAACGTCGCCGTGCCGGGGAACCTGTATGTACCGGTGAGACGCCAGCCGGTATCCATGAGAGCGCATATGCGCATCGATATCCTCAAATGAGGCACCACCCTCATACATTGGAATCCGCGAGACCTCGCATTTGCACTGGGCAAAATCGCGCAATCCCTGTCCCAGCCCTTCCAGCACGGAAAGCTCGTGCCCCTGCACATCCACGACCAGCATCGGACGGAGTGCGGCCGTAACGTCGATGCCGTGGCGCGACAGGATTTCCGGCAATGACCGGGTTTTGAGTGTCAGAATTTCACCGGTTTCCCGACTGTGTGGAAAGCGTCTTCGGTATTCTGCCGTCGCCGTGTAAACGGAGGACGAGGCGCCATCGGCGTTGAACCTGTTGAAGTCCAATTCTTCCCCATCCGAAGCGGAGACGAGGGCGTTTTCGGTCACATGCCGCGTACGGCCGGACCGCCCGGCGACAACATCACATAGTTTGCGATAGGTTTCAGGGTCGGCTTCGACCCACAGGATGGTTTCGGCACCGCACCGTTCGTAAAACGCGGCATCTTCCGCCCAATGTGCGCCGATATGAACGACCAGATCGATCGGCGCTCGGCGTTTCATCAGCAATTCGTATTTTGATGCCCTGAAATGTTTTCGCCAGCTTTGCGGGAGCGAGGTTTTAACCGCTCGCTCCAGCATTTTGAGATTGCCCAATGTCTCAGTCCCCTGTCCCCGGAGACAATACTTATCAGTCTATGCTGCTGGGCGAAAGTAGCTGGATATCGCGAACCGTACCCTGGAGAATCTTCCTGCCGGCGGGCGCCTATCCGGCACGCAGCAATCTGATCGCTTCGTCTCGCCGCCAGACATAGAGCAGCAGGCGCAGCGCGGCGCCACGTTGGCTCGACAATTCGCCATCGATCTCGAGAATGTAGCGGGCGTCGTCACGGGCCGTTTCGAGCAAGTCGCCATGGGCAGACAGATCGACCAGCCGAAACCCCGGAGTGCCGGACTGACGGGTGCCGAGCAATTCGCCTTCTCCGCGCAGTTTGAGATCTTCCTCTGCAATCCGGAACCCGTCTTCCGTTTCGCGCATGATTGACAGCCGTGCCTTGGCGGTGTCGCTAAGCGGTCCCTTGTAGAGCAGCATGCAACTGGAAGCATCATGGCCTCGGCCAACGCGGCCCCGCAACTGGTGCAATTGCGCCAGTCCGAATCGTTCGGCATGTTCGATCACCATGATGGAGGCATCCGGTACATCGACACCCACCTCTATGACGGTCGTTGCAACCAGAATGCGCGTTCGTCCGGATCGAAAGCTCTCCATTGCCGCATCTTTCTCAGTGCTCTTCATCCGGCCATGAACCAGGCCGACAAGCGCACCGAAGGTCTGCTGCAATGCTTGCTGCCGTTGCTCGGCCGACATCAGATCGGAAAGATCGGACTCTTCTACCAGCGGGCAGATCCAATAGGCTTTCCGCCCGTTCGATACGGCATCCTTCAGCCTGGCAACGACGTCGTCGAGTCGGTCAATATCGAGGGTTGCCGTTTTGATCGGCTTGCGGCCGGCCGGTTTTTCGGTGAGTCTTGAGACATCCATATCACCAAAGGCCGAAAGAACCAGCGTTCTTGGTATCGGGGTCGCCGTCATCACCAGCATGTGGGGGGCGGTGCCCTTGGCCGTCAGGCGCAATCTCTGATGGACACCAAAACGGTGCTGTTCGTCGACAACGGCCAGCAGAAGGTCCTTGTAGGTGACCGATTCCTGAAACAGGGCATGGGTGCCGACGACCAATTGTGCATTCCCCGATTCAATGTGGTCGACGGCGGCCTTGCGTTCCTTGCCCTTCATGCGCCCGGTCAGCAGTTCGACGGACATTCCGGCAGCTTTTGCCAAGGGTGCTATGGTCGCCAGGTGCTGCCGCGCAAGGATCTCCGTTGGCGCCATCAGAACCGCCTGACCGCCGGCCTCGACACAGGCTGCCATCGCCAGCAAGGCGACGATCGTCTTGCCGGAGCCGACATCTCCCTGCAGCAGACGGAGCATGCGTTCCTGAGCCTGCATATCCTTCAGGATGTCACTGACGGCTGATCGCTGGCTCTCTGTCAGGCGAAACGGAAGGGCGGTAAGGAGCTTGGCCTGGATTTCACCATTGCCGTGAACCGCGCGACCCGGCAGCTTTCTCACCCGCTGACGAACGAGGGCAAGCGACAATTGTCCGGCCAGAAGCTCGTCATAGGCCAGCCGCCGCCGTGCCGGGGCGTTCGGCAGCATATCATGGGGGTCTTCCGGCGCATGCAGCGCGGCGACCGCGGCATTGAACCCGGGCAACCTGTGGCGGGCCAGAAAAGCCGGATCGAGCCATTCGGGCAAGGCCGGCATCGCAGCGATGGCCTGTTCGATAGCCCGCTGCAACACTTTGGCCGACAGTCCCGCCGTCAGGGGATAGACCGGCTCGATCATCGGGAACTGCGCCGCCTCGCTTTCCAGCGCCATCCGGTCCGGATGAACCATCGATGCCCGGCCGTTGAACCACTCCATCCTGCCGCTGACCAGCACCGTTTCACCAATCGGCAATGATTTCTCCAGCCATTGCTGGCGCGCATGGAAGAATGTCAGTGCAATTTCACCGGTATCATCATGGGCAAAGACCCGGTACGGGACATTGGGGCGGCCACGCGGTGACGGCTGGTGCCGGTCCACATGAAGTTTGAGCGTGACGATCGCGTTTTCGGCGGCAAAGGCCACGCCCGGCTGGTTGCGGCGGTCGATCAGCCTGTGGGGCGGCAGGAGCAACAGATCGACGGACCGGGCTTCCTCCGCGCTTTCGCGACCCATGGCGCGCGCCACCAGTGTTGCGGTCTTGGGGCCGATCCCCGAAAAGCTGGTGAGCGGCACGAAAAGCGGATCAAGGATGTTTGGACGCATGGACCGGACTCCGTCCTAACACGCCATGGGCGCTTTTTTGATGACCTTGATTTGCCGCATCAGGGGCATTCATCGATGTCCTTCATGGCAATTCTCAATTCGTCACTCATGCCTTGGCTGACAAGCGCAACCACCTTCGTTATAGAGACGCATCACGTCACGAGGCAGTAACACTATTCATGACCGGCACGACACGCACAAGTGCAGAACTGGAGCCGCGGCGGCGGCGGATTCTTTTTCGGGCCTGGCATCGCGGAATTCGTGAAATGGATCTGATTCTGGGTCAGTTCGCGGACGCGCATATTGACAGTTTCGGCGAAGCCGATCTCGCCTGTTTCGAAGAACTCCTTGAGATTGACGACCGCGATCTGCTCCAATGGGTCACGGGCGAAACGGTCACACCGTCCGAACACGACACCGCTCTCTTCCGGAAAATCCGCGCCTATGGGCAAAGCGGCCTGGCATGTTGAACATTCTCCCGAACCAGGCTCTGCAAAACAGACAGGTCCCGATGACACTGGCGAATGTGCCGCCCGGTGCCGAGACGCTTCTTCTGGCACAGGCAGCGCGGTCCGGTAAGGCCGTTGCCTATATCGTGTCGGACGGCCAGCGCATGGCCGATCTGCAGCAGATTCTCGGCTTTGTCGCGCCCGATATTCCTGTCCTGACCTTGCCGGCCTGGGACTGCCTGCCCTACGACAGGGTGTCACCGAGTGCCGAGGCTGCCGCCCGGCGCCTGTCGGCACTCAGCGCCCTGATCGCCCACCGCGACCAACCACACCCGGCAATCGTGCTCCTGTCGGTCAATGCGCTGCTGCAGCGAATGCCGCCCCGCACGGTCCTTGAATCCATGAGCTTCCACGCAAGGCCCGGCAATCGAATCAGAATGGACGACGTGGCAAAGCGCTTGGCCGACAACGGTTTTGAGCGTGTTCCCACCGTCCGGGAGGTTGGTGAATTTGCCATTCGTGGCGGTATTCTTGACGCATTTGTTCCCGGCCGCGCGGAACCGCTGCGCCTTGATTTCTTCGGCGACACGCTTGAGACCATTCGCAATTTTGATGCGCAGACGCAACGCACTACACATCAGGAACAGTCTTTCGAACTCAATCCCATGAGCGAAGTGTCGCTTGACGATACGACCATCAGCCGCTTTCGCCAAAACTACCTGAAACTGTTTGGTGCAGCCACCCGTGAAGATGCGCTTTATCAGGCGATCAGCGAAGGCCGGCGCTATGCCGGTATGGAGCATTGGCTTCCGCTTTTCTACGAGACGCTGGAAACGGTGTTTGATTACCTTGCGGGCTTTTTCTACTTCGCCGACAGCCACATCGCCGAAGCTGCCAGGGCGCGTTACGCCCAGATTGAGGATCATTTCGAGGCGCGTAACCGGGTAGCAGATGACGGCGGGTCCGCCCATGGCACACCCTATCATCCGGTACCGGTCGATCAGCTCTATCTGCACCCCGATACCGTCGACAAGATTCTGAACGGTGAAAACACGGTCAGTGTTTCGGCATTTCGGGAAGACGAGGGCGGATCGCGGCAAATCGTCAATCTCGACGCCAGACAGGGGCACCGCTGGGCAAAGGGACCGGATCAGGGCGAACGCGACGAAGGTCGCGTCAATGTGTTTGATCAGGTGGCTAAGCACATTGCCGACAAGCGTGCAGCCGGCGCCCGGGTGTTGATCACGGCGTGGAGCGAAGGTTCCCTGGATCGGCTGATGCAGGTTCTCGGTGAACACGGCGTCGAGCGCGTCAAACAGATCGGCGCGCTGGCCGAGATGGATCAATTGCAGCCGGGCGACGCGGCATGCGCCATTCTTCATATTGAGAGCGGCTTTGAAATCGACTCGCTGACGATCATCGGCGAGCAGGACATTCTGGGTGACCGGCTGGTGCGCCGCGGACGCCGCCGGAAGCGTGGCGCCGACTACATCTCTGAAGTATCCGGTCTGGAGGAAGGCGATATTGTCGTCCATGCGGAGCATGGCATCGGTCGCTTCATGGGGTTGAGCACGATTGAGGCGGCCGGTGCGCCGCATGCCTGCCTGGAACTGCAATATGCCGAAAAGGCCAAGCTCTTCCTGCCGGTCGAGAACATTGAACTCCTGTCGCGTTACGGGTCGGATGCGTCCGGCGCGGTGCTCGACAAGCTGGGTGGCATTGCCTGGCAATCACGCAAGGCCAAGCTCAAAAAGCGGCTTCTCGACATGGCCGAGGGGCTGATCCGCATCGCCGCCGACCGGCAGACGCGCAAGGCGCCGCAGCTCAACGTGCCGGATGGGCTTTATGATGAATTCTCCGCCCGTTTTCCCTATGATGAGACCGATGATCAGATGGCCGCGATCGACAGCGTGCTCGATGATCTCGCCAGCGGCAAACCGATGGACCGGCTGGTCTGTGGTGATGTGGGATTCGGCAAGACGGAAGTCGCCCTCCGCGCCGCCTTTGTTGCGGCAATGAACGGCGTTCAGGTTGCTGTGGTTGTCCCGACCACTCTTCTGGCGCGCCAGCATTACAAGACCTTTACCGAGCGCCTGCACGGCTTTCCGATACGGGTGCAGCAGGCGTCGAGGCTGGTCGGACAGAAGGAGCTCACAGCCACCAAGAAGGAACTGGCGGACGGCAAGACGGATATCGTCATCGGCACCCACGCCCTTCTTGGCAAGGCAATCCGTTTCGCCAATCTCGGGTTTCTCGTCATCGATGAGGAGCAGCATTTTGGCGTCAAGCACAAGGAGCGGCTCAAGGAGCTGAAATCCGACGTGCATGTGCTGACCCTGTCAGCCACGCCGATTCCGCGAACGCTGCAACTGGCGATGACCGGCGTACGCGAGCTGTCTTTGATCACCACGCCGCCAATCGACCGCATGGCGGTGCGGACTTTCATTTCGCCCTTTGACGCGCTGGGTATTCGCGAAACGCTGCTACGGGAACACTATCGGGGCGGTCAAAGCTTCTACGTCTGCCCGCGTATTTCCGACCTGGCCGAGGTGCATGCCTTTCTGCAGTCGGACGTGCCGGAACTGAAGGTCGCGGTCGCCCATGGCCAGTTGGCGGCCGGTGCGCTCGATGACATCATGAATGCGTTTTACGATGGCCAGTATGATGTGCTGCTGTCGACCACCATCGTTGAATCCGGGCTGGACGTTCCGACAGCCAATACGTTGATTGTCCATCGGGCCGACATGTTCGGACTGGCCCAGCTCTACCAGTTGCGTGGCCGGGTTGGCCGCTCCAAGGTTCGGGCTTTTGCACTGTTTACACTGCCGGTCAATCGCACATTGACGGCAACGGCCGATCGGCGCCTCAAGGTGCTGCAGTCCCTCGATACGCTGGGTGCGGGGTTCCAGTTGGCCAGCCATGACCTTGATATACGCGGTGCCGGCAACCTTCTGGGAGAGGAACAGTCGGGCCACATCCGCGAGGTCGGATTTGAACTCTACCAGCATATGCTCGAGGAGGCGGTTGCCGAGCTCAAGGGAGAAGAGGAGATCATCGACACGGGATGGTCTCCGCAGATCGCAGTGGGGACATCGGTCATGATTCCCGACAATTACGTGCCGGATCTGCATTTGCGGCTTGGCCTTTACCGACGTGTGGGCGAGTTGACGACACCCGATGAAATCGATGCGTTCGGCGCTGAACTCATCGATCGGTTTGGTCCGCTGCCCGATGAGGTTCAGCACCTGTTGAAGATCGTTTACGTCAAATCACTGTGCCGGACCGCCAATGTCGAAAAGCTTGACGCGGGTCCAAAGGGCGTGGTGGTTCAGTTCCGCAACGGCGAGTTCCCCAATCCGGCGGCGCTGGTAGCACATCTCGGCAAGCAGGGCACGTTGGCCAAGATACGCCCTGATCAGAGCATATTGTTCATTCGTGACCTGCCGACCGCCGAAAAGCGGTTGTCCGGTGCAGCAGTCATCATGAACCAGTTGGCGGACCTTGCCATTGTCCCGTCCGATGCGGCTTAGACCCTGTCAGGAATCCCTGTCGAGCTGATCTGCGATCTCGCGAATCGCACTTGCCAATACGTCACCGGACTGCGCGCCCATCACAACATATTTGTTGTCCAATATGAAACAGGGCACACCGGTGACACCCATCTTGTGCGCCGTTTCGATTTCCGCCTCGACTTCGGCGCGATCCGTCTCGCCGGATAGAAGCGTTTCGGCAATGGCACGGTCCATGCCCGCCTCTTCGGCGGCGTCCAGCAGAACAGCATTGTCGCCGATATTCCTGCCTTCGGTGAAATAGGCGCGGAACAGGGCTTCGACCAGCCGGTCCTGCACGCCGGGCGCTTCCGTCGCCGACCAGCGAATGAGGCGGTGCGCGTCGAGCGTATTGGGAGACACGGATATGCCATCGAAATCAAATGGGATCTTCTCGGCGCGGCCCGCATCGGCGATCGTGCCATAGAATTCGCGGGCACGTTCCGCCCCGCCGAATTTCTCCGACAGATACAACTGCCGATCCTTGCCGTCTTTCGGGAGTGTTGCGTCAAGCTGGTAGGGACGCCAATGAACATCGACCTGCACATTGTCGGGCAAATCGGCGAGCGCCGCTTCCAGCCGTCTTTTGCCGATATAGCACCAGGGACACATGACGTCCGAGACCACATCCACATTGATCGTTACCATGAGGGCTTGTCTCCGGGGCAGGGTGGCAGGCGCTACTGAGCGGCCGTATCCCACCATGTGGGCAATTGATACCCGTAAATCGGGGTCATCTCGGGATGTTCCAGGCGGGCGCGATAGGCGACACGCTGGCCCGGCAGATAATAAAGCGGCACAACATAGTGCCCCGAAATCAGAACCCGGTCGAAAGCCCGCACCGAAGCTACAAACTCCTCATTGGACCGTGCATCGAGCATCGCCTGGATCATCGCATCGATCGCCGGGTCGGCGGTTCCGGCATAATTGAATGTGCCGGGAACATCCCGTGACTGGCTTCCCCACCGCCACAATTGTTCGGCTCCGGGCGACAGGGACGCAGGGTATTTCTTGACGATCAGGTCGTAATCATAGTTCTGACTGCGCTGCTGATACTGGGCATCATCGACCGTGCGCACACTCAGTTCGATACCAAGAGCCGCCAGATTGCGCTGATAGGCCAGCGCCACCTTCTCCTGGCCCTGGTTCTGGGTCATGACCTCGAAGGCCAGAGGATTGTTGTTCGAATCCACAAGCTTGCCCTGCTGGATCGTGTAGCCCGCCTGATTGAACAGTTTCAGCGCCGCCCTTTGAATGTTGCGGTCCCGGCCGCTGCCATCGGATTGGGCGGCCCGATAGGTGCCGTCAAAAACGTCGGGCTCGACGGCATCGGGGAAGGGCGCCAGAAGTGCGATTTCCAGTTCGCTGGCCGGTCTGCCAATCGACGAAAGGTCTGAATGCTGAAAATAGCTTTCCGTTCGCTTGTAGGCCCCATTGAAGAGATTGCGATTGACCCATTCGAAGTCGAACAACATTGCCAGTCCGCGGCGCAGATCGGCATTCTGAAAGACCGGCCGCCGCGTATTGAAGACAAAGCCGAACATACCGGCCGGAATTTCCTGTTCGAAAATGGCCTTGATCACATCCCCGCGTTCTACGGCGGGAAAGTCGTAAGCCCGTTCCCATGTAATGGGGCTGCCATCGGGGAAGATGTCAAAAACGCCCTTTTTGAACGCTTCGAACTGGGCGCTGTCGGACAGGAAATACTCGATGGTAACTTCATCGAAATTGTGAAACCCGGCTGCCACAGGCAGCCCTTCGGCCCAGTAGTCGGTGCGCCGCTCAAAGGTGATCCGCTCACCCGGTGTAAAGGATTTGATCCGGTAGGGGCCCGATGTCACCGGTTTGTCGAAGGTTGATTTGTCGAAGGTCTCGACATCCGTCGCGTGTTTCGGCAGGACGGGCATCAGTCCCAATATGAGCGGAAATTCCCGGCCCGCATCTTCCTTCAGAGTGAAGCGTACGCTGCGCTCGCCGCGCTTCTCCATCTTGGCGACCTTGTCCATGCGGTTGGAGTAGGGTGGACGTCCCTTGGCTTCCAGAATCTCGAATGTGAAGATGATATCGTCGGCCGTGACCGGCTCGCCGTCGGACCATTTGGCAAGCGGGTTGAGATTGAACTGAATATAGGTCCGTTCATCATCGATCTCTATGGTTTCGGCAAGCAGGCCATAAAGCGAGAAGGGCTCGTCGCGTGATCGACGCATGAGCGCCTCATAGGTCAGGTGGCCATATTCCGGGTCCCACATGCCGCGGGCTGTCGTACGCATGCTTTTGAGAATGAAGGGATTGAGATTGTCATAGGTTCCGACAACGCCATAGGCGATTTTGCCGCCCTTGGGCGCATTCGGATTGGTGTAGGGAAAATGCGTATACTCTGCCGCCAGGGCCGGTTCACCGTGTGACGCGATGCCATGGGTGGGCTGCTCTGTCTGGGCCATGGAGATGGAAACTGAGGCCGCAAGAAAGAGACAAACAAAGAGTGTCACATATTGACGCATCGTGGATCCCTCGGATGATTCTTCGCCGACTCTAGCATCTTTACCGTTGATCCCCATATCGTCAAAACTGGCCAGAATAGGGGTTTTTGTTCAAAATTCGGTTCAATATTTACCCATATGACGCAAACAGCGTGACACGGGGTCTGTTTGTGCTTAGACAACGGTTCAAGCCTTGCAATGGCCTCAATTAACGGACAAGGAGGGCCTGCCTCTCAGGTTGGACCCAGCAACTGAACGTGCACTGGCGCAGTGGATTGTGCCGGATCGGAATGTGTACCGATTGTCCGAAATGTTTCAGACCAGACACACAATCATCCAGGAGATAATAGATTAATGACTCTCAGAACCTCACAAGTTGCCAGGACAGCTATCGCAGCGGTCTTTGCCGGTGCGGCGGCGATCTCCCTCACGGGCGTATCATACGCACAGGCGCCGGGACCGGGGCAGGGTTGGTTCAAGGTTTGCACGAAGCAGGAGGACAATGATGTCTGTGTCGTTCAGAACATCGTGTCGGCGCCGACCGGTCAGTTGGTGACAGCCGTCGGCCTCATCCTGGTGGAAGGTAAAGTCAACAGCAAGATTTTGCAGGTTTCGGTCCCCTCCGCCCGCGCCATTCCGCCCGGTGTCACGCTGAAGATTGATGGCGGAAAGGCACAGACCTTGCCGTTCTCGGTCTGCATGCCCGACAAATGCGTCTCCCAGGTTCCCTTGACCGACGCCATCGTCTCGTCATTCAAACGCGGCGGTGAAGCGGAATTTACATCGGTGAATTACCAGCGGGCGCCCAATCCCATAACGATATCCTTGAAAGGGTTTACCGACGCATTCGACGGCGAACCGGTCGCGCAGTCGGAATTGCAGGAACGTCAGCGCCTGTTGCAGGAAGAAATGCAGCGCAAGGCTCAGGCAGCCCGCGAGAAGCTGGAAGAAGCGCAGCAGAAAGCCAAAGAATCGAACTAGCCGAGTGTTATTGATCGGCCGCCCTTGAATGGCGGCCGATTGATCTATCCGCGGCCCTTAGGCGGACTCAGTGCGCAGACATGATCAGCCAGGATTGATCTGTTCCGGCCCGCCCCTATGCCGCCGATGGCCTGAATCTCCTGACCTGAACATCCACATTCATCCACGACAAGTCTGATCTCGCTTGATCCAAGCCAATGGACAGCCGCCTTCCGTGCCGGGTGCGCTGCGCTTTGCCTTGCGATCAAGTTCGTTAAAGTGGCCCGATTACACGCGCTTTCGCGTTCAGTCGTTCAGATTTTAATGCAAATCATTCGCAATTAGCTTGACAGTTGCGAATGATTTGCAATATCACTTGCAAATCCGAAAACGCAAACCCGTGAGATATTGATCATGAAGAGAAGTCTGGTTTTGATCGCATCAGTCATGGCTTTTTCCATGGGCTTGACGTCCGGTTCTCTGGCTGAGGACAGGATGAAGGTGGTCACCACATTTACTGTCATTGCGGACATGGCGCGCAATGTCGCCGGAGAAGCTGCCGAGGTGGTATCGATCACCAAGCCGGGTGCGGAAATTCATGGCTATGAGCCGACGCCTCAGGATATCGTGCGTGCATCCGATGCCGATCTGATTTTGTGGAATGGAATGAACCTGGAACTCTGGTTTGAACAGTTTCTGTCAAACCTGGGAGACATTCCGTCAGCCACCTTGACCGACGGCATCGATCCTATTTCGATCGCGGCCGGGTCCTATGAAGGCAAACCCAATCCGCATGCCTGGATGGGCTTGGATAATGCTTTGATTTACATTGATAATATCGTCGAGGCTTTTGCAGAACGCGATCCCGAAAATGCGGCAGTCTATGCAAAGAATGCCGGAGCCTATAAAGATGAACTGCGCGCAACCATAGAACCGCTGCGTCAGGTCATCGCTGAAATTCCCGAGAGCCGACGCTGGCTGGTGACCTGCGAAGGTGCCTTCAGCTATCTGGCGCGCGATTTTGGGATGAAGGAACTCTATCTGTGGCCGATGAATGCCGATCAGGTCGGCACGCCGCAGCAGGTGCGCTCGGTGATCGATGGGGTGCGCGAGCACAATATCCCGGTGGTGTTTTGCGAGAGCACCGTCAACACCGCGCCCGCCAAACAGGTGGCCCGCGAGACCGGTGTCACCTATGGCGGCGAACTCTATGTGGATTCCCTCAGTGAAGCCGATGGAGACGTTCCGACCTATCTGGATCTGCTCAAGGTCACCGCAGGCACAGTGGCCGAGGGCTTGAAAGCCGCAACCAACTGAGGGCGGCAACATAAACAAAGGCAACCCTGCGACGGCTCCGTCGCGGGGATTTCTGCTTGAACGGATGCAATTGTGATCTGATGGAATGGCCATGCTGAATGTGATCGAAAGACCGCAATTGAATGACGGTGAGAACGGGCAGGGCAGCGGACTTTGCGCTGACGATGTCACCGTTACCTACCGAAATGGCCACACCGCCCTGTGGAACGCGAGTTTTGAGGTGCCGCGCGGCACCGTAACAGCGCTGGTTGGCGTCAATGGCGCCGGCAAGTCCACACTGTTCAAGGCCATTATGGGTTTCTTGCCGGCGGCGAGGGGCACCATCCGCATCCTCGGGCTGACCGTGCGCGAGGCGTTGCGGCAGAATCTCGTTGCCTATGTTCCGCAATCCGAGGAAGTCGACTGGTCATTTCCCGTGCTCGTCGAAGATGTTGTCATGATGGGACGCTACGGTCATATGGGCTTCTTGAGACGCCCGAAACAGGCCGATCATGACGCAGTTGAGCAGGCCTTGCGGCGGGTCAACATGCAGGAGTACCGCAAACGGCAGATCGGTGAGCTTTCGGGCGGGCAACGCAAGCGCGTGTTTCTGGCGCGGGCCCTGGCTCAGGATGGCCAGGTGATCCTGCTGGACGAACCGTTCACCGGTGTTGATGTCAAAACCGAGGAACAGATCATCGTGCTCTTGAGGGAATTGCGCGATGAAGGTCGGGTGATGCTCGTTTCGACGCACAATCTGGGGTCCGTGCCGGAGTTTTGCGACCGGACCGTGGTCGTCAAGGGCACGGTGCTGGCCTATGGCACCACGGAGACCACCTTCACCCGCGAAAATCTGGAGCGCGCCTTTGGCGGGGTTCTGAGGCACTTCACCATCAGCGACCAGACCCTGCACAAGGATGGCGATCAGCGCAAGGTGACCATTCTGACCGACGATGAACGCCCCTTCGTCCAGTATGGAGACAAGGTTCAGACCACCGAGGATCGGGAGCGATGAGCCTACTGCTTGAGCCGTTTGCGTATAGCTACATGACGAACGCCATGTGGGTTTCCGCCCTGGTGGGAGGTGTCTGTGCCTTTCTGTCGGCCTATCTCATGCTCAAGGGCTGGTCGCTGATCGGTGATGCCCTTTCCCATTCCGTGGTACCCGGTGTGGCCGGCGCCTATATCATCGGATTGCCGTTTTCACTTGGCGCTTTCATTGCAGGCGGGCTGGCGGCCGGAGCCATGCTGTTCCTGTCCGAACGGTCCGGGCTGAAGGTTGATGTCATCATCGGACTGATCTTTACCTCTTTCTTTGGGCTTGGATTGTTCATCGTTTCCGTCAATCCCATGTCGGTCTCGATCCAGACGATCACCATGGGCAATATCCTGGCGATTACGCCGGAGGACACGTTGCAGCTTGCCATCATCGGATTCGTCTCGCTGGCGATCCTTCTTGCCAAATGGAAGGATTTGATGGTCACCTTTTTTGACGAGAATCATGCGCGTTCGATTGGTTTGCGACCGGGGCTGCTCAAAGCTGTATTCTTTGTGCTGCTGTCGGCATCCGTCGTCGCCGCCATGCAGACGGTCGGTGCCTTCCTGGTGATTGCGATGGTGGTAACGCCCGGCGCCACAGCCTATCTGCTATGCGACCGTTTTCCAAAATTGATCGTGATGTCGGTCTGCATCGGCGCACTGACCAGTTTTACCGGCGCCTATGTCAGTTACTTTCTGGACGGGGCGACCGGAGGCATCATCGTTACACTGCAGACTCTCATCTTCCTTTTGGTTTTTCTGCTTGCACCGAAACACGGCCTGTTGGCGGCACGGCGCAAGGCCGCTGACGCGGCGCACCACACGAAAGCAGACATGACAGACCTCCACGACTCCGGCTCCGGTCTTTCCGACCCGGGAAAGGCTGTGTGATGAACCTCGATACGCTGCTGCTGCCCTTCCAGTTCGGCTTCATGCAAAATGCGTTTCTGATCTGCATGATCGTGTCAGTTCCAACGGCACTTTTGTCCTGTTTTCTCGTCATGAAGGGCTGGGCTTTGATGGGCGATGCGGTCAGCCACGCGGTTCTGCCCGGAATCGTGATCGCCTATATCTTCGGATTTCCATTGTTGATTGGCGCGTTTGCGGCCGGCATGCTTTGCGCGCTTGCCACGGGGTTTCTGGCCGGCAACAGCCGGGTAAAGCAGGACACGGTGATGGGCGTCGTCTTTTCCGGTATGTTTGGTATCGGCATCGTTCTCTATGTCTCGATCGACACGAATGCGCATCTGGATCACATTCTGTTCGGAAATATGCTGGGCGTTGACCGGGGTGAACTGCTGACAGCCGGCAGCATCGCATTGGTCGTCAGTGTCGTGCTTGCCTTGAAGTGGAAAGATCTGGTCCTGCACAGTTTCGATGCAGCCCAGGCACAGGCCTCCGGGCTTTCGGTCAATCTGCTGCATTACGGGCTTCTGGCGGCGCTGTCGCTGACCATCGTCGCAACGCTATCGGCAGCCGGGCTCATTCTGGCGATTGGATTGCTGATCGCACCGGGTGCAATTGCCTTCTTGCTGGTGCGCCGGTTCAGCACGATGCTCTGGGTTTCGGTGCTCGTCTGTATGGCTTCGATGCTCGCCGGAACCTATGCCAGCTTCTTCCTCGACAGCGCATCGGCGCCGACCATTGTTTTGATCCTGACGGCGGTGTTCATCATCGCCTTCGTGCGACGCCAGATTCTCACCCGGCGAAACTCGCTGCGCCACATAGACGCGGCAGAATCCGCGGCCCGTTAGGAGCCGGAAGGCCTACTTGATTTTCGCATAGGCGGCCGTGAAGCCGGCAAGTGTGAAATTGGCCGAAATCTTCTGTTTTTGCAGATCGAAAAAGCTGAGAACAAGCTGATTGCCCGCACGCAAGGCCGCCAGCAATTGCTCGTCGACGGCATACCCGCCATAGCAACCATTGGCGTCGCAGGTCTGGATTGGGATGGTGATCACTTCGGCCTGATCCACCTGCAGCGACAGATTGTCGACAATGGACAAACCAAGGGGAACCTGCACCAGCAGCGATCCAAATCCTTGCTCCGCGTTTGTGGTTTTTATCGTCAGACGCGCCAAGCGCAGACCGGTTTCGCCCACAATGATTTGCTGTTCCATGGTACAGGACAAATCGTCCGTACGACCGGCGGCAACACACACAATATTCCAGTTCTTGGAGGTGTCAGGCGATCCGGTGTCCTGCGCGTTGGACACGGTATTCAGGGAAAATGCGGCAATCAATACCGACAACGCGGCCAACAGCTTGGACATTGAACCACCAGCATAGATGATGTGCATTTTCCCTTACCCTCACTGGATTTTTCTTCGTCTGATTGCGTGTTCAGACGATCACTGCAGCGGAAATGTCAGCTTCGTTGAACCCTGCCAAATCTTGGTGTGCTCGCCCAGCTGTCCGCCGACATCGATCCGCAGATTGATGCCGTTGTCGGCAACAAGGTTCAGACCCGCATCAAGCGTCAGCAATGTATCGTCCTGACCGGAATAGGTGATGAAAGAGGGCACGCCGGCCGGCGTTCCGACCAACGTTGCAGACACCGAAGGATTGTCCCCGAAATGGTGCAGCAAGCCAACTTTGGCCTTTGCACGCAGCACCGCGTTACCGAATTTGACCTCGCTGCCGGCCTCGATTTTCGGCGCGACTGACCAGTACATCTGTGTGCGCCTGTCGACCGCCAGGTTGGTCAGTCCGCCTCCGGTTTCGGTAAAGGCGCGCTGATACATGTAGATGGACGAACCGGCGATTGATGGCATCAGATAGGCATCGCCGAAATCCAGAAGATGCGACAGCTTCACATTCGGCGAGACATACCCAAACCGTTGTGTTGCTGTCGCGACGCCGCCAACCGTGCCGACATCGACAACGCGGCTGGTGTCAAACGTGCCCAGACCGCCGATCAGGGCACCCGAGAGCCTCGTGGCGCCCTTACGATGTTTTAAGACCGCGCCGACCTGTGGCCGTTGCCCCTTTGCCGTAGCGTTAAGCCCCGAACGGACCGAGGTGTGCTCAAACGAGCCGGCAAACCCCAGATACAGGTCTTCTCCCACTTCGCCCTGAAACCCTCCGGCATAAACATGGCTCAACTCGTGATAGTCGAAATTCGAATCATTGCCTTTATAGTCCTGCTCGACTTTGGCGATCTGTGCCCAGGTACAATCATGTTCGGCAATGAATTTGAATTCGCCATCCATGTTGCGGCAACTCGTCATCGCATCGCTGAAGTTTCCGACACTTGTCACCGTCGTGGTCACATTGTCGGCGTAAGGTTCCGGACTCAAGGAATCATAGGCGACCTTCAGTTCGTCCAGTGTTTCTATCAGGAACAGCGTGCCGACGAGATCGGCAAATGTGGATGAGCCGCCAGCCAGCTGGACATTGTTGATGAAGTCGCCGAATGAGGTCTGGTTTCCATTCAGTCCCACCGGTGAAAAATCAATCACATATTCGAATTCGGCCTCTTTCAGGCTCGGATAGAGGATGTCGTATTCTGCAACCGCGGAAACCGGCGCATTCAGTGTCAGGTTCTGCGATGTCATATCCTGCTGTGTCGTGAAGAACGTGACCTCGTGGGTGCCGGGTGCAGCCGCGTTCGGATTCACCACAAAGAGGTCGAAGGTGCCGTCGAGCGCTGCTGAACCGGTCGCATTGATACGGTCGATTTTTCCGACTTTCGTATCGCCGGAGACAAAATCGAAATCGGCTTCGATATTTCCGTCCTTCGTCTGGATAAATGTTCCGCCGAGTTCGGTCGTGGAGACCGTTTCGACTTTGCCGGTATCGGCAAGTTCAACAACGCCATTGTTGAAGAGCAGATTGGTCGCCAGTCCCAGATCGACCGTCTGGCCCATATTGAAACGGGCTTCGTCAATCAAATTGGAGAATGCGTTGCTTCCCCCCGCCAGTGTGACATTGCCTGTCACAAGGCCGTTGTTTTCGATGACATCATTTCCGCTTGTGCCGGCGATGGCCATGCCCTTGACAAGGGCGCTGGTCGTGATGATGCCGTCATTGGTGACTTTGTTGTCCGAGCCTTCCCGTAGATCAATGCCGACGCCGTCGGCGCCACCCACAATCCAGTGGCCTGATTTCAGCCGGATCGCGATATTGCCGGCCGATGTCCCGGCACTTTGGGCCAGAACGGCGGTTGATGTCCGGTGCCGGGTCTCGACTTTGCCTTCGATCATCAGGTCGATGGCGCCGGCAGCGCCAGTCCCGCCTGCGGTTCCGGCGAAAACGCCATCGATAAAGCCGCCCCCGCCGCCAAGACTCTGCAACAGAATTCCAAACGATTCCGCACCTTCCGTCACGATGTCCCCGGTCTGAACGAGCGAGACGCGCCCGCTATCACCGGAGTTCGCGCTGTTGAGCGTCGTGTTGACCTCACTCCGATCGGCATCATGAAAGACAGCCCCGCCACCGCCCCCGATGGATTGCAGGAAGATGGCATGTGACCGGCTGCCGGTTGTGGCAACATCACCGGTATTGTTCAACGTCACGGCATCACCATTGCCATTCGCCGCGAACTGCCCACCTAGACGGATGTTCAGTTGGGCGCCTCCGGCGCTGATGTGTTCGACACCCCCGCCGGCGCCGATGCTTTGATGGACGATTGCGCTGGAATTGTCTCCGACCGTGACCGTGTTGCCGAATCTGGCGATATTAACAACACCGCCGTGATTGCCGACGCCGCCACTGGATCCAAGTGTTAGATCGATCGGCGGCGGGGGAGGGGCCGCCAATGCAAACGCCGCAATGGTTGGGGCGGGTGCGGCTGCGAACCGTGACGTAGCCGGGGAATCGGTCGGTGGCGTTGTGTCGAATGTCTGGTGCCCTCCACCGCCGCCGATGGATTGAGCCAGGGTGCCGATCGACTGTTCGCCGATGATCATGATCGCATCGTCAATGCGATAGTGAACGGCTCCACCGGATTCCGATGTGCCATTGCCGCCACCCACCCGCAACGCTGAGGGTCCGATTTCACCATTTGTCAGATCGACGGTGAATGTCGAGCGGCCGCCGCCGCCGCCAATGCTCTGGAGCAAAACGCCTTGTGCATCCGCACCCAGAATCGTCAACCCGCCCGAATGCTGGCCATTGATCGCCGCACCATTGTTGTTCTTTCCGTTTTCCCCTCCAAGCGAGGATCGTATCTCCAGCGCACCGGATGTCTGCCCGGCGGTTTGGGCGAGCACCAGATGTGTCAGCGTCGTGCCGCCGCCGCCGCCGATCGCCTGAATGCTGCTGCCGGTGTTGTGGTTTCCGGTTAGACCGAATGTCCCCGTTGAGTTCACGGACACGGCTGCCGCATCCGTGTTTTCGGTGCCTTTGCCGCCTGCGATGATTTCCAGCACCGGGTTTGTGCTGATAGAGGTGTTGCCTGCGCCGATGGGAATGAGCGCACCCGACCTCAACGCCGTGGCGCCGTCCAAATCCAGTATGAGGCCGCCACCGCCGCCATTGATGCTTTGCGCCTTGATTGCCTGAGACCCCTGACCGGTGACCGTGATATCGCCGGAATGGTTGACCGTCACCTTGCCGCCGGCGCCACCGGACCCGCCGCCATTGCTGCCGACGATTGTCGACAGGTTGTTTGCAATCAGGGTTGTGACCGCATTGCCACTGCCATTTGTCACACCCAGGCCGAGGGAAGCATTGCCGCCTCCGCCACCGATGGATTGGGCCAATATGCCATGGCTGTTCTCGCCTTCGGTGCGGATGGTGCCGGTGTTGTTGACGACCACGTCGCCGGCGTTTTCGCCGGATCCTCCCTTGCCGCCAATGGCAACCAGAGGGCTCAGACGGTTGATGTCCTTGGCCAGGATCACATTCCTTGCAATGGCGGTCCCGCCATTGCCGCCGCCGCCACCGATGGACTGGGCAAAGATACCGTGGGCCATATTGCCCAAAGTCTGGATTGCCCCATCATTGGTGACGAGCACATTTCCGGACGTGCTGCCCGAACCGCCATTGCCGCCTACGCTCATGCCGGCAAGGATGCTCTTCTGTCCTGTGGTTATGTTCTGGGTAAACACCGCACTGCCATTGCCGCCGCCGCCGCCGATCGCCTGGGCAAATATGCCGTGGGCATTTTCGCCCGTCGTATCGATGCGTGCGGTTTTCCTGTTGGTGACGGTCACGTTCCCGCTGCTTCCGCCACTGCCACCCGTTCCGCCAATATTGACGTCAAGCCTGTTGGCGGCAGACCCCGTAGCCGGCTTGGACGTCGTGTCGCTGACAATCAGGCTGCCATTGCCACCGCCACCGCCGATGGATTGTGCCTGGATGCCGTAAGACCGCTTGCCGGCAGTGGTAATGGTGTTTTCGTTCTCAACCTCTGCCGAGCGGCTAAGGCCACCCGTGCCACCGGTGCCGCCAATCCCCAAACTGGCGGCATTGCTGTTCTGTCCGCCGACGAAGGTTTCATTGATGACAAGACCGCCATTGCCACCGCCACCGCCGATGGATTGCGCAACGATACCGGCGGACCGGTCCGCTTTGGTTTCGATGCTCCCCGAACTGACGATTTTTACCTTTTCGGATTCCGCGCCGGATCCGCCGGTGCCTCCGACACCGACCGTGATGGTGTTGGAACCGTTTGCGGATGCGCTTCCGGTAAGCGGGGCAAATGTCACGGCGCTGCCGCCCGTTCCACCGGCGCCGCCCACGGACTGGGCAAGAATGCCGTGCGAATCCGCCATGATCGTCGTGATGTCCGCTGTGCTGACGACATCGACCGTGTCAGATTTTGCGCCGGCGCCGCCGGTGCCACCAATGCCGACCTTGGCCGACGCACTTTCCCGGAACACGATATTTGTTACAAAGCCGCCGGTACCACCACCACCGCCGATGCTTTGCGCGTGGATCCCGTGGGAGGATTGGCCGTTTGTCGCTATGACGCCATTGGCCGTGACCATAACCTTGCCGCCGGCGCCGCCGGTGCCGCCGTCAAGTCCGATTGAGAGCTGCGCGGCGGCTGATTTCTTGGTTTTTTCGGTCCCGGATTGACTGCCGACAGCAACTGTTGTTGCTGTGCTTCTCCCACCGCCATTGCCGACGCTTTGCGCAATGATAGCGGAAGCCATGTCCCCGGCCGTGGTGAAGAGGCCGTCTGCGGTTACGGTCACCGTCCCGGCGGCCCCGCCGGTTCCGCCGCTGCGGCCGATCGTTACATCAAGGGATTTGCCGGTCCCGGGATTGAGGATCAGGCTCAAGGCCGTGTTGCCGCCGCCGCCGCCAATACTTTGTGCGATAATGGCCGATGCGCCATGACCGCCCGTTGTGATGTCACCGGTTTGATCGACCGTGACATTTCCTCCGATTCCGCCGTTGCCAGTGCCGCCACCGACGGCCAGATTGACAGCCTTGGCGTCCTTGTTAAAGCCGGCGCCGATATTGAAATTGGCATTGCCGCCACCGCCGCCGATTGATTGCGCCAGCAAGCCGGTGGACTGATCACCCGCGGTTCTGATTTCACCTTTCTGGTTCACCGTCACCGTTGATGCGTTGCCCGAGGCTCCGCCGGAGCCACCCACCGCCAATATCAGGGATTGGCTGCCGGTTGGATTGGCCGCGCTGGTCGCCAGAACGATGTTGATCCCGGCATCGCCCCCGCCACCGCCGACGGACTGGGCCGTCAACCCGTTGGCGTTGCTGCCGATCGTTTGCAGCAACGCCTGGCTTGTCTGGCCGCGATTGACCAGAACTGCGCCGGCATGTCCACCCGCGCCACCGGAACCGCCGACGCTGGCCGCAAGAGGGCTGCCGAAGGGTGAAATGGCGCCGGCCACATTGACACCACCGGAGCCGCCGCCGCCACCGATGGACTGAACCAGAATACCATTGGCTCGATCCGCGAAATTCGTTCCCGCCGGCCCGAGGGGCGCGCCGCCGAAAGGGTTGTTCGAATGCCGGACACCATTCACCATCACGGCGCCATCGCTGGTCAGCGTGACCATTTTTGAATCGGCGCCGGTCCCGCCATTGCCGCCAATGCCGATGGTCGCATTGTAGCTCTTTCCCAACGCCAGATCGGTCGAGACATTCAGCCCGCCGGAACCGCCACCTCCGGCAACCGATTGGGCGAGGATGCCGATGGTTTCAACACCGGTGGCCGCAACGCTTCCGCTCTGTGTCGCCACAACCGTACCACTGACATTGCCGTTGCCCCCGGCACCGCCGAGACCGAACACAAGAGATGGTTTTGTCGATGCGGTGCTGGGTTGGATGCCGCCGCTGATATTGATGGCGCCATCACCGCCGCCGCCGCCAACCGACTGAGCGACAAATCCGCGTGACCGGGCACCCTTGGCCACAATGTCGCCCGTCACGGATGCGATGACACTATTGCCCAGACCGGCGGCGCCACCCGATCCGCCGATGCCGGCGGAAATGCCGCCATCCATGCTGATGCCGCCGGACACATTGATGGCGCCATTGCCACCGCCGCCGCCGAGGCTTTGCGCCAGGACAGCAGATTTTCCAAAACCGCTCGCCGCGATGATCCCTTGTGAAACGACGACACCAGCGGTTTCCATTCGTTCAGCCAGAACCGCCAGATCGACCGTTCCGGCATTCCCACCTAAGCCTCCGAAGCCGCCCAGTCCAAGGGTCACCGCAAAATTACTCCCGCCGCCGGGCGCGCCGAGCGAGAGACCGCCTGAAACGTTCACGCCACCATTGCCGCCGCCACCGCCGACAGATTGCGCCACGATGCCGTTCGAGCCTTGCGCCCGAAGCAGGTTCGCCATGTCCGACGTCAGACCCGAGGCAATATTGATTCCGAGTGCCATGACATCACCGGTGACACGGCCCTTGACGTTTCCGGCGGAACCGCCGCTGCCGCCGAAGCCGCCAACGCCGATATTGACGGCTACCGATGTTCCGGATGTCGTACCGGCAATGCCATTGCTGATGTTCATCGCGCCATTGCCACCGCCACCGCCAATGCTCTGGAATGTGACGCCATCCGACAGAACGCCGGTCGTAACGGTGTTTCCCGTACGGCTGAAATCCACGTGACCGGCGGTCCCGCCCGTGCCACCGAACCCGCCAATGCCGAGCGACGCCGTTCCCGATACCTTGGTTGCGAAACTGAATGTGCCCGCGACGTCGACACCACCCCGTCCGCCGCCGCCGCCCACGGACTGTGCAAGGACACCGAAGGCATTGGCGCCCGATGTGCGTACCGCTCCGTCTATTTTGCCATCGACATTGTGACTGGCGCCACCGGTCCCTCCGAAGCCGCCGACACCGGCACCGACTGCACCGCCGTTTCCGATGGACAGGGAAACCGATCCTGCAATATCCAGGCCACCGTTTCCGCCGCCGCCGCCCAGGCTCTGGGCGAGCGCGCCAAAGGCATTGTCCTTTGTCGTGGTGATGTCACCGGTCATCCGCAGGGTTGCTGCATTCGCCTGTCCCCCGGCGCCACCAAACCCGCCGACTCCAAACCCCACGGTTGCTGCGCCCTGGCTCGCGGCGCCGACACCGCCGGCGATGTTGAACGCGCCATTGCCGCCACCGCCGCCAACAGATTGCACGAGAACGCCGTTGGATCCCTTTCCATTCGTCATGATATTGCCGGTGATATCGGAGATTGCTCGACCGCCAATTCCACCGGCGCCACCGAAACCGCCAACGCCCACGCCGACGGATGCAGCGCCTGTCCCGGTCGAGGCTGAAACGGTGGAGGCGACATTGAACCCGCCATTGCCGCCGCCGCCGCCAATGGACTGATTGACAAATGCGGCAGAAGAATCGCCCATGGTCGTGATATTGCCGGTAAGATTGGCGACAGCGCTGCCGCCATGACCGCCGCTGCCTCCGGCGCCGCCGACTCCGACCGAGACCGCCCCCGCGCCGGTGCCTGACCCTGTCAGTGAACCGGACACGTTGAATCCGCCATTGCCGCCGCCACCGCCGAGGCTTTGGGACACGATGCCGTCGGAGCCGCGTTGATGGGTGCTGACATCGCCCGTGACAGTCAGCGTCACATTGCCACCATTACCGCCGGCGCCACCGGCGCCTCCAACGCCGACAGAGACGGCTCCCGTTCCGGATCCGGAACCGGACACGGACCCGGAGACATTGAAGCCGCCATTGCCGCCGCCTCCACCGACGCTTTGGGCAACGATTCCGTCGGCATCCTCGCCATGGGTTGCCGTTGTCGCGACAACGGTCAGGCCGACGGTCGAACCGGAGCCAGCACCTGCGCCGGAGCCACCAATCCCGACCGATGCGGCACCGGACGCTTTGCCTGAACCGGAAAGTGAACCCGAAACATTGAAGCCACCATTGCCCCCGCCACCGCCAACCGACTGCGCCACCAGGCCGGCAGACCGGTTGGCGTCTGTACGCACGCTGCCGCTGATGACACCTGAAACAGCACCGCCATGGCCACCATTGCCGCCCGATCCTCCAACACCCGCCGTGACTGCACCGCTGGCCGTCCCGGCTCCTGCAACAGCGCCTGACACATTGAAGCCTCCATTGCCGCCGCTGCCACCGACCGACTGCAGCAGAACTCCGGTGGAATCGTCTTTTTTGGTGGTCACGCTCCCGGCGTAATGCACATCAACAGTGCCAGCACTCCCTCCATCGCCACCTCTGCCACCGATCCCGACAGAGACACCGACAGCAGCAGTGTCTGAAGCCGCACCTGACAGAGAGAATGAGTAGCCGCCGGTGCCACCGCCACCGCCGATCGATTGGGCAATAAGGCCGCTGGACATGATGCCATCGGTGGTAATGGAGCCACCGGAACGGATCTGGACTCGGCCGCCGGCACCGCCTGAACCGCCCGAACCGCCAACGCCGAGGGATGCGGATACCGATCCGCCTTTGCCGGCGGCGACCGCCACGGATGTGACGACCCCGCCATTGCCACCGCCACCTCCAACACTTTGAGCGAGAATGCCGTCCGAGTTGACGCCTTGTGTGGTAACAGCGCCATTGCCGTTAACATACACATTACCGCCGGATCCGCCCAAACCACCGGTGCCTCCAATGCCGACGGACACCGACGCAAACGCGCCAGCCGCAATGGAGGTTGAAAATCCTCCATTGCCGCCGCCGCCGCCCACTGACTGCGCCAGAATTCCATTGGAGCGGTCACCCTCCGTCGCAATGAGCGGGTCAACAGGCGTCGGAACGCCGTCGATAATGACTGTTCGGGGGGCAAGATTGACGGTTGTCTGGCCACCGGCACCGCCATTGCCTCCGGATCCGCCCACACCCACGGAAACAAAAACGCCGGTCGCCACCGCATTGCCGCCACTGCCACCACCGCCGCCGACGGATTGCGCGAATATCCCGTTGGAATCATTTCCCTTGGTGGAAATTCTCCCGGAATTGGTCGCGCTGACAGCGCCACCATTGCCGCCTGCGCCGCCGCCGCCGCCGATTGACACCAGGCCACCGCTCGCGCCGCCATCTCCACCGCCACCGCCAATCGACTGAAGCTGGATGCCATGAGAGATGTTGCCATGCGTGTCTATCTGACCGCTATTGTCGACAATCACCGTGCCGCCGGTGCTTGCCACACCGCCTGAACCGCCGATGGCCACCGCGCCGCCGGAATCTCCGCCAGCGCCACCGCCACCGCCGATGGATTGTGCCAGTATTCCGCGTGCCCGGTTTCCAAACGTTGTCAGAGTGCCACCATTGATGACGTGGACGGTGCTCCCGGCACCACCTTGGGTTCCAGCGCCTCCGAGGGCGACAAGTCCGCCACTGGCGGCGCCTGATCCACCGCCGCCGCCGATGGATTGCGCGAAGATCGCGTCGCCGCCAATGCCGTGAGTCTGCACGGCGCCGAGATTGGTAACGGCAACCGTGCTTCCGTTGCCTCCAGCGCCGCCGGAGCCGCCAAGCGCCATTAGCCCGCCGGTGCCGGACGCCGATCCGCCGCCACCGCCGACGGATTGTGCGAAGATCCCCTTTGCCTCTGCCTGCCGGGTGATCAGGATGCCGTGATTGTCGACGAGGATCAGGCCGGCATTGCCGGCGCCGGCGCCACTGCCGCCAATCGCGACGAGACCGCCTCCGGAACCGCCGATTCCGCCGCCGCCGCCGATGGATTGCGCAAAGATTGCGTGGCCGGAGATACCCTCGGTCACGATGGAACTTCCCGCTTGGGTCCTTACGTCCACACCGCCACCATGGCCGCCACGGGATCCACCGGATCCAAGGGCGACAAAGCCGACCGACACGCCGCCATTCCCACCGCCACCGCCAACAGACTGGGCAAAAATGCCGGCTGAACCGTGGCCTTTGGTCAGGATGGTCCCGCCATTATTGTTGCGAACGTAGACTGTTCCGCCATTGCCGCCGCCGGCTCCTGAAGATGCACCGCCCAGAGCGACCACACCTGCGGCGTCGCCGGCATTGCCGCCTGTTCCGCCGATGGATTGGGCCTGAATACCGTGAGCGTTGGCGCCGCGGGTTTCGATTGCGCCGGAATTGGTGACACTGACCGTATTGCCATGACCACCGACACTGGCCGTATTGACGTCGCCAACAATCCCGTAGCTGTTGCCGCTTGAACCACCGCCACCGCCAATGGATTGGGCAAAAATGCCGACGGCGCCACTGCCGGTCGTCAGGATCTTGCCCGTATTGTTTACTGTGACTGTCCCACCTGCGCTGGCAGGCCCGCCACCGCCGCTGCTGGCGAAAACATAACCGCTGCCGCCATCTCCGCCATTGCCACCGCGGCTTTGCGCAAAGATGCCGTGCCCGCCGGTTCCGGTTGTCGAGATTTCAACGCGGGAGGTGAGGTTTACAGGACCGCCCAGACCGGCTCTCCCGCCATGTTTGGCGGAGATATTCGCACCATAGGCATCACCTCCTTTTCCCCCATTTCCCCCCTGACTGATGACCGTAACACCGGAAAAATTATCCGAAATTGCCTCGATATTCCCGTGCGCAACCGTTATGTCGTGCGTGATCGCTGGTCCGTTGTGACCGGGATCCCCCGGATTTCCGTCGCGGCCGACCGTAAAACATGTTTTGAATTTCCAGGCTCCAATGCAAACGCCGACACCATAGCCGTCGCGGCCGCTCGAGCCGCTCGGGCCTATCCGGTAGTCCCGAAAGAGTTTGTTGTTGCCGGAGGGTATTGTGATCGAGACCTGTCCGCCTGGGTCGCCCGGTATGATGGTTGCGGTGCCGCCAGTGGGATCATCGACAAATGGCTGCAAAGTGGGTTGGGCAATGGTCGCCGTCCCACCGGTTTCCTTTAGATTGATCGTGGTCACGCGCCCGGCGGTTGTGACGACCGATTCAACCTCATAGGGCGTGCCGTCAACAGTATAGGTGTCGCCAATGGATACGCGCGTGAAAATCACATTGTTCTGATTGGTCAGGACTGAGCCGTCAGCCTCGACCTGCACCACTGTTTCAAGCGCGCCTGTGTTCGGATTGACAACACTGTCCCCGACCACCACCGCATTTCCAACGGCTGGCCAGAACAATATGAAAAATATGAGGAAACTGCAAAACCGGGAGCTGTTTCCTGATACAGAAAACGTCTTCCCGGTTTTGAGGCCCCCGGTTGCATCAAACATCGGATTTCCGAACTCTTAACGAAACGTTAATATGCAACTGCCGCGATAGGCTTTAGAGCTGTTTCGAGTTCTGGTCATGATGCGTGCGTACTACGAATCTTGCTTTTCTTGGCTAACCTATTAGAATAGTTGAAAAATTCGGGTGTACTCAAATGAAGCCGGTAAAGCCTCTCTCCGTTAAACAGGCTGATTTGCTGCGCAAGCACGATTTGGCGATGCGCAACCTGGACGATTACAGCGCGTTCTTGGAAGCCTGGCAGCTATTGATCGATGAAAATGATCCCGACGGATTACCGGACCACAAGGGCTTCGCTGACTTCGAACGATATGCCTCTCATGCTGTTCAGAGTTTTCTTGAAACCGGCCCCAATCTGTCCGGCGCAGACCTGGGCCGCCATGAGTGCGCCGCCGCGCTGGTCAATCGGTCAGGCGTCATCAGAAACATCAACGCCTTTGCAAGCCGGACGGAAAACCTGACACCCGGCCGAAGTCTGGCAGATTGCGGTATCAGACTTACCAATGAAAACGACATCGAAAAGCTGTTGAGAAGCAAGGAAAAGGGCAGGCCGTCGACATTTTACCTGGTTCAGGCACAAAACACCCGGTCGAATGCATCCGTGGTTCTGGCGATCTCCCGGGTCGAAAATGCGGCCGAGGAGGAAATCCACTTCCTGGTTCTCTTCATCGTGCCGCCGGATGTCCAGTCAACCGCCGCCATGATGGCCAATAAATTCGACTTCACTCTGGTTGAAACGGAAATCGCTAAGGCGTTTCTGGAAGGTGTCTCCCTGCGCGACATCGCCAGCAAGCGCGGTCGATCCTACGTCACCATACGCAATCAGTTTCAGCGGATATTGGAAAAATCCGGATGTGCGTCGCAAACGGAGCTTTTCCGGCTGTCATTCAGTTTCTTGCTGCTCATCGGCAATTCCGCCAAAGACCAGCCAAGCAGCATCCCTTCGATCAGCAGGACGATGACACTGCCACGGCCGCAGGGGCGGGTGGTGGAGGTGATGTTGAGCGGTGATGAAGCCGGACGACCTGTCCTCAGCTTGCCGAGCCTGTTCGGACACGGTGTGACGCCGGCAATCGATGCTTTGTTGCGAAAACACGCAATCCTGCTGATCAGCGTTATGCGTCCCGGCTTTGGTGGCACCAGCAAACCCGCTACGGATCAGGAGCTGGATAGCTGCACGGCAAGTGATGTTAAGGCGATCCTGGACAGTCTGGAAATACAAAACTGCCCCTGTATCGCCCGTGCGTCCGCGGCGCGACCGTTCTATAATCTGTTGGTTCGGCTGCCCGATCGGATCAGTCGGGGCGTATTGGTCAATGGGATGATCCCGAGAGAATATATCGAGGGAAAGAGCATCGTATCAAAATGGACCACCGCGCTCATGAGCGCCTCGATCGTATCCTATCCGGTGGCCAAGCTCATATTGGGGACCGGCAACAGCCTGTTTGTCAGGTCGCATGGTGCGTCGTTCTTGAAGAGGATGTACCAGAATTCCGATTCCGATTGCGCAACCCTTGATGACCCCGACGTTGTTGCATCCATCCGTGCGGGTGTTCAACAGGTCACGCAACAGGGACTTGGCGCAGGCGTGCAGGAAATGGTTGAGGCATTCCAGAACTGGTCAGCTGATCTGCATCAGCTTCAAACGCCGGTCACCGTGTATCATGGATCGGATGACCCGAATGTCCCGGTCGAAGGTGTCCGCGAATTCGTGAAGGATCACGCGGATGTACTTACCCTGGTGGAGGAAACCAAGGGGGGAGGGCAGTTGTGTTACTCCCACACGGCAAAGGTTCTTGAGATGGCTCTCCCGGCCGACTGATCTATGCCAGGGCATCCGTCGTTCTCTTACAGAGCAAGTCAGGCGGTTAGCACCGTTTGTTCAGTGACCGACGGGGCCCCTAAGTCGATACATTCCACCGTCGGGGCCATCGAATACTTCGAGAACCTGTGGGTGCTGTACCGGCTGGCCGCTGTCGTCCGGAACGAGATTCTGTTCCGAGACATAGGCGATATAGTCGGTCTCTTCATTCTCGGCAAACAGGTGGTAGAAGGGCTGCTCCTTGTGCGGCCGCACCTCCTGGGGAATCGATTCGTACCACTCTTCGGTGTTGCTGAACTCGGGGTCGACATCGAAAATCACGCCGCGAAACGGATAGATGCGGTGCTTGACCATTTGCCCGATCTGAAATTTCGCACTACGGCTTATTGCCATGGTTCCTTGTCTCCTTGAGCCAGAAACTGGTGGAAGGTGGATGAAAAATCAATGTCAAACGTTTCATTCGGCAAAAAAAGACACATACAAGTGAAGACTGTGTGTGGCTTTTGTAACGCCGGTTTTTTCGCGTCGATGGGGAACTGCAGGTGGAAATTCCACCCGTAAAGCGGCGATTGGGTAGGTCGAATGGCTGAGATTTCGGGACTCATTTTGCCGCTGTTCGGTCTGATATTTCTCGGATATCTGACCGCGCGCCTGGCCAATCAACCGGTTGAAGCGCTTGGCTGGCTGAATATTTTCGTCGTTTACCTGGCGCTCCCGGCGCTGTTTTTCAAGCTTCTTTCGCGCACGCCGATCGAGCAATTGACGCGGCTGGATTATATCCTCGCCAATCTCCTGTCGACCTACGGGATCTTCATCGCCGTCTTCATAATTGCATTTGTCGTTCGAAAGGCATCGGTTGCCGACAGCACGGTCCAGTCGCTGGCCGGCTCCTATGGCAACATCGGATATATGGGACCGAGCCTGGCCATCCTGGCATTTGGAGAAGAGGCAGCCATTCCGGTTGCTTTGATATTCTGCTTCGAAAACGCACTGCATTTTTCCATTACACCCTGTCTGATGGCGGTCGGCAGCGGTGAAAGGCGAAAAGCCGGCGCGCTTGCCCTGCAGATCGGGCGTAGTATCCTGTTTCATCCCTTCATTCTCGCCACCATAGCTGGCGTTGCCGTTGCCTGGATCGATGTCCCGGTGCCGAGCGCTCCGGCGCGGTTGATCGATTACCTGTCACAGGCAGCAGCACCCTGCGCCCTGTTTGCCATGGGGGTCACATTGGCGCTCCGCCCGCTTCGGAGAATGCCGATTGAATTGAGCTACATCGTGCCTGCGAAGCTCATCCTCCACCCGTTGCTGATGTATGTCGTTCTCAGCCTGGCCGGAGACTTCGATCCCGTCTGGGTATACACAGCCATCTTGTTGGCGGCGCTGCCAACGGCTACAAATGTATTTGTCATGGCTCAACACTATGGAAGCTGGGTTGAGCGGTCCTCGGCGGCCATTCTCATTACGACCGGCCTGTCCGTGGTGACCGTCACGGTGTTGCTCTACGCGATCTCGAACGGGCTTTTGCCGGCCGATCTCTATCCGGGTTCCTGAGAGCGGGTCAATCGACGAAAGCCCGACCCCGGACTGACACCCTCGCGCATTGCCAATTGCCGCAAGGGAGCGATGCGCGACAGCAACGACAAGCCGCCGCTGCGTGCCAGTTGCACGGGCAGGAAACCGCTCAGCAGCGAGCGGTTGAGCATATCCACTCCGAAAGTGCGCGACGTGATATCGCTTCGCCTGAGGCGGTTGTAGCGACGGGCAATCCGATCCGGCTCGGCATCAGTGCCCAGCGAAGCAATGGTGTCGACGAAGTCCAGCACATCCCGCAATCCGAGATTCAGTCCCTGGGCCCCTATGGGCGGAAAAACATGACCGGCCTCGCCGATCAGCAGGATACGCCCTTTTGCGAAGGAATGGGCGATCATGCCGCTGAACGGAAAGGATTGGACCGCACCGTCAATTGCTATCTTTCCAAGAATGGACTCCATCCGGTTCTCGATCTCGAGCGCCAGGGCTTCTAGTGGCAGCTTCGCCATGGCCTCAGCGCGATCCGGTTTCATCGCCCAAACCAGGCTCGACCGGTTTCCCGGAAGAGGAACCTGTGTAAACGGTCCGTCCTCGGTGTGAAACTCGTTGGATATGTCTGCGTGGCCGTATTGATGCGAAAGGTTCATGACCAGTGCCGTTTGCCGATACTGCCAGTCCCTTGTTTCAATTCCGATGCTTCGGCGCATGATGGATTTGCGCCCATCGGCGCCGGCAGCAAGCCGTGTGTCAATCCGCTGTCCGCCCGTCAGGAAGAGCCTAACCCGGTCAGCTGTGTTCTCCACCGATTCCACCGGTTGATGGTAACGGTCGATTGTCTCGCGTTCCGCCAACACCGCGTGAAGCGCATCAAGAAGCGATGCATTCGGTATGTTGTAGCCGAATGCATCGAGATCCAGTTCGCTTGCGTGAAAACTGACGGTGGGCGCGCGAAACAACCGCCCGGTACCGTCGAGGATCCGCATGGTGCGTAAGGGCGCCGCAGCATCTCGAACGCGCCGCCAGACACCGAGTTTATCCAGCAGTTCGATCGATGGCATCATCAGGGCTGTGGTTCTGCCGTCCCGAACGCTGCTTTTCGGAGCGACGATTGCGGTTTTGTTTCCGGCATCGGCTGCGGCAAGGGCAGCACAGATCCCGGCCAGACCGCCACCGACAACTGTCACCTCATAGAGTTCCGCCATGTTCGCCATCCGTCATATGCCATTGAGAAGACATTGCTCTGCTTTCATACAACCGTTTCGTCAGAAGCGACAGAGGCCGTAATGCCGCAATATATCGCTTGCCTGGTCTCAGTGCTTTTGTCATTATTGCTGCGATGCACAACAGATTGCTGCGCCGCCACAACAGTTTCTCGGACAGTCTATTTGGTTGCAGGAAACGGGAGCCACAATTATGCGCCAATTCTTTGAAGCTCTTTATCGGGGTTGGTAGTTTCTGAATGTATCGGACTGCGCCTAGGATCGTGATGGAACAAGCTGCAGGATGCGGCGGGAGGGAATAGTGTCTCATCAGGATACCGGCGACGATGTTTGCCTGCTGGAAGTGCGGGGCCTGACCAAGATATTTGGTGAGCTGCGGGCCAATGACGGAATCGACCTGGAAATCCGGTCCAGTGAAATCCACGCGCTGCTTGGCGAAAACGGCGCCGGCAAGTCGACCCTCGTGAAGATGCTGTTCGGCTCCCTGGAACCAACCGCCGGGGAGATCCACTGGAAAGGCAAGCCCGTTCACATTGCCAGTCCGGGCGAGGCGCGCGCTCTTGGTATCGGCATGGTCTTTCAGCACTTTTCCCTCTTCGAGGCGTTGACCGTGGCGGAGAACATCGCGCTTTCGATGGATCAGGACGTCACCATCGAGGGCATCTCGGAACGCGCAGCCGTCCTGTCGCGAGAATACGGATTGCCGCTCGATCCCAACGCCCATGTGGCCGATCTGTCGGTCGGTGAACGCCAGAGGATCGAAATCGTTCGCACCCTGCTGCAAAATCCGGAGCTGATCATTCTCGATGAGCCGACCTCCGTTCTGACGCCGCAGGAAGCCGATAAACTCTTTGAAACGCTGGAGAAAATCCGGTCGGAAGGGCGATCGGTGCTGTATATCAGCCATCGTCTGGAGGAAGTGCAGCGCATTTGCGACCGCGCAACGGTTCTGCGCCATGGCAAATTGACCGGCGACTGCGACCCGCGCGAGGAAACGCCGGCTTCGCTGGCCCGCATGATGGTCGGTTCCGATGTCAAATCCGTGTCCAACAGCGGTGGCAAGATCAGTGAGAAGATCCTGCTGGAAACGAGCCATCTGTCCGCGCCTGCTCGCACGCCCTTTGCTGTCGCCCTTGAAAACATCAACCTGTCGGTCCGCCAGGGTGAAATCATCGGGATTGCGGGCGTTGCAGGCAATGGTCAGAGCGAATTGTTCGACGTTCTGTCCGGTGAGGAGCGCATCGCGCAAAACGATGGTGTGAAGATAAACGGCACACCCGTTGGCCGCATGGGAATTTCCGGCCGTCGGCTGCTCGGCGCCGGTTTCGTGCCCGAGGAACGCCATGGCCATGCCGCAGTGTCGGAAATGACCCTGTCGGACAATATGGTTCTGGCGCGGCACAGGTCCGATGCCGGCGTCTTTCTGTCCGGCGGCCCCTTGAAAATCATTCGCCATGGTGCCGTTCTGAACGCATCCAAACGCATCATCGAGGAAATGGATGTCAGAAAATCCGGAGAGGATCCGGAGGCTTCATCCCTGTCGGGCGGCAATCTGCAGAAATTCATCGTTGGCCGAGAACTCGACAGGCAACCATCCGTTCTGGTCGTCAATCAGCCGACCTGGGGCGTCGATGCAGGAGCGGCAAGCCGCATCCGCCAGGCCTTGATCGATCTGGCGGAGCAGGGGTCTGCCGTTGTTGTGATCAGCCAGGATCTCGATGAGATCTTCGAGGTGGCAACCAGCATCGCCGTTATCAACGAGGGCACTTTGTCGGATGCCGAACCTGCCTCTGACATGACTCTGGAGAGAATTGGACTTCTGATGGGCGGTATCCACGGGGATGAACCTGCCGGGGAGCAAGCTCATGCGCATTGAACTGGAACGCCGGCCCGCCCATTCGGCACTGTTTTCGGCCCTGTCACCCTTCATCGCGCTGGGCCTTACAGTGGTAGCCGGGGCGATCATATTCACCATCATGGGCAAGAACCCGGCCGCCGCGCTTTACAGCTTTTTCATCGAACCGCTGACCGAAGTCTGGTCATTGCATGAACTCGCCATCAAGGCGGCACCACTCATCCTCATTGCGGTTGGGCTGTCCGTCTGTTTCCGGTCCAACAACTGGAACATCGGGGCGGAGGGCCAGTTTGTCATCGGCGCCATTTCGGGTTCGATCATACCGATCGTCTTTTATGAGTGGCATTCTGTCCTGGTTCTGCCGCTGATGATCGTCATGGGTATGGCAGGCGGCGCCCTCTATGCCGCGATACCGGCCTTGCTGAAGACCCGGTTCAATACCAATGAAATCTTGTCCAGTCTCATGCTGGTCTATGTGGCGCAGCTGTTTCTTGATTGGCTCGTTCGCGGCCCCTGGCGCAATCCGGAGGGGTTCAATTTTCCCGAAACCCGTGATTTCAATGCCAGTGCCATCTTGCCGGAGATTCTCCCGGCCTCCGGCCGCGCCAATTTCGGCATCGTCTTCGCCATCATCGTAACCCTTCTGACCTGGTTCATGATGCGTCACATGCTAAAGGGCTTCGAAGTCTCGGTGCTCGGTCAATCGGCGCGGGCAGGGCGGTTTGCCGGTTTCTCGGCCAACAAGATGGTGTTTTTCGCCTTTCTTTTCTCCGGTGCGCTGGCCGGCCTCGCTGGAATTTCGGAGGTCTCCGGTGCGATCAATGAACTACAGCCGGTGATCTCACCTGGCTACGGATTTACCGCCATCATTGTCGCCTTTCTCGGGCGGCTCAACCCGCTCGGCATCTTTGCCGCCGGCCTGATCCTGGCGCTGACATATCTGGGAGGAGAAGCCGCACAGATTTCCATCGGACTTCCGGACAAGATCGCCCGCGTGTTCCAGGGCATGCTGCTGTTTTTTGTTCTGGCCTGCGACACATTGATTCACTACCGGATCCGCATCAAGAGCGCGATACAGGCCGGCGTAACCGGGGAGGGCGCATAAATGGAACTCACCGAAGCCATACTCTTTACGATTACGACGGCCGCGACGCCGTTGCTTCTGGCCGCCATCGGCGAACTGGTGGTCGAGCGGTCCGGCGTCCTCAATCTGGGCGTCGAAGGCATGATCGTCATGGGTGCTGTGGTCGCCTTTGTCGCGACCCAACTGAGCGGATCTGCCTATCTGGGAGCCTTGTCGGGCGCTTTTGCCGGCTGTGCGCTGGCCCTGTTGTTCGGCTTCATGACCCTCACGCTCGTGACCAACCAGGTGGCGACCGGACTGGCTCTGACCATCCTTGGCCTGGGTGTGTCCGGCATGATCGGCGAAAACTTCGTCGGCGAGGCGGGAACCAAAATGGGCACGATCACCATCCCGGTGCTATCGTCCATTCCGTTGATCGGTAGCCTGCTTTTTGACCAGGATTTGATCTTCTACATCTCAATTTTCTCGGTTTTCGGAGTGAGCTGGTTTCTCTTTCGCACCCGCGCCGGCCTGAAGCTTCGTGCCATCGGAGACAGCCACGGATCGGCCCATGCTCTGGGCATATCGGTCATCAGAACGCGTTATCTGGCTGTCCTGTTCGGCGGCGCCTGCGCCGGTTTGGCTGGCGCCCAATTATCGCTGGTCTATACGCCGCAGTGGGTGGAAAACATGTCGGCCGGACGGGGATGGATTGCCCTGGCGCTGGTTGTTTTTGCAAGTTGGCGCCCTTTGCGTGTCCTGGCCGGCGCCTATCTCTTTGGAGCTGTCAGCATTGGACAGCTGCATGCCCAGGCGCTGGGCTATGGAATTCCGTCGCAATTCCTTACAGCGCTCCCCTATCTGGCAACGATCGTCGTACTCGTTATCATTTCGCGCAACAAACGCCTGACATTGATGAATACACCGGCCTCGCTTGGTCAGTCGTTCGTGCCGGACCGTTAATCGCAACCCCAAGAGCAATAGAGGTGCACACAATGAGAAAGACACTTTTGGCATTATCCGCAGCCGCGGTTTTCAGCCTTGCCGCAGGTGCGGCACAGGCTGCCACCAAGATCTGCTTCGTTTACGTCGGATCGAAGACCGACGGTGGATGGACACAAGCCCATGACATCGGCCGCCAGGAACTGCAAAATCATTTTGGTGACAAGATCGAAACACCCTATCTTGAAAATGTCTCGGAGGGTCCAGACGCCGAACGGGCTATCGAACGCTTCGCCCGGTCCGGCTGTGAGTTGATCTTCACGACATCATTCGGCTTCATGGACCCGACATTGAAGGTTGCCAAGAAGTTCCCGAAGGTCAAATTCGAGCACGCGACCGGTTACAAAACCGCCGACAACGTGACGAGCTACAATTCCCGATTCTATCAGGGTCGGTACATTCAGGGTCAGATCGCTGGAAAGATGTCCGAAGCAGGCGTTGCCGGTTACATCGCATCCTTTCCGATCCCGGAAGTCGTTCAGGGCATCAATGCCTTCCTGCTCGGCGCCCAATCGGTCAATCCCGACTATGAGATCAAGGTCGTCTGGGTCAACAGCTGGTTCGATGCCGGCAAGGAGGCCGATGCCGCCAAGGCATTGATCGACCAGGGCGTCGATATCCTGACCCAGCACACCGATTCCACCGCGCCGATCCAGGTGGCGGCGGAACGCGGCATCAAGGCCTTCGGCCAGGCTTCGGACATGATTGCGGCCGGTCCCGAGACCCAGTTGACGGCCATTGTTGATACCTGGGGTGCTTATTACATCAAGCGCGCCCAGGCGATGATGGATGGAACCTGGGAATCCCAGTCGACCTGGGATGGTTTGGCGGACGGCATTCTCCAAATGGCGCCCTACACCAATATGCCGGACGATGTGAAACAGATGGCCATGGAAACCGAAGCCAAGGTCGCCAGCGGCGAACTGCATCCCTTTACCGGTCCGATCACCAAGCAAGACGGCACCGAATGGCTGAAATCAGGTGAGGTTGCCGATGACGGCACACTGCTTGGCATGAACTTTTACGTTGCCGGCGTGGACGATCAGCTGCCGCAGTGATCGCCACCGGAGTGGACAACGATAGGGCGCCGCCGGCAAGCGGCGCCCTTTTTTATCAGTCGGCTTTACCAAACTGACCTGTACGGGTGCTGTTCAATCCGCATCGGATTGATCTCGGGTTGAACTCTAATTAACGCCGGTGTTAAATAGTGGTTTCAACCTTGGGGAAACTGAATATCTGGAGGGTACGTTATGGGTGAGTTGGTCGATGGGGTGAATTTCCTGGGTGTTATTGTCGGCGCTGTGGCGGCGTTTCTTGTTGGTTGGCTATGGTATTCGCCCATGCTGTTCGGACCAAAATGGGCCGAAGGTGTCGGCGTTGAGATGGGAACGGCCCAGACCATGCCGGTGGGTGCAATGGTGTCTCAGGCGCTGGGTCTCCTGCTTGTCAGCTGGCTCGTCGGCATCACTGCCGTTTCGAATTCGTTGCTGACCATCCTTCTGGCAGCCATCGCATTCGGTATGCTTGGTTATTCCGGCGGCATGTTTCGAAAGAACAGCGCCTATGCCAGGGTTACCGATTTCGGCTATCTGATCGCTAGCGTCATCGTCATGATCATCTGCCAGGGCATATTCCGCAGCCTTTAGCGAGGCACCGATTCGCGTCTTGCCGTCATCGGCCGGCAATGATAATTCTTGGGTGCCGATGAGGCGGCAACCGGATCCGCGGAAAGCATTCTTTGCACCTTGACGACAATGGACGGCTACATGCCGGTTTTTCCATGAGCCCGATTCAGCGGATCGTTGGGCATGAAGAGGGAAAAGCCGATGCAACCCGACCTGGAACGCCTGCGCGCGTCCGCCAAGAAGCTCAAGAAAGATTTTGCCGCCTCCGACGAGGCCGCTATAGACCGTTTGCGAAAACACGTGAGCGGGGACAAGACGCCCCGCCACGCCGATTTTCTCCATGTGATTGCCCGGGAAAATGGTCACAGCAGTTGGCCGGCGCTGAAATTTGCGCTGGAATCTGCCGAGATGACACGGGATCAGAAGGCCGATCGCCTGAAAATGGCGCTGTATTTTGGTCAGTCCTGGGTCGTGCGCAAATTGCTCGATGACGATCCGGCGCTGCCTGATCACAATCTCGGACTGCAGATCGCCACCTATGATCTGCCGGCGGTTCGTCGTGCCATCGAGGCGAAGCCAAACGCTGCAACTGAAAGGATCGGTGTGCGCACACCGATCCTGCATCTGGCCTATTCGCACTATATACATATGGAGCCGGCCAAGAGCGGTGAAATGCTGGCAATCGCCGACCTCCTGGTGGCCGGCGGTGCCGACGTCAATGACGCCTATGCATCCGACCCTGGTTCGGATCACAAAATCTCGGCCCTCTACGGCGCCTTGGGACACGCTGATAACATGGTTCTGGCACGCTGGCTGCTGCAACACGGCGCCAATCCCGACGACGATGAAAGCCTCTATCACGCAACCGAACTCGGTCATCATGACGGGCTGAAGCTTCTGATGGAATTCGGTGTTTCCACTCGCGGCACGAATGCCTTGCCGCGTGCTTTGGATTTCAATGACCCGGAAGCGGTGCGTCTGCTTCTGGCTCACGGTGCGGATCCGAACGAATCGGTGGAGCGTCATCCAAGCGGCGAGCCGATTTTTACGATTCCGGCGCTTCACCAGGCAGCGCGCCGCATGTGCTCGGCCGAAATCGGACGCCTGCTGCTCGACTACAAAGCCGATCCGAAATCCCTATGGCATGGACACTCTGCCTACGCCGTGGCACGCATTCACGGCAACCGGGCAATGGCAGACCTGCTGGAGGAGCGCGGCCTCGCGACCGAGCTTTCACCGACGGAAGCGATCCTGGCGGATTGTGCGTTGGGCCGGGCGCCGGCTACCCGTCTCGATCCGCAGGAGCTGAACAGCGAGGATCGCAGGCTGCTGACACAGTTGGTATGGCAGCCCCGTCCGCTGGACCACATCAAGGCTCTTGTTGCAGCGGGACTTGATCCCAATGAAACGGAAGCGATGGGATTGACGCCTTTGCATGTCGCCGGATGGGAAGGACTGCCCGACCGCGTGGCCTATTTCCTGACACTCGACCCGGACCTGACCTATCGAAACGCCTATGGCGGCGACGCGTTGGGCACGACCATTCACGGGGCGGAATTCTGTCCGCACGCCGCGCAGCGGGACTATATCGCCTGCGCGCAGCTGCTGCTGGAGGCCGGAGCCGACCTGCGGGACGAGTTGATCAGCGAATGCGGGAATGAAGAACTGGCGCAGTTTCTGCAGAGTTGGTCCCGCGATTGATGTCGTTGGCCCGATAGGCCCGGTACAGAGGCACCGCGCAAAGGCGTCTCTGTATCTTCACCCGAATCAGCGCCTGCGTCGCTCGAACCGCCGGGTGGTGGGTCTCTGCGACACATTGCGATCGGCCCTGAACGAGTTTCGGCGGCTCTCGATCCGCTGATGACCGCGTTGCCGATCGGCTTTGTTCCGCTCGAGCGACTGGCGGACCGTTTTGCCGGTGCCGGTCGATTCCGCCGGCCGCCACTGTCCCTTGTCATGCCGCTGCCAATTGCCGTTTTCATTGCGGAAGACGTGGCCCTCCCTGTTGGCAAACAGATCCCGTTGTCCGGAACCTGATCTCGACGTCGCGCCGCCGTCTCTGGTTTTCCAGCGGTTCGCGGCCCCGGATCTCGATCTGGCCCAGTCATTGGTCTTTGTCACGCCCTTGCCGTTCCAGGAGTGATAGACATTGCCATTGATGACGGCGGCCCGGAACTGATTGCCAGCCGGGCCCTGGACAGAAATGAAACCACCGCTGTTATAGGGTCCGTAGGCAGCGCCGCCACGAATATAGGCGCCGGTGTTTTCATTGTAGATGCCGCCCGCGGCCACCCCGCCATAGGGGCCGTAGGCCCGTCCCCAATGGGCGTTGAACGTGCCGCGGCCAGGAAGATAAAACGTGCCGGATCCATAGGTCACTTGCCATGGCCGGTAGATGGGCGGGTATCCGGGACGGTAGACCCAGTAGGGCGGGTAGTACCAGCCGGTCCCGTAGACATAGGTGTTCCACGCCAGATAGCCCCAGAGATAGCCGGCCGTGTAGCCAACAACGACATAATCGGGCGTGCTGCTGTAAACGCGCACATAGGTCACATTGTAAACCGGCGATGACGGTGGGATGGAATAGATGCCATCCGGCACGCTGTCGGCGACGACAAACGGTCCCGTTGGAGTGGAACCGACGAACCAAACACCATTGTAAAGGACAAAATACTGGTTGCTGACGAGGATCACCGTAAAGCTCGTATTGACCGCATATTGCAGATCGGTGCCTTTGATCCGCTCGAATTTCGGATCGCCGAAATAGGTGACGTCGACCGTCACCGTTTTGCGATCCACACGGGCGGTCGTCGGAATGGCGGCCTGCAGTCGGGCTTCATCACTTTCGGATGTCCCCGGCACCGATGCGCGGACGATGGAATAGGGCTGGCCGTCCGGAAGCCGCTGGAAGTCGCCGGGCAGACTGTCGGAGGCAAAGCGCCAGGACCCTTTAAGCTCTTCTGTCTTGAACCATCGGCCAGATGTCAGAAAATACCAGTTCTTGTCAGTCGTGTCGTAAAACAGGTCGGTATTTGCGTTGGACACCCACTCAAGCGCCGTGTCGGGGATGGATTCCAGCTTTGGTTCGCCGTCAATGACAATGAGCTCTGCCGGTTTGTCGCTGTAATAGACGGCGGGAACCTTGCCGTCCTCGATGGGTTGGGGAGGCATGGCTTCGTGCGCCTGCTTCCAGCTGTCATCCTTCGGCAATTGTGAAAACGCTCCCGGCAGACTGTCGACAGCCGCCCAGGGCCCGGACAGGGAGGTCGCAGACAGCCATGACTTGTCGTCACGCAGGTAATAGGTTTTGGGATCGCCGGTGACGATTACATCCCAGTTTGTGTTGACGATAAATTCCAGTCCGTCCGTTCCCTTGATCGGAGCCGTCGTCACTTTTCCATTGGTCTGGAGCAGCAATGCGGGGGTCTCCGACACCCAGATCGGCGGTGCATCGGTTGACAGGCCCTTGGTGTCCTGAAGACGCTGGTAGTCGGAAAGGCTGGCCGTCATCCGGGTCAGGGACACCGTGATCGGCGCGGTGGGCAAAAGCGCGCCGACCTTCAGCGCGGCATCGGACAATTGCTTGCGGGAGAGCGTTGAGAAATTGACATTTGTCACCGAGATGTCGGACAGAACGACCTCATTGGTTTCACGGTCGGCGGAGGTGTTGGCGGATATCTCGATTACGCCATAGGCCGGATCATCGCTGCCCTTGGCGCGATATTCGCTGGCGATCAGGGCCGTCATTTTTTCAAAATTCTGCCAGTCGGTCACCTGTGGCTGATGCATGGTGACCGTGGCGCCATCGCCGGTTTCGAAGCTGCGCGGCCATTCACCCGCCAGGCTGTCCGACACATCGCCTGCTTGATTGGATCCGGCGGAACCTGATTGCGCAGTTCCCTGGACGGTTAATCCGAGGATCAACGAAAATGCCAGCAGAGCTCGCAGAATTGGTTGTGTCATGGAAACATCTCCGTCTTACCGCCTTTGATCAAACCCGTTGCTTGCGCTTCCGGAAGTCTCCGAACGCCCCGCAAGATCCAACAAAACATTTACGGCCCATCATGTCCATTTGCGGGCAATCCACATGAAAATGCAACAATGCATGAGCGGTACGGCGCAAGCCTAAGCCTTGTCATGTCGGAATGGCCGCTAACCATGGAGATGATTTTGTGGCAAATTCTCCGATTTATCGCCTTATCCTGTTGAATATCGGCCAAAATTACGTTTTCTGTATAGACTGACCCTTGGTTTTGATGGCTTTGAGCAAAGCGAAAGCCGTAGCTGACGGTTGTTTTTGTCACAATTGGCAAATAATCAGGGCCGGGGACAATAAAAGATACAGTGTATCAAACGGGAGAAATTAAATGAAAAGATTACTCTTGGCACTTGCTGCCACAACGATGCTGGCTGGTCCGGCGCTGGCCGAAGATGTCAAAATCGGCGTCATCCTGGGATTCACCGGGCCGATTGAATCTTTGACACCAGGAATGGCAGGTGGCGCGGAACTGGCGATGAAAGAGGTTTCCGACAGCGGTGCGCTGCTGGATGGTAAAAAAGTCGTTCCCGTGCGTGCCGATGGCACATGCGTCGATGCCGCCGCAGCACAGGCAGCCGCCGAACGGCTGATTACGTCCGACAAGGTCAACGCAATCATGGGATCGGATTGCTCCGGTGTGACCACCGCTATCCTGCAGAACGTCGCCATGCCCAACGGCATTGTCATGATCTCGCCTTCGGCAACATCGCCAGCCCTTTCGGATCTCGAGGATGACGGGCTGTTCTTCCGCACAGCGCCTTCCGACGCGCGACAAGGACAGATTCTGGCCGAAGTGATGAAGGACAGGGGTGTCAAATCGGCAGCGCTGACCTACACCAACAACGACTATGGCAAAGGGCTTGCAGACAGCATCAAATCCAATGTCGAAGGCATGGGCGGCACGATCACGATCACCGCGGCGCATGAAGACGGCAAAGGCGATTACAGCGCTGAAGTCGGCGCGTTGGCGCAGGCCGGCGGAGAGGTGTTGATTGTTGCCGGCTACCTCGATCAGGGCGGCAAGGGCATCATTCAGGCGGCGCTTGATTCGGGCGCTTTCGACACATTCGTCCTGCCGGACGGCATGATCGGTGACAGTCTGCCTGCGGCGATCGGCGATGATCTCAACGGGTCGTTCGGCACGCTGCCGGGCACGGACAGCCCCGGTGCTGCCACCTATGCCGAGATGATTGACGCCGCTGGAATCAAACCGGGTCCGTATGTTGCGGAATCCTACGATGCCGCAGCGCTCCTCATGTTGGCCATGCAGGCGGCCCGTTCCTCCGACAGCGCCAAGCTGAAGGATAAGGTCGTCGATGTTGCCAACGCACCGGGTGAAAAGATCTATCCCGGCGAACTGGCAAAAGCCCTCAAGATCCTCGCTGACGGCGGCGATGTCGACTATGTCGGCGCGACCGACGTGGAACTGATCGGTGCCGGGGAAAGTGCCGGCAACTACCGCGAGATTTTGGTCGATGGCGGCCAGAATACCACGGTGAAATTCCGCTAGAGCAGTGTATGTGAAAGACGGCCCGGTTTTGCCGGGCCGTTTTCCGTGCCTGTCATGCCTCATCCATGATTGTCGTTGAAGACATTCATATGTATTTCGGTGGCATCCATGCGGTGGATGGCGCATCCCTGACCATTGAGGGCGGCACGATTACCGGCCTCATCGGCCCCAACGGAGCCGGAAAAACAACCCTGTTCAACGTCGTTGCCGGGGTCTACAAGCCAACGTCAGGCAAGGTCTATCTCGACGGCGAGGACATAACCGGTCTGCCGCCGCACGAATTGTTCGCCAAGGGCATGTTGCGCACGTTTCAGATGGCGCATGAGTTTTCCACGCTCACCGTTCGCGAGAACCTGATGATGGTGCCGGGCGACCAGACCGGAGAAAGTCTGATCGGCGCCTGGCTGCAGCCATCCAGAGTACGCGAACAGGATGCGGAAATCGGCCGCAAGGCCGATGAAGTCATTGATTTTCTTCAAATACCACAAGTGGCAAATGAGCTTGCCGGAAACTTGTCCGGTGGCCAGAAGAAGCTGCTTGAACTCGGCCGAACGATGATGGTCGACGCCAAGATCGTCTTTCTTGATGAAGTCGGCGCCGGCGTGAACCGAACCTTGCTCAACACCGTGGGTGACGCGATCTTGCGGCTCAACAAGGAGCGCGGCTACACATTCTGCATGATCGAACACGATATGGATTTCATTGCCCGTCTGTGTGATCCGGTCATCGTCATGGCCGAGGGCGCCGTCCTTGCCGAGGGCAGTGCAGAGGAGGTCCAGTCCAACGAAGAGGTGATCGAGGCCTATCTCGGGACCGGTTTGAAAAACAAGCCGAAAAAACAGGGCGGTGAGAAACCATGAGTTTCCTGATCGCGGAAAACATGACCGGCGGATACGGTGGCGCGGATATTCTGCACAATTGTACGATCGGTGTCGAAGAAGGCGAAATCGCCGTCGTGGTCGGACCGAACGGCGCAGGAAAGTCCACTGCGATGAAGGCGGCCTTCGGCATGCTCAAACTGCGGGAAGGCCGGGTGATGATGCAAGGAGAGGACATCACCAAACTCTCACCGCAGGACCGGGTTCAAAAGGGCATGGGATTCGTTCCGCAGACGAGCAATGTCTTTACGACCATGAGCGTCCAGGAAAACCTCGAAATGGGTGCGTTCATCCGGGAAGACGATATCACCGAGACAATGGAGCAGGTCTTCGGCTTGTTTCCCATTCTGCAAGAAAAACGTCGCCAGCCGGCTGGGGAGCTTTCCGGTGGCCAGAGGCAGCAGGTGGCGGTCGGTCGAGCTTTGATGACAAAGCCGAAGGTGCTGATGCTCGATGAACCGACCGCCGGTGTTTCACCGATCGTGATGGACGAGCTTTTCGACCGGATTATCGAGATTTCGCGAACCGGTATTGCAATCCTGATGGTCGAGCAAAATGCGAAACAGGCGCTCAACATTGCCGACAAGGGATATGTGCTGGTGCAGGGCGCCAATCGTTATACCGACACCGGTGAAGCGCTGATGAACGATCCCGAAGTGCGCAAGGCGTTCCTGGGGGGATGATGGAAAATTTCCTTAACGCCATTGTCCTTCTGGCAAACTTTCTCATTGTTCCCGGCATTGCCTATGGCAGTCAGTTGGCACTCGGCGCTCTCGGTGTAACGCTGATTTACGGCATCCTGCGGTTTTCGAATTTTGCCCATGGTGAAACCATGGCGTTTGGAACCATGATCACCATCCTGTTCACCTGGTGGTTCCAGTCGATGGGCATTTCGCTCGGTCCGCTGCCCACCGCGCTCCTGGCCTTGCCGTTCGGCATTATCGCGACAATCATTCTGTGCCTGACAACCGACAGGCTCGTCTATCGGTTCTATCGCACGCAGAAATCCAGCGCGGTGATATTCCTGATTGCTTCTCTCGGCGTGATGTTCTTCTACAACGGGCTGATCCGCTTCGTCATCGGACCCAACGACCAGATCTTCACCGATGGCGCACGGTTTATCATGTCGGCGCGCGATTTCCGGGACTGGACCGGCCTGAGCGAAGGCCTGGCGATCCGTACAACACAGGGCATAACGGTGGTCACCGCCATTATCATCGTTGCGGCGCTGTTCTGGTTTCTCAACAAAACCAGGGCCGGTAAATCGATGCGGGCCTATTCCGACAATGAAGACCTGGCCCTGCTGTCCGGCATCAATCCGGACCGGGTTGTCATGATCGCCTGGATCCTGACGGCCGCCCTGGCGACGGTGGCCGGAACGCTCTATGGCCTCGACAAGAGCTTCAAGCCCTTTACCTATCTGCAGATTCTCCTGCCGATCTTCGCGTCGGCGATCGTCGGCGGCCTGGGCAGCCCCATCGGTGCCATCGCTGGTGGTTTTGTTATCGCCATGTCCGAGGTCACGGTGACCTTTGCCTTCAAGAAATTCCTGACCTATCTGGTGCCTGAAGCGTGGGCGCCCGACTCGCTGGTACAATTGCTGTCGACCGATTACAAATTTGCGGTTTCCTTTGCCATCCTCGTTCTGGTTCTGTTGATCAGGCCGACAGGCATGTTCGGCGGGAGATCGGTATGACGATCAACTACAGGAACATCGGTCTGTTCGCCCTGATGGCTGTTCTGCTGGCCTCCGTCGGGGTTCTCCAGAGCTGGTCCGTTGCGTTTACCATCCTCAATCTTTGCCTTATCTCGGCAATCATGGCGCTGGGCGTCAACATCCAGTGGGGCTATGGCGGGCTGTTGAATGTCGGCATAATGGGATTTGCTGCGCTCGGCGGGGTGGCCGGCGTTCTGATATCCATGCCGCCTGTCGCCAATGCCTGGAGTGCAGGCGGCACCAATCTGCTGATCGCATTGATCCTGGCGCTGGCGACGATCGTCCTTGCGACCTACAGCTACAAAAAACTGCTTCGCAACAGCGCCTATCGCACGGTGACGGTCATTCTTATCGCGGTTGTCGGATATTTCGCCACCCGCGCCTTCATGGATCCGGCGGTGATTGCCATTGAAGCGGTAGACCCGTCCAAAACCGGTTATCTCGGCGGCCTCGGTCTGCCCATTTTGCTGTCCTGGGTCGTGGGTGGCCTGTTCGCGGCCGGTGCAGCCTGGATCATCGGCAAGATCGCGCTTGGCCTGCGATCCGACTATCTTGCTATCGCAACGCTCGGCATATCCGAGATTATTATCGCCGTGCTGAAAAACGAGGACTGGCTGACGCGAGGCGTCAAAAACGTCAACGGCCTGCCGCGTCCCGTTCCCTATGAGGTCGATCTGCAGCAGTCACAGTTTGTTCTGCAGCTTGCATCCGACTGGGACATGTCGATCATCGAACTGTCGTCGACCATCGTCAAGCTTTCCTATGCCGGTCTGTTTGCAATTGTCCTTCTGATCATTCTGTGGCTTTCGGAGCGTGCCCTGCGTTCGCCATGGGGCCGCATGATGCGGGCAATCCGCGACAATGAGACCGCTGCCGAGGCCATGGGCAAGGATGTGAAACACCGGCACTTGCAGGTGTTTGTGCTGGGTTCGGCGGTTGTCGGCATAGCCGGCGCCATGCTGACAACGCTTGACGGCCAGTTCACCCCGGCATCCTATCAGCCGCTGCGCTTTACGTTTTTGATCTGGGTGATGGTAATTGTTGGCGGCTCCGGCAACAATTGGGGTTCGGTTCTGGGTGGTTTCGTCATCTGGTTCTTCTGGGTCCAGGCAGAGCCGCTCGGGCTGTGGGTTCTCGACGTCATCACATCCGGCCTGGGAGAAGACAGCCCGCTTCGCCAACATCTGATTGCCAGCGCCGCTCATATGCGGCTGATGATGATGGGCCTGGTCCTGCTGCTGGTTCTGCGCTTCACACCGAAGGGGCTCATTCCCGAAACGCGGCGTTGAAGGGCTGCACCGCCGGTGTGATGAATCAGACGATCACAAGTACAAGAGCGCACCATGACCAACCATGAATACACGACCTCGGTTCGCTGGACCGGCAACAAAGGCAACGGCACAAGAACCTACCGCGGCTATGAAAGAAGCTGGGACATCGCCGCGCCCGGAAAGCCGGTTGTTCATTGCTCAAACGACCCGATCAAGGGCGGCGACGACAGTCTGATGAATCCGGAGGATCTGCTCCTGTCGGCGCTGTCGGCCTGCCACATGCTCTGGTATCTTCACCTGGCCGGCAAGAACGGAATTGTCGTTCAAAGCTACCGGGACGATCCGGTTGCCGTCGGAGAGGATTTGCCGGACGGATCAGGCAGGTTCCTGAGCGCCGAGCTTCGTCCGAGGATCATTGTGGACAGGGGCTGTGATCTGGGTCGCGCTGCAGAAATCCATCACGAGATCCATCAATACTGCTTCATCGCTCGTTCGGTGAATTTTCCGATCAGCTATGCCCCGGATATCAGCACGACTTAGATCGTTTTCCGTTTTGTCAGAAACGAGACAACGGTGTTGGTCCTGGGTCCGGCGGCGCCCGGCTCACAGGTGTCCGATTGGGCACTATGACGACGGAACCGGACCCCCGAGCCCGTCATAGAGCCAGATTTCATGCTTGCCGCATTGAAGCGTTCTTGCGGCCGGGCCGAATTTTTCGACGATTTTGACAGGGTCGATCAAGGTCATGATGATGAAATTGGGTGTCGTCAAAGCCTGGCCATCGGCGCGCCGGTCAAACCAGAGGCGGTTGTAATTGTGCTCATAGCGCTCAGCGCCACTATTGAGCTGGATCACATGAATGCGGCGCTCGGAATGGAAAATCAACGACTTCACCATCCAGTATTCACCATAACCCGTTGTCAGGCCTTCCGCTTCCAGACAGACTTCCAGGTCGAGCTTCGGTTCGATCGCCATGCCGGCACGAAAGGCCGGAACCGCCAGCAAGAGAGCAAGGATGCTCGCGGCGAAACCAGGCAGATGACGTGGGGCAGCGCGAGCCGGCAGCGTCTTGGCAACCAGAACGCTTGCAGCCAGAACAACCAGGATCGGCACGACCATGAGATACCGCCAATGCACGGCATGATCGAAGAAACCGGACAGGACGGGCACCACAAGCCCACAGACAGCCGCACCGGCCATAAGCAGAATCAGCGCCTGCCGGAACCGCATGGTCCCGGACCGAAATACTGAAACCAGCACGCCTGATCCGGCAAGGCAAATGCAGCCCAGCCCGAAAACCAGCCCAATCATGATGACATCGCCGTCAGAAAAGAAGGACTGAACGCTTTCGGCAAAGACTATTGCCGATTCGCGAATGTCATCCATTTCGACGGACTGCACCGTCTTTGAGCCGTGAAAATTGCGCTTGAGAACGACGGCCAGGAAGGCTGTCGCGCCTGTCGCCATCGCCATCAACAGGGGAGGGAGCCGTCGAGTCAGAGCGCCGTCAATCCCGTAGATCACCACAGCAGGCGTCACGAACCAGACGACAAAGAGCAGATCGGAATAGGCCCCCATGAACACGATGATCAACAGCAGGACCGCCATCCCTATCGACCGCGGATTGTTCCAGATCCACCCCATCAGCGCTGTTGCAAGCAACAGGCCGAATGTCGCGCCATTGTGAATAAAGGGCGCCGACAGCGTCAGAATGAACCACTTGGCGTGCGCTTCGGCATGGAGAGGCAGTGTGCCCAGCATCAGTCCGATGAGCAGCAGCGCGAAGATGAGAACCGCCGTCGCGTAACGCGCCCCGGTTGCTTCCCTGATGATCAGGCCGGCCGCAAGGGCGAACCCGGTCAGCGAAATCGCGGCATAAAGGGCCGTTTTGAAGATCGGCGGCACGGGCACCAGAACAAGCAGGCCGGCAAGGAACCAATCCGGAAAAACATAGGGCGCCGGAGAATGGCGCCAGCCATGATAGGTGTCGGTGTATTTCAAAAGGTCTTCGGCAACGAGGTAGGGCTGCACAAGATCGGCGTTGTCCAGGACTTTCGACAATCCATCATTCCACAGGGTCAGGACGACGATCAGGAACAGGCAGCAAACGAGCAAACCAAAGACGATGAACCTTGAGACCGATGCCATATCACCAAGAACCAATGCCGGTAGTTTAAGCAAAGCGTGTTGGAGGTCGTTTCATTCCGCGGGGCTCAGCAGATGGAGGCAACAATCCAAGTCCGACCGCGTCATCCTTATTGGCCGCATCGGTAATCCGCAACCCCTGCGGTGGAACGCGAAACAACAAATCCTTTCGGTCGACAAAGCTGTATGTGCCGGTATTCGGCTTGCTGAACGGGAAGCGTGCGAAGCAACCGGCAAAATTCATTGCCACTTGTGCTTGTTCTGCTAAACACAAACGCAGCAAGACGCGTGAATGCGATGGACGATACAGAAAAAACCATCGGAATGTGGCTGCCAATTCCGATCAATATTTCGCGGCCTTGCCTGTGGATGGGGTGAATGAGTCCGGAACCTGATGTGACAACCGTCGACGCGGTCAGCCGTCAGGGCTCACCGGCAATGCCGGCTTCAATGGCCATCGGTCATCGGATTGTTGTGCCGGTTCTCCTGTTTGCCCTGTATTTCGATCTATCCATCCTGAATCCCGGCAATGTCGAATGGCTGCTTCAGGCGGATCTCGGTCAGCACTTTCTGGGATGGACCGCCTTTCGGTTTGACGAGTGGCGATGGCCCATTGTGATGTCCGAACTGATCGCCTATCCGAAAGGTGCGCCGCTGACCGCAACCGACAGCAATCCGCTCGTTTCCATATTTCTCAAGCCGTTTTCGTCAATTCTGCCGACCTACTTCCAGTATGTCGGCATCTGGTACCTGCTGTGCCTGCTTGTCTCGTACAACATCGTTTTCAACCTGCTTGTCTACCTGACGGACAGGCCATGGCCGGCCGTGTTCGCAACGACGATGATCGTTGCATCATCGTTTTTTTTCCGGCGATTGGAGCATGACACACTGATGGCGCATGGGCTGATTTTCGCCTCGCTATCCGTCTTCATTCGACCCAATACCGACCGTAAAGCCCTTGCAAAGCATACCGCCATTCTCGCCCTTGCGGTTTGCATTCATCCCTACTTCGTGCCCATGACGTTCCCGATCGCGGGGATGGACCTGCTGCGCCGCACCCGCAAACGCTTCATGCGGACAAGGAGCTACGTAGCTTCAGGACGCTTTCTCGTCGCCGGATTGTGTCTCTTCCTTGTGGTCCTTGCGGTCATGGCCTGGCTCCTGGGCATGTTCTCTCTGGCCCTGTTTCCTCTCGGGATCGGCATCTACACGATGGATCCTCTCGCCTGGTTCAATGGCAACAGATCATCCCTGTTTCTGCAGGGATGGGCCGAAGCCGGCGGTCAATACGAGGGCGCACAGTATCTCGGTCTTGGCGGATTGATCGTCATTGCCGTCGCGGCCGGATTGTGGCTGACCGGCAAAGCACGACTGCCGCAGCCGCTGGCACAGAGCATCCCATGGCTGGTCCCGGCGATGATTGTGCTCTTCCTGATGGCCCTGTCTCCGGTCGTCAGGGTGTTCGGAGAGACGATGGTCGCTGTCGATGTTACCGATTGGCCGGTGGTCGGTTTCCTGTTCAGCCGATTTCGGGCGTCCGGTCGCCTGGCCTGGCCGGTCAGTTACGTCCTGATTCTCGTGTCCGTAACCATGCTGTTGTCATACCGATCGCGTCTTGTGGCGCCGTTCCTGGCCGTCCTGGTCGTCTTGCAGCTCATCGATCTTTCGGCGATTTCTGATCGAACCAGGTCCATCACACAAGGGCCGGCGACGGATGCCGAAAAACCTTTGAGGCAACCGGAATGGCGTCGATTTGTAGATGGAGCGAGCCGGGTCCATTTTTCCCGCGGCGTCCGCCATGAGACCTATTACGAGCTTGCCTATTGGGCTTTCCCTCAGGGCAAGTCGGTCAACCGCTTCTACTACGCCCAGGGGTTGGTTACCCAGGAACAAAGACAGGCCGAAAGGGCAGAGCACAAGGCCTTTAGGCAGGGACATCTCGCCAGCGATGTTCTCCATGTGTTGAAGGCCGCAGATCTCGCACGCGTGTTGATGAATGGCGCTGTTCCGCTTGAGCAGATACAGCTGCTCGACGGATATTTCGTCATCGGACCGCACACCGCAGACGGTGTGTCGGAATATGAAATTCCTGTTTCCATTCGCCTGAAACCGGACAACGGATCGTTCCCCGACCTGATGAAAAACTGCGATCGGGATTGTGTCCTGTTCCTGAGCGTCAAGGACGAGGCGAGCGACAATCTTCCACCCGAATTCATTGACCTTGTGTCCCGCGCCGGAGGCGATATCAGCAATCTTGCCTTTCGCGGGTCCTACGCCGCCATCATCAAGGATGGTAGCGTTGTCGAACAGGCGATATCGGACGATGCGGAAGTGTCCTTGAGCGGATCCTTTTTCGGATTTGATGTCGACATCGTCAGCGGCGGTCTGGTCTCCACGAACGATTCGTCGATCCTCATCGATGGTCAGGAGTTTTCGCCGGACCTGCGCGGACTGAACATTGTGCGGCTTGAGCCGGAGGGGATCACGGCCATCAATACGTTCGATACGTTTGTTTCGCCGATGCACGTCCAGGTGCCGTGATCGTCCGTTAAATCGCGGGTCTTTTGCCGCCCTGGATTGCTCGAAACAGGAAAGGGTTCTTTTTAACACTCGATTTGGATGAGGTCCGAATGCCTCTTACGACACGGCAACTTGGTTTGGTGTTGGCTGGAATCCTTCTGACGGGATCAATGCTGATGCTTGTTCCACTTGTCACAACCGGCCTTGGTCCCTTGGCCGGATATGTTTGCGTCCTGACCATCTACTGGGTTTGCTTCTGCATCCCGGTGGCAACGTTCTTCGGGCGGGGTCCGAAGCGTGTCGCAGTTCGTCTGATCGCGACACCGCGGTGGATTCCCGTTATGGCCTTCGCGATCCCCGTGATTGTCCTGTTGGCGGCAAACCCGGCAGACTGGATTGGGTTAGAACGTGCTATTCTCGCACTGGCCATTCTGTGCGCATTGGTGAATGGCCCACTGGAAGAGTTTGCATGGCGCCGATCCTTCAGGGCGAACGCCAATGGCGGTCTCTCCTTTGAACTCCTGGGTCTGGGACTGTTAACGCTGTGGCACGTTCCCCTGTATTTTTCACAAGGCATCACGTTTGACTACGGTGCGGTTGGATTGGTGGGAGGGGCGTTTGTGATGGGCGCCTTTTGGACCAAGATGACATGTGCGGGCAATTCAATCGGATGGCCGATCGTCAGCCACTTGCTGGTCAATCTCGTTGCCTTTCCGCAGCTTTTCGCCAGGAACTTCGTCTCGTGAGGGAGGCGGTGAAAGTTGGTGGGGGCACCGCACTCATTCGGGTCGCCGGTCTATCACTGTAACCTATGTGTCCGGAACGGATTCAGCGTCGGCGGTGGGCCATGCGTGACAAAAATGCGAACTATTACTTCGACATCCCACTACGATTACATGACTGCCCGATGTGCCATAACGATCCGCTCTGCAAGGAAATGTTCAAGCGCACCATATCTGCACAACAAGGCCCGTAAACACTCTGAGCGCGCGTCATCCATGACGGCTTGGAGCACATTCCTGGCTTGGTGCTGCAAGGTGGCGAAGGGCCGCTTTTGGCGTTGGCCAAGGCAACTGTGATGCTGCACTTCCGATGTGAGTCTCAGTCTGCCGCGTTTGTGCAATCAAGTGCACCGAACGCTTGACATCCGTTGAGTGAGCATAACAAGTAAGCTTGTCATTATGATAAGGAAACTTCTCATGCCATCCTCTACACAATCTCAGATAGTGGTGTCTATCATCGCTTTTTTCGGTGCCGCTTACATTTGGGTCTTTGGCGCCCCGTTTTTCGCGACGGTTATCTTCACGGTTCTGTGTCTCATATGGTCGGCTTGGATTTTCATCTCAATTTTCAGGGGGACCGACGAACTGAAATCGGCAGCCATAAGGCATGCCCTCGCGGTTGCGAGTGGGGTTGGAGTTCCCCTTTCCATCGCATTTGTGGTGCTGATGGTCGCAATGCCGGATATTCAGCGTGTCATCACAAGCATTGCAGCGTCTTCGAGAAGCGGATTATCGCCTACCGCGGTTGGCTTCGCATTGGGCGTATCGTTTACCTTCATTTTGCTATGCGCTGTATTCGCCATTAGCCATTCGGTTTGGTGGGCAACAAAACGGTGATGGGCGCATGCATCTGAAATCACGATGAAAAACTGCATCCGAGTTTTGCGTGCTGAGCGACGGTGGACACAGGCGGATCTCGCCAGAGAGCTCGGCGTGTCGAGGAATTCCGTCAACGCAATCGAGAATGGAAAATACGACCCTTCATTGCCGCTGGCACTGAGAATCGCGCAGCTGTTTGAGCGAACGGTTGAAGAAATTTTCGAAGACGATGACGCTGAGCAGTAAAGACCATAAGCGTTATAAACGTATACAGAGCTAATAACACAAAGAGCAAAACCAAGCTCTTCGGACCGTAACCATAGAGCTTGTTGAAAGCCTGCGCCGTCTGCAAAGCGGTCATTGAACCGGCGAAGCAAAACCTCGCATGACCGGCGGCGAGTGGCGGAGGAGGTGGGATTCGAACCCACGAGACGGTCTCCCGCCTGCCGGTTTTCAAGACCGGTGCCTTCAACCGCTCGGCCACTCCTCCGGACGCGCTTTATTGCGACATGTTCTCTGGATTTGCAAGCCATGATTGGACAAATCGGCCACGCTTGCCATGTTGACAAATGGCGATGGAAATGAACGGTGCAGCGCCGGTTCATTTCCCATTAACTACAACCCAATCAATTTGACTAAAAAGCATCAAATCGGGTTGCATACTGCGTTCTATTGACGCCTTTCACACCGTTTCCGGCTATTATATATTTTGATGCTCGCGGGATATTGGGAATTCGCAATACTTGTTGTATGTAAGGCTCGGCACAGCTTCCGGGCCGAGAAAATGGACAAAGACGACGCATGCAGAACGGCTTGGCCCTGAAAGACAGAAAAGACGGCGGTCTTCGCAGAGGATCGGTTGTCGGCAGCAGCGCAATGCGTGTTGCCCTTTTCCTTTGTGTCGGTGTCGCGCTCAGCGCCTGTGGCAGTGCCACGAACACCGCCAAAAGCCCACAGGTCAATCACAAGACGAAATTCACGTCGAAAGAATTTGGCGTCAGCGCGAGCAAGCGCGTAACCACGGCCAAGCGGGTCAAGAAGGGGGGCGGCTCCTATAAAGTTGGCAAACCCTACAAGATTCGCGGCAAATGGTACCATCCCAAGGAAGAGCCGAATTACGACAAGAAGGGCTATGCATCCTGGTACGGCCCCAATTTCCACGGCCGCAAGACCGCCAATGGTGAAATCTACGACCAGTACCATCTATCCGGTGCGCATCCCACCTTCCCGCTGCCGAGCTATGCGCGCGTCACCAATCTGAAAAACGGCCATTCCGTCATCATCCGCGTCAACGATCGTGGTCCCTACGCCCACGGACGCATCATCGATGTTTCCAGCAAGGCTGCGGACCTGCTTGATTTCAAACGGGAAGGCACAGCCAAGGTTCGTGTCCAGTATGTCGGCAAGGCCCGCATGGACGGGCGCGATATGCCATACCTTACCGCTTCCTACCGGCGAAACGGACAACGCAGTCCGGTCGAGCCGTCCGGCGGAGGCATTGCCTCTGGTGTAATGCTTGCACTCAATGCGCCCAAAAGAGCCGTTACGTCTGTCTTCGGCGGGGGCACAGAAGTCGCGTCGCTTGAACCGATGAACCGCCGGCCAGCCGGGAGCCTGTCCGCACAGCCCGCCGAGCGCGCCGTCAAGGGAGGGCGTGTTACTGTCATTTCCGGCGGCTCGACGCTTCCTGACATCGGGCCTGTTCCGAGACAGCGACCGTCATTTGTCAACAACCTGGCCACGGGTCCCGCACAATCACCAGTGGAACTGGCATCCTATGTCCAGCAGCGGATTGAGCGGCGGGCCGCATCACCCTTCGCCAGTATTCTGACCCGGCCGGAAACGTTGACCGAAACCATGATCGCCGCCGCATGGAAAAGGCGCGACAAATAAGGTTTTCCGTTTCGGGGTCGACCCAGCCCAGGTTACCATATTCCACCATGCCGATTGCGGGACCCTCCGGTCATTGCTAATCTCTTTCCTGTTTCGAAACGGGAATTCCTGATCGATGGTGTACCGAACGCGTATTGTTCTGGCGATGCTGATATTGCTCGCCGTCGCTGCCATGCCGACAACGGCTCTGGCGCAACTGTTCCAGACAAAAGCCAAACAAGCCTTTTTGATCGAGGCGGAAACCGGCACTGTGCTGTTCGCCAAGAATGAGGATGAACTCATTCCGCCCGCTTCGCTGGCCAAGCTGATGACCATGGAACTGGTCTTCGAAGCCCTGCAATCGGGCCGCCTGCAGCCCGATGATGAATTTCAGGTTTCGGAAAATGCCTGGCGCACCGGCGGCGCGGTTTCGGGCACGTCGACCATGTTCGCTGAAATCAATTCATCCATACCGCTCTCGGATCTCATGCAGGGTGTCATCGTCCAATCCGGGAATGATGCCTGCATCATTATCGCCGAAGGAATGGCCGGTTCGGAAGAGACGTTCAGTCAGATGATGAACGAAAGGGCGCGCAAAATCGGCTTGGAAAAATCGGTCTTTGCCAATTCCACCGGCTTGCCGCACCCCGATGCCGGAGTAACGATGCGTGAACTGGCCTTTCTGGCACGGCACATTCAGCAGAGCTACCCGGAATATTACAAACTCTATTCCCAGCCGGATTTCACCTGGAACCGAATCAATCAGCGCAACCGCAATCCGTTGCTGAGGCTGGATATCGGTGTTGATGGCCTGAAAACGGGGTTCACGGAAGAATCCGGCTACGCCATCGTCAGCTCCATTGAACGCAAGGGCCGCCGTCTCTTTTTGGCCATGAGCGGCATGACCAGCCTTCGCGAGCGCGCCGAAGAGGCGCGAAAGATGCTGGAATGGGGCTTGCGTTCGTTTGAGCGTCGCCCCCTGTTCGCCAAGGGTGAAATCGTCGGTGAAGCCAGTGTTTATGGCGGTGAGCGATCCGGCGTGCCGCTGACAGCCAGGGATGCGGTCGATATTTTCGTGCCGATCACCAATGCCGATCGGCTCAAGGCGCGCATCGTGTTTGACTGGCCATTGAATGCTCCGGTGGAGGAGGGAGACCAGGTGGCGACACTGAAGGTCTGGGTCGGCGACACGCTCAGCCAGGAAACGCCCCTCTATGCGGCGGATTCGGTGGTCAAGGGCCCGCTGCACAGCAGAGCGCTCGATGCCCTGCAGGAACTGATGCTGTTTTGGCTTTGAGGGCATCATTGCCCCGAACGGCGAAGCCGTTCTGGACGACCGGACAAATGCCGCCTACAACAGGAATCCGGAAGTCATTGGGCGCGACGGTTTGAAGGGCTTGTTCATTACATTTGAGGGCGGCGAGGGCGCCGGCAAGTCGACCCAGATCCAGTATCTTGGCGAAACGTTGCGTGCGCATGGATATGATACCGTCCTGACGCGTGAACCGGGCGGATCGCCAGGCGCAGAGGCCGTGCGCCACGTCCTGCTATCCGGTGCAGCCGAAGAATACGGCGTACGCATGGAAGCGATCCTGTTCGCCGCGGCACGCAGCGATCATGTGGAGGAACTTATCCGGCCGGCCGTCGAAGCCGGCAAGATCGTGCTGTGTGACCGTTTCATGGATTCATCCCGGGTCTATCAGGGCGTGACCGGCAATTTGGAGCCCGAATTCGTTCGCTCGCTGGAGCGCGTCGCCGTCAACGATATGATTCCCGATCTGACGATCATCCTCGATTTGCCCGCCAATGTCGGCATGGCGCGGGCGCGCATGAGAAACAGAGCCGGCGGCGGCTCACCGGACCGCTATGAAAGGGAATCGATTACCGTTCATGAAAAGCGGAGAGAAGCATTTCTGGACCTGGCCCGTGAAGAGCCGCATCGCTGCAAGGTGGTAGATGGCAATCAGCCGGCCGATTCGATCGCACGGGAGGTTGAGAAGCTGGTTTTCGACCTTCTGAAGCAGACCACGCCAAGCGAGACCGTGGGAACGGGAACGCGGCTGATATGAACGACAATCCAGCAGTCCTGGATGGCGCCGTCTCGCCGGCTGAAAACACACGTCTGTTCGGCCATGAGGCGGCCGTCGACTTTCTGTTGAAAACCTATTCCACCGGTCATCTGCATCACGCATTGCTGCTCGAAGGACCGCAGGGGATCGGCAAGGCGACACTGGCCTTCCGCTTTGCGCGCCATGTGCTGAGTCACCCCGAACCCAGGCTTGCACCCGATGACATTGCGGATTCAGCGCCCGATGATGCGCTGATGCGCCAGCTTGCAACCGGTGCGTCCCATCACCTGCTGCATCTGACGCGTCCCGTCGACCCGAAGACCGGTCGCGTGAAGACCGCCATTACGGTGGATGAGGTGCGCCGGGCAGGGCATTTCTTTTCACAGACATCGGGAACCGGCAATTGGCGCATCGTTATCATCGACCCGGCCGATGACATGAACCGTGCCGCGGCAAATGCCATTTTGAAGATACTTGAAGAACCACCCAACCGGTCGCTGTTTCTGATCATATCGCATGCGCCCGGCAGGCTGCTGCCGACGATCCGCTCGCGTTGCATGCCATTGCGCCTGACGCCGCTGGCGGACGATGATCTGCGGCGTGGCCTTTCCCATCTCGGCCTCGACGCCGGACAGGACCCTGCCACACTTGAGACGGTGATCAGATATTCCGAAGGCAGCCTGTCCACGGCCATTGTTCTCCTGCGCTATGGCGGCCTGGACATCGCCGAGGCTGTCGAGCGCATATTGCAGGACGGACCACAGAGCTCAAGAACGGCCGTTCATGCCCTGGCCGATACGCTGACGGCGAAGGACCGGGAAACGGCCTTCATGTTTTTTACCGACTACCTGTCGAACCGGATCACCACCCTGGCGCAGCAGGATGCACGGCAGGGCAATCTCGCATCGTCGGAGAAATGGGCGCGGCTATCGGTTCAATTGCGCGAAAAGCTGGCGACTGCAAGGATCTACAATCTGGATCGCAAGCAGACAATTATCTCATTGTTTTCTTCGCTTTTTCGAATGTCGGCGGCATAGCCAATTCGAATGAATTGCCGTATGACGGCGCCAGAAACAGCCAGACCAGAGACATCGAAGAATGAGCGACACGGATCGTTTTTACATAACGACGGCGATATCCTACCCCAATGGTGCCCCGCATATCGGTCATGCCTATGAACTGATTGCAACGGATGCGCTTGCCAGGTTTCAACGGCTTGACGGGAAGGATGTGTATTTCCTGACAGGAACCGACGAGCACGGGCAGAAAATGCTGCAGACGGCCCGCGCGGAAGGGATGGACGTTCGCGAACTGGCGGACCGCAATGCCGCCGAATTCATCCGGATGGCGTCGGTGCTCAACGCCTCGAATGATGATTTCATCCGAACCAGTGAAGAGCGCCATCATGCGGCCAGCAAGGCCATCTGGCAGGGCATGGTCGAGTCCGGCGATATCTACAAGGACAGCTATGCCGGCTGGTACTCGGTGCGCGACGAAGCCTATTACCAGGAAAGCGAAACCGAGCTGCGTGATGATGGCGAACGCTATGGTCCGCAGGGCAGCCCGGTGGAATGGGTCGAGGAAGAAAGCTACTTCTTCAGGCTGTCGGCCTATCAGCAGCCGCTGCTGGATCACTATGCCAGACACCCGGAATTCATCGGTCCCGATTCGCGGCGAAATGAAGTGGTGTCCTTCGTCAAATCCGGTCTGAAAGACCTGTCCATGTCCCGCACGACCTTCGACTGGGGCATTAAAGTGCCTGGCGACGACCGCCATGTGATGTATGTCTGGGTGGACGCGCTGACAAACTATATCACCGCACTCGGATACCCGGATACCGATAGCGCCCTTTGGCCCTACTGGCCTGCCGATGTCCACATCATCGGCAAGGACATCATTCGCTTTCATTCGGTCTATTGGCCGGCCTTTTTGCTATCGGCCGGCATAGCGCTGCCGAAGCGGGTCTATGCGCACGGGTTCCTCTTCAACCGCGGTGAGAAGATGTCGAAATCGGTCGGCAATGTCGTCGATCCGTTTTCAATGGTCGAGCATTACGGTCTCGATCAGGTCCGCTATTTCCTGCTGCGCGAGGTGCCCTTCGGGCAGGACGGCAATTACAGTCATGATGTCATAGTCGGCCGCATCAATTCTGATCTGGCCAATGATCTGGGAAACCTTGCCCAGCGGTCCCTGTCAATGATCGCCAAGAATTGCGGCAAGACCATTCCCGAGCCGGGAGACTTCACGCCGGCCGACCGGGATATGCTGGCTGCAGCCGACGCCCTGCTGGAGCAGGCCAGGCCTGCCATGGAACAACAGGCGATCCACAATGCTCTGGCGTCAATCTTTGCCGTGGTTTCCGAGGCCAACCGCTATTTCGCGGGGCAGGAGCCCTGGGCGTTGAAAAAGACGGATCCGGAACGCATGGGAACGGTGCTTTACGTCACGGCCGAGATCATTCGCCAGGTGGCGATCCTTTGTCAGCCATTCATGCCGGATTCGGCATCCAGGCTGCTGGACGGCCTTGCCGTAAATGAGGGCGACAGGACATTTGCCAGCCTGGGAAGCGTCGGCCGCCTTGCCGGCGGGACAATGATCGACAAGCCAAGTCCTGTTTTTCCGCGCTACATCGAGCAGGAAGATGCCGGGCAGGGCACCTGACCATGAACAACGATACCCCGATGCTCGTGGACAGCCATTGTCATCTCGACTTTCCAGACTTCGACAGCGAGCGGGACGAGATCGTCGAGCGCGCTGCAACCGCTGGCGTCGGATGCATGTTGACAATTTGCACACGTGTCGAGAAATTCGACGCCATCCGTCAGATCGCCGAACGCTTCGATCCCGTCTATTGCTCGGTCGGCACCCATCCGCATAACGCGGGTGAGGAACAGCACATCTCGGTAGCGGACCTCGTCTCGCTGTCTGAGCATCCTAAAGTGGTGGCAATCGGCGAAGCCGGTCTGGACTATTATTACGACAATGCGCCGCGGGAAGCACAGGCGGCCGGGCTGCGGCGGCACATCGCCGCCGCCAGAAAAACCCAATTGCCACTGATCATTCATGCCCGTGACGCCGATACCGATATGCAGGCTATTTTGCGCGAGGAAACCGAAGACGGATCGTTTCCTTTCGTGCTGCACTGTTTTTCATCAGGCCGTGAACTGGCTAAGACCGGAATCGATCTCGGCGGCTATGTTTCCTTTTCGGGGATCCTGACGTTCAAACGATCCGACGAACTGCGGACGATTGCACGGGCTCTTCCGCCGGAGCGGCTGCTGGTCGAGACCGATGCGCCCTATCTGGCGCCGGTTCCGCATCGCGGACGGCGCAACGAGCCATCCTATGTGGTCCATACGGCCGAAACGCTGGCGGACGCCCTGGCCGTCGATCGCAACACGGTGTGGCAGCAAACCACCAAGAATTTCTTTCGGCTCTTTGCCAAGATTCCGCGTGCCGTCAGGCAGGGGGCCACATGAAAGCCGCACAGCGCATCACGCTGCTGGGATGCGGATCATCTCCGGGCGTGCCGCGGATCAATGGCGATTGGGGTGACTGCGATCCGCACAATCCCAAAAACCGTCGCCGCCGCGCGGCGCTTCTGGTCGAACAGATTGCCGAGGACGGTGGCCAGACGACGATCGTCATCGATACCGGACCCGACTTTCGCGAACAGATGATCACCGCCGGTGTCCAGCGCATCGACGCCGCCATCTATTCCCATGAACATGCCGATCATCTGCACGGCATCGATGATCTTCGCGGCTACGTTCTGGTTCAACGGCATCGCATCCCGATCTACGCCAATTCGGCGACCATGGCACGGCTGCAACAGGGTTTCGGCTACTGTTTCGAAACGCCCGACGGCAGCCAGTATCCGCCGATCGTCAGGCCCAACATCATCGAGGGCGCGGGCCATCCGATCATCATCAACGGGGCAGGTGGCGCTCTGACACTCATGCCCTTTGATCAGATCCATGGCGGCATCATTTCACTGGGGTTCCGGATCGGAAATGTCGCTTATTGCAGCGATGTCAGCGGCTTTCCGGAGGCAACGGTCGAAATGCTGCAGGGTCTTGATGTCCTGATTGTGGACGCGCTGCAATATCGCACCCATCCAAGTCATTTCTCGCTGGACGAGGCCCTGGAGTGGATCGAACGTCTTCAGCCGGCACGCGCAGTCTTGACCCATATGCATATCCCACTGGATTATGAAACCGTCAGGGCCGAGACCCCGGACCATGTTGAACCGGGATATGACATGATGATGATCGAGCAGACAGTGGAGGTCCCATGACGGAAGGTAGCGCCAAACCGTCGAGCATTGACCGCGTGCGCAACAGTGCCGATGCGCTCGGCCTTCAGATCGACATCAAACGAATGGATGAATCGACCCGAACGGCCGGCGAGGCGGCGGACGCCTGTGGCTGCAGCGTCGCCCAGATCGTCAAATCCCTGGTCTTCGAAAACGAAGCGGACCAATCCCTGATCCTGTGCCTCGTTTCCGGAGCGCACCAGGCCGATATTACATATATTTCAAAGCACTATGGCATTCATCTAAAGCGGTGTGATACGCGGCGTGTCCGCCGAGAAACCGGTTTTGCCATCGGCGGCGTCGCACCGATCGGCCATGTCAGTCCGATCGCCATTTATATGGATGAGTCGCTGTTGGATTTCGACCATGTCTGGGCCGCTGCCGGCCGTCCGGACAGTGTCTTTCGTGTCGAGGCAAAGGCGCTTTGCGAGGCAATCGGGGCGAGGGTCATTCGTGTCTTGAATACTGACGCCTAATCGGAGACCGCGATGCTCTGGAAGTTCCTGCTGCCCGTTCTCCTGGTGCCGCTCGTCTATCTGGCGGTTGCTGTGACACTGACAATGTTCGCACCACGGATCAGCGGCGGTGCAAGTCTGAATTTCGATACGTTGCGCGGCGACCGTGCGCTGCAAGATCCGCCCGAATTGCAGACATTTACGGCCCGGGACGGCGAGGCGCTGTCCTTTGCCCATTATCCCGCCGACAGCGAACGGCATCTGATCCTGCTGCATGGTTCCGGCTATCATGGAGCCTATCTGGCGCCCATGGCGCGCCATCTGTCCGAAAGCGGAACTGCCAATGTTCATGTCATGAACATACGCGGTCATTTCCGCTCCGGTAAAACCCGGGGCGACATTGCCTATCTTGGCCAGCTGGAAGACGATATCGCTGATTTCATCGTCTTGCAGCGCCAGTCGAAGCCGGATGCGCGCTTTGTCATTGGCGGTCATTCATCCGGCGGCGCGCTTGCCGTTCGATACGCTGCCGGCCCACATGATGCGTCGGTCGGCAATGTTCTGGCTCTGGCACCGATCCTGGGCCATCGCGCGCCGACTGCCTTGGAAACAAGTGGTGGCTGGGCCCATATCTCATTGCCACGCATCATCGGCCTGTCGATGCTCAATACGGTCGGTATCCATACAGCCGATCATCTGACAACCATCCGCTTCAATCTTCCGGACACGTATCGCAATGGATCCGAAACACTGAGCTATTCCTGGCGGCTGATGACGAATTTCAATCTGCATGATGATTTCAAGGCGGATCTGGCAGCGCTACCGTCGACATCCATGACCTTCGTCGGCCGTGATGACGAGGCCATGAACGCAGATGCTTTTCCAAAACTATTCAGTGAGTTAGAGAAACCGTTTGAAGTTGTGGATGGAGCCAATCATTTCAGCCTGATATTGGATCCGTTGGTGTTCGAAAAGATCGACAGCTGGCTGAGGCGACAGTGAACCAGGGCAGATCAAACATGCCAGCAATGCCGGAATAGCGGGATTCCTGCACATCAATTAGTTCCATAATCTATCTTATGCGACTTGTATGTGCAGAACTCTAAAGCCTTGAGATCATCCAATCATCATTGAGTATCGGATCAGCTAAGAAGCTGCCCCTCTGGGTCTGTCCAGAAGCGACGTCAACAAACTGCTCAATCAGTACGGGTCGCAGAGCGCGGCCGGTTTGGCTTCTGGCAAACGAGGAAAGCCCAGCAATCGATCATATTCCGATACTATACGGTGACATGCGCTTCATATAGTCGAGTCGCGCTATCATGAATATGGTCCAACCATGGCTGCTGAGAAGCTGCAGGAAGTCCGCAAACTTTCGATTTCAAGAGAAACAATGCGCAAATGAATGGCGGGAGCTGGCAAGGCGTATCTCGGTGCATATTGAAAGACCCTCTCCTTCTATAGCGGCAAGCACGCGGTTTTCCGAACAACGTATGCCTCCAATAAAGATGCAACCACAGGCACGACCTAATTTGGTGGCGCGTTACGTGAACTGAACATGGACACTATTTACCCCAATACTCCACAAGCTAAAGGCCGAGTGAAAGCATGATACGTTGTGTGACTGTCCAGATGGCCGTTTGGAGATCCAATCACCCGAGGGTATCCCCTGCCCTGCAGCACGTTCAACAAGCTTGGATCAGTCGATCGAGCTGAAGGTGTTGAGAACAAGCGGCTATGGGCTGCACGGAATATGACAATAGGACTACCGTTCGTGAACCACCTGGCCATTCCAAATGGTTTGTCTTGGCTCGATAGCAGCTATTTCCTTCGTAGTAAGTGTCTCCAGCGGCCTGTCCAAAACCAAAAAGTCTGCTTGCTTCCCTATCGACAGCGAACCGGTCTTTTCTTCCATCCGCAAAGATCGAGCGCCATTTGTCGTAAACAGTGGAAGAGCTTCATCGAGATTGATTGCCTGATCTGCCCCCAACGTTCCAGGGTACCTCCCTGTCGGATCGCTACGGCTCAGCATGCCTGCTAAACCAATCCATGGATTTGGGTCTGGCGCAGCGGCAGGCCAGTCTGATGCGTAGGTGACTTCCATACCGGCATTGAGATAGTCGCGGATCGGATGGCAGCGTTCAACACGTTCCTTACCAAGAACTTCAAGCTGGCCGGCGGTGGCAGGATTGGGGAACCAGAGTTTTGGCGATACCTCGGCAACAGCATTCAATTTTGCAAATCTTGGAAGGTCTGCCCGATCAATGAAGGACGCATGGGCAACTTCATGCCGTAACCCGCTATTGCCGTTGGTAATTCTGGCGGCTTCTATCGCATCCAAAACATGCCGTGTTGCGTTGTCGCCGACGCTGTGTACCTTCACCGTAAACCCTCTTGAATCCAGTTCGACAAAGGTCTCTGCAAGCGTGTCAGGCGCGATCAGCAAGGTATCGTCAGGTCGATGGTTGGAAGTATCATAACCCGATGAAGCAAGATATGGCTCCAGAAACGAGGCGGTAAAACCCGGCGCCACACCGTCGAGGAACAGTTTGGCAAAATCGGTCCGCAGGTTTTGCGAGGCGTATTTCTTACGCCAGTGTTCCATCGTCTCATAGGATACGAAATCCATCACCAATGGGCTTTGGCGTACAATATGAGCAGCAGCATTGAGCGTCAGTTCGCCTCTTTGATCCGCATCCCGATAGGCTTTGAGTTCCTCCTCCATCGCCATCGGCTCCTTGAACGAGGTGAAGCCAAGACGATTTAAATAGTCAACGAAATAGCGCGTTGCTTCGCACAATTGCCGTGGTGTTCTGGAAATGAGTTTTCTCACGGGACTGCAGGCGCTTTCGACCAAAACACCGTTGGGCTTTCCAGTGCCTGGATCGCGCTCAATTATGCCGCCTTCAACGTCGCTGGCGTCCTCGCCTATTCCTGCCCGCTCAAGCGCATAGGAATTACACCAAAATATGTGCTGCGTGACATCCGTCAGTACGATCGCGATATCCGTTGAAATCTGATCGAGCACATCTCTTGGATTGGAACCCATGTGCTGTCGCATGTCCGGGCGCCAGGGGCCACCGGAAACCACATCATTTGGGTGAGAGCGAGAAACTCTTTGCACTGTTGCCAACATAAGTTCGTCAAAGCTGGCTTGATAGCCGACATGCACATCGAACAAATCGCGGCATGCGCCCCAAAGTGCATGCGTATGACTTTCCACCAACCCCGGAATTATCTGCTTCCCGTCAAGATTGATCTTTTTTGTTTTAGGTCCTGAGACATTGAGAACATCGGTGTCGTTGCCAACAGCAACAATTTGAGTTCCTGCAACTGCAATGGCGGTTGCGTACGGCCGATGTGGGTCCATTGTGCGAATTGCGCCACCATACCAGATGGCATCTGCAACGATCATTAAGTGCTCCCTCAATTTTACATTGCATTTTTTTAATTGACTTTGTCAAATAAATTTGCAGAAATTCGTTGTTGGAGGTGTTTGATTGAAATGAGTACAGCCGCACAGCAAGAAGGATTCCAGGAAGGCGCCCATAATGGGCTCAAAGATGCTGAGCGCATAAGCGAGTTGCTAACTTTTCGTCTCGCCAGATTAGTTGCTGTCAATGACAAAGCCGGCGCTCGCTGGATGAATTCGAATTTCAACATCAAGTTGAACGATTGGAGAATTCTGGGGCTTGTTCACGAATTTGGGCCGGTAAGGGTCGGACTGATCGCCGACATATTAATGCTGGACCGGGGACAGGTGACCAGAGTTGTTCAGGGACTGGTTCAGCGGGGCCTTCTGGAATCGACCGCAGGAAAGACGGATGCTCGTTCAACCGAACTCACCCTTACCGAGCCTGGAAAGCAGGTTCAACAACAGATCATGAAGTTCGCCAGTGATCGCAATAAGCAGGTCGTTGCACCGTTAAGTAAAGAAGAGACAGAGCAACTTTTTGCAATCCTTGACAAGTTAATCGAACACAATGAAGACCTCCTCAGCCTGCCGGACCCAGGCAGATGACAAGCTGTGCAACTGGCTATTCGAAGAATTCCGACTTTCCGGTGAAAATAGGCCGTGTTCTGGCTTGCCTGTTCTCCATTGCGATAATCGCGGTCATTGCTTTTTTTGTTCTTGATGAGGCCACTGCCAGATTCTGGGTGATCGCGATCAGCCTGTTTATCGTCTTACTGACACAACCACTGAAAAACACGGCAAGGTTCGAGAATTATGCCACGATAGCTTGGTTTGTAGACGTTACAATCGCAGCTCTGTTTCTTTTTTCGGGGTGGTGGTTTTTTCAAGTCGTCGCGGAATTATGGACGGGTTTCTATGTTTCCACACCGCTGAATATCGCCGGTGGAGCAGCTGGGATAACTGCTCTGATTTTGCTGAACATCAGAGTCTGGGGCCTTTCGCTCGTTGTCATGACTCTGTGCTTCTTTTTGTTTGCTTTTTTGGGTCCGTGGCTACCAGGTCCGCTAGAACATTTTGGCGTCAACATCAGCGATTTCATGCAAATCGTCTGGTACTCGTTTGACGGGGTTTTCGGACGCATAACGGGTTTGGTTGCAGACAATGTATTGATCTTCTTGATCTTTGGCGCGGTCCTGGAACGAACCGGTGCTGGTGAAAGCCTGATACACATTTCAACAGCCTTGACCGCGCGCATCAGAGGTGGTGCAGCCCATGCCGCGATCGTGGCATCCGCTGTTTTCGGCATGATGAGTGGATCAGTAGCAGCCAACATTGCTGGAACCGGCGTCTTTACCATACCGATGATAAAGCGACAGGGTTTTTCAAAAAACTTTGCCGGAGCGGTTGAGACATGCGCTTCTTCCGGAGGACAGCTTACGCCGCCTATAATGGCGGCAGCCGTTTTTGTTATGGCAGATCTGGTCGGTCTCCCGGTCCTTCTGGTTATTGCAGCTGCTGCGCTGCCCGCATTGTTCAAGTATATCGGCCTTTTTGCGCAGGTTTACACGGAAGCCGTTCGGTTCGACATTCAGAAAATGGCACCCGAGGATGTGCCCAAATTGACACGGCGCGATTGGCTGAACTCAGCTCTCGTATTCGTTCCAATCGCTGCGTTGATGGTCACGTTCATTGCCGGAAAGTCACCAGCAATGGCCGGGCTTGCCGGTGTTGTGACCGCAATTGCTACCGGGCTTGTTTTGAACCCGGATTTTCGCCGAGAGCCCATGCGTATTGCAAGCGCCCTCGCAGACGGCGGCATATCGGCGGCCAGGATCATGTTGGCTGTGGCGGTCATTGGCATGGTGCTGGCTGTGATCAATGAAACCGGTATCGCCATACGCTTTGCCACCTCAATCGCTTCATTTGGGGAGAACTTTCTGCTGTTGGCCCTTGGGATGACCATGATTGGTGCGTTGGTTCTGGGGATGGGTTTACCAACACTTCCCGCCTATCTGATAATCGCCATCATGATTGCCCCAGCGATCATCAAGGCCGGTGTTGAACCGCTGGCAGCACACATGTTCGTGCTCTATTTCGCCGTCTATTCCTCAATTGTCCCGCCTATCGCGTATGGGTGTTACATCGCTGCGCCGATTGCCGGCGGACATCCACTCAAGACCTCTTTTGTGGCTCTGCGCCTTTCGATTATTGGGCTTCTCGTCCCGTATGTTTTCGTGTTCTCTCCTTCACTTCTCTTGGTCACGGAGAGTTTCGATCCAACGGAACTTTTGGCGACCATCCTTCGCATGCTGGCGGCAATCTGGATGCTCGCCACATCATTAGGTGCAGCTGATCCGATCATAGGACGTTTGGGCGTAGGACAACGCCTGGTACGGCTCATGATTGGTGGCGCGGCCATGCTGCCGATTGCAGCGATCTGGGTGCCAGCAGCCATTCTGTCGATATTCGTCGGATTGTTTGCAGACCGATTTTCATCATCGTCAATGTTCACATCACCCCTAAGGAGGAAGCGATGAAGTATATGGGTAGAACACTCGCAGCAGGCGCGATTGCGGCTGGGCTCATGGCGAGCAACGCAATGGCAGAAGTCTACAAAGTCACTTCCATCGCACCGGGCATGTCGCCATTTGTCGTCAATACAGCGATTGCCAAAGTCGTCAATTCCAAAGTCGACGGCGTGGATTTTCAGGTTCGCGCGACAGGTGCAGCCACAAAACACTTTGTTGATGCCGCCAAGGGGTCAGTTGACTTTCTGTTCGGCTCGCCAACCGTCAATTGGTTGTTGGTGAACAAGATCGGCCCATTCAAATCCTTCGAGAATGGAGCGGAACTGGAATCAAAGGTTGGAATGATCTTTTCCTACCAGATCGGCCCTTATCACTATATCACACGAGCAGATTCAGGTATCGAATCTCTTGCAGATTTGAAAGGCAAGAAAGTCTTTGCCGGCCCCCCCGGTGGAGCGGCAAAGGGCGTCGTTCTGCGTGCAATTGAGCAGACCGTGGGCCTAAAGGCCGAAGACATGGACGTTCAAAACTTTGGATTCGATGCAGCCATTCAAGCTTTTCAAGATGACAAGATCGATGTCATCGTTTTACCAACCAATATACCATCACCTTCGGTCCAGCAGTTTGCGCTGACAAAAAAAATCCGCCTTCTGGACGTGCCGGTCGAAAAGATGAAGATCAACAAGGCGATTGGCGGAACGGTGAACGCGATCGCGCCTGATGCTTATGGTGGCAACCAAATGAACGATGCTGCCACACAAACGCACGGCGCCATTGTGAATTTCTCAGCCGGAATGCACGTGGACGAAGAAACAGTTTACAAAGTGACAAAAGCCATTTGGGAAAACCTTGGAGAGATCCAAGAAACTGCTCAATGGATGCCATCCACCATCAACAAAGAAAGTGGACTGTCGCTTATCGCCGGTCGCCTGCACCCAGGTGCAGCACGCTATTACAAGGAAGCCGGCTGGACAATCCCCGAACCTATCGTGTTCAAACCCAATCAATAACGCAGTCGTTGTGAATCAAGGAGGCGGACGACCCAGTCGCCGGCATCTTACCGCCACCTGAGTAAAACCATGATGAGACTGTTTTGCAAAAGACATCACACTGAGACAATACGGCAGTGAAATACAACCCAAGGTAGCAAACAAACCGAGCGCTCATGCGGCGGATACAGACGAGGACCCTCATGTTTATTAGAGTACCAGCCACCGTAAGAACCGTCGTCGCGTGCACTGTTGTTGCGTCCGCATTCGTTTCTCAGGTCCATGCCGAGGACAAAAAGCCGAAAATCCCAAAGAACATTATGTCCTTATTTGGCGATAAGACAGACACGCCCGCGAAACGCGAGTATCTCAGCAAGGCGGAAATCCATGACCTGTTGAGTAAACATCCCGTCTTCTGCGACGGAAATACCGAGAGCCTATTCGAATGTGCGCAGGTGTCTTTTGACAGCGAGACCAAGGGTCGGATACGCGGCCAGGTCCAATTGATTCGGGGGGCTAAGGCAACAATCTATCAAGAGGCGACGTTTAGCCTTTCTGATGACGGAATATGTATGAAAGCAGCGGAGACTGATCAAAGTCTGGAGATTTCCGGTAAGAACAATGCCGAAATCTCCAGCATTCTGCTGCCCTTTATGGAGTATGTCTATGCTCTCGATTACTACGGCACTCTCGATTGTATAAAGTTCTCCCGTCCAGAAACCAAAAAAACCACACAGGGCAAGGCGTCCCTGGATCAGTATGAGAGCATTCAGCTGATAAATGGTCAGTGGAAAACCGACAAGAAACCAAAGCCTACCACGTTCTACGAAACTTGGAACATGGCTTCGGGAAGCTTCAAGGTAACCAAGCTTTTTTCAAGAAAAGTCCCCTCCAAAGCCAAGTTCAACTTACCGATTTCCATGTTCGGCCAGAAAGCCATTTTGGGTGCACCTTGGGCAAATGATGGAAGGGGTGCGGCTTATGTTTACGATATCAAGACCGGCAAACAAATCAGCGAGTTGACGATAGAGAATGGGGGCGGCAGGCAACCATTTGCAGTTTCCGTTGCCATCTCTGAAAACACTGCAGTTGTGGGAACCCAAGGTGCTAAGGACGACCCGGCCGGGGCCTATTTGTTTGACGTCACTACAGGACAGCAAACAGGTCACTTTGCGATCACGGATGACAAGTCGGTCAGGGATGACAAAAAAGAAAAGCTTGTGAAGCCCACCTACGCGCCTGTCGGGATATCCGGTTCCACAGCAATCGTAGGACTTCCCGGTTACATCGATCCCAAAGGAAAATTGCTTCAGCCAGGGAGCACGATCTACTTGCTGGACGCGGCCACAGGCAAACAGCGCGCCGAACTCACCCCCAGCGCTGGCACCGACATGAGCGCATTTGGCAGCACCGCCGCGATATCCGGCAACCGCGCCATCGTTGGTGCGCCCTTTGAAGGCAATGGCACGGCCTATCTGTTCGACACGGAAACGGGAAAGCAAATCGCCAAACTTGTCGCGGATAATTCGAAAAAAGATGCATCTTTCTTTGGCCGCTCCGTTGCCATGTCCGGGAATGTGGCCATTATCGGGGCCTATGCCGAGAACAACTATCAAGGTGCGGCCTACCTGTTCGACACGACCACGGGAAAGCAGCTCGGAAAACTGACCGCAGGAAAAGCTGTGGGCATGGGGTTCTTCGGATTTTCAGTCGCAATATCCGGGAATACGGCCGTTGTCGGGGCTATCGGCATGCCGTTGAACGAAGACGCTACCCAGTACGCGCGCGGATCTGCCTTTGTGTTCGATGTTGCGACGGGATCGCAGATTTCATGGATTACGGCAGGAAACAAAGCGGACGGCAGGAATTTCGGCGAGCACGTTGAGGTTGCAGGTGACAACATACTCGTTCGTTCTGGTGAAACCCCCAAGAACAACGAGGGGAAAAAAACGGCCTACCTGTTCCAGCTGGAATAGTGGGGCCGCGTTGTTGCTATCCAACTCTTTCCCTGCCCTCTCCTCAACCCAACCGAAAAACAGGATGTTAGGATGTCAGTACGACAGAAAATAAAATTGGGTGCGACTGTAACTGCCCAGTCTTTTGGCTTCTTGAACAACCACAAAAGTCTAATCATATTTCCGCTTGTGAGCTTTGCGGTGTGCCTTGTGGTCATCGCGCTTGTTGCGGTCTTGGTTTTTGAAGTGGCCCTGTACACAAATTTTTTGGGGCTGGGACCTGAACTGGAGCAAGCTGCAAAACCGGCGCAAAATGGAGGCGGAACCGACACGGAATCGATGAAGCTTCTAAGCTTTGCAGGGATGATCGCCATGTTCGCACTGAGCGTTTGCCTGTATTTCGTTTCCACTTTCTTTAACGTTGCGCTTTCTGCGAGCGTGTTATCGATCTTTGAAGAGAAGCCAAAGGGTTTTGCCGGAAGTTTATCCACTGCGGCACATCGCTTGGGGTCAATTCTTGGGTGGTCGATTTTGTCCGCCACGATTGGCTTGATATCGAGTGTGATCGACCGGAGAGGAAACATTTTTGTCGATGTCATCGCATTTTTAGCAGGATTGTCCTGGCGTGTGGCAACGCTATTCGTCATTCCTGTAATCGCTTCAAAAGAAAACACGGGGCCAATTTCCGCAGTCAAAGAATCTGTTCGGCTTATGCGCGCTGACTGGGGGGCCGCCGGAACGTCAGGGCGTCGCAGTTTTAAAGCGTTATTGATCCTAATATTGATTCCGATTGTCTTCATCGTGCCAACACACTTGAATCTCGGCGCACGGGCATCAACAGATCTCGGCTTTGTCCTCTTGCCGCTTGTGGTCATCTATTTGTTGTTTGCTTCGACCGTCTTCACGATCACCCGCACGGCGTTGTTCTACTATGCAACAAGGCAGAGTGCGCCGCAGGAGTTTGAAAGCGAAATGCTACGTAGCACAATCGCGCTGAGGCAATCCCGAAGACTTTGACACCTAAGGGGAAGTCCAAAACGGCCTGTATTTCGGCCACGTTTGCGGCTGTTATCAGAAGCAAACGCGTAATCAACGCCGTTATGTCGAGCCATTGGCATTGCTCTCTCGGTCAACCAATGGCTCCATCCACCGTTATTTGTCCAAACTCAATTTGACGAGTAGGGTGAAAGCAGCTGTTGCACTTCGATTTGAGCCAGCACTTCGCAGCCTCCTGGATTCGTCCCTGTGTGTCAGAATCTGGTGATGACCGTCGCACCGACGGACCGAAACGTGTTCATGGTCATCAGCACCTCCGGCGCCTCCTCAAGGCCGATCCTTTCACCCACAAGACGAGAAGGATCAAGTTTGCCGGACCTGATCATGTCGAGCATGGCGCCGTAGCGATGCGCCTGCATTCCGTGGGAGCCTAAGATTTCAAGCTCTTTGCTGATGATGGTCGGCATCGGAACCTCAGGTCTGCAATCGTCCCCCAGCATGAGACCAACCTGAATGTGCTTTCCCCGCGGTCGCAGGCTCAAGATGGAATTGGTGCAAGTAATGTGGTGGCCAAGCGCATCCAGAGACACATGTGCACCACCTTTGCTCAGCTCGATTACCGCTTCGGCAATATCAGATTCAGTGCCGCCATTGATGGCTGCGACCGCTCCGAGATCTAAGGCCAGCTTCAATTTGTCCTTATCCAGGTCAATCGCGATGACGTTGGCACCCAGGGCGCTTGCGATCATCACGGCAGACAGGCCCACACCGCCGCACCCATGCACGGCAACCCACTGCCCTGCTCCTGCTTTGCCTTGGTCGACGACGGCGCGGAAGGACGTTGCGAAACGACAGCCGAGACCGGCCGCGGTGGCAAAATCCATATCCTCAGGCAGAGCAACAAGGTTGAGATCGGCCCTTTGCACACGCACATATTCCGCGAAAGATCCCCAATAGGTAAAGCCCGGCTGTTCCTGGTTGGGACACACCTGCTGCTGACCGGCATGACACTCGGCGCAGGCGCCACAGCCGGAAATGAACGGCACGGTAACACGGTCGCCGATGGTCCAATTGGTAACGTTTTTGCCGACAGCCTCGACAACACCGGCCAATTCATGACCCGGTACATGTGGCAGCTCGATGTCGCTGTCATGGCCCATCCAGCCGTGCCAGTCAGACCGGCAAACGCCCGTCGCTTCGACTTTGACCACAACACCATCATCGTCCGGCGCCGGATCCTCGAGATGGACAAGTTTGGGAGTTTCCCTGAATTTTTCGAACAGGATGGCTTTCAAAGAGCTACTCCTTCCGTGGCGCGCCAGATGATGTGCACCCTACCCTGTATCCATGGTTTATTCTGCTACGTCTGATCATCCAAAACACTGGATTTAGGTGCAGCAAGAATCGCCTTCCTGAATAGGCGGACAAGCCACGGTGCCATAAGAACAATAAACACAGCAGTCGCCCTTTTGCGGCCTCAGCAATGCGCCGCACCCCTTGCAGTCATAAAACCACTGACAAGCATCCGTGGGCATGGTTTCCGTCTCCGACTGCCCGCATATCGGACAGGTGATGATCGACTGTAAGATCACTGTGTTCGTTGTCGCCACAATGCGTACCCCGTTATCAGAATGAACAGGCCAAGAGCCGGCAAAAAGACATAATCCACGTACCCGATGATTGCAGCCATTCCCAAGGCCGACAGCATCCAAACCAAAACAGGCGTAAAGCAACACAAAGCTGACACCGCCGTTCCTGTTATGCCAATCTTGAACAGCTTGTTATTCAAACGCCTCTCCCTGGTTCACTCGATCAGATTGAACTATACAAGCTGTAGTTACTCCAGCTTCAAGGGCAAAGTCGCATGTATCCAATTGGCCGTGCTTCGGAACTCAGCGGTGTTTTGATCGAGACCATCCGCTATTACGAACGCGAAGGGGTTGTTCCCAAGCCTGATCGGACAGCCTCTGGCAGACGGGTTTATTCAGATTCTGATATTGGGCGCTTGCGTTTTATCAAAAGATGTCGGGATCTGGGGTTTTCAATGGTCGAAGCCCGATCACTTTTAGGCCTTACCGGTGAAAGTCATCTCAATTGCACAAATGCCAGAGATATTGCGGCTCGTCACCTTGCCGGCATTCGCACCAAGATTGCCGAGTTGAATCGTATGGACCTAGCTCTCAATCAGTTGATTGAACGATGTGATCAAAACGATCGAAGGTGCCCTCTCCTAGACGAGTTATTGTCCAACTGAAGGTGTTGAAATGAGCATTTGGATTTCGAAGCCGCACCCTGCGCCTTTGGGATCACCTCGCGATCAACGATGGCTCCCCACCTTATTCGCACCGATCCGCTCGGCTGGTTATGTTCCCAGCCTGTCCCAGATATCCATGTCGCTCCATTCCTGGAGAAATCGATAGGGATAGTCCGGCAGTTCGCCGGACGAAACGGACGTGAGTTGGTCGATTTCCGACTGTGCCAATACAAGATCGCCGGCCGCAAGATTATCGGCCAGCTGATCCGCGGTGCGCGCACCCAGGAGGACGGATGCAACACCGGACCGCGACAGGAGCCAGGCGAGCGCGACGTGGGCGCATGGCCGGTCATGGTGCTCTGCAATTGATTTGAGCACATCGAGGATCGCATAGGTGCGGTCGGTGTTGCGCAGATCATAGGCCTCGACGCCGCGGTCCGGATCTTCGCCCAGCCGGCTTGCGCCGCTCGGTCGGGCCGCGGCGCTGTATTTCCCGGTCAACCACCCGCCACCGAGTGGCGACCAGGGCGTCAGCGCGATGCCGTTCTCCAGGCAGCACGGCACAACCTCGACCTCGATGCCGCGCTCCAGCAGATTATATTGCGGCTGCAGCGCGACCGGTGACGGCAGCCGGTTTGCCTCGGCGGTGGAGACGATCTTCTGGATCTGCCAGCCGGAGACGTTCGACCAGGCGATGTTGTGAAGCTTCCCTGCCCCGACAAGATCGCCAAGCGTTCCAAGCGTTTCGGCAATATCCGTATGTCGGTCCCAGCCATGGATGAAATAGAGATCGATCGCCTCGACCTGGAGGCGCCGCAGACTCGCTTCCACGGACCGTACCAGGCTGCGGCGTGATGCCCCCTGGCTGCCGGCCGGCGGTCCGAACCGTCCCTTGGTGGCAAGGATCAGATCATCTATACCGCCTCGCCGTCGGCTCCAGCGGCCGATGATTTCCTCCGATAGGCCATTGCCATATACATCCGCCGTGTCGACAAATGTTCCGCCGCAATCGACGAACAGGTCAAGCTGTCGAAAGGCCTCGGTTTCATCCGTTTCCAAACCGAATGTCATCGTTCCAAGGGCAAGCTCGGAAACCAGCGGTCCGTTTCGTCCAAGGGGGCGCGACAGCAGTGGCGCATTACCGGATTCGTTCCGCGTCATGATCGTGTCCTTCTTCGGCAGGATCCGATTGTTCAGCCCTTTCGTGGCTGACAATCGGTGTTTGACCTGTAAGAAGTCTAGCGGCCGTCTGCACTGGACGAAATGCGATGGATTGAACGGTTCTTTTCAGCGATGAAATGAAAGCCGATTATCATGCACTGGACATGACGGCTCTTGAAATCCCTGAGCGGGCGCGGACCTGTTCAATGCTGTCAGTTGACCGAGACCGGTCGCGAACGCATGAGCGACACAGTTTCTCGTTCCGCACGCTTGCAACGCAGGGGTGGCAATCCACGATCGAGCAATGCCATATCTTCGAGCACCAGATCGCCCATTTTCTTGAACGCAGAATGCAGAGCGCCGGCTCGATGCGCCGATTTCAGGAAACCGGGCAAATGACGAACCGGGTGATCCTGCGGCATGGGCTCTTGCGGAAACACATCGCTGGCCGCCCGGATATGACCGCGCTTCACGGCGTCGATCAAAGCATCAAAATCCACCACATCGGCTCGGCTCAACAGGATGAACGAAGCGCCGGGGCGCATGTCTGCGAAGGTCTCCGCGTCGATAAAGCCCCTGTTTTTGGTTGTAACGGCTGCGGCCACGAACACGACGTCGTTTTGGCTGAAAACGGTTTCGAAATCCACCGGTTTGGCGCCCGCATCCCTGATCATCGATTCCGGCAGCCATGGGTCGTAGACGCTGAGTTGCACCTGGAATGGTATCAGCAGCTTGTGCAGCGCACGTCCGATTTCTCCGTAACCGACGATCCCCACCTCAGCACCATAAAGCAAGCCTGCGTTTTGGTTGCTTTCCAGTCCCCAGCTTTCGCGCCCCTCCCCGAATGCAGTGTCTGCCTCGACGACATCCCGCAGCATGCTGAGCGCGAAGCACAGCCCGATTTCGGCAACAGGTTGCGCAAAAACCGGCAGCGTCGTGACCACATAAACGCCGCGCTCGAAAAGCCGGTCGTAGGGCATATTGTCGATCAGATTGCCTTCGACATTGAAGACGCAGCGAAGTGCGCCCAACCGATCCAGCAGCGATGGCGAAATCGGCGGCTGCCCGATGATATAGCGCGTTTCAGCAAGGACATCGTCAGGCAAGGCGTCGAGATTCTCGCTGTCAGCCTCATGAATTTCGTATTGCCGGCGCAATTCGGCAAGAGCTGCTGGCGTGAAGATAAGATCGAGATCACGTGGCGCAGGTGCGCTGATCACAACTGGCCGTTCCGTTGTCATTTGAGAACCCATAAATGCCTCATCATGTCGATTGTATTCCATGGCAAGAACTGGACAGTCCGGTGGTCGGAAGCGCACATCTAATTGATGACAGCGGTCAGGAATTCCGACTGGAACGGTATGCGCCGGTTTTCGCCATCCTCACCCTGAATCACCAGATTGTTGCCGTCCGTTTGAATGTCACCGACAGCCTGCCCGGAGGGCCAGCTAATGGCGCCGATCACGTGCCTGATATCAACAACGCCGGTTTGCGACAGTGTGATGGCGCCCGGACCCGCCAGATCCGCTTCCGTTGACAATCCAAGCATATGGTCCGCCGCGCCCTCTTCCACCCCAAGGCAGCCAAAATGACGTCCCGACCAGGGCGCGTAGTCGCGCCCGCCATTCGAATGCCACAGCATTGTCATTGGCAGCTGTCGGGAATTGCGCAAAGACAGAAACAGGTCCTTTTCGTGCGGCCGGGTCACCGCCGTCCATCCAAGGATATGGCCAGGCGCTTCGATGCCGACAACAAAGTCTTCATGTCGCGGATGCCAGGGGTAGCGCCCCAGATCAACCGGTCCTTCGAGACCCGGGAATTCGTTCATATCGGCTGCCTGCGCCGGATAGCATAATCCGGACCGGCCCCTTGCCGGGTCACTCTCCTGCGGTTCTCCGGGTGTCTCCCAGGCGGACTTGGCAGAGGTTCGGATGAGTCCGCCGTGAGGCAGGGCCACATTGGCATGATTTGCGACCGGCACCCTCCCCTCGCCGCCGATGAACAGATGGCGTTGATAGACAAATGGGTGCCCATCTCGAACGGAAAGCTCCTTGACAAGCAGCGTGGCGTTGAAAACCGGCCTTCGCAGGCAGGCTCTGACGGTGTCCGTTGTCAGTGCAACGATGTCCCAGGGCTGGTTTGCCGGCCAGCCGTGCAGTGCAGAACCGCCCTCCGACCGGGCAAACGGCGCGCAAAAGAAATCACCACCCAGCGTCCGGATGAGGGGCGCTGCATCGGGCGGCATCTTTTCATCGGTCCCCACCCAGGGCGCCTGGTGCAAGGGCGAAACCTGGCAGCCCTCGTCCTCGACGGTGAAGCTTGCAAGTTTGCCCGATGGAGCATCAAATTCCAATCGGATGCCCTTTGCGGCGACCGAAGTCATGCCGCCGCGGTCTGTCCGGTTATGATGTTTTCGACGTCCATGATCGAAGACGTTTTCGGGCTGAGGTCATCGGCAACAATCTTTCCGTGCAGCATGACCACCATGCGGTCAACCACCTGAAACACGTGGTGAATATTGTGGGCGATGAAGATACACGAATGGCCGGTGTCGCGTGCTTCGCGAACAAACTGCAACACGCCTTGTGTCTCGGCAACGCCGAGATTGTTCGTCGGTTCATCCAGAATGATCAGTTCGCTGTCGAAATGCATGGCGCGCGCAATGGCCACCGCCTGGCGTTCCCCGCCCGACAGCGATCCGATCGGGGTCGTCGGGGGAATGTTCTTGGAGATGCCGACGCGCTTCAAGAGATCAGCCGCCACGGAGTTCATACGCACCTGGTCCATTCGATCGAAAAATTTCGGTCCGGTTCGAGGTTCACGCCCTAGGAAAAGGTTGCGCGCAATTGACAATTGCGGAACCAGGGCCGAGTCCTGATAGATGGTCTCGATACCGGCGTTGATCGCGTCATTCGTCGACCTTAGGATGAGCTCCTTGCCGTTGACGAATATCTTGCCGGATGTGTATGGCACAGCGCCCGACAGGACCTTGATGAGCGTGGATTTACCGGCGCCATTGTCACCGAGCAAACCGACTATTTCGCCCTTCTGGATCGTCAGGTTCACACCACGCAAGGCGTGAACGGGCCCATAGGATTTTTGGATGTCGCGCATCTCGATCAGAGGTGTCTGGGATTGCGGCATGTCAGCCTCCCTCATTGTTCTGTCGACCCAGACCGGCATGAAGGGCCATCATGGCAAGGATGATTGCGCCGATGAAGATGTTATAGGCCAGCCCCGGCACACCGATCAGCACAATGCCGTTTCGCATCAGCCGCAAGATCAGGACGCCAAGCACCGTGCCGATGATCGTACCGCGTCCGCCCGTCAGCACCGTGCCGCCGATGACCACCATCGCGATGACCTCCAACTCGTAGCTGGTGCCCGAATTCGGGTTTGCTGCCGACACACGGATCGAGGAAATGATCCCGGCGAGGCCCGCCATGGCCGATGAAAGCATGAACAGGGCGACCTTGACCCGTTTGGTGGGTACGCCCCTGTTTCTTGCAGCCCCGGGATTGCCGCCAGTGGCCTGAATCCAGTTGCCAAACCGGGTTCTGGTGAGAAGATAATGCAGGATCGCGGCCGCGAGAATGAACCAGATCAGGCTCATATAGACGCGCATTCCGCCAATGTAGAAATCACCGACCAGCACTTCGGCAAGCCATTGCTCTCCTGCATCCCAGGTGCGTTGCGGAAAGCCGCTTGTCAGCCAGAGCGCCGTGCCGCGCACGACAAGCAGCATCCCGAGCGTTACGAGAAAGGACGGGATTCCAAGGCGGGTGACGAACAGGCCGCTGACCAGACCGATGAACAGCGCAACGGCCATAGCAATCATGAAAGCGGGAAACAATGGCACACCAGATGCGTTGAACAATGTCCACATGACCACAGGCGTGAAACCAAAGACGGAACCAACGGACAGGTCGAATTCACCCGAGGTCATCAGCAGTGTCATGGCCAGCGCCATCAGTCCCAGCTCTACGGTAAAGGTCAGCGCATTGCTGATATTGTTGAGCGACAGAAAGGCCGGATTGATGGACGTGAAGACGACAAGCATCACGACGAGAAGAACGAGCGGTCCCAATTCAGGTGTTGCGACAAGGAAGCGGCTGAGGCCGGGCTTGGGTCCTGGCGCCGGCGCTGCGCTATTGATTTCGGTCATGGGAGTTCCTTGGCCAGATTGGAGGATCCCGCCCGCAGGCACGAAGCCCTGCGGGCGGAAACAGGCGCGACTTATTTGCCGCCCATGATTTCATGGTAGACGGGTGCCGTGTCCGCCTCGTACAGCGCGCCAGTAAGGATGTTGAAACCGACTGGAATGCCGCTCGTTTCCATCAGCGTGGCTGACAGGCACATATAGGACGTAGCCTGCGGATCCTGCCACATGGCGGCATTCACATATCCATCCATCACCCCCTGTGTCGTGTCGAGCGAATTGCCCCATCCGACGACAGGAATATCGCCGGGCGCAAGGCCGGCTTGATCCCACACGCGCTTGACGGAACCGGTCACCATATCGCCAAGACCGATCATCGCGGTGATCTTGTCTCTGTTTGCCGTGATGTAGTCCGTCATCCGTGTGATGACTTCGGCCTGGTCCAGCGTCGCATCGGTTACTTCCCAGGTGATGCCCAATGGTTCGAAGACTTCGGCGATGCCCTTTTCTTCTTCAACGCCATAAGAGGCGCCGGGGACTTCGACCGGCATCCAGACGAAATCGCCGGACTTCACATGGTTGTTGTCGACCAGATACTGTGCCCATGCACGGCCAACATTGCGAAGATCACCGCCGACATAGGCGTTCCAGTCGGGCGCATCGTCAGGCGTGTTGAAGTTGACGATAGGAATGCCCGCCTCGCGTGCTTCCTTTACCACATCGACCATCGAACCGGGATCCGGGCTTGTCGAACAGATACCGTCGGCTCCCGATGCGATCGCGGCGCGAATGGCTTCCTGGTGGCTGGGAACGTCGCCGGAATGAAAGGATGTGTTGACCTTGTGTCCGGTGTCGGCAGCCCACTGTTCGGCGCCTTGCAAAAAGTAAGTCCATACCGGATCGGCCGGACCGCCGTGGGACACCCAATACAGGGTCTTTGCCTCCTGGGCGAAGGAAACGCCCGTTGACATGGCCAGCGCAATAGCGGCCCCCATGAATGTACGTCTTAGCATTTGGTACTCCTCCTCTGGTTAAATTCCCGGAAACACCACGTTTCACGGGAGCAGTGTAAATTGTTTTGTCCGTTCACCACATTTCTCTCAGCCCCGGATATTTGGTCAGAAGACTGCGCGGAAGGGACAAGTGCGGTTCATCAGCCCCTCACCGCCATGGACCGATTGCTCACTTTCCTTCCAAACCGGACCTGAATGCATCAAGTTCATTCTGTTCCATTTGAACCAGATGCCTGTCTTGCGGATAGGCACCGGATCCGACATCAGAGATGAATTCGCTGAACGCTGCGACCCTTTCTGCCTGAAGCCTTTCGAACTCCTGACGGAAATCGCGATAGACCTTTGCATGGCGCGGAACATGGCCATCGGTGTAGCCCAGAATATCATTGGCAAACAGATACTGCGCATCACAGCCCGGACCGGCGCCCATCGACCACAGCAGGATATTGACCCGTTTGCTGATTTCACTGGCGACTACCTCGGGAACGACTTCGATCTCGACCGCGAAGGCGCCGGCGTTTTCGTAGGCTTTTATCTCTTCAAACAGCCGTAGCGCGGCGTCGGCTGTCTTGCCGACAGCCCGGAAGCCACCTGTCCAGGTCGCACGCGCCGGCACGAGGCCCACATGCCCGACAATCGGAATATGTTCGCGTGCCAGATACTCGACCGTCTGCAGGGAGCCTGAGCAGTAAATGGCATCGGCGCCCCGGTTGATGGCGTCGCCGGACCATCGCAGATAATCTTCAGGCGTGCCGGCATCCAGATGGGTCTGGCCGGCCATTGAGAAGATCGTTGGTGCCACCTCTCGATATCGGGGGTGGAATAAGACGTCGGCTGGAACCGAGGCAATGTCGATCCCGGCCTGTTCAGCCGCCTCGGCTTCGTCCAGATCGAAATACCGCAACATCGTCAATTGTCGCTTGCCCTTCAGGGCGCGCAGATCGGCGACGGTTGGCAGTTTGCGTTTGGTCATAGGCTCATCCCGATTTGCGGCAGGTCAGTCACATCGCCACTCGGCTGTGTTGCAGCGTCTCGTTTGGCCAGTTGCATGTACGATCTGACGTCGGCAGGCTTCACGCGTCAGTCCTTTCCGGCACATTCTTGTGAAGGTTCTCCAGATACGGCTTTGCCGTCGACGGCAAATCCTTCTTCAGAAAATAGCCGGGCTCACGACGCTGGCGCATGACGGCAATGGCCATCTCCCGATAGGCGTCAAAAATCGACGTGTTCGGCTCCGGCAGGTCATTCTTGATGAGCTCATGCAGTGCGGGCAAGGAATAGTAGGGTACCATCGGATACATGTGATGCTCGATGTGATAGTTCATATTCCAATAAATCCAGCGGCTTATCGGGTTCATGTAAACCGTGCGGGAATTCAGCCGGTGGTCGAGAACATCTTCGGCAAGTCCCCCGTGCTGAAGCAGTCCGCACATCACCATATGCCAGCACCCATAGGCACGTGGCCCCCCGATCAGCAGAAACGGGATGGTCGACTTCCAGCCCATGCCGGACAGAAACATGACGGCGGCAACCAGCACGGTTACCGCATAGATCGCAACATGAACACGCGCCCAGAAAACCGCTGCGGGTCGAGCCTGCTCAGGAATGTAATCCAACTCGTCGGGAGAGAGCGTGCCCATCGCGTTGCGCAGCAGAACCTTCAGCGATGCCCAAACCTCCAGGATGCCGACATAGGCCAGTGCTTTGATCGCGAGCCTGATCGGGTGCATAAACGCGATTTCCGGATCACGTCCGACAATGATGGTGTCCGTGTGGTGCCGAGCGTGGCTCCAGCGCCAGTTTACGGGATTTCGCATCACCTGAAAGGACGCGATGTGGTAGACGATATCATTGGCCCAACTCGTTCGAAACGCTGTTCCGTGACCGCATTCATGCCAGCGAGAGTCGCAGGCCGATCCGTAGATCACACCATATCCGAGCCAGAACGGTACGGCCCACCACGAGCCCCAGAAATAGATACCGCCGGCCGCAAAGCCCAAGTGCAGCAATATCCAGATGATTGTGTCGCGCAAAGCCGGTCCGTCCCGACGTTTCATGAGCTGTTTCATGACCTTGCGCGGAACATCGGAATGATACCACTGTGCAGCCACCAGCCCGGCCTCAGCGGCGTGGCGTGCAGATGGCCCGGTCAGCGAATAGTCCCGAGCCTGATAATTTGACCAGGTTGAACTAAACCCTTTTGCCACAGTCCCACCTCCCTGCGTTATTGTGCATCAAACATTCAATAGAGAGGCGGGATCGAACAATAATGCATTGTTGAAACCCAAAATGCGCCTGCCAAGATTGTAGAGTGAACCGGAATTGGCATCTTGACGTCAACTTGAAATCACATCAGATTACATCAGATGTTTCGTTTGAATAATAATCAAGCCTAACAATTCCGTTCAATATCAACAGGTTATGTATCAAGGCAAGGAATAGCAGCTTGAGGCGATCGACATGACCCTCCCTCACTGGAACACTGAATCGCTGGCGCAACCACACATATGAAAACAGGTCGGCGCAAGACACCATGAGCAAGACAACCATTCCGGACATTGCGCGCCTAGCCGGCGTGTCCACCGCGACAGTTGACCGGGCACTCAATGGTCGGGCCGGTGTTAGCTCAGCCAATCGCCAGCGCGTGTTCAGTGCGGCCAAGGATCTCGGCTACCTGCCGTCTGAGGGAATGGTGCTTCTGCCATCAAAACCGGCCAATCTGGAGTTCCTCATCCCATTTGGTCAAAACGGTTTTATGCGGGACCTTGGTGAGAGTATTTTGGAGTTTGCGTCCAAGCTGCCGCTTGTCGCCAGTTGCAACATCATTCCGTTGGATGGCATTGATCCGGAAATCCTGATCCCGGCACTTGAGGCGGTGTCCCTGAAAACCGAGGGCATTGGTCTGATCGCGATCGACCGACCGGAAACGCGTCTGGCCATCAAGCGATTGTGCGAGTCCGGTGTGCGCGTCGTCACGATCGCATCGGATGTGCTCGAGACACCGCGATCCGCCTATGTCGGCGTCGACAACCGCGCTGCGGGCCGAACCGCGGCACAAATCATGGGAATGATGGCCGGCACGGCATCGGGATCAATCGGTCTGTTTTTGGGCTCGCACGAGTTTCACGGACATCAGGAACGAGAGTCAGGTTTTCGCAGCCTGTTGGGCGAACAGTTTCCCGGCCTGAAAATGCTTCCCGCCATCGAAACGGTCGAAGACAGCAGGCGATCAAACCTCGCCATGACGGAGCTGCTGGAAACGACGGACGATCTGATCGGCATCTACTGCGTTGGAGCCGGGCGCCGGGGCGTCATCAAGGCGCTCCAAAATGCAAAACAGAAGCGGCGGCCATTCATTGTCATGCATGATCTGACTGAAAGTTCTCGCCACTGGCTCGCCGAGAACAAGATTGACGTTGTGATCGACCAAAATGCACGGCTCGTTGGTGAACAGGCAGTGATCCGCTTGCTGGGATCGATCGCTGTAAACACGCCCCTGCTGCCTTTCCAGGATATCGAACCGAAGATTGTTCTAAGCGAAAATATTCCGCGACGTCATGTCGAACCGAACTGATGCGTCAGGATCTCACCTCGGTCGTCTGAAGCAAGAGATTCGATCAGCGCCTCCTGCTGCTGCAGGGGCCCAACATTTCCCTGAGCCGATCTGGTGCCTGACGATCCACCGGCCTGTCCGGACGAGATCAGACCGGCGCTTGACCTGCACCGGGCTTGATGGCCATTTGAACTCAATGAAATGCAAAGAACCAGTTGGACCTTTTCATGATTGAAGCATCGGTTGATTGGGACGATTTGAATCTGTTTCTCGCCGTCGCGCGGGAAGGAGGGCTTTCGCCGGCCGCGAAAACAACACGCCGCAGCGCTGCGACACTGGGCCGGCGCATGCTCGCGCTCGAACGGTCCATGGGACGCGAATTGTTCATTCGCCATGATCGCGACTACGAAATGACCGCCGAAGCACGCCTGCTGCTGGACGAACTCACGGATATCGAGTCGCGCATCATCAGACTGACGGCGCGCCCGGACGCCGAGGAGAACCCTCTGGTCAAGGTTTCCGCCGGCACCTGGACCACGCTCGCCCTGCTGCGCGACATCGATGAAATCACCGGCACCCCCGCCGACATCAGGCTGCGCTTCATTTCTGCAGAGAACATTCTCGACATACCCCGCCGCGAGGTCGTGATCGGGTTTCGCAATCATCGCCCGGTCGACACCGGGCTGGCGGGACGAAAACTGGCACGTGTCGAATTCGCGCCCTACGCAAAAGGATCCGCACCCGAACGCTGGATCAAGGTGCTGGCCGACACGCCATCGGCACGCTGGCTGGACAAGACCGTCGGCAACGACGTGCTGTGTGAGGTCAGCGCTCCCCGCAACGGCCTTGACCTGGCACTGGCGGGCAAGGGCATTGCCGTTCTGCCCACATTTATCGGTGATCGGGAAAGCGGTTTGCAGCGCGTCGACGGCACAATTGCGGAATTGGCGCATGACCAATGGATTGTCACTCACCAGGATGATCGGCACCTGCCCGAGGTCCGGCGCACGATTGATCGGCTGTGCCGTGTGTTACAAACACAGTTTCGGTCCCGCGCATAACGCGTCAGCGCCTGACCCAAGGCGAAGCGCCCTGCTCATCCATTGAAAACAGGATAAAGACTGAAAGCACCTCCATGAAACAATCCCTGTCCCATATCGCCCTTGTTGTGCGTGACTATGACGAAGCAATCGCGTTCTATGTCGACAAACTCGGATTTGATTTGGTTGAGGACACCTACCAGCCCGAGCAGGACAAGCGATGGGTCGTGGTGCGTCCGCCCGGTGGCGCGCAGACGGCCATATTGCTGGCGCGGGCAGCCAATGCTCATCAGGAAGATTTTATCGGTAATCAATCCGGCGGCAGGGTCTTCCTGTTCCTGCAAACGGACGATTTCTGGCGCGACCATGCGCTTTACACCTCCCGCAATATCGAGTTTGCGCGGCCGCCGCTCGAGGCATCCTATGGAACCGTTGCCGTCTTTAAGGATCTCTACGGAAACCTCTGGGATCTGGTGCAATTTTCTTGAACCCTTCGATGGCATCAAGCATGGTGGCCGTGGGATGCAAGCCGTTGAACGCGGCACGTGCAACCGCCATGCGGCTCGTGTCAAAAGTCGGCAATCTCAACAGACGTTGAGGTGGGATGATCAAATCAATCGGGTGACGACGACCATGCGAATGGCGTGATCACGGGGAAAGCAGACGTGTCGAAACCTGAGCTGGCAGAAGCAGAAACAGCGGACGGATCACAATCGTCCCGTTCGCTCGGCCTTCCGGAATTTGTTACCATGCTGGCGCTGATGGTGTCGCTTCTGGCGATGTCCATTGACTCAATGCTGCCCGCGCTCGGCGAAATCGGCGACGACCTCAGACCGGGCAATCCGAACGATGTCCAATACGTCGTAACCATGATGCTGCTCGGCTTTGCCGTGGGCCAGATCGTCGCGGGCCCCCTGTCGGACAGTTACGGACGAAAACCGATCATTTATGGCGGTTACGTGCTTTTCATCATCGGTTGCGTTCTGTCGATCGTCGCACAGGAATTCAGCACCATGCTGGTTGGGCGGTTTTTGCAGGGCCTTGGGGCTGCGGCTCCGCGCATTGTCAGCGTCGCTCTGGTCCGTGACGGCTACCAGGGGCGGGCCATGGCGCGCATCATGTCCATCATCATGGCGATCTTCATTCTCGTCCCCTCCATCGCGCCGGCGATTGGACAGGGCGTCATGTTTGTCTCGAACTGGCGCGCTATATTTGGTCTGCTGCTGATCATCGCGGTTGTCGCGTTCGTCTGGTTTGCCATCCGCCAGCCCGAAACCCTGGCGCCCGCCCATCGGCGAAAATTTTCTTTCGGTGCGATCGCCGGCGGTATCCGCGAAGCCGCCGGATACCGGGCGCTGACGGGGTATACACTTGCCACAGGCATCATATTCGGCGCGTTTGTCGGCTATCTCAGCTCATCTCAGCAAATATTTCAGGACGCCTATCTTGTGGGCCAGTGGTTTGTGGTCTATTTCGGCTGCGCCTCGCTGTCCATCGGCGCAGCCAGTGCATTCAACGCAAGGGTCGTGGTGAAGCTGGGCATGAAGTACATGACCTGGCGCGCACTCTTTGGCCTGACCGCCGCTTCCGGAGCGTTTATCCCGATTGTTCTGCTCAGCCGCGGATTGCCACCACTCTGGATATTCATGACCTGGTTGATTGTTGTCTTCTTCTTCATCGGCATCATTTTCGGCAATTTTAATGCCTTGGCAATGGAGCCCGTCGGACATATGGCGGGCCTCGGTGCGGCAATCGTCGGTTCTGTCGGAACCCTCATTTCGCTCCCGATCGGATGGGCAATCGGGGGCGCGTATAACGACACCGTAACACCGTTGGTGAGTGGATTTGCCCTCTCGGGTGGATTGTGTCTGGCGATCATGGGGTGGACTGAAAGCGGCATCAAACCGCGCTGATCCCCTACCCGCGGCGCAAATACACCCTGCTCCGGCCGTTGCGGAAGCGGCAGTCCGCAAGAATCGGTTAAGGGAAACGCGATATCCTTAAGCTATCCATGATTCGCATTCGGCATGACGCCGAGATCCAAAATCCGGTTGTCCGTCTTCATGACCGTTGACCGACCGCCAATGTGAGCTGGCATGACCTTGATTGCATCCGTCAATTCCGCCGCCTTGCAGATCTTGCGGCAGGACAGGCAGATTCCCGAGTTAAATGACAAGCCGGTCCTCGCTGGCGAAGATTTGGTTGCCATCGCCAACGGCTTTGAAAAAACCAATGAGCAGACCAGGGAAAGACTGGCCTCGGACATATTCAGCGTGAGTCACATTGATTCAACCCAGATGAAGGTCCGGTTGATGGAGCGACTGGGGGATGCGTTTGGCCTCAATCAGGCCGATTATGATTCCGCGGCATCCTACGGCGCAGCCATAAGGTTCATCGTGTCACAAATGAGAGACCATCCGGAAGGACAACAGGCACTCGCCAGAATTGAGAAGAATCTGGGTCTGGATGAGCTTGGCATATCAATTGATACGCTTGTCAATGCAATCATTGATCCACAAGGCAATGATGGTGACAAATTGGATGCTGCCCTGAAGAAACAAACCGGCGAGGATGCCGGTGCCGCTGGAAAGCCGGACGCACAATCGGTCCTGGCCAGCATCAGACTTGATGAGATCGGCCTATATAGCCTTTGATTATGCGACGACGGTCCGTTTTCCTACGTAGTGGTCTGTCATGCCCCTTGAATAAAAATCGTGAATCTGTCGATTGGCTCCCATGCGCTTCGTCATGCCTGTGAAAGCAATGTCGCTTTCGACCATGAGAGGAAAAAGCATGACGACAATTCAGATTTTGACAATCGGTGTGAGCACCATTGCGCTGGCCGCCGCCGGATCCCTGCTCTTGCCGGGCAAGGTCCGTGTGGAGAGACAAGCCATCATCGATGCGACCAGCGAGCAGGTGCTGGCTCTGGCCTCGTCCAACACGGGCTATCAGCAATTCAACCCGTTTCGTACAGCTGATCCCGATCTCAAAATCACGCCCTTCGGTCCTGCATCGGGTATCGGGTCGGGATTTCATTTTGATGGCAAGGGCGGCAAGGGCACCCAGACAGTGGCCGCAATGACAGCGAAATCCGTGCGCTATCAGATCGACATGGGTCCCATGGGTCGGCCGGTGCAGACCATTACAACCCGTCCGTCGCAAGAGGGTCTCCTGGTCACCTGGAGCATGGACGCTGAGTTTGGGATCAATCCGGTTCAGCGGGTCTTTGGACTGTTCATGGATCGCATGATTGGCGATACTCTCCAACAGGGTCTCGCCAATCTGGATGCAGCAACCTGATCGCATAAAAATAGAGGAAATTCAATGCGCTATACATTTCTACTCTACTCCGATCCAGCGGACCTCGCCCATATGACCCCGGAAGACTGGGGCAAACTGAAGCAGGTTTATGGTGTCTATATCGGGGCGCTCAAAGAAGCCGGTGTATTCGTCGATACTGACTGGCTACAGCCGGTGGACACCGCTACGACCCTGACGATGAAGGGTGACAGCCGGCAGGTACAGGACGGCCCCTTTGCCGAAACGAAGGAGACGCTTGGCGGCTACTTTGTGATCGACGTTCCCGATCTCGATGCAGCCATGGCCTGGGCCGAAAAATGCCCCGCTGCCAAGACTGGGAAAATCGAGATTCGTGCGTCAGCCATGGGAGACGCGTGACACCGGCAGCCCGCGCTGCGGAATATGCGGCGCGGGCATCTTATGGCAAGCTTGTCGCCATATTGGCAAAGCGCTGCGGCGACATCACCGCAGCCGAAGACGCATTGGCCGACGCCTTCGCGAAGGCTCTTGAACACTGGCCGACAAGCGGCGTGCCCCGAAACCCGGACGCCTGGTTGCTGACGACGGCGCGAAACCGGCTGACCGACATACAACGTCGCAAAGCCCGGTTTCCGGAAACAGATGAGTTGCCGGAAATGTCGACTGACACCGCCTCCAGATCCACTGATATCCCGGACGACCGGTTGCCGCTTTTGTTTGTCTGTGCCCACCCGGCCATAGCAAGGCAGATGCACACGCCCCTGATGCTGCAGAGCGTTCTTGGGGTCGAAGCACAGGACATCGCACGCGCCTTTCTGGTGCCGCCCAAGGCCATGGCGCAACGTCTTGTTCGGGCCAAGCGCAAGATACGTGACACCCAGATCCCGTTTACAATCCCGGACGAACAGGAATTGCCGAAGCGGCTCGAAGCGGTTTATGAGGCGGTCTACGCCGCCTATTCTCTTGATTGGCTGGACCCGCGGGACGATCTTGGACAGGAAGCACTTTATCTTGCCGACCTCCTGACCCGTTTACGTCCCGATGACCCTGAAGCCCTTGGTCTGGTGTCGCTGATTGCCTTTGGCCATGCCCGCCGGGAGGCAAGAACATGCGACGGCGTCCTTGTACCGATCCATGAGCAGGATACGGCGCTTTGGGACAGGTCCCTCAACGCATTCGGGTTGCGGGCGCTTGACCGAGCCGCGAAATCCGGCAATGTCGGTCGCTTTCAGATCGAGGCAGCCATACAATCCGTTCATGTTCACCGCGCCGACACCGGGGTGACCGATTGGGAGGCCTTGAACCGTCTCTATTTTGCCCTCAATTCGATCAGCCCGTCCCTGGGCTCGGCCGTTGCGCATGCGATCGTGACCGCGAAGCTGCACGGCCCGCAGGAAGGGCTGAACAGTCTTGACCGCCTGGAGAAACACTATTCTGAAAATTTTCAACCGATCTTTGCGGCCCGGGCGGAGCTGCTTTCACAGGCCGGCAAATATGGGGCGGCGGTTAAAGCCTGCGAAAAGGCCATCTCCCTGACAACCGACGCACCGACACGCCGCTTTTTGCAAGGGCGGTTGAAACGGTTTTTTGATGGTGACTAATACCGGGTCATTGCGCTTTACGGGCAATCCAACGGCGTTTTTCAACGCGGCTCAATCCGGGTCCAGAAGCCGCGGCCCCGGCCCTTCCGATCCCAATTCATCATCGGGGTTGCGCAACGGACACCGGTCGACGCTCAGGCAGCCGCAGCCGATGCACAGCGAGAGCGTATCGCGCAGCCGGGTCAGACGATTGATGCGATCGTCCAGTTCACTTTTCCAGTTTGAGGCGATTTTCTCCCAGTCGCGGGTATTTGGGGAGCGGCCATTCGGCAAGGTGCCCAGCGCCTGCGCGATCTCCTTCAGCGGGATCCCTGCCCGCTGCGCCACTTTGATAATCGCCACCCGCCGGAGAACTTCCCGTCCGTAACGGCGGTGATTGCTGCGGTTGCGCTCAGAATGGATCAGCCCGCGCGCCTCGTAGAAGTGAATGGTGGACACCGGCAATCCACTGCGGGCAGCGACTTGCCCGACTGATAACTGTTTCATCACTTTCGGCATTGATTGTCCAAACTATCCGCTTGACCCCAACTAAGGTTGAGGTTCTACAGTGCAATGCCGTTCCTGCAAACCCGTTCCGTGTTTCGAGAGGATTTTCATTGACCGTGGATAAGACAGGCGTTCCGAAGGACCGCCGGGCCGTCGCCGTTCAGACATTGCAATCGATTCTGGTGTTGTTGCTCGGCTTTTGTGCGGGATTGCAACTCGGCAAGATCGCCCCGATTACCGTTTTTTTGCAGTCCCGGCATGATTACAGCTTGACGACCATCGGCTGGATAACCGCCCTTATCGGTTTGTTCGTTGCGCTGGCAGCCCTTCCATCGGCAAAATTCATCGACCGGATCGGACCGGTCACCGGATTGAAAATCGGCGCCATCATCCTGACATCAGGCGCTGCCTTACTGGCCGTGTCCGATGGACTGCTGCCGCACCTTGCAGCCAGAACGATTGAAGCCGTGGGCTATGTGCTTTTGGTGATAGCTGCACCGGCTTACCTTGCAACCCACGCACCCCAGCGTCACCGACCTGTCTTGCTGGCGCTTTGGGGCAGTTTCGTACCGGTCGGATACGCTCTGGCGAATGTGCAGGCCGCGCTTGTCGTCGGCCCCCTCGGACCCACTGCATTTCTGTACAGCGCAGCGCTGCTCCTTGGCGCATTCTCACTTGCCGCCGTTGTTTTCATTCCGCGGAAGACTGTGCCGGCTGCCCGGGGCCAAACCGGCGGACGTCTGTCGGATCTGTCCCGCGATCCGGCATTGCTGGCGATGGGCTTCGGCATCTATGTGCTGCTGTCCCTGTCGTTTTTCACCTTTCTTCCAACCTTTCTCGAACGTAGCGGCGACGTGCCGGACATCTCGCCGGCAGCCATCGCCCTGTTTGTACCCGCCGGCAATGCGGTCGCCGCATTGCTGCTGGCGCTGGTGCCGGCGCGCCATGCACCCGCACTGACTCTCATGGGCTTCGCTCTGTCGGCGCTATGCGCCCTCTTTCTGTTTCAGGCATCGCAGAGCGCCATTGTCCTGCTTGCCTATGCGGGATTTGCATTCCTCGGCGGTATCATCGCATCGATGTGTTTTGGCAGCGTGCCGCAGGTCGCATCGAAGCGGTTTTCGGCCGCAATGGTCGTCGGCGTGATCGCCCAGGCCGGCGGGATCGGAACAATCTTCGGACCGCCCCTCGCCGGGTTTGTCATCGATAGCTGGGGATGGAGCGGTCTTACCGCGTTTTTAACCGCATTGTCGCTCACTGGCGCCGTGCTGATGATCCCGATGATCCGCACCATCGGTGATCGCAACTCAGCTGTGGAAATCCCCTGATTGCAGGGAACGCCGACGATCGGGTGGATGGAGATCGGCTAGACTGAACCCATGGAGCCCTCAAAAGACATTTCCCGCCTGATCGAAATCATGGCCGCGCTGCGCGATCCTCAGACCGGCTGCCCGTGGGACATCAGGCAGGACTTTCAATCCATCAAGCCCTACACGATTGAAGAAGCCTATGAAGTCGCTGACGCCATAGAACGCGGCGACCTTGACGATCTGAACGATGAACTCGGCGATCTCCTTCTGCAGGTAGTTTTCCATGCACGCATGGCGGAGGAAAACGGTGATTTTTCGTTTGGCGACGTCGTTCTCGCAATCACCCGCAAAATGATCCGCCGCCACCCGCATGTCTTTGCCCAGACGCAGTCGGACACGCCGGAAGGCGTCAGGATCCAGTGGGAAGAGATCAAGGCGGCAGAGAAAGCTGACCGTGCGGCCCGACGCAGGTCCCGCGGCGCAAATGACAAAGCAGAATTGCTGGATGACGTGCCGCGGGCCCTTCCCGCTCTGACGGAGGCGCTGAAGCTTCAGAAGAAGGCTGCCCAGGTCGGGTTTGACTGGAGCGAAGCCGATCCGGTTCTGAGCAAAATCGAGGAGGAGATCGGTGAGCTGAGAGACGCACTCAAAAGCAACGATCAGTCGAAAATTCAGGACGAGTTTGGCGACGTCCTCTTTGCTCTCGTCAATCTGGGGCGCCATATCGGTTCGGATCCGGAAATGTCGCTGCGCAACACCAATGCGAAGTTCCGCAAGCGCTTTGCCTTCGTCGAGGCGGCGCTCGAACGCGCCGGCGAGGACCTGAGCGAGGCATCCCTGGACCGAATGGAGGCTCTGTGGAGCGAGGCCAAGGAATTCGATTGACGTCGCAGGGCCGCTCGCTGCTGTGTGGCCCGGCTAACGCAGCCGCGGGTTCAGCGCATCGCGCAGCCAGTCGCCAAGCAGGTTGACCGCTAACGCCAGCGCCAGCAGCGTTACGGCGGGAAACAGCAGGATCCACCATTCACCGGAAAACAGGAAACCCTGGCCGATCCGGATCAGCGTGCCGAGCGAAGGTTGTGTTGGCGGCGCTCCAACTCCGAGATAGGAAAGAGTTGCCTCGGCGATGATCGCCAGCGCCAGGCTGATGGTCGCGATCACCAGTACCGGCCCCAGGACATTAGGCAGGATATGGCGCACCATGATGGCGATCCTGCTGCGGCCGATCAGTTTGGCCGCCTGCACATATTCCTTGTTTTTCTCGACCATGGTCGCTCCGCGGACGACCCGGGCGAACTGCACCCAGTCCGACAGGCCGATGGCAAGGATCAACACCCAGATCGCAACCTGATCGCGCATGTCGACCGGTGTCACGCCCTTGGCGATGCCGAAGATCAGCATGGCGACCAGCAGCGATGGAAATGTCAGTTGCACATCGGCAATGCGCATGATCGTGGCGCCGACCCATCCCCCGACATAACCGGCGATGAGGCCGAGTGAAACGCCCAGGACAAGGGCGAAGAGAACGGCCATGCAGCCGACAAACAGCGATATGCGCAGGCCGAAGAGGATAGTCGAGAAGATGTCCCTGCCCTGCCCGTCCGTTCCAAGCCAGAATGTATCGCCGGTAAACGCGTTTGGCTCCATGGGGGCCGTGAACCCGTTCATCAGATTGAGCGTCGACAGGTCATAGGGATTGTGCGGTGCGATCAGCGGGCTGAAAACGGCGCCCAACACTAGAATGAGTACAACGGTCGACGAGATGACGGCGAGTTTGGAGCGACGGAACGACCAGAAGAAATCAGATGACCAGGCGCGCGACAGGCTTTCCATCAGCCGTTCCCCGCCACAGCTTCATCGCCGCCAAGACGCGGGTCGACGGCGAAATACAAAAGATCCACAATCAGATTGATGGCGACGAACACCACGGAAATCAGCATCAGATAGGCGGCCATGACGGGGATATCGACGAATTGGATGGCATTGACGAAAAGCAGACCGATCCCCGGCCATTGAAACACCGTCTCTGTTACGATGGCGAAGGCGATGATCGAGCCCAGTTGCAAACCAGTGATGGTGATGACCGGTACGAGGGTGTTTTTCAGGGCGTGGTGAAAGTAAATGGCCCGTTGTGACAGACCGCGGGCGCGGGCAAACCGGATATAATCCTGCCGCAGAACCTCTAGCATCTCGGAACGCACGAGCCGCATGATCAGTGTCATCTGGTAGAGACCGAGCGTGATGGCAGGCAAAATCAGAGCCTTGAGGCCCGAAACGGTCAGAAAACCCGTACTCCAGCCACCGATCATGACGACGTCGCCCCGCCCGAAACTCGGCAACAGGTCAAGCTCGACTGAAAAAAGATAGATCAGCAGAATGCCGATCAGGAAGGTCGGTAAAGACACCCCGATCAGGGATACGACCATGATGGTATTTGCGGCTATACCGTCCCGCCGGATCGCGGTAAAGACACCGAGAGCCACCCCGATGGTGATCGCCAGAATGGCAGATACCCCCGCCAGTTCCAGCGTCGCCGGCGCGCGTTCCAGGATGATCTCGAAGACCGGTCGCCCCTGCCGGTAGCTGATGCCGAAATTGCCTTGAACCGCCCCTTCCAGGAAACGGTAATATTGTACGAGGAAAGGCTGATCGAGACCGAGTTCGCCACGCAGACGCTCGATATCGGCCGCCGTCGCTTCCTGCCCCAGCATATTGTCGATCGGATCGCCGACAAAACGGAACATCGAAAATGCGACCAGTCCGACGACCAGAAGCACGATGAGGGACTGAAAGACACGGCGTAACCCGAAAGCAAGCATGCCGGGTTACGCCTGTTTGGTTGGAGGCGGCAGTGTCATGCCGCTCAGTTGACGTTGATCCAGCGAAGAATGACGAAATTGTCCGGCCGCTGGGTCAGCTCGATATTGTCCTGCGCACCCCAGACAAGCGGCTGCACATAGAGCGGAACATAGGCGGATTCGTCCTGCAGGATCTTGGCACTCTCGTCGAGCATCGCCTGGCGCTTGCCGTCATCGATTTCCGACTGGATCATCGGCAGCAATTCATCGACCCGGGCATTGGAATAGTCGCCGAAATTCCAGCTTCCCAGCTTCTTCTCGGCATTGGGCGTGGAGGCCAGGAACCGGAGCGGATGCTCGGCATCGAACGTGCCGGGCGACCAGCCGAGCAGATACATGTCGAAATTGTCGGCCCGCAGTTCCGGCCAGTAATTGCGCACCGGCATCGCATCGAGCTGCGCGTCAATGCCGACCTGCGACAGCATGGCAACGACGCCCTGACAGACGGCTTCGTCGTTCAGATAGCGGTCGTTGGGACATTTCAATCCGAAGGAAAACCCGTCTTCATACCCGGCTTCGGCCAGCAACTTCTTGGCCAACTCCGGATCATAGGACGGCCGGTCCGCAAGCGATGCCGAGTAACCGCGCATGGCCGGGCTGACAAGCTGCGAGGCCGGTTGCGCCGCACCGCGCATGATGGTCTGCAAAATGGCGTCCACATTGATGGCGTGTCCAACGGCCGCCCGCACTTTCGGGTCCTTAAAGGGGTTCGGCTTGCCGGCATCGTCACCATATTTCAGCGCATCGGCCTGATGCGGGAAACCCAGCATGATCACCCGTGCTTCAATACCGTCGATGATCTTGACGCCGTCGCGCTCTTTGAGCCGGGCCGCATCCTGGATCGGCACCGGATTGATCATCTCGACATCGCCGGACAGAAGAGCCGCAACCGCGGTTGCCGGATTCTGAATCGGCGTAAACTCGGCGCGGGTGATGTTGTGCTGCTTGTCGCCCCACCAGCCGTCAAAGGGCTCCAGCACGGTCTTGAGACCCGGCTGCCGCTCGGCCAGCTTGAAGGCGCCGGTGCCATTGGCGTTCAGCGTCGCGTGGTTCTCTTCCTCCTTGGAGGGCAGCGCCGCATCGTTGGACTCGGCCCAATCCTTGTCGAGGATCATGAAATTGGCGATGGAATCGGGAAAGATCGGATTGGGCGCCTTGGTCATGAAATCGATGGTGTGGTCATCGACCACGATCACTTCGGAAACGGGCGCAAACCATGATGACGTATCGGCCGCTTCGCTGGACGCACGCTGGTAGGAGAACAGCACATCCTCCGCCGTGAAATCGGAGCCGTCATGGAATTTCACGCCCTTGCGCAGATTAAAGCGCCAACCCTTGTCGTCGATCGGTTCCCAGCTCTCGGCAAGCGCCCCTTCAACCGCCATCGTTTTGTCACGGCGCACAAGGCCTTCATAGATATTGTTCAGGAATCCGAGCACGGGCGCCGAATTGACCGCGTGCGGATCCATTGTTTGCGGATCGGTCGTCGAAGCCCAGCGGAATGTTTCCGCCTGAGCGGTGCCGGCCGCAAGAACCGCCGTCAAGGCGGCCATAGTAATGAGTTTATGCATCATGATGTCTCCCAAGGTGAGGTTTTGCGCCGATCGTCCCACCGGCGCAGACTTTGGTCAAGAGCTTGTTTTGCCAGTCGTCTTGGCAATGGGACCGTTGACGCAAACGTGATGGCTTACTTCGGCCAGATGACCCTGAACCCGGTATGCGTCGTTGCGCTGTCGGGTGAAGAACCCGACCGGGCCGCGATCCTGTAACGATAGCAATAGCTGATATGGCACAGGAATGACCCGCCCTTGGAAACATAGTAGCCCTTCATGCCCGAAAGTCGGGTTCGGACCTTTTTCTTCAGAGACTTGATTGTATAGAGGTTCGAAGTCCATTCCCAGACATTGCCGACCATGTTGTATAGCCCGTAGCCGTTCGGTTCAAAGGACCGCGCCGGTGCCGTGGTGGCATAACCATCTGCTTGTGTATTGGTGCCGGGGAAATCTCCCTGCCAGATATTACAGGGTAGATAGTCCGTGTCATTCGGTTCCCGCATGCCCCAGGGAAAACGCACGTCGCCCAGTCCACCGCGCGCGGCATGTTCCCATTCCGCCTCTGTCGGCAATCGTCCGCCGGCCCAGGCAGCATAGGCCTGCGCATCGTTCCAGGAGACCTGCACGACCGGATGATCGGGATGCCAGGCTTCCGCTTGGGTGCCCGGCCCGTTAATGTCGCGCCAGTTGGCACCATCAACCCATCGCCACCAGTTGGCTTCTGGTAGACCACGCGTGGGGCCGACCGTCTTTGGAACCTGAGCATGGAAGACAAATGACCAGCCAATGCGTTCCGCTTCGGTCAGATAGCCCGTTGCGTCAACAAATTGCTCGAACTCGGCATTGGTAACTGTCGTGGCCGCCATTTCAAACGGCGAAATCCGGGACTTTCGAAGTGGGCCTTCCCCGTCATCGGCAATACATGGCTGACTGGTTCCGACCAGGCTCGATCCGCCGGGCACGAACACCGCGTTGACGGGGTGCGCCAGCCCTCGTTCCGGCAGCATCAAAGGGTCTGCCGGCACAGGCGGGTGACCGGCAGATGGCATACAGCAACCGGCAACAACCTTGTTCTGCTTCGCGGTTTTCATCGCATCCTCGCCACTCAATGTGATACCGCATCAATCAACCGTCGGTCACCTGAATCTGACGCGAACACTGGTGCTTTTGAAAGTACCGCCAATTGAAACAGAATTTCGACTGCCATTTGTTCCCTACCGTACAATTCCAAAACCACAACAGCTTAGGGTCAGGATCCAAAGTTGCGTTTGCATAACTCTCACTGCAAAAATTGGGGTCTCCATGAAGCTTGATGCGACAGAAGAGGCGATGCTCGCCGGTGATCTCGGCATACCCAGGCAATGGGCTATGGATCATATGCTGAAGGTGGGCAGAATGTTTGATGCGGAGGATTTCGTCCAAGTCAATCAGGCTCACATGATGGCTGATCCCGAGTCGATTGGTTTGGCCGGCTTGGAATTCGTTGAGGAGCTTGCCAACAATCCGGAATCCGACCGGCGTGTCGCAGTGCCGATGATAACCGATCCGCGCGGCGTCGACCTCAACCACTACCGTCCTCTGGGCCAAACCGAAGAAATGGCCGAGATCGAACGTCGGTTTACTGCTGCATGCGGCAAACTGGGCATTCTCATGACCAATACTTGCATCAATTACCAGACGATCATGCCACCTGTACTAGGTGAGCATGTGGCATTCGGCGATACCGGTGTTGTGATTTACTGCAACAGCGCGCTTGGCGCACGGTCCAATTTTGAAGGTGGCCCAAGTGCCCTGGCTGCTGGATTGACCGGACGCACCCCGCGCTATGGCCTGCACCTGGACCGATATCGAGCGGGTACACACCGGTTTGTTGTCCGCCAACAGCCCGAGGGACTGACGGGGTGGGGTGCACTCGGCGCCGTTATCGGTGCAAAGGCGGGATCCTATTGGGCAGTTCCGGTGATCGAAGGTATTGAACTGGTGCCGAACTCCGATGAAATGAAGCATTTTGGCGCTGCCATGGCGAGCTACGGTTCCACGCCGCTCTTCCATATTATCGGCATCACGCCCGAAGCCCCCACCCTCGCCGCCGTCGGCGCGACACGGCTGGAGGTGGAGGATATTACCGGCGACGACCTGGCCCGATTCCAGTCTCGCTACGGTGCCAAGGGCGATGCTGTCGATCTGGTTGTCTTTGCGGCGCCGCAGCTATCGTTGGCGGAAATGCAAATGGTAGCGGATCTCTGCGATGGGCGAAAACTGCATAACTCGACGGCAATGATCGTGTGCACTTCGCCCTCGGTCTACGCCGATTGCTTGCGGCTCGGTCTGGTCAGCCGTATCGAGTCGACAGGCGCCAAGGTGCTCGAGGGCACCTGCTTCTACAACCAGTATGCCCGCGAAATCGGCGAGGCCAATGGCTGGAAACGGCTGCTGTCGAACTCGGCCAAAATCGTGAATATTCTGGGTGGCTATGGCTATACACCTGCTCTGGCACCAATGGAGCAATGTGTTGCATCGGCCTGCGCGGGAAGGATCGTCTGATGATCGAATTGAGATGTCATCGCGGAATTGGTCCCGTTGTGGAAGGCGAAGCGCTGGTAGCCGATGACGGTTTTTCGGCCCGCTACGATCTCGACCGGATCAATGGCGTGTTCTCGCGTCCTCAGCACAAACTGGCCGGACAGTCCTATCGCGACAGGATTCTGGTGCTGAACACCTCGAAGGGTGGTGTTGCCTCGGCGTGGATGCTCAATGAGATGAAATCGCGAAACGTAACTCCGCTTGCGATCCTGTTCAACACGACGAACACCATCCTGGCCCAGGGAGCGGCGCTGGCGGATCTTACGCTCTGCGACAGGTTCGAGGACGGCGACGTAACCCAACTTGTTCGCACAGGCGACAGGTTGCGCGTGGATCCGGAAGCTGGTGTGGTCACGATTCTAAATCGCTAGTTCATGCTAACCCGTTTGAAAATCCGCCACCATGAGGCGCCCGGCATTTGCCTCAAATTGCGTCTTCGAGGATCATCGCGGCGGCCTTTTCACCGACCACAATTGACGCCGCATTGGTGTTCGCCGAACACATTGTCGGAAACACCGAGGCATCTGCTACCCGCAATCGATCGACCCCACGCACACGCAGCCGGGAGTCAACGACGGAATCCAGATCTCCGCCCATCCGGCATGATCCCACAGGATGATAGGAGGTTTGCGCCGTGGATCGGACATATTCAAGCAAGTCCGTATCCGAAGTAAACTCCGGCCCGGGCCTGACTTCCTGCAGTTCATAGGGCTTCAAAGCCGGAGAGTCGGCCACCCGACGTGCCATGCGGATCGATTCCAGGGTGGTCTTCCGGTCATCTTCATGGTCGAGGTAGTTGGCAAACATGGCGGGGCTGTCCATCGGGTCGCGCGACCGGATGTGAACGGAGCCCCGAGACTTCGGTGACAGAACGAATGTTCCGATGGACACACCCGGAAAATCATCCAGAACGAGTTGTTTCGGGTCGCGCGCGTCAGGGCTGCTCATCCAGTGCAATTGCAGCTTCACGTCCGGTTGCAGGGCATCCGGATGACTCTTGGCAAGCGCATGGATGATTTGTCCCGAACAAGTCATGAGCCCGTCGCCCTTCAACGCAAAGCGGGCCGCCATCATGGCCTTGCGGAAGGGATTTCGAATAATCTGGTTCATTGTAATGACGTTACTGCACCGATAGTTGATCCGCGTATGGAGGTGATCGTGCAGGTTTTCGCCGACATTCGGCAAATTGTGCACAACATCGATCCCAAGCGCCTTCAGCCGCGTCGCATCGCCGACCCCCGAAAGTTCCAGCAGTTGCGGTGACTGAATCGCGCCAGCTGACAAGATCACCTCCTTATTGGCGGTGGTCCGGGTTTTGGTGCCATTTAGTTCGTATTCCACACCCACTGCGCGCGACCCTGAAAACATGATCCGGTGCACCATCGCTTCAGGCTGAATATCGAGGTTCGAATCGGCGCGGGCGTCATTGAGATAGGCTTCCCGTGTCCCCTGCCTCCAGCCCCGGCGTGTGTTGAACTGCAGATAGCCGACGCCCTCATATTGGTCGCCATTGTAGTCTTCATTTCGGGGTATGCCGGTGCTAACGCAAGCCTCAAGGAAGTCGTCCATCAGCGGTTGGCGTGCTGAAAACTCGGTTACGGTCACCGGTCCGATCTGGCCCCGGGACTGGCTGGGCGGACCGGTGAATGTCTCTATCTTCTTGAATATCGGCTTCAGGTCTGACGCGCCCCAGCCTGGAAGGTCGTGAGTATCCCGCCAATTATCGAATTCCACCGGGTCACCGTGAACCCAGATCATTCCGTTGACCGTTGACGAACCGCCGAGATTTCGCCCCCGCGGCCAGAATATTTTTCGCCCTTTCATATTCTTTTCGGCCTCGGTGAAGAAACGCCACATGCTGCGCTCTGCCCGTATCAGGTAATAGAGTCCTGCCGGTATTTTCGTCCATATCCAACGGTCGTCCTTGCCCGCTTCCAGGAGCAGAACAGAATGTCGACCGCCCTGCGCCAGACGGGTTGCCAGAGCTGCTCCGGCCGATCCCGCACCGACAACGACGTAATCATAGTTTGACTTTAGCATCTTTTAGCTTTCTGCGGCTCTATCAGCAGTGAACTTTTGGCAGGTGGTGCGCGCAAACGGGCAATCTCCATACCGATTGCAGGAACTTTAAAAGATGTGGAACGAAAGAATGTTCGCACCCAGACAATCGTGGTGTCGATCTGCCCATCGCTCAATTCTCCGATCGCGATCGGCCAGGAAGACGTCTTCATGGGAGTGTATTGACGCGCAGTTCGGAACAAAATGGCTCCGGCGTCGCGAGACGCCGGAGCCGGTCGAAAGCTAATCCTGCAAGCCGCTTGTTATGGCTTGAGTTCTTCGTCTTCAGGGACGAAGTCGATTGGCGGCGAATCAAAGAAGGGAAACCGCTGTGCGGCTTTGCTATGGAAGCTGGCCTGACGCCCGCGGACATAGCGATGCGCATCGTCCTTGGCCGCAATCGGTGACCAATTGGAGTATTCAGGCGTCTTTTCCGTGATGTCACGCAGGAACAGTCTACGCTTCTGGCTGTCTTCACACGATCGCTGAACCGTTTCCGGGTCCCAGTCGAGCATTAACCGGGCGTGGAGCGCCGCTTCGATCTCTGCCACCTCCGGCTGGCCGGAAAGGTTGTTCAACTCGTCCGGATCGGCAATGACGTCAAAAAGCATGGGAGCCAGTCCGTGGGTCTTCCAGTACTTGTAGCGTCCGCGCCGGACCATACGCGACGGGGCCGGATAACCGCTTCCGGCGTATTCTGCAATGGCCTCGTCTTTCCAGTCCGGGTCTTCCCCGCTCAACAACGCCCGTAGACTGTCCCCATCCTGCCCGGTGGGTAGCGGCAATTGTGCGCCGGCGAAATCCAGAAGCGTCGGCATGAGATCGACAAGAGAAGCCACGGCACTGCTCCTGCCGGGGACGACGCCCGGGCCGCTGATCAGCAAGGGCACCCGCGCGGACCATTCAAAAAAGCAGTCCTTCATCCACATGCCGCGCTCGCCCAGCATTTCGCCGTGGTCCGAGGTAAAGACGATAATCGTGTTTTCATCGAGCCCCGTCGCCTTGAGTGTCGCAACGATGTCTCCGATCTTGTCATCGATATAGGACATCATCGCATAGTAGGCGTGCCGCGAGGCACGGACGCGCTGGTCGTTCAGATCGTATAGATGCTGGCCCTGCGCAATGTGTTTCGCCTGGTTGAAGGGATCGAGATCCTCATAGGGGATCGGCGGCACCCGTGGCATGTCGATTTCGTCGTCCGTATACCTGTCCCAGTATTCCTGCGGCGCAACGAATGGCGGGTGCGGCTGTGTGAAGGAAATCGTCAGAAGGAAAGGCCGGTCATCCGGATCACGGGCAAGATCATAGAGTTTTTGCAGACCGGAAAAGGCGACCTCATCATCGAAATCCTGCTGCAGGTTGCGGATCGACGGGCCGGCGTCGGTTACGTTCCGCATCCGAATACCGCCACCTTTGCGAATCTTTTCGCCCCAATTCGTGGTCCATGAGAAATCCGAGGGATAGATATCTGTCGTCAGCCTTTCCTCGTAACCGTGGTACTGGTCCGGACCGATAAAGTGCATCTTGCCGCACAGTGTCGTCGAATAACCCTGATTGCGCAGGTGATGGGCAAAGGTCGGAATATCGGCATAAAACTCGGCGCCATTGTCCCACTGGCCGATGGAAAATGGCAGCCGCCCGGCGTGCATCGAGGCCCGGGATGGCGAACACAAGGGGTAGTTGCAATAGGCGGCATCGAACACTTTCGACTTTTCCGCCAATGCATCCAGATGCGGTGTCTTGGCAACTTTGTTGCCATATAGCCGCATCGCCTGGGGCGCTAACTCATCGACTTGAATAAACAGGATATTCGGTTGTTTTCCCATGATTTTTCTCTCCTCCAGGAGTCAGCATGTGGTTCAGACATCCAGTGTCCGCGACAGTTCGAACATGTAGAATGCCCGCTCCAACGTGGTGTCCAGCGTGATGTGCAGCGGTTGTTCCTCAAAGGAATCAAACTGACCGACACGCAGCCAGCATCCGTCCTCGGACTGAATATTGTAGTGCCAGGCCCAGACATCCTGCGTTAGCTTGGCAAATTGCCGATCCTTCGTGGCGGCATACATGGCGCCAAGCCCCCATGCGACTTTGCCATTCGAAATGATTTCGTAGATATCATCGGCGCAGTTTTTGAAATACTCCAGAACCTTGTAGCCGGCATCGATCCACTTTTTGTCTTCGGTAGCGAGATAAAGATTGGCAAAGGAATTCATTGCAATGCCGAGATACCAGTAAATCTGTCCGGGCGTTCCAATGTCGATACTGTAGGTCAACGCCAGCCCTTCACGGGTATCAGCTGTGATCAGCGTGCCATCCGCCCGGCGACGCAAATAGAGTTTGCCGGTCGTAACCGGCTGTTCCTCAATCATTCCGATCAGGAAATCTCCGCCGCGCGCCGCGGCCTCCCAGCGCCCCGCTGCCATCAGCCCAAGAATGCCTGATCCGGTGGAACCCCAGCAATATTCGCGCTGTTGTTCCGGTAGCCCGGGTATGGCCGCCAGGCCTCCAAACTCCGGATGCAGATTGCGCTCAACGGTATCCACGAGGGCGCCAGACATGTCGTAGCGCCCCAGAACATGGGTGCCGCGCGCTGCCCAGGCATTGCGGTAATTGGAAAAGCCATTGCTGGTCGGATCGTCAGCCCGTCCGTTCAGGTCGCCGTCTTTCAGAAATACCCGGTCCACAAAATCCGCCATGATCCGTGCCTCACGCATCCGTCCTCCCGTGGTAAAGGCGACGAGCGACTTGTAGTACCCGTTGATGATGTTTCCGGCGCCGCGAAAACCTTGCTCTTCGTCGACCAGACCCGCCGCCCAGTCCAGTGACTTCTGCCCTCTCGCCAGCATCTTATCTGCTGTCAGCATGTTTTTCTCCTCAAATGCCTCGGGGTTTCCAAACCCGTTGGATCCGGTCTACGGCGACGGAGGCGAATGCACTGTAAGCTGTGCAACATTCACAGGCACAAATGCGCATCTCTAGGGTCGGTTGGGAATCAGGCTTGACGTGCCGTCGTGGAACATTCGTTGCATGCCCCGCCTCTCCTGAAACGAAATTGAGCACATCCGCTCAAGCCGACATCACGACCCCAAATCTCAACGGCCCTAGTCGGCAAAAACCTCTTCTGGCAGGTAGAATCGCTTGGCCATCGATCCGCGTTCGATCAGGCCGCGATGCGGACGCAGCGGGCGGATAGACAGAAAGGATCGGGCATATTTTGCCATCATTGCCTCGATGCGGTCATCGGCCTGACCGGTTCCAACCAGATTTCGGTTTTCGAACGGATCCGCCTCCAGATCAAAGAACTGCATCGGCTCGATCGTGTCCTCGTAGACAACCAGTTTTTCGGTTGCCGTCCGGAACATACCGACTCCATACGCCTCGCTCATCACGACGTCCCGGCTGACGGGGTCTCCGTCAAAAGCCGGCAATAGCGATTGTGCCTGCGAACTGGACATTGGTGCCCCGGCAATATCCCGGAAAGTGGCGGAGATATCCATCAGTTGCACAAGGTCGTTCGCATGGCGTCCGGATGTACCGGCTGGCGGGCGGATGATCATCGGCACACGCACAGACGGCTCATAGAACACCATTTTTTTGACCATCCGATGCTCGCCCATCATCTCGCCATGATCCGAGACATAGACCAGCCAAGTATTGTCGAGCATGCCGCGTTCTTCCAGCGCGCCGATGATCTGACCGATACTGTCGTCGATCATCATCATGTTGGCATAATAGGCGCGGCGCGCAGTCGCGATCGCTTCCGGTGTCATTGTCGCGGTGTCGGAATACTCCGTCAGAACGGACAGGAATGTGTGCAGCGGGCCGGATGCGGGAATCTCCGGTGGCTCGAGGGAATCTGGCATCGGAATCTCGGGGTTCCCGAACCTTTCCAGGGCCTCTTCCGGCGCATCCCACGGATCGTGCGGACCGGCGAATCCCACCTGCAGAAAAAACGGCTCATCCCTGTCATAATTGCGGATCCAGTCTGCTGTATAATTGCCCATCCAGACATCCAGATGTGCATGTAGCGGCAGCGGCAGCGGATCGGCATTCCAGGCCGTTGCCGGTTCGAGGTCCGGATTTTCTTCAAGCGTGTGCTTGTTCCGGCTCGAAAGATAGGTTCTGTAAGTCTCCAACAGATCATGTTTCTTGAGATAGTCCGTGTAGATCGAATCCACCCTCAGGGTCGCTTCCTTGCCCGCAGTCTCATGGGTCTCGACAAAACCGTAGCCCTCCAGAATGTGACGGCGCTTGTCCATATGGTCACCGTTCCATGGCAAATGGGTGTAAAGATGCGTCTTGCCGATCTGCGCAGTGTGATAGCCCGTATCACGGATGGCCTGAACAAAGGTCGGGACACCACTGTTCACGACCGAGAGATTCTGGAAGACGCCATGATCGCGCACATAGCGTTCACACAGCATCGAGGCGCGCGACGGCATGCAAAGCGGTGCCTGACAGTAGCAGTTTTCGAATTGAATCCCTTCAGAAGCCAAGCGGTCGGTGTTTGGCGTCCTGGCGATGGGGTCACCATATGATCCCATCATATCAGCGCGCTGCTGATCCGGCATGATAAAAACGATGTTGGGCTTGCTGGACATTCTCACTCCTCGGTTTCAGGTGTATTCGGCTAAAAATAGCCGTGCATGATCATCCATCGCCTCAGCAAGGTTGTGGGAAAAACGATGTGCATCAGCTGGCTCAAGATCACATAAGTAAATACCCAGATGGCCACGCCCATTATCGAGGCAAGCACCCACTGGCGGAGCGTCAGTCCGATAAAAAGGAAAAGGAAAATCGGCAGTGTAATGTGAAAACCAACCAGCCAGATGCTCAGACCGACGGCTAAAGCCATCATGACATAGGCAATGCGGCGGCGAGAATAGGCCTTGCGATCTTCCTCGGGGTGCCAGTCCTCATCATTCACCACGACGCCAAAAAGAAGGCCGTAGATCGTGTGCGCGCCGGACAGCAACATGATGGTCAACGATGCGAAGTTAGGCATGATCCCGGCCCGCCCGTAACCACGCCCGATATAAAGCGTAATGGCGGCGCAAATGAACAGAACGACACCCACCCACCAGGTGGCTGACCGTAGTGCCTTGGCTCTAACAATTGCCATGATCTTTCTTCAATCCTCAAAGCTTTCGACGGGTTGCGCAGCGGTGCGGTGTTTGCGAATTCGGCTCAAAACAATGCTGGCGATGATCGCAACGATCATGATTTCCAACACAACGACGATTGGGCGCTCAATCAGAAATCCCGCGTCATAACGCCGGGTGGTAATCCATAGATTGTTCTCGAGCAGACCGCCGAGTACGAAGCCGATAATCAGTGGAACGCGCGGCCAGTCACTGTGTTTGAAGGTGTAGCCAACAACCCCGAAAATCCCGAACAAAATGATATCGCCAAACGAATTGGTCGCGAGCATTGCACCAACGATCATGAAACAGAATATCGTAGGCGCGATGATCTCCGCCCGAACAAAACAGATTTTGACCAGGTGACGACCCAGCCACAGGCAAAGAAACGCGACGATCAGGTTCGATACGACAACTGTCCAGGTCATCTGAAACGTCGTGTCCAGGTTTTCAAACAACATGTCCGGGCCCGGGCGAATTCCGATTATCAGAAGCGCCCCCATCATTACCGCCATGGAGGCGTTGCCGGGAATGCCCAGTGCAAGTGTGGGAACAAGCGCACCGGGTTTTTGTGCGGCGGTGCCGGATTCGGGCGCGATAACGCCCCGCACATCTCCGCGACCGAACATGGATTTGTCCTTGGCGGACTGGACGGCATGGCCATAGCTCAGCCATTCGGCCACGGTTCCGCCCAGGCCTGGGATCATTCCCGCGACACAGCCGATGACGCCTGCTCGTATCACCAGCCACCGGTTAACGAGTGTGTCCCGGAACCCGGCCATCGCACCGGAACCCTTGCCGATATTTGCACTTTGGCCGGAGATCGAGCTGCGTTTCAACAGCATGTCCATGGCTTCAGGCAGGGCAAACAACCCCAGCGCAATCGGCACAATGGGAATGCCCGCCTCGAGATACGGAATATCCGAGGCAAATCGGCTCTGGCGCGCATATTCGGCAAAGCCAACCGTCGACAGGAGCAGTCCCACGGCCGCCACGGTCAGCCCCCGCGCCACCGACGTCCCGACCAGTGACGAAGCGAGCATAAGTCCAAACAGCGAGGTCATGAAAAATTCTGGTGAAGCGAAATTGTCGATGACGCTGCGCAGAACCGGCAGAAACAGGACAATCACAACGGTTGAGACCAATGTCCCCCAAACACTGGCGAAATAGGAGGCGCTCAGCGCCCGACCGGCTTCGCCACGCTTGGCCATTGGATATCCATCCAGATACGTCGCTTGCGCCGCCGATGTTCCGGGCACGCCGATCAGTACGGCGGGAATCGCATCGGTCTGGGTTGTCACCGAATACATCCCGAGCAGAAACGCAATTGCTGATTCCGGAGGCAGTCCGATGGCGATGGGCAACAACAGGCTCATACCCGTCAGCCCACTAAGGCCAGGGATCAACCCAAACATCATGCCCAACGAAATACCGAGCATCATAAAGATGAAGGTCTTCCAGAAAAAGACAATCAAAAGCCCGTCTAAGCTACTGTTCAGCACTTCAAGCATTTGATTCGCACCTTCATTTCAAAGACCTTTCGGGCAGTCAGCTGATGATTTCCCTGCAGCCATTCCGGCTGTCTTGTTGATCTGCGCATGGATCCTTTGACTGAAAACAATTCTCACCCAAAGTCAGCATGACAATCCATTGCCAGAGAACCTTGTGACCAATCTAAGCACCTTGCATTGGCAGCTACGATCTGGATTCAAACCGATGTACCAATGCAAAGGTATTTTTCCTCGAGATATTCCTGAATTCCGCTTTGGCCGCCTTCACGCCCCAAACCACTTTCCTTGACGCCGCCGAACGGTGCGACCGGCGAGGATATCACCCCGTCATTGATGCCCATCAACCCGGCTTGCAGCGCCGCAGAGACCCGCCAGATCCGTGCAGGATCCTGAGTATAGAAATACGCCGCCAGCCCGGCATCGGTATCATTGGCGTATGCGACGCCTTCTTCTTCGCTGTCAAAGCGTATCACGGGCACAACCGGTGCAAAAATCTCTTCCCGAAAGATCTGCATCTGTGCATTGACGCCGGTCAAAACCGTCGGCTGAAAGAAGGTCCCGCCGGCCTCGTGGGCCCCGCCCCCGGACGCCACTTTCGCCCCATCCCGCACAGCGCTCTGTACGAGTTCAAGGGCTTTGTTGAAGGCGCGCTGCGTTATGAGCGGGCCTATCTCACTGCCTTTCACCAAACCGGGACCAACCTTTAAAGCATCGACGCGGTCACGCAGGCTTTCGACAAATCGATCATGCACCGCGTCTTGAACAAGCACACGGTTGGGGCTGATGCAAACCTGCCCGGCGTTGCGGAACTTTGAAGCCATGAAACCGTCAATGGCAGCATCGATATCGGCATCGTCGAAAACCAGAAATGGTGCATTGCCACCAAGTTCCATGGACGCCTTCGTAACATTTTGCGCACACAGTCCGAGCAGGATTTTTCCAACCGCGGTTGAGCCGGTAAACGAAACCTTGCGCACGCGCTTATCCAGCAGCAGCGCCTTGACCGTCTCGATGGCATTGGCGCGTGAGCAGGTGACGACGTTCAACACACCGGCTGGCAGGCCAGCTCTTTCAGCCAACTCCACCAGAGCGAGAGACGTAAGGGGAGCTTCTTCGGACGGCTTGAGGATCGTTGCACAACCCGCCGCCAATGCCGGTGCAATCTTGCGCGCCACCATGGACAGCGGAAAGTTCCAGGGGGTCACCGCTACCGACACACCGATCGGTTCCCGTGTTACGATCAATTGCTTGCCGGGTGCAAATGGCGGAATGACCTGGCCATACGCCCGCCGGCCTTCCTCGGCAAACCAGTCGATGAAATCGGCGGTGACGTCAGCTTCAACCAGAGCCTCGTTTAGCGGCTTGCCTTGCTCGGTTGTAAGCAACTCAGCCAGATCCTCGCGCTGGCCACGGATCAGGGCAGCCCAATCCCGCAGGAGGCCGGAGCGTTCACCGGCCAGCCGCGCAGCCCAGCCCGGCTGCGCCGCGTGAGCGGCAGAAACAATTCGACCGGCGTCCTTGGGGGTTGCGTCGGGCACTGTTCCCACCAACGCTCCGTCCGCGGGGTTTCGGATCTGAAGAACACCGCCTTGTTCTGCAGTGCACCAGGCATCGCCAATGAGCATGCGCCCATCGATCACCGAATCGCCTGTGCTCACCAAAACCGACATTTGCTCTTCCCGTCCACATGCAATCTCTTGAGCCTACGCGCGGAGCACAGCGAACAATGTCAAAAGGATGACAATTGGTGCTCTGCTCGCGGCCTATCTAAGAGGAAATTCCATTGGCCCGGGAGGTTGGCCCGATGCAAAAAGAACGGACTGACAAAAGTGATCCATTGGGTGGTGGCGGAGAAAACAGCAGCGGTGTGTTTCGCGCAACAATCGATCCGGTACTCCTGGGACACGCCACCATCACACCGGATGGCGATGTTGTTGCCGGCAGCTGGAACACTTTCACGCTCACATATACGGCCGGAGCCTATGGGATCGATGACAGCGGCAGTTTGCGGATCTGCTTTCGCTTCGCTTCGGACCAGACACCTCCGCAGTTCGACGAGCCCGATGGCGTAAACTACACCACGATCACCGCGTCCAATGGCGCCGTGCTGCACTATCGCTTCGACCCCAAAGGCAACGTTCGGCCGTGGGACAAAACACTCTACATAAAGGTGGTGGAGGGCTTTCTGCTTCCAGGTGACACGATCACCGTGCGCTTTGGCGTGACCGAGCACGGAGGACCCGGCATGCGCATGCAGACGTTTTGCGAGGACAGCTATGAATTCCGGGTTCTGGTCGACCCGATTGCAACCTTCAACTACCAGCCCCTGCCTGAACATCCGACAGTGCGAATCGTGCCTGGTCTGGCTGAGCGCCTGGTCGCAACGCTACCGACGCGACGCAATGCGGGCCAGCCGTTTTCGCTTCACGTGAAGGGCGAAGACCGCTGGGGGAACCCAACAGACAAATGCGATATGACGTTGTTTCCGGTCGCGTCGATGCATATCGCCGGGCTGCCGGGACGAATATGTCAGCGCCCTGGCAAAAAGGCAATTCTGATCGAAGGTTTGCGCATCCACACACCAGGTGTTCTTGAATTCACCCTGACAGACGAGGACGGCGCGGTCGTCGTGCGCGCCAACCCGCTGGAAATCGTTGAAACTGCACCGCTGCTGCCGTTCTGGGCAGATCTGCACGGACAATCGGAAGAAACGATCGGCACCGGCAGCGCACATGATTATTTTGCTTTCGCCCGCGATCTGGCGCCGGTCGATGCAACATCGCATCAGGGCAATGATTTCCAGATTACCAATGAATTCTGGGCACATCTCGACCATCTGACCGATGTTTTTGAGGAGCCGGGCCGATTCCTCGCAATTCCAGGATATGAGTGGTCTGGCAATACGGGACTCGGCGGTGATCGCAATGTGTTCTTTCCCGAAACCGGGCGGAAAATCAGACGGTCATCGCATGCGCTCATCGGCGACAAGTCGGATATCGAAACAGATGAGTTGACCGCGGCCAATTTGTTCGAGGCCTTTGCTGAAGATGAAGAATGGGATGTGATCTGTTATGCCCATTGTGGCGGTCGGTATGCCGACATTGCCGTTGCCCATGACGGCCGGTTCGAAAAATCCGTCGAGATACACTCGTCCTGGGGCAGTTTCGAATGGCTGCTTCAAGATGCGTTCAAATTGGGCTACCGCGTCGGGATCGTGGCCAATTCCGACGGACACAAGGGCCGGCCAGGCGCAAGCTATCCCGGTGCGTCGATGTTTGGTGCAGTTGGCGGTCTGACGTGCCTGTTGATGCCCGATCTGACACGTGAAGCGCTGTTTGATTGCCTGCGCAAGCGGCGTCACTATGCGACCACCGGTGGTGTGAACGGCAGGCCCGTAATGGACGTAGCGGCGTCTTTTTCAGCTCCCGCATTGATATACACAGATGATCCGGCGCTTGGGCCCTCCACTCCAACCACACAGACGTCGGCGCTGATGGGCGACATTGTTCATCTGCGGCAGGGTCGGGCGACCCTGTCTTTTACTTTACGCACCGCAGTACCGATCGAACGGATCGACATTTTCAACGGCGAAGTTCTTGTCGAGTCAATTCGGCCCCACGCAAAAACCGCTGCGGGTCGCCGAATCCGCATGATCTGGCAAGGCGCAGAATATAGAGGCCGTTTTCGCCAGGTTATCTGGGACGGAGGTGCCACTGTTGCCGGGAACGAGATCGTTTCGGCAAGCGGGATCAATTTCTTCAACCCGGACAAACCTCCAGTGCGTGAGCCTGCAAACTCCATTACCTGGTCGGCCTTGACGACAGGAAACCTTGGCGGTGTGGACCTGTGGCTGAAGGATCCAGACGCCGGACAGATATCCATCGAGACCCCGCTTGTTGCCGAAACACTGGACATCGCGGATATCGGCAGCGAAGAGATCGTTTTCGACCGGGCGGCTGCCCTGCCCCGGGATTTGCGGATTTTTCGCCTGCCGGACCAACTGGACACCTGTGATATCTCATTGGAGCGAGAAATAAGATTGAATGAAGAGGGCGACAACCCGATTTTCATCCGTGTCACGCTCGAGGACGGCACGCGATCATGGAGCAGCCCGATCTATATTTTTCGATAGTCCGGCATGCACTTGCAAACTCTCGCCCCCAAGCTCAATATGGACGGCATTTCAAGCCAAACATAATCTTTGAAGAAATGTATCTTTAGCAGGTACTCGAGATGAACCATTTTACATCAGTTTCGGCGCGATCAGAATTCTATTGCAAATGCCTGTGCACGAGCAAGATGTTCCGGCAGTTGTCGAAACCATCACTCGAGTATCTTTCCGGTGTAACGAAAATTCGTGTTTTGAAGCCGGGCGAACGCCTCGTCGCGCGCGGGGATGAGATGGTTTCATTGGGGGTGATTCTCAAGGGCGGTGTCCGTAGCACGCTAACGAGCCAGGATGGCGGCGAGCTTTCCATATCTGTCTTGCAGCATGGCGCTTTTTGGGGCGTGCTGGGCGTTGCGGAACCAACGCCCAGTCCCTGGGACTGTTTTGCCTTCGGTGAAACAGAGATGGCGATGATCCTGACCAAGGACTTTCGCGCTGCAATGGCACGTTTTCCTGACCTGGGCATAGTCGTGGCAAAAATGTTGAACTATCGGCTAAAAAAAGCATATGCCTTTGCGTCAAATGTAGCGCTCGAAAGCGTCGAGAACCGCATCCGCTGGAGTCTGTTGATGCTTGCCGGCGACCACAACTATTCAGACAGCACTGAACCCCTTGAAATTTCGATCACACAGGAATCTCTCAGTCGTTTTGTGCAATGCACACGCCCCACGGTCAACAAGGCTTTGAAAAATCTGGAGCAACTCGGTTTGGTCAAGATTGGCTATGGGGTCATACGCATTACCAACCTCAAGGGGCTTCAAGCCGGTTTCGATGAGGAATCACTCCTCGTTTTCTGAGGTAACGGCGCCGCGCCGATGTCCCTTCCCGCCGCAGCGCCTGCTATTCGCCTGAGCAACCGCCAGCATCAATCGGACCGGTTGCCGTTTCGCCGCTGCCTTGGTCGAAAAAGTGATGGGTGAAAAGCCGAATTTGGCTCGCAAGCACCGGTCGATAGACTTGCGAACTGAACATCAACACCAAAATCGTTCGGCTTTCCAGAGCGATTCAGGTTTCATCCCGCCTTACCATCGAGCCATTCCTCGATCTGCGCTGCAATCTCCTCCCAGCCCGGTTCCAGAAACAGGAAATGCGCGTGGCCGTCGGCCAGCAGGAAGGTTCCCTGCTCGCCATAGATCCCAGCCAGGGCACGGCAGGTATTGGGGTTCACGGCCCGGTCCTCGGCGCCTGAGACCACCAGAACCGGACAGTCCACCTTGTCCGTCTCGACCTTCATCGCGGCGTGATCGTCGAACATCCAGAAGAACATCTCGAACATCACCCGCCCGCTTTCGGCCCCAAACCGGTCGAAGACCGTGTGCTGCTCGGCCTCGCTCAGCTTGTTCAGCGCGAAGGAGGCCATCATGTCGAACTCGATCCTCATGGGTTCTTTCCAGAACGCCCCAGCCTCCATCAACCCCCGCGGGATGGCGCGCTCGTCGTCAGTTTCCGGCAAGGTGCCCCAGGGGGCGTTGGGGTTGATCAGCACGATGGCGCTGGCCAGCCCCCGCGCCGCTACCTGCTGCGCCACCACCCCGCCGATCGCATGGCCCAGCAACACCGGTTTGCTGTCGAGCGTTTCGACAAAAGCGGCGATGTCGTCGGTGTAATCCATGACCGAGGTATCAGCGAGCGCCGGGTCGGGCTCGGCTTTCGGATCGCCACCGTGATAGCGGAAGGCGGGGGTATGCACGGTCCAGCCCCGATCGCGAAAAAACCCGGCATACCCCTCCATGCACCATGGCCCGGCAAAGGCCCCGTGGATCAGTACAATCTCCTTAGGCATCAGCCTGCTCCTGCATCGTTTCACCAAGTGTAGCCCGGCCGGAGAAGGGTGCAAACACAATCGCCCGTCTCACCTTGTTCGACATCTTTGTGAAGCATGTTGCCTGCGTGCCCCGCCCGTAAACTCCACCCCATGACTTTCATAGCCAACAATCAACTGCCCCTGCTGCTGCTCTTGTTTCTTGCGGGATGCATCGGCATCGGTTTCTATTTGGCAAACCAGCCGGGCACCCAGGCTCATCATCGATTGGCAGACTATTAACGTCAGGCCATCCGTCATAGACAAAATGGGCGAAACCTTCACGGGAACGATGCCGGCCACGCGTCAAGCATTTCAGACCCGACCCGGATCTTAAAGGCAGGAACTCGGATTGACAGCAGCGCCGACAAACCTGCCGTTCGCCCTGCCTCGGAAAGCCGGCCGAATGAGCATCCGAACGATTGCAGCTAGATCAAACGGTTACACAAAATCACAGGTTGGCACCGTTGTCTTGTTCTGACAAAACAAGAAACGGTCTATGTGACAAAGTTCGACTGAAGACGTGCAAAAAGCTGCTGTACAACGCCTTGCTTCACGTCCGCGAGGTTGTGTTGCTCATGGGGGTCGGCGTGCCTGTCAAACAACATCGGATGGCTCATCTCGCCGCTCCATCGCCCGGCACGTATCTCCGGACGGGACAATCCGTCACGGTATCCCACGACAAGCTTGTAATCGCGGCTCTGAATGCCTCGCCAGGGCCCCATTCCGGACACTCGGACGGCAGTTTCATCATTCACTGTTTCTCCATGAAGATATGGCCGCAGTGATTCACTTTGTGCATGCCGCAATGGGCGCGCCTGTGCCAGTTCCAGGATCGTTGAGGTCAAATCGATGAGAGAAACGGGGGCGGTCACTTCGGAAGGCCGAATCTCGGGACCTGAGATGACCAGGGGAACACCGATCGAGGGCGCATAGGGTACAAGCTTGGCCCATTTGCCCTTTTCGCCGAGCATTTCGCCATGATCGCTGCAATAGATTATCACCGTGTTCTCGATCTGGCATTTGTCTTCGAGCAGCGTGAGAAAATGCCCGATCTGGCGGTCAATATTCTCGATCATTGCAACATAATTACCGGCGATTTCCTGGTATTCGTCCTCAGCTATGTCCAAGGTGCCAGGTGGCAGTGGAAATTTCCTTTGCCTGGTTGTGTCCTTCATGGTTTCGGTCACGTCCATAGGCTCGTGCGGCCCCATGAAATTGACCTGCATGAACCACGGCCGCCCCTCTTCGATCATTTGCTGCATGGTGGCCATTGCATTCGCGGCAACGTAATTGTCCCCGTAGGCAAAGTCTGGAAGAGGTGTCGGTGTCGTGTTCAAATAGTTGGGAAACGGCCGCCGCGAGAAATCGGAAAGATACGTCTCATCGAGGCCATGCGAGCGGAGAAACAGGAGGTATGGCTCAACAATGCCTTCCTGTGCCGCCCAAATACCATCATGTTTCCCGGCCGAGTCGAAGCCATGCGTAAAGCCTAGATCATGCCAGGCCGACCGAGAATCGACGACGTGCAGACCGTCGGGTCCCCAGGTCTTCAACTCTTTCCGAAGGTCCGATTTACCGCAAGCCCCCACCGAGTATCCGGCATCGCGAAGCTGGGAGTAGAGGTTCTGCCCGTCCATCGGCAGGACCCCATCATTGTCCAGAGCAACGCCGTTCTGACAATCGGACTTGGCCAGTCCGTAATTTTGGCCGCGCGCCATACAGATTCGTGACGGAACGCACAGAGGCGCCGGGCAAATCGCGTCCTTGAAAACCACCCCCGATTCCTGGAGGCGAGAAATGTTTGGGGTGTTCACGAAACTGGCGCCGGCCCATTCGATCCAGTCGCCGCGATGTTGGTCCGAGACAACCAAAAGAACATTGGGTTGCAATTGAGTATCCTTATTCATTGAACTCGGCGAAGATGCCGACCCGGCACATCCGCTTGTTGCATACGCGCGCTGCAGTTTGGTCCTGCCCGGTTGATCCGCCTGTTGGCTGGCGAGACGCGCAACAGCCAAGGTACACCTCCGTCTAAATTCAAATGTCGCTTCGAATACATTTTTTTGCTCATCACCTGTGCGATGGTCCCAGCACATCACATAAAGAATTTGCAAGTTAGGCGCTTCCAGTAGCGAAAACGGAGGAGATGATAATGTCCAGAGGAATGAGAATTTGGACCCGCACAGCAATTGCACTCACGGCGTTCATTGCGGGACCGCTGGTATCTATGGCCTCCGATGAGGTCAATTTCGAGGGAAAAACCGTCGAGATTTTGGTGAACTATGCCGCGGGCGGCGGCACAGATACGGCCGCCCGTCTCGTAGCACCGTACATTGCGAAACATTTGCCGGGTGAACCCAACATCATCGTCAAGAACCGTGCCGGGGCTGCAGGCAATGCAGGCATCCAATATCTGATCGATTCAGTTGCGCCGGACGGGCTCGTTATCGGTTACTTTTCCGGAACCAAGCTTTACATCGCCCGTGACGACGACAGACTCCCAGAACGTGCTGCCGACCTCAACTACGTTGCGGCCAGGAGCGTGAACCATGTGCTCGTGACCGGCGTGGAAACGGGCTTGAGCTCAGAAACACTTGCCGGGTTCACAGACCGGTTCTTCCTGACTGCGAACGCGCCTGACAATGCACAGGCACTGCGGATGCGTTTCCTTTCGGATGCGATCGGCGCAGACGGTTTCAGGCTCGTAAGCGGCTACAAAACCCAAGGCCGAATGGTAAGCGCCGTCCGCGCCAAGGAAGCGGACATCGCAATTACAAACGACTCGTTTTTTGGCTCCAATCGCGACGCCATAACCGGAGACGCTGTCGTCGTGCCGCTTGGTCAAATGGGAGAGTTTGTTGGCGGTAAGATCGTCCCCCAGACGGGTCTTGAAGACATACCGGTGTTTGACGAAATCTGGAGGAAGGCATCTCCCGAAACTGTTGGCTCTCCCGCCTACAAAAGTTGGGAGGCCATACATATGGCCATGGCGATGCAACACGTCTTCGCCCTGCCAATCGGCACCCCGGAGCCGTATCAGAAGGCTTGGGAAAGCGCTATTCTCGCCGCGTATTCCGATCCCGATTACATCAATCAGCTCGTCGAGATCGGTGTTCCGGTGCCGTCGGCCGTGTCATCCGACGAGATTGCGGCGCTGACGACCAAGACGACCGCTGTGTTTCGTGATCATGAAGTTCGTGAGGCCGTAGAGAGTGCCGTAACAAAGAACATGGAATAATCGGCAGACAATATTTCAAACTCATCTCGATTTTCAACACCGCCCTGCAATGTCGGATTGCAGGGCGGTTTGTTGTAATTGTCGGCAATTTAACAAATGACCGAGCTTTCAAGGGGTATTTCTAATCCTGGGAGTTTTGAAGCAATCGTGCACAATCGTATGAAAACCTTGCGGCGTGTTTTCGCCAGGGCAAGGCATTCTTCAAAAAATATACTGGGAGAAGAACATGAGGCAAATTGCGAAACTATCGCGCATCATCGGAGTCGCCGGCGCAATCATTGGAGCCGCATCAAGCCTACCTCAGGCAGTTCAGGCACAGGAAGTCGACTTTACCGGCGAGACCATTGAAATCATGGTCAACTTTGCTGCAGGGGGCGGGACCGATACCGCGGCGCGCCTGGTGGCGCCTTTCGTCGCCAAACACCTTCCAGGCAAGCCCAATCTGATTGTCACCAACAAGGCGGGTGCCGGCGGTACGGCTGCCATTGCTTATCTGATGGATTCGGTTGCGCCGGACGGTCTTCACATCGGCTATTTCGCGGGAACGCCACTGCGCTGGGCGTTGGGCATGGATCAGGTTCCGCAAGGTACCGGTGATCTTCCATTTGTCGGGGCGCGAAGCGTCAACCAGATTTTTATGGTGAGAACAGACGCAAATCTGGATTTCGACGCCTTTCCCGACAACAAAAATCCAATCTTTTTCGCCGTAAACAGTCCGGATAATCATGTTGCCATCCGTGCCAAACTGCTGGCCAATGCCATCGGTGCCGACAACTTCAAGATCATCACCGGATATAAGACCCAGGGCAAAATGGTCGCCGCGGCCCGTGCGAAAGAAACGGAAATGGCGCAGACCAACGATTCCTTCTTCGGTGCCAACCGTGAGGCGCTTGTCGGCGACGGCGTGTTGAAACCTTTGGGCCAGATGGGCGAATACAACAACGGCAAGATCGGCGCACAAAACGGTCTTGAAGATATTCCGGTCTTTGATGAACTCTGGCGTTCCGCATCGCCCGAAACGGTGGATTCGCCTGCCTACAATGCCTGGGAAGGCCTCCACATCGCCATGTCTATCCAGAACAGCTTCGTTTTGCCGCCGGATACTCCGGAGAAATTCTACAAGGTTTGGGGCGATGCAATCGCAGCGGCCTATCAGGATCCAGACTACATTAAGCAGTTGAATGCTGCAGGGGTGCCGATCCCGACGGCTGTGGGATATGAGGAAACCAAGGCAAGAATGAAATCCCTCGAAGAGATTTTTTCCGATCCGGAAACCCGCACTGCCATTGAGGCTGCAATCGACCAAAACATGGAGTAGCCGTTTCGACGGCAATGAGACGGGGTTCGTTGCAATTTGTACGACGGCCCCGCTCCACAAACGGTCAGGCGTTGGCGCAGGTCTCCTGCCTGAAAGCCTCGATTGCCGTACCGGTGCTGTTCAATGGACCTCCAGGATCAGAATCTCCGCCACGTTTGGCTGGAGTGGTCGCAATGTCTTTGGTTCCAAACACCGGTACCTGCAGTGAACGACCGCATATTTTGTTGATCGTCACGGATCGACAGTGTGATGATGCGCTCAGGGCCTCTGGTCTGCATTTCACGCGCTTCAATAGCGCATTGTCCGGTCTGCATCCCCGCACAGCCGTGCCCCGGTGTGTGTTTTGATTTGATGTGGGACTGTCAGCGCAAGGTGGTGCTCCATAGCCCGGTATTTTCCCGTCTCATGGAATTTCACTGCGCCCGGCGGTCTGATGAATACCGTCAATGTTTTGATAACGACAATTTGGTGTTTTGGTTGTATGAATGACAATAACAACTTATGGGTGGGCTGTTGATTGTACCAACATGATGGGACGGTGTTCGAATGAATCAAATGCCGAATTTCCCGGATTCATATTGTCTGAATGAATTTCAGAGACAGAATCTGGAAGCGAAAATGAAATTGCTGCACCGCTCGCTGGAACGGTTTCCAGTTCCGGTCAGCCAATACATCCAGCAACCTACCAGTCTCGCGAAAGCGGAAAACTGGGCGAAATCGACGACCATCCATCTCTACAACTTGTTCAAGGCTCTGGTCGCCATCCCGTTTCGCACCGTTCCGCTGGACCAGGCTATTCAGCACACAAGACAATCGTTTCACGCGGTGTTCGAACTGGTCTTCTGTTCAATAAGAGAGCCGAAAGACGACGATTTTTACCGGGCAAGACTGGCCGTAGAGACTGTTGTGCGCTCTTGCGGCCGGCTCATCTGAGCCGGTCGAGCCGGATAGAATATCAACATCCGCATGGCCGACCGCCATCAGTGCGCACGCCGCATGATATTGTCGGTCGCGAACTATCCGCGGTGCAGCGAACATCCTCCTTAAGCCAACCTACCTTCTTATCTTGGGGAACCTCAACGCAAACCGCACTTCAACCAGGTGGTTAAAGGGCTGGTTTCATCAACCCACATCCAATCCTAGCGATAGTAAGCCCAAGTCATTGCGATGCCGACCGCAATGCCAATGGATAACCAGACCAAATCACGCACCGTGCCAGGCAATTCAATTCCACCGGTCGCGGGTGCCGCGGTAGGTGCTGCCTGCTGCGGTGCAGGTTTGGCGGCGGCCTTGGCCGGGGCCACTTCTGGTTCGCCGCTCAATTGACGAGCGAATTCGCCAAAAAAATCATCGGCCATTTTTTTGGCGATACCCTGAATCACACGCGAGCCGACGGTGGCCAGTTTACCTCCCAACTCCGCTTTTGCTTCATAACGCAATACCGTACCACCACCTTCGGCATCATCCAGTCTTACTCGCGCACCGCCCGTGGCAAAACCGGCAACACCGCCCTGCCCCTGACCTGAAATCGTATATCCGCTCGGAGCCTCGATATCAGACAATTCGACCTTACCCTTGAGACGCGCCTTGATAGCACCCACTTTCATCGTCACCTTGGTAGCAAACTGGGTATCGGACAGTTTTTCCATTTCCTCGCAACCGGGGATACAGGCCTTCAAAATTTCGACATTGTTCAAAGCTTCCCAAACGTCTCGGCGTTTTGCGGGGATTGTGTATTCACCGGATAAATCCATAACGGAATTCCCTTGGTTTTCAGGCCAGTGAGCCGATTAACGGGTGAATTATTTCTCGGTGGAAAACGATGCCGGGTTCATAAAGAAACTTTCCTGATGAACCAGGAAGGGAATTATCTTACCCACCGCCGGGCCCCAATCGGGATCAGCCGCCAGCTTGGCGCGTTGATCGGTGCGCTGGCCGAAGCCCTCATAGGCCCAGATGAAAACCGCCGAATTCAATGTCCCTGATTCGGCTGAACCAGCGACAATCAATTTGGCGTAACGGCTGATGACGGGAAAAACGTGCTCATCGTAAATCTTCATGAATTCGGGAAGTGTTCCCGGTGTGACACGATAGGTGCGGTGTTCATAGATCATGGTGGTAACCCTCTCTATATTCATCTGGACAATGAGAATTGGCATTATTAAGCCATGAACCGGAAAGTTGAAACATGTTTTGTCATCAATTGACGACTTTCCAACGATGGTTCACATTCTTTGTAAAAGGAGAGCTATGAGCATGCAGGCGCAATCAGCTAAACTGAGAAAAGCTCCAAAACGTAAAACGTCCACCAAAACCGGGTTGCGTTTACCTCGCGCGGAACGCCGTGAACAGATCCTGACACAGGCTGCAGAATTCTTTTCTGAGTATGGCCTGACCGGTCAAACCCGCGAATTAGCAGCTGCCTGCGGCATCTCACAACGCCTGCTCTATAGCTTCTTTCCTACCAAGGCTGCGCTTCAGGCTGAAGTATATGCCCGTACCATTATTGGCCCATTCGAAGGAGCATGGCTTGGCGACCTGACCGACCGCAAAAAGCCTATCAGAGAACGACTTACGCTGTTTTATAACAATTACTACGACAGGGTTCTTACCCGCAAATGGCTGAGACTTTTCCTATATTCGGCCCTTGCAGAGGGCGATATGGCGCCAAATTACATTTCAACCATCCTGATGCAATTGCTCGACACCATCGTTGATGAAACCTGTTTCGAGCTACAATTGACATCTCCAAGTGAGCAGGATTTCAAGCGTGAGTTGGGTTGGAATCTGCATGGCGCAATTTCACACCTTGCCATTCGCCGCCACATTTACCACGGCCCGCATACGGTTCCTCACGAACGAATGATCAAAGCCCACGTTGTCGCCTTTGTTGCCGGGTTGGCGGCTGTACTGGAAGATGATGCGACGTCTGACAGCAGAAAACAATCGGCGTCTGCAATGGTCCCCACCTAGGATAATACACCCGAAATCGTGCTCCAATTGATGGTAATTTCAACCTGTCACCTTTGCCTCCAATTTGTCGTCAGTTGACGACTTTTGGATTCTTTGTTAGCCTCGCTATTGCTTAATGGCAGCAGATTTTTTGCGGCAGTCGCTTCCGGGAAGGCGTTTTTCAGGACCACAGATTAGGGGAAAGACTCATGGCCAAATACATTAGCAAGCTCGCCCGCCGCGAGTTTCTTAAAGTCTCAGCCGCGGCTGGCGCTGCCGGGGCCCTGGGCTCAGGCGGTCTGCTCAGTCAGGCACACGCCGCCAGCGATACAGTCAACTTCATGGCTTGGTCGGCTGCCGTTGATCTTGTTAAAAGCCATGTAGCCGCATTTGAACAATCGACTGGCATAGATGTCGAATACGCCAATGCGCCTTGGGCAAATTACCGCGACAACATCATCACCAAATTCGTCGGCAATGCGCCGCTCGATATGATGTGGGTGTCCGATGCCTGGCTTCCAGAATTCGCCGATGCAGGTTGGCTAGCGCCGATCGACAAATTCGACAACCTGATGAGGTACAATGACGAAGCCGAAGACTTCTGCAACGAATCCATGACCTACAAAGGCCAGCAATACGGCCTCACCTACTACACGGATTTCATGGCGTTCTTGTATGACGAACAAGCCCTGCAGGAGGCCGGAATCAGGACTCCGCCCAAGACATGGGATGAAGTGACCGAGCAATGCTTGAAGATAAAATCCGCAGGTATTTCGGAATATCCGTTGATGTTGGCGTTGGCCAATGAAAGCTGGTTGATGAACTTCCTCGCTGCAATGGTTTATTCCCATGGTGGTCGCTTCACCGACGACGTTGGCAATGCCTCCATGCAGTCGCCTACCGAAGGTGCGGTCAAGGCGCTTCAATGGGTGGTTGACGCGGTGCATAAGCACAAAATTGTTTCGCCCGCTTGTGTTGAAATCGGTGAATTGACCGGCCTGAAGGCCTTCCAGTCCGGCAATCACGCCTTTGCTCTGGAGCCCAAGTACCGGATGCGTCCGATCAACGATCCCAAGCAATCGCAGATTGCCGGACGTTGCAAACAGGTTCTGATGCCAAGTGGCGATAACGGCACCCACAATACGGTCGGCTGGATGCGCTTCCATGGCATGGGTTCCGCCGCTGGAGCCAACCAGGCGCAGGCAGAACGCACCGCCAGGCTGATCGAGTGGTTCGGCGGACGCGCCGATGGTGAATACAAATTTCAGAAATATCTGTTCATCGATATCGGCGCGGGCTTCGGTGTGAAGCCGTTGTTTGAAGACAAGGATGTTCAGGCATCCTACAACAGCTATGCCGACGTTGATATGATCAAGGCCCAACAGGCGTTGGCGCTCAAGTCTGACGTTGTAACTCCTTGGTATGGCGAGTGGCAGGAAACCCATGCTTCCGCATGGCAGGCTGCTATCGTGGGCAAGACAAGCGCGCAAGAGGCTATGACAAAGGCTGGTGACAAATGGGATAGCCTCAAAAAGGAATTCAGCTAAGCCGCTTAAAGAGCCAGGCCGCCCACCCTCATGAGGGGCGGCCAGTTCGTTCATTTTCCATCGACATGCGAACTGCGCCTGTTTGACGCCGTTGCTTGAGGCAATCATGACCGGGAACAATAGGGGTTTGAAATACAGGCTGGCACGGCGCTTCAATTACGAGGCGCGAAGCGCAGGGCTGTTTACTTTGCCTATGATGTCCGTATTGGCCGTCGTCGCCGTGTTTCCGATTGTTTATTCATTGTACACCAGTTTCTTCAATCTGAAACTGACACGCCCAAACCAAGTACGGTTCGTCTGGTTCGATAATTACATCAAAATCCTCAAAGATGAGATGTTTTGGGAATCGGTGGTGCGCACTGTCTCATTTACGTTAATCTCTGTTATCGCAATCGCGGTGTTAGCATTGCTTATTGCCCTGCTGCTAAACGAAACTTTCCGGGGCCGGCGTTTTATCAGCGCCATCATTTTGATCCCGTGGGCTATCCCCACAGTGGCCAATGGCCTTTTATGGAAATGGATATACGATTCGGGCTACGGCGCGCTTAACGGTCTGTTGCTGCAACTGGGGCTCATCAATAAATATACTATTTGGCTAGGAGATCCCGACAAGACTCTTCCGCTGATTGCGAACGCATTCATTTGGAAGGAAGTACCGCTTGCGGCAATCCTGATACTGGTAACCATGAAATCCATCCCCGCCGACCTCTACCGTGCCGCGCGCGTGGACGGGGCCAATCTTTTGCAGCGGTTTGTGCATATTACCCTGCCCTCACTGAAACCCGGATTCATGCTTGTGGTGATTTATGAGACGATGATGGCCATACGCCATTTCGACTTGTTCTTCCTGTTGACCGAGGGCGGCCCGGCTGATGCCTCTCACGTCCTTTCCTGGCAAATCTATGTGGAGACTTTCCGCAATCTTTCGTTCGGCACCGGCAGCGCCATGTCATATATCCTCGCAATTGTGACCTTTGCTCTTGCCTATGCAACCATCAAGGCCTTGGGGCGCAGGATCTGATATGGCAATTCGATCTGCCGATTTCTCCCAGAAAACCGACAAATGGCGAAGTAAGTCACAGCTTTCCAGAAGCGGCCGAAATGCAGTCATTTTTATCGCCTCGATGATTCTGCTGATCTACGTGTTGGGGCCGATCGGCTGGTTGGTATCATCATCCTTCCAGTCTGAAGCCGAGATCGTCTCAGTGCCGCCGCATTGGGTGCCCGAACAACCGACGATGGAGAATTTCAATGCCATCTTTTTTCAGGAGTTTGAGGACGTAACCTATGAAACCCGGCGCAAGGTTGACCCGGCAGCAGGCGGCTATATTCCCTCAACGGCCAAAGACTTGCTGCCCTCCATGTGGAACAGTTTCATTGTCTCTGTGTCAGTGGTTATTTTGAACCTTTTGGTCGGCGTGCCAGCAGCCTACGCAATAGCCAAGATTCGCTTCTGGGGGAGACAGGCCTCAGTCTACACCATACTGACAACCCGGGTTATCCCCGATATTGCGCTTGTGGTGCCGTTTTTCCTGGTCATCAAAAACCTGGGACTTCTGGATCACGTCCTCTCCCTGATCATCACCTATTTGGCGGTCACAGTGCCGTTCACGGTGTTCATACTGGTCAGTTATTTTGAGTCCCTACCGGATGAATTGGACAAGGCCGCACGTGTTGATGGCTGTTCGAGGCTCCAGACCTTGACCCACGTTTTCCTGCCCCTGGCATTGCCTTCACTGGTGGCGGTCATGCTGTTCGCGTTTCTAACCAGCTGGAATGAGTTCTTACTTGCATTGATGTTTACACAGACCATCGCTTCACAAACCCTTCCCATCGTCGTCGCATCGTTCACCTCAGATTTCACGATTAGCTTCTCCTTTATCAACGCCGCCGGCGTGGTGGCGATCATTCCTCCTGTTATCTTGGCGCTGTTTTTTCAACGCTATATCGTATCCGGCCTGACTGCCGGGGCTGTGAAAGGTTAAGAAATTCTCATGGCCAGGATATTGTTTGATAATGTCACTAAATTTTACGGCTCGGTAAAAGCAGTCAATAATCTAAATCTCGAGATTAAAGACAAAGAATTCCTTGTGTTGCTGGGGCCATCAGGTTGTGGCAAGACCACGACGCTCAATATGATCGCCGGACTGGAAGAGCTTTCCGACGGTGATATCTATTTTGACGAGCAAATCGTCAACTTCATGCCGCCCCACATCCGCGATGTGGCTATGGTATTTCAGAGCTATGCGCTGTATCCCCACAAAAACGTGTTCGACAACATTGCCTTTGGCCTGAAAATGCGTCGCTATGACGCGGCCGAAGTCGATCGGCGGGTCCACGATGCCGCCGCCCGCCTGCACATCGAACACTTGCTGGACCGTCTGCCGAGCCAGCTTTCCGGTGGCCAGCGCCAGCGAGTGGCGCTGGGCCGTGCCATGGTTCGCCAGCCATCGGTTTTCCTGATGGATGAACCCCTTTCCAATCTGGATGCGGCTTTGCGCATTTCAATGCGCGCTGAAATCAAGCAATTGCATCACAGTATGCAGACCACCTTCGTTTATGTGACCCATGATCAGGCTGAGGCACTAACCCTGGCCGACCGCATCGTGGTGATGAAGGACGGTGTGGTGCAGCAGATCGGAACACCGGATGAGATCTACGAGAAACCAGAGAACATATTTGTCGCTTCGTTCCTGGGAAGCCCGCCCATCAATCTTCTTGAAGGTGATCTGGCGGCCAAAAACTCCAATGTCACGTTTCAAAAAGGCAGCTTCGGATTGGAATTCCCGGAAGAAATGTCTGAAAAATTACAAGCCCATATCGGTAAGGCCGTTACCCTTGGCATCCGGCCTGAAGACGTCAATGAACAAAGCCGCGCCGCGCCCGGATCGACGGTCAGTGGAGCCGTCGACACGGTTCTGCCCATGGGTTCAGAACAATATCTGAGTATGACCATTGAGGGTGAAGAAGTCTTCTTTCGCCTGGATAAAGAGCACAAGTACAGGGATGGCGACAGCATCTCGCTCAACATCAACCGAAACCGCTTGCATGTGTTCGACAGGGAAACCGAACACTCACTTTTGTGGGGTTGATGGAGTGGCCGTATGAAACCTGGCAAGTTTACCTACCACGCACCCGAAAGTCTGGATGCTGCTCTTCAGTTGCTTGACGAGTTTGGTGACGACGCCAAGGTCATCGCAGGCGGCCAAAGCCTTGTACCAGTGATGAATCTGAGGCTTGCCCAACCAGAGCACTTGATCGACATCAACGCCGTCTCCGAACTCGTTGGAATTGGTGAGGAAGGCGACCACATTACAATCGGTTCATTGACCCGACATGCAGAAGTTGAATCTTCAATCCTGCTTGCAAATCGCTGTGCGTTGCTGCCCGCTGCCGCCAGGCGCATCGGGCACCTCGCCATCCGCAACCGTGGCACCATCGGCGGTTCTTTATGTCATGCCGATCCGGCGGCCGAATGGTCGCTTGTCGCCATTTTGCTGGACGCCCAGATATTCCTCCATTCCATCCGGGGCAATCGACGGGCACAAGCTGCTGACTTCATTCGGTCGGTTTATACGGTCGATCTTGAAGTTGATGAAATTCTCACGGCAGTGGCATTTCCAACACTTGACGCCGGGGAAGGCTGGTCAATCTACCAAATTTGCCGCCGGTCCGGTGATTTCGCCATTGTTTCTGTCGCGACAACGCTGTCCCTCGATCCATATGGTAACGTCGAGCGTCTGCGTCTCAGCCTTGGCAGCATGGATGCCACGCCCTTTCGTCTTGGTGATGTTGAACAAAGCGCCAGTGGCAAAAAGCCGGATAGTGCCTGGGTCGATGAGACTGCCAAATTGGCAGCCAATTCTGGATCACCAGCGAGCGATATGCATGCAAGTGCAGAATACCGACGCGAACTGGCTCAACATTTAACGACAAAAGCATTGAACAAAGCCCTGCAGCGATGCCGCGGTGAGGCCTGAGAACCATGGATAAGATTGCCATCACGTTAAACATAAACGATCGAAACGTGGATATGCTTGTCGAACCGCGAAAACTGCTTTCGGATGCAATTCGCGAAGACGCGCAGCTGACCGGCACCCATGTAGGCTGTGAGCATGGCGTTTGCGGCGCATGCACGGTGTTGGCGGACGGCAGGATACAACGGTCGTGTTTAACATTTGCCGTTCAATGCGAAGGCAAGATGATCACAACCATTGAGGCGGTGGAAGGTGAGAACGATGGTTACACTGCATTGCAACAGGCTCTCCACGAAGAGCACGGCCTGCAATGCGGGTTTTGCACACCAGGGATCATCATCACGTTCGAGGCCTATCTGAAGGAAAATCCCAATCCTACTGACGATCAGATCCGGGAGGTGCTTTCCGGCAACCTCTGCCGCTGCACCGGGTACCAGAATATCGTCAGGGCAATCAGGAATGCGGCTGCCGTCCTGCGTGGCGAGGAAGGGGCTGCAAATGCAGGATAAATCCCTGTTTACTTCGATCGGCAAACGCCGACCACGAACCGAAGATTATCGCCTGCTCAAGGGTCGGGGGCGCTTTGTTGATGATATCAACATCCCTGGCGCCCTGCACGCTTGCTTTGTGAGAAGCCCCTATGCTCACGCACAAATTCTCGCCATCGACTTTGCAGATGCCGAAGCGCTTCCCGGAGTGATTGGTGTGTTTACCGGCAAAGACCTTGCCCAATGGACTACCAAGCTGAGGATGGCCCCCGACATCGAGGGGGTAAAGCCCACTGAAATGACTGCGCTGCCCATCGACAAGGTGCTTTTTCATGGAGACCCGGTAGCCTGTATCATTGCCACCGACCGCTACATCGCCGAAGACGCTCTGGAGCTTGTGCATGTCGACTACGAAACTCTGGTTCCTGTCACCGATATGTTCAAGGCCCAGGAATCAGGGTCCGCCTTGATCTACGAAACGCTTGGAACCAATCTTGTCTCGCACCAGACATTTGCAACACAGGAAGTTGATAGGATAATTGCCAGCGCCGATCGGGTGATCGAAGCGACCTTTTCAGAGCACCGACAAACCCAATTGCCTATTGAAACTCGTGGCATCATTGCACATTGGGACAGCGGTCGCGAGCACCTGACTGTACATGTGGGCAACCAGGCGACTCACCCCTACCGTTCCGTTATTGCCGATCGTATGAAACTCAGCGAAAGTCAGGTTACCGTCATCAGCCCGGACGTCGGCGGTGGCTTCGGACAAAAGATTGCCCTCTACCGCGAGGAACTCACTGTCGCTGCCCTGGCCAGGCACCTGAAGGTGGCGGTGCATTGGCGTGAGGATCGGATGGAGAATTTGCTGGCCGCATCCCACGCCCGCGAGGACTGGGTACGCACACGCACCGTTGTCGATAACGACGGGCGGCTGAAGGCTCTATCACTGGAGATCGTGGAGGATTTTGGCTCCTATTGTTTTTATCCAGCCAATTATCTAGCGCGGGTCATCGCCATGACGCTGACTGGCCCTTATAGGCTGGAACACTACGCTTATGATGTCAAAGTCGTATTGACCAACAAGTGCGGTAACGGCCCCATGCGTGCCCCGATGGCCATCACCAGCTGGATCATGGAAGGCACGATTGAAGTTATCGCCCGCGAGCTGGGCCTGGATCCTGTGGAGGTCCGGCGGGTCAATATGATTGGCGAAATGGAATTTCCCTACCGGATGGCCACCGGTGAAGTTCTGGAGGATATCAACCCGTTCGAGACCATGAAAAAGGGGCTCGATATTATTGGTTACGAGGAATTGCGCAAAGCCCAGGCCACTGATCGCGACCAAAGGATCTATCGTGGCATCGGTATCTGCAATGTGGTTGAATCGACCACCTATGGATCAAAGTTCTACAAATCCGCCGGTATTCCAGGCTCCGGGCACGAGGCGGCATGGGTCAAGGTAGAGCCCTCCGGCGCGGTGCGGGCCGCGGTCGGAATTTCAGCAACTGGCCAGGGCTATGAGACTGCCTATGGACAAGCTGTGGCTGAAGGACTTGGAGTTGGCCCGGAAGATGTTAGCGTTCATGTCGGGAATACTGACATCGCCCCATACGGCATGGGCTCGCGTGGCGCGCGAGGCGGTACCGCAGGTGGGGGTACAGCCTATCTGGCCGGGCAGGAAGCAAAAAAAATAGTGCTGGCCATTGCGGCGCATATTTTAGGCCACAACACCATCGATAATCTGACAATGAAGAATGGCAAGATCTTGCGTCTTGCCGATGGAGACTGGGGCGAGACCGGATTGACGCTGGCCGACATCGCCCGCATTGCTTACTTTGATCCAATCAGGCTGCCGGATGGTGTGGAGCCCGGAATCTATGTTCATAAAACCTATGACCCCCCACCGATGACCTATTCCAATTCCACGCATTTTTGCCAGGTCACGGTGGATATAAAAACCGGAGAGGTCACTTTTGATCGCTATCTGATCGTTGAAAATTGTGGCACTGTCATCAACCCACTGATCGTCGAAGGCCAGCAGCACGGTGCCACTGTCATGGGGATTTCCGGCACTTTGTTTGAACATATTGTTTATGATGAAAACGGACAAAACCTGACTGGCCTGTTGAGCGATTATCTTATCCCCACCGCAACTGAGGTTCCAGAAATAGAAATTGTCCATATGCACACACCCAACAAACGTACACCGGCAGGCATCAAGGGCATGGCCGAAGGGGGTGTAATGGGCGCCATTGGCGCGCTCAGCAATGCGGTCAGTGACGCCCTGTCACCTTTTGGCATCAACATCGACAGCCATCCTATTTCACCAGACGCCCTACGTGCCCAACTTCGCAAGGTAACGTGACGGTCTCCATATCTAAGGAATACAGGATATGAACGTTAATCAAAACAACACCAAAGTTGGTTTCATCGGCCTTGGCATTATGGGCCGGAGCATGGCTGGGCGGCTGCAAAGGGAAGGTTACAAGCTGCACGTTTATAATCGGACCAAATCAAAGGCCGAAGAACTGCTGGCAGGTGAGGCCCAGTGGCATGATAGCCCTGGCGAGGTTGCTGCAAACGCCGATGTAATATTCGCCATGGTTGGATACCCGTCAGATGTAGAGGAGATTTTTTTGGGCAGCGGTGCCATTTTGGACAAGGCAAGAGAGGGTGCCATCCTGGTAGATATGACCACATCCGAGCCCTCTCTTGCTGTCAAAATTGCGGAGGCCGCCAAGGCCAGGGGGATGCACGCATTGGACGCACCGGTTTCTGGCGGTGAAGGGGGTGCCATCAATGGCACACTGTCGATAATGGTGGGAGGCGAACAGGCCCCGTTTGATGCGGTCAAGCCGCTGTTCGAAATCATGGGCGAAAACATCCGCCTTCAAGGTGGTCCCGGCGCCGGCCAGCATACCAAGATGTGCAACCAGATCGTTATCGCAGGCAACATGCTGGCAACTGCTGAAGGCCTCACCTATGCCCGCAAATCCGGCCTTGACCCGAAACAGGTTCTTAAATCCATTGGCACCGGCGCAGCATCAAGTTTTTTGCTCAATGCTTTCGGCCCCAAGATGATCGACGGCGATTTTACACCCAACTTTTTTGTCCATCACTTCATCAAGGATATGACCATCGCCATCAAGGAAGCCGATGCCATGGGAGCTGACCTGCCGGGCCTGAGAATAGCCAAATCGCTTTATGATAAAATAGCAGCGGAGGGTGGGCGTGAAGAAGGCACGCAAGCACTGATCAAGGCCTACAAATAACGGTTAAGAGCCAACGTAGAGAGAGATTGAACCTGTGCCTGGTGTGTATCAATTCAGTTAAGAACTGCCGTTGCCAGGCTTGCGGTGACGGCACAATTTGCTCGGCCAATTCGTATCGCAAGTTGGTCGGGCGAACCCACATCCAAAGTTCGTTTTGTCCCCTTTGCCGCTGTTCGATCTGTGTGAAGCGAAAGTCTGTTCCCGTTCAAATTCTGCCTTGTGGCAATGTCAAACAAGAGCTTTTTGCGTGGGTACCAAGCGTCAGATTTTGTTCACTTGGGTTCACCGTGACGATTGGTCGGTTTGTGATTGCAAGGTAGTCGGTGTTTGATGGCGATTTTCTTGCTATTTGATTTTGCTGTTTTTGTTTGTTTCCAAAGCATGATTCACATGGCCTGTCGGTGGTGAATTGAGCCGCAGCCATGTCCAGACCACGAGAGAAGCGGGAAACCGGAGAACGGAATCTGTTCCGCTCCCGGCTCGACCAGAACCTCAATATGAAGCATGAACTGATGCGTCTGGCTCAGGCCATCGATTGGCCGATTCCGGATACCGCGGCCACAACGCACCCAGGAGTTGCAAGTTCAGGATCTTCACCGCCGGTCAGAAGCGCCGTATGGCGCTGGCCATCAGGCACCAGATGAAGCGACGATCGGCCGTCGAGCCAGTTATTCATGCCGGGCAGGAAAGCGAAGCGCTACCGAGTGGGGGCACATCATGGCCGAGCACCGCATGGGACGCAATTATCTCGCAGGAGCCCAGGGCGGCGTTATCGATGCCGTCCTGGCAGATGCCGGCTACAACTTCTCGCTCCTGCTCAAATGATCCCGGAGGCTTTTGTTGCGCTTCAATGTTGATTTGCTCAACTGCAGACCAAAACCAATCGCCGCCGAAATCAACCATTGTTCACGGTCGATGACATCGCTAGAGCCTCAAATATCAGAAGAAATGGTGCGGTCGAGAAGACTCGAACTTCCACGGGAGTTACCCCACAGCGACCTCAACGCTGCGCGTCTACCAATTCCGCCACGACCGCACGTGGTAGAAGCCGTTCCCGGCGCGCCGCATGTAACAAATCGATATGGGGCGCACAAGGGCCGGTCAGGTTTTTTTGGCCGCAAAGCCATCCGCTGGCATCATAGCGGTTCTGCCCGATGTGATGCAGCCTTGCGCTTGTCGTCTTGCTACGCCACATAGGCGATGGCAACGCACAGACAGGTTCTCATGAAACGCGCCCAAATCACCACTGGATTCCAGGCCGAAGTCGGTTCGCCGCCGGTGGAATGGCGGGTGGAAAACGGTCTTGTCGATTATGAAAGCGCGGTCGCCTTCATGGAAACCCGTGCGGCACAGATCCACGATGGCAAGGTGGATGAACTGGTCTGGCTTGTCGAGCATCCGCCGCTTTATACGGCCGGGACGAGCGCCGATGATGCAGACCTTCTGACACCTGACCGGTTCCCGGTCTTCAGGACCGGGCGCGGTGGCGAATACACCTATCACGGCCCCGGCCAACGGGTCGCCTATGTCATGCTGGACCTGAAGCGCCGCCGCTGCGATGTGCGGGCCTTTGTTTCTTCCTTGGAAAACTGGATTATCCACACCCTGGCACAGATGAACGTCAAGGGTGAACGCCGTGAGGATCGGGTCGGGGTCTGGGTGAGGCGCCCGGAGCGCCCTCGCCTGCCTGATGGTACGTCAGCTGAAGACAAGATCGCCGCCATCGGCATCCGGTTGCGCCGCTGGGTCAGTTTTCACGGCATATCGATCAATGTGGAGCCGGATTTGGATCATTTTTCCGGCATTATCCCGTGCGGCGTCTCCACCCATGGGGTCACCAGTCTGGTTGATCTGGGATTGCCGGTAACCATGGCCGACGTCGATGTGAGCCTGCGCGATGCCTTCGAAGACATCTTTGGAGAAACGGTCATCCGGAAGGGTTGACTATTCGTCCTCGCAAGGCCACCCGGCCGGTGCTTCAAGCCCATCGGGCAATACCGTGTTGTCGTCACCGCAGGCCAGATCGATCTGCGCCTGGGTTAGACCCTGTGTCCCGGAAAGATCAACGCCCTCGACCCGGGTGCGGTAGAGGAACGCCTGGGCAAAGTCGGTGCCCTGAGAGACCCTGGAATCACGGAAATCCGACCTGGAAAGGTTGGCGATTTCGAACTTCGCGCTTTCAATGTCAGCACCGGCAAAATTGGCGCGCCCGAGCTCAGCCTTGGAAAAATCCGTGCCGCGCAGCGTCGCATTGGCAAAATTAGCCCGTGTCATTTCCGATTTGTCGAGCAGGGCGTCGGTCAGATCCGCACTTTCAAAATGTGTTCTGTATCCGACGGCCTTGCTTAGATCGGCTCCGACAAGTGTCGAATTGTCCAGATAGGTGCGCAGCAGATTGGCCTTCGTCATATCGGCGCCGTTCATATTGGATCCACGCAGATCCGTCGATGACAAATCCGTCTCCACCAAAATCGCGTCCTTCAAATCACTTCGCGTGAGAATGAGATTGCGTTTGCGGCATTCGGTCCAGTCGACACCGGCGCTGGCTCCGCTTGAGCAGGAGGCCGCCGAGGCCGAGAAATTCCCACCCACCGGTACCATAATCGCCAACGCCAGAAGCGGTGCACAAAAAACCGGACGAAATTTTGCCATCGGAATCACTCCAGATCAAACACTGCTGAACCACTCTACCCATATTGCCAGCGATTTGATGTAAAAAATGCGTCAGATATCGGGCATTCAAACTCATATAGAGCGATTCAGGTTTTGACGGAATCGACAAAGCTTGAATGCATAAACAAAACCAAAGGCCATCACAGGTGTCTCATTTTCGCCAGAAGATGAAATTGCCTGGGTCAGCACGCAGCAATTCGTATGGGCACGTGCCCGGCAATCGGCGAATTTGCACCCCGACATCGGCAACGGGCAGATTTTTGGCGGAATCGGGAAACACATGCATTGTCGCCAAGTCATATCATGCCGGCGGTCAGTCCTCAGGCTGTGCCAAAAGACCAACAGACCCTGAAACCCAACGGGACGGATCGATGCAGCCACCAATCAAGTCCACCAATACCGTGCCGGATCTCGATACGATGGGCGGCCGTATCTCGCGAGCCCGGGAAGACATTCAGATCGCCTCGGCGGAACTGGCGCGCCGCCTCGGTGTCAAATCCGACACGGTGCGCGACTGGGAAAACGACCGTGCGGAACCCCGCGCCAACCGCGTTGTCATGCTGGCCGGCGTTCTTGGAGTGTCGCCCACCTGGCTGTTGACCGGGATCGGTGAGACCCCGACAACGACTGATGCTACCTCGCAGCTTTCCGGCCTGATCGACCAGATCTCAACGCTGCGGGACATGCATGCGGATATCGGCCGCACGATCAGATTGATCGAGTCGGAAGCCGAACGGCTTTCGGGGGTTCTCACACCACTATAGACGCCACCGGAGGGAATATTTTATTCCCGACGATCTTGAGCCGCGACCGATGCTCTGACAGTGTATCAGGCTGACAAGGAAATTACGGAATCGAGAGGGAGAGAGAAATGGACGTACGCGCCGCGCTGGCAGTCGAGGCTGGCAAACCACTTGAAATCACAACGGTTCAGTTGGAGGGGCCGCAGGCCGGCGAAGTGCTTGTGGAGGTCATGGCGACGGGGATTTGTCACACCGATGAATTCACCCTTTCCGGCGCCGATCCCGAGGGTATTTTCCCGGCGATCCTCGGTCATGAGGGCGCCGGCATCGTGCGGGAAGTAGGCGCCGGCGTCACGTCCCTGAAACCCGGTGATCACGTTATACCGCTCTATACGCCCGAGTGCCGGGAATGCGAATACTGCCTCAATCCCAAGACCAATCTGTGCCAGGCGATTCGTACCACCCAGGGTCAGGGCCTGATGCCCGACGGAACAAGCCGTTTCTCGGTCGGTGGAGAAAAGATCTTTCACTATATGGGCACCTCAACCTTTGCCAATTTCACCGTTCTGCCGGAAATCGCATTGGCCAAAATTCGCGAAGACGCCCCCTTCGACAAGGTCTGTTACATCGGCTGCGGCGTGACGACGGGCATCGGCGCCGTGATCAACACGGCCAAGGCTGAACCCGGCTGTCGCGCAGTGGTTTTCGGACTTGGCGGTATCGGCCTCAACGTGCTGCAGGGTCTCAGACTGATCGGTGCCGAGATGATTGTCGGTGTCGACATGAACAATGCCAAGAAGGAATGGGGCGAAAAATTCGGCATGACCCATTTCGTCAACCCTTCCGAAGTTGAGGGCGATCTGGTCGCGCATCTGGTTGAACTGACCGGCGGCGGTGCCGACTATTCGTTTGAATGTATCGGCAATGTCAAAGTGATGCGCGATGCGCTGGAATGCGCGCACAAGGGCTGGGGCGAGTCGATCATCATCGGTGTTGCCGGTGCGGGCCAGGAAATCTCGACCCGACCGTTCCAACTGGTAACCGGCCGGTCCTGGCGCGGCACAGCCTTCGGTGGAGCACGGGGACGCACCGATGTGCCAAAAATTGTCGACTGGTACATGCAGGGCAAGATCGATATCGACCCGATGATCACCCACAAGCTCAAGCTCGAGGATATCAACAAGGGCTTCGATCTGATGCATGCCGGGGAGTCCATCCGCTCTGTCGTGGAATTCTGATCGCCGGTGGATGCGCAACCGATCATTTTCGTCGATGCGGATGCTTGCCCCGTCAAACAGGAGGTGCTCAGGGTCGCCGAAAGACACGGATTGGAAGTGACATTCGTTGCCAATGGCGGCCTGCGCCCCTCCCGCGATCCGATGATCCGCAATGTCGTCGTGTCGGCCGGTTTTGATGCGGCGGATGACTGGATTGCCGAAAATGTCTCAACCGCAGACATTGTCATCACCGCCGATGTTCCACTCGCCGGCCGCTGTGTCGGCAAAGGCGCCCATGTGATCGGTCCGACCGGCCGATTGTTTGACGAGGCCAATATCGGCATGGCAACCGCCATGCGCGACTTCAATCAGCATTTGCGCGAAAGCGGTGAAATCAAAGGCTACAATGCGGCGTTTTCGCCAAAGGATCGTTCGCGCTTTCTGGAAACACTCGACAGGACGACACGACGGGCATTGCGCGAGAAAACCAACCCCGCCCATTAATCTGAGGAAATTTCATATTAATGGCTTTTATACAATGGGATACCAATCGAAATGAAAGTCGTTTCTGAGGTAAAGGCACATGGTGGCGTGCAGGGCGTCTACACCCACCCATCGGAGTGCTGCAAATGTGACATGACATTTGCCGTCTACATGCCGGACGGTGCTGCAGACAAGCCGTTGCCGGTCGTGTGGTACCTGTCGGGACTAACCTGTACCCACGCCAATGTCATGGAAAAGGGCGAATACCGGCGCCTCGCCGCCGAGCTTGGCCTCATCGTCGTGTGTCCCGACACCAGCCCGCGTGGCGAAACCATTGCCGATGAGGCGGACAATTGGCAGATGGGGACCGGCGCCGGCTTTTATGTGGACGCGACCCAGCCGCCCTGGTCGCAGAACTATCAGATGTATTCCTATCTCACGGCCGAGTTGCCCGGCATCATCGGCGCGGAATTTCAAGCCGATATGAACCGGCAGGCCATATTCGGGCACTCCATGGGTGGCCACGGTGCGATCACCATCGCGCTGAAAAATCCGGATCGTTTCAAGAGCTGTTCGGCCTTCGCCCCGATCGTCAATCCCATGACGGCAGATTGGTCAAAGGGCGCTTTGGAAGCCTATCTGGGCGCCGATCAAGCCACCTGGCGCACCTATGACGCCTGCGCCCTGATAGAGGACGGCGCGCGGTTTCCGGGCTTTCTGGTCGATCAGGGCAATGCCGATGGATTTCTGGACAACGGCTTGCGCCCGTGGCTGTTGGAAGAAGCCTGCCGGAAGGCCGGTATTGACCTGACCCTGCGGATGCAGGCAGGCTACGATCATTCCTACTTTTTCATTTCAAGCTTCATGGAAGATCATCTGCGTTGGCACGCCGAACGCCTGGGATAGAGCCTATACCCCATTTCACACCGCATCGATATCACCCTGTGCCCAGTTTTCCTGGGTTTCCGCCATGAAATCGGCAAACCGACCAGCTTCGATCGCATCGCGGATTCCGGCCATTAGGGATTGATAATAGGCAAGGTTGTTCCAGGTCAGCAGCATACCGCCAAGCGCTTCATTGGAGCGAACAAGGTGATGCAGATAGGCACGCGAATAGTCCCGGGCCGCCGGGCAATCTGATTGCTCGTCGAGTGGCCGGATGTCATCCGCATGGCGGGCATTTCGAAAATTGACCTTGCCGCGCCTGGTATAGGCCAGCCCGTGCCGCCCCGCGCGCGTCGGCATCACGCAATCGAACATGTCAATCCCGCGCGCAACGGAACGGATGATATCGTCAGGTGTTCCGACACCCATCAGATAGCGCGGCCGGTCGATGGGAAGCAACGGACAGGTAACATCCAGCATCTCCAGCATGGTGTCTTGCGGTTCGCCGACGGCCAGCCCGCCAATGGCGTAGCCTTTCAACTCCATCGCGGTCAGGGCCTGCGCCGAGCGCTCGCGCAGCGCTGGGATATCGCCACCCTGGACGATACCGAACATTGCCCTGCCCGGCTGGTCGCCAAAGGCCGTCTTGCATCGCTCGGCCCAGCGCAGCGACATCTCCATGGATTGTTCGATGGCAGATGCTTCAGCAGGCAGCGCCACGCATTCATCGAGCTGCATCTGAATATCGGAGCCGAGCAAGCCCTGAATTTCGATGGACCGTTCCGGTGACATTTCATGGCGACTGCCATCTATATGCGATTGAAATGTCACGCTTTTTTCCGTGATCTTGCGCAATCCCGCCAATGACATGACCTGAAAACCACCTGAATCCGTCAGGATCGGATGCGGCCAGCCAATAAGGCGGTGCAAACCGCCAAGCCGCGCCACTCGCTCGGCTCCGGGACGCAGCATCAGGTGATAGGTGTTGCCCAGAATGATATCGGCTCCAAGAGCACGCACCTGATCCATATACATGGCCTTGACCGTACCGGCAGTGCCAACCGGCATGAACGCCGGAGTGCGAATTTCACCGCGCGGCATGGCGATGCGTCCGCGCCGGGCTTTGCCGTCATCAGCCAATAGCTGGAATGTAAACGCAGATGTCATTACAGCGGCCGATCTGCCTTGAAGAGAAGGCTTGAATCACCATAGGAGTAAAAGCGGTATCCGGTCTCTATGGCATGCCGATAGGCATTTTGCATCACGTCCCGACCGCAAAAGGCGCTCACCAGCATGAAGAGTGTCGAGCGCGGCAGATGAAAATTCGTCATCAGAACATCGACAAATCGAAACCGGTATCCCGGCGTGATGAAGATGTCGGTCGGACCGGTCCAGGGATGCAGAATGCCCTTGTCGTCACTGGCACTTTCCAGCAGCCGCAGCGAGGTGGTGCCCACGCTGACGATCCGTCCGTCACGCGCCCTGACGGCATTCAGTGCCTTGGCGGTGTCGCCGCTTACTTCGCCGGTTTCAGAATGCATCACATGATCATCCGTATCGTCCACCTTGACCGGCAAAAACGTACCGGCACCCACATGCAGGGTCACGAAGTGCCGTTCGACACCAATCCGGTCAAGCCGTTCAAACAGCTCCGATGTAAAGTGAAGGCCCGCCGTCGGCGCAGCAACCGCGCCGTCCTCCGACGCGTAGATTGTCTGATAGTCGGTCCTGTCGCGGTGATCTTCGGCGCGTTTTGACGCTATGTAGGGCGGCAGAGGAATGTGGCCCTCAGCCGCTATTGCCGCGTCGAGGGCCGCACCGCACAGGTCGAATTTCAACACCGCCTCACCACCTTCGCCGCGGCTTTCGACAACACCGTAAAGCGCATCGGCCAGACATAGATCCTTCTCGGCGCCAAAGCAGAACCGATCACCGGGTCTGACGCGCTTGGCGGGCCGCAAAAAGGCCTTCCAACGGTCCGGTGCAACCCGCATATGCAGGGTTGCGGAAATCCGGGCGACGGAGTCACCCTGGTCACCGGCACGCCGCCGCAAACCGTCTAGCTGGGCCGGTATGACTTTCGTGTCATTGAGGACCAGCGCATCGCCGGCACGCAGGATTTCAGTCAGATCACTGACACGCCGATCAGATAGGTCCGCAACCGGATCGACAACAAGCATTCTGGCGCTGTCACGCGGCGACACCGGGCGCAGCGCGATCGCCTCCTCCGGCAGCTCGAAATCAAACAATTCAACGCGCATGGGAACACTCTGAAAGGAATCAATGCCCGCGCCGGGAGCACTTCAGATTTGATGGGTTCGACAAGCCTGCATGCGTCGACACGATCAACGGCCAACACCGTTTCTCATTTGTGATAAAACGAGAAACGGTCCTGTCGCGCGGGCGTTAGCCGTCAAATCATCCCCGCGCTTTAAATATCTGCGGCAACACGCATGGTGGAGATGCTGTCCGGATCGTTGACCGGCTCTCCCCGCTTGATCTGATCAACAACATCCATGCCTTCGATAACCTGTCCCCAGACGCTGTATTGGCGATCGAGCCAGGGCGCCTCCCCGAAGCAGATAAAGAACTGCGAATTGGCGGAATTCGGGCTCTGTGACCGCGCCATGGAGCAGGTGCCACGCACATGGTTGACGTTGGAGAACTCGGCTGCCAGATCCGGCTTCTCCGATCCGCCCATGCCGGTTCCTGTCGGATCGCCCGTCTGCGCCATGAACCCATCGATCACCCGGTGAAAGACGACGCCGTCGTAAAAATTCTCTCGCGAAAGCTCCTTGACGCGGGTCACATGGTTCGGAGCAAGGTCTGGCATCAGTTCGATAACGACCTTGCCCTTGCTTGTTTCCATGACGATTGTGTTTTCCGGATCCTTGATCTCGGCCATGTTTGTCTCCTTGTTGTCGTGTTTATTCGCCGACGCGCACCTTGATCATGCGGTCAGGATCGGTAACGGCGCCATTGTTCGCCTGGTCGCCGCGCTTGATGGCCATCACATGCTCCATCCCGTCGATCACCCGGCCGAACACCGTGTATTGATTGTTGAGGAAGTGCCCTTCATCGAACATGATGAAAAACTGCGAATTGGCGGAATCGGGATTTTGCGATCGCGCCATGCCAAGCACGCCGGCATCAAACGGAACCGATGAAAATTCCTGTTTCAGATTTGGCTTGCTGGATCCGCCGGTTCCGGCGCGCGGCAGGTTGAATCCGTCTTCCATGTCGCCGAACTGCACATCGCCTGTCTGTGCCATGAAGCCGTCGATCACCCTGTGGAACGCCACATTGTCATATTCACCGGCCGCCGCCAATTCCTTGACGCGGGCAACGTGATTGGGTGCCACATCCGGCAGCAATTCGATGACCACATCACCGCTTTTCAGTGTGATGGTCATGGTGTTTTCGCCCTTGACCTGGGCTGACGCCATGGACATCAGGCCCGCGACAAACCATGCCGCGACGGCGAGCAGTTGAAACTTTTTCATGGGAACTCCGTTATTGATCAGGCGTGATAGCAGGGATCGGTGACGAGCACGTCTATGTTTATTTTTCCTCGTTCAGCGCGTTCAGCACCGGACCGGGCACAAAGGAACTGATGTCACCGCCCATTGCAGCGATCTGCCGTACCAATGTGGCGGTAATGGGCCGGTTCAACGGGCTCGCCGGCAAAAATACAGTCTGAATCTCCGGCGCCATCTGCCGGTTCATACCGGCCATCTGCATCTCGTAATCAAGATCGCTGCCATCGCGCAGGCCGCGCATCAGCATGGTGGCCTGGTTCTCCCGCGCAGCATCGACTGCCAGATCATCAAAGGAAACGACCGAAACACGGTCTTCCTGCCCCGGCAATTGCTCCGCCAATGACGCACGAATGAGCTCCGCTCTTTTTTCGAAGCTGAACAGCGGTTTTTTGGCGGCCTGTACCCCGATACCGACGACCACGCGATCGGCCACATTCAGGGCCTGGATCAGCACATCCATATGCCCATTGGTGATGGGGTCGAAGGATCCGGGATAAAAAGCGATGGTCATATGCGTTTCACCTGTGCCCACGCGGCCGGGAAGCTGTAAAATGCCGACGTTCTGTCATGGCAGAACCGAAGGCGCAAGCCCATTCCTCGATACGGCTCTGCGCGGTCCCAAAAAGATGAACGCTTCCTGAACACAGACTTCAGGATGCTTTCATGCGGCATCTCTTAATTTGTTCAGAAGAATTAGAGGAGATTCCACAATGGTTGTTTTAATTTTCATTGCTACGCTGTTTTCAACGACAACGATTGCTTCTGCATTCTTGCTGGCAAGAACCACACGGAGCGTCGAATCCGGGCATTGAAATGATCACTTTGCCGTGCGCAATCAATCACTTCCGTTCACGCAGCGACGAAGTGCATTGAATGCAGGCTCAAGGGTCACCATATCAATTTGCACCGGAACAAAACGGGGCAAGCAGATAGTCGGCAATGCCGAAAGGGTAAATTGAGGAGACTATGATGATTACAGCGCTTTCAATCCTTGCGGTTCTCATCGCTTCCATGTTTCTCGCGACCATGGGTGCAGCCATGTTTGCAATGCAGCAGGAACGGGCCGAAGCCACCGAAAGAGCCCGTGCCCGGACCGGTCGATAGAAATTAACGATCCATCAGGGATATTCTGACCTCCAATCGAATCCCCTGACGATCCGGATGGCCCAGCCATCCGGATTTTTTGTTGCCGGTCGTTTGAGATTACTTATACCAACGGCCCCGAATATTGACCTATTTCACCTGGATGTGTCTGGTTGACCGGCAAGGCGCGTTTCGCGCCGGAGTGTCGCCCACTCCAAGCGGAACGCAACGCAGTCCGGCAGCCAAAGACGCCCGGCCTTCGGTGCTCCATAGCTGCTCGCCGGATGCGTTGCGTCACACCGTCCGATGCGCTGCATCGCACGCCGTAACGCGCCTACCCGGACAAACAGCTATGGGGCATGAAATGGGTCAATATTCAGGGCCGTTGGTATTAATCGGGTGCACCCTGCTCTGACGATGGATCGGCCACTGTCTGACCGCCTGCATCTTCCTCGCCGTTTTCTTCATCGGATTCGGGTTCATTGATGCGCTCGACCGATACGACGCGCTCCTGTTTGGCAGTCGAAAAAATCGTGACGCCCTTGGTGGCGCGGCTGGCCATGCGGATGCCGGCAACCGGCACCCTGATCAATTGCCCGCCATCGGAAACCAGCATGATCTGGTCTTCGGGTTCAACCGGGAAGGTGGCGATCAACGGTCCGATTTCGTCCACCTTTGCCGTATCGGTAGCGCGAATACCCTTGCCGCCGCGGCCCGATATCCGGAAATCATAGGACGATGAGCGTTTTCCATAGCCCTTTTCGCTGACGGTGAGGACGAATTGTTCGCGGGACTGCAGTTCCAGCGCCCGTTCTTCGGTCAACTCGCCGTCCTCTTCGGCCGCGGCATCCTCATCGGCCAACTCCGCATCGTCGGACCGGCTCCATTTGATATAGGCGCTGCGCTCGGCCGGTGTTGCCTCAACATGAGCCAGGATTGCCATGGAAATCACCGTGTCGCCCTCGGCCAGTGAAATGCCGCGAACGCCGATGGAATTGCGACCGGCAAACACCCGGACATCCGTCACCGGGAAGCGTATGCACTGACCGAGCGCACTGGTCAGCAGCACATCATCATGTTCGTTACAGGTCTCGACGTTGAGGATTTCGTCGCTGTCCTCATCATCCAGCTTCATGGCGATCTTGCCATTGCGATTGACCTGAACGAAATCCGACAATTTGTTTCGCCGTACGGTCCCCCTGGTTGTCGAGAACATGACGTCCAGATTGGCCCAGCTTTCCTCGTCTTCGGGCAACGGCATGATGGACGTGATGCGCTCGCCCTGCTTCAGCGGCAGCATGTTGATCAAAGCTTTGCCTCGCGACTGCGGCGAACCGATCGGCAGACGCCAGACCTTCTCCTTGTAGACGATGCCACGGGAAGAAAAGAACAGCACCGGGGTGTGTGTGTTGGCCACGAACAGCCGCGTGACGAAATCCTCGTCCCGGGTGGACATTCCCGACCGTCCCTTGCCGCCGCGTCGTTGCGCCCGATAGGTGTCCAGCGGGACGCGCTTGATATATCCCGAATGGGAGACCGTCACGACCATGTCTTCACGCGCGATCAGGTCCTCGTCGTCCATATCCGCACCACCCTCGGTGATTTCGGTACGGCGGGGCGTCGCGAATTCCTCGCGAACGTCCTGAAGCTCCTGTTTGACGATGTCCATGATCCGAACACGTGACGCCAGAATTTCCAGATAATCCTTAATCTCGGCGCCGATCTCATTGAGTTCGTCGGCGATCTCATCGCGGCCGAGTGCCGTCAACCGCGCCAGCCTCAATTCGAGGATCGCCCGAGCCTGCTCCTCGGAAAGATTATAGGTACCGTCCTCGTTGATCCGGTGTCTCGGATCGTCGATCAGGAGAATAAGGGGTTCGACATCCTTGGCCGGCCACCGCCGGTCCATCAGCTGGGTCCGGGCAGTCGAAGGATCCGGCGCGTTTCGGATCAGGTTGATGACCTCGTCGATATTGGCCACCGCAATGGCCAGCCCGACCAGAACATGGGCCCGGTCGCGGGCCTTGTTGAGCAGGAACTTCGTCCGCCGGCTGATCACCTCTTCACGGAAGGCGACAAATGCCTTGAGCATGTCCAGAAGGACCATCTGCTCCGGCTTGCCGCCGTTCAGCGCAACCATATTGCAACCAAAGGAGGTCTGTAGCGGCGTGAACCGGTAGAGCTGGTTGAGAACCACGTCGGCGACGGCGTCGCGCTTCAGTTCGATAACGACGCGATAACCGTCCCGATCGGATTCGTCGCGAATGTCCGAAATTCCCTCGATCCGCTTGTCGCGGACAAGTTCGGCCATTTTTTCGATCATCGACGATTTATTGACCTGATAGGGGATCTCTGTGACCACCAGCGCTTCACGTTCGCCGCGGATCTCTTCCGTGTGGACACGCCCCCGCATCATCACCGAGCCGCGCCCGGTCTCATAGGCTGAGCGAATGCCCGATCGTCCCAGAATCAAGCCGCCGGTGGGGAAGTCAGGACCCGGAATAAACTCCTGCAGGGTCGACAGCTCAATTGCCGGATTGTCGATAAGTGCGAAGCAGCCATCGATCACCTCGCCCAGATTGTGCGGCGGAATATTGGTCGCCATGCCGACAGCGATACCGCCGGCGCCATTGACCAGCAGATTGGGAAATCGTGCCGGAATAACCCGCGGTTCATTCGCAGAGGCGTCATAGTTTTCCTGAAAGTCGACCGTGTCCTTGTCGATATCTTCCAGAAGCTCATGCGCAACCTTTGCCAACCGCGATTCCGTGTATCGCATGGCGGCCGGTGGGTCGCCGTCGATGGAACCGAAATTCCCTTGCCCGTCGATCAGCGGAACGCGCATGGAAAAATCCTGCGCCATACGCACCATGGCGTCATAGATCGCCTGGTCGCCGTGCGGGTGATATTTACCCATCACGTCACCGATAATGCGCGAGGATTTCACATATTTGCGGTTCCAGTGGTAACCGCCCTCGTGCATGGAAAAGAGAATACGCCGGTGTACGGGTTTCAATCCATCGCGGACATCCGGCAAGGCCCGGCTGACGATCACGCTCATCGCGTAATCGAGATAGGACCGCTGCATTTCCTCCATGATCGATATCGGTTCGATGCCCGGAGGATCGGATGGAGGTGTAAGAGAATTATCGTGTTCTGACAAAAAAGTCGCCTGTCGCGTAATGTCGAATCAATTGGCTTATTTATAGACGATCGGGGGCGTAAAAGCCAATTCGAGATAGGAAGGGAGAGGTCGAATTAATATAATTAATTCAGATGGTTATTCAGGTTGAATTCAACCAATCCACTGTTCGGTGCAACACGTGCCGTCAAATCGGGGCTTTTGTGTGATGACCGGTCGAATCAACCACGTCAGGCGGTGGGATTCTCCGGTCAATTTGCGACGTCTGCATCGGTGGTTCCGTTTCGGGTAAAACGTGAAATTATCACCACGGCCTAGCTCAGCCAGTTTGCGAGGCGATCGAGAGCTTCTTCCATGTCCGATGTCGAGCCGGCATAGGAGAATCGTACCGTATGGTGTCCGTCTATCGGATCAAAATCGTGCCCGGGTGTCGCCGCGACATTAATATCGTTCAGCATGTTGCGGCAGAACTGCATGGAATCATTGGTGAACCGGCTTACATCGACATAGGCGTAAAAGGCACCGTCCATGGGCGATGCGATGTCGAAACCGATCTGCGGCAATCGCTCGGAAAGCAAATGCGCATTTCGCCTGTAGGTGTCCTTGACCCTCTCCATTTCCTCGGTTGCGCTGAAGGCCGCACAGGCGGCGATCTGGGACAGTTCCGGTGGGCTGATATAGAGGCTTTGCGCCACCCGTTCGATGGGCCGCACCAGAGCCTCGGGCAGCACCATCCAACCGACCCGCCAGCCGGTCATGCAGTAGTATTTTGAGAACGAATTGATCACCAGGGCCGTTTCGCTCAAGGAAAGGGCCGTTGTCTCTTCACCTGAAAACGTCAATCCGTGATAGATTTCGTCGGAAAGAAACCGGATGTCGTTGGAGTCGCAATAGTCGATCAACGATTTGAGCGACTGACGGCTGGTGACCGTACCAGTCGGATTGGCGGGGCTGGCAAGAAGCACACCCGCTATGGGGCCACCTTCCTCTGCAGCCGCTTCCAGCGCCCCGGCGGTCAACGTAAACCCCGAATTGGCGCCGACCGCGATCTCCACCGCCTCCAGCCCGAGCATCGCCATGATATTGCGATAGGCAGGGTATCCCGGCCGGGTGATGGCGATGCGGTCTCCAACATCGAACAGCGTCAAAAACGCCAGATTGAACGCAGCCGACGACCCCGTCGTGACGACGATCCGTTCCGTGTCGATGGAAACGCCATAGCGGTCCTCGTAATGTTTGGCGATTGCCTGCCGCAACGTGCGCATGCCCAACGTATCGGTATAGCCGATCCGCCCGTGGTCGAGTGCGGCCCGCGCAGCCTCCCGCACCGCCTGTGCGGCCGGGTGCGCGGGCTGTCCCACGGCAAGGGAAATCACCGCGTGCCCCTGCTCCCGCCGCTTGTTCGCCAGGGCAAGAACATCCATCGCGTGAAAAGGCTGGACAACGCTGCGTTTTGATGTGTGCATCACCGATTGATCCTGGCGGTTGCAAGCTGTGCTGTGACAGATTGGCTCTTGTTTCACTTGGGTGTGGCACGCCAATTGGGCGAACCGCCTCACAATTGCCCCAATGCGATGGCGATCACAAGCCAATAGATACAATCACATTCGCGCGATATGATGCGAGGCGCACTGGGCATTGGACCCTATAGATTGCTAAGAGCAAGGGAATCGGATTGCACCTCGCATTTGTATCAAGGAGCACCCGATGCACAGCCGACGGAGCAAAAAGATCGATATGGCCCAGACTTTGCGTACCGGTACGATGGTAATCCGTCTTGTGGTGCTCATGATCTCCGCCTGTGTGGCCGCAACGGTGCCTTTGCACGCCCAGAACAGGATTCCCGTCGTCCGTGACGCGGAAATAGAAGGGCTGCTTACGGATTATGCACGGCCGATTTTCAAGGTGGCAGGCCTGAGCAATCGCGGGATCCAGATCGTGCTGGTCAACAGCCGTTCCTTCAATGCGTTCGTCGCCGGCCGTCGGATCTTCATCAACACGGGCGCCCTGTCGGTCTCCGAAACGCCAAACGAGATCATCGGCGTTTTGGCGCATGAAGCAGGCCATATCGCCGGCGGCCACCAGGAACGGTTGCGGGAACAAATCGCCCGGGCGCGGACATTGGCGGTTGTCGGTACGCTCGTGGGTGCCGGCGCAGCCGCGGCTTCCAGCATCGGCGGCGGCGGCAATGCCGGGGCCGCCATCGGAACCGGGCTTGCCACAGCCGCCCCGGGATTGGCGCAGCGCTCGCTGCTCAGCTATCGGCGATCGGAAGAAATCAACGCCGATCGGGCGGCCGTCAGATATCTGAATGCAACGGGCCAGTCCGGTCTCGGCATGCTTCGGACATTTCAGCGCTTCTCCCAGCAGGCCGTGCTCTCCGGCGTGCGCGCCAACCCTTACGAATCGAGCCATCCCCTGCCCCAGGAGCGCATGGCGCTGCTCGGTGAACTGGTCGGCTCCAGCAAGCATTTCGAAAAAAAGGACTCCAAGTCACTGCAAAGGCGTCACGACATGGCGCGCGGCAAAATCGCAGCCTATTCCGGCGGCGCGCCAGCGGTGGCACAGCTTTTTCGCAATGATCCGCAAAATGCCGGCGCCAGCTATGGCATGGCTATCGCATCTTTCCTGCGCGGCAACACCAAAAAGGCGCTTGCGGACATCGACAAACTCATATCCCAGGACAAGAACAACCCCTACCTGCATGAAATGAAGGGGGAAATCCTGCTATCAGCCCGACAACCAAAACAGGCCGCCGCGTCCTTTTCGCGCGCGGTTCAATTGGACAAATTCAAATCGGGCGTGCTTCGCGGACGGCTTGGATTTGCCTATCTTTCGACCGGCGATGCCAGCCAGTCGGACAAGGCAATCAGAGAGCTGCGGGCGGCGATCAATGCCGACTCCTACAATTTTGCCGCCTACACCTATCTGTCGCGAGCCTATGCCCAGAGCGGCGATGTCGCCAATGCGCAACTGACTCTGGCCGAGGCGAATTTCCGCGCCGGCAATATCCAGGAAGCGAAGCGGTTTGCCGCCCGAGCACAGCAGCAAATGAAGAAAGGCACGCCTGGCTGGCAGCGCGCCAATGACATCATAAAATATCGAAAGAAGTGAAATCCCGAACCCGCGGCGGCGCCGTGACCGAGAGGACAAGATGGACTTGAAGATACGCAACTGGACCACCGCTGCCATGATGGCGCTGACGGTCACGTTTCTGCCCGTGCCGGCAACCGCTCTGGACGACAAGGAGAAGGAGGAGATCGGCGCTTTCATAAGGGAGTATCTGATCGCCAATCCCGAAATCCTGTTCGAGGTTCAGGACGCCTATCAGGCCAAGCAGGAGGCGGCCCAGAAGGAGCAGGCCAGGCTTGCGATCGCCAGTGCCCGTGAAACCATTTTCAACTCGCCCCACAATGTCGTTCTCGGCAACCCGGAAGGCAGCGTGACGATTGTCGAGTTTTTCGACTACAATTGCGGTTTCTGCAAGCGGGCGATGAAGGACATGGAGGAAATCATCGCCTCCGATCCGGACGTTCGGTTCATTCTTAAGGAATTTCCGATTCTCGGCGAAAACTCAGTTGCCGCCCATACCGTAAGTGCTGCCGTGCAGCGGATTGCGCCCGAACACTACAATGCTTTCCACCTTGAGCTTCTTGGCGGCCGCGGCTCCGCGACCGAACAGCGGGCCATCGAGGTCGCGATGGAACTGGGAGTTGACGAGAACCAGCTGCGCGAGGCGATGAAGGACCCCGCCATTGCTGAAGGCTTCGCCGAAACCTACCAGATCGCCGACAGTCTCGGGATTTCCGGCACACCGTCCTACGTTGTGGGCGACGAAGCTGTTTTCGGCGCCGTCGGTGTGGAGCCATTGGTCGCCAAAATCGAGAACATTCGTACCTGTGAGAGCGCCACCTGCTAGGACCGACAGCATTCCGGCCGATGCCGGATTGAACGGCACACGGTCCCCGAAGGCGCCGGCAATGTCATCAATCAACATGCGCCGGCGCAACCGCCATGACTGCATCATCAGGCTCGTTTCCTGATGAACACCGGTTTCCGGAGGGATCAAACACCGTGATCCGGTCTGGCGGCACACTCAATGTGACCTGTGCTCCGGTCATGATATTGCGTTTCTGGAACGTTTGAACCGTGATGTTGCTTGTCAGACCGACATCCACATAGGCATAGGTGATGTTGCCGAGACGGTCGGCAGTATTAATTGATCCAGCAAGCATCAAATCGCCCACGTCACCGCCGTTACCTTCGTGTAGGTGAAATTCCTCGGGCCGTATGCCGAGCGTAATTGTTTCGTTTCGCGGCAGGCCGCCAACCGGCACCGTGACAGCCGTATCGGTCTTGCCGTGAATGGATACGCTGGTCACGGCATCGTTGCTTTCGAGAACCGTGGCAGGCAGAAGATTGATCTTCGGCGAACCGATGAAGCCCGCCACAAAAAGGTTCGCCGGCCGGTCATAGAGCTCGCCCGGTGTTCCGACCTGTTTGACTTCTCCATAGTCCAGCGCGACGATTCGGTCCGCCAGAGTCATGGCTTCGGTCTGGTCATGGGTCACATAGATCATCGTTGCACCGATCGTGCGATGCAGCGTTTCCAACTCGAGGCGCATTTGCGTACGAAGGGCCGCGTCGAGGTTCGACAGAGGTTCGTCAAACAGGAATACCTTGGGCTTTCGGACGATGGCTCGGCCGATCGCAACACGCTGACGCTGCCCCCCCGACAACTGCGAGGGTTTTCTGTGCAACAGCTCCTCGAGGCGCAGAATGCGCGCAGCATCTGTCACGGCCTCCTTGATCTGCTGCTTGGGCATGCGCGAGATGCGCAGGTTGAATGCAATATTCTCGAACACGTCCATATGCGGATACAGTGCGTAATTCTGGAACACCATCGCGACGCCGCGTTGCGACGGCACCTCATAGGTCACATCCTGGCCGTCGATGGCGATCACACCGGCATCCACCTCTTCCAGACCGGCAATCATCCGCAGCAGTGTTGATTTGCCGGACCCTGATGGCCCTACGAATGTGGCAAATTCACCGGATTTGATTTCCAGGTCCACACTTTCGAACAGCTCGACGGTGTCAAAGGTCTTCTTGATGCCTGACAACGTAACCTTAGCCATGCCAACTAATCCTTATTCAAATCTCTGAAGCGACCGGTCATTTCAACGCGCCCATCCGCATGCCCTGCACCAGCCGCCGTTCGGCCACCCCGTACAGCACGAGCACCGGCAGGATCGTCAGAATGAGTGCCGCAAACAGAGCGCCAAGATCGGCGCCGAACTGGCCACGGAACTGGGTGATACCGACCGGAAGGGTGCGGCTGTCCTGATCAAGCAGAACCACGGTCGCCAGACCAAGATCGTTCCACAGGAAGATTGCCTGCACCAATGTTACCGAGGCGATCGCGCCCCAGGAGACAGGAAGCACGATCTTGAAAAACGCCAAACGCTCCGATGCACCGTCAAGCGAGGCGGCTTCGAGCAGGTCGAGCGGGAACGAGCTGAAATAAGCCCGCATCATGACGGCGGCGAACGGGATCAGCCGCGCGGCATACATAACGCCGAGCGCAAAAGGGTTGCTGAGAACCCCGAGCGTATCCGACAGCGTGAACAAGGGCACCCAGGTGACCACAAAGGGCAGCGTCATGAGCAGGACGAAGTAACGGTTGAGCAGAGCCACGGGCCGACTGTTGCTTCGAGCCAGAACGTAGCCCGCCAGGACGCCGGAACCGACCCCGATCAGGATGCCCGTCGAAGTGGCGATGAGGCTGTTGATGCCGAAGACCCACAGAGGCTTGCCCAGATTCGTGCCCAGCCAGGCGCGTGCGTAGTTGTCGATCAGGAACCGGTCGGGCCATCCGAGCGGGTCGGCGATGATCTGGGTCTGTGACTTCACCGATGCGAGCAATGCGGCAAACACCGGCATGATTGTCGCGGCGAGCCACAGGATGAGCGCTGCCAGGCCGAGCAGCCGCAGCGTAAGGTCAATGGGGCGCGGAAACGCCGCGGTGCGGAGACGCTTAGCCGGCATGTTCGATACGCCTCGGCCGGAAAATGGTCAGGAATAGCATCGACAGGATCGCCACGACCGCGGTCGTCACAATCGCCGTCGCGGCCGCGTAGCCGAATTTTGCGTTTACGAATGCTTCGCGCCACACGAAGGTCGCCGCGACCTCCGAGGCCCGGCCCGGACCGCCCCCTGTCATGACGAACACCTGGTCGAACACACGAAACCCGAACATCAACTGGATGAGAAACACCGTCGCAACAGCTTCACGGATCATCGGGAAAGATATGTAGCGCGCGCGCTCGAACGGTCCGACGCCATCCATTGTGGCTGCCTCATGGATTTCGCCGGGAACGTCCTGAAGAGCTGCGAACATGATCACCATCGGGAAGCCGGTGAACTGGAGGATCGACACGAAAATGATCACGTAATTGACGGTTGCCGGATCGCCCAGCCATGCCCGATTCAGCGCCGGGTTTATCCAACCGAGCAAATCATTCACCCAGCCAAAGTTGCCATCGAACCCGAACAGCCAGACCTGGCTGGTGAAGACAGTGGGCAGAAGGACAGGCAAAAAGACCAGAAACTTGATCACCTTGTGGCCCCGGAGCTTGCGATCCACCAGCGTAGCGATGATGAAGCCGATCGCCACTGTGCCGAACGCCGTGAGAGTTGCGTAGATTACGGTGTTCATGATCGCCGACTGGGCCACCTTGTCGGCCGCCACGCCGCGATAATTGTCACCACCAATGAATTCCTTCGGACCGAATCCCGGCCAATCGAAAAACGACACGCGGAGCGTCTCGAAGAACGGCCAGGCCATCAGCGCGCTTGCCAGCAGGAAGGCCGGAAGCACGAATGCCAGGCGGCTTCCGACCGGTCCCCGGCGACGCTTCCGTTTGGCTGCAATCGGTTCGGCCGACGAATCGGAGATCGTATCGGCGACCATCGTGGACGTGGCAGGTGCCATTCGCTAAACTCCCCTGGAGATCAGTTGAAGCCTGCCGTGAGAGCATTGCACCAACAGATGAGACGGTTTCGTGAAACCACTTTGCAGGCCGAACAGCCTCTGACAGGCGGTGTCGAGGGCTCGGAGACTCAATAACCTGTAAGACAAAGTCATCGTGGCTTGCCTCCTTTCGCAGCGATCTGGGCCCGTGCCTCGTCGATAATCCGCAGCACGCCGATTGATGTCGACAGCGGGTGATAGGGCGACTCGATCAATCCGTCCGCCACGTGTCGCGCTGCCCACACGGCCTGACGGCACAGGCCTTCTGGAGCGGTGACAATCCCACTGTTATCGACAAATTCGGCGACCGGCTGGTTCTTTGCATCGAAGACCGCAAGGTTCCCGGGTGCCGAGTGCCGTGAGTGGACAAGCACCCGCCCATCGGTTCCGTTGACACAGGCCAAACCCGAACCGAAGCTTGCAAGGCTCGAGCTGGCGATTGCCTGCCGGCCATCGGCATATGACATGACCGTAACCGCCTGATTGTCGACGCCGGTCTCCGTGAGATCACCGAAGCACGCCACATTGTCGGGGAGACCGAGCACATGAACACCCAGCCAAATCGAATAGACTCCCATGTCCAGCAGGGTCCCCCCTGCCAGTTCCGGAGCGAAAAGCCGATGGTTGATATCAACCGGAACCGACACGCCCATATCGGCGGTGACCATGCGGATGTCACCGAGGTCACCTGACTTGAGCAGCCGATCAAGCACGCGTGTCCGGGGGTGGAAACGGCAGTGCATCGCTTCCATCGCAAATCGACCGGCGGCAACGGAGGCGTCACGGATGCGCTCGCCCTCGTCTGCGGTGACAGCGAGCGGCTTCTCGACAAGAACATGCTTCCCGGCCTGGAGCGCCGCGACCGCCATCTCGCAATGGTGGCTGTGTGGCGACGCGACATAGACAATGTCGACCTCGGGGTCATCGAACAATTGTTCATAAGTGCCGTAGGCCGACGAAATCGCATGGTCACGCGCAAACGCTTCAGCCCGGTCGACTGACCGCGAGGCAACCGCCGCGACCGGTTGATCGGTAAATCGTCTTAGCGAGTTCACGAACTGCCCGGCGATGACGCCCGGCGCCTGGATCCCCCAGCGAAGTGTCGGACCGCCGGTCAGCGGCAGCGGTTCGGGTTCGGCAAGCTGTTTCATGTCGATCCAATCATCGACCCACCCGCTGACGCCGCGAAGGCGGCATGGCGTATGCGCACGATCAGGAGACGACACCCGGTCCTTTCACCGGCGGTGATCTGGACGTGTTCCGTCGATGGAATGCCGACGACAGAGCCCCGTTCGAGTTCTCTGTCGATGCTCTCCCACGCCAGTGTTGCGGTGCCGTCAACGACATAGACCAGATGCTGCTCTGTGTCGGCGTGGAACCGGAGTGTTGTACCCGGATCGACATCCGACAGAGTGACGCCATAGCGGTCTTCGCCGGAACCGTCGAACTCCACACCGGCATCGTTGAGCGAGCGCACAACCGACGACGGGGTCATGCCGGGAGCATCAGCCGGCGATATGAGCGTAACGACGACGAATTCAACCGGCGCAGCGGCGTCTTCAGGATTGGTGATCGAATGCCGTCCGCCGACCGGCGTATACATAACCTCGCCAGCGCGCATCAGTCCGGGCGTGTCCTCATATTGGACGTGGCCCTGACCGTCGAGCACCACCCACATTTCGGAAGTGTCCGGGTGCACATGCATTCCGATCACAGACCCCGGCGGAAGCGAGGCGAAATCCATCCCGGCGATCTGACCGTCGAGCATGCCGCCATTGACCAGCCGTTTGTAGCGAACGGGGCCACTGCCCTCATGCATGCCATACACATGGGCAAGCCCGGTGTTGTCGTTGATGGCGAGCATGCTTACACCTCCGTACGAAATTGAGTTTGATGTGAAGGAGAGTTCATCGCGGTCAGTATCCGAGTTCTTGCAGTGCGATGCGGTTGAGCCGGGCGCTCTCGGCGGGCGTTTCCAGCAATGTCAGGTCGGTTTCGGCAATCACCCAGCCATCGAATCCTGCCGCGTCGAGCACAGAGACCACCCGCGCAAAGTCAATGTCGCCGGAGCCGATCTCGGTAAAGATCCCCTGTTCGACGGCGCGGTCGTATTCCCACCTTTTTGCCGCAGCAATGTCGATGACGTCGAGACTGACATCCTTCGCATGCCAGCAGGTGATCCGGCCGGCGTGACGCTCAAAAAACGTCTCGACGTTCAGCCCGGCCCAGCGCAGGTGCCCGGTGTCGGGCCCGAGAAACACCATGTCCGGATCGGTGTTCGAGACAAACCATTCGACCTCGGTCGGGCTCTCGACTACCGTTCCGACGTGTGGATGATACGCCAGCTTCACCCCTTCATCACGTGCGGCGCGTGCGGCAGCGTGCGTGTTACGTAGAAACACATCGCGCTGCCGGGGCGTGAGGCTGTCCTCCGCGGTGACCCGGCCCGGAATGTCGCGACGCAGACGGCCGCTCGACATGCGGGTATCGAAGCCTCCGGCGGAAACAAGGAGGGTATCGAGCCCGAGCGCACGGCTCACGGCAGCACCCCAGGCGATCTCATCGGTCAGGTCGGTGAGCCAGAAGTCGGTCCACAGGTACCCCGGGGCGGCGACCAGACCGTGGCATGCGAACGTCCGGGCGATCTCCGCAGCCGCATCGGCGGGTGGCAGCTCCCGGCTCGTATCGCCGACGATCCATGGTACGCCGGCGTAGCCGGCCGCGGCAATTTCGGCGAGCATCACGGTTTCGTCTATCTCACGGGGACGCCACATGGCACGGGCGCAAGCAGCCTTGTCCGGCCGCACTATCCTCCCCTTGGTGTCGTGTGCTGCTGTCATGTTGGGCGGCCCGGCACAACCCGCGGCGATGGCTGGCAGTCGGAGCTGATCCGAACACCCACCCTGCCCTCATCGTCGGGCGATACCATTGCGTGGATTGTTTCAACGACATTGACGGCGATATCTCCTGCTGCAACGGGTCTGCGCCCTTCCCAAACCGCGATCGCAAGGTCCTCGGCGCCGCGGCCACGTTGATTTGGACCCCGAACCGTTTTGTCCGCTCGCACGGCAACGTCATTCCATTCGTCCTGGCCGTGAGGGCGCCACTTTACGGCCGCGGCGAATGTATCGGGATTGGGCAGCCAGAGTTCACCATGGGTGCCGAGGACCGATAGCAACGGAACCTCTTGAACGGGATTGTTGCCATAGCGCATCGTGAGTGTGGCGAGGACGTCATCATCGAATGTCAGGCTGCAGTTGCTGTAGAAGGTCGCGTCCTCACCGCGACCCTCGCGGTCGTAAAGTTGGGTGGTGCCGCTGATCCCACGCACAGGTCCGAACAGGTTCACCAATGCGGTCAGGTAATACGGCGCCATGTTGAAGAACGGAATCCCGCCCAGGCGGTTCATCTCGAGCGGCGGGATGGGGCGTAGCATCGTCGCCGAAGCGGACAATGGCGTGCCGATGTCGCCACGCTCGATCACGGCGCGTCCCGTCTGAAAACCGTCACCAAGGATCGTATCCGGTGCACAGGCGATTTTCAGCTGGAGCGACTCTGCCAGGCGCACCAGGGCGGCCGAGTCGGCGGTATCGGTGGCAAGCGGTTTCTCACAGTAAACGTGCTTGCCCGCCTTGAGTATCCGCTCATTGGTCTCCCGGTGAACGGGGATCGGTGTGAGATTGACAATTAACTCGATGTCACTGTCGGTGAGGATGTCCTCGCCTTCATAAAACCTATCGACACCAAACTGCTCGGCAAGCGCCCTTGCCGCCGAGACATTGAGGTCGGCGAGCGCTACGAGGTCAAGCGTTTCACTCGCAACCAGGTTGGGAAGGTACTGGGTCGAAACATTTCCGGTGCCGAGAACACCGACCTTCATTTTGCGTTTGTGCAACTCAGCGGATTCCTTCTCGATGAGCTCTACGGCGCTACATGGCCAGGCGGCGTGACCTGATGGTGGAGAAAGCTCTGGATTGAGGATATGCCCTTTTCGAAGGCATCATAAACGTCCGGGATGGCCCAGGCGTCGACCATCATCCACCCTCGGAAGCCGCCGTCAAGCAGCGTCCGGTATGAGGCTTCCAGGTCGATATGGCCGTCGCCACACCCCAGATGCTTGGTGGACCCGCCTGGGCGCTGCGTACCGTCGGTGTCGGTGAGGTGAACATAGGAGATGTGTTCGACGCCGATCCGTTCGAGCAGTTCGTGCGGCCTTCCGGTGCCGCCATTGAGCCAGTCGAAGTGACTGTGATCATAGATCAACTTAAGGGGGCTGGCCCCGGCATAGGCCTCGGTCATGATCGTGTGCAACTGGTCCAGTGTCCGGAACACGAATACCGGTTCGAGCTCGAACCCCAATGACAGGCTAAGTCCGTCGGCGATGCGGGCGGCTGCATTCAGCGACTCTGTAAACCGCGCAGTCGCCTCATCGAGAGTCTGATCGCCCAGTTCGCCGTCAGGCCATGTTCCAAGACATTCGCATCCGATGCCTCTGGCGAACAGCGCCCATTGTTCGAAGTCCTCAAGCCAGCGGCGACGGACGGCGTCATCAGGCGAGAAGGCGTCGGTCGCGCTTGTCTGGATCGCGAAGATGTTCAGATCGTAGCAATCGAACATCCGTCGCAAGGCAGCCATACGCTCTGGCTCGTTCGCGCTCGGATAGCCGCCGAGCGGCCAGGCAGGCGCAAGTTCGACGCCATCGATACCGAGCCGCGAAATGCGATCGAGCACTTCCCAGTCCGGGTAGATGGTATCGTATTTTGTCATCGACGACATGAACGCATTGAGGCCGACAGCTGTCTTCCAGGGCCGTTCGGACGCCTGTGTGGAGCGCGAAGCGTTCATGAAACCTCCCCCTGCCCGGAGCCAACGCATGTTGATCGTCGGTCAGTGATGACGGCATCGATCAACTGGTGCAGCGTCATTGTCTGGTAATCAAGTGCGGCCCGGGTGACCGTGTTGTCGAGGCTGCTGTCGGTTGGAACCGACCGATGCCGCCCATCGGTGGGCAAGTCGGGTCGTTCGATGACCCGGTCATGGGGCAGCCCGAGTGCTGCAGCAATCGAACGGGCCAACTCGACACGGCCAACCGCCTCGGACCCGCAGCAATGGAACACTCCATCCAGGTTGCGTTCGGCAATCCGCAGGATCATCTCGGCGCAGTCGGTCGCGTGGGATGGATTTGCGATCTTCGTGACACTGCCCGTCCACACCTCGAAAACATCACCGCCAAGCAGCGTATCGACGGCAGCGGTCACAAAATTCCCGTACCCCTCGTTCTGAGTGGCAACAAAATCGGATCGCATGTGGTGCTTGCCGTTGACCCCGGACACACGTGCCACCGATCCACGCTCAGCGAGCGTCAATGTGATCATTTCCGATGCCAGTTTCATGCGTCCGTAGAGATTGATGGGGCTGGCCGGGCCATCTTCGGTGGCAGGAGCAGAGCTTCCGTCGAATACCCAGTCGGTCGAGACGAGGACGAGCCGGGCCGACAACCGGTTCACGATGTCAACCATATGCACAATCGGGTCGATAAACGAACGCCAGGCAATTCGTTGATCCCGTTCCATCGCCGCATAATTGGTGTTGTCGATCGCGCAATGGACGATCGCCGTTGGTTTGAAGTCGGCGATCGTCGCGGCGAACTGCTCAGCGTCCCGCATATCGGCGTTGATGATATCCATGCGGGGATGAGCATCCCGTTCCCCCCGCCATGTTCGCGACATCGCGAGCACTTGGGCCTGGCGCGTGGCGAGCGCAGTGTGGACGATATTGCCGCCCACAAACCCGCTTCCGCCAGTTACGCACAACCGCATGTCTTCGTCTCCTGTCCGAAGGACAATGAATGGCGCAGGCATGCGGTCATGTGTGTGCCCTGTTTAATCAGCCGCCACGAAGTTCGTCGGAAATTGCTTCCAGGTCGGCCGCGACCTCTGCAGGTGTGGCCGTCCCGATGAGTATTTCCTGCCAACCGGAGGTGATACGGTCCCGCAATTCGACATGCGTAAACGTGTTTGGCTGCGGCTCGCCAAGCATCGTGCCAAGTGCCTTGAACTGGCTTAGTGCAAGTGCGGGAACCGCATTGGCGTCGAGCTCGACATCGGCTCGCCCGGAGTTACGGGAGTATTTGGGCATTGTGTTCTGGAAGTCGACGCTGGTGAGATAGACGAGAAATGCTTTGGCCAGCTCGGGATTATCGGAGTTGGCGGCAATCCCGACACCATCAATCGGCAAGAGCTGGAGTTCGGTCTCTTCGACGGCCATCGACGGCAAGAGAAACCATCCCGCCTCAAACGGAAGATCCGCGGCCTGGATGGCGGATACTTCCCAGCTACCGCTGACATACATGCCCGCCGTCTGGGTGAAAAACAGTGTCTGTCCGATCTCACGGGTCACGGTCTGGGGCGAGTTGCCGTACACGCCGGCCTCGTTCCAGGTCTTGGCCAGTCTTTCGAGAGCCTCGACAGCGCAGTCGTCGGTATAGAAAGCCTTGGGCGTTGCGCCCTTTTGCCAGGCTTCCTGGATGGCCAGCATCCAGTCGTTGCCACAGTTGCTTGCCATGGCCTGATGGACGAACCACAAGGTGGAACGGAAACCGCTGATGGGCATGGCCAATGGTGTCTTGCCGGCGTCAGCAAGCGCCTTGGTCATCGCCAGCCACTCCTCGTCGGTCGCCACGCGACCGGCGTCGGGTGCCTCAATGCCGAGTTCGGCGAACATGTCCTTGTTGTAGTAGACGAGGCCGACCCAATTGATACCGGCATTGATCGCAAGGTTCTTGCCATCCTTGGTCGTATAGGTCGACACGAGAGCGGGCAAATAGGCTTCCTTTAGCCCGCCCTCCTCCCAGACATCGCTGATGTCCATCAGCACGCCGGACTCTTCGATGCCTTCCCACACGCCGGCCGAACCGGTCTGGACCACGGTGATGTCCGGGGCACTGTCGGTAGCCAGGGTCCTGGGAAGGCCCGGGAAGTAGTCGTTGCCGCCCGTGACGGGCTCGATGTTGATGGTGGTGCCGGGGTTGGCAGCCATGAATGACTCGGCTGCATCAGCGAAAAAATCCCAATCGGGATAGACCACTGCGGTGATTTCGCCCGAAAGCTCCTGGGAACTCGCGCCGTGAGCGCCGAAAGCGAGCGCAATGGCGGTTGTCGTGGCACACAAGACTGACTTGATATGTCGGGTGGTCTTCATCGGTTTCCTCCTGGACCTTTGATTGTCAGTGACGGCTGTTGCCGCCGTTTGACGGTGGTGAACGGGGTCGAAATGATCGGATCGTCGCGCCGGGCGGACTCAGCCTTCCATTATGAATTGAATTCGGCATACGGAGTGAAATGATCGATCCAATCTTGCGACGGCAGAGCCCCCCATTGGTTGACAACTTTGTAGTTCGACAGGTTCTCGCCGGGATCGACCACGTTTGGTGGCTGATCATCGTCGAGAATTTTTTCCATCTCCGCGATACATTCGGTCATGAAGCCGGATGCATCGCGATAATAGATAAAGAGATTGTCGCCGGGACCGTGCCGCCCCGGCCCCCATACGACCTTGCGGTCTTCTACACACAGGGAATCCGCAACGGTCTTGAAGTCCTGAAAAGATGCGAATTCCCAGCTTATGTGGTGCACGCCTGTGGGATTCTTGACGGCAGCAACCGTGTGGTGGCGATAGTTGCCGGCCCGCATCCAGGAGATTTCGTACCCGCTGGTTCGCTGGCTCAAAAGCAGACCGCATGCCGCATTCATCTCGCCGGTAAAACGTTCCGGATCTTCGGACGTGAAGTTGACGTGATCCAGGGATTTGGGATGAATACTCGGACCGAGATATCGCGCCGGCCCGTCACTTGGAACCGGCGTGTGTACTTCGAACACATGCCCCTCGGTTGTGCTGAACGTTACGGCCTTTTCCATAAGGGGTAGCGACGGTTGATCGCTCAGGATTTTGAGCCCGGAGGCTTCGCATCGCGAGCGCACAGCGTCGACGGCCTCACCTGAGACGGCCTCCAAACCGCAGATCTGAATTTCACTTTTTTCTGCGGGCCTGAAGATCAGCTCCGCATTACGCTCGTTCGAAGACAGTTGCACGCGTGAATCATCTGATTCAGTAACGCGAACCCCAAGCATGTTCACGGCATCATCGGCAGCCCGATCCAGATCCGTCACCCCCAATGTCACGTGCCCCATGCGCTGTACCAAAGGCCTCATGCCACGTCCTCCTCAATGGCCGTGTCGTCTGTACGCGCGACAGGTTGATCCCGCACAGGGTTGACCAGAGCTCCGATGCCCTCGATGCGGACTTCAACGACGTCGCCATGTTTCATGAAGAGCGGCGGTGTACGGGCAGCCCCGACACCGGCGGGCGTTCCTGTCGCGATTATGTCGCCGGGTTCGAGCGTCATGAATTCGCTGGCTGCCGCGACAATTCTGGCAACCGGAAAGATCATGTCCGACGTATTCGCACGTTGAACGGTCTTTCCGTTCAAAAGCACTTCAAGTTCCAGCCCAACCGCCCCGTCCGGCAACTCATCGGCGGTGACAAAATCGGGACCGAATGCCCCTGTCGCATCAAAGTTCTTTCCGGGCGTCCATTGTTTGGAGCGGTACTGGTAGTCGCGCAGCGAGCCGTCATTGAAGATTGAATAGCCGGCGACATGGTCTAGAGCTTCAGCTTCGGACACATTGCGTGCAACCGAGCCGATGACGGCCAGTAATTCGCCTTCATAGTCAAGTTGCTCGCTGCACCGTGGCCGAATGATCGGATTTTCTGCTGCGACAAGGCTGGTCGAGAACCGGGCGAAAAAACTGGGATAATCAGGAATATCGTCGTAACGGCGTTCTGCGGCATGATCCAGATAGTTCAGACCGATGCAGATGATTTTCCCGGGCGCGGGTATGGGTGGCAACAATTTGGCGCCGGCGACATCAACCTTTGCTGACGCAGACAAATCCGGCGGCTTCGCGTATGTCCCGCTCCGGATCAGCCCGGTCAGATCACTGTCGTCAAGCGCCCACCAAGCGCCATCGGAATAAACTGCGACGCGCTGAGAGCCAGCAATTTCGTATGTGCGATATCTCATCGGCTCCCTCTACGCTGTGGTGACCATTTGGTGCCTCAAGCGGGTCTCACTACGAAGACAAGGCTACGCCAATTTTGGAATTTGTCAATTATTTTGGAAAATTTCTGAATTATTGTAATTATTCTCGCTTGCAACTCTTCACGCTGGCATAGTAGTCGTGACAGAAACTGCGAAGGATCCGGAACCCACTCAAGATGCTGCAACCAGTCCAAAAAAGCGTATCCGGTCCAACACGCACGGCAGAAGTCCTTGAAACCCTTCGTTCAGAAATACTGACCGTCAGTCTCCACCCGGGTGAAAGGCTGCGCTTCGACGAATTGCGCAGGACATACGATGTCGGCATATCGCCGTTGCGCGAGGCCCTGATGCACCTTGCATCCGAGGGTTTGGTGGTGTCCGAAGAGCGCCGTGGGTACCGCGTGGCGCCCGTATCGAAGTCGGATCTGCGTCAGATTGCACGTCTTCGCGGTGAATTCGACTCCCTTGCCATCCGGGACTCCATCGAACTTGGGGATGACCATTGGGAGGGCAGGATTGTTGCCGCCTTCCATGCGCTTCTGAAGCGACCCAAAGTGCACGCGGACGGAACCATCGACGCACAATGGGAAGCAAATCACGTTCGCTTCCATGCCGCGTTGGTCTCTGCCTGCGATATGCAAAAGCTCATGTCGTTTCGGCAGATTTTGGAGCTTCAAGCACAGCGGTACCGTCGGATCTCGGCGCTTTATGCTGCCGTCGCCCGCGATGATGTCGCAGAACACACGGCCATCAGGGATGCTGTGCTTGATCGCGATGCCGATTTGGCCGGAGAATTGATACGAGAACACTACAGAAAGACCGTTGAGGCGCTTTTGGCGGGGATCGAAGTAGATCGCTTCGACGGTTTCACCTAGACGGTTTCACGCTTGCCAGAAACGGAACAACGGTGTCGGCCCTTGGTTTTGTTGATGCATTCAGGTTTTGCCGATTCCGCCAGAACCTGAATTGCTCCAGGGCAGATTAGCTTAGCTGGAAGCCGCGCCAGCAGAGACCGGGGTCTCCCTCTTACGTCGTCGGCGATAAAGCTGTTTTCGGCGCTCTGGGCGTGGAGCCCCTGACCGCCAATTTCGAGAACATTCGTATCTGCGAGAGCGCCACCTGTTAAATGCGACCGCAAACAGCAGCCGGCGCTTTAACGGCGTTTGTTAGCCTAATTAACAGAGAAATACCGCTTGCCCCCCAGGGCAGGCCTTTTCCTGCTGGTCCGTGCCGTCTATATGTCGGACACACCAAATTCCAGCAGGCAAGCCGATGGCGCGCAAAGTCTTCATTCTCAACGGCCCTAACCTCAGTGCCCTCGGCAAGCGGGAACCGGGGATTTATGGCGGCAAAACATTGCGGGATATTGAGCTGAGCTGTCGGATCTTTGGCGAAACGCTTGGTTTTGAAGTCGATTTTCGCCAGACAAATCATGAAGGCGCGCTGGTTGATTGGCTGCATGAAGCGGATGAAGATGCTGTCGCGGTCGCGATCAATCCGGGCGCCTATGGTCACACATCGATCGCCCTGCACGATGCGATCCGGGCAATCGGCGTTCCGGTTGTCGAACTGCACCTGTCGAATATCCACGCCAGAGAACCGTTCCGGCACCAGACCATGACCGCTCCGGTTGTGATCGGCGTGATTTGCGGATTCGGACCAACAAGTTACACGCTTGCGCTTCAGGCGCTGGCCGACCATATCAAAGACCAATAACAGTTCGTGAGGAACCCACTGCAATGGCAGACAAAAAATCCAGCATCGATCAGGATCTTGTGCGCGATCTCGCCACTATTCTGACGGAAACGGATCTGACCGAAATCGAGATTGAACAGGACGATCTGCGCATTCGGGTATCTCGCGGTGGCAGTGCCGTGCCGCAGACCGTTCAGGCTTATGCGCCGCCGCCGAGTGCTCCGGCAGCAGCCGCGCCACCGGCTCCGGCAGCAGCAGCGCCGGCCGCCGAGGCGACAGGCAACGCAAACAACGCCGTTTCATCGCCGATGGTGGGAACTGCCTATCTTTCTCCGTCTCCGGAAGCCCTCCCCTTCGTTGAAATCGGTCAATCGGTCAGTGAAGGCCAGACGGTGATGATCATCGAAGCCATGAAAACCATGAATCAGATTCCCGCGCCACGCGCCGGCAAGGTCACCGCGATCCTGGTCGAGGACGCTCAACCCGTCGAATATGGCGAACCGCTTCTCGTGATCGAATAGGCCGATTGATGCTGTCTAAAATTCTCATAGCCAACCGCGGTGAAATCGCCCTGCGGGTGCTTCGTGCCTGCAAGGAGCTCGGAATCAGCACCGTTGCTGTCCATTCCACCGCGGACGCCGACGCCATGCATGTGCGATTGGCCGATGAAAGCGTGTGTATCGGGCCGCCCGCCTCGCGCGATAGCTATCTGAACATTCATCAGATCGTCGCCGCTTGCGAAATCACCGGCGCCGACGCCGTTCATCCCGGCTATGGCTTCCTCTCCGAAAACGCGAAATTTGCTGAAATTCTGGAAGCGCACAGCATCACATTCATCGGACCAACGGCTGAACACATCCAGATGATGGGTGACAAGATCACAGCCAAGAAAACCGCCGAGGAACTCGGGATTCCGGTAGTTCCGGGCTCCGGTGGAGAAGTGAGCGACGAACGTGAAGCCGCAAAAGTGGCCGGCGAGATCGGCTATCCCGTCATCATCAAGGCGACTGCCGGCGGCGGCGGCCGAGGGATGAAGGTCGCGAACAATGAGGAAGAATTGTCCGTCGCACTTGCAACGGCCAGAACCGAAGCCGGTGCGGCATTCGGTAATGATGCGGTCTATATCGAAAAGTATCTCGGCAAGCCGCGCCACATTGAAATACAGGTCATCGGTGACGGCCGCGGCAATGCCGTGCATCTTGGAGAACGTGACTGTTCCCTGCAGCGGCGCCACCAGAAAGTGTGGGAGGAAGCCAACTCACCGGCACTAAACGAGCAGCAGCGCGAACGGATCGGGCTGATATGCGCAGATGCCATGAAAAAACTCAACTATCGAGGAGCCGGCACGGTCGAATTCCTGTTCGAAAATGGTGAGTTCTACTTCATTGAGATGAACACCCGGCTTCAGGTCGAGCACCCCGTCACCGAGGCGATTACCGGAATCGATCTCGTCAATGAACAGATCCGGGTCGCTTCCGGTGGCGGATTGTCCGTCACCCAGGAGGACGTGTCGTTTAACGGCCATGCCATCGAATGCAGAATCAATGCGGAAGACCCGAGGACCTTTACCCCCTCACCCGGTCGCATCACCCATTACCATCCTCCGGGTGGATTGGGTGTGCGTGTCGATTCGGGTGTCTATCAGGGCTACTCCATTCCGCCATATTACGACAGTCTCATCGGCAAGCTGATCGTTCACGGCCGTTCACGTGTCGAATGCATGATGCGGTTGCGTCGCGCCCTGGACGAATTCGTCATCGACGGAATCAACACGACCATCCCGCTTTTTGTGGACCTTCTGGGCAATCCTGATATCGCCAATGGCGACTACGACATCCACTGGCTGGAAAAATATCTGGAAAAATACGCAACAAACGACTGAAAACCCGAGGCGCGCCATGGGAAGGCGTGGTTAGAGCATGCACAGGAGCGAGGATCGGCTCAGCGTTACGCCGCAGCTTCTTCTGAAAGCCTATAGCTGTGGACTGTTTCCCATGGCCGATTCGGCCGAAGACACCGAAATATATTGGGTCGAGCCGGAATTTCGGGGCGTTATCCCGCTGGACGAATTTCACATTCCGAAAAGTCTGGCGAAAACCGTCCGTCAGCGCCGCTTCGCCATTCACGAGAACACCGCCTTTAGCGCCGTCATGGACGGATGCGCCGAGCCGGCGCCGGGACGAACCAAGACATGGATCAACCGGACCATTCGCGACCTCTACACTTCCCTGCACCATCTTGGTCACGCACACAGCGTCGAAGCCTGGCGTGGCGGTCATCTGGTCGGTGGTCTTTATGGTGTTTCCCTGCGCGGAGCCTTCTTCGGCGAAAGCATGTTTTCAAGGGAAACCGACGCTTCCAAGGTCTGTCTTGTCCACCTGGTCAAAAAGTTGCGGCTGTGCGGCTATGTTCTGCTCGATACCCAGTTCACAACGGATCATCTGAAGCGTTTCGGCGCCGTCGACATTCCGCGCGAAACCTATAACGGACTGCTGGATGAAGCCCTGCTGGTCGATGCCAGATTTACCTGAATGGCCTCAGGAACCGGTCTTCTCCGGAGCCGGCACTTCCGAATCCATACTGCATTCCTTCAACCAGACATCATAAACCGCATGATCCACGGCGTTCAGGCCTGGTGAGTCGGCAAACATCCACCCGGTGAAGATCCGCCGAATTTTCCGATCCAGCGTGATCTCGTCGACTTCCACAAACGTCGTGGTCTTTGGTGCTTGCGTTTCGTCGCGGCTGTAGCAGACGCGTGGCGTCACCTGCAGCGCGCCGAACTGGACCGTTTCGTCGATATAGACATCGAAGGTGATGATGCGTCCGGTGATCTTGTCAATTCCGGAGAACACCGCAACTCGATTGGATATGCGCGGATCTCCAGCCGGCGCAAGATCCAGCGATTCAACCGTGGTATCCGCTTCGCCGTTCCCCTGAGCCTGAGCCACCCCGACAGGCATACCAGTCGCCACAATCACCGCCGACACAATCGAACTGATGATGGCCGACCATCGATATTGCAGTAAATTCAAAACCATATTCGTATGCTCAGGATCCGGGTGTCCAGGCATCATAGTCGCCGGTGACCGTCGGGCGCGTTTCAGGATTCAACTGCGACCCCGGCGGACGATAGGCTTCAGGCGTGCCGGTTTTATTTGCCAGATGCTGCTTTTGCCATTCTTTCGGCGTGTAGGTCATGTCGGCCGGAGAGACGTCTGTCCGGTGGTGCATCCAGCCGTGCCAGCCAGCCGGAATCGCCGAGGCCTCGGCCACTCCGTTATAGATCACCCAGCGCCGTGTCCTGCCCTCGCTGTCAGTGCCGCCCTGGTAGTAGACGTTACCGAATTCGTCCTCGCCGACGCGCGTGCCATGCCGCCACGTGTGGAAACGCGTCGCCACTGTTGCGCCATTCCACCAGGTGAACATCTGGACCAGGAAATTATGCATCAAAACCTCTCAGAGCCGAGGGAGTTGCCCCTCACGCCTTATGCCGCGCCGCCACACGCTTGTCTAGGGCGCGCCAAGCCTCAGTACCGGTTCAACATCACAATTGTGACGATGTCCCGACCGGTGCGGCAAAAACTCACAGAACCTGCTTTTCGTAGATGATCGCGGGAATACCGGAATTATCCGTCCCGCAATTCTGTGTTTCGCCCACCGGCTCGAAGCCGCTCATGCGGTAGAATGTCACCGCCTTGTGGTTTTCAGCTTCCACTTCAAGCCGCATGCGATCGGCTTCAGGAAAACAGGCTTCGATTTCCTGGAGCAGCGCCCGTCCGGCGCCCTGCCCCTGAGCCGACGGCCGGACATAGAGTTGGTGTAGTTCGATGAGGCGGCCGTCCTTGGAGGACGCAAACGCCATGCCCAGGATCGAATGACCGGTATCGGCGACGACGAATTCGGAAAGCGGCTGCGTCAATCTTGCGCGAAGTGCGTCCAGCGAGTGCCATTCCCGGGTGATCGCCTCCACGCGTTCGGAACCGTACAGGGAATCATAGGTATCGTGCCATGTTTCGACGAGCAGCGCCTGTATGGCCTGCAGATCGCCGCTTCCCGCAGTTCGTATCCACATGAATTCGCTCCGCAATTGCGGGATTGTTCAATCCAGGCCGAGCTTCTGTCTGACGAGTGCGTTGACCGCCTGCGGATTGGCCTTGCCCTGCGTCGCCTTCATCACCTGCCCGACAAACCAGCCCGCCATGGACGGCTTTTCCTTGACCTGTGCCACCTTGTCCGCATTGGCGGCAATCACCTCATCAACCGCCGCTTCGATGGCGCCAGTATCGGTCACCTGTTTCATGCCCCGTTCGTCGACGATCGCCGCGGGATCACCGCCTTCGGTCCAGACGATCTCGAAGAGATCCTTGGCGATCTTGCCGGAAATCGTCCCCTCCTTGATGAGGTCGACGATCGCGCCCAGTTGCTCCGGAGAAACCGGTGTTTCATCGATCTCCAGCCCCGCCTTGTTAAGAGCACCGAGCAGATCGTTGATCACCCAGTTGGCGACGATTTTTCCGTCACGTCCGCCGGCCACCTGTTCAAAATAGTCGGCGATCGCTTTCTCGGACACCAAAATGGAGGCGTCATAGGCAGACAGACCGAGGTCCGCCATCAAGCGGCCGCGCTTGTCGTCGGGAAGTTCGGGCAGTCCGGACCGCAACGCCTCGACATAGGCATCATCGAATTCCAGCGGCAACAGATCGGGATCCGGGAAATACCGGTAATCATGCGCATCTTCCTTTGAACGCATGGATCGTGTTTCGCCCTTTGCCGGGTCGAACAGACGGGTTTCCTGATCGATCGTCCCGCCCTCTTCCAGGATGGCGATCTGGCGCCGCGCTTCATATTCGATGGCCTGACCGACGAAGCGGATGGAGTTGACGTTCTTGATCTCGCAACGTGTTCCGAACGGGTCCCCGACCCGCCGTACGGAGACATTGACGTCGGCACGCAAGGATCCCTCATCCATGTTTCCATCGCAGGTGCCCAGATAGCGCAGGATCGTCCGCAATTTGGTGATATAGGCCTTGGCCTCGTCGGAGGATCGCATATCCGGTTTCGACACGATCTCCATCAAGGCAACGCCGGAGCGGTTCAGGTCGACATAGCTGAGTGAAGGATGCTGGTCATGCATCGACTTGCCGGCATCCTGCTCCAGATGCAAGCGCTCGATGCCGATTTCAATGTCCTCGAAATTGCCCTTATTGTCCGGTCCGACGGAAATAAGGATCGTGCCCTCTCCGACGATCGGATCCTTGAACTGAGAGATCTGATAGCCCTGCGGCAAATCAGGGTAAAAATAGTTCTTGCGGTCGAAGATCGAGCGGTTGTTGATTTTCGCCTTGAGGCCAAGGCCGGTTCGGACGGCCTGGCGCACACACTCCTCATTGATGACCGGAAGCATGCCAGGCATCGCCGCATCGACGAGCGAGACATTGTCGTTCGGCGCACTGCCGAACGCCGTCGACGCGCCGGAAAACAGCTTGGATTGTGACGTTACTTGCGCATGGACCTCCAGGCCGAGAATAACCTCCCAGTCTCCGGTCGCTCCGGGTATCAGGCGTTTGGGTTCAGCGGTGCGCGTGTCGATGAGTGTCATTGAAAATACTTGCTGCTGGGAGACTATTTGCTACCGGTGATTTCGAGACGCCGCTCGCCGTCCCGGACTTGTGATACCGGTTAAAGGAATGCGCCCATGGGTTCAAGCCTTTCCGTTGACGTCGAATCTCCCGCAATCACCCCAACCGGAAAAACGGAAAGCGCGTTTCATTTGACATAGATCAATCTTCAACCCGTTCTCGAATCGTATGATCGTCGCAACATGTCCAAAACAGATCGGAGAACGACATGAGGTTTTCTAGTATTCTGGCACGGATTTCAAGACACGCAGACCTGTTCGAGGCAATGGCCAACAAGCTGGGTGTCCGCGACAAGATTTTTGAATTGAATGGTGCACCATCCGTCTATCGACGGGCCAATATGCGCTGCCTGTCATGCGGCAATGCCGATGCCTGCAGTGAGTGGCTTGAGTCGGGAGCGGAGGCAAACGAGGCACCGGATTATTGCAGGAACAAAACACTGTTTGCGCGTTTGGAGCGCCTGTCACACAGCCCGGTTGGCACTGATTGTCATGGGTCAGTCCAGCAAAGCGGCTGACAGGTGTTCTGAAGGACTCCCCCCAAGGGAGAGTACCCCTCCAGAGCTTGCTCTGGTTGCCCCGGATCGTGAAAGCGATTCGGGGCTTTTTTTTCTGATGGTGCCGCGCTGGCGGCCGGATCGGTGACGCAACAGATCCAAAACCCCTGCAATCCTGCTGATTCTTACAGACAGTTAACAGGTTCAACTGGAAATCGGCATGCCTGCCTTGTCATCGCGGAGCACCCCCGTAAGATATCCCGGCAAGGCGAAAGGGTCTGCGGCCATCAACGTCGCGGGGACCGGATATTCTTCTTGGGCAGCGGGGATCGACCAATTTGAAACATCGTGCCGGCTCATCCCTCCTGCGCATCATTCCGGTGGTTCCGCCCATTCTGGTTCTGACCGGCTGCGGGCTGAACACGGCACCGATTCTTCATCCCAGCGGTCCCATTGCGCAAACTCAGCGCGATTTGCTGTTCACTGCTTTCGGCCTGATGTTGATCGTGGTGATCCCGGTTATCGTCATGGCATTCTGGTTTGCCTGGCGATATCGAGCCTCGGGTGGCAAGGGAAAATATACACCCGATTGGTCCTACTCGGCCAAGATTGATGCAATCTTTTGGCTCGTTCCCGCCGCCATCATTGTTGCGCTGGGATACCTCGTCTGGACCTACACGCACAAACTCGACCCCTACAAGGAGATTGCCGGAACGGAAGCGGCACTTGAAGTCCAGGTTGTCGCGCAGGACTGGAAGTGGCTGTTCATCTATCCGGAATACGGGATTGCCTCCGTCAATGAATTGGCGTTTCCAAGCAGTCGCCCGCTGGCCCTTGAAATCACCTCCGACACCGTCATGAACTCGTTCATGATACCGGCGCTTGGCGGGCAGATCTACGCCATGGCAGGCATGACCACCCAACTGCATCTCCTGGCCGATGGACCCGGCACCTTCACCGGCCGCAACACGCAATATAGCGGCGATGGGTTTGCTGATCAGCATTTCGTGGCAATTGCCATGACACAGGAAGATTTCGCCGATTGGACCCAAAAGGCACGACGCTCCCAGCGGGCACTCGATGCCGGGACCTACGCCAAACTGGCAGAGCCGAGCATCGCCCATCAGGTCGAATATTTTTCCGGCTTCGAGCCGGGCCTGTTTGAGACCATTCTTGCCAAATACGCACCCCGATCCGGCCACAACACGACGATGAGCCATGAATAACGCCAACGGGAGAGCCCGCTGATGTTCGGAAAACTGACGATCGACGCACTGCCATTCTACAGCTGGGTTGCCATGGGCGGTGCAGGGGTCACCGTGGGCGGTGCCTTGGTGGTCTTTGTTCTTGTGACCTATTTTGGCCTGTGGCGCTATTTCTGGACCGAATGGCTCACCAGCGTCGATCACAAACGCATCGGTATCATGTATATCGTGCTCGCCCTGATCATGCTGCTGCGCGGTTTTGTCGACGCCATCATGATGCGCGCGCAACAGGCATTTGCGCTGAACTCCGACGGCTATCTTCCGCCTGAACATTTCGAGCAGATTTTCAGCTCACACGGCACCATCATGATCTTCTTCATGGCCATGCCGTTTCTGACCGGTCTGATCAACATCGTTGTTCCGCAGCAGATCGGTGCGCGTGACGTCGCATTCCCGTTCCTCAACTCGGTCAGCCTCTGGTTGACCGCGGCCGGCGCCGCGCTGGTGATGGTCTCGTTGGTCATCGGCAAGTTTTCCCAGGCCGGGTGGACCGCCTACCCGCCCTATTCCGGCATAGAATACAGCCCGGGCGTGGGTGTGGATTACTGGCTGTGGGCCGTTGTTGTCAGCGGCATTGGATCAACCCTGACAGGGATCAATTTTGTTGTCACGATCCTGAAAAAGCGGGCACCGGGAATGATCCTGATGCGCATGCCGATGTTCAGTTGGACGGCTTTGTGCGTCAGCGTCCTGATCACCTTCGCCTTTCCCGCTCTGACGGTGGTCGGCGCCATGCTTGGTCTGGACCGCTATCTGGAGATGCACTTCTTTACCAATGGCGACGGCGGAAACATGATGAATTTCGCCAATCTGCTTTGGATCTGGGGCCACCCGGAGGTCTATATTCTTATCCTTCCGGCCTTTGGAATCTACTCTGAAGTCGTCGCCACATTTTCCGGCAAGAAACTGTTCGGCTATGAATCGCTGGTCTACGCCACCGGTTGTATCGCGATCCTGTCCTTTACCGTCTGGCTGCATCATTTCTTCACGATGGGATCGAGTGCCAGCGTCAATGCGTTTTTTGGCATCACCACCATGATCATCGCCGTTCCCACCGGTGTGAAGATCTTTGACTGGCTGATGACGATGTATCGCGGACGGATTGTCTTCCACCCGTCGATGATCTGGACAATGGGTTTTATCGTCACATTCGTCATCGGCGGCATGTCGGGCGTTTTGCTGGCGCTGCCGCCCGCCGACTATCTGATGCACAATTCCACCTTTCTGGTGGCCCATTTTCACAATGTCCTGATACCGGGCGCGCTGTTCGGCTACTTTGCCGGCATGCATTACTGGTTTCCGAAGGCCTTCGGCTTCAAACTCAACGACCGCTGGGGCATCCGGGCGTTCTGGTTCTGGATCATCGGCTTCTATCTTGCCTTCATGCCGCTCTACGTCCTCGGATTCATGGGCATGTCCAGGCGGATGGAACACTACAATGTCGCAGAATGGCAGCCCTATCTGATCACTGCCGCGCTTGGCGCGGTACTCGTTCTGATTGGTATCGTCTGCATTGTCATCCAGTTTGTCGTCAGCATTCGCGAGCGGGAATTGACGGTGGATGAGACCGGAGATCCGTGGAACGGGCGAACGCTGGAATGGGCAACCACGTCGCCGCCAGCCGCCTACAATTTTGCTGTATTGCCGCAGGTTCGGGATGTCGACGCCTTTGCCGACATGAAACGCCGAAACGTCGTCGGTGTAACGCCCGAACGCTACGAAGACATCACCATGCCAAAGAGCACCGGCATGGGCGTCATGCTCGGTGGTCTCGGTTTCCTATTCGGATTTGCAATGGTGTGGCACATCTGGTGGCTGGTCGGCCTGTGTCTGGCGGCGGTCGTCACACTTTTGATCATCCGCAGCTCCGTTGACGACAATGAATATGTTCTGACAGCCGCTGAAGTCGAAGCAATAGAGAGCAGGCGAAAATACTCCGATCGCAAGACACCGACGGATGACAACACCGAAATCGATGTTGCCGGCGCGCGCCTCCAGACGGGACGGACATGATGTCATCTGCCGAAGCAACCGATCGCCAGCAGGAGCCGGACGGGGTCTGGTCAGACGACCGGCGCCACGATGAATATGCCGAGCGGGAGTTCGGGTTCTGGCTTTATCTGATGACCGACTCCATCATCTTCGCCCTGCTGTTCGCGACCTATGTGATCATGGCGGACAATGTCGCTGCCGGTCCAAGCGCCAAGGATCTGTTCGACCTCAGGCACACCGCCGGCGAAACCTTACTGCTGCTGTGCTCGAGCATCACCTTCGGCTTTGCCACATTGGCCGCGCTCGCCCGCCAGAATGGCCGCGTTGTCCTTTGGCTGGCCGTTACGATCGGTCTCGGGGTCGGCTTCGTGGCCATGGAGCTGACGGAATTCGCAGGAATGATCAGCGCCGGCGCGGAACCGGGCACAAGTGGTTTTCTGTCCGCATTCTATACACTCGTCGGGACCCACGGCTTGCATGTGAGCGTCGGAATGGTGGGAATCCTGGTGATGATCGGCCAGGTTCTGACCAAGGGCCTGACGGCGCCTGTCCTGTCACGTCTGTTCCGGCTGGGCCTGTTCTGGCATTTCCTCGATATTGTCTGGATCGGGATTTTTTCCGTCGTCTATCTGCCGGGAGTGCTTTAGATGCAAGGTTTCAAACCGGCGCCGACACACACCCACAAAGCCTATCTGACCGGCTTTGTCCTCGCCCTCATCTTAACCGCAATTCCCTTTGCCGTCGTCTGGACAGGTGCCCTGCCCGTGGGTGGTGCGATTTCGGTGATCGCGGTGGCGGCCGTCATTCAGGTGCTGGTTCACCTACGCTATTTCCTGCATTTGAACCTGCGCACAACCCCGCGTGAAAACCTGCTGGCGCTGGCCTTTGCCGTGGTGTTGATGTTCATCATGGTCGGCGGCAGCCTGTTTATCATGTTCGACCTTCACTTCCGCATGATGCGGTAGAGGGTCGCCCGGGCAAATCACCACCTACCTGACAACGGATTGACCGGACTGTGCGTGAAGGCGCCGTTCAAGCGCATCCAGATCATGCTCGGTGATATCGACCGAAAGCACCACACTTCCGTCGTCCTGATCCACCCGGCCATGCACTTTGGCGTGGTCATAGACCCAGCTCAGATGCGCCATTTCGTCGGCCCGCAACGCAATATCACGATGCAGGAGCTTGCCCGACAGAGCCATCTCGACGGCTGCGAGCAATGCATCGATACCGGCGCCCGTCAGCGCGGAAACGACAACGGTGTCGTTCCGCTCCCTCGCCTGGTCTTCCAATGACCGCACGGTCTCCTCTGGAAGCAGATCGACCTTGTTCCAGACCTCGATTATGTCCGCCGGCGTCTCTCCCGCCCGGTTGATGCCCAGTTCCTCGAGAATACGCAAGACGTCGGCAGCCTGTGCAGGATTATCCGGGTCAGACATGTCACGGACATGCAGGATGAGATCGGCCTCAAGAACTTCTTCCAGGGTTGCCCGGAATGCAGCAACAAGATGAGTTGGAAGGTCGGAGATGAAACCGACTGTATCGGACAGGATCGCCATGCGCCCATGCGGAAGCGTCATCCGCCGCAAAGTAGGGTCGAGCGTGGCAAACAACATGTCCTCGGCAACGACTTCAGAACCTGTTATTGTGTTGAACAAAGTGGACTTTCCGGCATTTGTGTAGCCGACCAGGGCAACAACCGGATGCGGCACCTTTTTGCGCTTCGAGCGGTGGAGGTGTCGGGTTCGCCGCACATGTTCCAGCTCTTTTTCCAGCTTGACGATTTTTTCCTGAAGGCTGCGCCTGTCTGCCTCGATTTGTGTTTCGCCCGGCCCGCCCATGAATCCTGCACCGCCGCGCTGGCGTTCCAGATGGGTCCAACTGCGAACCAGGCGGCCCTTCTGGTAATTCAGATGCGCCAGTTCGACCTGCAACACGCCCTCACGCGTCGAGGCGCGCTGGCCGAATATCTCCAAGATCAGTCCGGTTCGGTCGATGACCTTGGTCTGCCAGGCTTTCTCAAGATTGCGCTGCTGCACCGGCGTCAGCGGATGATCGACGATCACAAGACCCGCATCAAGGCTGACCACGAGTGCAGCGATCTCCTTGACCTTTCCCGTTCCGATCATGGTTGCCGGACGGGGCGCATTGACCGTTACGGTGCTGGCGTGAACGATCTCGATACCGATGGCCTCGGCAAGCCCGACGGCCTCCGAAAGCCGCGTCTCACGGGTGCGCAGCGGCATCTGGTCCAAGGCGCCTGCCGCCGCGGACGATCGGAAAAGGGGAACAAGGACAAGGGCGCGCGCCGCATCTCCCTGCAGCCCCTCGCCTACCTCTTTGCTTGTCGGTTTGCTGGCAGATGCCGGCCGATCAGCCTTCACGGCTTGCTTCTTCACCCTCGAACATCTGAATGGGTTGCCCGGGCATGATCGTCGAGATGGCGTGTTTATAGACCAATTGTGAGTGGCCATCGCGGCGCAACAACACGCAGAAATTGTCGAACGAGGTGACAACTCCCGTTAGCTTGACGCCGTTAATCAGAAAAATTGTAAGGGGTACTTTTTGTTTTCTGACTGTATTGAGAAACTGATCCTGCAAATTCTGTGAACGCTCCGCCATTGCGCCAATTCTTCCTTGTCCTTGCCGGTTTCTTCTTATTGTGCGGACTTACCGCTATCTGATCGTCGGACCGCCCCAATAGGCAATACCATGCCGCACACCGCCTATGCACCGCATTTGGTTATCAAATCGCCAGACCTTCCGCAATCTAAAAAGGCATCGTCACCACACCGGCGCACGGCCCATCCCAGATCGCAAATCAGCGATTATACCAATATCTGACATTGAGAACCGCCAGAACCACAAGGACTTCCAGCCGTCCAACGGTCATCAGGACGATGCCGAGAAGATAGGTCACATGATTGGGCAATGCGCTGAACACCGGCCAGCTCTGGCTAGCCTCCGACGACACCGGCCGCAAAGCGTCATAGACCGGACTCGCATTGGAGAACAGCGCTACGGCCAGGACGATCGCGGCTTCGAATCCACTGGCAGTCATCGCAATCAGCATCGCGCCCAGACCGATGACCAGAATGGCGACGATGAAGTAGGTCCAGATGGCCTGCATGGAGTCCCGGCCGATGGCCGTGTCACCGAATTTCAAACGATCGACGCTGTTCGGATAGATCAGCCTGTTGAGTTCGGCAATGGTGTAGATCCACATCGCCCCGATGCGGAAAATCTTCACTCCGCCCGACGTGGAATAGACACCCGCTCCAACAAAGATCACCGCCAGGACCACGATATTCGGCATCAGGGCGATCACCCCCGGACGTGTTTCGATTCCACTGGTCGCCACCAGCGACGACGCCGTGAAGAAACCCTCGCGAAGCGCCGGCACCAGATTTTGTGCGATGCTGCCGCCGGACACGTCGACGATCCGCGCCGCATAAACCAGGGTCAAGGCACAGATGATCGCAATGAGAATCCTGGCCTCCATATTGTTTGCAAAAATGCGGCTTCGCCGTCGAATGAACGCCCGTCGCCAGAAAACGCTCATTGTGCCCGCGCACAGGCCGAGGGCCATGACGGTAACCGCGCCGGCGCTGATATTGTCTTCAAGCGGGCTGACGAAAGGAACGAACCCGCCGGTCGCCGCCGAAATCATGCCCAGCATCACCGCGTCGAGCGGATTGACGCCGAAGATCATCAAACCCAGCAGAATGGCGCCGGTAATCACGCTGTATTGCAGCAGCAGTACACGATAGGCCTCGGGCCGATAGACGCCATTGTCGTGCCGTCCCGTCATCCGCCTGTTCCCCGCTCCCTGGATGCCGCCAAATCCGGCCGGGGCAAGAACATGGACGATCGATGCCAGTGTGAGAAATCCGCCATACCACTCCAGAAGAACACGCCAGAACAGCAAACCTCGCGGAGCGGTCTCGCGGGCCAGTACCGATGCACCCGAGGTTGTGAGCGCACCGACCGCCTCGAACCAGGAGGGAATGAGGGGAATATCCGCCAGAACGACGAACGAAACCGCACCAAAGAGCGGAGTTGCCACCCATACGCTCACCAGCGCCAGATATCCGAATGACCGTTCCGTCTCTCGCCGGCGACCCGAAATGGCCGTCAGGATTGCCAGCGAGATGAATGCGCCGACCGACGCCATGAGCGCCATCTCGACAGCGAGTTCGATTTCCGAATTTGCGATGGCCACCAATATCGCCGGAATGAAGAGGGCAAACAGACCCGCCGCCGACAATGTTATGAGGAACAGGACCCCGTGCATGGCGGTCAGAAGAACTCGAGGCTTACGCGGAAGAGTTGCTCGACCTGCCGCACCGCATCTGTGGCTGCCAGCAGCACCACGCGGTCGCCGGTTTTGATCTTACTGTCGCCATCGGGCAGCAGCACCTTCCCGTCACGATAGAGCGCACCGATGCGGATGCCGTGCGGCAACTCGAACTCCCGCAATGTCGTTCCGACGATCGGCGATGTTTCCATCGCCTGTGCCTCGATAATCTCCGCCGCACCCTGTTCAACACTGTGAACCGCCAATATGCGGCCACGGCGGACATGTTGCAGGATTCGTGAAATGGTGACGGCGCGCGGATTGACATGCGCATCGATCCCCATGGTCTTGGTGAAATCAAGAAAGGCGGAGCTGTTGATCAGTGTCAGATTGGATTTGCACCCAAGCCGCTTGGCCATGATGCTTGAAAGGATATTGACCTGATCGTCATTGGTCAGCGCCACCATGAGGTCGGCATCCTGAATATCGGCCTCGACGAGAATCTGCTGATCAAGCGAGGATCCATTCAGGACAACCGTGCGGCTCAGATTATCAGCAATACTGACCGCGCGGTCCCGGTCATTCTCGATGATCTTGATTTTCGTGCGCGGTTGACGCTCCTCGATGGTCTGGGCGACATAGAAGCCGATATTGCCGCCGCCAGCGATAACGATTCGCGTCGCCTCCGGTTCCTCATGTCCGAACAGGCCAAGCGTGCGGTGAACATGGGTCCGGTCGCAGATCACATAGGCAAGATCGCCGGTCATCAATTGATCGCTGGAGTGCGGCACGATGAGTTTGCCGTCGCGCCAGATTCCGGCGACCGTTGCGGTCAGGTCCGGAAAAAGATCGCTGAGCTGTTCGAGCGGCGTGTTGACCACCGGACAGTCATCCTGGCATTCGATGGCCACCATGGCGATATTGTCTTCGGCAAATCGAACTGCGTCATTGGCCCCGGGCAAGGCGATGCGCCGCAGCACCATCTGGCCGACCTCGACCTCCGGCGAAATGATGACGTCGATCGGCATGTGCTCGCGGGAAAACAAGTCGGAATAATGGGACGCCAGATAGCTCTGCGCCCGAATGCGCGCGATTTTTGTCGGTACGTTGAAAAGTGAATGGGCAACCTGGCAGGCCACCATATTGACTTCGTCATACAGGGTCACGGCGATGATCATATCGGCCTGATCGGCGCCCGCCTGCGACAACACATCCGGGTGCGCCCCGTGCCCCACATAGCCGCGCACATCCAGAGTCTCGCGGATGGCGTGAATCAGCGGCGGTGACGTGTCGATGACAGAGACATCATTGTCCTCCGTCGAGAGCCGCTCGGCGATGCCATACCCAACGCGCCCTGCGCCGCAGATTATGACCTTCATTCCCTATCATCCCCTCGCCGTGGATAAAGACTCAGCGAACCCGGCAGCCGAGTCGGGCAGTATGTCACAGGCCGAGAGATTTCAGCTTTCTGTGCAATGCGGAGCGTTCCATTCCCACGAATTCGGCGGTTTTTGAAATGTTTCCACCGAAGCGGTTGATTTGAGCAACAAGATAATCGCGCTCAAACATTTCACGTGCCTCCCGCAATGGCAAGGTCATGACATGGCTTTGGTCGGAGTCGCTGACGCTTGGCAGCATTTCACCGATTTCCTTGGGCAGCATATCCGCGCTGATAACGCCATCCGCCCCATCGCTTCGCGTCAGGATCATCAGACGTTCGATATTGTTACGCAATTGCCGAATGTTGCCGGGCCAATCGTGGGCCTGCAGCACCGCCATGGCATCATCGCCGATCGGTCGCGACTTGATGCCGGCCTGCTCACCGATCTGCCGCATGAACTGATCCACGAGAAAGGGGATATCCTCACGCCTTTCCGCCAGCGACGGCACCTGGACGGGCACCACGGCAAGTCGGTGATAGAGGTCTTCGCGAAACTGCCCTTCTCCGATCAGGTGCTCCAGATTGCTGGCAGTCGACGATATGACTCGCACATCGACGCTGACCCGCTTGGTTCCGCCGACCCGCTCGAATTGCTGCTCGACAAGGACCCGCAGGATCTTGTTCTGGGTGCCGCGGGGCATGTCGGCGATTTCATCGAGATAGAGAATACCCCCATGGGCTTCCTCCAAGGCGCCGACCTTCCGTTCCTGGCTGTTTCCAGCTTCCGTCCCGAACAGGGCAATTTCCATCCGATCCGGTGTAATCGCCGCCGCATTGAGCGCGACAAATGGACCGCCGGAACGTGTCGAGTGTTTATGAATGAGACGGGCCACGAGTTCCTTACCGGCACCTGAAGGCCCGAGGATCATGATCCGGCTGTTGGTCGGAGCGACCTTCTCGATCGTCTGCCGCAGCTGCGAAATCGCCACGGACGTGCCGGTGAGATCGACCGGTTCACCCGACCGTTTTTTTAATTCGTCGACCTGACGCTTCAGGTTGGATGTCTCAAGCGCTCTTTCCGCAACCAGCACCAGCCGGTCGGCCTTAAAGGGTTTTTCGATGAAATCATAAGCCCCGCGTTGAATCGCCGACACGGCGGTTTCGATATTGCCATGTCCCGAAATCATCACGACCGGCAGATGCGGATGCCTCGCCTTGATCTCATCCAGCAGCGCGAGCCCGTCAAGCGTGCTTCCCTGCAGCCAGATGTCCAGAAACACCAATCTTGGAACCCGCTCTGAGATGGACTGCAGCGCACTGTCGCTGTCACCTGCGGTTCGCGTTTCATGACCTTCGTCGGACAGGATACCCGAAACAAGCTCCCGGATATCTTCCTCGTCATCGACAACCAGAATGTCAGACGCCATCTGTTTCTTTTTCCCCCATCGAATCCACTTCCAATACCGGATCGCCCGCCGGCAGCCGCACACGTATCATTGCCCCTCCATGGGGATCGAACTCTCGCGGCGCGTCATGCAGTTCCAATACGCCGCCATGTTCGTCGATAATCTTCTTTACGATCGCCAATCCGAGGCCGGTCCCCTTCTCGCGCATCGTCATATAGGGTTCGAAAATCCGATTTCGATTCTCGACCGGAAGGCCTTTGCCATTGTCGATGACATCGACGATCAGATCGCCGGACGGGTCGGTTTTTGACCGAACCAGGATCCGACGTCCGTCCCGCTCCTGGTCGGCCGTGACCGCGTCGACGGCTTCGGTTGCATTCTTAATGAGATTTCCGAAGGCCTGACCCAGCATTCTCGAATCCACATAGGTCACGAGCGGATCCTCACCGAAGTCGCGCAGAAACTCGATATCACTGCGGCTCATTTCGCGAAGGAAAACCGCATCCTTCAGGATGTCGCGAAGATCGTGTTTTTCCTTCGCCGGCTTGGGCATTCTCGCGAAGGCCGAAAACTCGTCGACCATCCGTCCAATGTCCTCAACCTGACGGACAATCGTGTCCGTGCACTGGTCGAAGACCTGTCGATCATCATCGGCGATCTGCTTGCCGTAGCGCCGGCGAATCCGCTCGGCGGAGAGCTGAATGGGCGTCAACGGATTCTTGATCTCATGGGCAATGCGCCGCGCCACTTCGGCCCACGCCGTAGACCGCTGCGCCAGCACAAGGTCCGTGATGTCGTCCAGCGTCACCACATAGGACTGCACACCCTGTTGCGGACCTTCAAATGTCACCTGCACATTCAGTGTCCGCTCCTTCCCCGCGCGCATCACCGAAATCTGGCTCCGGTATTCGTTGCGGTGCCAGAGTGTCGCGCTGGAAAGCACGGCCGCGATCTCCGGGGCAAGGTCAGCCAGCGACTTGCCGACCAATTCGCCGGATCCCGTTCCCAGCATGATTTCGGCGGACCGATTGGCAATCGATATGATCCCGTCATCATGCACACCGATAACACCGGCTGAAACGCCCGAGAGAACGGCTTCGGTGAATCGCCGGCGCTCATCCATCTCGTCACGGGCCAGGATGATCTCATCACGTTGTCCGCGAAGTTCTTCTATCATATTATTGAAAGTCTTTGACAAATTACCAACGTCGCCATCCGACGCCTTGACCGGCACGCTGGCCGTCAGATTACCGCTCGCAACATCATCCGCCGCCCCGATCAGCAATCTTATGGGTCGCACAATCCGGTCGGCAACGGCAATCGCAGTCCAGATTGCGGCCAGCAGAACGATCAGGGCAAAACCAATATATAGAATGGCGAATGCCAGCTGAATGGGTCCTCTGTCTTCCTCAAGAGCCCGGTATTCAGCCGTGTTTTCCTCCATTAGGCGCATGGATTGAATGACGTTCGGATCGACGGCCCTGATCGTATAGAGAAATGCCCCTGGGATGTTCTGCAATTTGAGGATGGCGCCCACGAGGTTGGTCCCCCCCGGCGGGATCAGCGCGGGCTCATTGTCGGCCGCAGCAGCCAGCGCTTCGGCCGGTACCGACGGCAGTGGTTTCTCGGTCGGTATGTCGGCGCGCATGATGACGGTGCCGTCTTCCCGCACAAGACTGGCTGCGAGCAGTCCACGCCCGATCGCCTGTTGCGTCACCAGAACATTGAATCCGGTCCTGTCGAGACTGTAGAGGGTTCGCGCGGAATCCAGATCATTGGCCATCGAAGCGGTCTGGCCCTGCAGGTAGCGGGCGTTTTCCGTGACATAGGCCTGTGCCACGCTCAGCGAGGAATTGACAATCTCCTTCGTGCGCAGGGAAAACCATCGGTCCAGGCCGACATCCAGTGTGATGCTGGCAACGATTGCCACCAGAATGGCGGGCAGAATCGCCACCACACTGAACAGCCCGATGATGCGGACATGCAGTCGGGATGCGGCCCTTCCGCGCCGCCGGGCGGCGAGAATGTTGGCAACCTCACGCACAATCAGTCCGATCAGCGCCAAAACGAAAACCAGATTGACCACCACCGCGGTCAAGACAACCTCGTTTCGTGGTGCAATGGGGGTCAATCCCATCAGAATGACAAATGAGGCAATCGCGCAAACAAGCGCACCAACGACAATGACGATGCCGGGAAGCGCCAAAACCTTGCGCCGATCGCTCGTGTCTTGCAAAGGCTTGATCTCGCTTTCGCTTACGGATGAAATGGTGCCGCCGACAGTCATGTCATCCTCAACGCGAAATGCCGTAAATCAAATACGGGTTATCCATGCGTTGCCATGTTGCAACGCTTTGTGGCGAAAATGCAACGCTTTGATCGGAGGGTCAAGCACTGCGCGGCGGTCGATAGACCGATACGCCAAGCTCACGAATTTTCTTGCGCAGGGTGTTTCTGTTAAGACCCAGCAGTTCGGCCGCCTTTATCTGGTTGCCCTGCGTCGCGGTCAGCGCGGCCAGAACCAGCGGATACTCCACCTCTTCAAGAACCCGATGATAAAGCCCCGGCGGCGGAAGCTGGCCGTCAAACCCGGCGAAATAGCGCCGCATATTGTCCTCGACAGCCTGACCGATGCCAACCGCTCCCGAGGGTGGCTCGACCGGGCTGCCGCCTTCGGTTTCACTGTGAAGCTCGGTATCGACGATCTCGCCGGTAATTACCTCCTGCGGGTAGAGGGCCGCCAGTCGGCGAACGAAATTCTCCAGCTCCCGGACATTTCCTGGCCATGCATATTCCTTCAGCCGGTCGAAGGCCGCCGCTTCGAACCGTTTGGCCTGCAGGCCTTCACGTTCGTTTTCACCGCAGAAATAGCGAACGAGATCCGGAATATCCTCGGCCCGGTCGCGCAGTGGCGGCAGACGCAGCGGTACGACATTGAGCCGGTAAAACAGATCCTCGCGAAACAGGCCCTGATTGATTGAGGTTTTCAGATCCTTGTTGGTGGCTGCCACAATGCGCACATCCGTGCGGATCGCGGTTCGTCCGCCGACCGTCATGTATTCACCCTGCTGCAGAACACGCAGCAGACGTGTCTGCGCATCCATCGGCATGTCGCCGATTTCGTCGAGAAAGAGCGTTCCGCCCTCGGCCTGTTCAAACCGTCCGCTGGAGCGGGTTTGCGCACCGGTAAATGCGCCCCTTTCGTGGCCGAACAGCTCCGATTCGATCAGATCGCGTGGAATGGCTGCCATATTGATGGCTACGAACGGACCGTTTCGGCGCTTCCCGTAATCGTGAAGCGCCCGGGCGACCAATTCTTTCCCGGTGCCTGATTCACCGGTTATCATCAGTGTCAGGTCGGTCTGCATCAGCCGCGCCAGCACGCGGTAGATCTCCTGCATGGCGGCGGATCGTCCCACCAGCGGCATCCCCTCGCCCATATCGTCGCCGGGATCGGCCGCAAGTTTCTTGGGTTCGGACAGCGCCCGTCCGACGATGGAGATCAGTTCGGTCAGATCAAACGGTTTTGGCAGGTATTCATAGGCCCCACGTTCTGAAGCCTTGATTGCCGTCATGAACGTATTCTGTGCGCTCATCACAAGAACCGGCAGGTCCGGACGGGCCTTTTTGATGCGCGGCAAAAGGTCGAAGGCGTTTTCGTCCGGCATGACCACATCGGTCAGCACGAGATCGCCATCCCCCGCCGCCACCCAGCGCCAGAGCGTCGCCGCGTTGGAGGTTACCCGCACCTCGTATCCGGCCCGCGAAAAGGCCTGATTGAGCACGGTGCGGATGGCTGCGTCGTCATCGGCTATGAGGATGGTTGCATTCTTCATGCGCGCGTTTCCTGGGAATGGGCGACCGGGTCCCGCGATGCGGGCATCAGCACCCTGAATATGGTTCGGCTGGCCTGGCTGTCGCATTCGACGATGCCGCCATGATCACCGACAATCTTGGCCACCAGCGCCAGGCCGAGGCCGGACCCGTTGATCTTGGTCGTGATGAACGGATCGAAAAGATGCGGTTTGATGTCGGGCGGAACGCCGGGACCATTGTCCTGGACGCAAAACTCCAGCGGCAGGGAAACCTTTTCGCTGGCGCCCGGAATGGACAGGCGAATCCCGGGGCGATAGGCGGTCGACAGGGTAATTTCGCCGTTTGCCTGAGTTCCCAGCGCCTCGCAGGCATTCTTGATCAGGTTCAGGAAAACCTGAACCAACTGGTCGCGATTGGCAAAGACAGGCGGCAGCGATGGGTCATAATTCTCGGTGAATTTGAACGGGCTGCCGAAACCTGCAAGGGAGATCGCCTTGACGTGATCGAGAACCGCATGGATGTTGACCGGCTCACGGTCCACCGGTCGTTCATCGGAGAATATCTCCATGCGATCGACGAGCGACACGATGCGGTCGGTCTCATCGCGGATCAAGCGGGTCAAAGCCCGGTCATCATCACCGACCGATGTTTCCAGCAACTGCGCGGCGCCGCGAATACCTGACAGCGGGTTCTTGATTTCATGCGCCAGCATGGAAGCAAGTCCGGTAACCGAACGCGCAGCGGCCCGATGGGTGAGCTGCCGGTCGATCTTGTCAGCCATCGAGCGCTCCTGGAAGAGCACGACGACCGATCCGGGCTGATCCGGGACGGGCGCCACATAGAGATCGACCAGCCGTTCCTTGCCGAGTTTGGGAGAACTCACATCGACCCGATATTCGTTGACCGGCGCACGCCGCTCCCGCACCTGTTCGATAAGCGCCAGCAATGGGCTGCTGAACGGGATGTAGCTGTCGAGCCTGTGCCGAAACAAATGCTCGCGGCTTGCGCCAAAAAAGGACTCCGCCTCCCAATTGGCAAACGAGATCAATCCTTCGCTGTCAACCATGATGACGGGATGGAGAATGGCGTTGAGAACCACATTGGCCGCCAGGTCGATATGGTCCGGGTTTTTTGCCGCGTCCACTGTCATGCGGCTGCTTTCCCAACCGGCATCGCCGCTCCAAACGACGCCAGCGCATGCCGCAGATCCTTCACCACCTGACCAGGGACAAGACCGGTCATGATGCGTGCCTTAAGATCGGGCGGGCAGCCCGGCGCAAACCGGTTGAGGTACCATCCGAGGTGCTTGCGGAAATGGCGTAGTCCGATCTGAACGCCATAATGGGCAAGCGAGCTCTCATAATGCTCCTCCATGAGCGCGGTGATGTCGTCCAGCCCCGCGGGGCCGCCGCCCTGTCCGGCCAGGACGCCGATCAGCCAGGGTTGCCCTTGCGCCGCCCGACCGACCATGACGGCTTCCGCACCGCTGGCCGCCATGATGGCCGACACATCCGCAGATCTTTCGACATCACCATTGGCAATCAGCGGAATGGAAATGGCCTTCCGAACGTCCCCAATTGCCCGCCAGTTCGCCCTTCCCGTGTAAAACTGGCTTCGCGTTCGCCCGTGAACGGTGATCAGTTGCACACCGGCATTTTGCGCTCTGAGCGCCAGTTCGGGGGCATTAAGGCTGTTTTCATCCCATCCCAGGCGCATTTTCAGTGTCACCGGAACCTTGACCGCACCCACGGTCGCTTCGATCAGCCGCAGCGCATGATCGAGATCGCGCATCAGCGCCGAGCCGGAATAGCCACCGGTCACTTTCTTCGCCGGACAGCCCATATTGATATCGATAATGTCGGCACCGTTGGCTTCGGCGACAATGGCGCCTTCACGCATCCATTTTTCTTCCCGGCCGGCCAGTTGCACCATATGGGGTGACAGGCCATCACCCTGCAACCGTACCTGGGACTCGCGGCTTTCGCAGACCAGTTCCCGACTGGCAATCATCTCCGTCACCACCAGACCGGCACCGAACCGCCAGGCCAAACGACGAAACGGCAGATCGCTGATCCCGGACATGGGCGCCAGAACGACGCGATTGCGAATTTTCACCGGTCCGATATGAAAGGGCTGATCGATCATGAGTCTGACTGCACTGAAATGAGGCAACTGTAAGTGTTGCCTCTTTTTTAAGCGAACCGACTGCGATTGCAAGGCGAATTATCGGAGCGCGCTCTGGCTTTGTAATCCTGACAGCGTTACAGCAGGCAATGAATTGGGTTCAATTCCGCGGATTGACGATGCAATGACACAATTGGGAAAGACGGCCGCGATCATCGTGGCCGCAGGCAGGGGCGAACGGGCGGGCAATCCCCAGGATGGCCCAAAACAATACCGCCCGATTGGCGGCAAACCGGTCATTGCCTGGACGTTGCGCACATTTTTTCAGCATCCCGAAATCGATGCCATTGTCGTTGTCATCCATCCCGACGACCGCCAGCTTTATGCCGGCGCGGTTGATGGTCTGAAGGCGGACAAACCCGTTTTGGTCGTTGATGGCGGCGACACGCGGCAACACTCCGTTCTCAAGGGTCTCGACGCCCTTTCAGACGATGCACCCGACCATGTCCTGATCCACGATGGCGTGCGGCCCTTTGTCGACGCGGCGTTGATATCGCTGGTGCTGAAACCGCTACAATCCGGTGCCGAAGCAGTCCTGCCGGCGCTGCCGCTCACCGACACGGTCAAACAGGCCCACTCCGACGGGCTGGTCGACAAAACGATACCGCGCGAATGGCTCCGGGCTGCACAGACCCCGCAGGGTTTCCGCTACGCCGCGATCCTCAATGCCCATCGCGCCGCTGCCCGCACGCCCGGACAGGATTTTACAGATGATTGCAGCATAGCCGAATGGATGGATATTCCGGTCCGCCTTGTTTCCGGCAATCCCGACAACGTCAAGCTGACCACCGCGAAGGACATTGACATGGCCAACAGGAAACTAGAGACCGTGTCACGGGGCGCCGCCTCTGATCTGCCCGATATTCGCACAGGAAACGGCTACGACGTTCATGCCGTCACACCCGGTGACAATGTCGTCCTGTGCGGTGTGCGCATCCCGCATGATCACGCTTTACTGGGTCATTCGGATGCCGATGTGGGGCTGCACGCCCTGACGGACGCCCTTCTGGCCACCTGCGGCGCCGGCGATATCGGGGATCATTTTCCGCCGACCGATCCACAATGGAAAGACGCAAGGTCCGACCTTTTCCTCGCGCACGCAGCCGGAATCGTCCGTGCAGCGGGTGGAGCCATCATGAATGCCGATGTCACGCTGATATGCGAGGCGCCGAAGATCGGCCCCCACAAACCGGCCATGCGCCAGCGACTGTCGGAGATCCTGGTGATTGATGAAAGGCGTTGTTCGGTCAAGGCGACGACCAATGAGGGCATCGGCTTCATCGGGCGGCGAGAGGGCATCGCCGCCATTGCGACTGCGACGATTGCCTATTCGGAGACCATCGATGACCAGCAATAGGGATTTGGCCCAGCGTCTTGTGACGGAGTACACCCGGCGTGGACTGATGATTGCGACGGCTGAATCATGCACTGGCGGCATGATCGCTGCCGCCATCACCGATATTGCGGGGTCTTCAGTCGTCCTTGACCGCGGGTTCGTCACCTATTCCAACGACGCAAAACAGGACATGATCGGTGTTTCGGCCGAAACACTGGCAGCCCATGGGGCGGTTTCCAGACAAACGGCGATCGAAATGGCCAAGGGCGCCCTTTCCCGGTCCAAAGCCGACCGATCGGTCGCGGTCACCGGCATTGCCGGCCCGGGCGGCGGATCGGCGGAGAAGCCGGTGGGACTCGTTCATCTTGCGCTCGCTACGGCGTCCGGCGACACGCAGCACTGGGAATTGCGCTTTGGCGATCTCGGACGGGAGCGCATCCGACGCGAGACCGTCACGCGCGCCCTGGAGGCCCTTCTGTATACGCTTACGGAATAACGCCCGAAACCCGTTCCATATCCTCCACCGTCAGGACCGGCTGTATCTCGATTGCGGCATCAACAGCGGCGAAGAAGGGTTCATTGATCGCCGGCATGCGGGCTTGATCGGTCTCCTCGAATATGAGGATCCCCATGCGCTTGCCGTTTTCGAGCGCAAAATAGCTAGCTTCGGGACGAACCGCGTCGATCAGAGCATCGATCGCCCTGCCAAGGGATCCGTCCTTCGCCGCCGCATTGCCCTTCTCCACCGGTATGGTGAATTTCAACATCAGGCGCATTTCATCCTCCTGTCTGGAACAATGGCCGGAGTCGCAGACTCCGGATGATCAGTATGCATAATGCCCAGGCGCTGTGAATGGAAATGAAGGCCACGAATGCCTCAACCCGCCCACCATTCAAACCTCGATGGCGGCAAAGCGGTCCGACTGAAAGGGATCGCGCATGTTGCGCAGCCTGTATTGTCGCGGGGTCACGCCATATTGGCGTTTGAACAGCCGATAGAAATAGCTGTTGTTGTCAAACCCGCAGGACTCGATCACCTCGTCAATGGAAACCTCGTCGCTTCGCAGCAGATGCGCCGCATATTCGATGCGAATCTGGTTTATATATTCCGACGGTGTAAGCCCGGTGACGGATTTGCAGGTCCTGCAGACATGTTCATGGCTGCGCCCCGCGGCGGCAATGAACCCGGCCGCCCCCTTGCAGAAGACATCCTGCGATTGTGCTGCGCTGCAGGCCTCCGAAAACCAGCGCGGCGCGGTATTTCCCACACCGCTGGTTGCATCGGCGACCCGATTGGTCAGCACCAGAAGAAACTCCTCAATCCGGGCCAGAGACCGGTGCGCTGTCTGGAGTTGCTGCGCGACATTGATCGCCCGCGCGAAGCGGGCGGGACTCAGCGTATGCAGATCGGGCAAGTCGGAAGCGGCATCGAAAAACCGTCCGCCGATCGTGCTGGCATAGCGCTGGGAAAGATGCCTCGCCGTTCCGACCCTGAACATCACATTGATGATCTGACATCCCGTTGAGCGGTCCGCGCTGAATGCATGAACATCATGCGGCCTGACAAAGGCCAACTGACCCGGTCCAAGTGTCTGCGAGACACCATTGATCCAATGGGCGGTCCGACCGCTCTCGATCAAAAACACCTCGAAATAGTCATGATCATGAGCACGGTCGGGAAAACGTATCGCCAGCCGCTTGCGGGCAAAATGAAACGCTTCATCCGGCCTTATGTAAGTGTCGATCAAAAAGGTTGTTTTGCGCATGTGACAAGATTAGCAAAGAAATCTGGCCTTTCAGACAGAAAATATCAATTTAGTGCATAAAAAAGTCAAACTACGGCGCTGACATTGCCGAGTGATCATCTCACTGTGAGACGATAGGGAGGCATGGCATGTTGGACAGCAAACCGGATCTGCGTTTCCGGCGGGTCGTGAATGCGGCGCCGGTCAAGCTGACGGCGGATCACATCCAGCACTACAATACCCACGGATTCGTACAGCCCTTAGATGTCTATTCTCCGGACGAGATCGCAGATATTCGCGCCTATCTGGACCGGCTGATGCAGGATCTGGGACCTGACGGCGCCTACGGCATCAATTGCTATCAGGCGCGGCTTTCCGGACTCTGGGATATTGCCACAGATGCCCGCATTCTTGATCATGTTCAGGACATCGTCGGTCCGGACATCCTGTGTTGGGCAACGGCCGTTCTGTCCAAGAAAGCACAAGATCCAAAGGCTGTCCCCTGGCATCAAGACGCCTCGTTCTGGTCATTGAGTCCGGCCCGTACGGTCACCGTGTGGCTGGCGATTGATGATGCCGACGCTGAAAACTCGGCCATGCGGTTCATTCCCGGAACCCATGACAAAGGCGCAATGAAAGTCCAGAGCACAGGCGCAGAGGCCGTCTTCCACAAGGAAACGGCAAATGCTGAAGCCCTTGGGACACCGTTCACGAACACCTTGAAAGCCGGGCAGATTTCGATGCACGCCGATATGCTCGTCCACGGATCGCAGGCCAACAAAAGCAACCGGCGCCGCTGCGGGTTGACGCTTCGATACTGTCCACCGGAAGTGGCGATCACCGATCCCGCCTGGGCCAATGGTGTGGAAGCCATCCACTGCCGTGGCAATGCCGGCGAGTGGCGTACCTTTCCGCGGCCGCAAAACAATGACATCACCAAAACGCAAAGCCCGCATGTTGTGGGGAACAATTAGATGAAGATCACCTGGTTCGGACATGCCGCGTTCGGGCTTGAGCCCGAGACTGGTCCCAAGGTCATCACCGATCCCTATACGCCCGAGGGCGTCGGCTATGCGCCGATCGTCGAACCGGCGGATCTGGTGATGATCTCATCGGATGATGATGACGCCCATTGCCGCGCTGATCTGATTGCCGGAACACCCAAGGTGGTCAATGCGCTGAATGTCGCTCAAAACGGCGGATCCACCTCGGAATGCGGGATCGAAATCACCGCCATCGAGGCCGCCGAATGGGATCACCACCCCGAACATGAAGTGCCCGGACAGAACGGCATGTACCGCTTTTCGCTGGATGGCATCGGATTCGCGCATATGGGTGATGTCGGGAACCCGCTGACCGATGACCAGCAGTCTTTCTTCGAAGGTGTGGACGTCCTGTTTGCACTGGCCGGCGGATATCTGACACTGGAGTTGCCGGATCTGATGGAGATGATCCATCGGGTCCGGCCGAAGCTGGTCATACCGATGCACTTTCGCACTTTGACCTATCGGCCGCGCAACACGATGTGGATCGAAAGCTTCCTCAGCCATTTCAAGGATGAGGATGTGGATTTTGCCTTTGGCGCCACACACAAACTGACGTTGCACGATCTGCCGGAACGCACACGCGTTCTGGTCATGGACTACGTCCGTTAGCGGACAAGACAGGGGCACGAGCCCACAATGGGAGGAAAATATGGACTATCGGAAATCTCTCTTGGTGACCTCCGCACTGGCCTTTGCGGCCATTTCGGGTGTCGCAGCCGCTCAGGAGGTTGCACGGGAAAACACCGTCATCTTCGATCTCGACCGGACCATCCAGGATCCGGGAAACTTCAACTGGATGACACCTGGAACAAAGAGAATGCACGGCGCCCACCAGACCATGTGGGAACCGCTGTTCATTCTCAATTACGGAACCGGCGAACTGGATCCGTGGCTGGCGACCGGTTACGAAAGCAATGCGGACAGTACGGAATTCACCATTTCCCTGCGTGAGGGTGTGGAATGGTCCGATGGCGAGCCGTTCAATGCGGACGATGTGGTCTTCACGACCAACATTGCGCTGACCAATGAAGAGATTTCGAGCCGCGAAGCATCGACCATCCGGGCGCAGGTCGAAGCGGTCGAAAAGATCGATGATCTGACCGTCAAATTCACCTTGAAAAACCCGAATCCGCGATTTGTCGTCGAAAATTTCGGCGTTCGCATTTTCGGATCGTTCCTGATCATGCCTGAGCACATCTGGAAGGATCAGGATCCGGCGACCTTCGCGTTCAATCCGCCGATCGGCACCGGACCCTACACATTCACATCGGCAGCCTCGAACCGGGCCATATGGGACCGCAACGATAACTGGTGGGGGGCAAAAACCGGATTTCAGGACTTGCCCGCCCCGCAGCGCGTCATTTTCCTTGAATCGGGCGGTGAGGAAAGCCGGGCCCAGCTGATTGCCTCAAACCAGCTCGATGCCTCGCAAAACGTAACCATCGGCACCTTCGAGGCCATCAAGGCACAAAATCCCAATGTGATCGCCTGGTATGCAGACTATCCCTATTCGGCGGCCGATCCATGCGCCCGGCAACTGGAAATCAACACGACCGTTGCACCCTGGGACAATGCCAATATGCGCAAGGCCGTTGCCCACATCATCGACCGCAACCAGATCGTCAATGTCGCCTATGAAGGCACAACCGCAGCAAGCCGCACCATGTTCGCGCAGTTCGGGTCCATGTCACCATTCATCGACGCCGTCGTTGCCGCCGGTCATGAACTCCCCGCAAGTGCCGATGTTGCCGCGGGACAGGCCTTGATCGAGGCGGAAGGCTGGACGCGGGACGGTGACTATTACACCAAGGATGGCGAAACACTGTCCGTGAACATTCATGTGAATTCGGCTTCGACGGAATACACCCGCACCATCGATGTCATTGTCGAGCAGCTTCAGCGCGCCGGCATAGACGCCAAAGCGGTACCCGTTGAAAACGGTGTTTTTTGGGGCGAAGTCCTGCCCTTTGGCGCCTACGAAATGTCCTATAGCTGGCTGTCCTGTGGTTCGGTCAATGAACCCTGGGCGTCGATGGGCCGCTATACCGTCAAGGATGTTGTGCCCGTCGGCGAAAGAAGCCCGGGCTTCAACAACACGGCGCGCTGGAACGGCCCGGCAGCCGAGGCGTATTCCGCGATTGTCGATGAAATTGCCGCACGCCAGCTTGGTGACGCAGAGGTCCCGGGGCTTGTCGCCGAGGCCTATCAGCACCTGAGCGCGGAAATGCCATTCATTCCACTCGTACAGGCCGCCAAGCTCCTGCCCATGAACACCACCTATTGGACCGGATGGCCGTCAGACGAGAACTATTACAACCACCCGTTTTTCTGGTGGAACCACACTCACCAGATCATTCACAATCTCCAACCTGCGAACTGATCTGGATCTGCGCTTCGGCCCATCCCCTCCCTGGCGGGCCGAAGCGCCATCATTTCAAATAGAGGCATTGGAGAAGACCGGTGGGCCGTATTCCACGATCATATCTGATCAATCGCCTGACGACCCTCGTGCTGACCGTTCTGATCGCCGCAACGATCATCTGGATCATCCCACGTCTGTCGCCGGTCGACCCGGCCGAAATTGCGCTTGGCAGGATGGCTGCCGGCGCCGGTTCGGTTGCAAACTCCGAAGAGATCCTGGCGCAGTTGCGCGCCAATATGGGGATCGACCAACCCTTGATCGTTCAGTATTTCAAATATCTGACGGGAGCACTGGTTTTCGATTTCGGTCTGTCGACCGCTGCTTTTCCGGTACCGGTTTCCACACTGGTCCTCAATGCCCTGCCCTGGACGCTGGGTCTGATGATCCTGTCGCTGCTCATCACATTCTTTATCGGCAATCTCCTCGGCGCCCTGATGGTTTGGGACCGCTCACCGCGACTGGTGCGGGTGGCGATTCCCGCCGCGATGGTCTTTACCTCCATCCCGCCAATCCTTTCGGGTCTGCTCCTGATGTGGGTTTTCGCGGCCAAGCTGCAATGGTTTCCACTGACCGGGGCCTACGGCATTTTCGTCGAACCGGGATGGACCTGGAGTTTCGTTCTGTCGGTCCTGCATCACGGCTTCCTACCGGCGCTGTCGATTGTCGTCGTGACCTTCGGTTTCTGGGCCCTTGGGATGCGCGGCCTGATGATCGGGGTCCAGGGGGAAGACTATGTAAAACTGGCCGAGGCCAAGGGCCTCAGACCCCGTTACATTCTCTACCGCTATATGATCCGCAACGCGATCCTGCCGCAGATCACCGCCTTTGCGCTGAAAATCGGCTTGCTGATCGCCGGTCAGGTGCTGGTGGAACGAATCTTCGCCTATAACGGCATGGGCAAGCTGCTTTACGACGCTATTCTCAATCAGGATTTTCCAGTGATCCAGGGGGTGTCCTACGTGATCATCCTGATCACCGCGCTGTCGGTCTTCCTGGTGGATCTCCTTTACCCCTTCATCGACCCGCGCATCCGGCACGAGGCAGCTTGATATGGCCGTTCAGGACATGACCCGGGCGGAACGCCGCCAGGCCCGGCGCATCAGGCGCTTTGACAATCCCTGGATCAATCCCAAGCTCATCTGGGGCGTCGGATTGCTGCTCGCCATCATTGCTATCGGCATCATCGGCCGCTTCGTCTGGAATCTCGATCTGGTCTTTACCGGGTCCAGCCCGCTGAAACTGCCGCCCCTGGGATTTGAAAACCTGCGCAAGCAACCCGGTGTTCTGGACCATCCGCTGGGAACGGATGGTGGCGGTCGCGATATGCTGTCGCTCATCATCATCGGCGCGCCCAACACGTTGTTTGTCGGTCTGCTGGCCAGTCTGATCGGCATGTCGATCGGCATATTTCTCGGTTTTTCCGCGGGTTTTCTGGGCGGCCGTACCGATGATGTGATCCGTGTCGGCGCCGACGTGATGATCACCATACCACCGCTGCTGATCCTCGTTGTCTTCCAATCGGCCTTCGGCGACGTGACCCTGACCATGATGGCCCTGTTGATCGCCGGATTTGTCTGGCAATCCCCGACCCGGCTCATCCGCGCCCAGGTCCTGTCCATGAAGCAATCCGGATATGTGCAGATGGCGCAATTGTCCGGTGCCTCCACATTTCACATCATGTTCAGGGAAATGCTGCCGAACCTTGTGCCTTACCTGTTCGGGTCGTTCATCGCCTCGGTAACCACATCGATCGTGACGGCGGTCGGCCTTGAGGTTCTAGGCCTCGGACCGCAACGCATTCCAACACTCGGCCGCACCATCTATGAGGCCATCAATGCCGGCGCGCTCATTCAAAATCTCTGGTGGTGGTGGGGCATCCCGACCGTGCTGCTCGGCATCATGTTTATCGGTCTGCTGCTCATCAACCTTGGATTGGACGAGGTTTCCAACCCGCGCCTGAGGAAGTTGTCATGACCGAAGCGCCAGACAAACCGGTTCTCACCTTGCGCGACCTGTCCATCGAGTTTCCGACCAGCCAGGGGGTGGTCAGAGCCGTCAAGGATCTGAGCCTCGACATCCACAAGGGCCGCCGTGTGGGCTTCATTGGCGAAAGCGGTTCCGGCAAGACCACCACGGCCCTGGCCGTCATGCAACTGCTGGCCGAACCGGGCCGCGTCTCGGAAGGCAAAATCGATCTGGGCGGCACGGATATTCTCAGCCTCGATGAAAAACAGATACGCCAGACCCGACTGTCCCGCGTCGCCTATATCCCGCAAGGCGCCATGAACTCCCTTAACCCGGTCATGCGGGTCGAACCGCAAATGTGGGACGGTATTATTGCCCATGAGGGGAAAACCGACCGCGCCGCTCTCAAGCGCCGCTCGGATGAAGCGCTGCAAAGCGTCGGCCTGCCGGTTCACACCGGACAACTCTACCCGCATGAACTGTCCGGAGGTATGAAGCAACGTGTCTGCATTGCCATGGGCATCATTTTAAATCCGGAATTGATCATCGCGGATGAACCAACTTCGGCTCTGGATGTTGTGACGCAGCGGCAGGTCATGCAGACGCTGAAGGACATTCAGCGGCAGATCGGGTCCGGGTTGATGCTGATTGGCCATGATATGGGCCTGATGGCCCAAACCGTCGATGAACTGGCCGTTCTAAAAGACGGTGAACTGGTTGAACATGGCACCGTACAGCAAATCCTGGAAGCGCCGAAGCATCCCTACACCAAAGATCTGATTTCATCTGTCCCTCTGGTTGGCGGTGAGAGTTTTCTGAATCCCGAGGCCCGCGCGGATGCTCCGAAGCGTGGCAGCAGCGAACCTTTGCTGAGCTTTGAGAATGTGCGCAAGGATTACGGGCTGGTTACCGCGCTGCATCCCATGTCCTTCACCCTGCAAGGCGATACGCCTCAGATCATCTCGATTGTCGGTCAGTCGGGTTCCGGCAAATCAACCATGGGATCGATCATGCTGGGATTCAATCCTCCCTCACAGGGGCGGGTCCTGTTTGAAGGACAGGACGTGCAGAAGATGTCGGTCGCCCAGTCCCTGGATTTCCGCAAGAATGTTCAGGCGGTGTTTCAGGACCCCTATGCCTGTTTCAATCCGTTTTACCGGGTCGATCACGCCTTGAAGTTCCCGTTCAAACAGTTTGGATTGGCAAAGAGCCAAGCCCACACGCAGAGCGCGATGGAAGAAGCGTGCCAGGCGGTCGGACTGGACCCCGGTCTGGTCCTGCCCCGTTACCCGCACCAATTGTCGGGTGGACAACGCCAGCGGTTGATCGTTGCCAGGGCTTTGATGCTGTCGCCCAAGCTGCTGATCGCGGACGAACCGGTCAGCATGGTGGATGCGAGCCTGCGCGCATCGATCCTGTCGAACATCTATGACCTGAAGGACAAATACGGCATTTCCATCCTGTACATCACCCATGATCTCGCCACCGCGTACCATGTCAGCGATTACGTCATGGTGCTGTTCAAGGGGCACGTTGTCGAGGCCGGCCCACCGAAAGAGGTGATCGGCGCGCCGCAACACCCCTACACACAATTGCTGATCGATTCCATTCCCTGGCCCGATCTGCAACGCAGCTGGGGCGATGGCAGGCAGGACTGGGACCCCGTCGAACTGGAAGCCGAAGCCGAACGGGCAAGCGCGGTCTATCGAGGCGACGTGTCGGGATTTGATCTGGCACAGGCATGAGCGGACGCTGGCCATTCACCGCCGAAAAAATAGCATCACGCCTGTCGTTGATCGCACCCTATGTGCATCGGCGCAGCCGGGCGCTGCCCCATTTCAGAATGCTGCCCCTGCCCGATGCGACACTCGACCCGCCGATCTGTCAAGATCCGGCGACCTGGGTCGAAATCGGCCATGAGACCTATTGGGGTCACGCGGATCTGAATTTCGTCATGAAAAGCGATTTTCAGATACCGGTGGAGTGGGACCGCAATCGCATCGCCCTTCACCTTCCGCTGGGCGTTCTGGGCGACATCTTCAACCATCCCGAAGCGATGGTCTATGTCGATGAGCAGCCGCTTGGATCGGCAGATCGCTATCATCACACCGTGCCATTGCCAGCGAATACTGCCGATGGCAATCGTCACAGCGTCGCATTGCATGGGTGGACCGGGCACGCCGGATGGCCGCCCGATCCAAACAGCAAAACTAAGCTGTTTATGGGCGTGCCCACAGTGGTCGAGCGCGATCCGGTCCTTCTGGAATTCTATCGAACCGCTCTGACGGCCCTTGATGCGGCCAATGCACTGGACGCTGCCAGTTCCGAAAGCAGGGCATTGCTGACAGCGCTGGACCGGGCCGTGACGTTGCTGGATACGCGTGATCCGATCGGCAACGCATTGTATGACAGCGCCGCAAACGCCCTGGACATGCTGAAGCGGGGGATAGCATCGGCCGGACCGCCCCTCGACGTCACGCTGCACGGCATCGGACATGCCCATATGGACATCGCCTATCTTTGGACGATCTCGCAAATCCGGCTCAAAAATGCACGGACCTACAGCAATGTCCTGCGCTTGATGGAAGAGGATCCCAGCTACCGGTTTTCGCACTCCCAGCCGCAGCTCTATGCATTGACCGCCCAAGACCACCCGCAGCTCTTTGCGCAAATCAAGGAACGTGTTTCGCAAGGCCGCTGGGAGGTCATGGGCGGCATGTGGGTCGAACCCGACCTCAATATTCCAGGACCGGAAGCCTTGATCCGGCAACTGACCCTCGGGCGCGGCTATTTCCGCGACACGTTCGGCGATGCCGAAACACCGGTTCTGTGGCTGCCCGATACGTTTGGCTTTCCTGCCCAGATCCCGCAATTGATGCGACTGGCGGGACTGAAATGGTTTGTCACGAACAAGCTCAATTGGAACCAGATCAATCAGGTGCCCTCATCGACCCATCGGTGGGAGGGACTGGATGGCAGCCGTGTTCTCGCCCATATCCTGACGACGCCTAGGGATGTGCAGTATCTGCCCTTCCCCACCAACTATAAGAGCGACCTGAGCGCTGCTGAGGTCCTTGGAACCTGGAACCGCTCGACCGCACTGGACCAGCTTACCAACCTGCCGATCTGCTATGGATATGGTGATGGCGGTGGAGGTCCGACCGAGGACCTTCTTGCCAAGGCGCAAACCTATCGTGCCATGCCGGGAATGCCCCGGTTCAAGCCCAGCTCTGTGAAAGATGTCTTTCTTTCGATCGAGGATGTCGCCTCAGACCTGCCTCTATGGAAGGGCGAGCACTACATGGAAGGCCACCGGGGCGTCTACACCTCGCAGGGCTGGATCAAGCGCGCCAACCGTAAGGCCGAATGGGCGCTGCACGAGGCGGAAGCCATGGCGGCAATGGCGGGGCAGACACCGGATCTCACAACCGCATGGCAACTCCTGTGCCTGAACCAGTTTCACGATATCATTACCGGCACATCCATTGGTGAGGTGTTTGACGATGCCCGCCATGACTATCACCAAATCATGACCGCGGCAGAAGCGGTGTCACAGCAAGCAGCCGAGACGATTTCGTGCGAGACGCCGAGCGTTTGCAACACATCGCCGGTCAGCGGTCCGCGCCTGGCTTTGATCAATGGCCTTTACGGCAGTATCGGCCAGCAGGTCGAAAACGGATCGCTGGTCTATTTCGACGATCTGCCAAGCTATTCGGTAACGCCGGTCAGTGCAGCGACGACACCGAAGGGTGCAGCGCAGTGGTCGCAGGATTCACAATCGACGGTCCTTGAAAATCCAACCCTGCGTGTCACGCTCGATGCGGCGGGCCAATTGCTGAGCGTCTTTGACAAGACGCATGAGCGCGAAGTTCTCGACCGCAGCGCCATCGGCAATCGGCTGCTGGCGTTCGAGGACCGCCCCATCTGCTGGGATGCCTGGGACATCGATCCCTCCTATGAAGACAGATGCGATGTCATAGACACCGCTACAACCGGCGAGATGATTGAAACAGGCCCGCTAAGGGTTTGCGTCCGGTTCACCAGACGATGGCGCAACAGCCTGATACGCCAGGATATCAGGCTCCAGGCCCATTCAAACCGGATAGACTTCGTTACCAATATCGACTGGCACGAAACCCACACTTTGTTGAAGGCCGCATTTCCGACGGGGATCGATGCAAAGCGGGCGCAATTCGACACACAATGGGGTCGCGTCGAACGCGCCACGACCCACGACACCTCGTTCGATGCCGCGCGCTTTGAAGTCCCGGCACAAAAATGGGCGCAGCTCAGCGACGGAGACCGTACCGTCGCCGTACTGAACGATTGCAAATACGGCTATGACATCCGACACGGTATCATCCGGATCACGCTGATCAAGAGCGCCACCTCACCCGACCCCGATGCGGATCAAGGCCAGCACGCCTTTACCTATAGCCTGCTGCCCTATCGGTCCGAAGACCCAACGGAACTGGACATCGAGGCATATGATCTCAATGCGCCGCTCCGGTTCGTACCGGCAGGCAAATCTGTACCGGACCGACCAACACCGACCATCACATCGTCAAATGACGCCGTCATCATCGAAACTGTCAAACCCGCTTTTGACGGCAATGGCATCGTCATCCGTATCTTCGAGGCGCGCGGGATGCAGGCCACCTCCAAACTGTCGTTTCAGGCACCGATCAGCAGCGCCGATATCACGACGATTTTCGAAGACACTACAGAGCCGATCAACGTTCAAGGCTCCCATCTGAAAGTGACCCTTTCACCCTATCAGATTCTGACCCTGCGGGTGGTCCTGTGATCGCATGACGGCTCGGCCGGTGGACCGGCCCTTACAATGCGGGCTGTTGCCATCAACCAAACTGCCGTTGGTATTATTCCAGACCGCACATCAATCGTCAGATATGCAGCCCATGGCCGAGCGCCAGCAACGCAGCTTCCTGTATCCCCTCGCCCTGTGTCGGGTGCGCGTGGATCGTTGCCGCGATGTCCTCCAGTGTCGCCCCCATCTCCAGACCCAGGGCAAAAGTTGACGCGAACTCGGAGATATTCTGGCCGGCCGCCTGAATGCCCAGCACGAGATCGTTGTCCTTGCGTGCAACGATCCGCACGAAGCCTTGTGTGGCGTCCAGTGTCATGGCACGTCCATTGGCCGCCAGCGGGAATTTTCCGACCTTGATATCGTATCCGGCATCTTTGGCTTCATCGGCAGAAAGCCCGACTGAGACAATCTCCGGATCGGTAAAGCAGACGGCCGGGATGGCCGCCGGTTCGAAGGACCGGCGCTTTCCGGCAATGATCTCAGCGACCACATGGCCCTGTGCCATCGCGCGATGCGCCAGCATCGGATCACCCGTCACATCGCCAATGGCAAAGACGTCCGTCATGGACGTTCGGCACTGGGCATCAATCCGGACCGCCGCACCGTTCATGGCCAGACCGAGCTCCGACAGCCCCCATCCCTGCAGACGGGCGCGGCGGCCGACGGTCACCAGGATCCTGTCGGCCTGCAGGCGCTGCGTCGCACCGTCCGGGCCGGCGACATCCAGCGCATCACCGCCGTCGCTGACGGCAACGGCGCGGGTGTCCAGGAGAACGTCGATTCCGAGCGCCTTGAGACTTTTGCCGACGAGAGCCGACAGTTCACGATCATATTGCGGCAGCAAATCGTCGGTCGCTTCGACAATCGTGACGCTCGTTCCGAACTTGGCGAAGGCGGTGCCCAGTTCCAGTCCGATATAGCCGCCGCCTACCACAACAAGTCTGGAAGGCAGAGAATCAAGCGCCAGTGCTTCGGTTGAGGAGATGACCGGCCCACCGAACGGCACGTCCTTCAGTTCCACCGGCTCCGATCCGGGGGCCAGAACCACATGTTTCGCGCGGATCGAAGCCTGGCCTGTCGGTGTGTCGACGATACAGGTCTTGCCATCGCGCATGCGCCCGGTACCGGATAACACTGTTACGCCGCTTTTCCGGAGCAAACCGGCCACGCCTGATGTCAGCCGTTCGACAATCCCGTCCTTCCAGCCGATCACATCGGGCAGATCGACCGATGGCGGCGGAACCGACACACCCGGCATCTTGCCATCGGCGGCCTTTTGCATATGGGCGACCGTGTCAGCAACGTGGATCAGGGCTTTGGAAGGAATACACCCGACATTCAGACACACCCCTCCCAAGGCATGCTCTTCCACCAGGATTGTATTCAATCCAAGCTGACCGGCACGAATGGCAGCCACATAACCGCCGGGGCCACCGCCCAGAACCAGCACCTCGCAATCATGCGTTTCCATTCAATGCTCCATAAACAGCGTTGCCGGGTTTTCCAGGGAGGCCCGAATATGCTGAATGAATTCCGCTGCGTCCCAGCCATCGATAATTCTATGATCGAAGGATGACGACAGGTTCATGACTTTGCGCGGCACAAAGCCGCCGTCCTGGTAAACCGGCCGCATGGCGATCTTGTTGACCCCGACAATCGCCACCTCAGGACTGTTGAGAACCGGTGTGGAGACGATTCCGCCCATCGCGCCGAGCGACGTGACCGTGATGGTCGATCCGGTCAGTTCGTCGCGGGTGATCGAACCGTCCCTCGCCGCGGCGGCAAGGCGCTGCGATTCTGCCGCCAATCCATTGATGTCCAGCGTTTCGGCGTGGCGCACGACGGCGACCATCAAGCCGTTGGGCGTCTGGACGGCCATGCCGATATGCGCGGCGCCATATTGCCTGACCACGCCGGCGTCATCGTCATAATGGGCATTGAGCTTCGGAAACGCCTTCAGCGCCGCCACCATGGATAGCATGATGAATGGCAACAGGGTCAATCTGGGCAAATCATCGCCCCGTTCGCCATTGAGCCGTATCCGCAGGCTTTCCAACTCGCTGACATCGACTTCATCGACATAGGTGATATGCGGAATGCGGCGGTTGGCGTCCTCGAGACGCTCGGCGATCTTGCGCCGCAGTCCGGTCACCTTTTTTTCGACAATGCTTGTGTCCGGCTCCCTGGCTTGCACAGCGGACGGGACGGGACCACTCAAATAAGCATCGAGATCGCCGTGCAAAATGCGTCCGGCCGGACCGGTTCCGCGAACGAATGCCAGTTTCACACCGGCATCCATGGCGCGGCGACGGACACTCGGTGCGGCAATCGGTTTTTCACCCTCGGGCCTCGGCGGACCGGATGGCGAACGCCCGGTCCCGGTGATGCGGTTTGGCGCACTGGCGGTTTCCAACACGGGCTCGGCGGGTGACGGTACCGGGGTCGCAGCAGGCTGAGCGAGGGCAGCAGGCTTTGCGGGTTCCTCCCGCAACGCCGTCTCTCCTTCCACCTCAAGCGTGATAATGGTGGAACCGACGGCAATCATCGCACCCACCTCACCATCGATCGAGGTCACCTTCCCGTCCGATGGCGATGGGAGTTCGACGGTTGCCTTGTCGGTCATGATGGCACCGAGGACCTCATCTTCGCGAACGAGATCCCCCACAGCAACATTCCACTCGACGATTTCCGCTTCGACAATCCCCTCGCCGACATCCGGCATTTTGATCTTCAACAGCCCCATCAGATGACCTCCATCAGCGCCTGGAGCGCCCGTCCGACCCGTGCCGGACCGGGGAAATAATCCCATTCCTGCGCGTGCGGATAGGGTGTGTCCCAACCGGTGACCCTTTCGATCGGTGCCTCCAGCGCATAGAAGCAGCGCTCCTGAATCTGCGCGACGATTTCCGCACCGAAACCGGAGGTCAATGTCGCCTCGTGCAGCACAAGGCAGCGGCCCGTCTTGCTGACCGAAGCGGCAATCGTCTCGATATCCAGCGGCAGCAGGGTGCGAAGATCGATAATGTCCGCATCGATACCTGTTTCGGCGACGGCAGCTTCGGCGACGAAGCACATGGTCCCATAGGTGATGATGCTGACATCCGCACCGGTGCGCCGCACCGCGGCTTCACCAATCGGCAGATTATAATGGCCTTCCGGAACCTCGCCGAGCGGGTGGCTGGTCCAGTTTTGCGCCGGCTTGTCGTGGTGACCATCGAAGGGACCGTTATAGAGCCGTTTGGGTTCCAGAAATACGACCGGATCATCATCCTCGATGGCCGAGATCAGCAGGCCCTTGGCATCATAAGGCGTCGAGGGCACAATCGTCTTCAATCCAGACACATGGGTAAAGATCGCTTCCGGGCTCTGACTGTGGGTCTGACCGCCGAAAATTCCGCCTCCGCAGGGGCTGCGAATGGTGATCGGCGCAGTGAAGTCACCCGCCGACCGGTAGCGCATGCGCGCCGCCTCCGAAACGAGCTGGTCATAGGCCGGATAGATGTAATCGGCGAACTGCACCTCGACACAGGGCCGAAGACCATAGACCGCCATCCCGATGCCGGCACCGACAATACCGCTTTCATTGATCGGACTGTCAAAGACGCGCGAGGATCCGTATTTTTTCTGCAGGCCGGCCGTGCAGCGAAACACGCCACCGAAATAGCCGACATCCTCGCCGAAGACGACGACATTCTCATCGCGCTCCAGCATCACATCCATGGCGCTCCGAATGGCTTCGATCATCGTCATCTGGACCATGGATCAGACCCCCATCTTCTGGCGTTGGGCGCGCAAATGGGGCGGCATTTCCTTGTAAACGTCCTCGAAAATATCTCTTGCACTCGATCCGCCACCCATCACGCCATAGGACTCGGCTTCCTTGGTGGCGACACGGATTTCTTCGTCAAACTCCGCCTCTGCCTGCAAGTGGCGTTCCTCACTCCACAGGCCTTGGCCGATGAGGTGGTTTTTCAGCCGCAGCACGGGATCACCGAGCGGCCAGGCTTCGGATTCTTCGCGCGGCCGGTACTTGCTCGGATCATCCGAGGTCGAATGCGGCGCCACGCGATAGGTGACCCACTCGATGAGGGTTGGGCCCAGATTGCGCCTGGCACGCTCAATTGCCCATCTGGAAACCGCATGCACCGCCATGAAATCATTGCCGTCGACCCGCAGGGACGGGATTCCATAACCGTGTGCCCGCTCCGCGAATGTGGCTGAATCACCGCCGGCCAGCCCCTGGAAGGACGAAATCGCCCACTGATTGTTGACGATGTTGAGAACGACGGGCGGTTTGTAGACCGAAGCGTTCACAAGCGCGGCATGAAAATCGCTCTCGGCTGTCGAGCCGTCACCGATCCATGCCGCGGCGATTTTGGTATCGCCCTTGATGGCCGATGCCATGGCCCAGCCGACAGCATGGATGTATTGCGTGCCCAGATTGCCGGATATGGTGAAAAAGCCATGTTTCTTGGAGGAATACATGATCGGAAGCTGCCGGCCGCGGAGCGGATCGCGGGCGTTCGAAAGGATCTGGCAAATCATGTCGACGACCGGATAATCCTGGCACAGCAGCAATCCCTGCTGGCGATAGGTCGGAAAATTCATGTCACCCTTTGACAGCGCCAATTGTTGTCCGATGGCGATCGCCTCTTCTCCGGTGCACTTCATGTAAAAGGATGTTTTGCCCTGACGCTGCAGCGTCATCATCCGCTCATCGAAAGCCCGTGTCCGCAGCATCGAGCGCAACCCGTGCAGCAGCACATCACGATCGATATCAATGGCCCACGGACCAACTGCGTCCCCGTCCCGGTTCAGGACCCGGATCATCGTGGTCGCGAGGTCCTTGATGTCGTCAGCATCGACATCGACATCCGGTCTGCGGACCGTACCGGCCTTCGGTACTTCGAAATCGGAAAAGTCTGGCTCATCGCCCGGGCGCACGGGTGGTTCCGGCACCTTGAATGAAAGCGGTCCGAAATCAGGCATGTCTGTCTCGCTTTCCGGCCGACAAAGCGTTCCGGCCCCGTTACGACAACAATACTGACCTATAAAATGCGCTGCATTGGCCGTACGGACAATAGCGGCGGTGCAATTGGACCAATTCTATCAAACTGGATACGGCCGGGACAATCTCATTGCGCCGGTGGTTCCGAATTTGTTTTTTCCTTGCGCGCCGGCATCACAATCATGCGAGCACGCGGGAATCGGTTCGCAGCGATCAATCCGGACGACCGTATATGGCGTCGGCGCGCTTCTCGAACGCCTCGGAGAACATATGGAACGCCCGATCGAACATCGACCCCATCAGCATACCGAGCATGCGGCTCTTGAACTGGTAATCGATGGAAAACACGACACTGCAACCTCCCGCGTCGGTCGATTCGAAAATCCAGCGATTGTCGAGATATCGAAACGGTCCATCGATATATTTGACGTCGATGATCAACTCGTCCGGCTGGAGCAGGACCTGACTGGTGAACGTTTCGCGAATGGCCTTGTATCCGACCGTCATGTCCGCGACGAGCAGGGTGCGCGCCTCTTTTTGTTTGCGTTGGCGAACCGTCAGCGCTTCGCAGAGTGGCAGGAATTCCGGATAGTGCTCAACATCTGCGACCAGAGCAAACATATTCGGCGCGGAGTGGGCGACCGAACGCGTAGTGTCGAATTTCGGCATGAGCGGGCCTGTTCAGGCGGGCTTACTGGCGGGCTGCACGTGCCGCCCGCAATTTGGCGAAATCGTCGCCCGCATGGTGCGAGGAGCGTGTCAGCGGGCTGGCCGAGACCATCAGAAATCCTTTTGTATAGGCAATGGTCTCATAGGATTTGAATTCCTCAGGCGTGACGAATTTCTTGACCGGGTGGTGTTTTCTGGTCGGCTGCAAATACTGACCCATCGTCAGGAAATCGACATCGGCTACCCGAAGGTCGTCCATCAACTGCAGCACTTCGTTGCGCTCTTCGCCGAGGCCGACCATGATGCCGGACTTCGTGAACATGTTTGGATCGAGTTCCTTGACCCGCTGCAGCAACCGAATGGAGTGGAAATAACGCGCGCCGGGGCGCACGGTCAGATAATTCGATGGCACCGTTTCCAGATTGTGATTGAAAACGTCCGGACGAGCGTCCACGACAGTTTCCAGCGCACCGTCCTTGCGCAGGAAGTCCGGCGTAAGGATTTCGATTGTCGTGTCGGGTGAAGCATCGCGTATCGCAGCGATCGTATCGACAAAATGCTGCGCTCCGCCGTCATCGAGATCATCCCGGTCAACCGATGTTACGACCACATGTTTGAGTCCCATCTGGCGCACGGCGCGCGCGACATTCTCCGGTTCATTGGGGTCCAGCGCAGTCGGCCGCCCTGTCGATACGTTGCAGAAGGCGCAGGCGCGTGTGCAGATTTCTCCCATGATCATGAAGCTGGCATGTTTCTGCTGCCAGCAACTGCCGATATTGGGACAGCCCGCCTCCTCGCACACCGTCACAAGATTGTTGCCTTTGACGATATCGCGGGTCTCCAGGTATCCCTTGGACGTCGGCGCCTTTACCCGAATCCAGTCGGGCTTGCGCGCCACCTCATTGTCGGGTCGATGCGCCTTTTCCGGATGCCGCACGCGCGCGGCCTGAGAAACAGTGTCGACAACAGTCACCATGACAGCAAATCCCTATCGGCATTCAGCCGCGTTAACGCCCCGCCAGCAGCGAGAACAGCCAGAGGACGACGATGGCACCAACGGTCGCGACGATCAGGTGTCCGAGAAAGCCGAAAAAAGCGAGCCCCAGAGCGCCGGCCAGAAATCCACCAACATAGGCACCGATGACACCCACCACCAGGTTTTTGATCAGTCCGTGATTCCGGTTCATGACCTTTTCGGCGATAAAACCGGCGATCAGACCCACCAGCAGAAATCCGATGATACTCACTGCATAGTCCTCCGTTTATTGACAGATATGCCCTCTTCACGCCGGATCAAGCATTCAGCACACGCCCATAGGCGTCAAGCACGCTTTCCTTCATCATCTCCGATAGCGTCGGGTGCGGGAACACCGTGTGCATCAACTCTTCTTCGGTTGTTTCCAGATTCATCGCAACGACAAATCCCTGAATAAGTTCGGTGACTTCAGCGCCGACCATATGCGCACCAAGCAGCTCTCCCGTCTTCTTGTCGAAGATCGTCTTGACCAGACCCTGATCGTCGCCGAGGGCAATCGCCTTGCCATTGGCGCTGAAGGGGAACCGGCCGACGCGAATGTCATGACCGGCCTCCTTGGCCCGTGCTTCCGTCAGGCCGACACTGGCCACCTGTGGGTGACAATAGGTGCAACCGGGGATCATGTTCTTGTCCATCGGATGCACACCCGGCACACCGGCGATCTTTTCGACGCAGACCACACCTTCATGCTCGGCCTTGTGGGCAAGCATCGGCGGCCCCGCCACATCGCCGATGGCGTAGATGCCATCGACATTGGTCTTGCCGAACCCGTCAATAACAATGCAGCCGCGATCGGTTTTCACACCCAGTGTTTCGAGGCCAAGATCTTCGATATTGCCCTGAACACCCACCGCGGAAATCATCCGATCGGCTTTAATGGTCTGAGTTTTTCCGTCCTTCGTTTCGACATGGGCCGTCACGCTGTCCTTGGCCTTTTCGACCTTCGAAACCTTGGCCTCGGTGATGATTTTCAGCCCCTGGCGCTCCAGCGCTTTGCGGGCAAGCCCGGAAATCTCGGCATCTTCTACCGGCATGATAGTGGGCATGAGTTCAACGACTGTTACATCGACGCCAAGCGAATTATAGAAGCTGGCAAACTCGATCCCGATCGCACCGGACCCCATCACGACCATCGATTTGGGTCGAGTGGGCGGCACCATGGCCTCGAAATAGGTCCAGATCAGCTTGCCGTCCGGTTCGATACCCGGCAACACCCGCGGCCGGGCACCGGTCGCGACAATAATGTGGTTGGCGTTGTAGGTTCCCTCGCCGAGTGTGTTCTTCGGTGCCGGATGTTGCGGCTCCATGGCCTTCTTGGCCGGTTTGCTGACGATGATCTGCGCCGGAGCCCCGGCCTTCGCCGCTTTGCTCAGCTTCGCCTCGCCCCAGATCACGTCAACCTTGTTTTTCTTCATCAGAAATCCGACCCCGGCATTCAGCCGGCCGGACACGCCGCGCGACCGTTTGACGACAGCCTCGATATCGGCGGTCACCGTGCCTTCAAGCTTGAGGCCGTAGCTGCTGGCGCTCTCCGCAAAGTGCAGGATTTCCGCCGACCGCAGCAATGCCTTGGTCGGAATACAGCCCCAGTTCAGGCAGATTCCGCCCAGATGCTCGCGCTCGACTATCGCAGTCTTCAGCCCGAGTTGGGCAGCGCGGATGGCTGCCACATAGCCACCGGGACCTGATCCGACAATGATGACATCATAGTTGTTGGACACGTTTCGTCTCCCAAACTGGCAGCGCTGACGGGCCGCCTATTGCACTGTTGATTGCCGGGCGCCACCAAATGGCGCCACGCGCGATCATCGAACTGTGCCCCTTCGGGGCAGATCATCAATGGTTGCGCAGCGCCCATCCGGTCATCAACAGTGTGACCCCGTTGAATGTCAGTTCAACGCCCAGGAACAATCCCAGGACGGTGACCGCTGCCCAGGGGAAATTCGCAAATATGATAACTCCGAGGACGACGGAAAGCAGACCGGAAATCAACACCCATACCCAGCCCGACACCGGTCGCAGAGACAGTGAATAGGCAATCTTGGCGCCGCCCAGCAAAAACATCAAAATTCCGACCAGAACGGTTAGCGACGCCGCGCCGGCAACCGGATTGCTGATCAGGATCACACCAACCAGCAGCGTCAGAAGACCGACCGCGATGGTCCAAAGAAATCCACCCCATTCACGAATGGAAAACGCCTGAACAATCTGCGCAACACCCAGGATGATAAAGAAGAAAGAGGCTAGATACTCTGCCGTAATCGTTGCGCGCAACGGATTGGAAAAACACAGGAAACCGCCAATCAGCGAGATGATGCCAAAGGCGACCAGCCAGCCCCAGGAAGCCTTCAGCTTCTCCATCATCTCTTCGACATCTTTTTGATCGATCTGTTTAACCATGACCTTACCCTCTCCTCCAGCGTAATCCGTTTGGCCGCTAAACCAGCATCCCGATCGGACTTTCGATATATCCCTTGAATGCTGCCAGAAGCTCAGCACCCAGAGCACCGTCAACGGCGCGGTGATCCGTTGAAAGCGTAACCGACATGATAGTGGCAACAGTCACTGCACCATCTCTAACAACGGCACGCTGTTCACCAGCGCCGACGGCCAGAATGGTTGCGTGCGGCGGGTTGATGACGGCACTGAATTCCTTCACGCCGAACATGCCAAGATTGGAAACGGCAGTTGTTCCGCCCTGATATTCCTGCGGTTGCAGTTTCTTCTCGCGCGCCCGGCCCGCCATATCCTTCATCTCGTTGGAGATGATCGACAGCGGTTTTTCCTCGGCGCGCCGAACAATTGGCGTTATCAGACCGCCGGGAATGGAAACAGCGACTCCGACGTCGGAATGCTTGTGCCGAACCATGTTGCTCTGGGTCCAGGAGGCATTGGCTTCCGGCACGTCCCGAAGTGCCAGCGCCATCGCCTTGATAACGAAATCATTGACCGAAAGCTTGAAGGCCGGCTTGTCATCACGGATAGGCGCTGACTCGTTGATCTGCTTGCGCAGGGCAAGCAGGGCATCAAGTTCGCAATCTACCGTCAGGTAGAAATGCGGCACTGTCTGCTTCGATTCGACCAGACGGCTGGCGATGATTTTGCGCATACTGTCATGCGGGATGAGATCGTAGGACCCTTCCTCGAACAATTTGAGAACCTGCTCGTCGGATGGTGCGGTGGCAACGGCTGGCGCCTCGGCTGCCGGCGCCTTTGCGGTGCCGCTGGCCATTGCCGCATCCACATCACGCCGGATAATGCGGCCATGGGGCCCGCTGCCGGAAATCGACGCAAGGTCAAGTCCGGCATTGGACGCCAGGCGACGGGCCAGCGGTGATGCGAAGATACGCTCGCCTGAGGCCTGTCCCGTAGAGGGCGGTTTGGCCGGCGTTGCCGGAATTGCCGCGGCTGCTGCGACAGGTACCTCCGGTTTGGCCTCTTCGGCCGGCTTGTCAACCTTCGGCGCTTCGACAGGTGCGGCTGCACCGCCGCCGGCCTTGGCCGCGGCATCGACATCTTCACCCTCCTCGGCCAACACGGCAATTGGCGCATTGACCTTGACGCCCTCGGTTCCGTCTGCAACCAGGATCTTGGCGATGACACCTTCATCCACCGCCTCGACTTCCATCGTCGCCTTGTCGGTTTCGATTTCGGCGATCACGTCACCGGGGGCAACACTGTCCCCCTCCTTGACCAGCCATTTTGCAAGATTGCCTTCCTCCATCGTCGGGGAAAGCGCAGGCATCGTAATATCAATCGGCATTGTCCCAGCCTCCCCTCAACCGGTGTAGGTCACGGCTTTGACCGCTTCGACGACTTCTGAAACGTTCGGCAGAGCCAGTTTTTCGAGATTTGCGGCATAGGGCATCGGAACGTCCTTGCCGGCAATCGTCAGAATTGGCGCATCCAGGTAATCGAACGCCTGCTGCATCACGCGCGTCGCAATTTCCGTTCCGACCGAGCTCTGCGGAAAGCCCTCTTCAACGGTGACCAGCCTGCCGGTTTTCTTGACCGATTCGACGACGGTCGGCAGATCCATGGGGCGCAGCGTCCGCAGATCGATAATCTCAACGTCGATACCCATTTCCGCCAGTTGATCGGCGGCCTGCACCGCATAGGTCATGCCGATACCGAACGACACGATGGTCGCATCGGCCCCGGACCGGTGAACCCGCGCCTTGCCGATCGGCAGGACGAAATCATCGAGCTTCGGCACATCGAATGTGTGTCCGTAGAGAATCTCGTTTTCCAGAAAGATGATCGGGTTCGGGTCACGAATCGCCGCCTTCAGCAGTCCTTTGGCATCGGCAGCGCTATACGGCATGACGACCTTCAATCCGGGTATATGGCTGTACCAGGAGGCATAGCATTGCGAGTGTTGCGCGGCAACGCGGGCCGCTGCACCGTTGGGACCACGAAAGACAATCGGCGTCGTCATCTGACCGCCCGACATGTAATGGGTTTTGGCAGCCGAATTGATCAGATGATCCATTGCCTGCATGGCAAAATTGAAGGTCATGAATTCGACGATCGGCTTGAGCCCCGCCATGGCCGCGCCCACACCGACACCGGCAAATCCATGTTCGGTGATCGGCGTGTCGACAACCCGGCGGGCTCCGAATTCATCGAGCAGGCCCTGGGTAATCTTGTAGGCTCCCTGATATTCGGCGACTTCCTCACCCATGATGAAGACATCGCCATCGGCGCGCATTTCCTCTGCCATGGCGTCGCGCAGGGCTTCGCGAACGGTGGTCGGCACCATCTCGGTGCCCGCCGGAATATCGGGGTCGTCGGCAGTCTCCTGCGCAACGGGTGCCGCCGCAGCAGCGGGCACCGGATCCGGCTCGGGGGGCGATTCTGTTTTGGCCGGCGCAGGCGTGATAGAGGCTTGCGAGCCGATATCGTCGGCCGATTCTCCGTCGGCAAGAAGAACGGCGATCACCGCATTGACCTTCACACCTTCGCTGCCTTCAGGCACGACGATTTTCCCGACGGTGCCTTCGTCGACCGCTTCAACTTCCATGGTCGCCTTGTCGGTTTCGATCTCCGCGATGACATCGCCCGATACGACGGGATCACCTTCCTTCTTGAGCCATTTGGCCAAGGTTCCCTCTTCCATGGTCGGAGAGAGCGCGGGCATGAGAATATCGATTGGCATTGTTTCTCCCCCCAATCCTATAGAAGCACATCTGTGTAGAGTTCCGACGGATCCGGTTCCGGCTCGGTCTGCGCATATTCCGCGCTGTCCGCCACGATATCCCGAACCTCCTTGTCGATGGCCTTGAGTTCGGCATCGGTCGCCCACTTGTTTTTCAGCAGGCGCGCCTTGACCTGTTCGATCGGGTCATGTTCGGAGCGCATCTTCTGCACTTCGTCCTTGCTGCGGTATTTCGCCGGATCGGACATGGAATGGCCGCGATACCGATAGGTCAGCATTTCCAGAATTATCGGGCCGTTTCCATCCCTTGCAAAGGCCAGCGCCCGTTCGGCAGCTGCTTTAACGGCTCTGACATCCATACCATCGACCTGGTATCCGGGAATGCTAAACGATGTGCCGCGCTCTGCGAAATTGGTTTGCGCCGAGGCGCGTGAAACCGCCGTCCCCATGGCGTAGCGGTTGTTTTCGACCACATAGACGATCGGCAACCGCCAGAGCTCGGCCATGTTGAAGCTCTCATACACCTGACCCTGGTTGGCGGCGCCATCGCCGAAAAATGCCACGCTGACCCGTCCGTTGTCGCGATACCGATTGGCAAATCCGAGACCCGTTCCGATGGACACCTGGGAGCCGACAATGCCGTGCCCGCCAAAAAAGTTCTTTTCACGGGAGAACATGTGCATCGAGCCGCCCTTGCCGCGCGAATAGCCGCTCTGTCTGCCGGTCAGCTCAGCCATCACCCCGCGCGCCGTCATACCCATGGCCAACATATGACCGTGATCACGGTAGCCGGTGATCATCTGGTCGCCATCCTCAAGGACCATCTGGATGCCCGTCACCACGGCCTCCTGGCCGATATAGAGGTGACAGAACCCACCGATGAAGCCCATGCCGTAAAGCTGTCCCGCCTTTTCTTCAAAGCGGCGGATCAGCAGCATCTCCCGATAAACCTTGAGTTCTTCATCCTTGCTGAACTCCGCAATCTCCTTGCCGATCGCAGGTTTGCTCGTCTTCGCGGATTTTGATGCTGTGGATCGCCGGCTCGTCGACGCTGCACGTTTGCGCGGGGCCATATTTGTCCTCCCAATGGATTTGTAAGGCTCACCATAAGGAAACACCCCGCCCGCAGCAAGGCCAATATTGCATAGCTAAAATGAATGTTAATTATCTGAATTTATTAGATAATATTAGTATTAACTCAATAACAGTTAATTTCAATCGTAATCGTAGATGACGATCTCATTTGCACGCGACAAATTGAGCGCGTGACGCGCCTGTTCGTCAAGCATGTCTTTGACGACAGGCCCGTGGGAGGGCAGCAACAATAGTCTTTGTTGCAGTCGTTTCCGTTCGTTGACAAGTGTTTCCAGCTGCAGCTCCAGCTCGGCGGTTCTCTGCTCAAAACTTTGTTTGGCATTCAGGCCGCGATGGCCGTTGATGGAATGGAATCCGAAATAGCCGATAAACACCACCGCCAGAGCCGGGACAACCAACCGGCCTGTTTTCCGGATTTTCCGCTGCCGTGTTGACATCAACGCACGCTACTTGGAACTCAAACACACCGACCAGACCGGTGCGAAGAGCACACAGCGCGAGCCGCCATGTCCTTTATGCGGCAACATGTTTAATAACGCGTTATCACCGGTGCGCCCTTGCCTGGTTTATCGCGCTTGAGGGGCTTACCGTTTCAGTATCGACCGGCCGGCATAATTCGACTGCAGACCGAGTTCCTCGTCGATGCGGATCAGTTGATTGTATTTTGCCAACCGGTCGGACCGTGCCAGTGAACCGGTTTTGATCTGACCGCAATTGGTGGCCACGGCAAGATCGGCAATGGTTGCGTCCTCCGTCTCGCCGGAGCGGTGCGACATCACGGCCGTATAATTGGCCTTGTGGGCGGTTTCCACCGCATCCAGTGTCTCACTCAGTGAACCGATCTGGTTGACCTTGACCAGAATGGAGTTCGCCACGCCCATCTTGATGCCGTCGCGCAGGCGGGCGGAGTTGGTGACGAACAGATCGTCGCCGACCAGTTGACATTTGGATCCCGTCAGATCGGTCAGTGTCTTCCATCCATCCCAATCGTCTTCAGCCATGCCGTCTTCAATTGATATGATCGGATATTTGTCGACGAGTTCACCAAGATAGGCCGCCATCGCATCGGGCTCCAGTGTCCGTCCTTCCCCTTCCAGAACATACTTGCCGTCATGGAAGAACTCGGTGGAGGCACAATCGAGCGCGATGAACATGTCGTCACCTGGCGTGTACCCTGCTTTTTCGATGGACTGCATGATGAAATCCAGAGCGGCCGGCGCACTGGCAAGACCCGGCGCAAAACCGCCTTCGTCGCCGACATTCGTGTTGTGCCCGTCAGCAGCCAGCTCCTTTTTGAGCGTGTGAAAAACCTCCGACCCCATGCGCACCGCATCCCGTATCGTGTCGGCGCCGACCGGCATGATCATGAATTCCTGAAAGTCAATCGGATTGTCGGCATGTTCGCCGCCATTGATGATATTCATCATGGGCACCGGAAGAATATGGGCGTTGGGACCGCCGACATAGCGATACAGGGGCAGACCGGACGCATGCGCCGCTGCCTTTGCAACGGCCAGCGAAACGCCGAGGATCGCATTGGCGCCAAGTTGGCCCTTGTTCTGTGTCCCGTCGAGGTCGATCATGGTTTTGTCGATCAGGATCTGATTTTCCGCGTCCAGACCACCCAGTGCTTCCAGGATAGAGCCATTGACGGCGTCCACTGCCTTCAGCACGCCTTTGCCGAGATAGCGTGGGCCGCCATCTCTCAGTTCCACCGCCTCATGGGCGCCGGTCGATGCGCCAGACGGGACGGCCGCGCGTCCGAGCGACCCATCTTCCAGCAGGACATCGACCTCAACGGTCGGGTTGCCACGGCTATCCAGAATTTCCCGGCCGATAATGTCGACAATGGCGGTCATGTCATGTGATCCTTGTGTAAGTGCCGCTTGAAAGCGAGGGGCGTTTTGGTTGGGGGTGTTTTAGGCAACCGGGCGGAAAACGCAACGGCGTAACCTGTGAAACCGGTGGTATCGCTCTTCAGGCAGCCTCGAACGCAAAGACGGCGCCCTGCCCGGCGGCAGCCGGCACGATCAGGCGCTGCCCGATTTCCGTAAATTCGATACCCGCCTGCCCAAAATGGTGCCTGAGCTGCGAGAGGTTTTTTGTCGCAAAGACGATCGCCCGCAAACGCAGACCCCGTCCATGCGTTCCTCCCTCGATCCCGAAAAACCCTTTCAAACCGGCCGCATTCAGAACCGAAACACCGGCTTTCGCAGCAGACAGCTCGATTCCGAAGGAGTGAGCAGTGACCTCCCTTTGCTGCATCACCTCCTGCAGGAGATATTGAAAGTCGCTCGGATTGCGTTCCGAAAGGATTATCTCGCGTATGCCCGACACCGAATTGGCATGCTGTTCCAGAACGGACCGGTCGACATCCAGCGGCTTGATCCGTTGACAGGTAAAGAAGAGAGCATCCGGCGCGCGCAGATCAGCAGCATAGGCCAGTTCGAATTGTGCCTGCGCCGGATTGCCGGCCGTATCCACATAGGGTCGGGAAAAGGAAAAATTTTCTCCGGCGCTGATCCCCGCCGCTTCAAACCGCGCCCGATCGCCCGCAGCGTCTGGTGTGGCAAAGGCCAGGGCTGAAAAGCCATCTTCACCGCGCCGAAATCGATAGGCCTGATCGTATCTGACGAATATGTTGCCGGACCGGGCCGCTGCCTCGCATGTCTCCCGTTGACCCACGGCCAGCGGCTCCAGATAGGTCTGATCAGAAAAATAGACACATGCATTTTGCGTTCCGAAGGGGTGATCGGCGGTCGGAGCAACGGTGAATCCGAGACGGATCAGCCGTTCCCGCGCCACGGCAATATCGGCGGTCGGCAGAACCGCGTGATCAACGGCGCACGAACTGGTCTTCCTGAATTCGGTCATTTTGGCGGTGTGCCCGAGATCGTCAGCCAAAGCAAGTCATACCAGAAGAACCCATCTCATGAATGCGCATTGCCGGCCGTTGCTCTGTTGAGCGCGAGGCTGCAGTGATCGACCATTTCCTCCAGATAGCGTTCCTGCAAAACAGCGTCTTTTTCCAACAAAAGCACATTGGTCAGGATGGTCAGAACGTTGACCGACACAATGCGCGTAATGTGCAGGTCGGCGGGGCTGATATGGGGAGTGCGCGCCGCAGCGAAAAGACTGACCAGATCGCCAATGAAATCATCGGCTTCGACATCCGTGTGGCGGTAGGTCTTGTTGAGGTAGGAAAAGGACAAAAGGGCCAGATAGCTTCGGTTTTCCCGTGCGTTCTGGACAAAGAGGCGAATGAGTTTTTCCACGGATCTGTCGTCGCGGACATCGAGCTGTGCCGCGGCCTCGGTCACACCGGCCGCAAGGCGCTCGAGCAACCGGTCATGGGCAGCGATGAGCAAGTCCGTACGGTTGCCGAAATACTGGTAGATTGTGCCGACCGCAAATCCGGTTTCTTCGGCCACATGTGTTGTCGTCAGGGCTTCCGTCCCATGAATCACCACCAGATCCTCGACCGCGTCGAGGATCTGCTTCACCTTTTCGATGGACCGTTTCTGAAGGGGTTTGCGACGGCCTTCGACCGGTGTCATGGCGGGCTCATCATTCAATGCCCGACCGGTCTCCGCTATTTATCTGAATTATTTTCATGTTTGTTGCATCTCCCTCCAATTCATGCCAAAGTCATCATACAGATTCGATCAGCGTTGCACATTTCGGTGGGGGACTTTTGTCAGGGGCCGCGTGCAACACAGATTGACCGATCTGATCGTTTGTATGGCCGGGGGCGGCCCTATAAACGCGTGTTTTCGCGGGATTGGTCCGGCATTCAGGAGCCTGGTTTCCGGGCTTTTTGACTGTCGGGCCTTTTCGTTTTCTGGAATGGCAGCCAGGCGGCTGAGGCGTTCCGGCAACAATTTCAACACGGTTCTGCCTTTCCTGCCTTGTCCAGCGCGTGGGTGCAATGGGCAATCATTTCTTTTAATAAGCGTTCTTGCAATTCCGGGTCCTGCTCAAGCAACACCACATCGGTGAGCACCGATAGAAGATTGACCACGACGGTTCTGGTCACATTCATTTGCCTGTCAGAGATATTCGGCGCTTTGGACAGCACAGCCAGGCGAACCAGATCACCGACGAAAGCATCAATATTGGACCCGCTGTGCTCAAGCGACTGATTGGCGTGGGCAAATTTGAGCAACGACAGATATCCGGGATAGGCCTTGGCCGTATCGACATAGAGGCGAATGAGGTGATCGATGGATTCATTGTGCGCCAGGTCCGCAGCAGCCGCAGCCTCCGCAACTTCGGACGAAATACGCTCGAGCATGCGGTCATGGGCGCCCATGAGAATATCCGTTCGATTTGAAAAATACTGGTAGATCGTACCGACGGCAAACCCGGTGACTTCCGCGATTTGGGTGGTCGTGACGGCGTCCGGACCGTGCGAGACGACCAGAGTCTCGACCGCATCGAGAATTAAACCGACCTTCTCGATCGACCGTTTTTGCCGCGGCAAACGTCGCTTTTCTTTTTGGCTCATTCAGGTTGTCCTGCCCGGTTCCACAAAAAACCCACCGGACAGGCCTTCACGTCAAATATGTCGGTACAAAATCGACTTTCAAAACATCCGCGGACCGTTGAGACCCGTAGCAAATATGTGCCGCTATTTTAGGCAACCACCGATGGTGACGCAAGCCGCCCGGACAACCACCTGCCGGACAGGTGGTCCGAAACGGTATATCAAACGGCTTAGACCAGCCGTGATTGTTCGAGTGCCGCCTCGATGAATGAAGCAAACAAGGGGTGCGGCTCCAACGGACGCGACTTCAGTTCCGGATGGTACTGAACACCGACGAACCAGGGGTGATCGGTGTATTCGATGGTCTCCGGCAATACACCGTCGGGCGACATGCCGGAAAACACCATGCCCTGCGTTTCAAGCGTATCGACATAGGTGCTGTTGACTTCGTAGCGATGCCGGTGACGTTCGGAGATTTCCGTTGAACCATAGATTTCGGCGATGCGCGTATCCGCCTTCAGCTGCGCGGTGTAGGCGCCAAGACGCATGGTGCCGCCAAGATCACCAGTTTGCGAACGCTTCTCCAACATATTGCCCTTGAGCCACTCGGTCATCAGACCCACCACCGGCTCCGACGTTTCCCCAAACTCTGTCGAGGATGCTTCCTTCAATCCGGCCAGCGACCGGGCGGCCTCGATGACCGCCATTTGCATGCCGAGGCATATTCCGAAATACGGCACCTTGCGTTCCCGGGCAAACCGCGCCGCATGGATCTTGCCTTCGGCGCCGCGTTCGCCAAATCCGCCCGGCACCAGAATACCATTGACCTTTTCAAGCCAGGGCGCCGGATCCTCCTTCTCGAAAATCTCCGACTCGATCCATTCGATCTTGACCTTTACATGATTGGCAATGCCGCCGTGATGCAGCGCTTCGATGAGCGATTTATAGGCATCCTTCAGTCCGGTGTATTTTCCCACCACGGCGATCGTGACTTCACCCTCCGGTGTCCGGATCCTCTCGACCACATCTTCCCACGCCTCCATGCGCGGAGCCGGCGCCGGATCGATCCCGAACGCCGCCAGGACCTCCCCGTCCAGACCCTCACGATGATAGGCAATCGGCACGTCATAGATATTGTCGACATCCAGAGCCTGGATCACGGCCGACGAACGAACATTGCAAAACAGCGACAGTTTGCGCCGCTCTTCCTCCGGAATGGGCCTGTCGGCCCGCACCAGCAGGATATCGGGCGCGATGCCGATTGAACGCAATTCCTTGACCGAATGCTGTGTCGGCTTGGTCTTCAATTCACCGGCAGCCGAAATCCACGGCATCAATGTCAGGTGAATATAGATAGCGCTGCCGCGCGGAAGATCGTTGCCCAACTGGCGGATGGCCTCGAGAAACGGCATCGCTTCGATGTCGCCGGCGGTACCGCCGATTTCGCACAGAACAAAATCATATTCTTCATTGCCATCGAGCACGAAGTTCTTGATTTCATTGGTGACATGCGGAATGACCTGCACCGTCGCACCGAGGTAATCACCACGCCGTTCCTTGTCGATGATATCCTTATAGATCCGGCCGGTCGTGATGTTATCGGCTTTTACCGCCGATCGGCCGGTAAACCGTTCGTAATGCCCAAGATCCAGATCGGTTTCCGCTCCGTCATCCGTTACGAAAACCTCACCGTGCTGGTAAGGGCTCATCGTTCCGGGATCGACATTGAGATAGGGGTCCAGTTTGCGCAGCCTTACCCGATAACCACGAGCCTGAAGCAACGCACCCAGTGCGGCGGAAGCAATGCCTTTTCCCAAGGAAGAAACCACGCCGCCGGTAATGAAAACATATCGCGCCATGGGCTTATTTCGTTACCCCGTTGCAAGTGATTCCGCCAGCCCCCAATTTGATGAGACGGCGCATTTTTGCCGCTGTTTGCACAGAAACCGTCGGCAGCGACGGGAATTTGCGCTCATACAGCAAAGAGCCGGGGCGAATAAACGCCCCGGCCCAGTCCGATTGCCTGGCCGAGATTACTGTCCGGTCGGAACCTGCGTATCGCCTGACGTTTCTTCCGTCGAGGCTGGGACATCCGACGATGTCGATGAGCCACCCAGTTGGTCGAGAATGCTCTCACCGCCCCCGGGGGCTGTCTGCTCAATGCGATCGAGAATATCCGTCGGCCGCGCCTCGTAGCGGGCCAATATGCCGAGCGCGATGGAGGTTACGAAAAAACCCGCAGCCAGAATGCCGGTCGTCCGGGTCAGTGCATCCGCCGCGCCGCGCGCCGACATGAGACCGCCTCCCCCGGAGCCGCCGCCAATTCCGAGGGCGCCGCCCTCCGAGCGCTGCAGCAGCACAACGCCGACCAGCGCGATCACGATCATGAGATGAATAACGATCAATACCGTTTGCATAGGTTTCAGTTCCTGCCATTGCGGCACAATTGCAAAATTCGCGGCTGTGTACACGAGGCCGCGGCTCTTTCCAACCCCAAGACGCAAGAGAGGCTGGTTCGATGTGTCCTCAGTTGTAAGCTTCACAGATGGCGAGGAAGTCCGATGCTTTCAAGCTTGCGCCACCAACCAATGCACCATCGACATTGCGAACAGCCATCAATTCCGCCGCATTGGCCGGCTTGACCGAGCCGCCGTAGAGCAGCCGCATCGCCCCGCCAGTGTCGCCGAACCGTTCTTCCAGCGTGCGTCGCAGGAAGCCATGGGCTTCCTCTACATCGTCCACCGTCGGAGTCAATCCGGTTCCGATCGCCCAGACCGGTTCATAGGCGATCACGGTACTACGTGCCGTCGCCATATCGGGAATGGAACCTGCCAGCTGAACACCAAGAACATCCAGCGTTTTGCCGGCCTTGCGTTCGGCTTCCGTCTCACCGATGCAGACGATGGCGATCAACGCTTCGCCGATAACCGCCTGTGCCTTGGCGCAGACCAGCTCATTGCTTTCATGGTGATCGGTTCGACGCTCCGAATGTCCGACAATGATGTGTGTTGCACCGGTATCCCGCAGCATGCCGGCCGAAAGATCGCCGGTATGGGCCCCCGACGCCGCCGTGTGGCAGTCCTGTGCGCCGATGGCAAGTGGCGATCCCGCCGCGACATCGGCGGCCATCGACAAAAGGGTCGCCGGCGGACAAACCAGAACATCGATCTTTTCGCCCAGCGTGCCGGTTGCTCCGGTAGCGATGGCTTCGATCTGCGCAAGAGCCTCCCGATTGCCATTCATTTTCCAGTTTCCGGCCACCAGCGGCCGCACTCCAGGCGTCATGTCGTCCATCTCCACCAATGTCGGTAGTATTGCCACACGCTTTAACAAATTCCGCCAGGAAAGCAATCGATTGCCGCACACGATCGGCGATGTCGCCGCCACCCGTCACGGCTCTGGATCAGCCCGTATGCAAAGGCATGAGCACCGGGGCATGGAGCATCTGCAAAGTCACAAGAACGGCGAAGACCGAAAAAGCCGCGCCGATCCAACCCACCTCACGGCTTTGCGTCTTGCGGGTGACGCTATCCATGCTTAAAACACCTGCAAATTCGTTCAATAATGCATCGCCGCGCAGCTGCTGCTGCGGCCCGTGAGGAAAAAGTCAATGTTAGATGCCCTTCGCAACAGCGCCAAATCGTGGGTCGTCAAGGTTCTGCTGGGTCTGCTGGTCCTGTCCTTCGGTGTCTGGGGGGTGAGCGGCACAATATTCCAGGGCGTCGGAAGCACCGTAGTCTCGGTCGGCGAGACCAGGGTTACGCCGATTGAGTATCGACTGGCCTATGACCGCCAGATCGCCATTGTTTCCCGTCAGTTCGGCACCCGTTTGACGACGGAACAGGCCCGGGCGCTCGGACTGGAAAACCAGGTGCTCGGTCAGGTGGTGTCGAACGCAGCACTCGACGAGCAGTCGCGTCGCATGAATCTCGGCCTCTCCAAGGACCGCCTGGCCACGATCATTGCAGACGATCCCGCCTTTCGCGGCATCAATGGACGATTCGACCGCGCGACTTTCGCCAACCTGCTGCGCAATGTTGGTATGACCGAGGAAGATTTCATCGTCAGCCAGGAAAGTGCCGCCATTCGCTCGCAGATCGTCGAGGCAATGTCTGACGGTTACGAAGCGCCAGCAACCGTCATGAAGGCGCTGTATCAGTTTGAAAACGAGGAACGTACCTTCGATTATGTCGTTCTGAACCGTGACATCGTTGGAGAAATCGCGGACCCTTCGGAAACCGACCTGCAATCCTATTTCGAAACCAACAAGGCCACCTATCGCGCACCCGAATACCGGAAAATAGCCTATGTGCCGCTGAAAGCGGAAGATATATCCGATCCTGCGGCAATCGCCGATGCGGCGGTGCGATCGGATTACGAGTCGCGGGTCGACCGCTACACAACACCTGAACAGCGGACAATCGAACAACTCAATTTCCCGGATACGGACGCCGCCATCGCCGCGCTTGGAAAACTCGCCGGCGGCGCAACTTTCGAGGAGATTGCCGCCGAAGAAGGCAAATCACCCTCGGATATCCGCCTTGGAACCTTCGAAAAATCCACCGTACCGGATCCGGCGCTTGCCGATGCGGCCTTCGCCATCGAAGAACAGGGCGGCATCAGCGACGTGGTCGATGGCAGCTTCGGGCCGGTGATCCTCCGCGTCAGCGAAATCATGCCGGAAACCGTACGAAGCTTTGACGAGGTGAAGGAAGAGATACGCAGCGAGTTGGCCATTGTCGAAGCCGAAGCCATCCTGCTGGATGTCCACGATGCCTATGAAGACGCCCGCGCTGGTGGCGATACGCTTCAGGAGGCGGCAAGAAAACAAAAGATGACGCCCGTCGTCATCGATGCGGTGGACCGGGCAGCGCGAACACCCGATGGCGAGATCCTGCGTGACTTGCCCGAATCCCAGACGCTGCTGGCCCAGGCATTCGATACGGAGGTCGGTGTCGAATCCGCACCGATCAATATCGGTTCCGAAGGCTTTCTGTGGTTCGAGGTGCTCGACATCATACCCTCCCGCGATCAGACGCTGGACGAGGTCAGGGCCCGTGTGGTGGAGGATTGGAAAAACGAACAGACCGCACGCGCTCTTGGTGCCAGGGGAACCGAACTCAAGGACCGTATCGACAAGGGAGAGGAACTCACGGCCGTAGCCGCGGAACTGGGGCTCGTCACCGACACAAAATACAACATCAAGCGTAGCTACGAGGATGCGGTTCTGGGCGCATCTGCCATCGAGGCAGCCTTTGCGGGACCGCAAGGCCATGTTGCCCTGGCCCTTGCGGAAGGAGGAACATCGCAGATCCTGATGAAAATCAATCAGGTTTCGACGCCTGACGCTCCGACATCCGGCACCCAATTGGACAATCTCAGCGCCGCTGTCTCACGTCGCATGGGCGATGACCTTCTCGGACAAATGGTTGCGCTGATGCAATCCGAATTTGGAGTGTCCTACAACGCGACCGCGGCGGAACTGGCACTGACTGCCGGCTACTGAGCGCCACCACCCGGAGACACCCGCTGATATGCCAGAACTGAAAGACTATATCGCGATTGCTGCGGGGGGACGACACCTGTCCGTCGAGGAGGCCCGGGAAGCCTTCAATATCATGATGTCGGGCGAAGCCACGGCGGCCCAGATCGGCGGTTTCCTGATGGCGCTGCGCGTTCGCGGCGAGAGCATTGCGGAAATCACCGGTGCGGTCAGCACAATGCGCGACAAGATGCTGCCGGTCTCGGCTCCGGATCATGCGATCGATATTGTCGGCACCGGCGGTGATGCGTCCGGATCCTATAACGTGTCTACCTGCGCCGCCATCGTTGCAACCGGCGCCGGACTGACGGTGGCCAAGCATGGCAACCGCGCGCTGACGTCAAAATCCGGCGCCGCTGACACGCTGGTGGCGCTCGGTGTCAATCTGGATCTCAGCCCGGCCGGGATCGCCGCTTGCATCGACGAGGCCGGCATCGGTTTCATGTTCGCACCGGGTCATCACGCGGCCATGCGCCATGTTGGCCCGGCACGGGTCGAACTCGGAACCCGGACGATCTTCAATCTGCTAGGTCCGCTGTCGAACCCCGCCAGCGTGAAGCGTCAATTGCTGGGTGTCTTCGACAGGAACTGGGTCGAGCCCCTCGCCCATGTGCTTCGGGATCTCGGCTCGCAAACCGTCTGGGTCGTGCACGGTGACGGGCTGGATGAAATGACCACCACCGGAACCACCCATATCGCGGCGCTTGAGAACGGCACCATCAGAACCTTCGACCTCACACCTGAGGAGGTCGGATTGACCCGTGTCGGCATCGAGCAGTTGAAAGGCGGCGATGCGCAACACAATGCCAGCGCGTTGATGACTGTTCTGAAAGGCGAGAAAAATCCGTATCGCGAGATTGTCCTGCTGAATGCCGGTGCCGCGCTGGTCATCGGTGGCGAAGCCGAGGATATTCGAGACGGCATCACCAGGGCCGGCGCTGCAATCGACAATGGTGCGGCACTTGCCGCGCTCGAGGCGCTCATCAAGACGTCCAATGCGCATGCCGAGGGAAATTGACAATCAATGGCCGACATTCTTGAAAAGATCGAGACCTACAAACGCCAGGAAATCGCCGCCGCGAAATCTGCAAGACCGCTCGGCGAATTGCGCTCTGCCATTGCCGATGTCGAGAAGCCGCGCGGCTTCTTCAATGCACTTGAGCGCAGGCAGGACACCGGTGACTTCGGTCTCGTTGCGGAAATCAAGAAAGCCAGCCCATCCAAGGGTTTGATCCGCGAGGATTTCGACCCGCCTGCGCTGGCAAGGGCCTATCAGGCCGGCGGTGCAGCCTGCCTTTCCGTCCTGACCGATACGCCTTCCTTTCAGGGCGCGCCGGAGTTTTTGGAACAGGCAAGGCAGGCAGCCGCACTGCCAGCCCTGCGCAAGGATTTCATGTTCGAACCCTATCAGGTCTACGAAGCGCGCGCCTGGGGCGCCGACGCCATTTTGATCATCATGGCCTCGCTCGACGATGACGAGGCGCGGGCACTGGAAGATACGGCTTTTGAACTTGGAATGGATGCGCTGATCGAGGTGCATGACGAGCGGGAGATGGAGCGCGCACTCCGCCTGCGCTCGCGGCTTCTGGGCGTCAACAATCGAAACCTGCGGACATTCGATGTCAATCTTGAAACCAGCGAACGTCTGGCCGCAATGGTGCCGGCCGAACGCCATCTGGTCGGTGAGAGTGGCATTTTCACCCATGAGGACTGCCAGCGGCTATCGCGATCCGGTATCCGGTCTTTTCTGGTCGGTGAAAGCCTGATGCGCCAGGATGATGTGGAGGTGGCCACCCGGCATCTGCTGAAAGGTCAACAATGATGGCGAAGAAACCCAGCGGGCCAGAGCTCACCGGTTTGACGCACATCGACGAGGACGGCGCTGCCCATATGGTCGACGTCGGACAAAAACCCGAGACCGAGCGCATCGCCGTGGCGGAAGGCTGGGTCAGAATGAGCCCTGAAACCCTGCAACTTATCCGCAGTGGCAACGCCAAGAAGGGCGATGTGATCGGTGTGGCCAGACTGGCCGGCATCATGGCAGCCAAGCAAACATCCAACCTCATTCCCCTTTGTCACCCGCTTATGTTGTCGAAAGTGTCGGTCGATATTGGTGAAGAGACCACCCTGCCCGGCCTGCGCGTCGAAGCGACCGTTAAACTGAAAGGGCGTACGGGCGTTGAAATGGAAGCCCTGACAGCCGTGTCGGTGGCCTGTCTGACGATTTACGATATGGCAAAGGCGGCCGACCGGTCCATGGAAATTCGCGATATCCGGCTGGTCACCAAATCGGGCGGCAAATCGGGACGCTGGAGCCGGCTTTCGACCGGTGACGAGCATTGACGTCACTGCTGCCCGTTGACGAGGCCCGCCGGCGTATTCTGTCTGGAGCCCGGCCTGTCGAAGACACGGAACGCGTGCCACTTGAACGGTCCACGGGTCGCGTGCTGGCCGTTGATATCGTTGCGCGGCGATCCCAGCCGCCTTTTGCCGCATCGGCAATGGACGGCTACGCCGTGCGCGCCCGCGACATCGCATCAACGCCGGTTGAATTGATGATCGTCGGTGACGCCCCGGCGGGTCACGAATTTCCCGGCGTCGTCGGTCCGGGACAGGCCGTCCGGATCTTTACCGGCGCACCTGTCCCCCGGGGCGCGGACACGATCGTCATTCAGGAGAACACCGATCGTCTCGATACCGATCGGGTCCGCGTCAATCAGTCCGCGTCTCCGGGCACCTATGTCAGGCCGCTCGGACTGGATTTTGCCGAAGGCGACACCGTGTTGAAAGCGGGTCAAATCGTCGATGCCGGACGGGTTACGGTTGCGGCCGCCATGAACGAGCCGATTCTGACCGTCCGCCGGCTTCCGCGCGTGGCGATCCTGGCAACCGGCGATGAATTGGTGGCCCCTGGCGGCACACCGGAATCCGACCAGATCATTGCATCCAACAGTTTCGGGGTCCGGGCGATTGCCGAAGCGGCGGGAGCCGCCGTTACCGATCTCGGCATTGCGGCAGACCAGCAAGACGTCATCGAGGACTCCATCGAACGCGCGCTGCAGGCCAAATCCGATGTGCTCATTACGCTCGGTGGCGCATCGGTTGGAGACCACGATCTCGTTCAGTCGGCTCTGACATCAAGAGGCATGACGCTGGATTTCTGGCGGATCGCCATGCGTCCCGGCAAACCGTTGATGTATGGGCGCCTCGGCAATCTTCATGTTCTGGGGCTTCCCGGAAATCCGGTTTCCAGCCTGGTTTGCTCGCATTTGTTCCTGCGGCCGCTTCTGGCAAGGCTTTCGGGATCGCGCAACGCCGATCCCGTTCATCCCGCCATCCTTGGAGGCGCTGTGCCGGCAAACGACCAGCGGCAGGACTATCTTCGTGCGCGATTGGCGCGGCGGTCCGATGGCACGCTGATCGCCCATCCGTTCGACCGGCAGGACTCCTCCATGACGCATATCTTCGCGCAGTCCGATTGTCTGATCATCCGAAAACCATTCGCCGAGCCTGCACAGGCCGGTGAGACCTGCCGAGTTTTTGTCTTGCGCAATGAGTCGCAATCTGGACCGTAATCGGTCCCGCCACACAGCGTATCGGGGATGGTATTCAAGGCCATCCGATCATACGACACTGCATTAGCTTCAAGTAAAGGAAGGTGACGTCATCCGAAAGAATGGTGATGGCGAAGGTCGCATTCAGACCGATTTGGGGCGTGGATTGTCGCCTGTGGACATCACGACACCGTGATACCCTCCCGCCGCGGGCTGTGATGCCCCGCCAATAATCAACATCGGCAAACCGGTGCCACTGTCATTCAAGGGAGGGAACCAATGACAGACACGACGGACAGTCCGGGCGCCGAAGCGCCGCACCCCATCGAAACAGATTTCAAGATTGGCCAGCACAACATAACGCCGTTCGGACTGGATATTCACAATCCGGTCTTTCTGGTGTCAGGCCTGACCATCATTGCCTTTGTCCTCATCACCTTGATGTTCCAGGAAGGCGCAACCGGTTTCTTCGGTTGGCTGCGGCCGTTTCTGACCGCAACATTCGATTGGTTCTTCCTGAGTGCGGCCAATATTTTCGTGCTGCTGTGCATCGCATTGATGATCACGCCGCTGGGCGCAATACGGCTTGGAGGCGATGACGCCAAACCCGACTATGGATACGTCGGCTGGTTCGCCATGTTGTTTGCCGCCGGGATGGGCATCGGCCTGATGTTTTTCGGCGTTTCCGAACCGATGTCGCATTTTGCATCCTCCATGGGTGGCACGGCCGCCGAGGGCGGCCTGCGCACCGATTGGGCGCCGCTCGGCGCTGCAGCCGGTGACACCGCGGCTGCCCGTGATCTGGGCATGGCCGCGACGATCTTTCATTGGGCCCTGCACCCATGGGCGATCTACGCGGTGGTGGCGCTGTCGTTGGCTTTCTTCACCTACAACAGAGGACTTCCCCTTACCCTGCGCTCCGCCTTTTACCCGATCCTCGGCGAACGGATCTGGGGATGGTGGGGGCACGTCATCGACATTCTTGCCGTCTTCGCCACCCTGTTCGGGCTGGCCACTTCCCTCGGCTTTGGTACCGAGCAAGCCCTGGCCGGCCTCAACTATCTCTTCGGCTGGGGCACCGGAAACGCGGCAAAGGTCATTCTGATCGCCGCAATCACGGCTCTTGCCCTGATTTCGGTGGTGCGCGGTCTCGATGGCGGGGTCAAGGTTCTGTCGGAGGTCAATATCGCTCTGGCAGCCCTGTTGCTGCTCTTCGTTCTGGCGGTGGGTCCGACCGGCGACATCTTCGCCACAATCTTCTCGGGCGGCGCAGCCTATGTGACCAACATCGTTCCGCTGTCGATGCCGTTCGGCCGCGAAGACACCAACTTTTCGCAAGGCTGGACGGCCTTTTACTGGGCTTGGTGGATATCCTGGTCACCCTTTGTCGGCATGTTCATCGCCAGGGTCTCCCGGGGCCGCACAGTACGTGAATTCGTGTTCTGCGTCATTGTGATCCCGACCATTGTCTGTGTCTTCTGGATGGGTGTTTTTGGCGGAACCGCCATCTCGCAGGTCGTGGCGGATGCGGCGGCACCGGTGAAGGACGCATCGCTCGAACTGAAACTGTTCGAGATGCTTAAACCCTTGCCGCTGGCCAGCATCACCTCGTTCATCGGGATCGTTCTGGTGCTGGTCTTCTTCGTGACATCTTCCGATTCCGGGTCGCTCGTGATCGATACGATCACCGCTGGCGGAAAAACCGACGCGCCGGTGTCCCAGCGCGTTTTCTGGTGCACATTTGAAGGCATTGTTGCCGCAACGCTGCTCCTCGTGGGCGGCGCGGGCGCGCTGACGGCACTTCAGGCGATGGCGGTCAGCACCGGCTTTCCATTCACCATCGTGCTGCTCGCCATGTGTGTCAGCCTGGTCATCGGGCTCAACCAGGCCCGCAAGGCGGCTTAGCGCAACACAAGCCAATTCTCCCGCTGCATTCATTGTGGCGGGAGCAAATCCCGCAGCGCGACGGTTCAGACTTCGTCGAAGTCCAGCAAGACTTTTTCCGTCAACGGGCGCGACTGGCAGGCCAGAACGAAGCCGGCTTCCAGTTCCCAGGGCTCCAGCGAATAGTTGGTCGCCATTTCGACCTGGCCCTCCTTGACCTTGGCGCGGCAGGTGCAGCACATGCCGCCCTTGCAGGAAAACGGCAACTCAATGCCCTGCCGATGGGCCGCATCGACCACATTCGTATCGCCGGTTTCCATATCAAATGCGCGAACCGCACCATCCAGAACGGTTTCTATGCGTACGCCCTGGCTGACGGCTGCTGCCGCCTGCTCTGACATCGGCTCCGTCGGCTGCAGTCCCTCGCGACCGGTGGTGAACAGTTCGAACCGGATCCGGTCAGACGGCACACCCAGTTTCTCCAGCGTATGGCGACCGGTTTCGATCATGTCGCCGGGGCCGCAAAGGAATATCGTGGTGGCGGCCAATGGGTCGAACAGACCGGTCTCGGCAAAGCTCATGATCCGCTCGGCATCCAGCCGCCCATGCAGCAGGTCGACATCCTGCCCCTCGCGGCTGAGCACATGCACCAGCGTGAAGCGCTGCATGAAGCGATCCTTCAAATCCTCAAGCTGCTCGCGGAAGATCACGGAGTTGCGATCCCGGTTGCCGTAAAACAGCGTAAACACGCTGTCCGGTTCGCGCGTCAAAACGGTCTTGACGATCGACAGGATCGGCGTCACGCCGGACCCGGCCGCAAAGGCGACGTAGTTGCCGGCTGCGGTCTCGTCTGGCGCGGCGGTGAAACGGCCGAGCGGGGCCATCACATCCAGTTCCATGCCGACTGAGAGATTGTCGTTGGCATAGTTCGAAAACGCGCCGCCATCGACCCGTTTGACGGCAATGCGCAATTCGCCATCATCGATACCGCTGCAAATGGAGTAAGTCCGCTGCACCGCTGCGCCATCAAGCCGTGTGCGCACCGTCAGATATTGTCCCGGGACGAAGGCGAAATCCTTGTCGATGCGGTCCGGTACATCAAAGGCGATGGAGACGGCATCGTCGGTCTCGCGTTGAATGTCTTTGATGACGAGAGAGTGGAAGCGGGACATGGTCTTTCCTCAAAGGCATTTAAAATAGTCGAAGGGCTCGCGGCACGCGGTGCAGCGATAGAGCGCCTTGCAGGGTGTCGAGCCGAACTCGCTGATGCGTTCTGTCTGCTCGTTCCCGCAATGGGGGCACGGCACGAGGGTCTCGCCAAACAGGGCCGCCTTGGAATTGGATGTTTCCTGAGGTGGCGCAATGCCATATTCACGCAGCTTTTCACGCCCCTCCGCACTGATCCAGTCTGTCGTCCAGGCCGGGCTGAGAACCGATTCGACCCGGGCCTGCTCGAAACCGGCCTGATTCAGCGCCTCAAGCACCATCTGCTCGATCATTTGAGTCGCCGGGCACCCGGAATAGGTCGGCGTCACAAACGCAACGGCTTTGCCGGTTTCATCCACATCGACGGACCGCAGGATGCCGAGATCGGCAACCGTCACCACCGGAATTTCCGGATCAGGCACCGACGCCGCCGCATTCCAGGCCTCGAGCAACAGCCGGTTATGCTCCAGATCGGTCAGTTTTGCACGCATGTTCATGAGGCCATCACCAAGTCAGGCCCGGATAGGCACGCTGCATATATTGCAGCTCGCTGAGGATATGGCCGAGATGTTCGGTATGCCGCCCCATGCGCCCGCCGGTCTGCATATGTTTGACCTCGGGCAGTTGCAGTGTCGCTTCGCCAAGGACCATCTCAACCGTTGATCGCCATTCACTTTCAAGTTTGGCCGCATCAACCCCGATGCCCTGCCCGACCATGTCTTTCGAAAGCTCATCCATTTCGAACAGTTCGCCCGTGTAGATGACCATATCATCCAGTGCGTCGACCATGCGCCGGTGACTTTCTACTGTGCCGTCACCAAGCCGGATCACCCATTCCGAAGCATGGCGCAGATGATAGGACACTTCCTTGAGCGCCTTCGCTGCGATCGCCGCAAGCGTCTCGTCCCGGGAATTCAGCATCTCGCGCCAGAACGGTTTCATGAAGGCGGCAATGAAGAACTGACGAACGATCGTGCAGGCAAAATCGCCGTTCGGAAGCTCTGCGATCAGCGCGTTGCGGTAGTCCCGCTCATAGCGCAGAAACGCCAGTTGGTCCTCATCCCGCCCCTTGCCTTCCACCTTCGCGGCATAGTCACAGAGCGACCGCGCCTGGCCGATCAGGTCCAGCGCGATATTGGCGAGCGCCAGATCCTCTTCGAGTGTCGGCGCTTCACCGCACCATTCACCGAGACGCTGGCCCAGGATCAAATGGTCGTCCGCCAGCCTGATCACATAGTCAAACAAGGGATTGTTGTCGGTCATCACCGTCTCACATATTGCCGACTTCGTCGGGAATTTCATAAAATGTCGGATGCCGGTAGATCTTGGTTGCCGTCGGCTCGAACATCATGTCCTTGTCGACCGGATCGGAAGCGACGATATCGCTCGACCGCACCACCCAGACACTTTGCCCTTCGCCGCGCCGTGTATAGACGTCGCGCGCGGCCTGCAGCGCCATTTCCGAATCCGCCGCGTGGATGGACCCGGCATGTTTGTGACTGAGTCCGTTACGGGCGCGAATGAACACTTCCCAAAGCGGCGTGGTTGTCTCTGTCATCCTGAAATTCCTGTCTGGTCGTGTGCCGGTGATCCGGCTGAACACGATCATGGTTGCTATTCAGCGGCGATGCGGCTCGCCCGCCTCCGTTCTTCCTTCTTCTCGGCGTGTGCCAATGCAGCCTCGCGAACCCAGGCGCCGTCGCGGTGCACGCGCCTTCTGTTTTTCATCCGCTCCCGGTTGCACGGGCCATCGCCCTTGACGACACGCCAGAACTCATCCCAGTCGATGTCGCCATGATCATAGGATTTGGTGTCATCGTTCCATTTGAGGTCGGGATCGGGCACGCTGAGGCCCAGATATTCGGCCTGCGGAACAGTGGCGTTGATGAATTTGTCGCGCAGATCATCGTTGGAAAACCGTTTGATTTTCCAGGCCATGGACTGGCTTGAATGGACGGAATCGCCCTCCGAAGGTCCGAACATCATCAGCGAAGGCCACCAGAAACGGTTCAACGCATCCTGCGCCATTTCCCTTTGTTCGTCCGAGCCGTTGCAAAGGGCGATCATGATCTCGTAGCCCTGACGCTGGTGAAAACTCTCTTCCTTGCAAATTCGGATCATCGCCCGCGCATAGGGTCCGTAGGAGCAGCGGCACAATGCGATCTGGTTCATGATGGCCGCGCCGTCGACCAGCCAGCCAATGGCGCCGATATCCGCCCAGGTCAGCGCCGGATAATTGAAGATCGAGGAGTATTTCGCCGCACCCGAAAGCAGTTGGTCGGTCAATTCCTCGCGGCTGACGTCAAGCGTCTCCGTGGCCGAATAGAGATACAGCCCGTGGCCACCCTCATCCTGGATCTTTGCCAGCAGCGCCGCCTTGCGCCGCAATGTCGGCGCCCGGCTGATCCAGTTGCCCTCCGGCTGCATGCCGATAATTTCCGAATGGGCATGCTGCGACATCTGGCGCACGAGGGTCTTGCGATAGCCCTCCGGCATCGGATCGTTGGGCTCGATTTTCAGTTCCGCATCGATCCGTTCCTGAAAAGCCTTCAGAAACGCCTCGTCTTCATCGGTGGCGCCATCCGCCCCGATCAACCCCTGAGAGTACATTGCTTTTCTTCTCCGCTTATATGCGCAGAATATATGTTACAGAATTCAAAAAGTCAAAGCGATTTTCGCAACACATAAGCAACACCCGCTCATCCCTCAAATCGCCTGGAGACGTCAAAATCCGGTTGCTGCAGACTGTCGCCGGACGCATTGCGGCACTGATCCAGCCACTGCTCACTGGGCGAGGCAAGCCTCTGATAGAGCCGCGAGACCAGCTTGCGTGCCGCATCTCCCTTCCAGCCCGGTGGCCGAAGTGCCTCGGGAATTTGCGGGTCCCGCAGGACAGTGCGGCGAAAGCTGTGAATGAGCAGGCTGCGGGCGGCAATCGATGACAATGGGGCTGGATCCGGACCTGCGGCCAAAGTCTCGGCGAGCGGTGTGAATGCATCGATCAGGGACTTATAACCCGCTTCGATGGCATCAAGAGGCCACGCGCTCTCGATCAGGTCATGCGCATTCGATTCGTCGGAAAGGCTGGACAGGAACACCAGTTCGCCATTGGGCTCATCACTCGCCGGCGTGTCCGTCCGGTGGCCCGGTAACACAAAAACGGTCGGCGAGAGTGACCCGAAACCCGCGGCGCGCAATTGAGCCCGTCGCGCATCGCGGCCGCTGCCGGCCTCGCCGGTCAGGACAATCATCGTCCACTCATCGCAACCGGACTGCTCCTGGGATGCATAGATCTTCCGCGTGCCCGCGGCAAACTCGGCCTTGCCGGCATCCGCCAGCTGGTAAAAACTGTTGCGCCCGACCCGCACACGTTTCAACCAGCCATCGGCCGTCAATCGGGACATGGCGGCCCGAAGGGCATTCGGTTCGATGCGCAGTCGCTGCATCAGTTCCTGAAGCGAACCAAGCCAGAACTCGCCGCCCCGAGGCACCACGGCATCGCCGAAAATGGTGATCACAAGCGACCAGATGCGCAATCGGTCCTGGGCATGGAAACCGTCGATCAGGACGTCCAGTTCGCGGTCAAAGGATTCGGACATGAACCCTTTATTGACCCGCTGCCCGTCCGGATCAAGCTCTGGCAACGCCCCGGGCGCCATCAATCACCAGACGGCTGGCGATGCGGGCATAGTCTTCGCGATCAATCTTGCCATCGGACCGGAACCACATGTAGTGCCAGTTGAGCATGCCGAAAAGGGACATGGTTACGGGTTTCAGAAGGCCCCTCGGGTCGCCAAGCGCCGGCTCAACCGCCTGAATGGCATCGGCAAACAGCGCGACCAGCCGACGCTCCAGGTCCTTCAGTTCTTCCTGCTGGCTGGCAGGTAGAAACTTCATGGCATTTATCTGCACCTGATGTTGATGATCGGCCGTCCGGTAAGCATTCAACAGAGCGGCAATCAGGCCTTGCAGACGCATTTCAGGATCAAGTTCCCGGTCATCGGCTTCTTCCACCTGAATGCAAAGATCGCTCAGATGCGTGCCGATGACATCGAACAGCAAGGCGTCCTTGCTGCTGTAATAGTGGTAGAGAAGTGCTTTCGAGACACCGCATTCCTCCGCCAACTGGGACATGGAGGCACGGTCGAAGCCGGTTTCAGCGAACAGTTTCGCCGCCGAATGCAAGATTGCATCCCGTTTCTCATCGTAGTCGTTCGCCTTGGTTCTGGCCACGCTCTGCCCTCGTTCCTGTGATGCTTCAGCAGATGCTCAGCCGCCGCTGCGATGATCGATCACCCGGCGGGCCTTGCCGGCCGAGCGCTCGACACCGCCCGGTTCGGACACCTGGACGGTCGCGCTGACCCCGATCGCGCTTTTGACGTGATGGGTCAGCTCTCCCCGGCTGGCGTTCCTGGCCTCGTCCGTCGCCGCATCCGCCAGCGCTTCCACCTTGATCGTCATCGTATCGAGGCGGCCCTCACGCGACAATTCGATCTGATAGTGCGGGGCAAGACCGGCGCATTTCAGGATCAGCTCCTCGATCTGCGTCGGAAAGACATTGACACCGCGAACGATCATCATGTCATCCGACCGTCCGGTGACCTTTTCCATCCGGCGCATCGAGCGCACGGTTCCCGGCAACAGCCGGGTCAGATCGCGGGTCCGGTAACGGATGATTGGAAAGGCTTCCTTGCTCAGTGAGGTAAACACCAATTCACCCTTCTGTCCGTCCGGCAGCACCTCGCCCGTGTCCGGATCGATGATTTCTGGATAGAAATGATCTTCCCAGATGTGCAGCCCGTCCTTGGTTTCGACGCATTCATTGGCAACGCCCGGTCCGATAATTTCGGACAGCCCGTAAATATCCACGGCGTCCATTGCGAAGGCGCTCTCGATCTCCTGGCGCATGGAATTGGTCCACGGTTCGGCGCCGAAAATGCCGACCTTCAGCGCCGTCTTTGCCGGATCGACGCCGACACGGCGAAACTCATCGAGGACCGACAGCATGTAGGACGGAGTCACCATGATGATTTGCGGTTCGAAATCGACAATCAGATTGACCTGCCGTTCGGTCATGCCGCCGGACACCGGGACCACCGTACAGCCGAGTTTCTCTGCTCCATAATGGGCGCCCAGCCCGCCGGTAAACAGCCCATAACCATAGGCCACATGGACAAGATCGCCCGGCCGGCCGCCACTGGCATAGATGGATCGCGCGACAACCTGCGCCCACATGTCGATATCGTTTTGCGTGTATCCGACAACCGTCGGCTTGCCGGTCGTGCCGGAGGAGGCATGAAGCCGGGCCAGTTTATCGCGCGGCACGGAGAACATGCCAAACGGATAGTTGTCCCTCAGATCGGCTTTGACCGTGAACGGGAATTTCGCCAGATCCTCCAGACCGGCCAAGTCATCGGGGTGCACACCGTGACTGTCGAAATGAGATTTGTAGAAAGGAGAATGGTCGTAGGCACGTCGCAGCGATTGCCGCATCCGCTCCAGTTGAAGCGCTGCAATCTCGTCGCGCGACGCCGTCTCGATGGGATCCAGCCCGCCATGTCTTTGGGAAGAAATTGTCTGTGGTGTGTGAAGAGCACCGCCTGTTGGATTTTGCATGACCGCTCCTGTCCCTTTTTGCGCCACGATGACCTCAATCGGTGAGATGGGTGCCCTTTACCGTTCGCGAGTGTCCGCGAAATTCAGCTACAGCCTGCCCATCGGCCCGCATCACGCGGATATCGTAAAGGCCGCCCCTGCCGATGCGGCTGACCTCACGCGCCTCAGCTGTCAGGCGCTCACCTGCCATGACCGGCTCCAGAAAGGTGATCGAACAATGCTGTGCAACGGTATATTGATTGGTGCCGTTGCAGGCGAAGGCGAATGTGCTGTCGGCCAGGGTAAAGATATACCCGCCATGGCAGATGTCCTGACCATTCGTCATGAAATCGGCGACAACCATGCTCATGCGCGCAAATCCGGCGGACACGTCCTCGATGACCATGCCCAGATGCTGTGATGCCCGGTCGCGGCTCCACATGGCGTCGGCAACCCGGCGCGCCAGCGCATCGGCCGCCGCCGCGTCCTGATTTGCATTGCTGTCTGCCATGCCGCTATCTCCGTCCCGTATAGACCGGCGGACGTTTCTCCAGAAAGGCTTTCACACCTTCCGCATAGTCGGGCGTGCGTCCGGCTTCACGCTGGGTATCGCGTTCCAGGTCGAGTTGCGCATCAAGCGTGTTCGAACCGGCGGCCTGAACAAGCTTTTTTGTCCATCCGAGCCCGAGCGTCGGCCCCTGCGCCAGCCTGCTTGTGAGTTCGCGCGCGGTGTTCATCAGTTCATCATCGTCGACGGCCCGCCAGATCAGACCCCAGCTTTCGGCAGTGTCTGCCGGAACCGGTTCGGCCGTCATCATGATCGCCTTCGCCCTGGCTTCGCCGATGAGACGGGTCACGGTCCAGGTGCCGCCGCTGTCGGGGACCAGGCCGATCTTACTGAACACTTCGATGAATTTCGCCGATCGCGCCGCCAGGACAATATCGCAGGCCAGCGCGATATTTGCGCCCGCGCCGGCGGCCACGCCGTTGACCGCGCAGATCACCGGCATTTCCATCGATCGGAGCTTGCGGATCAGCGGATTGTATAAGGTGTCAATGGTTTCTCCGAGGTCGGCCGGCTCATCGGAAGGGTCCCTGTCGCCAAGGTCCTGACCGGCGCAGAATCCGCGCCCCGCACCGGTCAGAAGAACGGCGCGGCAAAGAGGATCGGAATCCGCTTCCTCCAGCGCGGCCAGAAGACTCCTATTCTGCTTCGCATTGAAGGCGTTGAGCTTGTCCGGCCGGTTCAATGTGATGGTGGCAAAACCATCTGTTGTCTCCACCAATACGGATCCGTCTTCCATGCGGGGCCTCCCTCAAACCGCGAACATAATCGCGCTGTCCGATAATAATAGTTGCATAGACCGACCGGTTGGTCAATTATTACATAATCCTATATTCATCTGCAATTGTGCAAGCCCGGAGGCAGAGATGAGCGATTTCTTTCAGACACACAAACAGACATTGAACGATGCGGTCGCCGCCAGCAGAACAAGGGATTTCTGGACCCCCTACCCCGAAGTCGCCAGCGGGAAAATCTATGGCGAGACCGCCAAGGCGGATGGAGCTGCAGCATTTGAGGCCCGCCTCGATCAGGCCTTTGACTTGCCGGATCATCCCGCCGATGGGCCGCCGGTCGGAGCGGAAGCTTCTCCCTATGGCCGCACATTGGGGATCAAATACCCTACGGCGCCGGTCGATACGCTGGTCAATGCATCAATAGACGCTGGCAAAGATTGGGCCGCCGCATCCGTGGAAACACGCGTGGGTGTGTGTCTGGAAATCCTTCACAGGCTCAACAGGAACAGCTTCGAGATGGCCCACGCTGTGTCCCAGACCACCGGTCAGGCCTTCATGATGGCGTTTCAGGCTGGAGGACCGCACGCCCAGGATCGCGGACTTGAGGCCGTTGCCTACGCCTATGCGGAAATGACCCGGACACCGCAGAGGACGACTTGGACAAAGCCACAGGGCAAGCACGACCCGCTCGTCATGGAAAAGACCTATCGCATTGTCCCGCGCGGTGTGGCGCTGACGATTGGTTGCGCGACCTTCCCCACCTGGAACGGATATCCGGGCCTTTTTGCAAGTCTGTCAACCGGCAATCCGGTGATTGTCAAACCCCATCCGGGCGCCATTCTCCCGCTTGCCATAACCGTCGAGACCGGACGGCAGGTCCTGAAAGAAGCCGGTTTCGATCCCAATGTGTTGCTGCTGGCGGCCGATCAGCCGGGGGCGGAAATCACCAAGCAACTGGTCACGCATCCGGACGTGAAAATTGTCGATTTCACCGGTTCCAACGCCTTTGGAAAGTGGGTGCGGGAAAACGCCGGACCCGATACCAAGGTCTACACCGAAGAGGCCGGTGTGAACTCGATCGTGGTGGCGTCGACCGACAATTTCAGAGGCATGTGTTCCAACATCGCATTTTCACTGTCGCTCTATAGCGGCCAGATGTGCACGGCACCGCAGAACATTTATGTCCCCAGGGACGGGATCGACACCGATGACGGGCACAAGAGCTTCGATGAGGTGGCTGAGGGCATCAAGACATCCGTCGACAAGCTGCTCGGCGACCCCGACCGGGCCGCCGGCATTTGCGGTGCCATTTCCAACGATGCCGTAAGCGAACGCGTCGATCAGGCCAGGAGCCTCGGGACGGTTTTGCGCCCGTCCGAGCCGATCTCATCTCTGGCCGATGCGCGAACAGCCACCCCGATGATCCTTACGGTTCGGGAGACGGAAAGCGATGCCCATCGCGAAGAACGCTTTGGTCCGATCAGTTTCATCATCGCAGCGGATGACGTCGCGCAGGCGATCGGCAGTGCCTCAGCTCTTGCTGCCGAAAAAGGTGCGATCACGGCAGCGATCTATGCCACCGATGAAGCCACGATCGAAGCGGCCGCCGATGCATTTGCCGCAGCCGGAGTCGGCCTCTCCTGCAACCTGACCGGTGGTGTATTCGTCAATCAGAACGCCGCCTTCAGCGACTATCATGTGTCGGGCGGCAACCCAGCCGGCAATGCCTGTCTGACCGATACGGCCTTCGTTGCGAACCGCTTCACCATTGCCGCGATCAGGCGCCACAAGGCTGCCTGACGGTAGATTACAGCCCTGGGCCGGCCGGCCTGTCACAGGATGACGCCGGGATTCATGGCGTCGTCCGGATCGATGGCCGATTTGAGGCGGCGCATCAACTCTTTTTCCGCCGGCTCGGCATTGGCGAGGAAACTGTCGCGTTTGAGCCGGCCGACACCATGCTCGGCGCTGATGGTACCGTCCAGCTTCAACGCCTCCGCTTCGATTACCTTGCTCAAGACCTTGTGGTGTGCCTTGAATGCCGGGCCGTCCATCTGGTCCGGCCGCACGACGTTGAAATGTATGTTTCCGTCGCCCAGATGCCCGAATGCGGCATTGTGAACGCCAGGCAGCCTGGCCGCCAGCGCGGCGTCGGCATTGGCGATAAAGGCGGGGACATTCGAGACCGGCACCGCCGTATCGCTCTTCAGGCTTGATCGGTCCTCGACAAAATAGGTCGCGATCGACTCGCGCAGAAACCAGAATGCAGTGCGTTGTGTTTCCGACTGCGCAATCGCCGCATCAACAACCGACCCGCTCTCCATACCCGCCGCCAGTCCAGCTTCCAATGCGCTTGCAAGGTCTGCATCGCGCATCGGCGTCTCTACCTCGATCAATACGGTCCACGGATGCATGGTGCTGAGAGGATAGCGGGTGTTTTCGGCTCTCAGCGCAAATGAGAGGGCGGTCTCTGAAAGGAGTTCGAAAGCCGCGATCGTCTCTCCCACATGGGATTCCAGATCACGCATCAATGTCAGAGCGGCTGCCGGGTCCGGCACGGCTGCCACCGCCGTCGCACGGCTGTGTGGATAGGGTCTGAGTTTCAGCACAGCGGCCGTGACAACACCCAGCGTGCCTTCAGCGCCGATGAACATTTGCTTGAGATCATATCCGGCGGTGTTCTTGCGCAGTCGGCGCAAACCGTTCCACACCGTGCCGTCGGGCAGAACGACTTCGAGCCCGAGAACCTGATCGCGCGCGGTTCCATATCGGACGGCATTGTTGCCGCCACAATTGGTCGAAACATTGCCGCCGATCACACTGGATCCCTGTGCCCCGTGACTGAGCGGAAAATAGCGGCCAACCTGCTCGGCCGCCGCCTGAACATCCGCCAGGATGACCCCTGCATCGACCGTGATGGTGTTGTCCAGCGGATCGACATTGCGAATGGTCTTCATTCGGTCGACGGACAAAACGACGGAGTCGCGGTGTTCCGCCGGCACGCCCGCTCCGCACAATCCGGTCAGCCCACCTTGGGGTACGATGGCAAGGCCACGCTCCCGGCACCAACGGATGGCCGTGGCCACATCTTCCGTCGATGCCGGGCGCAAAACGGCAACTGGCGGCACACTGGACGTGTCCATCAAATCATGAATGTAGCGTTCCCAGTCAGACGAATCGTTGACGATTGCCCGGGCACCGAGCACCGATTCCAGTGATGTCAGATCAAGACCCATCTGACAGGTCCGAATTCGGCTGAGATTGGTTTTCCATCAGTGGGTCGGTACAGGCTCGCACCAGAGCAAAAGAGCCGCTTTCAGCCGTGACCGGCGCCGGCGGTTTCTTGATTTGCTTCCCTACTGTGGTGGATGGGCAGACCATCATGCGGGTTTCCTAGGTATGGTTCCAATTATCCGGATCATCCGATTGATTTGGTGACAGTCCGAGTATGTCACCTTCGGTGGAGCACCCCAATCCCAAAACGGTCCGGTTGGCATAGCTGAAATAGGCCGATACCTGATTGATTTCCAGAATCTCACCGTCCGTATAGCCAGCGTCACGCAGCTTGATCACGATATCTTCGGTCATCGCGCCCGGATCCATGGTCAATTGCTCGGCATAGGCCATGGCCAGCTTCTGCCTGTTATCTAGAGGCGCAGATGCAATGTCGCGCCGATCGATCGCCGACCGAATACCGTCGGCTTTGGCGTCATCGGCGAGCAGCCGCTTCAAACCGGCAAAATGATGCTGAACGCAATAGTCGCAGCGGTTCAGGGAGGATACCCACACGCCAAGCGTCTCCAGGAACCACTTGGGCACGGTGTTTCCGGTGTGATGAAGGACATATTTGTAGAGCGCCATGTGCCCTTCCATGCTGTGCGGGCGCAGCGAATGCATCATCATGATGTTGTCGACATTGTTGTCACGACCTTTGACACGATCATACAGCATCTTGAGCTTGCCGGTGGCATCTTCATAGCTGACGGTGTCTATCCATGGCATGGGCCGGTCTCCTTTAATGTCAAATTGATCGTTGCGGTCCGATGGTCGGTTCAAAGTTCAACCGAGAAGAAGCGAATCGTCCGCCAGTTCCTCACCCTGTTCCCGCTTGAACAGTTCCAGCAGGTCGCTGACCTCCATATTGTCTCTTTCCGCACCGTCGGCGTCGAACACGATCCTGCCACGATGGAACATCACCGTGCGTTCACCTGTGTGAAGCGCTTGTGCCATCGAATGAGTTACCATCACTGCCGTCAGTTGCAGCTCATCGACAATCTTCTTGGTCAGATCGAGGACGAATTCAGCGGTCTTGGGATCAAGCGCCGCCGTGTGCTCATCAAGCAAAAGCACCTTGGTATCACCGGTTGCCGCCATCAGCAGACTGACGGCCTGGCGCTGACCACCGGACAGGAGCCCGACCCGGTCGCCCAACCGGTTTTCCAGTCCCAATCCCAGAACCCTCAACCGTTCAGCCGCTTCCTCGCGCATATTGGGTCCGACGGCGAACCGAAATCCCCGTGGTCGCGTGCGGCCATGGGCAAGGGCAAAGTTTTCAAGGATCGTCAGATCCTCACAGGTCCCCATCTTCGGATCCTGAAACACTCGCGAGAGCATTTTTGAGCGCTTGTAAACCGGCCAGTTGGTAACATCTTCATCGTCGACCTTCACGGTCCCGCGCTCAACCTTCGTCAGGCCCGCAATCACGTTCAGACAGGTGGATTTGCCGGCGCCATTGGAGCCGATAATGGTCAGGAACTGTCCCTTGGGAACATTGAGGTCGACATCCCGCAATGCACGGGTTTCAAGGGGCGTTCCCTTGTTGAAGGTGACATCGATATCGGCAATGCGGATCATTTCCCGGCCCCCTTCCTGAAGATCTGGAAAATCGAACCGGTCTGTTGCAAAATCAAGGCGATGGCGACCAGCACCGCGGTCACGAGTTGAACATCCGATGCCTGGAAGCCCATGAAATCGGCGTTCAGCGCGACAGCAACAGCCAGGCGGTATAGCACTGCTCCGACAAGACAGGCGAAGGTTGCGAGTATGATGGTTCTGGACGGAAGAATGGACATACCGACGATCACCGATGCCAGGCCGACAATGATCACCCCGATGCCCATATAGGCGTCGGCGGCACCGAAGATCTGCGCAAAGAGCGCGCCGGCGATCGCCGTCAGCGCATTGGCGGTGCCGACGCCATAGAGCTTCATCTTGCCGACATTGACACCATTGGCCTCGGCCATGGCCGGATTGGCACCGGCAGCCCGCATGGAAATCCCCCAGCCGGTCGCCAGAAAGGCGTCCAGGGCCAGTTTGATCAGCAGGACAATCACACCGAGAAAAATCGGATTGATGATGTATCCGGGGATGCCGAATCCTTCAAGCGCCGTGAAAACGGAATCGACCTGAAGAAGTGGTTTGTTCGGCCCGCTCATGATCCGCAGATTGACCGAATACAGGGATATCGCCAGCAGGATGCCGGCAAGAATGTGGAGAATATTGAAACGGACATTGAGGAAAGCGGTCAGATATCCGGCGCAAAACCCTGCCAGACCGGCAGCGCCGGTCGACAGCCAGGGATTCCAGCCCGCATTGACCATCAGCGTCGCTGCAACCGCGGCACCGAGCGGAAAACTGCCTTCGACCGTCAGATCGGGAAAATCCAGAATTTGAAAGGTCAGATAGGCGCCAAGGGCGACAATGCCAAAAATGAACCCGGTTTCGAGTGTCCCGAGTATTTCATAAAGCGACATGGAACACGCTCCCCGCGGCGTCTGTCATGAAAAGGTCACGCCCTTGAGGGCGTGACCGGAAAGGATCGAGGGTCGATCAGAACGCGCCTGCAGACGCGCCAATCCATCCCTATTCGATGACCTGTGTCGCACGGGACATGACCGAGTCGGGAATGGTCACACCCATCCGATCGGCGGCGCCCTTGTTGATGACAACCTTGAAGTTGTCGACAACCTTGTAGGCGATGACGGCATCGATATCACCGACCGCCTTGCCTTCGAGAACGTCGGCAGCCATGTTGCCGGCCACCTCACCGATGGCGACATAGTCAAGTCCGACGGATGCGATGGCACCGCGTTCCACACCGCCGGTTTCACCGGTAAAGATCGGCGTATCGGTGTCCTGTCCGATCTTGACGATGGCCTCGAGCGCGGCGACGACCGTTGTGTCGTTCGGAATGTAGATTGCGTCGACCTTGCCCACCAGCTTCTTGGTTGCCAGAATCACCTCATTGGTGGTTGGCGCCGGCGATTCCACCACTTCAATTCCACGCGGCGCACCGTGTTCCTTGACCCAGCCAAGCGTTGCCAGGGCATTATCAAGACCCGGATTGTAGACAAAGCCGATCTTTGAAAGACCCGGCACGATTTCCTTGAACATATCGAGTTGCGGTTCGATCGGTGCCGCATCCGATACGCCCGTAATATTGCCGCCGGGCTTTTCATACTTCGAGATGAGCTTGGCTTTCACCGGGTCCGTCACGGTGGAAAAGACGATCGGGATATCGGACGTTGCCGCGACCATGGCCTGTGATGTCGGCGTGGTGATCGGCATGAGCACATCGTGACCGCCACCGACGAACTTCTTGGCGATCTGCTGCTGGGTCGGCATGTTGCCGTTGGCATTCTGGTAATCGATGGTGAGATTCTCACCTTCCTTATATCCGCGTTCGGCAAGCGCTGCGATGATACCGTCCCGCGTCTCCGTCAAGGCCGGCACTTCCACGATGGTCGAAATGCCGATTGATTTCATGTCGTCCGCATAGGCAGCGGTCGCCATGAAGCCGGCGAGCAGTGTTGTCGTTGCAAGTTTTACGATGTTACGCATGCATTCCCTCCATTGGATTGGTCAAACTAGCTTTGCGATCGCTGAACTGTCGAGTCCCGTTTGCCGGATTGAATTATGTTGACGTCACCGATCGGAATGTTGTTTCATAATATGAGCATGTGCCTCATATAACGGGATGACTTGAATGAAAGTCAAGGCAGAAAACCAGGCCGGCGTCGCCCTGGTCGCTAAGGCTCTTATGATTTTGGATATGTTTCAGGTGAACAAACCGACATGGACACAAGCCCAGCTTGTCCAGGCGACGGGTCTCAACCGCTCGACCGTCAACAGGCTGGTCGGATTCCTGGCGAGCAGGGGCTATCTGGCGCAAATCGAACATTCCGGCCGCTATTCTCTCGGTCTGGCGGCGATCGAACTCGGCAATCGCGCCAATCTCAGCTTTGACCTTCGCTCCGTTTGCCGGTCCGTGATGAGCAAACTGGTTGCCGACATCAATGAAACCGTTGTGCTGACGGCGCTTGACCGGGCCAATCTGGTGGGCATCTGTATCGACCAGATCGAGGGCCAACATGAAGGCCTGAGGGTTTTCGAGCGGGTTGGCGCAACTTTCCCTCTGCACGCCGGTGCCGCGCCCAAGGCCATTCTTGCGCACCTTCCCGAAGAAACCAGAACCCGTTATCTCAAAGGCGCCCTGAAACGGTTCACGGCCAAAACGCTGACGGAGCCGGAGGCGCTTGAGGACGACATCCGCAAGACCCGCGAACGCGGATACGCCCTCTCGCAACAGGAAACCTATGAGGGAACTGCCGGTGTTGCCGCCGCCATTCTGGGAGCCGACGACACGGCGCTCGCCAGCATCGCGATCGCCATGCCGGTGCACCGGGCAAAGCCCGCCTTCCTGCAGAAGATTGGCCGGGTGCTCGCGGCCGCCACGCAAGATGTCTCGCGACAGATCCGGGGCGTCGCATGACCGAACTACCAGACGCGATGCGCTGCTGGATCTCCGGTGATCAGCCGGGACGTGACCATCTTCTGCTCGACCGGCGGCCGGCTCCACGGGCAGAGCCTGGTTCCATGGTCATTCGCGTGCAGGCGGCGGCGCTGAATTTCTCCGATCTTCTGATGATCGACGGCAAATACCAGGTCCGGCCACCGCGCCCGTTCACGCCCGGGCAGGAAGTGGCCGGCACCGTCGTCGAAACATCCGGTGAGAGTCGCTGGCAGGTGGGAGACCGGATCGCCAGCAAGGTCTTCTGGGGCGGTTTTGCAGAATATGCGACCGTCCGTGAAGACATGGCGATGGCGCTGCCCGATGATCTCGATTTTGCCCGGGGTGCCGCCCTGCCCGTGGTCTATATGACGGCGATGGTGGCGCTGCATGACAGTGTTGTCGCCGGACCGCAGGACACGGTTCTGGTTCACGCGGCGGCCGGCGGTGTCGGTCTTGCCGCCGTCGAAATTGCCCATGCGGCAGGCGCCAGGGTTTTTGCCTCCGCCGGTAGTCCTGCCAAACGCGACCTCGCCATGAGGCATGGCGCGGATATCGCGATCGACTACAGCCAGGATGACTGGAAGGATCAGGTCAAGGCAGCCACCGACGGCATCGGCGCCTCGATCATCGTCGATTCGGTTGGCGGCGATGTCGCGGTACAGAGTCTTCGATGTCTGGCGCGCAACGGAACGTTGCTGATTGTCGGCTTCGCATCCGGCACGATTGCCAAGCTTCCATCCAACTACCTTCTGCTGAACAGCGCATCGGCAAAGGGCGTGCTTTGGGACCATGACCGCGATGGTCCGCTCGTGGCGCAGTTGACAGAAAAGCTCTGGGACCTTTGGAACCGCCGAGAAATCGATCCCGTCGTCGATACCCGTTTTTCCCTTGATGAACTGCCGCTGGCGCTTAACGAATTGGCGAGCCGCGGCTCGACCGGAAAACTTATTTTGAAAGTCTGAGACTGCGCCATGCAACACACCGAGATTTTGAAGGACATCCGTATTCTTGACCTGACCCGTGTCATGTCCGGTCCCTATTGCACGTCGATGCTCGCCGATCTCGGCGCCGAAATCATCAAGATCGAAATGCCCGGCTTCGGAGATGAAGCGCGGCATTTCGGTCCCTATCAGGAAGACGAAAGCACATACTTCATGATGCTCAATCGTTACAAAAAGAGCGTAACGGTCGACATGAAAAAGCCGGAAGGCCGGGACATCATCCGGGCACTGGTGCCCAGATGCGATGTCGTTGTCGAAAACTTCCGCCCTGGCGTGATGCAGCGCTTGGGTCTAGGTCAAGATGCCATCCGGGCTCTCAACCCAGCCATGGTCTATGCCAGTATTTCTGGCTTCGGTCAGCAAAGTCCTCTGCAAGACTGGCCGGCCTTCGATCTGGTGATCCAGGCAATGGGTGGTCTGATGAGCCTGACCGGACCGAAGGGCGGACCGGCAACCGCCGTCGGCGAATCCATGGCGGATGTGTGCACCGGAATGTTTGCAGCCTTCGGCATCGTTGCGGCGCTGTTTGACCGCGAGCGTACCGGAAAGGCATCCGCGGTCGATGTCGCAATGCTGGATTCGGTCATGGCAATGCAATTGACCGGGCTCTCCCGCCAGCTCTATGCAGGTGACACTCCCAAACCGGCCGGAAACCGCCATCCTGTGACCTATCCGGTGGACAGTTTTCCCACCCGAACCGGCGATATCGTCCTGGTCTGCTTCTCCCAGCCGAGCTTTGCCGCGCTTTGCGGCCTGATGGCGAGCCCCGAACTGGCGGACGATCCGCGCTTTGCCACGAACAGCGACCGGAACCGAAATGAGGATGAATTGCGCGCACTGATCGCCGCCTGGACCATTGAGCAGGAACGAGAGCCGCTGGTCGCGCTGCTGCAGGAAGCCGGCATCCCCGCGGGGCCGGTCTGGGATCTGCGGCAATTGACCATGTCGGACCACGTGGCCGACCGCAATCAAGTCGTGGATGGCAAACACGAGAAATTCGGCAGTGTCCCGCTGGTCCCGCAACCGGTGCGCTTTTCCGATGCCACCCATGCACCGGAACCCTTTGTGCCGACACTCGGCCAACATACGGACGAGGTACTGGGCGACCTGCTCGACATGAGCGAAGCCACCATTGCCGAGATGCGAAAGAAGAAAGCGATATGACGAGGCGTCCCCGATGACCAGGCCGATCCCCAACACGCGGATAATCCGCGCACCGCGCGGCGACACGCTCAACACCAAGAGCTGGCAGACCGAGGCTCCCATGCGGCTATTGATGAACAATCTGGATCCGGATGTCGCGGAACGTCCACAGGAACTTGTCGTCTATGGCGGAATCGGTCGGGCGGCACGCAACTGGCAGGCCTATGACGAGATTGTGCGGCAACTGAAAATCCTTGAGGATGATGAGACCCTGCTGGTGCAATCCGGCAAGCCGGTGGGCGTGCTCAAGACCCACAGGATGGCGCCGCGGGTGCTGATCGCCAACGCAAACCTTGTCCCGCACTGGGCCACCTGGGAAAAATTCAACGAACTCGATCGTCTCGGACTGACCATGTATGGCCAGATGACGGCCGGTTCCTGGCTCTATATCGGCAGCCAGGGCATCGTTCAGGGAACCTTCGAAACCTTTTCGGAGATCGGACGGCGGTACTTTGACAGCAAACCCCAGGGCCGCCTTTTGGTCACGGGCGGGCTTGGCGGCATGGGCGGGGCGCAACCGCTTGCCGCAACCATGGCCGGTTTCAACGCCATCGTTGTCGAGTGCCAGCCCAGCAAGATCGAGTTTCGAATGCGATCCGGCTATCTGCACAGGCAGGCAACGACCCTTGACGAGGCGCTGGAGGGCATTGCCGAGGCCAATGCCGGGGGTGACGCCTTGTCGGTGGGATTGCTCGGAAATGTCGTGGATGTACTGGCGGACATGGAAAGCCGCGGTCTTGTCCCGGATGTGCTGACGGATCAGACGTCCGCGCACGATCCGGTCAACGGGTATCTGCCGGTGGGTTGGACGGTCGACCAATGGGAATCCCGGCAGAAATCCGATCCGGACGGGCTCGCGTCGGAGGCCAAAAAGACAATGGCCCGCCACGTTGCGCTAATGCTCGGTTTCAGGGATCGGGGCTCCGTCGTCTTCGAGTATGGCAACAATCTGCGCGCCATGGCGCAGGAGGCAGGCGCGGACAATGCTTTCAGTTTTCCCGGCTTTGTAGAAGCCTTCGTACGCCCTCTCTTTTGCCGGGGCAAAGGTCCCTTTCGCTGGGTTGCTCTGTCCGGCGATCCGCAAGACATCTACAAAACCGACGACAAGGTACGCGAGCTCATACCCGACGATCCGTTTCTTCACACCTGGTTGGAGAAGGCCCGGGCAAATATCAGGTTCCAGGGCCTTCCCTCCCGCATTTGCTGGGTCGGGCTAGGTGACCGGGACCGGCTTGGGCTGGCCTTCAATGAAATGGTGCGCAAGGGCGAACTCAGCGCTCCCGTCGTCATCGGTCGCGACCATATGGATTCAGGTTCCGTTGCCAGCCCGAACCGTGAGACCGAAGGCATGAAAGATGGTTCCGACGCCATCTCCGACTGGCCGATCCTCAACGCCCTGCTGAACGCCGCCAATGGTGCGACCTGGGTCTCCTTCCATCACGGCGGCGGCATGGGCATGGGCTATTCCCAGCATTCAGGCATTGCGCTGCTGGCGGACGGGTCCGAGCGAGCCGATGAAATCATCGCCCGCACCCTTTGGAACGATCCGGCGAGCGGGGTCATCCGGCACGCGGATGCGGGCTATGAATCGGCCATCGAGTGCGCGCGAGAGCACAACCTCAACCTGCCTATGCTGAACGCCAAGGAGTAATCCGTAATGCCTGCCTATATCGTATCACGTGTCAGCATTGACGATCACACCGCCATGACCGCCTACATGGCCGATGCCCCCGCGACCGTGAAAGCCTATGGCGGCAAATATCTGGTGCGCACACCCGATATTGAAGTGCTGGAAGGCGAAGCCGAGTACAACCGCATGGTGGTGCTGGAATTTCCTGACAAACAAAGCGCTCTGGCCTGGTACCACTCGGACGAGTATCGTGACCTTCGCGAGGCCCGGTGGCGGTCCGCCTCTGCCCATATCGTTCTCCTGCCCGGCGAAATGGTATAGGCCGTTTCCGTTTCTCAAGGCACGAGCGATGGCGCAGGCCCCTGATTTTGTAGAGTAATCCATTGTATTCGTTTGACCGATAGTCACCCTCCTTTTCGCTGCGCTTGTGCCCCGGCAGAAACCGACCGGCACCGCCGCACTGTTTGACATCTCTCCGTCACCGGCCGGGTCAGATGAATTGGCAAATGTCAATCCCACGATCAAAGGATAACGCTGTCCGCCGCGTCCTGAGATAATTGGCGAGCCCTGGTGCCGTTTGCATCCACATCTTCCGTGGTCGACATGAATTGCTCCCCTATCGGGCATGTCGGCTTTGTTGTGAGCGACACCATGGCACTTTGCGCGCGAGAGTCGGGAGGGGCGAGCCGTGCATCCAAAGAACGACCGTTCTGTCCCTTTGTCTCCGTTCGCCATTTGGCGGCTTCGTTAGGATGACCCGTCACTCTGCCAACGGATTTGTGCGGCATTGGATCAGGCGTAACTCGCCCGAGTTGCAGTTCTGGGGTTATGAGGGCGGAAATGTTCTGGCAGCTGTTGCCGGAGCCGGCGGCTTCCTGGCCTTCTACGACGGCATTCATTCCATAGCGGCTGACGCCGGTGCCGACCTCGGTGAACGAACCGTCGCCCTTCTTTCCGGGTTTCCCGACGCTGCGGCAACCATTGGCCTTGCCGTCATCATTTTATGGTCTTTGGGATTCGGTGCGATGGCAAAACGCATGGGTGCCGGGTTCCTGTTGGGACCGATCGACGGGACAGCCGCATTGGCCGGAATGAGTTTGATCGCGGCAACAATCATCTTCGGGGCCAGTTGGATTACGATTTCCGCGGTCTTTTTCGTTTCGGGTTCGGCGCTGCTGCGCCAGTGTTTTGAAAGTCCGGTATTTCTGAAATTGGGTGGTCTGTTGATCTCCGGTGGAGGAATCTGCCTGATCGGGGCCGGACTCGCCTTCGGTTTTTCCGTTGAGACCACCTGGGTCGCAGCACTGACAGCGGTTACCGGCTATTTCGTTGCCGGTGCCGGTCTGATGACCTATCGCGGGGGTATGTTCGAATGCGAAGCGGCAAAAACGAACTCCGATACCAGCCCGCATCGATCCAGCCTTTTTCATCCAGCCGGGCCGGTTGCAATCCTTCTGGAGATCACTCTCGACCGTCCAGTGCGTATCCTGGTCGATGCCGTCGTCCTGCCCTCGCTCATTTGGATTCCGAGGTCTGTCAAAACCGAGGCGCCGTTTCTGACATCCATGTGGGCGCGGCTTCCCTGGCGTGTCCTGACCGCCACTGCTGTCCTGGCGACCGGATCAGCAGAAGGACTCACCTTCGCGGTTGCAAATCTCTTCTGGGCCGTCGGCGACATTTCCATTGGATCGCTGGATTGGGATCGGGAGCAACGATCTCTCGGCCCGATGAAGGTCGAGATCCAGGCCGACTGATCGCATTCCCTGATCCGATAGGCAATTGAGGCGAAAGGCAGCCGCCATTTCGGTTATTCGTCGTCAGTTCAGCCCGGGAACGTTCGGAATATCGGCAATCAGCTGGTCCCAGTGGATTTGTCTCCCGTCGATGTCGTAAACCTTGAACACGAAATGGTATCTGCCTGGTTTTTCCGCTGGAAAAACATACGCGCCCGACACGTCATTCGTATCTACCAGACCATACTGGTTTCCGGTCGAAAGCGTGCCGAGTGCCGCAACGATCCGATGGGCTTTTTGCCTGTTTTGGGCTTCGAATGCACGATAGTCCCATGCCAGTTTTACCTCGGCAACATATTGGGCCGGTGCGGTGACAAGAACGAGATGTATGTATTTTCCGGCTGCCACCGGCGCAAATGATGCACCGAGGTAACGTTCAAGCTCCACCTCCAGCGAGGTTGGCTTGTTTCGGTCGTGTTGACACGTGTCGTCATCGTGTTTGTAGCCGGAGGTCTTTAGGTTTGCCGCTCTGTAGTCCTGAGAGACACACATCCGGGTGACCGTCCACCAATAATATTGGGGGCATTTTGGTTGCACATTCGGCACCCTGCGTTCAACCGTTCGGATCAATCCATTAAAACAGGACCCATCATATTTGAACTGTCCCAGCACTCCGGGCACACCATCACCCAGTAGATGCCGATCACCTGGATTGATGGCTTGATCGATCTGTGCGTCCGCGCCCGAATGCAGCAGCACCCATCTGTTTTCACCCAAAACGCTTAGCTGATACAGGTCCCGCTCCGCATCGCCGCGCTGTCGTTCCGCAGCGCTGTTGATCCACCACCAGTATCCGGTCAGCGGCTGATTGATGACACCGGCCGCGGTCGAATTGATCAGGGTGAATTTGTCACCGAGATTTGCAAAGGTCTCATCCGCCCGTGCGCCCGACGCCAAACCAAAACAGACAATCATGATCAGACTTGCCCAACAACGAACTGAGTTTCCCATGATCGTTATTCCTGTCCTTGAAAAGGTTGTTAACGCGCTCGTGAATCAAACGACCCGGTTCGAGTCGACCGACTCAAGGCGGCCTCACGACCCTTCGGATTTGGCCATTTGCTATCCATCTGGAAATCTTGTCCATCGTCACCTTTTTCATCTGGTCGGAAGTCAGCCGGCGGAACGTGGTTTCTCCTGCGGCCTTCATGTAGATGGCGACGACCTCCTTATCCTGCTTGTCTTTCACGATGATATATTCGGCAATCGTGCCGTTGAGGCCGCTTTCCATGACGGCCTTGGTCCGACCACTGGCCGGATCGATTGTCCACCAGGCAAGGTGCTGCCGTCCGCCGATATCGACCGGTCCGTTTGGCGCCAACACGATCATACCGGATGTCAGGGCCGATTGAATTCGCGCACGCACGTCTGCGGAATATCCCTCGGGCATCACGACAGCCGAACCCGGCTGATAGGCGGCAAACCCGATCTCCTGCCGCATTGCCTCCCGGAACACATTCACCGTTGTTGAAGCCGCATTTCGAAACACCGACTGATCGGCCGTGCCGCCACCGGCGAGTATCGTCCACAGAGCATCCTCAACCACCCCGTCCAGGACACCTTTGAAGACCCTCAGAAAAAAGGCATCGGCGTCGCTGCTGTTGCTGAGCGGCGTGAATGCGGCATGCCTGAGATCGAGAGACAGGATCATGTTATCATCGGTCACATGCAGGCCGCTAATTGTCAGGCGCGGTGTTTCCGGCGAGAAGGTCGCGCTACCGCCATCCACGGGCACGGGCGAAGCCAGACCGTCCGCAATGGCAACCATGGTGTGGTTGATCGACGCCAGAAGACCGTTAACCCGTATGACTGCCAGGTTTTCCGCATTCTCGATTGTCTCGTCACGCGCGGCCGCATCGGGAACCGAAAACGCCGCAGTGTGTTCGATCGGTCCGGTATGAAACGAGAAGGCGAAAATCGAGTTGATGGGATCGTCAGCTCCGAGAGCCGCATCCGAGGGCGTAATCGTGCCTGCATGGCGCAAAGCCGGAGCAACTCGATCGAACAATGGCCTGCGGACCGTGGTTGTGTCACCGTCCGGGGTTACAAATTCTATGTCGACCCACAATGCGCTGGCCGGATTGGTGGCCGGCTTGCCCTCGATCATTGTCCCAAGACTGAAAATCGATGGTTTGGCCGGCGCCGCCGCTTCCGGGTCGTATCTGACGTAGGCCTTGCCTCGGACAGGCTGGTCACCGGACAACAAAACCGGCACGAGGCGATTGCTGCCCTCTCCGCTTGCGCTGTCCCATGCGGCACCGATTGCCGCGCCGATTGCGGTTAAATCTGTCGGACCTGACCAGTCCACCGGACGATGCGCAAGGAACAGCGAATGTCCTGACAGGGCTGCGGCCGTTTCCTGAAAGCTGAGCAAGGTCTCGGTCGTAATTGCCTCACCCTCTTTCAACTCCGCCACTATGGACAGTTTCACGATGTGATGAAGGTCCGCCGGGAGGTCGGATGCTGAATCAAAAAACTGCGTCTCGCGGCCGGAATGCGGTGCGCCTTGCCAGGTGGGGTCAAGATCAATCCAGCTATCACCAACGCGGACTTGCACCCACCAATGATCGCGTGTTGCCTCGATCATTGACCCAGCACGGTCCCGGTCCAATTCCGGCACCTGCAGTCCGCTGTTTCCAAGAGCTTGGGAAACCAACTCATAGTGGGTCATGATGCGGTCTTCCAGCGCATCAAGCTCGGCCTGCATTTCCGGCTCCAGAACCACTGGCCGTCCATCGGATGCGAAGACGGATTCGATCAGCTGCTGTGCATCTTCTACGGAAATTCTCGAACGGACCAGCCTGCTTATGTGTCCGGCTGCCTTCAATAGATCGTGAAGCAGAAGCGCCTGGTCGACTGAGTTGCCACCCTGAGCCGTGAGGACTCCACGCGCGCCCCTGAGGACCCCCAAATAGGGATCAAATCGCATATTGTCGCGAACATAGGCATGAATATCTTCCCATCGCCCGCCAAGATTCGCGGAGGCCGCGTCAACCGAAATCCGGTCGAGTGTGACCAGTTGCCAGGGTTTTTCAATCTTGATGTCGGCGCGTAATCCACCGGTGCACGTCAGGATCATGACCGCTGACAACAATAGGGGTCGTGCACAAGAAGATAACGAAAAAACCGCGGTGAGAACTGGCATCGGCATCCCCGTCAATTGGGTGTGCATGACGCGTTGACCGCTGATCGGCAATATGCGGCAAGAACGACGCAATACGCCGGAGCCTCGGGACGAAGAATCTGAACCAGTCAGCCAACGTTTCTTGAATATTACCAGTATTCACGTCGGTCAGCCATCAATTTGCATTTCAATGCCGTATCTGGTGACCAAAACCCTAAGCCCGAAAGTTAACGCGCCAATCATCGCCCGAACTTCAGCAACTGGCATAGGCCTTGCTGGTGCAGAACTGTCTTTTGGCCGGGCGACGAAGGCATTTGGTATGGCTGCACTGACCACGACCACCGGTTTTTGCGTCGCCGGCGCCCACCCGATCACCTATCGCGGCAGGATCTTCGAATGCGAGGCAGCCAAGTCGGATACACGCCGAAGCGTCGTCTTCCACGCGTTCAACCCGACTGCCATTCCATGGGCTCCCGCATCTGGGATGTACGGAAGACGTCTTTGGAACAGGGCATTGAGCGCACGACTATCACCCTATTTTGCCTTGCTATCCCCTGAACGCAGCAGAAGACGCAGCACCAGTAGCGCCAGCGCGGTATTGGCCAGTGCCATGACCATTAGCGCCAAAATCCTGCCCGCCAGCAGCAGCGGCAACAGTAAGGCCCCGATAATATCCATGCTCCCTCCCCGGTGCTGTTTGCCAAAGCAACCGCGTGAACGGCCGAGCCCAACCTGCGCGTCAATATTGCGGAAATTGGCACACGAACACACACCATGCCCTCACACACCGAGATGGAATACCAGGAACTTCACGCCGCAGCGCCTGACGACAGCCCAAGATGCAGCCACTCTGCGACCGGCGGTCCGTCCCGCTTCGCATCCATCTCGGATTAACCTTCGATTAACCTATCTCAGGCAGTTTTGCAGACACTTGCAGAACACAACTGGAACATATAGTGTATGTTCTGTATTTGTTTCTCTGAGTCGGGAGCCGGCCATGCTGACGCGCAAACAACACGAACTGTTGCTTTTCATCCACGAACGCATGAAGGAAAGCGGCATTCCCCCTTCCTTCGATGAAATGAAGGATGCGTTGGACTTGGCCTCCAAATCCGGCATTCATCGACTGATTACAGCCCTTGAGGAGCGCGGCTTCATCCGGCGGCTGCCCAATCGGGCACGGGCTCTTGAGGTGATCCGCATGCCGGAGACCATGGCGCCCGGACTGCAGCCGCGGCGCGGCTTTTCACCAAGTGTCATCGAAGGCAGCCTCGGCAAACCAAAACGTGAGCCGGAACGTCCTGCACCTGCCGAATCAGGCGGAAGTGGCGTGACAGTCCCGGTTATGGGCCGAATCGCGGCAGGTGTGCCGATATCAGCCATTCAAAACAATACCCACGATATCAGTGTTCCGCCGGAAATGCTTGGCGGCGGTGAACACTACGCGCTTGAGGTGAAGGGCGACTCGATGATCGACGCCGGCATATTCGATGGCGACACGGTGGTGATCAAGAACACCTCTTCGGCCAATCCCGGTGAAATCGTGGTTGCGCTGGTCGATGACGAGGAAGCGACTTTGAAACGCTTCCGCCGCAAGGGCGCCTCGATTGCGCTGGAAGCAGCCAATCCGTCCTATGAAACGCGGATATTCGGACCGGATCAGGTCAAGATTCAAGGCAAGCTTGTCGGCTTAATCCGCAGATATCATTAAGGAATATCACATTCTATCAGTCCAGTGTCCGGTTTGTGGCTCGGCCCAGTCGGGCCGGTCGAATTCATAACTGCGTCGCCTCCAGTCATAGGATCGATGGACCGTCCACGGGCGATTGGCCTGTCCGATTGCCGTTGCAACAGGCACGGGCCGCCCCTCTGAGGGCGCAGAAATCTCCAGCGCGCCGGTTTGCCGCAGCATGCGCCCGGTAATCAGCAACGCCCCGGAACGGCATGTTTTCATTTCGATCGACCGGCCGGTGATGACGATATCGGCCCAATCGCAGGCTGCACCGAGCACCATCAGATCGGTCACGACGGCGACCCGTTGGCCCGACAATGTCGATCCAAGGCAAACGGTATCCTTCAGGCATTGGAAGCCGGCTTCCCCAGTTGTATGACCGAGGATGGAATTCCAATCGGATGACACCAGGGATGCGGAGTCAGAAACCGCACCGATGGCTCCCGGGCGCACATGCGTCTCCCGTCGCAGTGCCCGCTGCCATTGCTGGAAGATGAACGCGGACGGTCTTGACCGGTTGCTGGCAAGGAATGTTTCGCTGACAAGGGCGACCATCCGACCGTCTTCTGACACCAGCAGTTCCGGTGAGCCGCCAGTTGGCGTCGTGAAGACGAATCCAAATGCCAAGGCGATGATCGGCAGGCCGAACAGCCGCAACCAGGACCGGAGGAGAACAAGGATCAAAAACCCGGCGGTCAGCAAGACAAAGGTCGGGCTCGGCAGGCGGCCGGTAACCAGATGACCGCCCAGGTCCTGGACGAAAGCGGCGACGAAAAGAACACCCTCCAGGCCAAGCCCCATCAATTGGAGCGGCCAGTGTTCAAGCCCCAGCGGCATGACCAGGACCGATACAAGCCCGGCGGGCATGACGAGAAGGCTGACCAGCGGCATGGCGGCCAGGTTGGCAATCAGACCGTATGAGGCGACGCGGTGGAAATGAAAGGTTGCAAAGGGTGCGGTGGCAAGCCCCGCCACCAATGAGGTCACGGCAAGCCCGACAAAGAAGATGGCCAATACACGCAGCACACCGGAACCACGGCCTGCCGGTTCCGTGCCAGAAGCAAGCCCAGCGCGCCGCCAGACCGCATAGGCTGCAATCAGCGCTGCCGTTGCAGCAAACGACATCTGAAAGCCCGGCCCGACAACCGCCGATGGTGTCAGCAAGATGATACAGATGGCGGCCAGGGCAACGTTGCGCAGTGTCAGGGCCGGACGGTCGACCATCACCGCAACCAGCACGATGACCAGCATCAGCCAGGCACGCTGAGTGGAGACACTCGCGCCTGAAATCAGCAGATAGGCTGTCGCCACCAGCAGCGACAAGGCGGCAGCCACTTTCTTGACCGCGAATCGCTGGGCGAACGTCGGGAACAGACTGAGCCCGGTGCGCAGGGCGAAAAAGACCGTTCCGGCCACCAGAGCCATATGAAGACCCGAGATGGCCAGAACATGGGCCAACCCGCTGGCGCGCAGGGCTTCGACCGATTCCGGGCTCATGGCGCGCCGGTCAGCAACCGTCAGCGCACTGGCAAACGCCCCGACATCGCCTGGCAACGCATCCCTTATGCGAAAGGCGATCTGCTCGCGAAAACGCGCCTGCGCCATGGCAAACCGCCTCGTGAGGCTTGTTGTCTCTACCGGTCCCGTGTCAAACAGGCGATCAGGCCGCCCATAGAAGAAACCGAACGCACCAAGCCCTTGAAAGTAAGCGTTGAAGGCAAAATCATATAGTCCCGGAAGCGCCGGCCCGGACGGCGGCTGCAGCCGCGCCAGACCGGTGATCCCCTCGCCGACGCCAACCGGTTCATGACGGCTTCTGGCCAGCAACCGGACCCGCTCCGGCGGCCGGCCGATGACCGGATCATCGGTCCCGGAAATGGCAATCGTATAGCGCCAGCGCCCGCGGTCATCGATGTCACGGGCGACAACGGTGCCTTTGATCTGCGTCGTGACCGGACTGTCCAGAAGCGTCGTGGCGCGGCGCTGCGTTTCAACGGCGGCGGCAATCATGCCGACCAAACCGGCACAAACCAGAAGGCCGCCATAGCGGGCGAACGGAAATCCGGAGAGAAAGGCGGTACCCACCGCTACCGGCACAAACACTGCCGCGAGGGCCCACAGGGCGATGTCCTGATCGGCGGCAAACCAGATCGCAGCACCGAATGCCATGGCAACCGGAATCCACAGGAACCCGTGCCCGAAGCGCGCCTCCAGATCCAGCGCCTGTCGAACGGACGCTGCAACCGTCGCCCGGCGGGATCGATCAGCGGTTGTTTCTTCAACCCTGTAGCCGTCACCAGGACCGGAGGCCGGCCCGATGCGTGCGCCGCCTGGCGTCTCGGTGCCGGGCGGCCGGTCGGCCTTGCCCTGCATGGCGGTTTCCCCTGCATCGCTCATGGTCAACCATCAAAGCACTTTTTGTGCCATGGGGTTGATAAAAAGTGCCCGATGTTTCAAGACGCGCCGCAGCAGGGCGCCTGGCAGCGCAATCCAACCGAAGGCCCTCAACGCAAGGAACCTCCATGTCCGGAGAGATCATCACCCGTTTTGCACCCTCGCCGACCGGTTTCCTCCATATCGGCGGCGCCCGGACGGCTCTGTTCAACTGGCTTCATGCCAAAAACACCGGCGGAAAGATGCTGTTGCGCATCGAAGACACCGACCGAAGCCGCAATTCTCCGGAAGCCGTCGCCGCCATTCTGGACGGGTTGTCATGGATGGGCCTGTCCTGGGATGGAGACCCCATCTCGCAATTCGCCCGCGCCGCACGCCATCGCGAGGTGGCAGAGGAACTGGTCCGCCTCGGCAAGGCCTATTATTGCTATGCGACGCCCGAGGAATTGACGGAGATGCGCGAGCGGGCCCGCGCCGAGGGACGCCCGCCGCGCTATGATGGCCGCTGGCGCGACCGCGACGTCTCGCAGGCGCCGGCGAACGTCGCACCGGCAATCCGCATCAAGGCACCGAAAGAGGGTGCAACCGTTGTCGCCGACAGGGTCCAGGGCGATGTCACCTTCCCCAATGCCGATTTGGACGATTTCATTATTCTGCGTTCCGACGGCAATCCGACCTATATGCATGCCGTCGTGGTCGACGATCACGATATGGGCGTCACCGACATCATTCGTGGAGACGACCATCTGACCAATGCAGCGCGGCAGACGATCATCTACCAGGCCATGGGCTGGCCCGTTCCCCGCATGGCCCACATTCCGTTAATCCATGGCCCCGACGGCGGCAAGCTCTCGAAGCGTCACGGCGCCCTCGGCGCCGAAGCCTATCGCGCAATGGGCTATCTCCCCGAAGCTTTGTGCAATTACCTTGCCCGCCTCGGCTGGAGCCACGGCGACGATGAAATCATGTCGATGGAACAGATGATCGAGTGGTTCGACATTGCCGATGTCAACAAGGGCGCCGCCCGCTTTGATCTCAAGAAGCTGGAAGCCATCAACGGCCATTACATCCGCCATGGCGATGATCGGAGGCTTGCATCGGCCATGCTCTCGATCCTCCCGGACATGGAAGGCGGATCCTACTATCGCGAGCGGCTCGATGATGACACCGAGGACAGGTTGGTTGCTGCAATGCCCGGCCTCAAAGAGCGGGCCAAGACACTGGTGGAACTGGCCGATGGTGCACGCTTTCTGTTTGCCCGCCGTCCGCTTGAAAACGAAGACAAGGCGGAAAGAATCCTCGCGGAGGGCGGCCGGGACGTTTTGTCCGCGCTTTACTCTCAGCTGGAGGCGCTGCCGGATTGGCAGATCGAGACCCTTGAGACCTGCATACGCACTTTCGCCGATGCCAACGATCTCAAGCTTGGCAAGGTGGCACAACCGCTGCGGGCCGCCCTTACCGGACGCACGACATCGCCCGGTGTTTTTGATGTTTTGGCAGTTTTAGGACGGGACGAAGCACTCGGCCGCATCGGCGATCAGCTCAACTGAACCTGTCCGTTACACTAGAAATATCGTCCCGGGCGTAGTAATGGTAATGTGATCTCGAATTGAGCGCCAATTTTTGCCGGCGTTCACTTCGATGATTGCTTGAGGTGATGATTGTTATCTACTTGTAAAATGATAATAATCTGAATATTTGAAACTGCAGCTTACCCACATTGGCTGCTCGGGCTTGCTCCAACGGGGCGCGCCTTGCACTGCGGCGCAACATACCACTTTTGCCTATCTTGGCAGCGCCCGGGAAATCGTCTAGCAACGGCGAACGCACGACACATCCGATCCGGAGTGAAGCCCGGATCCTGTTTATATGATTGTTGAAGGGGATCAGTATGACGGAATCGAAGGCAAAGCTCTCTGTCGATGGGAATGATATCGAATTGCAGGTGCGCAACGGAACAGTTGGGCCCGATGTGGTTGATATCGCTAGTCTTTACAAGCAGACAGGCGCTTTTACCTACGATCCCGGCTTCACCTCCACCGCATCATGCGAATCCAAGATAACCTATATCGACGGGGATCAAGGCATCCTGTTGCATCGCGGTTATCCGATCGACCAGTTGGCCGAGCACGGTGATTTCCTCGAGGTCTGTTATCTGCTTCTCTACGGGGAATTGCCGACCAAGCCGCAAAAGGCCGATTTTGATTATCGGGTCACCCGTCACACGATGATCCACGAGCAGATGTCACGGTTCTTCACCGGTTTCCGGCGCGATGCCCATCCGATGGCCATCATGTGCGGCGTCGTCGGTGCGCTTTCCGCCTTCTACCACGACTCAACCGATATCACCGATCCGCACCAGCGGATGGTGGCCAGCCTGCGCATGATCGCCAAAATGCCGACCATTGCAGCCATGGCGTATAAATACCATATCGGCCAGCCTTTCATTTATCCGCAGAACGATCTCGATTACGCGGCCAATTTCCTGCGCATGTGCTTCGCCGTTCCATGCGAGGATTATGCGGTCAATCCGGTCATGGCGCGTGCCATGGACCGTATTTTCATCCTCCATGCGGATCACGAGCAGAATGCCTCGACATCGACGGTGAGGCTTGCCGGATCGTCCGGTGCCAACCCCTTTGCCTGTATTGCGGCCGGCATTGCCTGTCTTTGGGGGCCGGCGCATGGCGGCGCCAATGAGGCGGCGCTCAACATGCTTTCGGATATCGGAACGGTCGACCGGATTCCGGAGTTTATTGCACGCGCCAAGGATCATGATGACCCGTTCCGGCTGATGGGCTTCGGCCACCGGGTCTATAAAAACTACGATCCGCGCGCCAAGATCATGCAGAAAACCACCCATGAGGTTCTTGCCGAGCTTGGCATCAAGGATGATCCGCTGCTTGATGTGGCGATCGAACTGGAACGCATCGCCCTCACAGATGAATACTTCATCGAGAAGAAGCTCTACCCCAATATCGACTTCTATTCGGGCATCACGCTCAAGGCGCTCGGCTTCCCGACAACCATGTTCACGGTTCTGTTTGCGCTCGCCCGCACCGTCGGCTGGATTGCCCAATGGAAGGAGATGATCGAGGATCCGCACCAGAAAATCGGCCGTCCCAGACAGCTCTATACCGGCGAAACCCACCGCGATTATGTGCCGATTTCGAGCCGCTCCTGACGACGAAGCGGGCGCGCACCATGGCGCATGCCGTTTTCACCCGGTCACGTTGACATGTGACAAAGGCGATGCGGAATACAGCGGCGCGCCATCCCCGGGGCGAAAACGGCGCTAACACTCGCAAAAAACACCGGAATCTGGCACACTCGGGATGATTCGAATCACCCTTGAGCGGCGCTGCCAGATCGGAACGGCGGGCAACGTTCACAGCGATTGAGGCCCGATCTGATTCATGGATGACACGACAGACCTCTTTTCCGGAATCGGCGATGCCACGCCGACCAGTTCGACGTCGGCATCGAAATCGCCCGCATTGAAGGCGACCGGAAAGACCGGCAGCCGGTCTGCGGCAAAGAAAGCCACTTCCCGACAGGCGAGCCAATCGGAGAATGCAAACTCCTATTCGGCCGCCGATATCGAAGTTCTCGAAGGGCTCGAGCCGGTTCGCCGCCGCCCCGGCATGTATATCGGCGGCACCGATATCGGCGCCCTGCACCACCTGTTTGCCGAAGTCATCGACAATTCGATGGACGAGGCCGTTGCCGGACACGCGAACTTCATCGATGTGGAACTCGATGCCGACGGCTTTTTGAGTGTGACGGACAATGGCCGGGGCATCCCCGTCGATCCGCATCCCAAATTCAAGGACAAATCGGCGCTCGAAGTCATCATGACGACCCTGCATGCCGGCGGAAAATTCGACTCCAAGGTCTATGAAACCTCCGGTGGGCTGCACGGCGTCGGCGTGTCGGTGGTCAACGCCCTCTCCGATGTTCTGGAAGTGGAAGTCGCCCTCAACCGGCGGCTCTACCGTCAATCCTTTTCCCGGGGCGTGCCGCAAGGGGCGTTGGAAGATCTTGGCGAAGTGCACAACCGGCGGGGAACGAAGGTCCGCTTCCATCCGGATGACGAGATTTTCGGTAAAAATGCCCGCTTCGAACCCGCACGCCTGTTCAAGATGGCCCGCTCCAAGGCCTATTTGTTCGGCGGCGTGGAAATCCGCTGGTCCTGCGATCCGTCGCTGATTGGCGAAAAGGATGAAACCCCGGCCAAGGCAGTGTTCCACTTTCCCGGTGGCCTACGGGACTTTCTCGACGCATCCATCGGGTCGGAGCACAAGGTCACCCGCGAGATATTTTCCGGACGATCTGAAAAGACGGGCGGCCATGGCACAGTCGAATGGGCTGTCACATGGTTTACCGGCGATCCGTTCGTCAATTCCTATTGCAACACAGTGCCCACGCCTGAGGGCGGTACCCATGAGGCCGGATTCCGCCTGGCGCTGACCCGCGGTCTCAAAGCCTATGCCGAGTTGACCGGTAACAAGCGCGGTTCCATCATCACCACGGATGATGTCATGATTTCGGCCGCCGCAATGCTCTCGGTCTTCGTACGCGAACCTGAATTCGTCGGCCAGACGAAGGATAAGCTGGCGACGGTCGAGGCGCAGCGGATCGTCGAAAACGCCATTCGCGACTCCTTCGATCATTTCCTTGCCGATTCACCGCAGGAAACGGCGCGGCTGCTCGAATGGGTGTTGGAACGGGCCGATGACCGGGTCCGCCGGCGCAAGGAAAAAGAGGTCAACCGCAAGAGCGCAGTGCGCAAGCTGAGATTGCCGGGCAAACTGTCCGACTGTTCGCAAAACGCTGCTGCAGGCGCTGAACTGTTCATCGTGGAGGGCGATTCCGCCGGAGGTTCTGCCAAACAGGCCCGCAACCGGACGAACCAGGCAATCCTGCCCCTGCGCGGTAAAATCCTCAATGTTGCTAGCGCCGGGCGCGACAAGCTGGGGGCCAACCAGCAGATTGCCGATCTGGTTCAGGCGCTCGGATGCGGGACCCGGTCGAAATACCGCGAAGACGATCTTCGCTATGACCGCATCATTATCATGACGGATGCAGACGTCGATGGCGCGCATATCGCCTCGCTGCTGATCACATTTTTCTACCAGGAAATGCCCGAGCTCATTCGTGGCGGGCACCTTTTTCTCGCAGTGCCACCACTTTACCGCATCACGCAAGGTCAAAAGACGCTTTATGCGCGCGACGACGAACATCGGGCGGAACTGATGGAAACGGAGTTCAAGGGCAGCGGTAAAATCGATATCGGCCGTTTCAAGGGGCTCGGCGAAATGCTTCCCGCTCAGCTCAAAGAAACCACGATGCATCCCGACAAACGCACGCTTCTGCGTGTGCAGATCGACGAGACCACTGCCGAAGCCACCCGCAAGACCGTCGACAATCTGATGGGAACCAAGGCCGAAGCGCGCTTTCAGTTCATTCAGGAACGCGCGGAATTTGTCGATGATCTGGACATCTGACTGCATCGTGACAATGGCCGGTTCGTTCCAGGGACGCCCGCATGAAGATCCTTTTGGCTGAAGACGATGAGAAAGCCGCCGACTATATCCGCACCGGCCTGATCGAAAACGGCCACACGGTCGATTGGCTGACCGATGGCCGCGAGGCCCTGACCTACTGCCTCTACAATCAATGCGATCTGGCGATCATTGACCGGATGATCCCTGGAATGGACGGCCTGTCGGTCGTTCGGGCGCTACGGGCGACGACGAGCAAATTGCCGGTCATTTTTCTGACGGCCCTTGGCGATGTCGACGACAAGGTCGAGGGCCTGCTCGCGGGCGGTGACGACTATATGGTCAAGCCGTTCCATTTTTCCGAACTGCTGGCGCGCATCACCGCCCTGTCCCGCCGCCCCCATGAGACGATCGTTCCGACCGAACTCAAGGTGCATGATCTGTCTCTCGACCTGCTGGCCCGCACCGCCGCACGCGGTGAGACCCTCATCGAGCTGAAACAGAAGGAGTTTTCACTTCTTGAACTCCTGATGAAGAATGCCGGCCGGGTGGTCACCAGGACAATGATCCTGGAAACCATATGGGGATTTGACTTCGATCCGGGGACATCGGTGGTCGAGACCCATATCAGCAATCTGCGTCAGAAGATCGACAAACCCTTCGATACTGCATTGATCCAGACCGTCCGAAACGCCGGGTACATGATACGTGCGCCGCGCTGACATCCGGTCCGGTCTGGCGTTCAAGACCTCGGTGCGCGCCGTCGCAATCTTCATTCTCCTGCTGCTTGTTGCCGGCGCCATCCTCGTCACTGCCGTCACCAACACGCTTGAAGGCGAGTTGCGTACCCAGAACGAAGACCAGATCGTTTTGCTGGAGCAGATTTACCAGACCGATGGACAGAACGGACTGATCAGGGCGGTTGAAAACCTGACGCGTCATCCCCGCCCCGATGAACAGACGGCCGGACTTTTTGACAGCAACGGATTGCGGTTGGCCGGAAGTCTGGAATCCACCCCACCGGTGGTCGAATGGCAACGAACCAAAATCACCTACGCGGAGGGCGTCCGGTCGGCGCAAACCTTCTATCTGCGCCGCGTTCTGGTTGACGAATTGACGCTGGTGGTGGGGCGCTCCAGCACCATCGTCGATGCCGCCCGTTGGTGGCTGATTTTCTGGCTGGTGCTTCTGGGGACGGCGCTGACGCTGTGCACGCTGACGCTCGGCTATCTTTCAAGCCGAAAATCGCTGCGAAAGCTTCAAGCGATGGAAGACGTCCTTCAGGACGTGTCGCGTGGCGATCTGGCCGCGCGATTGGCCATTGGCGCTGAAAACGATCAAATCGATCGGATCTCCCGACAGGTCAATCGCCATATCAGCCGCCTTTCCCGCCTCATGGAGCGGCTGCAATCAACGGCCACAGCCATAGCCCATGACCTCAAGACACCCCTGTCGGACGCACAGATTTCGCTGCATCAGGCGCTTGATGCCGTTGGTGTGAAAAAAGACCCGAGCGATCAGATCGAAGCCGCCCAAGCGGATCTGCAACGCTTGAATTCGATTTTCGAGACGATCCTGCGCATATCCAACATCGAAGCCGGTCGCGGAAAACCTGAGTTTCAGGATACCGACCTGTCACATCTGGTCGATGAAATGGTGGAGTTCATGCAGCCCCTGGCAGAGGAATCCGGCCAGACGATCGAAACCGGCCCCGGTGTGAAATCCGCCGTGAGCCTGCATGCCGACAGTGGAATGATCAAACAGCTTCTGGTCAATCTGATCAGCAATGCGATTGCCCATTGTCCAAAACAGACACGCATCCTTATCGACGTTCGTGAGACCGGTGATAACACAACACTCTATATAGAAGACAACGGTCCCGGTATCCCTGCATCGGATCAGCAGCGTGTCCTGCAGCCATTCATTCGGCTCGACAGCGCACGAACAACACCGGGCAGCGGATTGGGACTGGCACTGGTGGCAGCCATCGCAGATCATCACAATGGGTCTCTGCGGCTCGAAGACGCCGGGCCCGGTCTGCGCGTTACCATCCGATTTCCAAAACTATAAGTTTTTTTGAGTTTCGCTTCAGGCGCAGTTGAGCATTGCATCCCATCTTCACTGCATTCCAGGAATTTGGATTCGGGAATGGAGATGAACATGCAACCCCTGCACAACAAATCGACTACCGCTGAGGGATTAGCGGCTTCGAAGACAAATCGAAAAACCGCTCAACCTCCCGAACCCGGATGTTCTTCCACACATCCCGCGTCACCCGCCACCCATTGACGGACCATGCCGGTCGCTCTCGGGCAATCGACAGGGGTCCGCGTTTTACGGTTCCGAAGACTGAAAGGAATTTCCGATGAACCTGCACGCCCCCATCACATCCGCAACCGCCTCCAGCGACATCGTTTCGCATCTGCGCAGCTTCATGAATGCGCGGATTGTCGGGCAGGAGCAATTTGTCGACCGCATTCTTCTTGGTCTCTTCAGCGATGGACACGTCCTCGTCATCGGCGCTCCGGGCCTTGCCAAGACCAAGGCTGTCAACGCGCTGGCGGAGATTATCGACTGCGATGCACGCCGCATCCAGTTCACACCGGATCTTCTTCCGAGCGATCTAACCGGCACCGACATCTATCGCTCGGAACTCGGCGAGTTCAGGTTTCGCCCGGGCCCGTTGTTCAACAGCCTCATTCTTGCCGACGAAGTGAACCGCGCACCGGCCAAGGTTCAGTCCGCACTGCTGGAAGCCATGGCGGAAAAACAGATCACGGTCGGCGGCACGACCTATGAATTGCCATCTCTCTTCATGGTTCTGGCAACCCAGAACCCGATCGAACAGGAGGGCACCTACCCGCTGCCCGAAGCACAGCTCGACCGGTTCCTGCTGCAAGTCAATGTTGACTATCCCTCGGCGGATGCCGAACGGCAAATCCTCCAACTGGTGCGCGGTGAAGTCCTCGGAGACACAGCACCACCGATGCGACGGATTGGTGTTGAGGAGATTTTCGATGCCCGCCGCGATGCGTTGCAAACCCATGTTTCCGACGCTTTGGAGCAGTACATTATCCAGCTGGTCCAGGCGACGCGCAACCCGGCCGCCTATGGGGACGACCTGTCCTCGATGATTGCCTACGGCGCCAGCCCGCGTAGCACCATTGCACTGGATCGCTGTGCGCGGGTCCATGCCTGGATGCGCGGATCGGATTTTGCCACCCCCGCCGACGTGCAGGCCATTTTGCATGACGTTCTGCGCCACCGGATCATCCTGAGTTTCGAAGCCGAGGCAGACGGGCAGACCCGCGATGGCTTCATCGACACGCTGATCGATCGCGTTCCGGTCAGTTGAGGGTGAATCATGTCAATTCATCACACGCACGCAGCCGGTGTGGAGGCAAGCACGGCCGATCTGATTCGCGCACGCCCGCCACGCTCGGCGACCGGATTTGCCCCTTCCGGCCGGGTCAGTACCCATCAGTGGGGCACCAACCGATCGGTCTTTCGCGGACGCGGCATGGAGTTTGCCGAATCCCGTGAGTACCAGGCCGGCGATGACGTCAAACACATCGATTGGCGGGTCACAGCGCGAACCGGTCGGACCCATACCAAGCTTTTCCAGGAAGAGCGGGAACGGCCGGTACATGTTCTGCTCGACCTCAGAAACATGATGCATTTCGGCAGCAGGGTCCGGTTCAAATCCCATCTTGCCGCGGAAATTGCAGCCCAACTGGCCTGGGTCGGTCACGATGGCGGCGACCGGGTCGGCGGACTGATCCTGACCAGAAGCGGGGTCCGGGACTTTCGGTCCGCACGGACACGCCGTGCTGTTCTGCGCTTTATCGACGCGATCTCCGAAGAAACCCTGATCGGCCGCGAGGCGGGCGATGAAATGACCCTTGCTGACGGGATTCGCCGGCTTCGGCACGAATGCCGGCCAGGCGCGCTTGCATTCGTCATCAGTGATTTCTCCGATTTCGACGACGCATGTGAACAGGAACTGCGCAGATTGTCGAAAAGTCCGCATGTCACCAATATCATGGTCACCGATCCAATGGACAGCGAACTGCCGGCGCGCGGCGGCCGGGTCAGCGACGGAAACAAAGCCTTGTCACTGTCCGGCCTCCGGCGAACGGCATTGAACGACTATACGGAAGCCTTCCATCAGCGCCGGCAACGGCTCGAACGATTGTGCCGCCAACGGGCGATGGCATTCCATGCGCTGTCCACGCCCGACAATCCAAAATCCATTCTTCACACCAGTGGCGTTCAGCCGGGCGGGAGGGCACAGTGAACACTCAGCTTTCACCGGAAATCCAATCGCAACTGGCGCAACTGCGGGACATTCGTCTTCCAGATCCGGTTGGATGGTGGCCCCTGGCGCCCGGATGGTGGATCCTCGCCACACTCTGTATTGCCGCCATCGCGGGAACGGTTTTGTGGTCGATCCTGCGACGACGGACGATCCGTTTCGCAGCGCTCAAAGAGCTGGACGCGCTGCGCCTGTCGGATGGACCAACAGATATGGCGCACTATGCAACAGAAATATCCGCCTTGTTGCGCCGTGTTGCCATCCGCGTGAACGGGCGAAAGGCGGGCGTGCCCAGCGGAGAAGACTGGTCCGATTATCTGAGCAGAGGCACAGGCGGCATGGACCGTCGCTGGTCTGCGGTTTTGGCTGAAGCTCCTTACGCACCGTCCCATCTGGCGGAAACTCATGAGGTCCGTGCCCTCGCCGATGCCGCCGAATTGTGGATCAGGAGGCATGCATGATTACCTTTCTTTGGCCACTGGCCTTTCTTCTCCTGCCGTTGCCTTTTCTCGCGCGGCGTCTCCTTTCGCCGGCCGATCCCGGCCTTTCGGGAGCACTTCGCGTGCCATTCTTCCGTTCGCTGACCGGCGGCGTGCAAGCTGGCACCAGAAGCGAAAGAACCAGCCTCTGGAAACTGGTCTTCGCATCCGTCATCTGGGCTTTGATGGTCACGGCGCTGGCGCGGCCGGCACTGGTCGGAGAAGAAATTCCGATTCCTGCCGAAGGGCGCGACGTGATGATGGCGATCGATCTGTCAGGATCGATGGACCAGCAGGATTTCGCGGTCGGCGGTCGCTCGACGACACGCCTCGGTGTGGTCAAGGAGACGGCCGACACGTTCATCGAGAACCGCACGGGCGACCGTGTGGGTCTGGTGCTCTTCTCCGACCGTGCCTATTTACAGGCCCCCCTCACCTTCGACCGTGATGCGGTACGCACATTGTTGGATGAAGCCCAGGTCGGCCTGACCGGACAGCAAACGGCAATCGGCGACGCAATCGCCATTTCGCTGAAACGCCTGAAGGATCGTCCGGAAAACGGCAGGGTGCTCATTTTGCTGACAGACGGCGCGAACAACGCCGGTGTCATGGAGCCGTTCAAGGCTGCGGATCTCGCGCGCGAGCTTGGAATCAAGATCTACACCATCGGTGTTGGAGCAGAGGCTCAGACTGTCAACACGGCCTTTGGACGTCAGTTCGTCAATCCGTCCCATGACCTTGATGAAAGCACGCTGCGTCAGATTGCCGAACGCACCGGCGGACAATATTTCCGGGCCGTCAATGTCGACGGTCTGGCGCAGATCTATCGTCAGATCGACCAATTGGAGCCGGTCGCGGCAGATCCCGTCCACATCCGTCCGGAGGTGGCGCTCTATTACTGGCCTGCCAGTGCTGCACTGGTTCTTGCCGGATTGTTCGCCCTCATTGTGCTGGTCCCCGGCGCATCTGCCCGTCGCAGCTTTGTCGGAGGTTGATGAAATGGAACAGGTAATCGACAATTTTCATTTCCTGCGGCCACAATGGCTGTGGGCGCTCGCACCGGTAGCGATCCTGACGGCCCTTTTTTGGAACAGCCGTGTCCGCGGTGCCGGCAGCGCATGGGGGCGTTACATTGACGCCCATCTGTTGACCCATCTATCCGTCACGGGCAGCCGGCAAAAGAAGCATCGGATCATCCCGATCATTGCATTCATCGCCTCCGCGCTGATCGTGTTGGGGCTGGCCGGACCCAGCTGGCAAAAAAACCAGGTACCGTCCTTCACAGGCGGTGAACCGGTGGTCGCGGTTCTCAGCCTCGCACAATCGATGAACGCCGATGATCTGACCCCCAGCCGTCTCAAACGCTCGGTTCACAAATTACGCGATATCCTCTCGCGGACCGAGGGCGATGAACGGGCACTGGTGATCTATTCGGATGTGCCGTTCGTTGCCGCGCCACTGACGAATGATCTGCGCGTCATCGAGCAAATGCTGCCCGAACTTTCGACCTCGCTGATGCCAGTGCTCGGCAACAGGCTGGATCTGGCGATTGACGAGGCCCGTCAGGTCCTCGAACGCGCCGACGCGCATCGCGGACAGATTATAATCATCGCCGACAATGCAGGCAGCGAGCCCGGTGCCAGCCTGACCGCCGCACAGGCCGCGCAGAACGCGGGATATGAGGTTTCGGTCCTGGCGGTCGGAACCGAGGAAGGTGCAACGTTGCAAACGGCGGATGGCCGCGCCATCAGCACGCGTGACGGACAGACATTCATGACCAGATTATCGAAGAACGAACTCATGGACGTGTCCGGAGCGGGAGGTGGACGCTTCTCCATGATCACACCCGGCGATGCGGATCTGATTGCCCTGCTGCCGGCGACCGACCAGACGATGCACAGCGCCGGCAAGGCCGATGACTTCAACGCCGATGGCTGGGTCGATATGGGCTACTGGCTGTTGATCATTCCGGTATTACTGGCACCCTTCGCGTTCCGGCGCGGCATGATCATGGGCTTGGTCGTCGTCGCCGGTGGGCTGATGACACAGCCGCAACCGGCTACCGCCGGCAGTTGGGACGATCTGTGGGCCACACAGAACCAGCAGGCTCAGGACGCCTTCAGAAGCGGTGATTTTGCAGCGGCTGCCCAAGCCTTTGAAATCCCCGACTGGCAGGCCGGCGCCGCCTATCGGGCCGGCGATTTCAAGACGGCAGTCGCCGCCTACTCCGATACGCAACACACGGACACCGATTACAATCTCGGCAATGCTCTTGCCTGGACAGGAGACTTTCAAGCCGCACTCGAAGCCTATGACCGGGCGCTGGAAGCAGATCCCTCCGATGCCGATGCCCAGTTTAACCGCGACCTGATCGCCAAACTTCTGGAACAACAACAGCAGGAGCAGAACGAACAGGAACAGGACGATCAGCAGCAGGATCAGAGTGACAATCAGCAGGGTGCGCAGGATCAACAGCAACAACAGGGATCCGACGGCCAGCAGTCACAAAATCAGCAAGGCCATAGCGGCCAGCAGGATGCGCAATCCGAATCCGGCGAGTCGTCCGATGATCGACAAGCAGCAAAGGAAGGGTCACAGGGACAGCAGCCATCAAAACCATCCGGTTCCGATCCGGCATCCGATAATGCCGGAGCCGATCAGGCCGAAGGTTCCGATGGTGGACAACAATCTGAACAGGCAGACTCCAGCGGTAGAGACTCCGAATCCGGCGCTGAACCCGAGCGCCAGCGTGGCGCCGCAGAACCTGCCGGGCCGGAAGATGGAAGCGCACAGGAACAGCCCCAACAGACCGCGCGGTCGGACCAAGCGGACGCGGGTTCCAATGGCGATGATCAAACATCCCGAGAAACGGCCGATCGGCAGACTCAGGAACAGCAGCAACAGCAGGACCCATCAGCCATGCAGGCGGCAGGTGAGACCATGCCCCACGCACCGCAAGACGGTCCGGCCGGTGAAAGTCCATTGTCGCAGCTCCTTTCCAGGGCACTTGCCGGAAATGGTGAGGAGAAGCCGCCCGAGGCCGCAACATCCGCCGGCCCGGCGCCTGTCAGCCAGGCTGTGGAACAGCAACTGCGCCGCGTTCCGGACGATCCATCAGGGCTCCTGCGCGCGCGCATTCATCAGCACTATGCACGCATGAACGCGACACAATAGAGAAAGGATTAATTCATGAAAAAGACCGGATTGAAAAACGCCGCTCTCGCACTGATCCTTGCTCTTTCGCTGGGTCAGACCGCGCAGGCCGCGACGTTGAATGCATTGATCAACAGGCAAACCGTTGCGGTTGGCGATCAGTTCCAGCTGACCGTCACAACCGACGCGACAACCGGCGCCATGCCCGATCTGACACCGTTGCAGGAGGATTTTCAGGTTCTGGGAACATCGCAATCCATGCGCACGCAGATCATCAATGGCCGACAGTCGCAGGAACGAAGCTGGATCGTCACCCTGTCGCCAAAGCAACAGGGCCAGTTGACGATCCCAGCCCTGTCGGCCGACGGTCTGACCACGACACCCCTGACGATCAACGTTGTCGAACCCTCCGCACTGCCGAAATCCCAAGGCGTTCCGGGCGTTCGGATCGAGGCCGAAGTGTCAGATGGAAACCACTATCTCTATCAGGAGATTCCTCTGGTCGTGCGCATCGAGACACCATTGTCCATCAAACGGGCCGAACTGATAGCCCCGTCCGGCGCCGAATTCGAACTTACGCAAAACGGGCAGGACCGGTCCTCGCGCCTGATGAAAAACGGGCAGCAGGTTTCGGTAATCGAGCGCCATTATCATCTGCGGCCACAGCAGACAGGGACCGTGACCATCCCGCCCTTTACCATTCGCGGCGAGGTCGACGATCCAAACGCCCGACAGGGGCCGTTCGGACGCACGCCCTTCGGAGGATCGCTGATGCGGGATTTCCCGTTCGGGGGAAGTGCGTTCGGCAGCAGCCTGTTCAACGACATGTTCAATCCGGGCAAACCCTTTGCCGCCCGGACCGATCCGCTGTCCCTTGAGGTCAAGGCAGCCGCAGGCGACGATGCAAACGAATGGTTCCTGCCGGCAAAAACGGTCGAGCTGAGTTCCCAGTGGCAGCCTGAAAATCCGCAATTCCGGGTCGGCGAGGCCGTCACCCGACAAATCAGTATCCTGGCGCTGGGTGCCCGACCCGAACAACTGCCCGATCTTGAGTTCATCTCTCCTGATGGAGCGCGGGTCTATGTCGATGACAACACCACCGACACATTCAGCAGCGCCGGGGGAACGATCGGCCGCCGCGTCATCACCACGTCGGTGGTTCCGACAACAGGTGGCCAGGTCACGCTTCCGGAGATAACGCTGAACTGGTGGGATACGGATGCGGGTGAGACCAGAACGGCAAGGATTCCGGCAGAAACCATAAAGGTTTCGGGCGGTGTCGCACAACTTGACGAGGCTGCCGGGCCGGCTATCGGATCGGCGGTCGATGCACCGCCAGCCGTCCAATCCCGGGCCGGTTCGGCGCTGCTCGACAACAAATGGATGCTGGGTGGCGGTCTCCTGATCCTGCTCGGTGCCCTGGGTTGGGCCAGCGTCCGCTATATCAAGCCAAATTCAGCACAAACATCGCGCGACCGACCCGTGGCAGCCGAAAACAGGAACGCTGACGCCCAGCGCCGGTTCGTCGAGGCGCTGTCCGCACTGAAAACGGCCGCGAGAAATGGCGACAACTCGAAAACCTATCAGGCGGCACTGTCCTGGAAACGCAATTGCCCGTTCGATGTGACCATCCCGGACAGCTTCGAGACGGAACTGCGATCGCTCGAATCTACCCTCTATCATTCCTCCAAAGGACCGGGTTGGAACTCCCGCACCCTGCTCAAGATAGCGGAACAGACAACGCGAAGCAGCCGAACGGCGGGTAGAAAGAAGACCAGGCTGCCGTCACTCTATCCGGAGAGCACGAAGCGGACAAACCGCGGCGGCGGTGTTGCCAGCCCCGTCGCAAGTTGATGGCAAAAAATGGAACCGGCAGTTTGTCAGGCAGCCTGCCGGGCCATGGAGACCGCATAGTCCTTTGCCGCCTGGCGGCGAAAATTCAGGTTCAGCTTTTCCACCAGGGAAAGCAGTTCAGCAATTCCGCCATCGTCTCGGTTCGATCCGAAGCGGTCCATCAGTTCATCCGTTATTTTCAAGGCACTCGGCGAGGAACTTGCACGCGTCGCCTGCCGCCACAGCAAGGTGGCGCTGACAAAAACCTCACAGGTCGCGGGGTCGATCCCGCCGGACCGGTAAAGAGCTTCAATGGCGTTGCGCCTGCCATCGACCAGCAGGCCCCTGACGCGTTGTTGATCGACGCCGGACACCGAAGAAATCGCTGCAGCGAAAAAGTCGATATTGCCGACACAAAGCGTATGCATCAAAAATGCCGGTGTCAGCTTGCCACCGATGCGCAGATGTTCGACCAGCGCCGGCATTTCATCGGCCCGGATCGTGCCGGCCAGATGTAGCGTGGCATATTGACAGGCCTCGCCGGTCACCTTTCCGACGCGGTTCTTGCCAACCAACGAGGCCACCAGCGCCGATCCGGCGAGCGCCCTGCCGATTGCGTCGATCAGTGCTTGCCGGACGTCACAGGGAAGATCTGATCGATCCAGCAAACGCGCACGGATTGCCGGCGTTTCGCCATAGAGCTCCATGATCCGCCGCAACGTGACACCCGCAATCCTTGCCGCCCCGTTGTCAAGCATTTCGGTGACCGCCATCTGCCCGCCGACTTCGGCCAGCGCGGCGCATACGGCCGGCGTCAGCGGGCTGCGCATCGCGATCGCCCGCCTGACCCCCATCGGGCTGTCAGCCACCAGATCCACCAGATCGGAATCGCCGAGAACCGGCGAACAACAGGCGATCAGCCCGGCGACTTCCAGTTGGTCACGCGCCAAACCGTGGATGACCGCGCGAGGCGCTTTATGACTGGTCGCAAGCGATTCGGCGAGCGCCAGTCGCACCATTGGCGAGGGATCGTCGAGAAGCAGCGCCATCGCCGCCTCCGCAGCTCTTCGGTCTTCATGGGTGAGATCGGAACAGACAAAGGCACGTGCCAGCGCACTGGCCGCTTTGGCTCGTTCCCGCGCACCGGCATTTTCCGACCACTGAAGAAACTTTTTGACGATCATCCCGGATACCTGCGGCCATTCCAATTCGAGTCCGCCAATCTTAGACTCCAAAAGGTTTACGATCGGTTCACCATATCCGTTAACGCTTGCCGGCTTGGCGGGCGTTGCATAGATTGCACGCAGCAGGGAGAGCGTGATGGCGGGATTGTATTTGCAGGAGTTCGAAAAGGGCCAGGTGTTTCAGCACGCACTGCGACGGTCGATCACCGAATCCGACAATATGCTGTTCTCCAACATGACGCTGAACCCGCAGCCGCTGCATATCGATTTCGATTTCGCCTCCAAGACCGAGTGGGGCCAACCGTTGGTCAATTCGATGTTCACGCTGGGACTGATGATCGGCATTTCGGTGAACGACACAACCGTTGGAACGACGATTGCCAATCTGGGCATGACGGATGTCGTTTTCCCCCACCCTCTGTTCCACGGCGATACGTTGCGGGTCGAGACAGAAGTCCTGTCGGTGCGCGAATCGAAATCCAGGCCCGACCGCGGCATCGTCGAATTCGAACACCGCGGCTACAATCAGAATGATGTTCTGGTGGCTCGCTGTACCCGCCAGGCCATGATGCGCAAAAAGACGGATTGATTCAGTGCGATCCTATCTCTTTGTCCCCGGCGACTCGGAACGCAAACTGGAAAAATCGCTCACGAGCGGCGCTGACTGCCTGTTGATCGATCTCGAAGATTCCGTTGCCCTGTCGCAAAAACCGGCCGCAAGGGCGATGACCACCGAATTCATCTCCCGTCAGCGGACGCAGAACAATGATGGGCCGGCACTCGTCATCCGCGTCAATCCGCTTTCATCCGGGATGACCGATGACGACTTGTCGGCGATCATGGTCAGCCGGCCCGACGGCATCCTGTTGCCGAAATCTGAATCGGGCGCCGATGTGCAACGGCTTTCGGTGATGATGGCCGTCCACGAGGCGGAAGCCGGCATTGATGAAGGCGAAACGGATATCCACGCACTTGTGACCGAAACGGCCCTTGGCACGTTGAACGCTGCAACTTATGTCAACGCCTCTCCGCGCCTTCGCTCACTGTCCTGGGGTGCCGAAGACCTTTCTGCCGATCTTGGTGTTGAAACAAACCGGGATGATGCAGGCCTTTACACCGAGCTGTTTCGCTACGCCCGAACCGTAACGGTGTTCGGTGCCGCGGCAGCAGGCGTCAGCGCCATCGATACGGTGTTTGTCGATTTTCGCGATCCGGACGGGTTGGAGAGCGAATGCCGGGCTGCCATACGCGACGGGTTTACCGGAAAAATGGCCATCCATCCCAACCAGATCGAGCCGATCAACCGGATTTTCACGCCTTCAGAGGCGGCGATAAACCAGGCGAAAAAAATCGTGGATCTTTTTGAATCCGCTGGAGAAAATGTTGGCGTACTCAGCCTGGACGGAAAGATGGTCGATCAACCGCACCTCAAACAGGCGCGGCGGATCCTGGCGCGGGTGCGATCGCCCGTTCGCTCGTAACTCAGCCCTGCCCGTCACTCCATTTCGGCCGTATCATTTCAAATGTCCTCGATCCGTCGCTGTAATCGCGATAGCCGAGTCGTGCAAGCGGAGCCGCCTTGGCCATATCGATTTTTCCCTCCTTCAAGACGGCGGGATCGATATGGATACCAACGACCTGACCAATGACCATGATGTAACCGGACAGGGTTCCATCCAGCGCCCTGGGCCGGATGATGTCGATCAGCTCGCATTCCAGCGCCGCATAAGCTTCGGCAACAAAAGGCGCGTTGACAAGCCGTCCCATTGTGGGCGTGAGACCTGAATGCGCGAATTCATCCTCGTCGGCCGGCGCATCGACCGAACTCAGATTGACCTTTTCCGCAAGATGCCGACTGGCAAGACTGGCCGTGAATTCACCGCTCGCTTCGATATTTGTCAGCGTATGTTTCTTTCCGTCCGACGAAAACATCACCATTTTCGGGCTGTCGCCAATGGCATTGAAAAACGAATAGGGCGCGAGATTATGCGTTCCGTCGGTCCCTGTGGTTCCGATCCAGCCGATGGGACGCGGGGACACGAGGGCCTTAAAAGGATCGTGCGGAAGGTCGTGATTGTTCGTTTCGGTCTCGTAAAACATACAGTCCAGCTTTATTCGGGGTCACGGGCGTTTCGGGATCAGGTGAGCCAGGTCGTGATGGCGTCGATGTCGGGCCGCGGACGATCGGCGGGCACGAGATCGGAGGTGCCGATATGCACGAATCCTGCCAGCCGCTCGTCCTCTGCAACGCCCAGCAAGGCCAGTGCCTCTTCATCGAACCCAATCCATTCGGTCAGCCAGTTCGCGGCGAAGCCGTAAGCGTTCGCCGCCATGTACAGGAAGGTGCAGACCGCCCCGGCCGACAGAACCTGCTCCCATTCAGGAATCTTCGGATGCCTCGTGGCGCGGCTGACCACGGCAACGACGACAGGTGCCCTGCTGAGCCTCGTGTGTTCCTGCTCCCGGCGCTCCGCCGGCATCTCCGGGTCCTTGCGAAGGGCAATTGCAGCGAACTGCGCGCTCAGTCGCTCACGCGCTTGGCCTTTAATGACGATAAACCGCCAGGGTGCGAGTTTGCCGTGATCGGGCACACGCGACGCGATTTTGAGGATATCCCGGATGGTATCGTCATCGGGTCCGGGCTCGTCGAGCAGATTGGCTGCCACGGACCGGCGTCCCTGGAGATAGGAAATCAATGCTGGATTCATGGAGTTGCCTTTACCCTTACTGAAATTTGGCCTTGAAATTGCCATGTGTATCCGTTTCAAACAAAAAACAAGTCTGGGGACATGATGGATTCGATCGCGCGCATTGTTTTTGGGGTGACTGTTGGTCTGGCAGCCGGACTGATGCCGGCACAGGGATTTGCCCAGAGCGTGACTGACCCCCTGCCCCTCAACCAGCTCGACCTTCCGACATTGACGCCCTTCGTCGCGCCAAGCGGTAACGGCGCGGACGGCTCTAGCGGACCGTTTTTGCGCCGTGTCCAACTTGAAGCGCTTCTGGTCGAAGGCGGGCAGCCGCTTGAACATGGCCTTGTCTGGCGCGTCTTCAATCCCGTTCCGGACGACACCGGAAAGCTTCCGATGCTTGCGACGTCCGAGGGTGGCCGCGCAAATTTCGAGTTCGAACCCGGTGAATATTTCGTTCATGTCGCCTTCGGTTTGGCCGGGGTTACACGCAAGCTGGCCATACCGGCCAACGCACCGATCGAGGGCCAGAGCTTTGTGCTCAATGCCGGCGGATTATCGCTGAGCGCAGTCTCCGGTAACGATGGCCTTATTCCACCGGGAAAATTGCGATTTTCTATCTATTCGGAGGAGTTCGACGCCAATGACCAGCGCCGCCTGATCATTTCGGGCGTCAGACCCAACCAGGTCGTCAGGCTCAATGACGGTATTTATCACGTGGTTTCGGCATATGGCACGGTCAATGCGGTCATTCGCTCCGACATCAGCGTCGAGGCCGGAAAACTGACCGAAGCCGTCATACAGCACCGGGCGGCACAGCTCACGTTGAAACTCGTTGCGGAGTCCGGCGGAGAAGCCATTGCCGATACAGCCTGGTCGATCACCAATCTGGCCGGCGACCTGATCAGCGAGAGCGTCGGCGCCTTTCCCTCACTGGTCCTGGCCGAGGGAGAATATACGGCAATCGCCCGTCACAAGGAGCGGCTTTTCCGCCGCGACTTCAAGGTCGTGGCCGGTCGCAATGTCGATGTCGAGGTCATGCTGGATCTGGCCAATTGAAGGGCCAGATCCTCAAAAGAGCACCAGTGGAATCCACATAGCTATGCGCGCCGAAGATCCGGCGGTGTCGCTTCGTCGGCCAGCAGCGTGACCGCTTCATCGAGCGTCATCGACGTTTGGTCGCGGCTTCCCAGGCGGCGCATATTGACCGTTCCCTCTTCCGCTTCGCGCCGGCCGCACACCAGGATCACAGGGACCTTGGTTAGTGAATGTTCGCGGACTTTGTAGTTGATCTTCTCGTTGCGAAAATCCGTTTCAACCTGCAATCCGGCTTTTTTCAGCGCGGCGGCGACCTGCCTGCCGTAATCGTCGGCATCCGAGGTAATCGTCGCGACCACTGCCTGCACCGGAGCGAACCACAGCGGCATGTTGCCGGCGTGGTTTTCAATCAGGATGCCCAGAAATCGTTCCATGGATCCGCAGATCGCCCGGTGAACCATCACCGGCTGTACCTTTTCGGAGTCCTTGTCGATATAAAACGCACCAAAACGCTCTGGCAGATTGAAATCGACCTGAGTCGTCCCGCATTGCCATTCACGGCCGATCGCATCGCGCAGCGTGTACTCGAATTTCGGGCCGTAGAACGTTCCCTCTCCAGGATTGACGCCGGTTTTGATCCGTCCGCCGGAATCGGCTTCGATCTGCTTGAGGATCGTCGACAGCACGTCTTCCGCATGATCCCACATTTCGTCTGTTCCGACGCGCTTTTCAGGACGCGTGGCCAGCTTCACGGTGAACTCGTCGAAGCCGAAATCCGAGTAGGTCGACAGGATCAGATCATTGATCCGCAGGCACTCGCTGGCAAGCTGGTCCTCGGTACAGAAGACATGCGCATCGTCCTGTGTGAAGCCGCGCACCCGCATCAGTCCGTGCAGGGCACCTGAAGGCTCGTAGCGATGCACGCTCCCGAACTCCGCCAGCTTGACCGGCAGCTCCCGATAGGACCGCAGCCCGTGTTTGAAGATCTGCACATGTCCGGGACAGTTCATCGGCTTGATCGCGAACACCCGGTCATCGACCGTTTCCGTGGCGAACATGTTTTCCCGGTACCAGCCCCAATGGCCGGAGGTCTCCCACAGCGTCTTGTCGAGGATTTGCGGTGCATTGACCTCGTCATAGCCGTGTTCATCGAGCCGGCGCCGCATATAGTTGACGAGATTCTGGAACATCCGCCAGCCCTTGGCATGCCAGAAGACGACGCCGGGGCCCTCTTCCTGGAAATGGAAAAGATCCATCTCACGGCCCAGCCTGCGATGATCACGCTTTTCGGCTTCTTCGAGCATATGGACATAGGCGTCCAACTGCTTCTGGTCGGCCCAGGCGGTTCCGTAGATGCGCGTCAGCATGGGATTGTTGGCATCACCACGCCAATAGGCGCCCGCGACCTTCATCAGTTTGAAGGCGTTTCCGATCTGCCCGGTGGAGGCCATATGTGGTCCGCGGCACAGATCGAACCAGTCCCCCTGGCTGTAGATTTTCAGGTCGTCGCCCTCGGGAATCGCGTCGACCAGTTCGACCTTGTAAGCTTCCCCCATATCGGCAAACGTCTTGCGCGCCTTGTCGCGGGACCAGACCTCCTTGGTGAACGGTTTGTTGCGCGCAATGATTTCGCGCATCTTCTTTTCGATGCGCGGCAGATCCTCCGGCGTGAAGGGCTCGTTGCGGGCGAAATCGTAATAGAACCCGTTCTCGATGACCGGACCGATGGTCACCTGGGTGCCGGGATAGAGCTCCTGTACAGCTTCCGCCATGACATGGGCAGCGTCGTGGCGAATCAGCTCTAGCGCACGCGGGTCCTCACGCGTCAGGATTTCGATCGATCCGTCATGCACCGGATCCGAAAGGTCTCTGATTTCGCCGTCAATCGCGATGGCGACCGCCTTTTTTGCAAGGGATTTGGAGATGCCTTCCGCAACCGCGCGACCGGTCGTATCAGCGGGATAATCTCGGCTCGAACCATCGGGGAATCGTAAGGATATGGCGTTGGCCATCGGGGTCGCTCCTGTTCCAGTCCCGCCAACGAATGCGGGTGGTTGATTTTACCCGGCCATGTGCCGGGCGCTGGCCTTTTATCTCGCCGGTTTCGATTTGGCAACGCGGCTCAGCGATGGCGGATGAAGTAACGCCAGGGCAGAAACCATCTCATTCGCTCCGGCAGCAATTCGGGCACCGGGTCGATACCGCGGGTGCCGCCCGGGCCGCAGCGGATGATCCGGAAGAAGGCAAGCCAGCCGCCCGGCCACAGCCCGTGCCTTGCAATGGCCTCATAGGCATATTCGGAGCAGGTTGGCAGATGGCGGCAATGATTGCCGACAAACCCCGAAAGGGTGAGTTGGTAAAGCCTGACAAGACCCATGCCCAGCAGCCGGTCGGGCGTTTTGCGGAACGGGCCGTCATAATTGCGGCCTTTCGAACCGGTCATGATCCCGCAGGTTCCGCAGCCCCTTTACGCCGCGGCGTCATCAGCCCGTTTGCTCTCGATCTGGTCCAGCGCATCGACAACGGCGTCGAAGGTGAGCATGGTCGATGCGTGTCGGGCCTTATAGTCACGAACGGGTTCCAAAAATTTCAGATCGGAAAACCGGCCCGTGGGTGGCGGTCCGCCCTCTTTCAACATGGCCAGCATCTGCTCCCGAACGGTCCGCAATTCCTCGGTCGATGCGCCGATAATGTTGTTGGCCATGATCGAGGACGATGCCTGCCCCAACGCACAGGCCTTCACCTCATGGGAGAAGTCGCTGACGATATCGCCGTCCAGTTTCAGCCAGATCTTGACCGTTGAGCCGCAGAGTTTTGAGTGGGCGCGCGCCGACGCATCAGCATCATCGAGGACGCCGATCCGGGGAATGTTGCCGGCAAACTCCAGGATTTTGGCGTTATAGACATCATCGATCATAAATCTGTTCCCGGTTTCCCGAACCCTAACCCCAAGCCTGCATCCGAAATTCGACACAATAAGGTCGCCATTTCGATGGCAATTGACAGGTCTATACCCTATTTTGGGAGATGGTAACACCATTACAAGGGTTGCGTTGCAGCGGTACATGGTGCAGTGCATACATGCCCATGAGGCTGCAATATAAGGCCGCGGGAACGGCAACCAACCGGACCGTGCAGGATCGGGCCTTCGAACTGGACGCGCGCAGGCGGAGAATGAAGTGACGATGGACGCCATTATCAAAAACTTTCCGAAAGGGCTGGATGAGAGCCCAGAGGGAGAGAATGCGGCGGTCGAAAAACCGACAGAAGCGGAGGCAAGACAGGCTGTCGAGGTTCTTCTTCGCTGGATTGGCGAGAATCCGGAGCGGGAAGGTCTGCGTGACACCCCGGCACGGGTGGCAAAGGCCTATCTTGAGCTCTTTTCCGGCTATGGCCAATCCGCCAAGGAAATCCTCGGACGCACGTTCGAGGAAGTCTCCGGCTATGACGAGTTGGTTCTGGTTCGCGACATTCCCTTCCATTCCCATTGTGAACACCACATGGTGCCGATCCTCGGCAAGGCCCATATCGGGTATCTGCCGGATGGCCGGGTGCTCGGGCTGTCCAAGATTGCCAGGGTTGTCGATCTTTTCGGACGGCGACTGCAGACGCAGGAAGCGCTGACCGCGCAGATCGCCGAGGCAATCGACACGACACTGAAGCCGCGCGGCGTGGCTGTTATGATCGAAGCCGAGCATATGTGCATGGTGATGCGGGGTGTTCAGAAACTGGGTTCAACAACCCTGACATCCACATTTACCGGCCAGTTCAAGACCGAGCCGCAAGAGCAGGCCCGGTTCATGTCCATGCTGCGCAATCGCGACTGACACACAAATCCATGACAGACGGTTCGAAGCCCGATATCGACTTTCCGGCCGCGCCGGAAGACAAGCAGTTGCTGGAAGAAGGCGCGGTTTTTGCACCGCGATTTGACGCGAGCGGACTGGTCATCGCCATCGTGACGGACGTTGCAGACGGTACGGTGCTGATGGTGGCCTATATGAACAAAGAGGCGTTGGCGCTGACACTGTCGACGGGTATTGCCCACTACTACAGCCGGTCCCGCGCCGCGCTTTGGAAAAAGGGCGAAAGCTCCGGTAATGTCCAGACTGTGCATGAGATACGGACCGACTGCGATCAGGATGCAATCCTGCTTGCCGTGAGCGTATCGGGGCACGCGGCGACCTGCCATACGGGACGCAAGAGTTGTTTCTATCGTCGCGTTGCAATGGAAGATGGTAAACACAGCCTCGTCATGGTGGGTGACGCGCCTCGCTTCGATCCTGCCGAGGTCTATTGATCCCAATCCCTTCGAAACGGCCCTTGCATCCGGTAAATTGCATCTGCCAATATGGGTGCATGGATCCTTCGACGGCTTCGCCTGGAGCGGGCATCCACGCATCTGTGAAAGTCAGCCATGAGCGAGATTGAAATTCTCGATCCAGAGAATGCGCCTGAAGAGCCGCACAAAACCAAGCTGGCGCTGGCGCTTGGCGGCGGTGCGGCACGAGGGTGGTCTCATATTGGCGTCTTGCGGGCCCTCGATGAGGCCGGTGTCGGTATCAGCATGGTGGCCGGAACATCCATCGGTGCATTGGTCGGCGGCTGCTATCTGGCGGGAAAGCTCGACGAGCTTGAAGAATTCGCCCGCAGTCTGACGATGCGACGCATTGTCGGCCTGCTTGATCTCGCCATTGGCGGCAGTGGATTGTTCGGCGGCATGCGCCTGAGCAAGCGGATGCGCGAACATCTTGCCGATATCCGGATCGAAGATCTCGACCGGCCCTTCACCGCCGTGGCAACCGAAATCGCAACCGGTCATGAAATCTGGATTCACAGCGGATCCCTGACTACGGCAATCCATGCGTCCTATGCCCTGCCCGGCATTTTTGAACCGGTCCGCTGCAACGGCCGGACTTTGGTGGATGGCGCCCTGGTCAATCCGGTTCCGGTATCGGTCTGCCGTGCCCAGGAGGAGCCCTTGGTGGTCGCCGTCAATCTTCACTATGACATGTATGGCCGTTCCGCCGTCGTCAAGCACACTGCCTCGTCTCCAGTCGGTGTTGGAACGGATCAACGATCCAAACGCGACAAGCGCAAGGCGGCACGCATGGGCATGGCGAATGTCATGGTCCAGTCCTACAACATCATTCAGGATCGCATCTCCCGCGCCCGCCTTGCCGGCGACCCGCCGGACCTGCTCCTCATGCCCAGGCTTTCCGATATTGGCCTGTCGGAGTTTCATCGGGCCAGTGAGGCCATTGACCGCGGATATGAGGAAACGGTCTCGAAACTCGCCGATATCAAGCGCCTGCAGGAAGTGCTGCGTTAGACCCCGTTCCGCCCCGCACAGAATTCACCCTCGGATGAGACGGTCACTGCCCCTTACCCAAGGGAACGCCCGGAGCGATGAAGCATCTGTGTCTGCAGTTTTCGGGCTCTTGCTGAAAGGGCTTTGCGCGGCGACGTCAGAGCCTGCTCGAGAGCCTGATCGGCCCGCGCTCTATCGATCCGTTCATCGGATGCGAGATCGACAATTGCCTGCAGGGAGCACGCTGCCACAATGTTGAACTGGCTTTCCAGATTGATCAGCAAAACATCGGCGATTTTCCCCGCCTGTTGCGGGGTCAACTGGCAACCCGCCAGAATCTTCGGCAGTTGCTCACCGATCTCCCATTGCCGCAGCGCTTGCAAAAGGGTGATGAGTTGTTCGACATGGGGATCGAACAGGGACGGATTTTTCTTCGCAATCTGCATGGCCGCATGGGCCGCATGGGACACGACCACCGGATCGTCATCATCCAGATGCGCCATCAGATCCGTCATCAGGGCGTGGTCGGACAGCACCGCATCGGCAACCGCCCCGGCAGCGCCCGGAACACGGCGATCGCCTTCACGAAGGCGATCACGCAACCAGGATTGTCGGCCGTTCACTCTTTTTTTCGCGGTACTTTTGGGACAGCACTGCTACGCGATCTCGTCTGCTTTTCAGCTTTGACCGGCGTGTCGTTCGCCGGCCCCGCGGTCGGCTCCGGAGCGGGCTTGGATGTCGGCGCCGGCGTCGGTTTTTCCGTGGCCCGGGATTTGGAACGCGCAGCCGGCTTCTTTCTCGCCGTTGCGGGTTTTTTGGGTTTGGCCGGCCGCTTGTCCGGAATAGCCTCCAGCTTCAATTCGCTCTCGCCATCCTTGTTCTTGCCGACCGTGACCTTGACCGTTCCGCCCTTCTTCAACTTGCCGAACAGAACCTCGTCGGCCAGTTGTTTCTTGATGTGCTCCTGAATAACCCGCGCCAGCGGCCGTGCGCCCATTCGCTCGTCATATCCCTTGTCGGCCAACCAGGCGATCGCATCCTTGGTCAGATCGAAGGTCACACCGCGCTCCGCCAACTGGGCTTCCAACTGCATGACGAATTTCTGGACAACCTGATGGACGACCGGTGTCGGCAGCGAACCAAACGCAATGATAGCATCGAGCCGGTTGCGAAATTCCGGAGAGAACATCCGATTGATCGCTTCCATGTCATCGCCCTCACGCTTGGACGAGCCAAATCCGATTGCCGGTTTGGCCATATCCGCTGCACCGGCATTGGTCGTCATGATCAGGATGACATTTCTGAAATCGATCTGTTTTCCATTGTGATCGGTCAGTTTGCCATGGTCCATCACCTGAAGCAGGATGTTGAACAGGTCCGGATGGGCTTTTTCGATTTCGTCGAGCAGCAGGACGCAATGGGGGTGCTGATCGACTCCGTCGGTCAGCAAACCGCCCTGATCGAATCCCACATAGCCGGGGGGCGCTCCAAGCAGCCGCGAAACCGTGTGCCGTTCCATATATTCCGACATGTCGAAACGCAGCAACTCGACGCCCAGCGCACTGGCAAGCTGCCGGGCGACCTCGGTTTTACCCACTCCCGTGGGTCCGGAGAAGAGGTAGCTGCCAATCGGCTTGTCGGGCTCCCGCAGGCCGGCTCGAGCCAGCTTGATCGCCGAGGCCAGAGCTGTAATCGCATCGTCCTGGCCATAAACGACCGAGCGCAATTGCTTGTCCAGATTGGCCAGCACCTGCTTGTCGTCCTTGGAAACCGACTTTGCCGGAATGCGCGCCATCGAGGCGATCGTTTCCTCGATTTCCTTTTCCGTAATCGTCTTGCGTCGCTTGCTCTCCTCGACCAGCATCTGGGAGGCGCCAGTCTCATCGATCACGTCGATGGCCTTGTCCGGCAATTTCCGGTCATTGATATAGCGCGCCGACAGCTCCACCGCTGTCTTGATCGCATCATTGCTGTATTTGACCTTGTGATAATCCTCATAATAGGGCTTGAGGCCCTTGAGGATTTCCACTGCGTCATCGATGCTCGGTTCATTCACGTCGATCTTCTGGAATCGGCGCACCAAAGCCCGGTCCTTTTCAAAGAACTGGCGAAACTCCTTATAGGTGGTTGAACCGACGCAGCGGATTGCGCCGCTGGACAATGCCGGTTTGAGCAGATTGGACGCGTCCATCGCGCCGCCCGATGTGGCTCCGGCTCCAATGACAGTATGGATCTCGTCAATGAAAAGGACTGCACCGGGAGTGTCTTCCAATTCCTTGACCACCTGTTTCAGGCGTTCTTCGAAATCGCCCCGGTAGCGCGTTCCGGCCAGCAGCGCGCCCATGTCGAGCGCAAAGATCGTGGCGTCCAGCAGCACTTCCGGCACATCGCCATTGGTGATGCGACGCGCCAGCCCCTCGGCGATGGCTGTTTTGCCGACACCCGGGTCGCCGACATAGAGCGGGTTGTTCTTGGACCGGCGGCATAGGATCTGGATGGTCCGGTTGACCTCCTTTTCGCGTCCGATCAGCGGATCGACCTTGCCGTCCTGCGCCTTCTGATTGAGGTTGACACAGTATGCGGTCAGAGCATCCTGGTTTTTCGGCTTGCCATTTTCGTCACTGTCGGAGGGGCTGGACGGGCTGTCGGCTTCCGATTCCTCGACCCCACGCACCGGACGACTTTCCGAGGCTCCCGGACGTTTCGATATGCCATGGGAAATGAAGTTCACGGCATCATAACGGGTCATCTCCTGTTCCTGCAGGAAATAGGCGGCATGGCTCTCCCGTTCGGCAAATATGGCCACCAGGACATTGGCGCCGGTGACCTCGTCGCGACCGGAGGACTGCACATGAATGACCGCCCGCTGAATGACCCGCTGGAACCCCGAGGTGGGCTTTGAATCCTCATCATACCCGGTGACTAGGTTGTGGAGTTCGTTGTCGATATATTCGGTGACCGTGGATCTGAGAGCATCCAGATCGACACCGCATGCGCGCATGACCGCCGCCGCGTCCGAATCATCCATCAGAGCCAGCAACAAATGTTCGAGTGTTGCATATTCATGATGACGGTCGTTGGCGAATGTCAGTGCCTGATGCAGCGCCTTTTCGAGACTGGGGGAAAAAGTCGGCACGATTATATCCTCATTTTTTTTCCATCACGCATTGCAGCGGATGTTGATTCTGACGCGCAAAATCCATGACCTGAGTAACCTTCGTTTCAGCCACCTCGTAGGTAAAGACCCCGCATTCGCCAACACCGTGGTTGTGGACATGCAGCATGATCCGTGTCGCAGCCTCTCTGTCCTTCTGGAAAAAACGCTCCAGAACATGCACAACGAACTCCATGGGTGTGTAATCATCATTCAGTATCAACACCCGGTACAGACTGGGCTTCTTGAGCTTCTTTTGCGTACGCGTGATGACGGAGATGCCATTGTTGCTGCCTTCGCCGTCTCCGTCCCCATCGTCGTCATCTGCACTTGCCCATATAGGCTCAGCAATCATTATTTCCCGTGTCCTGTTGCCTGTTTCCCGACCGATTTCGTTTTCGAGATCACATCACCATCCGCAGTCTATCCTAATCTAGGTTTCTTTTGTTCAACTTTAAGCCCTTGACGGGCACTGATAAAGGCCCGTCATCCTACATGATTCCGCAGATGCGATGAACAGAACGGACTTGCGTCGCTAGGGGAGCGTTTGAAGAAATGGTTCCGCGGAAAGAAGGCATCAAAGTGGACTCGATACCATGAAAGATGCCGGATGCCGGCAACTCACTTTTCCTAACATAGGTTCTCGACAACACGCTTCAAGAACCGTGGTTGTTGCGGCAAGACCCCCGGTTCACCGCCGCGGTCAAAACCGGACGCTGGCACCAGCCCTGCCGGCCCATCCGGAATTGGCCGGGCGTCAGACGACAGCCCGACATCTCCGCATGATACAATTGCGGACACGAAAATGCCCCGGCGACCAAAAATCGACCGGGGCAGCGCAATCACGAATTCAGTAATGCGAAAGTGTTCGCTCAAGCCGCCTTCTTTGCGGCCGGTGCCGGAGCGGTCTTCGCGGCAGCTGCTTCGAGCGGCTTGTAGGCGTCACGCGCGGTATTCGAATAGATTTCGCTCATTTTTGTGGCCTGAGCAATAAAACCCTCATAGGCCGTCTTGGCAAAATCGCTCTGGATTTCGAAAGCCTTTTCGAACGATTTTGCGCCGACCAGTTGTTCCATCACCTTGGCGTTTTCTTCGTAGGACTTTTTGGAATAGTCGGCGGCTTCAGTCGTCAATGTCTGCATTCCGTGCGCAATGGCGGAATAGCTCTTCAGCATATTGTCCATGGCGTCTTTGCCATATTTGCTGGCGTCATCAAAGGAGAACATCTCGGTATCCTGTTTTGCGGGTGGGTTGGGGCGGATTGTCCTGGCAATTGGGTGCAAACCGTGCCATCACTTTTATGTGCAATGCAGCAAAAAGTCAATGACACATGATGCACCGCATCATTTTCTGCAATCCAAACTCGTAAAATTTACGGGAATCAGGCAACAATCCGGAAACCATAAACGGATTGGTAACGCTGTTTGTCTAACCTCCCGCAAAATGCGCCCTTGTCGGCCGCACCGTTGATTGAAGTGTATTTGCGTAGATTGATTGGACCAAAACAGTGAACAAAGCTTTGCCAGCCTGTCGCAGTTTCGCCCCTCCCCGGCCTTGGATCCTAAGGGCCCTGTTTCGTCTTTTCTTTATCGGATCGCTGGTTGCTTCCTTTGCAACCGCTGCCCATGCCAATTCGAAATATGCCGGTATCGTCATCGATGCCAAGACGGGCAAGACTCTCTACGCCTCCGGTGCGGATTCGCTGCGTTACCCGGCCTCTCTTACAAAGATGATGACCCTGTATATGATGTTTGACGCGATCGACAGCGGCCGTATCTCGAAGAAAACACGCATCCGGGTCTCGAAAAACGCCGCCGCGGAGCAACCATCCAAAATCGGTGTACGGGCCGGCCAGACCATATCGGTCGACCAGGCCATCAAGGCTCTGGTGACGAAGTCGGCCAATGATGTGGCAACGGCGGTGGCTGAACATCTCGGTGGCTCGGAATCGGGCTTCGCCAGGCAAATGACGGACAAGGCGCGCTCGATGCGGATGAGCAAGACCACCTTCCGCAATGCCCACGGCCTGCCGAATTCGCGGCAGAAAACGACGGCCCGCGACATGGCGCGGCTTGGTTTGGCGCTTCGCGAGCATTTCCCGCACCACTACCACTATTTTTCGACCCGCAGCTTCAAATACGGCAAGGCACGTTTCGGCAATCACAACCGGTTGCTGGGAACCGTCAGCGGCGTCGATGGCATCAAAACCGGATATACGCGCGCATCCGGCTTCAATCTCGTATCCTCGGTACGCAAAGACGGTCGCAGCATCGTTGCCGTTGTCATGGGCGGCAAAACCGGCGCCAGCCGCAATGCGCAGATGAAGAAGCTCATCGCGCGTTATCTTCCGAAAGCCTCACGACGCGGCAAGGGAAATCTGATCGCCAAAGGCCCCTCGACCTTCCGTGTGGCAAAGCTGCCGAAAACCGGGCCGGTTCCCAAGTTTCGTGATTTCAGCGATGTTCGCGTCGCACTTGCTTATGCACAGCCTCAGAAATCCGCATCGTTCCCTGTGCCTGTCGGCCGTCCGGTCATCGGCAAGGAAGCTCTGATCAATGGGCTGAAGAAGCAGCGCGCCGTCGCTGCTCCCGTGCCGCGCCCGAAGGCCGCCATTGGAACAAACAGCCAGACCGCAGCGATCGAACAGCCGGTCGACACGATCGTGACATCGAGCACCGGCCTGCCGACCGGTTGGGTCATTCAGATCGGCGCATCGCCAACCCGGGAAGCTGCCGAGACCCTGCTGTTTGAAGCGAAGGCCAAAACCGGCGGTGTGATGTCCGGTGCGGAGCCGTTCACCATGGTGACCCATCGCAACGGCCAGCAACTGCACCGAGCACGATTTGCCGGATTTGCCGGCAAGTCACAAGCCTGGGGCGCCTGTAAGGCTCTGAAGAAAAAGGGATATGGCTGCTGGGCAACCCAGCAATGATTTAGCGTGAAGGCAAATGGCGGCAGGTGCCGCCGGATGCATCCTCTTTGTTTGTTGATTGTAGTGGGGATAATTCAATGACGACGCAGCAGAACATCTTTGGCCTCATTAATACGAGTCGCCAAAAAGACAGAGCCGCCGGTATCGGGATGAACGCGTTTCATCAGACGGCGATGCGCCTCGCGGATTTCCGCCTCGGACGCACCACTCGAAAGACCAAGGATCTCGTAAGCCTCCTGCTCGCTCATGGGGCCCGAAGCTGGCGCAGCTCCCAGCCCGTCGTCCGCGTGCGCATCAAAGCTATCTCGCCAGGTGGGGATACGCCGGTCAAGATACGCTTCTAGGACCTGTCGGCTTTCCGCGTCCTGCATCAGTTCCCCATAGAGCGACACAAGCTCCTCTTCCGCCATATCATCCAGTTGCCGGCCCTCAAACCGGCCCGCCAGTACCAGACCATTCATCGCGCCGGTGTCCAGATCGAGCTCCATTTCCAGCGCAGCCGTTCTCACAGTTGATGTCTGATTCGGGCTGACCGTGCTGTTGGCCCGCGCCCGCGCACGGCCAAACAGAACGGCGGCAAGACCGAACAGACCAAAGGCCATGCCGGCGCGGCCCAGCAAGGTCAGCACCAGTCCGATCCCGGTCAGCAAGACAGGCGGAAGGTAGCGCATCACGGTGGCCAACCGCCTGGCATCCATACGAACGAACAGCGCGGCCAATCCGGCGAGCACCAGAAGCACCAGCACAATGTAGAACATCAAAACCACGACAGTGACGTTTTACCTTCCCGATAATTGCTCAAGCAACAGCCGCGACTCCCGGCTGCGGTGCCTTTCAAGGGCCTTCAGCCCGCCAGAGGCATAGACCGCAACGGCCTTGAGAAGATTGAGCAAAGCGCCTGCGGCACTGTTGTCAAAGCGCAGATACGCACCGGACGAGAGCCTGGCGATTTCACGAAAGCCGGTCTGCGCTGCCGGGTCGCTGCCTTCCTGAAACATGAAACACGGAACTTTCCGCATGCCGAGTTCACCCGCCGTCTGGCACAAACGGTCGATGTCTTCCTCCATTGCATCGCCGATATAAACCAGCGCGCTCACCGGTTTTCGAAGTGTCTCGTCGCGTGTGTGCTTCAGTACCTTGCCGATCTGGGTGTGTCCGCCACGGCAGTCGATGCGCGTCATCAGATCGCGCAGCTGATTTGTATCGCTGACCCAACGCGACGCACGGCACTCGCCGAATCCGCGAAAATAAACCAATTGGACATTGAGACCGCCGGCTTTGCTGACGGCATTGAACATTTCGCCCTGGAGCCGACAGGCTGCATCCCATGTCGGTTGCCGGCTCATTGTAGCATCAAGCGCGAACACAAGACGACCTGACTGCCCGCCAGGTTGCGGGGTGATTGCGCGTGCCGCGTTCAGGAACTCGGCAACATCCGTTTTCGACGATGGCGCTTCCTTGTTGTCCGAGACTTGCCGAGAGCCGGACTTCGCCGTGACATCACGTCTTCGCATGGACCGCTCCTTTTTTCCGGCAGCAGACAAAACGCCGCTGGCTCCGATCAACTCTCCATCAGATAGAATACTAACAGGTCACCCTAATCTAGTGCATGGGCGAGAGAAATGAAGTTGTCACGAAAGATGCGGATGAAGGTCGGATAAAATATGGCGCTGATCAATTCAGCCACGGCGGGCTCAAAGCAATCCGAGATCCGCCAGCTCACGCCGCAGGTCCGGTGGCAGTGACAAGAGGCCCGACCGGCCGCGCGCCAGGTCTGCCGGTGCATCGGCGACCGTCAGGTAGCGCCACCCCTGAAAGGCCCGGCGCGGTTGCCATTCCGTCATGATCAGCCGCGGTTCCAGCACGATACGGCAGCGCGAAATACCGGCGGCATCGGTAAAGGGACGGATTTCCTCGATGTGCTGTCGAACCTGGATGTTGCCCTTGATGACCCAATAAAGGGACCCGCCGTCAACCAGTTCATCCGCCCGTTTGGGAATCATCCGTGTCGTATGGAACTGAATAACCTCGACACCGCGCCTTTTCTTGTCGGCAAGGCCATGGTCGATGGAGGCCTGCAGCTCTTCCACCGCATCCACGCCGACGCAAAGCTTTACAAGATTCAGGGGCATGAGACTGAGTTAAGGGTCTGATCGCCGCGGTCAAGCATTCGGATAGGCTATCCACAGCACCTGGCCCGGATCAGCCTGACAAATCAGCACTCGACGACATTGACCGCCAAACCGCCTTCGCTGGTTTCCTTATAACGCTCATTCATGTCCAGCCCGGTCTGTCGCATGGTTTCGATACAGGCATCGAGCGGAACGAAATGTTTGCCATCCCCTTTGAGCGCGAGCGATGCCGCGGTCACAGCCTTGACGGCACCCAGTGCGTTGCGTTCGATACAGGGCACCTGCACGAGCCCGCCAACCGGATCGCAGGTCATGCCCAGATGGTGTTCGAGCGCTATTTCCGCCGCATTCTCGACCTGTTCCGGCGTACCGCCGAGAACCGCCGCAAGCCCGGCTGCCGCCATCGCCGAGGCGGAACCGACCTCTCCCTGACAGCCGACCTCCGCACCGGAAATCGATGCGTTGTGCTTGATGATACCGCCAATGGCGGCGGCGGTCAGAAGGAAGTCGCGAATACCTCCGGCATCCGCTCCGTCGTGAAACTGGGCGTAGTAGCGGATGGTTGCCGGAATAACACCGGCTGCGCCATTGGTCGGCGCCGTGACAATTCGGCCGCCAGCGGCATTTTCCTCGTTCACCGCCATGGCGTAGACGCTCAGCCAGTCATTGGCCAGAAGCGGATTGGATTTGTTCTGCTTCCACTCGTCCTGCAGCCTGTCGTGGATGGAGCGCGCCCTCCGCCGCACGTTCAGGCCACCCGGCATGATGCCCTCCCCGGATAGCCCGCGCTCGATGCATCCACTCATGGCCGTCCAGATCTCATCGAGACGCCGGTCGAGGTCTTCGCCGGCAATGTGCGTTTCCTCATTGGCGCGTTTCATCTCGGCGATACTCAGCTCCGAGCGCACCGCCATTTCGAGCATTTCGGCCGCGTTGTGAAACGCAAATGGTACGCCGGACTCGACAGCCGGCCCCTGTTCCTTTTTGAGTGACTCCAGTTCGAGATCGGAAACCACAAATCCGCCGCCGATCGAATAATAGATGCGGCGCAACAGCAACCGGCCATCGCTATCGAAGGCATTGAACGCCATACCATTGGCGTGCCCGGTCAAGGGCTGCTTCCGGTCGAAGATCAGGTCGGCTTCGGGATCGAATCGATAGGCCGGGTGTCCTGGCGGCGATACGGTCCTGTCCGTTTCAACCTGATGGATCATCGCATCCATCGTATCAGGATCCACCGTTTCGGGCAGCTGTCCGACAAGTCCCAGAACAATCGCGCGGCCGGTCCCGTGACCTATTCCGGTAAAGGCAAGCGAACCATGCAGGCTGACCTGCAGACGAGAAACGCTATACCCGGACGGCCTCGGCCAATCTCCATGCAATATGTCATCCAGAAAGCGGTTGGCCGCCACCATCGGGCCCATCGTATGGGAACTTGAAGGTCCTACGCCAATCTTGAAGACGTCGAAAACGGAAAGAAACATCGCCCGTACCACCCGCTCAATTCATCGCCAGCCCCGACGAGTTTAGCGTCAAGCCAGCCAGGACTGCACTCGCGGACCGACAATGGCTTCCTCGCCAGCGACACTGCGGTCGTTATCGGTTCCATACCGGAGAACATCGGTGAGTGGTCAAAACAAAACAGCGTGGGATTTCTCCCACGCTGTTTTTTTAACGCATTGTTTTTTCGACTTAAATTCCGCCGAAGAGATAGACCAATGCCAGCAGCCCTACAAATCCGATCACTGCGCGGGCAGTAACGCCCCAGCAGGATTTCTCGACCGTTTCTTCCATATTGGCTCCGCTAAATGCCTCAAGACCTGTCCACTGGCGATTGTTTCCCGCCATGTGTTTCGCGCGATTTCTAATCGAACGGACGGGCCTCCGCAACCGCAAAATGACTATTTTGTGACAGAACCGGGGCGACGTATTGAAGCGGCAACAAAGGAGTAAAGTTTTTCAATAATTTAAACTTTCGAGGGCGTGAAACTTTTTTTCCCATTTTTGCCGCAATGAACCGGTCGATTGCCTTGTGTCACCCACCAACTACGGCGATCAATGCTGATTCGCCATCAATTCCACGTGCCGAATGATGCCGAATTTGACAGTACGTTTTGAACAGCCGCGCCCAATTCATTTTCACCAAGCGCGGTCGGTGCGGTTTCTGAGGCACAATCTTTACTGGATTAGGCTCCGACAAACCGGCATGATCATCTGCCGGCTGCCGATCGCAGTCCTATAGACCTAAACCGGATGCGATAGTGCAGACGATCAAACACGCGACGCTGACCGACATTGCACTGATCGCGCTGTCGGCCCTGCTTTGGGCCTCGGCTTTCATCGCCATAAAGATCGCGGTTCCCGAAACCGGGCCGTTCTGGTTGGCAGCCATTCGCGTCCTGATCGGGTTTTTGGTGTTGCTGCCCTACGCACTCTATAGAGGCTTCATGCCGCCGCAGGGCCGATCAATGTGGCTTCTGGTCATCGGCATGTCGCTGCTGAACGTCGTTCTCCCCTTTCTGCTCATATCCTGGGCCGAACTCACCATCGATGCCGGCGTAACTTCACTTCTGATGGGCACCGGTCCGTTTTTCGCGCTGGTGGGCAGCCATATCCTGACGGTCGATGACCGGTTGACGCTGCCCAAGCTGATCGGCGTCCTGTGCGGTTTCACCGGCGTATTGGTCATTGTTGGTATCGACGCGATCGAGGGGCTCGGCAGCAATGTGCCCGCTCAACTGGCCTGCGTTGCAGGCGCGTTGTGTTATGTCGCGGCCGGACTTTTAATTCGCCGCATCGATATCCCGCCCGGCCGGCTGGCGTGCCTTGCCCTTGGGATCTCGGGCATTGTTCTGGTTGTTCTGGCGGTTTGGCAGGACGGTCCGCCACCGCTCGGCCTTTCCTCCCAGGCCTCAGTCTCACTCCTCTATCTCGGACTGCTTCCGACCGGTTTTGCCTATATGCTGCGGTTCTACCTGATCCGCAAAATAGGCTACTCAACCTTCTCCATCGGCCTCAATCTCATTCCGGTATTCGGCGTCCTAATGGGGGTGGTGCTGCTCGGCGAGCCGTTGACGTCGCAGATCATGGTTGCGCTGATTCTCGTTGTATTTGGCCTGTTCATTGCCCGAATGAAGCCGCAGGCCGGCCGCAAGGCTAGGAGCGCCCCATGACCGTTGCCAGAGCCACCAAACCGCATAGCCATCGTGTTCAAGCCATTGACGTGGCACGCGGGCTGGCGCTGGTCGCGATGGCCATCTACCACTTCGCCTGGGATCTGGAGTTTTTCGGCTACGTCCCGCAGGGCATGACGGCGGTGGGCGGCTGGCGGCTCTTTGCACGCCTGATCGCGGGCAGTTTTCTGTTCCTGGTGGGAGCCAGTCTCATTCTCGCCCATGGCGATCACATCCGCTGGCGAGCGCTGTTCAAGCGCCTTGCCATGATCGTTGCGGCGGCCGCAGCCATCACGGTGGCAAGCCGGTTCGCAACACCGGACCGCTACATTTTTTTCGGCATCCTGCATTGTATCGCCGTCGCGACAATCATTGGACTGGTCTTCGTCAGAGCACCCGCTCTGGTCAGCGCGCTGGCCGGCGTCGCCATCATCCTCTTTGCTCCGGATCTGGCAGACCCGTCGTTCAATCATCCATTCCTGCTTTGGCTGGGTCTTTCGACCGAGACGGTCCAATCGAATGATTTCGTCCCGGTTTTCCCCTGGTTCGGTCCCGTCTTGCTTGGCATGGCCGCAGCCAGGGTCGCTGTTGACCGAAACTGGATTCCCAAGCTTGCGTCAATCTACCGCGGGTCCGGCCCCATAAACAGGGCATTGTTGTTTGCAGGCCGCCACAGTCTTGCCTTCTATCTCATTCACCAACCGGTGCTGGTGGCGGCGGTCTATGCCGCCAGCCTGATCGCCCCGGCGCCGCAACCGGACCCCGCCGATTCGTTCATGAACAGTTGCAACTACAGCTGCTCCCTGAACAATGAACGCGCATTTTGCAGTCGCTTCTGTTCGTGCACGCTGGACCGGCTGATTGAGGAAGACCTGCTGGACGCGATCATGACCGAGGAAACGCGTGAACAGTCTCAACCGGACATCCAGGCAATCGCCCGTGCCTGTACGTCCCAATCCATAGAGGAACCGCCATCCCAATGAACATCTACCGGGCAAAACCCAACACTATCCCGTGGCCGCCGATCATCACTGCGGCCGCTATCCTGCTCTCTGTCCTGCTGGGAACAGTTTATGCACCTGCTCTGCCAGACAGCGCACTGGTCCGCCTGTTTGGCGCCGCTCTGGCCGTAACGGCAATCTATCTGGTCGTTTGGGCGGTCGTCACCATGGTCGCGGCGCAAACCACCGTGCTTTCTCATCGCAAATCCGACCACCTCGTGACCGCCGGTCCCTTCACGATAACCCGCAATCCCATCTGTCTCGGACAGCTCATGCTTGTCGCCGGCCTTGGTCTTGTCACCACCAATGGATGGTTCCTGATCTTCACGGTGATAACAGGGATATGCCTTTACAGGCTGGGCATACGCCGGGAGGAACGGCATCTGCTGGCACGGTTCGGCGCAGAGTATGAATTCTATTGTCGTCGGGTTCGGCGCTGGATCTAGAGTATCAGCAATCCTGCCACTGTGATGAGCAGATATTTGCGCCAGATCAACTGCGCTGCGTCTTCGCAGCGTACGGTTCGCCAGTGAGCGATCGAAGGCGTCATGTCACGCGACGTTCACTCATGCATTTGAGGATTGTTTCGACTTCCCGCCAAGCGGAGCGTTAGGGGTACGGCATTGCTCGACAGATACCCTCATGGAGACATTCAGTGACAGCCACAAAACAGGCAACAATCAAGGACACCGATAAATCGAAAAACATCCAGGTCGATGTGAGAAGCGATATGACATTGGATGATATGGAGGAGGTTCTGGCCAATGTTGGTGTCGACCTTGGTTTGGTCATTTCGCATATCACGACACTTGGCCGCAAGAAATATCCCGGCAACCGGCATTGGCACCTGAAGAACGACACAAAATCCAAAGGCTGCTTGGATGTTACCTATTGGCCGAGTGGTCGCTTATTTTGGATCACCATCAGAGATTATGAACCGGATTGGGTTCACAAGGCAGGTCGCGAATTAGCGGTGTCCCTCAACAATAGGCTGGCGTCCGGGTGATGAGCACTAGTCTCTCGCTTCTGCTTCATGGCTCTGCCTGAGGTGCGACGCGCACGATGAGCGACACGGCTCGAATTGCTGAAGCTCAAAGAAGGGCCCGCTTTCCAGGCTGAGGCGGCAGGACGCTTCCGAAGCCCATCTGATGTGGAGAAAACCGATGGAAACCAATCAACTGCATCGCGGTCGCCTTATCGACCACATCCAACTCGTGGTACGCGACCTCAAGGCCAGCCGGGACTTTTACACCGCTGTTTTGGCCGTATTGGACATCCCTATCGTCGGCACCGCCGAGGACTTTTTCTGGGCTGACGAACTCGTCGTGTCGTCGGCTGAAAGCCCAGCGGCTCTCGGTGTTCTTACAGGGCGTCACCACCTTGCCTTCCAGGCAAGGGACCGTGCGATGGTAGACGCGTTCTATCGCGCAGCAATGGCCCATGGCGGGCGCGATAACGGAGCGCCCGGTGAGCGAGCCTATCACCCAGGCTACTATGCTGCTTTCGTTCTCGACCCCGACGGGAACAACATCGAAGCCGTGTACCATGGCGAGGCGACGCGCAGCGCGCCATCGGTGACGATCGAATTCGGGGAGTAACTTTATTGAGCGCAGCAGATTGGTGCGCTTTTCGCGGTAAAAACATTAGGGATTGCAGCCTTGTGTCACCGCCCGTTTTGCAATTCACACTGCAATGGCGGGGTTCTCAATCGGCTACCGCTCAAATACCATCCAGAGTCAGGTCCCCACCCGCAATTCAGCCAGGCGGGCCAGACAGGCCTCGTCGACATTGTCGAGTTCAGCCAGTGTTTCCTCGATATCCCGGCGCTTTTGATTGAGTTGCTCGCGCTTTTCCGCAACCCGCTTCATCATCAGTTCCAACTGCCCCAACTCCCCTGGCGGCCCCTTGTACATTTCAATGATCTCGCGGATCTCGGCGATTGTGAATCCCAGGCGACGGCCCCTGAGGATTTCCTTGATCAGATGTCGGTCGGACGCCTTGAAAAGCCGTGTCCGGCCGCGCCGATCCGGATGAATGAGGCCCTCATCCTCGTAAAAGCGCAGGGTTCGCGTGGACACGCCGAATTCGCGTGTCAGTTCGGTAATCGTGTAGAATTTATGCACGTTGATTCTCGACCATTTCGTTCGGATGAATCTAATGGCTATCTTACGTAAAAGTCAATCAGCACATATTTCTTTTAATTTGCAGATACTTATTGAAAGCAACATGGATCGCGTGCTCGGGATTAGAAGAAGCCGAACCACCAGCCGGCCAGCCCCAGAAAAGCGAAGAACCCGACAACATCGGTGACGGTTGTCACGAATACAGTCGAGGCGATCGCCGGATCGATATTTATTTTGTCCAGCATCAGCGGCAGCAGGATACCGGCAAGGCCGGCGGCAATCATGTTGATGATCATGGCCATGCCGATCACTAGGCCAAGTTGCCAATTACCGAACCAGACATAAGCCAGTACGGCAACAACACCCGCAAACATCACGCCGTTGACAATGCCGACAATCGCTTCCCTGCGGATCACCCGCCAGGCATTGTGGATATCGATATCACGGGTCGCGAGCGCCCGCACCGTAACCGTCATGGTCTGGGTCCCGGCATTGCCGCCCATCGACGCAACGATGGGCATGAGAATGGCAAGTGCGACCATCTGTTCGATCGTCGCGTCGAAAATACCGATGACAAGCGATGCTATGATCGCCGTCAACAGATTGACCATGAGCCACGGAAAGCGCGAGCGGACGGTTGAAACAACATCGTCGGACAATTCCTCATCGCCAACGCCGCCGAGCCGTTTGATGTCCTCCTCGGCCTCTTCCTGAATAACGTCAACGACATCGTCGATCGTCAGAACACCTACCAATCGGTCGTTTTCATCGACCACGGCGGCAGACAGCAGGTCATATTGACCAATCAACTGGGCCGCTTCTTCCTGGTCCATGGTTGCCGGGATGGGCCGGCTCGTCTCGTGCATGATGTCTTCGATCTTGATATCCCGCTTGCTGCGCAGGATCCGGTCGAGATCGATGGCCCCAAGCAGGCGAAATGTCGGATCGATGACGAATATCTGCGCGAAAGAATCGGGCAGATCCTTTTCCTCACGCATATAGTCGATGGTCTGGCCAACACTCCAGAACGGCGGAACAGCCACAAATTCGGTCTGCATACGCCGGCCGGCGGTGTCTTCGGGATACTCCAGCGATCGTCGAAGACGGACGCGCTCCGTGAACGGGAGCTTGGCGAGGATGTCCTTCTGGTCCTCCTCGTCCATGTCTTCGAGAATGTAGACCGCATCGTCGGAATCGAGTTCCCCCAACGCCTCGGCGACCTTGTCGTTTGGCAGATCGTCGACAATGTCCAGCCGGATCGCCTCGTCGACTTCCGTCAAGGCGGCAAAGTCGAAGTCGTCACCGAGCAGCCGCACAAGGGCGTGGCGCTGATCCGGCTGCAGGGATTCGATCAGATCGCCAAGCTCGGATTCGTGCAGATGGGAAACGATGTCCTTGAGAAACAGGACATCGCGGTCGGCAATGGCGGCGCCGACACGGGCAACGTAGCCGCTGCCGATGACGCCGTCCTCGTCATAAATATCCGGGCCGTGGTCCTCGGGTTTCTGGACCGTCCCTTGCGCATTCTGTTCGTTCATAACGTCCGAATCCGGTGCGGCTGCCTTGGAACCCGTTGAGTATCAGGATTTCCGCGGCGACGCAGTCCTTTTTGCGCATGAGTGGGACAATCTCTCCGTCGCGCCATCCAACGAGCGTATCGGCGTGTCACAGAAGATAGTCGAGAACGGCATCAGCCGTGGTCGGGCTCGTGGCCATGGGCAAATCATAGACCGCAGCAAGGCGCAACAGCGCCTTGATATCAACGTCGTGGGGCATTGGTGAAAGTGGATCGACAAAGAAGATCAATCCGTCCAGTTTTCCATCTGCGATCATTGCACCTATTTGCTGGTCACCGCCCAGCGGCCCGCTCTTGACGGTTGTTACAGCAAGCGCGCCATGGGAGTTGCGAATGCGTCCGCCCGTTGTCCCGGTCGCGACAATCGTCACCCCGTCCAGCCGGTTGATATGGCGGCCCACCCATTCGACAAGTGCGTCCTTTCGGGCATCATGGGCAACCAGGGCAAGTGTTTTGGTCATATCGTCGTCCATTCGTTTGTCGTGGGATTATTGGTTGGGGCCGAAAGGTCTCGGCGCATATGCACGATCTGTATATCCTGCCCAAGACCTGCCGAATATCCGACGGAGAGAGACACCACCCGGTAACCTGAATGCTCGAAAAACCCGATGGCGGCTGTATTCTTCGCGTGGGTCTCGAGCACGACGCTGTCAAATCCGGCATCGGCGATCTCCTGCTCCAGACGCGCTAGCAGCGCCTTTCCGGCCCCTTTGCCCTGATGCTCGGGATCAATCCACAGATCGGTTATTTTGTTGTCCGGCTTTTCTCTCGCGCCCCACCCGAGCATGACGCCGGCCTCATGGGCCAACACGATCCTGGTCCAGTGTTCAGCGCAGAATTCCCGATAGGCGTTACGGGCATTAATCTGCACGGTTTCGGTGTTTTCACCCCAACCGGTGACCGCGCTTTCCCAGGATCGGATACCGATCGACGCGAGGGATTCGGAGTCCCTCGAGGTTGCGAAACGGATATCAATCATGGCGACGTCCCAAAGCGCCAGTGGTGTTAATCAGCAATGACACTATTTTCAGAACGCACATATTGCAAAACCGCCGAAGGTCTTTCGGCGGTTTGATCGCTCAACAACGTCTCAGTGAACCGGTAGCAGCGTCAGCCGGCGGTTCGGACCACCGGATCACCCTCCTCGGCAAGGGCCTTGAGATCGGCTGGCTTGAGTTCGACCGATTCGCCGCAGCCACAGGCGGAGGTCTGGTTCGGATTGTTGAAGACAAATCCGGAGCGCAATTTGGTGGTTTCATAATCCATCTGGGTGCCCAGCAAAAACAGCACGGCTTCCGGAGCCACGAACACCGTCGCACCGTCAATTTCGACGCGATCGTCCTTGCTGTCGGCTTCCTCGGCCATATCAACCGTGTACTCCATGCCGGCGCAACCGCCCTTCTTGATACCGATCCTCAGCCCGGCCACGGGCCCGTCGGCCGTCGCCATCAACTGCCTGACGCGATCTGCGGCCTTGTCGGTCAGTGTCATGACTTCAAACTGGCCCATTTTCATTCTCCAAAAGCAGCGTGTCGCATCTGAATGTGTCGACCGCCATTTGCTCAGGCCGGTCTCGCCTTACCCTCTGTGGATATCGGCAAGACCCGGCAATTCAATCAATACCAGCCGACAGCGATTTGCGCCTCTTCGGACATCCTGTCCGGCGTCCAGGGGGGGTCGAATGTCATGTCGACTTCCACACCGGATACGCCCTCGACGGTGCCAACGGCATTTTCCACCCATCCGGGCATTTCTCCTGCCACCGGACATCCCGGCGCCGTCAACGTCATCAACACCTTGACCAGCCGGTCATCTTCAATATCGATTTTGTAGATGAGGCCCAACTCGTAGATATCGGCTGGAATTTCAGGGTCATAGACCGTTTTGATCGCCGCAACGATATCATCTGTCAGACGCGCAAGTTCGTCCCGCGATATGGTCGACGCCGTAAAGGTAGCCGAATTCGGCGCCTGCTCGGTAATCGTTTCTTCGTTCATCGGGCCATTCCACTGTTTCGCAATCACGCAAAAAAGGCGCGCGCTTTCTCCAGAGCATCATGAAGCACATCCACTTCATGTCGCGTATTATACATGCCGAACGATGCCCGACACGTCGAGGTTACCCCAAACCGCTGCAGCAGCGGCTGAGCACAATGTGTGCCTGCACGCACGGCCACTCCGGATCGATCAATAACCATGGATATATCGTGCGCATGGATACCTTCAAGCTCAAACGAGATAATAGCACCTTTGCCGGGCGCTGTGCCAAAAACCCGTAATGAATTGATCCGGCTCAGTTTATCATGTGCATAGGCACATAAATCCGCCTCATGTGCAGCGATGGCTTCACGGCCGATCCGGTCCATATAATCCAATGCCGCGCCGAGGCCGATCGCCTGTGCAATCGGCGGTGTTCCTGCCTCGAACCGATGCGGCGGCGCGTTGTAAGTGACATTGTCCTCAGTGACATCGAGAATCATCTCACCGCCACCTTGAAAGGGGCGCATCTTTTCCAGCATGGCGGCTTTGCCGTAAAGAACGCCAATTCCAGACGGTCCGTAGACCTTGTGACCGGTGAAAGCATACCAGTCGCAGTCAATGTCCTGGACATCGACGGGCATATGGACCGCCGCCTGGCTCCCGTCGATCAGTACGGGTATGCCGCGTTCACGGGCGATGCGGCAAACCTCCTTCACCGGCACGACGGTGCCGAGCACGTTTGACATGTGGGTCACGGCAATCAGCTTCGTGCGCTCCGTCAGCCGCGCCTCGAAATCCTCAACGCTGAACGCACCATCGTCGGCAACGGGCACCCATTTGATGACCGCGCCCTGCCGCTCGCGAATGAAGTGCCAGGGAACGATATTCGAGTGGTGCTCCATGATGGTCAGGACGATTTCATCGCCCTCGCCGATTTCCGGCATGCCGTAGCCATAGGCGACTGTATTGATCGCCTCGGTCGTGGATTTGGTGAAAACGATCTCGTCAACGGACCCCGCATTGATGAACCGCCGGACCTTTTCCCGGGCCGCTTCGTAGGCGTCGGTTGCGGCGTTGGACAAAAAATGCAGGCCGCGATGCACATTCGCGTATTCGTGGGAATACGTCTCGCTCACCGCGTCGATCACACATTGCGGTTTTTGTGCTGACGCTCCGCTGTCAAGATAAACAAGCGGCTTGCCGTGAACCTGCCGCGACAGGATCGGAAAATCCCGGCGCACGGCTTCCACATCAAAGGCTTTGCCCGCGTCGCTTTGACCGTTCTGTGCCAGCGTCGGCTGGACTTTAGCCATGCTCATCCAACCAGGCTCCGAATTTCGCCTCCAATGCCTCCACCAAGCCCTCGTGTTCCACTTCCTCGACGATTTCGGCGATGAATGCCTTGATCAACAAGGCTCGGGCATTCGGTTCGGAGATTCCGCGCGCACGCAGGTAGAACAGGTGATTATCGTCAATATCCGCAACGGTCGCGCCGTGGGCGCACTGTACGTCATCGGCGAATATCTCCAGCTCAGGCTTGCATGAAAAGTCCCCGTCGTCCGACAAGAGAAGCGTGTTGCAGGCCATGCGGGCATCGGTTTTCTGGGCGATCTGTGAGACCTTGATCTGTCCCTGAAAGACACCGTGGGCCTGATCACAAACCACGTTGCGAAAGGTCTCAGACGACACGCAGTCTGGAACACTGTGATCCAGCGTCATGGTGACATCCGTATGGCTTTTGCCGCACAGGAGATTGACGCCGCGCAACACCAATTCTGAACCTTCGCCCTCCGCCGCAATGTGGACTTCCTGGCGCACCAGGTGACCACCCGCGTTGGCGACGAACAGGGTCAGCTTTGCACCGGCTCCCAGCCAAACATTGATCTGGCCAAAGAAAGTGTCCGACAGCCCCTGTTTCTGGCTGATGACCCAGATGATGTCGGCACCAGCACCGACCCGAAGATCGGTGATTGTCGATACCAGCGCATCGGAATCGCCAGCAGCAATGTGCCGCTCGACCAGGACACCCTTTGCCCTTTCGCCAATGACAACGGGATTGCGGATATGGGTTTGCCCGCCGCTGTGAACCGACTGGATTTCCAGCGGTGTGTCGAGTTCCAGATCATCTTCGATCTTGATGCGGCATCCATCGGTGACGAAGGCTCCGTTGATGCGCCCGATGACATCGTTGTCGTCGCGAACGGTCAGTTCCTTGCTGGCCTCACCACTTTTCAGAGCGTCGCCAAAAGATGCGCAGGAAACGCCGTCAGGCGTCTGTTTCGACACCATATGACCATCGACGATGGTGATGAGGCGAGAACCGCCAACAAGTGGAGCGATTGCACCGTCCGTTCCGGCAGGCCCGGCAGCCGGAACAGTCTTCAGCAGGCTCCTGAGATCCGTATAGTGCCAGGCCTCGATGCGCCGAGTCGGCAATCCATTCTGCCTGATGCCATCGATGAACCCATGCCGCAGATCGGAAATCGACCCGTTGCCCGGCAATTCGGTGGCGCGCCCGGCGAACCCGTCGACAAGCGCCTCTTCCGCGGCCGTCATCGGTATCTTGGTTTGCATGTTCATGACAAAACCTTCTCGTGACCGCAGATATCAGGCTGCGTCGGCAATAACATTTGCGTAACCGTTATTTTCCAGTTCAAGCGCCAGTGACTTGTCGCCGGATTTGATGACCTTGCCCTTGTAAAGAACATGCACGCTGTCTGGAACGATATATTCCAGCAGGCGTTGATAGTGGGTAATCACCACAATTGCCCGGTCGGGGGAGCGCAGAGCATTGACGCCATCGGAAACGATCTTCAGCGCATCGATGTCGAGCCCTGAATCGGTTTCATCGAGAATGCACAGTTTTGGCTCGAGCAGAGACATCTGCAAGATTTCGGAGCGTTTCTTTTCGCCACCGGAAAATCCGACATTCAAAGGACGTTTGAGCATCTTCATGTCAATATCGAGCGCGCCGGACGCTTCCTTGACCTTGCGGATGAAATCCGGCGTCGTCAGTTCGTCCTCGCCGCGCGCTTTGCGTTGTTCGTTCAATGCGACCTTCAGGAACTGCATCGTCGCAACCCCCGGAATTTCGACCGGATACTGAAACGCCAGAAACAGGCCCGCGGCGGCGCGTTCGGAGGTGTCCATCTCCAAAATGCTCTCGCCGTCATAGAGAATATCACCCTCGGTGACCTCATAATCCTCACGGCCGGTCAAAACATAGGACAAGGTTGATTTACCCGATCCGTTGGGCCCCATTATGGCGGCCACTTCGCCGTTTTTGACTGTCAGATTGAGGCCGCGAATGATCTCCGTGCCGTCTTCGGCGATTCGGGCGTGTAGGTTTTTGATTTCAAGCATTGTCGTGTCCGGATTTTGGATTGCCGCCACTGATGTCATCAGGGATCGTCAGACTGGACGGCGGTTTCGTTCAGTGTCGCTGCACCGCTCGCGGCCCGCCGCACCAAGCCTCTGTAACGGGCCAGTCGGCGACGGACCAGGCGCAAATTATCCCACGCTGCCCTCAAGGCTGATGCCGATCAGCTTCTGTGCTTCGACGGCAAATTCCATCGGCAACTCCTGAATAACCTCTTTCACGAAGCCATTGACGATGAGTGCTATCGCCTCCTCTTCCGGAATGCCGCGCTGAAGGCAGTAAAACAGCTGATCTTCGGAGATTTTGGACGTTGTCGCCTCATGCTCGAACTGCGCGGTGGAATTCTTGGCCTCGATATAGGGCACCGTATGGGCGCCGCATTGATTGCCGATCAGCAGGGAATCGCATTGGGTGAAATTGCGGGCGTTTGCCGCTCGGCGGTGCGCCGAAACCTGGCCGCGATACGTATTGTCGGAATGTCCGGCCGCAATGCCCTTGGAGATAATCCGGCTTGAGGTATTTTTGCCCAGATGGATCATCTTGGTACCGCTGTCGACCTGCTGGCGGCCGTTTGAAACGGCGATCGAATAGAACTCTCCGCGCGAATTGTCACCGCGCAGGATACAGGACGGGTATTTCCAGGTGATCGCCGATCCGGTCTCGACCTGGGTCCAGGAAATCTTGGAATTGACGCCGCGGCAATCTCCCCGTTTGGTGACGAAGTTGTAGATGCCGCCCTTGCCGTCCTTGTCACCCGGATACCAGTTCTGGACGGTTGAGTATTTGATTTCGGCATCGTCGAGCGCCACGAGCTCGACCACGGCCGCATGAAGCTGATTTTCGTCCCGCTGCGGCGCCGTACATCCTTCAAGATAGGAGACGTAAGCGCCCTCCTCGCAGATGATCAGGGTCCGCTCGAACTGGCCGGTATCCTTCTCATTGATGCGGAAATAGGTCGACAGCTCCATCGGGCACCGAACGCCCTTTGGAACATAGACGAATGATCCGTCGGTAAAGACAGCCGAATTCAGTGTTGCATAGAAATTGTCGGACACCGGAACGACCGATCCGAGATATTTACGGACCAGATCCGGATGTTCCCGGATCGCCTCGGAAATCGACATGAAGATCACCCCGGCCTTGGCCAGCTCTTCCTTGAAGGTCGTAACCACCGACACCGAGTCAAAAACGGCATCCACCGCAATCTTTGATTCCTGAACACCGGCGAGCATCTCCTGCTCACGAAGCGGTATTCCAAGCTTTTCATAGGTTGCCAGCAACTCCGGGTCGACTTCGTCGATGGTTTTCGGCCCGGTCTGGTTCTTCGGTGCGGCGTAGTAGTAGATATCGTTGAAATCGATCGGCGGATAGTCAACCCGCGCCCATTCCGGCTCCCGCAGGGTCAGCCAGCGCTGATAGGCGTCGAGGCGCCACTCAAGCATCCATTCCGGCTCATCCTTCTTGGCCGATATGAAGCGAATGATGTCTTCGTTCAGCCCCTTCGGGGCCTTGTCCATTTCGATGAGGGTTTCGAACCCATACTTATACTGGTCCACGTCGATCTGGCGAACCTGATCGATCGTTTCCTGCACGGCAGGCATCGGCGCTCTCCAATCTTGCCGGGTTCAAGGTCCGGCAGTTTGTCAACGTCAAATATGTCCGGCCGGATCCTTAATCCCGCCGCATCGTCCCATTTAGGACGGCGGCCGACTGTTTTCCATGGCCTGTCGCGCTTGTAAGCGGTTTTTTAGAATATTTCCAGAGTGGAATCATAAAATCTTGATTTTTTCTATCAGAATTTGCAATTTCGTCATAACAGGAGGCGGATCGTCGGGCCGAGAAATGACTTTACAGGCGTCTGGCCACTGGCGATAAATTCGCATGACCATGATCTCCATAAACGGTCTCGACCTGTATTGCGAAACAGCCGGCAACGGACCACCGTTGCTGATGATTGCCGGTCTCGCCAGCGACAGCCAGAGCTGGGCACCGATCGTGCCGCTGCTTTCCGGCAGCCACCGGTTGATCATGCCGGACAATCGGGCCGTCGGCCGAACCCGGCCGCATGATGCGCCGATCAGCATCGAACGCATGGCCGAAGACTGTGTCGCCCTGCTCGATTTTCTGGATCTGGATCGTGTATCGGTTTTGGGACATTCCATGGGCGGGATGATCGCCATGCGCCTTGCCGCACGGTGGCCGGAGCGGGTGGACCGGCTGATCGTTACGGCCTCCGGACCGGAATACAGCGCCCGCAGAACATCCCTTGTCGACACTCTTGTTGGCCTTGGCGAAGCCGGAATTTCGGATGAGCTCTGGTTCAAATCCCTGTTTCATTGGCTGTTCGCACCGCCTTTTTTCGATGACCCGTCACAACTGAAAAACGCCATTGAACTGTCTGCAAACTATCCGTTCCGCCAGCCGATTTCGGCAATGCGCAGACAAGCCGACGCGATCGCAGATTTTGATGCAGGTGACACTGCAGAGCGTATCAGCGCGCCGACACTGGCCATTCTCGGAGGCAAGGACCTCCTCTTCCCTTCGCACGAAGCGTCCGACGCATTGGCGCCCATTCGTGATGTTCGGATCGAGATCCTGCCGGATGCCGCCCATTCGCTTCACTGGGATGATCCCAACGGATTTGTCGAACGCGTTGCCGCATTCCTCGGTTCTTAGCGGCAGCAACAGCCAGCGCTGGAAAATATGTGCTATCGAGCCACGGACCGCTTGCTGACAATCCCGGTGAACGCAGCCAGAAACGCCTCGACATCATCGGCCGATGTGGCGGGTCCCAGACTGACTCTGATACCGCCCTGCTCCGCATCAAATCCCATTGCGCCGAGGACATGACTCGGGCCGACCTTGCCGGAGGAACAGGCCGAACCGGCCGACACCGCGATCCCAGCCAGATCAAAGGCGATCTGGACGGTTTCGGCCTTCATGCCCGGAATCGCAAAAAAGCTCGTATTGGGGAGCCGTTCGATATCGACACCGTAAATGATGCAATCGGCACAGCGTTGCCGAATGCCTTCTTCCAGCCGGTCACGCAATTCGGTGACCTGTCTTGCATGGTTTTCAAGACCGGCCAATACATGCTCGGCCGCGGCGCCAAATCCAGCAATAGCCGCCGGATTTTCGGTGCCGGAGCGATGACCCTTCTCCTGTCCGCCGCCAGGGATGAGCGGTACCGGCCGCAATATCTCACTGGCACAGATCAGGGCGCCGGCTCCCTTCGGCCCACCGATCTTGTGTGACGACAGGATCAGAAAGTCCGCGCCGAGGTCCGTGATATTGACGGGTATACGACCGGCCGCCTGAACCGCATCGACCACCAGTATGCCGGCATGTCGCTTGACGATGGCAGCCACATCAGCCATTGCCTGAACAATTCCGGTTTCATTGTTTGCCAGCATCAGACAAGCCATCGGCGGCCCGGACGATTTGTCCGTTTCGGCCAGCGCATCATCGAGAGCCTGGAGACGGACCTGTCCATTGTGATCGACGCCGATTCGAACGACCCGCGACGAATCAAAGCGCCCGCCACCGAGAATACAGGGATGATCCGCAGCACCGACCAGCAATCGGCTGGTCGCCAGATCAGCCTTTCCCATCTTGAATTGCGGAGTCAACACAGTTGCTGCAGCTTCCGTTGCCCCGCTGGTAAAGACCACGCCGGCCGGGTCGGCATTCACGAGCCGCGCCACTTGCCGCCGTGATTTCTCAACGACAGCCCGCGCCGCCCGGCCCTCAAAATGGACAGAGGACGGATTGCCCGGCAGATCGAGCGCCTCCAGCATGGCCGCACGGGCCTCGTCCAAAAGGGGTGCAGTGGCATTATGATCAAGGTAAATGCGCTTGTTGCTCATGCCGAATTCATTTCCGCCGGGTGGCAGGGCCTTATTTTCCTTGAATTTTCGATTGCCAATGCCTTATGACACTCGGTGATATCCACATGGATGAACAAAAACAACGATCAATCAATGTAAATTGAGTTGGCGAGGCATCTGCCGGACCACACATTCCGATCCCCTTACCCAACTCACCCATCAGAGCCGGAGACCCGATGCCTGAAGTCATTTTTAACGGACCCGCCGGACGCCTCGAAGGTCGCTATCAGCCTGCCAAGGAAAAGAACGCACCGATTGCGATCATACTGCACCCGCACCCGCAATTTGGCGGCACGATGAACAATCAGATTGTTTATCAACTGTTCTATATGTTTCAAAAGCGCGGTTTCACCACGCTTCGCTTCAATTTCAGATCGATCGGCCGTAGCCAGGGTGACTTCGATCACGGTACTGGTGAATTATCGGATGCCGCCGCGGCATTGGACTGGATCCAGGGCTTACACCCTGACAGCAAAGGGTGCTGGGTTGCCGGTTATTCATTCGGGTCGTGGATCGGGATGCAGCTTCTCATGCGGCGGCCCGAAATCGAGGGCTTCATGTCGATCGCACCGCAGCCGAACACCTATGATTTTGCCTTTCTTGCGCCCTGCCCTTCTTCCGGCCTGATCATTCATGGCGATGCCGATCGTGTCGCGCCGGAAAAGGACGTGCAGGGGCTCGTCGAAAAGCTCAAGGCGCAAAAGGGCATTATGATCACCCAGAAGACCCTGCCCAATGCCAACCATTTCTTCACCGGTCAGGTGGATGAGCTGATCGACGAGTGCTCTGATTATCTGGACCGGCGGCTCAATGGCGAGCTTGTCCCGGAACCCGCGGCCAAACGGATCCGCTGATCGCAGATCGGGCGCAAAGACCATGACGCGACACACAGTCTCTTCCCTGATCGCGTTGCTGACCGTCTTTGCCTGGATCGCAATTCTTTCGACCGCCGGGCGAGCCGAAGCGGACACGCCCCTGGTCGATATTCCGGCCGGCCCGTTCATCATGGGCTCGGATCATGACGAGCGTGAAACCGCCTATCGCCTGGACGAAGCCGCCTATGGGCACAGCGTCACCCGGCAAAATGGCTGGTATGACCGCGAACCGCAACGAACGGTGGAGCTGGACGGCTACAGCATTCAGAAGTTTCCGGTGACCAATGCCGATTACGGGCAGTTTCTGAGCGAGACCGGTCATCGCTATCCGACCGTCACGAAGGCGGTTTGGGATGCCTATGGGTTGATCCATCCCTATACCCGCGCCCGGACCTATATGTGGACATCGAAAATGCCGCCACCGGACCGTCTGGATCACCCTGTAGTCATGGTCAGCTATGAGGATGCACAGGCCTATGCCCGTTGGTACAGCGGGAAGACCGGCGAAAGATGGCGGCTGCCGACGGAAGCCGAATGGGAGAAGGCGGCCCGTGGTCCGGATGGGCGTTATTTCCCATGGGGCAACACCTATGATCCGGCAAAGCTGAACAGTCACGACGCAGGTCCCTTTGCCACTATCCCGGTCGGTTCGTTTCCGGACGGCGCCAGCCCCTACGGCATGCTGGATGCGGCGGGACAGGTTTTCGAGTGGACATCGACAAAAGCGGGAAATGCCCGTCACATCGTCAAGGGCGGTTCATGGGATGACCGGGGATGTGGCGTCTGCAGACCGGCCGCGCGGCATTCCCGGCCCGACGCGATCAAACATATCCTGGTGGGATTCAGGCTGGTAAGGGAGCCGTCCTGAACCCACCACCCCGCGCGGTTCCTCATCCGCGCCCCATCGATCCCGGTGATGGAATCGAACAAAACAAATGGCGTGATCTCTTGGAAAAAGGATGATAAACGCCCGCCGAGCCATTGTGGCGCAAGACCGCACAGAAAGAGAAACCATGCCGTCCTTCAAGTCCGATTTTCTGCATATCCTGCAGGAGCGCGGCTTCATCCACCAAACCTCGGATGATGCCGGGCTCGATGCGCTGTTGAACCGGGAAACCGTCACGGCCTATATCGGATTCGACCCGACAGCCTCCAGCCTGCATGTCGGTTCGCTGATGCAGATCATGCTGCTGCACTGGTTTCAGAAAACCGGGCACAGGCCCATCGCTTTGATGGGCGGCGGCACCGGCATGGTCGGTGATCCCAGTTTCAAGGATGAGGCGCGTGGCCTCATGACGCCGCAGGTGATTGAAAACAATCTTGCCGGAATCAAGCGCGGCTTTTCGCAATATCTGACCTTTGGTGACGGGACGACCGATGCCCTGATGGTCAACAATGCCGATTGGCTGATGGACATCAATTACGTCGAATTCCTGCGCGATGTCGGCCGGCACTTTTCAGTCAATCGCATGCTGAGCTTCGATTCGGTCAAATTGCGCCTTGATCGTGAACAGTCTCTTTCCTTCCTGGAATTCAACTACATGATCCTCCAGGCCTATGATTTCGTCGAACTGAACAAGCGATTCGGCTGTAGCCTGCAGATGGGCGGTTCGGATCAATGGGGCAATATCATCAATGGCATCGATCTGGGCCACCGTATGGGAACGCCTCAGCTCTATGCGCTCACATCACCGCTGCTGACCACAGCATCAGGCGCGAAGATGGGAAAATCGGCAACGGGAGCCGTGTGGCTGAACGCGGATCTGCTCGGCGTCTACGACTTCTGGCAATATTGGAGGAACACCGAAGACGCGGACGTCGTTCGGTTTCTGAAGCTTTACACAACACTGCCGATGGAAGAAATACGGCGCCTCGAAACGCTTGACGGCACGGAAATCAATGAAGTCAAAAAGATACTGGCCACCGAGGTCACGGCCCTGCTGCATGGACGGGAGGCTGCCGAGGAAGCTGCCGATACCGCGCGCAAGACCTTCGAGGAAGGCGCGCTGGCACAAAACCTGCCTTCCATTTCGGTTCCCCAGAGTGAGCTGGAAGGCGGCGTCGGTTTGCTGACGCTGTTCGTCAAGGCCGGTCTTGCTGCTTCGAACGGCGAAGCACGGCGGCACGTCAAAGGGGGAGCCGTGCGGCTGAACGATCATCAGGTCAATGACGAAAAACGCGTTGTCGGGATGAGCGATGCCGTCGATGGCACGGTTATCAAGCTATCGCTGGGCAAGAAGAAGCACGTTCTGGTTCGGCCGGCCTGATGGGAAACGCCTGGCGGCATACCGGCTCAACGGCTGTGTATGGTCTCGTTTGAGCGGCGCACCCGTTCCGTACCGGCAGGCTGAAACTGGAAGATATTGCGAAAGATCCCCGGCGCGATGATGGAAATCGGATTGATCTCCAGATTGGGATCCTCCAGAGACCCGGTCAGACGGAATGTAATACCGATCAATCCCCGGTCCCGGCCATTGCCGAGAATCAGGCCAAGGATCGGAATTTCACCGAATATACGGTTCAACCCATAGGCCGGCATGAAGGTTCCGGTGATGTTCATGTCACCTCTGGAATCATAAACGGTGCCCTGATAGGCGAAGCCGACCAGCGGGCCGCGCGCGATGCCGTCAATCAGCCGCAGATAGCCGGCTCCCTTGTCGATCCGTGCCGACGCCTGATCGAAATGCACATGATTGACCTGAATATCGCGCCGGACAGCCTGATTCAGGCTCTTGCCACCATTGGGGCGGCTGGATACCAGCGATTCCAACCGTTCTTCTCCCGCCACGTCGAAATCCCGAATTTCCACCTTTCCGATATAGGGACCGTTGGCCGGCTTGAAGAGATCGGCGGTCAGAACGCCGCCTTCTATATTGTCGTATATATCGAGGAACCGGGCGGCAACACCGGCATCAGCACTGCTCAGGGTCATGGTGTTGCCTGAGGCGCTATGGGTGCTTTTAGCCGTCACGGCCTTTCCATCTGCGGTTTTGGCAGTAAGGTCCAGGGCCAATATGGTGTCGCCGCGGCCGCTGTAGCGCATGGTAAAGCCCCTGAGGACTTCATTGCCAAACCCGGTGGCACGCGTCGCGTTAACGGCAATATCGACACGCGTATCCGTTGACTCACCGGCTGCGCCGCCTTCGCTTTCCGACAGGAATTCCTTGATGGAGGATCGCAGATCAATGGCTTTACCATTGACATCAATGTTGTAGGCGCCCTTGCGGCGGGCAATCTTCACACTGAAACTATCGTTTCGGTTCAACGTCGCCCGGCTGATGTCAGCCGAAACCAGTTCTCCCTTTTCAAACAGCAATTTTCCCTCGGCGGAAAAGCCTTCACCGCGAATGACAAGATCGTCAATCGCAATCTTTTCGGGCAGCCGCGACCCCTCGCCGCTTTCCGCGTCGTCCGAGGTCAGCGTCATGGTAAATTCCGCTTCAGCCTTGATATTCGGCCCCTTCGACCAACCGATCCAGGGAAGCAGGAGACGCGCCCGAGTCAAATCCGCTGTTATGCTTTGCCGGCCCTCACCGTGAAGCCTCGCCGTCACCTCAATGGTGCCATCGATGAAATCATTAAGCTGGGCTGCAATCGTCGCCCGGTCCTTGTTGTCCATCGTCAGACGCACTACACGGTCGGGCTCTTGCACCGCTTCGGATCCGAGGGGCTCGGTGAAATTCAAATGCCCCTTAATGCCATCAAGAGACGCTCCGGTGTCGAAAACCATCTTATCCGGATCGACGAACATCTTGCCGTTCGCTTCGGTCACCTTGACGCCATCGATGCGCGGTCCGACGCTGACGCCGCCCAGGTCAAGCTCCACCTTCCAATCCGGCTCGGGTGGATTCTGCGCCTGGATGAGACCGAAGGTGACGTCCACCTTTGCCGTCACAGCCCCTTCGAAATCGCCCGGTTTGTAGGGCGTTCGCGAAAGAGCATTGATCGGTTGATAGGACACCAGCTCGGCAACCGCAGACGCGTCACCGGACACATCAATGTCGAGATGGGCAAGAAGAGGCTGGGCGTTGGTTTGCGGAATCTGGAAAACGCCGTTCGATATTTCGACCGTCCGGCCCGTTGGGAAGTATGCCTTTCCCTCTTTGATATTCAGCTGAAGCTGTTGCCCGCGCAACTCCAGAACACCCACCGCATTGCGCACTGGCGGGATATCACCGGCCACGTCGAACCGGGCATCCTCCATGTTGAAGGTGACTTGAAGCTGATTGTGATCCAGTCGGAGGGAGTTGGGCAGTCCCGAGGCCATCCGCCCTTGCGGGATAAACACCCGGATCGCACCGCCATTGACCGTTCCGCCAAAAAGATTGGCATGCACCCAATTGCGCGCCTGTTTGGCAATCCAGTACGGCCAGAGCTGTTTAACCGTACCGGTGTCCATTCTTTCGATATTGGCGACAAAACTCACTTCCGGACTGGTGTCGGCAAACTGAATGCTGGCGGAGGAGTACATCGTGCCTCGGCCATCGGACACGAGGAAGTCATCGACATAAAGGCGATTTTCCTGCCGGACATAACGGGCAAAGGCCTTCATCTTGACGTTGACGGGCGGCTCGCTGGAATCCATGGGTGCAACCCGTGCATCATCGACAAGGAGATCGATGCCATAACCGGCCTCGCTGTGGCCGGGGAGGTTTTCCAGGTCGATGATTCCACCGTTGAACCAATAGGATGAATCGCCGATATTTACGGTCGACGGCATGATCTCCAGGGACTTTCGATTATGGTCCAGCGCAATATGAAGCGTGCTGCTTTTAAGTTCGGCCGCCACACCGTCCATGAACAGTTCGCCAGCGCTCAGATGCAAATCGGCCTTGAAACTTGAGGGAGTCTCCGCTGTTCGTCCCTTGACGTTCAGGTCGATTTCCAATCCGCTTTCCAGGCGAAACTTGCGTCGCGGATTGCCGGTAAATTCTCGGATCATCTGACCGATCTGAACGCCGGAAACCCTGCCTTCGATTTCGGCCTGCTCATCCTCATCCCGTGCGGGATGAAATTGCAGCCCCAGTTCGATATCCTGACCACCGAACAGAACCATCGCGGTGATGTCCAAACCGGTTTGCGGATTTTCGACAATTTCAGCCGATTTGATGTCTATCTCCCGCCGAACCGATTTGTTGTCCGTACTGGATTCGCTTACGCCCAAACCGGTGATGATGGCATCACGCAGAAAAATCCGCCGCGTTCCCCGCTTCTCCATGACAGATGTCATGGTCGCCAGCCCGTCGATCGCCCGTTCCAGTCTGTCATCGATATCCAGCACCTTGAACATGGCCGGCTGAGCGGAAAGGTCGCCTTGCATTTCGTCCGTACCGATTTGAGCCAGATCGACGAACCCGCCATTGATTTCAATATGGGAAACGCTGACCTCTCCTGACAGAAGCGGCACGGCGTGCAACGCGATCTTCACCGAAAGGGCACTGATCGCCTCCCCCCCGCCATTGCGCCGATTCAATCGAACGCCGCGCGCTTCGACGGCCAGCCGCCCGCCACGCGCCAGCCGAAGCCCCGCTCCCTCGACTTCCGCGACAAAGCCGTCACCAATGGCATTTTGCAGCATCGCCTGAGCGCGACCTGCCAGCGGGCCGTCACCGACGCCGGCCTCCATCAGGACGAAGGCTGAGAGGATGAGGATGAGCACGACGGCTATCAGCGACGCGAACACCCGGGCAATCCGGAAGAACAGGCCACCACGGCGCGGCGTGTTGACGATCATCACATCATCGGCCGTTGCAGACGGCATGGTATGCAGCGATGCGAGGCGCCCGGTCAGGTCCGGTCTGTTATCACCGCCGTCAGCTGACATTTATCGCCGATCCACTCCCGCTGCACCGCCTCCAAGGAAAGTCGACATTATCAGCCGCCAACCATGGACGATTCCAATACAACTTATATATAGCACGCCAGTATTGATGATAGCCCACGTTTCAAGAAAGGACAGGCATAATGACGGCTCTTGCTGAGGGTATGAAGGCCCCGGATTTCAATCTACCGCGCGATGGTGGCGGATCGGTGGCACTGTCGGATCATGCCGGGCAAAGGCTGGTGCTGTTCTTCTATCCCAAGGACGACACCAAGGGCTGCACCGCGGAGGCCATTGCATTCAGCGGTCTGGAATCGGAATTCAAGAAGGCGAACACAGCGCTGCTGGGCATGTCGCCGGACAGCGCCGCCAAACACGACAAATTTATCGCCAAACACGAGCTGACCGTCCCACTGGCCGCCGACGAGGAAAAAACGACACTCGAAGCCTACGGCGTATGGGTGGAGAAGAGCATGTACGGTCGCAAATATATGGGAGTGGAGCGGTCGACCTTCCTTATCGATGCGAACGGAAACATTGAAAAGGTCTGGCGCAAGGTGAAGGTGCCCGGCCACGCGGAGGCCGTGCTGCAAGCCGTTACGGGCTAGTGTCGAACCACTCCGACAAGGGCGCCACCGAGGGTTTCACGACGCTGCGTGCAGGCACCATTCAAGCCATCCGCGCAGCCGATCTGGATCGGAAGGTTGATGTCACGCAGAACGCAGCGCGCCGCTGGAAACAGCGGATCGTTTCGCTGCGCTCACCCCTGGATCCGCCGCTGCCGGACCGCCCGGGGCGACCCGAAAGGCCGGCCCTCCTGCCGCCGCGCATGGTCAAGAAGCGTAATCTGAATTCGCCGGCCGGACGAATCGCACTTCTGCATGCGCTGGCACATATCGAACTCAACGCTATTGATCTGGCACTCGACATCGTCGCCCGCTTTGCCGAAGAAACCGTTCCCCGCTCATTCTTCGATGGCTGGATGCAGGTTGCATTCGAGGAAGCCAAACACTTCCGCCTCATTCGCGACCGGCTGCGCGAACTGGGTTCCGATTATGGGGATCTGCCGGCTCATGACGGATTGTGGCAGGCGGCCCATGACACCAGGAACGATCTTGTCGCCCGCCTCGCCGTCGTGCCGCTCATTTTGGAGGCACGTGGACTGGACGTCACACCGTCATTGCAGAAAAAGATGCGACAGACGGGTGATCTGGAAAGTGCCGGTATTCTGGATGTCATTTACAATGACGAGAAGAAACATGTTGCCGTCGGCGCCAAATGGTTCCGCTTCCTGTGTCATCGTAGCGGCAGGAACCCCGAATCCGCTTTCAAGCAACTCGTGCGCGCCAATTTCCGCGGACAGGTGAAGGCTCCCTTCAACGATCTTGCCCGCGCCGAGGCCGGACTGACCCCGTCATTCTACCGCAATCTGACATCCGCCAACGCGTCGTAGAGCGGTCATCCGGTTTATCTCTTCAAAGCTTTGTTAACCTTAATAGAGTCTAATATCAGGAGTTGTTGAGTCCGCTTTCACGTGGAGGGGGATACCGTTGTCGCAAAGTCCAGTAAGCCGCGTATTCGGCAAACGCTCCAAGCAGCACACGATTATCCTGGCCAGTGGTGATCATATTCGCCATTGGACCATTCGTCCCTGGGTGTTTGGTCTGGCTGCCAGTTTTCTCGCCGTTATGGCAATCGGATATTTGATGGCCACGACCTATCTCGTCCTGCGCGACGATTTGATCGGCGCGGCAATGGCCAGGCAGGCACGAATCCAGCACGCCTACGAGGATCGAATCGCCACGCTTCGGTCGCAAGTCGACAGCATCACGAGCCGGCAGTTGCTCGATCAGCAAATGATGGAAGGCCGGATGGCCGAGTTGATGCAGCAACAGGCCCGCCTCACCACGCGGCACGGCCGTCTCGGCCTTTTGCTCGAAAAGGCCGACGTGGTAAATTTCCGTCCAACCCATATTCCGGTGCCAACGGCAAAACCCGCCATTGACGCCGTACCGGCCCAGGAACGCAGGGCTGAATTCGACCTAATCGAAGGTGGAGAAACCAATACCGTCGCGGCCGCGTCACTGGATTTGCGCAGCAGCAGTCTGGCTTTCGCGCCTGTCGCCGTTCCAAAGCGCGAAAAGGCGAACCGGATATTCGAAGAGCTTTTGACGTCTCTCCATACGATGGAGCAGGAACAGGCCGAGCATATTTACAGTCTCACGTCGAATGCATTCCAAACAGCCGATACGATCAATTCCATTCTTCAGAAGACAGGCATTCCGACCGATGCGGAGACAGGTATCGGCGGCCCCTTCATCAGTTCGGACACCCCTGCAGCCTTCGAAACCTCTCTCGACGAACTGGGAACGGCCCTGGAGCGATTGGAAAAAGCCCGCAGCAAGGCGCGCAGAATGCCGGTTGGCAACCCGGCTCCCAATCACGCCATTTCCAGCCATTTCGGCAAGCGTCGTGACCCCTTCCTCAAGCGCGTTGCCCATCATGCCGGCATCGATTTCAAGACCCGATATGGTCAGCCGATCCAGGCGACCGGTTCCGGCGTGGTCAAACGGGCCGGCCGCAAGGGCGGTTACGGCAAGATGGTGGAGATCGATCACGGCGACGGTTTCACCACCCGATACGCACATCTGTCGCGTATTCACGTGAAAGTCGGACAATCGGTCAAGGCCGGAGCAAAAATCGGCGCAGCCGGCAGCACGGGTCGCTCGACAGGACCGCACCTGCATTACGAGGTCCGCTATAACAACAAGGCTATCAATCCGAAACGATTCCTCAATGCCGGCAAGACGCTCCAGCCCCTGCTTTGACGCCGGGGCCAATGGTCATCTTACACGGGTGACACCAAACACTTCTGATCCGGGGCAAACATCGTTGACTCGTTTCAAACGAACGAGAAACGCTCAATATGGACTCGTTTCGCAGAACCTTGATTGCGTCAAAATCAACCAGATCATCCTTTACCAGCGCCACCAATTTCCATTGGATGACGCTCCTCTGATCCCCAACAATCGTTGGACGCTGCACCCGTTGGTTAACAATTGGTAATTAACCGTAATTGCCCTAAAACGCCCACATTTGGTGCCGAAGCACAGCAAATTCCCTGATTTTCTTGACTTGACGGAACGATAAGACTAGTCGGGGCTCACTATAGGCGCTGACGTGACGCCTGACGGTTAACCGATCTTTAAACGGAAACGACGCTCCCTTTGGTAACATTCTCTGATCTTGGCTTGAGCCAAAAAGTGCTTTCGGCCGTCGAAGACGCCGGATACACGACACCGACTCCAATTCAGCTGGGTGCCATCCCGCCTGCCCTTGCCCGCCGCGATCTGCTCGGCATCGCGCAGACAGGAACAGGGAAAACCGCGTCCTTTGTCCTTCCCATGTTGACCAAACTCGAGAAAGGCCGCGCCCGGGCGAGAATGCCCCGAACCCTGATCCTCGAACCGACCCGTGAGCTCGCCGCACAGGTCGCGGAGAATTTCGTCAAATATGGAAAGTATCACAAGCTCAACATTGCCCTGCTGATCGGCGGCGTATCCTTTGATGAACAGGATCGCAAACTGGAGCGTGGCGCAGATGTTCTGATCGCAACGCCGGGTCGCCTGCTGGACCACCACGAGCGTGGCAAACTGCTGATGACCGGGGTCGAGATTTTCGTCATCGATGAGGCAGACCGCATGCTGGATATGGGCTTCATTCCCGATATCGAACGCATCGCAAAACTGATCCCCTTCACCCGGCAAACCCTGTTTTTCTCTGCCACCATGCCGGCCGAAATCCAAAAACTGGCGGACCGGTTCCTGCAAAATCCCGAGGAGGTCAAGGTGGCGCCGCCGTCGACGACAGCCAAGACGGTTGTTCAGCGCCTTATCAGCGCCCCGTCCAAGGATTTTGAGAAACGCGAGACCCTGCGCAAGCTGATCCGCTCCGAGACAGAGCTGAAAAACGCCATCATCTTCTGCAACCGGAAACGGGATGTGTCAGACCTTTTCCGGTCTCTCGAACGGCACGATTTTTCGGTGGGTGCGCTGCATGGTGACATGGACCAGCATTCGCGCATGGCCATGCTGCAGAGCTTCAAGGACGGCAAGATCCAATTGATGGTCGCCTCGGATGTGGCAGCCCGCGGCCTCGACATTCCCGATGTCAGCCATGTGATCAATTTCGATGTTCCCATTCATGCCGAGGATTATGTCCATCGCATCGGACGCACAGGTCGCGCCGGCAAGACCGGGGCATCATTCACGCTCGTGACGCGACGCGAAACGAAATTCCTACAAGCCATCGAATCGCTGATTGATCAGAAGATCACCTGGCAGGATGGCGCGGAGATGGCCGCGGAATCCGAAGAAGCCGAAACCGAAAAGTCGAAGGGCCGGTCGCGCCGCAACGCCTCGAGGACCCGCGCCGAGAAAAAGGAGTCCGGCGAGGTCAAGGCCTCGTCAAACCCGGAAAAGCAGGCTGACAAGGCCAGCACCAAAACCGCAACCAACGACAATCGCAACAAACGCGGTGGACGCCGGCGCGATCACGATGACTCACCGACGCCGATCGGTTTCGGGGACGAGATTCCGGCATTCATGATGATCGGTGCCAAGCACTGATCTCAATGATCGGAAGCGGGTCTATTTTGCCCGCAAGGCGGCGCCGTAGGCCAATTTGACCCATTTCGCCAATTCATCCGGATCATCGAGCGCCGCATCCGGAATGGACCAATAGGGCATTTTGACTGGTTTGTTCTTTCCCGAATAAATCCAGGGTTTCGATCCGGCGGCCTCGAATTCCGGCGCACTCTGCGCATCGGCCTTCAGGAGAATCTCGCCATCGACTTCAAGGGCGAGGATTTTCCCCTGGTGATAGATCCCCTTCCCGCCGAACATTCTTTTGATGGTGACAGGTTCCAGTGCCACAAACATGTCGTGGATTGCATCATTGTCCATAGGACTGCTCCTTGATGTTTGCCGCCATCACGGGCTGATTGCCGAACAGATTTCAACGGTGTGCCCGTTCAGATCCGCAACATAGGACACCCACTGTCCCCATGGCATTTCTTTCGGATCCGCAAGGCTTCGCGCACCATGTTCCAGCGCACGGCTATGGGCTGCGCCGACATCGTCAGCAACAAGCGCGATCTCGAAGGCGCCTGCCTCCTGGTCCGGGCGCTGCTGTCGAAACGCAAAGCCGTGGCTGGCTGCCAGCTCCTCGCTGGCAAAGGCAAGCTTCGTGCTGCCCGTCGCCATCTCGCCATAGGTACCGCTCTCATGGACAAAGGCTGCTTCAAGGCCAAAGGCCATCTCGTAAAACGTCATCGACCGCGCGACATCCGGTACATACAGGATCACATAGCCAAGTTTCATCGGACACTCCCAATAAGAACATATCAGGAACATTAAGACCAACGGCCGAACCTGTCAAACAAACATCTTCGCTGCCAACGGGTACAAGTTTAGCCCGCATTCTGCAGACACCGTGATCTGATTCTCCGATCTCGACTGTAACCTATTTCACTGACTCTGATTTGGGGGCCAGCCCAAAACTGTAACCTATGTGTCCAGAACGGACCCAATGAGTGGTGGCGACCCCTGCAGGATTCGAACCTGCGACCATCGGCTTAGAAGGCCGGTGCTCTATCCAGCTGAGCTAAGGGGCCCCGTGGGGATCGTTACCGTCATTCGACACGCGTCAATGGGTCCAGGGCTGCCGCCTGTCAAACCGAAAATTGTCGGAATAGGCCATGCGTCGCCGTTTGGGCTCATGCGGTTCGATCACCCGGTATTCGATACCATTGCGCTCCGCATAGGCAACCGCCTCCTCCCGCGTTTCGAAGCTCAGGCGAATCTGCTGTTTCATGTCGCCGGACGACGTGTAGCCCATAATCGGTTCGATGGTGCGCGGGCTTTCCTGATCGTGTTCAAGCACCCACCGGTGGGTTTTCGCCTTGCCCGATTGCATCGCGGTCTTGGCCGGACGATAGATTTTGGCGGACATAGCCGGTGCTCCTCATTGTTTCCCAGCGAATGCACAACCGGATCGACTTGCCATCCGAGACATTGGTCGGAGCGGCAGGATTCGAACCTGCGACCCTCTGGTCCCAAACCAGATGCGCTACCAGGCTGCGCTACGCTCCGTTCACAATGCCGATGGGAGATACACGCTTCACACTCTGGCTGCAACACGAATTGTGCCGCATCGGACTCATATTCTCAATTCGGGTTCCGACCCTCGATTGCTTGTCGCTTTCGCAGGTCAAAAATTCCATTAGTTCGCGCCGATGATCGGATGCATGACCCGGTCTCCCGGTTTGATGCCGACTTTTTCCGCAATCCCGCCATTCAATTCCAGAACATACAGAACCGGCTCGCCGGAACCGATCACCTTTTCAGAATGCGGCACGGCATTTTGGTGCACATTGGCCACCGTTCCGTCGGCGCGAATGAAGATCATATCAAGCGGAATCAGGGTGTTTTTCATCCACATCGCAACAGGGCGCGACGTATCGAAGCGAAACAGCATGCCGGCATCCTCATCCATTCGCTCGCGGTGCATCAGACCGATTGCCCGCTCCTCTCCGGTCAGGGCCAGTTCAACAACAAATCGATGCGTCCCGCTGTCTGTCTTGATTTCGAGTTGGTCGAGGTCACCGGCCTGAACCGGAACGGACAACACCAGAACGAGGATCAATCCGAGGGCGAGCGGTAGCGGCAGCAAACGGCGAACCAGTGGCATGATATCTGCTCCAGGTTTGGACAGCGCTGATCGACATTCAGACCCGGCAGCCGGAATGCGGCAACGTGACCTTTTAAACCAATTTAGTGGGATTTGGGGAAAGTCAAATCGACATCCGGGTGGATCTCGGCGGCCATCAGCCCCTTGTCTCCTTCGCCGAACCGAACCAGCACAACCTGCCCGGGGCGCAATTCGGTCAATCCGTAGCGCCGAAGCGTTTCCATATGAATAAAGATATCCTCGGTTCCGTCCCCGCGGGTCAGGAAGCCAAAACCCTTCGATCGGTTGAACCATTTCACCAGCGCCCGTTCCAGACCACTCGTCGGTGTGACCTGGACATGGGTGCGAACCGGTGGCAACTGGGAGGGATGAACCGCTGTCGACTGGTCCATGGAAAGCACACGGAAGGCCTGGTATCCGCGGTCGCGCTTTTGCACTTCACAGACGACACGCGTGCCTTCGAGTGCGGTCTGATATCCGTCGCGTCGCAGGCAGGTTACATGCAAAAGAACATCTGGCATGCCATTGTCCGGCACGATAAAGCCAAATCCCTTTGCCACGTCGAACCATTTGATGACACCGGAAATCTCGATGAGATCGACCGGCTCGCCCGAGATGGCAGCCTGGGCGGCTTCGTTCTTATCTGGAGATTTGTCCCCCATTAATTCCGGCCCTTCGCCTGCGCCACCCGTATTTCGATCGCTGATTCTTTACGCAAGAATAACATTGGTTGCGTAAGGTGATGCAAGCATTAGTTTGCCTTTGAAGCAAAAACCGCAGCGCCTTGTTTCGGCTGGGCATTCCCCTATTATTGGTGGTTTGAAAAAACCATGGAAAGATCAATGCGTTATCTTCATACGATGGTGCGCGTAAGCGACCTCGAACAATCACTGGACTTTTATTGCAACAAACTCGGCCTTGTGGAAATCCGCAGGACCGAAAGTCAAACGGGCCGTTTCACTCTGGTCTTTCTGGCCGCTCCAGAGGACCGGGAAAGTGCGGAGAAGACGCAGGCGCCGCTGCTGGAACTCACCTACAACTGGGACCCTGAGGAGTATCAGGGCGGTCGCAATTTCGGCCACCTCGCATTTGTGGTCGACGACATCTATGCCCTCTGCCAGTCTCTGATGGACAATGGCGTGACCATCAACCGTCCGCCCCGCGACGGCCACATGGCATTCGTCCGCTCGCCCGACGGGATTTCCTTTGAATTGCTGCAGCGGGGCGACTCGCTGGCACCCAAGGAACCCTGGGCCTCCATGGCCAATACCGGAAGCTGGTAACCGGGCGCCAATCCCTGTTGTAGCGCCGATGTGCGGCTGAAACCGTCAATAAGGCAAGTTTGGCACAAGTGTGGTGGTGGAACATGGTTCTGCCGCAATTGTATCGCATTCAGCCTCCCGTTCAGTTGCATTGCGGGCTGAGCGAAGCGGTTGTGTGACAGTTTTTTGTCGCTTCGGCATGCAGATAATGGCGGATCGCCAGCAGGCACTGGGCATACGGGGACATCGGTTTTGGGGGCTAACCAGCAAGCGAAACACTGGACAAGACATCTTGCGCCCTTCGCAGGTGTCTTGGTTCTTGCTCATATCCTTTCAGGCTGCATGTCGGCCAGTGACCCGAGCTTTGGCCTTGTTCCATCGGAAGCGATCGGTTCCGCTCAAACGGAATCTCAGCCGGTCGCCGAACAAGGTACAGCCGCGCATCAGACTGCCGTTGAGATGACATTCGATGATGCCGCTCCGCAAACGGTGACCTATGCCAACACCACAGCCGGTGCGGAGCCGGAGTTCATGCTCGCGGTCGCACCGACGGAGCCAACCAGTGACGCCCTTGATGCGGTTTCTTCGGTCACGACGGAAACGGCTGTCATTGACCCGGCGGATGAAGCTGCACCTGTCTCACCGGTGGCAAAACCGATTGGCCGGCAATCGCGCCTGTCACGTCTGTTCTCTTTCGGCAAGACAAAGCCTCCGGCCGACATTGTTCACCTCGCCGGAGGCGGCGGTGAAGCACAACCTGCCAACGGAGCAGCCTCCCGGTCGTCGCGGCCAATGGTTGAACAACGACAGGCGGATATGGGAAGCCTTCCCGGCGTCAGAATACGATCGCTCTTTGGAATCGGAACGGCAAATGCCGCATCGCGTGATGCGCCGGTTCAGGTGGCGTCCGCCGGCGGCCTTGCCCGGCTCGCACCCAATGGGTTGCGGGCTCAGCATGACAGTGTTCAGATGGCCTGTCTGAAACCGAAACTGGTGCGCCTGCTCAAGAAGGTAAAAAGGCACTACGGCCGTGACGTGATCGTCACATCGGGATATCGCTCCGCCAAACGCAATCGGCGCGCCGGCGGCGCCCGGGGCTCCCGTCACACGACGTGTGAGGCAGCCGACATTCAGGTGCCAGGCGTCACAAAGTGGGAGCTTGCAAAATATCTGAGAACGGTGCGCGGACGCGGCGGCGTCGGCACCTATTGCCACACCAAATCCGTGCATATCGATATCGGCACCAAACGGGACTGGAACTGGCGCTGCAGAAGGCGCTGATGGCCAATTTTATCCCGCCAAATCATGCCACTGGATTTTTTATCCAAAAGCCATTTTCGCGCTTGCTCAAAACCTGCGACCTGACTATATAACCGTCACCGTGCGCCCTTCGTCTATCGGTTAGGACGCCAGATTTTCATTCTGGAAAGAGGGGTTCGATTCCCCTAGGGCGTGCCACTTTTCACCACAGTATCGGATCAGACGACGTTTCAGCCGGATGCTTGAATAGCCGGCAAGAAGCGGCTGCCGGTCAGGGCGCATTCGCAGCGTCAACAACTCGCAACTGAACCCGTTGCCGTCCCTGCCAGTGATCGACAGAGAGCGTTCCGGCGAAATGGAACGATCGACCGCGGCCGGCCAACAACGCTGCTCCCATATCCGTCTCCGCCGTGCGAAATGCGATGGCATCGATCTTGCCGCCGGTGGCATCGGCAAGGCGCATGCGGACATGATCGCGCCCGACCACACGAGCGTCGACAAGTTGATGTTCCGGCAAACCGAAGACCGGCTGCGGATGCCCCGCGCCATAAGGACCGGCGCTATCGAGCTGCTCCATTAACTCCAGCGTCGCTCCCCGCGCGGCAAGAGCGCCATCGATTTTCAGCGACCGGTTCAGTGTCAGTTCTCTGACCGTTTCACCCGCCTGATCTTCAAAGAAGGCACGCAGCGCTCCGAGATTTCCGCGCTCCAGGCTCAGCCCCGCCGCCATGGCATGCCCGCCCCCCTTGGTCAGCAACCCGGCATTGACCGCATCGCGAACCATACGGCCCATATCAAAGCCGGAAATCGACCGTCCGGACCCCGTTCCCTTGCCCGAGGGATCCAGCGCAATGGCAAAGGCCGGGCGTTTGAACCTTTCCTTCAGCCGCGCTGCGACGATCCCGACGATGCCGGGGTGCCATCCATCACCCGCCGTCACAATAACCGCGGGTCCCTCGCCGCCGCCACGTTCGGCCAACGCCTCCGCTTCGGCAGCCTCGAGAACATCCTTTTCGATGGCCTGCCGCTCCTGATTGAGCCGATTGAGGGTTTCGGCAATCTCCCGCGCCTGCGCCTCGTCATCCAAAGTCAAAAGCCGGCTGCCAAGTGCAGCGTCTCCAATGCGACCGCCGGCATTGATGCGCGGTCCGATGAGGAAACCCAGATGATAGGGCGACAGCGGACCATCGACGCCGGCCACCTTCATCAGGGCCGCAAGCCCCCTATTGGCCATCCGGCGCGCCACAACAAGTCCCTTGACAACATAGGCGCGGTTGAGCCCCTTCAAGGGAACCACATCGCAGACAGTCGCTAGCGCGACCAGATCAAGCATACCCATCAGGTCGACCGATGGAGCCCTCGGATCGCCCCTCTGGCGCAACAGGCGCAATGTGGCGACCAGGGACAAAAACACCACCCCTGCGGCGCACAGATGCCCCTGGTGAGAGAAATCGTCTTCCCGGTTCGGATTGACCAAGGCGGCACAATCGGGAATGTCCTGGCCCACCTGGTGATGATCGAGGACAATCACATCGACGTTTCGGGACGCCGCCTGCGCAAGAGCTGCATTGCTGGACGAACCGCAATCAACGGTCACGATGAGTTGCGCGCCACCGTCGACAAGCTGGTCCATGGCGGCCGGATTGGGTCCATAGCCTTCAAAAATACGGTCTGGAATGTAGATTTCCCAGTCAGCGCCAAAGGCGCTGAGGAACCGCGCCATCAAGGCGGACGAGGCCGCCCCGTCGACATCATAATCTCCGAAAATGGCCACCTTCTGTTTTTGTTCAATGGCCATGGCGAGGCGCGCAGCGGCCTTGTCCATATCGCGCAGGGTCGACGGATCCGGCATCAACCCCTTCAATGTGGGGGTCAGGAATGTCGCCGTTTCGTCCAGTCCGACACCCCGGCCGGCGAGAACCCGCGACACCAGGTCAGGCAATCGCCCCGTCTGGGCGATGGCGAGCGCCCGGTTCAAGCCGGCCTGATCGAGACGATGGACCCAGCGCTGCCCGGAAAGCGACGCTTCGACATTGAGGAAAATCTGCGTTTGGCTGCTGCCGGGTTCCGTCAAACCAAGGTCTCCCATTGCGGTGAACTGACCTTATCGCATGGGACCCCGGTGTCGAACCATCATCGCGCTGGCGCTACCACGACGGTGCGGTCAGCCCAGGGCGCTTACCCGAATTTGCCGAGGTCCTGGTGACGGGCCTTGATTTCTCGCACCGTGCGGGAAGATGACCGCATGACAATGGTGTGCGTTACGATTGCATCACGCGCAAATCTGACACCGCCAAGCATATTGCCATCAGTGACACCCGTGGCCGAAAACACCACGTCGCCGCTCGCCATTTCTTCCATCGTGTAAACCCGCATCGGATCCTCGATACCCATCTTTCTGGCCCGGATGACTTTCTCTTCCGTGTTGAGCTGCAACCGCCCCTGCATCTGCCCGCCGATGCAGCGCAGCGCCGCGGCGGCGAGGACACCTTCCGGCGCGCCGCCAATGCCCATATAGATGTCAATCCCGGTCTCGTCCGGATCGGTGGTGTGTATAACACCGGCCACATCACCATCCCCGATCAGCCGAATGGCAGCACCGGTTGCCCGAACCTCCTCGATCATCCGGGCATGGCGGGGGCGATCCAGAATACAGGCCGTCACCTCATTGATGCCGACCCCCTTGGCCTTGGCGACCGCCATAATGTTATCCGTTGGCGTAGCATCGAGGGAAACGGTTCCGGCTGGAAATCCGGGCCCGATTGCGACCTTTTCCATATAGACATCCGGTGCGTAAAGCAGGCTGCCTTTTTCTGCAACGGCGATCACGGCCAGAGAGTTCGGCAGGTTCTTGGCACAAATGGTGGTGCCCTCCAGCGGATCGAGAGCGATATCCACTTCAGGTCCGTTTCTGGTACCGACCTCCTCGCCGATATAGAGCATCGGCGCTTCATCCCGTTCGCCCTCGCCGATGACAACCGTGCCGGCAATCGGCAGCTTGTTGAGCTCCTGACGCATGGCATCGACAGCCACCTGATCGGCTTCCTTTTCATCTCCGCGGCCACGCAGGCGCGATGCCGCAACAGCGGCCCGCTCCGTCACCCGGGCAATCTCCAGCGTGAGAATTCGATCAAGGCCACCCGAGGTTGAATTGGTCACCATTGCATATGATCCTGTAAGAACTGATTGCGGCCCTGATATCGCGTTGGGGCGGCAAATGGCAACGCCAATCGCGGAAAAACGCGGGATATTCCGGGCCTCACACGCATTCGCAACAACTAAATCGATTAGACCGTTTCACGTTTTGTAAGAAACGGGACAACGGTATCGGCCCTTGTTTTTGTTGATGCATTCAGGTTTTGCCGATTCCGACAAAACCTGAGTTGCGCTAGTGCCGCGCAGGCTCCAAATTCATCCGCAGGCCCAACGGCGCAGTCGAGGAACCGTTGATTCGAAATCTATGTTGTTGCGGGACGTTCGATGCGGATGACTTGCGGCTTGTCCAGCAGATACCCCTCGCCTGAAACCGCATCGACGGCCCGGCGAACGGATGCCTCCATCGTGGCATGGGTCACCAGAATAATGGTCTTGCGGTCTCCATTGCCGATCGTGCCGCCATCGGCTGGACGCTGCACGATCGATTCCAGCGAGATTTCATTGTCCGACATGTGTTTGGCAAGACTGGCAAACACGCCGGCCCGGTCTTCGACCGAAAGGCGGATGAAGTAACCACCCTCATGACTGCGCATCCGCGCTCGTTTATAGGGTTCGAGGTGAATGGCGGGACGGCCGAGAACCGGCCCGTGCTGGTGCCCGGGCTGGCTTTTGGCGATATCAGCGATATCTCCCATCACCGCAGAAGCCGTGGCGTCGCCGCCGGCGCCCGGTCCCGACATCAGGAGTTCGCCCAAGATGTCCGCATCGATGGCAACGGCATTGGTCACACCATCAACCTGCGCAATCACGGAATCGGTTGGAACCATGGTCGGATGCACCCGTTGCTCGATACCGGAGTCCGTCTTCTGCGCAACGCCGAGCAGTTTGATCCGGAATCCAAGATCCTTTGCCGCCCTGATGTCTTCGATTGTAATGTTGGAGATGCCCTCCAGATAGATATCGTCGGGTGCGATCTGTGTGCCGAAGGCGATGCTGGTCAGCAGCGCCAGCTTGTGCGCCGTGTCATTTCCCTCGACATCGAAGGTCGGATCAGCCTCTGCATAGCCCAGCCGCTGGGCCTCTTTCAGGCACGCCTCGAAAGACAATCCGCCGCGTTCCATCTCTGTCAGGATGTAATTGCAGGTGCCGTTCATGATGCCGAACACCCGTGAAATATTGTTGCCGGTCAGCGATTCCCGCATTGCCTTGATGACCGGTATCCCGCCGGCGACCGCCGCCTCGAAATTCAGGAGCACGCCGTTTTCCTCGGCAACACGCGCCAGTTCCACCCCGTGACGCGCCAACAAAGCCTTGTTGGCGGTGACGACATGGCATCCCCGCGCCAGCGCCGCGCGGACCGCACCAAGGGCCGGGTCTGCTTCACCGCCGATCAATTCAACAAGAACGTCAATCTCCGCATTGGTCGCAAGGTCGACGGCATCTCCGTAAAAAACTGCCTGGGACAGGTCCACACCACGGTCTTTTGTCTTGTCGCGCGCGCAAACGGCGACGATGTCGATCGGGCGACCACAGATATCGGCCATTCTGTTGTGACGATGGGTCAGAATGCGGGCCAGCGCCGCACCAACCGTTCCCAGTCCCGCAATTCCGATTTTGAGGGGGTCAGCCATAGATTTGCAATCCGTTCAATTAAGTGCCGGATCACCGATGCAACGGCTCAACACGGCCGATACAGGTCCGCACGGACGAGAAAAATTAGCGGCGGGTATTCAGACGGACGACGTTTTGCATGCTTTCTTCGCTCGAGGCAAGGAAACGTTTGATATTGCGCGCCGCCTGACGAATTCGATGCTCGTTCTCGACCAGCGCGATGCGTACGAAGTCGTCGCCATATTCGCCGAAACCAATCCCCGGAGCGACCGCAACCTCCGCCTTTTCAATAAGGAGCTTGGAAAACTCCAGCGAACCAATATCGCGGAAACGCTCCGGCAGTGGTGCCCAGGCAAACATGGTCGATTCGGGCGCCGGAACCGGCCAGCCGGCCTTGGCAAATGAGTCGACCATGACGTCACGGCGGCGCTTGTAGGTCGACCGCACGGATTCGATTTCCGATCCGTCGCCATTGAGCGCGGCAGCCGACGCGACCTGGATTGGCGTGAAGGCACCATAATCGAGGTAGGATTTGACCCGCGACAGCGCTCCGATCAAACGTTCATTGCCCACCGCGAACCCCATCCTCCAACCGGGCATTGAGAATGTTTTGGACATCGACGTGAATTCCACGGCCACATCCATCGCGCCTGGCACTTCCAGCACCGAAGGTGGCGGTACGTCATCATAATAGATTTCCGCATAGGCCAGGTCCGACAGAATGATGATGTCGTGCTTGCGGGCGAATGCCACCACGTCACGATAGAAATCCAGCGTCGCCACCTGCGCCGTCGGATTGGAGGGGTAGTTGAGGATCAGCGCCAGCGGCTTGGGGATGGAATGGCGCACGGCCCGGTCCAGCGACTGAAAGAAACTGTCATCGGGATCAACCGTCATCGACCGAATGACACCGCCCGACATGATGAAGCCGAACGCATGGATCGGATAGGTGGGATTGGGGCACAGCACCACGTCACCCGGCGCCGTGATCGCCTGCGCCATGTTGGCAAAGCCCTCTTTTGAGCCGAGTGTCGCGACGATCTGTGTCTCGGGGTTTAGTTTGACGCCGAAGCGGCGCTCATAGTAGGCGGCCTGCGCCTTGCGCAGCCCCGGAATGCCGCGCGACGTCGAGTAGCGGTGCGTCCTGGGGTCTTGAACCACCTCGCACAATTTGTCGACAATCGACTGGGGCGTCGGCAAATCCGGATTGCCCATGCCAAGATCGATGATGTCGGCGCCCGACGCGCGGGCGCTCGCCTTCAACCGGTTGACCTGCTCGAACACATAGGGTGGCAGGCGGCGGACTTTGTGGAACTCTTCCATAGCTGGCTCGGTTTCGGTTTGCTGCATCATCGTACCGCAATGCGGCGGGTTGAAGGTCTTTCGATTGGCCCGGGTGGACTTCAGTTTTCAATTTCGTTGCGGGCGTCACTGCCGTGGGTGCGTGCAAGGGCATTCAATTCCTTCACACGGGCATTGTAGGCGGCTTCCGACAGGGCGCCCGATCCGTAGGCCGCCCGTATGGAGGCCATCTCATTTTCTATTCTGCGCTTGTCCTCCGGGCTCAGTTGCTCTGTTGCCCCGACCGGCGTGTTGGCGAAGGTCGGAAACTCCCTGTTGCGCAAGGCACCCTGCTCGACGAACTGTGTATCACGCGCCTCACCGGATCCGGAATCTGGCGTACCCGGACCATCACTCGTGGTCGCCTGTTCCTGATCGGGTGGTTGGGTCGGAGCTGCATCCTCCAGCGACGCCGAGACGCAAGCGGACAGGCTAATCACCGCCAATAGCCCCAGCAACCGCCCGGTAACCCACCCCAATGATTGCACGCTCGATCGTCGAGCCATCTGATTTTCCTACCAATAAACACGATTCTGCAATAAAATTGCTATACATAACGGTCAACACATTGCACGCGATACAGTCGCCAACCGATTGCGTGATTATTAGGGCAATAAACCGCAAAAGAGAACTGGGAGGTTCAATTGGCGGCAAAAAAACAACGCAAGGGTCAAACCGCGCAAAAAAGCAGTACCCGCACAAGCGCCAAGGCTGCAGCCAAACCGGAAGCATCAGACGCAAACGCCGCCTCCGAGCGTCCCAAGTCCGGGCAGACCAGTCCGGCGGATCTGGCTGCGGTCGAACCGTTTGTGGTCAAGGACCCCGAAGCCATGGCCCGCAACATGGCGCATATGGTCGAGGAAATGGGCAAGGCGGCCGCCGCCTGGGTGAAGCCGCGTGAAACCGGCGAGAAGACCGACAGCCTCTCCGGCCCGGCAACCGACATCGTCAACACGTTTTCGAAGCTTTCCGAATACTGGCTATCGGATCCCAAAAGGTCGATTGAAGCCCAGACACACCTGCTTTCGAGCTATTTTGACATCTGGTCCGGCTCCATGCGGAAAATGGCCGGCGAAGACACCACCGATCCAGCGCAGAGCCATTTGAAGGATCGACGCTTTTCCGACGAGGATTGGCAGAACCATCCGTTTTTCAGCTTCCTGCGCCAGGCCTATTGGGTGACGTCTGACTGGGCTGACAAACTGGTCAAGGATGCCGACGGTCTTGATCCCCACACCCGCCACAAGGCAGCCTTTTACGTCAAGCAGCTGACGAGCGCGCTTTCACCGACCAATTTTGTCCTAACGAATCCGGAAGTCTACAAGGAAACGATCCAGGAAAGCGGGGAAAACCTGGTGCGCGGCATGCGCATGCTGGCCGAAGACATCAAAGCCGGCAAAGGTGACCTGCGGCTGCGCCAGACTGAATACGGAAAATTTGCCGTCGGCGAAAATCTGGCGCTGACTCCGGGTAAGGTCATCGCGCAAAGCGACATCTGTCAGGTCATTCAATATGCGCCGGCAACCGAAAAGGTGCTCAAGCGGCCGCTGCTGATCTGTCCGCCATGGATCAACAAATTCTATATTCTCGACCTCAATCCGGAAAAATCATTCATCAAATGGGCGGTGGACCAGGGACACTCGGTCTTTGTCATTTCCTGGGTCAACCCCGATGAACGCCACGCCAAGAAGGGTTGGGAGGCCTACGCCCGCGAAGGCATCGGCTTTTCTCTCGACACGATTGAAAAGGTCACCGGTGAGAAACAGGTCAACGCCATCGGCTATTGTGTCGGCGGCACCTTGCTTGCGGCCACGCTCGCCCTGTTCTCCAAGGAAGGCGATGACCGCATTGCCTCGGCGACATTCTTTACAACCCAGGTCGACTTCGTTCACGCCGGCGACCTGATGGTCTTCGCCGACGCTGAAAACATCGATTCGATCGAGGAAAACATGAAGGCCCACGGTTATCTGGACGGGTCCAAGATGGCGACGGCCTTCAACATGCTGCGTGCCTCCGAACTGATCTGGCCCTATGTCGTCAACAATTATCTCAAGGGCAAGGAACCGATGCCCTTTGATCTGCTCTACTGGAACTCGGACGCAACGCGCATGCCGGCAGCCAATCATTCCTACTATCTGCGCAATTGCTACCTGGAGAACAATCTGTCGAATGACAGAATGGTTCTGGACGGCAAGACGATATCGCTAAAGGACGTCAAGATTCCCGTCTACAATCTGGCGACACGGGAGGATCACATTGCTCCGGCGAAGTCGGTCTTTATCGGCAGCGGCTGTTTTGGCGGCAAGGTGACTTACGTCATGTCCGGTTCCGGTCACATTGCCGGCGTAGTCAATCCGCCCAACCGCAACAAGTATCAGTATTGGACCGGCGGCAAGCCGGTCGGCGAATTCGATGCCTGGGTCGAAAAGGCAAAGGAACATCCCGGTTCCTGGTGGCCCCACTGGCAGGCATGGGTGGAAAAGCAGGACAGCGAACAGGTTGACGCCCGCGAACCCGGCGGTGGCAAACTCAATTCCATCGAAGATGCACCCGGCAGCTTCGTTCGCGTGCGGGTCTGAACGGCTGAGCGTCGTTTTCCACGCATGGAATTTCCCACGCCCCTCACCGATGCCACGCTGATCCGCCGCTACAAGCGCTTCCTGTTTGACGCCACCCTGCCTGACGGCCGCGTCATCACGGGTTCCTGCCCCAACACCGGATCGATGCTCGGTTTGACGGATCCCGGTTCCCGCATCTGGATGTCGCAACACGACAGCAAGACCCGCAAATACCGGTACGCGCTCGAGCTCGTGGAAGCCGATGGCGTGATTGTCGGCATCAATACCGGTGTGCCCAACAAGATCGTCGAGGAATCCATCCGCGCAGAGCGGATCGGGCCCCTGTCCGGCTACGAGTCTCTCAAACGGGAGCAGAAATACGGCAGGAATTCCAGGATCGACATTCTGCTGACCGATCCGGCGCGACCGAATGCCTATGTCGAGGTCAAGAACGTCCACTTCATGCGTCAGCAAGGTCTGGCGGAGTTTCCGGACAGTGCCACCAGCCGCGGCGCCAAACATCTGGAAGAAATGGGCGACATGGTCGAAGCTGGGCATCGCGCTGTGATGGTCTATCTGATACAAAGACCAGACTGCGAAACATTGAAAATCTGCCGCGATCTCGATAGCAATTATGCTTCGGCGTTTGACAGGGCAATGAGACGCGGGGTTGAAGCGCTGGCGGTTCGATGCCACATCACGCCCAGAGAAATTCGCTTTGACAGGCTGATACCAATCGACGAACCGGGTGTGTGAGGAAGACTGTGGTAAATTACATAGACGCCGTTGCCGCGCCGCAAAAAAACACCGGGCAGATCAAGCTCCACGGCCCCGAGGGATTTGCCGGCATGAGCAAGGCCGGGCAACTGACCGCGCGGTGCCTGGACGAACTCGTTTCCATTGTCAAACCGGGGGTTACGACCGAAGCAATCGACCGGTTTGTTTTCGAGTTCGGCATGGACAACAATGCGGTGGCGGCGACGCTCAACTACCGCGGCTACACCAAATCCTGTTGCACATCCATCAACCATGTCGTGTGTCATGGTATCCCGAATGAAAAGCCGCTGCGCGAAGGCGACATCGTCAATATCGATGTGACCTATGTGCTGGACGGATGGCATGGCGATTCCAGCCGAATGTATCCGGTCGGAGAAATCAAACGAGCCGCCCAAAGACTGATGGAAGTCACACACCAGTCCTTGATGTACGGCATCGCTGCTGTCAAACCGGGGGCAAGAACCGGAGCGATCGGTGAAGCCATCCAGCGCTATGCGGAGTCGCAACGATGTTCCGTGGTCCGCGATTTCTGCGGTCATGGTCTCGGTCAGATCTTTCATGACGTGCCGAATATCCTGCACTACGGCCGCGCCTATGAGGGTGTCGAGCTGCGGGAAGGCATGATTTTCACAATCGAACCCATGATCAATCTGGGCAAGCCGCATGTGAAAGTCCTGTCGGACGGCTGGACCGCCGTGACCCGTGACCGGTCGCTAACGGCCCAATATGAACATTCCGTTGGTGTGACCGCCGATGGCTGCGAAATGTTCACCCTTTCCCCAGCCGGATTGTTCGCACCGGGTCTTTCGGTCGGCCAAGAGTAGCCCCCTGCCCGGCCCCCGCACATCCGCCGGAAACAAGGGCCGATCGTCATCAGCCCTGCGCGACGGCGCCCCCGGTGATGGCGCCGCATCGGCCGACCGGCGCGACCATCGGCACGGACACCGTGACCGCTTGCGAGACCGGTTCGAAAAGGCCGGCGCCGATTCCCTTGCCGATTATGAGTTGCTGGAACTGCTGTTGTTTCGTTTCATTCCGCGCAAGGACACCAAACCGGTTGCAAAGGCGCTTCTTGACCGGTTCGGCTCCATTTCCGCAGTGCTCGGCGCCCCGCCTCACCTGCTGTGTGAAACACCGGGTGTCGGTGCGACAGTCGCATCGGATCTAAAGATCGTTGCGGCTACGGCACAACGCATGCTGCGGACGGACCTGATCGGCCGCAACGTATTGGATTCATGGTCCTCGGTGCTCGAATACTGCCGCACCGCCATGGCAGAGGAGCCACGGGAGCAGTTTCGCATTCTGTTTCTGGACAAGAAGAATGCCCTCATGGCCGACGAGGTTCAGCAAAGCGGAACCGTCGATCAGACCCCGGTCTACCCAAGGGAAGTGGTCCGCCGCGCCCTGGAGCTTTCGGCCACTGCCATCATCCTGGTCCACAACCACCCGTCAGGCGACCCGACTCCATCACGCGCCGACATCGAAATGACCCACAAGGTCATCGAGGCTTGCGCCCCGCTGGCGATCACCGTCCACGACCACATCATCATCGGCGGCAACAGCCATGCCAGCTTCAAGGCGCTGTCCTTGATGTAGGCCGTTTCTCGTTTTTGTCAGAAACGGGAAACGGTGTATGTCTTTGAATTGCTTTAAACAAAAGGGCCGCGTCACGCGGCCCCTTGCTCGTTCATTGGCAACGCCGTTTATTTGGCGTCGGCTTCCTGTTTTGCGGCCGCCTTCTTTTTGGGTGCGGCCTTCTTGGCCGGTGCGGCGTCGGATGAAGCCTTTTTGGCAGCCGCCTTCTTCTTTTTCGCCGGCTTTTTGACCTCTTCCTCGTCGTCAGTCATCAACTCTTCCTTGCTGACGGTCTGATCGGTCACGCTGGCCTGTGCGATGATGTGGTCAATCACCTTTTCTTCAAACAAGGGCGCACGCATCTGGGCCACCGCTTCCGGGGTGTTCTGCAGATATTCCATGATCTGCTGCTCCTGGCCCGGGTGCTGACGAACCTGATCGTAAACGGCCCGCTGCATTTCCTCTTCGGACACGTTCACCTCGGCCTTCTCGCCGATCTCCGAGAGGACAAGGCCCAGCCGAACCCGCCGTTCGGCAAGCTTGCGATATTCCTCGCGAGCCTCTTCCTCGGTCGTTTCCTCATCTTCAAAAGTCTTGCCGGCCTGCTCCAGATCATTGGTGATCTGTCCCCAGATATTGTTGAATTCCACGTCAAGCAGACCTTCCGGCGTTTCGAACTTGTAGTCTTCGTCCAGTGCATCGAGAATCTGGCGCTTGATTTTCTGGCGGGTGAACTGTCCGTATTGGCTTTCAATCTGCTCACGCACCACTTCGCGCAGCCGATCAGCCGATTCCAGGCCGAGAGTCTTGGCCAGTTCATCGTCGATTGTCAGTTTTCCAGGGCTTGCGACCTCCTTGACGGTCACGTCGAACACCGCCTCCTTGCCCGCAAGATGCGCGGCCTGGTAGTCCTCAGGGAACGTCACCGTAACGGTTGTTTCGTCTCCGGCCTTGGTGCCGACCAGTTGTTCCTCGAATCCCGGAATGAAATTTCCGGAGCCGAGAACCAGATTGGCATCATTGTCCGCACCACCGTCAAACGGCTCGCCATCGATCTTGCCGACATAGTCCATCGTGATCCGGTCGCCATCGGCAGCCTTGCCCTTCTTGGCCTCGTAGGACCGCGCGCTTTCGGCGACCCGCTCAACCTGCTCCTCGACCTCCTTATCGTCGATATCGACGACCTGCCGGGTCAGTTTCAGCTTACTGATGTCCTTGACTTCAATGGCCGGGATCACCTCATAGGCGAAGGAGAACTCGAAATCCTTGCGGGCGTTGAGGATTTCTTCAGCTTCCGCCTCATCCTCGGTCATGGTGATCTGCGGCCGGGTCGCGGACTTTTCTCCGCGCTCTGACAGAATCTCGGTCGGCTTCTGATTGATGAATTCATTCACCAGTTCAGCCATCACGGACTTGCCATACATCTTGCGCATATGAGCCATCGGCACCTTGCCGGGACGAAAGCCGTTGAGACGCACCTTGTCCTTGGCATCCAGCAGCCGCTCATTCATCTGCGCTTCCATGTCCTTGGCGGGAACAACGATCTTGATCTCGCGCTTCAGTCCATCGGACAGTGTTTCTGTAACCTGCATCGTCAAACCTTCAATTTTCCGGCAACGCACCGGTCGATGACACGACCGGCCCGATCACCAATTTGCCAGCCAATTGTGGCAATGAATTGCCGCAGCACCGACGCACCATGCGTCCTCGAATACTACGTTCCTGTAATTATTGACTTTTTCCGCCCGACATCTTCCGAGCCTACGGGATCGGTCGTATCAGGTGCGGTTGCCGCCAACGGGCGTTGCGCGCGCAATAGCAAATTGCCCGCAAAGCCGCAATGCAAAACCCATGCAATCCGGCCATCGGGCGAAAAAACCGCAGTGTTTGAACCGTGTCGTTCATGTCACTGGAACCAGGACAATCTCTAACGGGTTGGCTGAAATCCGATTCTGTCCCGCAGTCGCCCGTTTGGGCCGACATATTCATCGACCACTTCGATAAATTTTGCTGACAGGCGGGAGAGTGGTTTGGAGGCCGAATAGATCAGCAGAACCTCCTCTTCGATCACCGGCCGAAAGGGTCGAAACGTCAGGCCGGATGAAAGGGAATCATCAGAAAAAAGCTGGCCGACAATCGAAACACCAAGTCCCGCCGACACCAGACCGAAAATCCCCTCGGCCGTTCTCGTTTCAAGTTTCATATCCCGCGTAACACCAGCCTGGCTGAAAATATCATCGACCTGGCGCCGAAAGGCAGCATCCCGTGTAAATGAGATAAAGGGCAGACCGGCGAGATCCTGAGGCTCGACGACATGCTTGACCGTCAGCGGGTGCGATTGCGGCATGACACAAACGGCGCGTGTCGTCGCAAGTCTTCTGGTGACAACACTTGCGCTGTCGGTCGGGGTCATCGACAGCCCCATGTCGCAATGCTGCGATACGATCCACTCGAATACGCGCTGCGACGGCCGGACCTCCAGCGAAACCGCAATATCGGGATAGTGTTCAAAAAAACGGGCAATCAGGTCCGCCATGATCGTCGATGCCAGGCTGTTGATGGTGATCAGCCGGAAATTGCCACGGTGATATTGCCGTATGGAGGCTGCCGCCTGTTCGATCTGATTGAGGCCGATAAAGGCCCGGTCGACCTCCTCATAAAGCGCCAGCCCCTCCTCCGTCGGCTTCAGGACCCGGTTGGCACGGGTAAAGAGCTTGAACCCGACGGCGCGTTCCAGATCCGTCAGCATCCGGCTGATGGCCGGCTGGGACACGAACAGGAGATTGCCGGCCTGCGTGACCGAGCCTGAAATCATGATCGCCCGAAAGGCTTCGATCTGGCGCAAGGTAATCATCGGTGTCCCGCCATTGTGCGCCAACTATAATGACATGTTATCGATTCACAAAATTCCGTTTGATCCGTTATCTAAATCAAAAACCCGCGCTCTGTGGGAACGCGGGTCTGCAATTCATCGCTCAGGACACATGATTGTGTCCAATTACAGGGGTGGAAGGCCGCACCTCTCAGTGGGAAAGCCTATTCCAAACCCCACTTCTGGGCATTCCGTTTGAAGAATCCGTCGGCCTTTTTCATATCGATCCAGGTGTTCAGATAATTGATGAACACGAAATCACTTTGGGTCGTCATGTAGCCGAGCGGACGCTGGTTGCGGACGTCGCCGGTCGCGAAGGTAACCATGTTCGGGTAGCGCTCCATCAGGGAAGCCGCATCGACATTGCTCGTAATGGTCACGTCAGCCCGGCCGGACAACACTTCCTGGTAGCCCGTTGCCGGAGCCTCCACCTTGACGATCGTGGCATTGGGAAACGCCGCCTGGGCCTGCTCGTCAAAAACCGTTCCGAGCGTGACGGCCACGGTGACACCCTCCTTGTTGGCGTCGGCCCAACTGGTGAATTTGCCGGCATTCGCCTCCAGCGCCATCGGCACCGTGCCGACGAAGAAATAGGGCTGCGTGAACCCGACGGTCTTGGCCCGGCCCGGATTGATCGACGATCCGGTCATCGCGATATCGAATTTGTCGGCCAATACGCCCGACACCAGGGTCTTCCAGTCTGTGGGCACGAATTCCACATTCACGCCCAGATCCGCCGCAAGCTGGTTGGCGGCATCGATTTCGAAACCTTTGTAGGAACCGCTGGCAACATCCCGTACCGTCATCGGAACGAAATCGCCGGTGGTACCGACCCGCAGGACCCCATTGGATAAAATAGATTGCAGATGTGAGCCTTCCTGCGCCAGCGCCGACCCGTTGCCGGCCGCCGAAATCGCACCGGCAAACATCGCAATCCCTGCCAGTGCGAAGGCACGCCGGCTGATGTGTCCGAATATCGTCATGTTGTTCTCCTGTTTGTGCGGGGCCCCCATTGACCCCATTATTGGTTGTTGTTTTTCAATCCAATCCAAGAACCCGAGCGGGCACGGTCTTTGTCATGTCGTCGATTTCCGCCTGGCTGAACCCGCGTGAACCCAGATGCTCGATCCACAACCGCATGGCTTCGATCGGCATTGGTGTGGAAAATTGCCCGCAATCCGTCGACACCAGACAGTTTTTCGACCCCACAGACCGAATGAGATCACAAATATCGCTCAGCGTCACCAACCGGTCGGGATCGACGGGATCCCAGACCCCGTTCGGCAAAGAACTGAAGCCGAATTCCAGCACCGCACCGTAATTGTCCACCATCTCCTTCAGATCGGCCGCCGGATATTTCATCACATGATAATTGGCGGTGTGGACAACGGTCTTGCTAATGTGCCTCGCCTTGGCCTGAGCCAACAGCGCGTGGGATTCCTCGAGCGTCAGGTGACCGGTTGCGAGCATGATGTCAGCCTCTGCGACCATGTCGAGGATCCGCAGCACATCGTCCTTGATAACACCATTGGCATCGAAAATGGTTTCGCCCTGATCGGGGAATTCCATTCCAATGGTCTCGTAGCCCATCCCGCTGCCCATCTGGCGCACATATTTGGCGTGATTCTCCGCCCACATCGATGGCATCCAGACCGCCTTGACGCCGTTCTTGATCGCCATTGCCACCGCGGCGGGATTGAAGCCGCCGATCGGCGTGTTGAGACAAATGAGGCCAAAGACATCGATGCCGCCGCCTACCGCCTTCTTCGCGATGTAGGCGCGATCGGCCGTCGGTCCGGCGTGGCTCTTCATCATGATTGCACGCATCTTTGTCGCCTTGGCGAGACGAACAAGATCCACATCATCGAGTAAGCGCGGACAAAAATCCGGATTGCCGTGACAATGGATGTCGATGGTTCCCTCAAGCGCGTGATAAATGCCGGTGTCGATCGCCAGCTTTTGAACAGCCAGGCTGTCGGGTTGGGTATTGCCTGATTCATTCATTGGCCGGATCCTCGCATTGTGTCTTTTCGATCGACATGTCTGTTTGTCGGCGCCTGAAGCTCGGACTCATCAACAGATTGGCTAAGCGGATGTGGCTCCAAGCGCCCTGTTCATTTGCGCAGCCGGCGGGTTGCCGATGCACCCATATCCTTCGCCATGCACTAACCGCAGGTCCTTCACGCATCTCTCAGGGCTGGAGCGGCGCTGGCAATCAGGTTTGTTGAAGCAATGCATAATTTCAAATGATATTTTATCAGGTATTCATAGGCTAATATTATACATTCTCTGCCGACCCATGTGTTCCTGATCATCCATTGTGCGATCCGTCACCGCGCGCCGGCGCCATTTATCGTTGACCTCTTCTTTTCGGGTGGTATTAGAGACGCGCTCTCGACGGCGAGCCGATTTGCAGCCGTTGCGACAATGTGCGGGTGTGGCGGAATTGGTAGACGCACCTGGTTTAGGTCCAGACGCTGAGAGGCGTGGGGGTTCGAGTCCCTCCACCCGCACCAATTTTCAAGGGCCCATGCCGAGGGCATGGTTTACAGTTTATTCCGGGCACATGGTTTACATTTGCTCCGGGGTGAATGGGTTTGGAGCCGGTTCGACGCGGCCCTTATTGGCATCGAAGAATTCAAGATCATAATCCAAGAATGATACCAACCTGATCTGGTCGTCAATTTCTGTGATGCCGAGGATCTGGTCGGCGACGACCTGATATTCTCTTCTGCCGAATATTGCTTGGGCGTGTTGCGCTTGATACCGCTGACCAGATTGTCAGCGGTGTCCTTGGATCTCCCGGGCTTCTTGTTAACGCTCGTTACCGGCCTTGTCATGGTCCTGACCCTGAACACCGCGCCAGAGGAAGCCGAACTCGTCGGCTCCTTTAGCTATGGCGCCGGCTGCAACTGTTCATTTCACGCTGTTGACCCAGTTTTGAAATTGCGTTGCTGCAAGCAGGCCTTTGTTTGAAACGGGCTGCCGCGACAGAGTGCTGGCGGCGCTCCCGCTCGCCAGCGCCTCTCCCGGCGTGATCCCAAAACGCTGACGGAACAGCCTGCTGAAATGGGCGGGTTCATTGAAGCCGAGACGATTGGCGATCTCCTTGATACGTCCCTGAGCCGGGGACGCGGATGCGAGTTGATAAAAGGCTCGGTCAAGCCGACGGTCGTTGATGTATCCGGCAACGCCGCCGACATCGGCAAAGTCGCGATAGATCGTTGGCCGGGACACGCCGAAAATGCGCAACAAATCATCAACGCCGAGGTCGGGAGACGACAGGCGCCTGTCAAGATAGGACCGCATGGCGATGCGTCGTTCAAGCCGCGTCCTCTGCGTTTCACTTGAGTCCTCGGTCGGCTCATCCAGTGTCAGCGCGCGCACCAGGCTACAGAAGCCTTCCGCCAATTGTGTTGCCTCATCTTGCTGAAAGTCTGGCAGTTGGTTTTTCAAAGCAAAGAACGTGCCCATCAGAAACCGGCCGATTGCCGAGTGACCGTTGAAACTGATGTGGGCGGGGTGTTTGCCGGGATCATAACCGATGGCTTCGTGAGGAATTATGACGCCCGCAACGATCGATTCCTGGGCAATTGAGTGCAATTGCCGGGAAAAATCGAAGATATGAACTTCACCGGGCTCTACCGTGAAGGACTGATCTCCGAGAACACCTGACATGGCGCCGGATCTGTAGATCTGGAGCGATAGGTAATTTGCGTCCTGCGCAAGCTTGGCATGATGGCTGAACGCTTGTCGTGAAAAGCCGACCTCGGTGAACACCAAGTTATCGACCAGCCATGCTTCCAGGGATTCCCGGACACTGCTGCTGTCTGCCAGAGGTTTGACATCATAGATATCGCGAACCGTTTCACGCCAAGCGTCGAAACAATGCTTCGGCCCGACCGACTCGGCATCAATTCGAACGGATGGAATCACGCCGTCGCTTGCCATTGTGACCATCGATTTATCGCTCCCGGAGTCTGGATCAAGGCACAGCGCACCTGCCAGGGCCGCCTGTTGCGGAAACGCGCGGTGATCACGGCATGCGATGTGCTTCACCCGCGTGAGCGCTTTCCGGCAGATTCGCCCCGGCTCATTAGACGACAAAGACCTCGATTCTGTCGATAGATCAGAGTCTCAATCTGATCGATCCAATTCTATCATTTTGGCAGCCGGGAAGCGCTTTTCCCCATTTCAAAGATAATAACTCATAGCAAAATTCATGTATATTATCAAATTTGAGTCTCATACTACGTTATATATATGTCTCATTTTGCAATATTGATGAATTAATAATCAATTAAAGCCATAAATATTACATGATATATATAAAATATTCCTGACTATGAATTGCAAATGATATTCCTTTCTGTCAAAAGACTGAAAATCTCGCGCCCGATTTTCTGTGAATGGGCTTGTTTGACAGAGGACAAGGTCAGATTTCGATGCCGGTCAGATCGTGTAGCCATTCGTCTGTAACCTCAGCAGCGGCAGCATTATCGAAAACGACATCCAATCATCGCCGGCCATGTTGCCCCTTCAGATCGTCGCGACAGCTTGCGAACGGGAGTTGGTGTGTTGCTTGAAGCCGGCCTTCACGAACGAGCTTGTCGGCTGAGGGCTGATCCCGATCGGCCGGTCACGTCAATTGTGACCGGTCTTACGGCGCTGATCGTTGCAACGGCGGCCATCGCCCCATCGCAGACGGTCGCCCAGACTTGGAATGGCACCGGCAGTGACTACGGCACCGCCGGGAACTGGACGCCAAACAACGTGCCAGACGCGGCGGGCGAAAATGCGGTGCTGGACGACACGGGTGCGACAGAGCCCATTGTCGATCTTGGTGCCGGGACATTCTCTCCTGACAGCATGACAATCAACGGGGCCACCAGCTACACGATACAGAACGGCACGCTTGATCTTGCCAACGGATTGACCAACAACTCGAGCGCCGATCAGACCATTTCGGCGATCATCTCCGGCGCGGGCGGTTTGAGCCAGGACGGCGACGGCACGCTGACACTTTTGGGCACCAACACCTATACCGGCACCACAACGGTGAGCGACGGAACGCTTGCGCTGACCGGCGCAGGCACGATCGCTTCGACCGACATCAATGTCACCGGCGGAACCCTCCAGACCGATGGCGGCGCGCTGTCGGCGACAGCCAATGTCACGGTCAATGACGGCACCTTTGCCATTGAGGGCGACGAGACCATCAATCTGCTGACGAATAATGCCGATGCGATCACCACGGTTGCTGCAGGCACCACGCTGTCGGCTGATGTCATTGACAACAACCTCGATGGTACGCTCACGGTGCGGGGAATCCTTGACGCGACGACGCGCGTTGAAAACGCCTTCAGAGGGGCTATTGATTTCCGGGGCGACGGCACGCTCGGCGCCAGCCTATTGCAAAATGACAACGGTACAGTCAATTTCTTCGACGACAGCTCCTCCGGCACGGGCGTGATCATTAACGCCGGTGGCAGAACAGTTTTCAACGATAACAGCACGGCGGGCAGCGCCACCATCACCAACAATTCTGGCTTTATGGAGTTCTTCAACGACAGCACGGCGGACAATGCCACCTTTACCCTCAATTCCGGCTTTCTTCGGTTCCGCAACGCAAGCACGGCGGACAGCGCCACCTTTACCATCAATGGCGGCTTTCTTCAGTTCGAAGACGCCAGCTCAGCGGGCAATGCAACCCTGACCGTCAATGATGACTTTCTTCAGTTCCGCGACGCCAGCACTGCGGGCGATGCTCGGCTGATCAACTTGGCAGGCGGCACGATCGATTTCTCGGGCACAACGGGCCCGCTTGGTGACAATCGGATCAGCGCCGGATCGATTGCCGGCGGTGGGGCATATATTCTCGGGGCCAACGCGCTGACCGTCGGCGGCAACAACGACACGACAGAGGTGAGCGGAGAGATTTCCGGCGCCGGCGGTTCGCTGGTCAAGCAAGGCACCGGCACGCTGACACTTTCGGGCGTCAACACCTACACCGGCGGTACGACGATATCCGGTGGTACACTGACGGTTTCTTCCGGAGGCAGCCTGGTTTCCGGCACAACCGTCAATGCGGGCAGCACATTCAACATTGACAACGGCGCAATGGTGGCGGGCATCAACAATGCCGGCACCACCAACGCTTCGGGCGTGATCAACGGCTCCGTTGCCAATGCCGGCATCTTTGCGCCGGGCGGCAGGGGAGCGATTGGGACGGTGTCGGTCAATGGCGATTTCGTGCAGACCGCGTCCGGTTCTCTCGCCTTTGATGTCGATGGCACGGGCGGCACCAGTGACCTCATTTCGGTTGCCGGCACCGCTGATCTTGCCGGCACCGTGGATGTTATCCTGAACGGCGCTGATCCCGTCGGCCTGCTTACGATATTAAGCGCTCAGGGTGGCGTCACCGACAGCGGGCTGATGCTCGGGGGTGTCCCGGTCTTTGCCAACCCCCTGACCAACATTGCTCTGGTCTTTCCGAACACCAATGATGTGGCGCTGAGCTTTACTCTGGATGCCATCGCGGGCACCTTCAATCCGAACCAGACCGCCATCCTCAATACCATCAACACCATCAACACCAGCGATGTCGGCGATACCGGTCCGATGATCTCGGCGCTCTTTGCTCTTGGCTCGATTGAGGAGACGGCTTCTGCGCTGGATCAGCTCTCGCCGGAGATTGCTCTCAACACCGAGACGGCCACGCAATTGTCTGCGGCAATTTTTGCCGACAGCCTGTTGTCATGCCCGGTCACCGGGGGCGCTCATGCGGCCATCCGCGAGGGTGACTGCCTTTGGGTTCGCCCGCACGGACGGTTCCTTGATGCCGATGGCACAGCCAACCGGATCGGCTTTGAAGAAACCGCGGGCGGCATCTCCATCGGCGGTCAGTATGAGGCCTGGACCAACTGGCATGCGGGACTTGCGCTTGGATATGAGCACGGCGATCTTGACACCAATAGCGGTGCCGGCGCCACCAGCGACCGGTTCCATGCCGGCGGCACGCTGAAGTATCAACACGGTGCGATGATGATCGCAGGCGCCATCTACGGCGGTGTCGACACCTATGACACGACAAGAACCATAGGCTTTGGCGGCTTTAGCGCGGTCAATACCGCAGATTACAACATCGCCCATGTCGGCGCAAAGTTGCGTGCTGCCTATCTCATGGAGCATGGCGGATTTTACGCCAAGCCGCTTGTCGATGTGAACTTTACCCATCTGGATCGCGACGGATTCACCGAGGACGGAAATCCGGCCGCAACACTCACCGTCCATAGTGGCAGCGATACCTATTTCTCGGTGTCGCCCGCCATCGAAGTCGGCAGCGAGCACGCCATGGCCGAAGGCTTGAGGCTTCGCACGCATCTGAAAGCCGGCGTCACCGTCTATTCGCAGGATCAGAACACGCTGACGGCACGCTTTGCCGGCGCACCGGCAGCAGCACCAAGCTTTCAGATCACCTCCGAGCTCGACGATGTGTTTGCCGATTTCGAAGCGAGCGCACTTTTGCAGGGCGAAAAAGCCGCCATCGAGCTTGGTTATCAGGGTCGTATCTCGTCCGACGCAAGCCAGCATGGTGGCTTCATCAAGGGGTCACTGAAGTTTTGAAACGAGGCCCGAGATCGTGGGCAGGCATGGTTCTCATTGGGAGCGACACGATGAAAACACAACGACGCGGTGGTCGTGTTACGAGACATAAGGGCGGGGTCGCTGGTTTTGCGCTGGGTGCGGTGCTGATTACCCTGCCGTTTCCCGCATACGCGCAATGCATAACCGACGGCACGACGGTCACATGCACCGGCAACGTTCTCGACGGCGTGATCGACGGAGTGGATTTCTTTGCGCCGCCGGTCAGCATCATTGAGATATTTGACATCACAGGCAACATCACACCGGCGGTCGGCGTCAATGGTCTTTTGGCACAAACGTCCGGCGCAAATGAACCGCTTATGATTGCCATCGACATCGCACCGTTTTCGATTGTAACGCAAGGTTCAATGACCGAGGGCATCCGTGCGGAGACGGACGGCGACAACAGCGATCTGACACTCACGAACCGGTCGGGGATCATCACGGACGGCTTTGAGTCTCACGGCATCTTTGCGCAGACGAACGGCAACAACAGCGATCTAACTCTTGCGAACCAAGGGACGATCACCACCCAGGACGATTTTGCCCTGGGCATCTTTGCCCGCTCACAAGGCACCGACAGCTCAGTTTCTATCGACAATTGGGGGGCGATCACAACGGACGGCCTTGAGGGATCTGGCATTCTGGGGCGAAGTCTTGGCGCCAACAGCCCGGTTGCCATCACAAACCTTGGCGCAATCACGACCCATGACTATGTGTCCCGGGGCATCCTCGCGCAGAGCAACAACTCCAACAGCGACATCACGGTTATCAATCGCGGTGCGATCACAACCCTGAGCGGCGAATCAAGAGGCATCGATGCGGTCATCGAAGGAACTGCCAACAACAGCCCGATCACCATCGAGAACTGGGCGCGAATCACCACGGCAGGTGACGGTTCCGATGGCATCTACACGTTGTCTGAAGGTGGCTTCAATCCGATCACAGTCACCAACCTGGGCGGGATCACCACCTGGGGCGATTATTCGGAAGGGATCGTTGGCGATTCCGTTGGCAACAACAACCCCGTCGCCATCAACAATTTGGGGGTGATCACCACACGGGGCAGCCACGCTCAGGGCCTCCAAGCGGATAGCATGGGGGCCGACAGCCCGGTCACCATCAACAACCGGGAAGCGATCACCACCTGGGAAGAGTTTGCGGAAGGGATCGTTGGCGAGTCCAATGGCGCCGACAGCCCAGTCACCATCAACAACTGGGGTGCGATCACCACACAGGGCAGGCATTCTGATGCGATCCAAGGGCGGATCAGCGAGTCCAACAGCCCGATCACCATCAACAACCGGGAAGTGATCGCTACCCAGGGCGATTTTGCCAATGGCATTATCGCAGTAACCGGCAGCACCTTCACGCCGGCTTCCAATAACAGTTCAATTGGCGTCAACAACTGGGCTGCGATCACCACCCGGGGAGAACTGGCCCACGGTATCTTAACGGAAGCGTATAGCGCCGACAGTCCGATCATCGTCAACAATCGGGCCGACGTGATTGCCAATGGCCCGGATGCCGATGGCATCCACGCGATCGCTGTTGACGCATCCTCACCCGTCATGATCAACCTTGATGGTGGTATCGTTCGGGGCGGCACCGGCGACGGCAGCGGTGTGGACCTGGAGGCTGTCGTGGGATTGAGCACGGTCAACGTGTTTGCGGGGACCACAGTCACCACGCTCGGCAACAACGCAATCGAGGGCGGCGGCGGCGATACGATCAACAACTGGGGCATCGTGACCGGCAATGTCGATCTCGGCGGCGGCACCAACATCTTCAACAACAGGATCGGTGGTCTGTTCAACGCCGGCACAACGGTCAATCTCGGCGGCGTCCATCTGTTGACCAATGACGGCATCTTCGCGCCGGACGGCGTCGGCACGCTCGGCACCGCGAATGTGACCGGCAATTTTGTACAGTCGGGCAGCGGCAGTCTTGCCACCGACATCCGGTTCGGCTCGCTGTTCGCCGATCTGACCAATGTCAGCGGTACGTCGAGCCTTGCCGGTCAGGTGGCGCCGAACGTCGTCGACCCGATTTCGGTACAGGCCGGCACCGAGCAGGCGATCATCTTCACGTCGGCGGGCGGGGTCACCAATGCCGGTCTGACGGTCGAGGACACCGCCGTCATCGACTATGAGCTGCTGTTTCCCGACGGCTTTTCCGTCGTCTTGGGGGCGACGGTGGACTTCGTGCCCACCGGCCTCAATCAGAATCAAACCTCGGTGGCGCAGGCGGTCAATGCCATCCAGACCACGGGTGGCTCGGCGGCCTTTGCGCCGGTGGTCGGCGGGTTGGTTCGGGTGCCCGATCTTTCCGGTCTTGCCGATGCCTATGACCAGCTCGGCCCGGAGATCTATCTCGCCAACGGCGTCACCACCTTGTTCGCAAGCCTCGACTTCACGGACGATCTGATGAGCTGCGAGACGCGCCAGACCGGCAATGTGTTCATCGCCGAGGACCAGTGCCTGTGGGCCCAATTCGCCGGCCACTGGTTCGATCAGGACCAGACCGGCCAGACCATCGGCTTCGACCAGTCGGCGGCACGCCTTTCGGGCGGCGTCCAGGCGGAGCTGACGCCCGACTGGCGCATCGGCATGGCGTTCGGATATGAGCACGGTAATCTCGATACGCAGGGCGGCCGGCAGACCAGCCAGTCCGACACGGTTCATGGCGGTGCCGCGATCAAATATACCCGGGGCAACGCGCTGCTTGCCGCCGCTGTCAGCGCCGGCCATGGCTGGTATGACACAACCCGCGATCTGGCCTTTGGCAACTTTGCCGGACAGGCCACCGCCTCGCATGAGATCAGCCATGTCAGCAGCCGCCTGCGCGGCGCCTTTGCCTTCACCCATGGTGCGGGCTATATCAAGCCGATGGTCGATCTCAATGTCAGCTGGATCGACATGGGCGGCATCAGCGAAAGTGGCGGCAACGGCGCAGGCTTGACCGTGAACGGCACCGAGGAGACCGTGCTCAGCGTCTCGCCGGCGGTCACATTCGGCTGGCAACGCGAGACCGCGGACGGCACGCTGGTGCGGCCGCATCTGCAGGTGGGTGTGACAGTGTTCGACGATCCGGGCTTTGCCACGGTCTCAAGCTTCTCGGCCGCGCCGGCCGGCACGCCGGCCATTCGCACCACGATGGATACCGACCGTGTGATCGGCGAGATCGCCGCAGGCCTTGATCTGCTGGCCGCAAACGGCGCCGTGGTCAAAGTCCTGTATGAAGGCCAGGTCGGCGAAACCACCCTCCAGCATTCGGGCAGTCTCAGACTCAGCAAGCCGTTCTAGACGGTTTCTTGTTTTGTCAGAAACAAGATAACGGTGCCGGCCTTTGATTGTGTTGATGCATTCAGGATTTGCCGATTCCGTCAAAACCTGAATGGCTCTAGGTGGATGGACAGTTCGTGCTGGCGCTGTTCCGGCGACAAGCGCCACACCGTGCTTTGAGCGTTCGATTGGTTCCTGGTTTCTCCCGGCAGGTGCACCAAATCGGATTGTGTGTCCGACCCGGACACATGGGTAACAAAACGTACCTAAGACATGGGTGACAACCTCCTGCCGAACGGGTTGTCGATTGTTTGCAGTGTTCTTTGCTCCGGGGCGATGTAACCAAGATCATAACTCATGAAGCCCCTTCTTGGCGGCGCTTCGCTTGCCCGTCAGGCAGTGTATCAGCCAGATTCCATCATCCACCGCCCTGATGCCGAGCCTTTGACCGGCCACTCAATTGGAGAGAAGGTCAATTTTGTGGTCCACGTGAACAAGATTCAATCGCTGACAACGCTTCTAAAATCGCAGGATCAGACGAGGCCTGCGCAAACGAGCTTCACAGCTCATCAAGCCAGATCATGTGGTACAATGTGTTCCAGTTTTTCACTTTCAACCGCACGAGGCCGCCTTGGGTCCAACCGCACTCAATTGGCATGATACTGAAGCATTCGGTGATGCACCAAACGGGCTAGCTATGCACTGGCGTCATATCTCCTGTGCATATATTGCACTGCACAAACACCAGAATCGCTCCTATATTGTTTTCAGGTTGACGACGCAGACGGCCCGAACGGAAATTCAATCGGTTTGATCAGCCGCCGTCGACAACAAAGAGCTTCGCCGGAACATTACCTCCTCCCAATGTTCCCGCGATCTGGTTGGCACCAATCCTCCTCCCTGGTGTCAACCGCACTAAATGACGCCCGCTGCACCTCCTCCCGCAGCGGGCGTTATTGTTTCTAAACCGCACTATCCCCAAAGCGAATATCCCGGTGGGCCTTGGACCCCGCGGATCGATCGTTAACCAGCCTTGCAATAACGCATGACTCCCTTGCAGATATTGCACTGCACAATTTCCGCAACCGACCCTATATGGGGTTCAGACAACAGCGGCAGACCGCAGCAGTGCAGGAGCCGCACGACCGCGAAGGATGAGAACATGACTTCAATGAGACAATCATTCAAAAACTGGCGCAAATTCCGCAACACATACAATGAACTCAATCGTATGTCAGACCGGGAACTGAGCGATATCGGCATGACACGCGGTGATATCCCGTTCGTCGCACGGCAGGCCAAATAACCCACACGCGAGATTTTCCGGGTCCCTCCTCCTCCCAGGATCCGGAAACTGGTCGGTTTTACCTCCTCCCAAAGAACCGGCCGCAACTCAGGCGCCCATCGGGTTAACCCGGTGGGCGCACTGTTTTTACGGATGGAAGCTCCTGGTGTCGAAGATGATCGGCATTCGGAAAACACACCGTTCCGCCTTGCAGAATTTGCATGCCTGCCCTGCGAAATTGGCGCTAATAACTGCCGCGAATTTCCTTACATAGCGGGCGTGCTCAATGCACAAAACCAAATCAAAAGGATAGAAAAATGAACGTTATCAAAGACTACCGCAACTGGCGCAACTACCGCCGCACCGTCAATGAGCTCAAGAGCCTCTCCGACGGCACATTGAAGGACATCGGTGTCGAGCGCGGCGCAATCAGTGAATATGCCCGCCGGGTCTCCGGATATTAAGTCCATGGACCCGTCAACCAAGACGGCGTCGCGAAAAGCCCATTTGGTACGAAACCATCAGGGACCATCGCGGCGCCGTACGCGTTTGTAGCTCCCCTTACCCCGCATTCCCCCTTTTCTATCGCTGCCCACCTGCCCCTTCGCCGGACGCGCGATGACATCTCCCGGTATCGCCCTCGGCAATCACCGGCCGTTCGTCACAAACGCACTATTCCCCTGCGTGGCGAAACGGACTAAACCACTCCCATGAAAAAGACGGACCATCCCATTCACGTCATTGGTGGCGGCATGGCGGGCTCGGAGGCAGCCTGGCAGGCCGCCAATATGGGCGTGCCGGTCATTCTTCATGAAATGCGGCCGGTCCGAGGGACCGAGGCCCACAAGACCGATGCCCTGGCCGAACTCGTCTGTTCGAATTCCTTCAGGTCCGACGATGCGCAGACCAATGCCGTCGGCGTTCTGCATCAGGAGATGCGCTATGCCGATTCGCTGATCATGGCTTCGGCTGACAGCCACCAGGTCCCGGCGGGCGGCGCGCTGGCTGTCGACCGGGACGGGTTTTCAGCCGCCGTGACCGCGTCGATCGAGAACCATCCCCTCATCACCATTCGCCGTCAGGAGGTTTCCGGCCTGCCGCCACAGGATTGGGATCAGGCGATCATTGCCACCGGGCCGCTGACGTCTCCGGCTCTTGCCGAAGCGATTCAGTCGACCACGGGCGAGGAAGCACTGGCATTTTTCGACGCCATTGCGCCAATTCTGCATTTTGACAGCGTCGACATGAATATTTGCTGGTTTCAGTCGCGCTACGACAAGATCGGTCCGGGCGGCACCGGCAAAGACTACATCAACTGCCCGATGAACGAGGCGCAATATAACGCCTTTATCGATGCGTTGCTGGAGGGCGAAAAGACTGAATTCAAGGAATGGGAAGGCACACCCTATTTCGACGGCTGCCTGCCGATAGAGATCATGGCAGCGCGCGGGCGCGAAACCCTGCGCCACGGCCCGATGAAACCGATGGGGCTGACCAACGCGCACAATCCGGACATCAAGCCCTATGCAGTGGTGCAGTTGCGCCAGGACAACGCGCTCGGCACGCTCTACAACATGGTCGGCTTTCAGACCAAGCTCAAATATGGCAGCCAGAAAGCCGTTCTGCAGATGATACCGGGGCTTGAGAACGCGGAATTCGCGCGGCTGGGGGGCTTGCACCGCAACACCTACATCAATTCCCCTCTGCTGCTCGATGCCACGGCGCAGTTGAAGACAAGGCCGGGCCTGCGTTTTGCCGGACAGATCACCGGATGCGAGGGATATGTGGAATCGGCGGCGATCGGCCTGCTAACCGGACGCTTCGCGGCGGCCGAAAGGCTCGGACACCAACGATCTCTTCCGCCACCAACCACGGCATTCGGCGCATTGCTGGGGCACATAACGGGTGGACACCTGACCAGCCGGGATGAGCCGGGCAAACGATCATTCCAGCCGATGAACGTCAATTTCGGTCTGTTCCCACCGGTCGAGATCGTCAAACCGGAAGGCGTCAAGCGATTTCGCGGCAAGGACAAGGCGATCGCCAAGAAAAGAGCCATCTCCGCGCGGGCCCTTTCCGATTGCCGCCATTGGCTTGCGCTGGAATCCCACACCGACGCGGCACAATAGGAGTCTGCCCGATTGGACTATACGTCGAGCTTTTTTGTCGTCACGACTGACGGTCCGGTCGCCCGCATATCGATGAACAGGCCGCAAAAGGCCAATGGCATGACACCCGATTTCTGGACTGAGTTGCCACGGCTTCTGGCGCTGCTGGAGCGTGATGAGCGCATCCGCTGTGTTGTCCTGACCGGCGAGGGAAAACACTTCACCGGCGGTATGGATCTTGCCGCATTCGGCGCCATTGCGGCCCTGTTCAACCACGAGCCCGGGCGTGCCGCCTTTGCGTTGCGCGAAAAGATCACGCAACTGCAGGGCGCTTTCAACGCCATGGAACGGGTGCGGTTTCCCGTCATTGCCGCCATTCACGGCGCCTGTATCGGCGGCGGTATCGACATGATCACCGCCTGCGATATTCGGCTGGCCTCGAAAGACGCATTCTTTTCAATCGAGGAAATCAACATCGGCATGACGGCCGATGTCGGCACCCTGCAACGTCTTCCCAAACTGATCGCACCGTCCATAGCCGCTGAACTGGCCTATACCGGCCGGCGGTTTTCGGCGGAAGAAGCGCTCGGTTTCGGGCTGGTGAGCCATATGGCTGATTCACGTGAAGATCTCATTGCCCGGGCGTTGGATACGGCGCAGGAGATCGCCGCGAAATCACCCCTTGCGATTGCCGGCATCAAGCGCAACCTTGCCTATAGCCGCGACCACAGCGTCGCCGACGGTCTTGATTACATCGCCACCTGGAACAGCGGCATGCTGCGAGGCGAGGACCTTACCAAGGCCGCAACGGCGGCGATAGCCAAGAAACAAGCAGTGTTTTCTGATCTGCTGGCCGACGAGGTGCTGCCGATATAGGCGCGCGGGCTCTCAGACCGTGGGCAAAATCGCCGCTACCCATGGCGGCCGACATGCCAGCCCGCATCCCCAAGGGATTTTCCGGCCGCTTGCCGGGGTTCTTCCTCTAGGGTCGTTGCCAGAGAATCGTTCCAACGGTTCATGAACCCCATGACAGAGACGCAGGCCAGAAGCTCTACAATCTCGTCATCCGAATAATGCTGACGCATGTCGTCCATTACCTCATCGGTCACCGTATTGGGCACCGAAGCCGCGTGCATGGCAAAACGCAGAGCCACACGCTCCGCGTCCGAGAACAAATCACTCGTTTCAAAGTCCCAGATACTGGCAAGTTTCTGTTCGTCTGCATTGAGCTTCGCGACGATATTGACCGTGTGCGCCTGACAGTAGAGGCATCCTGCTGCATAGCTGGCGATATGCTGTACCATGCGCCGCAAAACAACAGGCGTCGTCATTTCGGGTCCGAAGATCACGGCATCGGAGAGATTGACGAAGGCTTCACCAATACCCGGACGGCGCGCCATGACTTTCATCGAGTTCGGCACAAATCCGAGCACCTCTTCCCGGGCTTTCAGAAAGCGTTTGGTGGCGTCGGAATAGGTGGCGGGATCTGCGGGTGGAATCCGGGTCATGCCCTTTTCCCCTCCGGCAGGATTGTCCACCTGATATCCATCTCGACATCTGCGCTTTCGAAAAGATTCATGACCGGACAACGCAACTCGACATTGCGGCGCAGCAGGTCGATACGCCGCTCACCTTCATCGGTGGTCAGCGCAATCTCAATACTCACTCTGGTGAAGTAGGGCCGTACGCCCCTCACGCCGCGTGCGCCCCGCAGATCCGCCGTCCCCTCACAATCGATGACAAGGTTTGAATAGCGAAATCCGATGGTGTCTGCGACCAGCCTCAGAACAACACTCTCACAGCCAACCAGAGACCCCAGAAGGGACTCCAGCGGCGTTGGACCTTCATCGGACCCCCCCTTCTCAGCCGGTTCATCAATGACCCACCGGTGATTTCGGCTCGAAACGGACACGCGCGTGCCCGAACTGGTCTCGCATCGCACTTTGGGAGAGATTATTTTTGCCCTGGACGGATCGAGCCCGGGATCCACTTCATTAGAATCTGTTGCCATTTGGACGCAACTCCTGGTCAGATCATCGGCAGGCCCGACAACCGGGTTTGAATGCGGTAAACGGATGTCGAAGCCGTGATGTAGAGAGTTCCCGAGCCGCCACCCGCGAAACAGAAATTGGTCGATTTCTCCGGAGTGAGGATGACGCCGAGCGTTTCGCCGGAGGGATCAAGCAGATGGACGCCGCCGGGCCCATTGCAGAGGATATGACCGTCACCGGTGCATTTCATTCCGTCAGGAACGCCCTCACCGGCTCCGCAGATGTCTGCCCAGACCGCGCCCCCGGATACATCACCGGCTTCATTGACATCATAAACGCGGATATTTTCACCCCAGCTGTCATTCACGAACAGCCGGGTCTCGTCGGCCGAGAAACACAAGCCGTTTGGTTGCTGGAAATCGCGTGCTATGCATGTCAGACTGCCGTCCGGATCAAGCCGGTAAACGCCCTGGAAGTCGAGTTCCTGATCCCGCAGGATGCCAAGGTCCTCCCGAATGCGGCCGAAGCTCGGATCGGTGAACCAAAGCCGCCCATGCCGGTCGCAAATCACATCGTTGGGACTGTTCAACTCGCTGCCCTCGAAATGGGTCGCGATCGGCTGGATGCGTTTGCCGCCATGGTCATGCCGAACAAGCTGAGAGGATGCATGTTCGCAGGAAATCACCTGGCCATCCTTGTCAAAACAATTGCCATTGGCCTGGTTGCTTGGCGTGCGAAACCGCGTCAGGCCGGCCTTTTCGCTCCATTTGTATTGGTGGCTATACTGGATATCGGAAAAGATCAGCCAGTTTTCCACCGGATGCCAGATCGGACCCTCGGTGAACCCGAAGCCGCCGGCGATTTTTTCCAGTTTCGCCGTCGGATCGATGGCATCGTGAAACGCGCTTGTGCGAACAACAAACTGCATGGCGGATCCTAATTAGCCTGCACCCATCAACAGATTGGGCAGGAACAGGGTGATCGAAGGGAACATGATCAGGAGCGCGACCGTCAGCACATCGATCAGGACAAACGGCCAAATGGCCCGGAAGATACCACTTATGGGTATGTCGGGACGGATCCCGGAAACGACATAGACATTAAGGCCGACCGGCGGGGTAATCAGACCGATCTCGACCATTTTGATGACGAGAATGCCAAACAGGATCGGGTTGATACCGAGGTCAACAATCGCCGGAAAAATGACCGGCAAGGTCAACAGCATCATGCCCGATGCGCTGAGGAACATGCCGAGGAAGGCATAGCCGAGCAGGATGGCAATGAGGATCGTTGTCGGCTCGTAGGGCAGCGCCACCAACCATTCCGCGATCACCGTCGGCAGCCGTGTAAACGCCAGAAATCTTGCGAATATGAACACGCCCCAGAAGGTGGAGAAGATCATCACCGTCAGCTTGGCGGTCTCCATGAGCGAGTTGTTCAGGCCCCTCAATGTGAGTCTGCGCCGAAAGAGGGCATAGACAAAGACAATGGCGGCACCGGTGGCACCGGCTTCCGTCGGTGTCGTCCACCCGGTCGACATGCCACCCAGTATCATCAGCATCACCAGGATGATGGGCAGAACACCGCCTACCGATGCGCCGCGTTCGGCCCAGCTGATGCCCCGTATCGGCTGGCCCAGCTCGGGGTTCACGGAAAACCTCAGGAGGATAAAACCCGCATAGAGCAGCGCTGAAAACATGCCCGGGATGAAACCCGCAAGGAGCAGCCGCCCGATACTCTCATCGACGATGGCGCCATAAACCACAAGCGCCGCGCTGGGGGGAATCAACGAAGCCAATGTGCCCGCCGCCGCGACGGCCGCGGCCGAGATGGTTGGATTGTATTTGAGCTTGAGAAGCTCCGGAATGGCAACGCGGGCAAAGACGGCGGCCGTCGCCTGACTGGCGCCTGAAACCGCACCGAACCCGCCGGCGGCAAGCACGGTCGAGACCGCGAGCCCACCGGGAAGCCAGCCCATCCAGGCCCGCGCCGCACGATAGGCCCCCTGAACCATGCCCGACGAATGAGCAAAGAAGCCGATCAGGATGAACATCGGAAGGACGCTGAACAGGTAGTTCGACCCCGTGCTGTGTGGAATGATACCGGCAATGTTCACGGCCACTGTCCATCCCTTCAGGGCAACGATCCCCAGGAACCCGGTGACAGCAGTGGCAAAGACAATATGGACGCCGGCCATCACCATGATGATCAGGGCCAGAAATCCGAGGGCGCCTATGGTTGTCGGATCCATCAGACCGCCTCACATATCCATGTCTTCGAGCGGATCTGGTGCCCGTGGCACGCCGACCGGCTCAAGTGACGGGTTGAGAAACAACCGGCCGAATACCCAGACCTCCAATAATAACCTCAGCCACAAGATGCCGAGTCCGACCGGCGCCGCCAGTTTCGATGGCCATGTCGGAAGGCCAACGCCCAATGTGGTGTCGCCGAGTGACCATGCGCGCATGAAGTGGGTCCAGGTGCCCGGTAGGATCGCCGAAACCACAAAAAGCCCGACCAGCGTCGCAAATAGGTGCGTTGACCAGGACAAACGGCCCCGGGTCATCTTCTGCAGCATGTCCATGCGGATGTGGCCCGCCTGACGGTAGCAATAGGAAATGCAAAGAAGGCTGAAGGCCACCATTGACAGGCTCGTGGCGTCGACCTGTCCCTGAATGGGACTGTTGAGCAGCCGCCGCATCAACACTTCCGCGGTGACCAGCAACATGACCGCAAAAATGGTCAAACCGGCGAGCGCTGCGGTGAAAAATTCCACCCGCATCAATGCGTTGTCCAGTGTTTTCAGCATTGCGATCCTCGCGCGGCACCATCGGATGCGGCTGGAACAGTGTTCTGAAGATGAGTAGCCGGGCGCCTGTGCACCCGGCTAATGCGTAGCGGTCAATTTGCGTTCAGCACGATGCCGAGAATCGCCTTGCCGGGCAGTCCCTTGGATTCCGTGTCTTGCACATAGGCATCCCAGACGGGTTTCGCGGCCTCCGACCGAAGCTTCTCAATGGTCTCGGGTGTAATCTCGATTTTCTTCAGACCAGCCTTGGCCAGATCGGGTTCGTATCTCGCCGAGGCAGCAGATTGCGCCTTGATGGTTTCCGCATAGGCATGTTCCTTGGCTTTTTCCAGCAATGCCTTCATGTCATCAGGCAAGGCTTCATATGCGGCGGCATTGGCAACAAGCGTCACATGCGCGGAGCCTGCCTCCATGCCTTTCGTGTACCAGTCGGACAATTCAAACAGCTTCCATCCACCATGTGCCGAAGGTGTCGCGGCAACCGCGTCGATAACCCCGGTTTGCAGGGCATTGTACTGTTCCGGCCCGCTGACCGACACCAAACTCGCACCATAGGTCGCCAAGGCGTCGCCTATGCCGCTTGTGGCCTTCATCCGCATGCCCGAAAAGCCCTCCAGCGTCTCGGGAGCCGGCCCCTTGCCCATCACCTCGTAATTGGGCTGGACCACAGCCATCACGGGCACCGTATTCCATTTGGCAAATTCTTTCTGGATATCTGCATTCTGGAAAAGCGCCTCTGCGACCGCGGCCCGCGCTTCCATGTTCTCCAGAGGCAGAAACGGCAGATCGAGGACCGACATCAATGGATTTTTGCCGGGGTGATAGCTCGAGATCACATAGCCCAGTTCAAATGCGCCGATCGACAGGTTATCGAGGATCTCGCGCGAAGGTGAGAGCGTCCCGTTATGGACGGTAATCTTCATCTTTCCGCCGCTGTTTTCGTTGACATAGTCAGCGAAACTCTCACCTGCCACCCGAAATGCCGGGCTGCCGAGCAAAGCCAGATCCCAATTTATTTCTTCTGCCTGCGCCCCGAAAGCGCTGAGGGTAACAGCCGCTGCAGCAACCAGGCCCTTGAGTGCGTGAAACGTCATCAATTTTCCTCCCTGAAGTCATGTGCCGGACACCCGCAATCGGCAAGCCGGTAGTGCACGCGTGTGCATACAATTTTCATCATTAACACTAATTGTCAAGCATACATCTTATTTTACAAGGCTAGATGAGTGCACACCCGTGCAACAAAACCTTTACATCATTCGTATTTCTTGCTCAACTCTGCGGACTGCCATATGAGAAAAACATGTCCGACCTTAGAGTAACCGCCGAAGATGTGGCCCTAAAAGCAGGGGTTTCACGTTCCACCGTGTCGCGTGTTTTTACACCCGGACGTCCGGTACAGGCGGAAACCCGAAGCCGCATATTGAAAGCGGCAAAGGAGCTTGGATACGAGCCGAATGCCCTGGCGCAAGCGCTGATATCCCGTCGCTCCCACATAGTCGGCATTCTCATGGGTGAGTTGAGCAATCCGTTTCATGCGGTATTGCACCAATCGATCAGTCACCAGTTGCAATCCAACGGCTTTATTCCCGTCTCGGCCCAACTCGGTCCAGCCGACGACATAAACCGGATCATCGCAATGTTCCGGCAATACCAGGTCGGCGTGGTGGTGCTGACCTCCATGAAGGTCAACGCCCATATGGTTGCAGCCTGTCAGGAGGCCGGACTGCTGGTGGTGCTGCTGAACAGGGTTGATGAACACGGCGTCACGCCCTCAATTTGTGCCGACGTTACCCAAGGTGGCCATCTTGCCGCAGAGCGACTGGCTGATCGGGGCTGCAAGCGCATCGCCGTCAGCAGGGGAGCAGCGGGCAGTTGGACCAGCGCAGCCAGGCTGAAGGGGCATTTGGATGGCCTCTCAAAACTGGGGCTGGAGCCGCTGTTCGTCACCGAGGGCGGCTACACCTATGAGGACGGAGCCAAAGTGGCCGACGACATCGCCGCCTCGAACCTGGAAACACCGGATGGCATTCTCTGTCCGAACGACCTGTTTGCAATCGGCTTTATGGATCGGTACCGCGTTCGGACCGGAGCATCCTTTCCGGACGATCTGTCTGTGATCGGTTTTGATGATATTCCGATGGCGGCATGGGAAAGCCATGCCCTGACCACGGTGCGTCTGCCCGTGTCTTCCATGGTTGAGCGGGCGGTCGAGATGATCGACCGCACATTGATGAGCCAGACACCAGTGGAAGAGAAAATCTGGATGCCCTGCCGGATGGTCATTCGAAAATCCGGGTGACCTCCGATTGACCGACGGCAGAGTATTGACCGGTTTCCTCAGATCGTCAGCGTACCGACACTGGCACCGCCGCAGACATAGAGCGTCTGTCCGGTGACAAAACCGCTTTCAGGCGCACAGAAAAACAGAAAAGCCCGTGTGACATCCTCCACGGTACCGAGCCGTCCGACCGGGATTTGCTTGGCCAGCGCCGCTTGCCGGTCGCTGTCTTTTTCCACAATGCCCCAGAAATTGTCGGTCAGGATGGGTCCGGGCGCCACGACATTGACGGTGATCCCGTGCGGTGCAAGCTCCAGCGCCCATGTGCGCGCCATGCCGATCATGCCCGCCTTGCTGGCGCTGTAGGCCGTCCGGGTCGGTGCGCCGAGAGCGGCGCGTGAGGCATTGAACATCACCCGGCCAAACCCCTTTTCCTTCATCGATGGCAGGCTGGCCTGCAGCAGCGTGAGAGCCGATCCGAGATGCAATTGGGCCAGGCCGGTGATGTCGTCAGGCTTGGCGTCCTCAACCAGGGCAGGCCAGATCAGCCCGGCATTGTGGATGAGATGCGTGACCTCAAAGCGCCCGGCAATATCATCCGCCGCCTTTTGCACCGCCTGCGGTTCAAGCAGGTCGGCGGCAACGGAATGAAGGTTTGGGTGGCTCACCTCCGGATCGTGGCGCGCAACCGATATGACCGTGTAATCCTGCTCAAGCAGCCTGGCCGCCAGATCGGCACCGATGCCCTTATTGGCCCCCGTAATGATCGCGGTGTATGTGCTCACGTCGCCACCACCGCCAACACACGCAAGGGACTGCCCGTGCCGTTTTTGATCTTCAGTGGCGCCGTGATCAGCAAGGCGCCGGTGGGCGGAAGCTGATCGAGATTGTTGAGGCATTGCAGCCCGTATTTTCCCGCACCATGAAGGTAATAATGCGCCGGATAGGGTGGCGTATAGTGGCTGCCCTGCCCGGCATCGGTGCCGATGGTTTCGGTTCCGAAGCCGCGAATGTCGCGTTCTTCGATCAGATATCGGATGGCATCGGGCGTCGGGCCGGGCGAATGCGGGCCGTCATCGCGCATATTCAGATAGGCCTCTCCCCGGCGCTTCGACCAATCGGTGCGCATGAGAACCCAGGAATCGCGTGGCACGTTGCCATGTTCAGCTTCCCACGCCTTGATGGTGTCGGCGCTGAGCTCAAAATCGTCATTTGCCGCTGCGCCGGCGCTGCAATCGATCACAACCGCCGGGCCGATCAGCCGTTCTGGCGGGATTTCGTTGACCGAGCCCAGCGGCACGTCGCGCCCGGAGATCCAGTGAGACGGAGCATCGAAATGCGTGCCGGTATGTTCGGACATGGAGATATTGTGCCATTTCCAGGCCGGACCGCGATGGTCATAGGCACTGATCTCCTCCATGCGAAAGCGGGCGCACTGGCCGAATTCAGGCGGCAGGATGATGACCGGGAAATCCGGGTCGAGCGTGTGGGTCAGATCCACGACACGCAAACGACCATCGGCTATGCCCTCGGCAAACTCGCTGAGACTGGTCATGCGCTCTCCCGTCCCATTGTCATCTCGCGTTCCAGTATTTTCGCATCGAGCCGCCAACGGTCGCGAATATCGCAGGCGACATCTCCGCACCAGACATCCTCCAGCCCGTCCTGCAGGCCGGAGACCAGCGATCTGGCCAGCGCCGCGGGTGTAATCTTCGGTGGCGGCAGTGGCTGATACCATTCATCTTCGGTGGGCCCGCAATAGACATTCATCACCCGTAGCCCCGCCTCGCGAAACTCCGCCCTCAGCGATTGGCTGAGCGAATAGGCGGCCGCGTTTGAGGCCGAAAAGCAGCCATAGCCCGGATCGTTTGAAAGCGCGTGGACCGACAGGATATTGACCCAGGCAACAGCCGAGTTGACCCCATCGGCGGTGCGCGCGCCCATGGCCGGGCCGAAAGCCTGCGCGAGCCGCATCAGACCGAGATAGTTGATCTCCATCTCGTCGCGCGCAAACGCCGTATCGCCGCGAGCCAGGGCTCCGCCCGGCCGCAGGAACCGCGCATTGTTGATCAGAATATCGGTCTTGCCGCCGATCTCCGCCGCGAGCTGCCGGACGGAGACGGTATCTGTGACATCCAGAGGCAGGATCTTGGCGCCCGCTGCCAGCAATGCGGTGCGGGAGGGATTGGGGCGCCAGGTTTCACTTTCACCGACAAACACGGATGCCGCCCCCGCCTCAAACAGCGCCTCGGCCAGCGCCGGCGCATTCGGATTGCGGGCATCGCTGACAAGAACCCGGCGGTGTTTGGGGTCGGAACTGAGACTGCGAAGAAGCGGATCGTCTTCCATGTGGAGAGTCCTTTCACGGGGAATGGCCACGAGCACCCCCTGCCCGGCCCGGTCCAGACGATTGAGGATGGTCACCTCAGCGCCACGCGGGCAATCATTATGGACATGGCACAGGATCACCGGGCCCACATCGAGCTTCACGGTGCCGATGCGCCAGGGAGCGCGTTCGCGAAAATAATTCCTGGTCGAGGTCCGGACGGTGGTTTCGGCCAGGAGTGTGCCGCGCGGATCCTGATCGTGCCACGGCAATTCGGTTCCAAGGCAGGTCTGACAGGCATCCCGGGGCGGATACTGCACCGTCCCGCATTCGCCGCATTGCTGCAGCGCAAAGCGTCCTTCGGCCGCGGCGGCGCTGAGGCCCAGCGATGCGCGGCTCCGCAATTCGGGCGGCCGGGTCGGTGATGCGGTCCGTTTTTGCGGGTTCTTTCTGGGCGGTGGCAGCAACGGATCGGTCATGCGCGCGCGCCCTCGCTGATGATCGCAGCAGACGAACAGACACCCCGGTCATAATTGATCATGCCGAAACCTGACACCATTGCCCGTGCCGCTTTGGCCACCTGCGTGCCGCCGGCGCACCCGGTGACCTGACGCAAAGCTTCCACCAGCCCGATGAACCCGCCGGCAGCACCCGCCTGTCCGGCTGAAAGCTGGCCACCCGAGGTGTTGTGCGGAAAGGTTCCGTCAATCGTCAGATCATGGTTGCGGACAAATTCCGGGCCGCCGCCCTTGTTGCAAAAGCCCAGATCCTCCATCTGCATCATCGAGATGACCGGATAATCGTCATAGGTCTGCAACAGGTCGATATCGTCCGGTGCGCAATCCGCCATCGCGTAGAGTTCGTCGATATCCAAGGTCCAGCCGCCGCGCAGCTGGATCGGATCATCAGCGTGGGCATTGTGCCGTTCAATCGCGCCATCAAGGCGCGCATAGGGCAAACCGCGCCTGACGGCCTCATCCTCGGCCATGACCAGAAAACACTCCGATCCGGCGCACGGCATCACACAATCAAACAGCGCGATCGGATCAGCGATGGGTCGCGCATTGAGATAATCGTCGAGCGTCAGCGGTTTTTTCATCACTGCATTGGGATAGCGCAGGGCGTTGTCCCGCTGCGCCACGCACAGGCGTCCGAAATCGCTGCGGGTTGCTCCGAATTCCTGCATGTAGCGGTCGGTCAGCAAGGCGAAATTGGCATTCGGACCGCCAAAGCCATAGGGGTAGGATGCATCCATTGCAAACCGCGAAAAACTCGACAACATGGTCCGGAAGCTGTCGATGTGATTGGTATCACCGGCCACGCAGGCGACGATCTCCGTATCCCCCGCCTGGACCGCCCGGGCTGCCCGGCGCAGGGCCACCACCCCGCTGGCCCCGCCCATCGGAATATGATCGAGCCAGCGGGGCCTCAGTCCGAGATGCTGGGTCAGTCCCACCGCCGTGTCGGGAAACAACGTGAAACTGGACACGCAAAACCCGTCGAGATCGGACGGTTTCAATCCCGCAGCATCCAGCGATCCGCGCAGCGCCTTGGCGATCCACCAGGGTGCCGTATCGATCGAATACCGCACATAGGGATGCGAATAGGGCGCGACGATTGCAACACCGTCATAGGATTGGCGGGGCATCAGACAGCCTGTCTCTTCTTCAGGTGAACCGTGTTCTCCGTCGCCGGATCTGTCAACAGCTGCTGCGCAAGTGTATTGAGCTGGGAACGCTGAATTTTTTGCGTGGAGGTCAGGGGCAGCGCATCCACGAAGGCGATGTATCCGGGCACCTTGTAATAGGCCATCTGCTCAAGACACCAGCGAACAATGTCCTCGGCGCCCAGTCCCCCTGTGACCTTCAGGCAGGCAAACACCTCGTCTCCACGCAGCGGGTCCGGCACCGCTGTGACACCGGCGGCCTCGATGCCGGGATGACGCATCAGGATGGATTCCACCTCGATGGCCGCAATGTTCTCCCCGGAACGACGGATGACGTTTTTCTTGCGGTCCACAAAGAACATGTTCCCGTGTGTATCTTCGCGGACGATATCGCCCGTGTGGAACCAGCCACCCGCCCAGGCGTCGGCGGTGGCATCGGCGTCGCGATAATAATGGGAGAAGAACCCGTATCGATGATCCTTGCCTGCGCGGCGAACCAAAAGCTCGCCCGGATTCCCAGGGGCCACCGCGACACCGGTTTCATCGGCGATCATGGTTTCGATATCGGCATCCGGACGTCCGATACTTGCCTGCCCGACCAGCCGATCCGGTGTCGAAGCCGCAATGACCGCACCCGCACCGGTTTCCGTCATCGCCCAGGCCTCGACCAGCGGAAAACCGAACCGCGATTCGAATTCCGCCTGTATTTTCGGATCCACGCCGGCGCCAAATCCGAAGCGTATCCGGTGGGCCGCATCATCGGGCGATGGCGACAGACCGATCAGCATCGATGGCATGACACCCAGATAATGCAGGCAGGTTGCGCGCGCGTCGGCAACGTCTTTCCACCAGCTGCGCGGATGAAACCTGTCGAGCACGGTCAGACATCCGCCGACGGCCAGCATCGCCATGAACGAATAGGCCATGGCATTCATGTGGAAGATCGGCAGCGGAGTAATCATCCGCTCACCCTCTTCGTTAAGTGTCGCCAAGCCGCCGACATTGGCATACCACTGTCCGGCCAGCAGGAAATAGGTATTGGGAAGCACACAGCCCTTCGGGTTGCCGGTGGTTCCAGACGTATAAAGGACTGCCGCCTCGCGCGCTTCACCGGTTTCGGGTTCGGCTGTCACGGCATCGGACCGCGGCCCCGGGGGCCTCGTATCGGGCGCAACCACCGCCAGAGCAACCCCGGCGGCCGCGGCCGCCGACTGCAATTCCTCGCGACGTGAATCAATGGCGACAATCAGCGCCGGTTCGCAATGGCCGATCAGATAGGTCTGCTCCGCAAGCCGCAGATCCGGATTGATCGGAACCACCGAGGCACCAAGGCGGTTCAGCGCCAGCCAGTGGAGAAAGAATGCGGGCCGGTTTTCAAGCAGCAGACCGACACGCATGCCGGCGCCATATCCGGCACCTGCCAGATTTTCGGCAATTTCGGCGATGTGCCTCGCGGCTTCCGCGTAGGTGATCTCGCCGGCCTCGATCCCATAGATGTCGGCAGTCGAACGCAGGACGTTCAAAAGCGGCCGGTTTGGAAACCGCTTCGCTGTCGCCTCGAAAGCCTCATAGACGGTCCCGTTCTCAGGGCCGATCATGGCAGAAGCTGGATATTGCCGAAGGCGGCGTCGGAATTCAGCAGATCGACCCGTTTGCTGGCGATGCGCAGGGCGCCATCGACCAGGCGCAACTCGTGAATGGCGGTCAGCGCCAGCAAGAACTGCTCATCGAGTCGCGTTTCCACATAATGCATGGAGGTGTTCGTGACAAAGCGTTCCTCCTCCATCACATCCACGAAAGGGCGCTGAATGACATGATGACAGCGGCTTTTCGGTTTCTGACTGAAGGTCCGCGCACCGTTCAGCCGCTCCACCCGAAGGCGCAGCATGAACATGTCCTCATAGAGCAGTGAGGTCACCAGATGCGGGTCGGTCTGCTTGTAGTCGAGCGGCATCCAATAGTGACCATCTTCCAGCCACAGGGCCAGCCAGTCGTCGTAACGGCCCTCATCGAGCATACGCGCTTCGTCATAGATGAAATCGATCAACTGATCGCGGGAGACAGACATCACGCATCCTCCATCGAGACGGTCATGAATTTGACCCAGGCGTCGAACTGGTTGCGCATTTGACGCTCAGTCGTGCCGTTCTCGACGGCCTCCTCACTGAAATCTTCCGGTCCGGTCCGCAGGCGCCTGACGTCAACCCACTCCATGCCTTCCGACATCAACCCTTCCTGGGCACGCTCATACATTTCCAGATCGTCATGGCCGACCATCGAGGTCGGCGCATTGATCATCCGGTTATACATCGCGGTACGCGCCAGAAGCTCGTCGGGGGCATCGACCAGGCGATAGATATAGCTCTCCACCAGGGTCCGGCTCGGACCAAGCGGAATAAAGTTCCGCAACTGCTGAATGGGGCCTTTGATCATGATGTTCGGAAAATAGACCGTATTGTGCCGGTTCTCGTCGAGGATCGCCTTGGCGCGCTCTGCGCCATAGGCATCCACCATGGACTCGAAATAGCCCGGCACGGCTTCATAGTCCGAATGGATCGAGTGGCTCACGCCCGTGTGCCCATGGCCGTTGGGCCAGGTGCGGATGCCCATGTTCTCGAAGAATTCATAGGGTGACATGAAAGGCGCGATGATCTGCATCGCCACGGGTCGCGGCTCCGGATTTCCCATCTCCTCCCAGATTTTAACCGCCGTGCCCGCACTGCTTTCATGTGCCACCATCGGGTGACAGGTATCGGTCTGGTTCTCGACCAGCATTTTCCAGTTGCATTGATGCATGTAGCGAAGCGGCGGGCCTGCCACCTCCAGCCGGCCGGCCGGTGAACGATCGGCCATGTTATCGAACGACGATAGGCTGTCGCCGAAGAATTCCTCGAACCCGATGCCCTCCTCGGCCAGACGCGCAAACACGAACCCGCGATGCACATGAACAGCGCCGACCGACTTCATGCCCTTGCCGTTCTCGCTCTCCTCAAGGCCGGTGCCATCGTAGCCCTTCTTGAGCGGGATCGCCAACAGGCAGCCGTCGGTCTTGAAACTCCAGGCATGGTAGGGACAACGGAAGAACTTGCCGGTATTGCCCTCGCGATCGATGGCGATCTTTGTGCCCTTGTGGGGGCAACGATTGTGCAGCACATGGACTTCGCCATCGGAATGACGAACCTGTATAACCGGCTGATCACCGATCTGGGTCGTAATGTAGTCGCCCTTGTTGGGTGTCTGGCTGTCATGGCCCACAAAGATCCAGGCATTGGTAAACAGGTGCCGCATCTCGAGGCGATAGATCTTTTCGCTGGTATAGACATCCCGGTGCACTTGAGGGCCATTGAACAGAGCCCGGATTTCAGAAGCGGTTGTCACTGGTGATCTCCTTTAAAGATCCAGAACCAGCCGCGCCGATTTGGCGCGGCTGACACAGATTTGCATGATTTTGCCCGACTCGCGCTCAGCCTCGGTCAGCACCACGTCACGGTGATCCGGTTCGCCGGCGATCACATCGGTTTGGCAGATCCCGCAATCACCGCGCTGGCAGTCATACATCAGATCGATGCCGGCCTCCTCCAGGACATCGATGATGGATTTGCCTTGCGGAACGGTGAAAACCTGTCCGGAATCGTGAATCTCGACTTCGAAGGAGGCATCGTCTTCGGCAGTGCCCGGTGTAGCGAACAGTTCGACATGAATATCCTGGATCCCGGCAGCTTCCGCCGCCGCACGGGCCGCGTCGATCATTCCCTTCGGGCCGCAGATATAGAGCTGCGTATTTGCCGGTTGCGCGCCCATCAGGTCCGCCAAATCGAGCGGATTCACATCATCAAAATGCAGTGTCAGGTAATTAGGCAGTGTCGTACGCAACGCATCGGTAAAACCCATTGCAGCTTCCGTTCGCCCCGCATAGTGAAAGGCAAACGGTCTGCCTTGCGCCAAAAGGGCGGTGGCCATCGAAATCAATGGTGTAACGCCGATCCCGCCGGCAAGCAGCAGAACCGGCGCCGTGCCCGCTTGAAGCTCGAAGTCGTTTGACGGAGATGTCGCGACCACCTCATCGCCGATACAGAGAGCGTGCATGGCCCGCGAGCCACCCTGCCCCGCGTCCTCCCGCTGCACGGCAATGCGATAGATTGCCGGGTTTTGGTCACCGGGCCAGTCAATCAGCGAATAGGATCGTGTCCCGGTTTCGCCCAGATCAAAATCCAGGTGCGCCCCCGGCGTATAGTCAGGCAGCGCGCCGCCATCTGACGCGCCAAACTGAAACACCCGAATGGCCGGTGTTTCATCTTCGATCTGCTGGAGGGTCAGTTTTGGCATTGAGAACTCCCTTGCCAATATTATATGAAATTTCATATTGTTTCGGCAAGGCAAATTTTTTCTCTTGTGAAATCAAGGCAAATGGCCAAGAAGATTGCGCATGAATGATCGTTCAGACAAACGGGGCCCGACGGAGGACGGATTTGTTTCTTCCTACCTGCTTTACCTGCTTGCCGCCTCAAGCGAGGCTGCGAGCGCGGAGTTTCATGCTCATGTGCGGCGCAACGGCCTGCGGGTTCCCGAATGGAGGGTGCTTGCCTGTTTGGGAGACCAGGACGGTCAAATGATCACCCGATTGGCGGAGATTGCACTGGTCGAGCAGTCGCGCCTGACGCGAATCATCGACCAGATGGTGGCCCAGGGGCTTTTGGTGCGTCGGGACGACCGGGAAGACAAGCGGCGCGTGCGCATCTATCTCACTGAAAAGGGTGCAGCAAAGAGCAGGCAATTGGTGGCGGATGCGAAAGTGCATGAGAAAACCTTGATGTCGGCGTTGCCCGAAGACTGCGCAACGACACTGAAACCAGCCCTTGTTGCCCTGCTCGAGGGGCTTGCGGCGCGTCGCAAAGAATAGGCTTGCAGCACGAACCGTGCCGGCACAACGGCACGACGGTCGGCTGGTGGATACGAATCTTCAGTATATGCAAACGCATAAACTCCGCCGACAACACCGCCACTGACCGAACAGATGCGCGTCGCACAGGGTGACCGGCAAACGTGCAACCATGAGAAAACCTTGCTTTTTTGGTCCGACAAATTCCCGATGGACAATTTGCATGAATTTTCATATAAATTCGATCGACGGGGGACGAGAAAGCAACGCAGAAAAGCCGTCCCCTTAACTCGTGGGTAAAATCTGGGAGAAGACCATGAACTATATGAAGACCCTTGCTGCCTCCGCCATGCTGGCGCTCGGCCTTGCCGGATCTGTCAATGCGCAGGATACGACGTTGCGCATTTCATCCTGGCTGCCGCCGACTCATGGCATCAACACCGAAATCTTCGCCAATCTGGTCACCATGATGGAAGAAGCAACGGACGGTGCGGTCACCGGCGAGCTGGTCTTCGGTCTCGGACCACCGCCGGCCCAGATGGATCTGGTGCAGGATGGAGCAGCCGATATTGCCATTATCTTCCACGGCTATCAGCCGGGCCGTTTCGTCGGCACGCAGCTGATTGAATTGCCCGGCTATGAAGGCAGTTCCGAAGCCGCATCGGTCGCCTATTGGCAGGTGCATGAGGATCATCTGGCCGCCCTCGACGAGCATCGCGGCGTAAAGCTGATTGCTCTGACAACCCACGGCCCCGGACAGATTCACGCAGTCGATCCGGTGAAGGATCTGGCCGGATTGAACGGCCTGAAGACACGGATCGGTGGCGGTGTCGCCGGCAATGTCGGATCAGAACTTGGCCTGGTCGGCATCAATGTTCCGGCCCCGCAGGTCTATGAAACGCTCGAATCCGGTGCCGCCGACGCGGTGGCCATGAATGTCGGAGAGCGCATCGGCTTCCGCCTCAACGAAGTGGCGCCGGTGCTCTATGAAATGCCTGGTGGATTCTATCGCGGATCCTTCGCCGTGATCATGAGTGAGGAGACATTCGCCAGCCTGCCTGAGGCCACACGGAAGGCCCTGGACGAGAAGGTCTTCGGCGCGCCGGCAAGCCGCATGGCCGGTGCCGCCTGGGATCTGTCGGACAAACTGGCCTATGAGGCCATGGGTGACGGCACCACAACGATCAAGGCCAGCGCGGCGGACCAGGAAGCATTCGCAGCCATTGCCGAGACGGTTAAGAACAATGTCCTGGGAGAGCTGGATGCTGCCGGTATTGACGCCAAGGCGGCCCACCAACAGGTCCGTGACGTGATGGCGGCGAATTAAGCCCCATCTGACGGTCTGGCTGTGGCACCGGTCGGTGCCGCAGCCGAATGAGCTTGAAAATCCTGCGCGTGGCCACGCCGTTGAAGCATCTGTTGAAATTGCCCGATTATCTGGCGTCGATCGCCCTTTTCGCATTGATGGTCGTTACCTTTAGCGATGTCATGTTGCGCTCGGTGCTGAACGCTCCGATCGAAGCAGGAGCAGATCTCACGCGATTGCTGATGACGATCACGGTCTTTGCGGTGATGCCGGCGCTGTCGGCGCGCGGCGGTCAGATCAGCGTCGATCTTCTTGACGATATATTTCAGAACTGGGGACTGAGCCGGATACGGGACGCATTGGTCAATCTGGCCTGCGGTACTATTCTGTTTTGGCCTGCCGAACGGGTCTGGGTTCTCGCCGAACGTTCCAGATCCTACGGTGATGTCATGGAATATCTGGGGATGCCCGTTCACTATGTCGGTTGGTTCATTGCCGTGTTTACCGCCCTGACCGCTATCGCCATGATCGGCCGTGGAATTGCCTGTCTGTTTTTTCCGGCCTGGCTGGAGAAGCACGGTGCTTGAAGGCCTGCTGGGCTTTGCCGCCGTCCTGGCACTCGTCCTGCTGCGCGTCCCCATCGCCTTCGCCATGGGAATTGTCGGCATGGTGGGTTTCACAATGGAAACCAGTTTTCGCGCCTCGATTTCCATGGTGGCGCGACTCATCATCGATACCAGTCAGAATTACGGTCTGTCGGTCGTACCGCTGTTCATCCTGATGGGCCTTTTTGTCAACAAGGCCGGCATCAGCCGTGAACTGTATACCGCTTCAAATGCTTTTCTGGGCCATTTGCGCGGCGGCCTGGCCATGGCAACCATTGTCGCCTGCGGCGGATTTGCAGCAATCTCCGGCTCATCGCTGGCCACGGCCGCCACCATGTCCAAAGTCGCCATGCCCGAGATGCGGCGCTACAACTACGCCGACAGCCTTTCAACCGCATCCATTGCGGCAGGCGGAACGCTGGGCATCCTGATCCCTCCGTCTGTCATTCTGGTGATCTACGGATTGCTGACGGAAACCTCGATTGGAAAACTATTCATTGCCGGGGTCATACCCGGCGCCATCGGCATCCTGTTCTATCTGCTCGCCGTACGCTATGCCGTCTGGCGTGATCCCGAAGCCGGACCACCGGGAGCCCGCGTTTCATGGCGGGGTCGTCTCCGCGCGCTGCGTTCCGTCTGGGCGGTGTTGCTGCTGTTTTTCCTGGTCATTGGCGGGCTTTACGGTGTGTTCGACGTCGAACCGCTGAACATCGCCTTTTCTCCCACCGAAGCAGCCGGCATGGGCGCCATGGGAGCCTTCCTGATCGCTCTGGCGCGTCGGCGCCTTAGCCTGGCAGATACATTAGAGGTGCTGTCCGAAACGGCGATGACCGCCGCCTCCCTGTTCGCCGTCCTGATCGGCGCCTGGATCTTTTCGAATTTCGTCAACATTGCAGGCCTGCCGCAGGCCCTTTCAAGCATCGTAACCGCCTATGATGTGGCACCATGGATGGTCATGGCGATGATCATCGGCATCTACATTCTTCTGGGTTGTGTTTTCGAAAGCCTCTCCATGTTGCTCCTGACCGTGCCGATCTTCTTCCCGGTCGTGATCGGGCTTGGCTTCGATCCGATCTGGTTCGGAATCGTCGTCGTCGTCGTCACCGAAATCAGTTTGATCACGCCGCCGGTCGGAATGAATGTCTTCGTGCTCAAATCCGTCGTGCGGGATGTGTCGACCGGAACGATTTTTCGCGGCGTGACACCGTTCTGGGGCATGGACATTCTTCGTCTGCTGCTCCTGCTGGCCCTGCCGGGTCTGGTGCTTTTCCTGCCCGATCAGATGTGATCGGCGCCTCGATTTTAGGATGGGGGCAAAAGCGCGAGAACGACACCCCATTTGGCACGACCGATCCCGATGCAGGGCTCTGTCGCAAGGGCCTGGCAAACCGGCCCGGCTGTGTTTCATGGGGCACGCGGTGATGGATAAGGCAAAATTCAGCCCAAGGGCTCAATAAAAGGACAAATCTGCTTTCGCTGTGGTGATGAGGCAGACTTCACTGCCATTCCATGGCCGGCTTTTTCAGAAGCCTGCTAGTGGCCGAGCAGCGGAACCCATGCATCTGCATCCGTGTGGAGGAGACTATGCCCAGCATCTGGTATCTCAGTGAGGTGAGCGCCGACCAGCGCGGCCAATTGCGTCAGACCCCGTTTCGGTGAGTTTCGATCATGCTCGCCTGAGAGAAAAGAAACGGGTTGTTCCAGCTTCGGAAGCCCGGCACTCCAGTTGGTCGAAGACAGCTTTGCATCGGACAGAAAGCCGTGGGGGCCTCTTTCAACATGCCACGCATGGCCGTGCCAAAACAGTTTTTGGGCATGTTCGTCGCTTTCAATTTGTTCGCGATCAAATCTTGAGTTTGCAAAGACGATCCGTCCGAAGTCGCCTGGGCCTTGGCGCAAAATCCGCTGCCCACCTAACAAAGCCAGGTAATGCGCGGCAGATGGGTTTGCTTTCGACAGAACTGAAAACACCCGCGTTTCGACGGGCAATGACCAGATATCAAGCCAATCAACAAGCGGTGGCACTGGTGCAAGACATGTCAGCGATGACACGCGCTCTGGCTGGAGTGCTGCCATCCACAGAGCATACGGTGCGCCCAGGTCGTAAGTCAGGACGTCGACCGTCTCAACTCCGAAGTGGTTCAGAACGTAAAGGATGTCCTGCGCTACGTCTTGAACGCCAAGGCCGTCGTCCTTTTGTGTTTGCCCATGTCCGGGTCGGCCCGGTGCCATGATGCGACGATCCTGGAACCTTTCGAGAGCTGTGGCAGGCAGTCTGCGACCGGCGAGGCAACCATGAAGGAACAATAGCGGTTTGCCGGTCTCCGGGCCGCTACACTCCACGTCTATCCGGCGCCCGCTGGGCAGCGTCACCATGAAGTTCCCGTGCGCAGCAGCTGTTTGATCGGCATGCATGAGCTGCGTGGTCGCGATCAAACCGTAGATCAGATGAAGAATGTCAGCCTGCCCGTGCGTATCGGTCTTATCGCAAATTCTGCGAACTTGAGTGCGTACGGTCTCAAGAGAGCGTTGGCGGCGATGCGCAATCTCCTTCGGCTGATGCCCCTGAAACAGAAGTTCGACCACATCGATTTCAGTATCTGTCAAACGATAACCGGACTTTAAAATAGGCGCGATCGCATTGCTCCATCGCAGCGTGATCGCAGTCGCGCGAAACGTCCCGTGGCCATCCGATCGCGCCAACACGGGGACAGGTCGCAGACGGTGATGGGTGAACAGGGTAAACGCGGCTTGGGACCGACGGCCGCGCGTCAGGTCTTCCAACGCACCACGCCCGCTATCTCCCAATCTGTTGTAGAGTTTTTCCCCAGGTGCCAATCCAAAGAGCGAAGCAAACGAGGCAGTCTCTTCCGTCAAGCGACCTTTGCTGTCGAAGGAAAACTCGATTTCGGTACTGTCCTTGCCATACGATCCAGTCCGCATAAACGTTCTGGATGCGTCTTCGAACTCGGACGTGAATTCACCAAGATCAGCAGTCTTTTTGTACCCCATCTCCGTATCTGTCTGCTCAATCAATGCTCGAAATGTCTCGGTGCGTGCGACCGATTCAAAGATAAGGCTGTGCAGTCGATTAGGCTTAATTCTGTTTTCCTCCATTTTCTCAGCCTTCGTTCTTGAACAACAATGCAGTGGCCTGCGTAGGTTTCTTCACGCCGAGCTTGATAAGCAAATTTTCGACGTGTCTGCGTATGGTGTGTGGGCTTATTCCCAGTTCACGCGCAATCTCTCTATCAGAAAGATCCCCGGCCGTATTTCCGGCAACCTCTGCCTCGCGCAAGGTTAGTTCCGCTTGCAGCGGACATCCTATACGCAGACCATCAACTTCGATAAGGCAGTAGTGTTCGCCAAACGGCATCGGGCTACGCATCGCCCGAAGGCGCGCCTCAAACAGCGGGGTCGCGACCAGAGTACTCACCAAAATCAGTGTGTTCTGCATCGCATGTGAGCGACGCATTTGCCCGACCCACTTTGAAGCGAGGGCCTTCGCAGACGCAGTCACGTCATCCAGAAAGGGGTGCGCCTGGGCCAAGTCCACAAACCCTCGCGACCGATGCACAACACGCCGGTCAGAGCCGACAAGAAGAACGGGTGTCGAGAAATGGTCGATCAAGTCTAACAACCGAGAGCCGAAACGCGAGACCTGTGTTGAAAGGCGGCCGCCTGCTGAACAAGCAGGTTCAAAGAGCCGCAGAAGTGCAAAGGCCTCATCACACTCCGCTGGGATATCATGTGCCTGATATCCTGCAATCAGCATCGCTCCCCGCAATCAAGTGATGTCGACATCGCCATTTGACGTTCAATTCCGTTTGGCAACAACGCCATGTCGTGCACGTTGGAGTTTTCGCGTGCGTCACGATTATTAAGTTGGTCGTCATGATAGGCACCTGCGCCAGCGCCGCGGATGACTCGATGAAGCAGACATGCACAAGGGTCGGCAATCTGAGTGAAGCCCAGCGGATCAAAACCGAAAAAATCCTTGCGGATGCCGTCGCTTAGCGATGTATCCAAAGTTGCGGTGGTCACGTTCAAACCCGAGCTTTGCTTACTTGGCGCAACCTCATAGATGTGGTCGGTCTCTGGAAAGTCGATAGGCGTGTCTAGCGCGTGTTCATCCGCCCACATACCGTCCGCGCTTAAGATCACGGTTTGAACAAGATTGATCCGAGCCACTTGATCCATTGCCATCCTCAAAGAAGGCCGCCCGCATTAGAGCAAATGCCCCACAGACGCTCAATGCTTCGCGGACTAACGTCTGAGGCAGGAACCGCATATCAGCGGTAGACAACCCGCGCCCGGCCCGAAGTCGGTCGAGCAGCGCAAACCGTACCCAGATTGGAGTATGGAACGATGGCACCGCTTCTTCAATAGTTGCACGGGCCTGGAACCAATGAGTTCTGTACGGATGGAGGCAAACCGTGTGATTTCATCGCATTTTCCCTTGGGATTTGGGCAATGCTTCGCAAGCTGTGCTCTTCCATTGATGCTCGCAGCGCCGTCATCGGGCCTTGCAATGCAAACCTGCGAGATCAGCTCTGATGCCGCTTTGTATCAGGAACGTGCCGAACAGGCGATCCTCCTTATGCAGTACGAAGACATCGTCGTTCGCGCGACAGACGGAAAAATACGCTGCGAAGAAGATGCAGCGAACGCAATGCAGATGTGCCTGATCGAAGGCCCGGGCGAGATGCTGATCGATGCGACGACCGGACTTTTTGTCGTGCGCGTGACCGGAACACAGCCGCACGCGGTCCAGATTTATGCCAGCGGGGACCTGAGTTGCGGTCTGGCTTCCGACATGGAGTGAGCCCGCACTTAATCGAACTTCCGAGAATGGGATTATTGGATTGAAATCGATTTTGACGGCCGCAGTGTTGGTGGCCCTTCTGTCGCAGGCCGCAATTGCCGAGGGCTCGGATGAGATCGCCCCGTGCGACCAGCTTGTGGCGCTCTTCATCAAACTTGCCGAAAAATCCGGCGAAACCGTCACCGAGGCTGAAGCACGTGCCGAGGTGATGTCTGAGAGCCCAAGTGAGGCCCAATGCGCCGCTATGCAGGCACTTTTCGAGGGGCAGAATTGACATGAAGCGACACGTGATTGCGGTTTCCTTGCTTCTCTGTGCGGCAAGCGCGCAGGCGGATGAGTCGACGATGATCGTTTTAGATGCCTCGGGTTCGATGTGGGGGCAGATCGACGGCATGAACAAGATCGTCATCGCCCGTGACGTCGTCCGCGAAAGCCTTGGCGGGGCGTCCCTCCAGGATTCTATTGGACTTGTCGCCTACGGCCACAACCGCAAAGGCGATTGCAGCGATATCGAGGTGCTCGTACCGCCAGCGACCGGGCAGATGAGTGCTGTTGTGACCGCTGTGGAGAGGATTAATCCCAAGGGAAAAACCCCTTTGACCGAGGCGGTGCGTCAGGCGGCGATTGCGATTCGCCACGAGGAAAACCGCGCGACCGTGGTGTTGGTCACCGATGGCCTGGAGACCTGTGGCGCAGACCCGTGCGCTCTGGCCCGTGAGTTGGAACGGGCGGGGTTGGACTTCACCGCTCATGTGGTGGGGTTTGGTTTGTCGAAAGAAGATGGTGCAGCGGTTTCCTGTTTGGCTACTGAAACCGGTGGGCGCTATTTCGAAGCGGACAACAGGGGCGAACTGGCCTCTGCTTTGTCACTTGCGGTTGCCAGCGATATCACGCCCGAAACGGTGATCGAAGACGCGCCGCAGGTTGAGCCGAAGCATAACCTGCAAATCAATGTGCAGCTATCGCCCGATAGCCCACCATTGGAAAATGGCGACATTGATAAGCTCGCGCTTGATCTCATCCTGCCAGATGGCAGCCCAAAGAACATTGGCTATGCACCGGTGTTGGCGGTCAAAGTCGCCGAAGGCGACTACACGCTCCGCACCAGATATGAAGGGGGCGAGGTGAACCAGCCGGTGCAGATCGAGCGGTTTGAGACGGCACATGCTACGGTAGTTCTTGACGCAGGTGTTGTCGATTTCCGTGCAATCCCTGTGGCAGTGGACTTGATCGACCCGGCCTGGATCACCTGGGAAATCAAAGACACCGCAACAGGCCAAAAAATTGGACGATTTGCCCCGGACCTTCGGTCGGTCCTGAAGTCCGGCACTTACGAGGTCAGCGCCCTGGTGGGCCGCAAAACGGAAACCGCCCCGCCCCCGGTCCGCGTCGAGATCGTGGCCGGAGAAGTGGCTGAGGGCGAAATCCTGTTGCCCCATGGCGGCGTTGGGATGGCGGCAATATCCGAGGATGGAGCGCATCTGCCGGACAGTTTCATGCGGTTCGGCCTTTGGACGGCAAAGAAGGACGGAACGCCGGACAGGCTGATTTATCTGGCGAATGACACGAAACATCCGCTTCTGGCACTGCCTGGCGACTACCTCCTTGTGGCCGAAGACTGGGGGATTGCGAAGGGCGGGAAACGCAAACTGACACGGCCGATCACCGTTGCACCCGGCACTCTCACAGATCTGCAAATCACGATGCCGGCTGACCTGAACAGTCCCATGTTCGAAAGACCATGACCGAGACCGTTTGGGATCCGATCGAAAGCCAGGCGAAGGCCACCGTGCCAGAGACGGCGGGGTACGTATCCCATCCGCTCGCGAGTCTTGTCCGCAGCCTGACGGTGCCGATGCTGATCGTGTGCCTGATCGGGTTTTTTACCGCGGTCTTTTCAGAAGCCTGGCGGTACTACGGGATTGGAGCTGCAACGTTTGGGTTTGTGTTCATCCTGTTCGGCTCGGAACAAACGGGCCAAAACAAAAACATTCTTGCGCGGATTGCCAACGCCACGCGCGCGGCGGGCCATCTGGGTGGCACGAACCTGCCAAAAGGCAAGATCGCAAAGCTCGCCACACGTATCAAACCGCTCTTGGTTTTGCGCGCAGGGGCGTCGATCCCAATCGTTCTGGAACAAGAGATTTGGGGCCAAACGGCATCGGGCGTGCCGTTCTGGATGGGGCTGTCACTTATGCAATCCCAAGCCTACTTTGGTGGTCCCAAAGCCGCCGTGCGCGCGGATCCGACCACGACACACGGTGAAACCGCGATGTTTGTCGTCGCCTACAAGTTGGACAGAGACACGCAAATCCACGCCGAGATCATGCCCGAGTTCGTGACTGCGAAGGGGCCGCTGGATCAGGATGTCAAAACCGAAAGCACCGAGTTCAACGCCAAGTTCCACATACGTCTGCGCCGAGAGAATGGACGGGATGTCAAAAAGGGCGTGTCAAACGCCGCGTTACTGCAGGTTCTGACTCCTGCGACCCAGGCAACACTTCTTGGCTTGGCCGACACCTATGCCGCACGGGTCATCATTGATCGAGACACTGTGTTCTTCGGTGGCTACCGCAACTTTCAGACCACAGACAATGACGCGTTGCAGCGTCTGCTGACACAGGCAATCGACGACTTTGCCGAGGCGGCAACAGCCTTCAAACGCTACGCAGAATAGGGAATTCAGGTGCTTACGACTTTAATCATACTTGTTGTCATCGCTGTTCCGGTGGGCTGGGCCTTCTCGCAAAACGCACTGGTCGCCGCGCGGGAACGGATCAATGAAGGCTGGTCAGGCATCACCATCCAATTGAAGCGCCGCCATGACTTGGTGCCGAACCTGGTGGAGACCGCCAAAACAGCGACGGCGCATGAGAACGCTATTTTTGACAAGCTTCTGACGGCACGCACTGACGCCGTTCGTTTGCTTTCCAAAGGGTCACCTGGCGAGATTACCGAGGCCGAGGCGACGCTCACAGCAGCCCTGAACGATTTCATAGGCTACGCCGAAGACACGCCCGAGATCACTGCGAACGAAAATATCAAGCTACTGCAGTCTCAGCTTGAAGAGACCGAGGATCAGATCGCGGCGGCCCGACGACTCTATAACGGCAACGTCACCGCCTACAATATGAAGCTCGATCAGGTGCCCTACAGTTTCATCGCTGCCCGCGGCGGGTTTCAGCGCGCCTCGTTTTATGAGGTCGACGAGGCTGAATTCAAGCGGATCAGCCAGAATGTCTCTGTCTCGTCTCTTGGGTTGGGAGTTGGCCAATGAAACATTTCGCAATTGCCGCTTTAGCCTTGGCTGTGCCGGGTATCGCCCATGCAGCGTGCACCGGTGACCTGCCGGGACGTGGTGTGCTGAATGTTTATGCGGATGCGACCACAGACGGTGTGATCGGCGGGATCAGTGCCAATCAATGCGGGTTGGAGGTCTCGGACTTCTGCGCTAACGGACGGTGCCTCGCGTTCTTTGGTGGCCTGAGCGGCTATATCGACGTGACGGGACTGGCCAGCGGAACAATCGCACCCTTTCCATCGGCGTTTGAATACGAGGTCAGTGGCGTCGATGGCAGCCTCAGCTTCATGGGCCGCACGCAGCCGTTCGAGATGAACGGGAACGATCCTGTTCGCATCACACCCGCCGCGGATCACGTGCTCCTCAGTCTGCCCGATCCGCTGCCGAAAGACATTCGCATGACGCGCACCGGCTCCTCCAGTTGGGAGGCCACCCTGCAAGATTGGGTTGGCGTCCCCATCCCGGTCACCATTTATCTGGACCAACTGGGCGGGCCAAGGGCGTTGCTTGAGTTCTTTGCCGAAAACCAGATGCTGAGGATGGACATGCGCCTGAGACTGACCCGCACGGGCGCGCTTCCGGAGACCACCGTCCGCCCGCCAATAACTGACCCCGTTCCCGGCGAAACATACGCCTGCGACACAACCCATGTTCTGGCGGTTGCTGTTGGCAATGCCGGAGCGCAAGCGCAGATAGAGGCGTTCTACGCCGCTGTGGCTGCAGCTGGCATCACCGACTGGGACAACAGAACCGAACCGCAATGCGCCGACCTTCTCGTTGAGTTGGAGAAAGCTGGAATACAAAGGCTTACGCAAACCGACCGCCCACAGCAGAGCTGTGACGCGCTTGCCGCAGAGCTGCGCCCGATTTTGCGCGGCCCCGACAGCGCCGAAAAGACCGCGTTGATGGCGACAATGGTCGCCCTCGGGATCACATCCATCGACACGACCAATCCGAAACACTGCGCCGAGATATCGGCCGCCCTCGGGCGGTAGGAGTAAAACAGACATGAAAAAACTAGGGGTCGCAGCCAGTATCGCCGTACTCATCGGTGCCGGTCTGTTCTTCTCGGGCGTCCTGTCTCCCACAGAGACGCCGAAGCTTCAGCTTCAGGCGCTGCTGGCTGCAAACGGCGAAAACGTGACGGATCGTGTTGACTGGTTTGTAGAACGCGGTGGCTCATGGATGGGGCCGGAGTTCGAGACGACGACAGAGGCCGTTCCTGGCGACTATACGGCCACGTTTCAGATTCTTGGCGGCGAAGACATCATCGCGGAACTGTCGCTGGGCGAAAGCGAAGGTGGCACGCTTTTGGCCAATCTGGAAGCCACATTGGTCGAAGTGGCCTTACCTTCTGACAATCGTCCGCCACAGGTTGGGTTCCGCTTTGAATCACCCATGAGTGCCGGCAGCCATGGTGTCTTTGTCTCCGAAGACGGGTTTGCCCGCACCCTGGTCTCGCGCGATCTATCCAAATTGGAGCTCGAAACCGCAGGCCAAGCCATTCCGATCAATGCCGACTTTGCATCAGGCGGGGTTCTCTCGCTGGTGTTTGAGAACGGTGAAGTCCGGTCGACGAGACAATAATATGCGCTGGTTTGCCCTGCTCGTTGCTGTGCTTTGGTGGTCGTCGGCAAGCGCCGATCCGGTGCAGGATCGCTTGAATCAGATCAGCGATGAAATCACGCGCCTCTTCGAGCTTTATTCCGAGGGTCAAATCAGCGAAGAAGACTTGTACAAGCGCACAGAAGCCCTGACAAATCTTGATTTGCAGTTACGGTCCGGCCAGATCACCCTCGAAGACTTGCCCGTATTGCGCTGGCGTGACTATGACGAAACCCCTGTCTTCACCGCCGGGTTCGACCTGACGATTGCTGGCTTGCCGGACGGGTTCTCAAGCCCTGTTTGGGCGGAGCTTCCCGATGGCCAACGCCTCGATGTTGTGGCATTCCGTGGCGACCCGCAAAATCTGACAGAACTGACCGTCACACTGCCCCTTCACCCCGGCGGCATCCGGAAAGGTGGAACACTCACCTTTCATTTCGGTGGTCCCGATCCGGTCGGCACGCTGACAGCCGAACTTGCCCCGGTACTGGATATCGATAAAGCCTTACCTCGGCTGTTGGAATTGACGACTGGACTTTTGGTCGGTGACCTTCTGTCCGACGGCATCTCGCCGGAGCTTTTGGTATCGCAATTGCGACAGGACCCAAGTGCGGTTGACCCGGAATACGGGTTTCATGCGCTGGCATTGTGGATGTGGTCGGAGTCAAAACACGGCAATCAAACCTGGGCCTTTATGCAGGATGGCCGTTTTGACACGCCGTTTTGGTCAGAGTTTGGCCCCGACATAACCGAGGCATGGAACCTTGCAGCGAGTGCGGCGTTGCAAAACATACTCACGCCCGAGTTGATGATGCGGCCGGCACCGGAAATCCTGAAACGCATCAACGCGCCCGCAGCCCCGCATAGAGCCCGGATATTCAAGGCTCGGACTGTCACGCCCGAAGCTGAGACAAGCGATATCAGTATTGCCGAGCTTGCCGACCTTGTCGCCGAGGGCCGACACAACCATCGCTATCGGGAGCAAGTGATCGCGGGCCTCAAAACAGTTCATAAGGTTGGCGATTTGGCGCTGAACTGGACGACGGAAACAGCCATCATCTCGGTGGCCGCCTCGGCAACCTTGACGGCGACCGACCAGGCCCTGCGTCATCGCCAACGCAATATGCCGACCAAGATTGAACTCCGATCACGACCTCTGCCTGACGGTGCGGTGAAAGCCGATGATGGCCGCCCGTTGGACCCGACGCTGACGCTTATTGCCAAGTCCGAACCGTATCAGGTCCTTGCCATGGCAGATGGGATAGATGCCGCCCTTTTGGCAGCCGACATCGCCCTTCTGGTGGGCGAAAACACCAAGTACGGTAAAGCGCTGAAAATCGGCAAGTTGACCGCGCGCCAGACGGCCCTCCTGAAAGCTGGCACGCTCGCCGCAAAGGAAACCGGTGAACAGGCGGAAAAGATTGGTGAATTGGCCACAAAAGGCAGTTTCACGGTTTATCAGGTGCCGGGCCGAACGTGGCGGGCGCCCATCACGGAAAGCAATTTTGATCCGTACGTTACGATCGAATACGGCGGCGAGGGAAGAATCCGGTCTGTTTCGGGCTATTACGGCCGCGCCTGTTGGGACGGAAGTGAACGCGGCGCCTATGCAACGATAGACGTCAATGCGTCACTCTTTGGCGGAGCTTTTGATCGTGAGGTCACCAGTTGGCCAGTACAAGCTCCAACCGTGGCGATCTCCTCCGAAACCGGTGTTCTTGCGCCCGGTGAGAGTACGGCTGTGACCTTCACGCGCTCGGGTGCAGAAGCGGTCAGTCTCCGCGCCTTCCCACCTGCATTGGGGACGCTCAGCAACATCACGAATGAGGGGGCAACGTATACTGCACCCGAAGACATCGCCTCTTGTTCCGAAACGGTTACAATCGAGGCTGAGTATCCAACCGGGGCGGAAGCAGCGAACATCTGCACCGTGCCGCCGCGGTTCACCGGGTCGGTTTTCATCAAGAAGGGCGATGCCAGTATTCTCACCCCGACGCAATTGACATGCCGCGATGGCGAAGTGCGCGGCTTTACCGTGTCTCATGCCAAGGGAGCTGATGTGCAGTGCGTCCTGAACGGGCCGGGCACCCTGACCATGGTCGGCAATGAAGGGCTGCTGGATTGCCCTGTTCAACCGTCCGGCCCATCCTCAATCACATGCTTCACCGGCCAGGCGCCCGGGCAATGCGCCCCGGTCATTCCGATCAAGCGCATCTTCCCTGAATTTGCGGTCACCGCCATCGTCAGCGCCGACCGCCGTAAACCGCTCAACGAGAACGTCGAGGGGTTTTTCAGTGATTGCGGGATCGAGGACATGACGGCCGTCGCCCTTGAACTGATGGACCTGGGATCAGGTGCCACCGATGGAGCGCCTGTGGATCCGCTTTCAAATGGTTGCCCGCAACCCACTCTGGCCACAGGCGGCGGTATGGCGGGCGGCAGCGGCGGTAGCCCAGGTCAGGTCGAGACCTATGCCGAGGGTGGATACCTCGCGAATTGGCCGTTGGGTGAAGGGCGTGATGTCAGCGTCTCTGACAGCAACAGCTATCGCCACACCCCCTACGATCCCGGTCGCGGGCCTGGTGATCGAAGCGTCCTTGTCACCTCTGACATATCTGCCGATATCACCTTCGATGGACCAGAACGCTTTTCTGTGCGCACTGCAGGAGGCACAGTCGCAACGTCCATTCGCGATGCGGACGAAACGCCAGACCCTGCGGGCGGATACGCTCATTGGGCCGTCTGGCGCCGCATCGTAGTGACCCGCGACACCGCGGTCACGGTATCCATCAGCACCTCGGGTCCCGGCTTTTCTCTGGTTCAGGCCGTACCAATCCGGCTTGAAAACAATGTCCCACTCGCGCTGTTGGCCGGGTTTGACCAAAATCTCACACCCGTAATGATGGTTGGGACTACCTCTGCGGCTGGCTTGATCACCAGCCAATCCAACACCAGCACGGCGATCCTCACCGGACCGCGGCGTGCGGGTGAAAGCCTGACCTATCTCGTCTTGTTCAACGGGCGGACCACCCCCGCATCAAACGGTGATGACAGCGTCACAGCCGCAACGCGCACAACTGTCGAAATCGATCTGACCCCTGTCAGATAATCCGGAACAGGCCATGAAAGGGATTACACCATGATCAGTTCAAGACTTGCATCACTAGGATTCTTGATGACGTGCTTGGCATCGGTAAGCGAGGCACAGGAATACAACTCCTTCGTCATCAGTGTGCCCTATGACATTTCGGTCCCCTCCCGATATTCGACGGCTCTACTGGGCTGTGAGCTCGCGAATGGGCTCGACCTGAACTCTTTCCGGCCCTGGCTCAGCACACGCGTCGCGTTGGAAAATGGCCAGGCAAGCGGTGTCGCCAAGTTTGGGTATGACCTGCTGGGAGCCACCCCTGATCTGATAAGTCTTAGCGAAAAAGACACGGTGAAGTTCCGAAGTATTTACCGAGCAGGATATTTTGAACTCATCGCCCGATGCTCTGTCGAAGAACTCACTGCAGATGCGGAAAAATTCAATATTGCGCATGTCGAAGTCGGCTCTCCTCTCATCGTTGACGCGAATAACACTCGTGCTGAAGCACTGGATGAAAGCAGCGTCACGCACTTTAGTCACCGTCTGACGCCCACCGAAAACGAAGCAGGAAAACAGCAACACCCCTCAACCGCGACGGCGACGACGTCAACCTCGTCACCCGGATTACAGAGTCTGCAATCCATCCTCGAAGGCCAATGATGCACAAAGTCGGGTTTACTTTGGCTCTTTTCGGCATAATTGCCGGCTCTCCGGCAATTGCAGATCAGTTTATTGCAGGCACGCCAGCGCTGCGGATAGCGACTGAACCCGATGGCTACAAAGCGACAACACCAACGCTAATCCTGAAGACAAACCGCGACAGTTACCGAGCCACCACACCGAGCCTCACTGCCCTCGCCGGCCAAGATGCATTCCGGGCAACTACGCCGGCATTGACGGCTGTGCTCAAGCGCGATGGATTTCGCGCATCAACGCCTGCGCTTCGTGCGGTCGTGAAAAGCGATGGGTTCCGTGCGAAAGCGCCCACCTTGAGTGTTGTCACGCTCCAAGATTCCGGAAACGGGGCACAGTCCCCTCGGGAACAACGCACCTCACAACCAATCACGGGCGCAGTTACCAGATGCGACGGTTTGCTCCAATGCTTCTCAAAAGAGGACATCCTGAACGTTGAGACCAGCCTCAAAAACCTTGGCTACACACCCGAAACCTATCCCACATTTTGTCGGGACATTGCCCGAAGCCTCGGCGGGTGTACCATTATGCCATCTGCTCCCGGTGGATCGACCCCGTTTGGAGAACCGATGCCGCAAGGAATTCCCGATGATGAGATCTCCGGTTTCGCTCTCAACCGCTGTTTGCCGCTCGAAAGATATGCGATCGATCTGCAAAAAAGAAGCGATGCAGGGGAAGATACAGATGCCGAGGAAGAGCGCCTGACAGTGATAATCATTTCGGCATCCAAGCATTTGATGAACGGACGAGCGGACCGTTACTGCGCGGAGATAACGGCAAACTTGCCTTAGGCCCGATCAGTCGCGAGTTGCGTCTGGGCTTCCCTAGCCGCGCGCCAATTAAGCTTGTGGACTATGGTTGAGCCGGATGCCTTCTACGAAATGCCAGTTTGCTCCATGTTTTGGATCTGTAAACGGCGGCATCTGCATGCGAATAAGGTTTACATGCAATTCCGTTTTTCCAGACCGATACGGTAGGTTGGCATTTGGCGCTTGAAAACCCGACTGACATTGGCCGAATGTCATGCGAGAGCATTGAAGTGCCTTCGTCAGAAGCCAAGAGATCTCAACTGGAACTGGCAGGCTGCCGAAAAGTCCGGCATTTGTATTGTAAAGATGATTCTGGCAGGTCATTCGGCCGCCTCGGAGGATGGTAAGGACAAATCTGCTTTCGCACTGGTGATGAGACAGACTTCACTGCCATTCCATAGGCAACTGTTGCAGCAGCCTGCTAGGTCGCGTCCGATCAAGCGGTGCCTTCCACATCATCGGGCAAGAAACTCCCGCAAAGCCACAAGGACACTTCGGCAGCATCCTCGATCGAACCGAAGGTGAATCCGCCATCTGGAATGCTGTCTCGGGAGAAATGCAGGCGGAGGGTGCGATCGTCCTCCGCTGATTCCACCATGATACCACCCGGCTCCAGCAGCGTGACCACATTGACTTTGCCTGATCCGTGTACAAGCCCGACTGATCCGTCCGCCGTCCGTAAAAAGGTGCTCTCTCCATCCTCCGTTTGCCGGATTTCCCGGATCGGGCTGTTCGGATAGGCGCGCGAGAACGCGACAATGACGGACCCGGCGTCCTCAGCCGCCTGCGGTCCGAGATGGCGCAGGCGAGACGACCGCATGAAGAGCAGGACAAACACACCTGCCAGTATGGTGAGGGTTAAAACCCAAAAACCCACCGTCACCGATGGTCTCCCATTGATCCGAAATGCCGGGACAAGGCCCTGACAGGCCAGTATGCCGTCCGGCTCCGGACGGTGCAATCTACCTTGCCGAACAGCCTATCAGAACCGCTGGCGCCGTGCTGCGCTCCACAACCGGATCTGGCGGCGCCATTGCGGATAAATGAGTGGCGATTCCAGCAGTGCGGCGCCGCTCTTCTCCGCCCGGTCAAGGACGGGTTCGACGAAAGCGACTGGAAGAAAAGCGGCAAAACAATCCGCTGCGATCTGACTCGACGCCTCTTTGGCTTTGCGCAGATGTTCACGGCCGAGCGCCACGAAAGCCGCCAGCGCCTGCTTGATCCGCACTGTCTCCTTGCCGGCCAGAAAGGAGTCCCGGTCGAGACCGGCGGATTTCAGAATATCGGCAGGAACATAAAGCTGTCCGCGAGACCGGTGCAGCGGCAACAGCAGGAGCAGGCCGGCAATGAGTTGTGCGACACCCGCATGCCCCGCCGCATCCGCCGGCGCCGCATTGCCGCGGGCATCCAGAACGCGCGAGCAGAGCTGGATCAGGGCGGACGCCGTTTCACCGGCGTAACCTTCCAGCGTATTGCGGTCCGGCATTGGATCATCGTAGAGGTCGAACTGCCGGGCCGCGATCATATTGACGAATGTCTGACGTGGCAGTTCATGGTCGTTGATCGCCTTGACAAGCGCCTCAGCCACCGGATGCCCGGCCGCTGAGTTTTCCGATGGATTATCGATCAGGTCGTTCCACCATTGCAGCCGCACCTCTCCCATCATCGGTTCCGTCACGATGTCGCGGATACGGGCGATTTCCATATTGAAGGCATAGAGCGCCGTAATCGCCCCCCGGTGTCTTTTCGGTGTCAGCAAAGCGCACAGGTAACGGTCCCGGTCTCCCTCACGCAGCAACGCCAGACAGGTGTCTTGGTCGGCGTCCATGATAATGGTCAGACGGCAATCAGCGCCGCGGCGACCGCGCGCGATTCGGCAAGCATCACATTGTATGTTCGTACCGCCGCACCGGTGTTCATCGGGTCGGAGACGACGCCCGTTGCGCGAAGCTGTGCTTTGAGTTCGGGCGGAATCGGTTGAATGTCCCGGCCTGTTCCGACCAGAAGAACTTCGATACCCGCCGCTTCATCGAGGATTTGCCGAAACTGCTCCAACACGAGAGCATCACCCTCCGCCACGTTCCACCCATGAATGCCCGATGGAAGGCAAAGCAGGGACCCCCGGTGGGACATTTCCGCGAAACGGAATCCACCATTGCCATAGGCGTCGATGGGCGCCCTGCCGGGAAAATGGGCGTCGCGGAATTCAATGCCCTTACCCATCGGTGCTCACCCTCAGGCGACCCCGGGAGCAGGCCCCTGGCCTTCCTCTTCCTTTGCGCTTTCCTTCTCTTCCTCCTTGCCGATCCCGGCACGGAAGTTTTCCGGTCGCAGACGGAACAGGATCAGCACCGGCGCAGCGATGAAGATCGACGAATAGGTGCCTACAATCACGCCGAATATCATCGCAAAGGTGAAGGAGCGAATGACCTCACCGCCGAATACGAACAAGGCCGTCAGCGCCAGCAGTGTGGTAACCGAAGTCAGAACCGTCCGTGACAGCATCTGGTTGACGGACATGTCGAGCAGATCGGTCAGCGGCATCTTCTTGTATCGTCGCAAATTCTCGCGCACGCGGTCATAGACCACCACCGTATCGTTGAGAGAATAGCCGACAATCGTCAGCACCGCGGCAATGCTGGAGAGATTGAACTCAACCCCCGTGATCACGAACATGCCGATGGTCAAAACGACATCATTTACGGTGGCAATGATCGCGCCAAGAGCGAACTGCCATTCGAACCGGAACCAGATATAGACAAGAATCGCCAGCAGCGACGCCAGCACGGCAATGGTGCCGGCCTGCGCGAGCTCTCCGGAAACCGTCGGGCCGACCACCTCCACACGGCGGACGGTATAGTCCTGCTCCAGATCGGCGCGCACCTTGCTGATGACCGATTGCTCGGCATTCTCACCCCCGCCCTGGGCCTGAACCCGGATCAACACCTCCTGCGGCGATCCGAATTCCTGAACCTGCACATCGCCGAGATTGAGTTCCGACATGCGCGAGCGGATATCGGCCACATTGGCATCGCCCTGTTTGGACTGCACCTCGATGATCGAACCGCCCTTGAAATCGATACCGTAATTCATGCCGTAGGCTGCAAACAGCGCCAGGGATGCAATGGCCGCGGCGGCTGAAAACAGGAAGGTCGTCTTGCGCAGCCACATGAATTTGTAGTGAGTGTTGCTGAATATATCCGACAACAGTCCCTTCGGAAGGACCTTCGGACGCTTCCTGCGATACCATGCGGCGATCATCCAGCGGGTGATCGTAAAGGCTGTGAACACCGTCGTGACGATACCGATGGCAAGCGTCACGGCAAAGCCTCGAACCGGGCCGGACCCCAGATAGAAAAGGATGACGGCGGCAATCAGCGTGGTGATATTGGCGTCAAGAATGGTGCCGAAGGCGCGTGTAAATCCTGCTTCGATGGCCTGCACAAGGGATCGCCCTCCCCGCCGTTCTTCCTTGATCCGCTCATAGATCAGAACGTTGGAATCGACGGCCATACCAACCGTCAGAACGATGCCGGCGATACCCGGCAATGTCAGCGTTGCGCCCAGAACCGACAGGATCGCGATGATCATCACGACGTTGAAAATCAGGGCCAGGTTGGCAATCAGTCCGAGAAAACCATAGGCGATGAATATGAAGCAGACGACGAGAATGGCTCCGATAATGCCCGCCGTTTCACCGGCGGCGATCGAATCGGCTCCAAGGCCAGGACCGACGGTGCGCTCTTCAATAACGGTCAAGGTCGCCGGCAGCGCACCCGCGCGCAAAAGCACCGCCAGATCATTGGCGGTTTCAACTGTGAAATTGCCGGAAATCTGCCCGGAGCCGCCGAGGATCGGTTCATTGATCACCGGCGCCGAGATCACCTGATTGTCAAGAATGATGGCAAAGGGAAAGCCGACATTTTGCTGCGTCACCTGCCCGAAGCGTTGCGCGCCTTTGGTATCAAATCGAAAGGTAACGATCGGCTCATTGGTGCGCTGGTCAAATCCGGCCTGGGAATCGACCAGATTTTCGCCCGACACCAGAACGCGCCGCTGAATCAGATAGGGAATCGGCGGATCGTCCGTCGAATAGAGAATTTCCGATGTCGCGGGCGGCCGTCCGTTGAGCGCCTCCTCGGCCGGCATGGACCGGTCGACAAGCCTGAACGACAGTTTTGCCACCTGATTGAGTAGCGCTTTCAGCCGCTGCGGATCGTCGAATCCGGGAACCTGCACAAGAATACGGTCGCTGCCCTGCCGCTGGATGACCGGCTCCGTCGTGCCCAATTCGTCAACCCGTCGACGAACCACCTCAATGGACTGTGTAACCGCCGAGGAGATGCGATGATTGATCCCCTCCTCTGTCAGGGTCAGTTCCAGCAGTCCCGGCTGCGGCTCATCGAGCACGGCCTCGCGCAGCGTACCGCCGCTGAGCAACCCGGCATTGATCAGTTGCGTTAGTTCACCGAGCGCCTCCTTTGCCTGGTCGACATTAGCGGCATCGCGGATGCGGACCTGGGCGACGAGGCCGTTTCCGGACAATCCGGTATAGCCGATCCCTTCCTCGCGCAGCAGCCGCCGCATGTCATCAACGGTGGCTTCCAGCCGTTCCTTCTCGATATCCGCCCGTTCGACCCGCAGCAGAATATGCGAGCCCCCCTGAAGATCGAGACCCAGCGTCAGCTGCTTTTTCGGCATCCAGTCGGGCAATGCGTTCAACTGTTGCTGTGACAGGACGTTCGGAAAGGCAAAAACGAAACCGGCCAGAACTGCCAGCCAGATCAGGGTGGTTTTCCAACGGGAGAAGATAAGCATGAAGGTCTCAGCCTTTCAGACGATCGGAGCAGGCCGCAGACCGGCCTTTCTCCGATCTTGGATTACTTGTTGGCCGCTTCCTTGACCGGTTCACCCTTGACTTTGACATCGGCAAGCATGGAACGCAAAACACGAACCTTGATCCCGTCCGCGATCTCAACCTCGAGTTCCCCGGACTCGTCGAAGACTTTCGTTACCTTCGCCGAAATGCCGCCGCCGGTGATGACCTGATCGCCCCGGCGAACATTGTTCAGCATTTCCTGGCGCTTTTTCGCCTGCTGGCGTTGCGGGCGGATGATCAGGAAATACATGATCACGAAGATCAGAATGAATGGCATGATCGATACGAGAATATCGCCCCCGCCCCCGCCGACGGACTGGGCATATGCCGGTGTAACAAACATGAATTGGCTCCTTCAGGGAATGGGTCACCCAACAAGTCAAAGGCGGTTGGAACCGGCCTCTCGGTGAGCGGAATATAGTGGTCGGGGCTGGTATTGCAACAAAAGAGACCGGGTTTGAACCTTTTCGTGAAAGCAGCATCGTGCTACCGCTCCGCAAAGTTCGAAAAATGAGGAATTTGTCTTGCAGGATGCCTTGTTGAGAAGCCTGATTGACGAGGTTCGGCAGTTGACCAGCGCCGTTGAAGCCCTGTCGGGCCCCGCGCCTGCCGAAAATGATCTGAACGCCGCGGATTGCTTTATCTGGGAGCCTTCAGCGCAATACCTGCAGCCCGTGGAACGGCCAAACCGGATCGACATCGGACTGATTCGCGGGGTCGACCGCGTTCGCGACATCCTGCACGACAACACGGAACGCTTTGCCGCAGGCCTGCCAGCCAACAATGTCCTTTTGTGGGGGGCGCGCGGCATGGGAAAATCTTCTCTTGTGAAAGCAACTCACGCTGCGGTCCGGTCCCGTCAGACCGCTGCTTCTCAACCCTTGAAGCTCGTCGAAATTCACCGCGAGGACATTGACAGCCTGCCGCAGCTCATGACGTTGCTGCGCGACCTGCCGCAACGGTTCATCCTGTTCTGTGACGATCTGTCTTTCGACAATGACGACACCACCTATAAATCGCTTAAGGCCGCTCTCGAGGGCGGTCTGGAGGGGCGCGCTGAAAATGTCGTCTTCTACGCCACCTCGAACCGGCGCCATCTGCTGCCGCGCGATATGATGGAAAATGAACGCTCGACAGCCATCAATCCGTCGGAAGCCGTGGAAGAGAAGGTTTCACTTTCGGACCGTTTCGGCCTGTGGCTGGGATTTCACAAATGCAGCCAGGATGAATATCTCGAAATGGTCTCGGCCTATGCGAAGCACTATGGGCTGAATCTCGACCCGGACGAACTCAGAGCCGATGCGCTGGAATGGGCCACAACACGCGGTGCGCGATCCGGGCGGGTCGCCTGGCAGTTTATCCAGGATCTCGCCGGGCGGCTGGGACAGAAACTGGCGAATTAAAAACCGGGTTTGCAGGGAACGCGCAAACCCGGTTTTGACTGCACGAGACTGGAGGGTCTCTATTCGAGATAGGTCAGGGGATCGACCGGTTTGGCGTCCTTGCGAATCTCGAAATGCAGTTTTGGCCGCGTCGCCTGGCCGCTCATGCCTGACAGCACGACAACCTGACCACGGCTGACAGTGTCTCCCCGCTTGACGACAAGCTCGCTCGCATGTCCGTAGACACTCACCAGCCCGTTGTCATGGCGCACGAGAACGGTATTGCCATATTCCTTCAGTCCGCTGCCGGCATAGATGACCACGCCGTTTTCCGCCGCTTTGACCGGCGTTCCATTGGGCAGCGAGATATCGATCCCGTCATTTCGGTTGCCGCCGTCGACGGAACCGAATTTGCTCATCACCTGCCCCTTGGCGGGCCACCGCAATTTGCCGATGCCGGTCGCCTTGGGTGCCGTCGCCTCGACCTTCGACTGTTCCGCGACGCTGGCCGCCTGAACCTTGACCGCTGCAGGTTTTGGCCGCGCTGTCTTGGCTGGCACGCTGGCGGTCTGAACCTTGTCGAGGCCGGCGCTCGACGATGACGGTATCGTCAGGGTCTGTCCGACGCGAATGGTCGAGTTTGTAAGGCCGTTTGCGCGCTTGAGAGCATTGACCGGTACGCCGGTGCGCGATGCGATGCGGCTCAGGCTGTCACCGGCCTTAACCGTGTAACTGGAACCGGCTGCAGCCGTTGGTGCGGTATTGCCGGTCGGCGATTTGGCGACGGGTGCCACGGGTGCAGCTGCAACTTTGACCGGCTTGCGTTCGGCGTCCGATTGACGCGCCGCAGGGGCGCTCGGCATAACGGCAAGCTCTCTGCGCGGCGCCGGTTTGGGAAGAGGAATATTGCCCGGACGGGCCTCACCCTGATAGCCCGTGCTGGCCCGCGCCGCTCTGGTTTTCGGATCATTGTCGGGCGCGGAAACCGGAGCTTTGCGCGAATAGACATAGGTCGGAATAATGACAACCTGGCCGCTGCGGATGCGCGATGCATCGCTGATATTATTGGCCTTGAGGATCTCATTTGCCGGAACGCCATAACGGCGGGACAGATTGTAGATCGTCTCACCATTGCCGATCGTCACCCGTGTGCCGCCGGCCGTAGTCCAGCCATCGCCGGGCTGTTTGGCGGCACGCGCCGCTGCGCTTGTCGGTGTCGTTCCGGTGATCATCGGATCAGGCGCAGGCTCACGGACCGCGGCGGTTTGCGGATATGTCTGCGCCGGCGCCTGCACAGTCCGAACGGCAGGCGCGCCGCGGCGCGCCGGTGAAGGCGTAGGAATTCGCGCAACCGGCACTTCGATGGTCCGGGTGATTTTCCCGGGCTGACCGGCGGTCGCCGACGGTTGCGGTGCAACGGCAGTCGCCACAGGTACGGGCGCCAGCTCGATCTGTGGCGCAGGCGCGGGCGCGGCAGGCTCCCGGCGCAGGGGTTGCCGCTCCACAGCGGTCTGCTGCGGCGCCTGATAGACCGGAGCCGGCTGGTAAACAGGTGCTTGCCGGTAGCTCGGCGCCTGTTGGTAGTTCGGCGCCTGCTGGGCCAGTCCAACGGTTGTTGGCCGCTGATAGACCGGCTGGACATTGGTCGGCGGCGCCAGTCTCACGGTCCTCTGTGCGGGAACGGAGCCGGTATAGGTGCGGTCGAAGGTACCCTGTTGCGCGGACATGTCGCCGGGATAGGGTTGCGCGTGTGGTTGGGGTGTCTGCGTACGGCCGTTTATGGGCGCGGGAACCGAATTGGTAATCCCATGGTCGAAGCGCATGGCATCGGAACTGCAACCGGCCGCAAGACTGGTCAAACAAACCGCTCCTGCAAGACGAGCCGCCGTTCTGGAGGAGATACTTGGAATCCTGATACGCATCATACGAGCCCATTACGCAAAACTACATGGGCTTATTTAACCGAGTTAAGGTTACTGCTGAGTTAAAGCTGCCGATTGGAGCCAAACTTATTGCCGATTTGCGGTCAGAATTCCTGTCGGCGGCCCGCTACAAAATCGCTGCAGCGCCCTCCTGGAGCGGTTGAAACCGCACCGGAAACAGATCTTCGCGTTCAAACCGACTGCCGATCTTGGTCAGCCTGACCAGTGTCTGGGGTTGATCGGCGTCACCGATCGCCGTGATCATCACGCCGCCCGAAACCAGACGCTCGGCAAAAGCCCGTGGCATCTCGTTAAAAGCGGCTGTGACCAGGATTCGATCAAACGTACCCTGTTCGTCCGACCAGCCACGGCCGTCACCTGTCGCAACCACGATATTGTTCAGGCCGAGATCGGTAAATCTCTGGCTCGCCAGGCCGGAGAGCGTCTTGTATCGGTCGATCGTGACCACGCGGTCGACGATGCTGGCCATAACGGCGGCCGTAAATCCAGAGCCGGTGCCGATCTCCAGCGCTCTTTGCCCCTGTTTGAGGTCGAGCAGATGCAGCATCTGAAGGCTCAGATCGACGCCTTCCATTACCTCGCCGCACTCGATGGGGATGGAACGCGAGGAATAGGCCATATCCGCAAAGGCATGCGGTGTGAACCGGCTGCGGGGGGTCTTTTCAACCGCCATGATCAGAGTCCTGTCGGTTATTCCTTCGGCGCGCAGCCGAAGGATGAGAGATGCAAACCCCTCCTGTTCCGAAAGCCGAATGTTCACGCGAGAGCCTCCGCAATCCGCTGCTGCGCGTCGTAATTTGTCAAATCCAGTTTCAGAGGCGTCACCGACACCTGGTTGCTGCCAAGCGCCGCAAGATCGGTCCCGGGCCTCAACTCGTGATCCCGACGTTGAAACTGCAGCCAGTAATAGGGCAGTCCACGTCCATCCTCCCGCCCCTCGATCTCGATGCGGTGCGTCAGCTTGCCCTGCGACGTGACGATGACATCGTCAATCTCATCCGGCTCGCAATTGGGGTAGTTCACATTCAGAAGTGTGCCCTCGGGCAGCTCCACATCGACAAGCTTGTGCAGCAATTCAGGTGCATGCGCCTCAATCGTGTGCCACGGCACAACGCGCCCCTGATGCCAATTATAGGCCTGGCTGAGCGCGATCGACCGGACACCAAGCAGCGTGCCCTCGATCGCACCGGCAACCGTGCCCGAATAGGTGACATCATCGGCGATGTTCTGACCGGAATTGACGCCGGACAGAACCAGATCGGGCGGTGACTCCATCAGCTTTCTGATGCCCATGATGACGCAATCTGTCGGCGTTCCGCGCAAGGCGAAGTGCCGGGGTGATATCTCGCGAAGACGCAATGGTTCCGAAAGCGTCAGGGAGTGCGCCAGACCGCTTTGATCGGTTTCCGGTGCGACAATCCACAGATCGTCCGACAGGGTTCGGGCAATGCGTTCCAGAACCGCAAGGCCCTCGGCGTGGATACCGTCATCATTGGTCAGCAAGATGCGCATGTCTGCTTATCGCCTTTTGTCCGGTTATTCGGCACGTTCGATTCTCGTCAGTCCACCCATATAGGGCCGCAATACTTCGGGAACCGTTACCGAACCGTCCTCTTCGAGGTAATTTTCCATCACGGCGATCAGTGCCCGGCCGATCGCCACGCCGGACCCGTTGAGCGTATGGACGAAATTCATGCTTTTGTCGTCGGCACGTTTGTAGCGGGCATTCATGCGGCGCGCCTGAAAATCGCCGCACACCGAACACGACGATATCTCGCGATAGGTATCCTGGCCCGGCAGCCAGACCTCCAGATCATAGGTTTTGCGCGCACCAAATCCGATGTCACCGGTGCAAAGCGATACGACCCGGTAATGCAGATCGAGGCGCTTCAGGACCTCTTCCGCGCAGCTTGTCATTCGCTCATGTTCATCGATGGCACTGTCGGCATCGGTGATGGACACGAGTTCCACCTTGTTGAATTGGTGCTGCCGGAGCATGCCGCGCGTATCGCGTCCGGCTGATCCTGCCTCCAGACGGAAACACGGTGTCAACGCCGTGAACCGAAGTGGCAACTCTTCATGGGTCAGCACCTGTTCACGCACCAGATTGGTCAACGGCACTTCGGCGGTCGGGATCATCCAGCGGCCATCGGTGGTCTGAAACAGATCATCGGCGAATTTCGGCAGTTGCCCGGTGCCATAGGCCGCCTCGCTGCGCACCAGAAGCGGCGGGACAACTTCCGTATAGCCATGTTCCACCGTGTGCAGGTCCAGCATGAACTGCCCAAGCGCCCGTTCCAACCGGGCCAGATTACCGCGAAGGACGACGAAGCGGCTGCCGGCAATGCGCGCAGCAGATTCGAAATCCATCTGGTCCAGGGCCTCGCCAATGTCGAAATGTTCAAGCGGCGGGTGATTCCAGCCGGGGCGGCGGCCACTCTGCCGGATTTCCACATTGTCGTTCTCATCCGCGCCCACCGGAACGTCATCAAAGGGGACATTCGGGATGGCCGCCATTGCGGCATCCAGCTTGCCATCCAGGATGCGCACGGCTTCGTCGGCTTCCTGAAGAGCACCCTTGAGCTCCGCAACCTCGGCCTTGAGTCTCTCAGCCGTTTCGACATCCTTGCGCGCCATGGACGCGCCAATTTCCTTGGATGCGGAATTGCGCCGCGATTGCATATCCTGCAGTTTTTGAATTTCGGCCCGGCGTGCTTCGTCCAGTGAAAGGATCTCAGCTGATGCCGGATCAGCACCACGCACTTTCAGCGCCGCATCGAGAGCAGCGGCATTTTCCCGAATCCATTTGATATCAAGCATCGGTCCCGAACCTATTGTTCTTCTGGCAATCAGCCACGACTGTTCGGAATACTCCGCACAGAACGTCTAGCGACCGTGCTGATCAGGAGCCGGAGGCGTCTGCTTCGGCCGGCTTTTCGTCGGATGTGTCATCCGCATCAGCCGCTGCCAGGCTCTCGGCGCGCCGTCTTTCCACGAGTCGGGCTGCGTAGATGGCGATTTCGTAGAGAAGGATCGTGGGAAGTGCAAGACCGATCTGGCTCGCCGGATCGGGCGGAGTTAAAATCGCCGCGGCAATAAAGGCGCCAACGATGGCGTATTTGCGTTTGGCGGCCAGCCCCTCCGATGTCACCAGGCCGACCCGCGCAAGCAGGGTCGTCACGACGGGCAGTTGAAACACCAGGCCGAAGGCGAAGATCAGCGTCATGATGAGGCTGAGATATTCCGACACTTTGGGCAACAGCTCGATGGCGACCTGGCCACCCTCGGCAGGTTGTTCCATCGCCAGAAAGAACCACAGAACCATTGGCGTGAAAAAGAAATAGACCAACGCACCGCCCAGCAGGAACAGCAGCGGCGATGCGATCAGAAACGGCAAAAAGGCCGAGCGTTCGTTCTTGTAGAGTCCCGGGGCGACAAATTTGTAGATTTGCGCGGCGATCATCGGAAAAGCGATGACCAGTCCCCCGAACATTGCCACTTTGATCTGTGTGAAGAAAAACTCCTGCGGCGCCGTGTAGATCAACTCGATCTGCCGGCCCTGCATGCCGGCCAGGTCAACAGCCCAGGAGAACGGAACAACGAGGAAATTGAAAATCTGCTTGGCGAAGGCGAAACATACGAGAAACGCCACGAAAAACCCGCCAACCGCCCAAAGCAGCCGCTGCCGCAATTCGACAAGATGCGCCAGCAGTGGCTGCGCCGTATCGTCCAGATCTTCCTGTGTCACGCGGCATCTCCGCCTGTCTTAGCGGTTTTGGCGGCCGCAGGTTTGTTGCGGGTTGCGGTCGGCGTCGGCTTCTTCCGCGCCGCCGTCTTTCGTGGCGCGGCAGGCTTTTTGGTCGCTGCCGGTTTGGTTGCGGCCTTGGTCGCAGGCTTTCTGGTTGTCGTCTTCGTCGCTGCCGGCTTGGCTGCGGTCTTCGACGCCGCTGATTTGGTTGCAGCCTTTGCCGCCGGTTTGTCCGTGCTTTTGGCCGTCTTTTTTGCCGCCGCACCTTTGGCGTTCGGTGCTGTTTTCGTCTTGCCTGCGGAACTGCCCGTTCGGCTTGAAGCCGGTTTCCTGGCGGTGGTATTACCGCCTGCCGGCTTTTTCTCGACTTTGGCCTTTTCAACCGGTGCGGCCGCACTGGTCGATGGCGCCGCCACACCGCTTATGCTCTTGTCAAGATCGGCCTTCGTCTTGTCCAGATCGGATTTGATTTCGTTCCCAACGTCCCTGATCGGATCGACCACATCCTTGAGAATGCCGCGCGGGTTGAGGTTTTTTGCCTCCGAAATGACCTGGCGAACATCATCCAGCTCGGCCTCTTTCAAGGCCTCATCGAACTGGCCGCGAAATTCGCTGGCCATTGATCGCAGTTTCTTCGTTGTCCGTCCAAACGACCTCAGCATGCCGGGCAGGTCCTTTGGACCGACGACGATGATCAGGACGAGTGCAACAACAAGAAGCTCCGGCCAGCCAAGATCCAGCATGAGTACGACTCCGCGACGCGGTCACGGCGGCCCCATTCACCGGTCAAGCGATGAATGCGCCGCGCGAATGGCCTGGTCAGCTCTTTTCCGTTTTTTCTTCAGACTTGTGCTCGACCGTCTTTGCCTTCTCAGGATCGTCTTCGTCGCCCATTCCCTTGCGGAAATTCTTGATGCCCTTGGCGACATCGCCCATTAGCTCCGGAATCTTGCCGCGGCCAAAAAGCAGAAGCACCACGACCAATACGATCAGCCAGTGCCATATGCTAAAACTACCCATACTCGTCTCCCTCGGGATTTATCTCTTAGATGTAGGATGTTTCTACCCTGTTTCAAACATCAAAATCTCGTGCTCGTTAACGCAAAGCGAGACATCGCGCAATCCAGACTTCAGTATGCCTGCCTTCATGCGCGCCTGAATCAGCTGTCCGGTGCCGGGAACCGCCAGTCCGAACTGCTCGACAACGCCGAGAAACCGCCTGAAGACGATCCGTGCCGGAACATCGCCACCACGCTCCATGACGGTAATGCTGGGCAGCCTGATCGCAACGGACAAACCTGTGCCCTCGGCGGCCGAGCCAGCCGAAAACGTCCCCAACGGGGTGTCGACAGATCCCGACGCCACCCGACAATCGAATATATTCAGTTCGGAGAAGAACGACGCCGCAAACAGGTCCTTCGGCCGGTAATACAAATCTTCGGCGGTCCCCAATTGCACCAACCGGCCGTCCTTGAGCAATGCTATGTGGTCGGCCAGACGCATCGCTTCCTCAGCGTCATGCGTCACCACCAAAGCCGTCGCGCGGGTTTCACGCAGGATCGCCAGTGTCTCATCGCGCACCGTATCCCTGAGCCGCGAATCCAACCCGGAAAACGGCTCGTCCATCAACAGCACCGACGGCCGCGGCGCCAACGCCCGGGCGAGCGCCACCCTTTGCTGTTCACCGCCGGACAGCGCATGCGGGTATTGCTGCGCATAGTGCAGCAATCCAACCCTTTCCAACGCTGTTCTGGCTTCACGTATCGAATCCTGCTCCGACAGTTCATTCAAGCCGAAGCGGACATTCTCCAGCACGCTCATATGCGGAAACAGGGCGAAATCCTGAAACATCAGACCAACACCGCGGCGCTCGGGAGGAACGAAGACCGACGGGCCTGAGATCTCCCGGTCATTGTGCAGAATGCGACCCTGCCTGGGTGCCTCCAGCCCTGCGGCAAGGCGAAGCAGGGTCGTTTTGCCGGAACCCGACGGTCCCAGCAGGCACAAAACCTCACCGGCTTCGGCTGTCAGGGAAATACCATCGAGCGTTGCCTGCCCGTGATAGTCATGCCTGATATCCTCGAAGGTCAGTTTCGCGGCGAATGATACGCCGGCGACACGCTGAGGATCAGCGCCTGTCGTGATGTGTCTGCTGGCTGAACTCACCTGTCGCCTTCAATACCGAGGGAAAAGGCGGGGCGTCGACTACCGCGAAGGTTACCGACGGGCGTCCCGCTGAATTGTCAGGACTACTACTCGTCCCCTTCCCCCATCGGTGTCAAGAGCCCGAGTTCCTCGAGATCCATTTGGGTAATCGGATCTTCGTCCTCGGCAAGATCATCATTGGCGGGTGGAACCGGCACCTGAAAGTTGCTTGGAATGCGCGACGAGAGCAATCCGGCTCCCTTCAATTCCTCCATTCCCGGCAGATCCCGTAACTCCTCCAGTCCAAAATGGTCGAGAAACTCCAATGTTGTCCCGTAAGTTACCGGGCGCCCCGGCGTGCGTCGACGACCACGCATTTTGACCCAACCCGATTCCAGCAGAACGTCGAGCGTTCCGCGCGAGGTGGCGACACCGCGTATCTCTTCAATTTCGGCCCGGGTAACCGGCTGATGATAGGAAATGATCGCCAGCACCTCGAGCGCGGCTCTGGATAATTTACGCATATCCGTCTGGTCGCGGCGGATAAGGAAAGACAGGTCCTCAGCGGTGCGAAATGCCCAGTGATCGTCTACCCGCAGAAGATTGACGCCACGCAAGCTGTAGAAGCTTGCCAGCCCCTGCATAACCGCCTGCACATCCATTCCGTCGGGCAGTTTTTCCGCAATCACCTGTTCAGACACCGGCTCCGATGATGCAAACACCATTGCTTCGGCGATCCGCTCGGCTTCCTTGACGTCGCGCCGGATCCGCGAGGTCTCGTCCCGCTCAACCGTCTCCTCGGTCTGGCCACCATTAAAGGGCACGATCTGCGCTTGCGAGCCTTCAGTCATGGGACACGTTCTCCTATTCGATTGTATCATCGGAGGTGTTGTTTCCGCGCCGCAGGTAAATCGGCGCGAACGGCAGGTCCTGACGCATTTCCAGGCGCCCTTCCCGAACCATTTCCAGCGACGCAGCGAAGGAACTCGCCATCACAGTTGCGCGTTCCTTGGGGTCGCACAGATAGCGCAGGAGAAACTGATCGAGCGCGGTCCACTCATGCAATTCGCCGATCATCCGCTGCAGGATTACGCGCGCGTCGCCGAGCGACCAGACGGGCCGCTTCGATATCGTCACTTGCGTCGTCGATTGACGATGCCTCATGGAGGCGTAGGAACTCAAAAGGTCGTATAGCGACGCGGTAAATTCGGACGTTCGCGACACGACCACCGGTTCGGGGTCCCCGCGGGCAAACACGTCGCGGCCAAGGCGGTTTCTGTTGATCAGCCGGGTTGCCGCATCCCGCATTGCCTCCAGGCGTTTGAGCCGGAACGCCAGTTGGGCGGCGAGCTCCTCACCGCTTGGCTCGTCGCCATCGGCCTTCTGCGGAATCAGCAGCTTGGATTTCAAAAAGGCAAGCCAGGCAGCCATCACCAGATAGTCGGCAGCAAGCTCCAGTCGTACGCGGCGGGCACTCTCAACGAATTCCAGATATTGTACGGCAAGCGCCAGCACGGAAATACGCGCCAGATCGACCTTTTGAGTGCGCGCCAGGTGCAACAGCAGATCCAGCGGTCCCTCGAAGCCGTCAATGTCAACGACCAGAGCCGGTTCGCTCAATCCCCGCTCGCTGGTCCGGCCGTTTTCCCAAAGCCGGTCCATCGGCGCCTTTTCACTGGCCGTCGTCTCCGTCAGCCTGTTTACCGCACCTGCCATTCAATCGGCTCCTTCGGACCGATACGAGCTTCGTCTGCTCATTATTCTCTATCCCGGTTGTTCCGGGGTATAGGCTGCAACAAGTCCCTCGAATTCATGTCGCAGCGCTTCCTCGTTGGCGGGCTGTCCCTTTCCGAACAGGGACATCACCGTCTGCGCGCGGCGTTTGGCTTTATCCCGCAATACCGGCGTATTTGCGGCCACGTCCACCATTTCGCTCATCACGCCGTTGCAGTGGAGAATTACATCGCATCCGGCATCGAATATTGCACCGGCCTTTGTAGCGAAATCCCCAGAAAGTGCCTTCATGGATGTATCGTCCGACATCAGCAGGCCATCAAAACCGATTTGCCGGCGGATCACCTCTTCAACGACAAGGCGCGACGTCGTCGCCGGCCCGTCCGGATCGATGGCGGCAAAGACGATATGGGCCGTCATCGCCATCGGCACCGATGCCAAAGCCTTGAAAGGAACAAAGTCACTGGCGCTCAACACATCCCTCGTTTCATGAACGATTGGCAGTTCCAGATGTGAATCGGAACATGCTCGTCCATGGCCCGGAATGTGTTTGACGACGGGAAGCACAGCGCCGTCCATCAGCCCCCTTACGGCCTCGCGGCCGAGTTGAACCACGGCATCCGGATCGGAGGAATAGGCCCGATTGCCGATCACGTCGTGGCCTCCGGAAACCGGTATGTCGAGAACCGGCAGACAATCCACATTGATACCGAACCGCGACAGGTCGAGAGCGTGCAGTCGCGACATTAGCCATGCAGCACGCAAACCGGCCTTCTCATCCTCCGCGTAAAGGGCGCCAATTGCCGATGCCGGCGGATAGGCGGGCACAACCGGCGGCCGGATCCGCTGCACCCTGCCGCCTTCCTGATCAATCAGCACCGGGGCATCGGCAATGCCTATGCAGTCACGCAGGTCGCTGATCAGATCCTTGATCTGGCTCTCATCCGCGATATTGCGCGCAAACAGAATGAAACCCCACGGACGTTCAGCCCTGAAAAAGGCCCGTTCGTCATCCGATAGCGTCAATCCGCCGCATCCAAGGATCATCGCTTTTGATTCGTCCATGACAGAATCATACACGCGGGCTGCAAAATGGACAGCCCCGGCACCGTGGCGGCCGTCAGAAGCGTCCCGTCACGTCAAAAACAGATGAGGTGGATTTACGGCGACAGCGTTATCGTGCGACGAAACAACTGCCGCCGGCGGCTTTGTACTGATTGCACAAGCGTGTGGCCTCGGCTCTCGAGCCGGCCGGGATACGAACACGGTAGAAGACACCGCGATTGGCGATATTCGCCCGCTGAATGCTGACACCTCTGCCGCCAATGATGGAGGCATATCTGCGTGACAGGTTCCGATAGGATTCCTGCGCGCCTGCCTCCGTCGGCTGCGACGAGATTTGCATGACATATCCGCCGGGATTGTTAACCGGAGCGCTGCCGGTCAGATTGCCCTGGTCATTGACCGCTTCGACAACATTGACCGGTTGCTGGGTTGGCCGCGCCGATGGCACCGGCGCCGATGCAGCAGGCTGAACCGTCTCGGTGCCCGTCGCTGCCGCGGTTTGGGCGGCGCTGCTCTGGCCGCCAGGCTTCGCTCCCGGGACAGGAACGGCCCCGGTATTGCGCAAATCGGCCTCAATGGGCGGCAGGCTTTCACTCTCTCCGGTCGCCGTCGAGGTCCCCGATGTCCCGCCCGACGATGTGGAGGCCACGAGAGTCGAATCGGCAGCGGGCGGCGCCGTCACCGGCGAGTTGCCAGCCGCTGGAGCGGAGCTGTTGGCAGGTGCGAGCGCGACCGTACGGCTCGCATCACCACCCGTCGCGGCGTTTTCAGCTGATGATGTTCCCGCGTTCGCACCGTTACCTGCCGTGGTATTCGCGTTACTCGTCTCACTGGCGGCGGGTGTTTCACGCGCGACAATGGTTCCGTCTGGTCTGACGACCAGAGTACGGACTTTGCGTGGTGATATTCCGTTGGCTTCGGCAACGGCCGCACCGTTGCCCGTTTCACTTCCGTCCGATGCAGCCAGCCGGTCTTCTGCTTTCACCGAGATGTCATCGCTTGTCGAGCGCCCTTCCAACGGCAGGGTGTCGGGATCGAGCGTCCGCTGAACGACATCGACCGGCTCCTCCGTTGTGTTGACGAGATTCTGCTGGGACGGAGTCTCCGACTCGGTGCCGGCAACCCTGTCATAGACCGCAAGATCCTGGTTCGGAACCGTTTTGCCGCCCGGGCTGTCAGGCTTGATCTTAACCGGTTCGTTATCGGCTGCTATCACCCGCGGTCCACCTGCACCGGCGTCACCTCCAAGGCTACCGTTCCACAGATAGAACCCGGCCCCGCCAACCACGAGGATACCGACAACCGCCGCGGCCGCGATCAACCCTCTGCGATTGGAATGATCACTGCCCGAATCGACGACCGCATCGTATTCCGGCACCGACAACTCTTCATCGTCAATGGCAAACTCGCCATCATCGTCGAGCGGCATGTCATCATAGGTTTCAAACGCATCTTCTGAATATTCACCGAGATCATCTGCGGAAAGCAGGGCCTCTTGATCCGTGTCGGCCATGATATCGAAATCATCGTCGATCCCGTCCAACTCGGCTTCCAGATCTTCCTCCGGACCGGTCGAATAGCGATACAGTTCGCTCTGGTCGGATTCGGCACGCAACCCGGGGGCCTCGGACACGAGCGCATCCAGTTCCTCCTCCAGCGGCAGCCCGAATTCGGGTTCAACGGGTGCGGCCGGTGCCGCCTCCTCCGGTTCGAACTGCGGAACATCCAGATCCGCCATCGTTTCGGGAACATCGTCCGCATCGGCAATGCTGTCCGGATCGAAAGGAACATCACCTGGAGCGGCCGCTGCATCGGCTGCTTCCGCCTCAACATCGATCATCTCAGCAAGCAGCAGATCGTTCACATCGGTGGATAAATCATCGTCCGACGCCACATCGGGCATGGTCGCCTCGGGCATCGATGCCGGAGGAAGAGCTGATTCCACATTTGCCTCGAACGCCCTGTAGGCGGATGCCATTTCCTCGCTTTCCCTGATCGGCTCGGCTGGTACGACTGGCACCTCCGGCTCGGGCGTTGCGGCAGACGGGAACCCGGCAACCGTCCCTGGTCCGCTGTCCTCAAGCGCTGAAAAGGCAGCCTGAAGCTCCTCTTCCAGGCTGGTTGCCGAGGATGAAACAGGTGTGGTTTTGGCACTCGGCCACGTACTGGCCGATACGACGTCAGGTTTTTCTGCAGGCGCGATTGGTTCGGGTTCGGCTGCCACTTGCAAATAGGCTGGTTCATCTGCCGGTTCAGGCGCCGTATCAGCCGGTTCCGGCCAGCTGTTATCCTGTTCTGGCCCGCTATCAGCGGGTGTGTCAAAAAAGCTTGGACCGGACGATAGCTCAACAGTCATATCCGGCTCGTCCGGCTCGGACGACACACCGAATGTGGACTCGGGAAGCGCCGTCTGCTCCAGCGGTGCACCGGCCTCATCTGCAACGTCAATCTCGAGCTCGCGCAGCAACTCGTTCTCCAGATCGAGGCTCGTATCGACCTCTTCGGAAACCGGTTCATGCGCGATAGGCTCGGTCGAAATCGCAACGTCATTGGCATCGGCCATCACGTCGCCGGGCGAGGCCTCGTCCTTGTTGTCTTCGAAGCCGACGATTCGAGCCAGTTCGGCGAACGGATCGTCGTCTTTTGACTCCGTTTCCGCCTGTCTGCGTGCGTTGCTAGTCGGGTTGTCGGCCATACTGTCCACTCGTGTGCGTAGAGCATTAAAACATGCCAGTACAATGTGGGCAAAAGGTGACGCTTAGCGCATCTCAACCGGTGCATTTGTACCGGTAATCGATAGTCCCGACTTCAAGACCGACGCAACAGCCTTCACCAAACCCAACCTGGCCAAGCTTAATTCTGGATTTGTATGGTTAATAAACCGTAATTCCGTGGAATCTTTACCTTTATTCCAATGGGCATGGAATGCGCTGGCAACATCATAAAGGTAGAACGCCACCCGGTGCGGCTCACGAAATCTCGCCGCCGCTTCCACGACACGCGGAAACTCGGCCAGTTTGGCGACCATCTGGATTTCGCTCTCATGATCGATGCGATCGACCACCTTTTGCGACAAATCGACCGAATCAATCTCGATTTCGGGAAACATTTCACGCGCCTGCCGGAACACGGAATGGCAGCGTGCGTGGGCATATTGAACGTAGAAAACGGGATTGTCTCTGGACTGTTCCGTCACCTTGGCGAAATCGAAATCCAGCGGCTCCGAATTCTTCCGGTAGATCATCATGAACCGAACGGAATCACGACCCACTTCGTCAACGACATCCCGCAAAGTGACGAAGTCTCCTGCCCGTTTGGACATGCGCACCGGTTCGCCGTCACGGTAGAGTTTGACCAATTGGCACAGAAGAACCGTCAATTTGGACTGCCCTTCCGAGACCGCATTGGCAACGGCTTCCAGCCGCTTGACATAGCCGCCGTGATCGGCGCCAAGCACATAGATCATTTCGGCAAATCCGCGCTCGAATTTGTCGTGAAAATACGCAACATCCGCCGCAAAATATGTGTAGGATCCATCGGATTTGATCAATGGCCGGTCCTGATCGTCGCCGACCGATGTGGATTTGAAGAGTGTCTGCTCACGATCTTCCCAATCGTCGGGTAACTGGCCCTTGGGGGGCGGCAGTTTGCCCTTGTAGACATGGCCCTTGAACGTCAGATCGTTGATGGCTTCACGGATGAGCTTGCCGTTGTCGGCATGCAGCCTGCGCTCGGAGAAGAAGACGTCATGGACGATATTGAGAGCCGCCAGGTCATCCCGGATCATCGCCATCATCGCGTCGATCGACCGATCCTTGACGATCGGAAGCCACTCGGCCTGTTTCATTGCACGCAGGCGCTCGCCGAACTCTTCCGCCAGAGCCTTCCCCACCGGAACGAGATAGTCGCCCGGATAGAGGTCGGCGGGAATGGCCCCTATATCCTCACCAAGCGCCTCGCGGTAGCGCAAATAGACCGAACGCGCGAGAACATCGATCTGCCCGCCGGCGTCATTGATGTAATACTCGCGCGTAACGTCATATCCGACAAAGGCGAGCAGGTTGGCGACCGTATCTCCGACAACCGCACCCCGGCAGTGCCCGACATGCATCGGCCCTGTCGGATTGGCCGAGACATATTCGACATTCACTGATCCGGCTGCCCCGGGTGTTCCACGGCCGAATTGGTCGCCGCTTTCGATCATGGCCGACAGGGTCCTTTGCCAGTATCGCGGGGACAGCTTCATATTGATGAAACCAGGCCCGGCAACCGAAATCGCCTCAATATCGTCATCGCGTTCCAGGACGCGCGAAAGATCTTCTGCCAGCGCGCGCGGATTGCTGCCGACGCGCTTGGCCAGAACCATGGCGGCATTGGTCGATAGATCGCCATGGGTCGGGTCGCGCGGCGGCTCGACGCCGACCCGCTCGAAACTGATTTCGGTCCCTTTATCCTGCACGCAGTCCAGCGTTTGAAGTGCGGTCACAACACGCGTCTCAAAGTCTTTGAAAAGATTCATGTGTTCCATCCGGGAATTGCTGCCAGCGTATCGGGTGGAATCACGGATGCGATGGCGAAGGGTCGCTGACGAGCGTGTGTCTGGTTGAGTCCAAATCATTTTGCCGGTGTGTCTTGGCGTCAGGATCGAGCACAGAGCGCAAGACCGGATGATGGTTTGGTCGAGGCTTTGTGCGCCAGCATTGGCGCAAACAAACCGGTTCAATTTTCACCAGACGCGCTCTAGCTCAATTCGGGTGTTTGGTCAAACAACAGCCGATGCTGTTCGATGGCGAAATTATCGGTCATGCCGGCCAGGTAATCAGCAACGCGTCGCGCCAATTGGCCGGCATCGAGATTTTCGCTTCCCGAAGCCCACTGCCCGCCCATCAGTTTCGGATTGTCCCTGTAAGCGGAGTACAGATCGGTCACGATGCGGGCGGCGCGCTTGCGCACCCGCATCACCTCCTTGTGTCGATACATGTTGCTGTAAAGAAAAGCCTTGATCGCCTCGTCGGCCTGCATCATGGCAGGCGAAAACTGCGCGATGATGCGGCCGGCGGCGCGGACATCATCGGCGCTTTGCGGACTGATGTCGCGCAGCGCCGCCTGGGCGGTGGCAATGACGTCTTCCACCATAGCCGTAATCTGGCGGCGCATGATTTCATGAATGACGCGGCTCTCTTCCAGATCCGGATAGCGCTCAGCAACCGCCTTGCGAAGCGCGTGGAGAAACGGCACGCCCTCCAGCATGTCGAGCGTCAGAAGACCCCCACGCAATCCATCGTCAATGTCATGGGTGTTGTAGGCGATGTCATCGGCAATCGCCGCGACCTGCGCTTCAAGGCTTGCAAAGCTCGCCAGTTGAAGATCATGGACAGCGCTGTAATCGGCGATCGGCCGGGGAACCGGGCCATCGAGCGCCTGACCATCCGAACCGGTGAGCGGTCCATTGTGCTTGACCAGCCCTTCCAGGCTCTCCCAGGTCAGATTGAGACCGTCGAATGTCGGATAGCGCTGTTCCAACTGGGTGACGATGCGAAGCGACTGGGCGTTATGGTCAAATCCGCCCTCGTCCGCCAGCAAGCTGTCCAGAACTTCTTCGCCCGTATGCCCGAACGGCGTGTGGCCGAAATCATGGACAAGAGCCACCGCCTCGGCAAGGTCTTCGTCTAGCCGCAAGGCGCGCGCCAGCGCACGGGCGATCTGTGCCACCTCGATCGTATGGGTCAGCCGCGTCCGATAATGATCCCCCTCATGGGCGACAAACACCTGTGTCTTGTGCTTCAGGCGCCGAAAGGCGGTTGTGTGAATGATCCGGTCGCGGTCCCGCTGAAAGGGCGAGCGGGTCGGACTCGGCTCCTCGGGATAAAGCCGCCCACGGCTGCGGGCCGGATCGCTAGCCCACGGCGCGCGGTCCCCAGCTCCGAATCCGAGCAAGTCCAAATCCAACCCCATAGTTCCGTCTTCCCCGTTGACGTGACCGGTCGATCTTCATACCTATAAGGCAACACTGTGAATTCAAAATCTCACCGGATCTTGACCCCGGCATGGAGGTTGCAAATGGCAATGAATGAAGTGACCCTTTCGGAAGCGGCCGCGCGCCGCATTGTTGATATTCTGGCATCCGAGACCGGAAAAACCGCGTTGCGGGTGTCCGTCGAAGGCGGCGGTTGTTCCGGTTTTTCCTACAAATTCGATCTGGCCGATCAGCCGGATGAAGACGACATCGTGCTGGAACGCGGCGATGCCCGCGTGCTGATCGATTCGCTTTCTCTGGTCTATATGGGTGGCTCGGAGATCGATTTTGTGGACAATCTGATGGGGCAATCCTTCCAGATCAACAATCCGAACGCCGTCGCGTCCTGCGGTTGCGGAACGAGTTTCACAATCTGACGGAAGACTGATGAAAATTGCCAGCTGGAACATCAACGGCATCAAGGCCCGCCTTGATAATCTGCTCAGTTGGCTGGAGGAGAGCAAGCCGGACATTGCCTGCCTCCAGGAAATAAAGTCGGTTGACGAGAACTTCCCCCGAGAGCCGATCGAAGCCCTCGGATATCACGTCGAAACCCACGGGCAAAAGGGCTTTAACGGCGTTGCCCTGCTATCGAAAATCAAGCCCGACGAAGTCAATCGCGGATTGCCGATGCTTTCGGCCTCCGACGAACCCGACGAACAGGCAAGGTTCATCGAGGGTGTGTTCAGCGTGAAGGGCGGCGTCGTCCGGGTAGTGTCTCTTTACCTGCCGAATGGCAACCCGGTCGATTCGGAAAAATTCCCCTATAAGCTCAACTGGATGGAACGTCTGGAGAGTTGGGCCGCAGATCGTCTGGCGCTCGAAGAACCGCTGGTTCTGGCTGGCGACTACAACGTCATTCCCGATCCCCTCGACTGCTATGACCCGGCAGATTGGGAGGGCGATGCACTGTTTCGCGAGGAAAGCCGCTCGGCATTTCGCCGGCTGCTGCATCTTGGATTCACCGAAACGATCCGCAACACAACCGACACGGACAAAACCTACACGTTCTGGGATTACCAGGCCGGTGCCTGGCCGAAGAACAACGGCATCAGGATCGATCACCTGTTGCTGTCGCCGGAAGCGGCTGACCGGCTGGATGCCGGCAATATCGAAAAGCACGTGCGCGGATGGGAAAAGCCGTCCGACCACGTCCCCGTTATCGCGCACCTCGATTTCGAGGCCGCCTGATTTCTCGAACGTCCTGATCGGGGCTTAGAGCCATTCGGGCTTTGACGGAATCGGCAAATCTGAATGCATCAACAAGATCAAGGGCCGACACCGTTGTCCCGTTCATGACAAAACGTGAAACGGTCTAGTTAGAGCCCTTGTTGAGCATGTTCTCAGCCAGCGCCATTGCGGTTCGGCGATCGGCTTCCCCGGCGACGGAAAAGGCCTGCTCCTGGATCGACCGGATCCATTCGCGATCGGATGTTGGTGCCCGCTCCAGGGCAACTGTCATATAGGCAAGTCCGCGGACCGTGTGGCCTTCCTGAAATATGGTATCGCCCAAAAGGGCCGACGCGCCTGGATGTCCAGCCTTGCGGGCCCGATTCAGCCACTTCTTGCCCTGGCGCAGATTGCTGTTGCCACCCTCGCCCAGCAGGATCATGCGGCCCAACTGGAACTGCGCTTCGGGAATTCCGAAGACGGAAGCAGCGTGAAAATACAGTTCACGCGCCTGTGCCAGATCAGCCCGAACCGGACTGTTGGGAATGCCGCGCCGGTAATACCCGGCCAGCGATACAAGTGCGTTAACGAAAAAACCGGTATCCTGCGAACCGGGCTCCACGCCCTGACGTGCAATCTGGTCGTAGATCTTGAACGCTTCATAGTCGTCCTCGACCACCCCGTCGCCGTCCGCATACATATTGGCCAACGCCCAGCGGGCGCCGCGGTGCCCCTGATCGGCGGCATGCCGATAGGCCTCAACGGCATCATCCTTCTTGCCCCGCTTATAGGCGGAGAAGCCGAATTTAAACAGAACACGCGGTCCTGACTTCTCGCTGACGCCCGAATCGGGATCGAACGCATAGGCCGGAGCCGCGGCTCCGATGCTCATCGCAATCAGACAGGCAAATACACGCCCGAACATCACACTAGATATCTGCATAACACTGTTTTTCTTTCGCGCCGCCAGGATGGGTCACCGCGCCCTTTTGCGCCGTTCCAACCGTCTGGGCATATTTCCACAGAACTCCGGACGTATAGTCCGTCTCGCGCGCCTGCCAGGCCTCTCGACGTGCGGCAAGCTCCTCGTCACTGAGCTTGACGTCGATCGTGCCGGCAACCGCATCAATTTCGATGATGTCACCATTTTTCAACAGACCGATCGGACCGCCGACCGCAGCCTCAGGCCCCACATGGCCGATACAAAACCCACGTGTCGCACCGGAAAACCGGCCGTCGGTGATCAAGGCGACCTTGTCGCCGACGCCTTGACCGTACAGGGCAGCCGTGGTCGACAGCATTTCCCGCATTCCGGGCCCGCCCTTGGGGCCTTCATAGCGAATGACGATGACCTCGCCTTCCTTGTAGTCCCTGTTCGTGACCGCCTCGAAGCACTCTTCTTCCGAATCGAAGCAGCGCGCCGGTCCGGTAAACCGCTGATTGGCCATACCAGCCACTTTGACGATGGCGCCCTCCGGGGCCAGATTGCCTTTCAGTCCGACGACGCCGCCGGTCTCCGTCAGCGGATTGCTGGTCGGACGAACGACATCCTGTTCATCGTTCCAGGTCACATATTCCATGTTTTCGGCCATTGTGCGGCCGGTGACCGTCATGCAATCGCCATGCAGAAAGCCGCCATCGATCAGCGCCTTCATCAGCAGCGGAATGCCGCCGGCTTCAAACATGTCCTTGGCGACATATTTGCCGCCCGGTTTCAGATCCGCCACATAGGGTGTTTTCTTGAAGATTTCCGCCACATCGAAAAGATCGAAATCGATGCCGCATTCATGGGCGATGGCGGGAAGATGGAGCGCGGCATTGGTCGAGCCGCCAGACGCGGCCACAACCGCAGCGGCATTTTCCAGAGCCTTGCGCGTCACAATATCGCGCGGCCGGATGTTTCGCGCGATCAGTTCCATGATCTTCTCACCCGAGGCATAGCAAAAGCGATCCCGTAACTCGTAGGGCGCAGGCGCCCCGCACGAATAGGGCAGAGCCAGTCCGATCGCCTCGGCGACCGTCGCCATCGTATTGGCGGTGAACTGGGCGCCGCACGATCCCGCAGAGGGGCAGGCAACCTGTTCAATTTCCGCCAGGTCTTCATCCGACATGTCGCCAACGGAGTGTTGACCGACCGCCTCGAAAACATCCTGCACTGTGATTTGGCGGCCTCTGAAGGTCCCCGGCAAGATGGATCCGCCATAAATGAAGATCGAAGGAACGTTCAGTCGAACCATCGACATCATCATTCCGGGCAGAGATTTGTCGCAACCGGCCAATCCGATCAGCGCGTCGTAGCAATGTCCGCGCATCGTCAATTCGACGGAATCAGCGATCACATCGCGCGACACAAGGGACGATTTCATGCCCTGGTGCCCCATGGCGATGCCGTCGGTGACGGTGATGGTACAGAATTCCCGCGGCGTTCCCTTGGCGGCCGCCACGCCCTTCTTGACCACCTGCGCCTGGCGCATCAACGCGATATTACAGGGTGCCGCCTCATTCCAACAGCTGGCAACGCCAACCAGCGGCTGGTTGATTTCATCCGACGACAAACCCATTGCATAGAGATAGGAGCGATGTGGCGCCCGGGTCGGGCCCACCGTTGTGTGACGGCTTGGCAGTTTGGATTTGTCGATAGTCTTGGCGTCCATCAGGGTCCTCAAACGGCGTATGTAAACTTCAGACCAAACGACAAGGTCCTGCCGACCGATGCGCCGGTTTTGTGGCGGGAAATGGGCAACGCCGGTCTCCACGGGTCATAGCAAACCTTTCCAAAAAAAGTGTTGCCAATTCGCCACAAAACACCTTGGGATGACGAAATCCCGTCAAAATATACGGGCCTGAGCGAGGGTTCCCTTGCCCAGGGCAAACAGTTCACGCATAGGGTGCAAATCAGCGCGCGTCCTCAACCCGCCTTAATGCGGCCGCCAGCTTCTCCCGCTGGGCCTCCAGATCGGTCAGTTTCTGTCGCTCGGCAGAAACGATCTCCGGTCGCGCATTGGCCACGAATTTTTCGTTCTGCAGCTTCTTGCCGATCTTCTCGATATCGGCATCCGCCTTGCCAAGTGCCTTTTCGATGCGCGCTTTTTCCGCCTCCAGATCAATCAGTGCTCCGAGGGGAAGACAGAAGGTCGCCTCACGGACAACGATTTGTGCGGCGCCCTTGGGCACATGCTGTTCCAGAACGATGTCATCCACGCGTCCCAGGCGCTTGATCGCCGGATCATGGCGCAGCAGCCACTGCGATGTTTCATCGCTGGCGCCGACAACGACCAGCGGCGCAGTCGCCGAAGGTGGAACATTCATTTCCGCCTTGGCGGAACGCAGGCCCGACACGAGATCTATAAGCCAGTTGATCTCGTCAGCGGCCTGTTCGTCCCGGTAGCCGCCCTTTGGCCAGCGTGAATGACACAGAAGACCGCTTCTGCCCTTCTGATGGTCCCAGAGCTCTTCCGTCATAAACGGCATGAAGGGATGTAACAGCTTGTAGATTTCGTCCAGAACATAGGCCGCACAGGCGCGCGATTCGACCTTGGCCGGCTCGTCCTCGCCATTCATCACCGGTTTCAAAAGCTCCAGGTACCAGTCGCAAAAGGAATTCCAGACAAACCGGTAGGCCGATGCAGCCGCATCATTGAAACGATAGGTCTCGATGCCGTCGGTGACGTCGCGGACGGCGTGCGACAGTTCAGTCAGTATCCACCGATTGATCTTCAACTCGACCTTGGACGGTTCGAAACCCGCTGCCGTTGCAACACCGTTCATCTGCGCAAAGCGGGTCGCATTCCAGAGTTTGGTCCCGAAATTTCGATAACCGGCCACACGCTGCGGATCGAGCTTAACGTCGCGACCCTGAGCCGCCATGATAGCCAGCGTGAAACGCAGCGCATCCGCGCCATACTCGTCGATGAGCTCCAGCGGGTCGATGACATTGCCCTTGGATTTCGACATTTTGGCGCCGTTCTTGTCGCGCACCAGAGCGTGGATATAGACCGTATGAAACGGCTCGATCGGTGTCCCATCCTCATCCTTCATGAAGTGCAGGCCCATCATCATCATCCGGGCCACCCAGAAAAAGATGATGTCGAACGCCGTGACCAGAACATCCGTCTGATAGTAGGTTTCCAGTTCCGGCGTCTTTTCGGGCCATCCCAGGGTCGAGAACGGCCAAAGTGCCGATGAAAACCAGGTGTCCAGCACATCCTCGTCCCGCACGAGTTCAACCGGCTTTCCGTAATGGGCCTGAGCCGCGGCGGCGGCCTCCTGCTCGTCATGGGCAACAAAGACCTTTTCATCCGGCCCGTACCAGGCCGGAATCTGGTGCCCCCACCAGAGCTGGCGGGAGATACACCAGGGCTGGATGTTCTCCATCCACTCGAAATAGGTTTTTTCCCAGTTTTTCGGGACAAAGGTGGTTTTGCCCTCACGCACCGCCTCAATGGCAGGCCGTGCGAGAACTTCGGCGTTGACGTACCATTGATCCGTTAGATAGGGCTCGATCGGGACACCACCGCGGTCGCCATGGGGGACCGTATGCTGATGGTCTTCTACCTTGTCGAGCAGGCCCAACTGTTCCATCCGCTCGACGATCCTTTTTCTGACATCAAATCGATCGCCCAGATCATAGTCTTCGAGCGTCTGGTTCAGCATCTCCGACGGCGGGACGGATTCCAGAAAGTCCTCATTGCCCTTCAACGTGATATGACCGTCCCTGGTCATGATATTGACGGCCCGCAGCCCGGTTCGTTTACCCACATCGAAGTCGTTGAAATCATGGGCAGGCGTCATTTTGACCGCACCGGTTCCTGCTTCAGGATCCGGATATTCGTCTGCGACAATCGGCAATCGACGTCCGACGAGCGGCAAAACGGCATGTTTGCCGACAATGTCCCGATAGCGCTCATCGTCCGGATGAACCGCGATCCCGGTGTCGCCCAACATGGTTTCTGGACGGGTGGTCGCCACGACAAGATAGTCTCGGGTTTCCCAATCGGTCGGTTTACCATCCGCATCAAATGCAATCGGATGCCGATAGGTGACACCCTCTTCCAGCGGATAGCGAAAATGCCACAGATGGCCATTTGTCTCGACCTGTTCGACCTCGAGGTCGGAAATCGCCGTGATCAGTTTGGGATCCCAGTTGACCAGGCGCTTGTCCTTGTAAATCAATCCTTCCCGGTAAAGGGAGACAAAGACCTTTAAAACCGCTTCCGAGAGACCTTCATCCATGGTGAAGCGCTCGCGCGACCAGTCACAGGACGCGCCCAGGCGTCGCAGCTGGTTAAAAATCTTGCCGCCTGATTCCGCCTTCCATTCCCAAACTTTTTCGATGAATTTCTCGCGACCGATTGCGCGCCGGTGCTGCTGCCGCTCCATCAATTCACGCTCAACGACCATCTGCGTTGCGATCCCGGCGTGATCCATGCCCGGCTGCCACAGAACATTGCGGCCACGCATGCGCTCAAACCGGATGAGAATGTCCTGCAGAGTATTGTTGAGGGCATGCCCCATATGCAGCGAACCGGTCACATTGGGCGGTGGGATGGCAATGCTGAAGGGCTTGGCGTCGGGATCGGCGCCGGCCCCCGCCTTGAACGCCTGGGCGTCTTCCCAGCGTTTCGCGATTTTTGGTTCGCTTTGCGCAGCGTCGTAGTTTTTTTCAAGCATTGAAATGTACCAGGGAGAATTCGGCGTTTGCACAGCGGTGTAGCCGCCCTGCCCGCGCCATTCAAGCCCAATCATCGGCAATGGTGGCACGGGCTATATGGCAATGTGCAGCCGGCCGATTTCGTCTGCCGACAAAGCCGGAGCGACCGGTCGGCGGCGGGAATCCCCTGTTGGAGATTATCGGCCGCGCGCCACCCGCTCGATTTCCTCGCGTACCAGACGCTCAACCAATGTCGGCAGATTGTCGTCCATCCACTGCTGCAGCATCGGCCGCAGCATGTCTTCGGCAATAGCGTCGAAGGACCGCGACGGTCCGTTGCTGACGGCGTGGCTGAGATCGCCGAACGATGCCGCCACCCGGGCACCGACCGCTGGAGATATGAGCGCCCGCGGTTCCTTCACGGCCGCCTCTTCCTCGGCTCCGGCCTGTCTTGCATCGCTTGCATCCTCATTGTCATCCGCATCGATATCTTGATCGGAATCGGGCAGGAAAACCACATCGCTTTCATCGCTTGCCATCGTCTCTGGCCGGTTGGAATGCGCCCGTGCGTCAGACGGCTGCTGCTTTCCGGACGGCTCTTGCCGTTCAGTTGCGGCAACGTCCGCCAACCGGGCCGGCGCCTCCCGGCTGGCATCAACCGGTTGTGCCTGATCCATGTCGGCCTCCTTGCTCGCCGGAGTCTTTTCACCCGCCGGCTCCAGCCCCGAACGCAGGGGCGCCAGGGGCCCGACACGAGGCTCTGTTGCCGACAACCCACGAGATTTCGGAGCAGTCGGCTCGGCCCCGTCCCCCGGAATCCGGTTCAGCAGGGAAACCGGCTGCTGAACCGGTTCCGTCACAGGGCCCTGATCATCACCGTCCACCACCTTCGACTCGGACCCGTGGTCCTCCGTCACATCATTGCTCTCGATAATCTTGCGAATGGAAGCCAGTATTTCTTCCATGCTTGGCTCGCGTGCCACATTTGCCTGTGCCATGCCATACCTCGAAATCTGCCGCATCAAGCCGGTCGTGGATTCCATATCCGCAACCGAATCACACCGTCAGTCTATGCTATTGAAATGCGAAAGAGAATCCCAGTGGGCGAATTCAAGCTGGCCGTGCACAGTTTCCCGGTAACCTATGACCGAATGGCAAGCATCGTGCGATTTTATCTGCCATCGACGGTACGGAGCCCGAACCATTTGTCTTTGACGGCCTCATAATGCTTTTCCGCCGGATATCTGGCGACCTTGAGGTTCAAGCGCGTTACGGTAAGGCGGCCGATCCAGTTCATCAGACTGTAGCTGTTGACCACAGCGTCCCGTTCCGATTGCGCCAGGGATTCCTGGGCATTGAGAACATTGGTCTGTGTCTCCAGGACATCGAGCGTCGTGCTCTGCCCGACCTTCCGTTCCTCTACCACGCCGCGCAGGGCCAGTTGCGCTGCCTCGACCTGTGCCCTGTTGGCTGCAATCGACGCTTTTGACGCTTCAAGCAGCGCCCAGAAGGTGACGATGTTCTGCTCCACCGTGCGCCGGACGGAATCGACCTGAATTCGCGCCTGACCAAGTGTTTCCTTGGATTGGCGTACGGTCGCGGCTGCGGACCCACCCTGATAGATCGGAACACTGAGACTGGCTGAAAGGCTGCTGGTATTGGTGCCGCCATCCGCATGCCCCACTGACCCCTTCAGTGAAACGCTGGGCAGCAGCTTTCCTTCATTCGCCTTGACAGCGAATGCAGCCGCGTCAACCGAATATTGAGCGCTGAGCACGGTCGGATGTTCACGCAACCCGATCTGTACGGCGGACTGGGATGAGCGGGGAAGGATGCGACCGAGGGGGCGCGGCTTTTTCAGGTTCTTCGGTGCAACACCGATGATCTGCACATAAACCGCGACGCTGGATTTGTACTGGGCTTGCGCGGCAAGCAGTGATGCACGTGCCGATTCCAGTTGCGCCTGGGCCAGCGCGATGTCGGTACGGGTGCCCTCACCTACATCGAACCGTGCCTGCGAGGCATTTCTCTGCTCGCGGAGAAACTCCAGATTCTGCTGTCGGACACGGACAATCTGCGCATCCCGAATGACATTTGCGTAAATCTGCGCGGCCGACAGCAGAATCGTCATTTCCGTATTGATCAGATCCTGGCGTCCGCCAAAAACCCCGGCCTGGGCGGCCTTGACGTTGTTACGTGTCTGAAAGCCGTCGAAAAGCGACTGGGTAAATTCCACACCAACCGAACTGTCGGTCGAATTCACGATCCGGTTGGTGCCACCAAGCTGCGTTTGTGTCTGTGACAGGCTAGCGGTTGCGGAGACTCTCGGGCGATAGCCCGATTTGGCGATTGCCACACCTTCGTCCGTGGCCCGCAAACCGGCCCGGGCGACATTCAGATCGGGATTGTTCTTGTAAGCTTTCGCCAACGCACCATTGATGGTCTCTGCAGAGACTGTGACCGGCATCAGAACCACTGCAGCAAGAGCAACGGTCACAAACAGTGTCTTACGCGTACTGGACAAAACAATGATCCCCAATTGGCGGCATCCGGCATCCGTTCGGCGGCCGAAGCGTCCCTTTACCACAACCGCCGATATTATGCTTAACGGGTGAGGTTACAATGGCGCCGATGCCCACAACCAAACAATAGCCCGAGCTGTTACCAAGAAACCACAATGTCGTTTATGCAGTCTTAAGGGCCAGGACGGACCGCGGCTAAAACTCGAACTCCTCGGCTTTTGCAAATCCGGGCAACGGCTTGACGGACGTATTGAAGCCGTGACGCGGGGATGTATAGCCGCCCTCGCGCACATAAAGATTGGCCCGAGACGCGTTGCCGTGGCCCTCGACCACGACCAGCCGGCCGCCGTCGCGCATTTGTTCAAACAGCCCCTTCGGCAGTTCATCGACCGCGCCGCCGACGAAAATCACATCATAGGGCGCCTCAGGCGGATAGCCATTGGCCAGATCGCCGGTCACGACGGCCACATTGTCGTAGCCAAGCCGGGACAGTGTCTCGGCGGCCTGCTCCGCCAGTGTCTCATCACATTCCAGCGCCACCACCGAATCCGCCAACAGCGACAAAAGCGCCGATGTGTATCCCGTGCCGCAACCGATCTCGAGAACCACATGGTCCTTGTTCACGTCAGCCAACTGCAACAGCTTGGCGAGCGGAGACGGTTCCATCAAAAATCGCTGCGGTTCGGTTGCGCTCCGCCGCGTGATCGCAATGTCATCGTCAATATAGGCCAAAGCGCGAAAGTCCGATGGCACGAAATCTTCTCTTGCGACCGCCTGAAAGGCGTCCAGAACAGCGTGAGACGTCACATCCGTCGTACGAATCTGATTGTCCACCATCTTTGTGCGCGCCAACTCGAAATCGATGCCCATACAGCCACTCCGGTTCCATTGACTAGCGTCTTAATGCGGCAATGCCGCATGTTCAAGCAGTCGATGCGCGGGAATGGAAATATTCACACCATCGATGTCAGCCGGATTGGAAGTGTCCGAAAACGACCAATGGGCAGGATCGACAACGCCCGGAAAGAGAAGGATGGTCGGCTGAAATTTGGAGGCCTCGCCCGGAATCGAACCGGGATAGAAGGATTTGCAGTCCTCTGCGTAACCATTCCGCCACGAGGCCCCGAAACTGCCGGCGGACGGCAGCCGCACGCACTTAAGATGAAATATGGGGATTGGCAAGTGCAAGCTCGGAAAAAGGCCGATTTTACCTTCGACCGGCTAGCCCGACCCGTTTTTGCCGTCACCGTTTCGGTTTCCGCGGCGCCCGGCCCAGATGATCAATCTGCGTCGCCAACGCCGTATCATCGGAATATCATTGGACAGGATCAGCAGCCCTACGGGAATCATCCAGAAACCGACGACGGGAAGGAACCCGACAATCCCGCCGAGGATGAAGGCTACTCCCAGCAGGGTCCGCCACAGACGGTTCCTCGGCAGTTGAAACTGCCATTTGCCGATCCGAAGCACCTGCCCGGGACGGAGCACATCCGCCTCGTCATCCCTCTCGCTGTCGGCCATCAAACCGCCTTCCCGACCCCACCATAGCGCCTCATATCACACGATGCGGGCCGTTCCCATTTGGGATTTGCTGCTCCTTGTTCAAGACGCGGGAACTTTTTTGATAAAATCGCTTGGCAACAGCGAAATTCTTTTGGTATACGCCCCTCCACACCATGCCACATGGATTGTTCCCCGGTAGCTCAGTGGTAGAGCAGTTGACTGTTAATCAATTGGTCGCTGGTTCGAATCCGGCCCGGGGAGCCAAACTTTCTGAAAAATCAAATAAAAACTGACAGTTAGCGTTGAGGCTGCCTGTCCATCCTTTATTGTCGCGCGCTCTGAATGAGGCGGGCACCGATGGCATGCGTTCACAGTGATGTGCCGTCGAAGACTCACGTCGCTGTGGTCTTTTTGCGACGCCTGAAGAGCAACACGTGCCCGATACGAGTCCCTACCCGGCGCTTTATCAATGACTCTCGGCATAATCCCTTGTTTCCAATTGGAATTAATCAAAACTATACTATTTGACGCAACTTAAAATCACGGCTAAGACGCTGAGCGACAAACATCGCATGGCTTCAGTGATCCGTTGTCGATGGCTTGAACCCAAACGCATGAATTTCAAGTATGGAGAATGACGTGAACCCACGACCCGGATCAGCCCTGCTGTCGATTACGTTTGCACTGGCCCTGTCGGTGGGCGCGGTTTCAACCGCCAGGGCACAGGCCGATGTACCATCGGTGATCAAGACCTATGCCGACATTGCGGAGGCCAAGTATCAAGACTCTCTCACTGCAGCACGGTCTCTCGAAGAGGCCGTGGAAGCATTTCTGGCGCAGCCCTCCGAACAGACCCAGGATGCGGCAAAAGAGGCGTGGCTGGAGGCTCGCATTCCCTATCAGCAGTCGGAAGTCTACCGTTTCGGAAACCCGATCGTCGATGCGTGGGAAGGACGGGTCAACGCCTGGCCGCTGGACGAGGGTCTGATCGACTATGTCGATGCCAGCTACGGTTTGGAGAGCGACGAGAACAGCCTTTACACGGCCAATGTCATTGCCAACCCGACCATCGAAATCAACGGGAAATCCGTGGACGCATCATCCATCACGCCGGAGTTTCTGACGCAATCGCTGCATGAGGCCGGTGACATCGAAGCCAATGTCGCAACGGGATACCATGCCATCGAATTTCTTCTCTGGGGCCAGGATCTCAATGGCACGGGACCGGGTGCCGGTGCCCGTCCCTACACGGACTTTTCGCTCGATGCCTGTACCAACGGGAACTGCGACCGCCGGCGCGCCTATCTGGAAGCGGCCACACAACTGCTGATCACCGATTTGGCCGAGATGGCGGCAAATTGGGGGCCCGACGGCGCGGCCAGGCAAGCGCTCGCGAATGATCCGCAGGCCTCTCTTTCAGCCATCCTGATCGGCATGGGCTCGCTCTCCTATGGTGAACTGGCCGGGGAGCGCATGAAGCTCGGTCTGCTGCTGAACGATCCGGAGGAAGAGCATGATTGTTTTTCCGACAACACACACAATTCCCACCTCTATGACGCGCTCGGCATTCAAAATGTCTATCTGGGAACCTATCGACGCCTGGATGGTTCGGTAATCGACGGGCCGTCCGTGTCGGATCTCATCGGCGAACGCGACCTGGCGCTGGACACCGAACTCAAGACAAAACTGGCGGCGACGCTGACAGCCATGCAAACCATGGCGGAACGTGCCGAAACTGTCGAAGCCTATGACCAGATGATCGGCGAAGGCAATGCGCAGGGCAATGCTGTGGTTCAGGCGGCGATCGACGGATTGATCGACCAGACCCGATCGATCGAGCGGGCAGTCGCCGTGCTGCATTTGAACGCGGTCGAACTGGAGGGTTCCGACAGTCTCGATGATCCGCAAGCTGTGTTCGAATGATGGCCGGCAAACAACGCCGCCACCGAACAGTGTTGGCTGGCAGACCGCTCGCGGCGGCAAACAGGTGACACTGATCACCAGGGCTGTTCCCTTTGCCATCGTCCTGTCGATGTCGGTATTTGCCTTCGGTGTTGCCGGTGGGAACGAGACCGATGTCGGCGACGGGCTGAGCGACCGCGCGGATCTCTCGACCTCTGACACTTTGCGGGTGCGCGAGGTTACCGCCGCCACAACGGATTTCAGCCGACCGGAGAAATTCGAAGCAAGCCAGGGTGGGGCCGGCACATCCCGCAGACCGGTGGACGGCAACGCCTTTTCACATTTTGCCGCCAATATCGGATTTGCCGATGAGGAAAGGTTCAAGCTGGGCAACGCCTTGTTTCGCAAACTCTGGGTCTCATCGCCGTCATCGACCCAGGCCTCCGACGGCCTGGGTCCGCTGTTCAATGCCAGGGCTTGCAAGAGCTGCCACCTGAAGGACGGACGCGGACATCCGCCGGAAGGGTCCGCCGATGCCACGTCGATGCTGATCCGCCTTGCGCGCCCGCCGCGCACACCGCAGGACAAAGCTGCGCTCGACGATCGCCGACAAATCACATTTCCCGATCCGGTTTACGGTGGACAAATTCAGGACAAGGCGGTTCCCGGCCTGCTGGCGGAGGGTAAGATTGCCATCCGCTACGACGACCTTCCTGTCGCTCGGTCGGGCGGCGAAGAGATCCGTCTACGGATGCCGAGCTATGCCGTCACCGATCTTGCCTATGGTCCCCTCGCCCCCGACACCACCCTGTCGCCTCGCATCGCGCCCCCGATGATCGGTCTGGGATTGATCGAGGCCATCCATCCGGCCGATATTGCCGCAAAGGCCGATCCGGATGACCGGGATGGCGACGGGATTTCCGGCCGGGTTTCCATGGTCCGTCATCGGCGCTCCGGCGCGCTTGTCCAGGGACGTTTCGGCTGGAAGGCATCCCAGCCGTCACTCAGGGCGCAAAATGCTGCCGCCTTCAGCGGCGATATCGGCATCTCGACGCCGGAGCATCCCTCTCCGTCCGGCGACTGCACCCCCACCCAGACGACGTGCCTGGACCTGCCCACCGGCGTGCAGGAGCGCCTCGGCGCAACGGAAGCCCCCGACCCCGTGCTCGACCTTGTCACATTCTACACGACCAATCTGGCGGTTCCGCAACGGCGCGATGTCGGTGATACCAAGGTGCTGCGCGGCAAGGAACTCTTCTATCGGTCAGGCTGCACTGCCTGCCACACGCCGAAATTCGTGACACGGCGGGACGCGGAACAGCCCGCCCACGCCTTTCAGCTCATCTGGCCCTATTCCGATTTTCTGCTGCACGACATGGGACCGGGCCTTGCGGACGGGCAACGGGTCGGGGATGCGGGCGGCCGTGAATGGCGCACGCCGCCGCTTTGGGGCATCGGCCTGACACAAACGGTGAATGGACACACTTTCTTTTTGCATGACGGCCGTGCCCGCAATTTGTCCGAGGCGATCCTCTGGCATGGCGGCGAGGCGCAGGCAGCACGCGACCGCTATCTGGCGCTACCGGACGTCGAACAGGCGGCCCTGATCGCCTTTCTGGAGTCCCTCTGATTCGATGTCGGCGCATGTAAGGCAATGGCCAGGAAGGCATTGCCGGATAACGACCGTCGCTCGGATGGCCATTGTGACGGTTCGGCCGCAAGTTCAGGGAACCGGTCTCGGCGGCGTTCTTGTCACCCACTCGAAAAGGTGCTCGTGGCGCACCGACAGCGCCTGCTTCCGGTTGAGGCATCCGGTGTGCCGAAGTTCGAACAAACACGGGCGTTCTACAGAAAAATTGGCTTTGGCGAGGAAGGTCGTAATCGCGGTTTTTGTGCTGCTGGAAACGACAAGAACATCATCCGAAATGCGCTGGCGTGACGTCAAACCGCATGGCCGGGCATACGATCCGATGCATCCGCCTCTTGCGCAACCCCCACCGACTATGAACAATGGGCGCGACGGACTCCGGTTTCGTGGTCTGTGAACACTGGGGATGGAGCAATTCCTCCCGGATCGGGGCAGTTGACAGTCAGGCGCATCGTTTAAAAGGGAACGGACGCCGGGAGGTTTCATGAACGTTTCAAACGACACGGACACACGGGCGTCGACCGAGGTCATTTCAGCCGGAGAGATCGCCGGCGTTCTCAAGGGCTTGCCCCTGCGGGCTCAATTCATCCTGCGCTTCTTGTCAAACATGAAATACGGCGTGCTGGACCTGCGTCTGCCGGATGGGCGCAAGCTTCGCATCGAGGGGTCTGAACCGGGCCCTGAAGCCGAACTGGTCCTGAAGAACTGGAAACTGCTCTACAGCGCCTTCAAACGCGGCACCATCGGCGTTGCTGAAACCTATATGGATGGCGACTGGGAGAGCTCGGACATACCGACCTTTCTGGAACTCTTCATCGTCAACACCGACCTCGGCAACCATGTGGCCAGCGGCGCGCGAGGTCTGGCCAACGTCATCGAGCGGATGCGCCATTTGTTCCGATCCAACTCCAAGAAACAGGCAAAAAAGAACATTTCGGCCCATTACGATCTCGGCAATGACTTTTACGAAAAATGGCTCGATCCTTCCATGACCTATTCCTCGGCGCTGTTTCAGACCGGTGCCAACGACCTGCAGGGCGGTCAGAAGGCCAAATACAAGGCGCTTGCCGACTCCATCGGAATCAAACCCGACAGCCACGTGCTTGAGATCGGCTGCGGCTGGGGTGGCTTTGCCGAATATGTGGCGGGTCAAATCGGCGCACGCGTGACCGGACTGACCATCAGCCGCGAACAGCTGGACTATGCGCAAAACCGGATACAAAAGGCCGGCCTCGCCGACAGGGTCGAACTCAGGTTTCAGGATTATCGCGAGGAAAAGGGTGTTTACGACCACATTGCCTCCATCGAAATGTTCGAGGCGGTCGGCGAAAAATACTGGACCGGCTATTTCTCCAAGCTCAATGAGTGCCTGAAGCCGGGTGGTCGGGCCGGGCTGCAGATCATCACCATTCGCGAAGAGGCCTATGAGAATTATCGCCGCAATCCGGATTTCATTCAGCGCTATGTCTTTCCGGGGGGCATGTTGCCGACATTCGAGATCCTCGAAGATCTCGCCCACAAGGCCAATCTGAAACTGGCCGGGCATCGCGAATTCGCGCAGGATTATGCCCGCACATTGTCGGAATGGTGCACCCGCTTCTGGGATGCATGGCCATCCATCAAGCCGATGGGTTTCGATGACCGTTTCAAGCGCCTCTGGGAGTTTTACCTGCACTATTGCGAAGCCGGATTCAGGGCCGAAAACGTCAATGTGCGACAGATCATCTACGAACGCTGACGGTACGATGACGCCGCCGCACACCGGCGGAAATAATCTTTCACCTTGAATTGATCGCAGCGAACATCATTTCTGGCCTTGAAGAGCTGGACGTGCTGATTGGGGCCCATTGAGAATTGATAATCGACATTGGGCAAAATACTGTGGCCCAGAATTGAACCGAGGCAATCGTATGAGTGCATTTGAATCCGTGATCGACGCCATCGGCAACACGCCCTTGATAAAGCTGAACAAGGCATCGGAACTCACCGGCTGCACGATTCTCGGCAAGGCCGAATTCCTGAACCCCGGCCAGTCGGTCAAGGACCGGGCGGCATTGTTCATTGTCCGCGATGCCGAACGGAACGGATCGCTTCGCCCCGGCGGAACGATTGTCGAAGGGACCGCCGGGAACACCGGGATCGGCCTGACCATGGTCGCCAATGCGCTCGGCTACCGCTCGGTGATCGTGATGCCGGAAACCCAGAGCCAGGAAAAGAAGGATGCGCTTCGTGTTCTTGGCGCGGAACTGGTGCTCGTCCCGGCTGCGCCCTACAGAAATCCCAACAACTATGTCCGCCTGTCGGGCCGGCTGGCGGCACAGATGGCGGCGGACGAGGCGAAAGGTGCGATCTGGGCCAACCAGTTCGACAATGTGGTGAACCGGCAGGCGCATATTGAAACCACCGCGCCGGAAATCTGGCGCGACACGGACGGCAAGGTTGACGGGTTTATCTGCGCGGTCGGATCGGGTGGTACGCTGGCCGGTGTCAGTCACGGACTGAAGGAAAGAAACAAGGACATAAAGATCGGCATCGCCGACCCCGGTGGCGCGGCGCTCTATGGCTACTATGCCCATGGCGAACTCAAGGCCGAAGGCTCGTCGATTACCGAAGGCATCGGACAGGGACGCATCACTGCCAATCTGGAAGGATTCACACCGGACTTCGCCTACCGGATAGCCGACGCCGACGCCTTTCCCCTGATCTATGACCTGATCCTCGATCAGGGCCTTTGCCTCGGCGGTTCGTCGGCGATCAATATTGCCGGCGCCATTCAACTGGCAAAGGAGATGGGTCCGGGCCATACCATCGTGACCATCCTGTGCGATTACGGAAACCGCTATCAGTCGAAGCTGTTCAACCCCGAATTCCTGCGCTCAAAGGATCTCCCGGTTCCCGAATGGATGGAAAAGAGCACTGACATATCCGTGCCCTTCGAGGAGATCTGAATCGTGTCCGAGACCCGACCCCTCTTTATCGACGACGCGTATCTTTCGACCGCCGAAGCCACAGTGAGCGCAATTAATGATCGCGGTGGCATTCTTCTCGATCAGACCTGCTTTTATGCGACATCGGGCGGCCAACCGGGTGACACCGGTTTTCTGGAGCGCCCGGACGGAACGCGCATCGAGATAGCCGCGACGGTCAACGGACAGACGAAGGCGGAAATCATCCATGTTCCGGCCAATGATCAGGCTGTTCCGCAAATCGGTGAAACACTGACGCTCCACATCGACTGGCCGAGGCGTCACAAGCTGATGCGCATGCATACGGCTTGCCATCTTCTGACCGCGGTCTGTCCGTTTCCGATCACCGGAGCCTCCGTTGGCGAAGAGGAAAGCCGCATTGACTTCGACATGAGCGAACCGGTCGACAAGGCCGAAATCAGCGAACGGTTGATGGAACTCGTCACCGCCAATCATCCGGTGTTTACGCAATGGATCGATCAGGCCGAGCTGGACGCCAATCCGGGCCTCGTCAAATCGAAGAATGTCCGGCCTCCAAGGGGCAGCGGCCGCATCAGACTGGTTTGCATTGGTGAGGACAGCGTCATCGACAGCCAACCCTGCGGCGGAACCCATGTGGGTGAAACCGCTGAAACCGGCCCCATCCACATTGGAAAAATAGAAAAGAAGGGGCGTGAAAACCGGCGGTTTCGCATCCGGTTCGGTGATTCTCCCACCTGACCGGCCCGATCCCCAACACGCCAGCGAGGAACATTTCATGAGCGAAAAAAGCGTATTCGTTGTCTCGGCGGACTGGTTGCAGGAGCGCCTTGGTCCAACAGGACCGAAAATCGTCGACGCCTCCTGGTTCTTGCCGGCGCAAAATCGAGATGCCCGGCAGGAATATCAGGACGCGCATATTCCGGGCGCTGTTTTCTTCGACCAGGACGAAGTCGTCGAGCCCGGTGTCGATCTGCCGCATGCCCTGCCCTCACCCGCCGTGTTTGCCGATCATGCCGCGCGGCTCGGCCTGTCCAACACGGACACGATTGTGGTCTATGACAGCCTCGGCATGTTCACCGCGCCACGGGTCTGGTGGATGTTGCGCACAATGGGTGCGGAAAACGTTCTGCTGCTCGACGGTGGCTTCGACAATTGGAAGAAAGCCGGCCGACCGGTTACCAGCGAGACGGCCACGCCCTTGCTCGGCACATTTCGCCCCCGCTACAACAAACAGGCCGTCACGACGCTGGAAAACATGCTCCGGATCGTCGAGACCCGCGCGATGCAGGTCGCCGATGCCCGCGGTGCCGGCCGCTTCACCGGAGAGGAACCCGAGCCCCGCGAAGGGATGAAATCAGGTCACATGCCTGAAGCGCGCAATGTTCCGGTGTTTTCATTGTCACGCGATGGCGAACTGAAATCCCTGCCGGAGCTGCGCGCCGTGTTCAAGGAAGCCGGCATCGACATCACCAAACCCGTCGTCACCACATGCGGCTCCGGGGTTACGGCAGCCGTCATTACCCTGGCGCTGGAATCGCTGGGCCAATCCAACACGTCTCTTTATGACGGTTCCTGGTCCGAATGGGGTGCCCTGACGGACGCACCCGTCGCAACGGGTGACGCCTGATGGCGAGAATTGCGCCGCTCAAGGCTGTGGTGACCTATCTTGAGCAGACCGAGCGCCCCAAACTGTTTGTTCCGATGCCGGTCAATCTGCAGGTCGCTCTGATGAAGCAGGCGGATATGCCCCTGCATTTCTATCGCTATCTGCAGTATCGCATCGGCCTGGAGTATCATTGGGTGGCGCGCCTGCGCCTCGACGACGCGGCGCTCGGCAAGATCATCCACGATCCGGCGACCATCATCCATGTGCTCTATCTCAAAGGTGCGCCGGCCGGCTTTTTCGAATTGACCAGAATCGATGAGGAGACGGTCAACCTCGAATATTTCGGCCTGATGCCGCATGCGCGCGGCCTTGGCCTCAGCCGCTGGTTCCTGATGCAGGCGCTGGAAGCTGCCTGGGGACTGAACCCGCAAAGGGTCACGCTCAACACCTGCACCTTCGATCACGCCGCAGCACTGCCACTCTATCAGAAAATCGGTTTCGAGCCCGTCGGTCAGAGCGAGACATTCGCCAACCCGTTGACCGACAAGGACATCCTTCGCTTCAACAAGTGGGAGGAATAGAATCAACTCCGCGCCGCAAGTTGGCCTTTGACCAGATCAGCGACGGAGAGAATGTTTCCGGCGATCTGCGCACCGGCCTGCGCGAGGATGGCTTTCTTCACCTCCGCAGTTTCATCACTGGATTGCAGCAAAGCCCCCGCATGTCCCATCTGCTTGCCGGGCGGAGCACTCTGTCCGGCAATGTAGCAGATGACAGGCGTGTCCATACCGGCAATCGTATCCCGTGCCATGATCTCCGCCTGGCCGCCAATCTCTCCGATCATGACGACGGCCGACGTTTCGGGATCAGCCTCAAACCGTTCGAGGATTTCCCGATATCCGGTTCCCACGATGAGGTCGCCGCCGAGACACACCACACTGCTTTGGCCCACACCGAGACGGTTCAGGCCATCGATCACCTCATAGGTCAAGGTGCCGCTTTTGGACACGATTCCCACATTTCCCGGCACAAGATTACGGCCGTTCAAATCGGAAAGATTAGCCTTTCCGGGTGACACGCATCCGGCTGCATTCGGCCCCAGAACGGTTGCTCCGAAATAGCGCGCATAGGCCCTGATCTCGATAGCATCACGGATCGGGACACCCTCGGAATAGACGACAACGGTCCTAATTCCGGCATCCAGCGCCTCCATTGCGGCTTGTTTTGCAAACGGTGCGGGAACGGAAATGAAACTGGCATCCGCGCCAAGGTGCATGACCGCCGAATGGCAGCATCCGAAGACCGGGAGTCCCTCGCAGGAGCTACCCGCCTTGCCCGGCGTGATACCTCCCATCAGCGGCGACCCTTCGTCGAGCATCCTCAAAGCCAGGTTGCGGCCATTATATCCGGTGATGCCCTGAACGATAATGCGTGACTGGCCGTCAATCAGAATGCTCATGGTCCGGCCCGCCCGACCCGCGCATCAAGAGCATCGAACGCGCTGGACAAATCATCATAACTCGGATGGTCGAACACCTCCAGAATCCGCTTTGCCGAATCAACATTTCGACCCTTGAGCCTAAAGACCGCGTCTCCCGAGTAACCGGACTTCTCCCGGGCTGCGGCGTAGGCACGCGCGATCGTGTCGCACAATCCGGTCTGCATGAAACTGTTGACGAATAGATTGGGTGTCCCGGTTTCCAAAATCGCGTCAAAAACGCATTGAAGGTGATCGGGACCTTTGAGCACCGACCCGCCGAGATCGACGACATGACGCGATCTGATACCCCGTTCGGCCAGTACATCGAGCGTTGCCATCATCAGGCCCGCACCGCTGACGACGGATGTCAATTCGCCATCGGAATCGATTTCGATAGCCACCGCCCCGGCCGCCGCGATGCGTTCCTCGGTGGATGCATCGACGCTGGTTTCACGATGACCGGGGAAGGCCGCGCGGCGAAACGCAGCATTGGAGTCAAGCACAAGCTTCGCATCACAGGCAACCAGCCGACCACCGGTATCAAGCGCCAGAGGGTTGATCTCGACGAGTTCGGCATCGAGCTCACACGAGATATCAAACAGCGAGGCAAGGATGGCCCCGCACTGATCCGCGGCCTCCTGCTCAAGTTCGAGAAACGCGCTCACCGCTGCCGCATGAAAATCCTGATATCCGAGCAGGGGATCAATCAGAATATGTGCAACGTCGTCGTCCGGTAGAGACTCGACATCGATGCCGCCCTGCTGCGAGGCCATGATGCAAAGTTGTCCCCGATTGCGATCAACCGCAATCGCGAGATACAGTTCCCTGGCGATCGCAATACGCTCCTCGATCAGGACACAGCGCGTCGCGACCCCTGATTTTTCAAAGCTCAGCAACGCCTCAGCCGCCTGCCGGGCCGTCGCCACTGTATCGGCAGGCCGAACACCACCACTCTTTCCGCGGCCCCCGGCAGCAATCTGCGCCTTAACCATGTAGCCCCGTTCCGAACGGGGAATATCAGGAAAGATCGCCCCGACCGGAACCGGAATGCCATGCCGCGCGAAAACCGCCTTGCCGTCGTATTCTAGCATATTGATCGACATTGGCCCGCCTCACGCCTTGCCTTTTGCGCGTTCGGCCCGAATCCGGAAAAACTCAGCCATCATTCGCTGCGGCTCACCGGACTCATAAGAGAGTCTCTGATTAACGACACCGGCCTGGAGCGCGTCCTCGAACGAGACTTCCGTCACCTCACGAAATCGTTGTTTGTTCAACCGCATGGCGACTGGCGGTTTGGCGGCAAGTTCACCGGCTACGTTCATTGAATGGGGCATGACCTCATCATCGGCAACCAGATGATGGATCAATCCGATACGATGGCACTCCTGCGCATCCATCAACCTGCCGGTAAGAGTGAGCTCCACCGTCCGTGACAAACCCAGCATTTCCATCATGATCCAGGGACCGAGGGTCGAGGCAATGCCCGAATTGATTTCCGGTTGCCCCATTTTGACCCCGTCATGGCCAATCCTGATGTCGCAGAGCAACGAGACCTGAAACGCGGATCCGGCTGATACGCCGTTGAGCGCATTGACAAGTGGTTTTGTCAGCGCTCGAACCTGACCATAAAGCTGGCGCCATTCCCCGATCCATTGCTCCGCCCGATCTGGATCAAAGGTCTTGGTCTCGTTGAGATCCTGTCCTGCGCAGAAGGCGCGGTCACCGGCCCCGGTCAGGACAATGGCGCGGATGCCAGTTGAGACTTCCGCTTCGCTGAGTGCGGTCGACAACTCAAGGCGCATCTTGCTGTTCCATGCATTCATCACCTCGGGCCGGTTGAGCGTGATCACCCTGATCTCGCCCTTGGTGTCGATTTGAAGATGGTCGAACATCTGTGAACCTCTCTGTTGGGAAGCGTCTATCTCGATTGGCGGTTTGCAAAGAATGCTGACATCATGGACTGCGGCTCCCCACTGGCGATCGCTTCGCTTTGAAGCGCGCTGGCACGCGCCCGAACATCGGAGAAATCGCTGAGCGTCTGCTGACGGAACCTGGCAATGTTTAGTTCGCAGGCTTTGGGCGGCTTCGCACTCAGTTCAGAAGCCATTTCAACGGCCGCAGCAGACAGTTCATCCGCCTCGACAAGCCGGCTGAGAAGGCCGGTCTTCATTGCTTCGTCCGCATGCATGGTTCGTCCGGTCAGCACGATTTCGGTTGTCAATGATCGACCGAGATGCCGGTTTACGAGATAGCCGCCGAAAATGGCGGGCAGCCCGATATCGATTTCAGCCAGAAGGAATCTCGCACTGGTCGAGGCCAGCCGGATATCGGCAAGCAGGGTGGTTTCAAATCCGGCACCGGCCGCAACGCCGTTGACCGCGCAGATGATCGGTTTGGGAAAGCGCGCAAACGCATCGAAATAGGTGGTCCATGATCGCATCCATTCCGGCCCCTGTGCGGCCCCAAGTGCCTGGCTCTCGCGCAGGTCTTGGCCGGCGCAGAAGGCGCGGTCTCCGGCACCGGTCAACAGGACACAGCGGATGTCATGATCCTCCGCAGCAGCGTCAAGCGCCGCAGCGATATCGGCACGCAACGGTGTCGTCAGGGCGTTCAGGCTGCCCTGACGGTTTAGGGTCAAGCGCCGGATCAAGCCGAGGGTGTCGATCTCCAGGTTGGCCATAGAACGGAATTCCACTTTATCGATATTCAATATATACTATTATTATTCGATATATTGCTCCATGAAGGGAAAAATGTCAAACGCTTAAGGGGGTTGCGGAGGAAAATGGATGACGGCCAGAAAATCGCCGCTGTTCTTGGGAACGGTCGCAAAGACCATGCAGTTGATGCAGATCTTGGCTTCCAGGAAACAACCCATGAGCCTCAGTGCGCTCGCCAGAGAGAGCGGCTTTACCATGGGCACCATCCAGAGGATTACGTTCACCCTCGAAGAACTTGGATATCTTGACCGTGACCCGGAGAACAAACTCTACAGCCTTTCACCCATGAACCTTCATCTGGCGCACGGGTTTCTAGCGACACACCCCCTTTTGCCACCGGCGATTCCGATTCTGTCCAATCTGCATTCCACACTGAACGAGACAGTCAATCTCACCCAGCTGGACGGACCGGACATCGTCTATCTGGCCCGGCTCCCGGGGAGCCAGACGGTTGCGGCCAATCTGCATATCGGCGCAAGATTGCCGGCTTTGCTGACTGCCGGAGGCAGGGCGATCATTTCGACATTTGCTGAACAGGAACGCAGCCGCTTCATTGCAAATCACAAACCTGCGGCGCGCACAGCCCATTCAATCACGCGCCCGCAAGAGCTGAAAGTGGCGTTGGGTTTGGCGCGCGAGCAGGGCTTTGCCATTGTCGCCGAAGAAATCGTTCTCGGCGATCTGTCCATTGGCACGCCCGTGACCGATGCCGAAGGAAGAGGCATCGCTGCAGTCAGCTTGTCAGTGCCGCTCAGACGGTGGTCGCAGGACAAGGCCATCCAGGAGTTGGGCCCGCTGATCCGCAATGCCGCCAATCTGATTGGGCAATTGCATGGTAGCTGACGCAAACCGCGCTCAAAGGTGCGTTTCCGTTGGCGCCGGCTCGATCTCGGCCAGTTGCGGAAAATAGTGCCTCAGCTTGGCCTCCGGATAGTAGGTGGCCACAAATGAGGGACGATTCCTGGATCTCTCATACCACTTCGTGGCGTGTGGATGATCCGCAAGCCACATCGCCGACATGCCCATTTCCTCCATTCGGTGAAACACCGGAATGAGGCAGATATCGGCGATCGAGAACTGCTCTCCGAGCAGCCAGGGCTGATCCGCCATGGCTTCGTCAACCCGCTTGATGCTGCGCTCCAGCTGTTCGATGGACCCACTATAGTCGCCATCGGAAAATCCGGATTGCCCCATCTTCAATATGAACTGCTTTCGTAGCGGCATGCTGTCGGCCAGGCGATCGAATTCGGCGCGATCGAGCTTCTGATAGCTGGGCAGGATCAGGTTCTGAAAGGTCGGCACCCGGATAGCCATGGACGGCACCTCGTCGATATAGCGCAGCCAGGCCCGCATATGCGCCCGCCCAACAGCCGACGGTGGCGACAGAGGCCTTTCCGGAAACACCTCATCGAGAAACTCGCAGATAACGGTCGATTCGATAACGACATCGCCGTCTATTCGAAGCGCAGGAACCACGCCGTTCGGATTGATCGCCAGGTAGTCATCCCTCAGGTGCTCGAATTTTCGAAGATCGACCTGGTGGGACGTGTAAGACAGGCCCTTTTCCGCCAAACAGATCCGCACTTTCTGGCTGCAGGTCGAGGCATGGTCGTGAAACAGTTCAATCATTGGTTGCTCCGTCTCGATCCGGTCGCCTTCTGCCAGGAGAGCGTTTGCATCAGGAGCCATGGAAGGCTTCCCGCAAAGCCGATGCCACATCTTTTGTGATCCGGCGTCCAGCGGCAACCTTGCCGGACCACACCCAGCAACCATGGAGGTGGCCCCAATGACACACATAAGTGACATCGACTCCGGCCTCGCTCAGCAGTTGAGCATACCGCAATCCTTCGTCCCGCAACGGGTCGGCGCCGACGGTGACGATCAATGCGGGCGGTAGGCCGGACAAATCTCGTTGTTGGCCCGGAGACAGGCGAATGTCCTTGGGCGAATAGGCATCACCTTCAGGCCAGTAGAGCGAACGATACCAATCGCTGAGTTCCTTGGTCAGAAATTTGCCCGCTTTGAAGAGTGCATGGCTCGGCACAGGTGTGAAGCGGTCGATACCCGGATAGACCAGAGCTTGAAAACAGATGCGCGGACCGTTTCGCTCGCGTGAAAGCTGCGGTAGACAGGCGGATATGACTCCGCCGGCCGAGTCTCCGCAAACGCCTATCCGCGAAGGATCGCCGCCGATGTCGCCGGCATTTTCGCTCACCCAGCACAATGCCCGGTAACAATCTTCCTGCATGGTGGGAAACTTGCCTTCGGGCGCTTTGGTGTATCCAACGGCCACGACGACCGTATTGGCCTGGTTACAGATTTCCCGGCATTGCGGGTCGTGGCTGTCCAGGCTTCCGATGACAAAACCGCCGCCATGGGCGAACAGGGTGATGGGAAGCCCGTCAGCCTCACCCGCCTGCGGCCGATAGATACGAATGGTGATCGGCCCCTTCCAGCCGGCAATCGTCCGGTCTTCGACTTGCCCAACTTCGGCCTTCGGAACATTCAGTTCTGCAACCCGGGTGTCGTATTGGGTTCTCGCATCCACTGGGTCCAGTTCATGATAAGGTGTCAGCACCTTCGAGAAATGATCGAGAATCCGCAGGTCTTCCGGGTGCAGTTTCATCGGTCGGGCCTCCATGGGGACGTGTCCAATTTCGTGAGAATGTGGCGTGTGTGATATTGGCCGCTGATGCAGGGGTTGCGCCGGCGCCCCAACGGCTCCGTTCGAATATGCGTCACTGTTCGCATGCCTCTCCACTCCGGTTCGTGAAATCAAATGACAGCCAAAATGCACATCCCGTCAGTTCATGGTTCTAGGAAGCCACAGAACGATCTCCGGGAAGGTCAGGATCAAAAACACGGTCCCTAGGGCCAGCAACGCGAAAGGAACGACGCCCTTGAACATGACCGATGTCGGGATATCCGGTGAAATACGCTTGAGGATGAAAACGTTGATGCCGACCGGTGGCGTGATCAACGCAATCTCCGTCATGATCACGAAAAAGATCCCGAACCAGACCATGTCGTAACCCAGCTGCTGAACGATGGGCAGCAAGAAGGGCAAGGTCAGCAATTGCATACCGAACGTGTCGACGATCATGCCGAGTATGAACAACAGGATGATGATCGCGACCATCACCATATAGGGACTGACCTCCAATTCGGTGATCAGATTGGTGGTCGCGCCGATGACCCCGGTTTGGGTCATCAGCAACTGAAAGATCTTGCCACCGACGAAAATCATGAAAATCATTCCGGCTATGACGCCGGTTTCCTTGAGTGACTGCAGCAGCGTTGCCCAGGTCAGCCGTTTCATCGCCAGGGCGATGACAAGCACCCCGACGACACCCAGCGCCGATGCCTCGTCTGCGGTGACGACACCGAGATATATCCCGCCCAGCACGATGCTGAATATCGCCAGGGTCGGTAAAAGCTTCCAAAGGCTGGCAAACCGTTCCGACCAGGTAAATTTCTCGCCACGGCGTCCGAGTGAAGGCCGTATCCCGCAGACAACGATGATGTAGAGACTGAACAGAGCGGTCAGAAGCATGCCGGGCACGATACCCGCTATAAACAGCGCTCCAACCGATTGCTCAGCCCAAAGCGCGTAGAACACGAGAGGAATGGAGGGCGGTATCAGGATCGCCAGGGTTCCGGCGGACGCGATTGAGCCGGCACTGATCTGTTCCGAGTACTGATAACGCTTCAGGATCGGCATGAGCATCGTCCCCATGGTCGCAACGGCTGCGAGCGTCGAACCGGTCACCGCACCGAACCCGGCGCAGCAGACCACCGCCGTTACGCCCAGACCGCCAGGCAGGCGACCGAACCAGCGGTAGAAACACTCGAACATGTCCGATGAAATCCGTGCGTGATAGACCAGTTGCCCCATGAGAATGAACAGGGGAAGTGCGATGATCTCGAAGGCCCGGCCATGGTCGATGACCAGTCCGGTCAGCAGATGTGCCATGGCTTCCAGCGGCAGATGCGGCAGCATGGCAAAACCGAAAATCGCCGCAACACCAAGCGCAAAGGCGATCGGCGTCCCCAAAATGAGCAACACCAGCATCAATATGACGGCAAGTACGCCGATGGTGAAGGAGTCCATCAGGGGCATCCCTCGATCGACAGGCGCGTCGATGATCGCAGACCTGGTTGTAAACCCGGCACCGAAATCAGCGCCGTAAAGGGGTGAATGATGTTCACGACTGGCTCTCGTGCCCGTCCGGCACGGTCTGGTTGGATCTGTCGACCTCCAGTGCGAACCCTGCAACAAGAAGGGCATATTGAATGGACACGAAAGCAAAACACAGCCCCGCAAAGAGCGAAAAGGGCCACAGAAGCAGCCGTAATGTCATCGTGTCCTGCGCATATTCGAGTTGGTGGGGAACTTTCACAGCGAGGAAGCCCCAGGCGATCACGCCGCAGAAGATCAGTCCGCAGACATGGCCGATCATGCGCAGGCGACGCCGAATGCCGTCGGGCATCAATTCGTAGACGAGTTCCATGCGCACATGGGCATCGCTTTGCGTCACCGCCGGCAGAACCGCCACGAAAAACAGCAGCAGCAGCAGACCTGCGAGCTCGTTTCCACCGTCGATCGGGCTGTTGAAGACATATCGCATGATGACATTGACGAAAACGAGAACGACGACAATCGGGATGATGATGTAGTTGACAATGGCATCGAAGAGATTGGTCACCCCCTTGATGATGCCGACAAGTCTCCCTTGCGAAAAGGCCATGCATGGTTCTCCGGTTGACCTGCGCGGTCAGGCGTCAAGCCCGACCGCGCGCCAAAGGAAGGCTACATCCCTGTCGTCTGATAGGGGTTGTCGACGATGTGCTGAAAGAGTTCGTCCTGCGTCATGCCTTCATATTTCATGGTGGCCGCACGGATTTCCTCGATCATCTGGCGGGCGGGCACGCCTTTGGCTTCGGCTTCCTCTATGTTTTTCTCGACGACCGGCTGGACCGCGTCGATCCAGCGCTGCCGTTCGGCATCGTCAAGAGTGATCATAACGACATCGTTTTCCGCAAACACCTTTTGTGCCTTGGCTGACGCTTCCATAACACCGAGCTGACTGTTGACCATGGAGGTCAGCTGCGCCCAATGGTTAACGACAGGTTTGAGGTCATCAGGGAGCCTGTCATGGAAGGCCGGTGACAAGCAGGTCTCAATACCGGACTGAAGCAGTTCGATGCGGGTGTGGTAATTCGTCACCTCGTGAATCTTGTAGGCGCCGAAAAACGTGTCGTTCCACAGCAGCCCGTCCACAAGGCCGGACTGCAGGCTGGTATAGTAGTCACGAAACGTCATGGTAACAGGCACGGCGCCAAGCGCTTCGAGAACCTCAGCATTGTTGGCGCTTCCGGTCGCGATCTTCATACCCTTGAGATCTTCGAGCTTTTCGACCGGCTCTTTGGTCATCAGGTTGGTGCCGGTCAGCACGGTCTTGCCGCCGAATATGGTGTTCTGATTCTTGTAATTGTCGAGATAATGATCGCGCAGCTCAAAAACCACGACGGTGCCCAGGTCCGCCCGCGACGGCAGTATAAACGGCAGGTTGAAAATCCGGTCGGATGGAAAGGCGTTCGGCTCAGCCGATGCGTAGCAGGCGGCAAAATCAGTGATCCCAGTGGACGCAGCCACAAACCCTTCGGCATAGCCGTGAAGCGAGCCGGAGGGGAACATCTGCGCCTTCACGGCACCGTCGGTCATGGCTTCCAGACCGTTGGTTGAACCCTCCCACGCAATATGGGCGGGTGAGGATGGCGGGGCCGGATGGGAAAAGCGCAAGGTAAAGGGACCCGAATCATCCTTGTACGTGCGAAGGCCCTCGGGCAGCATCCCCTTCGTGAAATTGCGCGCAAGCGTCGGTTCACCAATATCTGCCACGGGATCTGCATGGGCAGGCATACCCCCGGGTTCTGCAGCCAAAATCAATCCCGCCAAAGCGAGCATGGATCCGCTGGACAGCAGCAGTTTGCATCCGTTCACACCCTGCTTTCCCAAGACTGTTTCATGATTCATCTTCTTCTCCCTTTTCGTCGGTTCGCGGCCGGCGGTCGTCGTCGTCACCGCGTGCGAGGAAGCACCACGAGTCTTCGAAGCCGATCGCTTCATTGTCCGTTGGCCCGTGTCTCCAACTATTTGTCAGACGAGTATGGCAGTCACGAATAGGTCAATGAAGCACGAAAACCCGAACCCAGTTTTCCGAAATACCGATGATTGACCGCTTAAGTCTGCCGGTCTTCGGCAAAGCGTGTGAGAAAAGTCAAAAGCGCCTCGAGCGGCGCGGATGCCTTGACATCACGCCGCCAGACCATGCCGACATCCATGGACGGGATGGATGAATCAACCGGCCGGGCTTCGATCCTGTTTCCGTCCAAAGACCACGGGCGGTAGATCATGTCCGACAGGATCGTCACACCCTGGCCGCCGGCCACAAGACTCCTGACAGCCTCGATCGAGGAGGTCTCCAGAGCGATGTTCGGGTTGAGGTCGTGTTGACGCCAATATCGGAGCGTCGTGTCACGGCTCTCATCCGTCGTCAGCATGATGTAGGGCTCATTCGCAACATCGCTCAGTGTCACGCGCGGTACGCCGATCAGATCATGGGCCGGTGACAACCACAGCCGGCGCTTCGACTGAACGAGAACCCGATGGACAAAATTTGCATCATTCTCGAAAAACGCCATCAGAAGCAGGCCCGCATCAATGGTTCGCGCCTTCAGCGCGCTTTCAATTTCCGTGCGGGACATCTCGAACAGCTCGATCTCGGCTTTCGGATGGGTTCGGCGGAACTGGGCTAGGGCATTGGGCAGAAAATATCCAAGGACCGTAAACGAAACCGCAAGCCTGATCCTTCCCTCCACCGGCGAACGAAGATCCCGCATCACATCGACAGCGCCGGTCACCGTGCTAAGAATGCCACGGCAATGGGAGAAAAACAGTTTGCCCTCTTCCGTCAGCCGAACGCCCTTGCCGTGTCGCTGGACAAGTGCCAGCCCAAGTTCCTGTTCGAGGCTTTTCACCGCCTCCGTGATGGCCGATGAAGAGATATTCATGGCAGGTCCGGCCAGCGAAACCTTGCCTGTTTCTGCGAGCGCAACGAAATATCGGATCTGGCGCAACGTTATATTCATTCTGATTTTCCGAAAATAGCATACCTAAATTCAGAGTTTACACCAGTAATATCTGAATGCGAACGTCGGTTTCGAGATTATTCGCCGGACGCATCGGGTCCGAGGAAGAATGAGGTGAAGCCTTGCGACCAACGATCAACTGCGACATGGGAGAGGGTTTTGGGATTTACCGGATCTGCGACGATGAAGCACTCATGCCGCATATCGACTTGGCCAATGTGGCCTGCGGATTTCACGCATCCGATCCTGTCATCATGAGGCAGACTGTCAAACTGGCAAAAAAACACAATGTAAAGGTCGGGGCGCATCCCTCCCTGCCCGATCTGGTGGGATTTGGGCGGCGCGACATGGCGGTGGAACCGGAGGAATTGCGGGATCTTGTCATTTATCAGGTCGGTGCACTGGGCGCGCTTTTGGAGGCTGAAGGATTGACGCTTCATCATATTAAGCCCCATGGCGCGCTCTACGGAATGACTGCACGAGACAAGACTCTCTGCCTGGCGCTTGCAGAGGCCGTGGACCTTTTCGGGGTCCCGATGCTGGGCATGGCCAACACCTGGCATGAAACCGTGTTCCGCGAAAGAAAGGTCGCCATGCTGCCGGAATTCTACGCAGATCTGGAGTATGACGCGCAGGGCCATGTCATCGCCACGAGAAAACATGTCGCAACGGTTCCGGGCGAAGCGTCGAAACGCGTGCTGGCAGCGCTCGCATCCGGCAAGGTGGCAGCACAGGACGGCCATGTGATTCCCGTACGGGCAGAAACCGTGTGCGTTCATTCCGATACGCCGACAGCCGTTGAACTTTCCCAAATGCTACGCAAAAGTCTCGATGCGCTGGAGGCCGGCGATTGAATGTCTACAACAGACAATGCATACGCTCGGGAGTTGATGTGAGCCACCAAGAGACAAAGTTCTATCCGGCAGGCGACAGGTTCATCCTAGCCGAATTCGGCCGATCGATGGATCTGGAAACGAATTTTCGTGCGCACGGCCTGGTCGCGGCCGCGCGGCAGGCCGGGATATCGGGGATTGTCGATATGGCTCCCTGCTTCGCAACCGTGCTGGTCCAATACGACCACCATGAAATCGGCTACCGGCGGCTGGTGGAGGAATTGGCGAACCTTGACCAGGCAGCAGCGGTTGGCGGCGACGTCGAACTGACCAGCCGCCTGGTCTATGTCCCGACAATGTATCTTGATCCCTGGACCCGTGACTGCATTGAAGACTATCGGCAGAAGATCGCCCAGCGTCCATTCGATCCCGAATATCTGGCGGAACTGAACGGTCTTGCAGACCCGGACGCCTTCTGCCGGATGCATGCGGGCACCGAATGGTGGGTCGCGGCCATCGGATCGTGGCCGGGGCTCCCCTTTACGATGGCCCTCGATCCGCGCTGCCGCCTGTCGGGCCCTAAATACAATCCTCCAAGGACATGGACCCCGAAGGGATCGATCGGGCTGGGAGGATCATCAACAGCGGTCTATTCCATCGAAAGCCCCGGCGGCTATCAGATCTTCGGCCGGACACCGGTGCCCATATTTGACCGGGAACAGAAACTGCCGGCTTTCAAGGACAACCCCGTCCTGCTGCGTTCCGGCGACCGGTTGCGTTTCGTGCCGATAGGGCGAGAGGAATTTGAGCGGATCGAGGCGCTCGTTGAGGACGGATCTTACACCCATCAGATTGCCGATTATCAGACATTCTCGGTTGAAAACCACAAAAGGTGGGCTGCATCGCTTACCCCGGAAGCCAGGTTTTGAAGGGGCCGGCGATGATCACAGTTGTTGCACCAGGCCTGGATACGTGCGTGCAGGATTTTCCCGGAAGGCTCGGCTGCTATGCCTTTGGATTTCCACCTTCGGGCCCGCTGGACAGTTGGTCCTTCCGCCTGGCCAATGCACTGGTCGGCAACACCACCGGGGCGGCCGCGCTGGAATGCCAGTATATCGGTCCGACACTGCGGTTTCAGGAAGACTGCCTGATCGCGATCACCGGCGCCGATATGTCGCCCGAACTCGACGGACATCCGGTTGCATCCTGGCAGCGCATCGCCGTGCGAAAGGGCCAGACGCTTGCCATGAGCTACGCCAGATATGGGGCTCGCGCCTATCTGGCCTTTTGCGGAGGCATCGATGTGCCTGAATTCATGGGGTCGCGCTCGACCTTCAAAAAGGCCGGTGTCGGTGGATTGAACGGTTCCTGCCTCGTGGAGGGCCAAACCTTCTCGCTCAACGGGTCGCGCGCGGTCGACGATGCGCCGGTCACAATACCCGAAGACCGGCGACCGCATATTCCATCGGACAATCACTGGGAAATCGAGGTCGTTGCTGGTCCGAACGACGACTGGATCGCCGAAGAGTCCATCAAGCAGTTTATCGAAACCGATTGGAAACTGTCCTCCAAGAATGACCGAACGGGATTCAGGCTGGAAGGTCCGGATTGGACCTTCACCGACAAGGCGCACAACAAGCCGCCTGAACATGGCGAATATCCCTCCAATGTCATCGACTATGGCTATCCGATCGGCGGCATCAATCTTGGCGGCCAGACCCCGATCATCCTGGTCAATGACGCCATTACCATGGGCGGTTTCATCTGCCCTTTCACCGTTCCCGAATGCGCCTTCTGGAAGCTCGGACAATCGGTGCCGGGCTCCGTCTATCAGTTTCAACTCGTCTCCGTTGAGGAGGCGCAGCGGCTTTCCGACAAACTTTCCGCGCTGATTGCGGGTGCAATGTGAGGTCATATGTCGGTTGAGGTGACAACGAACATGCCCGGAAACATTTGGCGGCTGCTGGTCACCGAGGGCCAGCGGGTCTCGAAGGGTGATGCCCTTTTCGTCATGGAAGTGATGAAAACCGAGGTGGCTCATCCGGCGCCCGTTGCCGGCACAGTGACCGCTATTCATATCACCGAGGGTGACGATGTCGAAGGCGGCACCGTGGCCATTGTGATTGACTGAAGTCCAACGGGAGCTTTGGAGACGAGATGGTTGATTCCCGACAGCAGACCGGCGGCGACCCGATCATGCCGAATGACTTGCGCAGCTTCTGGATGCCGTTTACGGCCAACGCCCGGTTCAAACGCGATCCGCGGCTGATTGAGAGCGCCGACGGTGTGCATATGCAAACCCCCGACGGTCTCAGATTGCTCGATTCGACCGCCGGCCTGTGGTGCGTCATGGCCGGTCACGGGCGTAAGGAAATTGCCGATGCGGTCCATCGCCAGATCGGCCGGCTCGATTTCGCCCCCGCCTTTCAGATCGGACACGCCGGACCTTTTCGCCTGGCCGAAGAGCTGGCGGCGCGCGCACCGGGGGAGCTGAATCACGCCTTTTTCACCAATTCCGGATCGGAGGCCGTCGACACGGCAATCAAGATGGCGATCGCATGGCATCGCCTGCGCGGTGACGGCGCCCGCAGGATGATCATCGGCCGCAACCGGGCCTATCATGGCGTCAATATCGGCGGGATTTCGGCGGCCGGGATCGGCGCCAACAGGCGTCAATTCGGATCACTCATGCACGGCGTCGACCATCTGGGACACACCCATGACCTGCAAAGCCAGGCGTTTTCCCACGGACAACCTGCTATGGGCGCGGAAAAAGCCGATGATCTGCTTGCCCTTGTCGAGCTCCACGGAGATGAAAACATCGCGGCGGTGATTATCGAACCCGTGGCCGGTGCGACCGGCGTTCTCGTGCCGCCCGAAGGCTACCTGGAACGGCTCCGCGATCTGTGCACCGAGCACGGAATCCTCCTGATCTTCGATGAGGTCGTGACCGGTTTCGGCAGGCTCGGAAAGGCCTTTGCCGCTGACTATTTCGGTGTGGAACCCGACATGATCACACTGGCCAAGGGCATCACCAACGGCACGGTGCCCATGGGCGCGGTGCTGGCCGCAAGCTCCATCTACGAGACCTTTGTCGACAGTTCGTCCGACAGTGTCGAATTCTTCCACGGCTACACCTATTCGGGGCATCCCGTGGCCTGTGCTGCAGCCCTGGCAACGCTGGACATTTACAAACGAGAGGATTTGTTCGCTCGCGCATCGACGCTTGCACCGCACTTCGAACAATCCATCCACCGGTTTGATCGGCACCGGGGTGTCGCCGATGTGCGTAACATCGGCCTGATGGGAGCGATGCAATTTGACCCGCCGGTGGCGGGCCGCAAAAGCCAGGCCGCCATTGTTCAGGCGACCTGCTATGAGCGCGGCCTCTTTACCCGGGCGGTGGGAGACTCACTCGTCTTCTCGCCGCCCCTGACCATAACACAGGAACAGATTGATGAAATTTTTGACACCGTTGAGAGCGTGATCAGCGAGACATAGATCGGAGAAAAAAATGCGCTTACAGGACAAAGTCGCCTTGGTAACCGGCAGTTCGCAAGGGATTGGTGAAGCTATTGCACGCAGGATGGCCAGAGAGGGCGCCAACCTTGCAATCAACTACGCCCATTCCGGGAACAAGGCACAGGCGATTGTCGAAGGCATCGAAAGGGACGGCGGAACCGCGAAGGCGTTCCAGGCCGACCTTTCCCGGGTCTCGGAGTGCGAAAAACTGGCCTCCGAAGCCATAAGTGCATTCGGCCGGGTAGACATTCTGGTCAACAATGCCGGCATCTTCCGCACCGTCCCGGTGGAAGAGACCACCGAGGAAATATGGGATTCGCAGCTGGATCTGAACCTCAAGGCGACGTTTTTCATGGTGAAGGCGCTTCTGCCGAACTTTCGGAAGATTGGGTATGGAAAAGTCATCAATATTTCTTCGATATTCGGCACCGGTGCCGGACCGAATTGCCCAGCCTATTGCGCTTCGAAGGGCGGTGTTGTGAACCTGACCAAGGCGCTGGCCTGCGAGCTGGGCAGGGAAAAAATCAATGTGAATTCGCTCGCGCCAGGCAACATCGCCACGCCCCTGAATGCCCATCTTCGCACGCCGGACATGGAGGACTACCAGCAGAAGATGCGGGATTTGACCCCGACGGGAAGGGATTTTCTGCAGCCGGACGAGCTGACCGGAACCGCCATCTACCTCGCCTCCGCAGATTCGGATGCGGTGCATGGCGAAACGGTACTGGTCGATGCGGGTTGGTCAGCTTGGTAAAGGCGCAAACACGCCTGCGGCGTGATGATGCCGCAGGATGAGGGTAAGTGGCGTTAAGCCACTCTGAGCGCCATTGCCGGTTCGGACAATTCATAGCCCAGCGCCTCGGCGACCGGCCGGTTGGTGACGCGTCCGCGATGTACATTGAGGCCGGCGCGCAGGTGCCGGTCCTCGGCGATGGCCTCAAGCCCCTTGTCGGCGAGTTGCAGGCCGTAATGCAGGGTTGCATTGTTAAGCGCATGGGCCGATGTGACCGGCACGGCACCCGGCATGTTGGCGACGCAATAATGAACCACGCCGTCGACCTCGAAGGTCGGCTCGGAATGGGTGGTCGGGTGGGATGTTTCGAAACATCCGCCCTGGTCGATCGCCACGTCGACGATGACCGATCCCTTGTTCATACCTGAGAGCATTTCGCGTGTGACCAGTTTCGGTGCGGCCGCACCCGGAATCAAGACAGCACCGACCACCACATCCGCCGAAAACACTTCGGTTTCCAGCGCTTCGATGGTCGAATAGCGGGTGTGGACACGCCCGTTGAAGATATCGTCCAACTGGCGCAGCCGCGGGATCGACCGGTCAACGATGGTAACGTCCGCTCCCAGCCCAACCGCCATCTTGGCGGCATTGAGGCCGACAACACCGCCGCCGATAATGGTCACCTTACCGGGCAGAACGCCGGGCACACCGCCCAACAGGACACCACGGCCGCCATTGGCCTTTTGCAGGGCCGTGGCACCTGCCTGGATGGCCAGCCGGCCCGCCACCTCAGACATTGGGGCAAGAAGCGGCAGCCCACCATGATCATCCGTGACCGTCTCATAGGCAATCGCCGTACAACCGGACTGAATCAAACCCTTGGTTTGTTCCGGGTCCGGTGCCAGATGAAGGTAGGTATACAGCAGCTGATCTTCACGCAGCATCTCCCATTCAGAGGGTTGCGGCTCCTTGACCTTGACGATCATGTCGGACTGATCAAACACATCCTTTGCGGTTGCTACGATTTTCGCCCCTGCAGCCTGATAGACACCGTCATCCGCATCGATACCGGCACCCGCACCTGTCTCCACAATCACCTCATGCCCATGCGCCACATATTCGCGCACGGAACCCGGTGTCAGACCGACACGGTATTCGTGGTTCTTGATTTCTTTCGGGCATCCAACACGCATCTCAATCACTCCCATTGCGCCGGCGCCATCGCGCACCGTTCAACATCCATGACCGCAGATAACCATTTTCCCGCTGAAATGTCCTTGCAAACAGGGCTGGTAACAACAAGTGTTTTCGAATATTATTGCGGAAAATCAGGAATTTTCGAATAAATCACCAATGGAAAAGCTAGACACACTTGATATCGCGATTCTGAGAACACTTCAGGAAGATGGAAGAATCTCCAATGCGAACCTGGCGGATCGAGTCGGCCTGTCCGCCTCGGCTTGCTCACGCCGCCTCGACATTCTTGAAAAATCCGGCGTGATCCGCGGCTACCATGCCCGCCTTTCAAACCGGGCGCTCGACTACGGCATGACGGCGATCGTGCATATCTCACTGTCGGGACAATTCGAAAAAACGCTGAGCGAGTTCGAAGCGTCGGTCAAACGCTGTCCCAATGTCCTTGTCTGCTATCTGATGTCGGGCGAATATGATTATATGCTGCGGGTTGCGGCGAAGGATCTTCAGGACTATGAGCGCATCCACAAGGAATGGCTTTCAGCCCTTCCCCATGTCGTGCGCATCAATTCCGCCTTCGCATTGCGCGAGGTGATCGATCGGCCCAATATTGATATCGATATGGTCTGAGTCCGAGCGATCGGCGAAACAACAACACAGGCAAGACAATGGCAAAACGCTCCAAGGCAAGATGGATTCTTTACGGCGTCATCATTGTGCTCATCGCAGCCGTCGCGGTTTTCCTGGCGGGGCCGCGCACCGAGGTCAGCACACGCATCACCTTTGATGCCGCGGCGATCGGTGAGGACATCGAGGGCTATCTCGCCGACCGGGAAGCCCGTTTCAGCGACATAAGGGAGGGGTTGCAAAAGCAGATTGTCTGGGCCTATCCGCTGTCCAAGGCGAAAACACCGCTTTCCATTGTCTATGTCCACGGTTTTTCCGCGTCGCTTGGGGAGGTTCGCCCCCTGCCCGACATGGTTGCCGAACGCCTTGGCGCCAATCTCTATTACACCCGTCTGGCCGGGCATGGCAGGACCGGCGACGCCATGGGTGAGGCAACGGTCGAAGCCTGGATCAACGATATGGCGGAAGCCATCGAGATCGGGCGCCGTCTCGGCGAACGCGTCATCATCATGGGAACATCAACCGGGGGGTCGCTGGACACCTGGGCCGCCGCACAACCGCGATTGATCAACGGCGTCGCCGGAATCGTGAACATATCACCGAATTACGGCGTCAACAGTCCAGCCGCGGTGGCGCTGACCTGGCCCTGGGGACGCCAGATCGCCGAACTTGTCGCCGGCAAACGCCGCTCCTTCGAGCCGGCAAACGACCTGCATCGGCGCTATTGGACCTATGAATATCCGACCGCGGCAGCCCTACCGATGGCTGAACTGGTGAAACTGGCCAATGCCGCCGAAATCCATAACATCCAGGTCCCGGCGCTGTTCATCTATTCTGAAAAGGACACGGTGGTGCGGCCTGACAAGACAAAATTGATCGCCGAGACCTGGGGTGCTCAGACAAAAGTCGTTTTGGTCGAGGACAGTGATGATCCGAACAATCATGTCATTGCGGGCGATGCCAGGTCGCCATCGACGACCGACGAAATCGCCGACATCGTTACTGACTGGATCGAGGCCCTCTAAGATCGGTTACTGGGACGCCGATGGCGGCTTGTCGGAAATGAAGAGATAGATGAAAAGCGCCGCCGCGAGCGAAACCGCATAGGTGGCGAACAGCATCGAGAAAGCCTGGTCCGGTGCCGACGGATCAAATGTTGCCGTCACCACGCGACCGGTCACGAACTGCATGACGCCGACGCCACCGATTGCGAAGAAATTCATCAGCGTGACACCGCGGCCGGTCAGATGCACCGGAAAATAGGCGCGCGCATGCGCCATCAGCAAGCCGTAGCTCGCGCCGAACATGCCGGCGGCAAACATCAGCGACGAGACCTGCCAGAGCGGCTGGAATGGAAAGAGGGCAAGCAGAGCAAGCGCCGCAACAGAGCCGCCATTGCCAACAGCCGCAACCCATTTGCGCGTCCGAAACAACGTGTCCAGTGGCCCATACAAAAAGGCGCCGATAATCATCGAGGCCGCCATGAGAAGCGTGACGTTACCGATTACCGGCAATGAGGCGCCATAGACATCGGCCAGATAGGGACCGATCCAGAGCCCGCGAATGCCGGCCGAGGGCGCGTAATTCAGTGCGACCAGCGGAATGATCAGCCACAGAACCGGCATCTTCAGCAATTGCAGATAACCTGAAAACCCCTGATCGGCACCAGAAGAGGTTTCGATCTCTGGATCCCTGACGAGGATCAGGATCGCCAGCGCAATGACCAGCGTCACCGCACCCAGAAACAACATGCTGGGTCGCCAACCAAACGTCTCGACGGCAATCGCCAGCGGCTTGGCTCCGATCACATTGCCGGCCGTACCGGTCGCCACGAACCAGGACGACAGAACCGCAAAACGCGCCGGCGGATAAATCCGGGCAAACAGGAAAAAGGCAGCCATCAGCACCGGCGAACAGCCAATGCCAATCATCGCCATGGCGATGATGACATGCAACGGCGTGCTTGCCAGGGCAAAGAGCAATGCCCCGCCGCCGGCACCCGCTGCAAGCAGATAGGCTGATGTGCGCCGCGGTCCGTAGCGGTCCAACGAGACACCGACCGCGAACTGCATCAGGGCAAAGGCAAGGAACCAAGCGCCGGAGGCCTGCGACAGGTCCGTTTTGTCGGCCCCAACCTCGTCGATCAGATTGGGGGTCAGAACGGCAAGGAAGGACCGGTAGAATTGAGAAAGGACATAGGATGCAAGCAGCGCCGCGATTCCGGCCATTTAGTCTTCGTCTCCTGCCTGCGGGTTCGATCGGCGAAGCCCGGGAAGTGATTCGCCGATGTGGTTCTTGCCGAAAGCCATGCGCCCTTCCGGTCAAATAATCAAATTCGCCAGAATCTCATTGTCCGTGATGTCCTGATAACGCATCCCGGCAGCATCGAAGGCGGCCGTGAGCGAGCTGAAATTGGACGGGTCGCTGGTCTCGATACCAATCAGGATCGAACCGAAATTGCGGGCCGATTTCTTCAGATATTCAAACCGGGCGATGTCATCATCCGGTCCAAGCATGTTGAGAAAGTCACGCAAAGCGCCGGGCCGCTGCGCCAGACGCAGGATGAAATATTTCTTCAGCCCCGCATGACGCATCGCCCGCTCCTTGATATCCGGCAATCGCTCGAAATCGAAATTGCCGCCCGAAACGATCACCACGATCGTTTTGCCCGCCATTTCGGAGCGATCCAGATGATCAAGCGCCGAAATCGCCAATGCACCGGCCGGCTCCAGGACCACGCCTTCGATGTTCAGAAGATCGGAAATAGTGACACACACCGCATTCTCCTCGACCAGAAAAACCTGATCGGGTGAAAATCGGCTCAGGACGCCGAAATTGCGAGCGCCGATTTCCGCAACCGCCGCCCCGTCGATGAAATTGTCGATCTGCTCCAGTTTGACCCGCGTCCCTGCCATCAGGCTCTGTTTGAGACTCGGCGCACCTGCGGGCTCGCAGAAAAGATAGGCGCGGTCATTGACGGTGTCGGCAAAATAGCCGGCAAGACCGGCCGACAATCCGCCGCCGCCGACGGGGACGATCAGTCGGTCGATGGCCGTATCATTCGGCAGTTGATCGGCAATCTCCGCGCCGACCGTGGCCTGCCCCTCAATGATGTCATCATGATCGAAAGGCGGCACCATCAACGCGCCTTCCTGCAAGGCATAGGACTTGGCGGCGGCGTAACATTCGTCGAATATGTCTCCGACAAGCCGCACTTCGATGAACCCGCCACCGAAGGTTTCCGTCTTGTGGATTTTCTGCTGCGGCGTGGTGACTGGCATGAAGACCACGCCCTGTTTGGCGAAGTGCCGACAGACATAGGCGAATCCCTGCGCATGATTGCCCGCCGAAGCGCAAACGAACCGATCGGTCGTCGGGGCAAGATCCAGCGCCTTGCGAAAGAAATTGAACGCGCCACGGATCTTGTAGGAGCGCACCGGCGACAGGTCCTCACGCTTCAGGTAAATGTCGGCGCCATATCGTGCGCTCAGATGGTCGTTGAGCTGCAGCGGTGTTGGTTCAAACACGTCCCTCATGGCGTGCTTTGCCACTTCGACGCCTTGTTTGTTCATCGATCCATCCCGATTTCACATCTTGTTTCGACTAAGCGATCTTTACGCCGAAAACCCGACGCTGTCCGAACAGAACGCCATCAACGGAAAACCTGCCCGGCCCCACAACGGCAAAGCAAAGAAACACCGACATCATCAAGGCTGAATACTCCCATCCCGGTCCGTTCCAGATGAATCCGGCGGTGAAATGTCCTCCGATGATCGTTGCAATGAGAAAATAAAGAGCCGCCCCAACCGCTCCGATGCGGCTCAAAAACCCGAGACCAAGCCCGATCACGATGGCGAACTCGCATAATCCGCCGATCCAGACCGTCAGATCCGGGTTTGAAACACCAAGCGAGGCAAAGGATGCGACCGCTGCCTGGTGTGAGGCCGCACCGGCAAACAGTTTCTCCGTGGCGTGCGGGACAAGATCGAATCCGACATAAAGCCTGACGAATGTCAGTCCCCATGCGGACTCCGGCATTCGGTCCGCACCGTGGACGGCGCGCAAATTGTGCCGAGCGGCGGCCACAAACTGCATGACATAGAACACAAAACCCGGCAGCAGCGGGTAGGCAATGGTGTAGATGCCAAGCTGCCCGGCGACGCGCCAGGCAAACAGAAACGATCCCAGGCCGACAAGGAAGCCGACGATGAAATTCCACCGTTCAAGCAGGCCCTTTGCCAGCAATGCCAACACCAGAAACAGCAAAATACTGAGTGTCGGCCAGGCCCCGAGTTGGGCATCGCGAAAGACAAAGACATAAAGCGTTGTGCCAATGCCGAGCAATATTGACGCCACAATGCCGAATGACAGGGCTGCCGATCGTTGCAGATCCATGTGAATATCCCTCGTCGTTTTGCTGCCGCCCGTAGCAATGAGACCGACACTACAATCACCGTATCAACCGGTCCAGCACCCCGACATTGGCCCCGTACGCCGACAGACCGCCAAATCGGATAGGTTCAAACAGGGGCTTGCAATCCGCCACCGGATAACTACCAGTAAACCGGTGTGCCCCCTTGGCGAAATTGGTATACGCAACAGACTTAAAATCTGTCACCCGACAGGGTTTGCCGGTTCAAGTCCGGCAGGGGGCACCACCATTCGCGTTTGACGCAGACCCCTTTTTGGGAATTCCATATCCACTTGACTCCAATGGGAGCGTTTGCAGCACGGTGACCGAAGCGGAAAAAAGAGCCTTTCAGCAGGGATTCATCGGTCCGCGGCCAGGCAGCAATTATTGGCCGATGGTCGTGCTGAAGTTCGCCGGTGAGACCATCCCCGGACAGAGGATCAATGATCTTTGCGCCTCCGGCGAGTTAATCGCCACGCCGGTGGAGGGCGAGCTTCATACGCTGGTCGGGAATGGTGACACGCTTCCCGATGTAGAGTGTACGCACCATTTCGTCATAGCCGATTCGGTGCGCTGAGACTGACTTGCAGCACCGTTCAATGCGCGCTACCTGTGCACAGAACGCGCTGCTAGTGTGGTGGATTTGAAGTTCCTGTCATGACTACAGCGCACTCCGGAAGGAACTTCAAATCCGTAAACCACACTTGAATCGTAATGTTGCTAGTGTCCTGATTGAATCTGAAGTTCGTTCACAGGGTGCTGCATAACGTGACGAACTTCAGATTCGGGACACTAGGAGATCGCATGCCTCAGCCAGATGTCACCGCTGCAATGGTTGCAATCGGCGACGAATTGCTCTCCGGCCGCACCAAGGACAAAAACATCAGCCACCTGGCCGATATGTTGACCACGGCGGGCATCGATCTGTTGGAAGTCAGAATCATCGGCGACGATGAACCGGCGATCATCGCCGCGATCAACGAGCTTCGGCCCCGGCACACCTATGTCTTCACATCGGGCGGCATCGGACCGACTCATGACGACATAACGGCCGAGGCCGTATCGAAAGCGCTCGGACTGCCCTGCGAACACGATCAGGAGGCCATGGACATCATGGGCGCGGTCTATCGGTCACGCGGCATGGAGTTTACCGAAGCGCGCATGCGCATGGCCCGCATGCCGCGCGGTGCCAGGCACATTCGCAATCCGGTCTCGACCGCACCGGGCTTTACCATTGAGAACGTCCATGTCATGGCCGGCGTACCGGCCATTTTTCAGGCCATGCTCGACACGTTGCTGCCGACATTGCAAACCGGCGTCGCGGTTCAGTCCGTCACCATCGACTGTCCCTATGGCGAAGGCACGATTGGCGAAGACCTCGGCGCGATACAGCAATCCCATCCCGCGACGGTGATCGGGTCTTACCCGCGTTTCGACGGCGAAACCTATTCCACCCAGATCGTGGTCAGGGGGCGCGACCGCTCCGCGATTGATGCCGCGGCGGTCGACGTCTCCGCCATGCTGGACCGGATTCATGCCAAAAAGGGTTCTCCATGAACGGAAACCGCAGTCGGGTGCGATGGGATTGATACATATCAAGGTGTCCTTGGCGCGGCCGTAAGATAGTCCGCAGAATTCCTTGGGCGATACGGAGGTTTCAATGGCTTACAACACCATATTGGCGGTTCTGCGCGGCGAAAACGATATGGAGCGTGTCGTCAAACGCGCTGTTTCCCTGTCGGCGCAATATGAAAGCCATCTGATCGGGCTGCACGCGGAACCGACGGTCAATATCTCCTATGCCGCGCCCCTGGAAATTCCGGACACGACCGTTCTGGAGACGAATCAGGCCGTGACGAGGGATCGTATTGAGACGATCCGCGACGCATTCGTCAGCCGATGCGAAGCGGAGGGCATTTCCTATGAATGGCGCCCGATCAAATCCATGTCGGGTGACAGCGCCGTTTCAGCGGTCTCCAGCGCCCGCTGTTCGGATTTGATTGTCGCCCAGCAGGAAGGTCCGGGCAACGAGGACAATTATGATGATCTGGAATCGCTTGTATTCGAGAGCGGCCGGCCGGTTCTGTTCGTTCCCTACATCGCGACCGAAGCCAAGCCGATAAAGACAGCACTGATCGCGTGGAATGACACGCGCGAAGCTGCGCGCGCGGCATTCGACGCCATGCCTCTTTTGAAGAAAGCCGAGACCGTCGAGATATTGACGGTCGATGCACAGGACAATGTGGAACAGAGCGCCACGACAGCCGGGGCGGAAATTGCCACCGCGCTGACCCGTCACGGGGTGAACGTCACGCTGAATTCACAGACCTCGGCCGGAATTCCGGTTGCCGCGGTGATTGAAAACCGGGTCAGCGATACCCAGGCCGATCTGCTGGTCATGGGAGCCTTCAGCCATTCCCGGCTGCGCGAATTTCTGTTCGGCGGCGTCACCGACACCGTGCTCAAATCCATGCCCTGCCTGACATTGATGTCGCGATAGAAACCGCCTGCTCCGGCCGGCGGACCAATGACCGACCGCGACGCCTCACCCCGGCGTCCATCCACTGGATTCATGGGCTCACGGCGCAAAATCGCTTGCGCCTTACCCGCCTTACCGGCTAAATCCGCACGCATTCCAGGGTCGGGTTGAGGACTGCACCGCCGCGGCGCCGTCGAGCCTCAGCAATTCCCGAACACCATCGACGCCGATCGGGCGATGAGGAGTGCAAGCGCAATGTCCCTTCCTGAAAAATCCTTTCCCGTCTCGTGGGACCAGTTCCACCGTGATGCGCGCGCCCTTGCCTGGCGCATCGCCGAGCCGCAGCGACAATGGCGCGGCATCGTTTGCATCACGCGCGGCGGCCTGGTTCCCGCGGCAATCGTTGCGAGAGAACTCAATATCCGGCTGATCGAAACCGTCTGTGTCGCGTCCTATCACGACTACAGCAGCCAGGGCGACATGCATGTCATCAAGGAAGTCAATGAAGAGCTCAAGACATCCGGTGGCGAGGATATTCTGATCGTCGATGATCTGACCGACACCGGAAAGACCGCCACACTGGTTCGCGCCATGCTTCCCAAAGCCCATTTCGCAACAGTCTATGCCAAGCCGAAAGGCCGCCCGATGGTCGACACATTCATCACCGAGGTCAGCCAGGATACCTGGATATTCTTTCCCTGGGATATGGGGTTCACCTATCAGGAACCGATCACCAAAGGTCCGGGTGACTGATCTTTCCCGTGGCGTTCAAGCCGGGTAAATCGGTCTTGATCGCTGTCAGGCAAGACTCATTGCCGTGGACAACACGGGTATCAGGCGGCGCCAGTCGCTTGCACGGATAGTTTGTTGATCGGTCAGCGGGCGTCCGTCGCCTTCTTTTTCATAGTCGGCGTCATGTTCATCTCGGTCAGGGCGTGCTGGTGGGACCGACCGTCGCCCTGATCGACCTGCCGGGCATCTGGTTTTCTTCAGCACCTTCCTGTTTCCGGTGGCCCTTGTCGCCGCCTCGTGGCAGACCCGAAACACGAGGCGCGGACGTCGTCACCACTTGACAACGGTCCCTGCCGGACCTGTGATGCGACCATGAAAAACACTGCCGTCCTTCGCACGCCCGATGATCGTTTCACCAATCTTCCGGGATATGATTTCCAGCCCCATTATCTGGATCTCGACGATCCTCAACTCGGGCTGCTGCGCATGCATTACATTGACGAGGGTCCGCCGAATGGCGAGATCGTGCTTCTCCTTCACGGGGAACCGACCTGGTCATATCTCTATCGCAGGATGATTCCGCCTCTGCAGCAAGCGGGTTTTCGCGTGCTGGCGCCGGACTTCATCGGCTTCGGCCGGTCGGACAAACCGGTCGATCGCAAAGCCTATTCCTATGGCGGCCATGTCGGCTGGATGAAGCAGTGGATGGACAGGCTGTCGCTTCGCGACCTGAGCTATTTTGGCCAGGATTGGGGCGGCCTGATCGGTTTACGGCTGGTTGCCGAGCATCCGGACCGGTTTTCCCGCGTCATGATCGGCAACACCGGTTTGCCCACAGGCGATCAGGATCTCGGCGAGCCCTTCAGACAATGGCGCGAATACAGCCAGTCCACACCCACATTCAACATTGGCGGCATCGTACACCGCGGAACTGTACAAGGACTGAGCGAAGGCGAAATCGCTGCCTATGACGCCCCGTTCCCCGATGAAAGCTACAAGGCGGGCGCGCGCGCCTTTCCGATGCTGGTGCCGGCGCAGCCGGATGATCCGGCCGCCAGCGCTCAAAGGGCTGCTTGGGCAACGCTGCAGACATTTGAAAAACCGTTCCTGACCTGTTTTTCCGACAAGGACATGATCATGAAGGGCGGCGAGAAAGTTTTCAAAAAACGAATTCCAGGTGCCGGTGACCAGAACCATTTCATTACGGAAAACGCCGGGCATTTTTTGCAGGAGGACGCCGGCCCGTTCTTGGCCGATCGGCTGATCGACTTCATCCGCGCGACCTGACGATGCCTGCCTCTGGTTCGGCCTCGAACCGATCGGCAGACCTGTTTGGTGACCGCTGAATCGGGAATATCGATTCGCGTGGCATTTTTGTGACAAAGTGTCGATCACCTTTCAGCCGACCGGTGAAACAATTTTTTTTGCAGCCGTTTATTTCCCGAAGTTTTGTCTTGACGAGGCTGCAAGTGTGAAGTTTTCAAGGGCTTGCAGTTTCCCCGGTTTCCACATGTTTCACCACAACATCTGGTGTTCATAATTCTGTAGCAATCAAGCCCTTGACGGTTGAAACCGAGTCGCGTTGTAGTGTCGAGGCGTTGTTTCGATGACGTGATCTGTGAGTTTTCAGGTGGATTTCACCCAGCAAGTATGAGTTCGGACATGATGTCCGGTCAGGGTTGTTTTCAAGACCCGGACTTAGGCGTTGTCCGGGTGGATTCCAGGTGAACCACCGCCGAAAAAGTGATTGGCGTAAAGAAGCTGTTAATACTATGTTTAGTGTTTGCAGCGAAATTAGACACAAGATATAGCGTTTCTGAGCGAGGGGGTATCGCGGGGAAACGCCGAAAAGGTTGAAAGTCCGCTGCTTTGATATCGCAGTGGATAATGGGAATTTGTGCCCGGCCGGTCATGACGACGGCCAGGCGTGTCAACAACGAGGGAACAGCATGCGCATTGAGCGTCAATTTACGAAACAAGGCCAATCACCTTACGCGGATATTGATTTTCGAAAGGCAACAAGCGAAATCAAGAATCCCGATGGGTCTGTGGTTTTCCGCCTGGAAAACATTGACGTTCCCACGCAGTTCTCGCAGGTCGCCAGCGATATCCTGGCGCAGAAATATTTCCGCAAGGCTGGTGTGCCGGCGCGGTTGAAAAAAGTTGAGGAAAACGCAGTACCGTCTTGGCTGTGGCGCTCGGTTGCCGATGAAGAAGCGCTCCAGGTGCTGCCCGAAGACCAGCGCTACGGATCCGAAACAGATGCCCGGCAGGTGTTCAGCCGTCTGGCCGGCACATGGACCTATTGGGGCTGGAAGGGCGGCTACTTCACCGATGAAGATGACGCCCTCGCCTTTCATGATGAGCTTGCCTACATGCTGGCGACCCAGCGCGTCGCGCCCAACAGCCCGCAATGGTTCAACACGGGCCTGCACTGGGCCTATGGAATTGACGGACCCGGTCAGGGTCATTTCTATGTCGATCCCTTTTCCGGCACTTTGGTCAAGTCGAAATCCTCCTATGAGCACCCGCAGCCGCATGCCTGCTTCATCCAGTCCGTCGAAGACGACCTGGTCAATGAAAACGGCATTATGGATCTCTGGGTCCGCGAGGCGCGACTGTTCAAATACGGCTCCGGAACCGGCTCCAATTTCTCCCATGTTCGCGGCGAAGGAGAAACACTGTCCGGCGGCGGCCGCTCATCCGGCCTGATGTCATTCCTGAAGATCGGCGACCGGGCCGCCGGAGCAATCAAATCCGGCGGCACAACCCGCCGCGCCGCCAAAATGGTCGTCGTCGACATCGATCACCCGGATATAGAAGCCTATATCAACTGGAAGGTGAAGGAGGAGCAGAAGGTCGCTGCCCTCGTGACCGGCTCCAAGATCGTCGCCGGCCACCTGACCGCCATCATGAAGGCCTGCGTCAATTGCGACGGACCCGATGGCGACTGTTTTGACCCGAAGAAAAATCCCGCCCTCAAGCGCGAGGTCCGGGCCGCCAAAAAAACCCACGTTCCGGAAAACTATGTCAAACGCGTCATCCAGTTCGCCCGCCAGGGCTACCGGGACATCGAATTCACCACCTATGACACGGATTGGGATTCGGAAGCCTATCTCACCGTATCGGGACAGAATTCCAATAACTCGGTCTCGATCAAGGACGATTTCCTGAACGCCGTGGAAAGTGACGGCAACTGGAATCTGACCGGCCGCAAGGACGGCAAGGTGACGAAGACGCTGCGGGCCCGCGATCTGTGGGACAGCATCGGCTATGCCGCCTGGGCATCGGCCGATCCCGGTCTCCATTTCAACACCACGATGAATGACTGGCACACCTGCCCAGCTGCCGGACCGATCCGCGCCTCCAACCCGTGTTCGGAATATATGTTCCTCGATGACACGGCCTGCAATCTGGCGTCGCTCAACCTGCTGCAGTTTTCCGAACGCACAACCAATGCCTTCCGCATCGGCGAATTCGAACATGCCGTGCGCCTGTGGACCATCGTTCTGGAAATCTCGGTCATGATGGCTCAGTTTCCATCGCGGCAGATCGCCGAACTGTCCTACAAATACCGCACCCTCGGCCTTGGCTACGCCAATATTGGCGGGCTGCTGATGACCTCCGGCATTCCCTATGATTCCGACGCCGGCCGGGCCATCTGCGGCGCCATCACCGCCATTATGACCGGAACCGCTTATGCGACGTCGGCCGAAATGGCCGGTGAACTGGGCCCCTTCCCGGGTTACAAGCCGAACCGCGACAACATGCTGCGCGTCATGCGCAATCATCGCCGCGCCGCCTATGGCGAAATGTCGGGCTATGAAGACCTGTCGACCAATCCGGTTGCCCTGCTGCATGATGACTGTCCCGATCAGGACATGATCGACCACGCCAAGGCGGCCTGGGACAAGGCCGTGGCGCTTGGCGAAGAACATGGCTACCGCAACGCCCAGGCAACGGTGATCGCACCGACCGGCACGATCGGCCTGGTCATGGATTGCGACACCACGGGCATCGAGCCGGACTTTGCCCTGGTCAAATTCAAGAAACTGGCCGGCGGCGGTTATTTCAAGATCATCAACCGCGCCGTGCCTGAAGCCTTGCGCACGCTTGGCTATTCGGAAAGCCAGATTGCCGAAATCGAAGCCTATGCGGTCGGACACGGCAATCTCAATCAGGCGCCGGCGGTCAATCCAGGTTCCCTGATGGCCAAGGGCTTCACCGAAGACAAGATCGAGGCGCTCAATACCGCGCTCGCTTCGGCTTTCGACATCAAATTTGCCTTTAATCAGTGGACACTCGGCGAGGCGTTCTGCCGCGATGAATTGGGCATAACCGATGAGCAGTTGAACGATTTCGAGTTCAATATGCTCGAACATCTCGGCTTTTCCCGCAAGGACATCGATGACGCCAATATCCATATCTGCGGCGCCATGACCCTTGAGGGCGCTCCGGCGCTGAAAGAGGAACACCTGCCGGTGTTCGACTGCGCCAACCCATGCGGTAAGATCGGCAAACGCTACCTTTCCACCGACAGCCATATTCGCATGATGGCTGCGGCCCAGCCGTTTATCTCGGGCGCCATATCGAAAACCATCAACATGCCGAACGATGCGGAAGTCGACGACTGCAAGAAAGCCTACATGCTTTCCTGGAAGCTTGGCCTCAAGGCCAATGCGCTCTACCGGGACGGCTCGAAACTGTCTCAGCCGCTCAATGCTTCACTGATCGAGGATGATGAGGACGAAGAGGTCCTGGAGGAGCTGATTGAAGCACCGGCAGCCGCCAAGGCGGTGGCTATTTCCGAGAAGATCGTCGAGCGGGTCGTCGAAAAGGTCGTTCGCGAACGGGAAAAACTGCCCAACCGGCGAAAGGGCTATACGCAAAAGGCCGTCGTCGGCGGACACAAGGTCTATCTGCGGACCGGTGAATTCGATGATGGCCGTATCGGCGAGATCTTCATCGACATGCACAAGGAAGGCGCTGCCTTCCGGGCCATGATGAACAATTTCGCCATCGCCATCTCGCTCGGCCTGCAATATGGCGTGCCGCTCGAGGAATATGTGGAGGCCTTCACCTTCACCAAGTTCGAGCCGGCCGGCATGGTTCAGGGCAATGACGCCATCAAGAATGCCACGTCGATCCTCGACTATGTCTTTCGCGAACTGGCTGTGTCCTATCTGGATCGGCATGATCTTGCTCATATCGACACGTCGGACTTCAGCAACACGGCGCTCGGCAAGGGAATCCAGGAAGGCAAGACCGCGCCGGTGTCCAAGGGCTGGACCCGCGGTCATAAGCTCGAATTGATCACCCCTGGCAGCCAGCCCATGGGATCGGCCGCAGCACCAACGCCCTCGGGCGGGGGCACCGGTAACGTTACGGCGATTGCCGCCAGCGCCGTCGTGACCGCGGCGGTTTCGGAAACAGATGAGGCAACGGCCTTCAAGCGGGACTATGAAGAACGCGCCAAGCAATTGAGCGAGGAAATCGCCGCCACGGAAGGCGAGGACGATCAATTGTTCGACGAGGCCGCACCGGCCAAGCCGAAAGCCGATCAGGTGGAAGCCGACCGGCGCGCCAAGGCCATCATGCAGGGTTATACGGGCGATGCCTGTTCGGAATGTTCGAACTTCACCATGGTGCGCAACGGCACCTGCCTGAAATGCGACACCTGCGGCTCGACCAGCGGCTGTAGCTGACCGTTCAAAGTCCGATACAAACCCTCCGCTTCCCAAAGCGGAGGGTTTTTTCATGATTGGAGCAATTCAGGTTTTAACGGAATCGGTAAAACCTGAATGCATCAACAAAATCAAAGGCCGGCACCGTTGTCTTGTTTCTGACAAAACAAGAAACGGTCCGGAGCGTCGGGCGGCCTCACATCATCGACGTTATCATCTCAGCGGCCTTGTCCCTTGCCCGTTCCATGCTTCCTGCTTCAAACAGCGAAATCCGAACCGGATAGGTATTGCGCGGGTAGTCCTCCGCTCGTGGAAGATAGCTCAAAAATCCATTGCACACGTCAAGAACAACGACCGTGAAGTCCGGAAACTGTTCGCGAAGGGAAATCTGAACATCGCTGTAAAACTCAATTGGTGCACCGACAAGAAAGGACCGTCCCAACCGCCAGACATAGATGGGAAGGTCGAATGTGGGTCCCGCTCCGACTTTTTCGCGTAGCGCCAATCGCCGTTGCGCCCTCTCCCTTTCAAATCCTGTCGGCGCATCATCACATTGCGCGCGGCACTCATCGATTGTCGGCAATGAACCCAGATTGAGGGTCACATGGTCAAGCGTTACGTCGATGGCCGTATCGGGCGGCACGCTCTCAAATCGCCACAAGCCCAGCGTCGCACCCGATTCCAGACGCCTGTCGAAAACCATGCGCTCACCTGGACGGAAAAGCCCGGCAAGAACCGAAAGCGCCGCATAGCCGAGCTCCCGGCCATTTTGATCGGCTGCTTCGACATCGTCCTCAAAACTGCGCCTTGGGGTCAGCTCGCCATCGGCACCATGCAGGAACACACAGGTTGCTCCACCGGTTTCGCGCTCCACAAGCTCGCGCATGGCACCCATATAATCCGGTGAAATCAGACGGTTGGCACCGCCAACTGATGTGGGATGCGCAGCGTAGTGCACCAGGGTGGCCCGCACCTGCCCTGCACCGTTGCTGATGCGACCGACAATCAGCGTGTCATCGGCAGCAGCAACCGGATTGACGCCGCAGATGATTTCGCCGGTTTCGGGCAGAACCAGATCGCGATTATAGGCAAGGCCGCACTTCCCGACCCCCCAGCTCAGGATGCACGGCTCCATCGTCGCCTGAGCTGCACGCGCCGTCGTCAGACAGGCAGCAATGATGTCCCGGCGGTAGGATGCAATACGGTCACCACCGGGCGCATCGGCAAGCGCCGGATCCGTAAATGGCGCCCCGTGACTGTGCGAAAGCTGCAGGATCAGCCGGCCGGGTTCAATTTCCAGCGCGGTCTCCACGGGCCCGCGAATGCCCGCTTCGTCCCTGTCAGACATCCAGGCCATCAGATCGAGCGTGATGAAGTAAACCGGAGGTGAACCTTCCGCCTCGCAAAACGTCAGACAGCTTGCCCTCAGCGACCGGTGAAGGCCTTCCGCGATGTCATGTCGGGAGCTGCCCCAGGTCCGCGCATACATTCCCTCGGGCGGATTGATTTCGGCGGTGTCGATGCCAATCAGGCCAGAAAACTCATCCTGTTCGAGGGCCGGTATCGTCGTTTCGTCCGGCATGCGTCAATGGTCCGATCGGCCGGCCGGAAACAGGAAGCAGGAGCGAGTTTCAGGAGGCAACTTTCGTTTCTCCTCCATGACCCTGATGAAGATTGCGCAGGAAATCGGTCAGTTCCGTGTAGCTCATCGATTTCGCCTCGCAATCAAGAACAAGCCGGCCTCGATCCAGCACGATCAGCCGGTCGCACACTTCATGAACATGGTGGATATTGTGCTCAATATAGATACACGATCGTCCGTTTTCCTTGATCGATCGTATAAAATTGAGAACTTTCTCGACTTCCGAAAGCGCGAGCGCCACGGTCGGCTCGTCGAGGACGATCAGATCGCTCTCGAAATGCATGGCGCGGCCGATAGCAACGCCCTGCCGCTCACCGCCGGACAGCCGCCCAACGGGGGTGTCGACATCGATGCCCGCTCCGCGAAAGCCGATGGTTTCGCGCATGATTTCTTCGGAAACACGCTTTTGTTCGCGCACTTTAATAAAGCCAAGCGCATTTGTTATCGGGCGCCCGACAAAGAAATTTCGCCATAGTGGCTGCTTGGTGCCAAGCGACGAGGTTTGGTGAACGGTTTCGATCCGCAGTTCATGGGCGCGCTGCACCGAATAATTGGAGAAGTCGATGTGCTCGCCCCGGATGAAAACCTCACCCGTGGTCGGCGTTTCGACGCCGGTCACAATCTTGATCAGGGTGGATTTGCCGGCACCATTGTCACCAATCAGGCCAACGATCTCGTTGCTGCCAATCTCGAGCGTGATGTCCTGCAGGCTGACAACCGGCCCATAGGCTTTCCCGACATTTTCCAATCGCACGATCGGTTGATCGCTCATTCCGGATCTCCAATCCAACGCCATGGTTGGTCGAAAGCGGGGCAGTGACCGATCACCGCCCCGCCTTTTGTGATCAGCGCAAACCCTGCGCAACCAGCGATTCGATCAGATCGACATTGCCCTTCGTCACCACGCCTCCACCGGTGTTGAGGAACAGGCCTCCAAGACCATACTTCTTTTGAAGAACCGCCGCCATGACAGGCATGAATCCCTGCAGATAGGGCTGCTGATCCAGCACGAGAGTGAGATATCCCTTCTTCACCTCATCGATCGCTGCCGGGGAAATATCGAATCCGGCCGTCACGACATCACCTGCACTCTTTCCAGAATCGCGCAAGACCTTGCCGAGAAACGCGGTGATCCCGCCGTGTCCGGGAACAATAATGGCTTTCGTATCCGGGTTGCTTTCCAGATAACTGACGAGAACCGGCACGGCGAGTGAGGGATCCTGAACCGCTTCGTTGGACCATTGCAGCTTGTCATAGGCAACACCGGCCTCATCCAGAGCCGCCAGCGACCCCTGTGCGACATTGGCGCCGGGAGCACCCTCGATGAAGGCGCCATAGACGACGACCTTGTCACCGGCGCTCAGCCCGCCTTCCTGCACCGACAGACGTGCCAGATTGGCGCCCGCCTCATAATTGTCGAGTCCGAAATAGCTCAGCCCCGAACCGGGAAGATTGTTGTTGCCGACCACGACGGTTACACCATCCCGTTTGGCGCGGTTGAGGAAAGCTGTCATGGCTTCGGTTCCGGGATGCCCCATGACAATGATGGCATCGGGCGCCGCGGCCAGCGCCTCATTGGCCTGTTGCAGCATCCGTTGTGGGTTCCACTGCGAATGTTGCTCGACGAGATTGATGTCGAGGATACGCGCCGCGTCCCGGGCACCGAGTTCACGGGCCAGCGTGGCCGGCCCACCCGGGTTTCCACCCAATTGCATGTAAATGGTCATGTTGCCGTCAACCGGTTCCCTGTCCTCGGCAGAGACGGCTCCCGCACCGATGGCGAAGGTGGCAAGAGCCACCAGCATTGTCCCAATCAGACGTTTCATATTAGCGTTCCTCCTGTTGCATTTGGGTTTTGACTGTTTGATCAGCCCTTTCTCAGTTTGGTCCGCAGCATGCGAACCAGCGGAACCTTGTCTGGATCCTCGATAACCGCATTCGCGGTCACGGAGAGGATGAAGACAAAGCCAATAAAGAAACGGGTCCAGAAACCTTGAATGCCCGATGCGACCAGACCGGCTTCGATAACGGTCACGATGAATGCCGCGAACACTGTTCCGATCACCTTACCCGAACCACCGAATATGGATGTGCCGCCAATGAAGACGGCGGCGATGACGGTCAGGAGATAGCCCATGCCCTGACTGGCAAAATAGGCGGTCGTCTCCAAAGTCAGCAGAACGCCGGCCAGACCCGACAAAGCCCCCGACAGTGCAAAAAGCTTTATTTTTTCGCGAGTTGCGTCAATTCCGACCATCCGTGCAACTTCGAGATTGTCGCCGATAAACAGAAGGTTTTCACCGAACCGGTGACGGTTGAGAAGCATCCAGATGAACCCTGCCATCAACAGGGCCCAGATCATCTGGACCGGAAAGACGCCGCCGATGCGCCCGACCAGCAGACTGTGCATGGTCGTTCCGTAGATATCCGGAATGGCGAGTTGAATGCCGCCCGAGAGCACCGTCACAAGGCCGCCCCAAAGAAACAGCATTGCCAGTGTCGCAATAAGCGAGGGAATGCCCAGGAGTGTAATCACGAGGCCGTTGACCAGCCCCATCGCACAACCGACCGCGATGGCGCAGAAAAAGGCCAGCCAGGTCACATCCCATTCCTGGAAAAGGATACCGAAAACATAACTTGCCGCGGCGACGACGGAGGGAAACGACAGGTCCATTTCACCGGCAACCGCCACCAGTGTCACGCCAAGCGCGATAATCAGCGGCGGCGGCACCGTGGCCATGAAGCTCATGTAAACCCGGTAACCCAGAAACGCCTGCGGTGCCGCGATCATGAAAACCAGGATCAGAAGGACAAACACCACCGCGACGGACGCACCGTCAATCTGAAAAAGACGTCGCAGCATACCGGGCCGGAAGCTACGATCGGGGCTTTGCGAAACAGAGCGGATTGAGGCCCTCTCCGTCATCTCAAAGGACACCGAATTCGTTGTAGACGTCGGTCAGCTTTTTTCCGGCCTGCAAAGCTTCAAGAGATTTGTTTTCCGCTGCAAGCTTCTTGCGGCCTTCATCGAGCACGGCCGCTTCAAGTTTCTTTGGAACAATGACGCAGCCATCAGCATCGCCGAAGACGATATCACCAGGGTGAACCAGCACACCGCCACATTCGATCGGCACGTCGACTTCGATGACCTTGCCCCTGCCCTTGCTGTCAAGCGGCGCAATTCCGCCGGAATAGACAGGCAGCTTCAATTTACGGACATGGCGGATATCCCGAACATATCCATCCATGACGGCACCGGCGGCGCCCCGCACGGTCGCCGCGGTGCTCAACAAACCGCCCCAGGGTGCAATGCGTCCGGTCTTGCCGCAAGCCGCCACGACGACATCGCCAGGCCCCAGATCGTCTACCAAACCGATCTCGAGTTCATAATGATTCTCGTCCGGACCGGGCTGCGCATAGACATCCGCGTAGAGCATGGTCCGCGCCCGACCGGCGAGCACGAGCGATTCATCGAGTGGACGGATGCCCGGGGCAAGCGCTTGATGGGGATGTCCCAGACCATCGAGCACATCGGAAATCAGCGCGCAGAAGAAACTCTCCCGCATTTCGGCGACAACCCGGTCGATCTGTTGGGAGATATCGGCATCGGGCTCACGGCTCGTCATGCTATTCGCTCCTACTTTAACGATAAAGTAACATGACACGAGCCCGTCGCGCCTGTCAAGGTCACGGCCCTGGCGTCAGGTGGCGATCACTCCAGGGCGCTACTAAGGGCTGCAATCAGGCCGATTGGCCGGCGACGAAGCTGACCGGCAACACAAGGTCATTCCGGTCAAACCCTCCCTTTTCGATGCCCTTCAGCATTTCGCTTCCGGCCCGCCGCCCCATCTCATAGGCATCGGAGCGCGCGGTCACCAGGCTTGGTGTGGCGAAGGAAGCAAAATCGAACGCGTTGAATCCGGTAACCCGTACATCACCAGGGACGGCCACATTGCGGTCCTGGAGCAAACGGAGCGCCGCTATGGCCATGCGGTCGTTGCCGCCGATGAAGGCGTCGGGCAGACCGTCTTTCTCGATGCTGGCGGCCACGGCCTTCTGAGTGGCTTCGAAGCTTTCGTCACCACACTCGATGAGCATCAGGGAACAATCCGCCGTGTCGCAGACCTCGCGAGAGCCGGCAATACGTTCGACGATGGCCGGCCAATGGGCCGACGGGGCAAGATAACGCATGCGCCTGGCACCCCTGTCGGCAAGATACTGCGCAATCTTGCGCGCGGCGCCGCGGTCGTCCTGACGAAGACTGCACACCATCGGATGGTCGAACTTCTCCTGGATCAGAATGAGCGGAACGCGAAGGCCGAGCGCCCTCTTGATGAATTTCTGTCGCACATCCTGTGATCCGGAGAGGATCGCACACACGCCATCCGTTTGAAGATGGCCCAGCATCGGCACGGAAGACCGGCTTTCGGAGCGCAGACCCTGCAGGATCAGGCTGTAGCCCTGCTCCGTGGCAAAATTGGAAAGGCCGGCAACGACCTGTGTGGTGAACGGATCGTTGAGAAACTCCGGTACGTCATCCAGAACCAGCATACCGATGGCAGAGGTGCGTTGAGCCCGCAGCCTTTTTGCCGCGAAATTCGGACGATAGCCGAGTTCCTCGATGGCCTTGAGAATCCGCTTTCGGGTTTCAGTACCGACTTCCTTGTCGCGACCGTTAAGAACATTGGAAACGGTCATCGACGTCACGCCACAGGCCCTGGCAACATCCTTCAAAGTCGGTTGGCGGTTCATCTCGTCCTTCACACGCTTGCCGGACACGTCAGGGGACGGCTCATGGCCGACCGGTTCGTTCCGATTGTTCCCTTAATGCATGTTTAGCGGCGATTCCGCTAGGCTTTGACCGCAATCACCGGAAAGCGGCACCCGCAGGATTTAGATCAGTTGACCCAGTCCGTACCGGACAAGCTGTTCTATGTTCCCAGCAAGTCAGCAGGCAAGTCCACCATGTCCGTCCGGGATCTGATCCGCATCGACTGCGATGAAGCAGCCAAACGGCAAGCCGAATTGCTGGCAAGACAAAGGGCCCTGAATTGACCGTCATCTCGCGCAGGTCGGCTATGATGAGACCGGCGATATTGCTTCTTTCGACACTATCCGCCAGCCTTCTCGCCCCAACGCCCCACACGATCTCTGGATGGCTCAGGGATACGCATTCCTTTTCGAGCCGCCAGCGATCTACGACGCCATAGAGCGTGCGCGGAGGATGGACCGCGGAGTGTCGGAACATGCAATGGAAACGATTGCCGGCAACGCAGCGGTTCACCGGATCTATTCGGACTACCTGAAAAGCTATGGGGATCGGCTTTCCGGGTCGGATCAGGCCAAAATGCAGCAAATGATCGACAAGGGCGCACCAAGCTCCGTCGACCGACTTCGTCTGCTCAAACGCATGGCGCGACAAATTCATTCCGATCCCGAAACACGCAGGCAGTTAACCGGTGACGACGAAGATCGCCTCAAAGCGTTCGACGCCCGGCCCAACACCATGACAGCCGGCGCTGCTCTTGATTTTCTCGGCGCGTTTGACCCGGGTCGGCCGTTTCTCATGATCCATGGCGCCTGGACCAACCCGGACAACATCGAGACCATGGCAGCAAAAGGTGTGATCGTCACGCATCAAGCCGGTTCCAACCAGCGGCTTTCCTCTGGGATTGCGCCAATCTGGGACTATGCCAAGGCTGGAGTTTCGGTAACGCTGGGCATTGACGGCGCCGCCAGCAATGACGGCATCAGTGTTTTCAGCACCATGAAGGCCGCCTGGAACCTTCAGAATATGGATTATCTGGATTCCGTTCAGGTCAGCCGGTTTCTCGATGCGTGGCCTTTCATCAGGGCGGCAACTTTGGAAGGCGCATGAGCCCTTGGACTTGGTGACAGAACCGGATCGCTGATGGTGGGCAAAGAGGCTGACATCGTCCTTCTGTCAAAAGACAGGCTGGGGCTCTCGCCCATCATCAGCGCCGCCAATATTGAAAATCTTGTTCCGCTGATCATCTACAGCGGCGATGCGAGGATCGTGGATACAGTGATCAGCGACGGCAGGATTGTTGTGCGTGATGCCGCCCTGGCGCCACCGCTCGATGAAAGCAGATTGGCGCAATCGCTTACCGCTATTGCCAACAGGGTGTTGATCCGTCAGGCAAAGGGCAAGAAATGGACCTGGGTTCTCGATGCCGGTGCCGCTGGAACCCATGGACCCAGGTACATCTATTCTTCCGTCAGAAAAGCGGACACTGTCGATCTTCGGATCACAAATTCAAGCGCAGAAACAAAAAGGATTTTATTGGCTTTCGCAGGTGCGCCGGAAGGTGGCGCAACCGCGCTGCAATTGACCGATGAAACGAAGGCCCGTTTCCCCATCGACCCGCCGAACGACTATTGGCAAAGGGAAATCACAATCAAACCCGGCCAACACATTTCGGTCAGGAAAGCCCCGAAGAGTTTCACATACACAGTCACATCGCCGGACGGTGTGCTAAGACGTCAGGGTGTCGACGAACAGGTGCTGCTGCTTGTCAGGTAACGATGAGACATGATCGGCGATGACCAAACCAATCATAGCTCCCGGCCAGACCAGCTGGATGTCCGTCCGAAGGCAGAAAACGGCCTGTTGGCAATGACCGAAACAGTGTGGCGCGTGGTGCAAAGGCCGCGAGACCGGCTGCCGGTCGCATAAACCGCCGCGCTAATCTTCTGTTCACCACATCGGAGAATTTGACAGTCTTTTATTGATCCAATCCAGAAGGAATCATGTACAGTCCATAGCGATTATGGAAACGGGCGGTTCCATCTCATAAAGAGCAAAAATGTTGGTTGAGGAGACGGGGCTCATCAACACGACCACCAGATCAAGCGACTCAGCAAAATCGTTTCGACTTTTTGCATATTCAAGGATTGTTGCCGGTGTGCTGTCCGCCAGCTGGCTGCTCACAGGCGCCGAGCCGGCCATGTCCGGCTGCGCCACCAGCGGGACAACTGCCACCTGTACCGGAAGCGATGTCGCCGATGTCTCGTTCGACTCAGATGGTATCGAGACAATCAATGTTGAAAACCTGACAGCCAATGCCACTGGCACCAGCACCGCTATCTCGCTGATCGATACGCATGGCGAAGCCAATGATCACGGGGACTCGGGCAAGACGGGTGCCGATCTCACCGTCACCATTGACGCCGGCGATTTCGCGGTCGCGAGCAGCGGAAACGGCATCAATGTGCAATCCGAGGGCGGACAGGGTCACTCGGGAAAGAACGACTCTAACGGACATGGCGGAAGCGGCGGAAACGGCGGCGACGGCGGAATTGTCGTCTTCACACAAAGCAGCGGAAATCTGGACCTGTCGAACGCGGCGGCGGATTCGACGGGAATAGTCGCTCAATCAATCGGAGGAAACGGCAACAAGGGAGGCGACGGCAATTCCAACGGCACCGATGATGGCAAGGGCGGCGACGGCGGATCCGGCGGCACTGGACAGGCGGTCACGGTCACATTGGGCTCGACCGACACGGAAATCGACACCGTCATTCTTTCCGGTGCTGCCGGTATTCTCGCATCGAGCAGCGGCGGCAATGCCGACCACGGTGGAGAAGGCACGTCGGGCGAGTTTTCACCCAAGGCGACAGGCGGTGATGGCGGCGCCGGCGGTGGAGCCGGCACAGTCGATGTCACGGTCCAGAATATCACCTCGGCCGAAATTACGGTCGCCGGAAACGGCATCTACGCCTACAGCCTGGCCGGCGATGCCGACGACGGTGGCGAGGGCAAAAACGAATATGAATCCCGGGGTGGAAAGGGTGGTACCGGCGGCACTGCCGATGACACCACCATCACAATCAGCCAGAGCGCGCTGACCATCACGACATCGGCAAGTGCGACGTCCGGTGAGACGTCCCACGGTATCTATGGTGGCAGCTACGGCGGAAAGGGCGGAAAAGGCGGTTCGGTCGAATCCGTCACGGCGGATGGCGTGGGCGGCAGCGGCGGAGATGGCGGTAATAGCGGCACGGTCACGATCACCTCGCACAGCGAGACAACCCTGAATATCACGACCACCGATGACAACGCCCACGGTATCTTTGGCGAAAGCATTGCCGGATCCGGCGCCGAAGGCGCCAATGGCGAGGGCGTCTCCGGTTCCGGCGGGGATGGCGGCCATGGCGGAACCAGCGACACGGTGACGATTGGCGTCACCGCTGAGTTGATCCAAACCAGCGGCACACAATCCCAGGGAATCTACGGGCGCTCCTTCGGCGGCGCAGGCGGCGACGCGGGATCGAACAATGGCATATTCGGCGATTCGGGAGCCGCAAGAGCTCCCGGACCGGGCGGCGATGTCAAGGTGACGTTCGAAGGTGAAATCCAGACAGGCGGCACGGAAGCCAACGGCATCTTTGTCCAAAGTGTCGGCGGATTTGGTGGCAATGCCGGCAGCAGCGGCACATTCGTGTCCTATGGGCAGAGCGGTGAAAGCGGCGGTGCCGGCGGCATCGTAACCGTCACGCTTCAGTCCGGGACGACGATCAGCACACAAGGCTCCTACGCATCGGGAATCGATGCGCAATCGGTTGGCGGCGGCGGCGGCAAAGGCAGCGATTCTGACGGAATCGATGCCCTTGGTTCATCCGGTGACAGCTCCGGCGGCGATGGTGGCGCCGCTGCCGTCTATGCCGGTTCTAGCACAGCCGACACCATATCGATCACTACCGTCGGCGACCATGCAAGAGCGATTTCCGGAACAAGCCGAGGCGGCGGCGGTGGCGATGCCGGTTCGTCGAGTGGCGTGACGTCGGTGGGCGGGTCAGGCGGGACCGGCGGCGATGGAGGAGCGGTCGACGTTGAAAACTATGCCACGCTGAAAACCTCCGGCGATTATTCCGACGCCCTCTATGCGGCAAGTCTTGGCGGCGGCGGCGGATCGGCCCATTCAACATCGGGAATATCGTCCATCGGCGGCTCTGGCGGATCCGGCGGCACAGGCGGAACGATTATCGTCAATTCATCCGGCGCTGATATCACCACCCTCGGTACATCCGCCGACGGTATCTTTCTGCAAAGCGTCGGCGGTGGCGGCGGCAGCGGTTCAAACGCCCTGTCGATCGGCGTTGATTTTACCCATGCCGTCGGTGGCAAGGGTGGCAGTGGCGGCGCCGGCGGAGCGGTCTATTTCATAGACGATCAAAATGGCGGTTACACCATCTCCACACAAGGAGAGCAGGCCCGCGGATTCGTCGCCCAAAGTGTTGGCGGCGGCGGCGGCGACGGCGGAAACAGCGTATCGGTTTCCGCCAATATCGGGGTTGGTTTCACGCTCGGCGGCAGTGGCAAGGGCAGTCAGGCCGGGGATGGCGGCGAGGTGATCGTGGAGATCAGCGGCAATATCGAGACGAGCGGTGCCCACGCTGTTGGATTGTTTGCGCAGAGCGTCGGCGGCGGCGGCGGCACCTCCGGTTCGACAACGACCCTCGATTCGGGCGTGTCCATGACAAGCTACACCTCATCGGTGGGCGCATCGGGCGGCGGCGGCGGTGCCGGCGGAGAGGTGTCGGTGAAATCGATGGGCAGCATATCGACACAAGGCCAGAATTCACAGGGCATTCTGGCGCTCAGTCAGGGCGGCGGTGGCGGTCACTCCGGCCAGACCATCAGCGGTAGTTCGTTTTCCATCTCATCCATGACTCTGAGCACAGGCGGATCCGGAGGGACCGGAGGATCAGCCGCCGCCGTTGCGGTGACCACCTATGGATCCGTCTCCACCGGCGGAGACAATTCCGATGCCATCCTGGCGCAGAGCTTGGGCGGCGGCGGCGGAAACAGCGGCACCACGATCAGCGCAGACGGCATCAGCACGCAATCCACATCCATTGCGACCGGCGGCGCCGGCGGCGGTGGCGGTGATGCGGAAGCCGTGTTGGTCATTTCAACGGGAACGCTTCAAACGGCTGGCGACAACTCCTCAGGTATACTGGCGCAGAGCCTCGGCGGCGGCGGCGGCAACAGCGGCACAACCATCAGCGGGACCTTGAGCGCTGCCACCAGCCTCGGCTTCACCCTAGGCGGCAGCGGCGGCGGCGGCGGCGATTCGTCCAACGTGACCGTGCTTTCAAGCAGTGCGATCAATACAGAAGGATCCGGCAGCTATGGCATTAACGCACAAAGCTCTGGTGGAAATGGCGGCAATTCCGGATTGACCATATCGGCTGATGCCGTCAGTGCCGGGTCGCTCACCATGTCGATAGCCGGAGACGGCGGAACCGGCGGAACATCGACGGGCACGGTCAAGGTTGATAATTTCGGAGACATTATGACAGCCGGCGGCAATGCGTCGGCGATATTCGCCCACAGCCAGGGTGGCGGCGGTGGAAGCGCGACCGGTACCATAGACACCAACGGCGTCACTATGGGTGCAATCGGCATATCCATTGGCGGATCGGGCGGCTCCGGCGGCACCGGCGGCGATGTCAGGGTCAACAATTTCGCCGCTCTTTCGACTGCAGGGCTCCATTCCACCGGCATTCATGCCCAAAGCACCGGCGGTGATGGCGGCCATGGCGGATATGCGATCTATGGCAGTGTCACCGCCGGTGAATATTCCGGCAATATCGATGTGGGATGGGGCGGCGCCGGTGGCAGCGGCGGCACGGGCGGCGACATACGGGTCATCAATATTGGCACAATCAGCACCTCGGATTACGGATCCGACGGGATATTTGCACAGAGCATCGGTGGCGCCGGCGGCAGTGGCGGCGCGGCAATATCCGGAGCCCTGTCGGTTGCATCCGGCGCGACCGCACAGGTCGGTGTGACCCTTGGCGGCACCGGCGGCTCGGGTAACAGCGGCGGAAAAGTCGTCGTCGGCAATGATGGCGACATCACGACACAGGGCTTCTACTCCAACGCCATTTATGCCCACTCGGTCGGCGGCAACGGCGGGTCAGGCGGAATGGCGCTTTCGGCCATGGTATCGGCCTCCAATGAAGGAACGCTCCAGGCGGGTGTGACGGTCGGAGGCGCCGGTGGCGCAGGCTCCGTCGGCGGCGATGTCACAATTGCCAATGCGGGTGAACTCACGACGGTTCTGGGTGGCTCCGTCGGGATTTATGCACAGAGCATCGGCGGCGACGGCGGTGACGGCGGTTCGGCCGGAACAATACTATTTGATGCGACTCTCGGATCCGGAGAATCGGCAACAATGCAGTTGAGCGCCACGGTCGGTGGGACCGGTGGAACAGGCTCCGATGGCGGCGCCGTAACCGTTGAGAACGTCGGACGGATCACAACCTATGGCCGCGTCTCAGACGGAATTTTCGCCCAGTCTGTCGGCGGCGGTGGTGGCGATGGCGGCGCCGCATCCGGTTTCAATTTCGCCATCGAAAGAGAAAGCAAAGGCAGCGTGTCGGGCACTGCGAGTGTGTCCATAGGCGGATCGGGCGGCGCCGGCGGAGATGGCAACACCGTCGAAGTGATCAATGCCGGGGAAATTGTCACCGTTGGACGGGCAAGCTACGGCATCTATGCCCATTCAGTCGGCGGCGGCGGCGGCAATGGCGGTGACGGCTCGGACGGAATCAACGTCTGGACCGACAATGAGACCATCCTCGACATTGTCAGCGATATCGGCACAGCCAGCGACATCATCAACACTCTGGAGGACTACAAGTCCCTGGCGACCGACTGGAGCATCGTCATCGGCGGCTCCGCCGGCGCCGGCGGCAACGGCGATACGGTCGAAGTCATGAACTTCGCCGATATCACAACCTATGGCGACAGCGCCACGGCGATCCATACCCAGTCCATTGGCGGCGGCGGCGGCTCCGGTGGCGATGGGCTTGGCAGTCTCCTGACGAAGGCGACCGTTGCCGGCTCGGGCGGCGCTGGTGGTGATGGCGAAGCGGTAACGGTGACAAATGCCGGCGACATTCAGACCGCCGGGTCGGGAGCGATGGGCATTTTTGCCCAGTCGATCGGCAGCGGCGGCGGGGCTGCAGGTGATGTGGAACTGGCCTTTTTCAGTTCCTCCCTCAAGACCAGCTTCGGTGTCGGCGTTACGGCTTCGGGAAGCGGCGGTGGTGGCGGCGATGCCAAGGATGTCACCGTCACGACGGATGGCTCGATCACGACGCTTGGATCATACGCTCATGGGATCTGGGCGCAGAGCATCGGCGGCGGCGGCGGCGCCTACGGCATCGGCACCACGGTGGCCGCCGACATATCGGCGCTGACCGGAAGCAGTGGAGCCTATGGCGACAGCGGCAATATCGAAGTGACGGTCAATGAGGCCATCAACGTCTATGGCGACTATGCCGTCGGCGTTTTCGCACAAGCGGCCAGCGGTGCGGACACGGCGCCTGGCGATACGGGTGGCCCCACGGCGGCCTACACCTATTCAGGCGACGGCCAATACACCTCCGGAACAGTGACCATCAATGTGAATGCCGACATCGTTTCCAGCGGCGACTACGGCCGGGGGGTCGTTGTCCAGAGTGACGGCTATGATTCGGCTGGAAAGATGACCATCAATGTCGCTTCCGGCGCCACCGTATCAACGACCGAAGACGGATATGACACAATTACGCTGCTTGACGGCGACACCAATCAACTGACCAACTACGGAACGATTGAAAAAGCCGAAGGTGACAGCGTCAACTTTTATGTCGTTTACAGCGACATCGCCAACAAGTTCAACGCCGCTGCGCCCATTACGACACCCTCACTGACAATCGACAATTACGGTATCCTCAGCGGATCAGTCAGCCTCTACGACTCGGTCGCCAACACCGTCACGAACCATGACGGCGGGACGATGAATATCGGACTGGAGTTCGATCTCGGATCGAGCAGTTCCTTTGAGAATGACGGAATCCTTTCACCGGGAGGATCGGGCAACATCATCTCGAGCACGGTGACATCAAAAACCTTTGCCCAATCTTCAAGCGGAATGCTGCAAACCGATGTTAACATCGCCAGCGATAAAACCGTCACCGCCGATCTGATTACATTCGCACTGGGTGACCCGACCTTCGCAGGGACGGTTGGTGTCGTCATGTCGGCAACAAGTTCCATCTCAAGCGATGAATCGGGATCGGTGACAATTCTGGAAGCATCGGGTGGAACGTTCGACAGTGCCGCGCTAAGCGTCACGGACTCGGCAACGGTCGACTACAGCCTCAGCGCGTCGGGCAGTGACCAGATTGATCTGTCCTTTGACGTCAGCCTGACAGGCTTTGGCGATGATTCAGAACTCGAATCGAGCAACAATCGCAATGCAGCGCGTTACATCGAAGCTCTGCTGGACACCGGGCAGGATGTCAGCTTCCTGGACAGGTTGCTGACCGAGTTGCTGAATGTTCCCACGATGAGTGATCTGAACGAGCTCTATGAGCGGGTTTCGGCGGAGGAATCCGGATTCCCGATCGCCAATACCATCGCCGCGTCCCTGAGTTTTCAGAATTCGCTCAACTCCTGTCCGGCTTTTGATCCGAACGGCGTGGCAAACTTCGATCGCCAGGGTGAGTGCGTGTGGGGCCGTGTGGGCGGAACACATTTCAACCAGTCTCAAAACCAGGGAACAACCAGCTACAATCTGGACGAATTCGAACTGACGACCGGACGGCAGTTCGAGTCCGGCAATAATTCCTTTGTGGGCATCGGGCTTGGTTACGGCCTGATGAATTGGGCAGGCGACAATTTCACCGGGGACGGCTACCGGCTACAGCTGGGCGGCATCCTGAAGCACGAGATCGGCGACACGACCCTGTCAGCGGCGCTAGCCGGCGGTTTCTACGACACGACGATTTACCGGAAAACGGGATTGGGAACGGCTACGGGAACCCCTCAAGGCTGGCTGCTTTCCGGCGAACTGCGCGCATCGCACACTTTCGATCACCGGCGCTTCGGCGTGAAGCCGAGTATGGGGCTCGCCGTGACCCAGGTCTGGCAGAACGGCTACATTGAGACCGGCGCCAGCGGTCTGAACATGAGCGTCAACTCCATCAGCCAGACCGCCCTGGCGCTGCGCCCGGGCGTGGAACTGAGTTCCGGCATCGATGTCGGCGGCATGCAGGGCCGGGCCTGGCTGCGAACCGGCGCAACCGCCTATCTGACCGGCTATGAGACCAGCATCACCACCGGGTTCACAAATCAACCGGCCGGTTCCCCGGCACTGGTTCTGACCAATGAAAACGATCGGTATTTCGCCGAATTCTCCGCCGGTCTCGACCTGACCATTCGCGACAATGCCACACTGTCATTGTCGGCCGATACGGCGTTTTCCGAACACACCTGGTCAGCGGGCGGCTCCGCGAAGTTCAGATTGAAGTTCTAGAGCATCCGGGACGACGAGCGATCAACGCTCACCACCATTTGTCGGCCTGAAAACGCCCGGCCGCCTGCTCCAGCACATGGGCCGTACGGAAGAGCGTTTCTTCCTCGAACGGTTTGCCGATCAACTGCAGGCCGAGAGGAAGACCGCCATCATCCAGCCCGGCAGGCACGGCGATGCCCGGAAGACCGGCCATGTTGACCGTCACCGTGAAAATATCGTTGAGATACATCTTGACCGGATCCGCCGCCATATCCTCATCGGCGATGCCAAAGGCCGCCGACGGGGTTGCCGGCGTGAGGATCGTGTCGATCCCGTCCGCAAAAACCGTTTCGAAATCCCGCTTGATCAGCGTCCGCACCTTTTGCGCCCTTAGATAATAGGCATCGTAATAGCCTGATGACAGAACATAGGTGCCGATCAGGATGCGCCGTTTGACCTCCTGCCCGAAACCGGCGGACCGGGTCTGCTCATACATATCCGCAATGTCCTTGCCCGGAACACGCAAACCATAGCGAACACCGTCATACCGGGCGAGGTTGGACGAAGCTTCCGCCGGCGCAACGATGTAATAAGCCGGCAGAGCATAGCGTGTATGCGGCAGCGAGATGTCAATGATCTCCGCGCCGGCATCCTTCAGCCAGGCGATGCCCTTTTGCCAAAGGGTTTCGATATCCGCCGGCATGCCTTCCAGCCGGTATTCTTTCGGAATGCCGACCTTCATGCCCTTGATCGACTGGCCGATGGCGGCCTCGTAATCAGGCACCGGCAGATCCACCGACGTCGTGTCCTTGGGGTCGCTGGAGGCCATCGATTTCAACAGGATCGCCGCGTCACGCACATCCCGCGTGATCGGACCCGCCTGGTCCAGGGATGACGCAAAGGCCACCACGCCCCAGCGCGAGCAGCGTCCATAGGTGGGCTTGATACCAACCGTTCCGGTAAACGCCGCCGGCTGGCGGATCGACCCGCCCGTGTCCGTCGCCGTTGCGCCTGCACACAAATGGGCCGCAACCGCCGCCGCCGACCCGCCCGAAGAACCGCCGGGCACCAGCGCTTTGTTGTCGTCGCGCGCCCGCCACGGATTGGTGACGGGTCCGTAATAGGATGTCTCGTTGGACGACCCCATGGCAAATTCATCCATGTTGAGCTTGCCCAACATGACAGCACCGTCGGCCCACAAATTTGCGGTGACCGTGGATTCATAGCGCGGTTGAAACCCGTCGAGGATGTGGCTACAGGCCTGGGTGTGGATGCCTTCGGTCCCAAACAGGTCCTTTATACCGAGCGGAATGCCTTCCAGCGCACCACCCTCGCCGCGGCCGAGCCTTTCATCCGATTGCGCCGCCATTTCCCTCGCCCGGTCGGCGGTCACGGCCACATAGGCATTGAGCGCACCGTTCGCAGCTTCAATGGCCGTCAGATAGGCATTTGTTAGTTCGGCCGATGTGAGATCGCCGGCAACGAGGCGATCGCGGGCTTCGGCAATCGTCAGGCTTGTGAGTTCGCTCATTGATTCAGTCACTTCTCGGGCAGCGCATGGAGTGGCGATCCGCAAACACGATCACGGGGACCACAGCGATTATATGCAGATCGATCCAGGTCTATTCGACGACCTTCGGAACGACGAAAAAGTTTTCGTCGCTTTGCGGCGCATTGGCAACGACATCAACGGCCTTGCCACCGTCGGTAACCGCATCCTTGCGCTTTTTCATTTCCATTGGCATCACCGATGTCATCGGTTCGACACCGTCAATATCCACTTCGTTCAATTGCTCGACGAAGCCCAATATCGCATTGAGACTGCTTTCCATCTCGACGGCTTCGTCTTGTGACACGGCTATCCGCGCAAGATGCGCAACGCGTTTGACTGTTGTCAGGTCAACGGACATGGCAAAATGGCTCCGGCAGGTTTTTCAGCGCTGGCTATAGCTTCGCAGAGCCTGCAGGGCAAGCACCGATGACTGGACGCACTCAAAATTCGAGCCATTCACCGACCGGTGGCGCTTTGACCTTATCGGCATCACCTTCCAGAGCCGCAATAAACTTCTCAGGGGTCTGGTCGAGGATCGGAAAGGTGCCGTAATGGCAAGGAATGATCGTCGAGAAATTGAAATACCGTCGGCAGGCCAGAGCCGCCACCGCGCCACCCATGGTAAAGCGGTCACCGATCGGCACGATGCCGATCTGCGGTTCATGCAGTTCGTTGATCAGAGCCATGTCCGAGAAGATATCCGTATCTCCCATGTGCAGCAGCGTCGGCTCATCGGGAAAGTGAAGGACGATCCCGTTGGCATTCCCGAGACAGTGAGAGACGCCGTTGTCGGTCAGATGCGCCGAGGAGTGAAAGGCATTCACATAGGTAACGGAAAATCCATCATGGCTCAGTGTCCCCCCGGTATTGGCAAGGTCCAGGTTTTCGAGGCCATTCGATTGTCCCAGCCACATGCCGAGATCATAGTTTGAAAGCACCATGGCGCCGGTTTCGCGCGCGATTTTAACCGTATCGCCAATGTGGTCGCCATGGCCATGGGTCAGAACGATATGCGACACACCCTTTGCCACATCCTTGACGTCCAGATCGGACGCGCTCGGATTTCCGGTGATAAACGGATCAATCAGAAGTGTGGCCTTGTCGACCTCCAGCCGAAATCCCGAATGACCCAACCATTGAACTCTCATGACAAACCCTTTCCGTATCGTCGCGCTCAGCGAGTTTACGGCTTGACAGCGGGTCTGAAAAGAACGAACCCGACGGATAAACTGGAATTGTCCCTGGACCCGTTCATGAACACTGTGTCGCTGGAAGAGCTAGCCGCCGGCCTTGAGCCGGGAACCGTGCTCGCCGGCCTCGATCTCGGCACCAAGACAATCGGTGTGGCGGTCAGTGACCTCGGACTGTCATTGGCAACGCCGCGCGACGTGATCCGCCGGATCAAGTTCGGCAAGGATGCGGCAAAACTACTGGAAGTCCTGAAGCGCGAACGGGTCGGTGGCTGTGTCATCGGCCTGCCCGTCAATATGGATGGCTCCGCCGGGCCCCGCGTCCAGGCCACGCGGGCCTTCGTGCGCAATCTTGCCGATCGGACGGATCTGAAATTTGCCTTTTGGGACGAGCGGCTTTCAACGGTCGCCGCCGAACGGGCGCTGCTGGAAATGGATGTGTCGCGCAAAAAACGGGCCGACAGGATCGATTCGGCCGCTGCCGCCTTTATCCTTCAGGGCGCCTTGGACAGGCTTTCTTCGCTTTCGGCCGGCGATTCTGAATAACCGCCCCGCTTTTCCCGGACCCAGCTACCGATCCCCTTGCGGTACCGGAAGGCGACGATGCCCAGCACGATAAGGCTGTCGACGAACACGGCCTTGATGACAAGCGGTGGAATGTCCTGCGGCGGCATGCCGAGAATATTGCCATAGATTTCAAATACCAGGTCGTGAGCCCGGCGCGTCAGCATGACAAATCCGAAATGAATATCGTGATAGGACAGCCCGTACCAGCCACCGAGCAGCACGATCGGAATAAGCCACGCCAGCAAAAACCATTTCATGCGGGCCGTCCCCTCAGCACGTTCGGGCTCCAGTTGCCGGACCAATAATGTCTTAAGTAAGGACACATAACCGTCTGCCCACCCCGCCGCATCGATGGATCCATTCGAAACCCTCTCCAGAGTGATGACTTTGTCGGCCCGGCGCAACGTAAACCATTTGTTAAGGTTAATTTTTGCCGCTGCCTTCAGCCGCGTCATCGACCACCGCGCCTTGCCGCAGCTTCAACACACCACTATGCAGGTCCCATGGGACCGATTTTCGAAAGCATATTGCCGATTTTCCTTCTGGTCGTTCTCGGCGTGGTGCTCAAGCGGGCTCCGCTGGTCGATCGGTCCGTCTGGCGTGGATTGGAGGAGATCGGGTATTTCGTCCTGTTCCCTGCCCTTTTGTTTTTGACATTCTACCGGGCGGATTTCAGCGGTCTGGCGCTCGGCAGCCTTGCGGCCGGGTGCCTTGTCACGGTCGTCGGTTTGTTTTTGATACTCGTCATATCCTTGCCGCTTTTTCGTTCGCGCGGCATTTCGCTGGCCGAATTCACCACCGTTCTTCAAACGATCACACGTTGGAACGCCTTTGTCGCGCTTGCCACCGCCGACAAGCTGTTCGGGGAAACCGGCCTGACCTTGATGGCGCTGATCATGGCCTTCGTCGTGTTGCCGATCAATTTCGGCAATGTCGCCCTGATGGTCTGGTATCTGAGCCCATCGCCCAATCTTGGCGCCTTTGCCAGGCGATTATGGAGCAACCCGCTGATCTTGGCCTGTTGTGCCGGACTGGCGATGCGCTTCTCCGGCTTTGCCATCTACCCGCCGCTCGAACAGGCCATCGATCTTGTGGCAAGCGCTGCGCTCGGTCTGGGTCTGATCGTTGTCGGTGCGGCGCTGCGGATCCGCGACACGGTGCGGCCCCGCTTACTCTCCATCCTTTGCACCTTCGCCAAACTGCTTGTCTATCCGCTCGTATCGACCGCAACCTGCTGGGTGTTCGGAGTCCGCGGCGAAGCGCTGGTCATCGTGGCGCTCTATGGCTGTGTGCCGACGGCCATGAACGGATATCTGCTGGCCCGGCAATTGGGCGGTGACGCGCCGCTCTACGCAACCATCGCAACGCTGCAGACAGCCGCCTCATTCGTGACGATTCCTCTGGTCCTCTATCTGGCAACCTATGTGGCTTCGGGATAGAGCAAACCGATGATCTGAGCGGCGTCGAACCGCAGATCAAGCATCCCGTAGGTGGTGCGGTAGGCCGCCGCCAGCCGTGACTCCGAAAAGGCGTCCGCGATACGCCCAGCCCCCAAACGATGCAGCTCCGCGGCCGCCGCCGACAATGCCAACTGCTCGACCAGCAAACGCGAGGCACTCTCATCGCGCTGGCACAGCGCCGCCGCAGCGGCAAGCACGTCGACGGTGCGTTTGGAAAATTCGCCGAGATCGCCGGCTATCATCGCGACAACGGTCTCGAATTGGCGCGGTTCGCGACTGAGCACCCTTAACAGATCAAGCGCCATGACATTGCCCGACCCTTCCCATATCGCATTGACCGGCGCCTCGCGATAATGCCGGGCCAGCGGCAGTTCCTCGACATATCCATTGCCACCCATACATTCCATCGCCTCATAAACGGCGGATGGCGCCAATTTGCAGATCCAGTATTTGACCACCGGGGTCATCACCCGGACATAGGCCGCCTCCTGCGGATTGGTGGCGGCCCTGTCAAACGCATTGGCCAGCCGCATGACAAGTGCAGACGCTGCAGCCACATCAAGCGCCGTATCCGCAAGGACACGCGTCATCAAAGGCTGATCGGCAAGCTTGGCGCCAAACACCTTTCTCTGACGGCAATGGTGCACGGCAATGGACAGACACGTTCGCATGATACCCGCGGAAGCAATGGCGCAATCAAGCCGGGTCAGGGTCACCATCTCGAGGATCGTGCGCACACCCTTTCCGGGCTCGCCAAGGAGATACCCGAAGGAATTGAGAAACTCGACCTCGCTGGAGGCGTTCGAACGATTACCGAGCTTGTCTTTCAGTCGTTGGAACTGAAGCCCGTTCGCTGATCCGTCCTCGAGCAGTCGCGGGACAAGGAAGCAGCCAAGTCCCTCCTCCATCTGCGCAAGCATGAGGAAGGCATCGCTCATCGGCGCCGACATGAACCATTTATGGCCCGTCAGACGATAGACGCCGTCACTGGCCTTCTGGGCTGTACTGGTGTTGGCTCGGACATCGGTCCCGCCCTGTTTTTCGGTCATGCCCATGCCGATCGTTGCGCTGTTCTTGTCTTTGACCGGCCGATGGGATGAATCGTATTTTCGCGACAATATCTTCGGCGCCCAGCTGCGATGGATTGTCGGGTTCATTTTGATCGACGCCACGGATGCGCTGGTCATGGTGATCGGGCAAAGGTGGCCGCATTCGAGCCCGGCGGTCAGAAAGAATCTGATCGCCCGCGCCGTGTGGGCAATGCCCTTTTCCTCTGAAATGGTCTCCCAGATCGACGAATGCAGCCCGTTGAGGCTCGAACGGCGCATCAAGGCATGATAGGCCGGATGAAACTCCACCTCGTCGACACGGTGCCCCTGGCTGTCAAAGGTCTTCAGTTCCGGCGTCGACCGGTTGGCGATCCTGGCGAGGTCCTGTGCTTCCGGCGTGGTGACGAAACGCCCGATAGCGGAAAAACCGTCCCGCACCGATTTTGGCATTTCCCGTCCGACTTCGCTGAGAATCGGATCCGCCTGATAAGCGTTCACACCAAAATACAGTGTCGGCTGGTTGGTCACGTCATGTGTCGAGCGGGTGGTTTTCGAATTGGACATCAAGGTCGCATTCCTGTTGGGGCCATTCCCGTGTTGGCGTCAATGCTCGCAGTTCCGGTTCCCGCTGCCAAGAGGCTGGGGATCGACATCGGCGCAACTCCCGGATTTCTTGCCGATGACCCGGATCACGCCTATAGAAACGCCAATTGATTAAATTTGCGAGTACGATCCATGGTATTTCCCCATCGGCACCTTCTGGGCATCAATGGATTGACCGAGATGGATATCCTGTACCTGCTCGACCGGTCCGACGAAGCCGTCAAGCTCAGTCGCCAAAGGGAAAAGAAAACCAGCAGCCTGCGCGGCCTCACACATATAAATCTGTTCTTCGAAGCGTCAACCCGAACACAGGCGTCGTTCGAGCTCGCCGGCAAGCGCCTGGGCGCGGATGTCATGAACATGGCGGTTGGAAACTCATCGGTAAAGAAGGGGGAAACGCTGGTCGACACGGCCATGACACTCAACGCGATGCATCCCGATATCCTTGTGGTCCGTCATGCCTCCGCCGGTGCCTGCGCCTTGCTGGCACAAAAGGTCGGTTGCTCGGTCGTCAATGCCGGCGACGGCGCCCATGAACATCCAACCCAGGCGCTGCTGGACGCCCTGACCATTCGCCGCGAAAAGGGCAGGATCGCCCGGCTGACGGTGGCCATATGCGGCGATGTCCTGCACAGCCGTGTCGCCCGCTCGAACATCCTGCTTCTCAATGCTCTCGGGGCACGCGTCCGCGTCATCGCCCCTTCCACCCTGCTGCCGGCGGGAATCGAGAGCATGGGCGCCGAAGTCTTTCACGACATGCGCCAGGGTCTGCAGGATGCCGATGTGGTCATGATGCTGCGCCTGCAGCGTGAGCGCATGACCGGATCATTCGTGCCATCGGTGCGTGAGTATTTCCGCTATTTCGGCCTCGATGCCGATAAATTGTCCCACGCGAAGGACGATGCGCTCGTCATGCATCCCGGACCGATGAACCGCGGCGTCGAAATCGCCTCGGAGATTGCCGACGGTCCGCAGAGCGTCATCGAGGCACAGGTCGAAATGGGTGTCGCCGTGCGCATGGCAGTCATGGAAACGCTGATGCTCGCGGGCAATGGAGGGCCGACACCATGACAACACTGGCTCTGACCAATGCCAGAATCGTCGACCCCTCACAGGATCTCGATGCAATCGGTACACTGACCATTGAAAACGGACGCGTTGAAAGCTGCGGCCCGGACCCGGTTGAACTGCCTGACCAGGCAAGGCGCCTTGATTGCGGCGGCAAACTGATCATCCCCGGACTTGTCGATGCCCGCGTGTTTGTCGGCGAACCGGGCGCTGAACACCGCGAAACCATCGCCTCAGTCAGCCGGGCCGCCGCCGCCGGTGGCGTCACATCACTGATCATGATGCCGGATACCAATCCGGCCATCGACAATGTCGCTCTGGTCGAGTTCGTGCTTCGAACCGCCCGCGAACAATCCCGCATCCACATCTATCCCTCGGCGGCGATGACCAAGGGACTGGAAGGCCGGGAACTGACCGAGTACGGCCTTCTGCGCGATGCCGGAGCCGTGTTGCTGACCGATGGCCGAAAGTCCACGGGCAATGCCCTTGTCATGCGTCGCGCCCTGACCTATGCGCGCGACTTCGGGCTGGTCGTTGCTTGCGAAACACAGGATGAGGCACTGGCCGCGCAGGGTGTCATGAATGAAGGCCTCCTGGCGAGTTGGCTCGGTCTTGAAGGCATCCCGCGGGAGGCGGAGATCATTCCGCTGGAGCGCGATCTCAGGCTCGCCCAGCTCACCGGTGTCAAATACCATGCTGCCAAGATTTCAACCTCCGATTCGATGGAAGCCATTCGTGTCGCCCGGTCGCGCGGTGTCGATGTGACATGCGGCGTATCGATCAATCATCTGTCGCTGAACGAAAATGATATCGGCGAATACCGCACATTCTTCCGCCTGTCGCCGCCGCTTCGCAGCGAGGATGACAGACAGGCGATGATTGAGGGGCTGCGCAGCGGCGATCTCGATATCATCGTTTCCTCGCACGATCCACAGGATGTCGACACAAAACGGCTGCCCTTTGCCGATGCCGCCGACGGTGCCGTCGGTGTCGAAACGCTTCTGGCGGCAGCGCTCCGGCTCCACCACAATGGCGAGGCCCCACTGATGCGGATTATCGATGCCATGTCGACCAGACCCGCGAAGATTTTCAGTCTCGAAGCCGGTTCGCTCCAGCCCGGCGCAGCAGCCGATCTGGCCATCGTCGATCTTGATGAACCCTGGGTTGTTTCTGAAAATCAACTACGATCGCGTTCCAAAAACACTCCCTTCGAAGACGCCAAATTCCAGGGGCGTGTCATCCGCACGATGGTCGCTGGCGAAACCGTCTTTGAGGCGGAATGAAAGTAGCGTGTTTGTCAGACCAAACGGTCCGGTTGTATATTGACCAATTATGATCGCTGTGAGTCGCGGTCTCCATCATTGATGAGGCGAAGTCGTGCCCGATCCGATCAACTGGCAGATGAGTCTGCCCTATTTCTCAGCCGCTCTGATTTTTGGCTATCTGCTGGGATCGGTGCCCTTCGGGTTGCTGCTCACGCGCTTGGCCGGTCTCGGCGACGTTCGCGAAATCGGCTCCGGCAATATCGGAGCCACCAATGTCCTGCGCACCGGCAACAGGGGACTGGCCGCCGCAACCCTGTTTCTGGACGCATTCAAGGGAACGGCTGCCGTCTTGCTGGCCGGTCGCTTTGGACCGGATATGGCGGTGATCGCCGGCTTCGGCGCGTTTATCGGTCACCTTTATCCCGTCTGGTTGAGATTTCGTGGCGGCAAGGGCGTTGCAACCTATCTGGGTGTCCTGCTCGGCCTCCTACCGCTCGGATTCCTCATTTTTGCGGTAATCTGGCTGCTTGTGGCTTTCATCAGTCGTTATTCCTCACTCGCAGCGCTGATTGCGGCCATTGTCGTTCCGGTTGCACTGTTTGTGCTCGGTTACATTCAGATTGCCGAATTGCTGACCGTCATGAGCGCCATCACCATCTGGAAACACCGTGCGAATATTGGACGTCTGTTGTCCGGTGAGGAGAGCCGCATCGGCGGCAACGGATGACGGGCGCTCATAGCCGCGACGGCGAGGCAACGCTTTCCGACAGCCAGCGCCTGTCCTGGCTCCGACTGGCGCGCAGTGAAAATGTCGGCCCGATCACCTTTCACAGCCTCATCGACCGGTTCGGCTCGGCGCAGGACGCCCTCGACGCCCTGCCCGACCTGTCACGCCGCGGCGGCGCCCGCCGCACCATTCGCATCTGCGATATTGGCGAGGCTGAGCGCGAACTGGCGCTAAGCCGGCAATTGGGATGCCACATGATCGCATCATGCGAACCCCAATACCCAAAGGCGCTGCGCTGGGCGGACGGCGCACCGCCACTGCTTGCCATTCGCGGCAATGTCGACGCCCTTGAAAAACCGTCGGTGTCGATTGTCGGCTCACGCAACGCATCGATTGCCGGACGAAAAATGACACATCGTCTGGCCCAGGCGCTGGGCGTGGCGGGATACTCGGTGACATCCGGTCTCGCCCGAGGGATCGACGCCGCCGCCCACACGGCCGCGCTCGATACAGGAACCATCGCCGTATTGGCCGGCGGGCTGGACCGGCCCTACCCGGCCCAGAACATTGCGCTTCTTGAGCAGATCTGCGAAGGCGGCAACGGCGCTGCGGTCAGCGAAATGCCGTTCGGATGGGAACCAAGGGCGCGCGACTTTCCGCGCCGCAACCGCATCGTTGCCGGTCTCGGACTCGGCCTTGTCGTGGTTGAGGCGGCGCGAAAATCCGGATCGCTCATTTCAGCCCGTCTTGCCGGAGAATTGGGCCGCATCGTCTTTGCGGTTCCGGGATCGCCGCTCGATCCGCGCGCCAAGGGCACCAATGACCTCATCAAGGACGGCGCAATTCTGACCACCGACGCCGACGACATTCTGCAGGCGCTGGCCCCGCTCACCGGTGGGCCCCAGGGCGAATTGAACTTTACCGAGCCGGCACGCGATACCGAACCACGGGCGGTTGCGGTTTCAGCGGCATCGGACAATGACCGGAACCGGGTCGTCGAAGCGCTGGGGCCAACCCCTGTGGAAATAGATGAAATCATGCGCTACACCGATTTGCCGCCATCGGAGGTTTATCTCATTTTGCTGGAGCTGGATCTGGCCGGGAAGCTGGAGCGGCATCCGGGCGGGATGGTTTCCAAGGCAGCGGCAAGCTGAGAATATCCCGCAATGGCCTTCTATTATGCGTCCAAACGGCTTTGTGACGTTTCAAAACAGGGCGTCCGGTGTTTCCGATTTTGGTGCTGTTGAGCTGGGCAAGCGGATCCGGCACCACGGATAAACAAAGGTTTAAGAAAGGACGCTTTAGAGTGTTGCATTCTTGTAATGCCTGCAGAATTTCATGGGGCAGCCCTTGACCCGCGGCTCGCCGATGTTCATTTCGGGGCTTGGATTCATTGCCTTTCCCGACCGCGTCTACACCCGGTCGCAGCAAAACATGCATTTAATCAGAGTGTTTTTATGAACGTTGTCGTTGTCGAATCGCCCGCTAAAGCCAAAACAATCAACAAATATCTTGGCTCGGGATACAAGGTGCTTGCCTCGTTCGGGCATGTCCGTGACCTGCCGGCAAAGGACGGTTCGGTCAAGCCGGATGAAGATTTTGACATGACCTGGCAGGTCGATACCGCATCGAACAAACGCCTCAAGGAGATTTCCGACGCGCTGAAAACCTCCGACGGTCTCATTCTGGCGACTGACCCGGATCGTGAGGGCGAAGCCATTTCCTGGCATGTGCTGGAGGTCTTGCGGGCCAAGCGCGGCGTGCTGGGTGACAAGCCCGTCAAACGTGTTGTGTTCAACGCCATCACAAAAAAGGCCGTGCTGGAGGCGATGGCCAACCCGCGCGATATCGATGAACCCCTCGTCGAAGCCTATCTGGCGCGGCGCGCGCTTGATTATCTGGTCGGCTTCAATCTGTCGCCCGTTCTGTGGCGCAAGCTGCCGGGCGCGCGCTCGGCGGGACGCGTCCAGTCGGTGGCCCTGCGCCTTGTCTGCGACCGCGAAGCCGAAATCGAACGATTTATCTCCGAGGAATACTGGCAGATCGTCGCGCACCTCAAGACCCCGGCCGGCGATGGATTCGAAGCCCGGCTGATCAGCGCCAATGGCCACAAGGTGCAGAAGATGTCGATCGGCAATGCCGATCATGCCAAACGGCTCAAGGACATGCTCGATGGCGCGAGCTTCGTGGCCGACAGTGTGGAAGCCAAGCCGACGAAACGCCATCCCTCCCCGCCCTTTACAACCTCCACCCTGCAGCAGGCCGCATCCTCCAAGCTTGGCTTCAACGCCTCGCGCACCATGCAGGTCGCACAGCGGCTCTATGAAGGGTTCGATATTGATGGCGAGACGGCCGGCCTCATCACCTATATGCGGACCGATGGCGTGCAGATGGCTGCAGAGGCCATTGACGGCGCCAGAATCGCCATTGCCGAGCAATTCGGCGACCGATATCGCCCGGAAAAGGCGCGCCACTACGCAACCAAGGCAAAAAACGCTCAGGAGGCCCACGAGGCCGTCCGTCCGACCGACTTCAGGCGGTCCCCGGATACGGTGAAGAAATATCTGGATGAGGATCAGTTCAAGCTTTACGACCTCATCTGGAAACGCGCCATCGCCAGCCAGATGGCGTCGGCGGAAATCGAACGGACAACGGTGGAAATCTCAGCCTATAACGGCTCGACCCATGCCGGTCTGCGCGCCAACGGTTCCGTCATCCGATTTGACGGCTTCATTGCGGCCTACACCGATCAGAAGGAAGACGGTGAGCAGGCGGATGATTCCGATGACGGCAAGCGCCTTCCGCCGATCGACCCTGAGGACGCGCTTGACCGCGAGAAGATTGCCGCCACGCAGCATTTCACGGAACCGCCACCGCGTTATTCCGAGGCCTCGCTGATCAAGAAGATGGAGGAGCTCGGGATCGGCAGGCCGTCCACCTACGCCGCCACGCTCGCAACCCTGCGCGATCGCGAATATGTCACCATCGAAAAGCGAAAACTCATTCCGGAGGCCAAGGGCCGGCTGGTAACGGCTTTTCTGGAAAATTTTTTCGAGCGATACGTGGAGTACGACTTCACTGCCGGCCTTGAAGAAAAGCTGGACCGCATCTCAGCCGGAGAACTGGTTTGGAAAGACGTGCTGCGGGATTTCTGGACCGAGTTTCTGAGCCATTTGGAGGGAACCAAGGAATTGCGCATCACCAATGTCCTTGATGCGCTGAATGAGGAACTCGCACCGCTTGTCTTTCCGCAGCGCGATGATGGCACCAATCCGCGCATCTGCCCCAAATGCGGTACCGGCAATCTGTCCCTCAAGCTCAGCCGTTACGGCGCCTTTGTCGGTTGCTCGAACTACCCCGATTGCGGCTTCACGCGGCAACTCTCGGCCGATGCGGCCGCCGACAGTTCGGCTGCTTCGAACGAACCGCAGAATCTGGGAAAAGATCCGCTCACGGATGAGGATATTACGCTCAGAACCGGCCGTTTCGGACCCTATGTCCAGCGTGGCGAGGGCAAGGGCGCCAAGCGGACCAGCCTGCCGAAAGGCTGGAAGCCGGAGGATATCGACCATGAGAAGGCCATAGCGCTTTTGTCATTGCCGCGCGATGTCGGTCCGCATCCCGAGACGGGCAAGATGATCTCCGCCGGCCTCGGCCGTTATGGCCCCTTCCTTCTCAATGACGGGACCTATGCCAATCTGGAAAGCATTGAAGATGTCTTTTCGATCGGCCTGAACAGAGCCGTCACCGTTCTTGCCGAAAAAATCGCCAAGGGTCCGGGCCGCCGCGCCAAACCGGCCGCGCTCAAGGAACTCGGTGACCATCCCGATGGCGGCGCAATGACGGTGCGTGACGGTCGTTACGGTCCCTATGTCAACTGGGGCAAGATCAACGCAACACTGCCCAAGGATGCCGACCCGCAATCGATCACGGTGGAAAAGGCGCTTGAACTCATCGCCGCAAAGGTCGCCAAAAGCGGCGGCAAGGCAAAGCCGAAGGCCAAACCCAAATCCAGGGCCAAAGCCAAGCCCAAGACGACGAAAAGGAAGGCGCCCGCCAAACGCGCCGCCAAGCCGAAGGCTGTGAAAGCGGAAGACTGATTTGACGAAACGACGCCGTCCAGGCCGCGCGGACACGAAGCCGACCGAATTGCCTGACCGCGAGACGCTGATACGGTTCGTCGCTGAACACCCCTCGCGCAGCTCCAAACGGGACATCGCCAAGGCGTTCTCGGTCCGTGGTGACGATCGCGTCGCCTTGAAGCAACTGTTACGCGATCTGGAGGATGAGGGCCTTCTTGAGCGACGCCGCAAACGGCTGGTGAGGCCGGGGTCCCTGCCCCCGGTCACCGTTCTGGACATCACCGCCCGGGACGCGGATGGTTCCCTGATGGCGCGGCCATCGGAATGGCCCGAGGACGGTTCGGCGCCGCCGGCTGTTCTGATCCGGCAAAGCCAGAGCGGCCGGGGACGCAAACAACCTCCCGCTGCCGGCGTCGGCGACCGTGTGCTCGCCCGCATCCGTCCATCGGAAAGCGACACCGGTCCGGCCCATACCGGTAAGGTCATGAAGGTGCTCGACCGCAATCGCGGCGCAACCCTTGGTGTCTTTCGCGAAATGCCGGGTGATGCAGGTCGGGTCGACCCGATCGACCGACGCGGCAAGGAAGTGATTGTCGATCCGGATTTCGTCGCAGATGCGCGGGATGGTGACCTGGTGGAAATAGAAACGGCGCGGATCGGCCGCTACGGGATGCCACGCGGTAAAGTCCTGTCCGTCGTCGGGTCGGTGGCCGGCGAAAAAGCCATCTCGATGATTGCCATCCACGACCACGGCATTCCGTACCGGTTTCCGGAGGCTGTGCTGGCGGAAGCGAAGGCAGCAAAACCGGTTCGGCTTGGCAAGCGGGAAGATTGGCGCAAACTACCGCTTGTCACCATCGATCCGTCCGACGCAAAGGATCATGATGATGCGGTCTATGCAACACCGGATGACAATCCGGCCAATGCCGGTGGCATTGTTTCCTATGTTGCCATCGCGGACGTTGCCCATTATGTCCGCCCCGGATCTGCGCTCGATCGCGAGGCGCTGAAGCGGGGCAACTCGGTCTATTTTCCGGACCGCGTGGTGCCGATGCTGCCCGAACGCATCTCCAACGATCTGTGTTCGCTCAAGGAAGGGGTGGATCGGCCCGCAATGGCGGTCCGCATGGTTTATTCCGCCGAGGGCCGCAAGATCGGACACACATTTCACCGCATCATGATGAAAAGCGCGGCCCGGCTGTCCTATCAACAGGCACAGGCCGCCTTTGACGGCAATCCGGACGACCAGACGGCGCCGCTGCAGGATGATGTTCTGCTGCCGCTGTGGAACGCCTATCAGATTCTGGTCCGCGGCCGCGACCGACGCCAACCGCTTGATCTGGATATGCCGGAGCGAAAGCTGCGTTTGAAGCCGGACGGAACGGTCGACAAGGTCATTGTTCCACCCCGGCTCGAAGCCCATCGGCTGATCGAGGAATTCATGATTCAGGCCAATGTTGCAGCGGCCGAGACATTGGAGACCAAGCGCCAGCGCCTGATTTACCGTGTGCACGATGCGCCGTCGCTCGCCAAGCAGGAGGCATTGCGCGATTTCCTCAAGACGCTTGATATTCCCCTGGCCAAGGGCGGCCAGCTTCGGGCCAACAGCTTCAACGGCATCTTGTCCAAGGCCCGCGGCAAACCGCACGAGACCATGGTCAATGAGATGGTCCTCAGATCCCAGAGCCAGGCGGTCTACAGCCCCGACAATCTCGGACATTTCGGTCTGAATCTAATGAAATACGCGCATTTCACCTCACCCATCCGGCGCTATGCGGACCTCGTCGTCCATAGGGCGCTTATTGCATCGCTGGCACTTGGCGAGGGCGGGATTACGCCGGAAGAGGAAGGCGCCCTTGAGGAGATCGCCGCCGAAATTTCGACCTTCGAGCGCCGCGCCATGGCGGCCGAGCGCGATACCGTCGACCGCTTGATCGCCCATCACCTGGCAGACAGGATTGGTGATGAATTTGTCGGTCAGATTTCGGGTGTGACCAAAGCCGGACTCTTCGTCAGCCTGCAGCAATTTGGCGCAGATGGCTTCGTACCGGTTTCCACCTTGGGATTGGACTATTATATCTATGACGAAGCGCACCGGTCGCTGGTCGGCGAGAAATCAGGAACCGGATACAGGCTGGGTGATCAGGTTGAAGTCCGTCTTGCTGAGGCGATCCCGCTGGCCGGCGCATTGAGGTTTGAAATGTTGAGCGAGGGGCGCAAGCTGGCAACGGCAACACGCTCTTTCCACAAGACAAAGCGCAGAGCGCCAAAGGGGCGCGGCAAACGACGCAGAGGATAATGTCCATGGCCATCCATGATTCCGTCACCGGCCATCCGAAAGCAGTGCGCGCTCCCCGCGATGTCTGGGGCGCAATCAAACGCGGCTGGCTCGGGCGGTGCCCGCATTGCGGCGAAGGGCGCCTGTTTCGCGCTTTCTTGAAGCCGGTTGAGCAATGCAGTGCCTGCAATGAAAATCTGCAACACCAGCGAGCCGACGACCTGCCGCCCTATCTGGTCATCTTCGTCGTCGGTCATGTGATGGTGGGGGCCTATCTTATGGCCGAACGCATGGTAACGCTCAACAGCTGGCAGCATCTGGCGATCTGGACACCGATGACCATCATCATGGCGCTGGCCATGATGCAGCCGACCAAGGGTGCAGTCATCGGATTGCAATGGGCAAACTATATGCATGGTTTCGGGGGCCAGGAAGGCGAAGCGGAGATCCTGCAAAAGGACTGAATCGCATCCCGGAAACGCGTGCCTCTTTCAAGAATTTACTGTAGAAACCTCCCATGGCCGGGGGAGGTTCAAACACCATGACCGACGGAGACGATCCGACAATACAGCATCCGGCGACACGCGACCCCGCACCGTTTGCCCCCGAAGAGGTCGGGCACCCGTTGCTGCGTCCCAAAGACGCCGCGACGCTGGTGCTCATCGACCGGTCCGGACCGGAGCCCGCCTTGCTCATGGGCAAACGCCATCAGGCCCATGCCTTCATGCCCGACACCTATGTCTTTCCCGGCGGCCGGCGGGACCGGAATGACGGGCGTGTTCCCGTGTCGGATGAACTGAACAGCGACGTCACTCGCAAACTGCTGCGAAAAATGCCCAATCCCGCCACGGCGTTTCGCGCCCGCGCACTGGCGATTGCGGCCATCCGCGAAACCCACGAAGAGGTCGGGATTTTCATTGCGGGAGAAGGAAAGCCCAGTCGTCAAACCAGTTGGAAAGCCTTCGCAGACCGCGGGCTTGCGCCCAAATTGTCACCGCTGCGCTATATAGCCCGGGCTGTCACCCCGCCCTACCAGAAACGCCGCTTCGACACGCGGTTCTTTGCCTGTTTCCGTGACGAAGTCGGCCAGGCTGAAGCCGAGTCGAGCAATGAGCTTCTCGATCTGAGATGGGTGAAGCTGTCGCAGGCCGATGCCATCTCCATGCCGCGCATCACGCGGGCGATCATCGAACACCTGCAACTGGAACTGATCAACGATCCATCGCTTCCTTTTGGTCGTCCCGTTCCCTATTTCCACGCGCGCTACGGACAGTTCACGCGCGAAGTTCTATAGAGCAAAGGGGCCGTCGATGGACACACGCCCGGCAGAGGCCACGACGCGCGCCCGGAGCGAACACCCCATCCATTGGCTGTCGATATCGGCAGCCATAGCAGCCATCAGCGCCGTCGGGATTGCGCTGGGTCTCGGCTTGCCGCTGTTGAGTGTCGTTCTGCAGAATGCCGGTATCTCGGCCACCATGATCGGCTTGAATTCGGCCATGGCCGGAATCGCATCGATCGCGATCGCACCCTTTTGCACCGGGCTGGCGCAACGTTTCGGGGTCGCCGATACCATGCTGGTGGCGGTTGCGGTGGCTGCCCTATCGGCAATGGGGTTTTACTGGGCGCCGGAATTCTGGATATGGTTCCCGCTACGTGTTTCGTTTCACGCCGCCATAACGGTGTTGTTCATCCTGTCTGAATTCTGGATCAACGCCACCGCACCACCCTCGCGCCGGGGGTTCATTCTCGGCATTTACGCCACGGTCCTATCGTTGGGATTTGCCACCGGACCGTTGCTGTTTTCAATCCTCGGAAGCGACGGTGTGCTGCCGTTTGCAGTCGGTACGGCGATCATCGCGGCGGCGGCAATTCCCATATTCATGGCGAGAAGCGAAAGCCCCGTCATCGTCAATCGCCCCAGTGGCCCCTTCCTGAAATTTGTGTATCTGGTGCCGACAGCGACAGCCGCGGTCTTTGTCTTCGGCGCGGTCGAATCGGGAGGCTTTGCGCTGTTCCCGGTATTTTCCAGCCGGATCGGCTTCAGCGAATCCGACGGTGCCCTGCTCCTCACCATGATCGGTCTTGGAAACGTTCTCTTCCAGATACCGCTCGGACTGGTGTCGGACAGGGTTCGCGACCGCCGTATCCTGTTGTTCATCTGCGCCGCGGTGGGCCTGATGGGCTGTTTGCTTTTGCCGTTCCTGTCAACCAACTGGTGGCTGCTTGCCAGCGTCCTGTTCGTCTGGGGTGCGGTCGTCGCCGGCCTCTACACCGTTGGCCTCGCCCATCTCGGCTCCCAATTGGTGGATGGTGACCTTGCATCGGCAAACGCTGCCTTTGTCTTCTGTTACGCCATCGGCATGTTGATCGGCCCCCAGACGATCGGCCTTGCGATGGATGTTGTCGGGCCCAACGGTTTCGCCTACAGCCTCGCCGGTTTCTTCATTCTCTATGTCGCACTGGCCGTCAGCCGCATCATCTTCAAGCCCGCCACCCCCTGACGACGATTTGGCTTGACTTTTACCGCATGATTTGTAGGTTCCGGCCAGATTTCGCCGCAGACGCTGATCGCTGTCCGCGGCTTCATTTATTCCAGGACAGGTTGAAGACCATGGCAAAGGCCACCACCATCAAAATCAAGCTGCAATCCACAGCGGATACGGGCTTCTTTTATGTCACGAAGAAGAACAGCCGGACCATGACTGAAAAAATGGTCAAGACGAAATATGACCCGATCGTCAAGAAACACGTCGAATTCAAGGAAGCCAAGATCAAATAACCGATTTGGTTTTGAAGTAATAAAAAAGCCGCTTCGCTGTCGAAGCGGCTTTTTTGTTGGGGGCTGGCCAGCACAGGCTGCGGTACGAGGAGGCCACAAATCCTAGCGCCGACCAGCCAACCCCACGACCCAGGAGATGCGGCGGACCTGAGCAACATGGGGTAGTCGAATCAACTTCGGGGCAGACAGAACGAACGAGTTTTCGCTGGTGCCTCTATCCACAACATTTGCTCATCAGCGAAAAAAAATCAACGTTTTCTTAACTGTTTGGTCAATCCGTTTGCCGGAATGGTAAACAGCCAAAAGACCGCCCTTACAAATGGCGTTAAGAATCAAGCTATTGTCTTACGGCATTCATCCGGATTGCCGGCTGAGCCTGTCAAGTCTGAAAGTGGAAACCGCGACCAGACGAGCGTTGCGACCCAAATCCCGGATCACCGAAATCCGGCTTTGAGTCGTCAGGCCGCTTCTTTCGCCACTACGCGGTTTCGGCCGGAGTTCTTTGCCTCATAGAGTGCCATATCCGCCCGCTTGAGCAGCAGGTCCGCCGTCTCGCTGGGTCGCGAAAGTGCCGAGAGCCCGACCGAAGCCGTGATCGAGAGTTCGAGACCATCGCTGCCGACGTCAAATGGTGTCGTCGCAATGCCCAGGCGCAGCCGTTCGGCTATCGCCTGAGCAGTTTCGGAATCCGTATCCGGCAGCACGACGACAAATTCTTCACCGCCCTGACGGCATGCCAGATCGATGCCACGAATAGCCAGCCGAATTCTCTTGGCGAACTCGCGAAGCACAAGGTCTCCGACATCGTGCCCATGGGCGTCATTGACACTCTTGAAGCGATCGATGTCGATGACCAGCACGGAAAGCGGTCGTTGCCGTGTGATCGAGCGCTCCATCAGCAATTGAAGATGCGTATCGAGATACCGCCGATTATGGAGGCCGGTCAGCGGATCGGTGACTGCCATCTCGATCGTGTGCTGAACACTCGACCGAAGGCGGTCATTGTAACGTTTGCGCCGGAACTGGGTATTGCAGCGCGCAATCAGTTCGTTCGGCTCCACGGGACGGATGATGTAATCATTGACACCGAGTTCCAGCGCCCGGTTGACCAGATCTTCCTCTCCCTGCTCACAGACAAGCAGCAGCGGAATAAAGCGGGTTCGTTCCAGTGACCGCAACTGCGAACACAGCCGAAGCGGGTCGTAATTCTGAAAATTCGTGCTGACCACAGCGAGTTCATAGGGCTGTTCCGCAGCTTCGAACAACGCCGTTTGCGGATCGGACATGACGGTCACGTCAGCCGTCTTTCGAAGGATGTGAGAGATCCGTTCCTGGGAACTTGAGCGGCTGTCCACCAGCAGCACCATTCCCTTGCCCTGATCGTCTTGACCTCCGGATTTCAGGAGATGATCCAGGCCGATATCCTTGGCCGTCTGCGCGCGAATACGCAATTCATCGGTCAGGGTCTTGAGACGCACCAGGCTCTTGACCCGAGCCATCAGTTGCAGATCATTGACCGGTTTGGTCAGAAAATCATCGGCGCCTGCCTTCAGGCCCTTCACCCGGTCGGAAGGCTGATCGAGCGCCGTCACCATGACCACTGGGATATGCATGGTTTGCGGGTTGGCCTTCAGCCTGCCACACACTTCAAAACCGTCCATGCCCGGCATCATGATGTCGAGAAGAACCAGGTCAACCAGACCGCCCGCACAAATGCGAAGTGCCTCCTCGCCATTGGGAGCGGTCAAAACCTCGAAATATTCTGCAAGGAGGCGCGCCTCCAGCAATTTCACATTGGCCGGAATGTCGTCGACAACCAAGATGCGGGCAGTCATTACAAATTATCCTTTGAAATCAAGCATCGCCCAGATACGTCTTTATTGTTTCGACAAATTTCGGAACCGAAATCGGTTTGGACATATAGGCCTCACAGCCGCCTTGCCGAATGCGTTCCTCATCACCTTTCATCGCAAATGCAGTGACCGCGATGATCGGAATGGTGTGCAGCTCGTCATCTTCCTTCAGCCATTTGGTAACCTCGAGACCCGAGACCTCCGGCAGCTGAATGTCCATCAAGATGAGATCCGGCTGATGTTCCCGCGCCAGATCAAGAGCCTCCAATCCGTTGCGGGTTTGAATCGTATCGTATCCGGATGCCTCGATCAGATCCCGAAACAGCTTCATATTGAGCTCGTTGTCTTCGACGATCATCACTCGCTTCGGCATACAATATGCTCCACCTGCGGTTCCACACTTGCCCCCGTTCTGCCAGTCGCTATGCTGGCGCCGACAGGCAAAATCGGCCACTTGTCACTCTTTCTAACGTGATTTGGTTGAAGAAAAGCAAACTCGTGCATACAAATCGATTCAAAACCGAAAATAAACTCGAAACGGAGGCCGTCTGCGCCGATGTTCTTGGCTGGATTGCCGCCGACGAGACGCTGATGAACCGCTTTCTGGCGCTGTCGGGCATGACCGCCGACACGCTTCGCCAGGCTTCTGCGGAACCTGGATTCTACTCCGGTATACTAGCTTTCCTGATGGGCCACGAGCCGACATTGATGGCCTATTGCGAGGATCGGAACATCGCCCCTGAACGCCTTGTTGAGGTGTGGCAGAGACTGGAATACGGGTCGCAAACCGACACAAATCCATGACGGAAACAACACAGACGAGAGGCGCAAGCGAGGTTCGACTAAGTGAGCGACCGCTGATCATATGCGATGTTGATGAGGTGGCACTGGAGTTCATTACGCCGTTTACCGCCTTCCTGCGATCTCACGGACAGGATTTGCTGCCACGTTCGTTTCGGCTGACAGGCAATATTGTTTCCCTGGAAACCGGACGGGAGACACCAGCGGACGATGTTCGGGCACTGCTCGATTCTTTCTTTGCCAGCCAGATGGATTGGCAGACACCGGCCCACCGCGCCGCGGCGAGCCTGGCCGCGCTGGACGAATTCGCAGATATCCTTTTCTTAACCGCAATGCCGGTGCGCCATTATGATATTCGCCGCGCGGTGCTCGACCATCACGACCTGCCCTTCCCGCTTGTTGCAACGGAACAGGCCAAAGGCCCGCTCATTGCAGAGCTCCATGACAGCCGGACGCAACCCCTGTTTTTCATCGACGACCTGGCCCCCAATCTGCACTCGGCAAAACAGCACGCTCCGACCGCCAATCTCCTGCACTACATGGCCAACGACACGTTCCGGGCAATGGCGCCGGATGCGGGCGACGATGTCGAATCCGCCTCCAGCTGGGGCGAAATCGAGCAAATCATCATCAATCGCGTCGATCAATGACTGCCAGATGACAGCCCTTGATCCGCCGCCAGAACCGTCGTAGGGTCGGTTTGTTCAACTTTTGTTCCCGGCCCCGCCGCTATGAAAGCCAATGACCACAATCCGGAATTCGGGTTTTGCCGGGACTGCCTGGCCTATCTGGATCGGCAGGTCTCGCGTTGCAATGCGTGTGGCAGCCCCCGTGTTCTGCACCATGAGGAACTCTACAGCCTGACGGTTGCGCACATCGATTGTGATGCCTTCTATGCAACGGTGGAAAAACGCGACAATCCGGACCTTGCAGACAAACCTGTCATCATCGGCGGTGGAAAACGTGGCGTTGTGTCAACCGCATGCTATCTGGCCCGGATCAACGGAGTCCGTTCCGCCATGCCGATGTTCAAGGCATTGAAGGCCTGCCCGGATGCCATCGTCGTGAAACCCGACATGGAAAAATACAGCCGCGTGGGACGTCAGGTTCGGCAGATGATGGAGGAACTGACACCGCTGGTCCAGCCCATCTCGATTGACGAGGCGTTTCTGGAACTTGCCGGTACCGAAGCGCTGCACCGGAACCCACCCGCACGCACGTTGGCGGATTTTGCCAGGCGCGTCGAAGAGGAAATCGGCATCACCGTCTCGATCGGTCTTTCCTATTGCAAATTTCTGGCCAAGGTTGCTTCTGATATGGAAAAGCCCCGCGGATTTTCGATCATCGGCGAGGCAGAGGCACTGGACTTCCTCAAAGTTCAGCCGGTGACAAAAATCTGGGGCGTCGGCAAGGCATTCGAAGCCTCCCTCAAAAAAGACGGTATTACAACGATTGGACAGCTCCAACTGATGGATGAAAGCCTTCTGATGCGGCGCTACGGCGCCATCGGACAGCGTCTGTTTCATCTGTCGCGCGGCCAGGATGCACGGCAGGTCCACACACGCGACAATGCCAAGAGCATCTCGTCCGAAACCACCTTTAACAGCGACCATGCCGATCGCGAAACGCTGGTTCCCATTTTGCGGTCTCTTTCGGAAAAGGTCTCGCAACGACTCAAGAAAAACAACATTGCCGGACATACGATCGTGCTGAAGCTCAAAAGTGCGGATTTCAAGATCAGGACTCGCAACCGTCGCCTGGATGATCCGACCTGCCTGGCCGATCGCATTTTTCACACCGGCCTTTCTCTTCTGCAGCGGGAGATTGACGGGACACGGTATCGGCTTCTGGGGATCGGTGTCTCCGATCTGACAAAGGCCGACCTTGCAGATCCGCCGGACCTGGTCGATCAGGGCGCGACCAAACGGGCCATAGCAGAGCAAGCAATCGACAAGGTGCGTGACAAGTTTGGCCGAAAGGCCGTCGAAACGGGCTACACATTCGGCAAGCAGGCCGCCGCCGCGCCGCAACGCGACCGTGACGCAGGCGGTCCCAAACGGCGCTAAAGCGCCGATTGCCGCCACAAGACAACCCTCGATGATGGAGAGCCAGAGATGACCCGCGCGACCCTTGCGGAAATCCGATCCTTCTTTGCAAAACTCATGGCCTCGGCCAGCGGTTCAGCTGATCCGCGCCTCGAGCGCATTTTCGAAAGTGTCCCGCGAGAAGCTTTCATGGGTCCAGGTCCCTGGCAAATCCGTGCCGGTCATTCCTATGTGGAAACCCCGAGCGATGACCCGGCTTATCTCTACCAGAACGTGCTGGTCGCGCTTGATGCGGAACGCCACATCAACAATGGTGAACCGTTCCTGCATGCGCAATGGCTGGGACGTGCCGCCCCGCAAGCTGGCGAAACCGTCACCCATATTGGAGCCGGCACCGGCTACTATTCGGCCATTTTGTCGATGCTGGTCCTCCCCGATGGAACGGTAACGGCATTCGAGATCGACAAGAAACTGGCGGACCGGGCACGGGAGAACCTCAAACCGTTCAGGAATCTATCCCTGATCTGTGGCAGCGCGGTCTCATCGCCATTGCCACCATCGGATCTGATCTATGTGAATGCGGGAGTTCAGGAGCCGCCCCTCCATTGGATCGAGGCGCTGAAACAGGGAGGCCGGTTGATCTTTCCGCTGTGCCCGACACAAAGAGCGGGCGTTGCCATGGTGATCACCAGAAAGTCAGGCGGTCTGGAAGCAAAGCCCATCATGCCCGTCTGGTTTATTCCCTGCATCGGCGCCTCGGAAACCGCAAATGGCGGGAAAGAACCGGATATCGCCAAAGCCTGGAAAGCAAAAGCTGTGCACCTGACGCGCTCGAGGGCACCGGACAACACCGCGCTGATTACGGGACAGCATATCTGGTTCTCGTCCGCTCCAATCGAGCGATAGATCAGATGGCGCCGTCGGGTGACGCCTCCGCCGGAGGCGATTTGGAGCCCCTTTCACGCAGTTTTTCGACCGCGGCATAGAGCACCGGAATCATCAGCAGCCCGACCGTGCTGTCGATCACCATGCCCGCAAATACCGGAAGCCCGATCGAGATTCGGCTTGAAGCCCCCGCCCCGTCGGCCAGCACCAGAGGCAGCACGCCGACAATGAAACACAGTCCTGTCATCGTGACCGGTCGAAAGCGGGTATACGCTGCGCTGATGGCCGCCTCCGTGATGCTCATGCCCTCATCCCGCCGATTCTTGGAAAACTCCACCAGCATGATGGCTTTCTTGGCTGCCAGTCCGATCAGCAGAACGATACCGATTTGCGCATAGATATTGTTGTTGAGAACCGAAATGAAGAACAGCGGAAGCACGGCGCCGAAAACGGCGAACACGGTCGAACACATGACGGAAACCGGCAGCATCCAGCTTTCATATTGGGCAACGAGACACAGATAGGCAAATGTCAGCGCCAGAACAAAAATATAGATCACGAAAGAACCAGCCTCGATCTCCTGCTGAGAGACCCCGGTCCATTCGATGGAATAGCCCTTCGGCAGTGTCTCGGCGGCAATCTTCTCAAAGGCGGCAATGCCCTCGCCGGTGCTGTAGCCTGTATTGGTCAGACCCTGTACGGCCGCCGATCGCACCAGATTGTAGCGGGTCACGGCATCCGGGCCGAGCACCGGTTCCGTACTGACCAGCGTGCTGAGCGGGATCATGTCGCCGGACGAGCCCTTGACATAGATATCGCCGATGTCGTCGAGCGACTGGCGATACGACGCCTCGGCCGCCAGGATGACCCAGTAGATCTTTCCGTCGAGAAGGAAATTGTTGACATACATAGAGCCGAGATTGGCCTGGAGCGCGGTGAAGATATCGCTGACATCCGCGCCAAGCGCCTCGGCCTTGGCGCGGTCAAGCGACACTGCATATTGCGGCGAACCAGCAGACAGCGAACTGAACGCATTCATGAAAACCGGGCTGGCATTGGTCGCGGACAAAACAGCATTGGTGACCGAGCTCAGTTGCTCGACACTGGCGTTCCGATTGTCCTGTATCTGTGCCGCGATGCCGCCGGACAATCCCAGACCGTCGATCGGCGGAAGTGGAAAGACGAATGATATCGCCTCCGGCACCGCCGACAGTTTCCGATCCAGTTCGCCCAGGATGTTGTACCACTGTGTCTGTGAGGATTTACGTTCATCCCAGGGCGCAAGCACAGCAATCAGGGTAACGTAATTCGGTCCCGTTCCCGAAATGATGCTGAATCCGGCGACCGAGATGACATCAATGACACCATCGACCTCTTCGGCGATTGAGGACATGGTTTTCGCGACATTTCCCGCGCGCTGCAGCGACGCGCCTTCCGGCAGCTCGACATTGGCGAAGAGTACGCCCTTGTCCTCCATCGGAATAAACCCGGTCGGCGTGACCATCAGCATATAGATCGTCGCCCCGACAAAGGCGACGAAGACCAGCAGCGACACCGCCATGTGATTCAGCATTCTGCGCACCAGCCAGACATAGCCGTCACGAATCCGGTCGACCGTCCTCGGAACGATTTGCATGATGCCGCCCGTCTTTCCGGTGGATCGGCGCAACATGATGCTGCAAAGGGCCGGCGCCAGGGTCAGTGCATTGATGGCTGACAGGCCAAATGCGACCGTAATGGTCAGGGCGAATTGAAGGTATATGCGACCGGTAATGCCCGGGAAAAAACACACCGGCACGAAGACCGCCGCCAAAACGAAGGTGGTGGCGATGATCGGCCGCGTGACCTGGTCCATGGCCTTCAGCGTGGCCTCACGCGGCGGCAGATCATCTTCTTCCATGACACGTTCGGTGTTCTCGATGATGACAATCGAATCGTCCACCACCAGCGTAATGGCCAGGATGATACCGAAGAGGGTGATCAGATTGGCGCTGAATCCGATCAGGAAGAGGACCCCCATCGTGCCGAGCAGGGACACCGGAATGGCGATGGCGGGAACCAAGACCGCCCGCCAGCTCATCAGGAACAGAAAAACCACGGACACCACGAGAACGGTGGTGATGGCCAGCGTCAATACGATCTCCTGAATGGACGCCCTGACCGCCTTTGTCACGTCGTATAGAAGCCGATATTCAACCCCGTCGGGGAATGCCGCTTTCATGGATTCAAGCTTGGCATAGACGCTTGTCGCAACATCCAGTGCGTTGGCACCCGGAGACTGGTAGATGGCTATGGACGCCGCCGGCTTGTTGTTAAGGGCCGAATAGGCCGCATAGGACCGCGAACCAAGCTCGACCCTGGCAATGTCCTTCAGCCTGACCAACTGGCCGGAGGCATCACCGGAGACGATGATATCGCCGAATTCCTCAGCCGTTTCCAGAAGACCTTTCGCCTGCAAGGTAAACTGAAAATCGGTTTCTCCCACAAAGGGAGGGCCGCCGATCTGACCGGCAGTCGCCTGAACATTCTGCGCCTGGATGGCCCTGGAAACGTCGGATGTGGTCAAGCCGAGCGCCGTCATCTGATCGGGCCGCATCCAGACCCGCATGCTGTAGTCCAATGGCCCGAACTGCGACACGCTGCCGACGCCGGGAACTCTTGCCAGCGTGTCCTGCATATGGATCGACGCATAGTTGCTCAGATAAAGCGCATCGCGCGATTCATCCGGCGAGATCAGATTGATCACAAGCAGCATGCTCGATGACTGCTTCTTGGTCGTCACCCCCTGCTGGGTGACGGAGCTCGGCAACAATGGCTGGGCCAGCGAAACCCGGTTCTGAACATTGACGGCGGCGATATCCGGATCAGTGCCGACCTCGAATGTGATCGTCAGTTGATAGGTTCCGCTGTTCGAACTGGTCGACGACATGAACAGCATATTGTCGACACCGTTGACCTGCTCCTCGATGGGAATGGCCACGGTTTTTTCGATCAGTTGGGCATTGGCGCCCGGATAGCTGGCGCTGACGACGATCTGTGGGGGAGTGACGTCGGGATATTCGGCAATCGGAATGAGGTAAATAGCGATAATGCCGACCAGCGAAGCGATGATCGAAATGACCAGTGCGAATTTCGGGTGATCGATGAAATATTTCGGCAGCATGCTGGTCTGTCCCGCCTACTGCTTTTGCTCTGTGGGATTGACCGTCATGCCGGGACTGACCCGCTGCAGCCCCTGGACGACAACTCTGTCGCCATTCTCAAGCCCCGAAGACACCGCCCAGACGGCACCGGCCTGACGGCCAAGCTTGACGTCCCGGCGCTCGATCTTGTCTGCGGAATCGAGCACATAGACAAAGTGTCCCTTGCTGTCGAGCTGAACGGCCGACTGCGGCACGACGACCACCGTCGGCGGATTGGTTTCGGCCAGATTGACATTGACGAACTGATTGGGGAGCAGAATGTTCTTCGGGTTGTCGAATGTTGCCCGCACTTCGATTGTATCGCTGCCTTCCTGGACAGCAGTATCGATATAATTGATCATGCCCGTGTGCGCATAGGCGCTGCCATCGGACAGCGTCAGCTTGACATCCAGTTCGGCACTGTTGTTGCCGATCAGCCCTTTCTCGCGATCCTCGATCAGTTCCTTTTCCCCGACGAAGAAGCTGACATAGATCGGATCGACACTCATGACGGTTGCCAGGGTTCCGGTGTTTGAATCGACCAGATTCCCGACATCCACCAGAGACTGGCTGATCCGTCCATCGATCGGACTGGTTATATTCGTGTAGCCGAGATTGATGTTCGCCGTATCCAGGTTCGCCTTTGCTTCATCCACGCTCGCCTGATTGGCGCCGACCGTTGCTGTGGCGCTGTCCACCGTCGATTGCGGCACATCGTCCTTCGACAACAGAAATTTCTGCCGATCAAGATTGATACTGGAGTTTTTGAGCGTCGCCTCAGCGCCCTCCAACTGGGCTTTCGCATTGGCGACATCGGCCTCGTAGAGGCTCTTTTCGATAATGTAGAGAAGGTCACCCTTCTTGACGAAACTGCCTTCTTCGAACGCACGCTTTTCCAGAACCCCCTGGACGCGAGCGACGAGATTGACGGTGTCGACGGCCCTCACCCGGCCCACATAGCGCCCCCGGTGTCCAATCGCTTGGCTGCCGATGGTTGCGACGGTGACATTCGGGGCATTGCTCTGCGTGCCTTGTGCAAGGCTGGCAGCGGGCAGCAGCAACAGGGCCGCCATCGACACGAACAAGACCGCTGCTTTCATGATTTCGTCACCCAATCCCATCAAATTCGAACGCCGGTGCAATCTGACTCACAAACAACCAAAAGAAAACATCCAACCTGCCGACAACCGGACAACACCGGTCAAGATCGCCAGCGGGGTCAGACCAGTTCCACGTCGATGACGCCCTTGGCCGTTTTCAGGGCGGAGGCAATCTGAGGTGAAATACGATAGCGTTGCGGCAGTTCCACCTCGATTTCCCGGCGACCGTCCTCCTTGATGACGACGAAGGACACCAGGCCATCGCCTTTGGTGTTGAGATGATTGGCAACATGACTGAGCGGGCCGCTGTCACGGACGAATATCCGCAAGGCCTTCTGTGTTTCAGCGGCGCGGTTTTCCAGCGACTGAACGGTCTGGATGCGCAACGATATGCCTTCGGGACGCTCTTCCGCATCCACGGTGATCACCAGTGAATTCCCGGGCTCCAACAGGTCGCGATATTGGGCCAGCCCCTCGGAAAACAACACCGCCTCATATTGTCCTGATGAATCGGAAAACATGATGATGCCCATCTTGTTGCCGGTCCGTGTCTTGCGCTCCTGCTTTGAAGTCACTGTTCCGGCCAGTCGGCCAGCCGTCGCACCCTGCCGCACAGCACCGGAGAATTCCGCAAAGGTCTGAACCCGCATCTTGGCCAGCACATCGGCATAGAGATCCAGCGGATGGGCCGACAGATAGAAGCCGAGCGCCTGATATTCGCGATGCAGTTTTTCCGAGGCGACCCAAGGTGTTACGGCTGAAAGCTGAATCACCTCCGGGCCGGTCGCCGCACCGGCGCCGAACATGTCGCTCTGCCCGCTCTGGCGGTTTTCGTGGGCCAGCTGACAGAACCCAAGGAGTCGTTCCATCCCGCCGATCAATTCGGCCCGGTCGCGGCCGAAACAGTCCAGCGCGCCGGCACAAATGAGATGTTCCAGCACCCGGCGATTGATCAGTTTGGGGTCGATCCGCAGGAAAAAATCCTCGATACCGGCAAAGGGACGATCACCGCGCATTTCGACAACATGATCAACGGCCGCTTCACCAACACCCTTGATGGCGGCGAGAGAGTAATAAATCCTGTTGTCCCCGGTCTTGAAGATCCGGTGCGATGTCTGAACCGACGGGGGCACGACCTCAATCCCCAGGCGTCGCGCATCCTGGCGGAAATCGTTGATCTTGTCCGTGTTGGACATGTCGAGTGTCATCGAGGCAGCCAAGAACTCGACCGGATGATGGGCTTTCAGATAGGCCGTCTGATAGGAAACGATCCCATAAGCCGCCGCATGGGATTTATTGAACCCGTAATTGGCGAATTTCGCCAGGAGATCGAATATCAGGTCCGCCTGCGGTTTGGTCACACCATTGTCCACAGCGCCGCTGACAAATCGGCTGCGCTGCTGGTCCATCTCGGCCTTGATCTTCTTGCCCATCGCCCGGCGCAGCAGATCCGCTTCGCCGAGCGAGTAGCCTGACAGCACCTGGGCGATTTCCATCACCTGTTCCTGATAGACAATCACACCCTGTGTCTCTTCGAGCAGATGATCGATCTTCGGATGGATGGAGGCGATTTCCTCTTCTTGGTGCTTGCGGGCATTATAGACAGGGATGTTTTCCATCGGCCCCGGCCGGTAAAGCGCCACCAGCGCAATAATGTCCTCGATGCGGTCGGGACGCATGCCGATCAGCGCCTTGCGCATACCCGGGCTTTCCACCTGGAACACGCCGACCGTTTCGCCCCGCGAGAGCATTTCATAGGTCGGAGCATCATCGAGGGGCAGCGCCTCAAGCTCGAGTTGAATATTGCGCTCGGCCAGAAAATCGATGGCGGTCTTCAACACCGTCAGTGTCTTCAGGCCAAGAAAATCGAATTTGACGAGGCCGGCCTTCTCGACCCATTTCATGTTGAACTGAGTAACGGGCATATCGGAACGCGGATCGCGATACATCGGCACGAGCTGTGACAGCGGCCGGTCGCCGATCACTATTCCAGCGGCATGGGTGGATGCGTGCCGGTAAAGCCCCTCAAGCTTCTGGGCAATGTCGAGCAAACGCGCAACCACCGGTTCCTTTTCGGCCTCCTCGCGCAATTTGGGCTCTTCCTCGATCGCCTTGTGCAGCGGCGTCGGGTTGGCCGGATTGTTGGGCACAAGCTTGCAGATCCTGTCGACCTGGCCATAGGGCATCTCCAGCACCCGGCCGACATCGCGAAGAGCGGCCCGCGCCTGCAGTGACCCGAATGTTATGATCTGGGCAACCTGTTCCCGGCCATATTTCTCCTGCACATATTGAATGACTTCGTCGCGCCGGTCCTGACAGAAATCGATGTCGAAATCCGGCATGGAGACACGCGCCGGATTCAAGAACCGTTCAAACAGCAGGGAAAACCGCAGCGGATCGACATCCGTAACGGTCAGCGCATAGGCCACCAGCGATCCGGCCCCCGAGCCACGACCCGGACCGACGGGAATATCATGCGCCTTAGCCCATTTGATGAAGTCGGCAACGATCAGGAAATAGCCGGGAAACCGCATGCCCTCAATGATATCGAGCTCCAGTTCCAGGCGCTCATTGTAGTCGCTTTCTTCAAAACCTTCGGCGCATCCAAGCGCCGCCAGACGCTCCTCCAGCCCCTCACGTGCCTGTCGGCGCAACTCCAGCGATTCTGCTTTTTCCGCATCGGCAGAATCGTCGGCAGCGTCGGCAAATCGCGGCAGGATCGGATCGCAGGTCTCCAGGAGGAAGGTGCACCTTTGTGCAATTTCAACACTGTTTTCAAGTGCTTCGGGAAGATCCTTGAACAACTCCACCACCTCGGCGCGGCTCTTGAGGTAGTGATCTTCCGTCAGTCTGAAGCGGCTGTCATCGGAAACCATCGCATTGTGCGCGACAGCCAGCAGTGCATCATGGGCGTCAAAATCATCCGGCGCCGGAAAAAAGGCTTCATTGGTGGCAACGATCGGCAGTTGCTCATCATAGGCCAGTTTCACCATCTGATTTTCATGGGCTTTATCAAAACCGGCCGGCCGCTGCAGTTCCACATAGAGACGGTCGCCGAAAATCTCTTTCAGGTGCGCCACCCTGTCGCGCGCCCGTTGCGCATGTCCGGCAGCGAGTGCCCTGTCGACCGGTCCGCCCAGCGCGCCCGTCAGGCAGATCAATCCATCGGCACGGTCCTTCAGCCACGACAGCTCGATATGAGCCGGTTCTGAACCGGTTCCGGACAGATAGGCGCGGCTGACCAATTCAACCAGCCGGGCATAACCCGTGGTGTCAGCCGCGATCAGAACGATCGACGGCTGGGCGGCGACGGCATCTTTCTGACCGCGCCGCTCGGCCGTATCGGCATCTTCCATATCGATTTCGAGCTGGCAGCCGATTATCGGCTGCAGCCCCTCTTCAACGGCCTTGACGGAAAACTCCAGGGCGCCGAACAGATTGTTGCTGTCGGCGATTCCGATGGCCGGTTGCCGGTCGGAAACGGCCTTTGAAATGATGGTTTTGAGAGGCAGCGCGCTTTCGAGCAGAGAATAGGCTGAATGAACCCGCAAATGCACAAATCCGGGTCCGGCGGATTGTGACGTTCCTGTTTCAGCCATCGCATCCTGCATCCGCGCTTCCCCATCATTTGCCGTGCTCAGAGATGCCTTCCGACCGGAAGAATCATTGGTTCGGCTCTCGACACCATCAAATCCAGTCTGTCGCTTTGCAACGGCCAAGTCCATGGCGGCGCGCTGCGCGAACCGAATTGAGCTGTGGACTGGCCCTATCGGCGCAACGGTCAACGGTTTAGCCTCCCCCCTGCAGAATCAGGAGAACGCGATGCGCGCATCGGTGGTGATCTCGGCAATTGTCGCCGTGCTTGTTGGTTTCGGAAGTTCGGTGGCCATCGTCCTGGCCGCGGCGGCAGCCGTCGGCGCCAACGCCGCGCAAACATCCTCCTGGATTGCCGCACTGTGCGTTTCCATGGCGGTAACGACGGCCGTGCTAAGCGTGCACCACCGCATGCCGATCGTGACCGCCTGGTCCACTCCCGGCGCGGCGCTGATTGCCGCAACATCCGGAATATCCGTCAATGCGGCCGTTGGCGGCTTTGTCTTCGCCGCGGCTTTGATCCTGCTGACCGCCGCCTTCCGGCCGCTCGGCATGCTGATCGAGCGGATCCCCAAATCCATCGCCTCGGCGATGTTGGCCGGAGTACTGCTGAGCTTTGTCCTGGCCATCTTCGACCATCTCGACACGGAACCATATCTCGTGATCCCCTTGCTGTTGCTGTTTGCGGTCATCCGGGTGTTTTCACCGATCTGGGCGGTCCTTGCCGTGCTGTTTGCCGGCATTGCCCTCGCCTATGTGCTCGGTCTGACCGAGCCGGTTGGCACGCTGCATCTGTCGAGCTTTGTCTGGGTCACGCCGCAATTCGACCCCGGCGCGCTGATCGGCCTTGGGCTGCCGTTGTTTCTCGTTACCATGGCCTCGCAAAATCTGCCGGGATTTGCAGTTCTCACGGCCGCCGGCTACGAGCCGCCAACACGATCCATATTGACCGTAACCGGACTGGCGTCTCTTTTGTCGGCCGGCGCCGGCGCGCATACGAGCAATCTTGCCGCCATCACCGCATCCATTTGCACTGGAGCCGATGCCCATCCCGACAGAGACAAGCGCTGGCTGTGCGGCCCCTTCTATGCCGCCGGATATGCCGTACTGGCTATCTTCGGCGCGTCACTCGTAGTGGTGTTTGCCAGCTTTCCCAAGGCCCTGATCGTCACAATTGCCGGCATTGCCCTGATCGGCCCCCTCGTTGCCGCGTTGAGCAATGCCATGGTTGTTGAAGAGGAACGATTCGTCGCCATCACGACCTTTGCCGTAACCGCTTCAGGCCTCTCGGCCTTTGGCATCGGATCAGCATTCTGGGGACTTTCGGCGGGATTGATCGTCTATGGCCTCGATCAGCTCATAACGCGGCGCAAGGCCTGATATGGCGGACGAAGGAGGGCCGAATCTCACATCGCCATCATGACGATTGTCAGGCTGCTGACAAACATGACCATGGAGGCAAAGGCGGCACAATCTTTGGCGAAATCGAACATATGTTCCTCCTAATTCTGTCTATGTTTTTATTTTGTTCTTGTCATGTTCCAAAGTCAAGCGAATTGCGCGCTGTGCTTAAGGAACCGCTAACGAGGGACCGATAGCGGCAATTCCGTTAAGAACCGGGAGCAAACAATCTTGGCCGCACGGGGTCCGGAAAGCGAACTCCTGGGCTCGACGGACCGCAAGCTTTCGCCAAAATGAGCTCTCTTGTATGGGTGCACAGATGACTCCGTTGCCGAATCGCCAAGTGGATACTACGCAAAAAATCGCCGATGCCTGTACCGCCATCGAACGGGATCTGGCAGCCGGACATCGCATTGCTGATCTTGCGCGGGCGAGTGGAATGGCCCCCCATCATTTCCAGCGCCGGTTCGCCGCAGCCACTGGTGAAACGGTCGCCGGCTATCTCAGAAGCCGGCGGCTTGAGCGGGCAGCCATTGCGCTTTGCGAAACCGACGCTCGTATCCTCGACATCGCCCTTGATTGCGGTTTCGAAACCCATCCGGCACTGACGCGGGCATTTTCCAGCCATTTTGGCGTCAGCCCACAAAGATTCCGCCGGCATGGCCTGAGCGAAGACAGCCAAGGCGTCCCGCCCCGGCCCTTTCTCAGACCGATCGAATCCCGGTCATTCGCGGTGACATGCGATCGGGTGGCGCTGCCGGACCAATGGCTTTGTTGGCGGTCGGCAACCGGCATGGTGGACGGTCGGTTCTTTCCGAACATTGCCGACACGGAAACAGCCTTTCGCGTCCTGATGGAAGAGCTTGGAACCATCGACGCTTCGTTTGCCGCGGCCTACCCGCAAGGTCCGGCTGCCTTCGAGGACGCCGGCGCGACGGCTCATTTCGGCGCCGTGCTGGATCGCAAGACGCCGCTGGCCTGGTCCCGAAACTGGACCCGAATCGAAGCGGGAGATTTTGCTGTTTTCCCACATTACGGTCCGCTGACGACACTGCACCTGACCTGGCACAGGGCAGCACGCGTCGGCTTGGCAAAGTTGGGCTTGAAACTGCGGCCGGGCTGGATGTTCGAGATCTATCTGACGTCTCACATTGATCTCCCGAAAGACCGGTTGAGCGCGCTCGTTCATCTTCCCGTCCAGAAAGGCACGATCGGGTAAGCATGAAGCGGCCGGCAGGTCTATCCATTGGCCAACGACCCCAATGGAGACATACATGCATATCGAAATTCTGGAAGCCCTCGCCCGCCCCATGAGCGAGATCGTTGCAGATATTGCCGATAGCGGACGCCGCACGGCGCTCTATGACACGCTGCGAAAGCAACGTGACGGCGTCGAGCCATCGATCAATGCTTTCGAGGCACGACGGGAGATTTCTCCGGCCAAGGCTGCAGGTCCGCTTCACGGACTGCCGATCACCGTCAAGGATCAGATCGCCGTTGATGGTTGGAAACGAAGTTTCGGTATGGATCGCCCGGCTTCCAAACCTGACCGGATGGACGCCGGTGTCGTCGCGAAGTTGGCCGCTCTTGGCGCGACCGTGACCGGAAAGACGGCACTTCCACCCAATGCCATGGATTTCCAGACCTTCAACCAGCGACACGGCCACACCCGTAACCCGCATGATCCGCGTTTCACGGCCGGCGGCAGCTCCGGCGGCGGTGCGGCGGCGGTGGCCTCCGGCATGAGCCTGCTCGATCTCGGCGCTGATCTTGCCGGCTCCCTTCGCCTGCCGGCAGCCTGGTGCGGTGTGACATCGCTCACCCCCACGGAAGGCGCGTTGCCGGGCGACGGCATGCTTCGCGGTGTCCGTCAACTGGATCATTTCGCCAGGATCGGGCCCATCGCGCGGCGGGTCGAGGACCTTGCCTTTGTCTGGACATGCCTCGCAGGCGGTTCCGGCCCATCGGTAAAGGCCGCATCCCATCTGCGCATCGCTCTTTGGGTCCCGGATCGGACCTCGCCATGCGACGAAACCACGCGCACGGTATGGGCCGAACTCAAAACGCGATTTGACCAGACCGACCTCGTCGTGAATCCGACCCCGATGCTCGATCTGTTTTCGCCGGATATCTATCGTCTGTTCGGTGAGATCATGGGGCATGAAACCGGCGCACTCATCCCAGCTCCGATCCGCTGGCTGCTGCGGCAGGATCGCAGGGCGGCACGTCGTTCGCCGGACTTCCTTGCTCATGTCCACACAGGCTATCGCAGGGACAAGGCGCGGTTTTCCGAAAATACCCGACAGCTCGAAACGATGCGCAAACAGGCTCTAACCCTTTGGTCTGATTGCGATGTGCTGATCCTTCCTGTCACTGGCGTGTGTGCATTCGAGCATCTCGCGCCAACCTCTGACCGAGTGGGTGTGCGAACCTACGAGCACACATTCGACACATTGGCCGGGCCGCTTGGCTATTTCGACGCTCTGACCCGTTTCACCGTGCCGGTTGGCCTGTTGGGATGGCCCGTCATTACCCTTCCCATCGGACGCGACCACAACGGGTTGCCGATGGGCGCGCAGATTGTCGGCAAGCCGAAATCGGAGAGTCTGCTGCTGGAACTGGCACAGCGCTTGGTGCCGCATCTTGGCTTCATCTGACATCTCCAGCATAACACGCAGCCATCGATGTCGATAAACGGCGTGTTGCGAAGCATTGCTTCACCCCGTCACCGGCGATGCAAGTACGTTGGCGATATAGGTTCGCAGCCCGGTTTCGCCATGCGCGACAGTGCCCACCGCAGCCGATGCCTCGCCATCGACCACGGCCGCCGTCATGCAGGCATAGGATGCGGCGGCCGCGTCCGAAAAACCGAATGCGACGAATGTTTCCACCCATTGATCGCGCGGAACCGTATCGACCGTAACATCGGTGTTGAGGGCCCGGCCGAGGGCCTCGGCAACATCGGTTGGCGCATAGCGTTCCGGCCCCTCAACACTGACGATCCCGACATCATCGGTCGAACTCAACAAACGCTTTGCCGCCGCTTGTCCCAGATCCTCTGGCGCGACCATGGGCAAAGTCATGCCAGCGGGGAAGAAGCTCGGCAAGATACCGCTCTCGCGCACGGTCCCGATCATCCCCGCCCAATTGCTCATATAATAAGCGCCGCGATTGATCGCAGCCGGGATTGGTTGGGCGCGCAGCTTCTCTTCCAGCTCATGCAGAACCGTCAGATCGCCGCACCGTTCGCCGGGACGTGCGCCATAGGTCGATGCCAGCACGACCTTCTCGAGCCCCGAGCCTGCCAGCGCTTCGACAATTGCAGCACTGTTTTTGCGTTCTTCGCGGTCCGTGTCGGTGGACGGATCGGCCGGCGGGTTGATCAGCATGGCTCGCCTGCCCGTTTGAAAGATGGCCCGCAGCGCCGATATGTCCCGGATATCAGCTTCGGCCATGATCGCACCCAAAGCATGCAGCGCGGCGCCATTATTCGAATCCCTGGTGACGACAGTGACCGGTTCGCCCTGTACCAACAGCGATCGCGCCGTCGCGGATCCGACCTGTCCCGTTCCACCAAGAATGATATGCATCGCTACGCTCCCTTTTTCAGATCCAGCCGCTTCACCTCTATCGTGTGGAGCCGTCAGAACATGTCAGGAGCGCTGCATCATATATCTGCGTCGGGTTCTTCCAGGTGATACTCGGCAAGCAGGATGCGGCGCGGTACCGGCAGGCGCTCACCCGTTTCGGCAAGACGGATGATCCGATCCAGCCGGAAGTGACGGAAAGCCTCGCGCAGCGCGCACCAGGCAACCAGCAGTTCCGTCTCGTCGAAAAAGCCGAGCGCGACTGGCCAGACCGCGCGTCGGCTTTCATCTCCGCGACCATCCCGATAGGTCATCTGCAGCTTTGTCTCCGCACCCATGGCACGGCGGATGGTCTTGATATGATCGGTTCTGCCGCTTCCCGACGGGCCGACGGCGAGACCGCTTTCATTCATCAGCCGCTCGGTGTCCGGATCGAGCCCGGCCCCGATTTTTGCCATGGCCGTTGCGGCCACATCCGCGAGTTCATCATCACCGCGGCGCACGACGAAACGCAGTCCCAGCAACACCGCATCCGCTTCCGCCTGGCTGAGTGAAAGCGGCGGCAGGAAGAAACCGGGGGCCAGCACGAATCCGACGCCGGCCTCGCCGCGAATGGGCGCACCGAGAGAAGCAAGGGCGTCGATGTCGCGATAAACGGTTCGTTCCGAAACCCCATGGCGTTCCGCCAGGACGGCTGCGGTGATCGGTCTGCGCTTTCCACGCAGAGTTTGCAGAATTTCAAGAAGGCGCTCGGCTCGTCTGGTCATGCTCCATATTCACTGCGAAAGAGGCGTATGGGAAGCACCTGCCGAGCGACGAACGTGTTTCTGTAACGCATCCGGTCAAACCGACTGCGATCCGTTTCAGGCCGCAGGCTGCATCTCGAGATCCACCACCATGCCGTCACGAAGGGTCACGCACCGGTCCATCATGGATGCAATGCTGTGATTATGCGTGGCGATCAGTGCGGACAGGCCGGATTGGCGCACCAGCGCTTCCAGTGCTTCGAAGACATAGCCGGCCGTCTCCGGATCGAGATTGCCGGTCGGTTCGTCCGCCAGCAGCACCAGGGGTGCGTTGGCAACCGATCGCGCGATGGCAACCCTTTGCTGTTCACCGCCGGACAGCTCCGCCGGCCGATGGCCCGACCGGTGTCCGACACGCAGATAGTCCAGCAATTCCTGCGCTCTTTTGCCGGCCTCTCGCGGCGACAGCCCGGCAATCATTTGCGGCATCATGACGTTTTCCAGGGCAGAAAACTCCGGCAGCAGGTGGTGGAACTGATAGACAAACCCTATTTCCTGGCGTCGCATCGCTGTGCGTGCATCGTCGGACAGTCCGCTGCTCGCCTGGCCGCCGATATAGACCTCGCCATCACCAGGCTTTTCAAGCAGGCCTGCAATGTGCAGCAATGTCGATTTTCCTGCGCCTGACGGGGCGACCAGCGCGACGGTTTCGCCTTTCTTAAGCGCGAAATCCGCGCCTTTGAGGATCGACAGGACATTGTCGCCCTGTTCATAATGTTGCTCGACCTTCTCAAGCCGCAGAACGATGTCGCTCATGTGCTGCCCTATTCGTAGCGAAGCGCTTCAACGGGGTCGAGGCGTGACGCCCGCCACGCCGGGATGAGTGTCGCCAGGAAAGACAGGCCGATGGCCATCAGGATCACCGTCATGGTTTCACCCGGATCCATATCGGCCGGCAACTGGGACAGAAAATACAGTTCCGGATTGAACAATGTCGTCCCTGAAAGCCAGGAAAAGAACTGACGGATCGATTCAATATTGAGGCACACGACAACGCCCAGCGCGACACCGGCGATCGTTCCGGTGACACCGATGGCAGCGCCCGTCATGAAGAAGATCCGCAGGATCGAACCCGAGGTTGCACCCATGGTCCGCAGGATCGCGATATCACGCCCCTTGTCCTTGACCAGCATGATCAGCCCGGAAACGATGTTCAGCGCAGCGACAAGAACGATCAGCGTCAGGATCATGAACATGACATTGCGCTCGACTTCCAGCGCCGAAAAGAAGGTCCGGTTCTGCTGGCGCCAGTCGGAAATGAAAATCTGCCGGCCGACCGCCTCCTCGATTAGCGGGCGCAGCGCATCGACCTCATCGGGTTCGTCGACAAACAGCTCGATCGATTGGGCGACACCGTCCGAGTTGAAATAGAGCTGCGCCTCGGACAGCGGCATGAAAATCATCGATGCATCATATTCCGACATGCCGATCTCGAATATGGCCGAGACCGGGTAGGACTTGATGCGCGGCGTCACACCGAGCGGTGTCACATCGCCCTCGGGCGAAATCAGTTGCACGGTGTCGCCGACCGCCACCCCGAGATTGGTGGCGAGGCGTGAACCGACGGCAACCCCGTCGCCGGCCGCAAAGCCAATCAGATCGCCGGACAGAATATTGTTGGAAACCCCGCCAAGTTTCGGCAAATCATCGGCGCGTATGCCACGAACCAGCGCGCCGGTTCCGACGCCGCGATATCCCGATGCCAGTGTCTGACCATCCACAAGGGGAACTGCAGCGCGCACCCCCTCCAATGCCGCCAGCATGACCGCGAGTTCATCATAATCGTTCAGTGGCTGATCGATCGATTGCACGATCATATGGCCGTTGACGCCGAGAATGCGGTCGATCAGTTCCGCCCGGAAACCGTTCATGACGGCCATAACAATGATCAGCGTCGCCACACCCAGCATGATTCCCACAAAGGAAAATCCGGCAATCACGGAAATGAAGGCTTCCTTGCGGCGCGCCCTCAGATAGCGCCACGCCACCATGCGCTCATAGCTCGAGAAGGCACCACCGAAGGTCTTCTTGGCCGCTTCTACCGGCCTGGCTACCCCTTGCGAACGGGCGATGTCGCCACTCATCCTCGCACCTCAATTCCCCGCGGTCAGCTGGTTGATCGCCGCCTCCAGCGGCAGTGTCTCCCGCTCACCCGACTTGCGTTGCTTGAGTTCCACCTCTCCCGCTCCAATGGAGCGCGGACCAACCACAATTTGCTGCGGCAGACCAACGAGGTCAGCGGTGGCGAATTTCGCACCGGCCCGCTCGTTGCGATCATCATAGAGAACGTCGATTCCGGCCGCGCTCAACGCCGCATAGAGTGTCTCGCATGCCGTATCGCACGCCGTGTCACCGACCTTCATATTGATCAGGCTGACATCAAAGGGCGCCACGCTGGCCGGCCATATGATGCCGTTCTCATCATGCGAGGCTTCGATGATTGCCGGAACGAGACGGCTCGGACCGATCCCGTAGGAGCCCATGTGAACGACGTGTTCCTTGCCATCCGGTCCCATCACCGTTGCATTCATGGGCTCGGAGTATTTCGTTCCGAAATAGAAGATGTGGCCAACCTCAATGCCGCGTGCTGAAAGACGGGTCGCCTCATCGATTTGTGCGAACGCCTCGGCATCGTGCATTTCAGACGTTGCCGCGTATAGGGACGTCCATTGGTTCACCAGGGCCTGAAGACCGTCCACATCATCGAAATCGGTATCGTCTCCGGGGATCGAATAGTCAAAATAACCACGGTCGCAGAAGACCTCGGATTCACCTGTATCGGCGAGAATGATGAATTCATGGCTCAAATCACCGCCGATCGGACCGGTGTCTGCCCGCATGGGAACGGTTTGCACACCGAGCCGGGAAAATGTTCTCAGATAGGCGATGAACATCTTGTTGTAGGAATGACGGGCCGCGTCCTGGTCCAGATCGAAGGAATAGGCGTCCTTCATCAAGAACTCGCGCGACCGCATTGTGCCGAAGCGCGGACGGATCTCATCGCGAAATTTCCATTGAATGTGATAGAGGTTCAGCGGCAGATCCTTGTAGGAACGCACATAGGACCGAAAGATGTCGGTCACCATTTCCTCATTGGTCGGCCCAAACAGCATTGGTCGACCCTGGCGATCCTCGATCCGCAGCATTTCCTTCCCATAGGCGTCGTAACGCCCGCTCTCCTGCCAGAGCTCCGCCGATTGAATCGTCGGCATCAAGATCTCGATCGCACCGGCACGGTTCTGTTCTTCACGAACGATCGTGTTGACCTTTTCCAGCACCCGCTTGCCCAGCGGCAGCCATGAATAGATGCCCGCCGACTGCTGCCGGATCATCCCTGCCCGTAGCATCAGCCGATGTGATACGATCTCAGCTTCCTTGGGGTTTTCTTTCAAAATGGGCAGGAAGTAGCGGGAAAGGCGCATATTGACATCCGGTTGTGCAGCACCGCCTGATGCCATCCAAACTGAGGTTCAAATAGAGCGGGAATCAGGCGAAATCACGATAAATCGCCCGAAGTCATAGCGGCTTAGCACCCAGAAGGAAAGCCGTCTGCGGGCTTGGTCACGAAGTGAGAAGATCAATTCGGCGCACGGTTGCAAATCGCCTGTTAGACGGCTTCAATATCGATTTCAAAAAAAAATTACGATAGAGACAAAAATGTCACTTTTCTGGTGACAGCGCTCAAACAATGGTCTAGTTTCCACCACCAATGAGACAGGGGCGACGACCACTGTCCGTTTCGCGGTCAAAGTCTTGGGAGGATAGATCAAAGGCGCGGTCCGACCTGCTGCCGCCGAATTCAATCGGTTAACGATCAACGCGATACCTTAAATACAAGGCTTCATGCCTTGTTTTTTTTTGCCCGTACACATCACACCACGGAAACCGCCATGCACGACCCGCGACCCGCAAAGCTGCAGGACCTCGCCGCCATTGAGCAATGTGCCCGGCAGTCCTACCATCACTACATTGCGCGCATCGGCAGGCCTCCGGCTCCGATGGTGGCTGACTTTCAAGCCCATATCGAAGACGGCCAGGCACACCTTCTCGAAAACGAAAATGACGGCCTTTTGGGCTTCGTCATATTTCACCGGCGAGACGATCACCTCTTTCTGGAGAATATCGCCGTCGCTCCGGAACACTGGGGTAAGGGATATGGCCGACATCTGATCGGTTTTGTCGAAGACTGCGCCCGGCAAACCGGTGTGGCGGCGATCAGGCTCTACACCAACATCCACATGCGCGAAAATCTCGGTCTCTACGAGGCGCTTGGCTACAGTGAATTCGACCGTCGCAGAGAAGACGGTTTCGACCGGGTGTACTTCGAAAAACTGTTGCCCTGACGAGAGGCAATTCAGGTCTGGACCGCATCGGCGAGAAGTAGAACGGTGTATCCGATCAGCCGTTCGACAAATCCGGAATAAATCGCGGAATGGAGTCCACGGACAGGCCGAGCACGACAGTCAGCAGGACATAGATCCCAAAGACGACAGCCGAAACGATGCTGGTCCAGATGAGTTTGCGGCCCATGCGCAGTTTCAGCGGTGCACTCTCGGCGGTCCCGAGCGTCACGTCCCGCTCGTCGGCCTGGGTCCGCACGCCGATCGGCAAAATGACAAAGAGCGTCACCCACCAGATGATGAAATAGATGGCGAAACCGGTCAGGAAGTTCACGTTCCGGTTCCTTCGCGCTTGACCTGTTCAAGTTCAACCAATGTGCCGCAAAAGTCCTTCGGATGCAGAAACAGCACCGGATTGCCATGCGCGCCGATTTTCGGTTCGCCGTCGCCCAGAACGCGGCTACCGCCGGCCACCAGACGGTCACGCGCAGCGACGATGTCATCGACCTCATAGCACACATGGTGCATGCCGCCGCTGGAATTCTTTTCCAGAAAGGCCGCAATCGGCGACTCCGAACCGAGCGGCTCCAGCAATTCGACCTTCGTGTTGTCGAGTTCGACAAAGACAACGGTTACGCCATGGTCCGGCAGGGCTTGCGCCTCGGAAACCCGGGCACCAAGACCATTACGATAGCGTGCAGTTGCCGCCTTCAGGTCCGGCACTGCAATGGCGACATGGTTCAATCGTCCGATCATGACAAACCCTTTCAGACCCGGCTGACAAAAACCGTCATGACCGGCTTCTTGCCCCAGACATCGCGCGCCGCCGAACGGACGGCCCGCCGAACCGATTCGTGCACGACGTCGATATCCTTTCGCCGCGCCCTTGGAATGCTGATGACGGCGCTGACCGCAGCCTCCGTCAAGCGATCCGCCATTAACTGCCCGTCCTCGTCCTCGATGGGCAGACCATGGGTGGAAACCATCGGATCACGCAGCAATTCGGATTTGTTGTTGAGCAGCACGTTGACGGCAATGTGACCGACGAATGACAGCTTTCGGCGTTCCCCGATACCCATATCGTCATATTCGCCGATCAGGTCGCCATCCTTGTAGATGCGTCCATGAGGCACTTCGCCGATGACTTCGGCCGGGCCGGGCGAAAGGCGCACCATGTCTCCGTTGCGAACCCGAGGAACCGATTTGATGCCGGATTGTCTGGCAAGTTCCGCATGGCCTGTCAGATGCGCCGCCTCTCCGTGGACGGGAACGACGATCTCCGGGCGCACCCATTCATACATCCGCCTCAGCTCATTGCGACGGGGATGCCCCGAAACGTGAACCAGCGCTTCATCATCGGTGATGATATCGATGCCCTGCTCGATAAGCCCGTTCTTGATGTCGAGGATCGGCTTTTCATTGCCCGGAATGGTTCGTGAAGAAAAGACCACCGTGTCGCCCGCTCCCAGTGCCACATTGCGCATCTCGTCACGGGAGATCTTGGCGAGCGCCGCGCGCGATTCCCCCTGACTTCCCGTCAGGATAATGACGATCTCATTGCGCGGTGTCGAAGCAAACTCATCCTCGTCGATAAATGGCGGGAGGCCCTCCATATAGCCGCGGTCCGTCGCCACATCCACAACGCGCTTGATGGAACTGCCAAGCAGAAGGACCTTGCGGCCAGCATCGCGCGCCGCTTCTGCAACCGACCGGATGCGCCCGACATTGGATGAAAAAGTGGTAATCGCCACCCTGCCATCAGCAGCCGAAATGATCTTTTCAAGACTTTTGCTGATCTCCTTTTCCGACGGCGAGACACCGTCCCGCAGGGCGTTCGTCGAGTCGCAGATCAGCGCCAGCACACCTTTGTCGCCGAGCAGCCGGAAGCGTTTTTCATCGGTCAGCGGTCCGAGCGACGGGGCCTCGTCTATTTTCCAGTCGCCGGTATGGATGATCCGTCCTGCCGGTGTTGTCATCGCCAGCGAGACCGGCTCGGGAATGGAGTGATTGACGGCGATCGCCTCGATCGAAAACGGCCCGACCTCGAAGGATTCACCGGCCTTGTAAATCGTCACCGGAATGGCATCGGTATCACGTTCATAGGCGCGCTTGGCCTCCATCATGCCGGCGGTAAAGGGGGACACATAGACCGGCACATTCAGATAGGGCCACAAATCGGCAAGCGCGCCATAGTGGTCCTCATGTGCATGGGTAATGATGATTGCCTTCAGATCGATCTTCTGATCCTCGATATACTGAATGTCCGGAAGCACCAGATCGACCCCTGGCAGATCCGGCCCTGGAAATGTCACCCCGCAATCGACCATTATCCACGCACGATGTCCCTTCGGGCCATATCCGTAGAGCGCCAGATTCATGCCGATTTCACCGACACCGCCGAGCGGTAAGAAAACCAGTTCGTCCTGTTTAGCCATATGGTGTCGCCATTCCTGGTTGCTGGCTGACGCGCGTTGCGTCACTCGAAAAATACGTCGCCTGCGGCGATGGTCTGAATCCTCCGGTCGTCATCGACCATGACGAGGCATCCCGTCTCATCGATGTCCTGGAACCGACCCGAAATGGTCCGGTCAGGCAGGTGCACGGTGATGCGCTTGCCGATACCCTGTGCATGGTCGAGCCAGGCCTGCCGCACCGCACCAATGCCGCGGCCGCCATCCCATAGCTGCAATTGTCGCGCCATCGTCTGACACAAATGGGCAAAAAGTTCCTCCGGTGCAACCGGCGACCCGACCGCCCGCAGGGTGGTCGTCGGATAGTGCACATGCTCCGGCGCGTGGGCAACATTGATGCCGCAGCCGATCACCAAGGCGCGCTGGTCGTTCTCCAGTGTTTCACTCTCCAGCAAAATGCCGGATATCTTTGCTCCGCCTACGAGAATGTCATTGGGCCATTTAATGGTCGGTGCGGCGGCGCCCGGCGGCAGGGTCCGGCTGATCGCCGCGTGCACCGCCACCGCCACGGCAAGCGGCAGGCTTGCCAAATCGGCCGGTGGCGCAGGATCGATCAACAGCAACGATGCATAGAGATTGCCGGGTTCAGACACCCAGTTGCGCCCACGCCGCGCGCGACCGCCCAATTGTCGGTTGGCGGTAATCCACAGATTGCCTGGATCACCGGCCCTTGCCCGGTCGAGGCATTCCAGATTGGTCGACTGCACATCGTCCAGTGCGATATGGCGAAAATCGTTGGCGGTGATCAAACCAATGACAACTCGGTTTAGAAAAGGCTCATTGCGGCGGCTTCCGCTGCCCGGCCAACCGGACCGCCGACCAGTACGTAAGCCAGCACGAAAGCGCCGGACAGCCCCATGACCAGCCGCAACTCGCCGGCCACCGGCACGAATTCGCCGCTCGGCTCATCGAACCACATGATCTTGACGATCCGCAGATAGTAATAAGCGCCGACGACGGATGCCAGAACACCGATCACCGCCAGCGCAATCAGCCCGGCTTCGATGGCGGCAAGGAAAACAAAATATTTGGCGAAAAAGCCGGCAAGAAACGGGATACCGGCCAGCGAGAACATGAAAATCGTCAAAATGGTGGCCATGACCGGATTAGTGGAGGACAGGCCTGCCAGATCATCGATCAGTTCGACATTGCCCTCTTCGCGACGCCGCATGGCGAGAATACAGGCAAAGGTGCCAAGGGTCGTTACCATGTAAACAAGCATGTAAATGGCGACACCCTGGACACCGACCATCGATCCGGCCGCCAATCCGACGAGCGCATAGCCCATATGGCTGATCGAGGAATAGGCCATCAGCCGTTTGATATTGCGCTGCCCGATCGCCGCAAATGCTCCAAGAACCATCGATGCAATGGCGACAAAGACAATGACCTGCTGCCAGTCGGGCGTAATCGGCTCGAACGCATCGATGACGATGCGCACAAGCATGGCCATGGCCGCGATTTTCGGTGCGGCAGCAAAGAAGGCCGTGACCGGCGTCGGCGCGCCCTCATAGACATCCGGGGTCCACATGTGAAACGGCACGGCCGAAATCTTGAACGCGATGCCGGCAAGCACGAAGACAAGCCCGAAGATGACACCCATCGACCGCTCGCCATTGGCCAGCGCCTCGGCGATCTGCGGAAATCCGATATGCCCGGTAAATCCGTAAACCAGCGAAGCGCCATAAAGCAGCATGCCGGAGGACAACGCACCCAGGACGAAATATTTCAGACCGGCTTCCGTCGATCGCGTGCTGTCACGATTGATCGCCGCTACCACATAAAGCGCCAGCGATTGCAGCTCCAGACCGAGATAAAGCGCAATGAGATCATTGGCCGAAATCATCAGCATCATGCCAAGCGTCGCCAGCACGATGAGGACGGGAAATTCGAACCGGTCGATCTGTTCTTCCTGGGCATGGCCGACGGCCATGACCATCGCGGTAATCGATCCGATCAGGGTCAAGACCTTCATGTATTTCGCAAAGGAATCATCCAGGAACGCGCCGCCGAATGCGACCCCCTCGCCGCCGACAAGCACCAGCCAGAGGCCGGCGATGATCAACAGGGCAACCGCCAGCCCGGTCACGAGCGACGAGGACTTGCTGCCGGAAAACACGCCGATCATCAGCAATACCATCGAGCCGACCGCAAGGATGATCTCCGGGACGGAAAGCCGCAGGCTCGTTGCGAGGAGTTCAGCTGTCATAATGACAATCCCTGTTCGTCAGTTCGCAAGCGCGAGGCCGCGGGCGGCTTCAAGCGAGGCAGTATAATTGTTGATCAACGCATCGACCGACGCGGCGGTGACGTCGAGCACCGGCATCGGATAGACACCGAAGAAAATTGTCAGCGCGATCAGCGGGTACAAAATCACCTTTTCGCGGGTCGACAGGTCGAGCATCGATTTGAGGCTTTCCTTCTCCAGGGCGCCGAAAATGACGCGGCGATACAGCCAGAGCGCATAGGCGGCCGAAAGGATCACGCCCGTTGCCGCCAACAGCGCCACCCAGGTATTGACCTGGAAGATACCCATCAGCGTCAGGAACTCGCCGACAAATCCGGATGTCCCCGGCAGGCCGACATTGGCCATGGTGAAGACCATGAAGGCCAGGGCATATTTCGGCATGTTGTTGACCAGCCCGCCATAGGCGGCAATTTCCCGCGTATGCAGGCGGTCATAGACAACGCCCACACACAGGAAGAGCGCACCGGAGACCAGCCCGTGCGACAGCATCTGGAAGATGGCGCCCTGAATGCCCTGTGCATTGGCCGCGAAAATCCCCATCGTCACAAAGCCCATATGGGCAACCGAGGAATAGGCGATCAGCTTCTTCATGTCGTCCTGCATCATCGCCACCAGCGAGGTGTAGATGATGGCGATGATGGACAGCGTGTAGACCAGCCAGGCCAGATCGGCGGATGCAAGCGGGAACATCGGCAGCGAAAACCGCAGGAATCCATAGCCGCCGAGCTTCAGGAGAATCCCGGCCAGGATGACCGAGCCGGCGGTCGGCGCTTCCACATGGGCATCCGGCAGCCAGGTGTGGACAGGCCACATCGGCATCTTCACCGCAAAGGAGGCAAAGAAGGCCAGCCACAACCAGGTCTGCATGTTTTCCGGGAAATTATGGACCAACAGATCCGGTATCGAGGTGGTCCCGGCATTCCAGTACATGGCCATGATGGCCAGCAGCATCAGCACCGATCCGAGCAGCGTGAACAGAAAAAACTTGAAACTCGCATAAACCCGTCGCGCACCGCCCCACACGCCGATGATGATGAACATCGGGATGAGGCCCGCCTCGAAGAAGACGTAGAACAGCACGATATCGAGCGCACAGAACACGCCGATCATCAGCGTTTCGAGGATCAGAAACGCGATCATGTAGGATTTGACGCGCTTCTGCACCGATTCCCAGCTTGCCAGAATACACAGCGGCATCAGGAAGGTCGTCAGGATGACGAACAGCATCGATATACCATCGACGCCCATATGATAAGAGATACCCGATCCCAGCCAATCGGTCTTCTCGACCATCTGAAAGCCGAAATCGCTGTTGTCGAATTCGATCCAGATATAGAGGGAAAAGACGAAGTTGAAGACCGTGGTCAGCAGCGCGACATTGCGGATATTGCGGCGCCCGATTTCGCCGTCATCTCTGATCAGCAAAATGAACAACACGCCGACAAGCGGCACGAATGTGACGGTTGAAAGGATCGGCCAATCGGTCATCACGCCGCTCCTCCGAGCATCATCCAGGTGATAAGGGCGGCAACGCCGATCAACATCACAAAGGCATAGTGGTAGAGATAACCGGTCTGAAGCCGGATGACGCGGCTGGTGATATCCTGGACGCGGGCCGCAACCCCGTCCGGACCGAAGCCATCGATCAGCCAGCCATCGCCGCGTTTCCAAAGGAACCGTCCGAGCCACTTGGCACTGCGGACGAACAGCAGGTCATAGGCTTCATCGAAGTACCATTTGTTCAGCAGGAACAGGTAAAGCCCCCGATGCTGCTGGGCCAGCGATTTCGGCACTTCTGGCGAACGGATGTAGAAATACCAGGCGACGACGAAGCCGATAACCATGGCCAGGAACGGGCTCAGTTTGACCCATGCCGGCACATGATGGAACTCTTCAAGGATATTGTTGTCGGGCAAGGTGAACAGGGCACCCTTCCAGAATTCCTCATAGTGATGTCCGAAGAAATCGCCGATGAAGAGCATGCCTGCCAGAAGCGCGCCGGCAGCCAGGATGAAGAGCGGCACGAGCATCACCATGGGCGATTCATGCACATGGTGCATCACATCCGAGGAGGCGCGCGGTTTGCCGTGGAAGGTCATGAAGATCAGACGCCAGGAATAGAAACTGGTGAACACAGCTGCGATCACCAGCATCCAGAAGGCGAATCCGGCCGCCGGATTTTGACCAACGAAGGAGGATTCGATGATCGCATCCTTGGAGATGAACCCGGCAGTACCGATGCCCAGGAACGGAATGCCGAAACCGGTCAACGCCAGCGTTCCGATGATCATCATCCAGTAGGTCAGCGGGATGTGCTTGCGCAGTCCGCCCATGCGCCGCATATCCTGCTCATCGGACACGGCGTGAATGACCGATCCGGCGCCGAGGAACAGCAGCGCCTTGAAAAAGGCGTGGGTGAAGAGGTGGAAGATCCCGGCCCCATAGGCACCCACACCGAGCGCAACGAACATGTAGCCAAGCTGCGAACAGGTCGAATAGGCAATCACACGTTTGATATCGTTTTGCACCAGGCCGATCGTCGCGGCGAAGAACGCCGTGATCGCACCGATGATGGTGACGACCGTCAGCGCATCGACCGACAATTCGAACAGCGGCGACATGCGAGCGACCAGAAACACCCCGGCGGTCACCATGGTGGCGGCATGGATCAGCGCCGATACCGGTGTCGGGCCTTCCATCGCGTCGGGCAGCCAGGTGTGCAGCAGGAACTGCGCGGATTTGCCCATCGCTCCCATGAACAGCAGCAGGCACACCGCGGTCAGAGCGTGGCTCTGATCAAGCTGCATACCGAACAGATCAAGGACGGTGCCGGAAATCGCCGTCGGCGCACCCGGGATGAAGGAAGCCGCACCTGCGAAAATCACATCCAGCGAAATCGAGCCGAACAGCACGAAAACGCCAAAGATGCCGAGGATGAAACCGAAATCGCCGACCCGGTTAACGATGAAGGCTTTCATGGCCGCCGCATTGGCCGCCGGCTTCTTGTACCAGAAACCGATCAGCAGATAGGACGCCAGGCCGACCCCTTCCCAGCCGAAGAACATCTGCAGCAGATTGTCCGACGTCACCAGCATCAGCATGGCGAAGGTGAAGAGCGACAAATAGGCAAAAAAGCGCGGCCGATGCGGATCGTGGTGCATGTAGCCGATCGAATAGACATGCACCAGACACGAGACCGTGTTGACCACGACCAGCATAACCGCCGTCAGCGTGTCGATCCGCAGGGCCCAGTCGATCGACATGGTTCCGGACTGCATCCACTGAAGCACGTTAACCTGAACCGTTTCACCGTCCCCCAGCGCAACCTGGAAGAAGGCCAGCCAGGACAAAAGGGCCGCGATGACCATCAGGCCGCAGGTCACATATTCGGATGCCTTCGATCCGATGGACCGCCCGAAAAACCCCGCGATGATTGCGCCGATGAGCGGGAAGAAGACAATGGCGTGATACATGATCTGGTCAGCCCTTCATCATGTTGACGTCTTCAACCGCAATCGAACCGCGATTTCTGTAGAAGACGACGAGAATGGCAAGACCGATTGCCGCTTCCGCGGCCGCGACGGTCAACACGAACAGGGCGAAGACCTGACCGACCAGGTCCCCGAGATGTTGGGAAAATGCCACAAAATTCAGATTGACGGCGAGCAGGATCAACTCCACCGACATCAAGATGACGATGACGTTCTTGCGGTTCAGGAAAATGCCGAACACGCCAATCGTGAACAGCACCGCACCGACTGTAAGATAGTGGGAAAGACCGATTTCCATATGCCTGCTCCTTTCCCGCCTATATGCCCTGCCCGGGCTTCACCTTGATGACTTCGATCGCCGTCTCCGGTGTGCGGGCAACCTGCGCCGACACGTCCTGTCGCTTGACATTGTCCTTGTGACGCAGCGTCAGCACGATGGCGCCGATCATGGCGACCAGCAGGATCAGGCCCGCTGCCTGAAAGAAATGTGCATAGTCCGTGTAGAGAATGTTGCCCAGCGCCTCGATATTCGACACCTCGTTCATGTCCGGGATTGGCTGGGCGGCATTGGCCTCGACTTCCACCCGGAACGCGTTGCCGGCCAGAACGATGATCAGTTCCGCGGCCAGGATAAGGCCGATCAGCGCACCGACCGGCGCGTAGGCCATCACACCGGAGCGCAATTCGGCAAAGTCGATATCAAGCATCATTACCACGAACAGGAAAAGAACCGCGACGGCGCCGACATAGACGACCACGAGAATGAGCGCCAGAAATTCGGCGCCGGCCAGCAGAAACAGCGCTGCAGCGTTGAAAAAGGTCAGGATCAGAAACAACACCGAATGCACGGGATTGCGTGACGATATGACCATCAGCGCCGATGCCACAGCGATCGCCGAGAACAGATAGAAAAACAGAGTCTCCAGACCCATGATCCGTGCCTTTTCGTATATCCCCCGAGAGCCGCAACGGGAATGTTGCGTTCTCAAAAGCGTCCGGTGCCAAACCGGCTCCAAGAATTCCATTCACCCGGACCGCCCGATGGGTCCGGACCGATATTCAACGCCTACCGGTATGGCGCGTCCAGTGTCATATTGGCAGCGATTTCGCGCTCCCAACGGTCCCCGTTATCCAACAACTTGTCCTTGTCGTAATAAAGCTCTTCGCGTGTTTCGGCGGCAAATTCGAAATTCGGTCCCTCGACGATCGCATCCACCGGACAGGCCTCCTGGCAAAAGCCACAATAGATGCATTTGACCATGTCGATGTCGTAGCGCACCGTCCTGCGGGTGCCGTCATTGCGGCGCGGCCCGGCCTCGATGGTGATGGCCTGCGCCGGACAGATCGCTTCACACAATTTGCAGGCGATACAGCGCTCCTCACCATTGGGATAGCGACGCAGCGCATGTTCGCCGCGAAAGCGCGGGCTGACCGGACCCTTTTCGAACGGGTAGTTGACCGTCGCCTTCGGTGCGAAGAAATAGCGCATCGACAGCACGAAGGCCTCGGCGAACTCCTTCAGAAAAACTGATTTTGCGGCTTGTGCGAGGGACATTTCTCTCTCCCGGTTCAGGCCGACCAGCCGGTCAGTTTGAGGACAAAGGCGACAATCACGACCATCGCCAGCGAAATCGGCAGGAACACCTTCCAGCCCAACCGCATCAACTGGTCATAGCGGTAGCGCGGCACGAAGGCCTTGACCATCGAGAACATGAAGAACACGAAGCAGACCTTGAGGACGAACCAGATGATGCCGGGAACCCAGTTGAGGAACCAGACATCGACCGGTGGAAGCCAGCCACCGAGAAACAGGATGGTCGTCAGCGCACACATCAGAACGATGGCGGCATATTCGCCGAGCATGAACATCATGTATGGCGTCGAGCTGTATTCCACCATGAACCCTGCAACCAGTTCCGATTCCGCCTCCGGCAGGTCGAAGGGCGGTCGGTTCGTCTCCGCCAGCGCCGAGATGAAGAAGATGATGAACATCGGGAAGAGCGCCAGCCAGTGCCAGTCCAGGAAAGTGTTGGGAAGACCCAGCCGGGTGCCCAAACCGTCCTGTTGCGACAGGACGATGTCCGTCAGGTTCAGCGATCCGACACACAGCAGCACCGTGATGATGACAAAACCGATGGAGACCTCATAGGACACCATCTGGGCGGCCGAGCGAAGTGCCCCGAGGAACGGATATTTCGAGTTCGATGCCCAGCCGGCCATGATCACGCCATAGACCTCGAGCGAGGAAATCGCGAAAACATACAAAATGCCGACATTGATAGAGGCAATCGCCCATCCGTCCGCCACCGGAATGACAGCCCAGGCCGCCAGGGCCAGGGTCACCGAAACCAGCGGCGCCAGCAAAAACACACCCTTGTTCGCGCCAGCCGGAATGACAGGTTCCTTCAGCGCAAATTTGATCAGATCCGCAAAAGACTGGAACAAACCCCATGGCCCGACCACATTGGGGCCCCGCCGCATCTGTACGGCGGCCCAGATCTTGCGGTCGGCATAGAGGATATAGGCAATAAACAAGAGCAGCGCGACGAGCAGCAGCACCGATTGCCCGATCATGATCGCCGCCGGCCAGACATAGGTTGAGAAAAAGGAATCCATGATTGTCTGCGCCCGTTCCCTATTCCGCCGCGACCTGGCCCGTATCACGCGCCAGGGCCGAACATTCCGCCATGACCGCTGATGCGCGGGCAATCGGGTTCGTGAGATAAAAATCGCTGATCGGCGATGCGAAAGCCGCCTTGTCGAGCTGCCCGTCGGTTCCGGCAAGAGCGGAGACATCAGCGGCATTGCCCGGGGCGATGCTGTCGAACTCCGCAAAATGCGGATGGAGCTCATGGAGAACCGCCCGCAATTGCGCCAGGGAATCATAGGACAGGGTCTTGCCCAGCACATCCGACAGGGCCCGCAGGATCGCCCAGTCTTCCTTGGCGTCTCCCGGCGGGAAAGCTGCACGAAGTCCGCGCTGCACGCGGCCCTCGGTATTGACATAGGTTCCGTGTTTTTCGCTGAAGGTGGCACCGGGCAAAATCACATCGGCATGGTGCGCGCCGACATCGCCGTGACTGCCGATATAGATCGTGAAGCCAGATGTGCGCTTTGTCATGTCCAACTCGTCGGCGCCCAGCAGGAAGAGCACATCACAGTCCGTCAGCATCTGGGCCGCCGACTGGCCACCGGTGCCAGGAACAAATCCGAGATCCAGCCCGCCGACACGGCTGGCCGCCATGTGCAACACGGCAAAACCGTTCCATTCGGCCCCGACGGCACCGACATCGGTTGCCAGCTTGGCAGCATGCTCAAGCACCGCGGCACCATCTGCGCGTGCCAGCGCCCCCTGTCCGACAAGGATCATCGGTCGCTGTGCATCCCTGAGTTTCGACGCAAACTCATGGGTACCGGCCACGAGTTCGGCAAGCGTGTCGGGCCCGGCACCCAGATAGTCGTAGTCATAGCGCAGGTCGGTGTTCTCACCGATCACGCCAATCGGAAAGTCCTCCATGCGCCAGCGCTTGCGAATACGGGCATTCAGGATGGATGCTTCGAAACGCGGATTGGATCCGACGATCAACAGCGCGTCCGCATCCTCAATTCCTTCGATCGTCGGATTGAACAGATAGCTGGACCGGCCATGAGCGGGATCCAGTTGCGCGCCATCCTGCCGGCAATCGATATTGGCCGTCCCCAGATTTTCCATCAACTGCTTGAGCGCGAACATCTCTTCGACCGTCGCCAGATCACCGGCAATCGCACCGATCCGTTCACCATCCGCAGCGTCGACCGCCTGCTTAACGGCGGAGAAGGCGTCCGCCCAACTGGCGGCTTCCAACCGCCCATTGCGTTTGACGAAGGGCCGGTCGAGGCGTTGCGATTTCAGGCCGTCCCAGACGAAGCGTGACTTGTCCGAAATCCACTCCTCATTGATGGCCTCGTTGATGCGCGGCATGATCCGCATCACTTCGCGGCCACGCGTATCGACCCGTATGGCCGAACCGCAAGCATCCATCACATCAATGGTTTCGGTCTTGTTCAACTCCCAGGGGCGCGCCTGAAAGGCGTAAGGCTTGGATGTCAGCGCGCCAACCGGGCACAGGTCGATCACATTGCCCTGCAGCTCTGATGTCATGGCCTTTTCGAGATAGGTGGTGATCTCGGCATCCTCGCCGCGGCCTATCAGTCCCAATTCGGAGATGCCTGCAACTTCCGTGGTGAAACGAACACACCGAGTGCAATGGATGCACCGGGTCATGATGGTTTTCACCAGGGGGCCAATATATTTATCTTCCACGGCCCGCTTGTTTTCGTGGAACCGTGAGGAATCGACACCGAACGCCATCGCCTGATCCTGCAGGTCACACTCGCCGCCCTGATCGCAGATCGGACAATCGAGCGGGTGATTGATCAGCAGAAACTCCATGACGCCTTCGCGCGCCTTTTTGACCATCGGTGTGTTGGTGAACACTTCCGGTGGCTGTCCTTCCGGGCCGGGACGCAGGTCCCTGACGCTCATGGCGCAGGAGGCTGCCGGTTTCGGCGGTCCGCCCTTCACCTCGACAAGGCACATGCGGCAATTGCCGGCAACGGAAAGCCGTTCGTGAAAACAGAATCGCGGCACCTGCGCACCGGCTTCCTCGCACGCCTGCAACAGCGTGTAGTGATCCGGTACTTCAATCTCGTTTCCGTCGACCTTGATCTTTGCCATTGTCTGTCCAGTTCCGCGGTCGCCCGCACCACCTTTTCCCGTCAGGCCCTCAGCCCGCCTATTGCGCCGCTTCCAGCGCCGGTGCTCTGCCGGCGTTGCGTGTGTAATCGTCGATCCGTTGCTCGATCTCAGGCCGGAAGTGCCGGATCAGCCCCTGTATCGGCCATGCCGCTGCATCACCCAGCGCACAGATCGTGTGACCTTCGATCTGTTTGGTGACATCGAACAGCATGTCGATTTCCTTCTTTTGCGCATTGCCTGTCGCCATGCGCTCCATCACCCGCCACATCCAGCCGGTTCCCTCCCGGCAGGGTGTGCATTGGCCGCAGCTTTCGTGCTTGTAAAAATAGGACAGGCGGGCGATTGCCCGAATAATGTCCGTGGAGCGGTCCATGACGATCACCGCTGCCGTTCCCAGACCCGATTTCAGGTCTCGCAGGCTGTCGAAATCCATCGGGCAATCGATGATCTGGTCAGCAGGGACGCAGGGGACCGACGATCCGCCGGGAATGACTGCAAGCAGATTATCCCAGCCGCCACGGACGCCGCCGCAGTGACGGTCGATCAGTTCTCGGAACGGGATCGACATCTCCTCCTCGAAGGTCGCCGGCTGATTGACATGGCCCGACACGCAAAAGAGCTTGGTGCCGTGGTTGTTGGGTTTCCCGAAACCGGCAAACCACGCGCCGCCTCGCCGCAGGATGGTCGGGGCGACGGCAATGGATTCCACATTGTTGACAGTCGTGGGACAGCCATAGAGTCCGACATTGGCCGGAAAAGGCGGTTTCAGGCGCGGCTGGCCTTTCTTGCCCTCCAGGCTTTCCAGCAGCGCGGTTTCCTCGCCGCAGATATAGGCGCCGGCGCCGTGGTGGACGAAAACGTCATAGTCCCATCCGCATTTGTTGTCCTTGCCGAGCAGCCCGGCATCGTAACACTCATCGATCGCAGCCTGCAGAGCCTCGCGCTCACGCATATACTCACCGCGAATGTAGATGTAGGCCGTGTGTGCACCCATGGCGAAACCGGCGATCACGCAGCCCTCGATCAGCGTATGCGGATCATTGCGCATGATGTCCCGGTCTTTGCAGGTTCCGGGCTCGGATTCATCGGCATTCACCACCAGATAATGTGGTCGCCCATCGGATTCCTTCGGCATGAAGGACCATTTCAAACCGGTCGGGAAGCCGGCGCCGCCGCGTCCGCGCAGACCCGAGGTCTTCATCTCGTCGATGATCCAGTCGCGGCCCTTTTCGATCAGCGCTTTTGTTCCGTCCCAATGGCCACGTGACATTGCGCCTTTCAGGCTCTTGTCCTTCAGGCCATAGATATTGGTAAAGATGCGGTCCTTGTCTTGCAGCATGCGCTATCCCTTTACCGCGGTTTCTTGCCGAACACGCGGACGTATTCCTCGACGCCACCTTCGGCGAGCGCCCTGGCTTGACTGATCCAGTCGTCCCGCTCGATCCGGCCCTTGAATTTCAAGAATCCGTCGACCCATTCGCGTTCGGCCTCGCCCCAATGCGTGATCTGCTCCCATTTGTAGACGCCAATCGAATGGAGCAGGCTTTCGATCTTCGGGCCAACACCGGAAATCAATTTCAGATCATCGATGTCAGCCGGCTTTTCCATCGCCGCCGGCCGGTTGGCATCCGAAAGCTCCGGCTTTGCCGCCTTCTTTTTGGCAGGCGCCCTTTGGGTGGTTTTGGCAACAGCTTTTTTGGCAGCGGTTTTTTGCGGTGTGGCCCCTGCCGCAGGCGCTTTGGCCGCCTTGACTTGTTTCGCCGGAGCATCGTCACCGGTCAAGGTTGTAAGACCACCGACCGGGGCGGACAGATGCCGGCCGTTTTGCGGTCCGGGGCTGACCGTTTCACCTTTGCCTGCCTCGAATGTGTCAATAATATCAGCCAGCTGCTCGGGCGTCAGATCCTCATAGGCATCCTTGAAGATCATCACCATCGGAGCGTTCACGCAAGCGCCCTGGCACTCCACCTCTTCCCAGGAGAGAGTTCCCGCCGCGTTCGGTTCCAGCGGTTGTGCGGAAATCTTGTCCTTGCAAACCCTGATCAGATCCTCGGAGCCGCGCAACATACAGGGTGTCGTTCCACACACCTGAATATGGGCCTTCGTGCCCACCGGCTTCAACTGGAACTGCGTGTAGAAGGTCGCGACCTCAAGCGCCCGGATCAAAGGCATGCCCAGCATCGCGGCAACCGACTCGATCGCCGCCTTGGTGACCCAGCCATCCTGCTCCTGCGCTCGCATCAACAGCGGAATAATGGCCGATTGCTCACGCCCCTCCGGATATTTCCTGATGGTCTCCTCGGCCCAGGCGGCATTGTCGCTCGAAAACGCGAACCCTTCGGGTTGCACGGCGTCATCGGCAAGTCGGCGTACGGACATGCTTATTGTGCCTCTTGATTGATCGCGCGACAGCGGGAATTTGTGACCGTGACGAATTCGCAGGCATAGGCGGACGTATCTTTTTGCAGCAAGACGACATATTGCGCACCATTCGGCGCCATAGCCTTGATTTCAAAACCCTGCCGCAGCAGACCTCGCATCGTGTTGGAATCGCCCCCGGAATCCTGTGCAAAAGCTGGCATGGCGGCAACGGTCACCAAAATGGCCGTGCCGAGTGCAACACCGAGTGACTGGCGCATCATCGATCTACCTCCCCGAAAACGATATCCAGCGAACCCAGAATCGCTGAAACATCCGCCAACATGTGACCGCGACAGATGAAATCCATGGCCTGCAGATGCGCATAGCCCGGCGCCTTGATCTTGCAGCGATAGGGCCGGTTGCCGCCATCGGAAATAAGATAGACGCCAAATTCGCCCTTTGGTGCTTCAACCGCGGTGTATACCTCGCCTTCCGGCACATGATAGCCTTCGGTATAAAGTTTGAAGTGATGAATCAGCGCCTCCATCGAGCGCTTCATTTCGCCGCGCTTCGGCGGCACGAATTTGCCGTCAACGGATGAGACCGGACCGGTTCGCGCATCGCCCATCAGCCGCTCAACACATTGTTTCATAATCCGTACCGATTGGCGCATCTCTTCCATACGGATCAGGTAGCGGTCATAACAATCGCCGTTCTTGCCGATCGGAATATCGAACTCCATGTCGCTGTAACACTCATAGGGCTGAGCACGCCGCAGATCCCATGCCGCGCCGGATCCGCGAACCATCACACCGGAAAAGCCCCAGGCCCAGCAATCGTCCAGGCTGACAACACCGATATCGACATTGCGCTGCTTGAAGATGCGGTTGCCGGTCAACAGCGTGTCGATGTCATCGCAAACCTTGAGAAAGGGATCACACCAATTGCCGATATCCTCGACCAGTTCCGGCGGCAGGTCCTGATGGACGCCGCCCGGTCGCACATAGGCCGAATGCATGCGCGCCCCGCAGGCCCGCTCATAAAAGACCATCAGCTTTTCGCGCTCCTCGAACCCCCACAGCGGTGGGGTCAGAGCGCCCACATCCAGCGCCTGTGTCGTAATGTTCAGAAGATGCGACAGGATCCGGCCGATCTCGGAATACAGCACCCGGATCAGTTGACCTCGGATCGGCACCTCGGCGCCCATCAGTTTTTCGACCGCAAGCGAATAGGCATGCTCCTGGTTCATCGGCGCGACATAGTCCAACCGGTCGAAATAGGGCAGAGCCTGCAGGTAAGTCTTTGTTTCAATGAGTTTTTCGGTTCCGCGATGCAACAGACCTATATGCGGGTCGACACGCTCGACAATCTCACCGTCGAGTTCGAGCACCAGACGCAAGACACCGTGGGCAGCCGGATGCTGCGGGCCGAAATTGATGTTGAAATTGCGAACATTGTGTTCCGTCATTTCAGCCGTCCTGTCCGTCCACAAACATGGCAAACACCTCTGCCCCGGTCATCTTTTCAGTCGCATCGGCAAACGAATAGATGTCCGGTTTTTCGTCGATAAAAATCTCAGATGTGAACACCATGTCATCGATTTCATCAAACGCCGTCAGTGAAACGCTGGTCTGTTTCTTGCCGTGCAACTGCCAGACGAGTGGCGTCCCGCATTTGCGGCAGAAACCGCGCTCGCCCCAATCGGAGGAACGGTAGAGTTCGAAATCATCCCCCGCCTCGAATTCAACACTGTCGCCGCAATCGACCGCGAAAAAAGGACCCGCGGCCCACCGGCGGCACATGCTGCAATGGCACACGCCCGTTTCCGTTTTCGACGGCACCGCCGAAAGCCGAACGGCACCGCACAAGCACTGCGCCTTGCGGCGGTCGCTCTTCATCGGTTTCTGCTCGTCCGTCATCGTTTCACCAGACGCTGTTCAGTCAGTTGCCTTCTCATCGCCCGGCAAAACATATTCGGCGTTTTCCCAGGGTGAGAGGAAATCAAAGTTCCGGTATTCCTGCTTCAACTGCACCGGCTCATAGACCACCCGTTTGACCTCGTCATCATACCGCACCTCGACAAATCCGGTGGTCGGAAAGTCCTTACGCAGCGGGTGGCCGTCAAAACCGTAATCGGTCAGGATGCGCCGCAAATCCGGATGGCCGGTAAACAGGATGCCATAAAGATCATAGGCTTCACGCTCAAACCAGTCGGCGCCGGGATAGACGGACGTTGCCGAGGGAACCGTTTCCCCCTCGCCCACTTCAACCTTGACCCGAATGCGAAAATTCTGGCGCGGCGACAGCAAATGGTAGACCACATCAAACCGGCGGGCACGCGACGGCCAGTCGACGCCACAAATGTCGGTGATGTTGATGAACTGACACTGTGCATCGTCCCTCAGAAACGTCAGGATCGCGACGATATCCTGCGCCGAGGCCACAAGCGTCAATTCATCGAATTTCAGTTCGACCGAAATGACGCCGCTGATGTAGCGCTCATTGATGTAGGCGGCCAGTTCGCTGAGGGCTTCATTCATGCTTGCACCCTCTCCTAGCGCTCTATCGTTCCGGTGCGCCGGATCTTCTTTTGCAGGAGAAGAACGCCGTAAAGCAGCGCCTCGGCGGTCGGCGGACAGCCCGGGACATAGACATCGACCGGAACCACCCGATCGCAGCCACGCACGACCGAATAGGAATAGTGGTAATAGCCGCCGCCATTGGCACAGGAGCCCATGGAAATGACATAGCGCGGCTCGGGCATCTGGTCATAGACCTTGCGCAGCGCCGGTGCCATCTTGTTGGTCAGAGTGCCGGCGACAATCATCACATCCGATTGTCGCGGCGATGCACGCGGCGCAAAGCCGAAGCGTTCGGCATCGTAGCGTGGCATCGACATCTGCATCATTTCAACCGCACAACAGGCCAGGCCAAAGGTCATCCACATCAGCGATCCGGTGCGGGCCCAGGTGATCAGCTCATCAGTCGATGTGACCAGAAACCCCTTGTCGGCAAGTTCGTCATTGATCCCGCCGAAATAGGGGTCGTTGGCGCCAATGGGCTTGCCGGTCGATGGATCGACGATGCCACGAGGCTGCGGGGCAACCAGGGTCGATGGGGTGTCACCTACTCCCATTCCAGTGCTCCCTTTTTCCACTCATACACAAAGCCGACGGTCAGGATGGCCAGAAACACCATCATCGACCAGAACCCGAACCAGCCAATGTCGCCAAACGACGCAGCCCAGGGGAAAAGAAATGCCACTTCCAGATCGAAGATGATGAACAGGATCGCCACCAGATAGAAGCGGATATCGAACTTCATCCGCGCATCGTCGAAAGCATTGAATCCACATTCATAGGCTGACAGTTTTTCCGAATCCGGAGCCTTGAAGGCGATGATGAACGGCGCCACCAGAAGCGCCAGACCGATCACCAGTGAGATGCCGATAAAAATCACAATCGGTAGGTAGGAACTCAACAGTTCGCTCATCGTGGTGTCCTTGCCATATCGCGCATATTGCAGTCGCGAATTGCCTCAGGGTCGGTTTACACAATCAGCCAGTGCAGTCAACGCAAATGGCCCCGTGACCTTATAATTGCTCTAAATTGTCCACCATGGGGATGCAACACGACATCACAGGGCATGGCGGTGCTTCGGCGCCCTTGGCGCTGGCCGCGTATTTGGTTGTTCGTTGTCGCCGTAATGGTCCAACACGAGTCGGACGCAGCACGCAATCGCTGAACAACTATGGGTAAATGTAGAATTTGCACGCGCCCGGGCAACGGCTGAAAACGCAAAATCGATACCCTGCGGAAAATGAGCAGGTGCGCAAGCCGTTGGTCCGCTGATCAAAATGACGGAAAGAAGAGTGGCGCGAGTGACGGGGCTCGAACCCGCGACCTCCGGCGTGACAGGCCGGCACTCTAACCAGCTGAGCTACACCCGCGCTCCATTTCGCAAAACAGCGAAACGTGAGCGGTGAATTAAGCCGTTCCCCGGTGGCTGTCAAGCACTGATCCGGCGCTTTGGCGACAATTGGATGACAAATCAATTGCGCGCCGGCGAACAAGCCTCTGATGCCAAATCTTTTGCCTCAAACGCGCTTTTTTCTTGCACTTGCGCAGTGAAGCGCATAAACGGTCCAAAGTCTTCCCAAGGGCGGTTAGCTCAGCTGGTAGAGCGCCTCGTTTACACCGAGGATGTCGGGAGTTCGAGTCTCTCACCGCCCACCATTTTCCCTGCTTTTCATGGTGATTGAACGCCGCTACGCGCGGGCGCTGACGAGACCGATCCGTTCGCGCAACATATAGCGCCAGTTCATCAGAACGGCCGCAAACAGCAAGCCCAGTGCCAGTCCCCACCACACGCCGATGGCCCCGAATTCAAGCCAGGAGCCAAAGACATATGCCGAAGTCATTCCGATGCCCCAATAGCTGAACACCGCAATCACCATCGGCACCCGTGTATCCTTCAGCCCGCGCAGCAGAGCCGCGCCGATCACCTGCAGGCCGTCAACGGTCTGAAACACCGCAGCGACGAACAGCAATGGAATCGCATTGGCCAGCACCAACGCCGCGTCCGGATTGTCAGCGTCGAGAAACAGATTGATCAGCGTGCCGGGGATGACCAGGAAAATAAGCGCGGTCGCCAGCGTGGCCGCGACCACCAGCAGGATCGACACGACCCCGGCCCGGGTCAGACCCTGCCAGTCCTGCCGGCCGTAGGCGTTGCCGATACGGATGGTGGCTGCGCTCGACAGGCCGAGCGGGATCATGAAGGCAATGCCGGCCAGTTGCAGCGCGATTCCGTGGGCCGCCAGTTCGATCGTTCCGATCCAGCCGATAATGATGGCAGCACCCGCAAACAATCCGACCTCGGCCAATATGGTTGCACCGATCGGCCAGCCCAGCTTGACCACCTCGAAAAAGGCCTGCCAGTCCGGCCGCCAGAAGCGCACCAGCAACTCGTATTTCCGCAGTTCCGATTTCCACAACGCATAGGCCAACAGGGCAAAGAAAGTCACAAAATTGGTACCGACCGAAGCCACCGCCGCGCCGACCACGCCCAACCGCGGGGCACCGAGATTGCCGAAGATAAACGCGTAGTTGAGGACGATATTTGCAAGTGTGCCGAACACGGTTGCCCACAATATGATCTGAGCCCTTTCGAGCGCGCTCAGATAGGAGCGGAACACCATGATCAGCAGCGCTGGAAACATCGACCACTGCGCAACCCGGACATAATCTGCCGCGAGGGCTGCGATGCCAGGATCCTGACCGAGCACCAGCAGAATATGCTCTGTCTGCCAAAGCGGCACCATGACAAGCGCGCTGTAGATCAGGATGACCCAGATACCCATTCGCACCGACCGCCGCACGCCGCGCACATCATCGCGGCCATGGGCCTGCGCCGCAATCGGCATGACGGCCAGTGAAAAACCACCGCCGAAAATATAAAGCAGGAAGAAGATCTGGGTACCCAGCACGCCGGCAGCGAGTTCAAACGCGCCGAGCCATCCGATCATGATGGTATCGGTCACGCTGATTGCCATCTGGGCCAGCTGTGCCCCGATCAGGGGTATGCCGAGCACCAGTGTCGCCTTCGCATGTTCGAGCCAGGTCTTCCCCGGTCCGGTGCCCTTCCCTACCGGGTCGCGCAACGCACTCATGGTTCACCACCGATCAACGATCCCAAAATTCAAATGAGGAGCAACCTGCTCCACGTCCAGAATCGTCAGCCATAGCTGAAAGCCCTGGGGTGGGCAAACCGGAACATGCTCGGATCGGGACATTTCAGACAGGTGTGGCTGTCCTGCCACCATGGAACGATTCTGCGGCGCGATTCCCGTTCAGCGCGCAACGCATCAAAAAGGCCCGGCACAATGGCCGGGCCTGATGTCAGATTTGCCGCATCTTTGAAAAGATGAGGAACTCAGCTGTTGACGGCATCCTTGAGGCCTTTGCCGGCCGAGAATTTCGGAACGTTGCGGGCCGGAATATCGACCTCCGCGCCGGTCATGGGATTACGGCCCTTCGAAGCTCCACGATGCGAAACGGAGTAATTTCCGAAACCCACCAGACGAACCTCACCGCCACCCTTCAATTCGGATGTGATGGTGTCGAACACGGCTTCAACGGCAGAGCCGGCATCAGCCTTGCTGAGGCCAGCTTTGTCAGCGACGGCAGCAACCAGTTCGTTCTTGTTCATTTTCAACCCTCTCAGTGTGTAGTGAACGACTCAGTAAGAAGTCGAACACAATCTTACGACTCAAACGCGAAATCACAATGATACAAGTGCCAAAAACCCTTGTTTTCCGGCGTTTTTTCACTTTTTTCGGGGTTGAAAACGACAGAAGCGGGCAAAAGCCCGCTTCCGATGGCAATTCACGATGGCGCTGGAAGAATCAGTGAGCGACCGATGTGCCCGCATCATCACCGCTGTTTTCGGTCGGAAGAGGTGTATTCGCCTCATCCCATTCAATCGCCGTTGGCTGACTGATCAGCGCATTTTTCAGAACATCGTTCATGTGCGAGACGGGAATGATGTCCAGCTCGTTTTTCACATTGTCCGGAATCTCCGCCAGGTCCTTGGCATTTTCCTCCGGAATGAGCACGGTCTTGATTCCGCCACGTAGCGCAGCCAGAAGCTTTTCCTTCAGGCCACCAATCGGCAGAACCCTGCCGCGCAAAGTGATTTCACCGGTCATGGCGACATCCTTGCGAACGGGAATGGACGTCATGATCGACACGATCGATGTGGCCATGGCCACGCCTGCCGACGGGCCGTCCTTCGGCGTCGCACCTTCCGGCACATGAACGTGTATGTCGCGCTTGTCGAACAAGGGTGGCTCGATGCCGAAGTCAACTGCCCTCGAGCGGACATAGGAGGCCGCCGCGGAGATCGACTCCTTCATGACGTCACGCAGATTGCCGGTGACCGTCATTTTGCCCTTGCCGGGCATCATCACGCCCTCGATCGTCAACAGTTCGCCGCCGACTTCGGTCCAGGCCAGGCCGGTCACCACACCAACCTGATCGTCATGCTCGGCCTCGCCGTAGCGGAAGCGCGGCACGCCGAGATACTCATCGACATTCTTCTCGGTAATTTCGACTGCTGCCGCACCATCCTTCAGGATCTGGGTCACCACTTTGCGGCTCAGCGACATCAACTCCCGTTCGAAGTTTCGCACGCCGGCTTCCCGTGTATAGCGACGGATGATCTCACGAAGTGCATCATCGCTGACCGAAAACTCTTCCGGTTGTAGCGCATGGTCGCGAACCGCCTTGGGCAGCAGATGCCGTCTGGCGATCTCCAGCTTCTCGTCCTCGGTGTAGCCGGCGATCCGGATGATTTCCATCCGGTCCATAAGCGGAGGCGGAATGTTGAGTGTGTTCGCCGTCGTGATGAACATCACGTTGGAAAGGTCGTATTCCACTTCCAGATAGTGGTCCATGAAGGTGGAGTTCTGTTCCGGATCCAGCACTTCGAGCAAGGCCGAAGACGGATCGCCACGAAAATCCATGCCCATCTTGTCGATTTCATCGAACAGGAAGAGCGGATTGGCCTTCTTGGCCTTCTTCATCGACTGGATCACCTTGCCGGGCATCGACCCGATATAGGTGCGGCGGTGACCACGAATTTCGGCTTCGTCGCGCACGCCGCCAAGTGCCATGCGCACATATTCGCGTCCCGTGGCCTTGGCAATCGATTTGGCAAGCGACGTCTTGCCGACACCGGGCGGTCCGACGAGGCACAGGATCGGGCCCTTGATCTTGTTCGACCGGGTCTGCACCGCCAGATATTCCAGGATGCGTTCCTTGACCTTTTCCAGACCGTAGTGATCGGATTCCAGGATCGCGTCGGCCTTGTTGAGATCAACCTTGATCCGCGATTTCTTGCCCCACGGAATGCCCAGAAGCCAATCGAGATAGTTGCGCACGACGGTTGCCTCGGCCGACATCGGGCTCATCTGCTTGAGCTTCTTGAACTCCGTTTCGGCCTTTTCACGGGCCTCCTTCGAGAGCTTCGTCTTCTTGATGCGCTCTTCCAGCTCGCCCATCTCGTCACGGCCTTCCTCGCCGTCGCCGAGTTCCTTCTGGATCGCTTTCATTTGCTCGTTGAGATAGTATTCGCGCTGTGTCTTCTCCATCTGTCGCTTGACTCGCGACCGGATGCGTTTTTCGACCTGCAGAACCGAAATCTCGCCTTCCATGAATCCGAGCGCATGTTCAAGGCGTTCCTTGACGCTGACGGTCGCCAGCATCTCCTGCTTTTCGGGAATCTTGATCGAAAGATGCGAAGCCACAGTGTCGGCGAGCTTCGAATAATCGTCGATCTGGCTTGCCGCACCGACAACTTCGGGAGAGATTTTCTTGTTCAGCTTGACGTAATTTTCGAATTCGGACACCACGGATCGCGACAATGCCTCGATTTCGACGGCATCTTCCGCCGGTTCCGGCAAAAGGTCTGCTGTCGCTTCGTAGTATTCCTCATTATCGGCAAATCCGGTGACCTGCGCACGATCCTTGCCTTCCACCAGCACCTTGACGGTACCGTCGGGCAATTTGAGCAATTGCAGCACATTGGCAATGGTTCCGACGTCGTAGATCTCGTCGGTCTTGGGGTCGTCGTCGCCAGCATTGATCTGGGTGGCAAGCAGGATCTGCTTGTCGGCGCCCATGACCTCTTCCAGCGCGCGAATGGACTTTTCCCGACCGACGAACAACGGTACGATCATGTGCGGAAAAACCACGATATCGCGCAACGGGAGAACCGGATATGTCTCCGCTTCGGGCCGTTGGGTCAATTCATTCATCTTGTTTCCTTTCGACTGCCGGTCGGCGCCACCACGTTGCGCCGTCCCGTCGCGTCTTCTTTTCACTTGGCCACTAAGTGGAGTATTTTAACTGCCGTTTCAAGGTCACAGGCGGACCATGTTCATCCCTTGAGCAGTGAGACCCATCGAATCACCAAGGACCGGATTCGCGATTGAATCTACGCCCTTCGCGAACTGAATAAAACCGCCAATCTGACCGGTCATCCATCGGATAACACTCTATAAACAGAAAGACCCGCCATGGTGGCGGGTCCTGCAAATCGGCCTCAATCATCCGATCAGGCTGTGGCATTGCCCTTTTCGTCGTCCCGCTCGGAATAGATGTAGAGCGGCCGGGCGGAGCCCGAGACCACTTCATCCGAAATCACCACTTCCTGAACGCCTTCGAGCGACGGCAATTCGAACATGGTATCGAGCAGTATCTTTTCCATGATCGAGCGCAGACCACGTGCACCGGTCTTGCGGGCAATCGCCCGGCGGGCGATGCCGCGCAACGCGTCTTCATGGAACGTCAGTTCGATATCTTCCATCTCGAACAACCGCTGGTACTGTTTGACCAGCGCGTTTTTCGGCTGCGATAGGATTGAGATCAATGCATCTTCGTCGAGATCCTCGAGCGTCGCGATTACCGGTAAACGACCGATAAATTCCGGGATCAGGCCGAATTTGACCATGTCTTCGGGCTCGAGTTCACGCAGGATTTCGCCGACACGCCGGTCATCAAGCGCCTTGACCGTCGCGGCAAAGCCGATCGACGTGCCCTCGCCGCGCGCGGAAATGATTTTGTCCAGACCGGCAAACGCGCCGCCACATATGAAAAGGATATTGGTCGTATCGACCTGCAAGAACTCCTGCTGCGGATGTTTACGTCCACCCTGCGGCGGCACCGAGGCAACGGTGCCCTCCATGATCTTCAGCAGCGCCTGCTGAACCCCCTCACCCGACACGTCGCGTGTAATCGAGGGATTATCGGATTTGCGGGAAATCTTGTCGACCTCGTCGATGTAAACGATGCCGCGCTGTGCCCGTTCGACATTGTAGTCGGCGGCCTGCAGCAGTTTCAAAATGATGTTCTCGACGTCCTCACCAACATAACCGGCCTCGGTCAGTGTCGTGGCATCGGCCATGGTGAAGGGAACATCGATGATGCGGGCAAGTGTCTGTGCCAGATAGGTCTTGCCGCACCCGGTCGGACCGACCAGCATGATATTCGACTTTGCCAGCTCGATATCGTTGCTCTTGCTGGCATGGGCCAGTCGCTTGTAGTGATTGTGAACGGCCACCGAAAGCACACGCTTTGCCTGATCCTGGCCAATCACATATTCATCCAGCGTATCAATGATTTCCTGCGGTGTAGGAACGCCGTCGCGCGACTTGACCATCGAGGATTTGTTTTCCTCGCGGATAATGTCCATGCACAATTCAACACATTCATCGCATATGAACACCGTAGGTCCCGCGATCAGCTTGCGAACCTCGTGCTGGCTCTTTCCGCAAAACGAACAATAGAGCGTATTTTTTGAGTCGCCGCCGCTACCACCGCTGACTTTGCTCATACTTTATTCCTTCCAGCGGCCCGGACCCCGGCCAGGCCAAAAATTTCGCACGCCACATTTGCCTTTGCGGACAATCAGTCCCTGTTTCCGATATACATCATGATCGTACAGGTGCAACAATCCCGGTTGCCAATATACAAAGCGCAGTTTTCAAAGCTATGCGCATTGCGTTGAATATACCCTTAACACCCCAAATTAATGCAACGGATCGACCCTTCCAGCCCTGAATGCGCTGATATGTTGCCGTTTTGCCGCACCAATATGTCCGAATTCAGCCCGACTATTCCTTCGCATCCTTTTCCATCACCTCACGCGAGGAAATGACGCGATCGACAATTCCGAACTCCATCGCTTCCTCGGATGTCATGAAATGATCCCGGTCGAGCGTCCGTTCGATCGTCTCATAATCCTGACCGGTATGAGTGACATAGATGTCATTGAGCCGCCGTTTCATCTTGATGATGTCCTGGGCATGGCGCTCGATATCGGAGGCCTGCCCCTGAAATCCACCGGAAGGCTGATGCACCATCACCCGCGAATTCGGGGTCGCAAATCGAAGGTCCTTGTGCCCGGCGCAAAGCAGCAGCGAGCCCATGGATGCGGCCTGCCCCATGCACAGGGTTGAGACAGCCGGTTTGATGAACTGCATCGTGTCGTAGATCGCCATACCCGACGTCACCACACCGCCTGGTGAGTTGATATACATGGCGATTTCTTTTTTCGGGTTGTCGGCCTCCAGATACAAAAGCTGCGCGCTGACAAGCATCGCCATGCCGTCCTCGACAGGACCGGTGACAAAAATGATGCGTTCCTTCAGAAGCCTGGAAAAGATATCGAAAGCCCGTTCACCGCGGTTGGTCTGTTCGACAACCATCGGGACGAGCGACAGGGCGGTATCAACGGGATTGGACATGGACTGGCCTTTTTTGAAGCTAACCCCGAATTCGGACGAATCGGAGAATCGAGTGAAAAACTGCTGTTGCATACATAGGATGCGATGGCATTAACGTTCAAGACATGATGATGATGTGGTCGCTGGCGCCACCGCAAAGCTCGTGGGATGGTTAAGCGGCGGCAGTGATTCTGGCAGGGAGCCAAGGTGAATATAGGCCGGAAATGAAATTAGACAAGCACAACAGATCGGTCGATCTCGATCCGAAGGATCCGTCGTTTTTCAACGATCCCTATGCCTTCTACGAGGATATCCGCGCCGAATTTCAAGCGTTCTACTGGAGGCAATACGGTCTGTGGTGTTTCATCGGCTTCAACGATGTCAACCGGCTCCTGCGCGACAGGAGGTTTGGCCGGCAAATCCTGCATGTCGCCACCCGCGAAGAAGTCGGCATGGCGCCGCCGAAAGAACACCTCAAACGCTTTGATGCGGTCGAAGCGCATTCGCTGCTTGAACTGGAGCCGCCGGAGCACACCCGACTTCGCACCCTGGTGAACCGTGCTTTTGTGTCGCGGCAGGTCGAGCGGCTGCGTCCGGAAATCGAAACCCTGACCCATCAGACCATCGATACATTTGCCGATAAGGGCGAAGTGGAACTGATCCGGCAGTTTGCAGAACCCATCCCGGTTTCGGTCATCGCACGGATGCTGGGCGTTCCGCTTGAACTGACCGATCAGCTCCTCGACTGGTCGCACCGGATGGTGCGCATGTATGTTCTTCACAGAACAGAGGAAATCGAACGCGATGCGGATGCCGCCGCTGCTGATTTTGCAAAATGCCTGTCGGAACTGATATCCGAGCGCCGAAAAGCACCCCGGGATGACCTTCTCAGCCACATGATCGGGACCGAGCGCGGCGGTCAGCGTTTGAGCGACGATGAATTGATCTCGACCAGCGTGCTACTGCTCAATGCCGGCCACGAGGCAACGGTCCACCAGACAGGGAATGCGGTGAAAACGATCCTGGAAAGCGATCTGTCACCGGAAAAACTCTTTGCGGATCGATCGGCTTGCGAAGCAACGGTCGAAGAGGCCCTTCGATATGACGCACCGCTGCACATGTTCACGCGCTACGCGCTCGAGGACGTTCACCTCGCGGATGACATTGTGATTGCGAAAGGCGAGCAGATCGGTCTCATGCTCGGCGCAGCCAACCGGGACCCGTCGCAATTTGCCGATCCGGCGACCTTCGATCCGCAGCGCCGGGACCAGGACAATGTCAGCTTTGGTGCCGGCATCCACTTTTGCATCGGCGCGCCGCTCGCCAGACTCGAGATGCAGATTTCACTGCCGATATTGTTCAAGCGCCTGCCGGGCCTGCGGTTGAAAAAGGCGCCGCACTATCGCGACGCCTATCATTTTCACGGTCTGGACCGTCTCGACTTGACCTGGTAGTGGCGGACCGGCATGCCGCCGCTGGTGTCAGACCTTGTCGAGCGCCTGTTCCAGGTCGCCGATAATATCGGCGATGTCCTCGATTCCAATCGACAGCCGCACGACGTCCGGACCGGCACCGGCTGCGGTCTGTTGCTCGGCAGACAATTGTCTGTGCGTCGTCGACGCCGGATGGATCACCAGCGATTTCGTGTCGCCGATATTGGCAAGGTGAGAGAAGATTTCCAGGGATTCGACAAATTTGACGCCAGCCTCATATCCGCCGGCAAGCCCGAACGTAAACACTGCACCGGCGCCCTTCGGCGAGTATGTCTGCATCAACGCGTGATTGTCGTCATCCTCCAGCCCCGAATAGGACACCCAGGCCACCTTGGGGTGGGCTTTCAGCCAACGCGCCGCCTCCAGGGCGTTGTCACAGTGACGCTGCATGCGCAGCGGCAGCGTTTCGGCGCCCGTCAGTAAGAGAAACGCATTGAACGGCGCGATGGCAGGTCCCAGATCGCGCAGGCCGAGCACCCGGCAGGCAATCGCAAAGGCAAAATTACCGAAGGTCTCGTGCAGGACCATCCCGCCATATTCCGGTCGCGGCTCCGACAGCATCGGATAATTGCCGGACTGCGACCAGTCGAACGTGCCGCCATCGACGATGATACCGCCCATGGAGTTGCCGTGTCCGCCGATGAATTTTGTCAGCGAATGCACCACGACATCGGCGCCATGCTCGATCGGTCGAACCAGATAGGGGCTGGCCATCGTGTTGTCGACAATCAGCGGCAATCCATGCTTGTGGGCGACATCGGCGATGGCGGCGATATCGACGAAGGTGCCGCCCGGATTGGCAAGGCTTTCGATGAAGACAGCCCGTGTGCGCTCATCGATCTGGCTCTCGATCTCGTCGATATTCGCCGGATCAGCCCAGCGAACCTGCCAGTCGAAGTTCTTGAACGCCTGTCCGAACTGATTGATGGATCCGCCATAGAGTTTGTTGGCCGCGATGAAGTTGTCACCCGGACGCATGATCGTATGAAAGACGATCAACTGCGCCCCATGTCCCGAAGCCACTGCCAGCGCCGCCGTGCCGCCTTCGAGCGCCGCCACGCGCTCTTCCAGCACGGCCTGCGTCGGGTTCATGATCCGGGTGTAGATGTTGCCGAATGCCTTGAGACCGAACAGCGAGGCCGCGTGATCGGCATCCTCGAAGACAAAACTCGTGGTCTGATAGATCGGTGTCGCCCGCGCACCGGTCGTCGGATCCGGCTGGGCGCCGGCATGGACTGCAAGTGTGCTGAAACCCGGTTCGTTGTTGGCCATCGCAAATTCCTCAATACGTTTTCAAATCTGATGCGGTTATCACGCAGCAACCGCTTCAGGTCAAAGATGTTTTTTTCACCGTCCGGTCAAGCCTTGGAATCCCGTTCCGCCTGAAATGCGAAATCGGAGAGGATTTCAGCCTCTGGGTCTGATGGTAAGTGTCTGCAATCCGGGTCCTCGCACGGGCATTTTTGCGGAGATGACCCCACTGTTGATCCCGTTCCAGCCGATCTCGCCGGACAGGCGGCCAAATTCGATCTTCGGACAGCGGTTCATCACCACCTTCAACCCGGCGGCTTCCGCCTTGCGCGCCGCTTCATCGTGACGAACGGTCAGTTGGGCCCAAACGATTTTCGGTCTCACCTTAAGCGCCAGCACCTCATCGACAATGGAAGGCATATAGGCCGAACCGCGAAAAACCTCGACCATGTCGATCGGCTCCGGCACATCGGCCAGAGAAGCGTAAATCGTCTGTCCGTGGATCTCCTTGCCGGCGTGGCCCGGGTTGATGGGAAACACCCGATAGCCCTTGGCCACCAGATATTTCACCACTATATTGCTGGGCCGGATATCGTTCGGAGAGGCGCCGACCAGGGCAATCGTCCGCACCGAATGCAGTATCTGCGCGATATAGGTGTCCGAATAGTGATCGTGGTTCATCAACCATCCCTTGATTTTGCGCCAGGCCGCTGCTGAGATGCCAGCCACGCTATGTTTGCTCGGTTGCTGAACGAGTCCCTGTGTCGGTCTCTAGCGCAGGATGGGCTGTCTTGTCGCTGCGATGTATTGTCGTATCCGCATATTCGCATATCATGCGCGCCGGCTAAAGCAATTCATGTTTTGACGGAATCGGCAAAACATGAATGCATGAACAAAATCAAGGACTGCCACCGTTTCTCGTTTCGGACAAAACGAGAAACGGTCTGAGCAAAAGAAAGTTGGGGTCAATTACACCATGAAGAGAGTACTTCTGATTATTGGCATGCTTGCCGTCAGCCTGCCTGCCGGCGCGGTCAGCCGCTACAGCACACCGGGTTTGAGTTGCGCCCGGGTCCAGGCCATACTGGAAAGCGAAGGCTCGGCAATTTTGCGCTATCCCTCACCACGCAACTCGCAGCTCACCCTCTACGATCTCTATGCAAGCAACACCCGCCAATGCCAGCAGGGCGAGATCGCCAAACCGGCGACGGTGCCAACAAGCGATAATCCCCGGTGCCGGGTGCGGCGGTGCCAGCAGGCGCAGACAAGCGATCGATGATCTAAACTAGCGTCCGGTCCACTTCGGGTCGCGTTTCTCGAGGAAGGCGTTGATGCCCTCCTCCGCATCCCGGGCCAGCATGTTTTCCGTCATGACCCAGGCGGTGTACTCATAGGCTTCGGACAGCGGGCGCTCGGCCTGTTGATAGAACGCTTCCTTGCCGATCTTCAGTGTCAGCGGTGACTTCGACGCAATCACGCCGGCATATTTGTCCGTGACCGAACGCAGATACTCTTTGGGAACGATGCGATTGACGAGGCCGAATTCCTTGGCAGTCGACGCGTCGATCGGTTCGCCCGTCAGCAGCATTTCCATCGCCTGCTTGCGGTGGGCAGCTCGGGACACCGCCACCATGGGTGTTGAGCAGAAAAGGCCGATATTGACGCCCGGCGTACAGAAAGTGGACGTGTCGGTGCAGATCGCCAGGTCACAGGTCGCCACAAGCTGGCATCCGGCCGCAGTCGCCAGACCGTCCACTTCTGCGATCACAGGTTTCGGCAGATTGGTGATCGACATCATGACATGGGAACACAGTCGCATGGTCTTTTCGAAGAATGCCCGGCCACGGTCCTGATCCTCCCGGTGAGAGGTCATTTCTTTCAGATCATGGCCGGCCGAGAAGAGCTTTCCGGCCGCAGCCAGCACGACCACCCGCACGTCGCCATCGTCCCGGATCGCATCAAGTTCAGCGCTCAGTTGCTCCAACAGCGCGATCGACAGCGCGTTGGCCGGTGGATTGTTCAGGGTCAGTCGCAACACGCCATCGGCCAGTTGACGAACAATGAGCGGATCGCCTTCCGGTCTGCTTTTTGCCATTGCCTGTGACATCAGATAACTCCCGAATTCGCTGCGGCGCCCGGCCCTCGATCCGGCGACGCATGGATTGTCTACAGGTATATCGCGCATCCGCCGCTTGGCAAGTTTCCCATCGCGCCATACGCTGATAACGGTAATCTGGAGCAAGTCAGGTTTTGACGGAATCAGTCAATCTGAATCCATAGGCACAATCAACGGCCGGCAGCATCTTCCTCTCTGCGGAAAATCGTGGTCCGTTTGAACGTGCCGTGAACGACACAACAACCAGGAAGGTCCGCATGGCAAAGGTAGTGCTGGAAAAGGATGGACGCATCGGCCGGATCACCCTTAATCGCCCCGAGATCATGAATGCTATCGATGACGATCTGCCGAAGGAGCTGGAGGCGGCTGTCCTCGAGGCCGGCAGCGATGACACCATTCACGTCATTGTGCTGTCGGGCGCAGGCAAAGGGTTTTGCGCCGGATATGACCTTGGCTACTACGCCCAGGCCACGGAAGGTGCCGGACACGCCATGACACAGGACATGCCCTGGGACCCCATGAAGGATTATGGGTTCATGATGCGCAACACCCAGGCGTTCATGTCGTTGTGGCGATGCCGAATTCCCGTCATCGCAAAGGTCCATGGCTTCGCCGTTGCCGGCGGATCGGACATCGCGCTTTGTGCCGACATGATCGTCATGGCCGATAATGCCCGGATCGGATACATGCCGACCCGGGTCTGGGGATGTCCGACGACCGCGATGTGGGTCTATCGCCTCGGTCCCGAAAAGGCCAAGCGGATGCTGTTTACCGGTGATACCGTGAACGGCACCGAGGCCGAATCCATGGGCTTGATTCTCAAGTCCGTTCCGGAAGCCGAGCTGGACGCCCATGTCGACGCATTGGCCGAACGCATGGCCGGTGTGCCGATCAACCAGTTAACCATGCAGAAGCTCGTGGTCAATCAGGCCATTGAAGCGATGGGGTTGAACCAGACACAGATGTTCGCAACGCTGTTCGATGGCATAACCCGGCACTCGCCGGAGGGTCTCAATTTCAAGGCACGGGCCGAAGAAACGGGCTGGAAGCAGGCCGTCCGCGAGCGTGATCTGGGAACATTCGACTGGACCGACAATCGCCCCATCAACAGCCCAAAGGGCCGGTTGTAGGCACATCAACAAAAAGCAAACTCCCGACAGGCAGGTCGTTTCCCATGAACACCTCTCCCCTCAGCCCCGTCATGACCGCCGATGAGGTCAACCGGTTCCTGGTCAATGTCTATCCGCAGCTCAATGACGAGTTTGCCGCTTACAGCGTGGCCGATGTGAAACCGGGACAATGTGTCGTCCGGCTACAGGCCACGGATCAGCATTTGCGTCCCGGCGGCACGGTGTCCGGTCCCTGTCTTTTCACATTGGCCGATATTGGCGGCTATGCCTGTGTCCTGTCGCATGTCGGCCCGGAGGCACTTTGCGTGACCACCAATCTCAACATCAATTTCATGCGCAAGGCAGGACCAGGGCGAATTGACGGCCATTGCCGGATACTGAAACTCGGCAAGTCACTGATGGTTTTCGACGTCGAGATGCGCACGGCGGAAGACGACCTGATCGTCGCCCATGCCAGCGGGACCTATTCCATCCCGCCAAAACGGCCCGGGAGGCCCGGATGACCATTTCAGCATGTGGTAATATGATACCATTTTTTCAAGCTACTGATTTTATTACGTTAAATCTAAACTATCTTTGACTTTTTGGCTTGCAGCTCGGGTACGGCTGTTCTATAAACCGCTTCGGTATCGGTCCCCGAGGGGACCGTTATTTTTTGGTCGGTTGAATGCCGACTTCAAGCAACAAGAAAAGCCTTTTTTGCAAAGGTCCTGAAAAAGCGAGCTATCGTTATGAAAACCTTCTCCCAAAAACCCGCAGAGGTCGAAAAGACCTGGGTGTTGATCGATGCCGAAGGCCTGGTCATCGGCCGGCTTGCCTCACTGGTCGCCCTGCGGCTGCGTGGCAAGCACAAGGCCACCTTCACGCCGCATGTGGACGATGGCGACAATGTCGTCATCATCAACGCCGACAAGGCAGTGTTCACCGGAAAAAAGTACACCGACAAGAAATATTATTGGCACACCGGCTATCCGGGCGGCATCAAACAGCGCACGGCCCGCCAGATCATGGAAGGGCGTTTTCCCGAGCGTGTCGTTGAAAAAGCCGTCGAACGCATGTTGCCACGTGGCCCTCTCGGCCGTCGCCAGATGAAGAACCTGCGGGTTTATGCCGGCGGTGAACATCCTCATGAAGCCCAGCAGCCGGTCGCTCTCGACGTCGCCGCGCTCAACGCCAAGAACAAAAGGATCGCCTGATCATGGCTGAACTGAATTCGCTCGAAGAACTCGGCGGCGCCGCCGAGGCAGCTGAAGTCCAAGCACCCGTCTACGTCCAGAAGCTCGATGATCACGGACGCTCCTACGCAACCGGCAAGCGCAAGGATGCCGTGGCCCGTGTCTGGATCAAGCCCGGCACAGGCCGGATCGAAATCAACAAGCGCGATTTCACCGAGTATTTTGCCCGGCCCGTGCTGCAGATGATCCTGAAACAGCCACTTATTGCAGCCGCTCGTGACGGTCAGTTCGACATTGTCGCAACGGTTGCCGGTGGCGGCCTGTCAGGCCAGGCCGGCGCGGTTCGTCACGGCATCTCCAAGGCGCTGACCCACTACGAACCGAACCTTCGGACCGTTCTGAAAAAGGGCGGCTTCCTGACGCGTGACAGCCGTGTCGTCGAACGTAAGAAATACGGCAAGGCGAAAGCCCGCCGCTCGTTCCAGTTCTCCAAGCGTTAATCGCAAGCCGAACAACCGACATGGAAAGGCGCTGCCATGTGGCGGCGCCTTTTTTTGGTCAGTCTTCCAGGAGCGGCTCGTAGCGGGCGTCCGTCAGCGTTTTCAGGAATGCCACGAGCGCATCGATCCGCTGATCGTCAAGCGCCGGCCCGTGCGTCAATTCCTCCATGGAAATCGTTCCTTCGAATCGGGTCGCCCCCCAGGGTTCTCCGGTCTCCGGATTGATCTGCCAGGCCGGATCTTTCGAGTTGTGGCGATTGTAAAACACCACAGCGGTGCGCAGATCCTTGAACACGCCATTGTGCATGTACGGTCCGGTGACCGCGACATTGCGCAAGGTCGGCACTTTGAATTTGCCTGCCTCGGAGGCCTCGCTCACCTCGGTATTTGCCAGCAAACCCAGATCGGCTGCCCTGTCCGAGCTGCCATTGGCCTTCCGAACCTCCCGGTTCACAGGTGTGCCAATATTGTGAAACTGGTAGTTGGTGAAGGTTTCATTTGCCGAGCCCGGAAGGGTCTGCAACTGATGGCACATGTTACAATTGGTAAATTGCTGCGAAAAAAACAGCGTGCGTCCGAGTTCCTCCTGCTTGGTCAGCGTCACCTCGCCGCGCAGCGACCGGTCGTAGCGCGAATCGAAGGGCGCGAAGACCTCGGTTCTTTCGAATGCCGCGATGCTTTGCGTCATCGCGCGATAGGCCGCATCGGCATCATCGAACACCGTTTCACCGAAATGCCGCTTGAACGCTGTCACGTATTCCGGGTTTTCCACCAACCGATCGACGACGGCCTGTTTGCTGGGCATGCCCATCTCCAGCGGGTTCAGAGGTGGGCCACCGGCCTGCGCCTCCAGATCGCGCGCCCGCCCATCCCAGAACAGCCCGCCGACATAGGCGCCATCGGCGTTTTTGTGAAAATCCGGACTGAACCGCGCATAAGCAGCCGTCGGCGCATTGCGGTCGCCGATCGACTCGCCGTCATCACCAAGCGATACCGCCCTGGAGACTGCCGGTCCGTAGCCATTGTCGCGCGGGTCCGAAAAGCCGGCCTCCGGTGAATGGCAGGTTGCACAGGACTGGGTGCGGTTTTTCGACAGGTTGGTGTCGGAAAACAGCGCCTCTCCCAGGCTTTCCAGTGTCTCAAAGGAATTGGCCTGCGCAAGCCCAAGCGTACCCGATGTCAGCAGGAACAGAGCGGTGAGAACCGCACGGCCTTCCATTGGCATAAACATATCCTATTGAATCCTGTTGCCGCCCAATCTATAGCTCCGTCGAGGAACGAACAGTCATTTATGTGATCCATAGTGTCGCATCGTGATCGATTGTTCCTATGTTAAGGTGATCGCACCTATTGTGAAACACACTGCACAATGGGTCTAACGGATAAATGAGACAGGTCATGAAACCCAGGATTTTCATCGATGGCGAACACGGAACCACGGGGCTGCAGATCCGCAACCGCCTGGCCGATCGCCGCGATGTCGAGGTCCTGTCGATCCCTGAAGCCGACCGGCGCAACGAACAAATGCGTCAGGATCGGCTGAACGAGGCCGATGTCGCCATACTGTGCCTGCCCGATGCGGCCTCCCGGCAGGCGGTTGCAATGCTCGAAGGCAGCAACTCGACCAAGGTCATCGATACCAGCACGGCTTTTCGCACACATCCCGACTGGGCCTACGGATTTGCCGAGATGGAAAAGGAACAGGCAGCCCGGATCGCGCAGGCGCGGCTGGTTGCCAATCCGGGGTGCTACCCGACCGGCGCGGTATCCCTCATTCGGCCGCTGCGGCTGGCGGGCATTCTGTCGGGCGATGTGCCCATCACCATCAATGCGGTCTCCGGATACACCGGCGGCGGCAAGCAGTTGATCGCCAAGATGGAAGACAAGACGCATCCCGACCATATCGATGCGCCGCACTTTGCCTATGGCCTGCCGCTCAAGCACAAACATGTCCCGGAAATACAGACCCACGGCTTGCTGAACCGCGCCCCGCTGTTCACACCCAGCGTCGGCCGTTTTGCCCAGGGCATGATTGTCCAGGTGCCACTTCATCTCGATCAGTTGAACGGCTCTGTTACGCTGGCCGACATCCATGCGGCGCTCGGCGACCACTATGCCGGACAGTCTATCGTCGAACTGGTGCCGCTGGAGCAAAGCCTGTCGGCCGAGCGCATCGACGCGGCGGAACTGGCCGGGCGCGACACCATGAAACTCTTTGTGTGCGGAACACCGGATGGGCCTCACGTCAATCTGATCGCACAGTTGGACAATCTGGGAAAAGGTGCGTCAGGCGCGGCTGTGCAGAACATGGATCTGATGCTGGCCGGGTAGAGCAAGGGACACCTGGATCGGTTCACCTCATCGGTTCAGACAACACCGTCAAAGTGTAAAGCCGGCCGGTCACCCCTTTTCCGGCCCATCTCCAATGGGCTGGTCGAGGCCCGTTTGGGCTGCGCACGCCCCGCGCCAATTGGCGTCTCCCACAAATTGTTGCGGCAGTTTAGGGTGATTTCCGACCGTGATCGCCTGGAGAAGACGGAATGACCGACAAGAACGTCCACGTTGCATTGACCTTTGACTATGACGCGATGTCCGTGTGGATCGGCAGCATCGGAGCGACATCGCCGAGCATGGTGTCGCGTGGCGAGTTCGGCGCCATCGCCGTTCGGCGGGTGCTGCGATTGCTGGAAGAGCGTAAGATCAGGGCCACCTTTTTCGTACCCGGCCACACGGCAAAGGCGTTTCCGCAAACGGTAGTCGACATCGCGGCGAACGGCCATGAAATCGGTCACCACGGATGGGTTCACGAAAATCCGGTTTCGATGTCGCCCGACGAGGAGCGCCGGATTATGGAAAAAGGCCTTGAGGTATTGGACACGGTGGCGGGAATTCGGCCCGTCGGTTACCGTTCACCGGCCTGGGACAACAGCCCGAACACCATTCCGTTGCTGCTCGAATACGGGTTCAGATATGAAAGCAGCCTGATGGGCGATGAGTATGAGGCCTACTGGTGCCGCATCGGAGACACATGGAACACGACGGACGAGTGGAAATTCGGGAAGCCGGTTGATCTGGTGGAATTGCCGGTCTCGTGGATGCTGGATGATTTTCCCCACTTCGAGCTGATTGTCGGCGCCAATTCCGGCAACAAGAACCCGCGTGACCTGTTGCAGGTCTGGATCGACGAATTCGATTATCTCTATGACAGGATCGGAACCGGCATCTTCAACGTGACCATGCATCCGCAGACCATCGGCCGCGGCGCGCGCATGCTTGTTCTGGAAGGACTGATCGACCACATTCAGGGCAAAAACGGCGTGACTTTCGGAACCTGCGCAGACTATGCGGAGAAATGGCGTGTGGGCAAATCCCCTTCCCTGCCCCGCGATGCAGTGGGGTAAGGGAACACCGGAGCAACGCTGTGAAAACCGAAGAGATTGAACTTCCCGGGCTTCGCGATCCGGCAAGCATCACCGTCGACCGTTGGGGCATTCCGCATATCAAGGCCGGATCCCTCCTGGAAATGTTTCTTGTTCAGGGGTTTAATGCCGCCCGCGACCGGCTGTGGCAGCTCGACCTGTGGCGCAAGCGCGGATTGGGGCTGTTGGCTGCCGATTACGGATACGGCTATCTCGAGCAGGACAGGGCCACGCGCCTGTTTCTCTATCGCGGCGATATGGCGGTGGAATGGGCGAGCTATCACCCGGACGCCGAGGACATCTGCAGGCACTTCGTCGCCGGCATCAACGCCTTCATCGACCTGTGCAAGTCCGAGCCCGGGCGCCTGCCGCCGGAGTTTTCGAAGATGAATGTCAGCCCCTCCCACTGGCACGCGGCCGATGTCGTGCGCATCAGAAGCCATTCGATGATGCGCAATGCGATGTCCGAGGTCGTTCGGTCCAATATCCTGTCGGAATATGATTCAGATGTGGACGCGCTACGTCAGAAACTCGAACCGTCGCATGATCCGCTTTCCGACCGAACGGCAAGGCCGGAGGCGCTGCCGCTCGATTGTCTCACCCTGTTCAACCTGGCCATCGCGCCGGTGACGTTTTCACCGCAAAGGCTCAACGCCGACCGCGACTCCGCGGCAAGCTGGCGCAATGTGACACCGCTGGGCGAGATCCAGCGCAACATACAGGGACAGGGGTCGAACAATTGGGTGGTTCATGGAGACCGCACGAGCACCGGACGACCGATCCTTGCCAACGATCCCCATCGACACTTCGCCATACCATCGCTCCGCTATATCGTCCACCTGACGTCGCCGGAGTTCGACGGGATCGGCGCCGGCGAGCCCGCCCTGCCCGGCATTTCCATCGGGCACAACGGCACCGCGGCATTCGGCTTGACCTTGTTCTTCGGACACGACCAGGAGGACGTCTACACCTATGAAACTCATCCGGACGATCCGGAACGCTATCGCTACAAGGGTGACTGGGAGCGGTTCGAAACCATCGAAGAAGAGGCGGTCGTAAGGGGCGGCGGTACGGAAACCCTCAAGCTTTGCTTCAGCCGGCACGGGCCGGTGGTTGCGCGCTACCCCGAGAAAAACCTCGCCGTCGCCATCCGGACGGTCTGGACCGATGCCGGCACAGCCCCCTATTTCCGCTCCATCGCATCGATGCGGTCGACGACCTTTGAGGACTTCCGCACATCGATGGCCGGATGGGGCGTGCCGGCCGTCAATCAGGTCTATGCCGACACCGGCGGCGATATCGGCTGGGTGGTTGCCGGTTTCAGCCCTGTCCGTACCAATTGGGACGGCCTCCTGCCGATTCCGGGCAATGGCCGGTTCGAGTGGCAGGGCTATCTTGACGGCATGAGCCTGCCGGCAGCCAAGAATCCAGCCAAGGGATATCTGGCGAGCGCCAATGAATACAATCTCCCCGACGATTGGCCGGCCGAAAAGCCCATCGGGTACGAATGGATCGAGCCGTCACGCGCACAAAGGATCGAGGAGATGTTCGCGCGAAATCCGCTCCATTCCCTTTCGCGTTCACAAGAGATGCAGACGGATGTTCTTTCAGTCGCCGCCAGACAGGTCACCGCAAGGCTTATCCCCCTTTCGGGCCGGTCCGACGATGAAAGGGCCGCTCTTGCCATGCTGGCGGACTGGGACTGCCGGCTCGATGTTGAAAGTGCGTCTGGTGCCCTGTTTGAAATCTGGTGGGCGCAGTGGCTGCGTCCGTCGCTGTATCGTCACGTCGTGGATGACGACAGGACACTGGCGCTGATTGGTTCCGGAGACGTTTCAACCGCGCTGGACCGGCTCGTCCGCCTCGAACACGCCAGTCCGCAGATGCACAAGACGCTGCTGCTCGACAGTCTCGGGTCCGCTTTCGCGGATTGTCGGCAAAGGATGGGCGCAGACCCGTCGCAATGGTCCTGGGGCCGGGTTCACAGGGCCATTTTCGAACATCCGTTAAGCGCCATCCACGATCAGAGCGAAGACCTTGATATCAAGCCGATTCCCATCAGCGGCAGCGACTCCACCTTGATGAACGGTTCGTATCTGCCCGACGACTATCGTCTGACGATCGGGGCATCCTTTCGAATGATTCTCGATGTCGGCGCGTGGGACAACAGCGTTTGCATCAACGTGCCCGGTCAATCCGGCGATCCACGTTCGCCCCATTACAACGATCTTTCGGAACCCTGGTCGAAGGGTGCCTACGTCCCGCTCCTTTACAGCGACGAGGCGATTGCCGCGCAGGCCGTACACCGGATAATGCTTGTTCCCCCATCACGATAACGCGCATGGCAATATCGGACGTCTACACAGCCCCGGACGGGACGGCATCCCAATCCCGTTACGACGTTTGAGCCGCAAATTTCGGCTTCACCACAACCTTTTGCGGAGCGGCATAGCTGCCATGGAATGCGCGCCAATGGGCCACGGCAAATGCCAGGACGATCAGCGCCAGACCCTGATGGGCAAGGGCCCAGGATAACGGCACTTGTAACAGAAGGGTCCCGATCCCGATGGCGGCCTGAAGCGTGACGAGGGCAAAGAGCACAACGGAGCGCCGTGCATGTGTTGTCGCCGGCGCCGTGGAAAGGCTGGCGAGCATGTGCAGCGCGGCGACGATCCACAGAACATAGCCGAACATCCTGTGATTAAACTGCACGGTCTTGGCATTTTCGAAAATATTGATCCAGGCCGGATCCATGGCCAGAAGGCCCGTCGGAACCAGTGCCGCATCCATCAGAGGCCACGTATTATAGGCCAGGCCCGCATCCATGCCGGCCACCAGACCACCCAGGTAAATCTGCGCCAGAATCATGAACATCAGGATTCCGGCGGTTCTGCTGGAGGATGCCGACGGCGGCCTGTCATCGCTGTGGACGGCAAGGCCGCGGTAAACCCACATGATCGCCGCCACGATGACAGCGGCAAGCGTCAGATGGGTCGCCAATCGGTACTGGCTCACATCCACCCGGTCGACCAAGCCGGACGACACCATCCACCAGCCGATGAAGCCCTGCAGCCCGCCCAGCGCCAAAATACCGAGCAGCGGCAATTTCAACCGGCTTTCCAGGCGCCCGGACAGCCAGAAAAAGACCAGCGGCACGGCAAACAACACTCCCACCCCGCGGGCCAGAAACCGGTGCGCCCATTCCCACCAATAGATGAATTTGAACTCGCTCAGGCTCATTCCCTTGTTGATCTGCTGATACTCGGGAATCTGCCGGTAAAGCTCCAGTTCCTCCTGCCATGCAGCTTCGCTGAGCGGTGGAATGATGCCGTGAACGGGTTTCCACTCGGTGATGGAAAGCCCGGAATCCGTCAGCCGCGTGGCACCGCCGACAATGACGAGGACAAACAGGGCAAGCATGACGATGCCCAGCCAGAGTCGGATCAGTTTGCGGTTCTGTGCAAGGTTCATTGTGGGATTTTCGGATCTCGTTCTGGTTCGTGCGACCCATTTGATACAGACGTCGAGAGAACGCAAGACGCACTTTGCCACAGGGTCAACGCTCAGTTTTGCTTGATACCGCGCCACAATCCTTTACTTGCAGCAAATCAGGTCCGTCCCAAGGAGACTCCCATGCCGGTGCGATTGCGAAAACTGATTGGAACGGTTCTGATCGTGGTGCTTGTCGTCCTCTACGCCCTGATCGCCACAACCGTTGCCAGCCAACGGCTGGCGCAGTCGGCTTGGTGGGTCCATCTGCTGTATTTCGCGGTAAGCGGGCTTATCTGGATTATTCCGGCCATGTTCATCATCCGCTGGATGGAAAAGCCGCAAAGCGAAAAGTAAGCGGCAGACCCGAAATCGACGGGTTAGCGCGGCATTAACCCTGTCCGCACAATTGGACAGCTGCCGCCGGGCAATTCAGGAAAATATTAGCGGTCGGATCCTAGATTGCCAGCGGGGTGCACCGAATGGCGGCAACCGGCTTTGAATTCCGGCGCGCGTCCATTCCGTGACAAATCGGGATCCGGAGTGATATCGCTTGCAAAATCGGGTTGAGCGAAACCGTTTTTCATATCAGTTGTTTAAAACGCCGGAACCATTGGAAACGGTCTGGCGCACGCTTGAGGCCGCACCCGAAACCTCCATACACCAGACCTATGACTGGTGCCGCATCTGGATCGCGGAATCGGAATGTGACCCGCTGATCATTGTAGCCACCTTCGCCGATGGCAACCTCCGCGGCGAGACAGCTTTCATTTTGCCTTTGATGGTAGTCAGATACGGCCCGGTCAAGGTTGCCCGCTATATGAGCGCACCCTTCAACAACATCAATTTCGGACTGTTCTCGCCGGCCTTTCGGGAGATGGCGACGCGAGACGTGATGGAGGATGTCCAGCGCGAGCTTGTCTCCCGCAACACCGGTGTGGATGTCTTCGTCCTCGATCGGCAGCCCAAATCCTGGCGTGGCCAGACACACCCTTTTGCCTTGCTGCCACGGGTCGAAAATCAGAACCATGCCTTCCAGGTTACGTTGACCGACGGCTTCGAGGCGGCGCTGGCCCATGGCAACGCGAAACGGCGACGAAAGAAATTCAGGACCTCAGACCGGCGCTTGGAGGACCTTGGCGGATATCGGTATGTCCGAGCCCAAACCGCAGAGGAAGCGCACGAACTGCTGGACACTTTCTTCAGCCAGAAGGCGGCCCGGTTCAAATTCCACGGATTACCGGATGCCTTCGCAGCATCGAAGACCAAAGCCTTTTTTCATCGGCTTGCAGAGGAAAGCATCGGGCACACTCCTGCGATGATCGAGATGCACGCTCTTCGCATGTCGGATGGCTCGGTTTGCGCGGTTTCGGCCCTCTCGCACAAGGACGGCCATGTGATCTGTCAGTTCAGCTCGATCCAGTCCGGTAAAACCGAATATGCCAGTCCGGGCGAGTTGCTGTTTTACCTTATGATCCGCCAGGCCTGTGAAGACGGCGCCGATCTGTTCGACTTCGGCATTGGCGACGAGCAGTTCAAACGCTCCTGGTGCGATGTCGAAACGGTGCATTACGACACCATCATTGCCGCAACGGTGTTGGGGCGTCTGGCGGCGCAAACCGCCCGGATAATCGTCACCGGCAAACGCATCACCAAATCGAACCCCGCCATGTTCCGCTGGGCCAAAGCGATGCGGTTTTCGCTGCGTCGTTGAACTGTATCGAGATTCCGGGAGGCCTGACCGGGGTCCGTTACACCGCAGCAGCAGCTTCCATGGCCGCGGCAATTGCGGCTTCGGTCGTCACAACATCATCCTCCGACAGGGCAAGCGACGGATAGAATTTCATCGGTGCCTTGAGAATTCCGTTTCTGCGAAGAGACCGGTTGAAGCTATCCTGCCGGTCCGAATTGGCTTTGAGACAGGCGCGGTAATCGACGACCGGCGCATCCGCGAAAACCACATCGAACAAAACCGGATCGCCAACAACCGTTGCGACAAGGCGCAAACGGGCGGCCTCGGCCTCAAGTTTGCTCATCAGGCGGCGGCCCGTGGCCCGGAGCGTCTCATAGGTTCCCGGACGGCGCAAAATTTCCAGCGTCTTCAGGCCCGCAGCGGCTGCGACCGGGTTGCCGCTCAGCGTACCGATCTGAAACGTAAATCCCTCGGGACCGACCTTATCGATATCAAAATGCGCCATGATATCCGCACGTCCTGCAATCGCCGCCATGGGAAGGCCCCCACCGATCACCTTGCCCAGCGTACACAAATCGGGCGTGACGCCATAATGCGCCTGACCGCCGCCATAGGCGAGGCGGAAGCCGGTCACGACTTCATCGAATATCAACAGGATGCCATGGCGCGCCGTTTCTTCACGAAGGGCTTCCAGAAAACCCGGAACCGGTGGGATCAGCCGTTGCAGCGGCTCGACGATCACCCCCGCCAATCTGTCGGCATACTCGGTTATGATCTGGCGCGCGAACGCAATATCGTTGAAGGGGGCAACGATAACCCCGTCGCGCGTCGCCTGAGGAATACCGGCGGAATCCGGGACCGGCTGCGGGAAGCTCTCCAATCGTTGCGGCGCGAGGCTCATCAGCGCCTCACCGGACATGCCGTGATAGCCGCCCTCGAACTTCAGGATCATCGTGCGACCGGTATGGGCACGGGCCAACCGCATGGCGTACATATCCGCTTCCGAACCGGTTGATACATATCGCAGTTGATCGGCGCAGGGCATGGCCTCGCAGATCACTTCCGCCAGTTCGATGCCGGTCGCGTTGGTGGCAAAATAGGTCATGCCGTCGACGAGTTGCCGCCTCACGGCCTCCAGCACCTCTTCATGGCTGTGGCCAAGAATCATGGGACCCGAACCGGTCAGATAATCGATATAGGCCTTGTCATCCTCGTCCCACACCCGGGCGCCCTGCCCCCGTTTGATGATGATGTTGGGATCGAAATTTCCGAAACCGCCCGCCGGCAGAACGGACCGTGCCCGGGCGCACCATCTGTCCTGAACCGTCTCGATCATTGTGCCTTCTCCCGCTGGTCAGAAGATCAGTTTCAACTTGACTGATGATGTAATGCAAATAAGAAAATTGGCAGATCTTGTGAATGATATTCAGGCAACATCATGCCGGACGGCCCACTGCTTGAGCTTCGCCATCTGAAAATGATCCAGGCCATTGCACGGCACGGACGGGTCACCGACGCGGCCGAGGCCCTGGGCATTACACCGTCAGCCCTGTCCCATCGGATCAAGGAAGCGGAACGACGGCTTGACGTTGTGTTGTTCACCCGCATGCATAAGCGGCTCCGCATGACACCAGCGGCGGACTATCTGGCTGAAACGGCGACGCGCATTCTTTCCGAGATGGACCGGGCCGAACAGGATGTACGGCGCATGGACCGTGGGGTCGAACATGTGGTGCGCATCGCCGTTGAGGCCTACAGCTCCTATCACTGGCTGCCCGGATTTACGAACCACCTGCGAGCCCACCTGCCCGGTGTGGACCTTCAGGTCATGGCCGGTGCCGGAAGCGAACCCATCCAGGCGCTGACCAATCGTCATGTGGATCTGATCATCGTATCCGGCGAAGACGTTCCCCCCGGCACGCACCGAATTCCGCTGTTTCATGACGAGCTGGTTTTCATCATGTCCCCCGACCATCGCCATGCGGGCAAACCCTTCATCGACGGAACGGACGTCAAGGGTGAGGATTTCATCACCTATACCAAGACCCCGGAACCCGACCGGGAATTCGCACGCCTGTTCCGACCGTCCGACAGCTACCCCAGATGGACGGCGACCGTGGAACTGCCGGAGGCCATTGTCGAGCTCGTCGCCGCCGATCAGGGCACAAGCGTGCTGGCGGGCTGGGCCGTCCGTCCGGCAATCGACAGCGGACGAATTGTCGGTGCCCGCGTCGGGAAGAACGGCATTGCCGTGGCATGGCAGATTCTTATGCGCAACGAGGACAGCCAAACCGGACCCATCCTCGATGTGGGGCATGCTTTGGCGGACTGGTCGGATTCAAACGGTGGATTTGGCTGAATGTCGCTTCGGACCGGCCTGTTCGCAATCAGGCCTTCAGTTTGAGGTTCTGTGGATCATAGACGTGATGCGAATGGCGCATCGCATCTCGCTCGACACCGAAAGCCTGAACCTTGCAAGCTTCGTCCATTTTGAGCGCGCCTCTTTCCACGTAGCCAAGGGCCAACAGCTTGCCGGTTCGATAGCCCAACGATACCGATGTCAGAAAGCCGATCACATCTCCGTCTTTCAGGATCGGGTCCGCGGGCAGAGGTTCGGGGCCAGGCTCCATGATGTCCAGGCCAACAAACTCCCATTCGGGTTCGCTCCTTGCCTGTTGCGCAAATGCCTGGCTGCCGATGAACGGTCCCTTCGATGGTTTGGCGAATCTCGACAGCCCCGCATCGAACAGCGTGTATTCGGGTCCGAAATCGGCTCCCCAGCCATGGTACCCCTTCTCGATGCGCATCGCGTTCAGCGCATAGGAACCGAAATTGCAGATACCGTGCACCAGACCGGCTTTCCAGATGGCGTGATAGAGCGTCGCGAGTCGATCCGACGATACGTGCAGTTCCCACCCCAACTCACCCACATAGCTGACGCGCATGGCGGTGACGGGAACACCGGCGATGTCAATTTCAGCCACGCTCATCCACGGCGCACGACCAGCACCCAGATCCGCCGATGTCAGCGATTGCAGGAGCTCACGCGATTTGGGCCCCATGACCAGCAAGGCGCCATCATGTTCAAATCCCCTTGTCAGCCTCGCATCGGCCTGTCCCATATGAGTGGACAACCAGTCAAAATCCCGATCGATGGCAAGGGTCGGACCACAGAGCAGAAAGCGATCCTCGCCCAACCGGGCAATGGTTGCCTCCGACCAGATGCGTCCCTTCGGGGTCAGCATGTAAGACAGGCGGACACGCCCCACTGCAGGCAGAGCGCCGCATATCACACTGTCTAGTACCGCCGCCGCATCCCGTCCCTGCATCTGGTATTTGGTAAACCCGCCATGATCCATGATGCCGACCGCATCGCGCACCATCTCGCATTCAACCCGAACGGCATCGTTCCAAGGTTCCGGCCCGAAGCTGAGGTCATCTGGCTGTTCCGATACCGTCGTCTTGAACCAGAAGGCCCGCTCCCAGCCGCCGATTTGCCCCATCACCGCGCCTTTTTCGTTCAAATGACCGTAAAGGGGCGTGCAATTGACCGGTCGGCCGGAACGCAGGATACGGTGCGGATAGGGAATGGCGTATTGCAGACCGTAATGTTCCGCTGCCCGAGCCGACGCATAGCCCTGGCTGGCCCATGGTCCGAACCGGCGCGGATCCCATGCCGAAAGGTCCCATTCGGTCTCACCTTCAGTCAGCCATTCGGCCATTGCCTTGCCGATGGCAGCCGAATGCGTGATGCCGATTTGCACGCCCGTTGCATGAAAAAAGTTCCGCACGCCACCGGCAGGACCCACCAGCGGCAAGGCATCGGGTGCATAAGGAATCGGTCCGTTCACGAAACGCCGCACACCGGCTTCCGCCAGAACCGGCACATGCACGGCGGCAGCTTCGTACACGGCCATGATGCCATCCATGTCATCGTCGAAGAGCTGATGGTCGAAATCGGCCGGAACACCATCGTCCCAGACGGGTCGCCCTTCATGCGCATAGGATCCGAACAACAGGGCATTGCGCTCCCGGCGCAGGTAAAAGCGAATATCCGGATCCCGGATCAACGGGAACAACTCCTCATCCGCTTCAAGCTGGGACAGAGCACCGGTCACCATATATTGGTGTTCCAGGGTTACGACCGGCAGGGACAGCCCGGCCATTTGGGCAACAGCGCCGCCGCTTGAACCTGCCGCATTGATCACGCATCCGGCCACGACCGGCTCCCCGGTGGTCTCGATATCCCATTCGCCCGATGCGCGCTGTTTCAATCCCGTGACACGGGTAAAGCGTTTGACCCTGGCCCCTCTTGCGCGTGCGTGTTTTACAAGTGCGTGGGTCAGTTGACTGGGATCGATATCCCCCTCATAGGGGTCGAGAATGCCGCCCAGGACAGTGGCATCCGTTTTCCAGTAGGGGTGCAGCCCCTCGATTTCCGCCGGGCTGATCATGCAAAGATCAAATCCGGCCGTGCGCGACACGCCACACAGATGCTGAAAATGCTGCATCCGCTCTGGTGTATGGGCCGGCCAGATCGCACGCGTCTGCCGGTAGGTGATGGGCGCATCCTGATCTTCGGCCAGCCTGGAATAAAGCCGCCATGCATAGTTGCCGGCTCGCATGCCAAGCCATGAATTTGCGAAGGTTGGAATGTTCCCCGCCGCGTGCCAGGTGGATCCGGCGGTCAATTCATTCTTTTCGATCAGGACCGTATCGGTAATGCCTGCCTCGGCGAGATGGTACAGGGTCGCCGCCCCGACGGCACCGCCTCCGATCACGGCAACCTGCGCATGGAGGGACATTCAATGCGCCTCCAGCAGCCGTCCGAATCCGCGTATGGGATCGGTGATCCCGACATGACGCAATGTCCGCCAATAGACAGCCGCGTTGCAGGCAACGATCGGTTTGCCGTGAGCGTCTTCTAGCTCTGCAATCAGGGCAACGACGGGAAGCGCGGTTCCGACCTGCAGGATCGCATCGCAATCATGGGCCGCAACCTCCGCAAATACGCGACGAATGTCGGAAAGCGATGTCTCACAGATGGCCGGCAATGATGGCGCCTGTGTTCCCTTGATCGCCACGACCTGGAATTGTGCCGCTTGCGCATTTGCCTTCACGACCGCATCGACCTCGGCATCGAAAGGCGTCACGATACCGATGCGCGTCGCGCCAAGGGCGCGCAGAGCGGCATAATCAGCCCACGACGCGCCGACGAGCGGAACACCGATTTCATCCGACACCTCGTCGCAGCGCCTTTTCAGCTTGTCCGGCCCCCCGGGACCGGCATCCGTGGTCAGGCCCACTGCAATGGCGCGGGGTCGGCAGTCCATCAGTTTTGCCGCCTCATCCGGCAAATCATCGGAAATGGAATCGCCCCCCAACCGAAAGCGCTGCATCTGGTTGGTTACACCGTCAGGTCGCAACAGTTCCAGCTCCGGTTGGACGACTGTGTTCATTGCCGGCGTCATGACGCCGATAACAGCTCTTGGTGCAAGCGTGTCAGCCACTGTACCTCTCCTTCAAAAACACGTTCAGCCCGGTCATGGCGCCGATGTAGATTTCATCGCCGACCACACGGTCCATTTCCGCCGCATCCTTCGCGGCGCAATCAAAACGGCTCTCCCAGATGCCGAGCGTCTGGCCGCTGGCGGTGATCGGAATAAATCGATGTGTCGAGACATATCCGCTTACCGGCAAAGGGCTCTCGAGAATGTCGTAGGTGTAGAACGTCTCGGCATCGGAATGCGCGAGCAGCGTTTCGCGAAAGACCGTGCCATCGGCAATGTCCAACCGGCGGATGGTCCCGGTCGCCGTCGCGGCACCACCCTCCAGATGCGCCTCCAGGACGCCGGGGTTCCAGGCCGCCACACCATCGAAGGCACGAATGGCGTTCCAGACCGTATTGATTGGAGCGTCGATGATCATGCTGCGAAATACATGCATAGGGCTTTCCTCACGGTTCAATACGGATCGGATAGGTGGCGCGGATGGTGTCCTCTGCCTCGCGGCCGAGATGCGTTGGCGGCGGACCGGCCAGAATTTCGGCAACCCGGTCCTGCGCCCGGTCCCAGATCGACAGGCGGCCCGCATCAAGCCACTCGTCGACACTTTGACGATCGGCCAGCGCTGGATAAAAGAAGTCGGACTTCATTCGTTTCAGGGTCTCGGCTTCTCCGAGGTAATGCCCGTGCTGCGTCACCACACGCTCGACCGAGCCGAGATCAAGCGTGGCATCGGACACCTCTATGCCCTTGATCGAACGCAATATGGCGCCGCACATATCATCATCGATCACCATGGCCTCCGGACTTGCCACCATGATGGACCCCAGCATGCCCACCGACAGATTGATCATGTCCGCACCGGCGTGACCGGCCATTGCGACCGTGTAGCCCTTTTCGTACCCGGCCTGCGCATCTGCAGTCTTGGAATCGGTCATGCCGGCCGACACGGTCGACGGAAGGCCCATATGCGCCAGCAATTGCGCAGCGGCGGCACTGGCGATCGCGGCCTCGCCGCCGCCACCACTCATCGCGCCGGTCCGCAGATCGGAGATGAACGGCATGAAGGCATAGATGCAAGGCGCACCGGGCCGAATTCCATCGACCACCATCAATCCTGCCAGGCATTCCGCCAACCCCTGGGCAAGCGCCCCGGCCAGGGTCACAGGACTGGTCGCGCCCGCCTGCCCGGCTGAACAGATTTGTGGGATCATGCCCAGATCGATCGCCTGCTCCAACATGGCAATGCCCTCGGCGGCATAAGTCAGCGGCGGCACCACATGGACGATCACCGCCATGCAGAATGGCCGCTTACGGAACCGGCCCGCACCACCAAGGGCGATGTCAAACATGTCAATAACGGGACGAATATGTTCGGCCTCGCAGAAACTGACACCGATCGGCTTGGACGTTGCCTTCATACAGACAAATGCCGAATTGATGTCCAGTTCAAACGGATCGGAAAGATCCCTCGCGACGACCGGCCGCACACCGTAATGAATGTGCGGCGACGCATCGACCACCCGCATCAAGTCACGCAGATCGGCGAGTTCGCTGTCTCTGTATCGTCCTGACGTTGCATCCAGCACCTGAACGGCGGCGCCGCCGGTTCCAATGTGGACCCGGCCATCTCCGATTCGAAGGTCTCGATCGGGTAAGAAACCGGGAAGATGAACATGACCGTGCGCGCGGCTGCAGGCATTGCGAACCATATCCCGTGGAAAACACAGACGACCATCCGTGCGGTGCCGTGCACCCAGCTTCAGGGCTCGGTCTGTTGCCTTTTGCGGCAATCCTGACATGCCGATGGTGGCCAGGATTTCAAGCGTATGATCGACGATCCGGCCGATGTCAGTTGAAGAGAGAGGGCGCAATTGGCCGCCGGTGACAATCTCCGCGCGGTCTTCGACACCGAAAACCGCCTCATTCGCCTTTCGCCGCGCAGTCCGTCTTGCCATGCTCGGATCCACTTCAGTGGACGTACTAAAACCCAAAGCAGCGGCTGAAAAAATTCAATAACTCGGTACAATTTGTGAATCTGTTTCACAAAATTCGATGCGAGCCTGAAGGTGACGTGGGCGGTTTGATTTGAGAAGGTTTCTGCTCGACGCTGAATTCAACCATTCAGCGAACTTCATCCCGCATCTTCCAGAGCCATGCTGAGGCGCCGCATCATCCGTTCCACCGCAACCGCCTGTTCGGCCTCATCCAGTCCGACGGTGCAGATCACATCGGATTGCATCAGGCTCGCAAGGCCATGCAGCGCCGACCAGATGAACAGGGCATCGTGTTTCGCCGGATCGCTGACCGGTTGGTGCGGGTCTCGCAGTTGCATCGAGCCGAGCTTGTCCCTCAGGATGGAAAATGCATATTGGCCGCGATCCAGCATCTGTGTGTGTTCTGCGCCGACCGGCAGCGCGGTGTTGAACATCAGCCTGTATTGCAGGGGATTGGATCTGGCAAATTCGAGATAAGCAAGCCCCATCTGAGCGAGATCGTCGAAGGGATCGGCGCTTACCGGCCGCGCTTCGAGATGAGCGGCAAAATCGGAGAAACACCTGGCCACGACCGCCGCAAGTATATGATCGCGTGACGGGAAATGCTTGTAGGGTGCCTGGTGCGAAACGCCGAGGCGACGGGCAACCTCCCGCAGGCTCAGATGTTCGACGCCCCTTTCCTCGATGATCGAAAATGCTTCGTCAATCAATGCGTCCTTAAGATTTGCAGGCTTTTTCCGGGCCATGTCGATGCTTGGTCATTCCTGTCATGATCTGTCCCAGTATTCGGCTTCTGATGCGGCGAGGCAAGCCGGCAAGACCATAGCCGAGCAGCTTGGACTGGAATCCCGGCCGAACCGTTGTGGTCCGGCCAAGCGCATCAAGTGTCGCACCCGCCACCTCCTGCGCCGTGGCGGCTTTGCCCATGCGCATATCCGCACGCGCAGCAAAGCCCGAGTTCACCGGTCCGGGCGCGCTGGCCAGAACATCGACACCCGCCGGGGCGAGTTCGGCCGCCAAACCCTCTGCAAAGGTCTGCACATAGGCTTTGGTCGCTGCGTAATTGGCCGAATTGGCAACACCCTGAAAGGCGACGATCGAACTCATCAGGACAATCCCACCCCTTCGCCGTGCCTGCATGGCTTGTGCAAGCGGCTGAGCCAGCGCCGTCAGCGCGCGGCAATTGACGTCGATCATTTCCAGTTCCAGCTTCACGCTGTTGCCGACAAACGGTCCGGCGGTGCCGAACCCGGCACATCCAACATAAAGACCGATTTCCTTGCCACCCGCCCCACGCAACACGGTTTCAACCCCCGCATCCGATGCAAGATCGGCCGCCACGACGCGCACTTCGACCGGGTGGGCTTCCTGCAGCATCCGAGCAAGCGCCTGCATGCGATCCCCGCTTCTTGCAACCAGCACGAGGTGAAGCCCACGCTCTGCCAGTTCGGCGGCGATCGCGGCGCCAATTCCGTCTGACGCTCCGGTGACCAGGGCCCAGGGCCCGTATTTTGAACGAAACATTTCAGCGGTTCGGTTCATGATTCACTCCGCAGGTTGACAGTGTCTACCAATTGCCTCAAAAAGTAGACACTGTCAACCACTGGAGCCCGGCATGGCACAGACCGTTTATGTTTCCATCACTGGATTGAGAATCCGGCGTCCCTGGCATCTTCCGGTTTTCTGGCGGCACGCCATGGCGGCAATGGCGCAGGCCAAGAATGCGGATGGGTGCCTGGACGCAGCGGCCCGAACCATTGACGGCGTCCACCATACCCGCACCGTCTGGCGAGACCGGCAGGCCATGCAAGCCTATCTGTCCACCGGAGCCCATCTGAAGGCCATGAAGATTTTCAATCGGGTGGCAACCGGCAAGACCTTCGGTTTCGAAACCGAATCCATCCCCGACTGGAACGACGTCCATCGCCTCTGGCACGACCGGGGACGCCATGTGACCTAATCCCTTTAGCCTTTCACCCGGCCATTCCGGTTTCAACGGATCTTCCAGTCACGGCGCACCATATCATCCGCCTTACAAGACGTGACCCGCCACCCAGGGCTTCACCAGGTTGATGCGTGAACCGGGACTACACGGCTTCGGGTCGCGTGTTCTGCGCATTCCGTCCGTGTCCGGGGTCAGTCGGTTCAGTTGCCAGACGCGCCAAGCTTGGATAAGATTTTCAAAAATAAGATGGGTGTTTGGTGGGGGGTGTCAAAAATGCTACGCAGCCTATGGGCTATTGTTCTCGCTGTTTCATGGGCGGCAACTCTTTTCGCCCAACCGGCATTGGCCGAAAAAGTGATCGTCAACACGCTCGAATGGCCACCATACACCTCCGCGGAATTGCCGAAAGGCGGCGCGACAACGGATGTGATCACTCGAGCATTTGCCGCTGCCGGTTTTGAACCCAGCGTCAATTACCTGCCGTGGAAGCGTGCCATCTCCACGGCCAAGGACGATGCCTCCGTCGCCGGTTACTTTCCGGGCTACCATTGCCGCCATGTGGAGGGATTTGTTGCATCCGAGCCGATCGGCACCGGACCGCTCGGCTTTGCCGAACACACCAGTGCTCCTGTCACGTGGGAAAGCATCGACGATATCGGCCGACAAAAGCTGAAAATCGGAACGGTGCTTGGATATTCCAACACCGATGAGTTCGACGAGAAGGCCGGAACCGGCTGGATTCGTTCCATTCCCGCACCCGACGATCTGACCAATCTGCGTAAGCTCGTGCGCCAACGCATCGATATGGCGGTCATCGACAAGCTGGTTCTTTCCTATATTCTTGCGACGGAGCCTTCGCTTTCGGATGATGCCAACAGTCTGCAATTCAACGCGCGACCACTGGAAGACAAGACGCTCTATCTTTGTTTCATCGACGATGAAGAAGGACGAGCCCTGCGCGATGCATTCAATGCGGGTCTGGCACAGATCGACATTGAAAAAACTGTCGAAGACTATTTCGAAACTCAGTTCTGATGGCCGACAAAACCGTCAGCGGCATGTCCTCCGGTGAACCCATCGGTGCCAAGGGCTTTCGTGGAACGCGATCGGTTCAGAGCAAATTCCTGCTCTATGTGGTCCCTCTTGTTCTGGTGTCGACTCTTCTCGTTTTCGGCCTTTTCGAGTGGAATGCCCGGCGGTCCGCCGAGCAGCAGCTTCAGGTCAAACTGGACAAGATGGTTGAAATCCAGAGCGCTGTCCTGGCAGAGTCGCTCTGGAATGTGGCCGACAACCAGATCAAGCTCATCCTTGCGGCACTGATTACCGATCAGGATGTGCTGGCGGCCGCCGTTTATGACGAACGCGATCGGCTCGTCGCCGAAGTCGGCGCAGCGGACGGGTTCGACCAGGCCCGTTTCGTGTTGGCGGATGACATCCTGTATGACGGCGGAGACCAGCAGGTTCGCATCGGCCAATTGCGCATAGCGCTGACCGACCAACGGTTGGCATTGCTTGCCCGCGAACGGATGATCCTTGTTGCGTTTCTGGCCGGCATCCTCCTGATCGCCGTCGTTGGAGCGACCCTGGCCGCAAATCGCCGGATTATCGGCCGCCCCCTCGGACTATTGCTCGAGTCGATCAAACTCGCCCAGGGCGACGCGCCCCGAAAACCGGTCGAATGGCACAGTGACGACGAAATCGGTCAGGTCGTCACCGCTTTCAATGAAATGCAGCAACGTCAGACAGCCTATGAACAACAGCTTCGATCGGCCAATGACGAATTGGAACACCGGGTTGAAGAGCGCACGGCAGAACTGGCCGGCGCGGAACTGACGGCGCGCGAAGCAAGAGGGCAATTGACCGATGCCATCGAAAGCATCACCGAAGGTTTCGCCCTTTTCGACGGCGAAGACCGCCTCGTTGTCGCCAACCGCCGCTACCGGGAAATCATGTTCGGCAACGAGGACGCGGATATCGCCACCGGAACGCCATTCGTCGACATCGCCGGCAAAGCGGCGGACGCTGGCAGATTCCCCAATGCCGAAAAGGACCGGGAAGCCTGGATCGAACGTCAGATCACCCGTCACCGCACCACTGGCTCGCCCTATATCCAGGAGATTACCGGCAATCACTGGCAGCAGATCAGCAACCGCAAAACCGATGAAGGCGGCACCGTGGCGGTGCATTCCGACATCACTGAAATCAAACGGATATCGGATGAGCTGAAGCGGGCAAAGGACGCTGCCGAGGCCGCAAATGAAGCCAAGAGCGCGTTTCTGGCAACGATGAGCCATGAGATCCGGACGCCGCTGAACGGCATCATCGGTATGAGCACCCTCCTGAATGGCACCAAACTGACCGCCGAACAGCGCGATTTCAGCGACACGATCGCAACGGCAGCCGACACGTTGCTGACGATTATCAGTGACATTCTGGATTTCTCCAAGGTCGAAGCCGGAGCGCTGGAACTGGAGCGAACCCCGACCGATCTGGTTGAAACCATTGAAAGTTCGGTTGAACTGGTGGCGTCGAAAGCCGCCGAAAAGGACATCGAACTCGCCTGCCGCATTAATCCGGATGTCCCGGCCGGCATGCTCGGCGACCCGGTTCGACTGAAGCAGATTTTGATGAATTTGCTCAACAATGCGGTGAAATTCACCCATGTCGGCGAAGTGGTCCTGACCGTCTCCACCATGATGCCGGAAGCAAGTGCGGAGCCGGGACAGACCACGCTTCTGGTTTTCGAAGTCCGTGATACCGGCATCGGCATTCCCGCAGACCGGATGGAGCGCCTGTTCAAATCATTCAGCCAGGTGGATGCATCGACAACGAGACGCTATGGCGGGACCGGCCTTGGTCTGGTGATTTCCAAGCGGCTTGTCGAATTGATGGGCGGCGAAATCTCCGTTGAAAGCACGGTTGGAGAGGGAACGGTCTTCAAGTTCACACTGCCAGGGGAAGTTGCAGCCATACCGGACAAGTTGAGCCGTGACGCTCAACTGGACGCGATCAAGGGCGCCAGCATTCTGATCGTCGACGACAATAGGACGAACCGGCTAATTCTGAGCGAGAAATTCCGTGCCTGGGAGCTCTTGCCCCGCGCGGTCGGCGCACCGGATGAGGCGTTGGATCTCATCGCGTCAGGTGAGCGGTTCGATCTGATCATCGTCGACTTCAAGATGCCGGTGATGAACGGCTTCGAATTCACGGCGGCGGCGCGTGACCGCCTTGGGCCGGACGCCCCTCCCATGATCCTGTTCAGCTCGATTTCTCCGATGGAGGAGTCGTTTCGCGACGGCGCTGCGAATATGGATTACTCGTCAGTATTGAGCAAACCGGCGAAATCCGGACAGTTGCTGTCAGCCCTCGTCAAGGCGCTGGCGCCGAATGTGGCTCAGAGTGAAAGCCCCTCACAGGCCGAGGCGAATCCCGATCTGGAATCGGCAGAAGATGTCCGCGTGCTTCTCGTGGACGACAACGCCATCAACAGGAAAGTCGGCCGCAAGATCCTGAAACGCCTCGGGTATGATCCCATCGTGGTCAGCAGCGGACGCGAGGCCATCGAGGGCTGCCAGTCGGAAGAATTTGATATTGTCCTGATGGATATCGAAATGCCGGACATGGACGGCATTGCTGCCACCCGGCAGATTCGCGAGGTTCTTTCCGGCAAACGTGTGCCATTCATCGTTGCCTTGACGGCAAATGCCATGAGCTCGGAACGTGAAAATTACCTGAGATCGGGCATGGACGACTATCTGAGCAAACCGATTGACGTGGACGCCTTGTCCAACAGCATCAAAGCGGCGCGCATCCACCGCGATGCACAGATCGCATAGGAGCATTCGGCAAACGCCGTCTGGGAGGGATTGAGATTGAACAGGGACATTATCGACCAGGATGCCATACGCCGATTGCTCAGCGTCATCGGTGGTGACCGGGAAGACTTTGTTGAACTGATGGAGGAATTCGAGGAATCGACGCCGCAATTGGTGGACAAGATGACGCGTGCCGCTGCGGAGTCGAATTTCGACTCCCTGCGCATTTCCGCCCACAGCCTGAAATCGAACGGCCGGGATTTCGGTGCGGTCAGGCTTGCCGCACTCTGTGAAGAACTCGAACACGCCTGCAAGGAGGGCAATGTGTCCGGTCCGGCTGAAAAGGTCGTGGAGATCGGGCAGGCATTGAATGAGGCACGCGAAGCGCTCCGGAGCATGACCCTTCCCGATGTATGAAGCCTCGATGATGCCCGATGAAGGAGAGGTCAAGCCGCCGGGTGCCCATATCCTCGTTGTCGACGACAACAGCCTCAATCGCAAGAAGATGCGCATGGCGGTCGAGACTCTCGGACACTCCGTTGAGACCGCCGACAATGGTGCAACTGCGCTTGAGCTGCTGAATGCCGGTAATTTCGATGCCGTTCTGCTGGACATCATCATGCCGGAGATCGATGGATTCGATGTCCTGAGCGCCCTGAAGGATGACGACATCCTGCGCGACATCCCGGTCATTGTCATCTCCGCCCTCGACGACGAAACCGAAAGCGTGGTCAAGGCGATCGAGCTTGGCGCGGAGGATTTTCTGCCGAAGAACTTCGATCCCATCCTTTTGCGGGCGCGCCTTGGGGCCTCTCTGGCAAAGAAGAAATTCCGTGATCAGGAGCGCGAATATTTCAGCCGGATCGAGCGGCTGACCGAAGCGGCCGAGGTTCTCGAAAGCGGCCGGTTTGCGCCGGAGGATCTCGGCCTCGACGATCTGGCCGCCCATGACGATCCGCTTGGCCGTCTGGCCGGTGTTTTCCGCGGAATGGCCGTCGAGATCTATGAGCGCGAATTGAAGCTGCGGCGAGCGGTTCAGACCCTGCAGGGCAGCTTTCTGGTGCTGGCGGTCGGCCTTGTGTGGGGATTGACCCCGGCACTGTCTCGCATGGCGTCGGGATTGGGATCAAATCCCCTAGGACTGGCCGTCTGGGTCAACGCCATTGCCGCGTTCTTCTGTCTTTCCATTGCCATTTACCGCGGCAAATTTCCGCGCCTGACGCGGTCGGAATTCCTGTTTTTTCTGGGCTGGGCGATATTGGCAGGCATCTTGCAGCGCATGACAACGTTCATTGTAACGGAACATGTCGAGGCGGCCATGCTGTCGCTGATCGTCACCTTGCAGGGATTCATGGTCTTTGGCTTCGCCGCGATCACAAAGATCGAGCGCGCGACGCCCCGGCGTCTGATCGGGCTTCTCGTCGGGCTTTTCGGCGTGGCGCTGGTGCTGTTCACCCGCTTCGATCTGGGAGGCGGCAATCAGAATGCCTGGCTGTTCTTCGCCATGCTGTTGCCGCTGCTCTTTGCGTTCGAGGCATTGGTGCTTGCCGGAAAGCGACCCGAGCATGTCGACATGTTCGCATCCGTTGGAATCATGATGGCCCTGTCGGCCCTCATGCTCGCTCCCCTTGCCTACTGGACCGGCGACCTGATGCCGCTTCGCCTGGAGTTTGGCCGCCTCGAATTCCTGGTCATCCTGATGGGAATCGTCGGCGCGTCTTCGCTGCTCCTTGCGTTCCATCTGATCGCTACGGCAGGAGCCGTGTTTTACAGCCAGAGCGCCTATACCATGACGATAGCCGGTGTGGTCTGGGGCATGCTGCTGCTCAATGAAGAGCTTTCAATCATCGCCTGGGTGGCATTTGCGGTCATTGCCATCGGCATGTATCTCGTCGAGCCGAAAAGCGGCGACCGCGAAGTCGTGATTCAGCGGTCGTTCCGCGACAAGACCTGAAAGGAGCCTGTCACCGGTCGAATGTGCGAAGATACAACCGACCGTGCGTATGCCCGTTACGCAGCGGTGCGGCCGGGTCTGTTGGGTGGATTGGCGCCGCCGGGGCTCATCATCAGCAGATTATCGAAGCCCTCGGAATAAAAATCGGTCAGATAATCGGTGATCAGTTCTTCTTCGGGCTGAACGACCGAAAGAATCATTTCCACATTGTGCTCGCCCAGCAATTGCTTGACACCGTCCGAGTTGGCTGGTCCGCATTCGATCACCACGATATCATAGACATCCGCGACCGCGTCGACCACCCGTGGCAAGTCTGACGAATGGTCCATCGCCTTGACCGGATCGGCGTTTCCCTGAGGCAGAATGTGAGCATTGGACAGCCGGTCGGCATGCAAGGCCTCCGGTGTCGCACACTCTCCGGCCAGAACATTTGTGATGCCCGGCAAATCCGACTGCGGCGCCATCATGCGGCTTGGGCAGGCTGACCCGGTCATATCGACAAGCAATGTCTGCTGCCCCTCATTGGCAAGCATACGCGCCAACATCACCGAAACCGTCGATCCCTTGTCACCCTCCGGGGAAACGACGACGGCAATCGGTGTTCCCTTGGCGATCAGGTGCCCCGCGATCGCACTGACACTGTATTCCGTATCCGGATCGACAATCAGCGCGTCGGCCGGAAAATCAGAAACCGGTGCCAGTTGGATCGAGGAATCATTAGCGCTCTCAAGCCGGTCCCGGCGCATCTCCACCATTTCAGCCTGGCGATCGTCCGCCGGCGCTTCCGGCACGATGACGGGATCGAACCCGGTGGATTCCGGCATCCCATCCATCGTAGCGCTCTGAGCAGGCGCGGCCTCCGGTTCGATGCTCAAATCCGTTGGCTCGGAGTCCGTCCTGTGAGCCGGCCGAAGTCCCTGCCCGACAAATAGTTCGCGCAGCATGATCACAATGGATGACAGCAGGAAGGTCGCCAATGCAGCGATGATGGTGATGGGTATTGTCTTTGGGAAATAGGCCTTGGCCGGCACGATGGCCCCGGCAATCACACGCGCATCGGCCGGCAGATTGCCCCGGTCGGAGCGCGAAGCCGCCTCGCGATAGCGGCTGAGATAGGCCTCGAGCAGATCACGCTGGGCGGTTGCTTCACGCTCCAGTGCTCGCAACTCGACCTCTTCACCGCCGGCTCTGGCCGAATCGGCCTTCAGAGCATTGAGCTGACCAACCAGTTCCTCTTCGCGAAGGCGCGCCAGTTCGGCCTGGTTCTCCAGGCTGCGCAGGATCTTGCCGGCTTCGGCCTTGATCTGCGCATTGATATCGCGCAATTGCGAGCGCAATCCCTTGATGCGCGGGTGTCCGTCCAGCAGCGTGACGGAGAGATCGGCAATATTGGACTGGATGTCCGCCTGCCGGTCGCGTAGCCGGTCGATCACGTCCGAATCGACAAAATTGGACAGCGCCTCGGATGTCTCACCCCGCTCGACAGCCTGTTTGACCACAGCGGCCCTGGCCTGCGCATCCGCCTTTTCGGCGCGAACGCGGCCAAGTTCGGTTGAAATGTCGGATAGCTGCCGGCTGGCAAGGCTCGCACTGTCGTCGACCATCAACAGGCCATATTCGGCACGGTAGTCAGCCACCTTTTCCTCTGCAAGGCGGACTCGTTCCCGCAAGTCCGCGATCTCCGGCTCCAGCCACGCCGTAGCATCGACATTGGAAACCAGCTTGGCGCCGCTCTGCATCGCCAGGTAGGTCTCTGCCATCGTGTTCGCGACATCGGCGGCCAGTTGCTTGTCGGTCGACCAGAATTCGATGACGATGACACGGGAGTTGGACACCTGATAGACGGTCAGATGCTGGCGGAACGTGTCGATCAGTCGCTCCTCCGGCGGGGAATCAAAGGGATCCTGCGACAGACCGAGCGCCACCATGAGGCTTGTCAGCATCGACGGATGGGCCGCACTGCTGAATTCAGGCTGGTCGGCCAGGTCGAGTTTTGCCGCCACCGCTTTAATCAGGTCGGTCGAATTGATGATTTCAACCTGACTGGCAACGCCCCGTTCGTCGAGAAACTGCGCCTGCCCGGTTTCACGCGGTGTCGATTCCGAAAAGACCGGCTCCCGGTTTTCAATCAGGATCCGCGTTTCGCCCAGAAAGCGCGGCGGGATGAAGCTCGAAACAACAAAGGCGGCTGCGCTGATGATCAATACGAGGGACAGGACGGCAATGCGCCGTTCCCAGACCGCAGCGAACAACCGCGCGACATCGATATCTGAATCCTGGCCACTCACTTCCCCGCGGGACATGGCAATTCACTCCAACCAATAATTGTCCGAAAGGTAAAGCCACATGGTAACGTAAGGGTTAATGCCAGTGCCGCCGGACCTTAACCGATTATTAAGGTCCCCGGCACCGGCTTCCGCACATTTGCGCGGCACCGGCAAAAATTCTGCGCACTTTACCGGCCATTAACCTTAACCGGACGATAAAGACGGACGATTACTCGTTTAATGCTTTCAGAGTGTGCAACCATGGCGATAGGAAAAGTAAACAAGACCATGGCGCTGGTTCTGGCCAGTGCCGCCATTCTATTGGCCGGCTGTTCGGGCTATCGTCCCGCCCCTGAAGCATTTCACCGCGCGGTTATCGAACCCTACCGGCTCGACTCGGGCGACAGTCTGCGCATCACCGTATTTGAACAGGCCGATCTGACAAACACCTATGCGATCGACCAGGCCGGCTATGTCGCCTTCCCGCTCATCGGGTCGGTCAGCGCCAGAGGCCGTACGGTCCAGGAACTCGAAAGTCAGATCGCAGTGAAGCTGCGCAAGGGCTATTTACGCGATCCGGATGTCTCCATACAGGTCGACCAGCACCGCTCTTTCTTCATCATGGGTGAAGTCAATTCCGCCGGTCAATATTCCTATGTTCCGGGAATGAATGCCCAGAACGCCATTGCCATAGCCGGCGGATACACCGCACGCGCCAATCAGGCGAATGTCGACATCACACGCAAGGTCAATGGCGAAGTCATGACCGGACGGGTCACGATTTCAGACCCCATTTTGGCCGGTGACACAATTTATGTCCGCGAACGCCTGTTCTAAAGCAAAGGGCAAAGGATGCAGTTGCGATGGCGACAGACAGACCCTTGCGCATTTTGCACTGTTTTCGTTCGCCGGTTGGCGGGATTTTCCGCCATGTGCGTGATCTCGCACAGCAGCACCATCAGGCCGGTCACAAGGTTGGAATTCTGTGCGACAGCACCACCGGCGGCGCCCATGAAGATGCGCTGTTCGACACGATCACGCCCTATCTGGATCTCGGACTTACGCGGACGCCTATCCGCCGCGCGATCGGACCGGCGGATATTGCCACGATTTTTCGATGTTCAAGTCAAATCAAGAGTTTGCAGCCGGATATCATTCACGGGCATGGCGCCAAGGGCGGCGCGCTTGCTCGGCTGATCGGCTCACGATTGCGGGTTTCAGGGTCACGCGTAGCCCGCCTCTACACGGCGCATGGCGGCAGTTTGCATTTCAGCCGGTCCAATCCGGCCGGGTGGTTCTATTTCACCCTCGAGCGGCTTTTTGAACGCCTGACCGACGGTCTGGTTTTTGTCAGCGAATATGAGCAAAGCCAATACCGGATAAAAGTCGGTGCTCCCCGACCACCCGTATTTTTGATCTATAACGGCCTTACCGAGGCAGAATTCGAACCGATTGCCGACCTGCCCGACGCCGCTGATTTTATCTATATCGGAATGATGCGGCGTCTGAAGGGACCGGATCTTTTCATTGAGGCCTTCATCCGCGCCGAACGCCGCACCGGCCGGCCGCTCTCCGCCATCATGATCGGAGATGGCGACGAAAAGTCCAGCTATGAACGGACGATTGTGCGAAGCGGCTTGCAGGCACGGATAAAAACACATCCGGCCATGCCGGCGCGCAAGGCCTTTGGCCGCGGATCGGTGATGATTGTCCCCTCACGCGCTGAATCTATGCCCTACATCGTCCTGGAAGCCCTGGCGGCCGGGCGTCCGCTGATTGCCTCGCGGGTCGGCGGCATACCTGAAATTCTCGGCCCCGGCAGCCCGGCACTGGTCGAGCCGGACGATCCCGACGCACTCGCCGCCGCCATGGCCCGCGCCATCAGCGATCCCGATGCCCTGCTTTCCAGCCTGCCCTCGCACGCCGACCTGAAGGCCCGTTTTTCAGTTGCCGGCATGGCCGATGCGATGATCGAAACCTATCTTTCCTGCCTCGATCGGGGTTGATCCACGCCGCATCGCTCGGTCAAAGACTATTAAGGGCTTTGTGTTATCGCTGTCGCAACCGATATGACAGGCAAAGCTGTTGAGATGAGTTTACCAGGATCAAAGAGCACCGATCAGGGCCGGCAATCAACGGATCATGATACGACCGGGTCCGCCGCTGACGCTGCGTCAAGCCCCAAAAAACCGGCAAGGGTCAGCAATCTGGCCAGTCAGGTCGCACGGCAGCTTGGGGATGACAATTATTCACCGACCATGATCACCGGCATGGTGCGGTTTTTCGATTTCGCCGGCCTGAGCCTCATCGGCATCGGCATGTTTCTCATCTACGTCATTCCACGAAGCGGTTTCGGAGCTTATTACCTTGTCACCTCGGTGATCGGTGCATTGCTGGCCGTTTTGCTGCTCCAGATCAGCGATGCCTACCAATTGCAGTCCCTGCGTTCGCCGCTGCGCGTCCTGGCGAAAATACTCATCAACTGGATTGTCGCCTTCGCGATCATGGCGGTCATCGCCTTTTTCCTCAAGATCGGTGAGGATTACTCCCGGTTCTGGTTCGGATCATGGTTTCTCGGCGGTGCGATCTTTCTCGTCCTCGGACGCAACTTCGTCGCCTTTGCCATCCGCCGCTGGGCGCGGGACGGCACGATGGAGCGTCGCGCCGTGATCGTGGGCGGCGGAGCGGCGGCGGAACAGCTGATCCGCGCGCTCGAACAGCAACCGGACAATGACGTACGTATTTGCGGTATTTTCGACGATCGCGACGACCGTCGGTCCCCACCGATCGTCGCCGGCTATCCGAAGCTTGGCAACATCTCGCAACTGGTTGAGTTCGCGCGGCTGGTGCGCATCGATATGTTGATCATATCACTGCCTCTGACGGCCGAAAAACGCGTCATGGACATGTTGAAGAAACTGTGGGTTTTGCCGGTCGATATCCGGCTGGCGGCCCATTCAAGCGAGCTGCGATTTCGCCCGCGCGCCTATTCGCGCATCGGCTCCGTCCAGATGCTGGACATTTTCGACCGGCCGATCAACGACTGGGATTCGGTTGCGAAACGGGTTTTTGATGTGGTTTTCAGCTTGCTTGGGATCCTTGTCTTCTGGCCGGTCATGCTGGTTACGGCAATCGCCATCAAGGCGACGTCCAAAGGCCCGGTGTTTTTCATGCAGAAACGGCACGGGTTCAACAATGAAGTGATCAATGTCATCAAGTTCCGGTCCATGTATGCCGACCAGTCCGACCCGGCCGCACGCGTGGTCGTCACCAAGGGCGATCCCAGAGTCACACCGGTCGGCCGCTTCATCCGACGCACGTCCATCGATGAACTGCCGCAATTCTTCAATGCCCTGAGGGGGGACCTGTCCCTGGTCGGCCCGAGACCACATGCCGTCATGGCGCAGACCGACGACAAGCTCTTCGCTGAGGTTGTGGACGGATATTTTGCCCGTCATCGGGTCAAACCGGGCGTGACCGGCTGGGCACAGATCAATGGCTGGCGCGGCGAAGTCGATGACGAAGAGAAGATCAAGCAACGCACCGCATTCGACCTCTACTATATCGAGAACTGGTCTTTGCTGTTCGACCTGAAGATCCTCTTTCTGACGCCTTTCCGGCTCCTGAATTCGGAAAACGCCTATTGAAAACCACAACCGCCACATATCAGCCGCAGGTTCGGGCGCTGGGTCCGGCAATCAGCAGGATGCTTCTCGCAATTGGAGCGTTCCTGACCGGTTTCGTGATGAACGAGCCGGCGCCCTACGAACTCTACATGGTGGCGCTTATCACGCTGTGGTTTCTGTTCGGACTCAAGATCTCAGCAATCAGTGCGATCCCTTTGACATTGCTGGTGATTTTCAACATTGGCGGCATGATATCGCTGACCACCATGAGTGTTCTGGAAACCACGGACATGCTCTACGTGGCTGTATCTCTGTTTCTGGGTCTGTCTGCCGTGTTCTTTGCTGCCGTCATAGAAGAAGACGGCGACCGCCTGGCAATCATATTCAAGGCCTATGTTGTGGCCGCGCTGATCACGGCGATGTTCGGCATTCTTGGCTATTTCGGCGCGATTCCATCCGCCGAATCCTTTACGCGTTACGGCCGCGCCATGGGCGTCTTTCAAGATCCCAACGTCTTTGGTCCCTATCTCGTGCTGCCCTGCTGCTATCTTGTCTATCGGATGCTGACCGGTACGCTCACCGCCATGCCCCTGCGTCTGCTGGTGTTGCTGGTGCTGACACTTGGTGTCTTCCTGTCCTTTTCGCGGGCGGCCTGGGGCCTTTATGCTTTCTGCATGGCCATGCTGTTGATGCTGTTGTTGCTGCAGGAGCAGACGCAACGGTTCCGCGTGCGGGTATTCCTGCTCGGGCTAGCCGGATTCACAGTGATCGCGATCGCGCTGTTGATCGCCCTGCAATTCGAACAGGTTTCAGAACTCTTCGCGACACGCGCCCAATTGGTTCAGGACTATGACAGCGCACGGTTCGGACGATTCGCCCGCTACGGGCTCGGTCTGGCTCTATCGATGGAAAAGCCTCTGGGGATCGGGCCGGTGGAATTCGGCAAGATCTATGGCGAGGACACCCACAATATCTGGCTCAAGGCGCTGCTGGACTACGGCTGGATCGGCTTTATCGCCTTTCTGACGCTTGTTGTGTGGACACTGGTCACCGGATTCAAATGCCTTTTGCGAAACCGGCCATGGCGTCCGTATTTCATCTGCGTCTATACGGTCTTCCTCGGCCATATCCTGATCGGCACGGTCATCGATATCGACCACTGGCGGCATTTCTACATCCTGCTCGGCGTCATATGGGGCTGTGTCGGCCTTGAGCACCAATATCAACGCAACCGCCGACGCCCGGCCTGACGGTTAAGATCCGGATCAGTAATCCCTTTCGTAGAAGATCCCGGCCTTGGTTTCACCGTCGGAGCTCGCTTCTCCCCGCGCCTTCAGGTTGCCGGTCAGATCGACGTCGATCGTCACTTTTCCCGAACTCCCGGACAGACCCTTTTCGACATTGATGTAGGTTCGGTCATTGAGATAGCTGCCGATGCCAAGAGCCGCACCGCCACCCTCTGAATCCGGAATGATATCGACATCAGCAAGGCCGCCCAGACTGCGCAAATGACCCAAAAGGCCTTCGCCCGAATTGACGCCACTCAATTGCGATACGGCATTGGCGAGTTGAGCGATCTGAATGGGCGACAGTTTCGACAGATCCTTGCCGAAAAACAGCTTCGCGAGAATTTCGTCCTGCGGGACGGTCGGCACCGATGTAAAGGAAATCTGCGGTGCGGACGCGGTTCCGCCAATGACGATGGAGTAGGATCCTCCATCGACACTCGTCGTGGTTTTGAAATTCAATCTGGGAACCATCGGCCCATCGAACAGGATTGTTCCGACATCGAAGTCAAACCGTCTGGTGAGGATATCAAGCCGTCCCCTGATCATATCGAACCGCCCCTTGGCGCGCGGCGTTGAGGTCGTGCCGTAGACCTGAAGCGATCCTCCGAATTCGGCGTCGATGCCACGCCCTCTGACGAATATGCGCGAGGGCGCTGAAACCGTCAGATCGAGCTGAAGGGCACTGTCCGATGAGCTGCCGCCTCCGTTGCCCCCGGGAGGCGCCAGTTCGCGTGCCTGTTCGGTAACGGCTGCCGATGCATTCAAGTGTTTGACATCCACCTGCGGGATCGATGCGGGAAGCTGCTCTGGAATACTGATATCCGTCCGGCGCAAGGTCACCGTGCCGCCAATTGCACCCGCGCGCATCAGCGCACCACTGATGGACATGTCCGCGTCGAACTGGGTCGTCAGGATCTCACCATTGCTGTAGGTCCCGTCATCGACGGTGATTGTCAGATCTGCGGGCAATCCTCTGGCCGGATCGATATCGACATAGCCGGCAATCGCCAGCTTTCCTTTGGATCCGATCCTGCCAGAGAAGCTGGCAATGCTCGCCCGGGTGCCATCAAAGTCGATTTGCGCGGCGATATCGCGAATAGTCAGTGCCGAGTTCTCTTCAATCAGTGCTGCATTTTTGGTGCTTAAGCTGCCGCTGATCCGAGGCGCCTGGCTCGTCCCGCGGACCGTCAGCGCAACATCCGCCCGGCCTTCGAGCAATATTCCCGATTCCGATAAGGGAATGCCGGCAAATTCAAATGGGGCGTTGCCCGTCAGTGACAGGTCGAAGGACGGAACATCAGCGATATTCACAGTCCCGCCGGCAGTCAGGCTCATCCCGCCACCCGATGCACGGGCGCTCGTCTTCAACTGGTTCGATGCAAACGTTCCCGATGCTTCAATGGCGATCGATGGAATACGCGCCTCCCGGGTCGCTGCGACCGAAAAATTCTGCACCGATACGTCATAGACGACATCGGGATCGGATGACGAACCGGTTACCGTGGCGCTCGCATTGACCGTTCCGGCCTGCCCCAGTCCGGATGGTGCGACGTCTTCCAGCGATGCAAGCGGGAAACCCTGAACATTGATGTCGATCGACAACTGATCGGCGGCGGAACCCGACACGATCACGCGTCCCTGGCCGACGCGAAGGGTGACCGTTTCGATCCGGGTGGCACTGTCAACAAGCGTGATCGTTGCCGGTTCGGTCAGTTCAATCGGGATGGACGAAATGCGTCCGCTGACCTTGCTCAATTCCACGGACGTCGTCCCATGCTGCGAAGACACTTCGCCAGCCACAGACAGCGGGTCATTCTCCAACGTTCCATCAACCGAAAACTGCAATGCCTGCATCGTGCCCGAAAGGTTTGAACGCACATTGCGGACGGACGTTCCCGATACCGTCACGGCTGAATTGGTCACCGTGGCATCGATGGACAGATTGTTTTGCGGATCGATGATCCGCGCCAGTATATCGGTGCCCGACAGTTGGACCGCACCCAGATCAAGCGTCCTTGACGTCAACTTAGCCTGAACCGATTGCACCGCGTTCAACTCGGCAAATTCCACCGTCCCACCCAGCGCACCCGACAAACCCTCCTGCAGCAGCAGCGGCCCGAGTTCGGCCAGCGACGACACATCGAGATCAAGCGACCCGACAAGTATTCCGGATGAATTGGCCTGCAGACGACCATTGGCGGTGGCACCGGGCGCAACCAGATCGAGCGTTTCGATAACCGGCGCACCATCGGATCCCGCCGTCACATTCGCAGCAACCGAAATCGGTTGGCCTTCGTAGCGTCCGGTCAGTTTCAGATTGGCGGTCGGACCGGTCGATCGGGAGACGCCATTTGCATCCAGAGTGAGGGCTTCAAGAGGTTTGTCGAGGATCGTTATGCCATCGCCTTGTGCACGAAGTTCGAATTGTGGTGCGTCGGTCGTCCCGCTCAGCACGACCGTTGCGTCTACTCCACCGGTGAGGCCTTCATTCAGATCGGTCAGGCTCGTCAGGGACAATCGTCCGTCAATGTCCAGTGTCTCAGGTGAGACCTGCCCCTTTGCCGATGCCTGCAAATTCCCGCTGGCGACGATGACATCCGTCAGGTTGAGCACGCCGTCATCTGCGCGACTGACACGCCCCGAAATCTGAGCCTGCTGCTGGCCGAACAGACCGTCCCATGGTGCCGTGTCCAGCCTGTTGACGGTCGATACAAGCTGAAGATCGAAGGCATTCTTGAACAGATCGTATTGTCCGGTGACCCCGGCATCAAGCTGACGGGTCGTCAACACGGATTTTTCAATCGACAGAACGCCGCCGCGCAGATCGGCGGTAGCGTCGGCGCGAACCGGGCCGGCAAGCAAGGCATCAAGGCTTTCATTTCCCGCAGAGACCGAGGCGAGCTGTATCGATATGTCCGCGGGGCCGGAACCCGAAAGAAAATCAATAGACGAGGAGCGGCCATTGAGCCTGGCATCGGTGAATGACCGGGTTCCGTCCGAAAAGGATTGCACGGCGCCGTTCAGCACCCAGTCGGCCTTGTCCAGACTCCCCTTCAGAGATGTTGAAACCTGTGTGTAGCCGATCGACAGTGACGTATCGGGGGACAGATCGAGGGCGATTTCGCTGTTGGCTGCACCAAAGGCCATGTCGGCACTGAGATCGACCTCATTCGTATCGGCCAGAACATGGCCGGATGCCGTCAGACTGACGAGTGCCGACCGGGCGGAAAACGTCTTGATGCGATAGGTGTTCTTTCCGTCCCGTTCGGCGGACAGATCGATCTGTGTGTCGCCGGCAACAAATGGCGTGGCAAACGGCGGAACCAGGGGTGCGAGCTGCCCTGAAAGCGTCCCACTTACCGCCTGTCTTTCATCGGTGACGGACAGCGACACCGAGCCGTCGACGGTCTTTCGGCCATCCAGATGGATTGCCAGCGTCGCCCGCCAGTCGCTCAACGGCCCTGCCCCGGCCAGCCTGATATCAACAGCCGGAAGGCCGTAAATGTCCATCAGACGCGCCAGCAATCCGTCGGCCGGCTCCCGAACTGCCAGATCCAGCTGCAATTCATTGCTGTCCGGCGATACTTTCCAGTCAGACTTGATTTCACCCGATTTTCCGTCGATGCGAACAATTTCAAGTCCGCCGGAAAGGTCAACCGGATCTGCATCCAGTTGGACAGAACCGGTAAGCTGCAGCGTTGCGGCCTCGCCGAGAACCGGTTCCGCCAAGGCAATGGACCGTATGAAAATATTTTCGACTTGAGCCTGAATCTGCGGCAACCCCATGCCGCCGCTTTGCTCCGACGATTCGGCCGGAACCGGTTTCCGCGCGACCTCGATTGCTTCGACAGTCAGGCTTGATGCGTCGATTTTCCTTGTCAGCAGAGCCCAGCGGGACAGATCGGCCTCGACATTGCGCAAAGTCAGCCAGGGTCCGTCGACATCACCAATGGAAACCGTGTCGATTGTGGTCGGACCACTGAGAACACCGTGCAATCCGGATATTTCGATCCTGGTTTCCTCAGAGCTGGCGAAGGAATTGACGATCGAAGCAGTGAGCCGAAGCCCCGGTCCGGTTCCAAGCAACGCCAGCACAGTTACGAACAGGCCCACAAGGACAGCAAGACAGGCGATCAGAATGCGAAGCGGGCGTTTCATATCGGGTCCAATCAAGGGATTCGCTCCCCTAATATAGTGTATTTTGCAACAGAGCCCATGCGCCGCCGCGCCGGAGTCCGCCATGGGAGCCGAATTGCCGCTGATCGGCACCCACGCGGTGTTTCAATTCATCAAATCAGGCGGTGTCTGAAAAGAGCGGCGAGGCGATGGAATCAATCACTGAAAGTGGCGTCAGAACGCCTGCCCCAAGCCAAGATAGAATCCGAAGCCGGGTTCACCGGAGATCTTGTCCAGCGGAACCGCCACATCCAACCGCAGCGGCCCAACCGGGGTTAGATATCTGACCCCGGCGCCCACTCCGGTATACCATGTTCCGTCCTGTCCAGGGATTGCGGATTCAAACGCACCACCGGTATCGACAAAGGCCGCCAACCCGATTGTATCGGTGACCCTGAATCGCACTTCGGCCGACGCTTCGGCAAAGGACAGCCCACCCGTCGGCTGACCGCCGCTGCGGGGCCCGGCCACCTGATAGGCGTAGCCACGGATCGATCCGCCACCACCGGCATAAAACCGTCGGTCTGCGGGGATATCATCCAGATCGGAGCCGACAATTGTGCCTGCAGCAACACGGCCGGCAAGAACGACGGTTCCGGCCTCATTGACGGCGCGATAGGTGCTGAAGGCGGCACGTGTCTTAAAGAATGCATTGCTGTTTTCGAGATCGTAGGACGGCTCGCCATAAAGCAATGCGCGGTATCCCTTGGTGGGATTCAACTTGTTGTCGCGGGTGTCGCGGACAAGCTGTGTCGGCAGCGAGATGATGGAGGCGACACCTGGCCCGACCGTGTTGTCAAAGCGCGCATATTCATATTTCAGATCGATCTGACCGGTCGTTGTTTCGCTGAACTCGCGTTCCAGCCCGACGCTGCCGCCGACCGATTGCTTCTGGAACGCGTCCGTATCCTGAAGCTGTATTTCAGCGGTCGAGCGAAACGACGTCAGCGGACCCCACACACCCGGCTTCTTGAAGGTTGCGGCAATATGGTAGTCAAGGCCGGTGGAAAAATTCGATCGGCCAATGCCGGTCACACCGCCCTCGATGCGAAAACTTTCTGCGCGGCCAAACAGGTTGCGGTGGGTCCAGAACCCTTCCAGGCCGAGACCATCTGTCGTTGCGGCGGTGACCCCGACCCCGAATGTTTTGCTCTTGCGTTCGCTGACAGTGATGGTGATCGGCAGCGAACCATCCGCTGACAGCTTGTCGGCTTCCTCGATGATCACACTGTCAAACACGCCAAGTGCGCGCAGTCGGGCGGCCGCAACAGCAAGGACCTTAGGGCTGAATCGCTGACCGCGGGGAATATTGGCCTGCTGCACGATGAATTGCGGATCGACATCTTCCGCACCGACAACGCTGACATCGCCGAAGACCGCGCTGGCGCCCGGGTTCAATCGAATACGGACCTCAAGCGTATCGGTATCATGGTCGGCGGTCAGCGAACTCTGGCTGATAGCCGCAAAAGGGTATCCCTCGTCACGCCAGGCCGAAACCAGCTTTCGACCAGCTTCCACGACCAGTTCGGAACTTGCCGGTTCACCGGCAACCACACCGTAATCGGCCAGATCGATGGCCTGTCCGGTCGTCGTTGCAGCATCGGGCTCAGCAAAGGTGAAGACCGGGCCGGCGATCACATGAATGGACACATTCGCCTGGCCGCTACGGTTGAGAACCGCATCGATCGCAACGGTTTCGAACGGGCGTCCGTTAATGAGAATGGCCACCGTTCCGCCATACAGCGCTTTGGCATAAAGAGCCGCCACCAGGCGCCGCTTGTCGTTGCGGGCACGGCTCAACAGGCCGATCGTGCCGGAGACAGGCTTGTCCTTTTCGCTGACCAGCAGCGAAATCGACTCAAGCGACTTCTTCAACTCGGGATCGTCCGTCGTCAGTTGCACATCATAGCGGACCGGATCGGGCACATCCTCGGTGACCGTCTCAGCCTCCTTCTCACCCCACAGATGCACGCCAAAGAGCTTGAATGCCGATGCGGGCGAGGCAAACAGTAGAAGGCCGACGGCCATCCCGAAAACGACCGTCCTTGCCAATCTATCCACTGAGTTTCGACGGTCGCTCATCAACCAATGCAATTCAGGACACCGGAACGCTGACAGACCAGGGTTCCGGGCGCGGCCCGAACCCGTGACGAAAACCCCCGAACCGACCTGCTCACCCTTCCTTGCCCACACTATCGGCGGCTCCGCCAGGCCGACGGAGTCCATCCGATCAATCATTAGCCCGGAAGTGGCCTGACGGCCAAGTGCCGGAACGCAATACCTATCCGCTGCGCTGGTCGCACATCCGCGCCAAACGCACTTGCGCGCAGTTTAAGCCTCAATCGTCACCAAAATCTAACCAAACCCATTAAGCATCGATTGACCAAGTGAGCGGGTGGATACACCGATCAGATCACACCATTTCATGCCATCCGGCAAGCCGATCAGTCGAAGACATGCCCGTGATGATAACGCTCGTCTTCTCCGGCCGCTTCCGTCAATGCCGCGACATTCGACTTGGTGAAAAAGCCGTCAAATTTCTTGCAGCGTTCGATATATTCGGTGATCAGCAATGTATGCGCCGAATGTTTGGAGAAGATCTGCTTGAGATCGGGTGAATCCTTGCACTCACCGACGATATGGGCGAGGAACGGCACGCCCTGATCCCCGAGCACACCGACCACGTAATCAACATTCTTCTGGCCCGAAGGATGGTCGCCATCCAGAACCTCGACGGCCATGTGATGAAGCCGGCGGCCGAAATTCCGGACAAAATCCTCCGTCGGCATCGGCAGCCGCTCAAAGGAATTGACGAAGGACGGTGTATTGTTGGCGGTAAACACCTTGGCCGGTGACAATTTGTCATCGCTCACCGAAGGGCATCGCGTCACATTGGTCGAGGAGTTCATCTCCGAAATATTGTAGGCGCCCCAGAAATAATAGGGAACCATGGTCAGGAACTCCAATATCGCATCCTCACGCTCGCCGGCCAGGATGCGCGTGGCCATGTGATCATAGCCGAGCATCAGATCCATCAGCCCCTCTTCCTGCGAAAACGCCGAGGCCTTCGCCAGCACCTCGTGCTCCGTGGCTGTCAGATCGTATCGTTCACCCAGCGCCAGGGAATCGGGATCATTGAAATCGCTGGCCGAATACCCGACCCGGTTACCGGTAAAATCCGAGACGTTTGAAAACAGGATGTTGTCGGAGGTGAAGAACGGGTTCTTGGTGTCACCTCGATATTCGAAACGAATATATTGCGATTCCAGCGTGTCGCGCAGCGCACCGCAATCGTCGCTGTGATACACCTCACCCACATAGCGCGTGTTCGGCTTGGCCCGTGACAGCGGATAGAGCGCATTCATCCGCTTGATATAGTCCTCATAGCGATGCGAGTTCGGCTCCATCACAATGAGCGTCGGATAGGCTGCCGTGTTGTGCAGGATATGGAATCTATGGCTGTCGGACCGAAAGCTCGAATCATATCGATAGGGCGTCATTCGGTGCAGTTCGGCAAGCGTTGAAACACCGTCATCGGGCTCCACCTGCAATATGACGGCCTTCATCTCTCCCACCAGATCTTCGACACCTGAGCTCTGCCGGCGCTCGTAGATCTTTCCCCGGTACTCCTCGAAAAAAGCCGAGTTCTTCTTGTCGCCCTTCGGCACATAGCCCGCATAGTCAAAACTCATCAAATCCAATCCTTCAATATCTCGGTTCGTTGATCTTCAGGGTTGTCCTGGCCGACCGCTCAATAGGCCGGCTCCCACATGGTTGCCTCTACGCTGGCGCGAATGTCATCGTCATTGGCCTGCGATGCAACGCCATCCTCGACTGCCTGCTTTGCCACCGCACAAGCCACCAATTTGCTGACGTCGCGTATCCTCGAAACATCCGGGAGGAGCGACGCATCGGAGTCAAGCAGCGCCGGCGCGGTTTCGGAGAGCGTCTCGGCCGCCGCCATGAACATATTGTCGGTGACGCGGGTCGCGCCGGAGGCGATGATACCAAGACCCATGCCCGGGAAAATATAGGTATTGTTGCTTTGGGCGATGGTGAAGGTGCGGCCTTCGTGCTCGACCGGGGCGAACGGACTTCCGGTGGCCACCAGCGCCCTGCCCTGTGTCCACTTGATGATGTCCGCCGGTACGGCCTCTGCCCGGGATGTCGGATTTGACATGGGAAAGATGATCGGCCGGTCGCATTCCTGCGCCATATCGCGAACAATATCCTCGGTAAACAGGCCCGGTTGCCCGGAAACGCCGATCAGAACCGTCGGCTTGACATGTTTGATGACACTGGCGAGTCCGATTTCGCCCTTTGCATCGGCCCATTCCGCAACCGCCTCATGGGACTGGGTCAACCGCTGCTGGAATGGCATGAGATCATTCATGCCGTCATGCAGCAGCCCGTAACGGTCCACCATGAACATCCGCGCCCGCGCCTGCGCGTCGGACAATCCATCCTTCATCATCGCCCGGATAATCTGCTCGGCGATGCCGGCGCCGGCCGAACCGGCCCCCAGAAAAGCGACACGATGATCGCTCATCTTGATTTTCGCGACCTTTGACGCGGCGATCAGGGTCCCCACGGCAACGGCGGCCGTGCCCTGGATATCGTCATTGAATGTGCAGAGTTGATCGCGGTATTTGTCCAGCAGGGGCGCCGCATGCGGCAGCGCAAAATCCTCGAACTGAAGCAGGACATGCGGCCAGCGCTTTTTGACGGCTTCGACGAAAAGATCGACAAAAGCAAAATACTCGTCACCCGAAATCCGCTCATGTCGCCAGCCGATATAGAACGGATCAGCAAGCCGTTCCTTGTTGTTGGTGCCCGCATCCAGCATGATCGGCAGCGTATTGCCGGGATGAACGCCACCGGCCGCCGTATAGAGCGACAATTTGCCGATCGGAATACCCATGCCCCCGGCACCCTGGTCTCCAAGCCCCAATATGCGCTCGCCATCGGTGACGACAATCGCTCTGACATCGGCGCAGGGCGCATTGCCGAGCATTTCGTAAATCTGGTGACGCTCCGGATAGGACAGGAAGAGGCCGCGCGGACGCCGATAGATTTCGCTGAATTTCTGACAGGCTTCGCCAACCACGGGCGTATATATCACCGGCATCATCTCATGGAGATGCTCGATGATCAGGCGGTAAAACAGGACTTCGTTGGTGTCCTGCAACGCGCGCATGAAGATATGTTGCTCAATCGGCGTGGTTTTCGATGAGAACGCCAGATAAGCCCGCTCGACCTGTTCTTCCAGCGATTCCACTTCCGGTGGCAGCAATCCGAGCAATCCGAGTTGCCTTCTTTCCCGAACCTTGAAGGCGGTTCCCCGGTTGAGGAGAGGATCATTGAGAATCTCGTGGCCCCTTAACGGGACAGCCGATGTCTTGGGCATGAGTATCCTGTTCAACGCTTCGTTTAACTGGCGTCCGACTTCGAATGCAGCGGCGCCAATTCACAACCTTAGCGAGGATGGTGTGGTTTGACCAACGCTATTCGAATCTGCGTTCCGGCCACCCCGAACGACGATCACTTGCCCCCCGCATCGTCTTTTCCTATTGCAGGAAAACAGATCACCGATTTGAGGACCAGTCTCCATGAACACGCCAGAGTATGACAATAACAATATTTTCGCCAAGATACTGCGCGACAAGATGCCATGTCACAAGGTTTATGAGGATGACAACACCCTGGCTTTCATGGACATCATGCCGAGAGGTGACGGCCATTGTCTGGTGATACCGAAATCACCGGCACGCAACCTGCTTGACGCCGACACACGGGACATTGCGCACGTCATGGCGACGGTCCAGAAACTATCGCACGGCGTCATGAAGGCTTTTGGAGCCGATGGCATCACCATCCAGCAGTTCAATGAACCGGCGGGCGGACAGATTGTTTTCCACCTCCATGTCCACGTTATTCCCCGATTTGACGGTGTCAAACTGAAACCCCACACCGGCACCATGGAAGACCAGGACGTGTTAAAGGAAAATGCCGAAAAGATTCGGCGCGTCCTGGCGAGTCTGTGACGGCCAAATCAGGGCGCGCCCGCCATCACCCCGTCGACCGGCTTCGCCGGCCGGTAGCGCAACTCCGCCTCAACTGGCGATATAGGCCTTGATCTCTTCTGCTTCGCGCTCGACCTGTTCAATGCGCATGCGCACCACGTCCCCAATGGAGATCATGCCGCCGAGCTTGCCGTTGGTCTCGACCGGCAAATGGCGAAACCGGCCGGAACTCATGGTTTCCATCACCTGATTGACCGTTTGCCCCTCATCGCAGACTTTCACATCCGACGTCATGACGCGGGAAACCGGTTCGTCCAGAATTGACGGTCCCCTGTCGGCAATCGCCCGCACGATATCGCGTTCGGAAACGATACCGCATATCCTGTTGTCAGAATCGACAACCACAACGGCACCGATCTTGTGTTTGGAGAGCCTTTTTCCGATTTCCGTCACGGAAAGATCCTGTGTCACTGTTATGACATCGCGTCCTTTTTGGTCCAATATCGCCTTGACTGTCATTTTGGCCTCCTTCCTAAAACGCACGGTTCACCGATCGTTCCTTCCATGGTGCGCGCAGAAAATGTGAATTGCAAGCACCACGGGAAACAGCGAAAAAGCGCATAAATGGCCGCTTCCTATTGCCCGTGACGCCGGTCAAACTGGGCAAAGCCCAGGAATCCGAACAGAAATCCGCCGACATGGGCTTCCCAGGCGATGCGGGCACCTTCCGCCGCTCCGGCAGCAAACCCAACCGCAGCAAGGGCATTGACCCCAAACCAAACGGCGACATAAATCAGAACCGTTCGATTTGTCAGCGCGCTTTGCAGACTGTTGCGCGGTAGAAGATGCGCGTTCATTCGGTTGAAACGCCCATTCCTCGGGAAGGCAAATCGGGCTGCCGCCCCCATCAGTGCCGAAACCACGCCGGACGCGCCGATGACGGGAATGAAACTGTCGGGGTTAAAAACCCAGTAAAACGCCGCCGAACAGACCGCTGACAAAACCCAGAACGCCAAAAACGTGACAGTGCCGATGCGACGGGCGACAATTGCGCCGAACGCCATCAGCCAGATGGAGTTGACGATCAGATGACCGTAACCGCCATGCAGGAACGAATAGGTGATGGGTGTCCACAGCCAAGCCAGGCTCTGATCTGCCGCTTCCATGGAGTAGCGCAGCGGGATGAATCCGCCCTCGATCACCACTCTGAAGCTTTGCTGCTGTGTCAGCAGCATGTCACGCGCGACATGCACAAGCCACATGAGCGCCAGCAACCAGGTCACAACCGCCGGTAGGTTGAACATCGGTACACGGTGCCCGGCATTACCGCCTCGACCCTGCATGCCTCCGTCGTCGCCCATCCGGCGTGGGTTAACGTTCATCTTTTCCAGCCCTCATGGCCAACGGAGCACAGGCGACAGGCCGCTCCTCACATGCCCGATGCGATCCTGTGTAGAAGGTTCAGCTCGAAATGAAAACAATTCCGGTTATCCGCGCACAAAGAAGCCGTTTGACATCACTGCCAAACGGCCTTGGCCGAGCCCCACCCCGGTCCGAAAATTGTGCTGAAGAGCGTGAAAATCAATGTTCCGCCCTGACCGATTCGACAGTGCCATACCCGATCTCGATCGGCAATCTGAACCCTTTGTTAACCTTAATTCGACCGATTGCAGTGCTTTTTGCCGAGAATCGTTCGATTGCGTTCATCGTGACATCTCGGCCCCTTCAAATCGAGTCCCGCAGCGCCATATGATTACAAGTTGTTAACCTCACACACCTATTGTGAAGGCAACCCAAGCCATTGACACAAGGTTGACCATGCAAACCGCCAGAGACTCGGCTACCGAAGTTCATGATGAATCGACCGAGGATGCAGCCTTTCAGAATGTTGCCGTGGACCTGCACGGCCGTCTGATGTGCGCCGATTTCAATGAATTCGAGTGCGTCGCTCTGGAAATGTCTCCTGGAGAGGTTCTGTTCAAATGCGGGGCCTTGCCCCGGCTCCACGAGCGTATCGTTTCCTATATCGATCACATCGGCCGCATCGAAGGCAAGGTCAAGAAACTCAATGATGACGGATTCGTCATATCGGTTCATGCGACCGAACGGAAACGACAGAAGCTCGCCGCACAGCTGACCTGGTTTGCCAACAAGAACGAACTCGGCTTGCCCGAGGACCGGCGTCATGAACGCATCGTGCCGCGCAACCCCAATGGCGAAATCCGGTTGGCGGACGGCGAAACCTATCCGTGTCGGATCGTTGATCTGTCGATGTCGGGAGCAGCCCTCGAACTTGAGGTACGGCCGGATCTCGGCACCCAGGTCATTTTGGGGAGCATGCGCGCGCGCGTCGTACGCCATTTCGATGACGGCATTGCCATTGAATTTGCAACAATTCAGCCGCCACAGACCCTCGAGACATATCTCTAGAACACGCTGCTGATCGCTGTTTTTAAAGGAAAAACCGAGATCTTCCGACCGGCGCTTGACTGGGTGCAAGGGGCTCGGTGATAAGACGTCATTTCCGCCCCGCCAAACTGTGTTATGGTAAGACCATGGACACAAATACCACCGCATCGGCAGCTGCAAGCCGCGAACGGATCAATGCGTTGTGCCGGGAACTCCCGGGCGCCGAGCTGTCGGACCCCTGGGGCGGTGGTCATGACGCCTGGAAAGTCGGCGGCAAGATGTTCGCCTGTATCGGGGCCGCCACACCGGGTGTTTCCGTCAAGACGGACAGCATCGAAACAGCACAGATGCTGATCGACACCGGTGTGGGCGTCAAAGCCCCCTACTTTCACCGATCATGGATCAACCTGCCCTGGGAAACGGTGGAAGACGAACTGCAGTACAGGCTGACAAACTCCTACAGATTGGTCCGGGCAAGCCTGACCAAAAAGGCACAATCTCTCCTCGACCCGTTCGATTAGAGCTTCAGGCGCTTAGATTGGGTCATTTGATGGGGCAGATCGGCCCATCGGCTGTGTTGCGGCGCTTAGCCGATACTCCAAGCATAATCGGCATCTATTTCCGCTTCAGCGTTTCGGCAAACAGTCTTTCGAAGCGATCCGAATCGACCTTGGTTGCGACCAGAGCATTGGGTTCGACCGTGCCCGTCCGTCGCCGGTCGGGGATCATCTGGCCGCGGGTGATTTCGCCACGGCACTCAATGTCGACACGCATCGGCTCCAGTTCGACGATTGAGGGATCTTCGGCCACCGCCACGGCCAGTGGATCATGCAAGGCGCAAAAATCGATACCGGGATACTGTGCCTGATAGGCCTTCAGGTAAAATCGTGCGGCCTGCATGGCAATGGTCGACGCCGGCCCTCCCTGATTGCCAATGTCATCGATCATCGCCGATGTGAGCTTCGTCTTCATGGTGACATCCATGCCGACGGCAACGACCTTCGCGCCGGACTGAAATATGATGCGCGCCGCTTCCGGGTCATTGTAGAAATTCGCATCGGCCATCGGGCTGGGGATGCCCGGTACACCCGGGTGCGCCAGGGTGCTGCCCATCAGGACAATCTGTTTGACGGATTCGGCAATGTCAGGCGCTTTCATCAGCGCCTGGGCGACATTGGTCATCGGCCCGACGGGAACGAGAGAGATCTCGCCCGGATTGTCCCTGATCGTTTTGATGATGAGATCCGGACCCCACAAGGCGCTCGGCCTGGTCTTCGGATTCGGCAAATCCACATCGCCGATGCCGTTGGCTCCGTGAATGTGGCGGACGCCACCATGATAGGGGGTCGTCAGGGCGCGGGCGGCACCGGCAGCCACCGGAATATCCGTGCGGCCTGCCGCTTCCAGTATCTGCAGCGTGTTTCGGGTTGTCGTTTCCACATCGATATTGCCATAGACCGTCGAGATGGCCTCCAATGAGATGGTCTCTCGATTCAGCGCAAAAACGATGGCCATTGCATCGTCGATTCCGGTGTCGACATCAAGCATGATCCGGCAGGGTGTGGCCATGATAGCCTCCTTTTGATGGTCGGTCGGGACCGGCGTCTGCACAGCGCAAACCAATCAGGTCCGACCTGGACAGTCCATCCACAGGTGATCATTGACAATATTCAAGCGCATTAACTATTGTCAATGAATGGGAGATCCCGCGCTGAGAAACGTCATGATCGATCAATCCGTCCACCGCGCCGCCTGGCTGTATTACGGCCACGGGCTTCGGCAGGATGAAATATCCAAGATCATGAATATCTCACGGGCAACCGTGGTCAACTATCTCAGGCGTGCCCGAGAGATCGGCGCCGTCCATATCAGCCTGTCCAATGCATTGTTCCAACAGGATATTCTGGCAAGAGAGCTGGAGGATCACTTTAATCTACAGAGCGTCTGGATCGTTCCCGATGATGCGGACGCAGCTACCCATTCCTTCTCCGCCACCTGTGCGTCCGTGCTGCTGGAACTTGTTGCTTCGGGAACGAGCATCGCGCTGGCCTGGGGCAAGACGCTCTATTCGGTTGTCGATGCGCTGCCGAAATCGGATCTCGAGAAGATCACTGTGTCGCAGATCTGCGGCAATCTCGGTGGCCCTTTCGACTATCTGCCGGACCAATGCACCATCGAAATGGCGCGCAAACTCAACGCTCGCGGCAAAAATCTCTATGCGCCGATCGTTCTGAGCAGCGAGAAACTGGCGGATGCGCTTCGCAACGAGCCCATCATCGAGCGGCAACTGGCCGAGTTGGTGCACTGCGATCTGGCCGTCTTTTCCGTTGGCGCCTGCGAGCCCGATAGCCACATTGTCCTGTGTGGGGCGTCCTCGGCCGAAGAACTCGCTGAATGTCGTTCAGCCGGCGCCGTCGGCGTCATCGCGGGCCGTCTGATCGACGCCGACGGCCGGGAACTGGACTGCGGCTACAACAGACGCATCATCTCGGCAGAACTCGACACGCTCAGGCGCATTCCAAAGCGTCTTGTGGTTGTCGACAGCCGTGACAAGAGTGCCGGCCTTCTGGCCGCTATTCGCGGCCGCCTGGTCAGCCACCTGGTCATCACCGGATCCGTTGCCAGCGATCTTGGCGAGGCGATGGCGGCTGAATCAAAGGACCAGAGACTGGCATCAAACGATCGAACGTAAAACCATATGGGAGCACGAACCATGAAATTGAAATCCGTCATCCAATCAACCGTAGCGGCGGGGGTGATTGCCTTGTCGACCGCGTCGGTCGCTCATGCCGAGATCAAGAGCATTGTCTATGTGTCGCCGTCATCCATCGGGGTTAATCCCTTCTTGATCATGGGCAAGGAGGGCACTGAGGCAGCAGCCAAAAAGATCGGCGCAACGGCAACGACGGTTGAAAGCGACACGCAGCAATCCAAGCTCGAAAATGTCAGCGCCGCTGCCAATGACGGCGCAGATGTCGTGATTGTATTGGGCTTTGAATTCAACGACATCATCAACGACGTGGCTCCGACACAACCGGAGACCGAATTTCTGGTGGTCGATTCCTGCCCTCCGGGCGATCGGTTGCCAAATGTTCATTGCGCCGTGTTTCGCGAGTATGAATCGGCATATCTCATGGGCGTCATTGCTGCGATGAACTCGAAAACCGGCAAGGTCGGCACCGTCGGTGCGCTCGACATCCCGTTCCTGCATCGCTTTTCAGACGGCTTCGCCATGGGGGCCGCCCATGTCAATCCCGACATCACCGTTGAAACGCGCTGGGTCGGCGGGCAGAACCCGTTTTCCGATCCCGTTCGCTCCAAGGAGCAATCCCTTGCGCTCAAGGCCGCAGGGGTGGATGTGATCTTTGCTGCCGCGGCGGGAGGAAATTTCGGCATTTACGAAGCCGCCAAAGAAGCCGATTTCACAGCGATCGCAGTGGACGTCAATCACTGCCCGCAAGCGCCCGGGCTGTTGTGGGACAGTGCGCTGAAGCGGGTCGATGAAGTGATCATGCAATCCATCGACAAGATCTCGAACGGCGAAAAGTCGACTTTCGCAGCTTTCGGTATTGCGGAAAATGGCGTGGGTGCCGTGGCATCAAGCTCCGATGACGTGCTTTCGGCCAGCGAATGCCTGGTGGTGAATTCCCCTGAAACCATTGCCAAGGTTCGCGAAGTCGCGGCTCGGATTGCGTCCGGTGAGCTGAAGATCGAAGACCCGATGTTCGCCAAGAAATAGCATAGTCAAGGACGGCCGGAACAGGCTGATGGGCGACGAAAAAACATCCGGAGAGGCGCCGCTTTGCCGCCTTTCCGGCATCTCACATACATTTGGCGCCGTGCGGGCGCTGGATCATGTCACAGTCGACATCAATGCCAGGGAAATCCTCGCAATCGTTGGTGAAAACGGCGCCGGCAAATCAACCTTGATGAGTGTTCTGTACGGCTTGCTTCAACCCGATTCCGGAACATTGGAATTTGATGGCGCACCAACCCGGTTCCGTTCTGCCAGCGATGCCATCAATCACGGGCTGGGCATGGTGCATCAGCATTTCATGCTTTACCCCGGCCTCAGTGTTCTGGAGAACATCGTTGTCGGAGCCGAAGGCGATGGCACTCTAGGACTGATCGACTTTGCAAGCCGGCGGAAAGAAGCGCAGACCCTGATCGAGCAGTTCGGGTTCTCTCTCCAGCTGGATCGCGCGGTTGAAGACCTGAGCGTGGACGCCCGCCAGCAGCTCGAAATCGTCAAAATGCTCTATCGCAAGGCGGACATCATCATTCTTGACGAGCCGACATCGGTCCTGACGCCACAGGAGATTGAAGCGCTCTTTTCGATGCTGCGGCGCCTTCGCAATGAAGGAAAGTCGATCATCATGATCACCCACAAGCTGGGTGAGGTCATGGAACTGTCCGACAGGGTCATTGTGATGCGGCGCGGCAAAAATGTTGCCGAACGCATGACCGCCGATACGAACCGTAAGGAACTGTCGGAACTGATGGTCGACGGAACAATCGAACCGATTTCCAGAACCGCCACCACCCGCGATGAGACCGTTCTCGACGTCAAATCCATCAGCGTTTCGGGCAAACATCACAAATCTGCGGTTGATGGAATCTCATTGGCGGTTCGTGCCGGCGAAATCGTCGGCATTGCCGGTATCGCCAACAACGGACAAACCGAATTTGTCCGCGCGCTGGTCGGACTGAGTCCCGTCACATCGGGTTCGATCATTCTCAACGCAGAAGACATAACCCGCACCACCGTCAAACAGCGGCGTAATGCCGGAGTCGCCTATCTGGCCGAGGATCGGATGTCCGTCGGTCTCGCCCTTGGCGGCACGGTTGCTGAAAATGTCATCGCCGGTTCGGAGGACCACAGAAAGTTCTCTCACCACGGATTTCTGAATTTCCGCGCCATAAGACACCATACCGGGAAGTTGATCGAGCAGTTCGACATTCGCACGAATGGAGCCGGGCAGGAGATCGGCAGCCTGTCCGGTGGCAACAAGCAGAAGGTCATCGTCGGGCGGGAACTGTCCGGTGACCCGCGACTGATCATTGCCGAAAATCCCTGCTGGGGTGTCGACGTCGGAGCCATTTCCTTCATTCATCAGCAATTGCTGGACTACGCCGCAAGGGGCGCCGCTATCCTGCTGATCAGCAGCGACCTGGACGAGCTGTTTGCATTGAGTGACCGGATTGCCGTGTTTTTCGAAGGCCGGATCAACGCCGAATTCACCCGCGAAGAACTTGACATTTTTGCGGTCGGTGCGGCGATGTCCGGCAGTCGCCGTGAGAGCAGCGTTGAGGACGTCGCATGATGGGGACGTCCCGGCTTCGTCCGTTCTGGCCGTTCCTGGCCCTGTTGGTTCTGTTCGCTGTATCAGCTGCCCTCTTTCCTGCCGTGCGCGACAATGCGGTAAGTTTCCTCGAGGGTGCCTTTGGCGGGCGCAGGAACTTTAACTTCTACAGCACGCTCAGCCGTGCCTCCCTGATCATCGGGATGGCCATGTCCGTTCTCATCTCCTTTCGTGCCGGACTGATCAACATCGGCGGCGAAGGTCAACTGGTCCTGGGTGGTCTGACGGCAGCCTTGGTCGGTGTTTATCTTGACGCGCCGCCTCTGGTGGTGTGGCCGGCGGCGCTGTTTGCAGCAATGCTGGCGGGCAGCCTCTGGGCCATGTTCGCCGGTTGCTTCGACCGGATATTCGGCGTCCCGCTTGTGGTTGGCTCATTGCTGTTGAACTATCCGGCCGTGCTGTTTGCCTCCTATATGGTATCCCATCCTTTTCGGGATCTCGAGAGCGGCATTACCCAGTCGCATCGCATTGCACGGGAGTTGCGCCTGCCGCGTTTCGAGGCAACTTTGCTGGATTACGGCGTCTTCCTGATCGTGCTGGTGATTGTTCTCGTCATTTTCTTCGAACGGCGCAGTGTCTTCGGATATCGCCTCCGCATGCAGGGATTCAGCCTGCCCTTTGCCCGCTCGTCCGGGTTTCCCGTCGGCCGGATCTATTTTCAGACCTTGGCCATCAGCGGTGCGATTGCCGGAGTCGTCGGTTTCATCGCCGTTTTCGGGATCAACCACCGTTACGTCGATGGCATGCTGGTTCTGCCGCTCTATTCCTGGACCGGGGTGATTGCCGTCCTGTTGGCCGGCCTGGTGTCATGGTTGGTGCCGCTGACCGGATTTTTCTTCGCAGCGCTCGGCACCGGTGCGGTGGGAATTGAAAGAGCGGCCGACATTCCGCGTGAGGCAGCCCAGATCATCCAGGCCCTTATCATCCTATTTGCCGCCGGAATCGGTCACAGCCTGATCAGCCAAAACGCCAAGGGGGATCGATAATGCTGTTTGATTCGGCCCTGATCGAATCCATTCCCCGCTTTGTAACACCGCTGCTTCTGGCGGCGCTGGCCGGAGCGATCTGCCACCGGGCCTCGGTGTTCAACATTGCCCTGGAAGGCATGATGTTGATCGGCGCCTTCTGCGCCGTTGCCGGTGCCTATGGAAGCGGAAGCTGGCTGGGCGGGCTGGCATTGGCGATGGTCTTCGGCGGATTGGCCGGATTGGCGTATTCGTGGTTCTCCATTCAGCGCGGCGGCGATGATATCGTTGTTTCCATCGGAATGAACTTCCTGGCGATCGGCGCGACCATATTCATGCTGCGCCTGCTTTTTGGAACCCGTGGCCAGTTCGATGATCCGGCCATCGATGCCGTTCCCAAGATCTCCCTGCCCTTCCTGGACGCCGTTCCGGCACTTTCCAGCCTTCTGTCGGATCAGTCTCTGCTTTTCTGGATCGGATTGCTGCTGACCTTTGCGATTTCCTTCCTGCTCTACCGGCACCGCATCGGTCTGCGCCTGCGCGCCGCCGGCGAGAATCCCGAAGCGCTGCACACTGCCGGCCTGTCGCCCAACCGAATCCGCACCATTGCGGTCATTATTTCGGGAGTCCTGTGCGGTCTTGCAGGTGCACAATTATCAATTTCAAATGTTACATTGTTCACGGAAAACATGAGCGCCGGCCGCGGCTGGATTGCCGTGGTGATCGTACTGATGTGCAACGGACGGCCACTTTGGGTTCTCCCGACCGCCATCCTGTTCGGCGTTGTCGAAGCGCTTGGTTTTCGCATTCAGGGGTTGGGACTGCCACAGCAATTCACCGATGCCCTGCCCTATGTTCTGGCCCTCGTCGTCCTGGCCATCGTGCTCGGCCGCAAGAAGTATTTTGCGTAGAGGGGCATCAACGAGACCCGGCGACAGCGCATGAGGGCGCAAGAATTCGTCACCCAGGGGCCAACAAGGTGCTGGTTTCGGGCTTGGAAAAGGCGCTGTACACCGCTGCAACCCAACATCCAGGCGGGACAATTGATATGAACTGTATCCGAACAAAGCGAATGCTGCTCAGGCCAGCCGGAAAGCAGGATCTGGAACAGCTTCATCAGGTTTTCAGCAACCCCGCCGCCATGAAGTACTGGGACAGCTTGCCACATATACATCCTGCCCAGACCGCTGAGACCATTGATAACATGATCGGCACGCCCCTGAGCCGTGGTGAGGACTTCGTCGTTGAATTCAACGGGCGGGCCATTGGCAAAGCGGGTTTTTGGAAGTTTCCGGAAATTGGCTTCATTTTTCATCCGGACCAGTGGGGCATGGGGCTGGCGACCGAGGCGGTCACCGCACTTGTTGAACACGGCCTCCAGAAAAGAAGACTCCCGGCAATTACTGCCGATGTTGATCCCAGAAACAGCCGGTCAATCCGCCTCCTGGAGAAGCTCGGATTCGTCGAATCTCACCGTGAAACCAACACGATCAAGGTTGGGGACAATTGGTGCGACAGTGTCTACTTCCTCCTCGAAGCGCCGGATGCCCACCGAACCGATAAATAGGATCAAGCGGATCAGGCAATCACGAGCAACCGGCGCCCCAAACCCGGGGCGGCTGATACGCCAGAATTGATTCAAATTTTAATCAAATAATATATGCATTTGAATTTCATTTTATACTTATTTATCTGAAATAAACGGAGATTTTGTACTAGTTTTTACTGCGGTTTTTTGCGTGATGTAAAATTATACATGTCATTGTCACCCCATAAGACGGGGAGACGAAAGACATGAAACCGATCAATCTTATGAGGGGTGCGCTCTTTGCTGCGCTGATAGCCGTGCCGGGAACGGCGGCGGCCAATACCGCCAATATGTCCACCCATGGTGTAACCAGCCAGCCCATCGGCCACTACAAATTCTGCAAGCAATATCCGCAGGAGTGCAATCAACGCTCACGCAGATCGGCGCCCATGAAGCTGACGCGCGAGGCGTGGAAGAAGCTGGTCAATATCAACTATACGGTGAACAGAGCCATCAGGCCGTTGACCGACTACGAAATCCACGGTGTTGAGGAGGTCTGGTCCTATCCGACGGATGTCGGCGACTGCGAAGATTATGTGCTGCTCAAACGCGACATGCTGATGCGCAAAGGCTTCAGTCCGGCGGATCTGCTGATCACGGTCGTCCGGCAGCCGGATGGCTCGGGGCACGCTGTATTGACCGTGCGCACGGATCTCGGGGACTACATTCTGGACAATATGCGCGACAAGGTCCTGTTGTGGTCGGATACGGAATACACATTCCTCAAACGTCAGTCCTCGCGCCATTCAGGCAAGTGGACCAAAATCAGGCACAGCAGCCCGACCATCGTGGGCAGTATCGATTAAACGCCGCCTTTTCCCTGGTCCGAAAGACGGGTCGGACCATCAGGATCAGGCGGTCTCTTGTGAAACGAAATTCAGTGTAGGCCTTGGTCAGTCCCCACCCTTCCCGTCTCAGACCCAGGCCTCGGGAGCCGGTCCCCCGACCGGCTCCCACCCCCTTTGGTAGGAAACCCACGTAAATGCCGCGCACCGTGCCATGTGGTCACAGGCGCTCCAGTTCCCTGGCAAATCGCTTGGCGTTTTCGACATAATGCTGGGCTGACCATTTGAGCATCTCAATGGCTTTCTCATCCAGTTGTCGCACCGGCTTTGCCGGCGACCCCAGAACCAGGCTGTTGTCCGGAATGTCCCTTCCTTCCGTTACCAGGGCCCCGGCACCGATCAGACAATTGCGACCGATCCGGGCTCCATTCAAAACCGTGGCCCCCATGCCGATCAGACTGTTGTCGGCAACCGTGCATCCATGCAGTGTGGCCTTGTGTCCGATGGTACACCCCCGGCCGACGGTCAGCGGATAGCCCATATCGGTGTGAAACACGCAGTTTTCCTGGATATTTGATCCCGCTCCAATGGATATGGGTTCATTGTCGCCCCGCAAAACGCTGCCGAACCAGATACCGACATTCTCCTCGATCCGAATATCGCCGATGACACAAGCCGTATCCGCGATCCAGAAAAACCCGTCCGGAAGGATCGGGACCCTGTCTCCAAGTTTGTAGAGCGACATCAATTTCTCCGGGTTCAATAGACATGGCTCGTCTTAACCGGACGCATGCCCGGTGACAATCGTTGGAATCAGCCGGCATTTACCATCCGTTAACCACAATAATCGATGATCGGTTCCGCCGGAGCGATGTGCGGTCGAGACGCCATCCGCGGTCCCGGCTATTCGATTCCGCGCCACCGCACGGGCTGGCCTGAAACAACGATCGGAATCCTCTGCGCCATGAGCCAGCCGCTGACAGCGACCCCCGAACCCAGACCGCTGGTCTCACAGGGTTTCATCCTGAAAACAACGCTGGTGATCTTCATTCTCGCAGCGCTGACGGTTGCAGTCAGTCTGGCCGGCCGGTGGATGGGGCAACGCATCGCCATGGGTGGGCACAGCGTCTCCACGGCGCTCACCACAATCCACATCGAAGGCGAAAGATTACGCATACCGGCCAACGCCATTCGCTTCGACAATCAGCGGGCCGGAGGCTCGATGGAGCGACTGGACCTCTATCTCCTGTGGCCACAGATGGAGGGTTACAGCACCGGTAACCGACGGCATTTCAACGATGCCGACAATGCGGACAAAATCGTGTTTGTCACCATCAGACCGACGTCAATGCCAATCGACATGTCTCAGCGTCTGCAACCGGTGTATCGGCGGCTCATTGAACCGACTGGCATTCGGCTCGACAACGGCCTCACACGATACAGGTTTTCAAACGATACCCGTTATGTCGGCGAACTGCTCTATATCGGCGAACGTCCGGGGCAACATCCTTTTGTGGTCCGGTGTCTGGAGGAAACCGCCTTTCCAAAAGGCTCGCGCAGCTGCATGCGTGACGTCAATCTCGGCGACACTCTAAGTGTCGACTACCGCTTTTCAGCAAACTTGTTGCCGCAATGGGAAGCGCTGGATAGCGCAATTTATGGCTATGCGAACAATGCCAAGGCCGCAGGCAGGTAGATCTTGTCAGGGTTTAACTGTCGGCCACGCGCGCGCACGCTCAATCCGCCTTCTTGCATGTGATCGGTTTGACGTCTTGCGAATTTCGGACGTCGTTCAGGGTTGCCTCCCCCTGATGGCTCCACCAGACATAAGGCCCTGCGGCGTAACGGGCACCTGAGCCGGAAATCACCGAAGCAAAAACGAGCAACTGGCCCTCGATGGGCACCACAGCCAGGCTGTTCGGACCAGCATTGACATAGGTGACCGTCATCGGCGCCTTGTTTTCACACGTATAGCTGACGCGGATTTGCTGAACATCGGTCGCCGGCACGGGAATGGTCAGATCATCCGAATGCGCCGCCATGGCCGGACCGAACGCGACAACCGCCGTTACTACCGGTACTATGAGCCGTCGAAGCATGACCCAGCCTTTCATTTTGCAAAACACCTCACCGGTCGGAGGGTTCCATACGAACCGTGATCGGCGACGCTAATGCTCGTCCAGATCAATCTCCAGAATCGCCATCGAGAAATTGAATGACAGATCGCCATCCTCGTCGTCGCGAAACAGAACACCGAGAAACTCGTCGCCGATATAGACCTCCGCCGAATCGTCTTTTCTTGGCCGCGCCCGCACTTGCATCTGCGGATTGAATGTCCGTTTGAAATAGGAATCGAGCTTACGCAATTCGTCCGGCTTCAAGATGCTCTCCGTCTTTTCAGTTTGTTGAACCGGCTTCTCGCATGCCGGTCTTGCGGCTGTAAAGCCCCAAGCGCTGTCGGGTATGTGTTTGCAATCGTTACGATCGGGATTTCTCGGTCTTGCCGAAATCAACACTTCCGCTGCGAATGATCAGCTTTCTCGCAAAAGCTGATCCATCGAACGCGAGGGTTCCTTGCATCCGGCTTGTCCGACCACCCGGGCCGGCACCCCGGCAACGGTTGTGGCTTCCGGAACCGGCTGCAGCACAACGGACCCTGACGCGATGCGCGAGCAGCGCCCGATTTCCAGGTTGCCGAGAATCTTTGCGCCGGCGCCGATCAGCACGCCATGGCGCACCTTTGGATGGCGGTTGCCGGGATCCTTGCCCGTCCCGCCAAGTGTCACACCATGCAGGATCGAGACATCATCGTCGATCACGGCGGTGCCGCCGACGACCAGCCCTGTGGCATGGTCCAGGAAAATGCCCTTGCCCATCCGCGCACCCGGATGAATGTCGGTCTGGAACACTTCAGAGGACCGGCTTTGCAGATAAAGCGCGTAATCGCGACGCCCCTGCTCCCACAGCCAATGGGCCAGACGGTGCGCCTGAATGGCGTGGAATCCCTTGAAATACAGAACCGGTTCGATGAAACGGTCGCATGCCGGATCGCGATCATAGACCGCCTGAATATCGACCCGCAGAACCGTACTCCAATCGGGCCAGTCGGCAAGCATTTCGTCGAAGGTCTGCCGCAGCAGGTTCGTCGGCATATCCGGATGATCAAGCCGCTCGCAAACGCGGTGAATCACCGCCTCTTCCAGTGTTCGAAAATTCAGGATCGTCGAATAGTGATATGTGGCAAGCACCGGATCGTTTTCCGCTGCATTCAACGCCTCGGTCCTGATGGCATCCCATATGGGGTCCATCGGCTCTACCCGATTGGCTTTGAGAGCTTTACCTGCAACCATAATTGCATCCTCCGGAAAAGGCCTCTCGACCTCATGATCTCGACTGGCTCATTGCTGCTCAAGAGCTTATAGCTGCCGAAACAACATTGGGTAAAGATAGGCCTAAATTGCCCAAATTCAAATGGAATGTGTGGAAATGAAATCACAGCGCACTTTTGCAGAGGACGCCCTGAAAGCGTCGACCTTGGACATGAAAGGGTATCTGGCAATCGACAGGCCAGATCGCAAGAACGCTTTGAATCAGCGCATGTGGCGAGAGATACCGCTTGCACTGGACTGGCTCTGCGGCCACGCCGATATCAGATGCATCGTGCTGCATGGCGCCGGAGACCGTGATTTTTCAGCCGGCGCCGACATCACAGAATTCGAAACCGCAAGGCAGGATCCTGACACCGCGCGGGATTATGAGTTCTCCAATGCAGCCGCCTTCCGCGCCATCCGAAAATGCCCCATTCCCGTCATTGCGATGATCCGTGGCATCTGTTTCGGCGGCGCCTTTGGTCTCGCCGCAGCCGCCGACATCCGCCTCGCCAGCAACGATGCGGTTTTTTCGGTCCCGGCCGGGCGACTTGGCCTTGCCTATCCTGTGGATGCCATCGGCGACATTGTCGAGGCCGCCGGACCGCAATACGCCAAAACGCTGCTCTTTACCGGCAGGCGAATGACCGCCAGGGAGGCCGTGTCGGCAGGTTTTATCCTGTCGGCGTGTCACGCCTCGGATTTGCAGGCCAGCACCGAAAGCCTTGCCGACGAGATCTGCGGCAACGCCCCGCTATCCAATCGCGCTTCAAAAGCGGCCATTTACGCGGCGCTTACCGGCAATCCGGAGGACCGGCTACGGGCGCTCGAATTGGCGGAAAGCACGTTTACCAGTTCAGACTACAGCGAAGGCCGGGCAGCGTTTGCAGAAAAGCGAACGCCCCGATTCACCGGAACCTGACAGTCCTGAGGCAAGCAGGCATTACACATCTTTGCCGAGAAAATCGAGGATTGCGTCCCGAAAGGCATCATTGCGGTCTCCCGCCACCATGTGTCCGGCACCCGATACGTCCGCCAGCTTGGCGTGCGGTACCAGCGCCAGAAAATCCCTCGCCATGTCCGCCGAGACCAGTTCGGACTTGCGTCCGTGAACCAGCAGGGTCGGAATGGTCAGAGCTTGCGCCGCTTCCATTCGGTATGCCTCCGATGCGACCCGTCCCGAATAGACCGGTCTTGGACCATTCACGAAGGCCGGGTCCCAATGCCACCGGTATCGGCCGTCATCGCCCAGGCGCAGGTTTTTGAACAAACCATCCAGTGATTTGGGCGGCGTGCGATTAGGAAGATAGGCGCTGACCGCGCTGGCCGCCTCTTCAACCGACGCATAACCCTCTTCAAGCCGGTCCGTCATGAATCCGAGAATCTTCTCCACACCGTCTCTCTTCAAGCGCGGTGTGACATCGACAAGCACAAGTGCTTCAAAAAGCGTTTGATCGCTGTGATATTGTGCAACAAGGCTAGCGATACCGCCCAGCGAGGCGCCCACTGCTATCGGCCGGGAACCGAAAGTCCGTCGCACCGCAACTCCGACCTGCCTGACGTCATTGGCAAAATCATCAAATGAATATTGCTTGCCGGCAAGCCAATCGCTTTCGCCGTGACCACGTAAATCGATGGTGATACCGGTCCAACCGGCTTCCTGAACGGCGCGCGCACTGGCATTCCACGCTTGGCGGGTTTGTCCGCCGCCATGAAAGAACACCACCGGTCGGCCGGAACCGGCAAAGATGCTCGCCGCGAGCCGGTTATCATCGGCGCCGATGAAGTGGTCGGTCGTCATATTGCCGGCCTGCGGGTTCGTTGGCGAACATTCATCAGCGAGCATTTTCCTCGAAAAATCCGAGAACGGCAGATTTGAAAATGCGATCCCCCACCGACAACATGTGGTCTCGATTCTCAATGTGGATGGCACGTCCGTCGGGAAGCAATGCGGCCAGCCTGTCCGGCGAGCCGGCGATGTCATCCTTTGTTCCGACGGCCACCAGGGCTGGCATGGTCAGTCGCTTGAGATCATCAAGCGAAACCAGTGTCCGCGACGACCGGATACAGGCCGCCAGCGCCGTCCTGTCGGATCCGGTCTGGTCTGCAAACGCGCGAAACATACGGCCCCGCTCATCCGCAACATCGTCCAGCGATGGCGCAAGCAGCGCTTCGGCAATCTGCCGCCAGTCGCCGACCCCATCGATCAAGCCTGCACCGAGACCACCAAATACGAGGGTCCGGGCCGATTCGGGCTGCGCCAGGGCAAGGAAAGCACAAAGCCGCGCTCCCATGGAATACCCCATGATCCAGGCGGACGGAACGCCAAGATGGCCCAGCAAGGCGAGTGAGTCGCCCGCCATGACTTGCGGCGTGTAGGATGCGTCATCATGCGGCTTGTCGCTTTCACCATGGCCGCGATTGTCGAGGGCAATCACCCGATATCCCGCATCGCTGAGCGTGCGAACCCATCCGGTGAAAACCCAGTTCACATGGGCCGTCGACGCAAATCCGTGAATCAGCAGGACCGGATGACCGTCACGCGGGCCGACATCAAAATAGGCAATGCCGACATCGCCACTCTGGAACCGGGACATGGCAATACGGTCAATATTCATTTCACAGATATTCCCGGTGATTGTTGGCGAGAGACTATCAGTGTTGGTTATGGCAAACGGAAGGGTATCTCAACCGGTTTGATCCATCCCCTACCGGGAATTTCCGGACAACGACACCGTTTGATGACTGTGTGCAGACATGGCAGACCGCCGCCGCTCAGCTCGAAATGCAAGATGATCAGCTTCCTGACAATCCGGCTCGCCTTTTTTGGCCGAAGCGGCAATATTTGCTCTACACATTTGACAACCTCGCATATATGTTCCGGGAAATCGCGAAAGATGGGAGAGACGGAATGGCGGGGCACCCTATCCACCATTTTCAAAACGACGCCGGACACCCGACGATCAAAGTCGGTGTAAGGAAGTTCATGTGTGTTGGCGCAAATCCTCCCTTCGATCATCCGCACGAATATCTCGATATGGGTGATTCAAGCGAGATCATTTGCCCTTATTGCTCAACACTTTACAAATACGATGCATCCTTGGACGCAGTACAGACAAAGCCCGATGGCTGCCTTTTCGCCGCAACGGCCATTTGATTGCTGCAGCATGCGCTGCTGATGCGTCATCGGTTGCTCCGTTATCATTTTGAGGATGGGCGGCCCTGTGAAAGGCGGCCAACTCTACAGATGCACCAAAGCCCCCAATGCAACGTATAATTGCAATTGTCGGCGCCGGCATCGGCGGCTTGAGCACAGCGCTCGCACTGGCGCGGCTGGGCTGTGTTGTCGACGTCTTTGAACAATCGCCGCAATTGCGCGAGTTCGGAGCGGGCATCCAACTCTCACCCAATGCAACCGGAATCCTTGATAATCTCGGCCTGACCGACGCCCTTGCAAAACATTGGCATGAGCCGGACGGTCTGGCGCTGATATCAGGAGACAGCCTTCGGACCCTGACACGACTGCCCCTCGGGTCGACCGCGCGCAACCGATGGCATAGCCCCTATGCGGTCATTCACCGGCCGGATTTGCTGACGGCCCTGTCAAAAGCCATCGATACGCACGCCGATTGCCGCGTGTTTTTCGGCACATCCGTTCCGGTTGCATCGGAGGAGGAGACGCTCGACGCCCTGCAGGACATCTCAGGCAATCGCCCTGACCTGATCATATTTGCCGATGGTGTGTGGTCGCGCAAACGCGACAGTCTTCCGGGATCGTCGCCCGCTGCCTTCACCGGCCATGTTGCCTGGCGAGCGACATCGAACGAAACCGAATTGTCACGGCTGCTTCCGCAGGGTTATATCGGCTCGTTCCTGGGACCCGCATGTCACCTTGTGTGTTACCCGCTTGGCAACCGTGAAGCCGTCAATCTGGTTGCCACGACACCGGGAAAGCCATTAAAAAACCAGTGGGATCAGGCGGGTGATGTGAAACAGTTGCTGCGTCATTTCAGAAGCTGGAACCCGCAAATCGTCGATGCACTCGGCCGGGCGTCATGGCGTGCCTGGCCCCTGTTCGAAGCCCGCAACACCGCCTGGCAAGACGGTTCAAAGACGGTCCTGATCGGCGATGCCGCCCATGCCATGTCACCGCATGCCGCGCAAGGGGCAGCGATGGCAATAGAGGACGCCGTTGAATTGGCCCATTGTTTCAGGCACGAGGGCGGTGATGCGGCGGCGGCGATCTCCAGCTACATCGCAAAACGTCAGCCACGTGTCCTCCGGGTGCGCAAACGCGGAGACCTCAACAGATTTGCCTATCACGCCCGCGGACCGATCCGCATCGCCCGCGACCTGACCTTTCGGGCCCTGGGCGAACAGCGGCTGGCGGCCGATCTGGACTGGTTGTACGGATATCGAGCGGGCAAGGGTTAGAAACAGCGTTCCAACCGGACACCTGACAACGACAATATGAAACCCAAATCCCTTCAGCTCTAATTGAGGATCTGGCTGAGAAACAGTTTGGTCCGTTCATGCTGAGGATTGTCGAAAAAGGCGCCCGGTTCGTTTTCCTCGACGATCTGACCTTCATCCATGAAAATCACCCGGTTGGCGACCTGCCGGGCGAAACCCATTTCATGGGTGACGCACAACATGGTTCTGCCCTCTTCGGCAAGGCCAACCATCGTGTCGAGAACTTCCTTGATCATCTCCGGATCGAGGGCCGATGTTGGCTCGTCGAAGAGCATGATACGCGGATGCATGCACAATGACCGGGCGATCGCCACCCGCTGTTGTTGCCCGCCTGACAGTTGCCCGGGATATTTGTGTGCCTGTTCGGGAATCTTGACGCGCTGCAGGAAGTGCATTGCAACCTCTTCGGCCTCCTTTTTGGGCATTTTACGAACCCAAATGGGCGCCAGCGTGCAGTTTTCCAGAATTGTCAGATGCGGAAACAGGTTGAAGTGCTGAAACACCATGCCGACTTCGCGGCGAACCTCGTCGATCTTCTTGAGATTGTTGGTCAGTTCGATTCCATCGACAATGATCGTTCCGGTCTGATGCTCCTCCAACCGATTGATACAACGGATCATTGTCGATTTTCCCGACCCGGACGGCCCGGCTATGACAATGCGCTCACCCTGCATGACCTTCAAATTGATGTCGCGCAGGACATGAAAATCGCCATACCACTTGTTCATGTCCCTGATTTCGACCGCGACTTCGGTTTCCGACACTGTGGGCGCAAGGTGCTGCGCGTCTACCGCGGTCTGATCAGCCATTGTTGTTTTCCTATGCACAGTGGATGACCCGACCTGCAAGGCCGCAGCACCCTTTACACATGAAGCCGTGACGCAACTTCAGCGGATCGGTAGACCATAATGCAAACCGCCGTCTCGCCAAAGCGCGTTTTGGCCCCGCGTCAAGCCGAGTTCCGTGTCCGGACCGACATTGCGATCAAAGCTTTCGGCATAATTACCGACCTCCTTGACGATCTGGTAGGCCCAGTCTCGGTTCAAACCGATCGTTTCGCCGAATACGCCCTCCGTTCCAAGAAGACGCCTGACGGGCGGGCTGTCGGTGGTCTTCGCTTCATCGACATTGCTCTGATTGACACCCAGCTCTTCGGCATTCAGCATCGCGAAATGCGTCCATCTGACGATGTCGACCCATCGGGTGTCCCCCGCACGGATCACCGGCCCAAACGGCTCCTTTGAAATGCTGTCGGAGAGGATGACATGGGCCTCCGGGTCGGCCAGCTTGCGGCGCTGCGCCTCAAGCCCCGATGAAAGAGCTGTATAGACATTGCACTGCCCTGCCTCATAGGCGCCAACGGCATCGGCGACCTTGTCGAATTCCACGAGCACATATTCCATTTTGTTCGAGCCAAAATAGTCAGCCACACTGGAGCGCGCGGTTTCATCGGAAACCAGACAGATCGAAGCGCCGGACAGTTCGAGCGGTGAATTGATGGCCATATCCTTGTGAACGAGAAACCCGTGGCCGTCGTAGAATGTGACAACCGAAAACCCGACTCCCTTGGTCGTGTCAGTGCCCATGGACCAGGTGATATTGCTGGACAGGATATCGATGGTTCCGGACCTCAATGCTCCAAGCCCCTCATCGCGGTTATGCGAAACGAAACGCACCTCCGCCTCCTCGCCGAATATCGCCGCAGCAACCGCCCGGCAGAAATCAACATTCATGCCCGACCAGGTCTCGTCCTTATTCTGTACGGAAAATCCAACCTGATCCGCCAGTACCCCGCATCGCAGCCATCCCTTGCTTTTCACCTCATCGAGGGTTACGGCGGACACCGCTCCGGCGCCGACCCCCAAAAGGGCACCGCAAAGGAGGATCGACAGCAGTCTTTTCACCATCGCGTCTTCCTCTTCCACCACGTTCCGGCATACCGCCTGGGGGGATACTGCTTGCTCATCTTGCTTTCTGCGCCTCGCAATCGCAGGGGACATCACATGATCAATTCAGCACAAGGGTCAAGCCCCGATGCTTGCTTCTAACCGTTTCGCACCATTATGCGCCAGTCCGAACCGCAATCGGCCAACCCTGGTTCGGGGTCCGGACGACTGCGGCGTTTCATCGTTTGCGTCAACCTTTCAATCGTCTTAGTAGATCATTCAGCATCAGTTTCAATACGTTCCAGCGCAGGACCCATCATGGTGAAGCAGGCAGATACCGAGAGACGCGGAGTCAATACCACGCTGACCCATGCGGGCAACGACCCGATGGAATTTCATGGATTCGTCAATCCACCGGTCGTCCACGCCTCGACCGTACTGTTTCCCGATACGAAGACCATGCTGGCCAACAAGCAAAAATACACCTACGGGACACATGGCACACCGACCACCGACGCCCTTGCCACGGCCATCGATGCGTTGGAAGGTTCGGCCGGAACCATGATTGTGCCGTCCGGTCTGGCCGCCGTTACCATTCCACTCCTGGCCTTCCTCAAATCCGGCGATCATCTGCTGGTCGTCGATTCCATCTATTTTCCGACGCGGCGATTCTGCGACACAATGCTGCGTGATCTCGGTATCGAGACCACCTATTACGATCCGGCGGCCGGTGCCGGAATCGAAGCGCTGATAAAACCCAACACACGCGTCGTGTTCACCGAGTCGCCAGGATCGAACACCTTCGAAATACAGGACATACCCGCTATTGCCGACGTCGCGCACAAACATGGCACCATCGTGATGATGGACAACACCTGGGCGACGCCGGTTTTCTTTAAAGCACTGGACTTCGGCGTGGACATCAGCATCAACGCCGCCACCAAATATCCGTCCGGGCACTCAGATGTCCTGCTCGGCCTGGTCTCGGCGACGGCCGAACACTGGCCGAAACTTCAGCAAGCGCAGACCAATCTCGGCGTCTGTGGGAATCCCGACGACTGTTACCTCGTCCTGCGCGGACTGCGCACCATGGGACTGCGCCTCAACCACCACCAGCAAATGGCGCTCGACCTGGCCAGGGATCTTCAGAACAAACCAGGTGTCGCCGGGGTTCTGCATCCCGCCCTCCCCGATTTTCCGGGCCATGATCTGTGGAAACGCGATTTCAAGGGATCGAGTGGCTTGTTTTCCATTGTCCTTGACGGTGGAGACCCAAAGACCTGGAACCGTAAGGCCATTGCCTTCCTTGACGCTCTCCAGATATTTGGCCTGGGATATTCCTGGGGCGGGTTTGAGAGTCTCGCCGTCCTCGTGTCCCTCAAGGACCGTGTGGTCATCCCGCCACCGTCCGCCGGCCCGGTCATTCGACTGCAGATCGGCCTTGAGGACCGGGAGGACCTGATGGATGACATTGAACGCGGCCTCGCCGCGGCCAAGGCCGCTTCATAGGGAACTTCCGGATTAAGCCCGTATTCGTTCAAGACTTTCAGCGGGCGTCGCAGTCAATCGAACATGCGGACTGTGTCCCCCTCCCATGGTACCGTCCGGGTTCAGCGCTTCAGCACACCACCGGCCGACAGCACGGCTTCGCGCGTGTCCACGTCCAGAAGGGCGGCATCGCCGATATCAACATCAACGACCGGCAGGCCGCTCTCGGCGATGATCTGTCGCGCGCCGACATCGCCCTGCAATGCGCCAAGGGCCTCAAAGGTGGCATGCGGCAGGATCACCGGATTGCCGCGTACGTCGCCGCTGGCGGCCCGCACCACACATCCGCCGCCTGTGTCAGCGAAGGTATCGAGCAGTTTGCGTAGATGGGCGGCTTCGATCATCGGCATATCGGCCAGCAGGATCAGCACGCCCGCAGCGCCAGGTTTCAACGCCGCAACACCGGCCCGCAGCGACGATGCCATGCCTTCCTCGAAATCCGGATTATCAATGACATCGACATCCATGCCGTGAAGCGCATTGCGCATTTCATTTGCCCGATGGCCAACTACCACATGGGTATCCCGGCCACCGCTTCGCAGCGCGGTCTCAGCCGATTTGCGGATAAGCGGCACACCGCCGAACTCCGCCAGCAATTTGTGCGGCGGCGATCCTTCACCCATCCCCTGCCCCCCTGGAGAGTCAGCTGTCATCCGACTCGCTTTGCCGGCCGCCAGCACCAAAATGTCGACGGAATTTGCCGTCACAGGCGGGCCATCCGATCCCAAACGGGGCTGAGGGCGGCTGGCGATTTCCTTGAGCAATCCGCCCACTCCCATATGCATGATGGTTCGGGCCGTCGGCTTTTCACCGGCAAGTATCCGCGACAGGACCCAGTCAAATCCGTTCTCCTTGGGGCTACGTGCGCATCCGGGCGCGCCGATCACTGGCACATTTGCAAGTTGACCGAGAACCAGCAGATTTCCGGGATCAACCGGCATGCCGACATGATCCACGTCACCGCCCGCCCGCCTGATGGCCGCCGGAATGACATCCTCCGGATCGACGATCGCAGACGCCCCGAAAATGACGATCAGGTCACATTCCGATTGAAGCGATCGCAGGGCAGCGGCGACGGACTCGTCATCATGGGGCACCCGGCATTCACGGCTTATTCGACTGTCCGAGGCATCGAGCCTTGTCTGCAGCAGGTGTGCGGTCTTGTCCATCACGGATGGTTTGAGCGACGGCAGGATCGTCGCCACCAGACCAACCCTGGCGGACATGAAAGGCAGAACCTGCAAAATGCCCTCCCGCCCGGCTGCTTTGACGGCCGGTGAGAGAGTTGATTGATGGATGGCAAAGGGAATGATCTTGATCGTCGCGATCATGTCGCCTTCGGCAACCTGGCTATGATCCGGCAGGGTCGCGATGGTGATCGCCGGATCAACCCCGTTGAACCGGTCGATGGCGGCCGTATCGACGCGCAGCAGACCATGGTGGCGTGCGAACAGATTGACGCGTCCGGTTGCCGACCCGCCGTTTCGAACGCCCTCAGCGGCAAGCGCGCTCGCCAGAATGGCGGCGGCGTCATCCTCGTTGACATCGTCCGCGTCCAGCCGCGCAACAACCACCGTTTCAGTTCCGGCCTCCTTCAGTGCCGTCAGATCGTCCTGCGTCAGGATATGGCCCTTGCGAAGCCGTCTACCTGCGCAGACCTGCGAGTGGGCGAGCATCGCGCCGAGGGCGGTCGACACATTGACGGAACCGAATTTCACCGCAGCACCGTATCGCGTTTGCGAAGACCAGCGATCACTTCCGCCAAAATGGCAACGGCGATTTCCGACGGGCTGGCGGCTCCGATATCAAGACCGATTGGTGCTGATATGCGATCGAGGTCCTGATCGTCGATTCCGGCGGCGCGCAGTCGTTCGACACGTTTGGCATGCGTCTTTCGACTTCCAAGCGCCCCGACATAGAAACACCCCGCTTCAAGTGCCACCGCGAGGGCATCGTCATCGATCTTTGGGTCATGGGTGACCGCGGCAAGCGCGGTATAGGCATCAAGGGGCTTTTCGCTCAGCGCTTCGGCGGGCCAGTTCGCTACAAGATCGATCCCTGCAAATCGCTCGGCGGTCGCGAAGGCCGAACGCGGATCGATGACACGGACATCAAAACCGGCCATTGCCGCCATCGGTGCCAGGGCCTGCGAAATGTGGACGGCGCCAATAATGACGAGTCTGGCGGCGGGCACATGGACATTGAGGAAGTATCGCCGCCGATCGACTTCAACGCTCACGGATTTACCGTTTCGGAACGCCGCCGATATGGCCTCACCGAGCACCCCGTCAACCGGATCGTGCGGACCAATCAGGCGGTCGCTGCCATCATCAAGATCAATCAGCATCAACGCTGCACGCCGTGCAGCACGCTCGGCATTCAATTGCTTGAGAAGGTGCGGATCCATTCATCCCAGCCTTTCGACATAGACCCGAATGGTTCCGCCGCAGGATAGTCCGACCTGCCAGGCGGTTTCATCGGCAACGCCGAATTCCAGGATTCGCGGTTTGCCTTCGGTGATGATCTCCATCGCCTCCGTCACAACGGCCCCCTCGACACAACCACCTGACACGGAACCTTCGAAATTGCCGTCACCATCGATCACCAGATGACTGCCGACCGGGCGCGGCGCCGAACCCCAGGTCTCTATCACCGTGGCAATTGCGACATCGCGCCCCTCATCCGTCCAGCGTTCGGCGGTAAAAAGCGGATCATGAGGTGCTGGTGGTGTTTGCAATATCTGCGCTCCCCTTTCTCCGAATAAAATCAGCCCCGGGCGAACCAACCGTCAAAGCCGGTCGGGTAATTGCAGGTCCACGCCCCTCAAAGGCTCCGCCACTCGCGGTCCATGAACAGCAGGGACGATTGGGCCTGTCCTATGCGAAGACCGACGACCTCGCCGAACAACACCATATGGGTCGCCATCGCCTTGTGTTCCAGCAGGCGGCAGTCGAAGACGGCCTTTGCGTCCACCAATGACGGACTGCCAGTGGCAATCGTGTCCCAATCAGCCATCGCGAAGCGCTCATCGGCGGATTTACCGTCAAAGCCGGCAAAAGCGGCCGCCATCGCCTGATGCTGAACGGCCAGGGAGTTAAGGGCAAACGCGCCGCTATCAATGAAAATCCAGTTGTTCGGATTCGACCGGTTCAGACACACCAGAACGGTCGGCGGATCATCGGAGACAGAACAGGCGGCGGTGACCGTCACACCACGGCGCACCCCCTCGAATTCAGTGGTCACCAATTGCACATGCCCTGCATAGTGGGCCATGGCATCACGGTAATCCTGAGACTGAACACTCTTTCTATCCAACACGCGCTATCTCCAGGTGGCGCCTTGACTCAAACTCGGTTTCGAGGGTCATACATAGACTCAATTGACAGTATTGGAAGCGCCGGAGCGCAATTTTGCGACATGGTGCAAATTCCCGCTGATGGATCCACCCGGGCGCCCACTGTCCCCAATCTGCTCCATAGAAGAGGGTCAACACCCCATCGTCGCAAATGCGCTTCAGCTTCGATATCACTTGGATATGATTAGTGCGGGCGCTACAAGTGTCGGCAGCCAAAACCAATGAGCAATCGTGCCTGCCGATGAATCCATCCAGAACACCCCTTTTTATCCTCCTCATCTGCACACTGCTCAATTGGTCAATCGCAATGCCGGCTGGTGCCCAACCGACCGGTGAAGGGTTGCATATCGGTGTCTTTGCTCCGACGGAGGGAAACTTCAAAATTCTTGGTGACGAAATCGTCGGCGGCGTCACGATTTTCGCCAGCAGCGCCGGCGGTCTCGTCTCTGATGTCCTGCAGGAGCCCGACACCTGCAACGCCGCAGGCGGTGGGGATGCCGCCAGCGCCTTTGTCGAGGCAGGGGTCGATGCGGTTATCGGTTTCTTGTGCATGGAGAGCCTGGCAGCGGCCCTGCCGATCCTCTCATCGTCGGGCATCCCGGCCATCAGCCTCGGTGTGCGCTCGGAAATCATCGCCGAAGACTCAGCGAAGAACAACTGGCTGTTTTACCGCATGGCGCCAAGAGCCGATGATGAGGAGAAGAAAATCGCCGAGGCCATTTCATCGAAATGGCTCGGTCGGCCGCTTGCGCTGATCGAAGACGGAACCATTTATGGCCGCGAACTTTCCGAATCTGTTCGATTGTTGCTTGAGGAAGTCGGAATAACCCCAGTATTTACCGACAATTATCGCCCTTCGCAAAACAAGCAATTCGGTCTCGTGCGTCGCCTTGAAAGAGCCGGCGCAAGCCATGTCTTCATCGGCGGCGATCGTCTGGATGCCGCAATCATCGCCCGCGACAGCAAGGAAGCGGACCTCAATCTGACCTTCATGGGCGGCGACGCGCTCAATGCTGCCGACAGCGATCCGACCCTGACAAACGGTTTTCTGGCGGTCACCCTGCCCGATCCGGTCTTGCTGAACAGTGCGCGCGATGCGCTCGGGCAATTCGAAAACTCCGGACACTCGCCGGACGGCTATGCACTGCCCGCCTATGCGGCCGGTCAGATCCTGCTGGATGCAAAACGCGCAGCCGTTGCCGGAAACCAATCACTTGCACAGGCGCTAACCGGGCGCCTGTTCGAAACGGCGGTCGGGCCGGTCGAGTTCGACGACTTCGGTGAACGCAAGGACAATCCGTTCCGATTGATGGTCTGGCGCAACGGCCGGTTCTCGCCTGTCGACCGCTCCAACGAAACCGCCAATACGGAAGTTCAGGAGGCGAGCGAATGATCCGGCATGGCCCCCTCAATCTGATTACCGATATCGACGGTCTTCTGGTCGGAAACGCCGAAGACCACCATTTGAAATCCGGTGTCACCGCCGTGCTGTGTCCCGATGGCGCGACGGCGGCGGTCCAGATCCTCGGCGGCGCACCCGGATCGCGTGAGACCGACCTGCTGGAGCCGCATAACTCCGTTGAAACCATCAATGCGGTTGCCCTTTCAGGTGGCTCCGCCTTCGGTCTAGATGCCGGATCCGGTGTACAGGCCGCGCTGCACGAAAAGGGTATCGGATTTGCGATCGGACCGTACCGCATCCCGCTTGTTCCGGCCGCCATCCTCTTCGACCTGGCCAATGGCGGAGCCAAGGACTGGGGTCGATACTCACCCTACCGGGAACTGGGCTATATGGCGGCAAACAATGCGAGGCAATCATTCGAGTTGGGGACCGCAGGAGCCGGAACCGGGGCCCTTACGGCTGGATTCAAGGGCGGACTGGGTTCGGCGTCGCTGGTTCTCGACAGCGGCATCAGCATTGGTGCGCTGGTGGCGGTCAACCCTTTGGGCACCGTGAACATCGACCGGGGGCCGCACTTCTGGGCGGCGCCGTTCGAGTTACGGGCGGAATTCGGAGGCCTGGGATATCCCGCTCCGATGTCACAATCGGCCACTCAGGTGCGGCTGAAATTTCGTGACATGGAGAGCCACCACCTACCGCCCGAGCGCACCAGCACCACCATTGCGGTCATCGCGACGGACGCCGCGCTGTCCAAAGCGGAAGCCAAGCGGATTGCCATCGCGGCCCATGACGGGTTCAGCCGCGCCATATGGCCCACGCACACACCGGGCGACGGCGATCTTGTGTTCGCCCTGTCCACCGCAAAATCCGGGATTCATCCTGAAGCCGATGATTTCATCGATTTGTGTGCAGGCGCGGCGGCCGTCATGTCGAGGGCCATCGCCCGAGGCGTTTATGAAGCCGTCGCAGCGGATGGGGACATCATGCCGGCGTGGCGCTCGGCTTTTCCACAATATGTTCGGCAAGATGAGGCAAGCCAGCCATGATCCGACCCGTCAGAATTGCGCCATCCATCCTCGCCGCCGATTTCGCAAAATTGGGTGACGAAGTGCGGGACGTGACGGCGGCCGGCGCCGACTGGATCCATCTGGATATCATGGACGGCCACTTTGTCCCCAACATCTCCTATGGAGCCGATGTTGTGAAGGCGTTGCGCTCTCACTCGCAAGCGCTCTTCGACTGTCATTTGATGATCGCCCCCTGTGATCCCTATATCGAGGCCTTTGCAAAAGCGGGGTCGGATATCATCACCGTTCACGCCGAGGCCGGCCCGCATCTTCACCGGTCCCTGCAGTCCATCCGCGCGCTTGGCAAGAAAGCCGGCGTATCGCTGAACCCGGCAACCCCGGAATCAATCCTGGAAAATGTCCTCGATGACATCGATCTGATCCTGGTGATGAGCGTCAATCCCGGCTTCGGCGGGCAGAAATTCATTAATGGGGTTCTGCAGAAAACGCGCCGCATCCACGCCATGATCGGCGACCGCCCCATCGATCTGGAAATGGATGGCGGAATCACCGCCGAAACCGCGCCTCTGGCCGCAGCCGCCGGGGTCAATGTGCTTGTTGCCGGCTCGGCGGTGTTCAAGCAGGGTGGTCCGGATGCCTACGCCCAGGCCATCGAATCCATTCGCTCCGCGGCGCAATCGGCAATGGGGCGGTGATCGGCTGCACGCGTAGCCTGCGGAACTGCCATGGGTGAAGCTCCATCCACCAGACCAGGTGGCGGAAATATGCGGGTTCGGCGGCGACTGATCGGGGCCATTCCACCGGCTTCATCGGCCATTGCCGGGGCATTGTTGTGGGGGTGCGGCATGGCACTCAGCCTGTATGCCGGTTTGGAAATCGCCATTGAGGGGCGCACCGCGCATCGCGGCGCCCTGCTCGTGCTCTATTTCGCCGGTGGCCTGCTCTCCTATCCGTTGGCGCTGTATGTGGTTCGATTTGCCGCATACGACAAGCGCGCGGAAATCCGGTTCTGCGCTGCTTTTGTTTCGCTTTGCGCTGCAACGATCGGCGGCACTGCCCTGCTGTCTGCTCTCCTTTTCGGAAACACCGACGGACTGTCAATCTTCGCCGGTGTCGCCGCCCTCTACCAGTTTGCGGTGATGGGAACCCGCTATTACCTTCCCCTGGGCGTCGTCCTGCTCTTTGCGGCCAGTTTTTGGCTGGTTCGGACAACCCGTTGAGATCGCCGGGGAACTCTGCTAGCAGAGCCGGCAGACGGACGCTTCAGCCCAAACCGCTTTCCCTTCAACTGCGCATCCCGAGCGAGCCTGGCCCATGATTCCACGATATTCACGCCCCGATATGGTCGCCATCTGGTCACCGGAATCGAGATTCCGCATCTGGTTCGAGATCGAGGCGCACGCCTGCGATGCCCTCGCGGACCTCGGTGTCATCCCCAAATCGGCCGCCCTCAAAATATGGGAATTGGGCGGTCCGGCGGAATTTGACGTCTCGCGCATCGACGAGATCGAAAGCGTGACCAAACATGACGTCATCGCCTTTTTGACCCATCTGGCTGAAATCGTCGGGCCAGACGCGCGGTTCGTCCACCAGGGCATGACTTCATCGGATGTTCTGGACACCTGTTTCAGCGTCCAACTCGTGCGGGCAACCGACCTGCTGCTCGACGACATGGCCGCGCTGCTGGCGGCGCTCAAGAAACGGGCATTCGAGCACAAAGACACCATCACCATCGGCCGCAGCCACGCGATCCATGCCGAACCAACGACATTCGGTATCAAACTTGCCCAGGCCTATGCGGAATTCGATCGCTGCCACAAGCGTCTGCTCACGGCCCGCGAGGAGATTGCAACCTGCGCCATATCCGGCGCCGTCGGAACATTTGCCAATATCGATCCGCGGGTGGAAGAGCATGTGGCAAAAGCGATGGGATTGACAGCCGAACCGGTGTCTACGCAAATCATTCCGCGCGATCGCCATGCCATGTATTTCGCCACGCTGGCCGTCATTGCATCTTCAATCGAACGCGTCGCCGTGGAAATCCGCCATCTGCAGCGAACAGAGGTTCTGGAAGCCGAGGAATATTTTTCGCCCGGACAAAAGGGCTCGTCTGCCATGCCGCACAAACGCAATCCGGTGCTGACCGAGAATCTGACCGGGCTGGCGCGCATGGTCCGATCCTATGCGGCACCCGCCATGGAAAATGTCGCGCTCTGGCATGAACGCGACATCTCCCATTCATCCGTTGAACGGATGATCGGACCGGATGCCACCATTACCCTGGATTTCGCCCTGGCCCGTCTGACCGGCGTGATCGACAAGCTTCTTGTCTACCCCGATAACATGATGGCAAATTTGAACAAATTCCGCGGCCTGGTTCACTCGCAACGGGTTCTGCTTGCGCTCACCCAGGCCGGCACCAGCCGTGAGGACGCCTATCGTCTCGTTCAGAGAAACGCCATGAAGGTATGGGAACAAGGCAAGGATTTTCTCACCGAGTTGCTGGCTGACGAGGAGGTTCGCAAGGCTCTCTCGGAAGACAACATTCGCGAGAAATTCGATCTCGATTACCACACCAAACATGTCGACACGATTTTCAGCCGTGTCTTCGGCCCGCAAGGCGATCGAGTGGGATGAGCAATCGATGAAGGCATCCGACGCTGACATCCTGATCGTGCCGGGATACAAGAACTCCGGTCCCGACCATTGGCAAAGCCGCTGGCAGACCAAACTCTCCACCGCGCGGCGCGTGGAGCAGGACTCTTGGGAAAAGCCTGTTCGCGAAGAATGGACCGACCGAATCGCCGAAGCGGTCGATGAAGCCGTCAAGCCAGCCATTATCGTGGCGCATTCGCTTGGAGCCGCGGCATCGATCCAGGCCATACCGCAATTCTCCAACAAAGTGGCCGGAGCCTTGCTGGTTGCACCGCCCGATGTTGCCAATCCGAAGATCCGTCCCAGGCACCTGATGACGTTCGGGCCCTACCCGACCGATCCCCTGCCCTTTCCATCCATCGTCATCGCCAGCCGCAACGACCCCTATTGCAGCCACGACGTCGCCGACGACATCGCCGCCTCATGGGGCTCATTGTTCATGGATGCCGGCGAAGCCGGTCACATCAATGCCGAATCCGGCTTCGGTCCGTGGCCCGAAGGCCTGATGGTCTTCGCGAAATTTCTCAGTCAGATCGAGAAATAGAGCGCCTCTGCCCGGGGCTTACTCCTCGACGATCTGTTTCATCGCGGTATGCATCAATTCGTCCATCGTGCGGCGAAGCTGGTGGTCGGACTGCTGAACGCCGGCGGCATCGAAATCGCCGCGTACCTTGCGAAACACGTCCTCGTCGCCCACTTCCTCGAAGTCGGACATCACCACTTCCTTCGCGTAGGCTTCCGCCTCTTCGCCCTCTTTTCCAAGCAATCCGGCCGCCCAAAGGCCCAGCAGCTTGTTGCGGCGTGCTTCGGCCTTGAAACGCAACTCTTCATCATGGGCAAATTTGTTTTCATAGGCTTGGCTACGTTCGTCCATGCCGCTCATATCAGGGTCTCCTGAAAGTTCGTTGACTGGGTCGCTGGCAGTCTCAGCCTGCCCGATTGATCCCTGTAAACCAAATCACCGCTCAAAGATCAATCATCGCGCGCGTGCAAAACGAAATAACACCTGAATACGTCAAAAATGAAGGCGCCCACCGATTGTGAAACCACACGCTTTCGGCTAGAGCACTTCCCTGATGTCAAATTACGGTCGGTGCGCCTGCGGGCGATTGCGCCGCGGAAACAGAGAAAATCATGGTTCGTCGTCGCCGCATTTACGAAGGCAAGGCCAAAGTTCTTTACGAAGGCCCGGAGCCCGGCACTCTTATCCAGTTTTTCAAGGACGACGCCACGGCCTTCAACAACAAGAAACACGACGTTGTGGAAGGCAAGGGCGTGCTCAACAATCGGATTTCCGAGTATATTTTTGAGCATTTGAACCGGATCGGCATTCCCACCCACTTCATCAAGCGCGTCAATATGCGCGAACAATTGATCAAGGAAGTCGAAATCATCCCGCTGGAGGTGGTGGTGCGCAACATCGCGGCCGGACAGCTTGCCAAGCGGCTCGGCATGGATGAAGGCACCGTATTGCCGCGTTCGATCATCGAATTCTACTACAAGGCCGATGCGCTGGACGATCCGATGGTGTCCGAAGAGCACATCACGGCCTTCGGTTGGGCCAGTCCGCAGGAAATCGATGACATCATGGCGCTTGCCATCCGCATCAACGACTTTCTGTCGGGCCTGTTTCTGGGTGTCGGCATTCAGCTCGTCGACTTCAAGATCGAATGTGGACGGCTTTTCGAGGGCGATATGATGCGTATCGTCGTTGCCGATGAAATCTCCCCCGACAGTTGCCGCCTGTGGGACGTGGAAACCAAGAACAAGCTGGACAAGGACCGCTACCGCCGTGATCTCGGCGGCCTGGTGGAGGCCTATCAGGAGGTCGCTCGCCGGCTCGGCATCGTCAACCGGAACGAGCCGCACCGGGGAACCGGGCCGGTCCTTGTGAAATAGCATGCGGAATTGATGCAGGTGATCAAGGCGCGCATAACCGTCACGCTGAAAAACGGCGTTCTCGACCCGCAGGGCAAGGCCATCGAAGGCGCGCTCGGCGCGCTTGGCTTTGAAGGCGTGGAGCAGGTGCGGCAGGGCAAGGTTTTCGACCTGGAACTGGCTGCAACGGACAAGGCGGAAGCCGAACGCCAGATAACCGACATGTGCGAAAAACTGCTGGCCAACACCGTTATCGAAAACTATTCGGTCGAAATTCTCTAGATAGAGAACCCTTGTTCACAATTCCGTCCGTACAGCCCACAATTCGGGAAAGAACGTCCGGTCCAGCGCAGTTTTCAGGAAGCCCACCCCGGACGATCCGCCCGTCCCTTTCTTGTGTCCGATGATCCGTTCCACGGTTTTCATGTGGCGAAAACGCCATTGCTGAAAATGATCTTCGACGTCGACCAGTTCCTCGGCAAGTTCGTAAAGTTCGAAATGCCTGTCCGGATTCCGGTATATCTGCAACCAGATCGCCGATAACGCCGCATCAAAGGCATGGTTCTTGGAAAAATCGCGTTTCAACAGAGCTTCGGGGACATCGAACCCGTGCCGGCTTATCAGCGCGATCGCCTCGTCATAGATGCTGGGCCCGTGGAATGCAGCCAGCATTTTCTCATAAATCTCGGGACGGTGCTTGTGCGGCAGCAGCATGCGCGGATCCTTGGCGCCCAGCAGGATTTCGACCAGCCTGTACTGGTGGGACTGAAATCCAGAGGCCTGTCCGAGGACATCGCGGAAGGTCAGATAGTCCGACGGGGTCATGGTTGAGAGCACATCCCAGGCCGTGACCAACTGTTCCTGGATGCGGGAAACCCGCGCCAGAGCCTTGAACGCCAGACCCGCCTTGTCTGCACGCAGATTGGCCATGGCAAAATCCAGTTCATGAATGATGAGATTGAGCCAAAGCTCCTGAACATGATGAACGATGATGAACAGCATCTCGTCCTGCTTGTCGCTCAGCGGCGCCTGGGCGGATAGCAGATTGTCCAGCTTGAGATAGTCGCCATAGGCCATGCGTTTTTCGAAATCGAGCCGCATATCCTTTTCGACCCGGCTTGTTTCGCTGTTCATCACCAACTCCAATCCGCTGCACCAAGCGGCCAACCGACCGCGCAAACCGTCTCCCGAGAGCGACAGGGGTATTTATTTTAAGCATAAACTAAATCCAGAGTAGTTGGCTTTGGATAGGTTGGCAACAGCTATCGCAATTCCAATCCACATACGTTAAAAGGCCGCAGGCCCCCCGATTCCGCATCTGGCGAAGCATCGAGCATGAAATCCGCAGTTCTCCTTCTTCCCGGACTCAATCGCGACCGGGACATGATTGCCGCGTTGACAAAGATTTCCGGGCAGCCGCCGGCCACGGTATGGCAAACGGAGACCGAGATTCCGGATGTGGACCTGATCGTCATACCGGGCGGATTTTCCTATGGAGATTACCTGCGCTGTGGGGCCATCGCCGCCCGTATGCCGGTGCTCGATGCCGTCCGGCGAAAAGCCGACAAGGGCGTCCGCGTGCTGGGTGTGTGCAACGGGTTCCAGATATTGCTAGAAGCCGGACTTCTTCCGGGTGCGCTGATGCGAAACGCATCGCTTCGTTTTGTCTGCCGTCAGGTCGACCTTCAGGTGACGAATGCGCAGACCCCATTCACCGGCCACTACGAAAGCGGACAGATCATCCGCTGTCCGGTCGCCCATCATGACGGCAATTACTTTGCCGATCATGACACTTTGGAACGACTGGAAGATCGCGGGCAGATCGTGTTCCGCTACGCCAGCGGCACCAACCCGAACGGTTCGATCCGCGATATTGCCGGCATCATCAGCGATCGGGGCAATGTGCTCGGCATGATGCCGCATCCGGAAAATCTGATCGAGGACGCCCATGGCGGCAGCGACGGCCGCCCGCTGTTCAGCGCCGCACTCGGGATGGTGGCCTGAACGCGCGTGACAAAGAGGAAACAAGCATTGATCCCAACCGCCACGAAATTGGCCGAACTGCGCTCAACCTTGACGGCTCGGACATGCGTGGTGGCACTGGCCGGCCTGCTCCTCGTCGCCTGCCAGTCAGCCACGCCCGGCCCAGGCAACCAAACCGCCAATTCGTCCGATCGGGCGCTGACGACTATGGAGCGGATCGCACGCGCGGCAAGCCGCTGCTGGTTCAAATCCGGCGACAAGCGTTTTCGCGCTTACCGGCTGGCACCGGAGCTCAATTCCTTCTCGGGCCGCCCACGCATCCTGCTGGTACCGGCGAGCCGGCCAGAGGACCGACCGCTTGCGGTCATCGAAGCCAAGGGCGACCCGGCAACCATCGAGGCCTATGGCCCGCTGATGTCGGCACCGGTCGGCAACCGCATAGCGGCCGATATCAAGAATTGGGCCGGTGGCTCGACGACATGCGGCGTAACAAGTTGAGAGACGATCATCCAAGCCATCATGACCCTTCCAAACGCCATTGAGATAACGCCGGAACTGATCGAGGCCCATGGGCTCAAACCTGACGAATATGAACGAATCCTCGCGCTGATCGGACGCGAGCCGAGCTTCACCGAACTCGGCATCTTCTCCGCCATGTGGAATGAGCACTGCTCCTACAAATCATCCAAGAAATGGCTGCGCACCCTGCCCACGACCGGCCCGAGGGTGCTGCAGGGACCCGGCGAGAATGCGGGTGTGGTTGACATTGGCGATGGCGACTGCGTCGTCTTCAAGATGGAGAGCCACAACCACCCCTCCTATATCGAGCCCTATCAGGGCGCCGCGACCGGCGTTGGCGGCATATTGCGCGACGTCTTCACCATGGGCGCACGTCCGATCGCCGCGATGAACGCGTTGAGATTCGGCGCACCCGACCACCCCAAGACCCGACATCTGGTCTCCGGCGTCGTGTCGGGCGTTGGAGGGTATGGCAACAGTTTCGGTGTGCCGACCGTCGGCGGAGAGGTCGAATTCGACGCGCGTTACAATGGCAACTGCCTGGTCAATGCCTTTGCGGCGGGCCTCGCCAAATCGGACGCCATTTTTCTGTCCGAGGCCAAGGGCGTCGGCCTGCCGGTCGTCTATCTTGGAGCCAAAACCGGGCGTGACGGTGTCGGCGGCGCCACGATGGCCTCTGCCGAGTTCGATGAATCGATCGAGGAAAAACGCCCGACGGTTCAGGTCGGTGACCCGTTCACCGAAAAATGTCTGCTGGAAGCCTGTCTCGAACTAATGGCCTCCGGGGCGGTCATCGCCATCCAGGACATGGGCGCTGCGGGTCTGACCTGCTCGGCGGTGGAAATGGGTGCCAAGGGAAATCTTGGCGTCGAACTCGATCTTGACAGGGTTCCTGTCCGCGAAGACGGCATGAGCGCCTACGAAATGATGCTGTCCGAAAGCCAGGAGCGCATGCTGATGGTCCTGCGCCCGGAACTGGAGGAAACGGCCGAAGCGATATTTGCCAAGTGGGGACTGGATTTCGCCGTGGTCGGTAAAACCACCGACGATCGGCGGTTCCGTGTGTTTCATCAGGGCGACTGTGTCGCCGACTTGCCGATCAATGAACTCGGAGACGAAGCGCCCGAATATGACCGGCCATGGCGCGAAACAGGTGTGTACTCTCCCCTGCCAGCGAGCCAGATCGAGGAGCCCGAGGACTACGCCAAGGCGTTGCTGCACCTCGTGGGATCCGCCAACAACAGCTCCCGGCGCTGGGTCTATGAACAATATGACACGCTGATCCAGGGCAACAGCCTGCAATTGCCCGGGGGAGATGCAGGCGTCGTCCGGGTCGATGGACATCCGACGAAGGCGCTGGCCTTCGCATCGGACGTTACACCGCGCTATTGCGAGGCAGACCCGTTCGAGGGCGGCAAACAGGCGGTCGCCGAATGCTGGCGCAACCTGACGGCCACCGGCGCCGAACCACTGGCGGCCACCGACAATCTCAATTTTGGCAATCCGGAACGGCCGGAAATCATGGGCCAGCTGGTCAAGGCGATCGAGGGAATCGGTGAAGCCTGCCGCGCGCTTGGCTTTCCCATCGTTTCGGGCAATGTGTCCCTCTATAACGAAACCAATGGCGAGGCCATCCTGCCAACACCGACAATCGCCGGGGTCGGACTGGTTCCCGATTGGTCGCAGATGGCGCGCATCGGCTCCGGCAGGGACGGCGATACGGTCATTCTCTTGGGTGGCGACGGCACCCATCTCGGGCAGTCGGTTTATCTGCGGGACTGCCTCGGCCAGACCGATGGTCCGCCGCCGCCGGTCGAGCTTCATCTGGAGCGCAGAAATGGCGATTTCGTCCGTTCCGCCATCCGCAACGGTCAGGTCAGCGCCTGCCACGATATTTCCGACGGCGGCCTGGCGCTGTGCCTGGCCGAGATGGCTCTTGCCTCCAATCGCGGCATGGACATCACCCTCCAGCAAGGGCTCGCGCACGCACTGTTGTTCGGCGAAGATCAGGGCCGCTATGTCGCCACCATGCCGTCAGAACTTGCCAACTTTGTCTGCATGAACGCCGAAGGGGCCGGCGTACCGTTTCGCCGGCTCGGAACCGTCGGCGGCGACCGATTGACCATCGCCCCCCTGCTCTCCATATCATTAGAGGAATTGCGCAACGCCCATGAATCATGGTTCCCTGACTATATGAGCGGGATCAGCACGCAATCCGACGCAGCATGATGGCGCACCAAAGCAGACGAACAGACAAACGGGGAGATTGATATGGCGATGCGGGCCGGAGACATCGAAGAAATGATAAAGACCGCCATTCCCGATGCACAGGTCACGATTCGCGACCTTGCCGGTGACGGCGACCACTACGCGGCCGAGGTCGTATCGGAAAGTTTTCGCGGCAAGAGCCGCGTACAGCAGCATCAGATGGTCTACCAGGCCCTGCAGGGAAATATGGGGGACGCCCTCCATGCACTTGCCCTGCAGACCAGCGCACCGGAGTGAGGCGCGGCATTGTGCGCCGATGGGCTGACCTTTAAGGTTCTGCAAATCGTGTCATATTGCTTGAGGGAGAGACACTGTGATCAATATCATTGTCACCGTGGTCATCGTTTTTTTGACCATCCTCATCGTCCCGCTTTTCATGCGCAAGGAGCAAACCTGGAAACGGGCACTGGTTTCAGCCGCCATTGCTGCGGTGCTCATTACCCTGTGGGAGTTTTTTGGCGCCCGGTAGCCCCTGCCGATCCACCGTAGAACATGTGCAAACGTGTTTGCCGTCGAGACTTGCAACTCTATAAGGGATTCCTTATCATAAGACATGTCTTATGAAACGGTCTTCTCGGCCCTGTCCAATCCTGTTCGCCGTTCGATCCTCGAGCGATTGCGCGATAATCCCAGTTCGGTCCGAAACCTCGCCGACCATTACCCCTACAGCCAACCGGCGATCTCGCAGCATCTCAAGACCTTGAAAGACGCTGGGCTTGTGGACGACACCGCCGAGGGAACGCGCCGTATATACCGTGTCCGCCCGGAGGGGATGCGCATGCTGAAAACCTATCTCGAGCAGCACTGGCAAACGTTCCTGATGTCGCTTGGGGAAGACGAGGAGGACGATGAAATCAATGACTGAGCCTGTGATAGTCGATGTGACGCTCGACAAACCGCCCGCCAGGGTGTTTGACCTTTTCGCCCGCCGGATCACCGAATGGTGGCCGCTTGAAACCCATTCGCTTGGCGCATCGGATGATTTGCCGCCGAAGATGGTGGTCATGGAGCCACACATCGACGGCAGAATCTACGAAATCTCCGAGGACGGGGTGGAACGCCGGTGGGGAACCGTCACGGCATGGGATCCCGGCAACCATATCGCTTTTACGTGGCATGTCGGCCGTGCACCGCAAAGCGCCACCAGGGTTTCGGTCCGGTTCCGGCAAACTGATACCGGTGGAACACATTTGACGTTGAGACATGACGATTGGCACATGCTGGGCGACGAAGCCGAGGAACAACGCGAGGGTTACGCGACCGGATGGCCGGCCATGCTAAATGGCCAGTTTCTGCCATTTGCTGCAGCCAACGGGTAGCAGGTCACGGCCAGGCGACATCGCGCGGGCAATGGCGCTGCCCCTGATCGCGATTCCTGCGGAAATTCAGCGGCGGCGCGAATCGGCAATCAGCACTGGAAATCGATGCGTTTCAGAGTTATTTACGAGCCTGACGGCAACTCCGGGCCTTTACCCCGGCAGCGACAGGATGAGCACCATGACCGCAATCAACGAATTTATCGACAATGAAGTCAAGCAGAGCGACATTGTTCTGTTCATGAAGGGCACGCCCGATTTTCCGCAATGCGGATTTTCCGGCCAGGTCGTCCAGATCCTCGACTATCTGGGGGTTGAATATAAGGGCATCAATGTTCTGGCGGACGATGATTTGCGCAACGGTATCAAGGAATTCTCCAATTGGCCGACCATTCCCCAGCTCTACGTCAAGGGCGAGTTTGTCGGCGGCTGCGACATCATTCGCGAGATGTTCCAGGCCAATGAATTGCAGAGCCATCTGACCGAAAAGGGCATCACCTACAAAGGCGCTGCCTGATGGGCGACTGGAATGTCTATCTTTCCGGTGAGATTCACACCGACTGGAGAGAGCAGATCGAGGCTGGCATCAAGGCGGCGGCCCTGCCCGTTGCCTTGAGTGCGCCAGTCACGCACCACGAGGCATCCGACGATTGCGGCGTCGCCATTCTGGGTGCCGAGCCGAACAAATTCTGGCATGATCACAAGGGCGCCAAGGTCAATGCGATCAGAACCCGCACGCTGATCGAAAAGGCGGATATCGTCGTGGTGCGGTTTGGCGACAAATACCGGCAGTGGAACGCCGCCTTTGATGCCGGTTACGCGGCCGCGCTGGGTAAGTCTCTCATCGTCATGCATGGTCCTGATCATCAGCATGCGCTAAAGGAAGTGGATGCTGCGGCACTGGCCGTCGTTGAAACGCCGGACCAGATCGTGCGCATTCTGAATTACGTTATCAACAGTCATCTTGACGGATATACGCAATAATTTAACCATTATACCTTAGGTTGCATTGAACGCGAATCCGATTCGCGGCAATCAGTGGTGCCGGCGGTTCCTGGCCGGAGACGACTGACCAGAACATCGACGCGCGCGTGATCGGCAAAACGCTCCGCGCGTGACACTCTGCGGGCGAGGCATTGATGGACGCACAGAATAAGGACGGCGCCGCCATGGCCGAGATATCCGGCGACCCGTCCAAATTCGTCGCGCGTGCCGGCATGCCGTTTCCGGAGTTCATTTTGCTGGTCGCGGCGCTAAGCTCTCTCGTTGCGCTTTCCATCGATATCATGCTGCCGGTTCTCCCCCAGATCGGCGCTACCTATGCCATCACCGTCGCCAATGATCGCCAGGCGGTGCTTGTTCTCTTCATGCTGGGTTTTGGGCTGGCTCAAATTGCATTCGGACCGCTGTCCGACCGGTTCGGGCGCAACAGGATTCTGATTCCGGGGATCATTTTTTATGCCCTGTCATCCTTTGCCGCGGCCTTTGCCGAAAATTTCACGCTCCTGCTGGTGTTTCGCGTCGCGCAGGGAATCGGCGCCGCCGCCGTTCGCATCGTCATCTATGCCATTGTTCGCGATTGTTTCGGCGGCCGCGACATGGCACGGGTCATGTCCTACAGCTACATGGTCTTCATGATCGTGCCGATCATTGCACCGGCTTTCGGACAATGGATCGCCGCGTTTTCCTCCTGGCAATGGATTTTCATTCTGCTGGGGTCCTCCGGTTGCTTGATGGCGATCTGGAGCATTCTGCGTCTGCGCGAAACATTGCCGCAGACACAACGACTTCCCCTCTCCTTCAAAGCGGTCGGCCATGCGTTTTCCGAAGTCATGTCGAACCGCCAGGCCATGGGCTATGCCACCGCAACAACGCTGTGCATCGGCTGTATGCTCTCATTCATCATTTCGGCACAACAGATTTTCTCCTCGATCTACGATCTCGGCGACTGGTTCCCTTATGCCTTCGCCCTGGTCGCCGGCTTCATGGCGCTGTTGAGTTTTGCCAACGGGCATTTGGTTCGGCGGCTCGGCATGCGGCCCATCGCCCACAGCGCGCTATTGGTCTTTGCGGCACTCGGAACCACGCTGTTTTTCGTGACGCTGGCCGGCCAGCCTCCCTTCTGGCTGGCCTTTGTGCTGATTGGCGCGAACATCAGCGCCTTCGCGCTGGTTCCGGCCAATTTCAATGCACTGGCCATGGAACCGCTCGGACATGTCGCCGGCACGGCCTCTTCCATTCTGGGCGTCATCACCTTTACCGGCGGCGCTATTTTGGGTGCGCTCGTCGGCAATGCCTTCAATGACACGCTTGTGCCACTGGCGGCAGCCTTTGCGCTGTTTGCCTGGGCCGCATGCGCCATTGTGCTGTGGACCGAACGCGGCAGATTCTTCCGCAGGCCGACCGAATAAACTCCAGACGGATCGGCAAACAAAATCAGTCTTGACTGTCGCCAGGCAGGAGACCGCCGAAGTCAAACAATTCGCGGTCGAGCAGATGCGACGGACGCACCTGGGTCAATGCCCGGATCATCGTGTCCTTCCGGCCCGGCATGCGTTTCTCCAGGTCGCCGATCAGGGCCTTCATGGCATTGCGCTGAAGGCCATCCTGCGAGCCGCAAAGGTCGCAAGGGATGATCGGAAACTTCATGGCCTCGGCAAAACGGGAAAGATCATTCTCGGCGCAATAGGCCAATGGCCTTAGAACCAGGAGATCGCCCTCATCATTGAGAAGCTTGGCCGGCATGGCAGACAGCCGCCCACCATGCAGCAGGTTCATCAAAAAGGTTTCCAGTATGTCCTCACGATGGTGGCCAAGAACCAGAGCGTGACAGTTTTCCTCCCGGGCAATCCGGTAGAGGTGGCCGCGCCGAAGCCGTGAACACAAGCTGCAATAGGTCCGGCCCTGCGGAACCTTTTCGGTCACGATCGAGTAGGTGTCGCGATACTCGATACGATGGGCGACACCCTGGCGGTCCAGATAGGCCGGCAGCACATCTTTGGGAAAATGCGGCTGTCCCTGATCGAGATTACAGGCCAGAAGGTCAACCGGAAGCAGGCCGCGCCACTGAAGATCAAGAAGAACCGCAAGCAGACCATAGGAATCTTTTCCGCCGGAAAGTGCAACGAGCCAGCGTGGCCTGCTCTCGCCATCCGGCACCACCATTGCAAAATCATCAATGGCTTGGCGAGCCTGGCGCAGCAACCGCTTGCGCAACTTGTTGAAGCCCACTGTGGAAGGCGCGTCGCGGAACATCGGGTGACAGGTGCCAGCATGTCCCGCTTCGGCGCCTCGGTCCACGGCGTCCGATGCATCGATCACGTCAACGGCGGTCATTGAACGATCCATATGAATTGCGTTTGCCGGGTCGATTTACCATTTCGTCCGGCGCCGGCAAACAAAAAGCCGCCGGGATGAGCCGGCGGCTTTGCGAAAAACTGAAACCGGCCAATCAGCGCGAATAGAATTCGACGACCAGATTGGGCTCCATGTGAACCGGATACGGCACATCGGCGAGGCCGGGAACTCGCGTAAAAGTGGCAACCATCTTGTTATGGTCCACCTCAATATAGTCCGGCACATCGCGCTCAGCCAGCTGAGTCGCTTCAAGGACAATCGCCAGCTGCTTCGATTTGGCGCGAACCTCGATCACATCGCCTGGCTTGCAGCGAAAGGACGGTATATTGGTGCGCACGCCATTGACCATGACGTGGCCGTGATTGACGAACTGCCGCGCGGCAAAAACCGTCGCCACGAACTTTGCCCGGTAAACGACTGCGTCGAGCCGCGATTCCAGAAGACCGATCAGATTTTCAGGCGTATCGCCCTTGCGCCGGTTGGCCTCGTCATAAATCTTTCGAAACTGCTTTTCACGGATATCGCCGTAATAGCCTTTCAGCTTCTGCTTGGCACGAAGCTGAACGCCGAAGTCGGACAACTTGCCCTTGCGGCGCTGGCCATGCTGACCGGGACCATATTCACGCCGGTTCACCGGGGACTTCGGACGACCCCAGATATTTTCGCCCATACGGCGATCGAGTTTGTACTTGGATGATTCGCGCTTGCTCATCGCATTCCCTTTCAAAACGTTTGACCGGTTTGTTGCCAAACCGGTTGAAGGAAACGCGCCCTCCTCTGCCGATCCTTTTCATCGACTGACAGAACAACCCTCTTGCGCTGGGCAGCAGCTGTTCACGGGACACGTAACAAATCCGGGTCGAATTGCCCGGAGATCGCGCGGATTTAGGACAATCCCACCCGCTTGTCAATGCGCGGACGCGCGGAAATCCAGCCCGAATCCCCTGATCAGCCTGCGCATCGCAAAATCCGGGTCTCCCGAAGTGAAGACCGCCAGATCGTCACCGTCGCCGGACGATCCCGGTTCGCTCGACAGGGATTGCGCCCGCCGTGCAATCGCCTCCGCCGGGTCGAGCCAGTCGACCGGCCAGGGCGCGAGGGCACGAAACCGGTTGACCAGAAACGGATAGTGCGTGCAGGCGAGGACGATGATGTCGGTTTGCCGGCCCTCTTGCGCGACGAAACACGGCGCTATTTCCGCTTCAATTGCTGCCGGCTCGACCGGTTGACCGCGAATATAAGCCTCCGCCAGTCCGGCCAGGTTTTCCGAACCGACAAGCCGGACATGGCATTGCGCTGCAAAGGACTGGATCAGATCGCGCGTATAGGCCCGCCGAACCGTACCCGGTGTCGCCAGCACCGAAACGAGGCCGGAGCGCGTCTGTTCCGCCGCAGGCTTGATGGCCGGCACCGTGCCGACAAAGAGTGTTGCCGGGAAGGCCTTGCGCAATTCGCTCAGAACCAGCGTCGAGGCAGTGTTGCAGGCAATGATGCACAGCACCGGACGATGCACAGCAATAAGGCCGTGGAACAGCTCCACAATATGTGCCTTCAAGGCACTCTCGTCCCAACCTCCATAGGGAAATCCCGCATCATCGGCCACATAGACAAATCGGTGTTCGGGCATCAGCACGCGGGCTTCGCGCAGGACCGTCAATCCGCCAATACCGGAATCGAAAACAAGGACGGGCCCTTCGCTCATCGTTTCGGCTCCGGTTCGGCCCTTGCCGCTTCATCCTCGTTCAAGCGGCCGGGCGGACCGCTGCCGCGTGGCATCTGACGGCTGAAGCGGTCGAGAGACCGGACGACGCCGCGCAGCAATTGGATCTCGGTTTTGGAGAACCCGGGACGACTGAGAACCGCCCGCAGGCCCTCAAGCATCCTGGGTTTCTTGGCCGGCGGCCGGAAATAGCCGCGGGCCTGCAGGGCTTCCTCCAATTGATCGGACAATCCCTGCAGTTCGGATTTGGTTGCCGGCTGCATCGGCGGACCGGAAAAGGGTGTCTCGCCGTCAGGGGCGAGCCCGGATTTCAGCCACTCATAGGACATCAGCAAAACCGCCTGTGCGATATTGAGGGATGCAAAGGCCGGGTTGACGGGATAGGTCACGATCTCGTCGGCCAGACTGATCTCCTCATTGCTCAGCCCCCATCTCTCGCGCCCGAACAGGACACCGCATTTCTGATCCGCCCCGATGCGCGCACGCAGTGCCTGCGCGGCGGCCTGTGGTCCGCGCACCGGTTTGAAACCGTCCCGGGCGCGCGCGGTTGTCGCAAAGACGAAATTGAGATCCGCGATGGCCGCTTCGAGCGTCTCGAACACGGCGGTTCCGTCGATCACATGGTCGGCCTTGCTGGCTGCGGCCTGCGCCTTGGAATTGGGCCAGCCGTCTCTCGGCCGGACGAGCCGCAACTCCGACAGGCCGAAATTGGCCATGGCCCGCGCCACCATCCCGATATTCTCGCCGAGTTGCGGTTCGACAAGGATCACCGCCGGTCCGCCGGTCATCAAGGGCTGTTGTCTGTCGGTCCCGGCCATGGTCCAGTTCTTTCCGTTGCTGCGCTGCGATCACTGGCACATCATCGCGCCGCAGAAAAGGCCTGAGGCCAACAATCGGATCGATGCTCAGCCCAGGCCCTTGTCCGTGATCCAGCGGTGAACGGCGTCAACCACCTCGGCCGGTCGCTCATGCAGGATCCAGTGACCTGCATCCGCTATCCGCTCGACAGTCAGATCCGGCACATAGCGGTCGAGACCTTCGAGGCAAACCGGCCGCAATGCTTCATCGCGTTCACCCCAAACAATGAGATGCGGCACGTCTACCCGCAGCGCGTCATCCGGCAGCTCGAAAACAGGCACCGCACCCTCCAGATCCGATGCCGGCACACCGACCGGCGGAACGACGACCGGTGACGCACGATACCAGTTCAGCATCGCCTCCATGGTGCCCTCGCCGCTCCAGGCTTCCCGATAAGCAGCCTTGTCCTCATCGTTCATCCAATCGGTTTTGGAAAACCCGGTGATCATGTTGAGGGTGCGGGAAAAATTATCGGCCCGCATGGCCGCCGCAGCGCCATCGGCCCGCAGCCGCGACATATACTGGCTCGCGGCGCGCTGCTCCGGATCCTCGATGATCGCCCGCTGAAACGTTGCCGGATGGACCCCGTTTGCCACCACCAGCCCCACCAGCCTTTGCGGGAAACGAAAGGCATAGGCATAGGCAACCGCCGATCCCCAGTCATGGCCGAACAAGAGAAACGGATTTGCACCGGAAAGGTGATCGGCCAACGCTGTCACGTCCGCCACCAGATGCCGCGTCTGATAAGCGTCGAGATCGACCGGCTTCGTGGACAGACCGAAGCCCCGCTGATCCGGCGCAACGACAAAATAGCGATCAGCCAGCGGTGGCATGATTTCGCGCCAGCCGGCCCAGTATTCGGGAAATCCGTGCAGGCACAGGATCAGCGGACAGGCCGGGTTCCCCATCGCCGCATAGTGCAGGCGAATGCCACCCGTATCGAAAAAGTCATATTGAATGTCCATTGACGCGCCTTCTCCGGTGTATCTTCCCGCCACGATGCCGGACCGGGGCCGGCAGATCCATTGGTCGTATTTGCCTTCGCGCGTCACAGTGTTATAGGAGCGCACGCTTTACCACACATCTAAGGGCACGCGGCCCGATCCATACAAACGAGGCATTTCCTATGGCAAAGATCAAGGTTGAAAATCCGGTCGTTGAACTCGATGGCGACGAAATGACCAGAATCATCTGGCAATTCATCAAGGACAAGTTGATCCATCCCTATCTCGATATCGACCTGAAATATTACGACCTTGGAATGGAAAGCCGCGACGCCACCGACGACCAGATCACGATCGATGCCGCCAACGCCATCAAGGAACATGGTGTCGGTGTGAAATGCGCCACCATCACGCCGGATGAAGGCCGCGTGGAAGAATTCGGCCTGAAGAAAATGTGGCGGTCGCCCAATGGTACGATCCGCAACATTCTGGGCGGCGTGATCTTCCGTGAGCCGATCATCTGCAAGAACGTGCCGCGGCTTGTTCCCGGCTGGACCCGGCCGGTCATTGTCGGCCGTCACGCCTTCGGCGATCAGTACCGGGCGACCGACTTCAAGTTTCCCGGCAAGGGCAAACTGACCATGAAATTTGTCGGTGAAGACGGCCAGGAAATCGAGCACGAGATATTCGATGCCCCGGCCTCCGGCATTGCCATGGGCATGTACAATCTCGACAAGTCGATCGAGGATTTCGCCCGCGCATCCCTCAATTACGGCTTGCAGCGCAGTGTGCCGGTCTATCTGTCGACCAAAAACACCATTTTGAAAGTCTATGACGGACGGTTCAAGGACATCTTCCAGGAGATCTATGACGCCGAATTCAAGGACGCCTTTACCGAAGCGGGCATCACCTATGAGCATCGGCTGATCGACGACATGGTGGCCGCCAATCTCAAATGGTCCGGCGGCTATGTCTGGGCTTGCAAGAACTATGATGGCGACGTGCAGTCCGATACGGTGGCTCAGGGCTTTGGATCGCTCGGTCTGATGACCTCCGTGCTGATGACGCCGGACGGCAAAACCGTCGAGGCCGAGGCGGCGCATGGCACCGTGACCAGGCATTTCCGCCAGCATCAGCAGGGAGAGGAAACCTCAACCAATTCGATCGCCTCGATCTTTGCCTGGACCCGCGGCCTGGCGCATCGGGCCAAGCTCGATGACAATGCGGAACTGGCGCGTTTTTCCAAAACGCTCGAGGAAGTGTGCGTCGCCACCGTCGAAAGCGGCCACATGACCAAGGATCTGGCGCTGCTGATCGGTCCGGATCAGCCCTGGCTGTCGACCATCGGCTTCCTCGACAAGATCGACGAAAACCTCAACGCAGCCATGGCAGGTTAGGAACAGCAATGGAGCAAGGCGCCGTGGCAACGCCCGGCGCTTCGCTTCGACCGGATTCAGTTTTGGGCAAACGCCTTGACATGCAGCCCGCTGCCAAGGAAAGGCAGCATGCTGTTGCCAACATCGCCGACGCTCCAGAATTCTGGCCAGGTCAGCCGCTCGGCGCCCCAGGAAGACGAGGATGACAGCGATGACCAGGGCGTATGGTCGCCGCTACGCATCAAAATACCGCCCGTCCCCATTCCGCAGTGCACGGCAATCTGAACATCAAAGCTCTTGGCAGGGCCAAGATCCATGCCGAACCAGTAATGCGGGCTCCGGCCCGATTGCGGTTGCAGCATGAGGGTCAGTGTCTGGCGGACACCTGAAAGTCCGAGCCACAAAACGTCATGATTTTGATCGGGTGAACGGGCCGACAGCAGCGTCTGCCGCCGCCCCGTGCGGATTTCGCCGGTTCGACCTCGAAGAGCCCAGGCACAAATGGCAGGTGGCGCCTTTGCGGCCGCGTGAGCGCCCGTCAACAACGCCGGTTGCGTGCCGCCCACGAGGTCAACCCACCTTGCGCAGGGTGGCAGATCGAACGGCCAACTGAGCCGCTCGCGAATGGTGCCTTCGGTGTCCAGCACCTGATAGCGCATGCCGCCATCATCGAGGGCGACCTGCATTGCATGCAGATATTCGTCCTCCGGCATGCGGTGGGCGGTTCCCGCACCCGCCGTCGTAACTTGCAGGACACCTTGGTGCACCTGCACGTCGAAGGCCAGAATGTGGCTGCACAGATAGGCAAACACCTTGTGTGCGGTCAGGATGCGCCAGAACGCATCCGCATATTCCGCACCGATATGGCGCGCATAGGGACCGGCATAGCCATTGACCGGAAAGACCGGATGGTGGCCAATGACGAATTTCCATTTTGCGTCGGCATTGGCGCGCAATGTTGCCTCGAGCCAGTCCGTTTCGACATGCCCTTCCCCGCCCCGTTCGCTGCACAGCGTGTGCACGAAGACCAGAAGCAGATCGTCCCGCCGGATGAAATAGGAAAGCCCTTCCTGTCCGGCTGCGCCATTGCGCGGCAGATGGGACAGCACATCAGCAAAGACTCGCTCGCTCATGGCGCTGTAGGTCGTGTGGTTGCCGGTCGACTGGTAAAGTGGAATGGCCGTTCGGTCGAGCCATGCCATTTCATGATCGAGCCAGTGCGCCCACTGTTCCCGAAGCGCGGTTTCATCACTTGTCAGGCCGATAATCTCATCACCGGGAAAGATGACGAATTCCGGCTTGGGCCGGAGCCGCGACACGATGGAATTGACCTTGGCATGGGTTTTTTCATGGCGCCGGCCGGGCACCCCGGAACAGCTGTCGCCGTAGAGAACGAACTGGTGGCCGGATCCCTTGGGCAACAGAGCCTCAATCGGAGATTCACGCATCGCGGACTTCGGATCCATCCGACAACCGGTAGAGCTGCGGGTTGTGCCGATAGATCCGTCCCGGACTGCCGAAAAGGTCATGTTTCCGCTCGAACGTTGCGCCAAGCCGCTCCGCCAGCGCCATCGACCGTTCATTGCCCTCAAGAACAAGGCTGATCGCCGTCGTCCAGCCGAGCGTGTTGAATGCAAAGCGCAAACTCGCCTGGGCAGCCTCTCGGGCAAAGCCGCGCCCTTCAAACCCATCCATCATCAGCCAACTGATTTCCGGTTCCGGCCAACCCTCGGCAAAGGTCGGACCGACCATACCGCAAAACGCACCGGTTTGCTTTTCTTCCACCGCGAATGCGCCATAGCCGCGCAGCGACCAGTTGCCCGATTCCGCCGCAAATGTCTGCCAGGCGGCCAGCCGGTCCTGCGGACCGCCGCGATAGCGCGACCGGTCACTGGCATAGAATGCGCAATAGGGCTCGAAATCATCGAACCGGCACTGCCTCAGAACGAGCCGCTTGGTTTGCAGTGTCTTCACAGGCGTGCTCATTTCATCGGAACCTCTGCCGCCGGCTCTCAAAAGGAAACGCCGGATATCGCTCGTCTGATCCGGCTTGGTCAGGTGGCGCGCTCGACGTGTGCAAATGCCTGATGCGCAACCCATCTTCAGGTCGCAGGAACTGAGACGATCCCGGCTGATAGGTGATAGAAGCACACCATGGCCAGGTTGAAAACCGGCTGCCTTAAAATCGAAATGGCGGTGGCGTCATCAAAGATATCTGTTCCAGATTTTTGCGAACTTTTCATCGACCTCTTCACAAACGCACAGAATTTCATTCATGGCCAGGCGGTCTGTCATGAAGTCAGGGAAGAGCCTTTTCATTTTCAAGGCCTCTGTTGCTGCCCGTTCCGGGTCTCCTGCTGCATCACAAATCGCAATCAGATAGGCGTGATACCAGTACGCTCCAGGCATCGGCGACTTGGTGATTTCATGCATGGCCTCGTCAAATCTGTCCTGCATGAAATAACACGCAGCCCGGAACAATCCTGAAACTCCATCCTCAAGGGGGTTGAGTTCGGACGATCGTTCAAGACACGCGAGCGCCCGTTCAATATGGCCTGCCATGTAAAAGCAGTATCCGAATTCAGCCAGCGCATCGGCTTTACCCGGGTTGAGGGAAATGCACTTCTCGACGGAGCTGAGGAAGTTCTGAAATTCCCTGCGATAGAACTGAACAATAGCAAGTGCCTGATGAGCAAATGCGTTATCTGCGTCAAGGGAAACGGCACGCCGGGCGTATCGGTTCGCATCCTTGAGGATTGAACCGCCGTTGCTCGCCCTGACTGGAAACCGGTATTGATCGAGCAGAACGACGGCAAGCGCCGCAAAACCATCCGACGAGTTCGGATCCTTTGACACTGTTTCTCGAAGTTGGTCCCGGACAACAGCATGCAAGCCGGGGTCGCGAACCCTGGTATATTCGTAATATCGGGCGATACTCTGATAGGTTTCCCATTTGGTCGGGCGCCCTTGGTGGGTTGAAAGCTGCATCGGATTGTCCAGCAGGTCCCGCCTGTTCGCCACCCTTGCGGCGGTCAGCAGGGCGATCTTGTCCTGGATTTCGAATGTGTTTCCCAGGGTGCACTCGCGGTCAAATTGCTCGACCAGAACATGCCCATCCGTCGCGGTGTCGATCAACTGAAAGGTCACGCGGAGGCATGAAGCAGATTTTCTGACACTTCCTTCAATGACAAAGTCAGCGCCAAGCCGCCGCCGTAGCTCGCCGATCGTGAGCTTTTCGTCGGCCAAGGCGGATGTCGTAGAGCGCGAAAAAACAAACAGATCGTGAAACCTTGACAGGTTGGCAATGACTTCCTCCGTCAGTCCGGCGGCGAAGAAAACGTCGTCCTGGCTTTCACTGAAATTCTCAAAGGGTAAAACCGCTATGGATGGGCGGCCCTTGAGCTCCGGCAGCGCCAGGGGATCTTCGCGCGGTTCTGCTTGTCCCGCAGCGCAGGGATGCCGTTGCGCTCCGGCAGTTACGCTCTGGCGCGTTGAGCTGCCCATTTCACTGACATCCGCGATGAAACGCAGACCCCTCCCATGCAGGGTCTGGATCATATGCCGCGTCTTGCCGGTGTCTCCCAATACCTTTCTTGCCGAACGGATACGGCTGCTCACCGCAGCCTCCGAAACAATCCTTCCGTCCCAGATGACATCCAGCAGTTCTGACTTCGAGATCATCCGCTCGCGGTTTTCGATCAAAAACTGGATGAGTGAAAACACCTGCGGCTGGACCGCCACACGCTGACCGTTTTTACGCAGTTCGAATTTCCCGGTGTCGAATTCGAATGAGTCAAACGCATAGATCATGACCCGCTCCGCTCTGAATCGACGATCATCGCCTCGTGTCGGGGAGTCATAAACCCTACCAAGAGTCCCCGAAAAATACACGTTTTGTACAGGTTTCCTGCAAGCACGCAATCTCCGCCATCCTTAGGTTGGCGACGATTGCAAACAACGCCCACGGCTCAGTCCGCCCATGCCGCGGGTCGCTTTCGATGTACGGGCCTATTAATCAGGGAATCTATACAATGATCAAACAGTTACTCATCACGGCTGCCTTCTTTGCAGCTATCTCAAACGCACCGCTAGCACAGGAAAATCCGGTTCGTGTTGGTATTCTTTTCGGCTTTACCGGGCCGATTGAGTCCATGGCCCCGGTGATTGCCGACTCCGCTGAACTTGCGTTGAGCGAAGCGACACAGTCGGGAGCGTTTTTGAAAGGCCGCGCGCTTGTCCCCGTCCGTGCAGACAGCACCTGTGTAGACACGCAGCTTGCCGTGGCCGCCGCAGAGCGGCTTGTGACCGCGGACAAGGTGGTTGCGATTATCGGAGCCGGTTGTTCCGGCGCCGCCTCGGCCGTTCTGGCAAATGTCGCGCTTCCCCATGGCCGCCTGTCCATTTCCCCCACCGCAACGTCGCCGGGATTGTCGGATGCGCCCGATGACGGCCTTTTCTTTCGCACGGCGCCCTCCGATGCAAGACAGGGTGAAGTGATTGCACAATTGCTGATCGAAAAGGACATCCGGAAAATTGCGGTGACCTATACCGGCAATGATTACGGAAAGGGGTTATCTGACTCGTTCTCCAGAGCGTTCATAAGGCGGGGCGGGACGGTCCTGATCGCTGCAGCCCATACCGATGGCAAAGCGGATTACACCGCCGAGATCGCTACGCTTGCTGCCAGTGGCGCCGCCATCCTGATGGTTGCCGGATATGCAGATCAGGGCGGTCGCGCAATCATACAGGCCTCTCTGAATACCGGCGCATTTGATCGGTTTATACTGCCTGACGGAATGGTATCGGAGTCACTGATTGAGGAATTTGGAGCAGCCCTGGCAGGGTCAATAGGAACATTGCCGGGCGCCGACAATGAGCGTGTCATGCAGTTTGAACGCCTGCTGCAGGCACACGATATCACCGGCCAGGCACCCTTCCGTGCCGAGGCCTATGACGCCGCGGCTGTCCTGGCTCTTGCCATGCAGGCGGCCGGAACAACGGACAGCAAGGCCGTCGCCAAAATGATGCTGCGCGTGGCAAACGCTCCGGGCATCAAGATCGGACCTGGCGAGATTGGACGTGGTCTGCGCATTCTGTCGCAAGGCGGCGAGATCGACTATGTCGGTGCAAGCGCAGTCGAATTCACACCCGAGGGCGATGCCAACGGAACCTATCGCGAAGTAACGTTCTCGGAGAATGGTTTTGAAACCGTCCGTATCTGGTAGCCTTGCGCGGCTCGGCAAGGGTCCGGCGTCGGTTCAAATCAGACCGGCGTCGGGTAGCGACCGCCGCGCGATAGAGCGCTTGGCGGAAATCGCGACCCGCGATCTTCTCGAGCCGTTTCTGACAATAGAACAACTTGCAGAAACGTCCGCGTTCACACCGCTTGATCCCTGGCTCCTGGAGGATGGCACCTACTTTGTTGCGGAAATAGGTGGAAAGATTGTGGCCTCCGGTGGATGGAGCCACCGCGCTCCCATGATACATGATCCAAACGCGGCGGTTCAGATACCCGAGAACCTGACGGGGGGCACCGCCCGCATACGCGCCATGTACACCGATCCAGCCCACGCACGCATGGGTCTGGGCCGGACTGTCCTTTCTGTATGCGAGGCATCGGCGCGCCTGGCGGGATATCAGCGCTTTGAATTGATTGCCACACCCGTCGGCGAGTTGATGTATCTGGCCTGCGGCTATCAGCGCACGGAATCACTCAAACTGGAAACCCCGGGCGGTGTGGCAATTCAGGTTGCGCGTATGCACAAATATGTCAAAGCAAAGGTTAAGCTTCGGGAGGAGAGACGTATTCGCCACGCTTGAGACCGCCATTGCTCCAATCCAATGATCGCCAGGGAAACGGGACACGAACTATCCTGTTGCAGAAGACCGTTGTGTCCGGTCCCGGTTGTCATCTCCGTGCCAGATCCGGGTGGTCATAGGCTTCGGGATAGGTCATGGGGTGCAGCGGTCCCAGCGGTACGACATTGTTCCATGAGCGGCCGAAGTATCCTTGGCGGCAATGCACAAGCGAATTGCTGGCCGCCACGCCGGGCTGAGCATGCATGCGGCACAACCAGCGCCACAAATGGGGATAGTCGAGGATACGGGCGCCGTTCAGCTTCATGCGCACATAATAGACCGGGTCATGACGATAGAGCGTCGGAAAGAGGCGCAGGTCAGCCTCGGTGAAGGCATCGCCGGTCAGGAATGGCCGATCGTCGGCAGCGAGCTGTTCCTCCAGAACATCAAGCGTCGCAAAATAATTGGCGAATGCCGCCGCATAGACGGCCTGGCTGGACGAGAATCCTGCCTTGTAGGCGCCATTGTTGATCCGGTTGTAGATCAGGTCGTTCAGCCTGTCGATTTGCGCGCGCAGTGGCGCATTGCCTTCTCCTGACGGATAAAGGTCGGGACGCTCCGCATCCGACAAGGTGCTGCCCAGCGGCCCGGCCTGACGGTTCAGCATGCGGATGATTTCCGCACTCTCATTGGAGACAATGCGCGCGTTCTTCTTGTCATAGAGAATCGGCAGGCTGGTTTCTTTTGCGCCTTCGGCTTCATAGATCTGCTTTGCCAGGCGGAACCCTCCGCCGGTGGCGGTCTCGGCCGTGCATTCCGGCAATGGTTCCCCGGTCAAGGTCGCAACTCGCTGCGGGTTGAATTCCCACAGTCCGGCCGCGACCGGATCGTCATCAAGGGTCCGGTTGGGGAACGCCACGTCCATCGTCAGGCTGGCCTCAAGCCCCAATACATTCCGTGCCAGGGTCACGCGGTGACACCAGGGACAGTTGAGCGCCACGAACAGATGGTAGCGGCCCGGCGCGGCCGGAAAATCCGGATCCTCGCCCAAAACGCTGCGAAAGCCGCTGATGCCTCGGACAAATTCCCCCCTCGTCCGCCGCGCATCCGCATCGATCTGCGATTCCTGGACAGCCGTGTCGGTGGCGGGTTTCTCTGAATCGGACATGCTAAAGGCTCACGCTGTGGCAACGAATCCGGACATGATAGAGAACAGGTTCCCGACAGCAAGCGACAAACCGCAGCCGAAGTTCAACCAAAGGGTCTTGAACACATCAAGGGCAATTCCATCCGAAATGGGATAAACGGATGCCATGAAACAATTCAGCGCAAGGGGTGAAACACTCATGCCGATGCCACAGGAATACCAGCGTGCATCCCCGGTGTTTGACGGGATCCTGACCGAGGTGAGGGACAAACTCGATCTTGCGACCCGCAACCAGGCCTATACGGCCCTGCAGTCGGTTTTGATCGTCTTTCGTCGCCGTCTGGGTCCGGCTCAGATATTGGCCTTTGCGGCCCTGCTGCCACCGGTGGTCCGGGCGGTTTTTGTCGCCGACTGGACGAAAGACGAGTTCGTGCCCGGTTTCGGCATCGGCGATGCGCTGGCCGATGAAGTCAAGGCGGTGCGGCGCCATCACAATTTCTCCGGGGATCATGCTATCCCGGAGGTGACTTCGGTGTTACGTGCCCACATGGATGTCGGCACGCTCGACACACTCTTGGCTTCGCTGCCGGAAGGGGCAAGGCAGTTCTGGTCGCGCTAATCCCGGACACGGGCCCCTATGCGGCAATCGCACCCGCCACGGCCTCGATCGCGCCATCGGCTTTCGAGGCATCGGGGCCACCGGCCTGAGCCATGTCGGGCCGGCCGCCCCCACCCTTTCCGCCCAGCGCTTCGGAGGCTTTGCGCACAAGGTCAACCGCGCTGACCCGCTCGATCAGATCGGGCGTTACCGCCACCACCACACTGACCTTGCCTTCGCCGGACACCCCGACCAGCGCCACGACGCCCGAACCGAGGCTTGCCTTGGCGTCATCTGCCATGCCTTTAAGATCACGCGGTTCTACGCCGGTCACCACCTTGCCGAGGAACTTCACATCACCGACAAGACGCGTCTGATCGCCCGACGGGCCTGCTTCGCCACCCATCGCAAGTTTCTTCTTCAGATCACTGACCTCACGTTCCAGTTTCTTGCGTTCGTCAATCAGCGATCCAACCCGGGACACAACTTCACCGGGCTGAACGCGCAACGTCGCCGCCAGCGATTTGACCCGCGTGTCCTGTTCGCCGAGATATTGGCGGGCCGCCTCTCCGGTCAGCGCTTCCAGCCGTCGCACGCCGGCCGCAACCGCACTCTCGGCGATCACCCGGACAAGACCGATATCACCCGTGGCCTGGACATGCGTGCCGCCACACAGTTCAACCGAATAGGTTTTACCCTGCTTGTCGCCATGCAGAGCGGTGCCCATTGAGACCACCCGAACCTCATCGCCGTATTTTTCGCCGAACAGCGCCATCGCGCCCTCCGCTATGGCATCGTCGACCGCCATGAGCCGCGTGGTGACCGGGCTGTTCTGGATGACAATCTCATTGGCCAGATCCTCGACAGCAGCAATTTCGTCCTCGCTGATGGGCTTTGGATGGGAAATGTCGAAGCGCAGCCGGTCCGGAGCGACCAGCGACCCCTTCTGCGCCACATGATCCCCCAGCACCTCGCGCAGGGCTTCATGCAGAAGATGTGTGGCCGAATGGTTCGAGCGCAAGCGGCCGCGCCGCTGATGATCGACCGTCAGCACGACTTCCGAGCCCGTTTTCACCGACCCTTCCTCAACCGTTGCCATATGTACGAACAACCCGTCCGCCTTTTTCTGTGTGTCGGTTACGGCCAGCCGGAATCCCTCACCGGTGATGGTCCCGCTGTCACCCATCTGGCCGCCGGATTCGCCATAAAACGGCGTCTGGTTGACGACCACCTGGACCGTATCTCCGGCCTCCGCCGTTTCGACCGGCTGACCATCGCGAACAATGGCCACAACGATCCCTTCGGCCTGCTCCGTGTCATAGCCGAGGAAATCCGTTGCACCCAGCCGGTCCCGCAATTCCAGCCAGATGGTCTCGGTGGCGGCATCGCCCGAACCCGCCCAATTGGCCCGCGCCTCGGCTTTCTGCCGTTCCATGGCCGCATTAAACCCCGCATCGTCGACGGTAATACCACGCTGACGCAGCGCATCCTGGGTCAGATCCAGCGGAAAGCCATAGGTGTCATAGAGCTTGAAGGCGGTCTCGCCATCCAGTTCGTCGCCTTCGCCAAGGCTGGCGCTGGCATCGGACAACAGGCTGAGGCCCCGTTCGAGTGTCTTGCGAAACCGTGTTTCCTCCAGTTTCAGCGTTTCGGAAATCAGCGCCTCGGCGCGCACCAGTTCCGGAAAGGCCCGCCCCATCTGCTCGACCAATGCCGGCAGCAATTTCCACATCAGGGGCTCGCGCGCGCCCAGCAATTCGGCATGCCGCATGGCCCGGCGCATGATCCGCCGCAACACATAGCCGCGCCCCTCATTCGACGGCAAGACACCGTCGGCAATCAGGAAAGCGGTGGAACGCAGATGATCGGCGATCACCCGGTGGCTGCTGCGGGCCTTGCCCTCGGCGGCAACGCCGGTGAGCTCAACCGACGCTGCGATCAACGCCTGGAACAGATCGATATCGTAATTGTCGTGTTTGCCCTGGAGCAGAGCCGCAATGCGTTCCAGCCCCATCCCGGTATCGATGGAGGGTCTCGGCAGATCGACGCGCAGTTCCTTTGTCTGCTGCTCATATTGCATGAAGACGAGGTTCCAGATCTCGGTGAAACGGTCCCCGTCCTCATCCGCCGATCCGGGTGGACCGCCGGGAATATGATCGCCATGATCATAGAAGATTTCCGAACACGGACCACAGGGTCCGGTATCGCCCATCGCCCAGAAATTGTCTTGTGTCGGAATGCGGATGATCCGGTCCTCCGGCAAGCCGGCAATCTTCTTCCACAGATCGAAGGCCTCGTCATCGGTATGATAGACCGTCACGCACAGGCGGTTTGCATCAACCTCGAATTCCCGGGTGATCAGGTTCCAGGCAAGCTCGATCGCAACGTCCTTGAAATAGTCGCCGAAGGAAAAGTTGCCGAGCATCTCAAAGAATGTGTGATGGCGCGCCGTATAGCCGACATTGTCCAGGTCATTGTGCTTGCCGCCGGCCCGTACGCATTTTTGCGATGTCGTGGCACGCGTGTAGTCCCGGTGTTCAAGACCGGTAAAGACATTCTTGAACTGCACCATGCCGGCATTGGTGAACATCAATGTCGGGTCATTGCGCGGCACGAGCGGGCTTGACGCGACAATCTCGTGATCGTTCCTGCCGAAATAGTCCAAAAAAGCTGTTCGGATCTCGTTTACGCCAACCATGACATGCCCTTCGAATACCCCGCATCAGGCCGTCTCGTGTCCGAAACGCCCTTGTTTCCTTGCGGCTTTTATCGGTCGCTTGAACAACTGTCCAGCATGGGTTGCGCCGATGGTTGCGTGAACAAAAAAACAGCGGCGGGAAATCCCGCCGCTGTCAATCCGAATGGGCTCAGACTGTATCAGGCCTAAATAGATAGACTATGCCTGCTCCGCGACGTCGTCGTCGCTGTCGGGCCGTCCCTCTTCCAGCAATTGCTCGGCAATCAGCCCGGCATTTTGCCGCAGGGACAATTCGATCTCCTGCGCCGCTTCGGGATTGTCGCGCAAGAACTGCTTGGCGTTTTCGCGGCCCTGGCCGAGCCGCTGGCTGTTATAGGAGAACCAGGCACCGGATTTCTCCACAATCCCGGCCTTGACGCCAAGATCGATCAACTCGCCGGTTTTGGAAACGCCCTCCCCATACATGATATCGAACTCGACCTGCTTGAAGGGCGGCGCCATCTTGTTCTTGACGACCTTGATGCGGGTCTGGTTGCCGACAACCTCATCACGGTCCTTCACCGAGCCGATGCGCCGGATATCGAGACGGACGGAGGCATAAAACTTCAGTGCATTGCCGCCGCTCGTCGTTTCCGGCGAACCGAACATGACACCGATCTTCATGCGAATCTGGTTGATGAAGATCACCATGCAGTTCGACCGCGAGATGGAAGCGGTCAGCTTGCGCAGGGCCTGGCTCATCAGACGGGCCTGCATGCCCGGCAGCGAATCGCCCATTTCCCCTTCGATTTCCGCCCTTGGCGTCAGAGCTGCAACCGAATCGACCACCAGAACATCAATGGCGCCGGAGCGCACCAGCGTATCGGTAATCTCCAGGGCCTGCTCGCCCGTATCGGGTTGCGAGATCAAAAGGCCTTCCAGATCGACGCCAAGCTTGCGCGCATAGATCGGGTCCAGCGCGTGTTCGGCGTCGATGAAGCCGCAAATCCCGCCATTCTTCTGCGCCTCGGCAATGGTGTGCAGCGCCATGGTCGTCTTGCCGGAGCTTTCCGGACCATAAATTTCGATAATGCGTCCCTTGGGAAGACCGCCGACCCCCAGCGCGATATCCAGCCCCAGCGACCCGGTCGATACGGTCTCGATCTCCGTAATCTGCTCGTTCGAGCCGAGTTTCATGATCGAGCCCTTGCCGAAGGCCCGCTCAATCTGGGTGAGCGCCGCATCGAGCGCTTTGCTTTTGTCCACCGAATTTTCCTCTACAAGCCGCAACGAGTTCTGAGCCATTCCGTCCACCTTTAGGTTATATACGCATCGCTGGCAATGAATGCCGCATGGGCTTGAATGTACTCTATTTGTTCTCATTTGACAACACAGACGTAATAAATTGAAATATTTTAATAAAACCGTCTGTGTTCCGTTTATGTCTCACATGGTAGCGCGACACGCCGAGTGTTGCGGCTCGTGATTCACTGCAGGTTGCACCGGTCATTCGATTCGATGGTCAACATGGCAACAATCGGCCATCCGTGTTCGACCTGCCCGCCAAAACCGCCCCTGTCCGGGACGTGAAAACGACAGATCCACTTGGGTCAAGGTATGGGGGCCTTGCTCATCCGCGCCGAAATTGCGAGCCTGAAGACCCATAGACCCCAGGCGCAACGACCGGAAAATTGAACACATCATGACCCGCTTTCTGGTTCTCGGCGGTGCCCATCTCGACCGGCGCGCCACGCTCACAGGCCAAACCCGTCCCGGCGCCAGCAATCCCGGCCGCTGGTACGAGGAACCCGGCGGCGGCGCATTCAACGCCGCACAGAATCTAGCGCGGCTCGGCAATGAAGTTCAGATGGTGTCTGTGCGCGGCGGTGACCAGGCTGGCGAAACCGTCGCCCAGGCGGCCGAAGCCGCCGGGATCGACGACATGGCGCAGGTCTTTCTCGATCGCGCGACGCCGAGCTATTCGGCCATTCTGGAAAACAATGGCGACCTGCTGATCGGCGTCGCCGATATGGATCTTTACGACCATTTTTCGCTGCGCCAATTGTCCCGACGCTCCATCCGCAAAGCCATCACGAACAGCGATCATCTGCTGTGCGATGCCAATCTGCCGCAGGAGACGCTTGCCGCTCTCGCCGACCGGGCCGCATCGGCGCGAAAAACACTCGCGGCGATCGCCATCTCGCCGGCCAAGATTGTCCGCCTGGCGGATCTGTTGTCGCATCTGTCAATCCTCTTTATGAATGAGGCGGAAGCCGTGACGCTCAGCGGTGATGACACACCGTCCGGCTGGCCGAACCGGATGCGTGCCGCCGGGTTGCAAAGCGCCGTGATCACCAGGGGTGCTGCGCCGATAATCGGCTTTGACGGTGACGGGATATTTCACATTGAACCACCGGCCGTGGAGGATGTCGCCGATGTCACCGGCGCCGGCGACGCGCTCGCAGCGGCAACCCTGAATGCCCTTGGCCGGGGAATGCCTCTTCGGCAGGCGGCACGGGCCGGCATTGCGGCCGCTTCCATCACGGTCCGGTGCAGCACGGCAACATCGGCGGATCTGAGTGCCGAGGCCGTTGAGACAAACATGGCCCTTGTGCCCCAACCCGTTGTTCTGTCATGAGACGCATTCGATAATCTTCAACAGGACCCCGCAAGCAATGGCCAGCGCATTTCCCCTCACCTATTCACCGGACGTCCGTGCCGCGCTCGATACCGGCCGACCGGTGGTTGCCCTGGAATCCACCATCATCACCCACGGCATGCCCTGGCCGGGCAATCTGGAGATGGCCCTGGGCGTTGAAGGCATCATACGCGATGGCGGCGCCGTGCCGGCAACGATAGCCGTGCTCGATGGCAGCCTGCATATCGGTCTCGAGGAAGAGCGGCTGACCCGCCTTGCCAGAACCGAAGACGCCATGAAAGTGTCCCGCGCCGACCTGCCATTTGCCATGGCGACGGGCCGCACCGGAGCGACCACGGTCGCAGCGACGATGATTGCCGCCGCCCGGGCGGGCATCCGGGTTTTTGCCACGGGCGGCATTGGCGGGGTGCATCGCGGCGGCGAGGACAGCTTCGATATCTCCGCCGATCTGGACGAACTCGCCCGGACCCCGGTCATCGTTGTCTGTGCCGGCGCAAAGGCAATCCTGGATATTCCCAAGACCCTGGAGGTTCTCGAATCAAAAGGCGTGCCGGTCGTGACCTTCGAAAGCGACGCTCTGCCGGCCTTCTGGTCGCGCGACTCCGGCATTGCAACACCGCTGCGCCTCGATGATCCGGCGCAGATCGTCCGGTTTCAACAGGCACGGGACAGCCTATCCATCGATGGCGGCATGCTGGTCGCCAATCCCGTTCCGCATGACAGTGAAATCCCGCGCGACGAAATGGAAGGCCATATTGCCGAAGCGCTACGCCTTGCCGAGGCGCATAACATCACCGGCAAGGAGGTAACGCCCTTCCTGCTCGGCAGCATTTTCGACATCACCGGCGGGAAGAGCCTGGACACCAACATCGCGCTGGTCAGGAACAACGCCGCGCTCGCCACACGCATCGCCTGCGCCTTCAGGCCGGACTGAGGAGATTCGCATGTCCGGATATTCCGGGACACCGCTGGCAAAAAAACTGACCCTGAAAGACGGATTTCGAGTCTTCTGGCTCGAAATGCCAGCCAGCGTGCGGAAGGAAATCGCCGGGCAAAAACTGGACCTGAGAGAAGTCAGCGTCTCCGACGAAATGGATGCCGCCCATCTCTTCGTCGTCGAGGCGGCTGTGCTTCGCAGACTTCTTGCCGATTTACGCGGTACCATGGCCCAAAATGGCATGATCTGGGTGTCATGGCCCAAGAAAGCCTCGAAACGCCCCACCGATATTACCGAGGATGTCATTCGCGACATTGCCCTGCCTATGGGACTGGTCGACATCAAGGTCTGTGCCGTTGACGCGGTGTGGTCGGGCCTCAAACTGGTGATCCGTAAGGAGCTTCGCACCTAAGCCGATTCAGGTTTTGGCGGCATCGGCAAACCGGAACCATCAATGAGATCACGGGTCGACACCATTGTCCTGCGTTTTGCCAAACGTGAAACGATAAAAACGATGAAAGGCGCCAATCCGACGATTGGCGCCTTTCGTCTCAGATCATGGGATCGAACTCTAGGAGAGCGGTACGATCTGCACTTCGACGCGTCTGTTCTGTGCACGGCCGGCTTCGGTCGCGTTGCTGGCGATGGGCCGGTCTTCACCAAATCCGGTGACATACATGCGGCGCGGATCAACCCGCTGAGCGGCCAGGTAACTCGACACCGACTGCGCACGCTGCTGCGACAGATTGAGGTTGTACTGGGCCGATCCGGTCGAATCCGTATAGCCGTAAACGTCGACCAGGGTTTGATTGTATTTGTTGAGCACCAGAGCAACTGAATTGAGCGTCGCGTAGAAACTCGGATCGATCTGCGACTGGTCGGTCGCAAAGGTAATGTTGGACGGCATGTTCAGGATGATGTTGTTGCCGTTGCGGGTCACGGATACGCCGGTCCCCTGCAACTGGGCACGCAATTCGGATTCCTGCCGATCGACATAATTGCCGACCGCCCCGCCTGCCAGCGCGCCGATACCGGCGCCGATCAGGGCATTGCGACGGTCGTTTCCGCCGGCCAGAAGGCCCAGTCCTGCACCAAGTCCGGCACCGAGTGCCGCACCGCCGGCTGTCCGCGAGACCTGCCGTTCGCCCGTATAGGGATTTGATGTTGTACAGGCGGTCAGGAAGGTACCTGCCATGAGCAAAACTGCGATTTTCTTAACCATGCGACTCAAATCCCTCTCAAAGGTCCCCGCGATAATATCAAAGGCTGAAGTGGCATCAATAGCAACAATGCGGCGCCAATGTGTTCCTTTTGTGCGCAGCGCCGCCTGACCATCATCAACAGGACACGCCGGACCATCGCGGCCGACCGGATGGCCCGAATCAGCTTTCGATTACATCCTTGACCGCCGTCGCCAGTTGCTTCAACGAGAAGGGTTTTGGAAGGAATCCGAAAGTCGCGTCCTCGGGCAGGTTCTTGGCGAAAGCATCCTCGGCATATCCGGACACGAAAATGAATTTCATGTCGGGATGATCCTTGCGCAGCTCGCGCAACAATGTCGGTCCGTCCATCTCCGGCATGACCACATCGGAGACGACGATATCGATGGCATCGCCCAGTTCCTCGATGATCTCCAGCGCTTCGACGCCCGATCCCGCCTCGTGAACGGTGTAACCGCGGGTCTCCAGCATCCGTTTACCGCCGCGACGAACCGCCTCCTCGTCCTCGACCAGAAGCACAGTGGCCGATCCGGTGAGATCAGTCCGCTCCTTGTCCTGAGCGGCAACCGGTTCGTCCGCCGCAACGGCCTCACCGCCTTCGGGCGCGTCAGCTGCGCCATCGCCGCCGCCGTCAACCTCCACCGGAGCATCGACGTGGCGCGGCAGATAGATCCGGAAGGTGGTTCCCTCCCCAATCTGCGAATCCGCATAAATATAGCCGCCCGATTGCTTGATGATGCCATAAACCATGGACAGACCAAGACCAGTGCCCTTGCCGACATCCTTGGTGGTGAAAAACGGCTCGAATATCTTGTCCATCACGTCCGGTTCGATGCCGGTGCCCTCATCATTGACCTCGATCAGAACATAGTCCGCGACATCCATGCCCCGGTGATTGAGCGCCTCGATCTCGCTTTCGGCGACATTCAGGGTGCGGATCTTCACCGTACCGCCCTCCGGCATGGCATCGCGGGCATTGACCGCCAGATTGATGATGACCTGTTCGAATTGACCGAGATCGGTCTTGACCGGCCACAGATCCCGGCCGAACTCCACATCGAGTTTGACATGGGAACCCGTCAGCCGGTCGACCAGCATGCGCAGATCGCCAATGACATCAGTCATCGACAGGACCGTCGGACGCATGGTCTGCTTGCGTGAAAACGCCAGCAGCTGACGCACCAGAACGGCCGCCCGGTTGGCGTTGCGCTTGATCTCCATCAGGTCGGCGAAGCTGGAATCGGACGGCCGCACCGACAAGAGAAGATGATCTGCAGACAGCAGGATCGCGGTCAGGACATTGTTGAAATCATGGGCGATGCCGCCTGCCAGCGTGCCGACGGCGTTCATCTTCTGGGTTTGCGCCATCTGACCTTCCAGCGCTTTCTGCTCGGTCATGTCGACCGCATAGATAATGGCGGCCTCTTCACTTTCCCCGCTGTCGACCACCGCCGTCACATAGAAGCGGAAAAACCGGTCGCTGTCGGCCGCATGGCGCGTGTCGATCGGATCGATGTCCCCCTGCCCGTCGCGCGCCGCTTTGAGCGCCTGCTCGAAATGGGGCCGATCGGCCTCATGGATCACGACATCGAACGGGCTGCCCTTTTCCAGATCATCGCGTGACACCGCCGCCGAGAACATCTTCAGGAACGGCGCATTGGTGCGCAAAATCTGTCCTTCACCGTCGACGGATGCAATCGCCATCGGAGTGTTGTTGAAGAAGCGTGTGAACCGCATTTCAGCGGCCGCCGTCCGGTCTTCGCTATCGGCCTCACCCGAGCGCATCAGCACGATCGTCCGGCTTTCGCCCGGCGCTCCGTCATGGGTGGCGCTGACCCGGTGCACAAGGCGAACCGGCAGGCTCTTGCCGTCCTTGCGTCGCATATCGAGGTCAAGCGTCGCGGTCTTGTTGAGCCCCGGTGCGGCCTGAACCGACTCGATCAACGCCATGCCCTCGCCGGCGATAAGGTCCCTGAGCGCGATGGATCCAGGTGAAAACGCCGTCAGATCCAGTCCGATCCAGTCAGCAAGCGTTGCGTTGATATAGGCCACATCGCCATTGTCGCCGGTCGAAAGAAACCCGGCGGGTGCATGGTCGAGATAGTCGATTGCATGCTGCAATTCCTTGAAGAACCGCTCCTGATCCTCGCGCTCGGCGGTGATGTCGGACAACTGCCAGGCCTGCAATTGCTCGCCGCCGCTTGCCAGGTCGAGCAATCGGGCCCTCAACCGATACCAGCGCGGCCCGACCGGGCTCTCAGCCTTGTCGCCCAAGCCGTTGAGCAAGCGGAACTCTTCCTGCCCTTCCTTACCTTCGCGGATTTGATTGGTCAGGCGATAGACGGCTTCGGCTGCCTGGCTGTCCCGCGAAAACAGCGCTTCGATCGACAGGACATCGTTCGAACTCGCCGCCCCGGTCAAGGCAGCATAGGTCCGGTTGGCATAGACCACCCTGCCCTTCTTGTCGGTAACGACCGTCCCTTCTGGATGCCCGTCGATAAACAGCCGGGACAGCACGTCACCGCCGGCCCGCGGCATGATCTGAACGAACCCGATAAAGGTGGAGACCAGGTAGAAAATCCCGACCATGGCCAGAATGCCCAGCAGCCCCAATGCAAAATTGGGGTCAAGCCGGTCTTCCAGATACACGAAAGCAACGGCGGCAACGACCAGCACCACGGCCAGAACGATCAGACGAATAACCGTTCCGGGCTTCGAATGCCGGTCTATCACCGGAGTCGGATAGTCGCCATCCGACTGGTTCTTCCGCGCCATCAGTGTCCCCTTGAAGCGAATATGATTCCCTTCAGTTTTCGCATCGTTTGAATCATATTCCCGGGCACATGGAAAGAGACACCACCAGGATGGTCACAGATTGCAGTGAATTAGCACGAAAATACCGGTCTTATCCGGCGGAACGGCACCGGCAGGCTCCTGCCGGGGGTTGGTATCCATGGCGCATCGATGCTAATTGGGGATTAGTAACTGTGTGTTACACAGAAATTGAGCTTTGCCGCGCTTGCAAGCGCTTTCTTCGCCCTCTACCCTTTGGCGGGCGCTATTTTTTGACTGTTGCGCCGGCAGATAAGGCGGGAATATTGAACAATGGGTGATACGCTTTTGGGCACGGACAGCATGTCCCTTGAAACGATGGCACTGATCGCCGGCGCCGTCGTGGTTTGCCTTGCATTGATCATCTGGTTTATCAAACGGCGCGGCATGATCTTCACGCGAGGCGGCGGCAACCGACAGCCGCGCCTGGCGGTTCTCGACGCCGCAGCCGTCGATTCGCGCCGGCGTCTTGTTCTGGTGCGCCGTGATCATGTCGAGCACCTGATCCTGATCGGCGGACCCAGCGATCTCGTGGTCGAAAGCGGAATAGGCCGATCCGCTGCGGCGGCACAGGCGGAAAAAGCCAAGCAGGCAGCCAAGGCAGCTGCAAAAGCCGCGGCCAAGGCCAGCCAGGAGAAGCGGACTGCTGACGACTCGGCCACCCCGCCACTGCCGGCCAAGCCAACTCAGCCCGTCGCGGCCGAACCGCCGAAACAGCCTGCAAAACAGCCGGCGGACAAGAAGCCGGCCGAGGGTCCGGAAGCGGTAGCGACGAAATCCAAGCCTGAAAACAAGGATGACGCTGCACCGAAGACAGCGGACACAAAGCCGCCGCAGCGCCAGGAAGCGACCCCGGTAAAGACCGCGCAGGCCGTTCCGGCAGCGACTGCCGCAACCGTCGTAGCGGCCGCCGCGGTCAATGGCCATGAAACGCCCGGCAGCGTCGCCTCGCCGGACATTGCAAAACCGGCCGAAAACCCGCCAACCGACAGCGCGCCAGTCAAGCCGGACATTTCCGACAACCAGGCCGCCGGCGGTTCGTCCGTCAAGAATGAATTCGAAGACGCACTTGAGGCTGCCCGGGAGATGGTCATGCCGCAGGGATCGGCTGAACCCGCTCAGAAAAACGTTCAGGAGACGCCTGCAAATTACGCCCATGCCGTACCGGCACCGCCGGAATCAATCGACCCGGTTCCAGCACCGGCGCCACCTCCACCGGAAGGAGAAACAGTTTCCGCGCCAGCTTCGGCACAACCTCCCCAGGGGCCGGTTGCTGCGGCTGCAGATGAACTGATTGCCGATTTCGACCGGGTTCTTGAGGCTGAAATGGACGGTACGGAAACCAAAAAGGTTGTCGATTTCGAACCGGCGCAGCCCCAATCGGACAAGCCGGACGCGCCTGTGGACAAGCACGATGTGGCATCGCTGGAAGATGAAATGAAAAAACTGCTGGGCGATCTCACCGTCAAGCAATAAAAACGGCGCTCGATGAGCGCCGCCGTTATCGTTTCACGTTTACCGTCAGGCCGGCATCACTCGTCCCGATAAACTTTCTCACGCCGTTCATGCCGTTCCTGTGCTTCGATTGACAGGGTCGCGATCGGGCGGGCGTCAAGGCGTTTCAGGCTGATTGGTTCTCCCGTTTCCTCGCAATAGCCGTAAGTTCCTTCATCGATGCGCCGGAGTGCCGCATCGATTTTCGAGATCAGTTTTCTTTGGCGGTCCCGGGCACGCAACTCAATCGCCCGATCTGTTTCTGAAGAGGCCCGATCGGCGACATCCGCATGATTTTCATTGTCTTCCTGAAGGTTTCCCAGCGTCTCACGCGCTTCACGCAGAATCTCGTTTTTCCAGGCATTCAGCTTGTCCCGAAAATAGGCCCTCTGCTTGGTACTCATGAAAACCTCGTCATCCGAGGGAACATAGGAACCAAGATCAATTCGTTCATTCATGGTGATTCCTCGGTAGCAGTGCGTTTTTGGCGTGTGTATAGCCAGACCGACCGCGCGACACAAGCCGGAAATACAATATTCGATCAGAAATTTGTGACTGGCCAACTCCCGTTAAACATCTAATTTATATCGTCTTTTTTCTATTTTTGATGACTGTTTCCACAGGTGTAATCCCGCCAATCGGCCCATCCCGGGTGTCCGGTTGGCGGGCCGCCCAAAGCCACTATTTGCGCGATCCACAGGAATGCCCGCTTGCAGTATCGGGCTGCTGCTGGAATGGTGTCGGCCAGGATCGCGACAACTTTCAGCCAGGTAAATCATGGGCACGATCAAACGAATTCTCCTGCTTCGACATGCCCACGCCGCCTGGGCACAGCCTGGCGTTCGCGATTTCGACAGGCCGCTGGACGAACGTGGCGTCGAAGATGCAGCCCTCGTCGGCCGTGCCATGGCCGGAGAGGGGCTGCTGCCGGATCGGGTGCTCTGCTCGCCGGCAACACGATGCGTACAGACCTGCGAGATCATTACCAGCTTGATCCCCGGATCCCTCGACATCCATCATAGTCATGCACTCTATAGCAACGACCACGGATATTATCTGGAACTATTGGCGCAACAGGAGGCCGCCACCGTTCTTCTGATCGGCCACAATCCGATGATGGAAGATACTGCCCAGGCCCTGACCTTCTCCGCCGAGACCTGGCCGGCCCATCGCCTTCAAAAAGGATTTCCGACCGCCGGTCTGGCCGTCATCGATGTCACCCCATCAGCCGGCGAACGAAAGATCGGCGGGCATCTCACCCGCTTTCTGACACCCAAAAGACTGAAGAAAAAACGCATCGACGGGTCCGTATAGCGGCCGACCTCTCGCTTAAGCTGATTCTGATTTTCAGGATATTTCGACAACCGTTTGTAAAAACTGGATATTGTCAGCGGCAAAAACAAACGGCTTGAATGCTGTGGGCCATGATTCCTATATGGATCAGGTACAACAATTGCCGTGGCAATTCGGTTCCGGCGCTGAACCCCTATTCCATGGGCATTGCAGGTGAAAATTGGCCTCCTCGCTTACCCGAATTTCCGATGAAGCATTAATCACACTCGATAATCTGGTCGACCGCGCCGGAAGCCTGGTCCAGCCGACCATGCGATTTGGTGTGACCGGGCTGTCTCGGGCCGGAAAGACGGTCTTCATCACCGCACTGGTGCACAATCTTCTGCATGGCGGCCGGTTACCCCTGTTCAAGGCGCAAAGCGACGGTCGGATTGCATCCGCCTATCTGGAACCGCAACCCGATGATGGTGTCCCGCGGTTCCAGTATGAAGACCATGTTGCCGCCCTGATCGATGAGCGGGTCTGGCCGCAATCCACCCGGGCAATTTCTGAACTGCGCCTGACGATTGAATATGAATCGGCCAGCGCCTGGAACCGTATGTTTTCCAGCGGAAAACTGACCCTCGATATCGTTGACTATCCGGGCGAATGGCTGCTCGACCTGCCGCTGTTGCAACAGGATTTTCGCAGCTTCTGCAACACGGCAGTGGAATTGGCCCGCTCGCCGGCAAGGTCCGCACTGGCAAAACGATGGCTTTCGGCGGCGGCCCGGCTTGATCCGGTTGATCCGGCGGACGAGACACAGACCCGGGAATTGGCGGCGTTGTTTTCCGATTATCTGCGGGCCTGCCGCAGTGATGAAAAGGCGCTCTCCACCTTGCCGCCAGGTCGATTTCTCATGCCCGGTGACCTGGAAGGATCACCGGCGCTGACCTTCAGCCCGCTTCCTGATTTGCCGGACGGTTCCGCCGCCGACGGCTCGCTGTGGGCGATGATGGAACGCCGCTTCGAATCCTACAAATCACTGGTCGTCAAACCCTTCTTTCGCGAACACTTTGCCCGGCTGGACCGGCAGATTATCCTGATCGATGCGATGCAGGCAATGAATGCAGGCCCCGAAGCGGTTCAGGATCTGGAACGCGCTTTGGTCGACATCCTATCCTGCTTCCGGTCCGGTCGTAACAGCCTCTTGACCTCATTGTTTTCCAGACGCATTGACCGCGTCCTCGTCGGCGCCACAAAGGCGGATCACCTGCATCATGAGAGCCACGACCGGCTTGAATCCATTGTCGGTCGGCTTGTCGAAAGAGCCACGCAGCGCGCCGGAATGGCGGGCGCTGAAATCGAAGTCCTGGCGCTTGCGGCCGTGCGCGCCACGCGCGAGGGCACCACCGGACAGGGCAAAAACAAATTGCCGCTGATTGTCGGCACCCCGCTCAAGGGTGAAAAAATCGACAAGGAGTCTTTTGACGGCGTGACGAAGACCGGCATTTTCCCCGGCGATCTGCCTGAAGACGCCGATCTCTTCTTCAAACAACTTGGTTCGCACGATCCGAAAGACCGGCCGCATCTGAACTTTGTTCGCTTCCGGCCACCGGCGCTGGAAAAAACCGCCGAGGGGGTCACGCTGTCTTTGCCGCACATCCGGCTGGACCGGGCCTTCGAGTTTCTGTTCGGGGATTGGCTTGCATGAGCACACAGAGAAGAAAACCAACCTCTGTTCCAATGGTCGACGACACTGCGATCAGATCTGACGCGGCACCAGAAAAACCCGGAAAGAAGGCCCAGCCTCGTCGGCCGGCTTTCGTGGCCGAGCCGGACGAAATCATCGAGGACAGCCATGATCACTTCGCTGTGGAACCTGAAACCGCAATACCACCGGTTCCACTGACCGATGACGATGCCGAGACGATAAACGCTCTCACACCGGAAGTGGCAAAACCACGTCGGCGTCGGATTTCTTTCGCCAGGATCGCCCTCGCCTCGTTCGGTCTGCTGTTTTCATTGGTGTTTGCCATGTGGCTGGACGGCGTGATCCAGTCCTTCTTCGTCCGCGCGCCGTGGCTCGGCTGGACGGCAACGACCCTCGTTGCCATCGGTGTGCTGTCGGTTGCGGTTATTGTCGCCAGGGAGGCAATATCCCTCATTCGGCTCGACAGCGTGCAATCTCTTAAACAACTGGCGGAAACAGCGGCCGGTGAGAAGAACCCGGCCAAGGCCCGGATTGTCCTGTTGCGCCTCCGCACGCTGTTTTCCGGGCGCCCGGAAACCGCCCGCGACCGCGCACGCCTTGCCGAATTCGACGATGACATCATTGATGGCCCACATCTCGTCGACCTCGCCGAAACGACGCTGCTCGGGCCGCTGGACAGCCAGGCGCGTGAATTGATCCTTGGCGCATCCAAGCGGGTTTCGGTGGTCACCGCGCTCAGCCCACGCGCCTTTGTCGATATCGCCTATGTGCTGTTTGAATCCATGCGGCTCATCCGACGCCTGGCCCTCCTTTATGGAGGGCGGCCCGGCACATTGGGCATGATCCGTCTGGCGCGCGACGTGGTCGGCCATCTCGCCGTCACAGGATCGATTGCCGTTGGCGACAGCGTCATTCAGCAGCTCCTCGGCCATGGCATCGCCACCAAACTGTCGGCCAAGCTCGGCGAAGGAATCATAAACGGCCTGATGACGGCCCGCATTGGAATCGCCGCCATGGACCTGTGTCGTCCCCTGCCGTTCCGCGCTGCCAAACGTCCGGGCATCGGCGAATTCGTCGGCGATTTGACGCGCCAGGCGACCGGCGCGAAGAAAAGCAAATCATAGGACGTAAAGGTTCGGTTGATGGCGAATCTTCAGGCGTCGACGACACCTGCGCAGCATTGATCGGTCAGATAATCCATCAGATCCGACATGGAATCGTAATTGGCATAGTTGTAGATTTCCCGCCCTTTGCGTCCCTGCCTGACCAGCCCCGCATCCACAAGGGTCGATAGATGATGCGCCAGGGTCGAGGCGGGAATTTCCAGATGCCTGCCGATCGCCCCGACATTCAACCCGTCGTCACCGGCCTTGACCAGCAGACGAAAGACGGAGAGCCGGGCGTCGTGCCCAAGCGCAGAAAGCGATTTCGCTGCAGTGGCGGTGTTCATGGGAAAACCATAGCCGGTCTCAAGATTTCGTCAATCAACCGGCTCACAGTGCCATCCATTGGCTCCGGCAGGATCGAAACAAGCAGAAAGAACGGTGGATTTCCCCTCTCTCGATTCGTCTGTTACAATCCGTGTGCGCCATTTCAACCCGCCATTAACCATTCCGGTGGATTGTGGGCTGTCGTCCAATCGTTGCGAGCCGCCTCATGTTTTTCCGTCTCTTACTGGCCTGTCTTGTTCTATTTGCTCCTGGTCTGTCCGCACTGTCCTGGGCCGGTTCAAAGGACAAGGCGTTCTTTGACTCCGTCGAAGGAACCTGGCGCGGCCCCGGTGAGATTGTCGCCGGCAAGTACAAGGGCACCAAATTCGTCTGCAAACTCCAGGGCGGTCCCGCCGATGAAATCGCGCTGGGCATGATGCTGGACGGCCACTGCCGTGTCGGCATCTTCTCCCAGAAAATGTCGGCCTTCATCGCCAACAAGGGAAACAAATATTCGGGCAAGTTCCTGGACGGAGCCCGAGGCGAAGGTCTGGACATCACATCCGGAAGGGTGAAGGGAAACAAGATCGTTGTCGGCATCAACCGCCGCAAACTCAATGGCGCGATGGTGGCCCATCTGAAAGAACCCAACACCATGGATGTAACGATTTCCGTCAAGGTCGGCGAAACGCTGGTTCCGGTCATCGGCATGACACTGGAACGCAACACGAAAATCGGCTCCCGCTAGCTTCCGCCTGGACTGAGCCACCAGTTTCCATCGGCTCTGACGACCTCTATCCCCGCATCATCACTTTTGTCGGCCCACTGCGACACCGGCTGTCCGAATATCTCCAGATCCGGTGCAATGTCGCGTAGCGGCACCAGCACGAAGGCACGCTGATGCATGTGCGGGTGGGGGATCGTCAATCCTTCCTCATCGACAGCTTCGTGTCCATAGGTCAACACGTCAATGTCAATGAGCCGTGGTCCCCATCGTTCCTGGCGTTTGCGCTTGAGCTGTTTTTCGATGCCCAGGCAGGCACCCAGGATCGCCCGTGGCTCAAGCGTCGTCTCAATCAGCGCGCAGCAATTGTAAAACCAGTTCTGATCGGTTTTTCCCCATGGCGGTGTGCGGTAAAGCCTTGAAACCGCTTCGAGGCGGATCGCCTCCTTGCCGCCGAGCAGATGCAGCGCCTTTGCCATAGTAACCGGCGGATCACCCAGATTTCCACCCAGACCGAGCGTGACACGGCTAACCATCGCCGCGTCAATCCGAGGCAAGGCACTCAACCGAGACTTCTGCATAATCCAGAATGCCCGCAATCGGCGCGCTTGGTTTGCGCACGACGACCAGAACACGCCGAATAGGCTGAAACGTGTCGCACAGTACGGTGCCGATACGGTGCGCAAGAGCCTCGATGAGATAGAAGCGTTCGTTCTGAACCACCTTCTCCGCCACGGAGAACACTTCCCCGTAATCCACCGTGCTTTCAAGATCATCCTCGCTGAGCGCACGGGTCGGTCGCACCTCCATTTCGATGTCGACATAGAAGCGCTGCCCGAGTTCGAATTCGCTTTCCAGTGCACCGTGGCGGCCAAAAAAGGCACAGTTCTTGAGTTTGATCCTGATCGTGTCCGTCATTGGTTTTTCCCGTTGCGTCCAGAGTCCAACATGGCGTCGGCCATTGCAAGCGCATCCCTGTTGACCGCCACATTGTGAACCCGGAACAGTGCGGCACCCTGCATGCGCAATAGGGCTGTTGTCGCCGCTGTTGCCACGTCCCGATCATCCATTTCTCGGCGGCTGACGGCGCCGATGAAGCGCTTCCGCGACGTTCCGGTAATCAGCGGGAATCCAAGATCGTGCAACTCGCCGAACCGCGCCATCAGTTCCACATTCTCATCAGTGTCCTTGGCAAAGCCAAACCCTGGATCGAGTATGACGGCCTCATCGGGAAGACCCGCACCGCGGGCAAGGTCGATGGACCTTGCAAGAAAGGCCCGCTGATCGTCCAGGACATCGGTTTCCTTGCGCCGCTGCCGGCCGGTATGCATGATGCATACGCCAACCTCCAGTTCTGCCGCCGTCGACGCAATATCCGGATCCTTCTGCAGTCCCCACACATCATTGATGATATGCGCTCCGGCCTCGACAGCCATTCGCGCCGTCTCGGCCCGGTAGGTGTCGACGGAAATCAGCACATCGCTTTTTCGCGACAGCGCGGCGATGACAGGCAATACCCTCGCCTGTTCCGTCGCCGCATCGATCTCCTGCCCACCGGGACGTGTCGATTCTCCGCCGATATCGACAATGGCGGCCCCTTCCCGCTGCATCTCAAGTGCCGCCTCGACCGCGGCGTCGGCCGTTGCAAACCGACCGCCATCGGAGAAGGAATCCGGCGTGGCATTGACGATGCCCATAAGATGGCCCCGGGCGCCCAGATCGAGAAAGCGGCCATGGCCGACGCGCCAGCGTCGTGGTGAAAAAATGTCCGACATGGCAATCCCGGATCTTTGGCGGCCCGTGTTCTTCTTGTCCTACTTCACGCCAAGCTTCTTTTGCAGGCTCGTCGAGGACGTCGTGTACTGGAAAACCAGCCTTTCGTCCGGACTGATCAGTTTCTTTGCCGCTTGCGTCATCAAGGCCGCCTCATGAAATCCCGACAGGATAAGCTTCAACTTGCCCGGGTACCAGTTAATGTCACCGATTGCGAAGATCCCCGGTATGTTCGTTTCGAAACGCTCTGTGTCGACCTCGATGAGGTTTTCATGAAGGTTCAGCCCCCAATCGGCGATCGGGCCCAGTTTCATCGTCAAGCCGAAAAACGGCAGCATTCGGGTGCAGGCAATGTCCTGCTCGCCATCCGGTCCTTTAATGGTTGCCGACCGCAACTGTCCGTTTTCGCCGTTCAATCCTGTAACCTGTCCCTGGCAAAACGAAAGAGCGCCCGCCTTTTCCAGCGCCCGCATCTTGTTGACACTGTCATCGGCGGCCCGGAATTGCGGGCGCCGGTGCACCAGCGTCGTCGACCCAGCCACCGGCTGAAGATTGAGCGTCCAGTCGAGTGCAGAATCTCCACCGCCGACAATCAGCACGTCGTGGTCGCGAAACTCCTCGATGCGCCGCACCGAATAGAAGACGCTCTTGCCCTCAAACTCCTCGATACCCGGGATCGGTGGACGTTTCGGCTGAAACGAACCGCCACCGGCAGCGATCACAACCACCTTGGCCCGGAAGTGTTCCCCCTCATCCGTTTCGACCTCGAACCGGCCATCGTCTGCTTTGCGCAGCGACGTGATCATGCGATTGAAATGAAACACCGGAGCAAAGGGCCTGATCTGCTCCATGAGCTTGTCGGTCAGTTCCTGTCCCGAAATGACCGGCCAGCCGGGAATATCGTAGATCGGCTTCTCCGGATAGAGCTCCGTGCATTGGCCGCCGGGCCGGTCGAGAATGTCGATCAGGTGGCATTGGAGGTCATAAAGTCCAAGTTCGAATACCGCGAAGAGCCCAACCGGTCCGGCACCAATGATAACGACATCCGTTTCCGTGACATCATCCACACCGGAGATTGGCTCTTGCGCCGCCATCAGGACTGGCGTTCCGGCACCTGAACCACGAGACCATCCAGTTCGGGCGTAACCTTGATCTGGCATGACAGTCGAGACGTTGGCCGCACCTCGTAAGCAAAATCGAGCATATCCTCCTCCATGACATCGGGTGCGCCGACCTTTTCGGTCCAGGCATCATCCACATAGACATGGCACGTCGCACAGGCACAGGCGCCACCGCACTCGGCTTCGATACCGGGCACGGCATTGCGTATGGCATTTTCCATGACGGTCGATCCGTCTTCGGCATCGATTTCAAAGGGCACGCCATCATGTGCAACGATGGTCAATTTTGTCATGAATTCCGGCTCCGCTCGTTCAGTCCCACAGCGGAGTTAAAGAGCCTGACGGGGATGTCAAGCTCCCAGCGGTATTTGTACACGGCCGGTGTCCGTGTTGCGGCAAAAGTCGCCGCAAATCAGCAAATTAGGTCAAGCGGTTCGGCGCGCGGCCAGTCAGACGATCAGCGCGACAGCCCTGATACGAAATTCTCGACGTCTACAACGGCCTCACTGAGCGCATCATGCAGGATCCCGTCATTGGGGTCCTTTTCAAGACACTTTGCCGCCTTGGAAACGCAGAACGCGCCGACATTCGAGGCCGAACCATAGAGTGTCCGCACCACGGCCAGCCGGTCCTTCTTCCTGGTCAGGTGACTGGATCCGCACAGCTGATTGACGCACTGGCGGGCCTGACGCGCAAACAGTCCCAGAACCTGCGCCTCCGCTTCCTTGTCGCCCATCGTCTTGCGCGCCAGATGGACCAGATCGATCGGCCGCTCACTGGAGGGGCTGACACTGCAATGGAGTTCCGGAGGCTGAAATGCCTCACTGTAACGAGCCATGATATTCCCTTTCCCGATAGTCCCGCTGTCCAGTGCATCGCAGAATCGTCGGAATTGCCTTAATGTAGGCGCAGAATGGTGCATAAATCTGAGCTTATGGTTAACGCATGGTAAATACCGGAAATCAGGTCAATTTTTCGTTCCACTGAGATACTCTGTGATAATTCGTTAAGTACGCGAACCCTTTATTCGCACACATTAATTTGTTTCCAATGAGTATCTGTGCAAGAAAGGAAAGCTGGCATGCGAGCGCATTTTTTGCGGCGTGTGGGGCGGGTTGGTGTTGATTTGTTTTCTTGTGAGACAGAAAAAACACCGCGCTGGCGGTAGCAAACTCGCTCTCCGGGTAACCGGAACAGGTGCCCAGGCAAATATGCCGGGTTTGTTTGTACAGAGTACGAGGCATTGATCAGGATGGCGAAAAGAAGCGCGCAAAGTAAGTCTGTCGGTGACGATCCACTCAAAGCGCTGGAAGACGCGCTGCGGCTGGACCTTGAAAAAGACGGCGGATTGGACGGTTCGGACGAGCCGTCGCTGGACGACCTGGAGGCACAGGTTGCTTCGGCTGCCGCCGAATTAGCGAAAGCCGATAGTGCGCCGGCCCCCGCGCCGAAGAGAGCAGCGAGTCGCGCCGCATCCGGCAACCAGCAGCGCCCTGCCGCAGCCAAGGCAGCCGCACCGAAGGAGGCGCCCGGATCCGGCAGATTGCCGCGTCAACAGCAGCAGGCCCGGCCGCAACCGCGACCGCAGAAACGGGCCAGCGCCATCGCCGCGCAAAAGCCTCCGCAGGCAAAGCCCTCCTCCCCTCTTTTTGCGCCGGCAAATGATGACAGCCGGGAATCGCGTGCCGCAATCATGCGTTCGCTGGACGGAAAGGGTGCACGTTCCTCCAAGGCCATAACCTACGCACTGGCCGGGCTTTGGGTCGTCGGCGGACTGGGATTTGCAAATCTGGCCTACGGCCCGGGCATCTGGCAGGCCCGTTCTCTGGGTGATTTCGCCACATACCCGGAATATCTGGTTACCTTTCTGGTCGTCCTTTTGCCCGCAATGCTGATCCTGGCATTCGGCATGATGATTGCCCGGGCGCAGGAAATGCGGGCCGTCGCCCGTTCCATGGCCGAACTGGCCGTTCGCCTCTTCGAGCCCGAAACGATGGCCACCGACAACATCATGCGCGTCGGCCAGGCCGTCCGCCGCGAGGTTTCGGCGATCAATGAAGGCATCGAAAGAACCATTGCGCGCGCCTCTGAACTTGAGACACTGGTGCATTCCGAAATCAACGCGCTTGAGCACAGCTATTCCGACAACGAGGTCCGGCTGCGCAGCCTGGTCGAAGGGCTGAGCAATGAACGTGAGGCCATTGTCAGCCATTCCGAACGGGTTCGCGCCTCTATCGTCAGTGCCCATGAACAATTGCGCGAAGAACTGGAAACGGCCGGCGACGAGATATCCGGCCGCATTTCAACGTCCGGCAAGGCCGTTGCTGCCCTGCTGGACACGCGCACGACAAAACTTGGTGAGCAGGCCGACGAACTGACCCAATCCGTATCGGATCTGCTGCAGAAGCGGACCGAGGCCCTGATGCTGTCCTTTGGCAATTCGGGCCGCGCCCTTGCCAAGGAATTCGACAACCGGTTGGAAGCCCTGCAGGGCAACCTCACCGATCATGGCGAGCAATTGCTGGGCGAATTCGAGACGCGTGCCTCGTCGATCGACAACAATACGAAGAAGCTCAACACCATCCTCAACGAGCGGGCAAGGCAGCTCAATGAGACCCTGATTACCCGCACCAAGGAAATCACCGAAAGCCTCACCGTTGGTGAGCAGGCGCTCAGCAGCGGTTTGGACGGCGTCATTGAATCGCTGAATGGCAAACTCGACGAAAAAGCGGTCAATTTCCGCCAAAGCCTGCAAAACCATACCGAAGATACGATGAGCGATCTGGATACCCGCTCCGGCTTCTTCGCCGAGCGGCTGCAGGGCACGATCTCGCAGCTCAACACGGCCTTTGATGAACGTGTCGCCGAATTTACGTCGGCCTTTGAGGACCGTAGCGGCACGCTGGCCTCCAAGCTCAGCGACAGCCTTCGCGACATCAACGACACCCTCTCCGGCAGCACCGGAACGATCGAGGGTATCCTGAATTCCAATGCCACGCGCATTGCCGACGGATTGGCTGAAAAAACCGCGTCTTTGGAAGAGATGCTGAGCGGCAGCAGCCATGAAATCGAGCGGAAGCTGGAAGCCAAGGTCGGCTCCGTCGAAGCTGCACTGAACACGACGAATGAGCGCGTCGACGAACTCATGCAGGGTGGCACGGAGGCCATCGGCCGTGCCGTCGGCGAACGCACCGCGGCCCTCGCATCGACACTGGATTCCAGCGCCAAGAACATTGCCGGCCTGCTCAACAGCGGCGCACAGACCATCAACAATGCGGCCATCGAAAATGCACAGCAGCTGGAATCGACGCTGAGCAGCAGCGCGGAGCGACTGGAAGGGCTGATCAGCTTCGGAACCGCCGCCATCAACAATGCAACGTCCGACAGCGCCGAGAAACTGGAGACGACGCTGGGCTCCAATGCCGAACGGCTGCAGACGGTCTTCAAGGAAGGCACGCAGGCCATTGCCGGCACGTCGAACGAAAGCACCCAGGCGCTGGCCAACACTCTGACCACCAACGCCGATCGCCTAGATGGCCTGTTGACCGAAGGGGCCTCCGCCGTCAGCAAGGCCGTGACTGAAAACACCCATGCCCTGGCGGTGACATTGGGATCGAACGCCGAGCGGATCGACAATATCATCCGCGAGGGCAAGGATACGATCGCCCGCTCCGTCGTGGACAACACCCAGTCCCTCGGCGAGACACTCGAAGACACGGCCCAGCGAATTGACGGGCTGATGAAGGAAAGCACCAGCGCAATTGCGCAATCGGTCGAAGGCAATGCGCAGAACCTGGCCTCAACGATGCAGGAAAGCGCCGCACAGATCGATACGCTGATGAAGGACAATGCAGCCTCCATCACACAATCGGTTGAGGGCAATGCCCAGGTCCTGGCGTCCACACTGGAAGAGCGCACCCATGCACTCGGCACGACGCTTCAGGATCGCGGTCGGGCGCTGGCTGCAGCCCTCGACAGCAGCACCGGGACACTGGCTTCGGCGCTGGAGGAGCGTGAGATATCGCTGACCTCCGCACTGGACGAGCGGACGCAAACGCTGTCGGCAAATCTAGACGACAGGATGCAGACGATATCGGCAAACCTCGACGACCGGACTCATGCCCTCGCCTCCACGCTGGCCGACAGCGCCACGCAGATCAACGAACTGGTGACCGAGGGAGCCGAAGCGATCGCCAAATCGGTCGAAGGCAACACCGGGGCGCTGGCAGCGACACTGGGCTCCAACGCGGAGCGCCTCGACAATCTGGTGCGCGACGGCGCCGAAAACATCACCAAATCGGTGGTCGAGAACACCCAGGCGCTGGGACTGACTCTCGAAACCAATGCCGACCGCATCGATACATTGCTGAACACCGGCAACAATGCGATTTACGATACGCTTGCCAAGGAAACTGCGGCCCTGTCGGCCAAGCTCGACGAATCCGTCGGATCCATGGATGCCATCCTCGTCGAAAATGTCGAGCGCATCGGCTCCACAATGGACGGTCGCACCGCCAACATTGAAGAACGCCTGCAGACGATGAACACGGCGCTCAATTCCGGCCTCGAAAGCGTCAGCACGACAATCGAAGGCCAGGCCCGTGGCATGGCAACCACGCTGCGGGAAGCGGTTTCACAGGCCGTTGAACAAATGGATGCCGAGGCGGAACGCTCGGCACAATCGCTCGACGGGATCAGTGAAAAGTTTGCTTCGCAGCTCAATTCCGCCGCAGCCAATTACTCTGAGGCGGTTGAAGTCCGGATATCCGAACGGGCTGAATCGCTCAACCGGCAACTGGCGGAATTGACCGGCCATCTGAGCGAAAGCGAATCCGGCATATTGACGGCGGCGCAGTCCATCACCAGCGCGGCGACCAGCGCCGGCGACAAGATGGAGCAGCAAGCCCAGGCGATTGCCGTTCAGTTCGCCGACAGCGAGAAAGCACTCGATGTGCGCAATGACGCCATCCGCAGTGCCCTCGATGAACGCACCCGGGAACTCAATTCGATGCTCTCCAGCCGTTCCAGCGAGTTTGCGACCCTGATCGAGGAAAAAGCCGCTCCGCTGGTCGAGACCTATGCTCAGCATGGTGATGAAATCGCCAGACAGCTTGAGGAAATCAGTCGCGACAGCGCTGAAAAAATGAATGCTCAGAGCGCTGCTCTGGTTGAGGCGCTGACGTCGCGTACCAGCGAAACGCTGGCGGCAATCGAAAGCGCCGGCAGCGGCCTGAAATCCGAAGTCACAGAACTGATCGCCGAACTCGGACGCAGCAATTCCGCTATTTCCAGCCTCGTGAACAACACGGCCGCAACGCTGGTCGATGTCGATACGAAACTGACGGAAACGACCGAGAAATTTGCCGGTTCCGCCGGCAAGGCAGCTGAATTGTTCGCCGATTCAACCCAGTTGCTTCAGTCGAACATCAATCAGCTCGATACGATTTCATCCGATACGCTGGGGCGTGTCAGCGCCATTGCCGGCAGCTTCGATGATCACTCGAAGGTCCTTGCCTCCGCTTCCGATCTGTTGGGCTCGGCGCAATCCAGCCTCGCCAATACTCTGGAAGAGCGCAAGGACGCCCTGGACGGATTGTCCAGCGGCCTGGTCAAGCGCTCGGAAGAAATCGAGAAGACCATGCGGTCGCTCGAAACCATCGTCGAGGAAGCGTTCAACAAGGCCAAGGACAGGGCCACATCGACAGCCACGGAGCTTTCCGGCAGCCTGTCGTCGTCGCTGGAAAAGATCGGTGGAATGCTCGCCGATACCGAGAGCCGGTCGGCAAGTGCCGCCGAAAAGATGCGCGGCGCCATCAAGGATGCAGTCGAGGACGCGGTCAAACGCTTCTCCGGTGCGACCGACGAGATCCGCAAATCCGCCGGGGAGATCCGCGACGAATTGAGCGAAACGCGATCGGAAATCAAAAAAGGTGTCTTCGATCTGCCGGAGGAAACCCGCGAGAGTACTGCTGCCATGCGCAATGCGGTCTCTGAACAGATCAAGGCCCTGCAGGATCTGTCGGCGATTGTTGAGCAGTCATCGCATATGCTTGAACATTCCGGTCCCGGCGCCCCCGAACCGAAGGTCGTTGCAGCACCCGCACCCGCCGCCGTTGCAGCGCCTGCAGCTGCAGTTGCCGCGCCGGCGGTGAGCAAAGAGCAGCAACCGGCGACGGCTACCGCATCTTCTCCGGCAGCCCGTCCCGGCCGGGCAAGCACGCTGTCGGAAACCAAACCGGCCGCCGCGCCCGCCAAACCGGCAGCGGGGCTTCGAGGTGGTCTCTCCGCCGGCCAGGGCGCAACAACCCCGTCGCGAACGGCCGACACGCGCAAACCGCAGGGAGAAGGATGGGTTCGCGATCTGCTGCGCGGCGCTTCTCAGGAAGAGGGCAATACAGCTTCGCCACAGCGAAGTGCCGGTGCAGCTGCTCCCAACAGCAATGGCCGCACGAGAAACCCGCGGCAGATGGTCGAGTCACTGAACTCGCTGTCTGTCGACATTGCCCGCGCAATCGATCATGACGCATCGGTGGATCTGTGGCGCCGGTATCAGGCCGGAGAGCGGGATATTTTCACCCGCCGGCTGTATACCCTCAAGGGGCAGAAGACTTTCGAGGAAATCAAGAACAAATACACACAGGAACCCGAGTTCCGCAGTGCGGTCGATCACTATATTCTTGATTTTGAGAAACTGCTTGGCGATGTCGCAAAGAACGATCGCGACAAAGTGGTGACCCAGACCTATCTGACGTCAGACACAGGCAAGGTCTATACCATGCTGGCCCACGCCAGCGGCCGGCTGAAATAGAAATGACAACCGGGCATTCACACTGGTGAATGCCCGGTAACGTCTGGCGCGGCACGTTTTTCCGAAACTTCCAATACTCAGGCCTGTAGCAGCCGGACAGGATCAGATGATCTTGAGGCCCCAGGATACAATGTCGCGAGTAACTTCTGCATTGGCCCTGTCAAGCGCCGCTATGAAGGCATCCTTGCCCTCACCGGCAACCGGCGACGTTGCCTGAAAGACCCGCTGCGCTCTGACAACGCCGTTTCGATCATTGATAATCCGCACCGAGATCTCGACAACCGCCGTATCTCCGCCGCCTCCGGCCACGACTTCAAAGGCCCGTATGGTCGGTGAGACGAGATAATCGACCGCGAGACCGTCACCAGGTTTTCCGACACCGCCGAGCCGCTTGGAATCCTCGAAGGCCTGGATCAACTTCTGCTGTACGACCGCGGGCAGATTGTCGTTCCATTGGGACTTTGAAAGATATTCAATTGACGATGGGGACGTGCGGACCACGATGTTCGAACCATCCAGCGACTTCAGCGCCGTCGGGTCCGTCACGACAATCTGACGCCGCCGCGAATAGGGTCCGCGGACCGGTTCGATGTTCGTCAGTTCATACGTGTCGGGCGGCGGTCCGCTGAAAACCGAGCAGCCCGGCAGCATGGCGGCGCTCACCAGCAGCAGTGCGGCAGTGCGCAAGTGTTTTTGCCTTTTGGTCAATCCGGTCCCCTCGCTTCTGCCTTACGGCAGCATTGTTACCCATACAGTGTCGACACAATACCCTATCGGCGTCGACGGCCATCATACTGTTTCACCGAACCTTGCGTCCCAAATATCAGACTATTGGGTTGATCGCCAATTTCCGTGATCGTTCGCTCGATACGCGTGATCGAACGGCGCGCTTCGGCCACCAGCGCATCGAAATCACGCAGGCCGGAGCCGGAGAAGCGCTGCAAATTGGAAGCAATCGGCCCGATATGTTGATTGATCTTCGTGGCCACCTCCTGAATCGTCTGCAGGGTCTTTTTTGCCTCCGCGATCAGGCCGGACGTGTCCCCGTCACCCTGCCCCAGAAATCCGTCGATTTTCTTCAGGGTCGTCTGAACCATCAGGGCAGCGTCGTTCAACCGGGCTGTCAACTGGTCTGCATTGGTGATGATGTCATTGATGTCCTGATTGCGGTTGCCGATCGTGTCGGCCACCTGGACAAGACTATCAATTCCCTGGCGGGCCTGTGCGCTGGCGGCCGCCACATTGTCCACGGTCTCGCTGATTTTCGTGGTATCGACCGCATCGACCAGTTCATCGACCCGCGCCAGTGTCACATTGGCATCCTGACCCAGTTTGGCGAAATTGGCGGCCGCAGTCCTTGCTTCCTCCAGTACCGGCCTGATCTGATCCGACGCATTCGCCACATCGACCGAAACCTTCTCGGCATTGCGCACAATGGCCGTTACCCGTTCAGGCTCGATCGCAGCGACCAGCGCTTCAGATTTGGCGACGATGCCCTCAAGTTTGCCCGACACGCTTTGAAGCGTTGTCGAGAGCGACGACACGCTTTTGAGGAAATCGCTGATACCGTCGGAGTTTTCGGCCAGCGCTGCTGAGAAGCGCTCGGCATTGTTGACGGTTTCGGTCAGTGGCCCCTTCGCCACCTCGACAAAATTCTCGACGTCGGTAACGGCCTTGCTGACCCGGGCCATGATGTCTTCGGCTGTTGCCAGGAGGTTGGTTACGCTGGATTCCTCGGCGGTCAAAACGGCGAAACTGCCTTTCTTCGCGGCCTCTTCAAGAATGTTCTTTCCGCCGGCCGTGCCGGCGCTGAGTTCCACATGGGATTGTCCGGTGAGGCCCTGAATCCCCAATTTGGCCTTGGTTGTTTCATAGACTGGCGCGGTGGCTCGCACCTCGGTCATGGCCAGAACGAAGTTCGGATCAACACCGTCAATGGTCAGTGATCGCACGGAACCGATGCGAATTCCGTTGAAGAGAACCGGCGCACCGACGGACAATCCGCTGGCGGAACCGGGAATTCTGATTTCGAGCTGCGCCATCTCGCCGGACTTGCCGAATGTCGCCATCCAGTAAACAAAGCCGAACGCGGCAGCCATGACCAGCAGCGTAAAGAAGCCCACAAGTGTGTAATTGGCTTTGGTTTCCATTCTACCGTGTCCGATTCCGCTCTGCCGGCATTACAATTCCCATCATACCGGCATTCCTCGATTATGGCTCTCTTTTTTCCGCCCGCACAAGCGAACGGGCGCGTTTGCCCTGGAAATAGGACTTGATCCACGGATCGTCATTGGCCAACATGTCCTCGATCGTTCCGGCGAGTGCAATCCGCTTCTGCCCCAGCACGGCGATGCGGTCACACACTGAAAACAGACTATCCAGATCATGTGTCACCATGTAAACGGTCAAGCCGAGCGTATCCCGCAATTTCGCAATCAACTCATCGAATTCCGCAGCACTGATCGGGTCCAGCCCCGACGTCGGCTCATCGAGAAACACGAGATCCGGGTCCAGCGCCAGCGCCCGCGCCAGCGCCGCACGTTTCGTCATCCCCCCGGAAAGCTCCGAGGGATACAAGTCAGCGGTTTCCGGCCGCAGCCCGACCAGTTCGATCTTCAGAAGCGCCAGCTCATCCATGAGCTTCTTCGGAAGATCGAGATATTCGCGCATCGGCACCTGAATGTTCTCCAGAACCGTCAGGGCGGAGAACAGGGCGCCATGCTGGAACAACACGCCAAGCCGCATGTCCAGTGCAATGCGTTGCTGGGGGCTGGCAGCGTCGTAGTCGACACCGAGAATTTTGATTGTGCCGGCCTGCCGGGCTGAGAGTTGCAAAATGGTACGCAACAGCACAGATTTTCCGGCACCCGATGCGCCGACAAATCCGAGGATTTCACCGCGCAGAATGTCCAGATCGAGATTTTCCAGCACTTGATGCGATCCGAAGGCCACGCTGATCCCGCGCGCTTCCAAAATGATTTCACGCGCTTCGGCATGGCCGTTGCCGGCGGTTGAATCCGGGTGTGCCATCAAAAGTCGATCGCCCCGTAGAATATGGCAAACAGGCCATCCACCAGGATCACCACGAAGATCGACTTGACGACGGCGGAGGTCACATGCCGTCCCAGCGACTCGGCGCTTCCGCCCACCTTCAAACCCTCCACCGAGGAGACAATGCCGATAATCAGGGCCATGAAGGGCGCCTTGATCATGCCGGAGATGATGGTCGACATATCGATCGCTTCGCGCAGCCGGGTCAAGAACGTCTCAGGCGTAATGTCGGAATAGACCCAGGTCGTCATGCAGGCGCCGAACAGGGCGGCAAAATTGGCCACGATGGTCAAGGCGGGCAGCATCACCGTCAGAGCAACCAGGCGCGGAAACACGAGGACCCCGACGGGGTTGAGCCCCATGACCTTCAGCGCGTCCACTTCCTCGCGCATCTTCATGGAGCCGATTTCCGCAGTAATGGCCGATCCCGACCTGCCGGCAATCATGATGGCGGTCAACAACACGCCGATCTCACGCAATTGCAGAATGCCCACGAGATCGACCACGAACAGTTCAGCGCCGAAATAGCGGAGCTGAAAGGCGCCCTGCTGGGCAATGATGCCTCCGATCAGAAAGGACATCAGCGCGATAATCGGCACCGCCCGCACGCCCATATGGTCCATCTGACTGACGATCGCCGCCGCCGAGATACCCGATGCACGGTTGACCTTGACCTGTGCACCGCGCACCGCGGAGCCCAGAATGAAGAGCGCCGCGATAAAATCATCCTTGAAGGCATAGGAAAGGCGGCCGACCGGGTCAAAAATCCGCTCCGCCCAGCTTGGTTTCGGTCCGGTGTCCTCATGTTCGGAATGCTTGACCGTCAGCGCTTTTCCGACCGCGTCCAGCAGGGTGGCCCGATCACCGGACACTGAAAGAAAGGCGGCATCAATTCCCTTTTTTTCCAGCCGTATGCGCATCCGCGCGGCAATCAACGCCCCGGACGTGTCCATGTGGCGCACCTGCGCCAGATCGATCGAAACGGAACCGTCGCCGATCGAATCCACGGTTTTACGGACTTCGGCATCAATGTCGGCAACACTGTGCAACTGCCAGTCGCCGGAGAGCAGCACATGGGTCTGGCCTTCGATCCTGGTCACCTCGAGGCGCGGGGGAATCATTTCCCCATGCGGATCAAGCCTTTGACTGGCAAGACCAGGTGGTACCGACTCATGTGTGGACGACATCGACATCCAAAACACATAGCCAGTTAATCCCACCATGTCACCGGCAAACAGGCCGGCCGCCAGTGCATTGAAGCGGCTCTGTGACTTCGGTGCACCGGGCTATCTGGCCCGTTGCCGCAGGGATCCCGGTCGCCGTTTGTTTGTGGTGTTCGGGAACCATTAAGTGGTGGATGACCGGTCAAAGCCGTGCGACAATCGGCTGACATTTGCGATGCATGTCGCTAACCACGGTCACGCAAATGGCGGGTCAATCAGGCGAAGGAACACCGACCATGGACCTTGGGCTATCGGGAAAAAAGGCAATCATCTGCGCTTCCAGTCGAGGTCTCGGGAAAGGATGTGCCACTGCATTGGCACAGGCAGGATGCGACCTGGTGATGAACGGCCGCGATGCGACGGTTCTGAGTGCCACGGCTGACGACATTCGCGCTACCACCGGCGTGTCGGTTGTCGAGGTCGCAGCCGATATATCCACCAAAGAAGGACAGCACTCCCTGCTCGAGGCTTGCCCGGAACCGGATATCCTGGTCAACAACAATGGCGGTCCGCCCCGTCGCGACTTTCGGGAACTGGATCGCGCGAGCCTTTTGGAGGGGCTGACGAACAATATGATCACACCGATCGAGCTCATCCAGCAGGTGGTAGACGGGATGTGCGAGCGCGGCTTCGGGCGCATCGTCAACATCACGTCGTCATCGGTCTATATGCCCATTCCCGGACTGGATCTGTCGTCCGGGGCACGCGCCGGTTTAACATCCTTTCTGGCCGGGGTCGCACGGTCGGTGGCTGACAGAAATGTCACGATCAACGCCTTGCTTCCGGGAAAAATGGACACCGATCGGCTCACGCCTGCCGTCGACAAAGCAGCGTCCGAGTTCAATCTCAGCCGCGAAGAGGCGAAAGCCAAACTGGTTGAGGCCGTTCCGGCCCGGCGCATGGGCACAGCGACAGAGTTTGGCCAAGCCTGCGCCTTTTTGTGTTCGGCACAAGCAGGATACATCACCGGGCAAAATCTGCTGATTGACGGTGGATTGGTTCCCAGTGCCTTTTGAATCGGCGCACCGAAGCGACACTAATACGGCAAAACCCAGATCGCCGTGACCACGGAGCAGTTGGCATGAACGCAGATAATCGGAACAAAGACGGACAGCCGGGTGGTGATCTGGACGAAAATGCGCATTTCTACCATCGATATCCCCGGCCTGGTAAGCTTGAGATCCAGGCAACGAAACCTTTGGGTAACCAGCGCGATCTGGCGCTTGCCTATTCTCCCGGGGTTGCCGCGCCCTGCCTGAGCATTCAGGACAATCCAGAAAGCGCCGCGGACTACACGGCCCGTGCAAACCTCGTTGCCGTCGTGACCAATGGAACTGCGGTACTCGGCCTCGGTTCAATCGGCCCTCTGGCATCCAAACCGGTGATGGAAGGCAAGGCGGTCCTGTTCAAGAAATTTGCGGGAATTGATGTGTTCGATATCGAGTTGGATGCACAAACCGTCGACTCGATGGTGTCTGTCGTCAGCGCGCTCGAGCCGACATTCGGTGGCATCAACCTGGAGGATATCAAAGCGCCTGAGTGTTTCGAGATCGAAGCACAACTGCGCGAAAAAATGAACATTCCGGTGTTTCATGACGACCAGCACGGAACCGCCATCATTGTCGCGGCGGCTGTTTTAAACGGCCTGGAACTGGCCGGAAAAAAACTGTCAACGGCCAAAATCGTGACCTGCGGCGCCGGTGCGGCCGCCCTCGCCTGCCTCAACCTGCTGGTCGAATTGGGCGCCAAACGCAAGAACATATGGGTCCATGATATAGAAGGCCTTGTCTATAAGGGCCGCACCGAACTCATGGATGAATGGAAGGCCGTCTACGCCCAGTCCTTGAAAACCCGCACATTGCAGGAAAATATCGCCGGCGCCGATGTCTTTTTGGGCCTTTCGGCCGCCAATGTTCTCAAACCGGACATGTTGACCAACATGGCTGAAAAGCCGCTGATCATGGCGCTGGCCAATCCGGTACCTGAAATCATGCCGCAGGTGGCGCAGGACGTTCGGCCCGATGCAATGATCTGCACCGGCCGTTCCGACTTTCCCAACCAGGTCAACAACGTCCTGTGTTTTCCCTATATTTTCCGCGGCGCTCTGGATTGCAGCGCCAGCACCATCAACGAGGAAATGAAGATGGCGGCCGTCAAGGCGATCGCCGGTCTTGCCCGGGAGGAGGCTTCGGATGTCGCCGCCAAAGCCTATTCTGGGGAAACACCGGTATTCGGTCCGGATTACCTGATACCGTCACCCTTTGACCCGCGCCTGATCTTGCGTATCGCTCCGGCCGTTGCCGAGGCAGCCCGTAAATCCGGTGTCGCGGTCCGGCCGATCACGGACCAGGATGCCTATCTCGATCAGCTCAACCGGTTTGTCTTCCGCTCCGGTCTCATCATGAAGCCGTTGTTCACGGCGGCAAAAACCGCCCGCCGTAAACGCGTAATCTTTGCCGAGGGGGAGGACGAGCGGGTTCTGCGCGCCGCGCAGGTACTGATCGAGGAACAGATCGCCGAACCCATCCTCATCGGCAGACCCGGCATTCTGGAAACCCGGTTAAAGCGCTTCGGCCTGAAGATACGGCCCGGAAAGGACTTCGCAGTCACCAATCCGCTCGATGATCCGCGCTACCGCGATTATGTCGATCTCTATTTCTCACTGGTCGGACGCATGGGCATCAATCCGGAGGCGGCTCGAACGATTGTGCGCACGAACACAACCGTCATTGCGGCACTCGCAGTGCATCGCGGCGAAGCGGATGCAATGATATGCGGTGTCGAGGGACGGTATGCAAAGCACCTGACCGTCGTCGATCAGGTGATCGGCAAGCGTGAAGGCGTGCAGGACTTTTCAGCGCTCAGCCTCTTGATTTCGCAAAGGGGCGCGACGTTCTTCACCGATACCTATGTATCCTTCGATCCGCCTGCCGAGGAAATCGCCGAAATGACCCTGATGGCTGCAAAGGAAATTCGCCGCTTCGGCATTACACCGCGCGCAGCGCTGGTGTCGCATTCCAACTTCGGCACACGAGAATCCGTTTCCGCCACCAAGATGCGCAAAGCCATTCGGCTGATCCACGAGCGTGAGCCCGATCTTGAAGCGGACGGCGAAATGCATGGTGACTCCGCCATTTCAGAAGCGCTGCGAAACAGGGTCATGCCCGATTCAAGCCTGACCGGCGAAGCCAACCTGCTGGTGTTCCCCAATCTCGACGCGGCCAATATTGCCCTTGGTGTCGTCAAAACCATGACCGATGCGCTGCATGTGGGGCCAATCCTGCTCGGCAGCGCCAAACCAGCGCACATTCTGTCGCCCTCGGTGACATCCCGCGGCGTCGTCAACATGTCGACACTCGCTGTTGTGGAAGCCTCCATTCCGGATGAGTAAGCAGGGGCTCGCACTCCCGCATCAAGTTCTCGGCAACTCAAAAGTGATGCAATCCGAATTGATCGCAATAATTCCGCCGCATTGCTCGTAAACAGTTCTTTACCTCGGCAAGTTACACTTCACGATGTTTGGGATTTGCACCAAATCCTTCAAGCTCAGTGTGTTTCAACGTCACTGGTGGACGCATGGTTCTGAAACCGAGATTTGCTGCACCAATTCGCATCGCCGCCGCCGCGGCAGCCTTTTTTGCCGTGTCGTCACCCGCCCATTCGCAGGACTCGGCCCTGTGCGCCCGACTGACATCGCAACTCTATGACTATGTCAGCGACCGGTCGCCGTCACGCCACTACAACCGCTTCGCGGCGGCAGCCGAGGATATGCGGCAACTTATTGAAAGAACCGAAGACGACATGCGACGAATGGGCTGTGCCAGCGGCAGTGTCATTATCTATGGCGGCAGCGAGCAGTCCGACTGCCGGCGGCTGTCAGCCGACATGAAGCGGATGCAGTCGGATTTGCGCCTCTTTGAGCGCAAGCGGGATGCCCATGCCGGCCGCAGCGGCACGACAGCGCGGGAGCGCATCATTGCGGCGCTGCATGCCAATGGGTGTGACGTACCCGGCGGGGTGCGGATCAGAAAATCGCTCGGCGTGTCCGGAGACGACCGGTTGTTTGATCTCAATAACCCCAATGCCCGCTTTCGTACATTGTGTGTGCGGACCTGCGACGGCTATTATTTTCCGATTTCCTATTCCGCCTCACCCTTGACCTTCGACAGTGATGCGGAAAGATGCGCTGCCATGTGTCCGGGCGCCCGGGTACAACTCTACTTTCATCGCACGCAGGGACAGGACAGCGAGGATATGGTGTCTATCGCCGACCAGATGCCCTATTCCGCATTGCCCAATGCGTTCGCCTATCGCAAACGCGATTTCAACGCCACACCACAATGCCGTTGCGATGCGCCGGCCCAGCCGGTAAAAGCCCGATCGCAATCCGATCCACAGTCATCGATCGTCACGCTTCAGCCAGCCAAACCGCCGTCATCGGCGCAAGATAACGATGAGTCTGCCGCCAATTCCGGAGAAGCGCCGGCGCGTGATCTTGATCCGGATCGCCGGGTCAGGGTTGTCGGTCCAATGTTCTTGCCCGACCAATCAGAGGCAATAGATCTGCAAGCTCCGGACCGGATCGAGTCCCGGTAAGCGCGATCCTCAACGGCATGAACAAACCCTTGCCCTTGCGACCCGTCGTTGCTTTCACGGCTCCGGTCCAGGTGGCCCAAGTGTCGCCATCCCATGGTTCCGGCGGTAGAAGCGCAAAGGCCTGACGAACGAATTCGCGATCTTCACGCGTCAGTTCCGCCTCGGATTCGGGACCTTCCTCAACAACCTTCCACCAGCGCAAAACATTCTTCACGAAGTCGATATTGTTGCGCGTTGCCAACCAGAATCTTTCCGCCTCAGGTCCGTCGATGCCCAGTTCCCTGAGCTGATCGGCAACCTGATTGAATGAAAGCTGATGGACCAGCGTTCTGTTCAGCCCCGTGAGTTCCGCAGGATCGAATTTCGCCGCCGACTTCGAGGCGAAATCCGGTCGGAAGACCTGCAGCAGAGCATCCATGCTGTCCATTGCGGAAACGCTTTCCGACGTTCCGATCAGCACCGCAAGGCTGTTGATCGCCATGGGCTCATATCCCGCCGACCGCAACGAACCGATCGACAGCGCATTGGATCGCTTGGATAGTCCCTCTCCCGACGTTGCGGTCAGAAGATTGTGATGGCCGAAACATGGTGCATCATTCTCAAGCGCCTGAAACAGGGCAATCTGGGCGCCGGTATTGGTTACATGGTCATCACCACGGATTATGTGTGTAACGGCCATTTCGATATCATCGACAACGGATGGCAGCGTGTAGAGATAGGTGCCGTCTTCTCGAATGAGCACCGGGTCGGACATCGATGCCAAATCGACCGTTTGCGGGCCGCGCACAATGTCGTCCCAGTGGATTTCCGTGCGCCGCGTCTCGAACGGATCGGCTTCATAGTTGGGCAATCGGAATCGCCAGTGCGGCTTGCGCCCCTGCGCCTCGTATTCGGCCTTGTCTTCGGCCGTCAGCCGCAGCGCTTCACGCCCGTAGACCGGCGGTAATCTGCGGGCCAGGCGGAGCTTTCGTCGCCTTTCGAGTTCCTCGCCGGACTCATAACATGGATAAAGCAAACCGGCCGATTTCAGCCTTTCGGCCGCCGCGTCATAGGCCTCGAACCGCTTCGACTGCCAGGCAATCGTGTCGGGGCTGATCCCAAGCCAGCGCAAATCGCTCTCGATCGCCTCGGCAAATTCCACCGTTGAGCGGGCTGCGTCGGTATCGTCAAACCGCAGTACAAAGGACCCGCCCTGTTTTTGAGCATAGAGCCAGTTGAAAAGCGCTGTGCGCGCATTGCCAATGTGAATATGGCCGGTTGGCGAAGGCGCAAACCGGACGGTGACTGGGCTGTTTTTGTCTGCTTCACTCATAGGCGCCGGGTTACTCAAGCACGGCAGTGTTTGCAAGCGGTATTATGCTGCTGTGGCAGCTGCATCAGCTCTGTTGCGTTCTGCCACCTTGCGGCCAACCATGACCATAAGAAGGCAGACGACAATACAATAGATGCCCATGGCCAGAATTTGCAGCGGATAGGCGATGTGAAAATCGATGAGAAATCCTGTCACGCCCGGCCCCATCGCCGAAGCAAACACCATCAGCGCAACGACAATTGCTCGAATGGAACCCAGATGGGCGGTGCCGTACATCTCAGGCCAGACGGCCCCAAAAAGCGTCGAGGACAATCCATAGGACACACCGACCAGAGCCATGAAGGCGAAGACACCCCATTGCGCCTCCACCAGTCCGAGAATGAAACAGGCACCGGCGAGAGGCAGCAGGAAAGACGGCAGCAGCGCAACGGCCGTGAATCGGTCAACCAGCACCCCGGCAATCAGCGCAAGACAAACGGTCATAACCGCCATGAAGGCATAGGATCCGGCAAACGCGCCCACGGACCAGCCGCGCAATTCTATGAGATAGACCTGATGAAAGAAGATCGTCGTGCCGATGAATGACGGGGCGAGAAGCCCGATGCACACCAGCCAGAAAAACGGATCACGCAGAACTTCCGGCCGTGTCCAGTCGCGTACCGAGGCACGGCGCTCGGCGCCGTCGGTCGACTGCGGACGTCGCTCGACCCTCATCAGTCCGTAGCTTAGCGGCAAGGCAAAGAGGATCAACACGCCGGCAGCCATCATCCAGGTCTCACGCCATCCGACAAAGGCAACGATGCTGACATAGAGGATGGGCAAAGCCGCCTCCCCGACCTGATGGCCGACGGTGACAACGGAGACCGCCCGCCCCCGCTGCCCGACATACCATCGGCCAATCGCCGTGATGGCATTGTGGGTCATCATGCCCTGCCCGAAGAGGCGCAAGCCGTAGATCACAATGACCAGCATGACCAGATTGCTTGTGAATGCCATGCCCAGGCAGGCGATGGCGAGGGCCGGAATGATGATCAGGGCAACCTTTGAGACGCTGACATAATCGACGATCTTGCCGAGCTGGGTCAGTGTCAACGCGCTGGCAAGCGTTGCAATCATGTAGATGGAACCGAACGCGCCATGGCTGAGGTCGAATTCGTTGCGGATGCTGCCAGCCGACAGCGCAATAAAAAAGGTCTGACCGAAGCTCGAAAAGAACGTCAGCAAAAAACCGCCGGCCAGCCAGCGGACATTGTCACGCACGAAGGCAAGAAAGGGCATGCGGAAACCTTTGCGGACACGGCAAAATTGCGCGAGCAGACAGGCGCGTGGAGGGCTGCCGAAATTGCGGATGCTCCATCCCTATGCACAGAGAATGGAAAACCCGTCAAGGTTTGCCGCAACAAACACAAGCCCCCCGGACCATTTGACTCCGTCGCACTGACGCGCTTCTTTAACAATGTTGGGAAATCCGGATGGGGGATGAACCTTGAAAAACCAGATATACGGGCTCTCTTTTTGCGCGGCAATGGCCGTGGCTTGCGTGTCGGCAGTCAACGCCGTCCATGCACAGGAGCAAACCGGCAAGGCCATGATTGTCCTCGATGCCTCCGGATCCATGTGGGGTCAGATCGAAGGCGAGGCAAAAATCTCGATCGCCAAACGTGTGCTTTCCGATGTTCTGTCGGCATCGCCCCAATCACTCCATCTTGGTCTGATGGCCTATGGTCACCGCCAAAAAGGCAGCTGCGAAGACATCGAAGTGCTGATCACTCCGTCGGCCGGATCCGCCGGTCAGATTTCCAACCTGGCCGCCGGCATCAAACCGAAGGGCAAGACGCCGCTGTCCGATGCGGTCAAATCCGCCGCTGAGGCTCTGAAATTTGAGGAAGACAAGGCCACCGTTATCTTGATTACGGATGGGTTGGAAACCTGCCGGGCCGACCCCTGTGCGCTGGGACAGGCGCTGGAAAGCGCCGGTATCGATTTCACCGCCCATGTGGTGGGCTTCGGCCTGTCGGCGGAGGAAGGCAGACAGGTTGCCTGCCTGGCCGAAAACACCGGTGGACGTTATCTGCCGGCACAGGATGCCGACAGCCTCGGCGCGGCGTTGGATGAAACGGTCACCCAGGCCGCCGCCACGGAACCGGTCGAACCGGAACCGGCGCCTGAAACACTTCCCACGGCGACCGTCGCCGGACCCGAAAGCGTTGAAATTGGCCGCCAGTTTGCGGCGCGCTGGGACGGACCGGGAGAAAAATGGGATCGAATCAGCCTGTTTGATCCGCGCGCCGCCAATGGAGAGGGACGTGAAGTCACCGGCCGGCGGATCCGGAATTCCAGATCCGACGAGAAGGAAGTTCTCCTCGTGGCGCCGGTGCGGACCGGCACATACGCGCTTCAATACCGGTTCGGCCCGCACGGGCATGTGATCGGTACGGCACCCATCGAAATCATCGACGCCGCCGTTTCACTGGATGCGCCGGCCAATGTCGAGATCGGGCGCAGCTTTTCCGTCGACTGGGTCGGTCCGGGTGGTCAAAGAGACCGGATCAACATTATCGACCCTGCTGCCAACAATGGCGAAGGCAAAGTCGTGTCGGGAAAACAGCTTCGCCATGATGATTTTGACAACCGGAAGGTCAGACTGATCGCTCCGGCCAAACCCGGTTTTTACCGACTGCAATACTGGAATGGCGACAACCGGGCAGAACTCGCGACACGTCAGATCGAGGTGTTGGATGCCGAAGTCGGCATTTCTGCACCCGATACGGTTGCCATGGGGAGGAAATTTGCCGTCGAATGGATCGGACCCGGCGGGCGGCGGGATCGGATCGAGATCATCGATCCGCAGGCCGATGGCGGCCGCGGCAAGAGTGTCGGCAACAAACGCCTCACCAATGGTGACTTCGACAACAGGACGGTCTCTCTGATAGCGCCCGCCAAACCGGGCCAATACCGGTTGCAGTATTACAATGGCGACAACCGGGTCGTCCTGGCGACACGACCGCTCACCGTGGAAGCCATGGCTGTGTCACTGGACGCGCCCGATCAGGTGACGATGGGTCATACCGTCGAAGTGGCCTGGACGGGCCCAGGCGCCCGGCGCGACAGGGTAGAGATCTATGACCCCACTGCGCAGGCCGGCCGCGGCAAAGTCATCGCCAGCAAGCGTCTGACCGCTGGAAACATGGACGCCAATACCGTCGAACTGGTGGCCCCGGTCAAGCCCGGATCCTATTCCCTGCGCTACTGGAACGGCGACACGAGAATTGTATTGGCAGAACGACCGCTAGCGGTCGCCTCCATGGAGGTCGGGCTGACAGCTCCGGAAACGACGGAGGCGCAAACGCTGATCTCCGTCGAATGGCGCGGCCCCGGTGGCAGGCGTGACGCTGTCCAGTTCTTCAAACCCTCCGATGGTAAGGTGCACGCGTCCAAGCGGGTGTTTACCGATGACTATGATAATCGCAAGGTCACCATCAAGGCCCCGGCAAAGGGTGAATATCTGCTGCGCTATTGGAGCGGAGACGGTGCGGCCGTGCTGGCTGAACAGCCGATCAGCGTGCAATAGAAAGGCGCCCGCACGATACGTACGCATGATTTACGATTTCGGTGTCCCGTCGACGGTCATTTCTGGCATCGCGATGTGCTTGTGATTTGACGGAAATTGGTGCACGCAGGAGCGATCACTCTCACGCCCCGAAGCCTGAATGCCTGAATCCGACACATTACTCATTATCCTTGCCGTCTTTCTCCTGGCTGGTTTTATCAAAGGTGTTGTCGGCATGGGACTGCCTTTGGTCAGCGTCGGCCTGCTGACAGCTATGATCGGTCTACAACCGGCCGTTGCCCTCCTTGTTGCGCCGGCGCTTGTCACGAATATCTGGCAGGGATTCACAGGGCAAAATACCGCCAAACTGTTCCGCCGGTTCTGGCCGTTATACCTTCCGGCCATGCTGTTCACCTGGCCAGGAACAATGGCCCTGAAGCATGTTGAGGTCCGCTACCTGTCCGCATTGCTGGGCGCCCTGCTGATCATCTTCACGGCGCTGAGCCTGGCCCGGGTTACCTTCAATGTTCCACCGGCCTGGGAGAGGCCACTGAACCCGGTCATCGGTGCGGTCAGCGGCGTGTTGGCCGGGTTGACCGGGGCTTTTTCCGTGCCCGGTGTCGTCTATCTGCAATCCACCCGTCTTTCGCGCGAGGAACTGGTTCAGGCGATGGGAATGATCTTTACGCTCGCGGCGATCGGGATGAGCATTTCCCTGAGCGGCCAGGACCTGCTGTCCGTGCAGTTGGGGATGGTTTCCGCCTTTGCGGTCGTTCCCGCCGTCACGGGCATGTTGATCGGCACCCGCATTCGAAAGAGGACGTCGGAACAGGGCTTCAGACGCATCTTTCTGATCGCCCTGGGTCTTCTGGGCGCCTATATCATCGTCACATCCGCCTACTCCCTCACACGGTCAGAAACCAGCGCGAAAAGGCCCATGCTTGCACCGCCAACCGACAGCCAGACGGTTGCTCACATTGTCAAAAGCGGGACACCGATGCCGGTGGTTGGTTGTGCTGATGCATTCAGGTTTTACCGGTTCATCTGATGCTGAAGACCAACAGGCCCTAATCACTGACCCGGTCACGGAATCGGTTGGTGATCGGATAACGGCGGTCGCGGCCGAAGTTCTTGCGGGTGATCTTAACACCGGGCGCCGATTGGCGACGCTTGTATTCGGCAATGTAAAGCAGGTGTTCGATCCGATCGACCACCTCCGGCGGGTGGCCGCGTGCAACAATCGCCTCCAGATCCATTTCCTTTTCCACCAAGCATTCGAGAATATCGTCCAGAACTTCATATTCCGGCAGGGAATCCTGATCGGTCTGATCCGGTCGCAGCTCGGCGGATGGCGCCTTGTCGATAATATTGACCGGAATGACTTCACCCGACGGACCAAGCGCGCCCGGCGGCACATTGGCGTTGCGCCAGCGTGACAGGCTGTAGACCTGCAACTTGTAGAGATCCTTGATGGGATTGAACCCGCCATTCATGTCGCCATAGAGCGTTGCATAGCCGACCGACATCTCGGATTTGTTGCCGGTGGTCACGACCATGGAGCCGAACTTGTTGGAAATCGCCATCAGGATCGTGCCGCGGGTCCGGCTTTGCAGATTCTCCTCGGTGATACCTTCATCGGTCCCCTCGAAGAGATTCGACAGGGCGTGGGAAAAGCCTTCCACCGGCTCGAAAATCGGAACGGTGTCATAGCGGCAGCCGAGCGCCCGGGCGCATTGTTCGGCATCCGTGATCGATTCCTCCGACGTATAACGATAGGGCAGCATGACCGCCCGCAACCGCTCTTCCCCGAGTGCATCGACCGCCAGCGCGGCACAGAGCGCGCTGTCGATGCCGCCGGACAGCCCAAGCACGACATTCTTGAACCCATTCTTGTTGACATAATCCCGCAGCCCGATCATGCAGGCCCGGTAATCCGCTTCCTCGATATCCGGCAGCCGCGACATGGGGCCATCGCTGCAGGACCATCCGTCCGGGCCACGCCGCCAGGTCGTGACGACCACCTGCGCCTCGAACTGGCTCATCTGAAACGCCAGGGTTTTATCTGAATTGAGTGCAAAACTGGCACCGTCGAACACCAGCTCATCCTGCCCACCGAGCTGGTTGGCGAAGATCAGAGGCAATCCGCTTTCGATGACCTGCCGCAGCGCAACCTGCTGGCGCACCTCCGTCTTGCCGCGGTAATAGGGTGAACCATTGGCCACGAGCAGCAATTCGGCGCCCGTTTCCGCGAGTGTCTCGCACACACCGAATTCACCCCAGATGTCCTCGCATACCGGCAGGCCGATACGAACACCACGGAAATTCACCGGACCCGGCATGGGCCCGGCATCAAACACCCGTTTTTCATCGAATTCGCTGTAATTGGGCAAGTCAACCTTGTAGCGCTCCGCCGCCACGGCGCCGCCATCCAGCAGAGCGACAGCGTTGAATCGGCCCTTTTCGTTCTGCCGCGGCACACCCATCACAACGCCGGGCCCGCCATCGGCCGTATCGGCCGCCAGCTCGGACAGCGCCCGGTCGCAGGCCCGAAGGAAGGCCGGTTTCAAGACGAGGTCCTCCGGCGGATATCCCGACAGGAACAATTCGGTAAACAGCACCAGATCGGCGCCATGTCGCGCCGCGTCGGCGCGCGCCTGGCGTGCCAGTTGCAGATTTCCTTCGATATCCCCCATCGTCGGATTTTCCTGAACGATGGCGATGCGGAGAATGTCGGTCAGTTCGGTTGTCTCGCTCATGTCCCGCCGTTTATCCTGCCTTCGGTGCATCCGCAAGAGCGCCATGCAACATCACGTTGCGAGGAGATAGGCCGGGAGTGCCTTGATTCAAAATACACAAATCGCCAAATAAACCACTAGGAAAAAACAACAATTTCCTATCGGCAGCTTAACTTAGAACAAACCGCCCAACTTGCCGGCAACCACCGACAACCAGATCACACCGGCCAGGAATGCCGAAAGAAGTACGGCAGCCGACCCGCAATCCTTGGCGATTTTGATCTCCTTCATGAAATCGCGCGAGAGCCCGTCACACACTGCTTCGATCCCGGTGTTCAGCAATTCGACAATCATCAACAGGAGAATGCTACCGGTCAGAGCAAGGAAGATGAGCATATTGTCGGACAGAAAATAGGCGACCGGAACCGACACGATAAACAGAACCGCTTCCTGGCGAAACGCCGCCTCGTGACGTGCAACATGGACAATGCCATCGCGCGAGTTTCGAAATGCGTTCAGCAATCGCAGCATGGCCGCCTCGAAACGAACTTTGTGGGGAAAGCCCGACTTGATCCGTCTGTGTGACCTTGTGAGACCATCATCAATACCGGCCTAAGGGGTCTGCGGTGCGTCATCGGGGATATCGTAATAATCTCCCTTGCTGGCGCAATAGATATGTTTGCCGGTTTTGAGACCGGTTTGACCATCGAGGCTGCCAGCCAACACTGCGGTAAAATCGTCTTCCTTGTGCTTCCAGAAGAGCACCGAACCGCAGACCCGGCAAAAGCCACGTTTTGCATCTTCGCTCGCATGGTACCAGCTCACATTGTCGCCACCTTCGATTGTCAGGCGATCATCCGCGACATTGGTCGATGCGAAATAGTGTCCGGATTGCTTGCGGCACTGCGTGCAGTGGCATGTCACGACATCACTGACCGGACCTTCGGCCTGGTAGCGGATGGACCCGCACAAACACGAACCATGATACATTTTTGTCATTCCGATCCTCGCCGCATCCTCCGCATCAATTGCTCTATTTCGGAATGGCCTTGCATCGGATTCAAGGCAAACACCCGCAACAGCTCAACCGGCCGGACACCGAAGTTTGCGTATCCTCCGGTGTCCGTTTTCGTGCTGGGTTCAGCCAGTGGCCGCCACGCGGGCATCCTCGTCGCGACCGCCCTTCATCAGCTCCGCAACCAGGAATGCCAGTTCCAGCGCCTGATCGGCATTGAGGCGAGGGTCGCAATGTGTGTGATAGCGATCCGACAGATCTTCCGCCGTCACGGTGCGCGCACCACCGGTGCATTCCGTCACGTTCTTTCCGGTCATCTCAATATGAATGCCACCCGGATGACTGCCCTCGGCGCGGTGGATCTGGAAAAAGCTCTCCACCTCGGACAAGACCCGTTCGAAGGGCCGGGTCTTGTAGCTGTTGAGCGTAATCGTGTTGCCGTGCATTGGGTCACAGGACCAGACAACCTTTTTCCCCTCACGCTCCACAGCGCGAATGAGTTTAGGCAGATGGTCGGCAACCTTGTCATGGCCGAACCGCGCGATGAGTGTCAGCCGGCCGGGCTCGTTTTCCGGATTGAGAATATCGATCAATTCCAGCAGGCCGTCCGGCTCCATGGAGGGTCCGCATTTCAAACCGATCGGGTTCTTGATGCCTCTGCAATACTCCACATGGGCATGATCCGGCTGGCGTGTCCGGTCACCGATCCAGATCAGGTGTCCCGATGTGCCATACCAGTCGCCGGAGGTGGAATCCGTGCGGGTCAGGGCCTGTTCATAACCCAGAAGCAAGGCTTCATGACTGGTGAAGAACTCGGTCTCGCGAAGTCGGTGATGATTGTCCGCCGTGATGCCGACGGCGCGCATGAAATCCATGGTCTCGGACAGCCGGTCGGCGAGTTTGCGATACCGTTCCGCCTGGGGACTGTCGCTGATGAAACCCAGCATCCACTGATGCACGTTTTCCAGGTTGGCATAGCCGCCTTGAGCGAATGCCCGCAAAAGATTCAGCGTGGCAGCCGACTGGCGATAGGCCATAACCTGGCGCTGGGGATCGGGAACACGCGACGCTTCATCGAATTCGATCCCGTTGATGATATCGCCGCGGTAGCTCGGAAGCTCGACATCATCCTTCCTTTCGACATTGGACGACCGTGGTTTGGCAAACTGGCCGGCAATCCGGCCCACCTTGATGACCGGCTGCTGGGCACCGAAGGTCAAGACCACTGCCATCTGCAAAAACACCCGAAAGAAGTCGCGAATATTGTCCGCGCCGTGCTCCGCAAAGCTCTCGGCACAATCTCCGCCCTGCAGCAAAAACCCATTGCCGTTGGCAACATCCGCAAGCCTGTCGCGCAACTGGCGCGCTTCACCGGCAAAAACCAGCGGCGGATAGGAAGAAAGACGCTCTTCCGTTGCCTGCAAATTCTTCAAATCCGGATAGTCCGGCACCTGAAGGATTGGCTTGTTGCGCCAGCTGTCGGGTGTCCAATTCTGTGCCATTTCAACTCACCTGAATTTATGGGATGGTGGGAGAATATCTCCCAAGGGCGGGCTTATAGCGGCAAACGCCTCCGAATGCCAGCATCATCGGTGCCGCAAGGCTTCGGATTGCTTCGAATCCGGCATGCGGTCACCCGTCAGCTCTTCCAGCTCTTCGTTATCAGGGTATCAGACGAATGTGACGCCCTTTTCGATCAACATTTCATCGAACAGGGTCCGTTGATGATCGGGCAGCGCAACGGCACGGGAATACACCGGATCGTGACGGTCCGAGCGCACCGGACGCTCGAACCCGTCGGTGCTGTGCAAAAACCCGCGCACACCGTTTTCGCCGAATTCATGCATGAAACCTTGCATAACCGCATCCAGATAGGATTGCAGGATCGGATCGCCCGGATCGTGCGGCGCGGTATTGGTGTGCGCTTCATAGATATAGACCGGACACTCCGGTGGAACGTCAATATCGACGTCCAGACTGTCGATATGAACCGACACCCGATCATATCTGGCTTCACGCTGGTCGACCTGCGAAAGGTTTTCCAGACTGTCGTAAACCAGCAGGCCGTCAATCGCGTGGATTTCGTCCTGACGTGCACTCAGCATCGATGAGACGCTCCCACCAGCGGCCGTGTCGACCGCGGGACGTGGCCGCCAACAGCGTTTCCAACCGCTCAGCCGCGCCGGCGACGCATCGATATATCGTGTTCTCAATGTGGTGCGATTGACCAGCGAGCCGTAGCCGAAATAGGCGACGATCGGCCCGTCGTCCATTGCTCGTTGCAACCTCTCAACTGTCTCGCTCATTGAATCCGCTCACTCGACGCGTTGGCCGTTTTCAATGCGATAACTCGGCTGATACATGGTGACCAGTTCTTCGGCGGCCGTCGGATGGACGGCCATTGTGCGGTCGAAATCATCCTTGCTGCAACCCGCTTTGAGCGTTACGGCCAGGATCTGCGCCAACTCGCCCGCATCGGGCCCCAGAATATGTGCGCCAAGGACTTTTCTGTCGGTTGCATCGACCACCAGTTTCATGATTGTCGTCTCCTGCCGGCCCGACAGTGTGTGCCGCATCGGCCGGAACTCGGCCCGGTAGATTTCCAGTTTCTCGAAACGCCGCGCCGCCTCGTCTTCGGAGAGCCCAACGGTACCGATCTCGGGTTGCGAAAACACGGCAGTCGCAATCAGATCATGATCGGGCGTGGTCGGATTGTTCCGGAATGCAGTCTCGACGACGCACATTGCCTCGTGGATCGCCACCGGCGTCAGTTGCACGCGGTCGGTCACATCGCCGACCGCGAATATGTTTTCCCGGCTTGTTCGCATATGATCGTCGACGATGATGGCTCCGGCTTCATTGACGCGAACGCCTGCCTTTTCGAGGCCCAGATGCCCGGTGTTCGGAATGCGGCCGATGGCCAGCATGGTCTGGTCGACCTTCAGGTTCTTTCCGGCGGAGGTCGTTACATCCAGCCGGTCGTCGGCAGCCCGGACGATCTTGCTGATGACTTCGCCGCACAGGATGCGGATGCCCTTGGCCTCCATCGCCTTGTGAAGGGGGCGGCGCATGTCCAAGTCGAAATTCTTTAAAATCTCCTCGCCGCGATAGATGAGGGTCGTTTCGACCCCCAACCCGTGAAAGATATTGGCAAATTCGACGGCGATATAGCCGCCCCCGGCGATCAGAATCGCCTTCGGCAGCTCCGGCAGATTGAACGCTTCGTTCGATGTGATGGCCAATTCGTGACCTTCAAGCCCCTCCACATGGTTGGGCCTGCCCCCGACAGCCACCAGAATCTTGTCGGCGGTTACGATCTTGTTTGACTCCAGAATACGGACGCTGTGTTCATCGACGAGCTCTGCGCGGCTCTCAAAGATTTCAGCACCGGCATTGCTGAGTCCCTTTTTGTAGAGCCCTTCCAGGCGCGCGATTTCCCGGTCCTTGTTTCTGATCAGCGTCGGCCAGTCGAATCGGCTCTCGCCGACCGTCCAGCCAAAGCCGGCAGCATCTTCGAATTCTTCTGAAAAATGGGACGCATAGACAAACAGTTTCTTGGGAACGCATCCGCGGATGACGCAGGTTCCGCCATAGCGGTATTCCTCCGCGATGGCGACCTTCTTGCCCATACCGGCAACAAGCCGCGCGGCGCGTACGCCTCCCGATCCGCCGCCGATTACAAAAAAATCATAGTCGTAGTTGGCCACGGTGATGTCCCTCTCAAACTGAATATGCACGGTCGGGAAAGACAAACACCGGACCGATCCCTACAGGCGCGTCCGTTCTGGCATTGTCCGTCACTAGGTGACCGTGGAAGAAAAACCCGTCCCCAAGGGCCTCTCAAGATCGGTTGCGACCTTACTGGGACGTGTCAGTGGCACCGTCTGTCGGCGTCTCCCCGAGACGTGCCCGCAATGCCTCTTGCGTCGCTGTGGCCAGATCACGGGAAATACCGTTCGACCAGACTTCCGCCGCCTGCAGCAATTGCCGCGTGACAATCGGCCCCGTGCTGATCAGTTTCTTTCCTGCATCGCTGACATAGAAGGCTTCGATTGCATTCAGTTCCTCAATCGTGAAGCTCCGTGCATAGATCGTCGCGGCCTCACGCTCCAGATCGGCCCGTCTTCCGGCCATCTCAATCGCTGTTTCATCAACAGTCGCTGAGATGATCTCCTGCAAATTCGGCGCCGTTTGAATGAGATTCGATTTCAGGTTCTGGGCCGCGTTCAGCAAAATGGCGTCAAACTGATCCGTCGCCTTGATTGCGGCAATGGTCGCCCTGGCTGCAGCCACATGTTCCTCGGAGGGCTCCTGAGCCTGCACCGGCGCCACCATCATGGCTGTCGTGACTGCGATTGCCATTGCATAACGGCGCAATCCGGTTGCCATACTCAACTGTTTCATCGGTTCCGAATTCCTTTATTTTTTCATCGTCCTAATACCGGATGATCCGGCAATTATCGCTGCGGAGGCTATATTAAGGAACAATCCGTGCTCCACAACACCGGGGATGGCCTGCAATGCACTTGCCAGAGCTTCTGCATCCGGAATGCGGCCAAAAGATGCATCCAAAATATAGTGTCCACCGTCCGTTTCGAACGGAATGTCCCGATCCTTGCGCAATTTGATCGGACCGCTCAATCCCAATGCGGACGCCGCCGATTCGATGGCCAGGCGCGTGACGGCAAGGCCAAACATGTTAACCTCGATCGGCAGCGGAAATTTTCCCAGAACCTCTACGATTTTCGATTCATCGGCAATCACAATCAGCTCATCCGAAGCGCTGGCGACAATTTTTTCCCGCAACAACGCCCCGCCGCCGCCCTTGATGATGCGAAGGTCGCCATCAACCTCGTCGGCCCCATCTATCGTCAGGTCCAGATGCGGCAGCTCATCCAGCGAAAAAAGCGGCACGCCAAGCTCGACACACAGGCCGGCCGTTCGCTCGGAAGTGGGCACCGCCTGTATCTGCAAACCGGCCTCAATCCGCTCGGCCAGCAGACGCACGAACTCCTCTGCCGTGCTGCCGGTGCCGATGCCGAGCTTCATGCCGGCTTCGACATTTTCGAGCGCGACCCGAGCGGCCTCGATTTTCAACTGACGGGCGTCCATACGCCGGTGGCTCCCAGAATATTGCCTGAGGCGCTGTTACCATGCGGCAGGTCTCAAGCAAAGCCGTAATTCTCAGTGTCTTCCGCAAAGAAGAAGACGGGACGTGGCTTTTACGGCGGAACACCATTTGCTTTCGGCGTCCACCCGTTATCAGCCACAAGCATCCACTTGCATTCTGCGGCATGCTGCCCTACCCCGGAATTCAAAATGGGATTGGGGACTCGAACAGCGATGCCAACGCCACTGGTCATATTCGATCTAGACGGAACTCTGCTCGATACGGCGCCGGACCTGATGGAAAGCCTCAATCACACAATCGGCAAGCTGGGGCTGGAACCGGTTCACTACGATGACATCGCATTTCTTGTCGGCGCCGGCGCCAGGGCAATGATCGTCAGGGCGCTGGAAATGCGAAACACCGCCGTTCAGGAATCGGAAATCGATTTGCTCTTTGCCGGGTTCATCGAGTTCTACAGCAGGTCGATGCCCGGCGTTTCAACACCCTATCCAGGCCTTCTGGATGCGCTCGACCGCCTGGATGCAGCGGGCATGTCCATGGCGGTGTGCACGAACAAGACAGAATCTCTGGCCAGACGGCTTCTTGATCTGCTCAATCTGACCGAACGGTTTACCGCCATAACGGGCGGCGACACATTTCCTGTCCGTAAGCCGCATGGCGATCACATTCACGGAACCATCAAATTGGCGCTGGGCTCCAGAAAAACCGCGGTGATGATCGGCGACTCTGTCAATGATATTCGCGCCGCAAAAAATGCCGGCATCCCGTCAATTGCCGTCCCGTTCGGATATTCCGATACAGCGGTCGAACAACTCGGACCAAACCGGGTCATTAACCATTATGATGAATTGACACCTGACCTGGTCTCAGGCTTGCTGTCGCGGGCATAGACGCCTTACCCGCGACGCAATTGCAGAATTTGCGACGAGTCACCCTTGAGCGGCACGAACCTCCTGTGTCCGCTCGATCGCCATACCCAGACGCTTGTCGCGGCCATACATATCCGAATAGTAGCCGACGGTGCCATCTTCTTTCGGCCAGGCGGTGAAGTAAGAGACATAGACTGGAATCTTACCGGGAACCGGCTCGGCCATGTTGCGGCCCTGCGAAATCTGCGCAGCGATGTGTTCGCGCGACGTGCCGAGCACGGCGGCCGCCATTCCCCGGGGGTCATGCAGACGGACGCAGCCATGGCTGAAGGCCCGCGCATCGCGGTCGAACAGGCTCTTGGCCGGTGTATCATGCATATAGATCGCATGTTTGTTGGGGAACAGGATCTTCAGCTCACCAAGTGCATTCTTGCGGCCGGGCGGCTGTCTGACATCGACCGGGACATTCGTGCCAACAGAATACCAGTTGACGCTACGTGACGACACACGCCGACCACGGCGGTCCGTCAATTCATAGCCCAGCCGGTCCAGATAGGATGGATCGCGGCGCAGCTTCGGCAGCATTTCATTGACGATGATCGATCGCGGTACACCCCAATAGGGATTGTATTCGACCGTCTCGATTTCATCATGGAAGAAATTGGTCTGATTGCTCTTCTTGCCGACAACCACCCGCATGGAGATATCTTCTTTGCCGTTCTTCACGAAGGCTGCACGAAAGGCCGGCTGATTGATGAAAACGTGGCGCGAACCCAGATTGCGAGGCAGCCAGCGCAAGCGCTCCATCGCCAGAACGAGTTTGTCGATCTTGTCAGCGTTGGAAAGATCGGTCAGCTTGGCGATGGTCATCTTGCCGACAATACCATCCGCCGCAAGCTTGTTCTCACGCTGAAAATCCCTGACCATCGCGACAATCTCGGGCGTATAGGCCTCACCGCCGGACAATTCGTATTCATACAGTGTGATGCCGTGATCCACCAGGAGCTTGTCCGAGCCGCGTTTGCGGATCGCTGCCACGACATTGGCAACCTGCGGACTTTTGACACCGGGCTTCAAAAATGTGCCTTTGGCGATGACGATCAGGTCGTTTTCTTCCGCAGCGCGAAGCTCCTCCAACTCACCTTTCAATGCCTTGAACTGGGGATTGTTCGGGTTGCTACCGGCGAGATAGACGCCAGCGTCTGCCGTTGCCGCCAGATTTCCGAGCGCTGCACTCAGATCGACGTCCTTGCGTTTGAAATCATGGTAGCCGGACAGGCGGTTCGGGTCGATCCGCCCACGCGTGGCGTCCAGCACATAGCTCAGAGCCTTGGCGCTCATGTTCATTTCGAACATCATCAACTGCCGCTGCCGGCTGGACATATCGGTCATGTCAAACCCGTCAGCCGGGACGTCGACCACATAATCGGATGGAGCCAGGCCGAATTCATCGGCTTTCGCCATCATGGCAATTGCCGCGCGGGCATTGTCGTTCGCCGCCGTACCGTCCACCCAGACAAAATCCGGATTGGCCGAATAATAATCGATGATGGCCTTGCCGACTTCATCGGCAGCCCGAATCTTGACGCCCTCAAGAAACCGTCGCGATTCATCAAACGCACTGCCGCCGAGCGGCGGCAGATACGGATCGACCGAGGCGATTTCAACCCGGGCGAGAGAAGAAAGGTCGAAGGTCTTCATCTTATCGGGTTTGTACGTGTAAATCCGCGGCGCGCTCACTTTGACGACCGGAGCTTTTTTCACCTGCTGTACCCGTTTGCGCTGCTCCTCTGCACGCCGCAACCGTTCGCGTCTTGGTCTCGGGTTGAAAATGATATCGAAAAGTGAAGTCCTTTGTTGGGCCTGTGCCGGCCCGGTTGTCGGCAGCATAACCCCAACCGACATGGTCAATGTCAGAGCTGCAATGCAGCAGCCCACGATCATTTTTCTGGTTTTCACTCCGGCACCCTCCGCGGATAATTTACGTCAACGCCCCACCGTCGAACGCATACTATTTGGTCATTGCTACGACGTGTGCAATGCCGAACGCAACATTGAACGGTCGAATTCGATAAAATACGGCCAATTTCCTAAAAAATTGATCAAGACTGTTGCGCGGCACCATCATTTCCCGCGGCAAGCAGCCATTTGCAGAACAAATGCGCCAGAAAAGCGCCCAACAACTGCACCAGCACGAAGGGAATCACATCCTGTGGCCGGATGCCCGCAAAACTGTCGGAAAATCCCCGCGCGATGGTAACGGCGGGGTTGGCGAATGAGGTCGAAGCGGTAAACCAGTAGGCAGCGGTGATATAGAGACCCACCGACATCGCCACCGCCTTCTCATTGGCCCTCAGTGTTGCCAGGATCGTGAAGACCAGTCCGAATGTTGCCACGGCCTCGGCAAACCACTGCGCCGAGCCCGTGCGCGCCTTTTGAGAAAACTGCAGCACATCGAGATCGAACATCATATGGGCGGCCCACACGCCGACAAGTCCGCCGACGATCTGGGCGGCAACATAGGCAGCCGCCTGTCCCGGAGACACGGCGCGGCGCAGCGCAAAAACCATGGTCACGGCGGGATTGAAGTGCGCGCCGGAGATCGGGCCGAGCATGGTGATCAGCACCACCAGAATCGCTCCGGTGGGAATGGTGTTGCCGAGCAGCGCGATCGCTACATTGCCGCCGGCCAGCGCCTCGGCCATGATGCCGGAGCCGACCACAGTCGCCAGCAAGAATGCTGTGCCGATGAATTCGGCACCGATCTGTCTGCCCAAATGTTGCTGCATGCGTTCGTTCCCCACCCGGTTCCGTTTATCCGGTGCGTCCGCACCGCCGACAAGATCTTAACAATGAAGGGCGTCGAGAGAACCGGCCCGTCGACAGGTGATATTACGGTTTTGTGACAATTCGATAACACCATGATGGCCGCCTGTCATGGGGTCTGTTTCACGGCAATGAACATGCGCCGACACCGAGGCACAATGGCGCTCGGAGACTGCGTCGAACAGCGTGCGGGCGGTCCCGCCTTCGGGAAAAAGAGATTTGACCTGCCGTGATAAACGCTCCAAGAATGACGCCAAAACGGCACGGGATGGGGAAATGGTCCGAAATCTGAGAATGTTGAGCGGGACGGTACTCTTCGTCTTCGTCACCCTCCATTTGCTCAACATGGCCTTTGGTCTCATTTCCATCGATGCGGTTGAAACGGCCAGAACCTATCTGACCGCTCCCTGGTCCGTTGGGCCGGTTTTTGTCCTGCTGATGGTGGCGATGCTGGTCCATATGGTTCTCGGCCTCTACTCGCTTTACCGGCGCAGCACGCTGCGCATGTCGGGATATGACGGCAGTCAGTTGATCTTCGGACTGCTGATCATGCCGCTGCTGGCCTCCCATATCGTCGGCATTTACGCCACCAAGTATATTTTCGAAGCTGATCCGACCTACCGGCTCATATTGAACGTCTTCTGGGTCAGTTCGCCGCTTGAGGGTCTGCGTCAGGTTTTCGTTGTGGTCGTCGTGTGGGTGCATGGGATCATCGGCATCTTCAGCTGGATGCGGATCAAACCATGGTGGGAACGCGTCTCCTGGTTCATATATCCGCTGATCGTCGCCGTTCCGGTGGTCGCCCTGCTTGGCTTTGTCGACGCGGGCAATCAGGTCATCGCCGAAGCGGAACTGGCGGCAGAGGAATACGCTGCCTACGCGGAGTCTGATGAATCCGAAGAGCCGGAGCTCAGCGACGAGGAATTGCGCGCCGAAGAGCAAGCCGCTGAGGAGCGTCGTGCCATCAACAATGCCAGATTCGCACTGACCTACCGCATTTTGTGGACTGTGCTGGGCATTTATGCGGCAATGGTCGCAATTACGCTTCTGTTGCGCGCCTGGAGGTTACGGGCTCGCAGTCAGCGGATGGCGACCATTACCTATATGGATGGCCCCACGGTTGAGGCCAAAGTCGGGCTCAGCCTGCTGGAAATGTCGCGCATCAACGAGGTGCCGCATGCCAATCTGTGCCGCGGCCGCGGCCGCTGCGGAACTTGCCGGGTGCGAATCGTCGAGGCGGATGCGGACCTGAACAATCCATCGACAGTCGAGGTGGCCACCTTGTCGCGCCTCGGCTCACCGCGAGGCGTGAGGCTGGCCTGCCAGATCTGTCCACAGGCCGGTTCGCTGACCGTAGAACGACTTGTATCGCCCGATATTGCACCCCGCGACATGGTTTTGAACCAGAAGGCAGAAGCCAGAGCCGGCGCTGAGGCCAACCCGGTTCCGGAGACGGCCGATGCGTAACATCGCACAGCACTTGCACCTGTTGAGAATGCTGTCGATGGCGTTCATGGTGCTGTGGGCAGGTTTGAGTGTTGCCCAGGCGCAGGCAATTCCCGGTGCTCCGCCTCAGCAAGCCGAAACTGAAGCCGAAGCCGAAACCCCGCCGCCCTCGCCCAATGATATTCGTGAACTGATGCGTCTTCTGGCGGACCCCAGCGTGGTTGTCTGGCTGCGCTCTCAAAGCGAGCAGCAGGGTCTGGACGGAACATCCGCCGAGCGCAATGAGAGCTTTCAGCAGGAACTGGCCGAACGTGTCGACAGGACCAGGCTCCGCCTGACGAGCCTTGCCGTCAGCTGGCGCAATCTACCCGCCGCACCAAGCTTCCTGAGCGAAGCCTGGCAGGAACAGGTTTCAAGCGACCAGACGCTGCGCAGCATCATCTATGTGGTTGTCTTCCTGGTTATCGGCAGCGGTCTCGAATGGTTGTACCGGCAATACACCCTGCAGCCCATGCTGCGGCTAGAACTCAACAAATCGACATCCTTGAGCCACAGGCTGAACGCCGCCGTTCTGCGCGCTCTGATTGTCTTTGGCGGCCTGTTGATCTTCTCGATCGGCACGATCGGTGCGTTTCTGAGTTTCACATGGCCCAGTTTCGTCGAAAACATCGTTTTGAACCTGCTGACCATCGTCATAACGATTCGCGTCGCATCCACCGTCTCCATGTTCTTCCTGGCGCCACGCGTGCCCGAACTCAGGCTCGTTCCACTGAGCAGCGCACTGGCAAGACCGCTGCACAATTGGGTGGTGCTGATCGCGTCCATCGCCGTCATTGCCCTCAGCGTTACCGATGTGTTCGAACACCTTGCGGGAAACACCGATGCCCTCGGTGCAACGCTGGCCATTGCGGTCGGCGCCGGCGCCGCGCTGGCGATCGCCATCATCCTTGCCGTGTGGCACCTCTCCTGGATCATCGGCCGTCGGTCGAAGCGTGATAACCCGATTGTCTCAAGCCGCCGGCTGAAGTTCTGGCCTGGCTATCTGACCATATTGACCGCAGTGACCTGGTGCCTGTGGCTGCTGAGCGCCACGGAGCTGATGTGGACGGTCATCATTCTGGGTCTGCTCTTCCCGGTCACCCGCCTGCTCAATGGCTGGATCGACTATTTCTTCGATGAGGCTGAGGCCACGCACGAATCCGACGGGGACGAAGATGCCGAAACAGTACCTGTCGAGGCGCCTCCCCTCGCACCGGAACCGGAAGCTGAAACACCACAAATCGAAAGTGCCGCCGGCAGCGCGCCAGAGCAAGCCGCGGTCGCGGACACCCCGGTAACCGAAGCGGAGGCCGGCACAGAAGTGGTGACAGCACCACCGGACCCGCCCGTGGAGGAGGAAGAGACGGAGCAAGTCAGTGCGCTCGAACTCTACCGCCCCGTGGCCCGACGGTTCGTCCGTTTCGTGGCGGTGCTGTGTGCGATTTTCGCTCTGCTCGCCGCCTGGGGCGGCAACATATTCAGCCTGTCGGAATCGCAGACTTTCTCCGGGCGTTTTGTCGGCATCCTCGCCGATATCATCACCGTCTTGTTGATTGCCGATCTGATCTGGATCTGGGCGAAATCCGCAATCGACCGCAGACTGGCCAATTACGTCCCGCCACAGGGCAGCGAGGCACCGGGCCCCGAAGCGAGAATGGCGACGTTGCTGCCGATCCTGCGGGTCACCCTGATGGTCACGCTGATCGCCATCGTCATCATGACGATCCTGGCTTCCATGGGCATCAATGTCGGACCTCTTCTTGCCGGTGCCGGTGTCATCGGTATCGCCGTTGGTTTTGGTGCGCAGGCGCTGGTCAAGGACATCGTTTCAGGGATTTTCTTCCTGATCGACGACGCCTTTCGTATCGGCGAATATATTGAAGTCGGTAGCCTGCGCGGCACGGTCGAATCCATGTCGATCCGCTCCCTGCGGGTGCGTCACCATCTCGGCGCTATCCACACGATCCCGTTCGGCGAACTGACATCGCTGACCAATTACAGCCGCGACTGGGTCATCATGCGCCTGGAGTTCCGCGTGCCCTTCGATACCGATCTGAAGCTGGTGAAGAAAATCGTCAAGAAAATCGGTGCCGAGTTGCAGGAAAACGAAGTCTATGGCGACGGCATCATACAGACTCTCAAATCCCAGGGCGTGCGTCGGATGGAAGAGTTCAACATGGTGGTCGGCGTGAAGTTCATGGCCAAACCAGGCGCCCAATGGCTGGTTCGCCGCGACGCCTACCAGAAGCTCCGCGATGCGTTCGAGGCCAATGGCATCAGCTTCGCCCAACGCAATGTGACGGTCGAGGTTGTCGGCGACCAACCGCTCGACGAGGAGGCCAAAAAGGCTATCGCCGGGGCAGCGCAAAATGCCATTGATTCAGTCGCCGGCCCGCCGCAACCGGTGCCCGACGAACCCTGACCCGCCGAATTTACGCGGCATCGTGAAATATCACACCCAGCACATCGCGCTGCCCGCTGCGCACACGGCTGACACCGTGACGCATGCGCGCGCGATAGAAGCCACGTTTGCCGGCGATCGGCCGTTCATTGACAGCAAAAATCACGGCCTCCCCAAGCGCAAGTGGAATGACTTCAGCCCTGGACTGCATGCGCGGTCGCTGTTCCGTCAAAATGAACTCGCCGCCGGTGAAATCCGCACCCGGTTGCGACAACAGGATTGCCACCTGAAACGGAAAAACATGCTCGCCATACAGATCCTGATGCAGGCAATTGTAATCGTCCGCTCCGTAGCGAAGCAGCAACGGCGTGGGTTGGCGCTGGCCGGCCTTGTGGCAACGGACCAGAAAATCCTCGTGCCCGACCGGGAACCGGTCCTCCCGGCCCAGCATGGCAAGCCACTCATTGGCGATTGGTTGCAACCGCCCGTAGAGCGCTCGCCGAAGCTGCATGATGATATCAGGCAGCGGATCGGCGAAATATTTGTACGTGCCGCGACCAAAGCCGTGGCGGGCCATGTTGATATGGCTTCGAAACAGATCGTCCCTATCGAACAGGTCCCGCAAGGTCTGGCAGTCGTGCGGTGTCAAAAGCGGTCCCATGGCAGCAAAGCCGCGTTGCTTGAGAGCTGCTGAAAGACCGCTCCAGTCAATGCCTCCAAGACTGCCGATGTCACGGTCATCTTTTCGTGCGTCGACCGCCCTGGCCGGCGCGCTCACGCCGCAGCCTCCCGCGAAAGCAGCTCCCGTTTGCGGTCGACGCCCCAACGATATCCGGAGACATCGCCATCCAGGCGCACAACCCGGTGGCAGGGAATCGCGACGGCAATCCGGTTGGCACTGCAGGCCTGCGCCACCGCCCGCACGGCGGATGGTTTGCCGATCGCCCGGGCAATATCGGTGTAACTCGCCGTTTGGCCCGCAGGAATAGCGCGCAATGCGGCCCAGACCTTGTGCTGGAACGCCGTTCCTCGAATATCCAGAGGCAGATCAAGGTCGCCGCGCGGCATTTCGAGGTAGCTCAGGATTTTGGAGACCAGCGCATCAAAGGCCGCATCGCCGCCGACAAGATCGGCCTGAGGAAACCGGTCCTGTAGTTGCTTGAGCAGACCATCGGCATCCGAGCCGAAATCAATGGCGCAGACGCCTTTGTCCGTTGCCGCGACCAACACCGTGCCGAGCGAGCATTCTCCGATGGCAAATTTGATCTGTGCATCACGTCCGCCATCACGATACTGTTTCGGGCGCATGCCCAGCCGGCTGGCCGACTCCTCATAGAAGCGACTGCTGGCGTTGTAGCCGGAATCGAAAATGGCCCGTGTGACACTGGCCCCGCTGTCCAGTTCGCCGCGCATCTTGCGCGCCCTGGCCGCCGCGGCATAGGACTTTGGCGTCACACCGGTGGCCGTCTTGAACAGTCGGTGAAAATGGTACCGGCTGACCCCGGCGGCATCCGCCAGGACCTCAAGGCTTGGCGGCTCCTCCGCGTCTTCAATCATCCGGCACGCCCGGGCAATCATCTCGGCCCGTTCCGATGCCCGGTCCTGCCGATTCGGCCGGCACCGTTTGCAGGCCCTGAATCCGGCCTGTTCAGCCTCTGTCGCGTTGTCGAAATAGACAATATTTTCCCGCTTTGCTGCCTTCGACCCGCAGGACGGCCGGCAATAGATGCCGGTTGTTTTCACCCCGTAGACAAAGGCACCATCTGCAGCCGCGTCCCGCTGCTCGACCGCGAGCCAGCGTTCAGTGTCACCGGCGGATGGCGTCGTGGCGTTCATATCAGCGATTATCTCAAACATTTTGGACCTCATTTCGCAAGAAAATCATCAGTTGCGCCACTTTATGGCCACTGACTCTGCGCCACATCCCGTCTCTTGCTCTTGAATTCGGATCTTCGGTCTTGAAATTTTCATAGTCCGCCGCAGTTATTGCCGGCAGTCACAATTTTACCTGATCATCAGATCGTGAAATGCACATAATTCGAATTTATGTATCATGCGCGCATCGAACCAACAGAGGGATTCAGATGAAAACGGCGATTACATCATTGGCAATCTTGCTGTCAGCCGGGCTGATGGTATCCGCTCCGGCAATGGCGGCTGGAAGCGGAGACGGTTCAAGCTCTACCGTGAAAAAATGCAAACGGGGCGAAGTCTGGAACGCCAGCAAGCGAAAATGCCAGCAGAAGAGCTCCAGCCTCGACAAGGAGACGATCTACCAGGCAGGACGCGATCTGGCCCATGCAGGCCGTTATGATGAAGCCATCGACGTGCTGACAATCGGCGCGGATCGGGGTGATAAGCGCATTCTGAATTACCTCGGATATTCGCACCGCAAGGCGGGGCGTGTCGAAGTTGGCCTGACCTATTATCGCCAGGCGCTTGAGATCGACCCGGAATACACGCTGGTCCGTGAATATATGGGTGAGGCTCTGCTGCAGAAGGGCGACCTCGAAGGCGCGCTTCATCAGCTGTCCGAAATCCGCCGGCTTTGCCAGGGCCGCGACTGCGGCGAGTATCAGGAATTGTCCGGACACATAGCCGATTTCATCAACAAACAGGAGAGCTGAGCGTAACCACAGCTTGAACTCTGAATGATGGGCAGCCCCTCCGGGCTGCCCATTTGCATTCTCACAGCCACCGGAATAAATCCTGTAAATCCTGCTGCTCAAACAAGAGGCCCGCCTTATGTCCGATGCCGCAACAGCTGACCTGTTCCCTCTCGGTGAGGATGACACGCCTTTCAGGAAACTGTCTTCGGAACACGTGTCTGTCGACACATTCAAGGGCCGGGAGATTCTGACCGTCGAACCTGAAGGCATTCGACTGCTGGCCGAGGCTGCATTCGCAGATATCAATCACCTCCTGCGGCCAGCGCATCTGCGCCAGCTCGCATCCATCATGGAGGATCCGGAGGCCACCGAAAACGACCGGTTTGTCGCCTATGATCTGCTGAAAAACGCCAACATCGCCGCCGGCGGGATCCTGCCGATGTGTCAGGATACCGGCACGGCGATCATCATGGCCAAGAAAGGCCGCCATGTGTGGACCGAGGGAGGCGACCAGGCGGCCCTCTCGCGTGGCGTGCTTGACGCCTATGAAAAGAAGAACCTGCGCTATTCGCAGCTTGCGCCACTTGGCATGTTCGAGGAAAAGAACACCCGCAACAACCTGCCGGCCCAGATTGACATCTATCAGGAGGGTGAGGACGCCTACAAATTCCTGTTCATCGCCAAGGGCGGCGGTTCGGCCAACAAGACATTCTTGTATCAGGGCACACCATCGCTGCTGACACGCGACCGGATGATCGAATTCCTCAAGGAGAAAATCCTCACCCTCGGCACCGCCGCCTGCCCGCCCTACCACCTGGCCATCGTGATCGGTGGAACATCGGCGGAAATGAATCTGAAGACCGTCAAGCTTGCGTCGACCAAATATCTCGACACATTGCCCACCGCAGGTTCGCCGGAAGGCCACGCTTTCCGCGACTTGCAGATGGAAGCGCAGGTGCACGAACTGACCCAGCAGATGGGTGTCGGCGCGCAATTCGGCGGCAAGTATTTCTGCCACGACGTCCGGGTCATTCGGCTGCCCCGCCACGGAGCATCGCTGCCGATTGGCCTCGGCGTGTCCTGTTCCGCCGACCGACAAGCCAAGGGCAAGATCACCCGGGACGGGATTTTTCTGGAAGAACTTGAAACCAACCCGGCAAAATACATGCCGGATATCGATGAAGGTGCGCTGACCGAAAATGTCGTCCCCATCGACCTCAATCAGCCGATGAATCAGATTCTGAAAGAACTGACGAAACACCCCGTAAAGACTCACCTATCGCTCACCGGAACCATCATTGTCGCCCGCGATCTTGCCCATTCGAAAATCCGTGCCCGCCTTGAGGCCGGAGAAGACATGCCCGATTATTTCAAGGACCATCCGGTCTACTATGCCGGTCCGGCCAAAACCCCGGAGGGATACGCCTCCGGGTCGTTCGGCCCGACAACGGCCGGACGCATGGACAGCTATGTCGATCAGTTTCAATCCTTCGGCGGATCCAAGGTGATGCTGGCGAAGGGCAACCGTTCGCGTGCCGTGCGGCAGGCCTGTGAACGCCATGGCGGCTTTTACCTGGGTTCGGTGGGCGGACCGGCGGCGCGGCTTGCACAGGACTGCATCAAAAGCGTCGAAGTCGTTGAATACCCGGAACTGGGCATGGAGGCGATCTGGAAAATCGAAGTGGAGGATTTCCCGGCCTTCATCGTCATCGACGACAAGGGCAACGACTTTTTCCAAGCGCTCAATCTGGGATGAAGGCAACACCGCTTCCACCCCGTCTGGCGGCTGCCTTCGAGAAGCAGGAACTGGCCTGCCGAAACCTCGGTTCGCCGTTTACCTCCCTCATCTGTGGATCAATTGCCCGAAACGGACTGCCGCAGTCGAAGATGCGCACCATCATGGTGGATTGGGTGGGTGACCCCTCCTCTGCCGGCGATGCCCTGCCGATAAGGCTATGCAGCGCGCTTCACGAACTCGTACTGACGCGGGCCGATGATGGGTTGTGCCGCATTTACCCGCCGAACCACCAAAACATAACCGCCGAACACCTCCACGGGGCTATCCTATCGGCGGTTCACAGCCACGACGACTTTCTGACAACCCGCCTGCAGCGTGCGCCGCAAACCAATGAAGTTCGCCGCTCGACCGCCCTTCTTGCCGGATTCCTGCATATTGCAGACCGAACGGGACTGCCGCTGGACATCTCGGAAATCGGCGCAAGCGCCGGGCTCAATCTTCAGTTTGACCGCTTTGCCCACAGGATTGACGGCAACCGCTACGGAGCGCCGGCTTCAAAGGTGCAACTCGAGCCGGATTGGAGTGGCCCGCCACCACCACCCGCGCGGTTGGAGGTCGAAGACCGAAGAGGCTGTGACCTGTCCCCGTTCGACCTGACACAATACAGCGAGCAGACCCGGCTTCTGTCCTATGTCTGGGCTGACCAGCAAGACCGGCTTGAGCGGTTGCGCGCCGCTATGGCTGCCGCTCCGCCGGTCCAGATCGACAGGGCAGACGCCGTCGACTGGCTGCAGGTTCGACTGAAAACGGTCCGCAAGGGCCGGGCACATGTCCTGTTTCACACAATCGCCTGGCAATATCTGCCGGAAGCGGCCAAAAAACTGGGGCGCGACATTATCGAGCAGGCCGGAGCGCAGGCAACCCGGAGCGCACCGCTTTTTTTACTCGCCATGGAGCCGGACGGCAGGTCGCCCGGCGCCGGATTGCGGCTGGACTCCTGGCCCGACGGTTCTTCGGAGGAACTGGCGCGGGTCGACTTTCACGGACGCTGGATCAAATGGAACGAGGCTGCCGAATAGCCGAGACGGTGCACGACGGTCGCCTAGGCGTCGGCCTTGCGTCGCCGACCGGCAGGGTCTTGCAAAACGCTCAACACTTTGTAACCACTGGGTTTGGCCCGGACGGCAACACAAGCGTTGGGCCATGCGGCCCAACAGGGAGTGCACGCGTCGATGATCGGGAAAATCCCTCAAATCATTCGCTTTGCGGTTGTCGGTCTGTGCGCCACCGCCGTGCACACTCTGATATTTACCGCACTGGTGGGCGTCGGGTTGAGCGGCCTCCTGTCAAACCTGTTGTCCTTTTCGGTCGCGTGGTGCGTTTCGTTTTTCGGACATGCCAAACTTACATTTGAAGTGAGCGATATTCGGTTTGACCAGTCACGCCGGTTTATGGCGACATCGGTCATTGGCCTGATCAGCAATTCAATCATCGCCTACCTGATCGTCGATTATCTTCTGTTGAACCCCTGGATCGCCGTCCTGCTGATGGTCACCGTGACCCCGATCATGGTGTTTGTGCTGCTGAAAACCTGGGTGTTTGGTTGAACAAATCACCACATGGTTTTGCTTGCGCGGTCCGGCCAGGCGTCGTCATAGGCCTTGCCTCCGACGTTCCCCTGGCTCATCGAAGCCAGAATCTCACCCGGCGTCGGCAAGTCGGCCGGGTCGACATGAGCGCTCCTGTCCCAGAGATTTGAACGTATCAACGCCCGCGCGCATTGAAAGTAGATCTCACCGATCTCGATCACCAGAACGCTTCTCGGCGCCCCGCCCTTCACGGCAAAACTCTCCAGCAAATCCGAATCAACACAGATTCTTCCGTGACCGTTGAGCCGAAGGGCATTGCCAGACCCCGGAATGAGAAACATCAGTGCCACGCGCGGATCGCGGACCACATTGCGCAGCGAATCAATGCGATTGTTGCCGCGCCTGTCCGGCAACAACACCGTGCGTTCATCCCGGACCCGCACAAAGCCCCGGACATCACCACGCGGTGAGCAGTCCAACCCTTCCGGTCCGACCGTTGCCAGCGCACAGAACGGCGAAGCCGCAATGATGGCCGCATATTCAGGTGTCACGTGGTCCGCTACCTTGGCCAAAGAAGCCACTCCCGGCGAGCCGTAGAGGGCCTCCAGTTCGTCAACGGTCCGTATGAATTGCATCGCCTGGCGTACTCCGATTTGCTGGGCGCGGAGGGATTTCCGGCTTTAACCCAGCCCTTGTATCAGAGACGATCTGTCAGGAATGTGTCAGCCATTGTGGGACATGGGGATAAGCATCACCCCTCCCCTTGCTTTCGGATAGCGTGTCAACGTCATTGCCTTCGACAAAATCGACAATGACCTGCGACACATCGCGAGCACCCAATATACGCCGGTGTCCATAGCCGTCGGCCCAAAATACCTCGACATGGGGTCCGGCACCGACAAGCCCATAGGCATTGTCGACCGCGACCTCCTTGTCATCATGGGCGTGGACAACGAGTGTGGGCTTTCCAAGCACTGCCAGTTGGCGCGCACCGACAAACTCTCCGAGCGGACGTCCAGCCACACGATGCACTTCATCAAACAGGGCCTTTCGGCTCGCTTCGGAAAGTCCGATCCAGTCGGCGAACCACTTGAAAATCTCAGGCAGGGAATTCGGCGCTGAAATTGTGACCAGGCGTGCCGGAGCACGGCCCGGCACACCGCAGACCGATCCGTAGGCTGCATTGACGATCACGGCCCCGCCAAAGGAATGACCGACCATCGCTGAAAACGGCCCGAATTGCCGCCAGGCGGCATCGACCGCCTCAACGGCCATCCCCATATGCAGGGTTCTGCCACTTGACGCACCGTGTCCGGGAAGATCGAGTGCAACGACCGTTCGCCCGGAACATCTCAGCGCCTCGACCAGGGCCAGCATATGCTCCGAGCGCGAACCCCACCCGTGGACCACCAGCACGGTCTCGTCAGCCTCCCCCACCAGCGGCTGAAACGCATGCGCGGCGACTGCACCGGTCGAAATGGGCAGCATGACACGTTGCGCCAGCGCCATGGTCGGCTGTGCGTCATCGAGAACCGAACGCGCCTTAATTGAAGACGGCCGCCGGTTCGGCGTTCTGCTGAAGAGCCGAAAGGCCATTCGGCCTGCCCACACGGGTGCAACAGAACCGGCGGTGCGAAAACCAAGACGGATGACCTTTTCAAGCAATGATGGCATAGTCGGAATCCGAAAATAAGTTCAACCATGAACATAATTGTACAACTATGAACAAAAATCAAGGCCTGCCCTGGGATAATCCGCGATTCAAGAACTGGATCGCAGTCGCCAAAGCCAGCCAGATCATCCACCAGAAACTGGCGAAGTCGCTCCAGGCTTTGGATATCAAGGTGCCGCATCTCGACATCCTGGCCAATCTCTATCGCTTCGACGGCATTTCACAGCAGGATCTGGCGCGAAAGCTGCTGGTCGGCCGATCCAATATCAGCATGTTGCTGCCGCAAATCGAGAAACGAGGCCTGATCGAACGCCGTCCCGACGACCGTGACAAACGAATCCTGCGCCTGCATCTCACCGATAAGGGACGCGACATCACCCGCCAGGCACTGGCGATGGAGCTCGATCTGATCGAACATTCCATGTCCACCACGACGGTAGAGGAATGCAATCACGTTGGTGAAATCATGAACCGCATGATCCGGAAAATGGAAGAATTCGAACCATAGCCGCCTAAATTCGCGGTTTTCTAGCGCGGCGTATCGACGCGATCGCGCGTCATTCCCTTTGCTTCAAGCTCTGCCAGGTATCCGGACCAGCGGGAATCGAATTCAGTTCCCAGTTCCCACAGATAGGCCCAGGTAAAGATACCGGTATTGTGCATGTCGTCGAATGTGATCATGACGGCGTAGTTGCCGACGGGCTCAACGCCAACAATCTGCACATTTCTTTTGCCGGGCACGGTCACCCGCTGTGACGGCGTATGCCCCTGCACCTCGGCCGAGGGAGACAGGACCCTGAGTGCCTCTGCAGGCAGGGCAAATCGGCTCCCGTCTTCAAACTGGACAGTCAAGGTGCGCTTGTCTTTCGACACCCGCAATTCGGTAGGCCGGATCGAATTTTCCTCAGTCATCGCTCTGTCCGGTTTCACTGCTGTATAACTCTGTGACACAGTCTGGCAATTAGGCCCGTGACACCCGAATGTCCATGCCCCGAAGGGTTATATCAATCGGATGGGCTTAGCACGAGAAAGCTTCACCAGCGGATGATGGACCGGCCAAAGAACTCGCTCGCCTTTTGCGGCCTTGACGAATACAGAATTGGGCGCAACATAAAGGGCTGTGACAGGGATGACGGGCGTCTGCCTGCCACTATCCGCCAAAGATTGGTCAGACGGCCGCCAGCAGGGAGTTGGATCGTGCAAGGGGAATGGATTGACAATGTCGCCGTGGCAGACAATTCCGGCGTTCAAAAAGCGCCAATGATCGATCCCTTCGGCCGGGCTATATCCTATCTGCGCGTGTCCGTAACCGATCGCTGCGATTTTCGGTGCACCTATTGCATGTCGGAAAACATGACGTTTTTGCCGCGCAAGGATCTGCTGACGCTCGAAGAGCTGGATCGGCTGTGCACCGTTTTCATCGGTAAGGGCGTCAGGAAACTGCGCCTGACCGGCGGGGAACCATTGGTTCGCAAGAACATCATGCACTTCATCAAAGGCATGTCCCGCCATCTCGACTCCGGCGGTCTCGATGAACTCACCCTGACCACCAACGGCTCGCAATTGCCGCGAATGGCCGACGAACTGGCGAGCTATGGCGTCCGGCGCATCAATATCTCTCTCGACACACTCGATGCCGACAAGTTTCGCAAGATCACCCGCTGGGGCAATCTGGATCGCGTGCTGGCCGGCGTCGAATCGGCCCGAAATGCCGGAATGAAGGTGAAGATCAACAGCGTGGCACTGAAGGGTTTCAACGACATTGAAATCCCGGACATCATGCAGTGGGCTCACGGCCTCGGCATGGATATGACCGTTATCGAAACCATGCCGATGGGCGAAATCGATGAGGATCGTAGCGATCACTATCTGCCATTGTCGCAGTTGCGCGCATCCCTCGCCGAACAGTTTTCACTTGTCGACATTCCCTATAAGACCGGAGGCCCTGCGCGCTATGTTGAAGTTGCCGAAACCGGCGGGCGGCTGGGTTTCATCACACCCATGACCCATAATTTTTGCGAAAGCTGCAACCGGGTCCGCCTGACCTGCACGGGAACACTCTATATGTGTCTGGGGCAAAACGATGCCGCGGATCTGCGCGCGCCCCTGCGGGCGTCCGACGAAAATACCCTCGTATCGCAAGCCATCGACGACGCCATCCTGCGCAAACCCAAAGGGCACGATTTTGTCATCGACCGCAACAATCGTCCGGCGGTTTCTCGCCACATGAGTGTAACAGGCGGTTGATCGACGCGTATTAATTGATAGAAATAGATGTCCGGTACCAGGACATCCATTCGCCCCATGGCAGTTATCGCGGCTTGAAGTTTTTCCGGGCAAAGGCGGCTGACCTTCGGAACATGTCTGAATGAGTGCGCTCATCGGGGACATTTGCGTTGGCGTCAACCTTGCCGCCGGGATTAAGCCGGGATGAGCAAAGAGTGCCGGCCGAAGGACATCTTTTGATGGAAAGAACCCAGTTTCTGGATCGATTGTCACCGCCGCATATCGGCACGCTGGTGCTCATCACGGGCGCCGGCGCGCTCAACATGAATATCATTCTGCCATCACTTCCCGCTATCGCAGATTATTACCAGGTCAGCTACACCTATGTTCAGCTTCTGATATCCGCCTATCTTGCCGCAACCGCCGTCATGCAGCTTATCGTCGGTCCCCTGTCCGACCGCTACGGGCGACGGCCCGTCATGCTGGTCAGCACGGTGATATTTCTGGCAGCCACCCTGTTGTGCATTTTTGCCCCCAATTTCGAAACACTGCTGATCGGACGGATCATTCAGACGATTATTGTCTCCGGCCTTGCGCTCTCGCGCGCCGTCGTACGCGACATGGTATCGACAAATGAGGCAGCCAGCATGTTCGGCTATATCACCATGGGCATGGCCATGGTGCCGATGATCGGCCCGATTATCGGCGGTATTCTGGTGGAGATTTATGGCTGGCAATCCTCCTTCGTCGTCACCTTGGTTTTCGGTTTGTTTGTTCTCGCTCTGGTCATCTGGGACATGGGGGAAACCAACAGTACCCCGTCTGAGAGCTTTGCAGCGCAGTTTCGCGCCTATCCGGAACTGATACGGTCGCGCCGTTTTTGGGGATATGCACTGTCTGCGGCCTTCACCTCGGGCACGTTTTTCACCTTTCTCGGAGGAGCGCCTTATGTTTCGGTCAATATTCTCGGATTAAGCCCATCGGGTCTCGGCGCCTATTTCGCGCTGACCGCAGTAGGATATGTTCTGGGTAACTTCCTGTCCGGTCGCTACGCGACCCGTGTCGGCATCAATCTGATGATGCTGGCCGGAACATTTGTCGTCGCAGTTGGAGTGCTCGGGTCCATTACCGCATTCTCGCTGGGCTCCACCCATCCTCTGGCATTTTTCGGGTTCATGATTTTTCTCGGCATTGGCAATGGGCTGACCATGCCCAGCGCCAATGCCGGCGTTGTCAGCGTCCGACCTCACCTGGCCGGCTCCGCGTCGGGGTTGGGCGGGGCCCTGATGATCGGCGGTGGCGCGGGACTGTCCGTCCTGTCAGGCGCACTGCTCGGGCCGGAAACCGGCCCCTATCCTATGCTGTATCTCATGCTCGCCGCGGCGATTGCCGGTTCCTGTATGACACTCTACGTTATCTACGTGGCACGGCAGGTCGCGCGCGAAGCAGCTTAGAACAGGTTAAACATGATAGATGACGGTTTTTTGCTGAAACCCGACCCCGACGATCCCCGGCTGTCCCAGGCGGTCGAGGGCATTGATGAAAACGGACAGGTGGTGACGACACGCGTCGTGACCGAAAAACCGCTGACGCTTTATCTCAACCGGCAGGAAATCGTCACCATGATGACGATCGGCGACTATCCGGATTTGCTGGCGGTTGGGTATCTGCTCAATCAGAACATGCTTTCCCGGCGTGATGTCATTACGGAGATCGAACATGACGATGATCTCGATGTCGTCGTCGTACGGACCGAGCGCGAAACGGACTATGAGGAAAAGCTGCAAAAACGCGTGCGCACCTCCGGCTGCGCACAGGGAACCGTGTTCGGTGATGTTCTCGACGGCTTCGATTCAATCGACCTGAGCCAGGAGGCGACGTTGAAAACATCCTGGCTCTACGCTCTTGCAAAGAAGATCAACACGGCGCCATCCCTTTACCTGACCGCCGGTGCTATTCATGGCTGCGTCCTGTGCCAGGCAGACCGGACACTGGTCTATATGGAGGATGTTGGCCGCCACAACGCCGTCGACAAGATTGCCGGCTGGATGTTCATGAACGGCATCGAACCGCATGACAAGATCTTTTACACCACGGGCCGGCTGACCTCGGAAATGGTCATCAAGACGGCCATGATGCGGCTTCCCATTTTGATATCGCGATCGGGTTTCACCGCCTGGGGTGTTGAATTGGCCCGCCAGGTGGACCTGACGTTGATCGGCAGAGCCCGCGGCAAACGGTTTGTGGCCCTTTCGGGCCGACACCGCATCCAATTCGATCTTGATCCCGGGGCGGTCAAAGAGGAACATCGACGGTACACGCGCAAAGGCGCGGCAGTTGCCAGATGATGTCGGAGCAATCGGAAATTGTCGGCTGCATCCTCGCCGGCGGGCTTTCGAGCCGTATGGGCGGGGGTGACAAACCGTTGAAAATGCTCGGCGACCGGACAATGCTCCACGCCGTGATCGACAGACTCGCTGCCCAGACCAAACACATGCTCATCAATGCCAATGGCGAACCACAGCGATTGGCCGAATTCAACCTTCCGGTGGTCCCCGATGCCATTGCCGGTTTTGCCGGACCACTGGCTGGTATTTCCGCCTGCATGAACTGGACCGCTGATCATTTTCCGAACGCTACACATATTGCCACAGTTGCGGCCGATACGCCGTTTTTCCCGACCGATCTCGTCCCACGTCTCAGCCAGGCAGCAAGTGCCGAAGGAAGTGACATCGCAATGGCCATGTCGGGCGGCCACCGCCATCCGGTTTTCGGCCTATGGGCCGTTTCGCTGCGCCACCATCTGGCGCAGTGGATGCAGGAAACCGACACCTTCAAGGTCATCGCCTGGGCGCGCCAGCACCCTTTGACCATGGTTGAGTTTCCCATGGTCGGGAAGACGCAGGACATCGATCCGTTCTTTAATGTCAACACGCCCGAGGATTTGTCGACCGCCGAGACATTGCGCCGGCAAATCGCGTCGCCATAGGCTGGGAACAAGACAGTGAGAAACCGCGTTTTTGGGATCACCGGCTGGAAAAACTCAGGAAAAACCGGACTGACCGTTCGCCTGGTGGAAGAATTGATCCGCCGCGGCTGGCGTGTTTCGACGGTCAAGCACGCCCATCACAGTTTCGACATCGACCGGCCGGACACCGACAGCTTTCGCCATCGTCAGGCCGGCGCAGGCGAAGTGGCGATCGTATCCGGTCACCGCTGGGCGCTGATGCACGAATTGAGAGACGAACCCGAACCGGACCTCGACACCATTTTGTCGCGCCTCGCACCCTGTGACCTGGTCATTATTGAAGGGTACAAACGCGAAGGCCACGCCAAACTGGAAACCCGGAGGCGCGGTTCGAAGGACGGCGACCCGATGGCACCGGGCAACCCGTCCATCGTCGCCATTGCATCCGATCATCCGGTCGAAGCGACATCATTGCCGGTTTTCGATCTTGATGATACGGCATCCATCGCGGATTTTGTTGAACGTCACACCGGATTGAAAGAACAACCGGCGCCATGAGTTCGAGCCCACAATTGCTGGATGATTGCTTCCTTCATGACAAGGATCGCATGCGCCATGACGACGTGATCCGGCTTCTTGTGTCCCGCCTGAACGCGGTCACAAACCCTGAAGAGGTTTCTCTTGATGCAGCCTCCGGCCGATATCTTGCCAAACCGGTAACGGCGCCGCGCAATGTTCCGATGCATGACAACAGTGCTGTCGACGGCTATGCCTTTGCCCATACGGATTATGAAAAGTCCGCCAGTATGCCAATTGGGCCGCGGATCGCTGCCGGAGACGTTTTTGACGGAAGGCTTTCCCCCGGCGAGGCGGCGCGGATTTTCACTGGTGCCGCAATGCCGTCAGGAGCAGACACGGTCGCCATGCAGGAAGATTGCAAACTGTCGGCAGACGGCGCCTCGGTTTCCGTGCCGTCCGGGCTCAAACCCGGCGCCAATCGGCGGATGGCCGGTGAGGATGTGTCGGCCGGAGACACCATCTTGCAGGCCGGCCAGCGCCTGCGCCCCCAGGATCTCGCCGCTCTGGCCTCACTTGGCGCCGCGGACGTTTCTGTTTATCGAAAATTGCGCATAGCGCTCGTCTCAAGCGGCAACGAGTTGGTCCGCCCTGCCCCCGGCGCCGAACTGCGGCATGGTCAGGTCTTTGATTCCAACCATCCCATGCTTGAAGCGCTCTGCCGGATACAGCCGGTTGACATCAAGGATTTCGGCATTGTCGAAGACAATCCGGACATGGTGCAGCAAACGTTGTCCGATGCGGCCGCGAACCACGACATTATCCTGACCACCGGCGGTGCGTCCCGCGGAGACGAAGACCACATGGTCAACGCCCTCGATCGGCTCGGTCAGCGTCATTTGTGGCAGATCGCCATCAAGCCCGGTCGGCCCATGACCTTCGGCCAGATCGGCGATTGTGTCTTTCTCGGCCTTCCCGGCAATCCGGTCGCGGCCTTCATCTGCTTTCTTCTCTACTGCCTGCCGGTCATCCGCATCCTGTCCGGCGGCGTATATCGCGAACCGATGCGCGTTCCCGTTGCGGCAGGCTTCGAAATTGCCAAAAAGAAAATCGACCGACGCGAATTTCAACGCGGTTGGCTGGAACGCGACGATGACGGAACTCTTGTCGCAAGGAAATTCCCCAGGGATGGGTCCGGCCTGATCTCCGGCCTGTGCGAAGCCAACGGCCTGATCGAGATCCCTGAAGAGGTCAACGGTATCTGCCGCGGTGACATTGTGCACTACATCCCGTTTTCGGAGTTCGAATTGCCTTCTGCCTGACCAGTGGCCCGCCATTCAATTTTGTGGTTGCATTTTTCCCGGATACAGTGGGAAATCAGGTTTGGACCACAATCGGGGGTACGTCGCAAAACAGCGCCAACAATTTGAATGAGAAATTGGCGCAACACCAGGAAAGGAACAACATGCATATCCGGAAAACACTGACCTTGGCAGCGACAGCACTGGCCATCACCCTTTCTGTCGGAGCCGCCCAGGCCGATAACCACATCAAGACGATCAAGATCGGCACGGAAGGCGCATACCCGCCTTTCAACAATCTGACCTCCGGGGGTGAACTGGTCGGTTTCGACATCGACATCGCAAATGCACTTTGCGAGGAAATGAAAGTCAAATGCGAATTCGTGACCAATGACTGGGATGGAATTATCCCGTCCCTGCTGAGCGGCAAATTCGATGCGATCATTGCCTCGATGTCGATCACCGATGAACGCAAGGAAAAGGTCGACTTCACCGAGAAATACTACAATACACCGCCTGCCATCGCGGTCCCGAAGGATTCCGACATCGCTGACGCCAGTGACGATGGGCTCAAAGACAGGATCATCGGTGCGCAAGGCTCGACCACCCATTCCAATTACGCGGAGGAGAAATTCCCTTCGGCCGATATTCGCCTCTATCCGACTCCCGATGAATACAAGCTCGATATTGTCAGCGGCCGTGTCGACGGGGTGATCGATGACGTGATCGTGCTGTCCGAATGGCTCAAAACCGATGACGGCGCCTGCTGCAAGATTCTGGCGACCCTGACGCCCGACCCCGTGATTAACGGTCCTGGAGCGGGCATTGCTATCCGCAAGGGCGAAGACGAGTTGCGCGAAATGTTCAACAAGGCCATCTCCGCCATCCGTGCCAATGGAAAGTACAAGGAAATCAACGACAAATACTTCGAAGTTGACGTGTACGGCGGCTGACGCGCACAGTGGCAGGATGACGGCACCAGTGCTTCATCCTGCCAGTCGACCGGAATACGCAGCCTAGAAGGAACCTGATGCAAGAGACGCTTTCTCTTTTGAGCTTCGGCCCGGACGGATGGGGAGACCAGATCGCCTCCGGCGTGCTCGTGACGATGGGCCTGGCGCTGGCAACCTTGCCTTTTGGTCTTGTACTCGGTTTCTTTCTCGCACTCGCCAAGCAGAGCGGCGAGCCTTCTTTGCGCATGGCGGCCGAGATCTACACCACCATTTTTCGCGGACTGCCCGAACTTCTGACCCTGTTCCTGGTCTATTTCGGCCTGCAGATCGGCGTGCGCCAGGTCATGACGCTACTCGGTTTCGAATCCGGGTTCGAGATCAACTCCTTTGTCGCAGGAATGATCGCCCTCGGTGTCGTCTTTTCCGCCTTCGCCAGCGAGGTGTTCATCTCAGCCTTTAAGGCAATCCCTCAGGGACAGTATGAGGGTGGCGATGCCCTTGGGCTGCGCCGCTCTCAAACCATGATCAAGATCATCCTGCCACAACTCATTCGCATCGCCCTGCCCGGCCTTGGCAATCTGTGGATGATCCTGCTTAAGGAAACAGCGCTTGTCTCGGTCATCGGACTTCCCGATATCTTGCGCCAGGCCGGAATTGCAGCCCGGGTCAGCAAGGAGGCCTTTTTATTTTTTGGAATCGCCTGCCTGCTCTTTCTCGTTCTCGCAATCCTGTCCTCCATCGTGATTGGTATGATTGAACGGCGGGTCGAGCAGTCGGAGATCCGGGTTTGAGCGTCGCCGAGAAATTGGTCGAGGCCCGGCTGCCACCGCCTGGTGCCGCACGGGAAATGAGCACAAGCCGGATTGCGGGCCTGCTGATGATGGCGATCTGGTTGCTACTCGGTGCAAGCATCCTGTATTTTTTGATCATCGAGTGGGATCCTGAAAAAGTTGCCCGATACGGCCCACGCTATTTGTCCGGGCTTGGTGTGACCCTGACGCTGGTTGGCATTTCAACTGTGCTCGGCGCCTTGCTGTCCCTGCCGGTCACCTATGGACGGATGTCGTCCAACGCCTGGCTCTCGGCTCCAGCCTATGGCTATGTGTATTTTTTCCGCGGCACGCCACTCATCGCGCAGCTTTTTTTGATCTATTACGGCCTTGGAGAGTTCCGGCCGCAACTGCAGGCGATGGGCCTGTGGGGCTTTTTTCGCGAACCCTGGAATTGCGCGGTCCTGGCATTCACGCTGAACACGGCGGCCTATCAGGCGGAAATTCTGCGCGGTGCGCTACAAAGCGTCCCGCGTGGTCAGTTCGAAGGCGCAGAGGCACTGGGGCTGAGACGCCCCGTGATCTACTGGAAAATCATTCTACCGCAGGCCCTGATCGTTGCCCTCAGACCCTATGGCAACGAAATCATCCTAATGATCAAGGGATCTGCGATCGTCGCCATCATCACCGTATTCGACCTGTTCGGTGAAACGCGGCGCGCCTTTTCGCGCACCTTCGATTTCCATACCTATATCTGGGCAGCCATTTTCTATCTGCTGATCGTTGAAGTCCTGCGCAATCTTTGGAACTGGCTGGAAAATCGCCTGACGCGTCATCTGAAACGGTAGCCGGCCTTATCGAAAAAAACACCGGAGCGTCACTGCGGTACCAATTGCCAGCTTCCGACGATGGTTGCGTCATAGGATGCCGGGTCGACCGGTATACGGATCGCTTCCACATCGGACCAAGGAACGGCAAGGTCGCGATAGTGCTTTGAAAACGGATTGCCCGATTGGCCGGTCGTGATCATGAAGGTCGAATTGTCGAGATCGGCAAAGTCATAGATGCCGCGAAAACTCGACCCGCTGACATTGATGAACGGCGATTTGCTGTCGCGCAGCCGTGTGACGCCGCGGTCCAACGTGAACGGACCGCCGGGGCTCGCCACCTGAACATCGAAGAACCGCTTCAGGACGGGAACCTTGCCGAATGGCGTGTGCTCACCGGAGGTCAGATGCGCCTCGCCCCATTGCCACTTCGTCCGATCCGCACCGAACCGTTGCTCCAGATCGACGAGCGCCCGCTCAAGACTCTCGGCCAGTACATCGGCACAGCTTTCCTCGCCCGGTGTCGTGCGGTCATCGCACCAGTTTCTCGCGGTTCGTCCAGCCAGCACATTGATCATGACATTGGCCCTTGCACGGAACCAGGGATCGAAGGTCGGGCCGAGGTCATCCTTGAAAATACCGATCATGCTTTCCCGCACCCAAGCCATGAAAATCAGCGGCACGGCGCTTTCCCGTATCATCTGGTAATCCCAGTCACGAAGCAGCGCGACGATCTCAGGATCGACGTTCTTCTTGCCGGAGATCAGTTCGACCATCTGCGGCCCCATGGCAGCAAATCCGGTCGAAAAGACATCGGCCTGGACGCTTCGGGAGTTCTCGGGTGACTGTAGTTGCAGGTCATCGACGACCAGCGCGTCGATGCGATCCTGCCGCCAGGCCTCCTCCCAGTCAAAGGTCAGGAAATAGGGGTAATCGGGGTCGACGATTTTGGCATTCGCCGTGGCGATGACGCCGCTTTCGGGATCGTTCCGTCGCGGCAACCCAGCAAAGGGGATCATGCCCTGCCAGTCATAGATGGAATCCCAACCGGGAACAGGCGCACGCCCCATGACCTGGTTTTCCGGGTTTCTGATGGGTACCCGGCCTGGCGCAATGAGGCCGATATCGCCGTTTTTATCGGCCACGACCATGGACTGCATGGGCGTTACATAGTCGATCATGTCCGCTTGGAAATCAGTGACGGTTTTGCTGTCCCACAGATTGATACCGCTCATCAAAGTCGTATCGTCCCTGGCCAGCGCCACCCATTGGAGCGTCGCGACTGTGCCGTCGGGAAGGTAAGAACCAATGTCCCGATAGCCGGACGGCAGAACCGGGCCGTGACGGGTCCAACGGCGGTTGAACACGACATCATCACCGCCGCGCACCTTGATCGTTTCGCTTTGACTCCCGAACTCTGCCCAGCCATCCGGCGTCAGATATTGCGCCTCATTGTCCGGATTGATCTTCTCGACGAAGATATCCTGCACATCCGAAGCCGTGTTGGTGAAGCCCCAGGCGATGTAATCGTTGCGGCCGAGCAGGACCAGCGGCGATCCCGCAAGCGTTGCCCCCACGAGATTGCGTACCCCGTTTTCATCCGACACGCGCAAATGCGCCAGATACCAGATCGACGGCGCCGACAGCGACAGGTGCGGATCATTGGCCACAATCGGTTGGCCGGTGGTCGTGCGCGCGCCGGAAAGCACCCAGTTATTCGAAGCGCCGCGGCGCGTGTCGTCATCGAACATGAAAGCGGCGGCATCTTCCCTCTGCTCATCCTCGATTTCGAGCGGACCGTTCTCCAGCTTCAGCAACTCCGTCAGATCCGGAAGCGGCGGCGGATCGTCGCCGGGACCCGGTGGCAGCAGATCATTGATTTCATCGGACGTAAGCCCCAGACGCGCAAAGGACAACCGCATCACCTCAAACGGCAGATTGGCCCCCAGCGTAACCGACATCATCTTGATTGCGGCAACCGTATGGGCGGGCTCCCAGACATCCGGTGAATGACCGAGAAAAACGAACTCCGGCGGCAGTTTTGATGCAAAGGAGCGGCCTTCACGCCCTATCCAGGCATTCACGCCGGCAGCGTAGGCTCTCAGAGCCTCCTGCCCGGATTCCGGCAAATCGTCATAGGATGTCTGCGATGCTTCGAAGATCCCCATGCTGCGAAGCCAGATGTCCGTTTCGATAGTCGCATCACCGAACATTTCCGACAGTCGGCCCTGCGCCGCCATGCGGGAGACTTCCATCTGCCAAAGTCGGTCCTGTGCGTGGGCAAACCCCAGCCCGCTGAACACATCATTGATGGAGGATGCGGCAATGTGGGGAACGCCATTTTGATCACGCGATATGGTCACCGGCCCGGCAAGGCCAGACAACGTCATCGAACCGGAAACCGGCGGCAGCGAACGGGCCATCCAGAAGAACCCGGCACCCGCGACGATAAGGATCAGTGGCACCGCGAAGAAAATAAATCGGATAAGGGCTTTGATGATCCGCCGCATTGATCTATTCCCTCCGTTGAATTTTCAACCGCACTTTGCAGAAGGGCAAAACAGATGGCAACAGTTGCTTTTATCGGGCTTGGTGTGATGGGCTTTCCGATGGCCGGACATCTGGCAAGCGCCGGCGGCCACGATGTTTGCGTCTACAACCGGACCGAAGCAAAGGCACAAGACTGGGTGGAACAGTTCGGCGGCACCATGGCGCCCACACCCAAAGATGCGGCGAAAGATGCGGATTTCGTTTTTGCATGCGTCGGCAATGATGATGATTTGCGTGGCATCGCCACCGGACCCGACGGGGCATTTCTCGGTATGCGGTCCGGCGCCATATTTGTCGACAACACCACAGCGTCCGCCCACATCGCCAGAGAACTCGGTGCCGCAGCCGAACAAATCGGCTGCGGCTTTCTCGATGCCCCAGTCTCCGGTGGTCAGGCAGGCGCAGAAAACGGCGCCCTGACGGTTATGGTCGGCGGCGACAGGCCAACCTTCGAAAAAGCCAAACCGGTGATCGAATCCTACGCCAAAATGGTCGGCCTGATGGGCCCCGTCGGCAGCGGCCAATTGACCAAGATGGTCAACCAGATCTGCATTGCCGGGCTGCTTCAGGGCCTGTCGGAAGGTCTGCATTTCGGCAAGGCCGCTGGTCTCGACATCGCAGAGGTCGTCAAGGTCATTTCCAAGGGCGCGGCCGGCTCGTGGCAGATGGAAAATCGCCACCAGACCATGGACGCCGGGCAGTACGATCACGGATTCGCCGTCGACTGGATGCGCAAGGACCTGGCGATTGTGCTGGAAGAAGCGCGGTCCAATGGCGCCAGCCTGCCGGTTACCGCCCTGGTCGATCAGTTCTACCGCGATGTCCAGAAAATGGGCGGCAATCGCTGGGACACCTCATCCCTGCTGGCGCGCCTCGAACGATGACATGACCGCCTCCGAGCCATCGCCGGACTGGGACGTGACGGCGGTCGTCTCGTGGCTTGAGGCAAACCGTTCCCCCGAAAACATCGTCGGGATGAGCCGTTTCGGCATCGTCACGCAAACCGCCTTCGGCATACCGAACGGTCAATTGCGTCCCCTCGCCCGAAAGATCAAACGTCGGCACGAGCGCGCCCTGGCTCTCTGGGACACCGGCATCCGGGAAGCGCGCATCCTTGCCTGTTTCACCGATGAACCCGGCAGGGTCACGGTTGAGCAGGCCGTTGCCTGGGCCGCGGACTTCAATTCCTGGGAAATCGTCGACCACGCGGCCAGCCTGTTCATCGAGGCGCGGCTGCACGATGCGCTGATCGACCGCTTTGTCGAGGATGAGCGTGAATTCGTTCGGCGCACCGGGTTCGCGATGATGGCCTGGGGTGCCGTTCATTTGAAGAAAGAACCCGATTCGCTCATGCAATCCTGGCTGCCGATGATTGAAAAACATGCCACCGACGAACGTAACTTCGTCAAGAAGGCGGTTAATTGGGCGCTCAGGCAGATCGGCAAACGCTCGATGGGCTTGCACGATCCGGCTCTTGAACTGGCACAAAAACTCGCCGAGAGCGAAGACAAGACGGCCCGCTGGATCGGCAAGGACGCCGTCCGCGAGCTCACCAGCCAAAAAACGCTCGATCGTCTGGCGGCCAAGAGGCGGTCCGGATCCGGGACATAGCGCAGTCATCGATGGCACGCCCTCCGGGCCGCCCCATCCTTGCGTTTGTTTCACAACGGCTCTGACCTATCTTAGCACTCTGAGTCGGATCGGAGCCATGGCCCATGAATGATGCCTCGCCGGAAAGCTGGATGCAGGTCCGGCCTGAAGGATTGTATTGCAAGCCTGCGGATGCCTATATCGATCCGCACAGACCCGTCGCACGGGCGATTGTCACCCACGGACACGCCGACCATGCCCGGTCTGGCCATGGCACGGTCTTTGCGACCCCGGAAACCGTCTCGATCATGCGAACCCGATACACGGACGACGCCATCACCGGCGCGGTGCCGATGAATTACGGTGCCCGACAGGATCTAGGAAATGGCGTGACGCTCTGGCTGGCGCCGGCTGGTCATATCCTGGGCAGCGCGCAGGCCGTACTGGAATTTGCGGGCCAGCGCATCGTTGTATCAGGCGACTACAAGCGCCATGCCGATCCGACCTGCGCGCCGTTCGAACTGGTGCCTTGCGATGTTTTCGTGACCGAAGCCACCTTTGCCCTGCCGGTGTTCTCCCATCCGCCGATCGAGACCGAAATGGCCAAATTGATGCGGTCGATGGCCTCACTTCCCGACCGCACCCATCTGGTCGGCGTCTACGCGCTGGGCAAATGCCAGCGTGTCATGGCCGGTCTGCGCGAAGCCGGATACACCTATCCGTTTTTTCTGCATGGTGCGCTGATACGGTTGACCCAGCTTTATGAAAGCCTTGGATTTGATTTTGGTCCTTGGCAGGAAGTGTCCAAAATCGACCGATCCGACCGCGACCAGTTTCGCGGCAGGATCGTGCTGTGCCCCCCTTCGGCGTTGGCCGACCGCTGGAGCCGCGGCCTGCCTGACCCGCTGCCGGTCATGGCATCGGGCTGGATGCAGATTCGCGCCCGCGCCCGCCAGCGCCGTGCCGAAATGGCGCTGATCGTTTCCGATCACGCCGACTGGGCCGATCTTCTGAAAACGGCAAGGGAAACCGGTGCCGGGGATGTCTGGATCACCCATGGTCGTGTGGAGGCGCTGGAATACGCGCTGCGGCAGCAAGGCATTCGGGCCAAGGCGCTCGATCTTGTCGGCCGCGAAGAGGAACCCGAGTGATGGAGCGGTTTTCCAACCTTCTCGACGACCTCTATTTCACCAACGCATCGCGCGCAAAGGAGTCCATCCTTGCCGATTATCTCAGATCCGCACCCGATCCCGATCGCGGCTGGGCGCTGGCGGCCATTGGCGGAACACTGACATTCGATCTGTTCAAGCGAAATCTCACCCATACACTGATCACCGAGCGCATGGATCCCGAACTGTTCGCGCTTTCCTACGATTATGTCGGCGAACTGTCCGAAACCGTTGCCCTTGCCTGGCCGGTCTCGGACAACCCGAAGCGGCTGAACCGGCTGCCATCCCTCTCCGAAATCATCGACGAATTCAACAACCGCGGTAAGCTGGGCATCCGCGACTATCTGATCGAGCTGCTCGACGCCATGACACCCCCGCAGCGCTGGGCTTTGTTGAAGCTTGGAACGCGCGGTTTGCGCATCGGCATGTCGGCGCGATCGGTCAAACGGACCCTGGCGAATATGAAAAATGTCGAGCTGGATGTCATCGAGGAGCTCTGGCACGGCGTTTCCCCGCCCTATCTGGAGCTGTTCGAATGGATCGATGGCCGTGCACCGATGCCGGACATTTCGGATAGGCTGACCTATTCACCGGTCATGCTGGCCCATCCGATCGATGTGGAAAAGGATTTCGGCCGCATCGGACCGCAGACCCACCAGGCAGAATGGAAATGGGATGGAATCCGGGTGCAGATCGCCGCCAACGCCGCTGACGTGAAGATATTCTCGCGCAAGGGCGATGACATTTCGCACAGTTTTCCTGATCTGGTCGAGGCGGTTGACTTTGATGCGGTGATCGATGGCGAATTGCTGATCAGCCGGGACGGTGAAATCGGATCGTTCAACGATCTGCAACAACGGCTCAACAAGAAGAAGCCGACCAAAGCGCTCATCCAGAAACGACCGGCGCATGTGATCGCCTATGACATATTGCGCGACGGCGCCTCCAATCTGCGCCCCTTGCCACTGTCGCAAAGGCGCGACGCACTGAAGCGCTTCATCGACACGCGCGACCCGCAACGGTTTTCGCTTTCGCACACCCTGCCTTTCGAGACCCATGACGATCTGGCGGCCCTTCGCAGCGATGCGGCACAAACCGGGGGTCTGAAAGAAGGTCTGATGATCAAGGACATCGCAAGCGCCTATGTTTCGGGACGCCCCAAACATGCCTGGTACAAATGGAAATGCGATCCCCATCTGCTTGACGCGGTGCTGATGTACGCGCAGCGCGGTCACGGAAAACGCTCATCCTACTATTCCGACTACACGTTCGGACTGTGGGCCGGCGACGGTCGGCTTCTGCCGATCGGCAAGGCGTATTTCGGTTTCACCGACGAGGAACTCAAACAGTTGGACACCTGGATAAGAAACCACAAGCTGCAACGCTTCGGTCCGGTTCAGGAAGTTGAAAAGGAACTCGTCTTCGAAGTCGCCTTCGACAGTGCCCAGACGAGCGGACGACACAAATCCGGCTACGCCCTGCGCTTCCCGCGCATCAGCCGCATTCGCTGGGACAAGCCGGCGGCCGAAGCCAATCAGCTGGAGGACCTCGCCCGCCTGGTCGACCGGCGTCACGCCTGATCAGGGCAGTTGCAACCGCTAATCGCCGGAGCGGCCGGATTCCAGGACCATGTAATCAAGCGGCAATTCGGTGGTGTATTTGATCTGTTCCATGGCGAAAGAGGACGAAACATCGCGGATCTCGATCTTCTGGATCAGCTTTTGATAGAAGGAATCATAGGCAGCGATGTCGGGAACCACTACCCGCAGCAGGTAGTCCACATCACCGCTCATCCGGTAGAATTCCACCACTTCCGGAAATTGCGAGATCACTTCCGAAAATCGCATCAGCCACTCATTCGAATGGGAATTGGTCCGGATGGACACAAAGACCGTGACCTTGGCGTTGATTTTCGTCTGATCGAGCAGCGCGACGCGGCGTCGGATGACCCCTTCTTCCTCCAGTTTCTGGATCCGTCGCCAACAGGGCGTCGTGGAAAGCCCGACTTTCTTGGCGACGTCCGCCACCGCCAGTGTCGTATCCTCCTGCAAAAGACGCAGGATTTTTCGGTCAAGCCTGTCCAAGTCTGTCTCCTGTCGGCAAGCGCATCCCGGCTGGCGGCACAGGGCACGCGCCAAGATTGGAAAATTCGCATCGAAACAGGGACATATTCAAACTTGAATCGAAAAATCAATCCGAAAAACTGATAATTCAGAAAATTTTCCTCTCAATGTGATGGATCCAGACAGGCCCTGATGGCTGCGCGAAGTTCCGGCAGAAGGTCCCGCTCGAACCAGGGATTGCGTTTCAGCCAAGCATTGTTCCGCCAGGAAGGGTGCGGCAGCGCATACACCGCCGGACCTTCCCCCTCGCCGCGAATGCGCCGCCAGTCGGCAACCGTTTCCGTCAACGTTCGCTGGCGCAGGGCGCCGAGATGATAGGCATGGGCATATTGTCCGATAACCAGCTTCAACCGAACGTCACCCAGGGTTTGCATCACCCGCTGGTGCCACAGTTCCCGGCATTCACGCCGTGGCGGCAGATCGCCGCCTTTCGCATCGAGTCCCGGAAAGCAGAATCCCATCGGAACGATGGCAATTCTTTCCGGGTCGTAAAATGTGTCGCGATCGATATCCATCCACTCGCGCAGGCGATCGCCGGACGGATCGTTGAACGGAATGCCCGTTGCGTGAACCCTTGTGCCGGGCGCCTGACCGGCAATCAGGATCCGCGCTGTCGGTGAGACAACACACACCGGTCGCGGTTCATGCGGTAGTTTCCCGCCATATCTCGGCGTGTCCCGGCAAATCCGGCAGGCGGCGATCTGATCCTGTAATTCCAATTGATTCAAACCCATGGTGTCAGGCGGACGCACTCGGCCGCGCCGACACGTTTTCATACCAGCGCATCAGGTTTTTCAGATGCACCGGCCGCTCGATACGCGCTGGTTTGAGCATGTCGACCGCCATCATCGCCGTGATGTCGGCGATCGTATATTCGTCGCCAGCAATGTGAGAGCGGGTGCCCAGTTCGGAATCAAGAAACTCCATGGTTTTCATCGCCTTTGGTCGGTTTGCCTCACCATATTCCGCAACCTGCGGCACCTCCCATTCTTTCATGGCCGGATGGGTATGGCGAAATGCGGCAGCCACGAACCAGAGGAAGTGAAGCTCCATGCGACGGTTCCACATTTCGACGATGGCCTGGTCCCGCGCATCGGTTCCCATCAAGGGTGGATCGGGGTGAAGGGCCTCGAAATAACGGCATATGGCGACAGATTCGGTCAACACCGTCCCGTCATCGAACTGCAATATCGGCAATCGCTGGAAAGGATTGAGCACGGTGATCTCGTCGGACCGGTGACCCATCCCGGCCATATCGACGGATTTCAACGGCACCTCAATGCCTTTTTCCGCAAGAAAAATGCGCACCCGTCTCGGATTTGGAGCGCGCCCTCCATCGTAAAGCAGCATGATTGCCTCCTCAAATTCGCTTGAAAAAATACCGTAAAACATTGAAAACATGAATGTTTTACCCTTTTTCGTTTCCTGCGGCGACAGGACCGTCATCCAGCCATTGAAGGTTCTTTTTAATCATTGGCGCCTATTGTGCCAGGGAATACGCATGTTCAGTACGGTATCAGAGTGTCCAAGGCGAACGCTGACAAAAATATCGTCGACAAGTCGCGCAATTACCGGGATCCGGCAATCGCGCGAACCGTGCGTGCGACCAGAGACCGATTGCAGTCAGACAGCGAGCGCAACGTTCAATACGACCGTGAACTGATGTCGATGTATATCAGTTCGGCCATTCAGGGCGCAGCCGCCATGCCGGCCCTCGCACTCATAGCTGCCGGTGTCAGTGTCCTTTACTTCAACGGGCCCAATATATTTGCCTGGGTCATGGCAACACTCGCCTCCTATGCATTAATGGCCTATCTGGCCAAACGCGCACAGTCACAAAAAATCACATTCGAGAGCGCCAAGCGCTGGGAAAAACACTTCATCGCCGCCCAGGCAGTAACCGGCCTGTCCTGGGCCATATTTGCCTATCAGCAATGCCCTCAATGCAACGGTCAGGAATTTGCCTTTTTCAAGGGAATCGTGCTTCTGGTCGCCATTGCGATTACCGCCATGTCCAGCTTCACGCTGCGGCGGCTGCCTTTGATGATCTTCACCACGCCGATCATCGTGCTTTACATGGTCGGTTCACCGCCCAGCAATCCGATGGAGATGGTCATCGTCGCGATGCTGATTGCGACATTCGGATTTTTCCTGTTCATTTCCAGCCGCCTTTACAACGCCAATCTCGTGATGCTGTCGATCCAGGCGGAAAAAGACTGGCTGATTGCCGAATTGGAGATCGCCAAATCGACTTCGGATGAAGCGCGGCGGCGGGCCGAGGAGGCCAATTTGGCAAAATCCCGCTTCCTGGCGTCCATGAGCCATGAGCTTCGCACACCGCTGAACGCCATTTTGGGCTTTTCGGAGGTGATAAAAAACGAGGTTCTGGGTCCAATCGGCAATGAGACCTACAAGGAATATGTGTCCGACATCCACCGGTCGGGCGGCCATCTTCTGCACCTGATCAATGAAATCCTGGATCTGTCGCGCATCGAGGCCGGCCGCTATGAACTCAACGAAGAATCGATCAGCATCCGCGAGATTGCCGAAGACTGCATCGGCATGATCGGGATGAAGGCACAAAACAAGGATATCAGGATCAACGAACAGTTCGAGCGCGCCCTGCCCCGGGTCTGGGCCGATGAACGGTCACTGCGTCAGGTGGTGCTCAACCTTTTATCGAATGCGGTGAAGTTTACGCCGCAGGGCGGCGAGATCACGGTCAAGGTCGGTTGGACGGCAGGTGGCGGACAATATGTATCCGTCAAGGATGACGGACCGGGCATACCGGAAGACGAGATTCCGGTTGTCCTATCCGCCTTCGGTCAGGGGTCGATTGCCATCAAAAGCGCCGAGCAGGGCACGGGTCTCGGGCTGCCGATCGTCCAGGCCATCCTTGCCGAACATGGTGGTGACCTTGTACTGAAGTCCCGCCTGCGCGAAGGCACGGAAGCCACCGCCATCCTGCCGCGCAACCGTGTTCTGGTGGATGCGCCCAGCATCGAGATGCCCGATCCGGACAAGAATCGTCGCAAATCCTTTGCCTGACGTCAGCCACCTCACCGGCCGCTCCGGCATTCCGCCAAACTGTGCGGAGCTTTCGAAAGGCATGCCATGGTCCCGATAGGAGAATTGATCTGGTTTGTCGGCGTCCTTGCCGTGGCAAGCGCCGTCGCCGGATTCCTGGCAGGCCTGTTCGGCATCGGCGGTGGTGCCATCATCGTGCCGGTGCTCTATCAGGCCTTCACCCTGCTCGACACATCTGACGCGGTGCGCATGCATATGGCGGTGGGCACATCGCTGGCCGTGATCGTGCCGACATCGATCAGTTCATTTCGTGCCCATTATCACGCCAAGGCACCCGACATGCGCCTGTTGAGAAGCTGGGTGCTGGCCGTGCCGCTCGGCGTTGTCATTGCGTCTATTGTCGTGGCGGATACGTCAAGTGCGGTCCTGCGCGGTGTCTTCGCCATCGTCGCCGTATTGATCGGCCTTCGGATGATTTTCAATCGCGACAGCTGGCAGTTTCCCGGTGACCTGCCCGGAGACCCGATCCGATCGCTGATCGGACTGTCAATCGGCTTCCTTTCCGCACTGATTGGAGTCGGCGGCGGCATTCTGGTCAACACATTCATGACCAGTTTCGGCCGGCCGCTCCACCAAGCAGTGGCAACGTCGTCCGGCGTCGGCATCCTGATTTCCATTCCCGGTGTCATCGGGTTCATTTGGGCCGGCTGGGGCAATCCGGACCTGCCGATCTACTCCACCGGTTATGTCAACTGGGTCGCCTTCCTGCTGACCATTCCAATCACGCTGTTCATGGCGCCCATCGGTGCCAGAACGGCCCATAGGTTGAACAGGCGGCAGTTGGAGACCGCTTTCGGTCTCTTCCTGCTGCTTGTTGCAGCCCGGTTCGCCTGGAGTTTTCTATAGTCCGTTTTTCGTTTTGTCGGAAACGAGACAACGGTGTCGTCCGTTGATTGCGTTGATACATTGGGGTTTTGCCGATTCCGCCAAAAACTGAATTGCTCCAAATCCCTATTTAACAACCCATTTGGTCAGCACCGCATCGGTGTCGGCGCAAGGTACAAGGGTCAGATCACGCGACATGAACGGGCCCGCGGACCGGCTGGTGGCTGCGACAGCCACGCACAGGTTGAGGTCGCCCGCAGGGTGAATGTGCCCCGTACCAGAATCATAAGCAAAGCGCTGGGACGGCTCATCAAGAACGCAATCAACAAGACCGAACGGCACATTCGGGTCTTTCGGGGCATTCAGGCTCATGCATTTTCCTTCAAACGGAACCGATGCGATCCGGCCAGTGTCTGCATCAAAGGAGAACTGGACATCGCCACCTTGCGGTTTGCAGAAGTGGGCCTGAAGTTTCTCGGCAAAACCTCGTCCCAGCGTGTCGATACACCAACCCAGATTGTCCTTTTCATCCAGATTGTCCGCAAGATAGATCACCGGTGACGGAGTCTGCACCTGCGGTGGGGCCGCCAGCGCAGACAGTGGAATCAACACAAGCAAAACCGCGATCGGCCACAAATGCGGGATCTTGATTTCCATATTCGCCTCCATGAGCCTTTCGATCAAAGCACGCGATCTTCAATCCCGAAGAATGATCTGATCGCCGGTCATTTGGACCGACGACAGCGTCCCCAGATAGCTCATGCCGAGCAGACTTTCAGAGAGCTTTCCACGCTCCAGCACACCGGCGCGCACATTGCTGCGCGAGATACCGCCAACCGATATTTCCTGCAACGTCACCGGCGCGGCCATGGCAACGCCATTGGCCGTGCGCACGGGCTGCACGAATTGCAGGCCGTTCACGTCGATACCGACGCGCTCTGCGTCCTGATAGGACAAAGCTACAGTGCTGGCACCAGTGTCGATCATCATGTTCAGCGTCTGGCCATCGACGTCCACCCGTGCCTGGAAATGTCCACCGAGACCCTTCGTCAGAACCGCCTCACGGGTTCCATCATCATCTACGCGACTGATCGCCATGCCGGGCATCAGGCCGCCGACCAGTCGCATTCCGACATCGCGAAGTTCGAACCGGTAGAGATAAACGGTGCTGAGCAGCAACAGGGCCATCAGCCAGATCGCAGCATTGCGGGCCATTTCCCCAAGCCGCTGGCCGGACCCGATGATAACCACCGCAACCACCACACCCCAGATGCCAAGATAGAGCGCGCTGGCAAAAGCATCATTGGGCAGCCCCAGGGTTTCTCCGGCCTGGTGATTGACCAGCAACAGCAGTAAGCCGACGCCGATGACCCCGAAGACCAGCCACAGGAGGCGGTTCATGACGTTCCCCCAGCCTGAGCCCGCGCCATCCGCCGGCGCCGCGTCTCACGCCGTGGTTTGCGCTCCACCAATTCCAGGCGTGCGGCGAGCGCATCCGTGACGGTCTGGCGCTCGGCCGGCGAGAAATTGAGCCAATTGGCGATTTCATCGCCCGTTCGCCCGCAACCGAAGCAAAAACCGGTCTTCCGGTCGATGGAGCATACCAGGATGCATGGAGATTGGCTGTTACTCATATCCGTCCGTTGGGATAATGCTGTCTTGAACGCATATTGTGACGTCACAGCCAAAGAGCAAGCCCCAACAAGGCCGCGATCTCGCAAATCTGCTGGGTAGCGCCGATTGTATCGCCGGTGTGCCCACCGATCTTGCGGTCCGTAAAGCGCGCAAACGCGACGCAGGACGCGGCCACCAGAACCAGCATCAAAAACGCTCCGCCGGGACCGACGGCGCGCCATGCCAGGACACATCCAAGCAGCACGCCGGTCACCAGGGCAAAGCGAAGGGCTGCACTGTCCGGCTGTCCCGCGGAGGCGGCAACCCCGTCGCTTCTTGCGGCGGGCAAAGCGTTCCAGTGCCACACCATTGCAACTCTGCTCACCACACCCGCAGCAAGGAAGCACAGCCCCGCGGCGATCGGAGCGGCTGCACTGGCGACCGCAACGATGCCGGCGACCCGAAGCATCAGTGACAGGATCAGGGCAATGCCGCCATAGGCACCGATCGAACTATCCTTCATGATGTCCAGTCTTCTGGCTGGATTCGAGCCACCGCCGAAACCGTCCGCACAGTCGGCCAGCCCGTCCTCATGCAGGGCACCCGTCACGACGACATGGCAGGACAGTGCCAGGGTGGCCGCAAAGAGCGGATTGAGCCCGATGGCCAGGAGAAGGGTCAGGGTCAATGCTCCGGGCAGGGAAATGACCGCGCCAGCAAGCCCGTAGGCGCGAGCGGAACGGGCGATGGTCACCGTTTCATCGGTAAAGAACCGGTCGGGCACTGGAATGCGGCTGAGGAAGCCGACCGCCCGTCCGGTGTCGCGGACAAGATCATTCATGTGTTTCTCCAGGCGGAAGAAGCAGGCCGTTGATTTTTGTTGATGCATTCGGTTTTGCCGGTTCCGTCAAAACCCGAATTGCTCAAACGAAAACCGGTTGCAAATATCGCCATATCCCCTATTGCCAGACTGCTGTTGAAACACAAGGACGCACCTGATGGCAACGACCGGCCTGCCCTTTGACGATTTTCGCGAACTTCTGGCCAATTTGCCAGGCCCCGACGCGGCCGCGGTCAGAGCCGTGCGCGAACGCGACCCGCAACTGACGAAGCCGCCGGGTGCCCTCGGACGCCTGGAGCAGATTGCCGAGTGGCTGGCGGCCTGGACCGGGCGCGCGCCGGCCGTGACCCGTCCGCTGGTCGCCGTCTTCGCAGGCAATCATGGTGTCACGAAGCAGGGTGTTTCAGCCTTTCCGTCGGAGGTGACCGCCCAGATGATCGCCAATTTCGCCGCTGGTGGCGCTGCCATCAACCAGATCTGCATTGCCCATGATCTGGGACTCAAGGTCTTCGATCTGGCCCTGGAAATCCCCACCGGCGACATTACACAGGAGGCGGCACTGGATGAGCGGGCCTGCGCCGCCACAATGGCCTTCGGTATGGAATCAATCGCCGGCGGCACCGATCTTCTGTGCATCGGAGAAATGGGAATTGGCAATACGACCATCGCAGCCGCGATGTTCCATGGTCTCTACGGCGGCACGGCAGAGGAATGGGTGGGGCCTGGCACCGGTGCCCAGGGTGAAGGCCTTACGCGCAAGATCAGGGCGGTGGAAACGGCGGTCGCCCTACACAGGCCGCATCTGGGCGATCCGCTCGAACTGCTGCGCCGTCTTGGCGGCCGGGAAATTGCGGCCATGGCCGGTGCCGTGCTGGCTGCAAGGGTCGAGAAAATTCCGGTGATCATCGATGGTTATGTCGCAACCGCTGCTGCGGCTGTTCTGCACGCTGCCAACCCCACGGCCCTCGATCACTGTATTTTCGGCCATGTATCGGCCGAACCCGGACACACAAAAGTTTTGGAAAAGCTTGGAAAAACACCGCTCCTGGCGCTTGGTATGCGCCTTGGTGAGGGCACCGGCGCCGCATTGGCCGCCGGCATCGTCAAGGCCGCTGCACAATGCCATTCGGGAATGGCCACCTTCGATCAGGCAGGCGTCAGCGACAAGGCGTGAGAGAACGCATCCTATCGACAGTACCGGTAGCCGCGCCGCCGCTGGGCCATGTCAAAGTGGAAATGGTCCTTGTGGTAACCATCGCTGCCCGGCCCGAGCACCGTTTTGAAAAAGGTGCACCCGGCCGTGCGCAGTCTTTTCAGGAAGGCTTTCCGGCGTGTCTCACCGGCACCTGGAAAGCCGACTTCGACCGAGTTCCCGTCAGCCAGCACAAACCGTCCCAAATCGATGGCACTGCCCTTGGCATGCTCCGACAGTCTGGCGCCCTTCTTTGAGTTTCTGGACCGGCAGGCATAGGACGCGAACTGGTCGATACGAACAAGCCTGGACCCGTATATTCGTTCGGCTGCCGGCGCCGCGGACTGGCTGGTCCAGTTGGCAAGCGCCAGACCGGCTGTGCAGTTCAGGATGGTTCGCCCCGACAGCTTGATGCCGCCTGGGAGCTGGCGGATCTCAAGGGGATGTTCTATGCCACAACCGCCCTTGCCCGAAATGCGCCTGACTGGCGTGAACCGCACATCCAGGCGTTTCAGCCTGTCACGGCAGTCCCGCTCCTCCTGCGGCAGTCCCGCTGGTTTGGGCTGGTTCTTGAGCGCTTGCTCGATTTCCGCCGCTGACGGCCGCGGCTTGGGCACTGGAATTGTGTCGGACGCGGCAGCATCCGCCATTTGCCCAAGCAAAGACGCCGCACACACGCACAACACAAACGCACCCCATCGCATTTTTATCCGATATCATCCCGCATCACATTTGCAAATGCGGCGTCGCGAAGAACGATACCGGAGGATGCCTGACAGGACGCTGTGGGATCGATTCAACCGACGACCCGCTTGATCCAGCCATTAAGTGGGGCAAGGGCAGTCAGGATATCCGACAGATAGGCAACGGCATCGGGTCCGAACACACGATCGTCGAACCCGTCGCGGTCCTGTGACATGACAACAATCCCCTTTCGACGCAGGAAATCGGCAGCCGGGCTGTCGGCATCAAATCCGCGCGGCACCTTCTTGAGGGCCGGCTCGCCGGGAACACATCCAACCGACGCCACCGATTCCAGCGCCGCCTCAAGCGCGGACATGTCTGCCTTGGTCTGAACTGCGGCACGATACCGCTCCAGCCCCTCTCCTTCAAAGGCCCAGTGCCCGGCGCCGAACCCGAAATGTTCGTGGGACAGAACCAGATGGGTTCCAGCGGATTTGTTCGGGTGATCGCCCGTCCAGAAGACGATATGGATGCTGGTATTATAGGGAGTCTTGTCCTTGGCAAATCGCGTGTCGCGATGAATGCGGCGCAGTGATTTATTGACCTTGGCGATTCCATGATGCGGCGGGTCCAGTGCCTCTGCGACCGGTGTCAGCGCATCGATCAATTCAACAGCCGGTTTGACGTAATAAGTGTCGTAGTCGGCACGATGCGCTTCAAACCATTGCTTGTTGTTGTTCGCCCTCAGCGCCTTCAGAAAGCTGACGGTTTGCTTTGGAAATCCCTGAAACATTCACTCGATTCCTTCTATTTTGGCGGCAAACCGCCGACAAACCGGGCGGTGAAATCCAACCATGATTTGAGCCCCGCGTCGATCGCTTCGTCGGCATTGACCCAGATGAGCCCGCCCATCTTGCGGCCGGTGAAATCCATGGGCCTGGCACCGGGACGCTTCAAGGCTTCCGGCTCCAGTTCCTTGCCGACCCGAAACATGAAACTGTGATGATTGGCGACGCCTGCAAACATGTTGCCGTTGAGCAGGAAGCAGACACCGCCAAACATGTTCTTTTCTGTGATGCCGACCCGATCGGCCAGGGCCTCGCGCAGAATTTCAGCCAAATGTGGATCATGAGCCATGAAACCCTCCTGAATTGTCGATTGTCAGGCCAGCAGACCCATCGTAGTGCCAAGCAGAAAGATAGCCAGCACCACCATCACCAGCGTCGTCAAAACTGCACCGCCTATGCGCGTCGCCTGGCCGCCATATCCCATCATATGCGCCGCATGGAGTAGACGCGCGAGCACCAGCACACATCCACTGACAGTGACCAGCCAAGTCGGCGCGTCCGCCATTTCGCTGGCACCCATGGCAATCAGCACCATTGGAACATATTCGATGAAATTGCCATGCGCCCGAATGGCCTTCAACATGGCCAGATCGCCCTTGTCTCCGTAGTCGATCTCGAGTCTGGCCCGAACGGTGCTGGTGCGGATGGACAAAAAAACCTGCATGAGAAGCAGGATCGCGATAAATGGCGCTGTGGTGGTAAGCATATCATTCTCCCGGCGTTTGATACGAAATGCCGGCGCGGCCACCCGCGCCGGCAACAGGTCAGCCCTGCGGGGCCTCATAGGTGATGATCGCAATGGACGCGCCATGCGGGTCCTTGATCGTTGCCATCCTGCCAACACCGGGGAAATCGGCCGGATCGCTCACCGCCTCGGCACCATTGTCGAGGGCTGATCTGAAGCGTTTGTCGACATCGTCCACCGTGATGTAGATGAGCCACTGTCCGTCCGGAACCGGTTGCGGCATGAAACCTCCCACCGGGTTTTCGCCAATCATGATACCCGGATAGGCGGCACCATCCTGCATCGGCATGTCGGCCACGGTCCAGCCGAGAACCGTTTCGTAGAATTTGCGTGCCGCGGCCGGGTCATTACCGCTGTGCTGGATCCAGCTCGGTGCGCCGTGTTGGGTCATGGGACTGTTCATCTTCATTCTCCTTACTCGATGTTGATGGGCCAAGGACGCATGACGGGCCGACAATCCGACAAGGGAATGAAAATTATTTTTCGGCGGCCTCGCATTGCGCGATCTGTTGATGGATATGGTCGATTTCCTGGCCGGTCGGACCCAGCAAAAGGGCTTGCCGATAGGCCGTTGCGGCCTGGTTCGTTCGACCGGATTCCATCAGCAGGGAGGCGCGCGTCGTGTGAAAATAGAGATAATTTCCCAGATCATCGGAAAGTCGATCCAGGTGCTCGAGTGCGGCATCGGCGCCACACAGCTTCGAGACGGCCACGGCACGATTGAGTGAGACAACGGGTGTCGGCTGCACATGCTCCAGCGCTTCGTAGAGTCGCTCGATTTCCCGCCAATCCGTCTCACTGGCCTGCCGGGCGCGGCCATGGGTAGCAGCGATGGCTGCCTGTATCTGATAGGGGCCCGGACGGCCGCGGCGCAACGCCTTTTCCAGAAGAACCTGCCCCTCCGAAATCTCACTGCGGTGCCAGAGCCGTCGGTCTTGCGCTTCGAGAGGCACCAGGCCACCGCCATGTCCCAGCCGGGCGTCCCGGCGTGAGTGCTGGACAAGACACAGCGCAAGCAGGCCCATCACCTCCGATTGGGCCGGAAACAGTGTCAACAACAAACGAAGCAGCCTGATGGCCTCCTCGCACAACTCACCGCGAATATGCACATCTCCGCCACTTGCGGAGTAGCCCTCGTTGAAAAGCAGATAAATCATGGTGCAAACGGCATCGAGCCGCGCGGTCCGTTCCTGTAGACTGGGCGTCTCAAGCCGCACCGCCATCGCCGAAGCCTTTTTCTTAGCCCGCGTGATGCGCTGTTCCATGGATTTCGGTCGAACCACCAGGGCCCGGGCAATCTTTTCAACGGAAAACCCGGCGATCACCTTGAGCGCCAGAGCCAGTTGATCCTGCAATGAAAGGTCGGGATGACAGCACATGAAAAGCAGCCGCAGAACATCATCGCGCAGCTCCGCCATGTCGATCTGTTCGGCAATGTCCTGTTCGGCATCACCGGCGCACGGGCCCCGCTCGGTTAAACTGTCATCAAATACGAGGCGTCGGTCCTTGCGCAGACGATCGAGTGTCGCATTGCGCCCGGCAACGAGCAACCAGGCGGTCGGATCACGGGGAACACCAGCCTCAGACCAACTGACAAGCGCTTTGACGCAGGCCTCCTGAAACGCTTCTTCCGCCGTTTCGAGGCTGCGGAACTGCCGTGTCAGCGCCGCTACGACCTTGGGGCGCGCGAGGGCCAGATGAGCCGCAACCCTGCCGTCACTCCCCGGCATCTATTCAGTTTTCCTCTTCCGGCTTTTCCAGGCTTCCCCCCATCCAGCCAATCGGGCGAACCTCATAAGCGGCGACATCCTGCGGAAGTTTCCTGGCCTGCTCGATGGCATCATCCATGCTGTCGCACTCGACCAGGTAGAGACCCAACAGCTGCTCCTTGGTTTCGGCAAACGGACCGTCAAGCACCAGCAGGCTGTCTCCCTTCTTGCGCAGGGTCATGGCGGCGGACGTATCCATCAGTTTCGCTACCGCACCCAGCGTGCCCTTGGCGTTCAGTTCCTTTTGCAGGGCTCTGTGCTGATCCAGCGCGCTTTCTTGCTCGTCTTCGGGCAACCGGTCGAAAAACCCCTCGGACGCATAAATTAGGATGGCATATTGCATGTTGGACTCCCCTTTGATGATTGAATGGTGATTGCTTCACCCATGGAACGTTTGGACATGCGCGTATCCGACAGGCAAGATTGCATTTTTCGGGATTTTGGGTCGGCTCATGGATTTCAGGGTTTAAATCAACGGGCTTTCGGGTTCATGTGTCACCACAATAGTGTACTTCACGGCAGGGAGAAACTTTGCAGATCAAGCATAGATTTTTCGTGAACTGCATTCCAACGCGCGAGCATCGCCACAATTACTGTCTATTGAAAACACGTCGGCCGTCCATCGGTCACATCCGAACCAAACGTCAGCGAGGCGACACATATGATGAAGAGGATTATTCTGGCTTTGTGCATCACGGCTGTCAGTTTTCCGGCCCTGGCCATCCAGCGCTACAATGTTCAGTCAATGACCTGTGCCAGCGTCCAGGCTGCAGTCAACCGCGATGGTGCGGCGATCTTGCGGTACCGGTCGGCCCGCAATCCCAGCCTTCCGCTTTATGACCGCTATGTGCGCAACAGCGCCTATTGCGACAGCCAACAATATGCCAAACCTTCTTTCGTGCCGACACGCGACAACATGCGTTGCCCGGTCCGCAAATGCGCCGACACGCCTTTCGACGATTTTTTTGGCGATTGACGCGAAGCGAGAGCCATTCCCCAATGAAGCTGTTGCCCGGCGCCGGCAGAAACGCTAGCTGGATCCGGGCGAAAGGGGACAACAAATGGTCGATTCGGAACAGCCCAAAGGCACGCTGACCCTGCGAACGCTGGCCATGCCCGGCGATGCCAATGCCGCCGGCGACATTTTCGGGGGCTGGGTCATGGCTCAAATGGACCTGGCCTGCGGCATCAGGGCCGCCGAACATGCCGGCGGGCGTGTCGTCACCGCTGCCGTCAATGAAATGGTGTTCGAAAAGCCGATGCATATCGGCGACACCCTCTGTGTCTATATCGACATCGAAAAGGTCGGCCGGACATCGATGACCCTGCTCGTTCAGGCCTGGGCGCAGCGCTATCTCACATCGTTGCGCGAAAAAGTCATTGTCGGCAGATTTGTAATGGTGGCGCTGGATGAGGACGGACGCCCCTCGCCCATACCTGGATAGCGCCGTAGGAAACCGCCTCAGGCCGGTTTGAGTTTTGGTTTCGGATCACCAAGGAACACCGCAAAGAAAGCCAGGACAAACATGCCAAAAGCGACCTTCTCCGCAATCTGGGAAATCGTCAAAATCTGCATCTGAAGCTCCAGCAGGTCCCCCACATAGGCCATTTGTGTGTCATAGGATGCAGAGCCGAGGCGATCCAGATAGGGCTCCATCGCAGGATTGGTGTCGGATATGTCGCCCACATATCGGTTCCAGTTGGTTCGTTGACCAAAATAGAACATGGTCCCAACCGCCGTCGTTCCGAAGGAAAACCCGAGCGTCTTGACGAGATTGAACAACCCGGCACCCTCATCGCGCAGGTCCGGCGAGAGATTTGCAAAGGCGCGGGCCGCCAGCAATGGGAAGACCAGCAGCATACCGAATTCGATAAACACACCTGAGGGGACCGCCTGCCACATGCTGATATTCTCATCGAGGCGGCTGAACAGATACCAGCCGGTGGACAGCAGCATGCAACCGATGAAAAAAACCGTTCGCATGGACAAAAATGCCTGAATGCGGCTGGCGACAAAACTCCCGGTAATGCCACCGATGCCGTAGATGCCGATCACCATGCCGGCCGTCGATGCCTCCCAGCCCAGCGCATCGACGAACAACAGCGGCGCAAGGATCAACAGTGCCAGAAAGCCGCTGCCGAAAATGCCGATCAGCACACAACAGCCGGTGAAATTCCAGTCCTTGAACAATCGCACATCAATGATATGGCGTGACCCCAGATGAAGACCCCGCGCCACCACGATCAGCGCGGAAATTCCGGATACCAGGAGCAGAATGACGATGGATTTCGACCCGAACCAGTCAAGATTGTCGCCCTGATTGAGGGCGATCTGCAGACTCGACAGAAAGACCGCCAGAAATCCCAATCCCAACCAATCGGTTTTGACGTTCAGGTGCGGCGTCCGGCGAACAAAGGTCATGATCAGGATCAGCGCAACCGCGCCGACGGGAACGTTGACCCAGAAATTCCAGCGCCAATCCAGCGTCTGCGCCAGATAACCGCCCAGAAGCGGGCCGATTGCCGGTCCTCCCATGACACCGATCACCCAGAAGGACAGGATCTTGGCGCGCTCGTCCTCCTCGACCGCATCGATAAGCATGGCCTGTGAAAGCGGAATAAGCGGCCCGGAAAAAAGCCCTTGGATAAACCGGAAGAAAACGATCATATCCAAATCCTGCGACAGGCCGCAGGCAACGGACGAAACCGCAAATCCGGTTACCGCTGTCAGGACCAGAACCTTGCGTCCCAGCAGCCGCGAAAGATGGCCCGTAATGCCGATGACGATCGCCTGGCCCACGGCGAACATGGTCACGACCCAGGTGATCTCGTCGGTCGTCGCCCCAAGATTTCCAGCCATGTAGGGCAGCGCGACCGCAACAATGGTCAAATCGATTGATGCCATGAGCGCGACGAACAACGTCGTCACGATGATCATGTTGCGCTGAAAACCCGGCGGCAGCGGTTTGATATGGACCGGCGTTTCTGGCATCCCGCCCCTCAGCCTTCGCTTATGTGTCGGCTCTACTGGGCAGCGTCGGTATTGACCTCAACCGACGTACTTGTCCCGAGCCGGTAGGGAAACGCCTCATCATAGGGTTCCATCGAAATGCGCACCGGAACCCGCTGGGTTACCTTGACCCAGTTGCCGGTGGTGTTTTGCGCCGGCAGCAGCGAGAAGGACGCCGCCGAACTGCTGCCCAGACTTTGAACGGATCCGGAAAATTTCCGGTCTCCATACATGTCGATTGTCACCTCGACCGGTTGTCCCACCTTCAGCCGCTGAATGGCGGTCTCCTTGAAATTGGCCTCGATCCACCATTCTCCCGTTTCAACGAATGGAAAAAGGTCATCCGCCGCTTCCACCACATCGCCCTTGCGCAGGGCAAAACTCGTCACATACCCCCTGGAGGGAGCCCGAACGACCGTCCACTCGCGATTGAGTCTCGCCAAAGTCAGCTCGGAAGTCGCCTTGTCGATCTGTGCCTGGATGGTTTCCGGCGTGCCGTATTCTCGCTCCGCCACGACGACATTGGCCTCGGCCTCCTTGAGCAAGGCCTGCTCCTCGGCAAGCGCCTGATCGAGTTCGATTCCCTTGAGGACAGTTACAACGTCCTCGCCGACCAGCGGTTTGGTGCGTTCAGCCTTCTGCTTGGCGCCCTCGACCGTTGCTTTTTGCGCCTCGACGGCCGCCTTGGCGGCCGTTACACGGGCTTTCCCGGCCTCGACCTGCTGGTGCACCAGCAGCAGATTGGCTTCGGCCGCCTGCAACGCGGCGTCATACGGGGCTGGATCGATCGCAAAGAGCAGATCGCCCTCCTCGACCAACTGGTTGTCGGTCACATAGATTTCGGAGATCTGACCGTCGATTCTCGGAGAAATCCACACATAATTGGCCTGCAGATAGGCATTGTCGGATGCCGGATGTTGCCGTTCGAAATTCCAGTAGAGATAGATGCCGAACAGGATGACACCGCCCAACAGCAAGGCACCGACAACAATCGCGCCTTCACGCAGCCGGCTGGGTGGTTTTTCGGCCGCCGTCGGTGCCTGCGCGCCTGAACTCTCACTCATCGACACTGTCTCCCTGTCCGACGGATTTCTACGTCACCGCCACCATAAAAAATCGACGCAACCCTCTGACATTGTTACCGGGCACCACCTCAAAAGACAAATCCCGCACGATCTGAATTGCAGCAATTCTGCAAAAGTCGACAACAGGGATCACGCTCCTGACAGTACATTGTCAGGAGTGGCCCATTCTCCTGGCATCAGGCCCTTTCCATTTCCGGCTTCACTCGCCATATTCGGCTCATGAGCTCAAAGACCGGTAAAAGTGAAACGGACGGATTCGGCGAAGCCCCACAGGAACCCCTGAAGGGTGAACCGCTGCCGGGATCTGTGACCGAATGGGCCGAAAAAATCGCCGAGGAAGCCAAGAAACCGGCACGCAAATCCCGGTCGTCACGGGATCGGAAATCCACGCCCGGGCGGACGGCCCGTGGCACGTCGATTGGTGGCAGCAATGATCCCAAAACCCGGGCTGCCGCCGGCCTCAACCCGGTCGCCGGCCTCGATATCAGTCTGGAAGATGCCGAAGCTCTGCGAACGCAGGCAAAATCCAAAGGTGCAAAAGATCCGGGCCCGGATGCCTCATCCGCCGTCACCGCGACCGTTGATGCCCTGTCGAAGCTGATCGAATCGGGAAATCCGCTGTTCAAGGACGGCAAGACATGGGTGCCGCACCGCCCCGACAGACCGGAGAAATCCGAGGGCGGCATCGCACTCAGGATGGATGCGACCTTCGAACCGAGCGGAGACCAGCCCACCGCCATTGCCGACCTGGTCTCAGGCCTCGGTGACGAGGACCGGACACAGGTTCTGCTGGGCGTTACCGGCTCGGGCAAGACCTTCACGATGGCGAAGGTCATCGAAGAGACGCAGCGCCCGGCTCTTATCCTGGCGCCCAACAAGACCTTGGCGGCGCAGCTCTACGGCGAATTCAAGAAATTCTTTCCCGACAACGCGGTGGAGTACTTCGTCTCCTATTATGACTATTACCAGCCGGAAGCCTATGTGCCCCGGTCGGACACCTATATCGAAAAGGAATCGTCGATCAACGAACAGATCGACCGCATGCGGCACTCAGCCACCCGCGCCCTGATGGAGCGCGATGATGCCGTCATTGTCGCTTCGGTTTCCTGTATCTACGGCATCGGGTCGGTCGAGACCTATACGGCCATGACCTTTCAGATGCAGGTCGGCGACCGTCTCGACCAGCGTCAGTTGCTGGCCGACCTGGTGGCCCAGCAATATCGCCGGTCGGACGTGAATTTCGTTCGCGGTACGTTTCGTGTGCGCGGCGATACGATCGAGCTTTTTCCGGCCCATCTGGAAGACCGCGCCTGGCGCATTTCCCTGTTCGGAGACGAGATCGACACGATCACCGAATTTGATCCGCTGACCGGCCAGAAAACCGACCAGTTGCAATCGGTCAAGATTTACGCGAACTCCCACTACGTTACGCCTCGCCCGACGCTCAATCAGGCGATCAAGTCGATCCGCAGCGAGCTTGGACACCGGCTCAAGGAACTGGAACAGGCCGGACGGCTGCTGGAAGCCCAGCGGCTGGAACAGCGCACCCGCTATGATCTGGAGATGCTCGAGGCTACCGGCTCATGCCAGGGCATCGAGAACTATTCGCGTTACCTGACCGGACGGGCACCCGGTGAACCGCCGCCGACCCTGTTCGAATATATCCCCGATAATGCTCTGATCTTTCTCGATGAAAGCCATGTCACCGTTCCGCAGATCGGTGCCATGTATCGCGGCGACTTCCGCCGCAAGGCGACTCTGGCCGAATACGGATTTCGGCTGCCTTCGTGCATGGACAACCGTCCGCTGCGTTTCGAGGAATGGGACGCCATGCGGCCGCAGACCGTCGCTGTCTCGGCAACCCCTGGCGGCTGGGAACTGGAACAGTCTGGCGGCGTATTTGCCGAACAGGTCATTCGACCCACCGGGCTGATTGATCCGCCGGTTGAGGTGCGGCCGGCCAAGTCGCAGGTCGATGACGTCCTTGGTGAAATCAGGGAAAAGGCCAATCAGGGATACCGTACGCTGGTCACGGTCCTGACCAAGCGCATGGCCGAAGACCTGACGGAATATCTTCATGAACAGGGGGTGCGGGTCCGCTACATGCACTCCGACATCGACACGCTGGAACGCATCGAGATCATTCGCGACCTGCGTCTGGGAGCGTTCGACGTCCTCGTCGGCATCAATCTGTTGCGCGAAGGTCTGGACATTCCCGAATGTGGCCTTGTCGCGATCCTCGATGCCGACAAGGAAGGATTTTTGCGCTCCGAGACATCACTGGTGCAGACCATCGGCCGCGCGGCGCGCAATGTCAACGGCAAGGTGATTCTCTATGCCGACAACATTACCGGTTCCATGGAACGGGCGATGAATGAAACCAACCGCCGCCGCGAAAAACAGACGGCCTGGAACCGCGAACACGGCATCACCCCCGAAAGCGTCAAGGCGCAGATCGCCGATATCCTCGACAGCGTCTACGAGCAGGATCACGTGCGCGCCGACATCTCCGGTTTCAAGGAAAGCGGCGAGATGATCGGCGACAATCTTGCCAACCACCTCGAAGGTCTTGAAAAGAGCATGCGCGATGCGGCCGCGGATCTTGATTTCGAGGAGGCGGCCCGTCTGCGGGACGAAATCAAACGGCTGCGCGAAACAGAACTGGCGGTGATGGACGATCCGCTGGCCCGCCTGGAAAACGACATGGCTGCCAGTCCCAGGGCACAGCGCGACAAGCGGCGAAAGCCGCGCGGCCCCCTGCCCCGCAAAGAACGCGAAGCCGGTTATTTTCAGAAGCCCACGCTCGGCGACATGGGTCCGGGCAGCGACATGGCCCGCCCGGTCGGCTCCGGGCGGCGGCCCGAAAAACCGGACAAGGACGACCCCGGCGCTGTTCGCAGGGGAAAGATCGGCACAGGATCTTACGAGGATCAGGGCGCCCGCAAACCCGGCAAGGAGCGCCGCGGCAAGACCGGCAAACCCGGTCGCTGATGCCGATGGCTCTTCCGGTCAGGCCGGAACAGTAGCGGCGTTCGCCAGAATGGCCTCGATCCGCGTTCGGATCCGATCCGGCCACGGCACTGCCTTCTTCTTCGTAAAATCGATGCAGACCAATGTGATGATCGCTTTCAGGCGTTCTTCGTCACCGCACCGGCAGGAGATATTGAACGTCAGGCTCGACCGGCCGATACGGTCCAGCCGCAGCTGAAACTGCAGGCGGTCTTCCAGCCAGCTTGCTTCGAAAAAATCTGTTTCAATCCGCACGGTCGGCACCGTCACATGCAGATCCATATGCAGCTGATGAAACGACCAGCCTATATGGCTTTCGAAAAACCGTTCCACCGTCAAATTGAGCATTTCGTAATAGCGGGGATAAAAGACAATCCCGGCGGGATCGCAATGCTGGAAGCGCACGGTCTGCACTTCCTCAAAAAAATTGGCCGGTATGGCTTCATCCATGGGCTGCTCTCCCGTTGTCGGCGCAGACCGTTTACAAATTCAGCCCACGCCAGTGATGTACAAAGCTTTGCCCTGTCCCTCAAGGCCCGGTCAATTGCTGAGCCTATCCGCCTCACCTGAACAGGGGATACCCGACAAACCCGTTTGCGGCTTTTCTAGAGCCGGGAGATGGGGATCTTTCCGATAGGGATACCGGCGCCGCACAGTCCGTTGCACCGGTTCAAACGCACATCGTTGCTCAAGACCGATTCTCGTCCAGTCGGAAACGAGACAACGCAGGATTTGTTCATGTCATCGAGTTTTAAATCCAAAATCACCGGATGTCTGGTGTTGTTCGGCGTATTGGCACCGTCCGCGGCAATTGCCGCACCCTTTACCTGCACCACGATCAACGGCACGAACCACACGTCGCCGAGCAATATTCCGGTTGCCCTGCTTGTCGGTGAGACAATCACCATCAGCACGCCTTCGCCGGCAACACTGGCCGTATCCATTGAAAAGAACAGCACCGGCGGCAGTGACGACGGCATCTGCAATCCGGCATTCGATGGAACGTCGTGCGACGGGTTTTCCTTTTCGGCCAGCTTCGACGCCACCTATGGCGTACAGGCCTTCAGTTCAGGCGGAGAGAGCTTCACTCTGACCTGTGCGGCCGGCGGCGGAACCAACGGCTCTGCTGGCAGCAACAACCCCGGCAGAGCCGCGCTCATTGCCGGTGGCAGGTCGACAAATGCCATCGGTTCCGCAGTGTCCAGCGCGATATCGAGCAGTCTGCAGGGCGGTTCTCAAATCTCAGCAGCCGGCGGCCGGTTCTTCTTTTCCAGCCGGCGAAACGGTGAAAATGTCGATGTCAGTATCAATGCGTGGGCATCAGCCGGATACACGCATTTCAATGGGGATTTCGATGGCGATGGTGGAGACCTGACCTTCGGCGCCGATGTTCTGATCGGGACGGACGCACTGATCGGCGCGCTGGTCTCGCTCGACAAGATCGATCTGACGAATGCCGGAACGAGCATCGATGCCGAAGCCGTTAGTGGTGGCATCTATGTTGCCGCAAGACTGCCCGGACGTCTGTTTTTCGACGGATTCATCGTTGGGGCCAGGCCTCACTATACCATCGCCGGGAGCAGTTTCCGCGCGAGTCGCATCGCCGGGGCCGTGAACCTGCGTCTGGTACATGAACTGGGCAGCACACGATTGAATTCCTTCGTCGGCTTCCGCGGATTTTCCGAGGATCACCCATCCGTGGTGATCAGTGGTACGACGGTTGCCGCCCATGACGTGTCCATGCTGACCGGCTCCGTCGGGACGAAGGCCGAGTTCAATCCGGACGGAAACATTCGGCCGAATGTAAGCATCGCCGCCGATTTCAACAGCTATGATGACGGCCTCGGAAGCCGCAGTTCCTACGTTTCCCCGCGCCTGGGCGCCGGTCTCGTCGCGGATGGCGTCCTCGGAACCTTCAGCATGGATCTCATCTACAGCGAAGTCCTGAAAAATACCGACGCCGTGACGGTCCGGGCGAACTTTGCAAAACGGTTTTAGGGTCAGGCCATTCTCGCCGCCGGCGGAGCATCGCTGAAAGACCTGATGACATCTCGGGAAAACTCGCACTACAGTGTTGGCTGATCACCGACCGTTCGGTCGGCAGACGCATGCCAGCGACAGGAGAGACAATGAACCGGATGGCCCAGGACCTTATACGTCATTACAACATGACATTCATGGGGCATGAAAGCATCTATTTCACGCAGACCTATGCCAGCGATATCCGGTTTGGTGAACACAAGCCGGTCGGGACGGCAATCATTGCGCTGGTCACCGATGATCCGGACAGTTACTCCGATATGCACAAATTGCCGACCGACGAGGTCTGGCACTTCTATCTTGGCGACCCAATCGAGCTGCTGGTGCTGCATCCCGACGGTACCGACGAACTGCGTGTGATGGGTCATGATGTCCTCGCGGGACAATTGGTGCAAACAGTCGTCCCGGCTGGCAGTTGGATGGGCGCGCGCGTCAAGCCCGGCGGTCAGTACGGCCTTTTTGGAACCACAATGGCGCCCGGTTTTACGCCGGATGACTTTGTTCCGGCTGAAGCCGACGCGCTTCAAGATCAATTTCCGCATCACGCATCGCTGATACGGTCCCTGATCCGCAACGTCTGACAATTGGAGCAAGATGTCCATGGACAGCAAATTGATCTCCACCCTGCTTGATTTGAGCGACAGAACCATCATCGTCACCGGCGCCAGTGGTCATATAGGCAGCGGGATCGCCCGCACTCTGGCTGACGCCGGTGCAAATCTCATGCTTCAGTATCATCGCCATGCCGGCCCGCTGGACGCCTTGCTGAGCGCCGACCGGAACGGTGGCGGGCAACTGCTGCCGGTTCAGGCCGACTTGTCGGACCCCGGCGCGGCGCAACGCATCGTCGACAAGGCGATTGAAGAATTCGGATCGCTTTATGGTCTGGTCAACAATGCCGGCATTCAACCGGTTGCGGAATTCGATAACATCAGCGCTGCCGATTTCGAACAGATGATGGCGACCAACGCGACAGGCCCTTTTTCGCTGATCCAATGCTGCGCACGCCTTTGGTCGCAAACACCGGCAAATCATGCGGTCGTCAACATTGCATCGATCGAAGGGCAGCAGCCGGCCATCGGCCACAGCCATTATGCCACGTCCAAGGCCGCCCTGATCATGTTGACGAAATCGTCGGCAATCGAATTGGGCCGGTACGGCATTCGTGTCAATTCGATCTCGCCCGGACTGATCGAGCGGGACGGAATCCGTGACGCCTGGCCGGAGGGCGTTGCGCGATGGGAAAATTCGGCGCCGCTGCACCGCATGGGCACACCGGACGATGTTGCCAGAGCAACGCTGTTTCTGCTGAGCGATGCGGCCGGGTGGATCAGCGGCGCCAATCTCAACGTCGACGGCGGCATGCTGGCACGTCCGATGTGGTGATGCGGCGGGGAGGCAGACCGGTCACCGGTTCTTCGAACCGGTCAGCTCCGACGGTGGCCATTCCGACGGAAACGCCTCGATGTGCAACTCGCCGCCGCGTCCAACAGCGTCCTGATATCCCACGCAGAATTCCACAATTGCCTGCAACAGATCGAACAGCCTATCTGGCTGACCAATTCGGGAGTTACCGGCTGCAATGATCGAAATGACGTCGCCGACAAAATGCGCATCGGCCAATGCCCATTGCTCAAGCTGCCCACGCGGCCGCTCGACGCGCTTGGCGACCCAGCCGTACCAAAAATCCGCCCTACCCTGATATTGCGGCACATCGGCCTGCCTGAAGCCGGCATCCTCGAAATTGTCCTGATGCGATGCTCTGGCCAGCCCATTCAGCACCGTCGCGCAGTGCAGGCCGGTTCTGCTGTGGGAATCGAGCGCCTCGCCCGACGCCGGCAAGATCAAGCTCAGAAGCGCAAGGGCCGGGAAAACCAGGCGATACGGGACCCGGATGGTCACTCCTTGCGCTCCTGCTCAATCTCAGTCGTCAGACCCAGGCGCATCGAGTGCCAGGATGCTTCGGCGCGGGACGAAATCCCGAGTTTGCGATAGACGGCCTTGATATGGCTTGCGACGGTGTTTTCGGTCAGTTCGAGAATATCCGCCACATCCGCATTGCGCAGCCCTCGACCGATCAGCGCGAGAACATCCTTTTCGCGCGCGCTGAGACCGGAATCACCATCGCCCGCGGGGCCGGTCAGCCTGAAATGCTCCATGATCCGCCTGGCAATGGATGGTGAAAGAGCCGGAACACCCTCCGTCAATTGGGCCAGTTGGCGCCGCAGCACGTCCTCCGGCTGTTCCTTCAGGAGATATCCCTGCGCTCCGGCCGATAGCGCCGCGACAATATGGCTGTCTTCACCCATCACGGTCGTGACGACGCAAATCGTCTCCGGATTGTTTTGCCGAAGATAGCGCAGAACATCGATGCCCGATCCATCGGGGAGGCCAAGATCGATCAGGGCGAGATCATAGTCGGCCTTCGAGGCCGCGCTGATGCCGCTGCGCCGGTCGACGGCCTCCTCGACATCGCAGTCGGGATGGGCGGCCATGGCGATCCCCACCAGCCATCGGCGCGTTTCGGATATGTCTTCTACCACCAATATCCGTCTCATTGGACCAGTCCCGCCTGGGGAATCGGAAACCTTGCGGCGACTTTCATTCCGGGTTCATTGTCGGAATAGCCAAGCGAACCGTCCAGGGCCGTCACCCGTGTCCTGAGATTTGTCAATCCGTTGCCCGGCGACAGTCTCGCAAGATCGATCCCACAGCCATTGTCGGTGACGGTAAGGGACATGGTGTCGGTGTCCCACGCGACCTCAACATCAACAATAGTGGCCTGCGCGTGTCGGATCACGTTGCTGACCGCCTCACGAATGATCGATCGTATGGCGTGCGCTGCCTGGGGTGTTATGCCGGGCGCCGACCCCTGTTTCAGCGTCCAGTTCAGTCTGATATTTTCAGCAGACAGCCGCTCGTCAGTTTCGGCCCGAAGATCGGCCAGAGTTTCCTCGAATGTCAGCCCGGGATGCGCCGCATTGTTGATGATGTCACGCAAATCGGACAGGGTCTCCCGGATCATGTCGTCCTTGCGATCGGCATCCTGACTGTGAAGAGCGCTGAGCAATTGCGAACCGATATTGTCGTGAATGTCCCGGGCGATCCGCTGGCGTTCCTCGGAAACGCCCTTCTCATGCGCCGAACCGCTGGCGATCGTATGGCGCAGCATGGCAACCAGCTCCTCGACGAGCAACAGATCGCGGCTGTCGAACAATTGCCGCCCGCCGCGGGCATATTCGAGTCTGAGAGCCGGCAGGGAGTTGACTGCCGGCACGAACAATTCAAGTCCATCACGCAATAGCGCCGCCTGCTGCTCCCCCTCACCCGGTTGCAGGTTTTCGACCGGTTGAATCTGAAGCGGATCGAACACATCGCGAATAAGTGTCTCCCACCGCGACCGCATCTGTCTTTGCGGTAAAGTCAGCGCCACATCCACGACCTGTTCGAACAGGGCCTCCCGGTCTGTCGCCCGCGATCCGAGCAACCGGCTCCAGACAAAGGCGCGCAGCGGGATCCAGAAAAGGCCGGACAGCAACAAGGCCAGGCTGAGCGATACACCGGACGATAGCTGCAGAACCAGTAAAAACAGCAGATCGAGGGCCAGCAAACACAGAACCGTCCCGGTCCAGACGACGATACGCGCCCACCAGACGCCCAACTCAAACAGCTTGAAGCGCAATATCCCGAACGCCAACCCGGCATAGACGAGGAGAAACAGCATGAACCCGTAGCCCTGCACGGCCGAAGTATCGATGCCAAACAGCTGCGGCAGGAGAATGAACGCGCAAAAAAGGGTCGTTCCCAGCATCCAGGACAGCAGGAACCATTTGAGAACCGCCCGTTCGGCCGGTCGCCTGCGGGTCAGGAACCAGTGAACCCCGGCCAGGATAAAGGTCCCAAGAACCGCCGTGATGACAAGGAAACGCCGCGCGAAGGTCATTGATTCGAAGACATCGAACTGCTGCGCCACGAACCAGACGACAAAGAGCGCCAACACGGCAACTCCCACCCAGGGCGGGCAAAGCCGCCGGGGATAGGTCAGCAACAGCGAGACGAAGACGGCCGCAAACAGGCTTCCACCCAGGAAATTGCCATCGTTGAGAAACCGGAACAGCCCGGCCGGCAGGGCCAGCTCACGGGTGCTGTACACTGCGGCAAAGGAGGCAAAGAGCATTGTCGAAGCGCCACTCAGCAACAGATAACGCGCACTCGATTCGCCAGAACGAAAGGCAAAGACGGACGACGAAATCAGCCATGCAACCAGTCCGACCATGATCTGGACCCAATAGTCCACCGGCAGGGTCACGATGGGTCTGTCGGCCTCGGGGCTGATCGAATAGGTCTGGCCGGCCTCATCCGTGAGGACAATCGGATCTGCGTTCATCAGGCTGGCCAAACGGCCCTGGCGCATCAAAAAGCTGCGATAGGTTGCGTAATCCCCCATCGCACCGTCCGGTTCGACGGTCAGGTCGGCCGGCTGCAACGTTACGGTCTCAACACCATCCGACAGGCTTTTCACGCGTGTCCCCACCGCGATTTCTGCTGCCGGACCCCGGGATGATGTAACCTCTATCTGCGCCTTGTCATTCACGCCGAGCGTCAGCCCGAGCCATGGTCGTTCCACGGCCACAAGCGTGATCGTCAGAAGCGTTGCAAAGCCGATCAGGGTTGCAACGGACAGAATCGATATTGGTGTAAGTCGAAAGCTCGACATGAATTGATCGCCCATCCACGCCACAAGGCGCCTATAAAGTGTGCCCTCCGGTCATCGCCCCAAAACCGGCTTCTGGAAATGTCGTCAAAAAAGCCTCCGCGTCAACACGCACGCTCCAGACAAGCTCCAGCTTCGCAACAGGTTCACCGCTAACCACCGCGGCGCCAAACCGTCACCGGTGTCCCGTCGGCCAGTGTTCCGGAGAAATAATTCACGCCGTCGCGATTGAGTGTCGCCAGAACCGTCCTTCTGTCCTTGGCGAGAAGCTCGAACTTCGCATCATACCCGGTGAAGGAGTGCCCCAACCTCCATCTGGAAATCCCCGCCAGAATGGTGTTCTGGCAATCGATCGATTTTACACGCCCATTGTTCGATGTGGCGAGATTGAGATTGGTGGCAGAACGGATTTCGATCGAACATCCGCATCCGGACGTAGCGCCATCGGTCGCGGTCCACCTGCCGCTCAAATCCTGCTCCTGACGGATGGAACTGGCTGCAACACCACCGGCAACCGCACCGCCCAGCGGCCCTGCCACTCGAGCACCAATGTTGGAAATCAGATTGCGACTGACATTTCTGCCGACATTCTTGGCTGCCGCCTTGCCGAAATCCGCCCCCTTGGCAGGTTTGGGTGGCGGGCCACCGGCAATGCTGACGCTGCATTGCCCGGCCGCAGCTCCAACATCGGTCGTCGCTGCAAATTCCTGTTTCTGGATGGCGGTTTGCGTGGTGGTTTCGCTGCTCGATTGACAGGCGGCAAGCGGTGCTGCGGCTAACAGCATGAAGAGCGCATGGCGGCGCATTGTGATGTCCCCCCGGTCACATTCAACCGGCCCGGATGAAGCCGGCGTTATACGAGCGGTCGAGCCTTCCGGCGAAACCGGACGGACTTAGCTGAATCGTCGCAAATGTCCGGCAACCGACGGCGAGCCCGACCCCTCGATACTGCCAGCTTAGACAGGATCACGGGCCTGACATATCCCCTGTTCAGGTGAGCACGTTCGCCGGAATCGGCCTATTTTTCCTGAAACGCCAGCCGAATCCCGAGGGCACAGTAAATACCGCCGACAAATTTGCCTTGCCAACGCAGAACCAGAGGATGGCGGCGCAAAAACGCCCCCACACCCCCCGCACCGAAAGCAACAACGACGGTACTGACCAGACCCATCAGGACGAAAAGCACGCCCAGCACAATGAGTTGAAGCGTCACCGAACCATTCTCGGGCCGCACGAACTGTGGCAGGAACGCCAGAAAGAACAGAGCCGATTTGGGGTTGAGAACCTCCGCCAAAATGGCCTGCCGAAACGCCATTCCGGGTGTCAACCGACCAGCGGCACCAGGTTGATTGATCTCGACATTCTCGAAGATCGCGCGAAGACCGAGATACACCAGATAGGCAGCACCCAGATATTTGATCAGGCTGAACAGAAAGGCCGACGCCAGAATGATCGCGGAAATACCGATGACAGCCATGAAGGTGTGAATGAGATCACCCGCTGCAATGCCCAATGCGGTCGCCAGGCCTGTGCGCGTGCCCGAGCTGGAGGCGCGTGCCAATGTCAGCAACACAGCCGGCCCGGGAATGAAGACAAAGCCGAACAGGATAGCAAGGTAAGTCAGAAGAGTGGTCTGATCGATCATAGCAGTTCCTTGGCGTGAGGGCCATCCGGCCTGAGCAGAGCGGATTGAAGCACGACGTTCAGCGTCCGACAATGGGTCTCGGTCGGCAGATGCATGGACTGGAACACGACACCTCGATCAATCATTTCCAAACCGGCAAAGAACACGAAATTCACCTGTGCCATACTTGGTTGCAATGATTCGCATGAACAAGGTCCCAATCGACATGGCGCCAGGCAAGATCAGGGAAACCGATCTCTATGCCCCCATCAAAGATCTGCTGGAAGGGCAAGGATACGAAGTCAAGGGAGAGATCGGTGCAGCCGATGTTGTCGCGGTTCGCGGCACCGAGGAACCGATCATTGTGGAACTCAAGACCGGTTTTGCACTCTCCCTGTTCCACCAGGCAATTGAGCGACAGGCATTGACCGATACGGTCTATGTCGCAGTTCCGCGCGGATCCGGCCGGGCATTCTTCAAATCCCTGAAACTCAATCGCGCGCTCTGTCGCCGTCTCGGCCTCGGCCTGATCACGGTGCGGATGAATGACCAGTTTGTTGAAATCCATATTGATCCGGCGCCCTATCGGCCACGCCAGTCAAAACGCAAGAAAGCCCGCCTTTTAAGGGAGTTTGAGAAACGCGTGGGAGACCCGAATGATGGCGGTGCGACCCGACGCGGGCTGATGACCGCTTACCGGCAGGATGCGCTGCGTTGCCTGACGGTGCTTCTTGAACAGGGCCCAAGCAAAGCGGCGGAAGTGGCCAGGGCGTCCAGCGTCGAAAAAGCCCGCCGGCTGATGGCCGATGACCATTATGGTTGGTTCGAGCGCATCGAAACCGGCATCTATGCCCTCACGCCAAAGGGCCGTGACGCTGCAGTCGCCTATGCAGAAGATATCGAAAGACTGTCAATGCGGAACAACTCGCCGGACTGCCAGCACACCCGGTAAAAGCATCCACGTCGACATTCCGTCGCAATCGCAGAGCTGGCATAGAGCAATTCAGGTTTTAGCGGGATCGGCAGAACCTCACGGCATCAACGGCATCAAACACCCGCCCCGTTGCCCTTTTTTCAGGCAAAGCGCAATCCGGCCCGGAGGGCAAATTGCCTGTTGCCCTCCAACAAATTCCCCGGTTATTGGATCCAGTTATTCTCCGGAGACAATAGAGAGCCCGTCGACCATGTCAGTTCCGATGCAGATATTCAGCGGCAGCCTGCTTTTGCTGGTATGCCTTTCTATCCATATCTCTATTCTGCTGGGCGCGATCAAATTGCTGCGTATCCTGAGAGCCCGGCACCATGATCCGGTGCCGATGAGGCGATGGATTCTGGTCTTCGCGATTGCGCTTCTCGCGGTCGTCGGGTCGAACACGATCGAGGTGTGGGTTCTGGCCCTGGCAATCCTGGCTCTTGGCGCGCTGCCGACCATCGCAGATGCAATCTATTTCGCCCTGACCACCTACACGACCCTCGGCTATGGTGATCTGGTTCTGGCCAACGGTTATCGCATTTTTGGGGCGTTCGGCTCCGTATCCGGTCTGCTGGCATTCGGGCTGAGCACCGCGTTCCTCGTCAATCTGTTCAGCCGCGTGGTTCCGTCGGATCTGGACTGATTCCAATCAGTACTCAGTGTTTGCAGATGCCGGCACTGCCGTGTCGCGTTCGCCTAACGCTGCGCCCGCCTCGTCTGCTTGGTGATCTGCATCACCTGGTCGATAAATTGCGTCTGAAGTTTCTTGTTTTTCTCGACATTCATGTGATTGACACCGCGCATGTCACTCACGTCGACATTTTGCACTTTTCCCCGAAAACCCTGCCCTCGGTAGACTTCATTCTTGCTGCCATTCGGTATGTAATAGTTGATAACCTGGGAGATATCGCCCTTGACGATACGCTTGAGGGTCGGATCAAAGGCAACGACAAGACCAACCTTCACTCCCCTTTGCGCCAGATAATTTGCCATCGCAGTGGCGCTGTTGGCGCCCAGGGAATGGCCGGCAATCACAATCGGGTAGGAAACCTTGTCTTCTTTTGCGCGCTTGATGATTCTATTGGCAAAACCCTTCCAGCCACTGTGATTGAAGGTTCTGACGTTCAGACCCTTGTCTCGCATCTTCTTGGCCATGCTGTCCATGCCAAGCGAAAAGATGTTTGCGAGACCGCGGATCAGATAGACTTCACCGGTTCTTGTAACGGTTGCCTTTGCAACGCGAACGGCAGCGCGTTCCGGCCGTTCGGAAACGGCAGATGCCGGCGAAACAAATGCTGTCATAACGAGCGCCACCGCGGCCACCCGCATGGCGGTTGTCACCCAGCGACTGATAGAAACGAACATTGTACCACTTTACCCCTGCGTGTTTTGGAACGGATGGATCCCTGGAGTGATGCCATTCCAGTCATCTGAACCAACTTCTCGACCTGCACGTACAGCCCTGTCGGATTACCCCGGCGCAGCCTCGCCCCATTTCGACCATATTTAACCGAATTTCGCGGCAATTCAAAGGATGATCCCGATGCGCCGGAAATCGATGTTCTGCTATCCACAACGAATTGGGCGCCTGTGATCGACGCGTTCGGGGCCTAATAAATGCCGGGAATGATCCTCTTGGTTCTCTTGGCATAGTCCCGATAGGATTGCCCGAATTCCCGCTCCATCATCGCCTCCTCATCGCCAACTCTGAGGACGAACAAAGCGCCAAAACCGAAAATGCCGGCCAGACCTGCCACCCAGTTGCCGAGCACGAATGGCTGCGCCACGGCCCAAAGCCAGAACGCCGTATACATGGGATGACGAAGTCGTGTGTAGACCGACGTGGTGATCAATTCGTGCCCCTGGCGCAATTCCAGACTGTTGGACCACATCCGACCAAGCGCCTTGTGGGTCAGCCGAAACATGATGAGGGAGCCGATCAGCAGAACGGTGCCGACGACAAGAGCCAGTGGAGCGACACCGTGATTGGCCTGTTGCGGAAAACCTCCAAACACCCAGACAGCCGGCAGCAATCCGAGACCGGTAAAGGAAATGGCCAGAGACATACGGTCCTTTACAGAGCGATGCGTCGCCTTGATACCATGTCCGCGCGCCCGGACATTCGGCCGCCAGCGGATGACTCCCCAAACAAGAATGAAGACACTCCAGACGACTTTTCCGGCAAAGGTGACATCCGCTTCCAATTCAGCCCACTGCAGCCGCGTTTGCCGCCGCCCCCGTCAGCTGATGGATCAGATCCGGATTCTCCGCCAGCTCAGATACGCTGATTGGTCCAAACAGCCTGATATAGAAGTCGAAACTGACGGGTTTTTCGTAATATCTGACATACTGGTTGTGGGTGAAGTAGAGCGATCGTTTCATCGCCCGATACCGCTTCAGACTCATTCCGTGTTTGAAGCGAACGCGGTCCACTTTGCACCGCGCGGAAAACTCGACGATATCGATCGGGTTGAACGGATGGGCCTTGTAGAAGGCGATAACATCATCCTTCGACTGAAATTCATGCCAGTAGACGGACGGTTCGTCCAATACCGACCGTAAATGCGACCGCAGCCATCCGGCCTCCTCACAAAGGGCGATCTTCAGATGGCTTGATCCAAGTGACAGAAATCCGACCTGCTTGCAGTCAAGCAGGTCCGGATCCTTCTCAAGGGCCAGGGACAGGGCGGAAATGGCCCATACGCAGCCCAGGCTGTGGCCGCAAACGACGATCTCGTCATGCCCGGACACCTTGATTTCCTTCGCCACGACATCTCCGAATCTGGCCATTCGTTCGGCAATGCGTGCATTTTTTCGATTGGTCAGATCCCAGGCAAATCCCCAATTGCTGATCGTTGTGTTGAGAAAAAGATAATCGCCCGGCCAGCGGCACAACAGCAACCACAGAACAATCCAGCACAACAGACCCGCGATCAGCCCGTTCGTGCCCGACAGGCCCATTGCGCCGACAAGCGCATTCGCCACAACACCCGCCAGAAGGGCAAACAGGAACATCAGCACAATCGGATAGATCGAGAAAACAAAATAGAGACGGCTTGCCTTGAGGTATCGCCGCAGTGTGCCATCCCCGAAGATAACCAGATATTTGGTCAGATTCTGAATGAAGCCAATCGGAAACGGACGGTTTTCATAGCTCTCGACAATGTCGTACCAGTCAAACTGGACAACCCGGCTGCGAACATTCCAATCCGTACCGCAGGCCTCAAACTCACGAATGGCATTGCTGGCGCCGTCGCTTTGCGTTGCGCCCAGTGGCTTGACGACAAAGTTAAAAACATCGCCGGTTTTCTCGGCGCAATGGTAGAGACGGTCAAGGCAGGCTTCCGTGCCGATATTTTCGAACCCAGGGAAATTCAGAACAAGACGGCTGCGGATCGCTCCACCATCAAGCCTGCCGGATTCGGAGATCTCCATGCCCACGCGCTATGGCCCGTTTCTGAATGCTTTTGAGCATAATGGGGCAGAATGCCTGCCTGAATTCAAATGCCACTCTTTTGCAGATCGCCTTTCAAAAATCAACATATTGTTGGCCGTCGCCTGCGCTCTGAAACGCGCAGTTGTGCAGACTTTTGAAAGTGCCTCAAAGAGACCTGTTCAGGAAAGACAGAACCGCCCTGGTCAGATCATTGTTTCGCCCGACGGCGTTTCGAATCCCCAGATGACCGTATTTCCTGCCGTCATAGCGCGTCACCCGGTGCCCGCCAGCTTCCAGCCGCTTGGCAAATCTGAGTGAAACCTTGTCGCGGTTGTGCCCGTTCGACCAGATAACCATGACCGGAAGGTTGCCGCGGCCGGCATAGGTGATCGGCGACAATTGCCGCCATTTTGAGCGGTCGCGGAAGGGCAGCGCGTAAAGAATGCCGAGCGAATTGTTGGTAAGGCTTGCAAGATAGGCCAAATCATAGGCCCCGGTATCATTGGCAATCAGCGCCCTGACACCCTTTGCCCGACCCGACAGAATCGCCAGGCTTGCCAGATGACACCCGGCTGAGTGGCCCATCACGGCGATACGGCGCGGATTTCCGCCATATCGGCTGATATTGGCGTGGACCCAGTTGATCGCCTGTCCCACCTGATCTGCCTGTTGTCCGACGCTGACCCGTGGATATTTGGTGTATCCGACGGATACGAAGACAAAACCCTGGCGGTTGAAGAATCGCGACATTGACCGCACACCGCCCTTGGAACCGCCGACCCATGCTCCGCCATGGACAAAAACGATCACCGGCGCATTGCCCGCATCCGGCGTGAAGATATCCAGTCGATTGGCGCCATAGCTGACATTGGTGAACCGTTCCGCATGGGCGTGGTTACCCGCCAGCAGGAAGCCGCCCAGAACCAAAACCAGGAACATAAGGCACGATCGCCTGATCATATCCAACCCCTCCCCTTGCATTTGATCAACCGCTCTGCCTGAATTAACCGGATATCGATGCGCCTAGCAAGTGGATCGAGGGCAGGCCTACCCGAGGTCTGAACGCCACGCGGCGAAACAAAAAGGCCGCCGGTTTGCTCGCCGGCGGCCGTGTTAGAGAAGCGGATGGCGCTATTTCGCTCGCACCTCTTCGGGTTGGAAGAACAGATAATCCGCATCTTCCGCGCCAAGATGGCAATCGTGACAGAAAGTCATTGCCGCACTTCCCGCTCCACCGGTCAATCCGACCGTCGTGCCACCAGGCATGACCAGGGCGTAACGCCAGTCGCCGGTTTCGGCGTTGAAGCCACGGGTCATCTTCTCCATGATGAACAGCGGGCCGATGGAGGCCTGCCCCGCCGCGCTCACCGTGAAACTTGCCTTGGCCGCGGTTGTGCCGATGGGCATCGGGTTAACTTCACCATATTTGGCATAGGCATCCGAACCGATTTTGTTCGTGTAGTTCAGCACGAACCGGTTTCCATGTGTGGCGCTCGGATAGGCGTATTTTGAGAAGTGATCAAATCCCTGCCATTTGTTGACAGCCCAATGGCCACCGCCCTTGTAGGACGAACCGATCGTGTCCTGAAGGCAGTCGTAAAGCGCGATCAGTTCCTCCGGCGCCAGATTCAAATCATCGGGATCGGCTGCCGCACCCGCAGCACAGGGATTGCAGGGATTACACGGGTTGCATGGGCTGCATGCGGAGACCTTTTTGGCCGCACAGGGATTGCAGGGGTTGCAGGCCGAAGCCTTCTTGGCCGCGCAAGGATTGCAGGCCCCGCAGGCTGATGCCTTTTTTGCGGCACAGGGGTTGCAGGCGCCGCAGGCCTTCTTGGCTGCACAGGGATTGCAGGGGTTGCAGGCCGATGCCTTCTTCGCGGCACACGGGTTGCACGGGTTGCAGGCCGAAGCCTTCTTGGCCGCGCACGGGTTGCAAGCAGATGCGTTCCACAAACGCGGAACGTAACATTCGGTTGCTCCCGCACCGGCATTCGCTGCACAGGGATTGCAAGGATTACACGCCGATGCCGCACAGGGATTGCAGGGATTGCAGGCTGATGCCTTCTTCGCGGCACACGGGTTGCACGGGTTGCAGGCCGACGCCTTCTTTGCGGCGCATGGGTTGCAGGCCCCGCAGGCCGTTTTCTTTGCAGCACACGGGTTGCAGGCACCACAGGCCGAGGCTTTCTTTGCGGCGCATGGATTGCACGCTGCAGGTTTCTTGGCGGCACATGGATTGGCTGCGCAGGTTGCGGCGCTTGGTGTCGCAGAACCAACGGAAAGCAAAAGCGTTGCCGCTCCGACGCCGCCAACGGCCAGCGGCACAAGAGCCACTGTCGTTAAGAGTTTCGATTTCAGTGACACCATGATTTCCTCCTCCAAAGGTTCGACTAGAACCATTCCAAAGTCACGAACCAACACTAAGATGATCCGGACCGGGCAGCGCTCACGTTTTGGTGACGGTTCAGTCACCTTTTAGCGAGGTGGAGTTGATGATGTGGTTGCCTGCGCATGGGCCGGAAACCTTCAAACGGCTTTCTGCCCGGGGTCGCCGGCATTCAGGTGTTGGCCGCTAACCGGCCAACCGGCGCCGGGCTTTCTTGATCTCGGCGATCTGGCGATCGATATTGATGTCGATGATCGAAGTGATTTCCAGATCCCGGTCTTCATAGATATCGCGATCCGGATGCTGCACCTTCCAGTCGGCCAGGGTCTGGTCGCGAAGCTGCAGCAGGGAGACAATTTGCGGCTTGAACAGATGGATCAGCGCCGAGACCGTACGATTTGTCGCCAGGCACGGATAGCTCTGCTCGACACTGAAGCGATCGACCATATCAACCACGTCGTCGGCGGCATAGAACGTTTCGCCGGTCACCCAGCGATTGGTCGTAAACAGGCCGATGGGCATTCCCGGGCCATCCATTGAAATCGCCACAATATGCGACAGGGCGTCCTTGCCTTTCGGCCGTTTGACCTCACCCGAATAGGGAACCGGCTTGACGGATCTTTTCATTCCGGCGGCCCGCAGAAAGGTATGAAAGTGCCCGTGTTCGCCGCTTTCCGGACGATGCGCATGATAATAATATTGCGCATGGGAGTCGCCGTCATAGACGTCGCCCTGAGGGTAGTGCTCCTCCTCATAGAAGGTTCCCTGATGCGCAAGACACCTGCCAACCGGGTTTTCGCCCGATTTCTTTAAAAGGCGTATATTCTCCGTCACGGTTTCCCCGGCCCTGGCAAGACGGTCGAGATCCTCACCCGACAATTCCGTCAGCCGGGCGGCAAGATCGAATTTCAGTTGCGGTTCGTCCATCGCCGATCCGTGTGCTCGAGCAATTCAGGAGTGTCGGCCTAGGCAAAACCTGAATGCATCAACAAACTCAAAGGCCGACACCGTTATCCCGTTTACGGCAAAACGTGAAACGGTCCTGGTCACCCCATCGCACTCTGTTTTGCCCCCTTACGCCGGGCAATTTCAAGCGGCAAGAAGGTCACATAAACTTGTTCGGATCGCACCGCCGAACCAGTGACCCGGGCGCTGAGATCAAAATCCGGTCCCGCCGCGATGGCCGCTGATCACCGCCAGAGAATACCGCTGGCGATTTTCGCGCCTTCGCACAGAGCCTTGAACTTGGCCCATACGACGCGGTTTTCCACCTCGGTCTTGTACATGGCCTGTGATGAGAAACCGCAATCGGCGCTGGCGATGACATTTTCCCGTCCCACCCGCTCGGCAAAGCGCACGATCCGCTCGGCGACATATTCCGGGTGCTCGACGACACTCGACGCATGGGTGATGACGCCGGGGATGACAAGCTTGCCTTCCGGCAGTTTCACCGTCTCCCACATATGATACTCATGCTCGTGGCGTGGATTGCCGGCCTCGAAAGAATAGGCGCCGGCATTGACCCGCAGCACCTGATCGATCATGTCCGGCAGGTCCGGCTCATAGATCCGCGGCCCCTGATTGATGCCGTAACAGGTGTGAAAACGGACCTTTTCTTCCGGAATCCCCTTCAGGCTGTGATTGATGGCGTCGACATACATCGCAGCCTTGGCGATTCGGTCCTTTTCATCCAGCGATTTGTCCATATAGACGTTCGGCAGAAACGGGTCGTTCACCTGCAGCAGGAATCCGGCATCGATGATCGCATTATATTCTTCCGCCAGGGCTTCCCCCAGCGCAAAAGCGTAGGCTTCCTCGGTGGGGTAATACTCATTGGAACCAACACCGGTAACGGCCGCGACGGGCATGAACGCCTCCTCGCAACCGAATTTGTCGACAGCTGCCTGCAGGTTTTCAAGGTCCGTTCGCAGTGCCTCGTGACCGACATAGCGAATGGGCCCCACGCAGCACAGCGGCGCGGAGGGCGCGATGGCCCCGCCCAGCATGGCGCGCTTGAAATACTCCTCGTAATATTCGGGAAAGGCTTCCCGCTCCTCCTCATAGACCTGCATCCCGGGATCCGGCCTGGTCTCATACCCATCCAGCCGATCATTGATGTACACCGCATGGCCGGGTTTCGACATCTCGCCATCGGCAACGACATCGAGGCCGACCTCCACCTGCTTGCCGACCATCTGCTCGACCGACTGGCGCAGCTTGTCGGCAAACAGCGCCTCATCGACTGCCTCACCGTCCAGACTCTTTTTCAGAATGTCCAGCAGATCATGCGGCCGCGGCAGGCTGCCGACATGGGTTGTCAGAATTCGGTCGGTGCTGTGTCTCATCGCAATGTCCTTCAATATGGCTGTCCGGATGACAGTAAATCGGTTTACCGATCAGGAGCAACACCGAAAGGGGTTTGGCGATGAATTCTCGCACATAAGATCGGCGAAACCGCCAAACGGAAAAACAGGCCGCTTAGCCGCGGCCGATAAACGGCATGGTCGTGGCCATGACGGTCATGAATTGAACATTCGCGGACAGCGGCAAATTGGCCATGTGAAGAACCGAATCGGCAACATGCTGAACGTCCATGACCGGCTCCGGTTTGATCGAAAGATCAGCCTGCGGAACGCCTCCCCCCATTTTTTCCGTCATTTCTGACGCCGCATTGCCGATATCGATTTGACCACAGGCTATATCGTAAGGCCGGCCGTCGAGAGAAATGGTTCGTGTCAGCCCGGTGATAGCGTGTTTGGAGGCCGTATAGGGTGCCGAACCCGGACGCGGGACGGCAGCCGAGATGGAACCGTTATTGATGATCCGCCCGCCTTGCGGGGTCTGTGCGCGCATCAGATTGAACGCGGCACGGGCACACAGGAACGCGCCCGTCAGATTGACATTGATGACCTTCTGGAAATCGGCAACCGGGACATCACCGATGGGCGCTGCGGGGACATTGTTTCCGGCATTGTTGAACAACAGGTCGAGCCGCGCATGCGCCGCTTCGATGTCACGGAACAGCGCGTCGACATCATCCGGGTTGGTGACGTCGCAGGAAATCGCCGTCGCCGTGCCAGTTTCCATCAGCGCAACCGTCTCCTCAAGCGCGTCCGCGCGGCGGCCGGTCACGACCGCATGATACCCGTTTTTCCCCAGCGTGATCGCGCATGCCCGCCCAATGCCCGAGCCGCCACCTGTTACCAGTGCGATTTTGGCCATGAAATCTCTTCCCCTTGCAGATGGTTGTTTGTTTTCCGCCGCGTCAGGCGACCAGCGGCTCATCGATGCGAACCGCCCCGAACGCCTCGGCAATCAGCGCCGGGCTGGCATCCCCGCGCGTGGCTCCATTGGAGAGGATTTGCCGGTAGCGCCGCGCGCCGGGCAGTCCGTGAAACAGGCCGACCATATGCCGGGTCACGTGCACCAGCCGTCCACCGCCGTCAATGTGCCGTTGTGCGTGGTCCATCATGGCGTCACGAACCTGCGCCCAATTGACCGGACGGGAACAATCACCATAGAACAGCCGGTCGACATCCGCCAGCACGCTGGTGTTGTGATAGGCGGCCCTGCCCAGCATCACGCCATCCGTGGCGTTCGCCAGC